>JAESFH010000010.1_pt1 | contig 934495 bp, 839 predicted proteins | sample 9269381 | NCBI WGS metagenome assembly JAESFH01 (sample SAMN14504062, study PRJNA617094) | algae metagenome | isolation source: Aphanothece sp. CMT-3BRIN-NPC111 and co-occurring heterotrophs from well... | place: USA: Clark Mountains Wilderness, California | collected 2010-04-18
ACCGGATTTTGGGATAAAAGACCAACTATGAGCTTATATTCCAAGAAAGTAGAAACTTGAAAGAAATGGTCAACCTTATTTAGGCATATACATTTTATCAAGAATCAAGAATCAAGAATCAAGAATCAAGAATCAAGATCACTCCAATCCCTTTGCTTTCATCTTCTGAAACTCCCGGTATCTTCTCACAATAGCGATACCAAAACCCGCCATCAGCATTACAGTTCCGATCCACAACACATTAATCAACGGCTTCTCTAGTGCTTTTAAAACAATATAATCTTTTTGACGTGTGTTGATACCAATGCTAAACTCGTTTGTTTCCGGATGGATATTAAGCAATGTAAATTGTATTGCAAGATCTCTAACTTCATCGGGAATTCTTCCAATCATTCTGTTCCTGATGATAAAGATAGGGTTAGCAACGTATTCCTGGTATTCGCCTTTCACGCGGATAAATGCTTTCACTGCAATGTCGGCAGAATCAAGTTTTACACCTCCAACAGAAAAAATGCGTTCTACTTTTTCTAATACTGAAACATAGTCATTTGCAAAGAATTCTTTATTTGAAGGTATTTTCATCTCCTCCATCTTGCTCCATTCAGCTTCCTCTGGACTTCTATCAATTACGTGAGCGTAAAGATCTTTTGTAGCATCTCTTTTAATATCAGGAGAAGACGCTAGGCCCATGGTAGGATTATCCTGGATTCGCGGAAATAATCTGTGATCTTTTCCACTCTGGGAAACAAGTTGAACTTCGTAATATCTGTTTTCCGGGAAAATTTCAAAGGTGTCTTTCGCGGAATATAATTTACTCCCTTTGTAAATGATATCTCTTTTGGCAACCACCATGTATGGATCATCTGTGAAGTCAACGTCACTAGGATTTACAAAACCACTTTTTTCTCTAGGCTCGAGTCGCTCACCTTTAAATTCTATTTGATATCCAGCCATTGTTCTGGGTTCATTTACAAATAGCAAAAGATTCTCGCGATTGAACTCATCACTTGCTTCGCGTCTATATATTAAACCCGTGTTATTAAGCGAAACTACTTTTGAGTAGCCCGATGAAAACATGATTCCGATAAGCATCATTCCTACACCAATATGTGCAATTGAACCTCCGGAAAGTGTTGGACTTGATTTAAGAATGGAAAAAAGAATCTTTCCATTAAGCGTTATCGTCAATATCCCAGATAAAAGAATGAACAAGAATCCAGGTTTCTTCACTACATCAGGGCCGTATTGAAAAATCACTACCTGAAGTGATACAACCAGTAATACTAAAGCGATAAGCAAGGGCCCCTGAAGTTCTTTCAAAAGTTGTTTAGGCTCCATTTTTTTCCACCAGAAAAATTGTCCGATTCCAGAAAGCAACGCTACAACTACCGCAAACCATAATTGGAACTTTGTATAGAATCCAATCTGGTCTGTTGGTGGCGCTAAATTAGACTCACGACCTAGCAGGTTTACTATTTTATTCCAGACAGGAATTGAAGTTGGCATTAACACTTGAAATCCCATCAAGCACAAAACAAGAACACCAATAAAAATCCAGAATTCGCGTGAGTAGGTTGCTACCTCTTTCTCCGTTGTAGGAATTTCTTTCCATCGGAAGATTGAAAGCAATACTGCTATTCCAAGAAAGAACAACATATAAATCAGTAACTGACCTGATAAGCCAAGATCGGTAAATGAGTGCACCGATGCTTCTCCAAGAATTCCACTTCGTGTTAAGAATGTGGAATAAAGAATCAAAACAAAAACGGCAATCACGAGAATGACAGAAGCTTTCAAAGCCGTTTCACTGTTTTTATAAGTGATCATGGTATGAATAGCAGCAATCAATATCAACCATGGTACGTATACTGCATTTTCAACAGGATCCCAATTCCAATATCCTCCAAAGTTTAAAGTTTCATAGGCCCAATATCCACCCATTAAAATACCAAGTCCGAGCACAGCGCCAGAAAACAAGGCCCAAGGTAAAGCCGGCCTTACCCATTCTTTATATTTCTTTAACCATAATCCTGCGATGCAGTATGAGAATGGAATTAAGGTAGTGGCGAAGCCAAGGAATAATGTCGGTGGATGGATGACCATCCAATAATTTTGAAGTAACGGGTTAAGACCTGTACCGTCATTTGGAATAAAATCAGGATTGCTTCTGAATATGGGTGCATCATGCATTACATCTCTTAGCAAAATGAAAGGTGAGCTGCCGAGTTTAAAATCAATAACTGGAAAGACTACGCCTAAAATCATTGAGGCAAGAAACGCCTGAACAAGAGAGAAGACGACCATAACGGGCGCTTCCCAAAAACGATTGGTATGAATTAACACCAACCCCAGCACTGCATGCCAGAACATCCACAACAGGAAGCTTCCTTCCTGACCATTCCAAAAAGTTGATATTAAATAATGACTTGGTAATTTTTTATCGGAATGGCTGTACGCATAGTGGTATTCAAAATAATGATTAGATATGATAAAGAATAAGCAAATGCATATTCCGAATACAGAGATGGCATGAATGTAAAAACCAGCCATTCCATTCTGTTTCCAGAATTGGTTCTTCTCTATAGAAGAATTATTAGATGCTTTAAAGTAAGAAAAAGCCGATACTAACGCTGCAATAAAAGATGTAACAACAAAAAGGTGACCGAGGTCACCTATAAAGTAATGAATCATTTGAGGTGCGAATTACGGGGTACGAATTACAAATACTTTTTAACGAGTGAATGACATGAAAACTATGATCGACATCAGAAGTCATTTTCACATTCCCGTTAAACATTAATTTTTTGCTCTTGATATTTAGATGGACACTTTAATAAAATCTTGCTTGCTTTAAAGGTGTCGCCTTCATAACTGCCAATGACCACAACCTTCTCTGACTTCGTAAAATCTTGAGGCATTGGTTCGTGATAATCAACTTTTTGCTCTTTACCATGATCGTCAATCATCACAAATGAAAATGAAACCTTATCCATTCCTTCTTCAATTCCAACAACCTGTCCTGCAGTAGATTTTTTTAAAGCCCCTACAACGTGGATTTCTTTTTTGTTTCCGGCAGATGCCATTTTGTAAGCATCTCCAAAACCAACATAAGTGCTGGCGTCACCTGCGGTTGAAACGAGTATACCAATCGCAGCAGCTATTACAACAATAATCAGAATGTGAGATTTTTTCATTTCAGGTAATTACAGGCCAAAGGTACTGATGAATCAATTAGATTTAAAGGATAACAGTCTGAAAACGGCGAATACGCCTATTTAGTTTTCCTTGCCTCATCAATCATTTTTTCAATTTTACTAACCTTTCTATCCAGCAGAAATAAGTACAGAATCAACCCAGTTAATACAATGAGAATAAGTGCGACTACAACATAAATTTTTCCTTCTGAGCGCATTGTATCAGCCATTTCAACATCCTGCGCGGAAGCGACCTGAGTGATTAACATAAATAAAAGACTACACAAGGAGCTAGCTGACTTTCTCATCTTCAAGTTCAAATAAATTATAACGTGCTTTATTATACCGTTCACGAATTTGGCACATCCAATAGCCGATAATAAACCATCCTAAAACAGCTGGATAAAGAACTAATCTCATTCGGCTATCGAGATCATACATATTAAAACCAGGATTGCCGCCACTTCCCGGATGGAGAGAGTCAGTCATTCTTGGTATGATAAAGATCAACGGGATCATAGCAGCAAAAGCGAAAATATTGTAAACAGCACTAAGTCGCGCTTTTTGCTCCGTATTGTCTATTGATCCCCTCAAAACAAAATATGCTAGGTAAACAAGGGTTGCAATTGCCGCCCCGTTTTGTTTTGGGTCGCCATGCCAGGGAGATCCCCAGGTATAATTCGCCCACAACATTCCAGTAAGTATTCCAAGAATACCAAAGGCAAGTCCACCATGTGCAAATGCTTCTGATTTAATATCATAATCCAAAAGAGGATTCCTTAAATATCGGATAGCGTTGTAAATAGAAAGCGTAAAAAGAAAGACCATTCCAAACCACATCGGCACATGGAAATACGTAGCCCGAATAGTTTCGTTAACAATGTTTAATCTCGGAACTTCCATTAAAAGCCCAGTGATATGAGCATAAAATAGCAATATGGCACCAAGTATTTTGATCCAGGTTTTCATAAGAATTAAGCAAGCTTAAGGATGAAGACAAGTTTGCCTACTTTCAATCGCCTATTGCCTACCGATTTAGCTGCGCCAAATATAAGGGAAGAGAAGGTATGCCAGCGCTGTTAAAATACAATTAATTGCGAGAAGGTTGAGCAGTTCGTCATAACTCACCGATCGGTCCAGCCCATCCAATGCATTTTTGGTAATCTTAATGGCCATCAATAATATGCTGATAACAATAGGAAAACTTAAAACCGCCATAAGGATGTTACTGTTATTGGCTTTAGCAGCTATAGCCGACATTAAACTTAATGCTGCCGAAAATCCTATTGATGTTAAAAGCAGGGTTATGAAGAAAAGTGGTTTATCCTTTATTGGGTCAGAAATGAAAATTTCGAATAAAACATATCCCAGAAACGAAAGCAATAAGCATAAACAAGTGTTGTAAAGAATTTTAGAGACGATTAAAGCTTGAGGGCTGGCAAGTGTATAATAATATAGGGCAAGACCTTGCCGCTCACCAATAAAACTTTTAGCCACACTATTGATTACTGAAAACAAAATAGTAAGCCAGAATAGGGCAGACCAAGTAGCTTCGTTAATGCTGCTTATGCGGAGACTGAAGGTGAGGTAGCAGATAAAGATGATACTAATTAAATAGAGGGCAATCCCTGAAATTACCGACTTACGTCTTAGTTCGAGGGTGATCTCTTTTAGTATTAGTTGGTAGATCAAGCTGATTTTTGATTTGCCTCAGCCACTTGTAAAAGTTTTCTTAAACTTTTAAATACTATAAAAACACCCACCATTACCAAACCAAAAAAAGCACCAGCTGCTATTGAGAGCGACAGTCTAGGTGACACTGGTTTTTCAAATGGTACAAAACCCTGAATGACCTGAACACTCTCGACCAAATCCAGTTGGTTTTGATATTCAAGTCTTTGATTGGTTAAATCTAAAATTTTACTATTCACCGTTGTCGGATCAAAGGAAAAATTTCCATTAACGTCTTTAAAAAAGTTTCCTTGATAAACTCTTGTTTTAAAATCCTCTAAAGAGGCAATTTCCACATCTACTTTTTTCAGTAACTGAGTCAGGTTTTTTTTGTTCTGTTCAACACGAACTTTTACAAATTCATTATTTTCAATAAAATTAATAAAAGCAGACTGAAATTCAGGAAGTTGATCCTGAGTATAAACTCTTATAGTAATTATAAATATTGAACCATTTTTTTCCTCAGAGGGAGTTGCTTTCTCATTCACAACATTTTCAATTTCAACTGAATTGATATTTCCCGCTAATTCTGGTTTAATGTCTAACAGGCTACTTAGTCCTGTAATATTACCTTCTCTTAAATAAGCATTTATATTATCTATTATTTTTTCACTAGATGCTTCTGCAAGAATACTTGAACGGATAAGCAAATTGTTTTCATAAATCTTTTTCGAAGAATAGTAATACAGAGAGCCTATGGCTGTGCCTACAACGAAGAATAAAAGTATTAAGAAAAAGTTTTTCCTGACGACAATTACGACTTTTAAAAAAAGGTCTACTAAATCAATCTCGTCAGAATTATTTCGTGCTTCCATTATAAGGATTTGAGGATCAAAAATATAAAATAAAATAAAATAGCCCTAATCGATTAGTTTTGCTGTTTGATGTGAATTAAAAGGATAAAGTACCTGAAGAATCTTGCAGAGTGCTATAAGTTTGAGGTTTACATCGGGCATAAACATTTAAGACATCCTTGTGATGTACGTGGATAACTTTGGAGTAAAGCTATATGTAATTGGATAGCAGTATAAGCTTTAATAAACGAGTAAGTCCAGTTAGTGATTAAAAGATCTGCACAATTATTAAAAATATGAATAAAGAAAAAATCCTTGTTACAGGAGGAGCTGGATACATTGGAGCTCATACAGCTGTAGAACTTATGGCTGCAGGATACCAAACAGTAATCGTCGATAACTTTTCTAAATGTGATAACACTCTCCTTCAAGGGATGGAAAGAATCACCGGTAAAAAGCCTAACTTTGTTGAATGTGATTGTACTGACAAATCTTCTCTTCAAGAAGTATTCGAAACAAAAGGCCCGTTTACAAGTGTCCTTCATTTCGCGGCTTACAAATCAGTAGGTGAATCAGTGCAAAAGCCGTTAGACTATTACAGAAATAATGTCGGTTCATTGGTTGCGCTATTGGAAGTGATGCAAGACAACAAAGTAAAAGACTTAATCTTTTCGTCTTCCTGTACCGTATATGGTCAACCCGATGTTATCCCGGTAAACGAAAAAACACCTTTTAAGAAAGCGGAGTCGCCTTATGGCGCAACAAAGCAAATGTGTGAACGAATTCTTGAAGACGCCTATTTAACTGGTTTTCGGGTAGTTTCTCTTCGTTACTTTAATCCGATAGGCGCCCATCCAAGTGCAGCAATGGGCGAATTGCCGATTGGAGTACCTAATAATCTTGTTCCTTACATCACTCAGACTGCCGCTGGTCAAAGAAAAAAATTAACTGTATTTGGTAACGATTATAATACACCGGACGGATCATGTATACGTGATTTTATTCATGTCGTGGATGTTGCCACGGCTCACATCAAGGCAATAGAATACCTTAATGGATTGTCAGAGAAAAACGTCTATGAAACGTTTAATCTTGGAACAGGTGTTGGAGCCTCGGTTTTAGAATTGATAGAATTGTTCAAAAAAGTTACAGGTGTAGATATTCCTCATACAATTGGCCCTCGCAGACCAGGAGATGTTGAAAAAGTATATGCTGACCCATCAAAGCTAAATAAAGCTTTTAATTGGAAGACTAAGTTCACAATGGCTGATGCTCTTCTCCACTCATGGCAATGGGAGAAAAAATTAATGGAGAATAAAAACCCATAATCCTCTCCATGAAAGATATTAAAATGGTAGATCTGCAAAAGCAGTATCTGCGCATAAAGCCAGAGATCGACAACGCGATAGAAAATGTACTCAACTCGACTGCATTTATTCAAGGACCGGAAGTTCAGGATTTTGCGAATTCTTTGGCTCACTACCTTGATGTTGATCATGTAATTCCCTGCGCCAACGGTACCGATGCCCTTCAGATTGCAATGATGGCATTGGATCTCCAACCAGGAGACGAAGTGATTCTCCCTGTATTTACCTATGTAGCGACTGCAGAAGTAATTGCTTTGCTAAAACTTAATCCCGTTTTTATAGATGTAGATGAAGATACATTCAATATAGACATCAACCAAATTGAAGGTAAAATAACAAGAAGAACAAGAGCGATTGTTCCGGTTCATCTGTTCGGTCAATGTGCAGATATGGAGCCTGTACTTGAAATAGCTGACAAGTATGGGCTATACGTGATTGAAGACGCAGCGCAGGCTTTAGGGGCCGAGTATGCTTTTTCAGATGGAAGTGTTGAAAAAGCTGGTACTATGGGTATCATAGGAGTCACTTCTTTTTTTCCTTCGAAGAATCTCGGTTGTTATGGGGACGGAGGAGCGATTTTTACCAATGAAAAGGAACTTGCTGAGAAACTACGAATGATTGCTAATCACGGCCAGCGAGTAAAGTATCAACATGACATTATTGGAGTGAACAGTCGGTTAGATACACTACAGGCGGCAATTCTTAAGGTTAAATTAAAGTATATTGGTGAGTACGAAGAAAAGAGAAATGAAGTCGCGGATCATTACAATAAATCCTTACCTAAAAACCTTTTAAGAACTCCTTTCAGAGCGATCAATTCCACACACGTATACCATCAATATACGTGTAAGTTGGTCGACAGAGATAGAGATGAATTTCAAAAATTCTTATTATCAAACAAAATTCCCTCGATGATCTATTACCCGATTCCCCTTCATTTGCAGAAAGCATATAAGGTATCAGGTGTTGATGAAGGAACATTTTCAGTCACTGAAAAACTTTCACAAATTGTAATATCATTGCCTATTCATACCGAAATGACTTTGGAAGAAGTGGATTACATTTGCAGTACCATCAACCAGTTTTAAATGGCTAATGATAAACTTTATTTTGCTCACCCAACAGCCGTAATAGACGAAGGATGTGAAATTGGTACGGGAACAAAAATTTGGCATTTTTCTCATATTATGCCTAATTGCAAAATTGGTGAGAATTGTAATCTCGGTCAAAACGTAGTAGTGTCACCTGAGGTAATTCTTGGAAATAATGTGAAGGTTCAAAATAATGTTTCTATATACACAGGGGTAATTTGTGAGGATGATGTTTTTCTGGGGCCTTCTGTGGTTTTTACCAATGTGATTAATCCTAGGAGTGCTATTAATAGAAAGGATCAATATTTAAAAACGTTAGTTAAACGAGGAGCAACAATTGGAGCAAATGCTACCATTATTTGTGGTCACGATATTGGAAAATATGCTTTTGTTGGTGCGGGGGCTGTTGTTACTAAAACAGTTTTAGACTATTCACTTGTAGTCGGAAATCCTGCAAGGCAGACGGGTTGGGTAAGTGAATCAGGAATAAAACTAAAGTTCAATGGGGCCGGTCTTGCAACTTGCCATGAAAGTAAGCAGCAATATTTGTTGGCTAATCAACTAGTGATCAAACTTGGTTAAAACCTAGTTGCTCACGCAAACCTAACCTTGCTTGCAAAACATTTATTCGAAATTTTTAAATAAGGTTGCAAATTCGAATATGTGAGCCTATTCAGGGAATTTTTGGATCATTGCATTAAATTAACTCAATCACTCCGTTAGTATAGTGTAGGTAGACGAAGATATATCACCTCTTAAAGTGCATAAAAGTAAATTTTATATACTTTTGCGGCGGGCTAGAGCCACTCTTTTTTGTGGTTGTCGAACAATTGCATGGGGTGGTAAGCTGAATAATTGTTATCTCATTATCGAAGTTTATGAAGGTTGTATTGCTTGCCGGTGGCTTTGGAACACGTTTAAGTGAAGAAACTGAAATTAAGCCGAAGCCAATGGTTGAGATTGGAGGCAAGCCGATCTTATGGCATATCATGAAAATATACTCACATTACGGGTTCAATGAGTTCATTGTATGTCTGGGGTATAAGGGCTATGTGATAAAGGAGTACTTCGCAAATTATTTCCTTCATCAATCAGACCTTACCCTCGATCTGAAAAAAAATACTATCGATTGGCACAATTCACTTGCTGAACCGTGGAAAATTACCTTGAAAGATACAGGTGTAAATACCATGACCGGAGGAAGGATCAAGGCAATCAAAGATTTGGTAGGAAACGAAACCTTCATGCTTACCTATGGAGATGGATTGAGCGATGTTAATATCAAGGAACTGGTAGATTTTCATAAGCGGAACGAAAAACTTGCAACAGTAACAGCGGTGCAGCCATCTGGAAGATTTGGAGCGCTGAATTTTCAGCCACAATCTGACCTTGTGAAAAATTTTGAAGAGAAACCGAAGGGCGATGGCGCATGGGTGAACGGGGGATTCTTCGTCTGCGAACCGGAAGTGTTTGATTACATAGACGGAAGTTCGACAATTTGGGAACGTGAACCACTAGAAAAATTGGCAAATAATGGGCAACTGATATCGTATAAACATCACGGCTTCTGGCGCCCTATGGACACGCTAAGAGACAAGAACGAGCTTGAAAACCTTTGGAAAGACGATAAGGCCGAATGGAAAAGCTGGAAATAATGGAAAGTCTTTTTAACGCGACCTTTAAAGGTAAGAAAGTATTAATCACCGGAGACACCGGTTTTAAAGGCTCGTGGCTTTCAATCTGGTTGTTGGAAATGGGTGCAGAGGTTTTTGGATATGCATTACCACCGAAAACTCCAAAAGACAATTTTTCGGTGACAGATTTACAATCGAAGATTCAACATAGGGATGGCGATATCTGCGATTATCCAGAACTTTTAAAATTTTTTCAACAGGTAAAGCCTGACATTGCGTTCCATTTAGCAGCACAGCCAATTGTACTTCTTTCGTATGAAAACCCAGTCGAAACATTTCAGACCAACCTTATTGGAACTGTTAATTTTCTCGAGGCGGTACGCAACACTCCTTCGATTAAGGCTGCGGTCAACATAACTAGCGACAAGTGTTATGAAAACCAGGAATGGGTTTGGGGCTATCGCGAATCTGATCCCATGGGAGGCAAAGATCCCTACAGCGCTTCGAAAGGCTGCTCTGAATTGATCACATCATCATACATAAGTTCGTTCTTTCGAAAAGAAAACTCCGCGCATGTTGCATCTGCGCGTGCCGGCAATGTAATTGGCGGAGGTGACTGGGCAGAGAATAGGATTGTACCTGATTTCTTCCGTGCTCATTTAGCAAGTCGTGCGCTTTCAGTCCGCAACCCAGCTCATACCAGGCCTTGGCAGCACGTACTTGAGCCACTTAGTGGATATCTATGGTTAGCAGCCCGACTTTTTAACGATGGGAAGAAATTCTCAGGAGGTTGGAACTTCGGGCCCGCAGATAATAGCAATTACTCCGTTGGTGTGCTGGTAAATGCCATTATAAAAGCTTTTGGCAACGGAATGTATACGTCTCCAGCTAATACTGAAAAGCCGCATGAAGCACACTTGTTGAAACTAGACATTTCAAAAGCGGTGCAACAGCTTGAATGGAATCCAACACTGGATTTTGCGCAGACAGTTGATTTTACTGTTGCCGGGTATGAAGCAGAATTGTCCGGGAAAAATCTTTACGAACAGCGGGCAAAACAGATAAGCGAATATAGACAGATAGCAAGAACTAAAGCGATAAAATGGACAACCTAAAAAGCGCTACTAATTCGGTCAGCAAAGCAGATCAAATCAAGGCTCAAATTTTTGAATTGGTAAAGGAGTATCACGCGGAGAAGTTTGCTGACAAGGAATTTATTCCCGGCACATCTCATGTCCCGGTAAGTGGAAAGGTTTTCGACCATAGGGAACTTAATATGGTTGTTGACTCAGCACTTGACGGATGGTTCACTACTGGCAGGTTTAATAAAGATTTTGAGCGAAAACTCGCAAAATTCATAGGCGTAAAAACAGCAATTACAGTCAATTCCGGCTCCTCAGCCAATCTCATCGCCTTCATGACACTGACGGCAGAAGAGCTCGGTGATGAGGCAATCAAGCCTGGCGATGAAGTCATTTCCGTGGCTGCGTCCTTCCCTACAACGATCAACCCGATGCTGGCGTACGGGGTCACTCCAGTGTTCCTTGATGTTCATATTCCTACTTATAACATTGACACGACACTGCTCGAACAGGCCATTACGGCAAAAACAAAGGCGATAATGATTGCACATACGCTCGGCAACCCCTACAATCTCGCTGAAGTTTCTAGGATAGCTGAGAAGTATAACTTGTGGCTCATCGAAGACTGCTGCGATGCATTAGGCTCAACATATGATGGCAAGCATGTCGGCACGTTCGGAGATATTGCAACGTTAAGTTTTTATCCTGCGCATCACATCACCATGGGCGAAGGCGGGGCAGTGTTTACAGATAACGTCCGCCTAAAAAAATTGATGGAGTCATTTCGTGATTGGGGACGTGACTGTTACTGCGATTCAGGCAAAGACAATACTTGTAAAAAACGATTTGGCTGGCAACTGGGAGATCTACCTTTTGGCTATGATCATAAATACATTTACTCGCGCCTGGGATATAATCTGAAAATTACAGACATGCAGGCTGCGCTGGGTGTGGCTCAGCTGGAAAAATTAGAAGATTTTGTTAAAACCCGGAAGAAGAACTTCAATGCACTTAAAACCGGCTTGATGCAATTTCAAGAAAAGCTAATTCTTCCAGAAGCAACACCGAATTCAGATCCATCTTGGTTTGGCTTCTTGATTACGCTGAAAGAGAATGCTGGAATTTCTCGTAATGACCTCGTTGAAAAGTTGACGGAAGCGAAGATTGGAACACGCTTATTGTTTGCAGGTGACTTAAGAAAACAGCCGTACTTTAAAAATCTTCATTACCGAACGGTTGGTGAACTTAAAAATACCGAAACAATTCTTCATCATACATTTTGGATTGGCGTCACACCAATGATTGATGACCAGATGATCGAGTACATAATCGATACTATTAAAAAGATTCTCAAATAATGTCGCTTCCCAAGTCAGACCTGCAAGCGATAATGTCGTCATTGCAACCGTCCTTGCTTGATAACTTTCGGAACAAGCGCCTTTTCATTACGGGTGGTACTGGCTTTTTTGGTAGGTGGCTTCTTGAGTTCTTTTATTTTGCAAATGCAACTTCCGATTTGAATTGTAAGGTTTGTGTCTTAACGCGAGACGAGGCGAAATTTTTCAATAAGGCACCGCATTTCGCCACAGCACCGGCTTTCACTTTCATGAGAGGTAACATTTCATCGTTTGAATTTCCAAAAGGCGAATTTGATTTTTTGATTCACGCGGCAACGGAAGCTGATACAAAACTCAATTTTGAAAATCCTTTGTTGATGGTTGACACGATTGTCAGCGGGACGCGAAGGGTTTTGGAATTTGCCGCAATGCAACCAAGGCTTAAGATGATTTTTGTTAGTTCCGGGGCGGTCTACGGACGACAACCAAGTGATATGAGCCATATTTCTGAACTATATGCTGGCAGTCCCGACACAATGAGCCTGCACTCGGCCTACGGAGAGGCAAAGCGTATGGCGGAATTTTTATGCAATGTTTGCGCCTCACGACATAACATAAAACTTTCTGTTGCCCGTTGTTTCGCCTTTGTTGGCCCTTTACTCCCATTAGATATGCATTTCGCAGTGGGCAATTTTATTGCAAATTGCCTCAAAGGGCAACCAATAATTATCAAAGGCGATGGAACAACTGTACGATCGTATATGTACAGCGCAGATCTTGTAATATGGTTGCTTACTATTTTAGTCAATGGCAAGCAGAGCGAAGTTTACAACGTTGGCTCCGACCAAACTGTGACCATTAAAGGTGTTGCAGAAAAGATTAAAAATCATTTTTCTGGTGCTAAAGACATTATTGTTGAGATGCAGCCTTCAATCGGAAGATTACCCGAGAGGTACGTACCTTTAGTTGAAAAGGCAAAAAACGAGCTCGCATTGTCTATCAATTTTGACCTTGACACTGCGCTCCTTAAAACAGTGGCCTTTTATAAAAATATTAATAATTGATACAACATGACTAAAGCGAGTGACTTGATTGCTGCTTTCCTGGAAGAGAAAAATATTCGATACGTCTTTGGCATAATTGGCGCAGGGAATGCGCATATCTTTGATTCAATTTATCAAAGAGGCTTCACTGAAATAGTCTGCGTGCACCATGAGCAGGCTGCTTGCATGGCGATGCAAACTTATTACAGGCAATCGGGAATTATTACTGCTGCAATTTTAACCACCGGAGGCGGATCTACGAATGCAACAACTGGCGTAGCAAGTGCATGGGCTGATTCTATCCCGGGAATTGTAATCTCTGGCAATGAGAACTCCAAATACATGACCACACCCGGATTTGCAAACTTAAGGATGTGGGGAGTACAAGGCTATGATAGTTCACTTGCCTCCGCACGAATTACAAAATACGCTTCTCGAGTGCTTGATGCTGAAAAAGTAATTTATGAGTTGGATAAAGCGTATCATATTGCTGCTACTGGTCGTCCAGGGCCGGTATGGGTCGATGTGCCTATGAATATTCAGTCAACTGCTGTGGATGAACTCCGGCTTGAAAGATACACCCCTGAAAACACCAGCCTGAACTCGACATCCCGGACAGCAGTACCTGAAATCATTAAGCTGTTAAAAAAGTCAGAAAGACCAGTCTTCTGGCTTGGTCATGGTATCAGGCTCGCTGGCGCGGAGACGTTAATTCCAGCGTTGCTTAGGAAGTTCCATGTTCCGTCTTTAGTGTCATGGGCTGCTATAGACTTGATTGACTCCGATCACTCATTGGTGTATGGCAGAGCTGGCACGTACGGACAGCGTGCAGCAAATTTTGTTGTGCAAAACAGCGATTTGGTTATTTGCATCGGAACAAGGATGGCAATACCACAGGTCGGCTACGATATCAGTGAATTTGCCAGACAAGCGAAAATCGTTGCCGTAGATATTGATCAGTTAGAGCTTGATAAATATAAAGATCGGTTGACAATCTCGGTCTGTGCAGACGCCAAAGATTTTATCCATGAGTTATTATCTGCACAGTCGAAAGATTTAGAGTTCGACCGATGGAAAGAGAAATGCGATCACTACAGGAGGAATTTTCCTTGGGTGACAGCTACTGACCATCCAGACAAAGAAGGATTTATCAATTCTTATAGATTTATTGAGAAACTAAATGAGCATTTAAAACCGGATCAATCAATCGTGACGGACATGGGCACTGCTCTGCTTAGCGGTCATCAGGTTTTGAAGCTAAAAGGATCCCAACGGTTGATGACTTCTACCGGCCTGGGGGAGATGGGTTATGGCCTTCCAGCTGCTCTTGGGGCTTCATTCGCCAAAGATCGTGGTGATGTATTATGCCTGAACTGTGACGGTGGTATGATGATGAACTTACAGGAACTGCAAACTATCGTTCATCATAAATTACCAATAAAGATTGTCATTTTTAATAATGATGGTTACCTCATGATTAAGCATACACAGAAGTCGTTGTTCAAAGGAAGATATTCAGGAACGGATAAAGCATCGGGCGTAAGCTGTCCGGACTTTTCCGCGCTTGCCAAAGCATTTACTATCCCCTCATTTCAAATTAGGACATGGGAAGACTTTGACCGGGTAATTCCGCAATTTCAAGCACTAGACACACCTGCAATTTGTGAAGTGTTTATGCACCCGGAACAGTTGTTCGTACCAAAATTGAGTCTGGCGATTCGTAGTGATGGGTCGCTCATCTCGCCACCGTTGGAAGACTTATCGCCACTCCTTGATCGGAAACAATTAGCAAGTGAAATGCTTATTGGCTTGCATGAAAAATCTAAAGCGATTGACGTTTGATGGGAAAATAGTTATGCATCCAGATAAGAAATTAAAAGTGGCGATATTGGGCAGCGGAAACATCGGAACCGATCTGCTTATCAAATGCATGAGATCGCAAGTTCTTGACTGTACTTATTTCATTGGAAGAAATATGACATCGTCCGGTATCGTTAAGGCTCAAAGCCTCGGTGTGCGTGTGTCTGATAAAAGTATACAGGCAATCATTGATGAGCCAGAATCGTGCGATCTGGTTTTTGATGCGACCTCTGCAAAGGATGCAATCCAGCATTGGTCAATCCTTAAACCAATGAATAAAGTTGTTCTTGACATGACGCCAGCTAAAATCGGCATCATGTGTATTCCAGCGGTCAACATTGATGAAGCGTTGGAGCATCAAAATATTAACATGGTTACTTGTGGCGGCCAGGCGTCTGCTCCGATGGCATACGTTATCGGTCAGGCAATAAAGGATGTTGAATACGTTGAAGTTGTTTCAAGCATTGCTTCGCGCAGTGCAGGGCCAGCAACCCGCGCAAACCTTGATGAATATATCGAAACAACAGAGGCAGCAATCAAACAATTCTCTCGCTCAACAAACACGAAGGCCATTCTAAATCTTAACCCGGCCCTTCCTTGTATCGATATGCAGACTACTGTTTTCGCTAAAGTGAAAAATCCGGACATGGATAAGCTGATCAGCGCAATAAAGCAGATGGTTGATAAAATCCAGGCCTATGTGCCCGGATATAATCTACTGGTCACTCCAATCTATGAACATGGACGGATTGCAGTTTTAGTGAAGGTGCAAGGTCTCGGTGACTACCTTCCGAAATTTGCCGGTAATCTCGACATCATTAATTGCGCAGCAATCGCTGTTGCTGAGAAGTATGCTCAAAAACTTTTCAATTTAGAAAACAGTCACATCACGAAAGCAGGGACGTCATGAAGAAACATGTGCTCATTAGTGATCCAACGCTGCGTGACGGAAACCACGCGGTCGCACACCAACTCTCCGCTAAACAAATAGAAGTTTACGCAAAGGCAGCAAACGCAGCAAAAATTCCAATTGTGGAAGTTGGACATGGCAACGGCCTCGGAGCGTCATCACTGCAGGTTGGTATAAGTGCTGAATCGGATTCTGTGCTACTGTCAACAGCTCGCGAAGCACTTACCGACAGTAAGCTGTGCATCCATGTTATACCTGGATTTGCCACTATCAATAAAGACCTGAAAAATGCAATAGATATCGGTGTTGATATTATTCGAGTTGCTTCGCATTGCAGTGAAGCAGACCTGACACAACGACATATTGGATTCGCTCGCGACAGAGGCAAAGAGGTGTTTGGCGTGCTAATGATGACACACATGGCTAGCCCTATAATTCTTGCAGAGGAAGCTATGAAAATGGAGTCGTATGGGGCAGAGGCGATTATCATTATGGATTCGGCTGGAGCCTATCTGCCGGGTGATGTCACTGAACGAATTACCACGCTGGTTAATAGTTTGTCTATTCCAGTCGGCTTTCATGGACACAACAACCTGGGAATGGCGGTAGCCAATTCAATTGCAGCATTGGAAGCTGGCGGAACAATCCTCGATGCAACCGCCAGAGGTTTTGGAGCCGGTGCGGGAAACACACAATTGGAAGTACTGATCGCGGTTCTGCGAAAGATGGATTTTGAAACTGGGATAGATTTTTATAAACTGTTAGACGCTGCCGACATTGCTGAAAAAGAAGTAATGAAAATTGTTCCTACCATTTCTTCTGTCAGTATTGTTAGTGGACTCGCTGGAGTATTTTCAGGCTTTGTGCAACCGGTAAAAAGAATTGCTGACCTGTATAAAGTTGATCCTCGCGATGTATTTTTTGAACTCGGCAGACGCAAAATTATTGCCGGACAAGAAGACTTGATCTTAGAGGTGGCAAATGATTTAAGTAAGAAAAAGAATTGAAACATGACACAACGGAAAACAGATCTCACTCAGGAAGATTGTAGAACAGTCGTTGCTGCGAACAACCTTGAAGTACTGAGCGTGCTAAAGAATCACCACATCCTTGTAACAGGTGGAACCGGTTTTCTCGGCACCTGGGTGGCGGAGCTCGTTTACTTTCTAAACGTGAACCATCAGTTTAATATCAGGTTGTCGCTGCTTTCAAGGAACGCTAATATTCTCGAGAGCAAAGCACCGCACCTCGCTTCTAGCGCGTTTATTTCATTAATTAATAAAGATGTCCGCACACTGGTCGATTTACCGGACGATGTCTCTTATGTTATTCATGCCGCATCCAATCCCGATAGCCGCGAACATAGTCTGAACCCCTTGCAAATCATTGATGCCATCACTAATGGCACGAGTAATGTGCTAGATAAATGTACGCGCCTGAATAATCTCCGGAAGATTCTCAATCTAAGCTCTGGCTTGATTTATGGCAGACAGCCCGCGGATATGAAGGCTTTGCCTGAGACCTATATGGGAAGCCTTGATCCGGCTCAGATAAATTCGCTTTATGCAGAAGCTAAGCGTTTAAGTGAAACCATTGGCACGGCCTATAGAACACAATACAAGTTGCCGATTGTAACGGTCAGACCATTCACCTTCACCGGCCCGTATCAGGGGATTGATAAGCCTTGGGCAATGAACAATTTTATTAGAGATGCTCTTCAGAAACAACCCATCCGTATTTTAGGAAGTGGAGCCACTAATCGCAGCTTTATGTATGGCAGTGACGCGGCTTACTGGATTCTTGCTATGCTCGCGACTGGTAAAGAAGCAACTTGCTACAATCTTGGAAGTAAGCATGGTATTTCCATCAAAGTGCTTGCTGAAACGGTTGCGGCAGAATTTACGCCTGCACCATCGGTTATGTCACGAACCGGGAATGAAACGCAAGATCACGTTAGCACATTTATTCCCGACACTACCGCAGCAGAACAAACGCTTGGTCTGAAACTAACTGTCGATATCAATGCGTCTATTAAAAGAACGATCCAGTGGCACACATTATAAGCCAGCGCGGAATATCTTAATCTGTCTAAACATGCCCATCAATCATTCTGAGCCCGTTACGATCTGCATCCCTTGTTATAACGCGGGGAAAACCATAGAGAGGACACTCGACTCGGTAAGAGCTCAAAACTATCCACACCTGCGAATACTGGTTTGCGACAACAGCTCAACCGACAGAACAGTAGAAATCATTCGTGGAATTCGCGATGAAAGGCTTCAATTAATTATTAACCCTATAGTCCGGAGTGGTGAGGAAAACTGGAACTATGCCGTTTCGAAAATTGAAACGGAATACTTTGCACTTTTTCATGCTGACGATCTCTACGACCCGGAAATGATTTCCAGGCAGATGGCTATCATAACTGCAGATCAGCAAATCGGCGCTGTTTTTACAATGTCTGCTTTAATCGATGAGAACGATCGAATGCTAAAATCAAAGTACCATCAGTTTAGTAAGCTACCATCTGACTTAAACCAAACAATTTTCAATTTTGCTTCTTTGCTCAATGCTGTCCTCCGACACGAAAATTTTATTAAGACTCCAACCCTTCTTTCCAGAACCTCACTAGTTCGTAAGGTCGGTCTTTTCGACCCCGTTTTTCGTAGCTCTGCTGACTTGGGCCTCTGGCTGAGACTTTCTATCGAGAGGCAGATTACTATCATTGATGCCCCACTCCACAAATATAGAATCTCATCTTCGCAGGGATCTGCGACTATTTTCAGCAACAGAAAAACCCTTCCTGACTTTTTTCTTGTAACTGAACATTTTATAGAACTTGCAAATAGACAATCTCTTGTCGAGAAAAGGAGTGTAGAAGTTTATCAGATGAAAAAGGGAGCTGCTGCAGTACTTTGTGCGATAAATCTTTTACGCGAAAACGAGGAGCAGAATGCACTAGCTATGCTGAACAATAATTTTAAAGTGCGCAGAATATTTACAGCTGTTCATGCTAAAAAAGATTTCTTCCTCTATAGTGCAGGCATCGCCCTGATATTTGCTATTAAGTTTAATCTTGGGAAGCAGGCAGCAGAAATTTTCAGTAGGGCTAATCAGCGCATCAAAAGAAGCGCAATGCAAATTGACCAGTAATCGCACTTACGTGATTGTGTGATCCTAATTAAAATTTAAAGCTAAAAGAAAACCAAATTATGATCATCGTTCGATTAATGGGCGGGTTAGGAAATCAAATGTTTCAATATGCATTGGGCAGTGCCCTTTCTTTAAAAAATAATTCAGTATTGAAGCTCGACCTCGCTTTCCTATTGGACAGAACTGCAAAGAAAAATTTTATGTTTCGCGATTTTGATCTGCCAATCTTTAATATACGGGCTAACATAGCATCGCCTGAAGAGGTGAAGACTTATTATAATTTTTACAATAGGGCGAGAAAGAAATTGCTTCCGAATGAATTAGGCAATCCTTACATCAAAGAAAAAGTAAACTACTTTGATCCGGCTATCCTGACCGCAGGGGGCAACTGTTATCTTCATGGTCACTGGGGTAGTGAAAAATATTTTAAAGAATATGAAGCGAAGATCCGGCAAGACTTTACCTTCAAAGCGCCACTGACGCCTCTTGGCCGACAACTTGCTGATGAGATTCAAAACACGACTGCAGTCTGTTTGAATGTCCGCAGAGGAGATTACGTAACGAATCCTGAAGTAGGAAAAATCCTCAGCCTGACAGGCATTGATTACTTTCGGAAAGCAATAGACCTAATGCGATCCAAAGTACACAATCCGCATTTTTTTGTATTCTCAGACGACCAGCAGTGGGTGAATGAAAACATTCGCATCGACTTACCAATGACGATTGTTGATGACCGGTATAATGGTGAAAAATACGGGGAGAAGCTGCACCTGATGTCCTTATGCAAGCACTTTATTATTCCGAATAGTTCCTTCGCCTGGTGGGGTGCCTGGCTATCATCAAATCGAGGCAAAATTGTTGTTACGCCAGAAAAATGGTTTGTCTCAAGCGACTATGACTCAAAGGACATTAGACCGGAAGGCTGGCTGGCAATTTAAACTGTGAAACCGGAGGACCACTCGCTATGCTCATGTTGAATTTGGATTACACCCTTGAAAAAAAGTAATTATCAAAACTCGCTTCAATGAAAATTGTCATTGTTTATGATTCGGATCATCCTGATGCTCGAAAAAACAAATGTTTTACAAAAGAATTTGCGTTAAAAGGTTCTGGTCATAGTTTCACAGTTGAATTGGCAAATCAGGCCATTCAAAATGGCTTTGAGATAATCACAGCGGACGTTTTTTTACAACGTCAGCCAGATGCTAATACAAACGCTTATTGTATCACCGATATGGTAACAACCCTTACCAATACTATTCTTGAACGTGGGGCTATCCCGTTTATCTGTTTTTCAATGGAGTCACCCTTGATAGCAAAAGACTTTTATGTAAATATTAGCAAACTTTCCGGACGCTTTAACTACAGCATTCAATTCAAAGGGGCGTTTGAACGGCTTCGATCATCGAATTCCAAATTCATCACAATGCACTTTCCGGTGCCCGAAAGACTTTCCATAAAAAACAAAAATGAGTGGGATAGCAGAAAGTTTCTAATTGTCGTTAACAGTAATAAGCGTGCATTTTTCAGTGATTACTCCACAGTTAAGACAGCCATCAGGAGCGTAGCATCTCAATTAAAATTCACATACTTGCGGCTTGTAGATCCCTGGATGCGCACTCCGGAATTCTACAAAGATCGTATCGAATTGATCAGATACTTTGCCGGTAAGCCCGGTTTTGCGCTGTATGGAATCGGATGGAATAACCCGATTGCGGGCTTTCCAAAAGTGTATCACGAAGCTGCGAAGAAAGTCGATAAGGGTCCGCTGCCCTACGAAAAAAAGCTTGCAGTAATGAATGAATATAAATTCGCGGTTTGCTTTGAAAACTGCGCTTTTCCGGGATACGTTACAGAAAAGATTTTCGACTGTTTCCTCGCTGGCACAATTCCGATCTATTTCGGACCTGAAGACATCACAGAATTTGTGCCCCGTAACACCTTTATTGATTTCCGCGATTTTAAGGATTTCAAAGCGCTCGAAACATTCATCGGTAACTTCACCAGCGCTGAGGCTGAGGAAAAATTAAAGGCCGCTGATGCGTTTTTGCAAAGCAGGGCGTTCGAGAAACATTACCTTCCGAATTTTATTAGCGATATTGTCGACAAAATTAAACACCACAGTAATTCCCAATTGCCCAACTAGATGAAAACAGTGATAATTACCGGCTCTGCCGGCCTGATCGGATCGGAATCCGTTAAGTTTTTTTGTGAAAAGGGCTTCAACGTGGTCGGCATTGATAACGATCTTAGGAAATACTTCTTCGGACAGGAAGCGTCAACCCGCTGGACTCTTTCATCTCTTGAAAAAACATATTCCACGTTTAAAAATGAATCTGTTGATATCAGAGATTTTGAAAAAGTTTCAGGCATTTTCAAAGAACACTCTTCTGACATTGCGCTCGTAATTCACACGGCCGCGCAACCTTCACACGATTGGGCTGCGAAAGAACCGTTTACCGATTTCAGTGTAAACGCAAACGGCACCCTTAATCTTCTCGAAGCTACCCGTCAGCTTGCCCCAAAGGCCACGTTTATTTTCACCTCAACCAACAAGGTTTATGGCGATACTCCGAATTTCCTCCCGTTGATCGAGTTGGAAAGCAGGTGGGAGATTAATGAAGCACATCCTTATTTTGAAAAAGGTATTGATGAGCAGATGTCAATTGATAACACAAAACATTCACTATTCGGTGCTTCAAAAGTTGCAGCGGATATCCTGGTGCAGGAATACGGTCGATATTTTAACATGAAGACCGGAGTATTTCGCGGGGGATGCCTTACTGGTCCAAACCATTCAGGCGCGCAGCTGCACGGCTTTCTCGCCTATCTGATGAAGTGCGCAGTAACAAAAGATCAGTATACAATCTTTGGGTACAAGGGCAAACAGGTCAGAGATAATATCCACAGCTATGATCTCGTGAATGCTTTCTATCACTTCTACCTGAATCCGAAACAGGGAGAAATCTATAACATCGGAGGCGCTCGTCACAGTAATTGTTCCATGAAAGAAGCAATTTTGAAATGTGAGGAGATTACTGGAAACAAGATGAATGTTCAATACTCAGACGACAACCGTATTGGTGATCATATTTGGTGGATAAGTGATGTCACAAAGTTTAAGAAAGATTTCCCCGAATGGAATTTCACGAAAAACATTGAGAATATTCTTTCAGAGATATTTAGCAACAACCGTGAGAAGTGGTTAAAAAATTAACAAGGATGAATACGAAACAATTTTATTCTCAATTCCGTGAAGATGAAATTCTTAGTCAAATTTTTCCGAAAAAGGATGGACACTGTATTGAAATTGGTGGCTTCGATGGCGTAACAGGCAGCAACACATACTACTTCGAAAAGTTGGGCTGGGACTGTATCATAGTAGAGCCTATTCCTGAGTTACATCGTAAGATCCTCGCAAACAGGAAGTGCACTACATTGAATTATGCAGTAAGCGATCGGGCAGGCGAAACTGATTTTTTTGTAGCGGAGGGTGTTGAAACACTATCATCATTGTCTCCTGATAAGGAAAGAATTCGCCAGGAGCAAGGAGTGCTAAATAAGATCCGCGTAAAAACAAGAACCCTAGACTCAATCCTTGAAGAATTCAATTTTAATAAGATAGACTTTATTACAATTGATGTCGAAGGACATGAGATGGAGGTTTTGAAGGGATTTTCTTTGTCTAAATACAAACCTGAGATTGTTATAATCGAGGATGGATCATTTGGGTTTGATTCAACAGTGAGGAGGCATTTGGAGCGCCAAGGCTATGTAAGATTTAGGATCACTGGCTGCAACGAGTGGTATACGCCATCAACGAATAAAGAACTCTACAATAAAATCGATTTGTTAAAAGTAGCTGTTTTCGAGAGCTACAGAATGAGCTTCTTAACACTAAAGAAGATCGCCAAAAGAATTCTGCGCAAAGCCCCATAATCTCATCCAAGTAAAACAAAGTAATGAGCCAATTAAGAAAAACTGCCATCAATATGGTGTCAGGCGGTGCAGGATTCTTTTTGCCAATGCTCATCAATTTCGTTTCTACTCCTCTTGTACTGTCAAAACTAGGGCCCGAAGCTTTTGGGTTACAAAGTCTTGTGAATGTAATTATGGGATATCTTATGGTTGCCGATATGGGACTAGATATCCCGATTACAAAATTATTGGCTGAGTTCAGTGCAAAAAATGATATCAGCAAGAGAAATGACCTATTAAGTAATACTTTTCAGGCCTATGCAGGAATAGGAGTTGCCGGAATGCTGCTCATTTTTTTGATCGAGCCATACCTGCACCCTCTGTTTAATATCCCGGCAAACCTAGAGGCAGACGCTCGCATCGTTTTTCTTATTACCGGGGTCGGCTTTCTAGGAAACATACTGAGCATGTGGGGACGAGCACTCTTCTCTGGCATTCAACGATACGATATTGGAAACGGTGTTTTTATTTTCTACAGTGTTGCCAGCACCATCGCAGGTATTATCCTGGTCAGGAATGATTTTGGTATAGTTTATTTCGTAGCAGCTAAAGTCGCAGGATTTTTCTTTGCTGCCGTAACCTATTTTATCGCTGTACGACTGACATTACGCAATTATAAATTTTCATTTGGATTTCAATCAGAAATTTTTTCAATGATTACTCCGCTGATCGGATACGGATTTTTAATGCGGATTTCCGGGATGGTTTTTTCAAGGATGGATCAGACCCTTATAAGTGTATGGATAGGTATTTCGGCCGTTGGCAGCTACTCAATTCCACTACTCATAACTACTGCTGTTGCCGGACTTATCTCCGGAATAATGAATTACACGTTCCCCCGATCAAGTGAACTTTATGCCCTTGGAAGGATTGACGAGTTCAGAAATCTATTTGCGTCCTCAATGAGACACACTGCGCTGCTCGCCACGTATATATTTTGTTTTTTGATCGTTTGCGGTGACAAATTCCTTATGCTATGGATCGGTAAAAACGTTTTCATGGAGACGAATAGTTCTTTACTTATTTTGGCCGTGGCTTACTACCTTTCCGTATTGCTTACAACTATTACAAATAATTTTATTGTCGCGATGGGGGGAATAAAATTTTTTACTTTGTATGGTGTGGTCAGAGGATTAGTGATGCTCGCAGGTTTCGTAATCTTCATTAAGCCATTCGGAGTTCCAGGAGCTGCATTGGGAGTGCTACTCGCGTGCGCGTGGGATCTAATCTATTTGCTGATTTCGCTTAACAAGTGGATCAAACTCAAGATGACCTCGTTAGTTTTGCACTCGTATGCTAAGCCGATCGCTATCGGTTTAATATGCAGTTCTCTCTTATTTTTCTCAAGATCTTTAATAGATAGTTGGATGACGCTGGTAATCGCTGGCATACTCTACACTTCAGCATTTACTCTTTGTGGCATTTTGGTGGGAGCGTTTGATGCAAGAGAAAAGCAGCTAATCACCAGATTTCTCGCAAAACGTAAATTATTTAATTTTTAAGGTAGCTATACGCCAAATTATGCCATAGCTTTTAGAGACCTCCAAAACATAGTACCTCAAAAACCTTTCAAAACTAGCGAACAAGAGAAATCATGCGTGAACGGCTACTAGGTTTTATCGTTGCAGCTTTGATCGTCTCTGATATGCTCACGGGTTTGCTTTTCAATTTGCAATTCGGCTTTTACAGGGTTGGGGTTCTTTTAAAAAGTGTCATCCTTTTTCTTACATTCATTTTATACCTGCCCCTCATCAAGAGGAAAACATTTTTTTCCATTTATGCGATCATCGGAATGCTCGTGATATTTTGGAGTATTGGTAGCGCTGTTTCACTCGTTAATAACCCTCAATTCGAACTAGGTAACTCATTAATTGTATTGAGTCGTTACCTGTTATTTTTGATTTTGGTTTGCGCATTCTTATACCTAAAAGACCAGCCCTCGTTTGATCATACCTGCAAAAAGATTATTGAGACTTTTTTTCTGGTGAATAATTCACTGATTGTCCTTGGATTCCTTTTTGACATCAATATTTTTTCGTCTTACAACCCGCAGGATAATTTGAACGATATGCGTTTTGGTTATAAGGGTCTTATTTATGGAACTAATGAAGTGGCGGGGATTTACATTTTAGGACTAAGTTACTGCTACCGCGAAACTTTTAAATATCGGGAGCGAAAAGGCTGGCTGCTATTCTTTACATGCCTTGCATCATTGTTAACCGGAACAAAAGCAACCCTGATTGGACTTGTAGTCGTCACGATCTTTTATTTTGCTAAGTACAAGTTCGCAAAATTGGTAGTTTTAATGGTTCCCGCTACTGTATTTTTGGTTATTGCCGTTGCTCGCAATTGGGAAAGTATTAAAACTAAATACCTTACATTTAATATCAGAGTATTTGAATCAGGCGACCTGCTCACCTTCTTGATGTCCGGGCGCAATTCGTATATAATCAGTAATTTCGACTATATCGCTGCAAAATGGACTTTCTTAAATTACCTGGTCGGGGACGGATTCCTGTATTCGGAAACAGATTTATTAGACTTGTTTTTCTTTTTTGGAATTTTAGGATGCATGCTCTACCTGTATGTTCTTACTAAGATTTTCTTTATCAAAGACAGAACAATAGACAATCATTTTGTTTTTTTACTTTTGCTTTCAATAGCATTCACTGCCGGACATATAATTCAGTCTGCAATAGTTCCGGTATCTTTGCTTCTATATATTTTTTCTGCCAAACCAGCATTAGCAAACCATGACATCACTAGCAATAATAGGACTGATCAACTTCAATGACTGGGATAGCGCAGACTACAAGGATACTGGAGGTGTGAATAGCGTCATTAAATCTATTCTTCCTTATCTTCGGGCTAACCGAATATATCTTTATGGATTTACGCACAATAAAAACGAATTGTTCAAAGAAAAACATGTGGCTCCTGGCGTTGTTTCTATGCCGATAATTTATAAAGCGGAGAGCAATATTCTGCCCAATAGAATACTTGGGTTTGCGTTGGGCTGGCGACTTTACCGATTTTTTGAAAGGCACAAAATCAATTTTACATACAGCCATTCCGAGGAATTGTGCTTCTGGCTTTCCTTTGGTAACCATACCTATATTCACCATCTCCACACTTACGTCAACGCATTGAAGGTATCAGGTGGAAGATTAGCGAAGGTTCAGCTTTTCCAAAAACTGTGGGACAAAATTAGGATTCACGTTATCAAAAAATCTTTTAAAATTGTTGCTGTCAATCCTGATGTGGTGAGCATGGGAAAAAATCTCATTGGGATTAGTCGGGTCATCAGATTCCCAAACTATGTCGACATGAAGCAATTTACTTTTCGACCAAATGCAGGCCTGGGAGCTAAGATGGGCGCCATCGGTAAAAAAGTTGCTCTGCATATCGGCCGGCTGACGAAAGTAAAAGGATTAGAGCTCTTTATTGATAGTATTGAACTACTGAATAAGTCGGCACAGAAAGACGAATGGATCGGCATACTAATCGGCAACGGTGATTATGAGCATGAAATCAAAGGCTATGTAAAAAATAAAGGACTGGAGGGCGCGTTCATTTTTACCGGTTCCATCAATAACATCCAGGCGCTAAGTGAGTTCTATACACTGGCTACTGTATTTTTAATTACCTCCAGGAGCGAATCGGTACCATTGACTCTTTTGGAAAGTCTCTCATGTGGGACGCCCGTAGTTTCAACAAATGTCGGAATTGCAAATGACGTGCTCGGGCGTAATAACGGATTTGTTTCGGATTCGCGGGATGTCCAGATGTTTGCGCGGTTGGTAGCGGAAAGTGTAAAATTTAAGTCATCAAAAAATTTGCTTCCAAATCCATATCATTATTCAGTTGAATATGCAAGCGCGCTCTTAAACAAAGAATTTCAAATCCGCTGATGTTAAAAGTATCAATTGTAATTGTCACCTATAATTCTTCAAACGTAATTGAGGAGAACATCACTTCCTTATATAAGTTTGTCAAAGGGATTGACTTTGAAATTATTGTTGTTGATAATAATTCGAAAGACGATACGCTACTCAAAGTACAGAACATCTCCCCGGAAATTATTGTAATTGCGAACAAGGACAATCGCGGTTTTGCATATGCAAACAATCAGGCTTTCAAAGTTGCTCACGGAAACTTGGTTTTGATTCTTAATCCTGACATTATTTTCACTGAGCAAACCAATTTGTTAGGGCTTGCTCAAAAGTTGATGGACAATCCTTCGATCGGTATTCTGGCACCTCGACTATTTTATGCGTCTGGTGTAGTGCAGGAGTCTGCGAGAGGTTTCCCAACACCCCTGGCGCAAATCGTTAGAGGATTGAAATTAGAGCGAACCTTTGGCGGATTCAGCTTCTATCAAAAGTTTGTAATTGCCGTAGATGAAATAAAAACAGACTTAACCGTTGACTGGGTGATTGGTGCATTCATGCTCATCAAAAAAGATGTTTTAAAAAAGGTTAATTACCTTGATGAAAGATATTTTATGTACTATGAAGATACTGACCTTTGTTTGACGGTAAAAAAGTCCGGATTCAAAGTTGTCTATACGCCAGTATTTTCGGGCATACATAAATATCAGCGTGAGAGTTCTAAGAGTTTCTTTTCGAAAACCAGGCAGTATCATCTTAAAAGCATCTTCAAGTTTTATTTTAAAAACCTTTTCTATTTAATCAGTAGATGAACAAAGCATTATTATTTCGGAATGCCTACAGTATTCTACTCGTCTTAATTGCATTTACTTTACCTACAAAGTGGATGCAGCTAAATAGCATCCTGATACTCTGTTCGCTTGGCGTATATTTAGTCGAACCAGGGTTGAAGGCGCGTTTGAATATGGCCTTCAGGGATCGTCATGTTCTCGTTTTCTGTTCAATCTATCTTCTCTACGTGATTTCACTTTTGTGGACGGAAAATTTCTCGCGCGGATTCTCACAACTTGAAATTAGATTTTCACTGCTTGTGTTGCCCTTCCTTATTCTCAGTTATACTAAAATTGAAAAAGAAAATTTCGAACAAATTTTGACCTCCTTCCTGGTCGCTTGTTTGTTTTTTAGTCTGGTATGCCTAGTTTTTACCATTTACACAAATCAGATAAACGGGGTCGAATACGCATACTACAATAGCTGGCATTATTCATCCGACAGCTTGGTTAAGGAGTTTGGTTTCCACCCTTCTTATTTCTCCATTTATTGTGCCTTCTCAATTTTCATTGTGATATTTTTTGTGAAGGAAAAAAAGATAGGTCCTTTGGTAGGAATCTTTTTAAGCCTGTACCTTATTGGCTTTCAACTTCTGTTAGCTGCGCGAGGTGGCGTACTTGCCACGATGGCGATAGTGATACTAACTATACTCTATGAGGCATGGCTTATAAAAAAGATCTTAATTGGGCTGGTAATCATAGGAGGATTTACTGCCTTGCTAATTTTCAGTGTACTGCAATTCGATATCCTTACCGATAAATTTAAGGGCATGATTAACTACGAAATCTATGAATACAATGAACGATTTCAGCTTACGATGAGGTTCCAAAAATGGGAATCAGCATGGACACTGTTTACAAGAAACCCTGTTTTGGGTGTCGGAATCGGTGATTCAAAAGAAGAACTTCTGGAAGTTTATCTTGAAAAAGGGTATATTGACCTTCACAGATTTGAATACAATGCCCATAATCTCGTTTTAGACACAGCCATTACCATCGGTATTGTAGGGGTTCTCGCGTTAATAGTGGTTTTTTACTTTTCAACTCGAATTGCCATAAGGGATCGCAATATTTTGTATATGCAATTCCTCTTCCTGTTTTTATCCCTTTCACTTGTTGAGGCTACTTTTTCAGTACAAAAAGGAGTCGTCTTATTTTCTTTTTTCAATTTCCTTTTCATCGCAAATTCAAACGCTCGACGAAAGGCCAGCGTAATCAACATCGAAAATCCGACCAGATAATTTGTGCTGGCTTGCTTTGGGAATGTAAAGTAACCGAAACTTTAAAACCTAATGCTTAGTATCCTAACGGATGTTCGCAATGGCTTAGATTAACTTTATTTATCTATCTTTGGGCTCCAACCTTTGACCCCTATTAGGTGTCAAACCCCTGTACTGATGCCTCTAAAAACTCCCATATGCGAAAATCCCTCTCTTCAAACATTAGACTGGTTTTTTTATTAGGTGACCTCGTCATTTTCAATGTAGCCGCTATCACTGCTTCTATGTTGTCCCCTCTCGGGCAGGAGCTTCTTACAAATGGTTTTCTTCTTCAGATCGCAGCTTTGAATGGACTATGGGTACTGCTGGCTGCATTTTTCAATCCGTACAAGTTCTCAAGAGTTTCAAGATTCGCGAAGATTTTGAGGATTCATGTGTCTTTTATAGCAATCCATCTGATGACTGTGCTGGCAGTACTTTTCTTTTTTCCTGCTCAAAATATAACTGGGAAAAACGTACTCATCCTTTTTGGCGTAGCAATAGTTCTGTTAATCACCTGGAGGATTTTTTATTTTTACCTCAACAAGACGATCATCAATAAAAAGCTGAATTTTAAGAACGTTGTGATTGTAGGCTTTGGGGATCTCGCTTGGGAAATGCGTAAATTTTTCAGATTGCATCCGGAGTTTGGATATAAATTTTTAGGATATTTTGACCAAAAAATCAGTTCGCGGGAAGTTAAATCCCTCGATGAACTTGATATCTTTTGCAGAAACAATGATGTCCACGAGATTTATTGCTGTCTGCCTTACACAGAAAATGTCAAGGTTAAAAAATTGATTGATTTCGGCCTTTCTAACTTAATTAAGGTAAAATTAATAACCGACTATAGGGGATTTGCCTCAAGAGGGATTTCACTTGAAACCTACGACAACATTCCGGTTTTAAATGTTGCTGCCGTCCCACTGGATGAGAGGAAAAACCATCTTATCAAAAGGATTTTCGATTTACTGTTTTCTGGAGCAGTTACAATTTTCCTGTTATCGTGGTTAATTCCACTCATCGCGATCGCTATAAAACTTGACAGCAGAGGCCCTATCTTTTTTAAACAGAAACGAGCAGGCAAGGGGAATAAGCCATTCAACTGTTTAAAATTTCGGACGATGATTGTCCATCACACAGAGTTCAAGCAAGCTACCAGAAACGACCCACGCATTACCAGGGTTGGTGATTTTTTACGGAAAACAAGTCTTGACGAATTGCCGCAATTCATCAATGTTCTGAAAGGACAAATGTCAATCATCGGGCCTAGACCGCATCCGCTTAAACTGAACGAAGAGTTTTCTCCTAAAATTGAGAAGTTCATGGCCCGTCATTATATCAAACCGGGAATTACAGGCCTGGCGCAAGCCAAAGGCTTCCGTGGCGAAACGCAAACCGAAATGTCAATGCGTGGCCGCGTAAAACTGGATCGATTCTATATTGAAAACTGGACGTTCATTCTGGATTTAAAAATTATTGTCGCCACTATAATCTCATTGACAAAAGGGGATAAGCAAGCCTACTAGTTAGTTGGGTAGCCTCTCCCAATGTTATACCTCAACGCGGACGAACTCATTTTTATCCTGCTGAAAAAAATAGAGCTGCCGGAATCCATGCTGTCGGCACATCGTCAGAATTTGCTGCAGCGTTAGATTTTTCTTTGGCACTTCATAATATTCAAAGCCGTAACCCTTAAACCAGGGGTGTAGGGTAGAGCATTCGGTCGACAGCCCGCCATTAACGGTCGCCATCCCTGTTAAGGCTGGAATAAGGAATGGACGCTCAAAGCAGCTGTTTTCAATTGCAAAAGGAAGGCGATCAAAATGTATATACACTGCAGAACGCTTTTTTTCAATCAGCGGAATGGTATCTAACGCTGAGAGCTTTTTCAAGATGTCAGCGACAGGGGCAACTCTAACACTATCGAAGTTCAATGAATGCAGAGGGTCTATTATATCTTTTGTCAGCGAATCTTTCGATAAAATAAAGTCCATTATTTTGAAACGATAGGTAGACGAGATTTTCATATGCCGGTTAAGCATTGCATTTCTCGTGGCTACATTTAATCCAACCATTGTCGAGAAATAAGCCTTGATATTTAGGAAGAAAGTGTTGACAAGAAATAGTATGATTATAACGGCAATAATTTTTTTCGGCCACGATAAGGCGCGGTTGAAGGTGAGAGTTTGAGTTGAGAGAGCCGGCATGCAAGCCAGCAATATCGCTCCCGCATACCATGTCGGTATCTCTGTAAAGTAATTGATCTGGCCCCACTCAATCTTCAAGAAAACTGCCGGCAATAGTGCGGCTATCAGTAAAACAAATAACACCTCTGCGCCAAACCTACCTTGGCTGCGGAACGACGTGGATTTTGCAATCGAAATGATGACAACCCACACCCAAAGAAAATGAATGATGATAAAGGCAAAAAAATTCTGTTTTGACTGGTTGAAATGATACATGAAGTCCAGACCACCGTCACCATATTTAGGATCTCTGATCAGGTAATAAATAACAAACGATACTCCGATGAAACACAGATACACGAAGATGTATTTGATCGAACGGAACAGCTGAAAACGTAAGTAAACATATGAAATCAACGCCATGAGCATATACATGGTAGAGATTTTCGAATAAGAGGCACAGACAAAAAGAACCAGTAAAATTATTGTAACGCCAATTTTCTGACGCTTGTCAGCTGAAGAAATAATTTTCGCCTGAAGTGCAGTGGCTAAAAAGAGGTTTACGAAAATTAGCGATACTGTAAAAGAGTCGCTCAAGAAAAGAATAGGCGATCCCAGGAGCAAGCCAGCATATTGTGGGATGACCCCACCGAAACCATAAAAGTGATTTCTTATATAACCAGCAAAGAGAAGAAAAAATACAAGTAGAAACAGCGGTCCAATCTTAGGATTGATGTTAGAGATTTTTCGGGCTTCTTCAACAACAAAGGTAAAAGTCAGTACGAACAAAGGTCCGGCAAATACTGCAGGAAATATTAAGTAAGCATCAAGTACTCTGATCTCTACGACCTTCGACATTACACAGTAAAGGAAATGCGAGCCATAGTGGTATGGAATGTACCCTACTCCCTCCAGACCTGGGCTGAACACCCCATACGTCTTGAACATTTGCGCGTTGGCAGCATGAAACAGCGTGTCAGTACTCCAGAAAAATGTACCAGCCATTATGTCTTCAAAAAACAGTGGCTTTGCATGGATACTAAGGGCAACCCCGGTGACCAAAGCAGAAAAGGCTATCGCTGTGAATGCCAGCAAAAACACACGCCAGATTTTTTCTTTTAGAACAACTGTGGCTAGCAGCCAGAAAAACAAACCAAAGCCGGTCGCGCTAATTAATGTGATCAACAAACCGATACCTTCTTTCATAAAGAAACCGACTGATGCTAAAAAGAATAGAAGGAAAAATAAAATTAGACTTTTTGACCGCACAGCAATAGACGAATACCTTTCAGGCAGAATTGACTGGACGAACTCTGGTATAATAATTACCATAAGTACCAGACCAAGCACACCGGACAATTGCAAAACATCCGTATCGAAATTGGACCTCAAAGCCACAAAACATATGAAGGAAAAAATGGCTTGTAGAGAGCAGAATAACTCAAGATTTTTCCTGGAATGCATACATAAGTTTTTTGCAAGTATAACCTTTCCGCATGATTTTATCGATTGAAATCGTTTGAGAAGCAGGGAGTGTCTTAACCTGGCGCGTATTCGTACAACTTAAGGGCACGACAAGGGCGTAACCAAAAGAATCTAACTCGTCAATTAATAACATAGAAATTTACTATCTTTGGACTGAAGTCTATGGTGCTGCTGATTATCTCAATATTTGTCGGTTTTTGGGTAAGTGCAACTGCCCTGCCACTAGTAATCCGCTATGCGAGCGCAAACAACCTATATGTAGAACTAAGTCAGAGAAAAATTCACAAGAAAATTACACCTTCGATGGGTGGAATTGGGATTTTTTCTGGACTTCTCGCAGCTGCATTCATAACTTCGTTTTGGAAACTAGAAATTCTAATGATTGCGGGCGTCCTTTTCATTCCCTTTCTGATAGGGTTATTAGACGACAGATACCACCTCCGGCCAAGAAAGAAGTTGTTAGGGCAGCTACTCGCGGCAACACTTGTTTTTTTTGTGCTTGATGTGCGCTTAACATCTATGTACGGAATTTTTTCAGATGCAGAGTTTCCGCAGTGGTTAAGCTATCTTATAACCGTCTTTACGATAATAATTCTCACTAATTCTTTCAATCTCATTGACGGTATTGACGGACTTGCTAGCACTTTCTCCCTAGTAGCTTTACTTTTCTTTGGTGTGTGGTTCTCGTACAATGGAGTGACGGCTTATGCATTACTTTCATTCGCTTTGATTGGAAGCGTTCTAGCTTTTCTATTCAAAAACTGGCAGCCCTCTAAAATCTTTATGGGCGATACAGGGTCTTTGGTTTTAGGAATGTCATTGTCAATTCTTGCAATCTCATTTCTAAATGAAAACAACAGCTTAAGTTCATACGCTCCGATGAGATTTACTTCAGGCATGGGAACAGTCCTTTGCGTGCTTATAGTGCCTATTGTTGATACGATCAGGGTAATTGTAATAAGAATTGGACGCGGAATATCGCCTTTAACTGCGGACAAACGACACATACACCACACCCTTGTCCGTATCGGCAAAAGTCATCGATTCGCTGTTTTGCTGATTTTTGTAGTTCATGTTTTCTTTATAATTAATGCGTTACTATTAAAGCATTTTAGCGACTGGTATGTAGTAGGGTCTGTCACGTTATTTGCTACGCTGTTGTGCTTTATTCTTGACAAAGTAATAGCCCGCCACACTTATGGCCGCAAAACACAAATTTCATCGGTGGATTTAAAGGAGCACGAAACTGTAAAGCTCTAACCCTATACATTTTCTTCTGGCCATCTGAATTGCTATTTTGAGCCAGACATGGAAAATACAATCGAAAATTTACTTCAGGATTTAAGTCTTTTTCCGTCAAAACGAAACAAGATCTTGAGTCGTTCGCTTAAAATTTATTAGCAAAAAAGGAGCAATAGGCGAATTGTTTGATAACCTTAAGCAGATACCGGCAGACCGCAAAAAGGAGTTTGGCAAGATTCTCAACGAATTAAAGCAAACTGCAGAAACTAAATTTGCAGAGTTGAATGATCGCCTTCAGTCAGGCGATGAAGTTAAAACCGATGTCGATCTTACACTTCCTCCGATTCCTAACAACAAAATCGGAAATTTGCATCCGCTTACGTTGACAAAGAATCGGATCATAGAAATCTTCGAACGACTCGGATTCAATGTTGCAGATGGTCCGGAAATAGAAGACGACTGGCATAATTTCTCTGCATTAAATTTTCCGGCTAATCACCCGCTCGGGAGATGCAAGACCCTTTCTTCGTCGAGAAAAAAAATCAAGAAGGTGGTGACGTTCTATTGCGGACACACACATCAAACGTTCAGATCAGATTACTTCAAAAACAAAAACCACCGGTGAGGGCGATGCCTGGCCGCGTTTATCGCAACGAAGCGATTTCTGCACGCGCTCACTGCTTCTTCCATCAAGTGGAGGGATTGTATGTAGATCGAAACGTCAGTTTTGCTGATTTGAAACAAACGCTTTTCCATTCTGCGAAAGAGATGTATGGAAAAGATATTAAGCTTCGCCTTCGTCCTTCGTCCTTCGTTTTTCCCGTTCACTGAGCCGAGCGCTGAGATTGACGTGACTTGCCTCATCTGTAAAGGCGAAGGTTGTGTAGTTTAATGTGCAAGCGAAGCGGATGTGTTGAGATTGCAGGTGCAGGCATGGTGCATCCGAATGTCCTACGTAACTGCGGGGTAGATCCTGAGGAATTTACCGGCTTTGCGTTTGGAATGTGCATCGAACGCGTAACACAAGCTACGTTATCAGGTGAACGACTTGAGATTGTATTCAGAACGATATCATGTTTCTAAAACAATTCCACGCTGAAGGAACTGCATGAACATTGGTTATAAGATCAGTGGGTATAATTGGGTCCGGGACAATGGGTCAGGGAATTTCTCAGGTGTGTGCAACCGCTGGCTTCAATGTAAAAACTTATGATGCTCAACACGCGAACTCAGTATCGGCCTCGTCCAAAATTTCTGTGGCGCTTCAATCGTTAGTTGACAAAAGTAGGATTGCCTAAGATGTAACATTTGAAATCGAGGGAAGGATCGCTATCGCTTCTCGCATTGAAGAGCTTGCATGTGTGATTTGATTATCGAAGCCGTTGGTGAGAACCTTGCGGTCAAGCAGAAAATATTCAGCCAGCTTGAAGTTGTTGTGACGAATGATGCAGCATGGTTCTAACACTTCATCAATAGCCATTACTCAAATAGCATCAGCGCTTAAATCTTCAGGGTCGGTTTGCAGGATGCATTTTTTTAATCCTGCGCCCGTAGTGAAGTTGGTCGAGATTATTAAGGGCGTCAGGACTGATGATGCAACAGTGGAGATACTCAAAGCTTTTGCAATCCTATCTAGAAGCATTCCGTGCTGGTGCAAGATTCGCTAGGGTTTATCGTCTTTGCGGTTGTTTTAAGTTTTTGGCCTACCGTTGACGTCTCCATCCTACATTGGTTAGGTTCACTAAAGTAGAAAACGTTAAATGAATTTTATTACCACTAGGCACAATCTCGGTTCAAGGATTTTTGCGAACCATTAACAGCGCCTCCACTTTCTTAAAGGAATAACGTTCGACAACATTATACTCTGGAAATCGCTGTAAAGATTCAGCAACTTCGCTGTCTTTAAAAATGGGTACTTGCATTAGCCAAAAGCTCGGATATTTTTTCACTTCATCCGCATTTACGTTTCGAGGTCTCAACGGCAGAGGTTCGTCTTTAAAGTAAAAACCATAGTGCCAACTGTGAACGCTGAAAATTGGTAGGGCTTCTTGTTGCGCTGTCGAACTATCGCAGAGGCTTCCCAAAACTGCTGCTTTTCGACCTTAGAATAATAATGCTTAAAAAAAACAAATGGAGCATGCTGGCAACAAAAAATAATCCCAGAAGGCTGTTCTTGACTTTATAGCTTTTAATAGAGTCGCATCCAATTGCAAAGATGATCACCCACGCCCCGAGAGACACAATGGTATAGCGAATATGTAGAATGGGCGCAGAGACGATCGACCGAATAAGAGGAATTCCATAAGACAACACTATCCAAGAAATGATAATAAAGTACAATACTTTTAAGGATTGATCAGCCTGTTTTTTTATCGCACGGAAGAAAAGACATGCAAACCCAGCAAAAATCAGCAGTGTAATGATGTTCTTTCCAAAATAGCCATAAAGGTATTCGAGCAAAAATTCCCATTGGGTTTTTGAATCCAAAAAGAACTGATAGAAAGATCGTTCACGATAACAGGCACCCATGGCAGAAACATTAACGCAGTTATCGTACCTGCAACCAACGCCCTAATAATAAATGGTTATCCCTTCGAAACCAGATGGCGAGTCCGATAAAAATGATCGCCTGCGTTGCGAAAATGATCAATCCAAAGTAATGCGTGTATAATAAAAGCTCAGGAAAGATCGTATAAAGAGCAAAGTCGGCCTTACGGCAATGCTTTACCGCCCTGATCAAAAATAGAAAGGAAAGCGTAGTGAAAAGGAACGCCATGCTATAGAAACGTAGCTCTTGCGAATAGTATATACTGAAATAATTAGTCTACACAAACAATGCTGCAATGATACCGGTGCTTGTATTCTTACATTCTCTTGCTAATAAAAAGACTGCCAGGATCGTAAGAATTCCTAATACAGCACTGGCGGCTCTCCCAAGTATTCAGTATATCCAAATATCTTAAAGATTCAATGCAAGTACAAAAAGAAAGCGGGAGGCTGGTCGGTTTTACAGTATTCAATTATCGAATAAATAGACGCTGCTGGATCGCTTGGGATGATTGAGTGTAGTTCGTCATACCATAAGCTTGGAAATCCAGTTGGTAAAAGCGGAGAAGCGTGCCAATCAATGTAATGATTAACAGGTATAGTCCGGTCTGCATTTTTTTTAGTTTTCTATTTACGTTCATTGAAAAAAGCGTTAACTGATTCAACAACGTAAGCCGTGTCAGCATCATTGAGTTCAAAAAATAATGGCAACCTGATTAGGTTCAAATCAAACTGATCACTATGGGGCAGTTCTCCACCCATATAAAGTGGTGCATAAAACTTACTCTTGTGCAGTGATAGATAATGAAAGATCGCATTGACACCCCGTGCATTTAAAAATCGCAAAAGTTCATAACGTTCATCAGGGTTTCTACAGACGAGATAAAAAATATGCGCATTGTGTTGCACATATTCGGGCATCTCAGGAATACCTATTCCCCAGGCTGATAAATCTCTTAAACCATTCATGTACATTCTCCAAATATGATGACGTTTTTTTTGAATATCATCAATCGCTTTGAGCTGTGCGAATAAAAAAGCTGCAGTAATATCAGAAGGTAAAAAAGATGATCCAACATCAATCCAGCTGTATTTATCAGCCTCGCCACGAAAAAAAGCAGAACGATTTGTTCCCTTCTCCCACAAGATTTCAGCACGCGCTATGAACTGCTCATCGTTGATCAGCAACGCGCCTCCTTCACCGGAAATAACATTTTTAGTTTCGTGGAAAGAGAATGTTGCAAGATGCCCAATACTGCCGAGCGCTTTTCCTTTGTAAGTCGACTCAATTGCCTGCGCGGCATCTTCTACAACAAAAATATTATGCTTCTTGGCAACACTCATAATGCGGTCCATATCACAGCTGATGCCGGCATAATGCACAACAACGATTGCCTTCGTTTTTGGAGTGATAAATTTTTCCAACTGCGTGGCATCAACATTCGGATTCAACTTCTGACTATCGGCAAAAATAATTTTCGCACCTCTGAGTACAAATGCGTTAGCGGTAGAAACGAACGTGTAAGAAGGCATGATCACTTCATCTCGCTCTTGAATGTTCAGCAACAACGCACACATCTCTAAGGCATCGGTACAAGAACTCGTAAGTAAAACTTTTTTAATACCGTAGCGTTGTTCAAGAAAGCTCTGGCATTTTTGTGTAAAATACCCGTTGCCTGAAATTTTTTCGCGCTTTACAGCCTCAATTATATAATCAACCTCTTTGCCTGTGAAATATGGCTTGTTGAATCCTATTTTTTTCATATCAGCGTGAGGCAACGATTAGGCCTATAATAATTAACGCAAAGCCAATGGCTTTTTGATAAGTGATCATTTCATTTAGAAAAAAATAACTCATCACTAAGACCAGAAGGAATGCCAGGCTCATGAAAGGGTAGGCAAAGGATAGTTCAAACTTGGTGAGTGCGGCCATCCAGGTGATACTGGCGAGAAATGCTGCAAAAAAACTTGAGAATATAAACGGATCGAAAACGGCCTTAAACAAGAACCACCATTTATCATATCCCTCCGGTAACGGTCCTAAAGAATTTATTCTCCACTTTAATATTACTTGGCCGTAGGCCGAGAGTATTACAGTTAAACAGATATAGACGTAGCCCATAAATTTTGCCTAAATGGTTCTGACTATGATAGTGAAGTCATATTGGTAATAGTCATGAAGAAGTGCAACGTTCTTAGAAAAGTTCTTCTTACAATAGTCGAAAAGAGCCAGGGGGTCTGAATAGAACAGCTCAGGCTTCATAAACTCTTTATCAGAGTAAGTAGTGAGCGCATTGAAAGCAAATCCCTTTGAGCTCTTGTTATGAAGAACGTGAATCGTGTCAAGGATGTATTGATGCCAGCGCTGGTCATCCATGCCATAACGTACATTGAAAATCCCACTGGCTACTGAAAAATCTGCCACCTGCATGTCAGATGCTTTTTCAATTTTCAAAAATTCGGTGTTGCCGCCTTTGAGACTCGACTTTGACAAAGCGATCATTTCTTCGAGCATGTCGTAGCCAACATATTTAAAGTTTTGATAGTGCCTGGCAAGGTAATCTGCAAAAGCACCAGTGCCGCAGCCAAGGTCGTTAACGGAGAAACGACCAGCTGCTGGGAGGAGTTTTTGCAATTGATCGAAGCGGACAATTTGCGCCTGCTCATTCTTCCAACCCACTCCTTGAGCTCCCGCACCATGCGCTTCGAGGTTGCGAGCGTAAAAACCCTTTAATGCACCTTCGATCGAATCAAGCATAATTATTTTTTATGGATATCACGAATGATTGTTAACGGCCTATTTTTGATCTCAAGGAAAATTTTTGATAGGTATATTCCAATTAATCCTAATAAGAAAATGATGATGCCTCCTATTAACCATACCGATGCCATTATGCTTGCCCATCCTTCTATTTGAGTTCCGTAGACCCACTTCTTCACCAGAATGATGCTGATATTTATAGACGAAATACAGAGCCACACCACACCAATAAAAAAAATTGAGTACAAAGGACGGTGACTCAACGAGGTAATTATCTCAATACCCATCCTGATTTTTCGTCTTAATGTATAAGTGCTCGAACCTTTACTCTTCTTCGTTACCGGTATTCCCACTTGATTAAATCCTGTAAGAACAAAGATGGCCCAGACATCCAGTGCTTTCTCTGGAAATTTTAATACTCCCTCTATATACTGTTTTCGCATAAGTCGTGCGGTAAGTGTATTGCTGGGATACTCAAAATGTGTTATGAGATTAAGCAATTTATAGAATAGATTTCCGGAGATCCTTTCAAATAGACCTCCTTTTCGTTTTTCCTGGATACCGTAAACCACATCAACGTTCTCATTTTTTTCCATTGCAGTCCAAAATAATTGAAGCAACTCAGGATCTTCCTCGAGATCTGAATCAATGAGAAAAACAAAATTACCCCGAGCATGTTGCAACCCTGTAACAATTGCCTGATGATGCCCGAAATTCCTAGATAAGTCCACCAGTACGATACGGGTATCAACTTTTTGTAATTCTAATACTTTTAATGCTGAATTATCCGGAGATCCATCGTTGACAAAAATTAGTTCATAATCGTCAGTAATATTATCTAATGTTCCTTTAACTCGTTGATAGAATTCTGCCAGATATGTTTCAGAATAATAAAGAGTCGTTACTACAGATATTTTTACTCCCATAGTTTACTTTTGAGAAAATTATTTGCTTGTGGACCTTCATTAAATAATAAGTCTAAAACTGTAACACCATTAGCAAAGGGTGGAAAAAGCTGCTTATATTCAAGATAGTTAGAATAATCTGTCCAACACACTTTAATACTATTGCGAGTAAACAAATCTACATTCATATAATCTTTGGCAGCAGGCCCTGAAACGTATTCCGTAGCTTTGAGCGATTTACATATCTCAACCAATCTTTCGGTCTTGTCTGGAGGAGTGTCAAAATCCATTGACCAGAAAATAGGAGTAGGAATTTCTAAAATTGAATTTATAACTCTGATAAATTCAAAATTTATCAGGCTAAGATTAACCTCATCATTCTCCAAATAAATAGTTTTGAATACATTCGCATAGTTAGAAAAGAAAGGAGCGTCCTTATAAGCATCAGAAAGCATTTGCCAATGATCTTTGCGCCAATCAGAATCTGCCACTACTACATCTTTAATCTTAGTAAAATACTGACCTTTCACCTGTACAGGGATTGTTACCCATTTTAAGCCATTTTTAGTCTTGATCAAATTCCTGTTGCGCCAATCCCTCCTGGTATATTGAACATCATCCAATAGCACAAAGGCATCTACATTTTTAATAATATTGAAATAGCCTCTCCAAGGAATGTAGTTAGATTGAATAATAGCGACTTTCTTGTCAGACATTTAATATTTTCTTTATTAAAGAGGGTGAAATTAATATTAAATCTTTTGCCTACCATATTTGTAAAAATGAGTTTTTAATTCTTCTTGCATCTAGCATTCTTAGACTGTTGTCCAGACATATGAATATTCCTTTCGTCAATCTTCAAGTGCAATATGAATCTATTCAAACCGAGATTGATAGGGGGATAAGTGAAGCGTTAAAAAGATTTCAGTTTTCAAAGGGCTTTGAGGTTAGCGAATTTGAAAGGCATTTTCCGGCTAAATTAAAATCTAAATATTGTATAGCAGTTGGCAACGGCACTGATGCCTTATTTCTCTCTCTAAAAGCTATTGACATTCAGCCCGGAGATGAAGTTCTAACACCGTCCTGGAGTTGGATCTCAACTTCTGAGACTATTTCATTTTGCGGAGCTACACCTGTTTTTGTTGATGTTGATCCATCTCATTATACAATTGATATTGAAGCTGTAAAAAGTAAAATCACTCCGAAAACAAGGGCAATTATTGCAGTGCATTTGTATGGGCAAGCGGCCCGGGCGTCCGAGCTAAGGGAACTCTGTGACAAAAACAATATCAAACTCATTGAGGATTGCGCTCAAGGACATCTCACAATAGATGGAAATTCTATTGCCGGATCTATAGGTCACATTTCTGCCTTCAGTTTTTACCCGACAAAAAATTTAGGAGCGTATGGGGATGCAGGTTGTGTATTGACGAACGGTGAAGCACTGGCTGAAAAAGTCAGGCGGTTGGCGAACCACGGGGCGCTCCAAAAAGATGATCATTTGATAGAAGGCACAAATAGTCGTATGGACACCATTCAGGCAGCCATACTTTTGGCCAAGCTTCCTTTTCTGGAACAATGGACCGAAAAGCGGATCCAAAATGCTTCGTATTACTCGACATTGCTTCAGCATCTTCCTCAAATTCGTACACCAAAAGTCAGGGAAAATACCAGGCATACATTTCAAATTTATGCCATAAGATGTGAGCAACGCGATGAGCTTAAAACCTATCTCGAAGCACAAGGTATTCAAACGATAATTCACTATCCGAACGCTTTAACAAATTTACCAGCCTATCAATATCTAAACCTAGATGCTTCTCAGTTTCCAGTGTCAAATGCGCTTCAAAAAGATATCTTATCTTTGCCGATATATCCCGAGCTTACAAAAGAGCAGATCTTTTACGTTTTCGAGAAGATCAGCGATTTCTATAAGCGCGGAAAGCATTAAGTAATTTTATTTTCGATTACTATGTTTGTGAATTGATAGGAACACATGGAAGAAAAAATACAAGTCTTATTAAGGGAAGTATCCGACTTTGCAGCTTCATCTAAGCAGGAGCTTGAAACATTCAGATTAAAATTCATTAGTAAAAAAGGTGCACTAAGTGAGCTGTTTGAGGATCTGAAGAAAATACCTGCCGAGCAAAAGAAACAGGCAGGTAAAATTCTGAATGAACTCAAGCAAGCCGCCGAAAGCAAGTTTGCTTCAATTCAAGAAACGCTTGAAACAAAAGGCACTGCATCTGCACACATAGATCTTACGTTGCCTCCAGTCCCTAACAAAGTTGGAAACCTTCATCCTTTGACGCTAACGAAATTAAGAATCATAGAAATTTTTGAGCGACTTGGGTTCAATGTTGCTGATGGTCCTGAGATTGAGGATGACTGGCATAATTTCTCTGCGCTAAATTTCCCTGAAAACCATCCTGCCCGTGAGATGCAAGACACCTTCTTCATTGAAAAATCAAAGGGAGAAGGCGGCGATATTCTTTTGAGAACGCATACCTCGAACGTACAAATCAGGTTGCTTCAAAAACAGAAACCTCCTGTTCGTGCTATTATGCCAGGTCGAGTTTATAGAAATGAAGCAATTTCTGCGAGGGCGCATTGCTTCTTCCATCAGGTTGAAGGTTTATATGTAGATAGAAATGTGAGTTTTGCTGATCTAAAGCAGACGCTTTTTCATTTTGCGAAAGAGATGTACGGTAAAGATATTAAGCTTCGCCTTCGTCCTTCGTTTTTTCCTTTTACAGAACCAAGCGCAGAGATTGATGTTACATGTCTCATCTGCAAGGGTAGTGGCTGCGTTGTGTGTAAGCGTAGTGGGTGGGTTGAAATTGCGGGCGCTGGAATGGTTCATCCAAATGTTTTAAGAAATTGTGGCGTTGACCCTGAAGAATTTAGCGGCTTCGCTTTTGGGATGGGCATTGAACGCGTTACGCAACTTCGGTATCAGGTTAATGACTTGAGACTTTATTCTGAGAATGATATCCGCTTTTTAAAGCAGTTCCATACGGAAGGAATTGTATGAGCGTTGATGAAATAAAAACCATTGCAGTAATCGGCACAGGTACAATGGGCCAGGGAATTGCTCAAGTTTGTGCTGTTCATGGTTTTAAAGTCTTGTTATATGATGTACAATCTGAACTCGTTACTAAAGGAATTCATAGCATCAGAAAAAATCTGGGGACGCTCGTAGAGAAACAAAAAATCGCAAGTGAAAAAAAGGATCTTGCTTTAGCTAATATATCTTCAGTTTCGGATTTCCGGCAGTTACAGGTTGATATGGTAATTGAAGCGGTTGTTGAAAAGCTAGAGGTGAAACAGATGATCCTATCTGAGGTGGAAAAATTGAATGGAAAAGATTGCATCCTCACTTCCAATACTTCCTCTATTCCAATCACACAAATTGCTGCTGTATTAAAACATCCGGATCGGTTTGCTGGATTGCATTTTTTTAATCCAGCACCTGTGATGAAACTGGTGGAGGTGATAAAAGGTGCTGCAACAAGCAATCACACAATTGAATTACTTACAGGATTTGCGAGCGGCCTTTCAAAACAGTCAGTAGTAGTACAAGATTCTCCAGGCTTTATCGTTAATCGTATAGCAAGGCATTTTTATGTTGAGGCATTGAAAATTGCGGAAGAAAACGTAGCGGACTACAAAAGCATTGACACGTTAATGAAGTCAGCGGGTTTTAAAATGGGACCCTTTGAATTGATGGATTTGATTGGTGTTGATGTAAATTTCTCCGTTACCTCTTCTATGTATAATGCATTTCATCAGGATCCTAAATTTCGTCCAAGCAGGATACAACAACAGAAAGTTGATGCCGGACATCACGGAAGAAAGACAGGTAAAGGTTTTTATGATTATTGATTTGTATGAATTTTTGAAGTTGAAATTGGCGAGACGATTTGCTTCCATTGCAGTTGTACTTTCTATCGTAATAATACCTTCCTGCGATCGTGATTTGTCAGACGATCAAATCCCATTTGCAAGCTTTGGTGCGATAACGATCAATTTAAATTTACCTGAATACCAAAAATTAAGAACGCAGGGAAATATTTACCTGAATTCAGGTGGCATCAGAGGGATAATTCTTTACCAGGTCAACAGCAGTACATACGTTGCTTACGAGCGAAATTGTTCCTATCAACCTAATGAAGCTTGTGCTACCGTTGATGTCCATACTTCAAATTTATATCTCCAAGACCCTTGCTGCGGTTCAACTTTTGATTTTGCAACCGGAAACCCAACAAGTGGTGTAGCATGGCGTCCTTTGAGAAAATATGAGACATTCATTTCCGGAACACAGCTTACCATTACGGATACCGTTATAGATTAGCTTAGTACTTCTCTAAGAACTTGAACAGATTTCATTTCTTTCAATGACTCCATATGATCGGTATAAAATTTAAGAATAAGATCTAATAATTCTCTCCGTTGTATTGCGGTAATTTTGATGTTCTCCTGGTAGTCAGCGTGTAAAATTCTGTCAAGCAATATTTCGAGTGAGGCATCGGTAACGCGGCCACCAATCACTTCATTTATATTCTGAACTCCAAAACCAAGATAGCGACTTAGCCGAATCATGAAGATTAGATGAAAGTTTTCGTAATTATCCTCCAATGAATCTAGCGTAATAAGTCCATGGCTAATAAAATCAAAAAGATCTTTTGCATGGCTTTCATCTTTCACTGCTTTATTTAACAACTCAGCAATAAACATTGCAATGCTGGACTTTTTAATATCAAATGGTAATGTGGTATACGGATAAAGGCATTGGATTTCTTTTATTCTTTCAATGCTCGCATGTTCGCGATAATATACAACAAGGTTCAGAAGTGTAAGTGGTTGATAAAGCGCAATTTTATTTTTTGCGCTTTTGCTCCGCACACCATTAACAATATATGATTGAAGGCCAAAGACGTCTGTGAAGACCGTGACAATGATTGACGTTTCTCCATATTTTACAAATCTGAAAACAATTCCTCTGGCTTTATGTATCACGGAATTATCTATTCAATCACTGCAATTTTTCCTACCATACTTTCAGATCCATCATCACTTGAAGCGAACACAAGGTAAACACCGGTGTGCGGTCTCCTACCTTTGGAGTCTTGAACATTCCATGTGGCTGTGCCGCCATTTGCCCGTCCCTGAAAAACTAATTTTCCGCTCACATCAGTAATCTTTACAATGGCATCTGTCGCCAATCCGTTAATACCAACGGTTCCTGAAAAGTTACTCGTCACAGGATTAGGAAAAATTTTCACATCATTAAATTTTAAGTCGCTGCTTGTTGCGTCACCTCTGTAGGAAGCGATTCCTTTATCAGTAGAAAAGAAAATTTCACCGGTATCATGATTGATTTCAATATCGTTAATTTTATTTGATGGAAGTGGACTGTTGTCAATGGTGAAATGGTTGACCATCAATTCTCCAGTAGGATTAAAAAGCCAGGCACCGCTTTCTGTTCCTATCCATTTTCGATTGCCTCCATCAATTGCAATTGAATTAATTTTTTCATCTTTCAATAAGAATCTGTTTTCAAAAATAGGTTTGATGGCATCTTCCATATCTGAAAAAAAATATGAAACTCCAGCATCTGTACCAACCCACATATTACCATCTCGATCCAAGGCAAGTGATCTAACCGATTTATTTGGAAGTGCTCCTGAACCCGTTACATCACTGATCCATGTATTTACTCCTGTTTCTGGATCTAAGACAATAATTCCACCTCCTTGTAAAGGATCGATCGACATCCAAACATTATTAAATAAATCAACTTCCAAATTTAAGGGATGCTTTGCCAGTGCGTAATTAAATGAAAATGATTGCCAGGTGTTATCGTTCTTCAGTAAATGCAATGGACGATCTGAACCGTAATTAGCTACCCATAATCCAAGGTTCGAATTTTTTAGCGTTGTTACATAGACTGCTTTACCTTCTGGCTTAAGATTTTCGAGCGGGCTATTCGTTTCGTCATAAATTACAACGGAACCGTCAGGTGCAAGTTGCAGTAGCCCATCTCCGAATGAAGAAATGAATAAATTGTTATTGAAAGATACCGCGTCTGTAATGTCAGTTGATGATACGTTTAAAGATCTCCAAACGCCATCTTCAAAAATATTGATATCGCCATTATTGTTTTGTAGCAAGCCAGACTGCGTGAATCCGCCTGGTAATGCATAGATCTTACTATTGTTAAATTTTAATCGAAAAGCATTTTGAGTCGTCGGGCCATTAGGGAGATAAGAATTAAAATCTCCTCCAACATTAGAGACCATTCCATTTTTGCTGTCGGCTATCCAGAACGTGCCATTGTTGTCAGCCACTGCATGGACAGGAGAGACAATTGCGTCATCTGCAATTTGTATCAATTGGCCTTCTGTGTTAAGGCTCCATAAATTTTCATCTGCAACAATGGTTAAGCTTTGTGGGGATCCTTCCAGCGATCTAAAAGTTGCATTCACTAATAAGTTTGCGGTAACGAAGTTTCCGTTACGGCACTGATAAAGTCCTTTATTATTAAGTGCTGCATAAATATTGTTGTTAAAATATCCTATTGATTCTACTGTATCCTTTAGGTCCCCGGTATCAAATCGCTTCCAGTTATTGTAGTCGAGGAGATTATCATTTAAGCTACCGACCAAAATGCCCTCATGCGTAGCGAGTGCGATGCTATCATTATAAATAATACTTTTTACAATACTTAAATTTTTTCCCTGGGTTCCAAGGTCTCTCCACGTTTCTTTTACCTCTCTATTATCAAGGTCAAAAACTACAACCCCATAGTCGGTAGAGAGGTAAGCAAAGGAATTGTGAATTGCGATATGATTGATTTTTTTTGAGCCGACAATTTCATTTAGATCTTTAAGCCTTGAAAAATTGATAACAGTATTTTCTTGAATGAGATCAATATTTCCATCTTCATAAGCAATCATCAACTGCTTGCCTGATTCGTCATATTCTATATCTGTAATACCAGCCGAAGTTAATCCTGTAACTTTTGTATATGTAGTGAGGCTGTTGTCTTGCTTATTAAAGACCAGCACACCGATTTCCGTTGCAGCATAAACTTCATTGTTGCTTATTGCAACGGAGTGCATATTGTCGTAAGAGAGATGCATCCTCCATGTATTGATAGGAATATCAGTTTGTGCTTCCAGAGAATTTGCTAAACACAAAATGAAAAGGATAATCCGCAGGAAACGTGATATTCTTTTAGAGCTGAAATCCCTAAAGAAGGCTGTGTGCATCATGTTTTTCTTGCTTTCATCCCTTCAAAAAAAGCCTTTCGACTTCTTGCTTCGTATTCACCCAGTTCTCCCAGCATCACTTGTTTATCGCTATCACTCAATCGATAAGAGAATGAAGCGAGCTCTCCAGAACGCGCGCAAATAGCATGTACTTTTGTAACGAATTCAGCGACAGCCAAGAGGTTAGGCATCGAGCCAAATGGTTTCCCTTCAAAATCCATATCAAGGCCGGCAACAATTACTCTTTTGCCATTATTGGCAAGTGTATTACAAACTTCTACGATTGCTTCATCAAAAAATTGTGCTTCATCTATTCCCACTACTTCACAATCACCAGCGAGTAAGAAAATATCACTCGCAAAGTTTACTGGTGTTGAACGAATCCTATTTTCATTGTGAGATACAATGTGTTCTGGATGGTACCGCTTGTCAATAACGGGTTTAAAAATTTCGACTTTTTGCTTTGCAATCAAAGATCGGTTTAGCCTGCGAATCAGCTCTTCTGTTTTTCCGGAGAACATGCATCCACAAATAACCTCAATCCAGCCGACCCGTTCTTGTTGCCTTTTACCGCCTAGGTGTGGTTCAATAAACATAGTGCAATTTAAACAGACGGATTAATTAATCTAAAAGTTGAAGAAAGCATTCGTCAGTCACTGTAACGGACATGAGGTAGCTTATATCCGTCAGGAGCCGAAACGACAATATCACCGATTACCCGAGCTTGGCAAGATAATCTTTCGTTTGATCTTAGTGCTTTTTGCTGTTGATATTTCTGTTCAGCAGGAGTTAGGGGACTTAGTGCTTCTGGTGAACTCATAACAATAACCTTACAAGTAGTGCATCTGCCTTTTCCACCACAAGCGTGCATCCAGTCCAATTGGTTATCGTGGAAGTGCTGCAACAGTGATCTGTTTAAGTCTGAAACTTCTAGTTTTTTACCGAAAAGGTTTTCGATGGTAACCTCAGCCATAGATGAAAATTGCTATTTTATTTGAGTCAATAACCTTTAACTTTGGAATTGCCAATTACGCTATTTAATCGCATTACCTTTAACTATGGATGAAAAGATAAGTCTGGAAGCAATTGTGCTTTACGCTGATGCTTATGCCGATAAGCTTATGAAAGGCTTTTTCTCGGGAAAGGACCAGATTACAGGAAAAGAAATACTCTCCCTATCAAGTGTAAACCAGGTAAATCTCTTTGTGATCAGGGAATTATTCAAAACCTGGAGGGAAGAAACAAAAAAGAACAAGAGTGTTTATTTCGACAACGATCATCCGGAAGTTAAAGAGGCCTTAACAAATTACATGACCGTTGTTTCGAATCATATCCTTATTGATCAACAGCATTTTTCTCCGTTGCTTAAAAAAGCGGTATCGCAAACATTGCTTGTAATCTTTGACCCGTATGATTTTTTCTCAATGATCATAACAGGAAAAAATAACAAGCTGGAAACAACCTCATTTAAAGAAGAGATAAAGTATCTGAAAATCAACAAAGCACCGCTTGACAAGATGTTGCTTAAACTTGAAGAAAAAGGTATTCGTGATATAGCCGGAAATGAAGCTTTTGCAATTCTTGATCAGATACTGGAAGAAGTTAATTTTACTCCTGAGGATCTTGATGATTACATCAGGAGGTTTTCTGAAGCTGTTCCTCTAAACCCAGAGCGTTTTTATTTCGCTAAACCAGTAGAAAAAGAATACATACCCGAGCCGATCCCCGTTCAAACACAAAGGCCGCAACAACAAACCGTAAGTTCAAAATCTACCGTAAACGATCAGCTTCTTTCATCTCAACGCCCAGCAGTGATGGATAGCTTGAGAAAAATCTCTAAAATAAAGGAGCATTTGTCCATCAATCAGAAATTTATGTTTACCAAAGTTCTCTTTTATGGAGACTTTGATTCCTTTAGTAGAGCGATAGATGAGATCGATCAGTTACAAGATATGAATGCTGCAGTTCGTTATCTTGAAAGACATTCTGTTAATTGGGATCGTGACAGCAAAGAGTTTCACGAATTCATGGAGTTGGTTGAAAAGCGTTTTAGTTAAACCATCGCTTTTTTGGAAGAGTGTGTTCGATCAGCAGGAAGCTGTAAAGGCGCCAGGAATCGCAAAGTGGCCTGCTATAAAGTAGATAAACTTTACTACGTGAGATAGCACAGTTTTGCAACTCAACTAAACTTTAAACCTTAATTAAACTGCGAACGATTAAAGTCTTTGCAATACTTGCATTCTATGCGCATCCAACTTGATCATAATAAACAACAGGACTGTAAAACCCCATAGTGATGATCCTCCATAACTAAAGAAAGGAAGTGGGATTCCTATTACAGGGAATAGACCAATAGTCATACCGATGTTTACAGCAAAGTGAAAAAATAAAATACACGCTACAGAATACCCATAAGCCCTCGCGAACCGATGCTTTTGCCGCTCTGCAATAAAAATTACGCGCATCATTAAGGCGATAAAAAGTGCAATTGTCACTAAGCTCCCAAGCCAGCCGTGCTCTTCACCAATGGTACAGAAAATGAAGTCAGTACTTTGTTCAGGGACGAAGTCATATTTTGTTTGTGTGCCGTCCAAAAATCCTTTTCCAAAAAATCTCCCGCTACCAATAGCAATTTTGGATTGCGTAACATTCCATCCATAACCTAATGGATCAGCATCGGGGTTAAGCATAGACATTACTCTTTTCTGGTGATGGTCTTCCAGAAGATTATCGAAAATAAATTCAACACTTGCAATCGTAAACGCAAGCATTAGTGCGCCTGCGGTAATGATGATCATTCGCTTTATTTTTTTTCTGCGATTCATGTAGATGGCCATCGCCCACATCGCCCCGATCGCCCCAAATAAGATCCAGTTATTGGCTACAAGCAGTGTGAGTATAAAGACAATTGCACCAGCGATCCCAGCTAAAATTAAGAAAGGTGCCATTCCTTCCCGATAAAAAACAACGGTGAAAATCAGGAACACCATTGCCGTTCCGTAATCTTTCTGTAACAAAATCAATAGGATTGGTGCAGCTATTAAACCAAAAAGTATCATCTGGTTTTTCAAATTGTCCATTCGAAAACCGATTGTTCCTATAAACTTTGCAATAGCCAGTGCCGTTGCAAATTTTGCAAATTCCGAAGGTTGAATACCAAAGGAACCAACGCCAAGCCAAGCTTTATTACCGCCCACTTCTTTTCCTATAATCGGAATAAGAAGAAGTGCGAAAAGTACCGCTCCGTAAATGAAGTACGCAAAGGTTTCATAGAACTGACGTTCGATAATTAAAATTGCACTGATTATCACCATCCCGCCAAGAATAAACATGAGCTGACGGAATGAGTTAAGGTGTGTCTCGAAAATAGATTGATTTTCCTCGTAAGTTACCGCGTAAATATTTAGCCAGCCCATCAACACAAGTGACAAGTACAAACAGATTGTAACCCAGTCAAGACTTTGTGTTTTAATATCGTCTTCCTTCTTAAATGTCATCAGTCTAAAAATTTGCCTTTTAAAACGTAATCTTGAATCTGCGGGCGTTTCGTTCCACCATACAAATATTTTTCAATCATTAAACTTGCTATAGATGCAGCTGCTCTTGCGCCTTGTCCAGAGTATTCAACATAAACAGAGACTGCAATTTTTGGATTTTCTTTTGGAGCAAAAGCAATAAATACAGAATGATCTGGTCTTGGTTCATTTTGAACTGAACCTGTTTTACCACAAACTACGATATCCTTTAGCTTACCACGATATGATGCTGTGCCTGACTCAACTACAGTTTGCATCGCATCTCTCGCGATTCTGAAATTAGCGGAGTCTATTGTCGTATAATGTTTTTCGACAAATTGAGGTAACGGTTTATGGTTCTCGCCAATCGATTTTACAAGATGCGGAATGATGTAGTATCCTTTGTTTGCAACGGTAGCTGCGAAATTTGCCATCTGCAAAGGCACTACCAGGTTTTCTCCTTCACCAATAGCAATTGAATAAATATTTGAAAACTTCCAAGGTCTTCCACGATAAGCTCTGTCATAAAAAGCTGCACTTGGGACAAGTCCACCTTTTTCATTCGGGAGATCAATACCCAAGGGTTTTCCAAATCCAAAACTACTGATGTGCCGATGCCATTCCTCCATACCAATGTGAGTATCATCAAATGGGTTATCAGATTTTCCCTGGTTCAACATTCTGCGTAAAACGTTATGGAAATATGGGTTGCACGAATGCGCGATGGCTCCTCTTAGATCTTCATTCGAATGTGGACCATGACAACCAATAATTGATCGGTCACACTTAACCCTCATATCAGGAGTAATAACGCCCTCCTGTAAAGCGACCATGGCCTGTGCAATTTTAAAAATTGAACCTGGGCGGTATTGCGCCATCAGCGGGCGATTAAATAATGGCTTGTTAGTGTCGTTGCTGATAAGTTTATAGTTGGAGCTATAGTTGCGCCCAGTTAAAAGTAAAGGATCGTAGGACGGGCCCGATACCATTGCTAGTACCTCGCCCGTTGTTGGTTCGATGGCGATGATACTTCCGGATTTTCCTTTTAAAAGAAACTCACCGTATTCCTGTAAGTCTTTATCAACTGTGGTAATAAGGTCTTGACCAGGAATTGACAACGTATCCCAGGCTCCGTCTTTAAAAGATCCTTTTTTGTTTCCATCAACATCCTGAAGTTGGTAACGAACTCCATTACGTCCTCTCAAATATTTTTCGTAATATGCCTCAATACCACTTTGGCCGATGTAATCACCTTGGCGATAAAAATCCTCCTCGTCTTTCTCAAGTTTTGTTTTAGAGATCTCACTAACATAGCCAAGCGCATTTGCCATCGCTTTTGTTGTATAGGCACGAGTATTTCTAGGCTGAATAATGAAACCTGGAAACTCATCGATGTGGTCCTGAATTTTTGCAAAGTCAAGTGTTGAAAGTTGACTCAGAAAAATTGTTGGCTTTACAGAGGAGTACTCTCTTCTTGCTCTAAGATCTTTGAACAACTTTCGTAGTTCTTCCTGTGTCTTAGAGAAAACACTGCAGAACTTTGCGGAGTCAAGAGACTTTACTTCTTTCTTAATAATAAGTAAATCAAATTCGGGTGTGTTGTAGACGAGAATTTTTCCATTCCTGTCTTTGATAAGTCCACGAATGGCATAATCTCTTTCAGGAATAATGGCATTACTATCGGCAAGATCTGCATAACGCCTGTCAAGCACCTGAATGAAGAACAGCTTCACAAGAAATATCATTGCTACTACAATGAATGCAATTTGTATAGATTCTTTTCTTCCTTCGTTCATAGACTTCTAAACTGAGCGAACTTACAGGTATGTAAGGAACGGTTTTAAAAAAATAATTTAATAAAATTTACCGATATCTTCCACTCGGAAACAGAAATTGTACGATCACTGTTACCAAGGTTGTAAACAATGCGCTTGTTATAATTTTCCAAAGTGTAAACCAGAACATTCCAAATCCACCGGCTTCTGCAAAAAATAAAACTGCATGATGTAAAAAGACGAGTGGGAAAGTATAAACTAGAAACCATTGTATTCCATTGGTGGCAATGGAAGGCGTGGCACTGTTATCATAACCGCCCTGTGGCGTTATACCCGTTAAATAATAGTTTCTCACATACATTACAAATACGCAGGCAAAGGCGTGGAGCCCAAGACTATCGTAAAAAATATCAACACAAAAGCCCATCAAAAAACCGATTAGCATTAAGATGAGGTTGTTCGAATCTACCGGTAAAAAGAATAAGTAGGCTACGTAGAGAAAGCAAAAAGATGAATTGAATAACACGATGTTCTTCAGAATCAAAACCTGGTAAATCAGGTAGATAAAAAATGAAATGATCTGTATGATATTTAACCTGCTCATTTCCCTGCTTCTACAAAAGGTGCTTGTAATGAATCTTGTTCGTTTCTCAAGTGACTTCTCACTACTTCCACATATGACAATTTTCTAAAATCCTGGGAAAGTTTCACGGTGATGTTATAGAAAAGGGTTTCGTTTTTCTCAATAGCATCGATAACGCCAACCATAACACCTTCTGGATAGATAGCATTATAACCTGAGGTAATAACAGTGTCGCCTTTGACTGCAGTTACGTGGGTTGGAATATAGTTTAGCTTAACAAAATCGGGATTTCTGCCATCCCATTGAATTGTACCAAAGTCGCCAGTCTTCGGCAAGAGAACTGATACCTGAACATCGATGTGAAGAATGGATGTAACAACACTAAAATGTTTCGATACACTTTTTACTTTACCCACAGCGCCTAAGGGACTGATCACGGCCATGCCGGAGCGGACGCTGTCAGCAGAACCTTTATTGATAGTTAAAAAATTAGTAAAACGATGAACAGTGTTAGCAACCACTTTTGCGCTTACAAAATCGTACTGTTTGATCACCAACGAATCAAAACGGGAAGAGTCTTTAACTCCCGTTCCTTTGCTGATGTACTCAAGTTGATTGTATTGTTCCAACTTACTTCTCAAGTAAGCATTCTCCTCTGCAAGCGTGCTGTTAATGTTTCTTAAGAGAAAGTATTCTCTTACACCTTGTGAAAAGTTGTTAAGGCTTGCCACTACAGTATTGGAGGAGTTAAAGAAACTAGCTCCCTGGTATTGATTGTTCTCAACAATCAGCCAGGCACAAAAAACTTCCAAGAGTAAAAAAGTAAAAAAGGCCCGGTAGTGGTAAAAAAATATAAAGAGCCGTTCCATGAATTAATTAAGTCATCAAAACAGCGCGATATTTTTCAATGTTTTTGAGCACTGCTCCCGTTCCACGCACAACTGCTCTCAGTGGATCTTCAGCTACGTGAATAGGAAGCTTGGTTTTAAGAGCAAGACGTTTATCAAGTCCACGCAATAACGCTCCGCCACCTGTTAGGTAAATACCTCTTTCATAAATATCCGCAGACAATTCTGGAGGTGAAGTCTCTAAAGCTTTTAGCACAGCTTCTTCAAGTTTTGAAACAGACTTATCTAAAGCAAATGCAACTTCTGAATAAGAAATCTTAATTGTCTTCGGAATGCCGGTCATCAAATCTCTTCCGCGAATTTCATAATCATCTGGTCCGTCATCTAATTCCGTTAAGGCTGAACCTACCTCGATCTTAACTTTTTCTGCTGAACGTTCTCCAATCAAAAGATTGTGCTGACGTCTCATATAATCAAGAATGTCTCTGTTAAAAGTATCTCCGGCTACACGTATTGATTGATCACATACTATACCTGACAAGGCGATCACCGCGATATCAGTTGTTCCTCCTCCAATATCAACGATCATATTTCCAACGGGCATTTCAATATCAATACCAGTTCCAATAGCAGCAGCGATCGGTTCATATACCATGTACACTTCTTTAGCGCCAGCATGTTCAGCTGAATCTCGCACTGCTCTCTTTTCTACTTCGGTTATCCCGGAAGGTATGCAGATCACCATTCGGTATGAAGGTGGAAACATACGTTTACCTGAATCAATTAATTTGATGAGGCCTCTGATCATCATCTCAGCAGCCTGGAAGTCCGCAATCACGCCTTCTTTCAGTGGTCTGATTGTCTTGATGTGCTCATGGGTCTTTTCATGCATCTGCATCGCCTCACGACCAATAGCCAATACTTTGTTATTGATCCTGTCCATTGCAATGATGGAAGGTTCGTCAACAACAATTTTATCACGATAAATAATCAGTGTATTTGCAGTGCCAAGGTCCATAGCAATATCACTGGTGAAGAAGTCAAAAAATCCCATTGAATGTGGAGGCTAAGAGTGAGTTAAATTTTGATCGCACGAAATTACATAATTATTACTTTCAATCTGCAGACTAAATCAGTGAAAAACTTACAAGATTCAGGATAATTCTATTCAGGGAAAAGATCTGCTATACAAGGCGCTTGAAGTTGAGCTATCGAGAGAACAAACCAAAAGTCGAACATGGGTTGACTTTCCAGTTATTCAAACATTAGTGTTTAAAATGGCGGATGCCAGTAAATACCATCGTCATGTTATGCTGATCACAAACCGTAATAGAGTCCTGATCTTTTACTGAACCTCCTGGCTGAATGACAGCTTCAATACCATACTGATGTGCTATCTCTACACAATCAGGAAATGGAAAAAATGCATCGGAGGCCATAACAGCGCCCTTCAAACTGAACCCAAAAGTTTTTGCTTTTTCAATTGCTTGCTTCAACGAGTCAACCCGAGATGTTTGGCCAACACCACTTGCCAATAGTTGTCCATCTACAGCAAGTACAATAGTATTAGATTTTGTGTGCTTGCAAACCTTGCTTGCAAATAGAAGTGCATTAATCTGTGAATCGGTTGGCGCTAGCTTGGTGACAACTTTTAAATCTTGGCGCGAATCAGTTTTAAGATCGAGATCTTGTTGGATCACTCCATTAAGAATACTCTTAAATTGTTTCACTTCATTTAGCTGTTGCTTCTGCAGCAGAATCATTCTGTTCTTTTTCGTCTTCAGAAGTTCTAAGGCTTTAGCGTCATAGGCAGGGGCAATGAGTATTTCAAAAAATAACTTATTGATCTCCTCCGCAGCGGCTAAATCTATAGTCTTGTTGGTTGCAAGTATTCCTCCAAAAGCTGAGACCGTATCAGCGGCAAAAGCTTTAAGATAAGCTTGCTTAACAGTATCTGCTATGGCAACGCCACAGGCATTTGTATGTTTAATAATTACAAAGGCCGTTTCCTCTTCGAACTCTTTCAGCAAAGCGAGTGAAGCGTCTACATCAACAAGATTGTTATAAGAAAGCTCTTTACCATTAAGCTGCTCGAACAAGTTATCCAGGTTTCCAAAGTAGCTTCCTTGCTGGTGGGGGTTCTCACCATATCGAAGTGTCCGGCCTTCCTGGAAGCTTTGTTTGAAGCTAGGAAGCTTAAACTCCTGGTTGAAATACGAAAAAATCGCGGAATCGTAGTGAGAAGTTACATCGAAGGCCACCGCAGCAAATCGTCTTCTGTCATCAATTTCGCTTGAGCAACTTTTCGTTTCAAGCAATTCAAGAAGTGGTGCATATTGGTTTCTTGAAGCGATGATGAGTACATCTTTGTAATTTTTAGCGGCACCCCTGATCAAGGAAATCCCACCGATGTCAATCTTTTCAATAATATCTTCATCCGCGCCACCCTTCGCTACGGTTTCTTCAAAAGGGTAAAGGTCAACGATAACAAGATCAATGGGAGCAATTTTATATTCTCCTGCTTGCTGTAGGTCGCTGGTATCGTCACGTCTATAGAGTATTCCACCAAAAATAGTGGGATGCAAAGTCTTAACTCTTCCTCCAAAGATGGATGGATAGCCGGTAAGTTTTTCAACGGGTGTTACGTCATAACCTAGTTTTTCAATAAACTCCTGAGTTCCACCTGTTGATACGAATTCAACTCCTGACTTGGCCAGTCTATGTACTATTGGTTCAAGGTTGTCTTTATAAAAAACTGAAATGAGCGCACGGGAAATTTTACGGGTTGCCATAGTTGGTTTAGGTCTGAAAATCTTTTAGAAGTGTTAATACTACACGCTGCTCTTACCGCTCTTCGTATTGTTCGAATTCAAGGGAGAATTCATCAGCGTCCATAAAAGCCGGGAAACGATCTCGAAATGCTTGCAAAGAATTAGCATTTAATTCGAGTGTCCTTGTCGTGTCCATTCCCTCATTGGTATAAATAGGTTCACCTTTCGGGCTGATGATGGCTGAGTTGCCGTTGTGCTCAATACCGTTGCCATCTTGTCCAATTCTGTTGACACCGACTACGTAGCTTAAATTTTCTATGGCACGTGCACGCAGCAAAGTATTCCAAGCGTCTATACGCGTTGTTGGCCAATTGGCTACATAAACACATACATCATAGGAAAGTCTCTTGTTGGTGAAGTCCCACCGGTTTCTGCTCCACACCGGGAACCGCAGATCATAGCAAACCAGCGGACAAATTCTCCAGCCTTTCCAAGTGCCGATTAACAAGCTCTCGCCTTGCGAAAAAGTTTTGTGCTCATCGGCTATTCTGAAAAGATGTCTTTTATCGTAGGTTTTGAAATGACCACCTGGCTCCATCCACAAAAGACGGTTAAAGTATCGCTCATGAACATTCACAATATAGCTGCCTAAAATCAACGCACCGGTCTGGTCGGCCATTTGCTTCATCCATTTGAAGGTGCGCATGTTCATGTGCTCTGCAAACTTCGAAGCCGCCATTGTAAAGCCAGTGGTGAACATTTCAGGAAGAACGATAACATCTGTCGTATTCCCGATTTGCCAGATTTTCTCTTCGAACATCGCAAGGTTAGCTTCGATGTCTTCCCAATGGAGATCGGATTGGATGAGCGTGATCTTTAAGTCCTGCATAGGCCTGTAGTGGTTTTCAACCCGCAAAGAAACGGAATGAGTGGCAAATTGTCTAAGAAAATTTTAGTTGTGAGTGGAAGCTTCGTTTAGGCGGGAAATGTTAGACTTTTCTCAGTATTCCTGCCGCTCTTTCAAGGGTGTCGTCTTGTTTTGCAAAACAGAATCTAAGTAGCCGATTATCGGTTTTATCTTTATAAAAAACGGAGACTGGAATAGAGGCAACCTTAAATTTCTTGGTGAGTTCTTCTGCCATTTCCTGATCCTGCTTTTTAGAGATCTCATGATACGACAGCAGTTGAAAATACGATCCTTTAGACGGCAATGGCCTGAAGGATGAACCTTCTATTTGCTTTAGAAAAAAATCTCTCTTTTTTTGATAAAATTCGCTTAGTGCCAGGTAGTGTGATTCATTCTTCATGTATTCCGCCAGTGCAAATTGAACAGGCGTATTCACACTAAAAACAATAAATTGATGCGTCTTTTTTATTTCAATAGTAAGATGTGCAGGAGCTACAACGTACCCGCATTTCCAGCCTGTTGCATGAAAGGTTTTTCCAAATGAAAACACAGCCATGCTTTGAGATGCAAGACCTGGTCGGCTCAAGACACTTTGATGTTTTGCGTGATCATAGATGAGGCGTTCATAGACTTCATCACCAATCACTAATAGATTATTTTCAAGCGCCAACCTTTCTAATTGTTCAAGATCTGATTCTTGTAATACTGACCCACTTGGGTTGTGTGGTGTATTGACGATAATCATTCGTGTTCGCCTATTGATTTTTTTCCTGACAATATCCCAATCAATAGAGAAATCTGGATAGGTTAGATTTACTCGAACTGGTATGCCTCCATTAAGTCGAATAGCTGGATCGTAAGAATCATAGGAAGGATCAAAAATAATTACTTCATCGCCAGTGGTTACAAAGGCAGCGATGCAAGCAAACAAAGCTTCGGTTGCTCCGGCCGTAATGGTGATCTCGCTTTCCGCATCGATCTTGTTTTGATAGCTTTTATAAATGACTTGAGCTATCACATCGCGTAAAGCAGGCACGCCTGGCATGGGGGCGTATTGATTTTTGCCTTCGAGCATGTATTGGTGGACGAGCCGGATGATTTCTCCATCAATATTAAAATCAGGAAATCCTTGTGATAGATTTATAGCGCCATGTTCTAGCGCCATTTTGGACATTACAGTAAAGATAGAAGTTCCGATATCCGGAAGCCGCGACTGAATGGATAGCATCGCTAAATATAAAAACAATCCGAATGCTATCTTTTTAAAGGAGCTGTAATTCTGTATTCAGTATCTACCTTACCTTTTGATATGTTAGCAAGTTTCCCTTTCAGCAATCGCTTTTTAAGCGGGGTAAGGTAGTCGACAAACATTTTGCCCTCGATGTGATCATACTCATGTTGAATGATTCGGGCTTTCATGCCATCATATTCCTCTTCATGAAGATTCCAATCCTCATCGTAATACTGAATCTTAACTTTCTCTTTACGATTGATTTTTTCCCTGATGTTAGGGATGCTCAAACAGCCTTCTTCGAAATCCCAGGGAGTTCCAGTTTGCTCAAGTATAACCGGATTAATAAAAGCTTTTTTGAAATTTTCCATGCCTGGCTCTTCATCCAAACCAGAGCCGTCAACAACAAATAAACGTACACTTTTGCCAATCTGTGGTGCGGCAAGTCCAATACCGCTTGCTTCATGCATGGTATCAAGCATATCTGCAATAAGCTGCTTCATATCTGTACCTGGCGCTATATCCTTTGCCCTCTGTCTCAATACCGGGTCGCCATACATTACTATAGGATAGATCATCATGCAAAGTTAAAAGTTATCCGTAATCTATTATTCCTTATTCAACCACTATTTTTTAAGATAAGTGCCTACTAATGCTTTATAGCACTCATAAACGATTGAAGAATTATTGTTGCACTTACTTTATCAACATTTCCTTTTATCTGCCGATCTTTCTTTTTCATCCCGCCTTCAATCAACGCGCGCTGTGCTATGGCGCTGGTAAAGCGTTCGTCAGCCAGGTGTATGGGCCTGCCAGAAAAAGTTTTTTTTAATTGTTCAACAAACCTTCGAACAAGTGGAGCGATTTCAGAATCTTCGTTCTTCAGCGTTTTAGGCATTCCTACAACAAACTCATCTACTGATTCTTTCTGTAGATATGTTTTAAGGAAACCGAGTAATTCGTGAGTAGCTACAGTTTCAAGTGGCGTAGCAATAATGCGCATTGGATCAGTTACGGCTATTCCGGTCCTTTTTTTTCCGTAATCAATTGCCAGGATGCGGCCCATTATACAAGAACAGTATTAATTTGATTTAGCTTTTTCAAAGAAGGCGGCCCTGACCTTATTTTCAATTGTCATGGCCTTGGGAAAAAGAATTTCATTTTCAATGCGGGCGTGAGTGATAAGACTTTGTTCAAAAGCTTTTAGCTCGTTATACATTACTTTAATGTGTAATGGAGTAGTTGAAATTAGCTGGTAGTCTTTGGTAATTTTTCTGATGCCTTCCATCTCATCATCATGCACTTCATGTTCCATAGCAAACTTCCTGATAGAATTTTTCTCCATCATATAGAAAAGTTTACCAGGAGTATACTCGCCTTTTGTAGCGCGTTCAAGCGCCTGGATATAATGAAATAATGTATCCTCTTCTTCGTAAATGTGCTCGATGAAATCCTCTACAAAAAGTGGGAATACAAGTTTTAAGTCACGTTCTATTGTAATATAGTCGTCATGTTTGGCTTTGAAACTTTCTATAAGCCTTGCAATGTATGGAAGCTTGTGCTTGATAAATATGAAGTGCGAATGCTTCAGGTATTCAATGATCAGATCAACTGGGTAACTCATCAACGGCAGATCTGCCTCTTTCACATGAGAGGGTGATTCAAGTTCTTTAACCACCTGATCTGTTTTTAATCCTTTCTTCTCGCAGACTTGCTCAAGTGTTAATTCAGAGTATTCATAGAAACGGATCCCAAAATAATACAGAACATAAGCATGAACGTAGTTCTGATCTACTAGCTCAGCAATTCTTGTGTCTTTCAGTAATACCTTACCCATTTGTTGTAAATATAAAGATTAGCTTCTGGAATTTGGTAAGTTTTAATCTAAAAGAATGCCAGTAAAACATTGAAAACGGCCTTTCTATTACATTCGTGAACCTAGAAGATATTAAGAAGGTTTGTTCAATGTTAGATTATTAGGTTAGTGGAATCCAACAATTATTTTTGAAGTTCGTTATATCGTTTATATAAAGCTGTTATGAGTCAAGGTAATTCAAGTAATAAGTATCATGTAAGGCTCCCAATTGTTCTTTGCCTGGGTTTAGCCGCTGGAATTTTTGTAGGGGCAACATTAAATACTGGCAAAAGGTCTACTGATGTAAATAAAGATGTTCAGAAATTCAGGGAAATTTTAACGCAGATCAAAGAGGAATATGTTGATACTGTAAGTACGGGCGAGTTAGTGGATGACGCCATTCAGCACATGTTGCATAAACTGGATCCTCACTCATCTTATATCCCAGTGTCTGACCGGCAGGCTGCCAATGAAGATCTCAGGGGTAATTTCGATGGAATTGGTATCGAGTTTAATATTTTTCATGACACAATAGTGGTTGTAAGCCCATTAAGTGGCGGACCTTCAGAAGCACTAGGAGTTCTATCTGGTGACAGAATTATTAAAGTTGACGGTAAAAATGTCGGTGGTATTGGAATATCTAACGCTGATGTTACGAAAGCTTTAAAAGGCCCGCGTGGTACTGAAGTTAAAGTGACGATTCTGAGAGGAGACAAAGAGATTGAGTATAATATCGTTCGTGATAAAATACCTCAATACTCGGTAGATGTAGCCTATATGGTTGATAAAGAAACTGGCTATATAAAGGTAAACCGGTTTTCTGCAACCACCTATGAAGAGTTTCAGACTTCATTGAAGGAATTAAAGGCTAGCGGTATGAAGCGATTGATCCTGGATCTCCAGGGTAATCCGGGCGGATATATGAATATGGCCATCGAAATGGCTGATGAGTTTCTTCCTGCTGGTAAAAAGATAGTATCACAGAGTGGAAAAGAAAAGAAGTATAACGCCGAAGCTTCATCAACAAGCAAGGGCGATTTTGAAGAAGGCGATCTTATTGTGCTGGTGAATGAAGGCAGTGCCTCGGCATCTGAAATTCTTGCCGGTGCTTTACAAGATAATGACCGCGCGTTGGTTGTTGGCAGAAGGAGCTTTGGTAAAGGTTTGGTTCAATCACCATTTGATTTAAGTGACGGTTCAGAATTGCGCTTAACTATTTCAAGATATTATACCCCAAGCGGAAGGTCAATTCAAAAACCTTATGAAGATGGTGATGAGTATTCAAGAGATATTATCAGCCGATATAATCACGGAGAATTTTTCCATGCGGATAGCATCAAGTTTAATGACTCATTGAAGTACCTTACACTTAGCGGCCGTGCCGTCTATGGAGGAGGAGGCATTATGCCCGATTACTTTGTGCCATTAGATACTTCTTTCAACAGCCATTATTTAAACGAGCTTTACACTTCGACCGCTATTCAGGAGTATACTTTCAATTTCGCGGAGAAGAATAAAGAAGATTTTGAAGCAAAAGGTTTTGAATGGTTTCTGAAAACTTTTATCGTCACAGATCCAATGTTGAAAGACCTGGCAAAAGTTGGCGAGCGAAATAAGGTGAAAGCGGACTACAAAGAGTTGAGGGATAAACGAAAGCTCTTCCAGGTTCATATCAAATCCCAAATTGCACGGAAGCTATGGGGTAACAAAGGTTTTTATCCTGTCTTTAATGAAACGAATGAAGTGTTTCTGAATGCGATTAATTTATTTGATCGTGTTCCGGCAACAGTTCCTGCCAAAATGTAACGTTTAAATATTTTCTCAAATCCCGAAAGCAACCTGTCGGGATTTTTGTTTTATGACAGTTTTTAAATATCAGAGACGACCAAGGACTTTTGCTATTTTTGATTACTAAACATTACGCCCATGTATTATTATCGTTTAGGAAATATTCCTGCTAAGCGGCATACACAATTTCGTCAGCCTGATGGCAGCTTATATAAAGAAGAGCTTGTCTCGTCTGAAGGATTTTCCAGCATCTACTCTAATCTGTACCACATCCATGCGCCAACCAGGATTAAGATGTTGAAAGATCCTGTAAAGTATGGATCAAAAAGAGTTGAAGAATATTCCTTAAGGCAAACTCATTTAAACACCTCAAAAGTTGAAACTACTGGCGAAGATTATCTCGATGCAAGAAAAGTATTATTGATGAACAGTGATTGTTCTATCTCAGTATGTTCGCCAAGGCAACGAAAGATGGACTACTTTTATAAGAATGCTGAAGGTGATGAAGTGTTGTTCATACACGATGGTTCAGGTTCACTCATTTCTCAATTTGGAAGGCTTGAAATTAAGAAGGGTGACTATGTAGTAATTCCACGAACAGTAATTTATAAGCTGGAGTTTAATGAAGGACCGCTGAGATTATTGATTATAGAATCTGCATCTCCGGTTGAAACAGTGAAACGTTATCGCAATCAATTAGGACAGCTACTGGAGCATTCACCTTATAGCGAAAGAGACATTCGTCCCCCTCATGAATTAATCACAGATAATTCAAGAGGCGAATTTCTGATCAAGATAAAAAAGCAAGGATATCTTCATCAATATGTTTACGAACATAGCCCTTTAGATCTTGTAGGATGGGATGGATTTCTATGGCCTTATGCTTTTTCTATTCATGACTTCGAACCTATAACAGGAAGAATACATCAGCCACCGCCAGTCCATCAAACATTTCAAGCCCATAATTTTGTGATCTGTTCTTTTGTGCCCAGGCTATTTGATTATCATCCGCTTGCTATTCCCGCGCCATACAATCACAGCAACATTGATAGCGATGAAGTATTATATTATGCTGAAGGAAACTTTATGAGCCGGAGAGGAATTGAGCGCGGATCTTTTACACTTCATCCGGGTGGCATACCGCACGGCCCTCATCCAGGAACAGTTGAAAAAAGTATCGGGGCAAAAGAGACACATGAACTTGCTGTTATGGTAGATACATTTCGCCCATTACATCTTACTACCGATTCCCTTGAATTTATAGATAATAATTATCCAATGAGTTGGACTGACCCAGCTGACAATTCTTTTAATGAGGTTAATACTCCTTAGGAAGTGTTGTAGTCTTTGTCTTCCTAAACGAGGAGCAGGGTATCTTGCGCATGGAATGTGTGAAGGCCAGCAGGGAGCGAAGGATCTTTTCGGTCTTTTTGATACAGCTAGTGTAAATTGATAGTCCGCAGATTAATCCCTTCACTCGCTGCTCTCAGGCGCCTATAATGCTCAGGATGCACACATTTCCTCTAAAATCAAAAAATAAAAATTGCTGCATATCAATTCACTTTTCTGCATTTTTTGATTTCGTATTTTCACCAGAAAAGAATGTTATTTTTTACTAAATTTAATAATGAAAGCAGCAGAAATTAAGTCTGATTTACATAGAATGATTGATCAGATAGAAGACGATTTTTTATTGAACAGCATATATGCTGACTTTAAGAATTTTCTTCAGGTGGCAAATACTGGCATTTGGGAAAAACTAACCGAGACTCAACGCGAAGAAGTTATTCTTTCGTTAAAGGAAAGTGATGACGAGGGTAACTTGCTTACAAGCGATGAAGTATTAAGCAAATACTCGAAATGGCTTTCGAAATAAGATGGACAAACCGGGCCGCGTCCAATTTAGATAAAATAGTAAACTATTTATTGGCAGAATGGGGAGAGCGATCCGTAATTAAGTTGTTAAACCGGATAAAAGGATTCCTTGATGTTATTAAAGAAAAGCCTCTCGTTGGAAAAATTGAAATTGAAGAATCTAATCTAAGATCGTTTGTATTATCAAGGCATAATACGTTGCTTTATCGTTTGAAAGGCAACACAATTATTTTAATTGCACTTATTGACAATCGTCAGGAACGAAAAAAAAGAATTTAATGAGTCTACTCTCTCAAACCATCCAGGTTCGCTGGGCTGATATTGATGCTAATCGCCATCTCAGGCACTCCGTCTATTATGACTATGGAGCTTCAATGAGAATGAATGTATTAAGTGAGCGTGGCTTAACTACAAGTAAATTGGAAGAATTTATGTTGGGACCAGTCCTATTTAGAGAAGAAGCTTTATTCAAACGCGAAATTCTATTCGAAGATAAAATAACGTTGACCGTTGAGCTTGTGAAAGCCACGGAAGACTTTGGGAGATGGAGTCTTCGTCATAATTTTATTAAAGGTGAAGATACACTTGCCGCGATATTGAATGTTGATGGTGCATGGATTGATCTTCAAAAGAGAAAGTTGGCTAAGCCTAATGATTTCATTAAGAATATCTTTGAGAGTTTCCCCAAGGCTTTGGATTTTCAGTTGATTAAACCGGAACAAAAGAATTAATGGCACCTCAGCTTATTGACCTCAGTCATGTGATTGAAGATGGAATGGTAACCTACAAGGGTTTGCCTGCTCCAATTATATGCGATTACCTCAGCCGCGAGAAGTCACGAACATTATATGCCGCTGGAACAGAGTTTCAGATTGGTAAGATTGAAATGGTATCCAATACAGGAACGTATGTTGATTGTCCGTTCCATCGCTACGAAGATGGAAAAGATCTAAGCCAAGTTTCACTTGAGAAGTTTGCAAATCTGGAAGGTATTGTGGTTCGTATTGAGGATAACAAAAGCATTGCAATTGGTGCAGAGTACTTTCGTAATGTGAATGTAAGAGGAAAAGCGGTTCTTGTAAATACTAATTGGAGCAAACACTGGAGAACAGATCAGTATTTTGAAAACCATCCCTTCCTTACCGAAGATGCGGCCATTTACTTAAGGGATCAGGGAGTTGCTTTGGTTGGAATCGATTCACATAATATTGACGATACAAGAGGGAATAGCAGGCCTGTGCATTCAACACTTCTCAAGAGCGAGATTTTAATTGTTGAGCACATGTGCAATCTTTCTGCTTTGCCCTATCAAGGTTTCTTATTTAATGCAGTTCCTCCAAAGTTCAAGGGTGTTGGTACATTTCCCGTAAGGGCTTACGCCGAGATTTCTACCCGTCCGACCGCCTAAGAGCGGTCAGACGGGTAAGGGTAGAATCCATTGCTCGATCACTTTTGGATAATGCTCGTGTTCCAGTTGATGGACGCATTCTGCAATCTGCGCTGAAGTAAAACTTGTTTCTACTTTGCATCTTGCCTGGAAAAGTATTTTCCCTTCATCGTAGTGTTCATTCACAAGATGTATGGTGATGCCAGTTTCAAGATCACCTGCAGTTTTCACGGCCTCGTGCACTTTAATGCCATACATTCCTTTACCGCCATGCTTGGGTAAAAGCGCCGGATGAATATTAATGATTTTATTAGGAAAATTTTTAATGAGGTTATCAGGAATGAGCCAAAGAAACCCTGCGAGAACAATATGTGTGATGCTATGTTCCTTCAGCCAATCAAGCACTATTGCCTCTCTGAATTCTTGTTTGGTAAAAGTTCTTGTGGGTATACTGTAATTCTTCGCGCGTTCTATCACATAGGCTGCAGCGTTATTACTCAATACTAACGAAACTTCAATGGAATTGTGGTTCCTGAAATATTTTATGATGGCTTCTGCATTTGTTCCATTTCCGGAAGCAAGAATTGCTATTCTCGATTTATCCATTGAATGTTAAAAAACTCTCCGCAAAAGAACACAAAGAAATTTACATTCTTATAAATGCGAGACTAAGAATACCCATGAGCATAATCACTTTGCAAAAACGGCTCAGCCAGGCAAAGTCCTTTTTCGTATCGGCACGGATCAATTTAATCAGTAACACGAGTAGTAGCGGAAACAAAAGGATCAGGAAGTAATATTCCGGAAGATCGGAAAACACGAAGCTGAGAAACAGAACTGTAAAAGAAAAAATCGCAAGGATGCCATAGATCATAAATTTTGTTTTCCGGAGTCCCCAAATAATAGGAAGTGTTTTACAACCAAAAGTATGATCGCCCCGAAGGTCTTCCATGTCTTTGATGATCTCACGGATCAAAGTCATGAAGAATGCAAAGGTAGCGTAGATCACAATAAGAATATTGCCAGTATGGTAAATTGCATCCACCATCATTACTGCTATACCAGTCATTAAGGCAACTACTACATTGCCAATAAAAGGCTGGCGCTTTAAGTCGTTGGAATACCACCACAACAAGAAGACAGAAGCAAAGTTGATGGCTCCGATTCTCCAATTCAAAATTAACCCTATCAATATTCCCAAAATTGATAACATGCTGTGAAGGAGAATGGCGTATCGCCTTGTAATTCCTTTTCCAATAACTACGCGTTCAGGTTTATTTACCAAATCAATTTTTATGTCGTAATAATCATTAATGACATAGCCGGCCGCTGCAATTAACACGGTAGAGGTGCTGAGCAAAAAAAGCCTCCAATCGAGAATGGTACTTCTGTCAATAAGTACCGCTGCCGTAAAGTATTGGGATAAAGCAATAATAAAGAGGTTCCAGACCCGAGTCAGTCGCAGTAAAGAGGTGATAAATCTTTTGGTCGAATAGGAAGCGCTCATTGATCTGTAAAAGTAATGAGCGAAGACCATTAAATGTATTTTAATTCACGGGAGTATTTGCTTTAGTTTCTAAATTGGAGATAATCTATTCAGGAGCTAAGATGCTGCTTGCTGGAATTAAACTTATCCTACACCCGAAATAAACGTGTCCTACACGTTCGAGGTGTAGGACACGTAAGTACACGTTTGTTATTAAAACCTCAAGCTGATCATTCCCATAAAGTTTCTTCCTGCTTGCGGATAATAATAATTCTCTCTGTACTCGGTTGAGCCGGCCAGGTATCCCCATGTATAACCGTTTGATTCGTATACTTCATCAAGGATGTTATTTACAAGAAAACTAAAGCTAATCTCCCTGATAAACGAAGGTTTCCATGTATAGCTGAGCCTGATATCATTCACCAGATATGGATCAATTGCTCTTTCTTCATTTTGCGTATTATCCAGGTACTGCCTGCCAACGTATTTTGTTAGTAATGCAACTTCTGCACCTGCAAAAGGAAGGTACTTTAGTTGTGATCCGGCAATAAGGGAAGGAGAAAAGGAGATATCAGTATCGTTGTATTCTTGTTGAATGACATTAAACTCATCAAAATTCTCCCCGTAATCTTCGAGCAACTCGGTATAACTCTTAATCTTATTTCTGCTAATCGTGAAGTTAGCATTCCATTGAAAATGATTCGACAACCTTAGTGCAGACTCAACTTCTAATCCCATACGGTAACTCTCGCCTGCATTTCTCCTGATAGAAGCGCCAACATCATTAAGCTGGCCTGTCAATACTAACTGATCTTTATATGCCATGTGGTAATAATTAATATTTAAACTATGATTTTTACCAGCATGGCGATAGCCAATCTCAACGTTTGTTAATTTCTCCGACTCAGGCTTATTTCCAGGGAAGTCAACAAAGTCAGCGCGTACAGGCTCACGGTTGCTCAATCCAATGAATCCATAAAGTTGCTGGCCGCCAGACATCGCGATTGTTAATCCCGCCTTTGGATTGAAGAAATTGAATTCTGCGTCAACATCAATTTCGTTTTGCGTATTCTCAATTCCTAATGCCCGATACGTTACCCTCCGGTATTGAAGGTCGATGAAAGCATTTATTTTCGTTGACACTTGAAGATTGGTTTTCAGGTAGGTGTTAAAATCTCTCTTGTCACCGTTGTTTAAATAATACCTGTATTCATGGGGTGCCACTGAATAATCTGCCCAAAGTATTTCACCAAAATGATCTCCATCATATCGGTTCCACCCTCCGCCTAATACTGTATTCCAGTTATTCTTATCATAGTTTAATGAGTAGGTGAACCCGTAAAAATCATTCTCAAGCCAACGTCTGCGAATAAGATCAACGGAAGAGATCGTATCGTTGTCAGTTGCATTACCATCGTCATCAATAATGATATTTTTTAATCCATAGTCAGCAAGGTCCTGATCATATCGGTATTCTTCATAATACCCTTTTCCAGGTGTATAATGCAATGCTGTATTCCATGTAAAGGCATCGGAAAACTGATGTGAGAAATGCAACTGATAATGATCTTGACGGTAGTCGTCAACCTGATTTTGATAGGTGTAAGGATTGAAAGTTCTGCGATTCGAATTTAGTAGATTCTCTGTCTGCGCTTCATTCCAGCCTTCGTTCATTGCTGTAGTGAGCATGGCTTCATTATCATTATTTAACTTCGACTCCGGAACGCCATACCACGCCTGGTATGTTCTTTCTTTCCCTCCAAAGATGACAGCTTTTAGCAACGTATTGTCAGTCTGATAACCTCCCGAGAAATAGTAGGACGAAAGATCCGCGGCAGCGCGATCAATAAATCCATTGGAATTAATTTTAGATACCCGACCCTCAAAGCTCCAATGACCATTTAATAGTCCTGATCCAAAGCTAAAGGTATGTTTACGGGTTTGAAAAGAGCCGACAGCATTCACAACCTCCGCATAAGCACGATCGTTTTGGATGTTGGTTTGCAAATTTATAGTTGCGCCAAAGGCACCGGCTCCGTTGGTTGACGTTCCTACACCTCTTTGAATCTGGATACTTTGTGAGGAGGAGGCAATGTCAGGCACATCAACCCAAAAAGTACCAAGGGACTCAGCATCATTGTAAGGAATGCCATTAATAGTAACGTTGATTCGGGTGCCATCGCTTCCGCGGATGCGAATGCCAGTATAACCGACACCTGCACCAGCATCGGAAGTCGATACAACGGATGGTGTCCAGTTGATGAGGAATGGCAGATCCTGCCCAAAGTTTTGTTGTTGAATGTCCTGCTTTTCAACGGTAGTGAAAGTTGTTGGTGTTTTGTCTGTAGCACGTGTGGCATTTACAACCACCGCTTCTGTAAGAATGGAAGTTTGTTCCAGTGCTATGACTACATCTACTGCTGAAGACTCAACGGCGATACTTTCAACTTTTTTAGTGTAACCAATAAAACTAGTGTTTAAGGAATACTTTCCGGATCTGATTTTATCAAACCTGAACCTCCCAAACTGGTCGGAGGCAGTTTGTTGTTTCGACTCCTCAAGCATAACACTTGCTCCGGGTAGCACCTGGTTGGTTTTGGCATCGCGTACGACACCACTCACAGTATATTGCGCGTAACTGTGAAATGACAACAGCATTAATACTGCTGCGCTAACTGTTCTTAACATGATTTTAGTTTTGGTTTAAACCCGCAGTACACAGGGGAATGTTCTGCTTACGTTTAACCGTCTTTCCGCCACTGGCGAAAAACTGCCTCCCTTCGTCCGCATTACCGGCATCAGGTTCTATGGGTATAATCTCAGCCCGTTATATTAAGGCACCCCTTGTTATCTAACTGAAATTGCTTTCGCAATCTCAGTGCACAAATTTATAGGTTAAATATCCAATTAATCAAATTTATTTTTTTGTCACGGCTCTCAATCATTCATCCAGGGTTATTACCGGATTTTCCAGACGTGCTGCATTTGCCGTTCATTTGCCGTTCATCTGCCGTTTATTAGCCGTTTTTGCATCACTAGTTTGACACAGAATTGCTTCAATCATTTATAGGAGTATTGGAGAGTTTTTTTCGGGAACTTGATTGCTTGACGATAGTTTTTTTTAAGGTGGAGAAAATTTATGGGGGGAGGCATTACTTTTCCCGTAAAGGTTAATGTAAAAGCGTTGACGTAAACCACATTAATGACTATCCACAATGTGCAAATCCTATTTTTAGCAGATGTGTTCGTGAATAAGAATTTATAGGTCAGGAATATGTCATTGAAAATTTTAAATGACCACATTTGCTATCTAAAATTTAAAAGCATGATCCAGGCTTCTGTTCATAAAAAAACGTTTGCTATCCAGGAAACTGAGGAAGGCTTTATCGTAAATGACGAGCCTGTAAAATGGGACATCCAAAGACTTGATGGCAATTCATTCCATATCATTTATAACAACAAAAGTTATACGGCTGAAATTGTTAAGATTGATAGAGCCAGTAAGTCGTGTGTGGTAAAAATTAACGGCACTCACTATCCTGTTGTGTTAAAAGATCAATTCGACCTTTTGTTAGAAAAAATGGGGATGAATAGTGCCGTATCCACGAAAGTGAATAATATAAAAGCTCCCATGCCTGGATTAATCATCAATCTTAAGGTTGAAGAGGGAAGTGTCGTAAAGCAAGGTGATACCTTGTTGATTCTTGAGGCTATGAAAATGGAGAACATCATTAAATCTCCCGGTGATGGTGTTGTCAAATCCTTGAAAGTTAAAAAAGGAGACAGCGTTGAAAAAAATCAGATACTGATAGAGTTTTAGCCGTTTGTATTTTTATTACTTCCCTATATTTGCACGTTTGTCAATCAGTTGATTCGTTTGAATTGTTGACTCGTTATCCGTATGCGCACAGATTTTCGGTTATAAAGCACAATTCATCTTGATGATACATAGGATGAGCGATTATTGAATAAACGGCTGATGCTAACGTATAACAAACTAACGGCTAACGAATAACGGAAACGGATTAACCTGATAACTATAAATGAAATACAAACGCATTCTTCTGAAACTGAGCGGTGAAGCGCTTCAAGGAACAACCAAAGGCTCGAGCACCAATATTAATCCCGCTGTTTTAGAGCAGTATTGCGATGAAATTAAGACTGTTTTAGAAAAAGGAGTAGAGGTAGCCATCGTAATAGGAGGTGGGAATATTTTCAGGGGAGGTCAGGCTGAAACATTAGGCATCGACCGGGTTCAGGGTGACTATATGGGTATGCTTGCTACCGTCATTAATGCAATGGCGTTACAAAGTTCGCTAGAGCGCCACGGCATGTACACCCGCTTGATGGCTGGGATAAAAATGGAACAAGTATGCGAGCCATTTATTCGGAGAAGGGCAATCAGACATCTTGAAAAAGGAAGAATTGTAATCTTTGGTGCCGGCATTGGTAATCCATACTTTACAACAGATTCAACCGCTAGTTTAAGGGCGATTGAAACACAGTGTAATGTTGTATTAAAAGGAACGAGAGTAGATGGTGTGTATACGGCAGATCCGGAAAAAGTCCCTACTGCTACCCGTTATACTACATTATCGTTTCAGGAAGCCTACGAAAAAGGTCTTAATATTATGGATATGACTGCGTTTACATTATGTATGGAGAACAAACTTCCCATCATTGTATTCGACATGAATAAAAAGGGAAATTTGCTTAAGATTGTGAACGGAGAAGAGGCGGGAACATTGATCAGTTAACAATTGTATTGCTTTCAAATCTGCAGTAAAACCAGGATACCTTATGGACGAACTTCAATTATATCTTGACGAAGCGAAAGAGCTAATGACTAAAGCGATCAACCATGTCGCACAGGAACTATCTAAAATTCGGGCGGGTAAAGCGAATCCTTCTATGCTCGATTCCATTATGGTATCTTATTATGGAGCTATGAGTCCGCTAAATCAGGTTGCTTCCATGACAACGCCGGATGCCCGTACTATTTTTATAAGGCCGTGGGAAAAAGGTCTTATTCACGAAATAGAAAGATCTATTATTAATGCAAACCTTGGGCTTAATCCTCAGAATGATGGGCAGCAGGTTATCATCAATATTCCAATGCTTACTGAAGAACGCAGAAAGCAGTTGGTAAAACAGGTAAGTCAGGAATGTGAGCACGGCAGAGTAAGTATCCGCACCATTAGAAAGGAGACCAACGAGGAACTCAATAAAGTTAAGGGAGTTTCAGAAGATGATGTGTTGAACGCGGAAGAAAAAGTACAGAAATTAACAGATGAACATATTTTAAAAATTGACGGTTTAATGAAAAAGAAGGAAGTGGAGATTATGACCGTATAATCATCTTATCAAGATTATTTCAGCCGGATGAGTATCCGGCTTTTTGTTTTTAAACGGTTAGGCAAATCTCAACACCGTTTCTTATTTTCGGAACGCCTTAACAAACTCCTATGGAAACACATACTTTCGGAGATCGGGTTAAATCAACTACAAAAAAGGTGGTTAAGATTCTCCTGGTTGCCATTGTTGTTATCGGAATTTCGATATTCAGCTTTTACTACTGGGGTATATATGACGAAGGTGTGAGGGCAGGAATGGTGTTAAGGGTTAGTAAGAAGGGCATGTTGCTTAAAACGTATGAGGGCCAGCTAAATCTTCAAACTTTTGGTGCACTTAAAGGCGCTAATCCTATTATGGAGTCGTTTGATTTCTCGGTAGAGTCGAGTAATGAACAGGTGATCAAGGACCTTGAAGAAGCTGCGTTAAGCGGAGAGCGCGTTAACCTGCATTATATAAAGCGATATGCCACGTTCCCCTGGCGGGGGGATACAAAATATTTTATCACAAAAGTTGAGCGGGTGGGCAAGTAAACTTTAAACGACATATGATCGTTGAAAGAAACATTGAACTGCGCAAGAGAAAAATAAATATACATGACTAAATTTTCTTCCGATGTTGAAGCAGCAGATGCACTGGCAGCTTCTTATAAGACTCTCAAAAAAGAAATTTCTAAAGTTGTTATCGGGCAGGATGAAGTAGTACGTCAGGTACTCACGACAATCTTTTGTCAGGGGCACACACTTTTGGTAGGTGTACCAGGGCTTGCAAAAACATTATTGGTTCATACCATAGCCACATCTCTCGATCTTGTTTTTAAAAGAATTCAGTTTACGCCTGACCTTATGCCTTCCGATATTGTTGGCGCAGAGACAATGGATAAAGAGCGAAACTTCAAGTTTGTGAAGGGCCCTGTGTTTGCAAATATTGTTCTTGCCGATGAGATCAATCGTACGCCACCAAAGACACAAGCTGCTTTGCTTGAGTCAATGCAGGAATACTCAGTAACCATTGCAGGCCAACGCTATGACTTGCCACGTCCTTTCTTTGTATTGGCAACGCAGAATCCAATAGAACAGGAGGGAACGTATCCATTACCTGAAGCACAGCTCGATCGTTTCATGTTTAATATCATGCTCACGTATCCATCTTTTAAAGATGAGGTAGAGGTGGTTAAAACAACAACTTCAGACGATCCAAAATCAGTGAGTAAAATTCTTACTGGCGAGGAGATTCAGGCTTATCAGCATCTGGTAAGAAGGGTTCCTGTGGCAGATAACGTTATCGAATATGCCGTTACGCTTGCCAATAAGACAAGACCCGGTATTCAAGGTGCATCTTCAGTTGCAAAAGATTATCTTGAGTGGGGCGCTGGCCCTCGTGCTTCACAGTTCTTAGTAATAGGTGCGAAGTGTAATGCATTATTAAACGGAAAATACTCCCCGGATATTGAAGATGTACAGGCGATTGCAAAACCAGTATTACGCCATCGCATTGTAAGAAATTTCAAAGCAGAAGCCGAGGGAATAAGCGTTGACGATCTGATTGATAAATTAATGGCTTAAAACTCTACGTCTACGTGTCCTACACTTTGGAGGTGTAGGACACGTAGTGCCTCAACCACTATCCTCGTAGGAACACACTACATTACGTTTATGCTGAATACAAGACGACCCAGAAGAAATCGTAAGAGCGCAGCCATTAGGGCTATGGTGGAAGAAACACGTGTAACAACAGATGATTTGATCTTTCCGTTGTTTTTGATTGAAGGCACTAATAAAAAAACGGAGGTTGCATCCATGCCTGGTATCTTCAGGTTGTCAACCGACCTGATGCTGAAGGAGATTGAAGAATGTTTAAAACTTGGGATTCGTGCTTTTGATGTTTTTCCCGCAGTTGAAGATCATCATAAAGACAATACAGCAACAAAGAGTTACGATCAGAACTTCTTTTACCTGAAAGCTTTAAAGGAAATTAAAAAGCGATTTCCGGAAGCCTGCATCATGACAGATGTAGCAATGGATCCGTACAGTTCAGATGGCCACGATGGATTTGTAAAAGATGGAAAAATATTAAATGACGAAACGCTTGAGATCTTGGGAAAGATGGCGCTGGCTCAAGCTGAAACCGGTATCGATATTCTCGGTCCATCAGATATGATGGACGGACGCGTTGGCTATATTAGGAATATTCTTGACCAGAATGGATTCAGTGAAGTTTCTATTATGAGTTATACTGCAAAGTATGCCAGTGGTTTTTATAATCCTTTTCGAGATGCGTTGGATTCTGCTCCGAAATTTGGTGATAAGAAAACCTATCAGATGAATCCTGCCAATAGAAGCGAAGCTTTAATTGAAGCACAACTCGATACAGAAGAAGGTGCAGATTTTCTGATGGTGAAACCTGCTCTTGCATACCTTGATATTATACGTCTGTTAAAAGATAATTCATCTTTGCCGATTGCTGCCTATAATGTAAGCGGTGAATATTCAATGGTCCAAGCTGCAGCACAAAAAGGCTGGCTTGACGGAGACAGGGTGATGAAAGAAACATTGCTGAGTATTAAACGTGCTGGCGCAGATATCATCCTCACTTATTTCGCCAAGCAGTTTGCGCAGTCACACCAACATTAATATTATTAGTATTGTTGGATTCTTATTGCAAACCAACCACCCCATTTTATTCGATTCAGTTGAGGATGAAGAAGATAATTACCTTGCAGAGCCTTCATTAATCAAGTGTCCATAAAAAATTGCATTCATTAGCATTTTATTTGTTCCGAACCAGAACGCTCTAAAAGCAAGGTTGTCTGTAAATCCGATCACTCTGCCTTTGCCAACTACTAAAACACCGGCAATGCTCACATTTTTAACTTTACTATAATTTTCTTTCGAGATATATCCACTCAATAGTGGGGATGAGGTTAATGTTACAGGATTTGCATAGCTATTTTTAGATTGTTCCATGAATAAATTGTTGGATTTGAAGATCGGCATCGTCGCATTATAGTATCCAAAAAGCAATGGATGCGTAAGGTCAATATTGGCTTCGAAAATTGCACCGCTCGTTTCTTGTGCGCCTTGGTATTGTTCAATATCTCCGTACGCACGAGATTTTATTTTCTCTTTCTCTTCATCGGATTTTTTCATTTCAAACTTACCAATGTTGTTTGTGTTAAGCCACGTCAAAGCATTCTCTAGACCGATAATTACTCCTCCATTTTGCACCCACGTTTTTAATTTCTCCTTTGAGGTTTCAGTAATGCCATTGTAAGTGCCGGGAGGAAGAATAATGGTGTTGTATTTATTAATGTTAGCAGTGTTAAAAACGTTTGTAGGCATCATTGTTACAGGAATATTAAAACGTGTATCAAGCAAGTGCCACATTTCTCCTGCATCATTGGCTACCACTCCACCGTCAACGATCATGGCTATCTCTGGTTTTTTTAAAGTAAGAAATGAACTACTTCCGAGACTTACACCTTTGTAATCTAATCCCGTGTTAAAAGAATAAACATCAATTCCATCGATACGCGTGATTTCATCTATTACAAAATCAATTACCTGAGCAGCTTTTTCTTGTCCTGTTAAAGGAATCATGATGGCACCTCTTTCAAATCGTTTTCCGTTGGAATGATTAAATGGTGCGGTAGCAACTTTGATCCGAATACCATGCTGCAGCAATCTGTATATTGCCCGTGGTGAATAATATTCGTATGCGTCAAATACATAAGCATAAGAACCTTTGCCGTTTACCAGCTTTCCTTCAGGCTGTTTTAACTCGGTTACCATTTCGCCTAAAGGTGGCGTTGTTTTTAGTTCTTCAAATTCTAGTCCTGAAGCAAGTGAAAGTGTCCATGCTGAAATATCATAGAAAAGGCTGTCTGTAAACTTCGTTCGCTTTTCAAACATGCCTTTGATTAACCTGTACTGCGCCTGATTTAACGGGACAATGTAACTTGACGCAGCATCAAATACTTTTCCATTAATAGTCTGCGAAGATTGTGGTTTATATAATACGATATTCTGACGAGCAACGATCTCGGCAAGATGAAAAGCACGTGCCTTATCTTTTGCAGATCCGAAGATCAAAGTTTTAACGGGATCTTTTGCTGCATCTGCAACGGCATCTTTAAAAAAATCACGTTGATAGTTTAATAAATCTACTCTTAGCACATTTATGGCGTGCAAACTACTTAATGAAGTTGCAAATTGATTTCTAATGGTAAAAGAGAAATTTAAAACTCCATTTGCACTTTCCTGAGCATGTCCGCGCGAACTTGCTTGTTCAAAAAGAATTCCGATTGCACCTTGCGCATCAGGAAACGTTGAGCCTTTACCATAGTAAAAATCATCATATCCTTCTTGCGTAAAATATAATGACCCAATCTCGTCCAATGCCTTGGCATGGAACTCACCGATCTTCATCGTGAGTTCATGATTTTTGAGTGGTGTAAGTGGATGTTTTCGCGAGGGAACACCAGGTTGGAAAAAGAAAGTTGAGTTTGTTCCCATTTCATGATGGTCTGTTAGCAGGTTAGGTTTCCACTGTTGAAACTTTTTAATTCTTGCCTGCGATTCAGGTTGTTGCGCAACAAGCCAATCGCGATTGAGATCAAACCAATAATGATTTGTTCTTCCGCCTGGCCATGTTTCATTGTGCTCCATATCGAAAGCATCAGTTGAAATCATTTTGCTTTTCCTGGAATTAACCCAAGTAGAAAAACGCTGCAAGCCATCAGGATTAAAACTAGGATCAAAAAGAATAACGGTATTTTTCAAAGCATCTTCAATCTCTTGCCCTTGTGCAGCTGCAAGATGATAGGCGATCAACAAACCTGCGTTGCTGCCACTTGCTTCATTGCCGTGAATACTGCATCCTAAGTAGAATACTGAAGGCATATTGGCAGTATTTAAAGATGATGATTGTGATGGATCAGTAAGCTTTATGTGCGTCTGCCTTATCGTTTCAATGTTTTGATGATTTTCTGGTGATGTAATAGTGAGAAGTAATAAAGGACGCGCTTCATGGGTATATCCTGTTACTTCCAGGGAAATTCTATCTGAGGCTTGATCAAGTGCATACATATAATTGACGAGCCGATCATGACTCACATGATATTCTCCAACTTCATGTCCAATTATTGATTTAGGAGTTGGGATTTTTGGATCGTATGTAACCTGATCTGGCAGGTAATAACTAAGATCCGGTTGTGCAATCGCGTGCGTAAAAAGAAGGGTTAAAAAAATTAATTGGAGTATTAAAAATTTCTTCATGTATAATAATTGCATTAACCTTTGAATAGAAAAAGTAAACGTGTCGTGCTCAAATGATTACAGGCTTGTGTACAATTGACACTCGAACGTATGTTAACTCAATGTAAACAAAACTTCAAAGAATTAAAGAATGAGTAAAGGTAATCTGTGGTGAAACGGATAATTTTGCCCTTGCATAACCCTAATAACCTAACCCAATACCATTTGCCATGAAGAAATTTTTACTGCTAACAAGCTTTGTTTTTATGTGCATTTTTTGCGCATATGCACAAGGCGTAACAACTGCGAATATCAGTGGTTCAATCTCTGATCAAAAGGGAGAGTCTCTTCCGGGTGCTACCGTAAGAGCTATTCATCAACCTTCTGGCACTGAATACGGAACTGCAACCCGCAGCGATGGAAGGTATACCATACCTAATGCACGTGTCGGTGGACCTTACACGATTATAGTGACTTTCGTTGGTTTCGACGAAGTTAAAAAAGAAAATATTTTTCTAAATCTCGGACAGACTTCTAATATAGATGTTTCTTTAGCAGAGACTGCTACAGAGTTGGAAGGTGTTGAAGTCACTGGGGAAAGAGATGAATTTTTGAATGCGGAAAGAACTGGAACTTCGACAAATATCCGAGAAGCGCAAATAGCAGCATTGCCAACTGTATCAAGGAGCCTCGCAGACTTTACAAGAGTGACACCTCAAGCAATTGTGACTGCTAACCAAGGTATTTCAATAGCCGGCGCGAACAATCGTTACAATTCAATTTTCATTGATGGTGCAGTAAATAATGATGTGTTCGGTATTTCTGAAACAGGTACAAACGGTGGGCAGGCGAATAGTATCAGTCCCATTAGTATAGATGCAATTGAAGAATTCCAGGTTGTACTTGCACCTTTTGATGTGAGGCTTGGTGGTTTTGCAGGTGGCGGAATTAATGCTGTTACTAGAAGCGGGACTAATACGTTTTCAGGATCAGTATATACGTTTTATCGAAATCAGAATTTGGCAGGAAAAACACCTACAGATAACCCTGAAGCAGAAAGAAAAAAATTAGATGACTTTACCGCTCAGACTACCGGCTTTCGTTTAGGTGGTCCGATTATCAAAGACAAGTTATTCTTCTTTATTAATGGTGAGATTCAAAGGGATGAAACGCCTCAACCTTTTGATTTTTCTACCTACAGCGGAACGGCTACACTCGCTGACATTGAATCGTTATCGAATTTCCTTAGAAATGAATACGATTATGAGCCCGGGGGCTTTTTGGACAATGCAGCGGAAACAAAAAGCGACAAATTCTTAGTTAAGTTAGACTATAATTTAAATAGGGTTCACAAGCTTACCCTTCGCCACAGCTATACAAAAGGCGAGGCGTATAAGAGATCTAGATCAGCTTCAGGTACAATAAATTTTGCAAATAATAGTGAGTTCTTCCCGAGCACTACAAATTCAAGTGCTTTCGAATTGAATAGTACCTTTGGGAGCACATCTTCTAATAATCTTATTATCGGTTATACAAGCGTTAATGACGACAGGGGAGCAATTGGTTCGCCTTTCCCTCGCGTTACAATTAATGATGGTGCGGGTAAAATCATCTTTGGCACAGAGCCTTTCTCAACTGCCAATTTGCTACGCACAAAAATCCTGACGTTAACAGACAATTTTACGCTGTACCGTGGCAAGCATACTATTACGATTGGAACACATAACGAATATGGTTCATTCTTCAATGCTTTTATCGGTAACAATTACGGAACTTATACTTTTACTGATCTCAATGCATTTTTGACGGGAGGAAATTCAACTGACTATGAAAGAAGCTACTCGCTGGTCGATAATGAAAGCGATAATACCAATGCCGCTGCTGACTTTAAAACACTTCAATTGGGAATTTATGTACAGGACGAGTACTCAGTAAATGACAAGTTACGTCTAACCTTTGGGGTACGCGCAGATGTTCCAATGTACTTAGGCGATCCTAAGGAAGATACTTATTTTAATGAAACTGTAATTCCTAAAATTGAGGCAGCGGGTTATGACCTTAAAGGTGCAAGTGTTGGTACAATGCCATCTGCAAAAGTATTGTTATCGCCTAGAATAGGTTTCAATTACGATGTGACAGGTGATCGCTCTATTCAACTTCGAGGAGGAATAGGAATCTTCACCAGTAGAATTCCATATGTATGGCCGGGAGCCAGCTACAATAATAATGGCGTTTTGGTAGGTGCTATTCCTGGAGCAGCAAATCCTAAAGTTCCGTTTAGAGCAGATCCATTTAACCAATATATAGGACAGGATGTAGGAGCTACAGTTGCCGTACCTTCTGGAGACATTAATATCTTTGCAAAAGATTTTAAATTCCCACAAATTTTGCGAGCCACCGCTGCGATAGATAAAACTCTTCCATGGGGAATGATAGGAACGTTAGAAGGGATTTATACAAAAACATTAAACAATGTTATTTACTATCAATACAATGTTGCGCAGCCAACAACCACCCTCGTTGGTAAGGATAATCGCCCAAGATATAATAGGTCCGCTCCAATTGATGCTACTTACAGGCATATCCTTTTGGGAGATAACACTAACGAAGGATACAGCTATAATCTTACAGCCCAATTGCAAAAACCTTTTGACAATGGCTTTGCTGCAAGTGTAGGTTATACCTTTGGTCGTTCAAAAGTTATGAACGAGGGAACTTCATCCCAGAACAGCTCTCAGTGGAGGTTTATTGAAAACGTCAATGGGAAGAACAGACTTGATTTAACTTATTCTGATTTTGATTTAGGATCACGCATTGTAGCGATGGTATCGTACAGGAAAGAATATTTGAATCATTTCGCTACAACGGTATCCTTATTCTATAATGGCCAGTCAGGAAGTCGTATCTCTTATATATACAGAGGATCTTTACTTAATGATGACCCTCAAGGTTCTACTACTGATGCTGACTTGATATATATACCTCGCAGTTATGCTACTTATGCTGAGGCCGAGGCTAATAGTGAAATCAGATTTTTAGATATTCCGGTAAGTAGTAGCGATGCAACAGTCAAAGTGAGTAAAGAGCAACAGTGGCAGGATTTAAATCAGTTCATTGAAAATGATGAGTATTTGAGTTCAAGAAGGGGTGAGTACGCAGAACGAAATGGCGCTAGATTGCCGTTTACCAATGTTCTTGATCTTCGCTTGTTACAGGATTTTTTCATCATGTTTGGCAAGACCAAGCATACACTTCAATTGAGCTTCGATGTATTTAATTTCACTAATATGTTGAACAAAGATTGGGGAAGACAATACTTCTTAACTAATGATAACTTCCCGATTATCCAATATGTAAGTACAGGTGCCGATAACGTACCTAATTTTCAATTCAATAAACCTGCAACAAAAAATAATATTGATGACTCTGGCATAAATAGCTCCAGATGGCAAGCTCAAGTTGGCGTCCGTTATTCATTCTGATAGCGGCTGATTGAAAGTTAATAAAAGAGGCTCCAAGACGGGGCCTCTTTTTATTTTTGCCAGTATTGACTAACTTGGTTTGTTATGTCAGTTGGAAAGTGCATTTTTTTGACCTTTTTGCTTGTTTTTTTGTCGCTCGCGGCTTGTAGACAGTCACCAAAAGTAAAATTTTCTACAACGCCGGAGGTACTGATTGACCTCGCGGAGATCAAAAAGCGGGGATACATCAACGCTTTGGTCGACAACAATTCCATTAGTTATTTTATCTATAAAGGTCAATCGATGGGTTATGAGTATGAGTTACTCAATAACCTGGCAAAGCATCTTGGTGTTGATTTAAAAATTACCATCACGACAGGTGTAGAGCGTGCAATCGATCAACTCAATCGTGGTGAAGGCGACATTCTCGCGTTTCCGTTAACAGTAACAAAAGATAGAACACCTTACGTAGCTTTTAGTAAACCACACTTCCACTCTTACCAGGTGCTCGTGCAACGCAAACCGGATAATTGGCGAAGAATGGGTATTGATGATATCAATGAAAAATTACTTCGAAATCCTGTTAATCTTATTGGTAAAGAAGTTTATGTTTTGCCAGGCACTAGTTTCGAAAAGCGGTTGATGCATCTTTCCGATGAAATTGGCGGTGACATCATCATTAGAAAAGATACAACGATTGCCGAGAGTGAATCACTCATGAGAAAAGTTGCTTTTGGTGATATTGATTATACTGTTGCAGATCATTTGATTGCTAACGTCAATGCATCATACTATCCTAATCTTGATGTGAATACTCCCTTAGGTGTTTCACAACAAGTGGCGTGGGCCACGCGAAAGAATGCACCCGAATTGCTTACTGCTATCAATGGATGGCTGGCGCAGGTGAAAAAAGAGGCCACCTTCATGATTATTTTCAATCGCTATTATAAAAGCCCGCGCACATCATTATTGCGGTTAAGAAGCGATTACTCTTCCATCGGCGGAAATAAATTATCTCCTTTTGATAGCCTGATCAAACAAGGTGCGCAGAAACTTGGGTGGGACTGGCGCCTATTGGCCTCGTTGGTTTACCAGGAATCTAATTTTTTACCAAAAGGTGAATCATGGGCTGGTGCACGTGGGCTCATGCAGTTAATGCCTTCAACAGCGCGACAATTTGGTGCTGAAAACCTGGATGATCCAAGGCAAAGTTTGGGTGCAGGTGTTGGCTATCTTAAATACCTGGATCGTTTCTGGTTAAAGAAAGTTCCTGATGCCCAGGAGCGCATTAAGTTCATTCTTGCTTCCTACAATGTTGGCTTGTCTCATATTATTGATGCGAGAAAACTAGCTGAAAAGCACGGTAAAGATCCGGCCAAATGGTATGGCGAAGTAGAATACTTTCTTTCAAGAAAATCTGATCCCAAGTTTTATCGAGACCCAGTTGTCACTGCAGGATTTTGTAAATGCGAAGAGCCTATTAACTATGTTCGTGATATTCTTGACCGTTTCGAGGAATACAGAGTTCACATCGCGTCCTGATTATTTTGTGGTATACACGAAAGTTGTTTTCTCCAGACTTCCTTTGTGATCAACAATCCGCTCAAGAGGATAGCGGTCTTTTCGTAACGTGTATGAGATCTTATACTGATGCGATTCAACTCCCGTTTCAATGGTTAAAAGTGTGTGAAGATTCTTTTGCAGTTTTATTGTTGGAAGAATTTCGACAGACTGCAAAGGAGCAGGAGAGGGTAAATAACCTTCAAAAGTTTCAGTGCTTGATAAAAACATCTTAGCCTCTTCTGGATTAAAAAGGTAATTTTTTATCTGATGCAAATTTCCGTCATCACGATAACTATAAAAATCTTCGCTAATCCGTGCAAAACCTCCTCCTTCCGGTAATCGTCTGAAGAATTCTGACTTTGATAACTGGTCGCCCTCATATTCATAAAAAGTATAGGAGAGTTTCTCTCCACCCACATAACTGGATGCCGCAACAACCTTGTCATCAAGCCAGTTAAATTTTATCGTTTCATCTACCAGATTCGTAATAGAAATAACTTGTTCTGTTAAGCGTCCTTCGTTATCATAATAATATAAGTCCTTTCCCTGTGTTAAAAAAGGAGTTCTGCGCTCCCACGTAATGTCAGCAATTTTGCCATCGTCACGGTAGGCATAATTTACCTGCATACTCCAATCGCCAGAGGTAGTGTTAGATGACGTCAAAACAGGAGCTTTCACTGATTCCTGATGCTCATCATCACAGGATAAGAAAAGTAATGAGAACAAAATAAGACTTAATACGGTTTTCATGTTTGCAAAGAATATAAAGCCTTTACGGTAATTGCTGCTTCAGGGTTATGAGTTGTAATCAGAAGATTAAAGTGATCTAAAGTATTCGGAGCATAATAAATCTTTATGAGAACTGACTCGATTTTTCTTAATAGCATGCGAATGGTTGGAGATGAAGCAGTCGACAATCTTGTTGAATCAATTGCAGGTAAAAATGACTTTGCTTCAATTTATGGCTTTCTCAAATTAAGCGAGAAAGATGTTTTGGGGTATGATAAGAAACATCCTGTTAAAGATTTTCTGTTAACTAAAAGACCAATTCCTGCATGGTACGATGAAAATCGAATTGCCAACGGGCAACAGTTCTTTCGAAAATACGCCATTGATATCATGACATTGCTGGGCGCGAAATCCTTGCCGTATTGTTATGCTGCCTCTCCTGGTAATAAAGCAATATATCTTACTGAAAAGATGTTGAAAGTGCCTGGCAAAAGACTAACTGAAACGGCGCAATTTATTATCGACGTGATGAGGTCTAATAGTTTCCAGAAATCCGGATACGGATATATCCAGATTAACAAAACACGATTAGTGCATGGACTTGTCCGTTACTATATGAACAAAAAGGCTGACTGGAATTTGCAATGGGGTATACCTGTAAATCAGGAAGATATGGCTGGAACTAACCTTGCATTCTCTTATATTATTCTTGTTGGTCTGGAGCAATCAAAGTATGTGTTAAGCGATCAGGACAAAGAAGACTTCTTATATATATGGCGTTATATCGGTTACCAACTTCATATTGATGAAGAGCTTTTACCATCAAATCTTAGCGAAGCTGCGGCGTTGGAGCATGCAATTAAAGTAAGGAATTTTAAGAAATCGGAAGAGGGAGTAATGCTTACGGCAGAACTGATTAACCATTATAAAAATGCTTTCCCATTTATTCCTGGCTTATTGGTCGATTCACAGATTCGTTATTATCTCGGTCCGGAGATCTCGGCGTTATTGGAGTTGAAGCCTGAGCCCTTTAAGGATGCACTAATGCAGAAGATGAACAGGTTGAAGGAAAAGATTAATAAAGTTTACGTTGATCCATCAGCTTATGATAAGATGCTTCGAAACCATGCCGTATTGAAAAAGAAATATTTGAAATAGGATATTAAGACGACTGCTGAAGCTTGTCTACAATTTCTTTAAAGTTGAGTTGTTGCCAGTTTTCAAAAATGTCCGGCCTTGCTATCACCTCATCCATAATTCTTTTTTGTTTCTGACCTGTGAGATAAGCTTGAGAATATCTGATGCTATCCATAAATGTTACCATTGAGTATAGTGGAATCCATTTTTCAGGATAAAGCTCGTGGAGCCGTGCTTCTATTTTTTTGCGTAACAAAAAGTCAGGGTCACCTACAAGGTCGCGCATCTCTGTAAAGTTATCAAATGCAAGTTGTGCTACTGCATCTGCATCAGGTTTACGAGTAGATTGAAATTCCGGCAAAACTTTATCCCAGTCATCCTGATGTTGATCCAGCAACTTGTTTAGTATCCTGCAATCTTCAAAGCCAGCATTCATCCCTTGTCCGTAAAATGGAACAATAGCATGTGCAGCATCGCCAATTAACAGCGTTTTGTTTTTCACCCAGGGGAAACATTTAATGGTTACTAGTGAAGCTGTAGGATTTGTGTAATAATCATCAAGAAGTTGTGGCATGAGCTTAACAACATCTGGAAAGTAATGATTAAAGAAATCAGTTACAGCTTTACTGTTGCCAAGTGAAGCAAATGAATTCGCGCCCTCAAAAGGAAAAAACAATGTAGCGGTAAAGCTGTGATCAGGATTTGGGAGCGCTATCATCATAAAGCTCTCTCTTGGCCAGATGTGTAATGCATTAGGATCAAGAACATATTCTCCATCTTTCCCTGGTGGAATATGCAATTCTTTATACCCATGTTCGATGTAATGTTGAGAATAGTTAAATCGCTCGGTGATTTGCATCGCAGATCTTATTGCCGAGAACGAGCCATCGGCACCAATGATGAGGTCGAAATCAAAAGTTTGTGAATTCTCTGAACCAATAGCCTGTAGCGTTAGATTCGTTTTGTCAAAGTCAACCCAGATGCAACGATGACTGAAAAACATATTCACACCTTGTTTCTCAGCCTCTTTCATCAATACTATATTCAATCCACTACGGGAAATAGAATTAATAAATTGTCCTTCTTTCCCATAAGGTAAAGAGGAGAGTTTGCCTTCCCGATCATGCATCATTCTTCCATGCATGGGAATAGCAACATCTTTTAACCTGCTAGCAAGGCCTACTTCTTCTAACGCTAGAATGCCGCGGGTACTCATCGCAAGATTAATAGACCGACCGGCTTCAGTTTTGTTGATACGCATATCTGGTCTGCGCTCAAACAATGAAACCTTGCATCCGCGTTTAGCGAGATAAATTGAAAGCAGTGTTCCAACCAGTCCTGCTCCTACAACTGCAATATGTTTTTTAGACTTCATCTTATAGGAGATAAACCTATGAATTTTAATAATAATGGATCGTTAATAACATTGTACGAATGATTGTAAAAATCTTTTCTCTCCCTAGGAAAATCAGGCAATTCTCGCGCTAGTGCTTGATTGCATAGTCCGGGAGTATCATTAAAATATTCATTGAAAGACGAGTATTGCCAATCTTCTAACTTTTTAACTAATCCAGCGCTTAAGGGATTTTGATGGATATAATTAAAGCAACTTAATAGATGATCTGTTTCTATTAGTTGTTTCGCTTTTGTCTTGGGTTGGAATAAAGATCCTCTTGAAGATTCCTGTTTATTTATTGCTTGGGTATACGAACTAAGTATAGTGCCGATCTTGCGTGTTAGTACTTGCATACCCTCCCTACCCGTCAGACCGCTTTGAGCGGTCTGACGGGTACACCCTTCCGTGTTTTCAGAAACGTAGACTAATAAATGGAAATGGTCGGGCATTAAACAGTATGCGAGAATATCACAATAACCCTTTAGACCAGCAACTTTCTTTAAAAAGTAAATAAAATTTGAATGATTATAAAAGACTTTAGTGTTTCGAAAACTCCGATTATAGATGTGGTAAAAATTAGAGGGTTCGAAGTCCATATTGATTTGTTTAGTTCTGCAATATACCGTTAATACCGGTCCGACCGCTTGGAGCGGTCAGGCCGGTATTAACGCGCCTTTCAAAATCTCGCCGAACTTAAAAACTTCTTCGAAAGTGTTATACAAAGGCGTTGGTGCAACTCGTATTACACTAGGCTCGCGCCAATCAGCTATAACTCCCGATTTTGCTAGCTTGTCAAAAACATTTCTCCCATTCTTATGGATGAAAAGAGAAAGCTGGCAACCTCTTTCTTTAGGATTTGCAGGTGTTATGATTTTAAAATGCTGATCATGATTATCAATTTCATTTAAAATAAATTCAAGGTAGCCGGTGAGTTGTTCGCTCTTGGTTCTTAAATTTTTCATTCCTGCTTGCTGGAATATATCAAGCGATGCAAGATGCGCAGCACTTAATATCACGGGATGGTTCGACAGCTGCCACCCATCAACACCAGGCATTGGTTTAAACCCTTTCTTCATCAGGAAGCGCTCTTTTTGTTCATGGCCCCACCATCCTGCCAATCGAGGTAAGTCTTCTTGTTTCGCAAAGCGTTCATGAACAAATGCTCCTGCAATTGCGCCAGGGCCAGAGTTTAAATACTTGTAACTACACCACACTGCAAAGTCCACATCGTCTTTGTGTAAATTCAAAGGAACATTGCCAACGGCATGCGCTAAATCAAATGCTACTATCGCGCCTGCTTGATGGCCGGCTTTTGTTATTTTTTTTATTTCAAAGAATTGGCCTGAGTAATATTGCACGCCTCCAAAAATCACAAGTGCAAGTTGATCTTTATGCGCTGTAATTGATTCAAGAATGTCTTCTGTCCGCAGCACTGATTCTCCTTCACGTGGCTTAAGTTCAATAAGTGCATCAGCCTCCAGGTTGTGAAGTTTAAGTTGAGATTCAAAGACGTACTGATCGGATGAAAATGCTCCATGCTCAGTAATAATTTTATAGCGCTCTTTTGTCGGCCTGAAAAAGGATACCATCAACAAATGTAGATTCACCGTTAGATGATTCATTGCTACTACTTCTGATGGCTTTGCTCCAACAATTTGTGCAAGTGCTTTTTTCGAAAAGTTCTGATAAGAAACCCAAGGTCTTCGCGAATGCTCATGGCCAGCAACCCCAAGTTCCGCCCAGTCGTTCAGTTCTTCTTCAATATACTTCTTTGTTGATTTAGGTTGAAGGCCCAGAGAATTACCTGTAAAATAAATTGCAGGTATGCCGTTAAATTTTGGAATGTGAAACTGGTTTCGAAATGATTTTAGGGGATCATTTTTATCAAGGGCTTTTGCAAACCGAAGTGTATTAGTAAACTGCATTTAATTGGCTTATGTATTCAAATATGTGTTGGAAATATAAACTTAGTTATGATGCTGAAAGTTTACATCAGCCGATTAATTCTCGCTATTGAGTTAGAATAACTTAAGCTGTTCAGAAAATGCCCCTTCGTGTAGTAGCAACCATTCTTTCTTATCGAGCCCGCCACCATAGCCGATGAGGTTGCCATTTTTTCCAATAACACGATGGCAAGGAACTATGATTGCAATTTGATTCTGACCATTGGCAAGTCCAACTGCCCGGATGCTGTTCAGGTCACCGATGCGAAGTGCAAGTTCAAGATAAGATATTGTCTTCCCATAAGGTATGGCAATCAACTCATTCCAGACCGCGAGCTGAAATGCACTTCCATAAAGTTTTAATTCTACATTAAAGAATTTGCGGCCTTTGAAAAAATATTCGTCAAGCTCGGTAAGACATTGTTCGATAACAGGCGTAATGATCTCTTCTTGTTTTTCTTTCTTGAGAAAGTTGATCATTGTAATTTTATTCTCTTCCGATTCAATGATCAAATTACCTACAGGAGAAGAATAGTAAGACCTTCCGTTCATTATACGAACCTTGAATCAGCTTCCATTACGGTGCCACAGTTCTTACAAGTTCTCAACTCTTTCGAACCATAAAAGTCTCGAAACCTTGGCAGGAAATCTTTTTCGATATTGTTAAGATGAAATTTATATTCGTGTAGCTTGTTGTTGCAGTTTTCGCAGAACCACATGAGTCCATCATCTTCCGAAGGATTTCTTTTACACTCAATGACCAGGCCTATGCTGTTTGCGGAGCGAATAGGAGAATGTGGCACATTTCGCGGCAACAAAAACATATCTCCTTCACGAATTGGTATTTCCACTGCTTTGCCATCCTCTTGAATTTTAACGGTGATATCACCTTCAAGCTGATAATACAATTCTTCCGTCTCATTTAAATGATAATCTTTCCTTGCATTTGGTCCGGCAACAATCATGACGATATAATCACCTGCTTCTGTGTAGAGGTTTTTATTTCCAACCGGAGGTTTTAAGATGCTGCGGTTTTCATCAATCCACTTTTTTAAATTAATCGGTCTGCGAACTGCCATGTTTTATATGCGTAATTGTTCTAAAAATAATAAGGGAATTAACTGTTGCCAATTAAATTGAACTTTATTCTTGCTTTGTTTTTACTTTCGTGATCTAAAGTTAGGAATTTCGAAGCACCATTATTTCAACGCATGAATCTGGACCTTAAAGGAAAAAGAGCTGTTGTTTGCGGAAGCACGCAAGGTATTGGAAAAGCGTCAGCCATCGAATTGGCTTTGCTAGGCGCAAGTGTAACGCTCATTGCGCGCAACGAGCAAAAGTTGAAGGACACGCTCAATGAGTTATCAATAACGCAAGGACAAAGTCACGCTTACATTGTCGCTGATTTTAATTCGCCACAGTTGTTAAAAGATAAAATTGAGGCGTTTGCCAAAGACAATGTCGTTCATATTCTCATCAACAATAGTGGTGGACCTGCACCTGGGACAGCAATGGATGCTTCCCTTGAGGATTTCACGCAAGCTTTTTCATCACATCTGCTTTGCAATCATATTCTCGTACAGGCACTCGTTCCAGGTATGAAAAAAGAATCGTTCGGAAGGATTATCAACATCATCTCTACATCGGTAAAAATTCCACTAAAAGGACTAGGCGTTTCTAATACTATTCGTGCTGCTGTCGCGAACTGGGCAAAGACGTTGTCGGTAGAACTAGCGCCCTATGGCATTACAGTGAACAACATTTTACCAGGTTCAACAATGACAGGAAGATTGGAGTCTTTGATAAATGATAAGGCGCAAAAATCTGGTAAGCGTTTTGAAGAAGTTAAAAATGAAATGGTAAAGGAAATTCCTGCAGGCCGCATTGGCGAATCATATGAAGTGGCTGCTGCTGTTGCCTTTCTAGCAGCACCTGCTGCTGCATACATTAATGGAATCAATATTCCTGTTGATGGTGGTAGAACCGGAAGCTTATAGGAAAGTAGAAATGAAAAATTTTGTCTTCTTATCCATTTTTATAAGTTTCTATTCGAACGCACAATTGCCCGTAATCCTTCATGAAACATTCGACAAGAACAATTACGGTTGGTATGAACATGAATCGGAGCATCATAAATTATTGATTAAAGAGGGAAAATATTTTCTTGAAGCACCAGAAGGAGGGTGGATGACTTACTTCACGCCGTACATAGAGCCGGAAAAAGATTTTGCAATCACCGCTACTTTTACACAACTCGATGGTTTGGATAATAATGGGATAGGATTTATCTGGGGATATGATGGTAAGGAAGCGACCAACACATTCACCTTTACAACCAATGGTAACTATCGCATCTATACAACGGATCCTTCGCGACACATGGAAGATGTGTGGCACGAAACCGACTTGATAAAGCCTTTAGGTGAAGAGAACACCTTGACAGTGGAACACAAAAAAGGCACGCTGTACTATTACATCAATGGTAAGTTACTAACAACTACCAGTGCTTTTCCATGGTTCGGCAAACATGTTGGTTTCGTATGTTATACAAAAATGAGATTGCTGATTGACGATTTTACTTTAATGCATAACATTAAGATTAATCTTCATGCTTCATCAGAACTTCTCGGTGTAAAGGAAAACATGGGCGCATTAATCAATACAAACTATGACGAAGTAAGTCCTAAAATTTCTGCGGATGGAAAAACCTTATACTTTGGACGAAAGCATAGCCCGCAAAATATCGGAGGCATCAATGACAAAGAGGATATTTGGATCAGTCGTGCTACGAGCACCGGTTGGTCGAGAAGTATGAATATGGGTGCGCCTGTCAATACTGCGAGTACAAATAATTTACTTTCGGTTAGTACAGATAATAATACGTTGTTGTTTCATACAATAAATGGTTTTGCTTTTATTCATCGTACTTCGGAAGGATGGTCAGCTCCTCAAGACCTTGGTATTAATTTTAAAAATGAGTCGCAATACCTGGAAGGATCTTTATCATCAGATGGAAAGGCAATCGTGTTTGTTGCAAAGTTGAAAGCGAATACGTTTTATCGGCCAGAAAAAGATGAGCGCGATATTTATGTTTGTCTTAAAAAAGAAAATGGTAAATGGAGTTCACCCATTCACACCGGTAAGGTTTTGAATAGTGCGCGAGATGAGTACTCTCCTTTTTTGTCTGCAGATGGAAAGACACTTTACTTTGCGAGCGATGGCCACCCTGGTTATGGAGATGTAGATATTTTTATGTCACGAAGAACATCGGATGGTTGGATTCAATGGTCAACGCCTGTTAACCTCGGTCTTGGCATCAACACGGTTGGATTCGATGCTTATTACACTTTGCCTGCGTCAGGCGCATACGGTTATCTTGTTAGTAACATTAAAGGTTATGGATTAGCCGATATTATCAGGTTTAAACTGCCGAAAAGCATTAAGCCCGATCCCGTTGTATTGGTGTTTGGAAAAACGCTGAATGCGAAAACACAAAAACCTTTAAGTGCCATCATCCGGTTTGATGACCTTACAACCTCAAAAGAAATTGGAGAAGCGAGGTCTGATCCTAAAACGGGCGATTTCAAAATTGCTTTGCCTGCTGGGAAAAATTATGGCTATCATGCAGCAGCATCAGGCTTTCTGTCTGTGAATGAAAACCTCGAATTAGTTACCCTTACTGAATACAGCGAATTAAAAAAGGATCTTTTGCTTGTTCCCATCGAAGTTGGCGAATCAATTCAATTGAAGAACGTGTTTTTTGTGAGGAGTAAAGCTGAATTAAAGACCGAGTCCTTTTCTGAGCTCGATCGGTTAGTAGAAATTATGAATGAAAATCCTACGATGGAAATACAACTGGAGGGCCACACAGACAATTTGGGTCAGCCGGAGGATAATTTATTGTTATCGAAACAGCGTGTTGACGAAGTAAAAACATACCTTGTTAGTAAGGGCATTTCTACCAAGAGAATAACAGGAAAGGGTTATGGTGGAATGCGACCAGTTGCATTAAGTAATACAGAAGAGAATCGCCAGTTAAACCGAAGGGTTGAATTTAAGATCCTTAAAAAATAATGGAGAAGATCAGCAATTATATTAATGGTGAGTTAACTGCACCTCATGCCAAACAGTATTTAAAAAATGTTAATCCTGCAACAGGAGAATGTTATAATGAGCTTCCCGATTCAGATCATGTAGATGTCGCCAACGCGACTACTGCTGCGTTAATTGCCTTTGAAAGCTGGTCCTCCATGCCTGTAGAGAAAAGATCTGCAATACTTTTAAAGATTGCTGATCTTATTGATCGGGATCTTGAAAAGCTAGCATTGACAGAAAGTATTGACAATGGTAAACCTGTTTCCCTGGCCCGCGTTGTTGATATTCCGAGAGCTTCTGCTAACCTGAGGTTTTATGCTACCGGCGCAATTCATCTTGATAGTGAAGCGCACATTACAGGAACAGAAGCTGTAAATTATACGATAAGAACACCGCTCGGTGTTGCAGGTTGTATTTCTCCCTGGAATCTTCCTTTATATCTTTTCACTTGGAAGATAGCCCCTGCGTTAGCAGCCGGATGTACGGTAGTCGCGAAGCCATCAGAGCTGACACCGATGACAGCTTATTTATTTTCTAAGCTTTGTATTGAAGCGGGATTGCCAAAAGGTGTTTTAAATATTGTTCATGGATTAGGCGCTAAAGCCGGACAAGCTATTATTGAACATCCTGATATCACTGCAATTTCTTTTACAGGAGGAACAGTGACCGGAAAGAAAATCGCCTCCATCGCTGCGCCAATGTTTAAGAAGCTCTCGCTTGAACTTGGTGGTAAAAACCCTAATATTATTTTTGCTGATTGCGATTTTGAACAAGCACTGAGCACTTCAATCCAGTCTTCTTTTTCAAATCAAGGAGAAATCTGTTTGTGTGGTTCGAGAATCTTTGTTGAAGAAAACATCTATGAAAAGTTTGTTACCGCATTTGTTGAGAAGACTAAAAAATTAAAAATCGGTGATCCCCTCGAAGAAGGAACAAGAGTTGGAGCACTGGTTTCAGAAGCCCATATGAATAAAGTTCTTTCTTATATTGAGTTGGCGCGAAGCGAGGGAGGTACAGTGCTCACAGGTGGCAAAAGAATTTTGTTGGAAGGAAATAATGCCAACGGTTTTTTTGTTGCCCCTACCATAATTACAGGTCTTAATTGTGCTTGCAGAACAAATCAGGAAGAGATCTTCGGTCCTGTTGTCACCATCACACCTTTCAAATCAGAAGATGAAGTCATAGGTTTTGCAAATAGTACAGCCTATGGGTTGTCCGCAACACTTTGGACTGAGAATCTTAAACGCGCGCATCGTGTTTCCGCAAAACTTAAGTCCGGAATCATTTGGGTGAATTGCTGGCTGTTCCGTGATTTACGAACGCCTTTCGGTGGAATGAAACAATCAGGTATGGGTAGAGAAGGTGGGTGGGAAGCATTAAAGTTTTTTATGGACACAAAGAATATTTGTATAAAGATCTGATGTCGGATTTTATGAAGCTGGATTCTAGGATTCTAGATTCTGGAAGTGTATCAATTGGAAGACGAGTTAGCACATCTCATGGTGCCACTACAACTTGCCTTACAACTTCTTTTAAATTAAAGTCAGCTATGATAACATTGATCGAATGGTGAATATGATCTGGTAGGTCATCCTTAAGTATGAACACAAAATGGTCATCTCCTTTCTTAACCGCTTCACCTTTGTGCAACACATTACCCTCTTTGTCTTTAAAAACTACCTTTACTTCATTCACACCAAAGCCCATTTTATGGGTTCTTATCCTGATTGTGCTTCCTGCCTTTGCGTTGTATGACTTTGTATCTACTTGTTTAATTTCCCCTTTGCGCATGTATTCTGTAACAGCTGCCGTATAGGCGTTTGGTAGTTTTAACTTCTTTGCCTTTTGTTGATAGTAAGCTTTTTTCTGCGGGTCAAGAAGGAGGATTGTCGCATGCAACGAAGCATCCTTGAATTTCATCCTGTTTTCACGTTGCAAGGCGCTTTGTTTTTTTGGTGCACGAGGTGCCTTTGAAGCAAAGGTGTTATTCCCGATTTGCCTGAACATAATATCGCCAATAACTCCGCTAAAGCCCTTAGTCAATAAATTATTTCTGATCGATGCCATAACTTTTTTGAACAAGATAAAACAAAGGTCATGACAACCTGTGTCAACAACAGGACGACATGTTACTGCAGTTAGTGAATAGCCAAGGCTGTGACGATCCTTTAACCGCTCTTTATCCCTTGTTATTTGTCTATTTTCCACTCCCTTTGCACTCGCGCTGCCCTCTTTCCCCACCCACTTCAATTCAAAAGAAGGATAAATCTAATGTCGTTTATTGAATAAAATCGAATATCAAAAGTGACAGAGAAATGCATTGCGTTCGCTTTGTGCAACGCTGCGCTTACTTTGTTCCCTGGGTGTGGCCGATTTTTATACTCGAATCCTTGAGTTAAATTGCCTTTTTATTTCAGGTAATGCTTAAAAACCTCTTCGACATCAATCATATCTTCTTTACAGCACTGGGTTATGATATGAGCTATCTTGAATTCTTTGGAGTTTTCTTTGGACTTATCGCAGTATGGCTCTCTGCGAAAGCTAATATCTTAAGTTGGCCAGTAGGTATTGTTAACGTGGTACTTGCTTTCTTTCTCTACTATCAGATCCAATTGTATCCGGATATGTTCTTGCAAATCTTCTTCCTGATCACAAACGTTATTGGTTGGTGGCGATGGTTAAATCCCAAGAAAGATGAGCAAGATCGAAAGCAGGAGTTAAAGGTGTCCTTTATGGGATGGAAACTTTTTACTGTAATACTCTTGCTCAGCATTGCCGGCACCGTGTTGCTAGGCTCGATGGCGAGTCGGTTGCACGAGTGGTTTCCAAATGTGTTTCAGCTTCCAAGTGCTTTCCCCTATGTAGATTCTTTCATCACCGTAATGAGTATCGTGACAACATATTTTATGATTGAGAAAAAAGTTGAGTCATGGATCATCTGGATTATTGTTGATGTTGTCGCTACTGTGCTTTATTATATGAAAGGTGTGAAGTTCTACAGTTTCGAGTATTTGATTTTTACAGGACTTGCCTCTTATGGATTATATCATTGGATCAAGGAGTATCGTTCATATCAAACCTCAGCATGATACGTGGTCTTGTCATTGGAAAATTTATGCCCATTCACAATGGGCATATTGCGTTGATAAGATTCGCAGCAGCACAATGTGATGAGCTGGTTGTATCAATGAGTTATACTTCAAATGATGCTATCAATCCATTGCTTCGCTTCTCCTGGATCCAGGAAATTTTTAAGGACGAAGCCAAAATAAAACCTGCATTAATCAAAGATGATTTTGACAATGAAGCGTTGCCTCTCTCTGAACGAACTAAGCTGTGGGCAGGCGTGATCAGCAAAACTTATTATGGCGTAAATAAAATTTTCTCTTCGGAGGAGTATGGTGAGCCCTTTGCAAAAAACTTAGGAGTTAGCCACGTTTCATTTGATCCTGATCGTAAAGCTTTTCCTGTTTCAGCAAGCTTGATCAGGAAGCATCCATTTCAATATTGGCAGTTTATTCCTTCCGTTGTAAAACCTTATTATGTCAAGAAGATTTGCTTTTACGGTCCTGAAAGTACTGGAAAGTCTACCATGGCGAAAAAGATGGCAGAGATGTATCAGACTGAATTTGTGCCAGAGGTAGCACGCGAGCTAATCACATCAAATGATTTTTCCGTTGATGATATAATCAAAATAGGTTTTGCCCAAACGGAGCGTGTAATCGAAAAATCAAAAGTTGCAAACAAGTTGCTTTTTTGTGATACCGATCTTATTACAACTAAGATCTACTCGCTACATTACCTAAAAGAAATTCCTGATGTGCTGAATGAACTTGAAGCGAAAGTTGTCTACGATCACTACTTTCTGTTTAGCACAGATACGCCATGGGTTGCAGATGGCCTTCGCGATCTCGGTGATAAGAGACAAGAAATGTTTCAGATATTCAAAGACGCATTAGATAAAAGAAAAATACCCTACACGTTGGTGCAGGGTAGTTATGAAGAACGGGAAGCGTTAATCAATGTGCAGTTGCAGAAATTGTTTTCGTTCTAATTGTCTTGCCAACTTGATGTCCCTTCATAGCAAAAAATAGGATATAAATATAGCAGGGAATTGTTATCCAAAAGGCGGCTTGCCGATTTGATGAGTCAGCCAGTGCTCCATAAACAAGTGGTAGCAATGCTCCTCCAACAATACCCATGATTAGTAGAGCCGATCCAACCTTTGTAAAACGACCAAGGTTGTCCAATGACAATGGCCAGATTGCGGGCCACATAAATGAATGTGCAAAGCTTAGCAGAACGATGAAAGCGACAGATATCCATCCGGTGGTAATAAGAGCAGCCACAACAAAAATTATCCCTAGTACAGAGCTTAGTGCAAGGGCGGACTTTTGGGAGATAACCTTTGGTATCAGGAATACGCCTAGAAAGTATCCTATTGTGAGTCCAATAAGACTGTAAATTCCGAACTTACTAGAAACACTTAAATCAAAACCTTGGTATTGACCATACAATCCTAAAGCATCAATTGCAATAACTTCAACACCCACGTAGACGAAGATGCAAAGCACGCCAAGCATAAGATGAGGATATTGAAATATTGAGCTTTTTTCTTTTGCAGAAGACGTTGTGCCTTGTTGTTTTTCCTCCTCCGCCGGATTGATCTCTGGAAGGTGTGCCTTCAATATCGCCACTGCAAACAAGAAAAGAATAATAGCCATCGCAATGTAAGGCGTCACTATCCTTGAGGCTAATAAATCTAGTTCTGCTTCTAACTCGGCACCGGATAACGACTGAATCTTTTGCGAAAGTGTTTTTGTATCACTAAACAATAACTGACCAAGAATGAAAATGCCAATCATTCCGGCTACTTTATTGCAAACGCCCATGATGCTGATTCGTTTTGCTGCGCTTTCAATAGGGCCAAGAATTGTTACATATGGATTTGATGCGGTTTGAAGAAGCGTCATGCCAGTAGCTTGCGCGAATAGTCCAAAGAGAAATAATGGATATGATCTAGTGAGCGCTGCAGGAATGAAAATCAAGCAACCAACGGCCATAACAGCTAAACCAATAGACATGCCCTTAGCAAAGCCTATTCGATTGAGAATGGCTGATGACGGTATCGCCATGATAAAGTAAGAGATGTAGAAAGCAAAAGTTACGAAGTACGCCTGAAAGTCGGTTAGGCCGCATGCCTGCTGAAGAAATGGAACAAGTATACTGTTGAGCCATGTTACAAATCCGAAAATGGCGAAGAGGCCTCCGATAATCAACATCGGACCTACATACTGTTGTCTTGATTCAGTCATTGGGAAAGGTTGGTTTATTTCGTTGTGTGAAACAGCACACGTGTTAATTAAATCTTACTTTTGCGCCAGTTGAAAAGACAGGCGTGAAAATTTTATTAAAAATCAATCTGGCAATAGGACCTAAAGGATTGATCAGAAAATCAGTTCTAATATAACATGTTTGCGCAAACACTAACCGAAATTAAATAAAAGACAATGGACACACCAAATCGCACACAAAAAAATCTGACGCTTTTAGTTTTGGCAGCCGGCATAGGAAGTCGTTATGGAGGAATCAAACAAATTGATGGCTTTGGGCCGAATGGCGAAACCATTATGGATTATTCGTTATACGATGCTGTAAGGGCAGGTTTTACAAAAGTGGTGTTTATTGTAAGAGACGAGATATTACAAACCGTTAAAGAAAAGTTTGAACCAAAATTAAAAGGAAAGCTAAAGGTTGACTTTGTTATTCAGTCTTTGGATAAGCTTATTCCTAAAGAATATTACAATGCGGAAAGAGTAAAACCATGGGGAACAGGTCATGCCATGCTTTGTGCACGTGAAGTAATCAACGAACCTTTTGTGGTCATTAATGCAGATGATTTTTATGGGAAAGATTCATTTGCTTCTGTTGCAAACTTTTTTACCAATGAAAACTCTGGTGCGCATGCCATGGTAGGCTATACTTTAAAGAACGTGCTTTCAGAACATGGAAGTGTCTCTCGTGGTGTGGGCGATACTGATCAGCAGGGATATTTAACTTCTGTTATTGAAAGAACTACAATCGTAAAAGAGAATGGAAAGATTATCGCTAAAGAAAAGGATGGCGATCTTCAACTCAGTCCTGAAGCGCCAACATCAATGAACTTCTGGGGCTTCCAACCTTCTATGTTTGATCTAGCAGGTAAAATGTTCAGCGAGTTTGTGAAGAACAATAGTCAGAATATCAAAGCCGAATTTTATATCCCACTTATAGCGAACGAGATGATTGCAAAAAACACAGGCAAAATCAAGGTGCTTGGCGGTGGTAACATTTGGTTTGGTGTTACTTATAAAGAAGACAAAGAAGAAGTTTCTTCAAAGATTAAGGCCTTGATTACAAAAGGTGAATATCCTGAAAAACTTTGGGCGTAAGCAATCAACCTTCTACCTTTCGGTATGAGGCCAGATGAAATTTTATTGGATGAAGTTCTAACGCAATACGATTTGAAGTTCGCGGAATTTCAAGTTGGTACTATTGGGTCCGGATATATTCATCAAACTTATCGGTTGTCAGGTGACAAAGATTTCATTCTTCAAAGGGTTAACAAAGATGTTTTTCGCAAACCGGATATTATTGCCAATAACCTTCGGCTTGCTGCTGAATATTTAAAACAGCATTATCCAGATTATTTGTTTCTTACAGCGATCAAAACAAAAGATGGAAGGGAAATGGCCTGGGATGCTCAACATTACCCTTGGCGTTTATTTCCATACTTTGATAATACTTATACAATTGATAAAGTTGAAACAGCAGAACAGGCATTTAGCGCGGCCGCTGAATTTGCTCGCCTTGTAAAAAATCTGGATGGTATCGATCTGAATGGATTTAATCCTACCATTGAGCGGTTTCATGACCTGCAATGGCGGTATCATCAATTTAACGATTCTCTTAAAAAGCCAGTGGCGGATCGTTTCATCATTGCAAAAGATATTATAAAAGCTGCTGAGCGCTACGAATACTTAGTGAAAGAATACAACGCCCTGATAGCAACAGGCATTCTTAAACTTCGCATTACGCACAATGATACAAAGATCAATAACATCTTATTTGATAATACAACTGGCAAAGCATTATGTGCCATTGATCTTGATACACTGATGCCGGGATATTTCATTTACGATGTTGGTGATATGATCCGCACATTTGTAAGTCCTGTAGATGAAGAGGAGCGGGACCTGGATAAGGTCATTGTTCGTAAAGACATTTATGAAGCGATTATCAACGGATATGTTGCTGAAATGAGTGAGCAGTTAGCAGCGGCTGAAAAAAACGCCATTGCATTCTCAGGGCAGATGATGACATATATAATGGCGCTAAGAATGTTAACTGATTATTTGAATGGCGATATTTACTACAACATTAAATATGCTGATCAGAATCTGGTAAGAGCTAAAAATCAATTCAGATTACTTGATCTACTCACGGATTTTAGAAAAGAAACTTCTTAACCTTAATGCATTCATGTATGAAAAATATCTTAGTAGGATTGTTAATAGCAACATTAAGTATTGCGGGTTGCTTCGCACAGGTAAAATCAAATGAAATAATTGGAGCATGGTCTTCGGTAGAAGGTGAAGATCAGGTAGTAGCAATTTGCTCCGATAAGTATTTTTCAACTGCTGTTTATAATTCAAAGAGCAAAACTTTTAAAGGCACTTATGGCGGTTCATACCGATTGGAAGGAAACAAGTTAATGCTGCTGTTTGAATTTCATTCTTTAAGTCCTGAAATGATTGGTAAAGAAGTAGGGACGACAGTTGAAATGAAAAATGGCAAAATTGTGTTGTCAGAAAATAATGCAGAATGGACCCGGATTGATAATGGCACTCCTGGAAAATTAAGTGGTGCATGGCTGATCACGGGAAGAATGGAAGGAACATCAATGAGCAAAATGACACCGGGAGCAAGGCGTACAATGAAAATATTATCAGGTACGCGCTTTCAATGGATTGCATATAATGTTGAGACGAAAGAATTTATGGGAACAGGTGGTGGAACCTATAAAACAGAAAACGGAAAGTACACGGAGACTATAGAGTTCTTTTCCCGCGACAATAGTCGCGTTGGAAAAAGTCTTGCTTTTGATTTTAAATTAGAAGATGGACAATGGCGACACAAGGGTTTAAGTAGTAAGGGTGAACCAATAGATGAAGTTTGGAGTAAGCGGGAAAGCCTTGGACTTTAATATCAAACAAAAATATTCGACATTCATTAAAGACAGAGCCCATGCGTTGGGCTTTTCTTATTGTGGTATTTCCAAAGCTGAATTTCTTCAGGACGAAGCTCCACGGCTTGAAGAATGGCTGAAAAGAAACTATCAGGGTAAAATGCAATACCTAGAAAATTATTTTGACAAGCGACTAGATCCTACGTTGCTTGTACCAGGAGCAAAATCGGTAGTGAGTTTAATCTTTAATTATTTTCCCGAAAAGGATCTGGGCGAGCAATCAGCGTTGAAGATTGCGAAGTATGCCTACGGAGAAGATTATCATTTTGTATTAAAAGATAAGCTTAAAAGTTTGCTCTCCGAGATCCAGGAAAACATCGGTGACGTTGATGGTCGTGTTTTTGTTGACTCGGCACCAGTAATGGAACGTGCATGGGCGAAACGCTCAGGTCTAGGCTGGATCGGAAAAAACAGTTTACTCCTGAACCGTGATGTTGGTAGCTTTTTCTTTATAGCAGAACTAATTATTGATCTGGAGTTGGAATACGATGGGCCAATTAAAGATTACTGCGGCACATGCACAGCCTGTATGGACGCGTGTCCTACGGAGGCAATTACAGAACCGTATGTTGTTGACGGAAGCAAGTGCATCAGTTATTTCACAATTGAGTTGAAGGGAGAACTACCCTCTGATGTAAAAGGAAAATTTGAGAACTGGATTTTTGGTTGTGACATCTGCCAGGATGTATGCCCGTGGAATAGATTTTCAAAACCACATCATGAGGAAAAGTTTAACCCTCATCCTGCCATTCACCAAATGGAAAAGAATGAATGGATGGAACTTACGGAAGAAGTGTTCCACACGATATTCAAAAACTCACCGATAAAGAGAACAAAATTTGAAGGTCTTAGAAGGAATATCAGGTTCGTGACATCCACTGATACAAGCCTTGATGCTAGCGCATCATCATAAGCACTTCGTTTGCAATTTTTTGATTGTGCTCGAAAGCTAGCTTCTGGTGATTAACTAGGTCAACGATGGTTCCAACGAAACAAAGTCCTGCGGTAAAAAGATAAAGCAACCCCATACCTATCTGACCAATGATAAAACGATGTACGCCCGCAAGTACTACAAAACCAAGCAAAGCAGTCACTAAGATCAACATAGGTTCTTTTCTTCTTGCGCGATAAATGTTCGCGAAACTTTTGGCCTTTTCATCATCAAAGTCTTTTATGAGGTGTTGGACATATGCCATTTCTTCACCTGTTAATTCGGGCATGATATCAATTACTTTGGCCATAAGTTTGAAGGTAAGTTTTTGTTAAAGTAAATATTCTGAAAGATAAAATAATCACGGTAATAAAACCGAGCGGGTGAGAAATAAGTGAAGCTTGAAACTCCCCATGAAACAGAAAATGAATTGATCGTCCTAATCCACAACCCGGGCACCACTGAAAACCCAAAGATGCTAACGGGCATAAAGAGAAGTGTGATTGAGCCACAACATCGCTTAATGCAAGTATCAGAAAACCGACACTCCATAGGATGGCTTCCCACGGTAGATGGATGAATGTGTCATATCGATTTTTGACAGAACTCATTATAAAAATTAACCCCGATGTGATCGGGGTTCTTCATGTTCAATTTCTAATTTAAGGTGGAACTTATCCAGCAACAAAACAGCGATTCAAGATCGCCTCGTATTGATCCCCAAAACTGGTATAGCACCAATTTTTGAGTTCGTTGATCTCATCTGCTATCAACACTTTGATAGCCTTTCTAAGCTCTTTTTCGAATAAGAGCGCGTCAAAACTCACCTTTGTGAGTACAGTCTTGACATAATTCAACATTGCAATCAATTGACTAATAGTTTAAAAAGTAATTAAGCTAACGACTGTTAAGTTATACAATTTTGTAAAAATGTTTAAAAAAAGCCGTTAAAATTTTTTAGAAGCCGGTGTTAACCTACACTTTGCAAATTATATCGATTTCGAAAAATTTTAAACAATTTTTAACGTTACAATTAGTTTAGTTAACGCATATTCGCTCTCATTAAATATATGAATCGGCTATTTTTTTATTTTATTGTTTACGGGGTACTATCAATAAATGTTACTGTCGCTCAGGATATAAAAATCACTTTAGGGCCAGACGAAATTGGCGAGAATCAAGCGTGGACCATTACTGTAACAGTTGAAAATGAGCGGCTGAAAAATTACGATAACTTTCCTGATATCGATGGGCTGCGGAAAAGAGGAACCTCAACGCAATCAACAACCAACATTGTTAATGGGCAAATGTCATCTTCGCAAAGTGTGATCATGACGTACCTGCCGCTAAAGCAAGGAACCTTCACAGTGCCTTCATTTTCGATGAAAGTAAATGATAAAAAAATAAACGTGTCCGGGAAGAAAGTGAAAGTCGGCCCAGCAACGCAACAACGAGATCCTTTTAAAAGCTTCTTTGACAGGGATTCTGATGAGGACTTTTTTGGCAGGACTGAAACTGAATTCGTAGACGTAAACGACGATGCCTTTCTGGCTATTACGACCAGTAAAGACGAGGTTTATGTTGGTGAAGGTTTCAATACAACACTTTCCTTTTTTGTTTCTGATGAAAATCGCGCACCCTTACAATTTCATGATCTTGGCCGCCAACTCACTGAAATACTCAAGAAGATTAAGCCTAACGATTCATGGGAAGAAAACTTCAACATCGAAAACATCGAAGGTGAAACCGTAAATCTTAACGGTAGAAATTACACGCAGTACAAAATCTATCAGGCAACTTACTACCCTTTAAATGCTGAGCCCATTACATTTCCTTCCGTAGGTTTGGAAATGATAAAATATAAGGTTGCCCGCAATCCCTCTTTCTTTGGTCAGAACAGGAAAGAAGATTTCAAAACTTTCAAGTCAAAACCAAAACGTGTCAGGGTAAAAGAACTTCCACCTCATCCGCTAAAAGATGTTGTAGCTGTTGGTGATTATAAGATAACAGAGTCGATGCCTTCAACCGATCTGGAGACTGGTAAAAGTGCTGCTTATACTTTTAGCGTTTTTGGAGAAGGAAATATTTCTGCCATTGAAAAACCAATCGTTAATAATGATGATTACTTCGAGTTCTATGAACCGAATGTAAGACAGGATATCAACCGAACTGGTGGTCGTGTTACCGGTACTAAATCTTTTAATTATTATATGATTCCGAAGGAGCCTGGGCAGTATAAAGTCGGGGACTATTTTCAATGGGTTTATTTCAATCCCGGTAAGGCTAAGTATGATACGTTGCGGTCAAAACTTACAGTAACAGTTACTGGCGAGAGTCGCAAAAATGAGGAGATCGGCTCAACAGACCTTGGTAGTTTTTATGATAGAATTGACACCTCCAGCAACTCGCTGATGGCAGTAGAAGATACAACCTGGCAGAAGATGGCCTTTAATATTTTCGTTGTAGTAGCATTAGGTGCTTCCGCATATCTTGTGTTTAAAAAGTAATTATAATAAAGTTGTTTAATACCTTTATCGTTCGGCTTGAGGCTGTCTTAGCACAAATCCATGAGTAACACGTACGGAACACTTTTTAAAATTTCAACTTTTGGGGAATCACACGGTGCGGCAATTGGTGTCATCATCGATGGATGCCCGGCAGGATTGAAGATCGATGAGTCGTTTATTCAGTCTGAACTGGAGAGAAGAAAACCAGGACAATCAAAGATCACAACACAGCGTAAAGAGGACGACACCTTCAAAATTTTAAGTGGCGTTTTTGAAGGCCTATCTACGGGAACACCAATCGCCATGGTGATTGAAAACCAGGATCAGCGAAGCAAAGATTATAGTCACATCGCTGAAACTTTCAGACCTTCTCATGCCGACTATACATATGAAGTGAAGTACGGTGTGAGAGATTATCGTGGCGGAGGAAGAAGTTCAGCCAGAGAAACTGCTGCTCGCGTAGCTGCTGGTGCCGTGGCGAAATTGCTATTGCAACAAGTTGGAGTAACCATTTCAGCTTACGTCTCTCAGGTTGGAGAAATCAAAGCACCTCATTTTTCTTCATTGGATCTAACCAGAACGGAGGACAATATTGTGCGTTGCCCTGATACTGCAACAGCAGAAAAAATGATTTCACTGATTGATCAGGTACGTTTGGACCGCGACACGATTGGCGGCATCGTCACTTGCGTGATTAAAAATACGCCTGTGGGATTGGGTGAACCTGTGTTCGACAAGCTTCATGCGGAACTTGGTAAAGCAATGTTAGGCATTAACGCTGTAAAAGGATTTGAATATGGAAGTGGTTTTGATGGAATCACGTTGAGAGGATCACAGCACAATGATGAGTTCTATAATGAGGCGGGAAGAATAAGGACAAAGACTAATTTGTCTGGTGGCGTGCAAGGCGGAATATCAAATGGAGAAGACATCTATTTTAATGTTGCCTTTAAGCCCGTTGCTACAATCATGCAAGATCAGGCTACCGTTGATAAAAATGGAAATACAGTAACTGTTTCAGGAAAAGGGCGTCATGATCCTTGCGTTGTTCCTCGTGCAGTACCAATTGTAGAAGCGATGGCAGCGTTAGTGCTCGCTGATTTTTATCTCAGAAACCGAGCATCAAGAATCTAAATCAAACTCCTGGTTCATGGGGAATTGTCTCCTCATTAAACGACAGTATCGGTTTTAAATCTTAACCAGCTACAAGGCATTAACTTTTAAGCTTACTTCTGTAAAGTAACATGAAGTCGTAATGTACTGCATTCAATTAAAGAATAAGTAGTGTATGCGGTTGATGGTTCCTTAAAAACATAATCAAACACACATGAAAATTTTAGCAATTATACTCATTGTTGTTGGCGGTCTTATGACTGTTTTCACAGGTTTTAATCTTGTAACAAAGAAAGAAGTTGCCGACATCGGACCAATAGAAATCAATAAGGAAGAGAAAACTCCAATTTATTGGTCGCCCATTACAGGCGCTATTTTACTAGTTGCCGGAATCATCATTATGGTGAGCAGCAGACGAGGTTCAAGAGTCTAGAGATCTTTTACACATCAGGGCTTCAGTTCTTTTGAATTGAAGCCTTTTTTTGTGCTAAGGCTTCAGAAATTAAGTAATAGCCATTGACCTTTTGGTTTAACAATTAAAGGTGAAGAATGCGCCTTGAGCAAAAACGTATCTAGCCAAAGCCTATTTTTCGATAGCCTAATTCGGTTCAAATAGTTCATCAGGTGTAATTATTCATGCATGAACCTTACCGAATAAATGCTCCTGTTTTTTCAATCGCTATTCATTTCAATAAGATAATTATATTGCGCAAACGTTTTTAAAGCGTTATTCTTTCCGGCATTTTATCAATTGAATATGGCAGTATCCACCTCTGAGAAAAAAAGTAAACTTACCCTTTATATTATCATTGCGCTGATAGCCGGAATATTAGTTGGCTATGTTTTAAATCAGGTTTATGTAGATACTGAAAATAATACGCTGGATAATGTTAGTGTTCAAATCGAGCAATTAAACACAGAACTGAAACAGGCGACTGACAGCGTAAATATTAAAACACTAACAGCCCAAAAATCAAATCTTGTAAGTCAGAGAAACACAGTTCTACAAGATCGTGATGCAAAGGTTGAACCTTTTTCACTGCTTGCAGATATCTTTTTACGTCTTGTTAAAATGATTGTTGCTCCGCTGGTATTAACCACACTTGTGGTAGGTGTTGCAAAAGTTGGAGATATTAATGCTGTGGGCAGAATAGGTGGCAAGACCATGCTTTGGTTTATCTGTGCTTCTTTTCTCAGTCTTTTATTGGGTCTGATTCTGGTGAATCTTTTCGAGCCAGGAATCGCCATGAAGCTTCCGTTACCCGAAGCAAATGCAGTCAGCGGGATAGCAAAGACAGGCTTATCACTTAGAGAATTTTTATATCACGCTTTTCCAAGTAGTGTTATTGATGCAATGGCAAAGAATGAAATTCTTCAGATTGTAGTCTTCGCTATATTTTTTGGCGCTGCTACCGCTGCCATTGGTGAACAGGGAAAAATTATTATTAAAGCCTTTGATGCAGCAGCGCACGTTATCTTAAAAGTTACAGGTTATGTTATGGGTTTCGCGCCTTTGGCAGTTTTCGGTGCCATGACAGCAATTGTGGCGAAGCAAGGTCTCAGCATTTTAAAAACTTACTCCCTTTTTATAGGAGAATTCTATTTTGGTCTTGCACTTCTTTGGGCGATACTGATCCTGGCAGGCTTTCTTGTTATTGGTAAAAGAATTTTAAATCTGATGAAGAGAATTAAAGAACCTATTCTGCTAGCCTTTAGTACTTCAAGCAGCGAAGCAGCATTTCCTAAAACAATGGCGGAACTCGAACGCTTCGGATGTAAAGACAAAATTGTAAGTTTTGTATTGCCTTTAGGTTATTCTTTCAACCTTGACGGGAGCATGATGTACATGACATTTGCTGCGATGTTCATTGCCCAATCTTACGGTATTGATCTGCCTTTGGGTACCCAACTAAGTATGTTGCTGGTGCTGATGATTACCAGTAAGGGTATAGCCGGTGTGCCCAGAGCTTCTCTTGTGGTGATTGCAGGAACATTAGTTTCTTTCAATATTCCAGAAGCAGGGTTGGCGCTGCTATTGGGCATCGATCCCTTATTAGATATGGGACGAAGTGCAACAAACGTTGTCGGAAATAGTATCGCCACAGCAGTGATCAGTAAATGGGAAGGTCAACTTACCGAAAGCAGGCCTGATGCGGTTGATCTGCCGATATAACCAGTAGTATCAACGCCATGAACTTAATTTCTCTATTTTTGTTCTGATTTAAAATACAATACAATGCTTCAGGCAGTTCCAAAACAGGTACACATCTACCTCGAATCTAATCCCAATCCCAACTCGCTAAAGTTTGTGGTAAGCGAAATGTTGATTCCTGATGGAATGAGCTTCGATTTTCCATCGGCTGATAGTGCAGGAAACGCACCGCTGGCAAAGGAACTTTTCGAATATCCTTTTGTAGATAGAGTTTTCTACATGAGTAATTTTATTACGGTTACAAAGAAGGAGGATGTTGAATGGCTTGAGATTCAGGGTAAACTAAAGGAACATATTAAGAATTTTCTTGAGTCAGGAAAATTCATCATCGAGCTTGACCAGCCTGAAGAGGGTGAAGTACAAGAAGAAACTGAAACCATTAGAAAAATTAAAACGATATTGGATGAATATATCCGCCCTGCTGTAGAACAGGATGGTGGTGCTATTACCTTTCATTCATTTCGGGAGGGGATTGTAAAAGTTCGCTTACAGGGATCATGCAGCGGATGCCCTTCTTCAACTGTTACACTTAAGGCAGGTATTGAAAATCTCTTTAAGAGAATGATGCCCGAGGAAGTTTATGGCGTTGAGTCTTTAAATTAAATTCGTTTTAATACATTAATAAATAAAGCAGTTGGCCAAAACCAACTGCTTTATTTTTATCACTTATTCATTTCGGTGCCCGGAGCACTTGTTGACACTTCGCCCGCTTGTTCTTGAGGCAATCCTTTTAAATGGACGTCAAGAAATTTCAGGATTACCTGAGAAGTTTTAATGTTGTTCTCTTTCTTTAAAAATCCGTGACCCTCATCCGGAAACAGCACATATTCAACCGGTACCCCATTGGCTTTTGCAGCTGAAACAATTTCATCCGACTCAACCTGTAAAACTCGAGGATCATTACTTCCCTGAAGTACAATAAAAGGTTTGGTAATATTTTTAGCATGAAACAATGGTGACTTATTATACAGTGCCACTGAATCTTTTACAGGATCGCCAAGCTCTGCATATAGTGCCAGGCGGAAAGAACTCCACCAAGGCGGAATGCTCTTTAGTGTTCTCAACCAATTCGTAACGCCAAAAATATTCACACCAACATTAAATTCTTCGGGTGTAAAAGCAAGCGCAGCCATCACCATATATCCACCATAGCTTCCCCCCATGATTCCTATTTTTGTTGTATCTACATAAGGTAATGTAGCTAAGTATTTTTTTGATTCAATGCAATCTTTAAGATCCGCGTCCCCATGCTTCAAGTCATCGGCTGCAAAAAAAGTTTTACCGTAACCGGAACTTCCTCTATTGTTAACCGCGAGAATTACATATCCGTGATTAACAAGATGCTGAATAACTGGAGAGTAGTTTAAACGCGTTTGCCCACCAGGGCCACCGTGGATATAGAGCAATGCAGGTGCTTTTTCTCCTGCCTTCAAACCTTTTGGTGTATATAACAATGACGGAATTTCAAGACCATCAAAAGATTTATAACGTATCACCTCACCAGCCACCAGGTCAGTCTGGTCTATTTCCTTTGACATTGTGTTAGTGAGTTGTTTTACTTCTTTTGTTTCAAAATTGTAGAGAAACAAATTAGCGGGTGACTTAGAACTCGTTACATAAAATGACATTAATTTTTCACTGTCAGAAATGTTCACACCTGTGATATCTCCTTCAGGAAGTCCGTCTATTTTTAACAATTTATTTCCATTGGACTGATCGTAAATTTTTATTTCTGTTCTGGCATCATTGTTTATCGCAACCACACGATACTTACCGTTTCGTGATTGATATGCGTACATCAAGTCCCAGGATGTTTCTTCTTCTTTTTTCTTTTCGCCTGTAGCAACATCATAACTTGACAAATACATAAATTCACTGCCTTCATCGGTCAGGTAATAAAGTTTCTTCCCGTCTAGACTGAAATATTGTGGATTGAACTGTGCATTGCCTTGATGCGGCGACAAGTGTTTTAATTCACCACCCTGCGTATCCAACAAATACATCTCGCCGTTATTGGTTGTAATACTTTTAGTTAAGGCAACATACCGGTTGTCATTGGAAATTGCTGCAGGATCTAACCCTTCCGTATTTTTATACACTACTGTCGATGAGAATAAATTGCCTTCTTTTGGTGCGCCCTCTATCTGTGCTTTATACAGATCAAAATATTGCTTGTCGCGACTGTTGCTTAAATAATACAGATTCTTTTTATCATAGCTCCATTGAAGAAGTTGTGCTTTTGCTGTAGAGTCTTGCACAAGATCAATTGTTGAACCGTCTGTATTTCTTACAAAAATGTGGGTTATTTCGTTACCACCTTTATCACTCGTGAAAATGATGCGGTCATCTCCTGGAAAGTAACTGTCAGAAAAAACAGCGTTGTCGGTTGAAGTTGTAAGTTGCTTTTGGTTGCCAGTCTTAATATCGATTTCAAATGCATTAAATATTCCGGTTTGTTTTGAGTTGATAACAAGCTTGGATTCATCGGATGAGAAATCTCCTCCATTGATTTGAACAATGTCCATAAATTGTTCGATGGAATATTTCTTTACTGATTTTTCCTCGGTTTTAGTCGAGCCACATTGGGAGAGCATTAGTCCAAGGCAGATGGTAAACGCACTGATAAGAAAACTTTTCATAGGTTTATGTTTACAGGAAAGATACAGAATATTAACATCACCGATTTTACTTTTATCTTTAAGTATTACAAACTGACATATTGATGTATACCACTCATACCATTGCAATTCCTTTCTTCAAAGCACTGACCTTAATGCTGTTCATGTGTTCTATGGCCACAGCTCAATCTTTTAAAGTGATGACATACAACATTCGGTACGACACTCCCGCTGACAGTGTAAATCAGTGGTCGAATAGAAAAGAAAAAGTCTTTTCATTACTAAAGAAACATAGTCCTGAAATTTTTGGTGTTCAGGAGGCATTGCATCATCAGTTGACAGATATTCATAAAAATCTGCAGGGATATTCTTGGATAGGAGTAGGCCGGGATGACGGGAAAACAAAAGGCGAATTCTCCGCCATATTTTATAAAACAGATCGATATAATGTGATTGATAAAAATACATTTTGGCTTTCCGAAACTCCCACTGTTCCTGGTAGCAAAAGCTGGGACGCTGCCATTACACGTGTAGCAACATGGGCCATGCTTGTGGATAAACAGACAGACAAGAAATTTCTTGTTATGAATACTCACTTCGATCATATGGGACAAGAAGCAAGGAAACAAAGTGCTGCATTGCTGAAGAAGTATGCAGCGGATCTAGCGCCCGATGTCCCCGTTATCATCACAGGTGATTTTAACTGTACACCTGATGAAGCTCCTTACAGTACAATTACTGATGGAGCACTCATTGAACTGATTGATCCTGCACCAGAACCAAAAGGTACTTTTTGTAGCTTTAAGGTTAACAGCATACAATGTAGAACGATAGATTATATTTTTATTACAAACGCTTTTCGTGCAGATAATCACATCGTGATAAATGATAACAATGGCTCCTACTATCCATCGGATCATCTACCAGTAATGGTTACTTTATCTTTTATGGATTAACATTAAATGCTTCAGGATAAATTTCTACCAGTGTTTCAGTTTCAGGAGAAACACCGCATTGTTATAGCAACGCCGAAAGAACTTATATATCCTTTAATCGAAAATTTTGACTTTAGGGATTCGTGGCTGATTAAGTTGCTGTTTACACTGCGTGGTCTTACCGACGACATGACTGTAAAGAAGGGCTTGCTGAGAAATAAGTTTATTGAGCTCGAGCGTAATGATGATGAAGTGATACTTGGCTTGGTTGGACAATTCTGGAAGCCCGATGGCAACTTAAAAGACATTGCTGCAGCTGATTTTACTGGGTTTACGAAACCTGGCTTTTTGAAGGCGACCTGGAACTTTGTTTTAATCGCGCAAAGCCCTTCTCAAACTATTCTTGAAACCGAAACGAGAATTCAGGGAATGGATGCGATGGCCACAAGAAAGTTTTCTCTCTACTGGTTTGTTATAAAACCGTTCAGTGGAATTATTCGCTAGCAAATTTTAAAATCAATAAAGCGAAAAGCAGAATCTGCACGTTGATCTATTTAACAGGAATTCTCTACTGAATGCATGCCTTATAAAATCGACCTTTTTGCAATTTTCATCTTTCTCGGAATAGTGCAGGCTGTTTTCTTATCGTTCTTTTTTTTATCGGGTGAAAACAGAAAATCGAATGTCAATTTATTTTGCGGAATTTTATTGATCAGCGAAGGCGCCTGTATCCTTGAGATATTTCTAATGTATACTGGATACATAATTAACTGTCTCTACCTCGTTGATTTCTCTGAACCTTTTGCCTTACTCATTGGCCCTTCTTTCTATCTCATTGCTATTGCTATTACTAGGAAATCAATCGAGCGGAAGCACTATCTGCATCTTGCTTTTCCGGTCATTTACTTCATGCTGCTTATTCCATATCTTCTCCAATCAGAAGATGTAAAATTTAATTCGTGGGTTGAAGCTTATAATTTAAACATTCCATTTCGTGATCTTCACAATCAAGGTGAGAATTCAAGAGCTTTTTGGATTACGGATCATGCTACCCAAATCATCTTACTCAGTATTATTATTTATTCTGTTTTATCGCTTTATGAAGCATTTAAATATTTTCAGCAGAAGCGTGATTCTTTCTGGAACCCAGCTAATCCACTCTCGAAGTATTTAAGAACACACATCACCACCGTTTCACTTACAGTGATTATGATACTTATCATTAAATTTTTTAATTCTAATGATACAGGGGATCACATCTTTGCAGCTTTTGTTTCAGTAAGTATTTATTTAACCAGTATCATGGTGATGCAGCAGTCTGGTTTTTTTAAGCAAGCCTCCGTTGCTAGTGAGAAGTACAAGAGCTCGTCCTTAACACCCCAAGATCAGCAAGCTCTTTTAAATAAACTTAAACAGCTCATGAATGAAACAAAACCATTTCTAAGTTCTGAATTTTCTCTTCCAGAGCTCGCTCAAAAGTTAGGTACTTCTGTGCACATGGTTTCACAAATTATAAATGCAGGTATGGGTAAATCTTTTTTCGAGATGACTGCAGAATATAGGGTGGAGGAGGCAAAACTTCTTCTGCTACAGCAAAAGAATATTAAGGTTGAAGATATTGCAGAGCAGGTAGGCTATAACTCCAAGTCATCTTTCAACACAGCATTTAAAAAAATAACGGGTAGAACGCCTTCTGAATTCAGGATGCAAAAGCTCTAATTATTTATAACCTTCATCAGTCTTTCCCACAAGTCTGAATCGAACGAGGATGGTCCGAACGTGCCTTCGCCTGTGTCATTCCCGTGTCTTACAACAACAAGGTCAAGGCTAGGAACAACATAAATTTTTTTGTCACCTTTACCCATGGCGGCATACATATCTGCTGGAGCTGTCGGAGTCAAGAACCCTGTAATAACACCATCTTCATTTGGGACCATATAAGAGTCCTTTCCATTGAGCCACCAAAGGTATCCGTAGGATTTATTAAATTCGCTGGATGATGAAATCATTGAATTGAAATACGTTGTGTCAGCAATAAGCGATTCATTGTTCCATTTACCTTTATTGAGTAAGAGCGAACCAAATCGCGCCATGTCTCGCGCACTCAATGAAAGAATATGATTATCCCATCCCCAGTGTTGAAGGCCGATTCTATCAGCGAGTTTTGTTTTGGTGTATTCATCTATGCTAACCCCAGAAGCTTTTTCTATAATCCGATTGAGTAAGTTATAAGGGGCGGTATGATATGCCCAGCGTGTACCTGCGTCAGCTTTATATTTTAAACATTCTGGTTCAATACAAAAATCATCTTGTTCATCAAGCCCTGTAGTCATACTTAACTGATGCTTCACTGTTATTAAATTTTCCTTTGCTAACGGAGCACTTGTCCATCCTTGTCCTAAGTATGTTGATGTCTTGTTATTGATATCTATAATTTTTTCCTGTTGTGCTATGCCCATTAAAAATGATGTCACACTCTTGCCGGCGGAGGCTATCATAAATTTCGTTTCTGCATTCCATTCGTTCCAGTATTGCTCTGTTACGATCCTTCCCTTGTAGAGAATAATAAAACCATACGTATTCTTCTCTTTCACAAAATCCAGCAGCTGTTGAAGGCTATCTGTATTCCAGCCTAAAGAATCAGGACTAATTTTCTCCCATGTGTTTTGATCGGAAGGAGGGTAGTAATAAGTAAGTACAGGTTCCTGAACTTCACCAAGTGAATCTGACGGAAGCGAGTCGTTTTGTGTTGTATCTGTTGAGGCTGTATCGTTGGAAACAGTATCACCATTGGCATTGCCAGGAGGATCATTAGCCGGTTTTTCAACTGGGTCTTCATGACAGGCCGCCAAGAAAAACAAACAAATGAAAAATAATCTTAACGCGTTAATCATCAGCACACTTATTACCTGTTGCTTTTGATTTGAAAAAATTATTCCTGAAAGAAGTAAAAAATGTCGGGATTAGAATTTAGTCCGTTATTGAGTTGTATTTTCAGATCGACCGATTTCTATCTTTAAAATCCGTGCATATTTTTAGAATAGAATGTTGCATCTATCTCGCACTTCAAGACTTGGATTACTCAACCTTGCCCGCCATAAACTGCAACGATAGCTGCATAGGCGATGCGTTCATCTTCTTCTTCTGATAGACCACTGATGCCAATACCACCAATTACTTTCAAGTCTTGTACTATAGGCACACCACCACCAAAGCCTGTGATACCCGAATCTCCCCAGAAAGCAGGAGGTCTATTGCTGTGATGCATGAACTCTCCCATTTGCTTTGTCGACTTTCTATCGCGTGCAGCAGTGTAAGCTTTATTTTGAGCAATAAGAGATGCAGCCGGGCTTGCACCATCCATTCTTAAAAAAGCAATTAACTCACCTTCTGGTCCACTCACTGCAATGGCAATATGCTTGTTGATTCTACCTGCCTCTACAATAGCGTGGCCGAGCATTTTGATTGCTTCCTGTGAGCTTACTTTTTCATGGATGTACATATACGATTGCTTTAAATTTCTTTCAATTTAAGAAAGTAAGTGATATTAAAATATTTGTTAAACCATACTCAAATACTCACACACTACGAATAAAGTTTTTATGAAGCAGCAATTATTTGAAGTCAAAAGGCACGCTTTTGTTACAAATTTCGTGAAACATAAAACACCTTAATTATGAATTTAGAAACACTTGAAACTTACACCTCACAGCTGTTTACAGTTGCCCCTGGTGTTTGGGGAAGAAAAGAATTATTTGTGAACTTCTATTTTATTCAGGATCAGATCACGGGAAATTGGGCATTGGTAGATGCAGGGCTGAAATGGTCTGCCCCAAAAATTAAGGACATGGCTGACGAGATTTTTGGAGAAGGAACAAAACCAGTCGCTATCATTTTAACACACGGTCATTTTGATCACGTTGGTGCACTTGCTCCGTTGATCAAAGCTTGGAATGTTCCTGTGTTTGCACATTATTTAGAGTTGCCATACCTAAACGGAAAATCATCTTATCCACCCGCCGACCCAACAGTAGGCGGTGGCATGATGTCAGCAATGTCATGGATGTATCCAAGTGGTCCGATCAATATATCAGAACACTTGCATAAACTTCCCGACAATGGCACTATTCCCGGCTTGCCAGAATGGACTTATGTTCACACGCCAGGGCATTCGCCAGGACACGTAAGTTTATTCCGGGAGAGTGATAAAGTTTTGATAGCAGGCGATGCATTTGTGACTACAAGAGCAGAATCAGCAATCCATGCTTTATCAAATCTGGACCAACATGTTTCTGGTCCGCCAAAATATTTTACTTGCAATTGGGCATCAGCAAAACAGTCTATTCATAAGCTTGATGCGCTTAGGCCTGAAGTTGCAGCTACGGGACATGGTAAACCAATGCAAGGCGAAGAATTACGCGCGGAGTTGTCTAAACTTGCAAATCATTTTGATGAGATCGCTATTCCCGCAGAAGGCCGTTATGTAAATGAGCCTGCTGTAACAAATGAACAGGGCGTTGTTTTTCTACCACCTGCCACGGATAAGTTATCAGCCGTGATAAAGGCAATTGGTGTAACACTGGCAATTGCATCAGTAGGTCTTTTAATCTTTCAACAAGTGCAAAAGAAAAGACCTGAAGCTAAGTTAACTGATCTGTTTAAACACCAATATAATTAAAAAAGAGGCTGTCTCAAAAGTTCAAACTTTGGAGACAGCCTCTTCCTTTTATGATCTTGATAATGCTACACTACTATCAGATCAACGTAACATCCATTCAAGTCTCTTATAAGTTTCAGTATGAGATTGATTGTTATTGATGTTTCCCTGGATGCTTGTTATTAATTCATTTGACTTCTCGCGCGAGTAGCCAAACTTTACAGCAAATAAGTTGCATAATTTCATTTCCTCATCATGAACAGTTTTATCTACTGTCATCATGTGAACAAGATCATAAAATTGGTCAAATCTTTCTCTTATGTCTTCCGGTAACTGAAATTTGGTATTTCCAGGCTTGTCGTAGATTTCTTTGAGCTGGCTATCGGTAATATTATTTCGTCTCGCAATTTTCTGGAGCAGGTCGTGTTCAATGAGATCAAAATTTCCGTCTACGGCAGCCATTTCAATGAGGTTTTTCATATGACTTCGTGCAGTTACTTTTCCTTGTTTGAAAAGGTTTAAGATCTCGGTAAAGTTCATAATTAACTTTTGGGTTAATTAAAGATAACGGAAATCAGAGAAATTTGAAAACAGAGATTGAAATCAACGGTGTCGGTATTGATGAATTAGCAAAAAAAAGGTCAGGAGTAGCGATTCTGCAATCCACTCCTGACCGTTGTAATCAAGTCAGTTTGTTATTTTTTTCCTTTCTCAAGATCCGGAAGAATGAAATCATCAAGTGGACTTGGCAACTTCATCATTGCTTCGATATCTTCTGCTTTACGCGGTGCAGAACTCGACAGATGTTCATTTCCGTCCTTCTTGACCAAGAAATCATCTTCAATTCTTACAGCAATGCCCCACCAACGCTTGTCACAATTCGCATTTTCTGGAATATAAATACCAGGTTCAATAGTAATTACCATGTTTTCCTCAAGAACATCTCTTGCACCACGGTCGTGAACATCCAAACCAATGTGATGGCAGCATCCGTGTGGATAATACATGTGTTGTTCATTCTCTGTTTTTATAATGCCAAGGTCTTTTAACCCTTTATTGATAACAACACGTGTTACTTGTGTCAGTTGCGAAAAGGATGCACCTGCCTTACAGATTTTCATTGCTTCTTCCTGAGCTTTTAATACCAAATCATAGATTTGTTTTTGCTCTGGAGAAAATTTGCCTGATACCGGAATGGTTCTCGTAATGTCAGCGGTGTAGCCACGATACTCAGCGCCAAGATCCATTAGAATCAATTCTTTAGAAGTGATATTGGGCTTGTAGTTATCAATGTAGTGGAGGATGCAGCCATTGTGGCCAGCACCAACAATTGATGGATAACCAAGATCTTCAGCCTGGTATTTTTTGAAAACATACTCATGAATTCCTTGAATTTCTCTCTCGGACATTCCAGGCTTCATTGCTTTCATTACTTCTACTTGTCCAGCACAAGAGATGCGCACAGCCTTTTTAATCATCTCCATTTCTTCGGGAGTTTTAATACCGCGAAGACTGCCCATGATGTCGGCTAGTCCAGTTGTATTCAGATTGTTTTTTTCTGGTTCGCGATTTAAAGCCAATCCACTTTCTTGAGATGGGTAGTTAACTTTTGCTTTAAACTGGGTGATGAGGTCGTGCAGGTCGGCAGAGTCATATTCTTCGTTTCTTACATCATTTTGGAAATCAAAAAACAAGATCTGGTCAAAACTTTTAAAATCGACATTGTACTTTCTGAATTCTGTATTATTAAAGGCTTGTTCCAGGCCTAATCTTTCTTTTACCCCTGTGTTGCCAAGCCTTCTTCCAGTCCACATTTCTCTTGCTGCATCTCTCGGCTGCACGAAGATGATTTCATTATAGCTGGCGCCATTGCTGGCGGTTTGGTTGTCTTTGAAAACAAATAGAACAGCATTGGGTTCTTTGTAGCCGGTGAGATAGTAAAAATCCGGATCCTGGTGATAGACATAGTCCACATCGTTCGCCCTGTTTCGCACAGCATTCGCGAAAAATACAGCGACTGAATTAGCAGGAAGTTTCTCTCTTAACTTTTGCCTCCGATCCTGGTGAAAGCCTTTGGTTAAGAAGTCCTCAGGTTCGTCGGCAGCTTGAGGTTGTGAAAAGGCAGTGTTAGAAATAACAATAAATAGAAAAAGAATAAAACGTTTCATAAATCTGGATTATATCATAAAGTGGGAAAAACAATGCAAATAGAAATATTCAAATAGTTAAACGGCATGAAAGTACCTTAAATGGTTTATCATCCAAAATTAAAAGTGATGCAGCATTTCTGCTTTTAGGCTTGCCCTGATTATTCAGCGCCACTCATGCAAATATTGGCGTTCGACTTTATAAAATCGATCGCCTGGGTTATCAAAACGGTCTTTTTAGATTTTCCATGCTTTTAAGTTTAGAAAAAATTAAAAGCATGACATCAGAAAGAAGATATGATCTCGATTGGCTGCGACTGGTAGCTATTATTATTTTACTGTTCTACCATACGGGCATGTTGTTCAATCCCTGGGAGTGGCACATTAAAAACAACGATACCAGCGAAAGTTTTAGGTACTGGATGATCTGGCTGCAATATTGGCGAATGCCTTTGCTGTTATTTATTTCCGGAGCGGGCACTTATATGGCCATTAGCAAAAGAACGTCCGAACAATTTGCCTTTGAGCGTTTTAAGCGATTATTCATTCCACTCGTTTTTGGAATGTTTGTCATTGTTCCACCCCAAATTTATTACGAGAATATCAACGATTATAAATCGTATTCTGATTTTTATAAAACCGTATTTGATTTTATTCCATATCCTGAAGGGAGTTTTAGTTGGCACCACTTATGGTTTATCTGTTACCTGTTTTTCTTTTCACTAATAGCGTTGCCTGTTCTAAAATTTCTTTGTTCTGAGAGGTCCAATGTATTCAGCGAAAAAGCAGGAAGAATCTTATCAAGCCCAGCAGGAATATTGTTCGTGCCATCTATTATTATTCTCATTTCACAAGTCCTTCTTCTCCCTTACTTTCCGGAGCAAACACACGGACTCATTGATGACTGGGCCTTCTTTGTATTTTATTTTTTGTTTTTTCTTTTTGGAATGGTATGCTACAGTAACATCAACCTTTGGAATTCAATTGGAAAAAACAGAAAGCATCTATTAATGGCCGCTGTTTTTATTTTAATTCCGTTTTATGGCGTGTATTTTCACTTTCGTGGAATCGTAACATTGCCATGGGATATTGAGACAGTTGAAACAATATTTAGGGGTATCGCTATTTTCGTCAGCTGGTTTTGGGTAATAACTGTGATAGCATTTGGGCAATACTATTTGAATAGACCGCATCCGTGGTTGCGATATTTCAATGAAGGCCTTTATCCATTTTATATTTTACATCAAACAGCGATTATCGCCATTGGTTATTATATCTGTCAATTACCTTGGACCATTTCCACAAAATTCTGGATAGTAAGTCTATTAACACTTGTAAGCTGTATACTGGTTTTTGTGTTTCTGATCAGGCCTTTTAATGCGATGAGATTTTTATTTGGAATGAAACCAATAGAAAAGAAACAAGTGAAGTGAGGGGAAGAAATAATACTGAATACGCGTTGAAAAAAATGAGCAGGCGAATCTAATTTGTTTGCTCATTTAAATATTACGAGCTGTGATGAATTTCTTCTAACATATAATCACCACCTTTTCCGTAAGTGATTAAGTCTTTAAGCCTATAGCGTTCTAGTGTAAGAAGATCTTTAACCTTAAAATCTCCGTTGCCCATTACGCTTTCAATAATAAACTCATGTGTCTCGCCAAAATTAACGAGTCTGTATTTTTTACCAGTTCTTAAAACATCTAATGAAATTCCGGCCATTTTTATATATCTGTGAATTTAATTTTAAAAATTTTGAAGCGCGAGTGCTGTTGTCATCATAGATCCTCTTCTCTTTCAAGCATTAAGATGGAGGCTTGCGGAACGATGAAGTACTTTTCTCCTTCATAGATTACTTCAATAGCACCTCTTTGTAGAAAAATGGCAAGGTCACCTTCTTGTGCTTGAAGGGGTAGATATTTTACCTGCTCACCTTTACCCTTCCACATTTCATCTTCATCCGAAGGTAGCGGAAGCGGATAACCCGGCCCAACTTTGATAACAAATCCACTTTGAATCTTTTCTTTTTCCTGAACGCCAGGTGGAAGATACAATCCACTTTGGGTTTTATCGGTTTGTTTAGTAGGCCTGATTAAAACCCGGTCACCGACTACAATCAGTTTTTTTAATTTATTATCTGCAGTTAATTTCATACAAGATGACGTAACATTCCTTTCCTGAAAAACATTCTTCTCGGACCCCTAAATTAGAAAAGATCCATAATGTTTTACCGCTCAAGCATTAAGCTGATTACTATATCGATTTACTTTATTAAATTTTGATTCAAATCAATTTTATGAAGGCTTACCTATTTTTCTCAATTCTCTTTCTGAAACTTGGTATTTCAAGCGCTATTGCTGATCCTGAACCTCTTTCAATAGGCGCACTGGCCCCGGATTTTAAATTAGCGGCAACTGATGGTAAAATCTACTCGCTCAATGATTTTTCTAAAAGTCAGGTGCTGGTGATTGTTTTTACTTGCAATCATTGCCCGACAGCTCAGGCTTACGAAGAAAGAATCAAACAACTTGTGACTGATTATAATAACAAAGGTGTTGCTGTCATTGCCATTTCGCCAAATGATCCGTTATCCGTGCGCTTAGATGAAATGGGTTATACAGATGTTGGCGATACTTTTGAAGACATGAAGATTCGTGCGAAAGACAAAAATTTTAATTTTCCTTACCTGTACGATGGAGAGAACTCATCAGTGTCTTTGAAGTACGGACCTCAGGCTACACCACATGTTTTTATTTTTGATAAAGAACGCAAGCTCCGTTATAGTGGTCGTTTCGATGATGGAGAGAAGCCAGGCACAGCAAAAGTTCACGACACGAAAAATGCAGTAGAGGCTTTACTGGGAAGCAAACCAGTGCCCGTTGAAAAAACAAAGACGTTTGGGTGTTCTATTAAGTGGCCGGGTAAGCGAGATTATGCCAATGCAGCTGTTGATGAATGGGCTAAAGAAAAAGTAAGCATCGCAGAGCTCAACCTCGAACAATTAAAAGTCATTCTTGCCAACAATACGATCAACTATCGATTAGTGAATGTATGGGCAACCTGGTGTGGACCTTGTGTCACTGAATTTCCATACTTCGTTGATATGAATAGGATGTATAGAAACAGAGAGTTTGAGCTGGTCACCATCACCCTTGACGATTTACAACGCAAGCCCAATGCGCTTAACTTTCTGACGAAGAAACAGGCGTCATCAAAAAACTATATTTTTAATGGAGACAAGTATGCGTTTATTGAGGCGCTGGATAAAAAATGGGAGGGATCGCTTCCTTACACGATGTTTATTGCACCGAATGGAAAAGTGCTTTACAGCAAGCCAGGAATTATTGAACCGCTGGAACTAAAGAAATTGATTGCTGAATCCTTAGGCAGAATCTACTAATCATTCAAACAGATCTGCCTGGTCTTCAGAGCGACTGATAAGCTTGGGGTCAATAGTCTTACTGGCTTTGGCTCCAAGCTTTTTTAATTCTTCAACTCTCCTTACCAAGTTTCCGCTTCCGATCGAAAGTTTTTTCATCGACTCTTCATAATACTTTTTCGAACCATCCATCAATTGCCCAAGCTTTATGAGATCTTCTGCGAAGCCAACGAATTTATCATAAAGATCGCCAGCTTTATTTGCAATATCCATCACGTGGCGGTTTTGGTACTCTTGTTTCCATACTGTCTTAATAAGTTGAAGCGAAGGAATTAGCAAGGTTGGGCTTACAAAAACAATTCTTCTTTCCAATGCTTCCTCATACAACCGCTGTTCACTCTGAATGGCAAGAATGTAGGCAGGTTCAATGGGAATGAACATGATGATAAAATCCAAATTGCTATCTGCAGAAATATTCTTTTGATAGTTTTTGTCGCCCAGGCCTTTCATGTGCTGCCGAATAGAACTTAGATGGCCTTTGAGTGCTACAATCTTCTCCTCTTCTGTAGATGCATTTACAAAGTTGCTGTAGGCGGTTAAGCTCACTTTCGAATCAATGATAACATGACGGTTCTCCGGTAGTCTGATGATAACGTCTGGCCTAAACCGTCCTTCAGCAGTAGTAAATGATTCCTGGATAAAATATTCGCGGTCGCGTTCCAGTCCGGATTTTTGGAGAATACTTTCTAAAATAAATTCTCCCCACGCGCCTTGTGTTTTCGAATCACCTTTTAGGGCACGTGTCAAATTTTCTGCCTCACGCGTCATTTGCACATTTAACTTTTGAAGATTCTCGAGTTGTTCGCGTAAAGCAGAATTGCGGGTGATGTTATCTTTGTGTGTTTCCTCTACTCTTTTTTCAAACTCCTGGATTTTTTCACCGAGCGGTCTCAGAAGATCAAAAATGTTAGATCGGTTCTGCTCGGTAAATTTTTTACTCTTTTCCTCAAGAATATCATTTGCTAAGTTTTTGAACTGGATTGAAAACTTATCCTGGATGGTTTCAAGTTCTTTTTTCTGATCCTGCAATTTTTCCTGAAGATTTCGATAGTCTGCTTCTGTCGTTGCCAGCTCCGTATTCAATCTCATTACCTTCGCATGCTCACCTTCCAATTGAAGCTTGGCCTCCGCAACCTGTTGCTGCAATGTTCTGTTCTTCTCTTGCTCTACAAGTATCGCAGCAATAGAACTTTGACTAGATACTGAAAATTTCGAACGTGCAATAATCCAACCCAATAATCCGCCAAGCAAGATGCCCGCAATCAATAACGAAATTTCCATGATGTAAAGTTATTCAGGCTAATGCCCGGATCAAATTAAGTAGAACGTTCTTTTGAAGCAGGACAAATATGTAGTGTCGATAATAATTTTGGTTCTGCTCTTACCGTTCGCCAGTTGAAAGGATAAACGGATAAGCCTTAGGCTTTCAGAGCCATATTTGGTAAATTGCATGTCCGATTACGTTAAGCTTATTTTATGTTGGAAACAATCAATTCAAGCCGCGAGGCAATAGATCTGGAGGATAAGTATGGCGCCCATAATTACCATCCACTTCCAGTAGTATTGACGCGGGGAGAAGGTGTGTTTGTATGGGATATTGAGGGCAAGCGCTATTACGATTTTTTATCAGCTTACAGTGCAGTTAATCAAGGTCATTGCCATCCACGAATTATCAATGCTTTAATTGAGCAGGCAAAGGAGCTCACGCTTACTTCGCGTGCTTTCTATAATGATAAACTCGGCATTGCGGAGAAGTATATTTGCGAGACGTTTGGATATCAGAAAGCTTTGTTCATGAACAGTGGTGCTGAAGCAAACGAAACTGCCATCAAGCTTGCCAGAAAGTGGGGATATCAAAGAAAGGGTATTCCAGAAAACAAAGCTGTAATCATAGCTGTTGAAAGAAACTTTCATGGCCGCACAACTACCATTATATCCGCCTCATCTGATGAATCTGCCAGAAAGGATTTTGGTCCTTTTATGCCTGGCTTTGAAATCATTAATTATGATGATGTAGCGGCATTGGATAAAGCGCTTCGTAATCCTCACGTATGCGGATTGTGGATTGAACCTATTCAAGGTGAAGCCGGAGTATTTATTCCGCAAGACGGTTATTTGCAAGCTGCAGAAAGACTGTGTCACAGGCATAATGTGTTGCTGATGATGGATGAAATACAAACCGGACTCGGTCGCACGGGAAAAATGCTTGCATCAGATCATGAGAACGTAAGACCCGACATATTGATTCTTGGTAAAGCGTTGTCTGGCGGAACATTACCGGTTTCTTGTGTGCTTGCAGATGATGTTATTATGCTTCTGCTGAAACCAGGAGAACATGGTTCTACCTTTGGCGGGAACCCGCTGGCAGCAGTTGTTTGTGTTGAGTCATTGAAGGTTTTGAAAGACGAAGAGCTTGCAGAGAATTCTCACAAACTTGGAATAGTATTTCGCGACCGGATGCAAAAGCTGGCAGAAAAAAGCAATCTGATTAAACTTGTTCGTGGCAAGGGCTTACTCAATGCTATTGTAATTAACGACAGAGAGGAAAGCGATACGGCATGGAATCTTTGTCTCGCATTTGCTAAAGAAGGACTTCTTGCAAAACCAACACATGGAAACATTATTCGTCTTGCGCCACCTTTAGTAATTACCGAAGAGCAAATTCACGAATGCTGTGATATCATAGAAAAGTGTACGTTGAAAATTAGATAGTTTAAGATCTAACTTACGAGCGGCTCCTTGTTCTGTTTTTAATTTTACAACTTCTTCTCAATACGAAGCCCTACAGCAAGAACTCCCGCAAGGGAATCTGTTCTCATAGATTGCTCTAACTTAAATTTAAACTTCCCCGAATAAGGGAATTTATAATCCATCAGCATTGGTACTCGGTGATCATAAATATCACCGAGACCGCTGTTGCCTTGTGGCTCTCCTGTTTTAGGATCGAAGAGCATATGACTTACTAATTTCTTATCAAGCACTTTCCCAACAGAATCCTGAAGGTAAAAAGTAAGAAAAACTCTAGAGAACGGATACGAAATAGAGTTACGGACATTGCCCAGAACGTCATATCGCTGCACCGAATCTTGTATCTCGAATTCAAAAACTGGTTGAGTATTTACACTCCATAAGCCGTCTTCAAAATCTTCATTCTTGTCGTACACCCGCGTATCATCGCAAGCAGCAAACAATGCTATCGCGATAAGGATCTGCATAAAACGTATCATTCCTGGTTACGCGGTTTGTTTGAATTCGGATTAGAATTAGGCTTAGGATTTGAATTAGGATTTGAATTAGGGTTTGAGTTTGAATTTGGGTTAGGACGACCTCCTCCTTTTTTCTTCTTTTTCTTTCGTGTTTTATTGCTGTATTTCTGATCCATTTTTAACAGATCACTGTTCAGCGTTGCTACTGGAGCCTTCTCTTCAGTTTCGTCTTTATCAAGACTCGCAGGTTTTTTTCCTTCCTGGTTTAACCGAAGAATTGAATTAACGCGCTCGATATTGATTGGATGCCAGGCATTTTCTTCGCCATATCCAAACCACATTATTTTTCTGAAGATGTCTGTCTTTTGTAAAGTTGCAGCACCTTTTTCAGTCAGTAACGGGCCATCAATTTTTGGAATATCTTCTAAGGCTTCAATATAGGTTTCCAATTCGTAGTTGAGGCAACACTTAAGTCTTCCGCACTGCCCTGATAACTTACTCGGATTGAGCGATAAATTCTGATAGCGTGCAGCACTTGTTGCTACATTCTTAAAGTCTGTCAACCAGGTTGAGCAGCAAAGTTCGCGACCACAAACACCAATACCACCAAGCCTGCCAGCCTCCTGACGTAAGCTGATCTGTCGCATCTCCACACGGATTTTAAATTCACCAGCCAGGAGCTTGATTAATTCCCGAAAGTCGACACGGTCATCTGCTGAATAAAAAAAAGTTGCTTTTGTATTATCAGCTTGATACTCGATGTCAGAAAGCTTCATATCAAGATTAAGATCGCGGATGATCTCACGTGTACGGTATAAAGTAGGAAGCTCGCGCTTCTTTACGTCCTCATATTTTTCAAGGTCTTTTTGATGGGCGAGCCGGTAGATCTTTTTAATCTCTCCATCATCTGCAATTTTCTTCTTCTGCATCTGAAGTCTCACCAGCTCTCCCTGTAAAGAAACATGACCGAGATGATGACCATTCGGAACCTCTACAATAATGGCATCGCCGGTTGTTAAATTCAGTCCTTCAGTATTTCTGTAAAATTCTTTTCTTCCATTCTTAAATCTTACCTCAACGTTTTTAAATTTATCTGCTACCGGCATATCCATGTTGGAGAGCCAGTCAAAAACATTCATTTTATTACAGCCACCGGTACCGCAGGCGCCGTTGTTATTGCAGCCTGAAACTTTACCATCTTTACTGGCCGTGCCACATGAGCATCCCATTTTATTTAAACACCTTTATAGTTAATTAAATCTACTCCTATATCCTTGCGGTAGTACAAGCCATCCCAGCGAATTTGTGAAGCCTTGGCATAAGCAGCTTTACGTGCTTCTTCCAAAGAATTTCCTCTCCCTGTTATTGCCAGTACGCGTCCGCCATCTGTTAATACTTTTTCTGTATCCTTAACGGTGCCAGCATGAAAAACCAACGCACCGGTTTTGTCTTCTAAGCCTTGAATTGATTTACCTTTCTCGTAGTCGCCAGGATAACCTTCGCTCACGAGCGCTATAGTTACGGCATACTGCTCATCAATATCAATACTTTTATTTTTCAATTCACCTTTAGCTGCTGCTATTAATAATCTCAGCACATCGTTTTTAATTCTCGGCATTACTGCCTGTGTCTCCGGATCTCCCATGCGCGCATTGTATTCAATCACAAAAGGATTTCCTCCAACATTCATTAGCCCAACAAAGATAAACCCTTTATAATCTATTGCCTCACGATTTAATCCCGCGATCGTAGGTTTTATTACAAGCTCCTCGACTTTCTGCATAAAGTCAGATGAAGCGAAAACAACTGGCGACACTGCACCCATACCGCCTGTATTCGGTCCGGTGTCTCCATCTCCAATACGCTTATAATCCTTTGCCTCAGGTAAGATTACATAATCCTTTCCGTCCGTCAGCACAAACACTGATAATTCGATGCCGTTTAAAAATTCTTCAATAAGTACTTTTGCGCTGGCTGCACCAAACTTCTTGTTCACCAGCATGTCCTTAATAACAGCTTTCGCCTCTGCCTGACTTAAACTAATGATCACGCCTTTACCTGCAGCAAGACCATCTGCCTTGAGCACGATTGGTGGTTTACAGGTAGAAATATAATCAAAAGCACGTTCAATATTAGCGGCAGTAAAAGTTTCAGCTTTAGCAGTAGGGATGCCGTTACGAAGCATAAATTGCTTTGAGAAATCTTTGCTTCCCTCAAGCTGAGCACCAATTTTGCCAGGACCAACGATAAGAATATCTTTTAACAATGGATTGGTTTCGAAATAATCACGTATTCCATTGACGAGTGGCGCTTCAGGTCCAACAATTAGTAATTCGATATTATTGCCGCGGCAGAACGAGCCTAGTTTTTGAAAATCATCAATGGGTATAGCAACATTTTCGGCTACGAGACCAGTGCCCGCATTACCGGGAGCAACAAATAATTTATCGCATAATTCGCTTTCGCGGATTTTCCATGCGAGGGCATGCTCCCTTCCACCATTTCCAATTAAAAGGATGTTCATGTATTAGTCTCTTTAGCTGTTGAAAGAATAGTCCCTTCGTAGTCTTGATTGCATATACCCGTCAAAATTGAAAAGTAAAGTTTAGCTCAAAGATAACCGCGAAATTGATCTATTGAAATAAGAAGATGGGTTTGAATCGCCATTATTAGGTCAAAAACGGCAATTGTGATAAATGACAGATGATTCGGTACCCATTATCCTGTTGTTTTACTCTTTGCCAAAAGGCAGAGGCAAGTGAAAAGCATGCATAAAAAAAGGAGTTAGATTTACCTAACTCCTTAGAAGATCAAAATGTGTTGTATGCTAGTTCGCGTATTCCGACAGGAATTTAATTCTCATCAACCTGATTTCCTCCTCAGAATAATCAGCAATTGAATTATCATTCAATGCCGCCTGAAGATCATCAGTTTCGGCCGACATAAAATAATCGTGTATATCGTCCTGCTTCTGACTATCGAGAAATTGATCAATGTAGTAGTTAAGATTAAGTTTCGTTCCCGAATAGCAGATGTTCTCTATTTCTGTTAGCAGGTCTTCGAACGTTAGCTTTGTTGTTTGTGCTATTTCTTCAAGATCTGTTTTTCTATCAATATGCTGGATGATGGCAATCTTGGTTTTAGATTTATTAACCGAAGTTTTTACAATGACATCGCTCGCTGTTTCAATGTCGTTCTCTTCAACATAGTTAACAATAGCCGTGAGAAAGTCTTTGCCGAATTTATTTACTTTACCCATGCCCACGCCATTCACCTGAGCCATGTCTTCTTTGGTAGTAGGATAAGTAGTGGCCATTTCTTCCAATGACGGATCCTGGAAAATAACGTAAGGTGGCAGCGCTTTCTCTTTTGCAACCTTCTTACGTACGCTTTTCAGTATTTCGAAAAGTCTCACATCGTAAGCCTTCGTGTTGATCGGTACTTTTTCTGCTGACTCTTCTTCTTCATCGATCTCGGTAGTGAAGTCATGATCACGTGCTAACTCGATGGAATAAGGATTGATTAAAAATTCTTCTCCCCTTGAGGATACTTTCAGTGCTCCTATATTATCAATGTCCTTCTCCAGGAATTGATAGATCATCGTCTGCCGTATAACTGACTTCCAGAAATCTGAATCCTGATCAGCTCCTTTTCCATACACTTCAAGATCGAAGTGGCTGTAACTCTTTACATATTCATCTTCAACCCCACGGATAACATGCACAAGGTGGTTCAGTCCAAAGCGTTCATTTGTTTGCTTTACAGCCTGAATGGCGAGTTGCACGTATTCAATTCCTTCAAAACGCTCCCTTGGATGTACGCAGTTGTCGCACATACCGCAGTTGTCTTCGGTATACTCCTCACCAAAATAATGAAGAAGCTGTTTTCTGCGGCATACAGGTGATTCAGCATAGTACTCCATCTCCTGAAGAAGTATGCGTGCATTTTCACGTTCCTGTACAGGCTTATCTTTGTTAAACTTTTCGAGCTTGCTTAAGTCGTTATGGCTATAAAACATTAAACAATGTCCTTCCAGTCCATCGCGCCCTGACCGACCAGTCTCCTGGTAATATCCTTCAAGCGATTTCGGCACATCATAATGCACAACAAAGCGCACATCTGGTTTGTCGATCCCCATTCCGAAGGCAATGGTTGCACAGATGATATCAACTTCTTCATTCAGAAAATCATCCTGATTTTTCATGCGGACATCAGGATCAAGACCTGCGTGATAAGGTGCAGCTTTGAATCCATTCACATTTAGAAGCTGAGCAACCTCTTCTACTTTTTTTCTGCTCAGGCAATAAATAATACCTGATTTGCCCTTGTGCTCTTTAAGAAATTTAATCAGCTGCTTTTTCGTTTCCTTTTTCGGACGAACCTCATAGTAAAGATTTTTTCTATTGAAAGATGACATGAAAACGTCAGCATCTTCCATCTGCAAGTTCTTCTGAATATCAATTTGAACTTTTGGAGTAGCAGTAGCGGTGAGTGCAATAACAGGCATATTGCCCAGGTTGTGAATCATGGTTTTGATTCTTCTGTATTCCGGGCGGAAGTCGTGACCCCATTCCGAGATACAGTGTGCTTCGTCAATTGCTACGAAAGCTACATTCACCTTTTTCAAAAACTCAATTGTTTCTTCCTTGTTCAGCGATTCAGGGGCAACGTAGAGCAATTTAACGTTACCGTTCATGCAATCTTTTTTAAGCTTGGTAATTTCACCTTTGCTTAAAGTAGAATTCAGAAATCTTGCATTCACGCCATAAGCGTTCATTTGATCAACCTGATTTTTCATCAGTGCAATCAACGGTGAGATTACAATGGCAAGTCCTGGCCTGAGCATGGCAGGCAACTGGTAACACAGTGATTTACCAGCCCCGGTAGGCATAATCACGAAAGTATTTTTACCATCCATTAAATTGCGGATGATAGTTTCCTGATTTCCTCGGAACTGACTGTAACCGAAAATTTCTTTCAGTCTCTCTTTTAGTGTGTCTTTCTCTTCGACCAACATCATTTCATTCTTGGTAAAACCTATTATTGTATCTTTGTCACCATGACAAAGCTAACTTTCAAAAGGCATTGAATTTACAAAAAAATATTAAAAAAATTGCACAGGCCGTTTTATTAAATGAATCCCGGGCAATAGAAAATTTAATTCATTTTATTGACAACGATTTCGAACTTTGCGTGCATGAAATTTATTCTGCAAAAGGCCGCGTTGTCGTAACTGGTGTTGGTAAAAGTGCTATCATAGCCAATAAAATTGTGGCCACTTTAAATTCGACCGGAACACCAGCACTCTTCATGCATGCCGCAGATGCTATTCATGGCGATCTTGGCATGGTTCAGAAAGAGGATGTCGTAATTTGTATCTCGAAGAGTGGTAATACTCCCGAAATTAAAGTACTCGTTCCTCTCCTCAAACGTAGAGGCTCAAAGCTTGTTGCCCTTGTAAGCAATACAAATTCATATTTATCTCAGCAGGCTGATTTTGTATTGAATGCAACGATTGCAGAAGAAGCATGTCCTCATAATTTAGCACCAACTACAAGTACCACTGCCCATGTTGCGATGGGTGATGCGTTAGCAGTATGTTTGCTGGAGCTCAGAGATTTCTCAAGCAGTGATTTTGCTGAGTATCATCCTGGAGGTTCTTTAGGAAAGCAATTGTATCTTAAAGTTTCAGATATTTATCTTCAACACCAATTGCCTTCAGTCTCCCTGGATGCCTCTTTAAAGGAAGTTATCATGGAGATTTCTTCCAAACGCCTAGGGTGCACCTCTGTGCTGGATGGGAACAAAATTTTACAAGGAATAATTACAGATGGCGATCTAAGAAGGATGCTTGAAAAGGAATTCGATTTGAATAGGATCAAAGCCTCCGAAATAATGACCAAAAACCCTAAAAACATCCAAAAGGATGAATTCGCTGTAAAAGCGCTGCAAATGATGCAGGAAAGTAATATCACGCAGCTTGTGGTAATGGATGGGAATAAAGTGGCAGGATTTATACATTTGCATGACTTGCTCAAAGAAGGAATAGTGTGAAACCGTGAAAAATTATTAAAAAATTTCGTCCCTTTCGTCTTTTACAAAATGTCTTACTCTAAAAAGTGAAATGAATAAAAATTTGTTTGTTGTTCTCATGGCAGGTGGTGTGGGTGTACGCTTCTGGCCCTACAGTAGAAATTCAAAACCAAAACAATTTTTGGATGTTCTGGGAACAGGTAAAACACTCATTCAATCAACCCTGGAAAGATTTCTACCGATTTGCCCCATGGAAAATATTTATGTGGTAACACATGAGGAACATGCAACACTGGTAAAAGAACAACTTCCTGAACTAAGCGATCATCAGATTCTTGCTGAGCCAATGCGCAAGAATACCGCAGCGTGTATTGCTTATGCGAGTTATAAGATCTATGAAAAAAATAAAGACGCAGTCATTGTCGTCACGCCTTCCGATCACCTTATTCTGAAAGAAAGTGAGTTTAGAGATATTATTAAAAAAGCTGTTGACCAGGCAAAGCCGCAGGACAAACTCATAACACTAGGTATTAAACCAACAAGACCTGAGACGGGATATGGATATATTCAGTTTCATACTGAGAAAAGCTTTGCTAAGAAAGTAAAAACATTTACAGAAAAGCCAGAACTCTCACTTGCTAAGAAATTTTTAGAAAGTGGAGATTTTGTATGGAATGCAGGGATCTTTATTTGGGGAGCAAAAGCAATAATCGAAGCGTTGCAAAGCTATACGCCTGAAATGGCAGAAGTTTTTGAAGAGATAAAAACAAAATTAGGAACAGAGGAGGAGAAGGAAGCAATCAGAGCTGCTTATCCACAATGTAAAAACATTTCTATTGACTATGCAGTAATGGAAAAAGCAAAGAATGTCTATGTGTGCCTGGGTGATTTTGATTGGTCTGACCTTGGTTCATGGGCATCCATTCACGAGATTTCCGATAAAGACTCAAATAACAATGTAGTGAATGCCAATGCACTCACTTACGACTCTAGAAATTGCATCATCAAAGGTGCAAACAATAAATTGATTGTGGTTCAGGGTTTGAACGGATACCTGATCGGTGAATTTGGAAACGTATTTATTGTTTGTGAAAAAGATAAGGAAGAGCAGTTCCGCAGATTCGTAAACGATGTGAAGGCCGTTGAAAACGCCAACGAATATCTATAAGTAGGTTTGAGGTACGAAGTACGAGGTAGGGGACTAGCTCGTACTTCATATCAGAAGTTTGCACCTCGTACCTCAAAGCTCGTACCTCGTACCTTTTTATTGTCTTCTTCTCACCACTTCATACACAGCAACACCTGTTGCAACAGATACGTTAAGCGAGCCAATTTTCCCAAGCATGGGTATCATTACAAGTTCGTCGGCTTCACGCAATAGTGCGTTATCAACGCCATCTTCTTCGGAACCAACGATCACAGCAATCGGGCCGCTCATTTCGATATCGTAAATTTTCTTACTGGTTTTTTCTGTGCAGGCAATCACTTTAATTCCATTTTCACGAAGGAGTTTTATTGTCTTTTTAAGATCTTTTTCACGCGCAACAGGCAGGTGATTTAGCGCTCCTGCTGAAGTTTTCATCGCATCACCTGTAATTGGCGCGCTGCCTTTTTCCCCGATAATAATTCCGTCAACACCTGCACATTCTGCAGTACGTGCAATGGCACCAAAATTTCTAACATCAGTAATACGATCAAGAATCAGGAAGAAAGGCTCACGGCCTTCACTGTATGCTTTCTCGATAAGATTATCAAGCGATGCATATGAAACAGAAGAGAGAATGCATATCACACCCTGGTGATTTTTATCGGATAAACGTTTAAGCTTCTCCGCAGGAACGAAAGTATATGGAGCTTGTTTGTCGCGTGCTACATTGATTAATTCCTTAATCAAATCATTGTTGAGACCTGATTGAATCATGATCTTCTCAATTTGCTTACCCGCATGGATCGCTTCCATTACAGCACGGGTACCATATATCATATCTGTTTTTTCCATTGCTTTTTGTTGTGTTGAGGTGCGCAGGTGTTGAAGTGTTAATGTGTTGGAGTGTATTAACACCTCAGCACATTAACACATCTTAGAATCTGGCACTACGCCACAAATCTACAACCTCATACCATACTTCCTGATATTTTTTAGCCCTGACCAGCACGTAATTTTCGGGGTCAAAGACGCTACTCGACTTAACAAAGTCAAATGACACATTAAAAGCTTCGTTTTTGTAGTTCCATACTTCACGGTCGTTGAATTTGTAAACCTCACTCGGTAATCCGAATATGATATAAATCATTCCGCGATCCGTTTTCCATCCTTCTTTGTAAGAAGTAAAGTATTGGTTGGCGAGTTCTACTCTTCTGAAATAACTCCTGATCAATTTTTTGGCTCTTTCCGGATCTCCCGTAATACTCAATACGGTTCTATCGAAAATTTTCTTGTCACCGTTAGCAGCTTCTAACCTGTCGTATTCTTGTTTCGTACAGATATAGATTAACGGTCCAGGTAAATTGTTAATCGTTGTATATTTGGGATAGTCGCTTTCTACACGAATGCATAGCCCTTCAGTGGCGAGGGTATCTCTCTGAAAGAGGTATAATCCTTTTCTGGACAAAGTGATTTTTTCATTCCCTGATACCTGGAAGATCGAATCTGCTTTTAAGGCTTTTGATACTTTCCCCTGCGCTTCAGAAAATCCAGGTGCTGCTGTTGGGAATTTATCATTGTAATATGAAACAGCGTATGTTGAGCTGGTATCACCTAGAGCGACTACCTGATTTAATCCTGTGAAAGATTCAACTAAAGGCATGTTATTGTTTATGAGAAAATTATTAACGGGGTAATTAGCTTCCAGCGTTTTATGATATAACCATGCACGCTTCAATGAATCATTCACAATTTTCGCTACGAGCACTTGCGGAGCTTCATTAAGCGGAATAGTAATAGTGCCAGAAAGGGATGTTTTAGCTTCAACAATACCATTGGTAGTGAGGGAAGTAATGTTCGTGCCTTCTTTGGTGTTGAGTGCCTCCCGGCCTTGCCATTCAATCCTATATTGCCCAATTGCTTGTGCGTTGTTTTTAACCTGAAGTTTATAGAGTATAATCCATGAACTTGTTTGGCGCACAGATTCTATTTGAAAATCAAACTCAGTATTAGGATTGTATAAGTAATTGTAATTGATATCACGCAGCGCCTGCCCATATGACGCTGCCGATATTATTATTAAAATGATCGTTAAACACCTTTTCATACAATTTTTCATGTTAGCAGTTACAATATGCAGATAAAAGTTTAATTGACGTATCCGCTATAACCAACTAGTTGAAATACTATTTTTGCGACATGGCTAAAATATTTACAACAGAAATCACCAGCGAGAAAATTACGTCTGATAACCCCATTCATCAACGTTTGTTTAAAGCCTATGTTGTTGCAAAAGATTACGTGCAAGGTGATGTGCTGGAGGTTGGTTGTGGGGAAGGTAGAGGAATTAGCTTATTGACAGAGCGTGCCAGAACATTTACGGCTGTTGATAAAATCAGGCCAGTGATTGAGAGTCTACAAAAGCAATATCCAGGCGGCAGATTTATGAGTATGAACATTCCTCCATTGTCAGGTTTAGAAGATAACGCTTATGACGGCATTGTAAGCTTCCAGGTTATTGAGCACATTCAGGATGATTCGTTATTCCTGAAAGAGATTCACAGGGTATTGCGGCCAGGAGGAACAGCCCTGCTCACAACACCTAATCGTAAAATGTCACTATCAAGAAACCCCTGGCACATTCGTGAATATTTAGCACAAGAACTCTCCGCTTTGGCTTCAAAATTTTTTAAAGAAGTTACCATGAAAGGCATAACGGGGAATCAAAAGGTTATGGCTTATTATGACCAGAATAAAAAATCAGTTGAAAAATTTACGCGATGGGACGTGCTTGATCTTCAACATAAACTGCCTGCATCAATACTGCGGATTCCGTATGAAATTCTGAATCGCTGGAATAGAAATAAATTGCAAACTACTGACAACAAATTGGTGTTGGAGATTAAGCACGAAGATTATATTGTAGTTGATGATGCTGCCAATGCCCTTGATCTATTGCTCATTGTAAAGAAATAGCAATGATTTCCGGCTTTATTAAATAGAAGCTAAACCAGCAATTTTGAGGAGATTGCTCGGAGAAACAGTGTAATTGCAGGGTAAATACGGTCTTTCTTCGTTAAAATGCCCCTTTTGCCGAACCTCCGCAGAACAAACACCGCGGCCCGACTGAAGCTACACTGATGCTTTCCAATCTGAAAACTTTAACATCTAAAGTTAATCTGGCTAGGGCTTTACAGCGTAATGACAACGGCAAACCTGCACTGCTGTCCACTACATGATTCTAATCCCTTGTTTCTTTTGCTCCGGGAAGCCTGCTCTGGATAAAAGCAATTTGTCCACGATGATTTGATTCGTGTTCACAAACGTGAAACCACTTCCAATAGGTATTAAGCGGTTCTTCTTTCGACCATTCTGGGTCAATAGCGAGTAACCATTTGTCGTCTTTTTTCTTAAATTCTTCTAGTGTTTTTTGTCTTACTTCGGTAATAATGTTTGTATAGTATTTTGCATCATGACCTTTAATGTTCTTGCGGCCAGCATCGCCTAACTCAAGCGCGGAATTCCAAATCTTTTTCTCTTCTTCATTGAATTCCTGGCGACCCTCAAACGTATTGATCTGATAGTATTTTTCGACGGCGCCTAAATGAAGAACCAATGCGCCAATGGTGTTCGCCTTTGCGTCATGCAGGTAGTCCAGTTCTGCTACTGTCATTTTTTCTATTGTCTGGAGTATCGTATACCGATTGTAATTAAGCATAGAAACAAGCGTGCCGACTTGAGGAGCGTAACCTTCCATTGGACCGATAACTAATACGCCACTCTCTTTGGCGATGGAAGGTGCATAAGCAGATGCGGCGAGTGTACTTAGTCCTACTGCGCCTGCGGTAGCTGTTGCAGCGGACTTTAAGAAATTTCTACGGTCAATTAATTTTTTAATGTACATGATCTTTAGGTTTTTTTTTGATTCTTAGAAATTAAAAATAGTGAATTGGATTAACGTGCAGTCATAAAACTAAGTGTATCTCATGGCATTAGGTTGTGACTTCAAGCCATTTATTGATCACTTCAGTGAGGCGCCCTTGCTTTGCAATCACATCGCTCATGCTCTCAAATTTTACTGTTGCTCGGTCGTCAGTTATCCATTCCAGTAGTTTCGTGGTGTCGTTGAATAACCGTCCTTTTTCTTTCTTTTGTTTTGCCTTCGCCCCGCAGTGAAAAATGAGCAGGAAATATCCTTTGCCGTGGAAATTGAAAGTGATCCTGTCTTCATCTTTAAAACTATAATTTGGTGCGTTCCATTTTATAGTCTCTGCAAGACCGTTATTGGCACTGAGGATTATCTTCCGAACTTCTTCTATTTCTTTCTTTTGTGCATGTTCGAGTGCATTCATGAATTCAGCAGCTTCATCCTCACCAGATAGTTTTGATGATTTCTTTGTATTTGTTTCTGAGTTCTTTTTACTGGTGGCCATTAGTTGTTGATTAGCTAATTTAAGTTACCATTATAGAAAGTGTTGTACGAGGGCAGTTGTAGATATAAGAACTTTCAAGAAGTGATTACTTCTCTTAATTCCCTTTCCTTTCCTCAACGTCCAAAAGTTCTTTAGTATAGGCTATAGGATTTATTGCTTTGTTAAAAGCACGCAATCTGGAAGGAAAAGGTTTGCCATCTAGAATTGCAAAAGAGTATGTACAAATACCCCTTCTGCTATCTTTTTCACTTCAAGCTTCTGGGCAACAAGTGTGGCAGAGATATTAAAACAAATAATAAGTAAAGCGATTTTATGCATATCAAAAGTTTCAGTCTTATAATCTGACACAAATTTTATAATTTGGCCACTGTAAAAGTAGAAAAGATTAGCACGCTAAAAAATCATATCGCCGAGGAGGAACTGGTCGAACGACTTAGATTAAAAGATCGCACTGCGCTTGAGTATTTATATGATCATTATGCTGCTGCTATATATGGTGTAATCTCACGAATTGTTACAAAGGAAGCCGTTGCTGAAGAAGTGCTGCAAGATGTGTTTCTTAAGATTTGGGACAAATTTGCCAGCTATGATGCTGCTAAGGGAAAACTCTTTACCTGGATGATCAACATTGCGCGTAACCAGGCGATCGATAAAACACGTTCCAAAGAAATAGTAAAAGATCAGAAAACCAGCGGCATCGAAAATCTCGTAAGTAGAGTTGATAACAAGGAATATATCGAGCAAAGAATAGATGGTATTGGTGTGAAGGATATCCTGAAGGATCTCACGGCAGAACAAAGTTTTGTTGTAGAACATTTATATCTGAAGGGTTACACGCAGTCTGAATTAGCAGAAGAATTTAATATCCCTTTAGGAACTATAAAAACACGCTTGCGACTTGCAATGCAACAATTAAGAATGACTTTAGGAGTTACGTGAATATAAAAGATTACATATCGTCCGGTGCCCTTGAAGCCTATGTGCTGGGAGATCTCTCTGAAACGGAAAGAGCAGAGGTTGAAAATAACCTCGTGCAATATCCTGAGCTAAGAGAAGAACTCAGACAGATAGAAGAAACACAGGAAAGGATTTTGATGAACGCTTCTATTCAACCGCGTGCAGCAGTGAAGACAGCGCTATTTGAAAAAATTCCTGAGACTAGATTTGAGGCTAAAACGGAGGCAAAAGTTGTAGCGATTGAGAACAAATCATCAGCAGGCTTTTGGCGGTTAGCTGCAGCCGCTTCTATAACAATTGCTGTAATCAGTTCTTACCTCGCCTACAATTACTGGGACAAATGGAAATCAACACAGTCTGATCTTACCGCTCTCATTGCACAGAATCAGCGCGTAGCACAAGATTATAATCAGGTGAACGATCGGTTGAATAAACTTGAAACGGATTTAAATATTATTGATAATCCTCGGTTTAAGAGGGTTATTATGAAAGGAACCCCAGCTGCACCACAAGCTCTGGCTTCTGTATATTGGAATGAATCCAGTCAGGAAGTATACCTGCGAATTCAAAACATGAAAGAGCTTGCCCGGGAAAATCAATATCAATTGTGGGCAATTATTGATGGTAAACCAGTTGATGCAGGTGTATTTGATGGAAATGTGGCTGGATTATTAAAAATGAAAGAGGTTCGCAAAGGAGCAATCATGTTTGCAGTTACAATAGAACCAAGAGGAGGTAAAACAAGCCCAACACTTGAAACCATGCAGGTTGCAGGTAACGTAGACAAAGGTTAATAACGCTTCCTAAATCACTCTGCTCTAATAGGCATTGCCTCATTTCTGGTTACTTTATTGTGAAATTCTTACAGGCATAATCCCTCCCCGGACTTAGGGCATAAAATACGGCCATAATTGATAATTTTGTTACTACAAGATTACCGATTATGAGAACCCCGCTTATTGCTATCGCGTGCATATTGATTGCATTTTCTTCGTTCGCCCAAAAAACAGATTCACTGTTTCATGTACAATGGGAAGCTTCGCTTAAAAAGTTTAATTCCGGAGACTACGATAATGCAGCATTAGGTTTTACCCAATTGATCAATTCTGGTTTTTCGAATAAAGAAGTATATGTGAAAAGAGGCGTTGCGCTTTATCAACTGAAACAATTTGATAAAGCTAAAACTGACTTCGATGAAGCATTAAAAGCACGCATTAATACTGCAGAGTTATTTGAATACAGAGGTAATACCAGATACGTGCTCGATGACTATCAGGGCGCAGCAACTGATCTTGAAAAAGCAGTGCTAATGGGTTCATCTGCTTATGAGACTTTTGCCAACCTAGGCAACGCAAAATTCCGCATGGAGAATTACAAAGATGCAGTCACTTTTTATGATAAGGCTATCGCAACAGGAAAGGCTGACGCTGTAGTGCACAACAACAGGGGTAAAGCGAAATTTAATCTGCAGGATTTCAAAGGTTCGTTACCTGATTTTGATAAAGCAATTGAATTAAAACCAGGCTACGATAAGGCAATTGAGAATCGGGCAGATGCGCGATACAAAGTACAAGATTGGAAAGGAAGTGTAGAAGATTTTGAAAAACTACTCGCTGCAGGAAGAGCAGATACGGAAATATTTCAAAAAGTTGGTACTGCAAAATATGCACTGAATGATTTTAAAGGATCTGCAGAAGCGCTAACGAAGGTTGTGCAAAAGGGTATAAAAGATAAAGATGTATTCAGAATGCTTGGGCTCAGTCAGTCGCAATTGAACGATTGTATTGAAGCCACCAAGAGCCTAAGTGCCGCAGTATCATTAGGTGCGTCAGATAAGGATGTGTTCTATCAGCTTGGCACTTGTCAGTATAAAAACAAAGAATACGTCGCATCGATTGAGTCTTTAAGTCGTGCCATTAATGCCGGTGGAAATACAAAAGAGGCTTTTCTATTTAAGGGCAACGCCGAGTTTATTCAGAAGGACAATGAAAACGCTTTACGCGATCTAGAAAAAGCGGTGACACTTGGCGTGAATGATGCAGAGGTTTTTAAAAATATTGGAGATATTAAGTTTTTAAAAAATGATTTTTCTGGTGCGATTAAAAGTTACGATCAATCCGTTTCTCTCTCGGCAACTGATGCTGTAATTTTTAACAATCGTGGAAAGGCAAAGTTTAACCTTCAGGATTATAAAGGATCTGTTCCCGATTTTGATAAATCTTTATCGTTGAAAAGTGATTACGATAAGGCATTAGAAAATCGTGCGGAAGCAAAATTCAAAACGGAAGATTGGAAAGGAAGTATTGAAGACTATGAGAAATTAATCTCAAAGGGAAGGGGAGAAGTCGAGCTTCAGCAGAAAGTTGGGTTAGCTAAATTTAAATTAAAAGATTACAAAGGAGCTGCCGAAACATTAACAGTAGTTGTATCGAAAGGTGTAAAAGACAAAGAGGTTTACACAATGTTGGGTTTAAGCCAAGCCCAAATTAATAATTGTGCTGAGGCTGCAAAGAATCTTTCAAGTGCAGTATCGCTAGGTGTGAACGACAAAGATGTTTTCGAACAGTTGGGAACATGTCAGTATAAGAACAAAGAATATGCGCCCGCAATAGAAGCTCTAAGTCGTGCTATTAATGCCGGCGTGAACTCCAAGGAAGTGTTCTTGTATAAAGGGAATTCAGAATACATTCAGAAAGATTATGACAACGCTTTAAAAGATCTTGAAAAAACAGTTTCACTTGGATCAACGGATGGTGAAGCTTATAAGAACATTGGGGATATTAAATTTTTAAAAAATGATTTTACCTCAGCAGTCATTAACTACGATAATGCGGTGAAGAATGGCTTTAATGATGCGCTTGTATTTAATAACCGCGGGAAAGCGAAAGCAAATCAAAACGATCCGAAAGGCGCTATTGCGGATTATGATAAAGCGATACAGTTAAACGCGACATACAGTAAGGCATTTTTCAATAGGGGAACAGCAAAATTCGTTTTGAAAGATTATGCAGGTACTATTGCGGACCTGGAACAGGCAAAAACTGCTGAAGGAGAGACTGCCGACTTATTAAAGATGCTAGGGATAGCCTATTATAACACAAGTAAAAAAGCTGATGCATCAACCAATCTTGAGAAAGCATTAACAGCGGGAGAAAAAGATGGTAAAGTAAACTTGTACGCAGGTTACCTGAGGCATGAAAGCAATAAACACAAAGAGGCTATCCAGGCATTGACTGCGGCTGAGATGGCAGGCGAAAAAGAAGATGAACTTTATTTGAAACGTGGTAAGTCTTTTTTTGAAGATAAAAATTATGCGGCCTCCATCATTGATCTTGAGAAGTCAGTTCAAAACAATAAGGCCGATCTTTTTGCCTTCGAAGCATTGTCATTATCTTTTGTATTGACGCAGAAGGAAAAGGAGGCTATACCACATCTGGAAAAAGCGTTTGCTTTAGGTACAAAAAATCAGGAAATACTTTTTCATTTAGGAAATGTAAGATTTAAACTCAATAATTATCAGGGAGCAATTGAATCATATGATAAAGCCATAACGCTTGGTTTGAATAATGAGATCATTTTTAACAATCGCGGTAAAGCCAAATTGAACGCGGGCAATGTAAAAGAATCAATTGCAGATTTTGATCGTGCATTAGGCATTAAAAAAGATTATACACAAGCTTTAAGAAATCGCGGTGGTGCTCGTTATCAATTGAAGGAATACGCAGGAGTCATTACAGATATGGCAATTGTTGCCGCGCAAGCTGAAGCAGGCGCAGATGATTATGCCATTTTGGGAATTTCAAGATACAATACAAAAGATTTCTCTGGTGCTGTAGCCGATTTATCAAAGGCAATTGAAAGTGCAAGCAAAGACTTGAGCGCTTATGCTGTCCGTGGCGCTTCGTACTATGAGCTAAAGAATTATGAAAAGGCATTGCCAGATTACAACAAAGCGATTGAAAGCGGCATCACTACATCTGACATATACTTTCAGCGTGGTGCAACCCAATACTATTTGAAGAATTATAAGTCAGCATTAACAGATCTCGATAAAGCTATTGCTTCCGGCACCAAAGATGCACTTGCTTTTGACATGAGAGGTTATTGCCAATACGAAAGCAAAAACTACCAAGGGGCACTCAGCGATTATAATCAGGCAATTGTTTATGATGATAAGCTTTCTTCGGCTTATTACCATCGCGGGGATGCAAAGTTTATAACTGAAAACCTTCCAGGTGCAGTTGAAGATTACACTAAGGCAGTCACATTGGGATTGAAGGATCCGATTCTTTTCAACAACCGTGGTAAGACTTATTTTAAGCAGGGAAATTTCTCTGCTGCGATCGCTGATTTTACGGAAGCAGTAACACGTAATCCCGAATATGTTAAAGCATTCGATAACCGTGGACAAGCATTCTTCAAGACAAACAAATTTGAAGATGCAATTAAGGATTTCAGAATGGTAGAAAAGCTTTCTGAAAAACCAGAGGCTTCACTATACCACTCTTTGGGAGACGCATATTACAACACTAAAAAATTTGCTCCTGCCCTGGAGTATTACGATAAACTCGTAGCTGCAGGGGTAAAGGACAAAGATGTTTTCTTCAAGCGTGGTCTTATGCAACTCGAAACAGAAGAATATGAACAAGCACTTGTTGATTTCGATAATGCTTTGAAAGAAGGTGAAAATACAATTCATTTATTTCTTAATAAGGGCAGGGCACACGTTGCATTAAATGATACTAAGTCTGCAATCCTTGATTTGAACAAAGCAGTAGATCTGGATCCGAAAAATGTTGATGCACACTTTAATCGTGCATTGGTAAAAGAATCAGTAGAGGATTTCGAGGGTGCAATTGTGGACTATAACAAAGTCATTAGTTTAAGTCCTAATGATGCAATCGCCTATTACAACCGTTCAACCTGCAAAGCAGGGCTCGACGATTATGGCGCAGGTATCTCTGATATGGATGAAGCCATTAAACTGGAACCTAAAAATGCTGCATACTATAAGCAACGCGGAAATTTCTACTATCAGCTTAGTGAAAAAGACAAAGCGTGCTTTGATTGGAGAAAGGCTGTAGAGAACGGTGATGCAAAAGCGAGGTTTCAAATCGATACGTATTGTAAGTAATCGGGTTAAACCAACATTATTACCCGGTTCACAACGCTTGCAATCGAAATAGAAATGCAAGGGATATATTTTCCGTTGCTATAGTGGTCATCCTATGCTATTTCTTCATAATTATATTAATCCTTACATGTGAAAGGCCGATTTCGCTTCGATGTTGGGATTGCACACGATTCCAATCACCTTTGATTTAAACCAGCAGTTATGAAAATTTGTGTCTTGGCATTATTCATCATCACTTTCGGTTTTGTCACAGAAACTTTTGCGCAAAACACAGGAAAAGTGATCAATGTAATTGATGGGAATACTATTGAAGTAGTGGACGAGAAGAGCCAAATTCAGAAGTTAATGTTTGCTGGAATTGACTGTCCAGAACCCGGCCAGGAGTATGCTGATAAGGCTAAAAAGTTTATTGAAAAACTACTGTTGAATAAGGAAGTAAGCTGGGAGATTGTTGGTAAAGACCGTTGGGCTAATTATTTGGCTGTTATAAAACTGAAGGATGATCTTGATCCAAGAGTTGAATTATTAAAAGAAGGATTAGCCTGGACCCACGAAAAAAATCCGCTACCAGAGCTTGAAGTACATCGCGTGAAGGCGCAAGAAAAGCGAAAAGGATTATGGAAAGAAGAAAGCCCTGTTTCGCCCTGGATCTACCGCAGGCAGCAATCAATGATGCAGGCAAAAAGTAGCTGAGAACTTGCTAACTTTACCTTTAAACCGACAATTATTTCAATTGGCGACTTAACTGACATCTTAAGTTAGTTAGTATAATAATTGTGATGTTGGAGAGTTATTAAGAAAATATAAGCTATGCGATTAGTTACTTTCTTACTTCTTATGCTGATGTCAATGGTCTGTCTTGCACAGTCACCAAAAAAGAAAGGTAAAACTGATAATAGGAATGCGCCTACCAGCCTTGAGCCCTTTTATCCGGAAGAGCAATACATTCCCAAAGCTTCAAAGAAGAGATCTTCAAAAGGACCAACCTACGAATCAGAACAGGAGTATCATGAGCGAATGGCGCAACTGGTAAAGACCAAAAGAAAAAACGAGAAGTTAATGATGCAGCCCCAATATTCTGATCCCTCATATTTTGGTCATAAGCGCCCGCCAAAAAGACACAAAGCGGGTAAGCTTAAATTTTGTAAAGAATGCGGTATCAGGCACTAGCTTGATCTGAAGTTCATTGTAAATTAAGGCAATGAATATTGCCTCGTATATAGAACACACCAATCTCAGCCCAACGCTTACCATAAGCGACATAGATAAAGTAATTGAAGAAGCTAAACAGCACGGCTTTTTAGGAGTTTGTATTCCACCTTTTTGGGTACGAAGAGCTTTTCGCGAAAGAGGTAATCACCAATTAATTTTAGTTACCGTAGCTGGATTTCCCCTTGGCTATAATATGACAGAGACAAAACTGGATGAGATTAAGCGCGCAATCGATAACGGGGTGGATGAAATTGATCTGGTATGGAATTTAACATCCTTTAAGACTGGCATTCCCTGGACAAAAATTGAAGTTGCCAAATGTGCTAAATTAGCACATGATCATGAAAGACTATTGAAAGTAATCATTGAGACTGCGTATCTTTCTGAATTAGAAATTGAAAATGCCTGTAAGCTATGTGCAGATGCCGGGGCAGATTTCTTAAAGACATCTACCGGATATGCTCCTTCAGGTGCAACAGTTGAACACATTACGTTAATGAAAAAAGTACTACCGTCATCCGTTGGTATTAAAGCATCTGGTGGAATTAAAACATACCATCAGGCTGCAGCATTGATCGATGCAGGCGCCAACAGGATAGGTACTTCTTCAGGAATTGCTATACTTGAAACAACCAATCTTAAACAATAATATCATAATGAGTCAAATTCTAGAACATGTTTTCCCTGTGGAAAACGACATTCCCGACCAGTTCAAAATTTCTCAAACAATTGATCAGCGAGAATATCTGATCAATGGCGAGTTAAAGGTTTGGAATGGGCCTTTGAATCCAGTAGCGAGTCCGGTGTTTGTGAAAGAAGGTAATGGATATAAACAGAAGATTATTGGAAGTACTCCGCTTTTAACTTCTAAAGAATCACTCGAGGCACTAGTTGCTGCTGCAAAGGCGTATGATCTAGGTCTTGGCCAATGGCCTACTTTGAGTGTTGTTGAGCGCATTGAGTATGTAGAGAAGTTTCTGGAAGCCATGCGTAAAAAGCGCACTGAAGTAGTAAAGCTTTTAATGTGGGAGATCGGAAAAACACTTAAGGATTCAGAGAAAGAATTTGACAGAACGTGTGATTATATTGTTGATACCATCAAGGCGTATAAAGACCTCGACAGAAACTCAGCAAAATTAATAGAAGATCAGGGATTCATGGCCCAGATCAGAAGAGTACCACTAGGCGTTGCGTTATGCATGGGCCCTTACAACTATCCGTTGAACGAAACATTTACAACACTATTCCCAGCTTTAATTATGGGAAATACTGTAGTGTTTAAGCCTGCGAAATATGGTGTCTTATTGATTCGTCCATTACTCGAGGCGTTTAGAGATAGTTTTCCTGCAGGTGTCATTAATATCATTTATGGTAAAGGGAGAGAAACAGTGGGCGCGTTAATGGAAAGTGGTAAGATTGATGTGTTTGCTTTTATCGGAACCAATAAAGGCGCTAATGATCTGAAAAGATTGCACCCTAAACCTCATCGCCTAAAAGCAATTTTAGGATTGGACGCTAAAAATCCAGCTATCGTATTGGCTGATGCCGATATTGACAATGCTGTTTCTGAATGCATTACCGGATCACTTTCTTTCAATGGACAACGTTGCACCGCGCTGAAAATTCTTTTTGTGCACAAGAGTATTGTAGATTCGTTTATAGAAAAGTTTAATGCTGAAGTTAAGAAACTAAAGCCTGGAATGCCGTGGGAGCCTGGTGTTGCGCTAACACCCGTACCTGAGCCAGGCAAAGTTGAATACCTGCGTGGCCTTGTTGATGATGCTAAAAAACATGGTGCGAAGATTATGAATGAGAATGGTGGAGAATATCTGAATTCATTCTTTTACCCTGCAGTGTTGCATCCGGTAAATGATAAAATGAAATTGTACTACGAAGAACAATTTGGACCGGTAGTTCCTATTGTACCGTTCGATGATAATGATGAAGCAATAAGGTACGTTGTAAACTCCAATTTTGGGCAGCAGGTAAGCATATTCGGTAAAGATTCGAAAGGCGTGGCAAAGTTGATGGACGCTTTTGTAAACCAGGTAGGAAGGATTAACCTAAATTCTCAAAGCCAACGCGGCCCTGATTCATTCCCTTTTAATGGAAGAAAAGATTCGGCAGAAGGAACGCTGTCTGTTGCTGATGCACTTCGTGTCTTCTCGATCCGCACTTTGGTGGCTACAAAAAGCACAGAAGCGAACAAGCAGATTCTCAGTACGATAATTCGTAACAGGGAGTCCGCATTCCTGAGTACAGAATATATATTTTAAAATTTAATGATCCTTTGCATGATATAATGCAAAGGATCTTTTAAAGCTTTTCATGATCAAAGCTTATCGCATTCGCGTAACCGGAAAAGTGCAAGGAGTATTCTTTCGCGCATCAACAAAATCAAAAGCTGACGAACTTGATGTCAAAGGCATGGTCTGTAACGAACCTGATGGGAGTGTTTACATTGAAGCAGAAGGTTCTTCGAAAAACGTTGAGCAATTCATTGGATGGTGTACCACAGGGCCACCACAAGCCCAGGTACATCGTTTTGATATGAAAGAAGCTGAGTCAAAGGGTTACGAGGATTTCCAGATTCAATTATAATCTTTAGACTTGTTATTGATTTATACGTATAACTTTTTACGTTTTGTAATATATCTGAGTTATGGGCGCAAAAATCACTTTAAGCTTTAACGACCTACTCATCAAGAGTTTTAAAATTTAGCTGACCATCCAAAGTTTGAGCTATTCACTTCTCCAACTTGCCTTGCCATTGCTTTTTATTTTGCTGAGAAAAAATGGAGAGCCGTGCAGGCTAAACAAAAATTCGATTGCTTGTAGTAAAATTGAAATAACACTTACTGATAAAAAGACAGTTGTTCAGGCAATCGGAAATAAAAACCATCGGTGATTTTGAAGACGGACTTCAGTACTATGCTGCGCTAAAATTCAAAATGCAAATGGATTATCACGGAGGATACTGATGACTTCCACTTCTCTGACATTGAAGTTCTAAATTGAAAAGCTTTTATTGAGAACGTAGCAGTAAATCGCTAAGCCATTTTCTTAACAATTCCTTTTTGTGGGTGAATTTTAATCTCGAAGAACTGACCGATAAATGCGTTCATCCTGTTATCGACCATTAAGAAAGGACTGTCAGCGGGATAAAAAACTGTAAGATCAAGTACTGCTCTCAAAAAGTTAGATTGTTTGCAAAATTCTTTTGTCCACTTTTTAAACTGCACTGACCATTCTTGCTGATACTTTTCAAAATCATTTTTGCCATCGAACAGAAATTGCAATTGATTATCGCCGTAGTATCGATACCGGAAAATTCCCATGCTTGTGATATAAAACTCTTCAAGATGGCGAAAATCGTTTCCTGTATGCTGTTGTATTTTGAGTGCGGTCTCATCCACAATGCCTAAAGGATTGCAACGCAACAAGTATTCTACTTTTACAAAGTCTACTAAATGCTGGAGAAGGGGTTGTTTGAGAGATAGCTGTGCCTCTTCGAGAATGTAATTCTTGTCTAATGGGAAGAATTTTCTGAGCACTGTTGTTTTTTGCGTTAGCAAAACTAATAAAAAAGGCCCTCGAAATGGAAGGCCTTGCGTGACAAAATTAATTTAAATCTTAAAATTTATCTGCACTAGCAGATTCGAAAGACATCCGATACTTCTCGGGCATTGACCCATTTCGCATTGATCCCACAGGAATAGAAGGATAAATTTCTTCCAGTGTTTTCACTTCATCCATAAATACTCTTCTGCTAATTTGATGGCGATTTAATTTCCGGGGATTGTCTATTCCGGCAGCAGCCATGAGTTCAACAAAGCTCTCAACCGTATGCTTATGGAAATTTGCGACCCTCACTTTTTTGTCATCGACCACTAATCCTTTTACCAGTTCCGGGTCTTGCGTAGCCACACCTGTTGGACAAGTATTCCGGTTACATTCCAACGCCTGGATACAGCCTAAAGCCATCATCATTGCGCGGGCACTGTTACACATATCCGCTCCTAGAGCTATTGCTCTTACCATTTGAAATCCTGTTAAGATCTTGCCGGAAGCGATAAGCTTAATGTGCTGGCGGATATCAAAACCTTTCAGTATGTTATCAACGAAAGCCAGCCCATCAACCAAAGGCATGCCGACAAAGTTTGAAAACTCAGGTGGCGCTGCTCCCGTACCACCTTCACCTCCGTCAACCGTAATGAAATCAGGATAGATATCAAGTTCTATCATTGCCTTACAAATTGAGATGAATTCGCTTTTCCTTCCGATACAAAGCTTGAACCCAACTGGTTTTCCACCAGATAAGTCGCGCATGTTTTTAATAAAAAGCATCATCTCCCGCGGTGTTGTAAAGGCACTGTGAAATGGAGGGCTGAAGACAGTAGTGCCTGGCTTTACCAACCTGATGGCTGCAATTTCTGGTGTATTTTTTTTGGCAGGAAGAATTCCTCCATGTCCTGGTTTGGCACCTTGCGATAATTTTAATTCAATCATTTTTACCTGAGCACGTGATGCGTTTTTAGTAAAGGCATCAGCATTAAAATTTCCATCTTCATCGCGCGCACCAAAGTAACCCGTACCAACTTGCCATATCAAATCACCTTCATATTTCAGGTGATGAGGGCTAATGCCACCTTCCCCTGTATTATGCGCAAAGCTTCCAATTCGAGCACCAGAATTTAACGCTTCAACCGCTACGCCACTTAAAGAGCCAAAGCTCATGGCTGAAACATTTAAAACACTTGCAGCGTATGGTTGCTTGCAATCTTTGTTTCCTACCTGAACGCGTGGATGATGATCAACCTTATGAAAATCAATGGGCACAATGGAATGACTCATCCATTCGTAACCTTCTGCATACACATTTAACTGTGTTCCAAAAGGTGTAGTATCCACTTGTTTTTTTGCACGTTGATAAATAACAGAACGGTCGTTTCTGTTAATCGGAGCACCATCCGTATCGGACTCGACAAAATACTGCTGGATTTTAGGCCGCATGTCTTCGAAAACATACCGCAGCCTTCCCAATACCGGAAAGTTTCTTTTAATCGATTGCTTGGTCTGAATCATGTCCTGTACACCCATGTAAATGACAGGTCCAATTACAAGTAAAAGAATCAAAGCAGGAAGCCAGAATACCGACCAGATAATAACAAGTAGCGTTACGATGATGCTACTGATAATAAAAATTTTTCTCATAGTGGGACGGGTACAGTAATAGATCAAATATAGTGAAATGAGATGTGGCTCCTACCGGAGCATGGCTTTAATTCAAGCAGCGTTTGATCAGCAGGATGCTCCCTATTGAAGCCAAAATGCCAGCTATAATCTATATCGTTTTAAGAAATCAATGATATAGTCACCAAGGCTTTAGTAATAACAACTCGTATAAAGTCTGCAGCATGCTCACTTTATTTATCTTTATTTCCGAGTTCAAGAATATCAATAAGTTTTTAAAAGGTTTTATGCCTTGTCTCTTAGTAGCACTTAATTATACTGTACAAAGCTTGGAGGTTTAATAAAGCTGGCGCTGTACTTTATCCTTAAGTTACTGCTAAGGCTCACTTTAAAATTGGTCAGGTCCGGCAATGTTCGAGGGTAGTACATCAGCCTCAATTCTACCGTTCCGAATACAAAGTTTTCGTTTCTTGTTCTTAGTCCTCCACCCAAACCGAAATATGGTTTATTGTCAAACAATGTTTCATCTTTTGGTGCTATCCACGCCATTTCACCATACGTAAAAGGTGCCATTCTAAAACCAAAAAATTCAAGTGGTGTAAAAACAAGCGTCTCCGCGTTAATGTGAAAACGTTTCGTGCCCCATAAGCTATCCGCAGAAAATCCCTGCAAACCAAATTCTTGGTTGATGTCTAACGGAAGCGTTGTTTGTTGATTTAAAACATAGGTGATATCTCCCCCTAGCGTTTGCCTGATTAATAGTTTTTTATAGGTCATCAACCTGCTCACGACCGAACCCGAAAGAAGCATCGTAACATCTTTTAGTCCGTCGTACTTGAATCCTCCGGCACGTAGGGTTAGGTTATAGAACTGGCCGTTTTTATTAACAATTGATTTTCCTAGATCAAATCCGAGATATGGTCTTTCTAATTTTAATTGTCGCGCCCAGCCAAAATAGATTGACATGTTATGGCCGTAGGGCACATCTTCCGTTCGCCCAAAACCATAGATGTACCTGGCTGTATAGAAATTTTGTTTGAAGAATGTTAAACCCGCCAATACAAAAGTGCGGTTGTTATAAATTGGGTTTTCCTTTTCGCGATTTTGTTCAGGGCGCAGCGGAAAATGCTGATCGAATGCCCTGATTGCTACAAAATGTCTGTTCCGATCACGGCTATTAGAACGTGCGCCAATGTTGTACCCAATCCAAAAGTCATTGACTAAATATCGATAATTGCGAAAAACAGAATCTTGCAAACCGTAAGCGTTTCTGGACCAATTGCGGCTTATTTCAATACCTCCGGCAAATTCCGTATAAGGTGAAACCAAGGGACGATCCAATCGGATGTAATATGCTTTCTCTTCCTCGTAACCATAACTGCTTCCCGTATTCAATTGAGTGTAGCCAACCGTTGCATTAATGAAGCTTCCGCCTAAACTGTTTTTTCGATATTGAAATTCGTATCCGAAAGGAGGATCTCTTCCTTCCTCAACCAAGCCGTTAAACTGAACACGCTGGCCCATGCCAAGAAGATTAACATCGTATAGTTTAAATTTCGTTTTGGTAGGACTACTTGGATTAAAACTTCCGCCAAGACTAAATACGTCACGTGTCATCACAATAACATCAACTGAGTCCTCGGAATGTTTTAGTGGTACGATGAATAATTTTGCATCGAGAATAAAATCCAGATCGCGGAGGTATCGTTCGTTATCCGCCATTTTGAATGGATTAACTTGCCGGTTTTCATGAATAAACAGATGATCTCTTATCAGCCAGGACTTTGAATCGGAATGAAGGCTGTTCCCAATTTTGGTAAGTGTATTTTTGATGCGCCTCGTTGTATCCGTTACAGTTTTGTCGAAGCCGATTTGTTTAATAATAATCTGTCTGATAATTTTTCCTTCGTAAGGCATGAAGAAGTCCTCACTTTTAATAGTAGCAGCAGCATTTTTGGAAGGCCTTCTGGTAATGGATTTCATCAGGCGTTTAGAGAGTTTACTTTCTTTGATATCCTGAATAATCTGTTCTGCTCTGCTTGTATCTTGTTTAATAGTACTTGTATCGCTCTTGGTCTTAACGGTATCCTTTTTCTGTGCATGGCAAACGAATGCCCCACTTGTAAGGAGTGTTAAAAGAATCAAAAGCAAAAATTTGGAAAATGTCATACGTGATTACCCTATCCAATAAAAACAAGTACCAACAATAAAAGATTAAAAAAATTATAAAAGGTAATAATCCGTAACGGACTTTTTTATTTTTTATTGGCAAGATAAACTCCTCCAATAATCGCGGCCATGCCTATAAAGTGTCCTAAAACCAACTGCTCTCCATCTAATAATCCCCACATTACAGCCACTATTGGAATCAGATAAGTAATAGAACTTGCAAATAAAGGTGTGCTTATTTTAATAAGACGGTTGAATAAAATGGTGGCTATTGATGTGCTCATGAAACCGAGCAATATCAGATAGCTGAGTGCTTCCCATGCACCTTCTTGTGCAGCAATTGTTGTGGTAAAGGGAGAAAATAAAAGCAAATAAATAAGGGCTAACGGTCCTATAAGCATTAACGAAACCGATGTGATGGTTAGTGCTTTCAAATCACCAAACTTAAACTTGATAAAGTTCACATTCATTCCATAACAGATGCAGGCGACAATAACAAAGATTGCATACAAATTAATTCCTCCAATCTCGCCTCCCGCACGGGAAATAATTAGTAAAATGGTTCCTGCCAATCCAATGAAAATTCCAAGTAGTGAGCTGGCCTTAAATCCTTGTTTAAAAATGATAACACCTATAATCATGGTACAAATAGGTGTAAGACTGTTCAGAATACCAGTAATGGCACTGTCCATTTGAGTTTGCGCAGTAGCAAAGAGAAATGCTGGAAAGAATATTCCCAATAGCCCTGATAAAAGTAGTTTAGGATAATGGTTTCCTTTTAACTCCTTCAATCGCGTAAGCGCAAAAGGCAATAGAAATACCGATGCCGCCACAACCCGAATTGCACCTACTTCTCCAGCAGAAAAAACTTTTAAGCCTCGCTTCATTAGGATAAAAGAGGTGCCCCAGATAAGTGTTAAGACTACCAATAAAAGGATAGAGGATGATTTACGACTTTCTACTTCGGACATATATTGGTAAATAAGCGTCAAAGATTAATATTCCGAAGACTAAATCAAATCTGGTTCTTGCGAAGTACAGGATTAACAGAAAATTATATGGCATGACCGCAGGACCTTGAGAAGGTAATGAGTACAGTACGAATTATGAGGTACAAATCAAAGCAGTTCTATCCCCTGAAAAGTCCATACCTCTTAATACAATCAAGAAATTACTCGAGGAAATAAAAGCATTTTATTCTTAGGTGCAACTTAAAACTTGCGTCAGGTCTTAAAAAACTTTTAGAATGAGTTGCGTGTTGTGATGAGAAAATAACAATGAGCAGGGCATTTTTAAGAGACATGGATGACCAATGGTTGAATGAGATTGCACCGACCATAAATGCTTTGAGTCGTTTTCTTACAATGGAAAACAATGGTGTGAGAGTGTATGAAATAAAAAATCATTTTTCTCCTGATGGTCGCCAGGTGTACGAGATGAGCAATGGGCTTTGCTATGCAAAAGATAGTGAAGGAACGTGGGCAGTTGTGTAACTCGTTGCTAACCTTATGGCTGGTGTAAAGAGACTCTTTTAAAGTCATTTCTCAGGCTGCTTTTAGTGCCTATCGGAAAAAACAGTAAGCAGCAGGAATTAAATACACCTGGGTATAGAAATTTTTGTGTGAACGTTGGGAAGTGAGTTATGGAATATTTTGTTGAGGAGTATCACGTAGGAAATTTGATTATCCAATTATCAATTCAGGAGCAAAAGGGCTGTCGGGTTATTTTCACGGCGAAGGATGTAGATAATAGAAGAGTTTGGAAAACGCCCGTTATGGACAATAACGGAAAAGTAAAAGTTTACCCAAACCAGCAAGAGGCAATTCTAGATGCAAAGAAAAAATTAAGCAAACTATTTAATGATTAGCTAGCGGTTGGGTTCTGTGCAATAGCATTATCGCCATTCATAATATGATTTCTTTGATATTCTTTAAGAAAAGGATTGGGAAACGTTGAAGTAAAAGGAATTACACTTTCTATTTCACTGAGCTTTAAATTATTCCGGGCTAAGAGATATCCAGTCACATCATAGCTTTTCAAAATGACTACAGGATCACTGTCGGTTATCAAGACATCACTAACTTGTCATCTTCGGTTGTCAGTATGTTTATAAAAATATGGGGATTTTTTACATCATTCAAGATAATGACAAGCCCGAGCTTCAATATGCGAAGTGAGTTTTTTTATTAAAAACAGGATTCGTATACATTGAACGAAAGGGACAAACGGTTTTAATTTCTGCTAATGAAATATGATCCCGTTGCAGGAGAACGCCATTGAGATCGTATCGTTTGAGTTCAACAATTTGCTCCGTGCCCGCGGTAAAAAAGTCTTCAACGCCCGTGAGAAACATGCCTTCACCCAATGCAGGGCAGTAAATTCCTAGCACGGTGCCTGTATTTTTACTGTTGACTAATTCTTTTATGATTCCTTTTCGTGACTTCACCATTCTTAATGATGGGTTCAACCCAGCAAAGAGCGATTCACTATTAGCGGATAAATAAGTCCTGATTCTTTCGATGAACGCTATCATACAGCAATGAAAGGTCGGTTATGTCTGTAAATAGCAAAAAAACTATGCCAATGGCCGCTGAGCCAATGTCATCTTTTGGCTGTTCCTGCCTTTTTTCGAGAGGGACCAGCACGGCCTACTTCACTTACTCAGAGACTTAACGCATAATCACGGTTGTATCAAAGGCAACCATTATGAAATTCAGAACAATACCCAGGGCTCCTTCAATCAAACAGTATAATGCTCTTCGAAACCTAGCGGGATGGCCGACATTCCATGAAAAGTTAGTAGAAGAGGCATTAAGAAATTCTCTTTATGTATTTCGTGTTTTAGATGAAAATGAAACTCTGGTGGGTATGGGCCGTGTAATCGGGGATAATGCAATTTATTTACACATCCAGGATGTAGTCGTTCACCCCGCATATCAACGAGGGGGAATCGGGAAAATTAATAATGCGTGAATTACTGATTATATTGAAAGTGTAGGTGGAAAGAATACAAACATTGGTTTGATGTGCAGTAAAGGGCGCGAGGATTTTTATAAAGACTTTGGTTTTGCCGAAAGACCAAGCGAAAAATTTGGCGCAGGAATGATTAAAATAAAAGATGAATAGAATACGGGAATGGATTGTACCGATAGACGAGGTTACAGAATCGTTTAAAGCTGATTTCGGTAAATTAGATACTGAACAATTAAACTGGAAACCAGAAGCAAATACTTGGAGCATCGCTCAAAATATTGATCATTTAATGGTGATCAATAGAACTTACTTTCCTATTGTTGATGCTATTCACAGCAACACTTATAAGCTGCCATGGATTTCAAAACTTGGTTTCGTGATGAATTTCTTCGGGAAGTTTATTCTTAAGTCGGTCAACCCTGACAGAAGAAATAAAATAAAAACTTTCCCAATGTGGCACCCACAGTCCAGCACCATGGAGAGCGATATTCTGCAACAATTTGAAAGGCATCAGGCGGAGTTGAAAGACTTTATTATGAGCTGTAAAGATTTATTAGCAAAGAAGACAGTGATCTCATCTCCGGCTAATAAAAATATTGTCTATAAGCTTGAAACAGCGCTTGATATCATTGTTACCCATGAAAAAAGACATTTACAACAAGCTCGCGAACTCCTTTTAGTGTTGCCCAAGAAACAACTTTAACAAGAGTCCTAGACAGTAATTAATGATCCGCTATAACGTTCAGTCACCTCATCCAGAATTAGAAGGACTTCTTCAAAACTATCAGCTTCAACAAGTCGCATTCTGTAGGGTTTAAATTCTGCAACACCTTTAAAGTAATTCGTATAATGTTTGCGCATTTCAAAAATGCCTAACCGATCTCCTTTCCAACGAATAGAGAATTCAAGATGTTTTCTTGTCGCCCGAACGCGCTCGCTCATTTCTGGAGGCGAAGGTCTTACACCATACTTGATATAATGTTTTACTTCATTGAAGATCCACGGATAGCCTATTGCCGCCCGACCAATCATTACGCCATCAACACCGTATTGATTTTTGTACTCCAATGCTTTCTGAGGCGAATCAATATCACCATTACCGAAAATCGGAATGTGCATCCGTTGGTTTTCCTTAATCTTACCAATCAGCGTCCAATCTGCTGCACCTTTATACATTTGAACACGCGTTCTTCCGTGTACTGTTAAAGCTTTGATACCAATGTCTTGTAATCGCTCAGCGACTTCAACAATATTTTTAGAATTGTCATCCCATCCTAAGCGGGTTTTTACGGTGACTGGAAGGTGTGTACATTTCACAATCTCTTCAGTCATCTTCACCATCTTAGGAATGTCTTGAAGTAATGCTGCACCCGCACCGCGGCATGCAACTGCTTTCACAGGGCATCCGTAATTAATGTCAATCAGATCAGGATTTACTTCAGTCGCTATTCGCGCCGACTCCACCATATTTCCGATATCACCACCAAACAATTGAATTCCAATAGGCCGTTCATACTCGAAGATGTCGAGTTTCTGGCGACTCTTAGCGGCATCACGAATTAATCCTTCAGAAGAAATAAATTCCGTATACATGAGGTCGGCACCACCTTCTTTACATACAGCTCTGAAAGGCGGGTCGCTCACGTCTTCCATAGGGGCCAGCAGCAGCGGAAAATCTCCTAATTCTATGTTGCCAATTTTTGCCATATTTGCCCTGAATCCTGATTTTTGTCAGGATTAGGAATCATAAAGTTAAGCCATTTCCCTGGAAAATGTTGGAAAATGAATTAAGCAATCGCACCGAAAGGCACCCTGTTGTTTCTCTATTATTAATACTAATTATTGTAGGGCTTGGGTTTATTATTGTTGGTCCTCTTATAGGATTTCTTTTCGCCCTTCCCTTTTATCCTGGCTCTATGATGGAACTTGCTTCTTCACTTCAGGCTCCTTCTGATAATCCAGAAATAAAAATTCCGCTCTATGTTATTCAAGGCTTTGCCACCTTCATCGGATTAATAGTTGGGCCTGCATGGTTTCTATCAACAGAAAAAAAGACTATCAAAGAATTTTTTACAACCAATACACTGGGAGCGCTGCCTGTGATGATTACAGTAGTAATTGTAATTGTCTTCATGGCCGTAAATTCAATTTTTATCGAATGGAATTCTTCTTTTCAATTCCCTGAATTTGCAAAAGAATTTGAAGCATGGGCGAGAGAAAAGGAAGATCTCGCGGCTGAAATGACAAAATTCTTAACACAATTTGATTCTGTTTATCAGGTCATGTTAGCACTTTTTGTTATTGCCGTATTACCAGCGTTTGGAGAAGAAATTGTGTTTAGAGGAATTATTCAGAATCAGTTGTTCCGGGCTACAAGTAACAAACATGTTGCCATCTGGTTTGCTGCATTCCTTTTTAGTGCTATTCATTTTCAATTTTTCGGGTTTGTACCACGGTTGCTTTTAGGTGCTCTATTTGGTTACCTGTATTACTGGTCTGGCAGTTTGTGGTTTGCAGTGATTGCCCACTTTGTAAATAATGGATTCTCTGTTCTTGCAATGTATTTTTATCAAAGAGGTACTGTTGACTACGATTTAGAGAGTCCGGAAGCTGTTCCTGCAACAGTTATAATATTCAGTTCGCTGTTAACCATGGCGTTACTTTACTATTTTTACAAGTACTTCGAAAACAGGAAACCCCACATCGACACATTGTGACAGGAGTTATACGGAAATACAATAATCTTACACAAAGGATTATTACTGGTATTATTGGTTCTGCCGGCATTATTACTGCCGTGTGTCTTAGTCCCTGGACTTACTTCGCAATATTTTTTGTCATTTGTCTTTTTACACTAATCGAGTTCTATAAACTGGCCGGGCTTGATGGCCTTGTCCCTCAAACTTCACTTGGAATTTTATCCGGTCTCTTAATTTTTTGCATGTCTTTTTTTATTGAGATGCAGTTGATCTCATACCGATATTATTTTCTCATCTTCCCTTTAATTGCTTGCGTCTATATCGTTAAGCTCTACAAAAAGTTTGAGCGTAAACCTTTTACTAACATTGCATTTACCTTTCTGGGGATTTTTTATGTCGCTATTCCTTTCGGGCTGCTTAATACTGTTGCATTGGAAGATGGAATCTATAATTATGAAGTGATTTTTGGTTGCTTGTTTATACTATGGGCTACGGATACAGGCGCATATTTTGCCGGCACTTTTTTCGGTAAAAGAAAATTGTTTGAACGAATCTCTCCGAAGAAAACGTGGGAAGGTTTTATAGGCGGAGCAATACTAGCTTTAATATTTGCCTATGGATTATCGACATACTTTCATTCGCTCAGTGTATTGCAGTGGATGATTGTAGGGGTCATTATTATTATCGGAGGAACATTCGGTGATCTTGTTGAATCATTGTTAAAGCGAAGTATCGAAATAAAAGATTCTGGAAATGCACTGCCCGGTCATGGAGGTTTTCTTGACCGGTTTGATGGTTTGTTAATATCAGCTCCCTTTATTGTAGCATATCTCGAAATATTTTAAGTAAGTTATTAAGGCTTAAAACGTTGCCAGGTTATGTTAAAAAAACTTAACAACTATTTCAAACCCGAAAGGATTACGGTGTAATTTTTCTGCGTTTTATTATTGGCTGGAGGCTTATTGATGGTACCCAGGACAATGTTTTCAGCTGGGCAAGAATGCTTGAATTTCGTGATTTTCTCGGCCAGCTCGGTGTCCCTTATCCTTTGGCTGCAGCCAATATTTCTGTATACGCCCAATTTGTCTGCGGCATACTTTATCTATTTGGCGCATTTACGCGTGTAGCGGCATTAGTGATGATCATTAACTTTCTTGCGGCACTTTACATTGCGCATGTTGGAACGACTTTCGAGCAATCTTTTGATGCGCTAATGATGTTATTTGGCTCTGTTTTCTTTCTTTTTTCTGGTGGCGGAAAATTATCAGTAGATGAAATTATTTTTCAGCAGCGTTAATTATGGGTTATTTCTTCTTCACAGAATTTAATATGTTATAGAATGACATTTCCAATAATCAGCTAGCTTTGCAACCGATTTAGATTTGTATTAGTCTAGTTAGAACCGACCATTAGATGCCAATTTGTAAAGGTGCGCGAAACAGAAAAATCAATCTTTTTATATGGCTTATATCGAACCAGCTCCGCTGAGTAAAGACAGGGAAAACCCTTTTGAAGCAATGATGTCACGTTTTCATGTGGCATCGCAAATTCTTGGATTAGAAGACGAAATTTATAACGTACTAAAAGTTCCAGCACGCCAGGTGATTGTTTCGTTGCCTATAACCATGGATGATGGAACGATAAAAGTTTTTGAAGGTTATCGTGTTATTCACTCAACAATTCTCGGTCCCTCTAAGGGTGGAATTCGTTTCGATCTCAACGTAAATCTAGATGAAGTAAAAGCATTAGCCGCATGGATGACCTGGAAATGTGCAGTTGTTGATATTCCATACGGTGGCGCAAAAGGTGGTGTTACCTGTAACCCACGCGAAATGTCTGCCGGTGAAATAGAAAGATTAATGCGGGCTTATACGCAAGCGATGGCAAATGTTTTCGGGCCAGACCAAGATATACCGGCACCTGATATGGGCACAGGCCCAAGAGAGATGGCTTGGTTAATGGATCAATATTCAAGAATTCAAGGCATGACGACACCTGCAGTCGTTACAGGTAAGCCGATCGTGTTAGGTGGGTCACTAGGAAGAACCGAAGCGACAGGCCGCGGCGTAATGGTGGCTTCAATGGCGGCCATGGAGAAAATGAAGATCAATCCTTATAAAGCGTCTTGCGCCGTTCAGGGATTTGGTAATGTTGGTTCGTGGGCAGCGCGTTTGTTGCACGAGCGTGGTTTGATTGTTCAATCGATCAGCGATATATCTGGTGCTTACTTCAATGAAAAAGGAATAGATATCGAAGCTGCAGTAAAATATAGAGAAGTAAACAAAGCTTCATTAGAAGGTTTCCCTGGTGCTGAAAGAATTTCAAACGAAGATCTGCTAACACTTCCTGTGGACCTATTGGTGCCTGCTGCCACTGAGGATGTAATTACTGTTAGCAATGCCCCAAATATTAGAGCGAAATTAATTGTAGAAGGTGCTAACGGACCGACGTCATCAAAAGCCGACAACATCATTAATGAAAAGGGAATTTTAGTTGTTCCTGATATTCTTGCCAACGCTGGCGGAGTAACTGTTTCATATTTTGAGTGGGTACAAAATAGGTTAGGTTATAAGTGGACTGCGGACCGCGTTAATCGCAGATCAGACCGCATCATGAAAGATGCCTTCACCAATGTTTATAAAATTTCTCAAGAGTATAAAGTACCGATGCGTATAGCAGCATACATGGTTGCGATTGATAAAGTCGCGAAGACTTATAAATATAGAGGCGGTTATTGAAAAGTTTTAATTCTGCCAGGAGAAGAGGCGGCTACTGTAGCTGCCTCTTTTTGTTTTAATCCAGGTAACATCAAATGCGTGCGACCATTATTTTTTAGAAGATAGAATACTTAAATTTGCAATCCAGGTAAAGCTGGCGCTTACAACAAAATCTTTAATTCTAACTTTTATTATGACCATACATCGTGAAGGCCACATTGTCATATTTGTTTTATTACTTCTTCTTTTTGGCCTCAACTGGGCAGTATTTTATTTTTATCCTCAAAGCCCTCTTGTTCAAAACTCTGCTATCCTTGTGAGTGTAATCTTCTATTTGCTGATCTTACAATTCTTCCGTAATCCTATTTTCCAGATTACCGCAAATAACAAGCATGTACTCGCCCCTGCTGACGGAAAAGTTGTAGTGATTGAGGAGACAGTGGAACCAGAACATCTGAAGGATAGAAGAAAGCAAGTTTCGATATTCATGTCACCTGTGAACGTCCATGTTAACAGAATGCCAGTAAGTGGCATGATCAGCTACTTCAAATATCATCCAGGAAAATATTTGGTAGCGTGGCATCCTAAATCAAGTACTGAAAATGAAAGAACAACTGTAGCAGTTAAAACCAAGGACGGCAAAGAAATCCTTTTCCGCCAGATTGCAGGCGCACTTGCAAGAAGAATAAAATTCTATATCAAAGAAGGACAACAGTTAGAGCAAGGTCAGGAGTTTGGCTTTATAAAATTCGGGTCACGCGTAGATGTATTTCTGCCGCTGGATGCAAAAGTTACAGTTAAAATAGGAGAGATCACAAAAGGCGGTCGCACTATTATCGCGGAACTTGCATAGTGTATTTTGTACACCGGCAACTAACACTTGGTATTTATTGGCATTGTTTTATATCTTGGACCCATTGGTACCAGCTAATTTAAAATTCAGATTTATAGATTACACTCTACTTCATAAATCAATTGTCCTATTTATCTAGTAACTATGAAGACGTCTTCAATTAAATTCTCGTCAGCCAAGGCTGATTTCTTCAGCACCTTGAATCATCGTGTTAATGATTATTTTAAAGCTAAAAGTATTAGTCGTTACGCTAATGGCGAAATGGTTTTTAAAACCGTTTTTATGCATCTGCTATACTTTGTTCCTTATGTGTTGATGATCACGTCGACTGTTTCTGGTACTTTGTGGATGTTCATACTTTGTTTGATCATGGGCCTTGGTCTTGCTGGGATAGGACTTTCAGTGATGCATGACGCTAATCATGGAGCGTATTCAAATAAAAGTTGGATTAATAACCTGATTGGATATTCTCTCAATCTTGTAGGAGGGAATGCCTTCAATTGGAAAATGCAGCACAATGTATTGCATCATACCTATACAAATATTCACGATGCAGATGAAGATATCAGTCCTCGTGGGATCTTGCGCATGTGTCCGCATGGCCAATGGAAGGCGATCCACAAGTACCAACATCTTTACGCGTGGTTCTTTTACGGATTGATGACCCTCGTGTGGGTAATTGCTAAAGACTTCGACAGAATTGTAAAGTATCAACGTGAAGGATTAGTTAAAAGACATAAAGCTGACATCCGCACCGAATGGCTGGTATTGATTGTTACGAAAGTGGTTTATGTAAGCTACATTTTTGTGATTCCGATGTTAGTTTTACCGGTAGCATGGTGGCAGGTGTTAGTAGGATTTGCGACTATGCACTACGTTGCAGGATTTATACTTGCCGTTATTTTTCAGCCTGCGCATGTTGTGGATGGCACTGAATATCCCCTTCCTAATGAAGAAGGTAAGATGGAAAACAGCTGGGCTATCCATCAATTACATACTACTACCAATTTTGCTAATAGAAATCGAATTCTTTCCTGGTATGTAGGAGGATTGAACTACCAGGTTGAACACCATTTGTTTCCTAATGTCTGCCACGTTCATTACAGAAAGTTGTCTGACATCGTAAAGCAAACTGCGCAGGAATTCGGACTTCCCTACAAATCAATACCTACATTCAGAGGTGCACTTTTAGCGCATGGAAAATTGTTAAAAGAATTAGGTAAACGTCCTGTTGTGACACAACAATCTGTAGCTGCAGCAGCCTAAAGGTGAAACCTATTTTACTTTTGCACGGAGCGCTTGGTTCCTCCACTCAAATGATACCATTACAGGAAGCCCTTATGAAAGAGGGCTTCACTGTTTATACCTTAAATTTCTCTGGTCATACGGGAGTTCCTTTTGCTTCTGCGTTCGGAATTGAAACGTTTGCCGAAGATGTTAGTCAATTCGTGAATAAGAATAATATTTCTAAGATCGACATTTTCGGATATAGCATGGGTGGTTATGTTGCATGTTGGTTAGCGCTTAACAAACCTTCCTTCATTTCCAAGATTGTAACACTCGGGACTAAATTTGATTGGAGTGAAGAATCGGCACTAAAGGAAGTGCACAAATTAGATCCTGAAAAAATTCTGGTAAAAGTGCCAGCGTTTGCAAGAATCCTTGAACATCGTCATGCACCTAGTGACTGGAAGATACTAATGCAAAAAACATCAGCTATGATGTTGGGGCTTGGCAGCCAACCTCTTTTGAATGAAGGTGAATTTAAAAGAATATCACATGACGTGTTGATCTTGCAGGGTGATAAAGATGACATGGCCGATGAGCATTATAGTGAGCATGTTTCCAAAGTTCTTCCTCACGGAAATTTCCACCTGTTAAAAGACACGCCTCATCCAATTGAAAAAGTTGAGTTATCGACACTTGTGCGACACATTGCTGGATTTATACGATCAGAGAAATCTTAGGCCTATTTTTGCGCCCCACCACATTTTTAAATTGAGGTCATTTCCAAAATCTCGGTCCGAGAGAATTTTCGGCTTGTAATGGGTGAAGATATTTTTATATCCATCTTCTGTTTTGTCCGTAATATATCCATTAAGCGTTACACCAAGTGTTATTGAGAATGCTTTTGTTGTTTGGTAGTCGAGACCAATATAAAGCTTGTTCAATACATTAATCGCATTAAAATCATTTCCGTACATGATTTGGTTTGCGGTTACATCCAGGTTTAAATAAAACTTGCGCGATATTTTCGGTGCTGTTCCAAGCCCATAACCAAACGTCCAATAAGTAGAGTCTTTTCCAAAAGTGTTTGGTTTGGCACCTGCGGTAAAGATGTTATAAAAGTGATGCACGCCAGTTCTAAACGCTGCATTGGTATAGAAAACCTCATCTGCCGAAATTTCAATTTTGTGATAGCCCTTTAATACAAAACTAAAAAGACCAACAGGCACACCTCGAATGCTATCAGAGATATTCACCAAGCCAAATTGACTTCCTTTTATTTTCGTACCATAATTTAAGATGCCTGCAACCTGCGAACCTTTTAAATGCCCTCCACTAAAATTGAAGAGGCCCGCCACTTGCGATCCCTCATGATGTCGAGCAGTGAAATTCCAGAGACCTGCAATTTGTGATCCTTCAAAATCGCGTGCTGTAAAATTGAAGAGTCCAGCAACTTGACTAGGCCCTGCGTTATGGGTGGAAAAATTAAAAAGACCTGCAACGTGCGAGCCTTTCTGTTCTCCTATAGTAATGTTACTTAAGCCAGCGAAATGAAATCCAGCCGAGGTTGAATTTGTAAAATTAAAAAGGCCTGCAGCAGAAATTGAATTTGTAGAATTCCAATTGAAATTTGCAAGCCCTGCAACTTGTCCACCTTTTGTTGCATTGTAATTACTGTTAAAGAGCCCTGCGATTTGTGCACCCTCCATTGTTCCACCAACGGTATTAAAAAGCCCGGCAACCTGGCCTCCTGTTACATCACCCCTATCAATATTGAACAATCCTCCCAGTTCGAATTTCTTCGAACCCATTGCATATCCGCCAAAAGCATTAAATGAAAAATCATTTACCACGTTTCCACTTAGTAAATGATTGGTTCCAATAAAGGGCACGAATGAAAATTGTGCTACACGATGGAGTGTATCGCGAATGTTTACAAGTTCGGGTCTTTTAGGATGTAAGATTTTTTCAGACCAAAATCTTTTCAATTTTTCACCTACACTATCTGCCACTGTCAAGAATTTCTTCTTATCAACTTTTATAGGAATGTTTAAAAGTCTTCGTCTTGCGGAAGAAACGACTACAACCGTATCTGAATAATTTTGTTTATTAACCGAAAGGTTGACATCAGTTGCCGGCTTGTCAAGCTTGATCTCAAAATATCCATATGAATCTGTAACTGCTGATGACAGGGTAATCGGATCATAGACACTTGCATTTTTTACACGTTCACCTGTAGCTTCATCTACTACATAACCCGTTAAAATTTTGTCGTCAGGTTCTTCAGAAACATTTTTTGCTTTCGTAAGAATGATATACTTAGAGCGGACTTTATATTCAATAGAACCATTAAAGATTTCATCTAGAATCTGGCGAACAGTTTTATTAACGAAGTTGTGGCTTACAATTTTATCCGTGTCAACAACAGAAGAGTTGTAAGAAAATGTAAAGCCGCCTTGATGTGAGATTTTCCTTAACGAGGCATCGAGCCGTTCTTGTTGCAGCGAAATAGTTATTGTTCTCTCGAGCAGGGGGGCACTTTTTTGTGCGTGAACAATGCCCGATGTAATGACAAATAGTAAAACCAGATATGCAATGAACCCCTTCATACGTTCACTCTCCACAACCTGATCCTACAAGCTCAATTCCATTCCCTGAATTCTTGACTGTTACGCCAAGTGTTTCTGCAATTACATTGGATATTTCATCAATATTTTCATCATTAAATGTGACGGTAAGACGGCACTTCTTTAACTTCTCATTGATGCTGATCTTTTTATCGTAGACACTATTGAGGGTTTGTACTACAGTTTTCAAATCTGTATCGCTGAAGATAAAAAACTTTGTTTTATAGGCAGTAACATTTGGCTCCGGCTCTTCAATTGTAAATGTCTTTGTCTTTTTATTGTAAATGCCTTTGCCATTGGTTCGTAAATAAACTCCTGAATCGGTATCAGTATAAAACATTACTTCCCCTTCTTCAACCACTACTTCAATTGTATTAGATTCAGGATATGCTTTAACATTAAACGATGTGCCGATATCTTTTATAAACACGCCATCTGCTTCCACAACAAATCGCTTGTCGTCATTATGATTAATATTAAAATAAGCTTCGCCCGACAACTTCGCGATGTGTGTATTTTTCTTTTTATTGAAGGAGTACACCAGTTTTGTTTGCTTATTTAAAAACACATCACTTCCATCTGGGAGTGTATCTGTCTCAGTGGTTTTCTCAGCAACAACTTCCAGTACTTTTTTATCGGATTTATTAAAGCTGAGATAAGAAAAAATGCCAATGCTTAAGATGATAATGATACTTGCCGCAATCTTCCAATAGATTCCTATTCCCTCATGCCTTGTTTCAAAAGGAACGACTTTTCCTTTTCCGGATTGCTTAAGTTTTTGTCTTACTTTATTCCAAGCCTCATCGGTATCAAATTGCTGCCACTCCACAACGTTCGCAGCTTTACTATAAACAAGTTTAATTTGATCAAAATATCTTTTGTTCCCTTCACTTTCGGCTATCCATCTTTCAACAAAACGTACTTCCTCCCCTGAAGCTTCGCGAGCAAGATACTTTCCAATAAGATCGTCAATATGGTTATTTGCTTGTTCCACTAGTTCACTTGAAAAATTCTCTCACAACTGTTAAACACAGGCCTATCAAAGGAAGAAGAATCGGTAAATATTCCTTTAATTGTTCGCGCATAATTTTAAGCGCTTTTCCCATATGGTTTTCAACTGTCTTCACTGATATTTCTAACTGATCTGCTATCTCCTGATATTTTAATTCTTCGAACCTGCTCAACTTAAATACGAGCCTGCATTGTTCAGGTAACTTCTGAATTGCTTCCTGAATTTTGGACTCTAATTCAATTGATCCCACAGCTTGTGCAACTGACTCGTAGCCCGGATTAGTTAAGGCCAATTCTTCGCCTACATATTTTTGTTTAATCTTCTCATGCTTGATTACATTCAAACACGCATTGCGAACCATCGCATAGAAGTAAGATTTTGCTGAAGTGCGGATGTTTAATGATTCACGCTTTTCCCAGACGGAAAGAAAAGTAGCTTGTACAATTTCTTCTGACTCCTCCTTGTCCTGAAGGAAGGTGTGGGCATAATTGCAGAGCGGCTGGTACAGTGACTTAAAATACATCTCAAAAGCTGTTATATCGCCCGATGCCAGTGCTGAAAAATGTTCTTGTTCAGGAAATTCCACCCAACTTTTAAGATTATGGGTGTAATTTACGGCTTTAAGGCGTTTAGGTTATGACAACCTCAAAGACTTTTACCCCTATTTCAATAATATTATTTTATTGACTGACCGATCCAGAAGGGTTTTTCTGATTCTATTGTGATAAAACCATCTTTTTTAGCAATCCACTCATTTTCGTTTTGTAAAACGTCGCCCTCCAACTTGTTATAAGAATCTTGGGCTAAAAAATGAATTTTGGCTTGTGCAGGAAACCACTTTCTGAATTGGCCACTAATTGCTGACCATTTTAGTTCTCCATCAATGACCGAAATGTTCATTCTTTGGATGAAACTGATGAGTAACGAAAAAATACTGTCTGGATGGGTACTCCATATATTCACTGCAAATTGTCGGTTATTGATTAAAGAATTCATCGCGACTTCAAGTTCCTCTTCTGATGATGACGCTTTAATAATACTGACTGGCATCTGATGGGACACTTTGTCTTGCAGAATTTGTAAATCCATAGTGGAGGCAATAACAGTATCCGTTTTTATTCCATAAAGCAGAACCGAATCAATTGCATTCTGCAAGACCACCACATGGGGAGCCCATTCCAGTAACGGGCCAATGCCATGCTGGCTGGTAACTTCGGACATAATCAATAAAGCAGGCTCCTGACCTTCCCGCACGAAGTGATGTGATGACATGGCTAAAAATACACTTTACCCATAAATCAAAATAACTAAATTGCGGTAAACTAAGCGGTATGCCGTCAGCAGAAGAATGTTATAAAGTATTTAATCAAAGTATACTGAATTATCACCTTGAGGATAATGTAGATACACCAATTCAAAATCCTTATCTCGAAGGAAGTTTTGAAGCCTTGATGTATCTTAAAAACTGGATCGACACGGTGCAATGGCACTTGGAAGATATTATCAGAAAGACAGATATCAATCCTGCAGAGGCGCTTCTAATCAAGCGTAGAATTGACAAGTCAAATCAGGACAGAACTGATACTGTTGAAAAGATGGATGACTTCTTCTTAGCGGAATTTAAAAGTGTTGTTCCTAAATCAGGAGCAAGAATGAATTCAGAGACGCCCGCATGGCTGCTGGATCGGATGAGCATTCTCATGTTGAAAATCTATCACATGGATGAGCAAACAAAGCGTAAAGATGCCAGTGAGAGTCACATAGCTGCTTGTAATGCAAAGTTATCAGTGTTAATGGAGCAAAAATCTGACATGCGTTCTGCTTTTGATGAATTAATAGAAGATATCCGAAACGGAAATAGGAAATTCAAGGTGTATCGTCAAATGAAAATGTATAACGATGCTTCTCTGAATCCTATGCTTTACGCGAAGTCAAAATAGTAGCATAAGTTTCAGCGTCAACTTTAATTTGTTTCCTTACTCAGCTAAATTAAGCATGTGTCGTTAAGAAAAATTTTGATAGTTCGTTTCTCAGCCATGGGGGATGTCGCCTTACTTGTTCCGGTCGTAAGATCATTAGTCGCGTCATATCCCGATGTCGAAGTAACAGTAATCACTCGTCCGAAATTTGCGCCCTTCTTTTACGATATGGAGCGCGTTATCGCATTTCCTGCCGATGTCGACTATACTTATAATGGAGTTTTTGGTATGGGTGATCTCTTTAGAACGCTTATTAGAAAAGCAGACTATGAGATTGTTTTTGATATGCATGATCATATCCGCACGGTTGTGTTGAGAACGCTTTTTAAGATTTTTGGAACTGAAGTAATTGTATTTGATAAAGGTCGAAAAGAGAAAAAGGCTTTTTCACGAAAGCAGAATAAGAACGATCAGCCTTTGATGCACACCGTACAACGGTACCAGAAGGCGCTGGAGAAAGGCGGTTTTACTTTCCCGTTGTTAGATCCACCGTATTTTTCTCTTAATGATTCATTGCATGCCGCGGCATCGGATTGGCTGGCGCAGAAGAATTTACGCAAGAAAGAAAAATGGATTGGTATTGCTCCTTTTGCCATGCACGCTACCAAAGTATGGCCTTTGGAAAATTATATAAACTTGATAGAGCAAACGCTTGCTAAAACTCCGGCAAAGTTTTTTTTATTCGGTGGTGGTGACAGGGAAGTGAAATATTTTGAGAGCATTCAAAAGAAGTTTCCAGAGCATTGTGTAGTAGCTGCAGGGGCATTGAAGATACGGCAGGAAATTGCTTTAATGCAACATCTTGATCTGATGGTTTCTGTTGACTCTTCCAATATGCATTTGGCAGCGCTAGCAGGAGTTCCAGTATTGTCGATTTGGGGAGGCACACATCCTGATGTCGGCTTTGCTCCATTTAAAAAAGATGCGGATAGTATTATACAAATAAGCAGAAGCGAACTCCCTTGCAGACCATGTTCGGTGTATGGACGTGAGACTTGTTATGTAGGTGGCTTTCCATGTCTTACACGCATAACTTCTGAAATGATTGCTGCAAGAATTGTTCAACGTATTTCAATCTAAAATATCAAATGGCGAAAAAAATAGAAACGGTAATTTTTGATTTGGGTGGAGTATTAATTGATTGGAACCCGAAGTATTTATACAGGAAGCTTTTTAAGACGGAGGAGGAAGTTGATTGGTTTCTAAATAATATTTGTACGAGCGAGTGGAATGATCAACAGGATGGCGGGCGATCTTTTGAAGAGGCGACACGTGAATTACTTGCAAAGCATCCTGAGTGGGAAGAACCAATCACCGCATGGTATGGCCGTTGGCAGGAAACAATAGGTGGCCCAATACAGGAAACAGTTGATATTCTAAGAGCGATTCGGGATTCAAAAAAATACAGGTTGTACGCCTTGACAAATTGGTCGGCAGAGACTTTCCCCTGGGCGCTTGATAACTTTGAATTCCTACATTGGTTTGAAGGAATTGTAGTTTCAGGTGTAGAAAAATCAAGGAAGCCTTTTCCTGAGTTTTTTCAAATTCTTTTCGATCGCTATAAAGTCGATCCTAAGACTTCTGTTTTCATTGACGACAATATCAAGAACGTTGAGGGCTCAAATGCAATAGGCCTTCCGACAATTCAATTCAAAAGCCCGGCACAACTTAAAGCTGAATTACAAAATTTAGGTGTGTTGAGTTGATATCAGATTAATCTCGTATTGGTCAGCTGTATTCTTTAAAAGTTGTAATCTTTTGTATCATCTGCTATACAAAAGATTACAACTTTTCTATCTTGGTCAAAACTATCCTATGATCAAGAATCTTTTTACGGTTGCACTCCGGACCTTTTTGAGACAAAAATTTTATTCTTTCATAAATGTTTTTGGACTTTCCGCTGGCCTTACTTGTACGCTCTTTATTTATTTGTGGATCAATGATGAGTTAAGTAAGGATAATTTTCACAACGATAGTGACAGGATATTTCGCGCTGTATCCAATTTTACCCTCAATGATGGAGAAGTAATGACCTGGACGGATACCCCTGGGCCGTTAGCTGAAGACATTAAGGAAAATATTGCTGAAGTGGAAACGGTGGTAAGAACTATGGGAACCGGATCGCTTTTGTTTCAGCACGAGAACAAAAATTTTATGGAGCGCGGCTATTATGCCGACCCTGATTTTTTCAACATGTTCAATTTCAAAATCATCAAGGGGAAACCTGCGAATGACTCTACTGATATCTCTATAATTTCTATTTCTGAAAAACTATCGAGAAAGCTTTTTAATGAACAGGACCCTATCGGAAAAACGTTGAAGGTCAATGAAAAAGACGTGTACACTGTTGGTGCAGTGTTTGAAGACGTTACAACTAAATCTTCGATGCAATTTGATTACATCTTGCCATATGAGGTCTACAAAAAAGCTCGCGGCGGAGGATTCGACTGGGGGAATTTCGATCATCCTACTTATATAAAACTTCATGAAGCTTCGGCATTAACTGAGGCAACCAATAAGATTAATGACCGAGTTGCAAAAATAGCTGCGTCACTGAAGAGTGAGGATCACATTGATTTTTATTTCCAGCCTTTTAAAGATTCTTATCTCTATTCGCATTTTGAAAATGGGAAGCCGGTAGGAGGAAGAATCAAGTATGTAAAAATATTCTCGTTGGTGGCAGTGTTTATTTTGGTTATTGCCTGCATCAATTTCATGAACATGGCAACAGCAAAAGCTGCGGGCCGAGCCAAAGAAGTAGGTGTGAGAAAAGTAATTGGTGCCCAACGCAAGTCTTTGATATTACAGTTTATTGCAGAATCTGTTTTCATTAGCGCTATCGCAATGGTGGTGGCCCTCAGCGTTGTTTATCTTCTGTTACCGCTGTTTAATACAGTAGTTGAGAAAGCAATTGAAATTAATTTTGATGCAAATTTTATGCTTGCTGTTGTCTTTATTGTTTTGCTTACTGGCCTTCTCGCTGGAAGTTATCCTGCATTCTTCATATCATCTTACGAGCCTGCTCAGGTATTAAAGGGTTCTATGGCGAAGAGTTTTGCAGGTGCAGGCCTTCGGAAAGTATTGGTTGTCTTTCAGTTTTCCCTTACCGTAATTTTGATCGCGAGCTCATTAGTGGTCTATCAGCAAATCGAATACATCAGAAACAAAAATTTGGGCTATGATCGTGAATCCATTTTGACGCTGGGAATAAGGGGTAATCTAAGATCACAATTCGAGAGTTTTAAAAACGAACTCTTGCAATCTTCAGGAATAACGCATGTATCTAAAGCAAATGAATCGTTGGTACAGGTAAATAATCAAAACGGTTCCGTGGAATGGCCGGGAAAAACAGATAAGAGTCAGCAGTTCTTTAGAACTGTTGTTGTTGATTATGATTATCTGGAAACAATGGGACTAAAACTTCAGCAAGGGAGATTGTTCGCAAAGGCGTTTAACGACACCAGTAATTTTGTAATAACACAACGGGCTGCAGAAGTGATGGGAATGCAAGATCCTATTGGACAACAAATATCACAGTGGGGGATTCGAGGAAAGATTGTTGGTGTAGTAGATGATTTTCATAGTCGCTCGTTACACGAATCAATAGATCCGGTTATTTTCATGTGCAATCCGAACTGGGCAAGTGTTGCAGTAGTGCGATTCAATGGAAGTGAAGCACAGCAGACGATAAAGCATGTTGAGAAAGTGTATAACAAGTACAATCCTGAATACCCTTTTAATTATTCTTTTGTTGATGAGGATTTTGAAAAGCTTTATAATAATGAAAAAGTCACCGGCACTTTAGCATTGACGTTTACAATAATGGTAATTATAATTTCAGGATTAGGATTGCTTGGTCTTGCAGCCTATACTGCTGAGAAACGTAAAAAGGAAATCAGTATCAGAAAAACGTTAGGTGCTAATGTTACAGGCATTGTTTCTATGATGTCAACTGATTTTATTAAACTCAGTACTGTTGCCGTTATTATCGGTTGTCCTGTCGCGTATTTTTTAATGCAGCAATTCCTAGAGGGATATGCGTATCATCAAGAGTTAGGCTGGGAGGTTTTTATTATTACAGGATGCGCTGTGACTATTTTGGTTATTGCTACTGTAATCTTTCAGGTAACAAAAGCAGCACTTGCTAATCCCGTAGACGCTTTGAGAAATGAGTAGGTGAAATTTATCCTACAGCTACTTCATAAAAATCTTTCTCATCGAAATACTTTTTGCTGATTTCAATAATATCATTTGCTTTAATAGCATCGATAGTTTTGATCATTTGCTGGTAATTGTCTTGTGGTAGATTTGACAAGTAGATCGTTTTGATCTTGTCAGCATGTGCAAAAGGTGTCGTTATTTCTGATTGAAGACTTCCAATGAAATGGTTTCTTGCTGTGTCAAGTTCCGAAGTTGAGATTTTTTCTTCACGCAGTCTTTTCAGTTCTTTTCGGATTTCCTCGAAAGTAAGCGGTACGTTCTCTTTGTTTACATCCGCACCAATAGAAAGAAAACTAGCGTTTTGCAACGGCTGAATGGATGCATAGATTCCGTAGGTAAGTCCTTTTTCTTCACGGATATTTTTCATTAGTCGTGAACCAAAATAGCCACCGAGAATATGGCTTACAAATACCGCAGAAGAATAATCAGGATGGTTTCTCTGAATTGATTTACGTCCGGTTCTTACTGAAGATTGTACGCTTCCTTCTTTTTCAATGTGTTGAGATGAAGGTTTATCGTCGGTAATCTCATGACTTAGGTTGGTCGCAGTCGTTGTTTTAAAATCAGAAAATATCTCCGTAATCAAACTTTGGTTTTCTGAATTTATTTTTCCTGCAACAAACACACTCAGGTTTTTAAAACAAGTCTGATAGTGGTGCGCCAGTTGAACTTGCGTGAGGTCGTTAACGTCAGCTTCCTCAATTTCATTCCCGTAAGGATGCATTGTTCCAAACAAGTTTTTGCGGAATGCTTTTGATGCAAGAAAGCTGGTCTTCTCCTGGTTAACTTTTAAATTCTGATTGTAAATTGTTTTTAACTGAGCCACTTCCTTTTCAGGAAAAACTGGTTCGGTAATAATCTCAAGTAACAACTTGAGAACAGGAGTAAGGTTTTGTGTGAGACAATAAATTGCAATAGAAACAAAATCTAATCCGGGATGAATGTCGAGGTGCGCACCGTATCGATCAAATGTTTGAGCAATCTCAAAACTTGACTTTGTTCTTGTTCCCTTATTAAGAAGATTGGCTGTAAAATGAGAGCTACCGACTGCACTTTCATACCAACGGCCTGCTTTAAAAATCAATTCAACTTTAATCACTTCTTGTTCTCCTCCTGAAATGAAGAACAAGTCAATCCCATTTGAAAGATTTTTTTTAACTGGATTTAGAAGATCGAAAGAAGTGCTGCGAACAAAAGGCGGAGGTGTTTTTCTATCTAGCATTAATCAGTAACGTCTTCAGCTTTTTCTACTTGTGATTGTGCAATATTCAGCATGATGGTAAACCTTAAAGTTTCAGCTAAAGGATGTTCGCGCTGATTGGTTGGAACAATATAAGCAGCATCGATGCCAAAATTGTTTCTACGGAAACCAATTCCCGCTGTAAGATACTTCCTGTTTCCTTTGTCTTCTGCTTCAAAGAAATAACCAAGTCGTGCCGCAAAGGTTTCGCCATACCAGTACTCAACACCAGCGGATGTCATCAACTCGCGAATTTCTTCCTTTCCACCATCAGGTGCATCAGAGAAGGATCCGAACATCCCACTGAGTAGCGTTTGTTCTTTATCAACAGTTGGAACAAGTAGTTTATTGAAGTCAAGAAGAAAGGTAAAACTGTTGTGGGGATCTACCATTGTTTTGTATGCTCCACCAATACGGAGATTTGTAGGGAGAAAATCTTTGTTTGCGTTATCTGTATAAGAAACCTTTGCCCCAATATTAGAAATGTGTGCGCCTAACGACAACGTTGAGTTGGTGGCTGTTCTTTCAATTTCTTTAGTGTAAAAAATCCCAACATCTGCTGCAGCTGTATTTCCTGCTTGGGCATCGGATCCTGTAAAAGCTCCAGTAAGGTTAGAGTGAATGAATCTTCCTGTAATCCCTACACCCAGGTTCTGCGAAAGCATTCTAGAATAAGTAGCATCGAAAGCAACTTCTTTTGGATTGAAATCTCCCAGCGAAATGTTGTTATCGTCTCTGAAGTTGATCTCGCCAAGGTCGAAATACTTAAAGCCAAAGGCCACTGCTTCTTGTTGATTCAGTTTATAAAAACCGGTAAGGGAAGCAATCCACATGTCATTTACAATCTTTCCCAGCCATGGTGTATAACTAAAAGATCCACCATATTTCTTATCAATAAAAACAAGTTTTCCTGCATTCCAATAAGCGGAGTTGGCATCAGGAGAAGTTGCTACTCCACCATCTCCAAGTGCAGCATGTCGTGCATCGGGAGTAATCGCGACAAATGGCACTGCGGTAGTTATCGCTCTATCGGCGCCTATTAACGTTCCTGGTGTAGTTTGACCACCCTGGCCAAGGACGTTGACACTGATCCCAACAGAAAATAGGGTTGCTACTGTAAGAAGAACGGATTTGGACCTCATTAATTTAATTTTCAAGGGCTTAAAGATAATCAATTCAGTATAATAAGCTTTGTAACCTGCTCATTTTTAGAACCATTCGTTAGTGAACGAACAATCAATCGTGCTAAGTATAAACCTGCCGGCAGTTTTTTATCCACATTCTCTGAATTATTCATTTCATACAGATTCACCCTGTATTCACTATCCTGAATGGGTATTTCTAGTGATTTTAGCAGCTTGCCAGCTGGTGTGTATATAAATAAGTGTGCCTCAAGGTCGTCTCCGGTACTATTATGCGTAAAAAACAGTGTACTTTTTTCAATAAATGGGTTCGGGTAGTTGCCGAACGACTCTATTACTATTGATTGGCCGTCTGTAACAATAAAATCTATTTTGCTTTCAGCAGGATTGTTGTAAGTGTCCCATGCTTTAACTGTTATGGTATGTTTTCCTGGTGTTAAGTTTTTCAAAGGATATCTTATCCATCCAGTGGTGTAGTCGTCGGTTTCAGCAGTGTAATAATCGTTTAAAATGAAAGTTTCTCCATCTATATCGAGGATTCCAAGTAGACTATTGCCGATGCCATAATTTGAAATATTGATCCCACTCGCATCCGAAAGTTTTCCAACGAGATAAGTATCTGGGCTGGTAATTCCACCATTTAGAAATGTGCTATCTCCCATGAACAATTCAATAGAAGGAGGTGTGGCGTCAGCAGTTTGATTTGTTTCACTCCCGCCTATTTTGAAAGCTTGAGAATATCCATTCGCATCTGCAGTATTGGTGAGGTCAGAAGCGTATAAGCTAAGTTTCCCTTCTTCAATTGCATAAGAAATATTCTTTGGGAGAATGAATTCGAATTCAAATTCACCGTTGATCACGCTAGCCTTTCCGCGAAAAAGTGACGTATGCCATTCTTTAAATTTGAAGGGTTGACTGTTTCGGCCTTGTGTCACGAAGTCTGATTCCTTATCGAATAAAGTTGCCTCCACTATTCCGTTAAAGCCACTTAGCATTTCACCACCTGCAGTTTCTATTTGTCCTTTAACAACTACTTTAGAAAGTGCTTTGAGTGTATCGGAGCCCGATGCTGTTTTTGCTGAAGTTACATGTACAATGTTAGAAGGTAAGGCAAGGGTAAGTGATGGATCGGCAAGCAAAGTAAAATTCCTGTTCGACACGCCACTGGTGCTGTTGTTCTTTGTCATTCTGAAAACTTCACCAAGAGAAAAATATCCGTTGCCATCGCGTTGTAGTAACGCTTCGTAAAACGCGTGGTTTAATTCAAAATTAGTCGAGGCATTTACAGGTCTTGCGGTAGTGACCAACCCGATAGCTGCGGCATCTTTTTTAGTAACACATAATTCAGCGGTAGATGGAACTTGTGGATTATCGTTGCGTCCGAATTCACAGGTCGCAGTGATCAAAAACGGGTACCGTTTATTTTCAAGTTTATCGATGAGGTTGTCATTCAACACATCTTCATCTGCCCAGGCTCTTTCTGATCCATGGCCTGTGTAATTTATAATAAGCGCTCCGCGATCAAAGGCTCTTATAATATCGTCCGACATTTTTGGAGCGATCTCGCCATTTGCTCTTAGGGTTTTAGGGTATGTACCCATAAAAATTTTCCTGGAATCAATAGCAGGTTGAAGGGATTGAATTGTAAGCGATAAGTTGTCGGCTTGCGATTGATGTAACGTTGTGAAACCATCATCGCCGTTGCCGTCATCTGCAACAAATACAATTTCTTTTCTCCAATACCCAAAAGATTTCTTGTCTGAATCGTAAGCAATGATTTTATCTACTACGTCTTTTGCTTGTTCTTTATTAACTACGGGCAGCCGGCCCACGCCTATATCAAGTGTGTGATTTTGTGCAGGACTTTCAAACCAATCGCCCTCGTTATCTTCAAGAAAGGTAAAGAAATCATCGGAGGAATAAGTTTGAAGGGGATGAAGAGAATTTCTTGATTCGTATGTTGGGACAAAGTTTGTATTGTCAGGAATAACATCTTTATAATCATAGGAGCCCTTGCCAAATAACAAGAGTGCCTTTAAAACATCAGGAGTTTTTCTATGCAGATCGCGAGCAAAATCACGGATGGCTGTTACGTCTTGTCTTCCAGATGCGTACTCATGATAAATTTGTTCGGTAGTAACAACATGAACAGACCAGTTGCTAAAACTTTGCCTATGTTCTGCGAGCCGCTTAGCTTCATCAACAAAATCAGGATGGGCTACAATGATCAGATTTGGTGTTGAAAGTCCATGTAAATTCTGATTCGGGATCTTTGACACGAATTCCGGTGCGGTTACTTGTGGTGTAAATGCAACGTATGTCTTCAATACTTCTGTTGTATTTGTGAACTGAGCTCTGCCATCAACTAAATCAAAAGATTGGCTTTTAATATTAGATTGATCGGAGATGTCCCAGATCGACATATCTTCTTTTGCTGCACCTATTTCAAAAGTTGAGGAGGTGTTTGTGACGCTCGCACCAGAAGTAAAAATGGTTTGATTGTCATAAAGATTTAAGACACGCTTATAATTTAGCAGCACATAATTCAGATATCCTTTCGCTACTCCACCAGCTTTTACAAACTGATATCGTATCTCCTGCTCATCGCGCAAAGAAGCTGTAACGTCACTTTCGTTGAATGAAACAGTATCACGCTTTTGTTGTCCCTTGATGCCATACCTTGAATTAGGGATCGGCAAAACAAATTGCTCGGCGACCTGAACATCATTTAAGAATAACTTGAAAGAAGAACTCTGTTGCGACTGCCCCATAACATCAGATACAATTTTGATTGGTGAGCCAGGTGCAATTCCTTTTGCAGGAAACTTAAGTACCAGGTCAGTTGTTGCGCCAAAGGTTTCTCCAAACCATTCACGGCCCGATTGCTGATCGTTGTAGGTGTTCACTTCGTGATAGGCGTAGTCGTCAAACTGATTAACAATGGATGAAGTTGCTGGAAGATTTTCTGACAATTGAATTCGTTTACCATTATCAGCCCCTATTGTCAGGAAGTAAAAGTTATGATCGCTGTAAAGATTATTCTGATAATAGAAAAGATCTTTCGTTGGGTTAAAGGCGATTTGATCAGCGCCCTCGGCGTAGAAGAGTATGTAATCCTGTTTATCGAATTTCCCGTCATCAGCTCCGGTAACATCAATAGCAAGTTCTGTGAGATCAACAGGACGAGGAGCGTTATTGGCTTGTGCCAGCATACCGCCAGCGTTGCCAAAAATTCTGATCTTCAATGGATCAATGTTACCTGGATTGATCCCAATCTTCTTGAGCTGGTCGAAGCTGATTTTATAAACTCCGTTTTTTTCGATAGAGAACTTAAACCAATCTCCTGATTCCAGAACAGATTGCGCAGACAATGTACTGCTGATGCACAGCACAAGGAAAGAGCATATCAGAAAAGAAACACAAGGTCTCAAAATAGTTTAGGTCTAAGCTTTAATTGCCTTAGCAGTTAACGACAGAACGATGTATAAAATTATGATCAGCGGTATTGCGAGTAATTGTAACGTGACCAAAAGCAAAACAGATAACGTAAGAAATATAAATCTGATCTTGTTATCACTCCAACTAAAATTCTTGAACTTAAGAGCAAAGATTTCTATTCGGGATACCATGAGAAGTGAAAACACGATCGTAATGATTGCAAGAGGCACCGGTTGATAGAGCCAGTCGCCCACCTGGGCATGAATCAACGGAAGTGATGTAATAAACAAAGTATTGGCAGGTGTATTTAAACCCTTAAAACCATCTCTTTGTGTTTCATCCACATTAAAAATCGCCAATCGCAATGCTGAAAAAACTGCAATCATAAAGGCCAGGTAAGGTAAAGTCGTATCCATCGTTGCATCACCGAGCATTTTATACATGACGAGGGATGGAAGTAAGCCAAAGCTCACCATATCTGCCAATGAATCCAGTTCCTTGCCGATAGGTGATTCAATTTTTAAAAGCCGGGCTACAAATCCATCAAAAAAATCAAACATACACGATGCCCAGACGAAATAAGCTGCTGGCACTGCTTTGTCTTCTAACAGAAAAACAATTCCAAAACATCCGCAGAGCAGATTGCAGCAAGTAAGAAAATTAGGAAGGTGTTTCACTTTTTATAAGATGTGAGTATTGAGATATAAGATATCAGACTTGTGCGGGTGGACAATGTATCTGGTTTGTTATCGAGCATTGGTAAGCGCACAAAATGGATTTGTTTTCTTTTCGAATCCAATTGTTGTTTCAGGGCCGTGTCCGGGAAAAACTGTTGTTGTATCAGGTAACGTAAAGAGCTTTTGATGGATGCTGTTGATGAGTGTTTCGTGATTTCCACCAGGAAGATCGGTACGACCGATGCTGTTATAAAACAACACGTCTCCTCCAATCAACACTTCTGAAGCTTCGTGAAAAAAGGCAATGTGGCCTGGGGAATGACCAGGAACAAACAATACTTTGAGTGATTGATTTCCAAAACTTACTACATCTCCTTCGTTCAAAAAGCCATCCGCTGTAGTCGGCTGATATTGATATATACCATATGACGGTGCGTAGGCCTCTACTGCTTTCAATAAGGCCACTTCGATAGGATTGATGAGAAGCTTAACCTTATATTTTTCCTTAACGAAATAATTGCCCAAAACATGATCAACATGGCAATGTGTGTTAAGCAATAATTTAACGTTCAGTTCATTATCTGAGATAAATTGAGAAAGTTCATAACGTTCTGCCTGGTCGTAACAGCCGGGATCAACGATTACACACTCCTTTGTTTCATCGTACAAAACAAAAGTATTCTCCTCAAGCGGATTGAAAACAAATGATTCAATTTTTAGCATGGAATCTTTAATTGTTCAAAAATAGGATGCTTTACCCATCCAGCCAATTTTAACCTTAAATGTGGTTACGAAATCTCTAATGCTGCCAGGCAGCGTTATTCCGGGGGCAACTTATTTTTTTCTCATGGATTTTCATTTGCCGTCCATTTGCCGTTCATTAACCGTTCATTTGCCGTTAATAGTTAAAGACCGGCAAATAATCTGCGTCATTCATCCCTCGGCTTCCTTACGTTAACAATAACTTTTATTATTACATTTCAGCCGTATTCCAGCAAATGAGAAGCAGTTTATCCGTTGATTATATCATTGTAGGGCAGGGGCTGGCAGGCTCAACACTGGCCATACAGTTGATTAAAAGAGGGAAGAGATTTTTGGTAATAGATGCTCCCGACCAAAATTCGGCATCGCGGGTTGCAGCTGGTTTGTTTAATCCTGTAACAGGCAATAAACTTGTTAAAAGCTGGCTAACGGATCTGATTTTCCCATACCTGCACACTTTTTATGCTGACGCAGAAAAGCTGACAAGTGCTAACTTCTATCATCCAATGCCTTTATACCGACCTTTTGTTTCTATTGAAGAGCAAAATGAATGGATGGGGCGAAGTACAGATCAAAATTATAGTGGCTTAATAGAACGAATAATTACCAAGTCTAATTATTCCAGCGTAAATGACCCTTTTGGTGGATTATTATTAAAACAAAGCGGGTATATTGACACGCAAAACTTTATCAATGCGGTAAGAAGTACGTTGATAGAAAGAGATGCGATTTGGGAAATAGATTTTGATCATGAAAAATTGGTTATTGAAGATACCCATGTTACTTATGAACATGTCAAAGCTACAGCTGTTATCTTCTGTGAAGGGGTAAAGGTTTCAATAAATCCATGGTTTAACAAATTGCCGATAACTGCACTAAAAGGTGAGACACTGACAATAAAATGTGACTGGCATCAACAAGTTATTTTAAATCGTGGCGTTTATCTGGTGCCTGAAAAAAGAAAGGGAGAATTTAAGGTGGGCGCAACTTATAATTTCCAGGATAAAAGCGCTGCTGTTACAATGGAGGGAAAAGTGCAATTAGAAACTAAACTTCGCGACCTTGTGTCTTTTCCTTATACTGCAACCAATCAACAATGGGGTTTCAGACCAACCACTAACGACAGAAGGCCGATTATTGGAAGACATCCAAAATTTACGCAATTGATTATTTTTAATGGACTAGGTACAAAAGGTGTAAGTCTGGCACCCTATTTTTCCGAGGCTTTACTTCAATGGACCGAAAATGCCATTCCTTTATACAAAGAAGTAGATATTACTCGTTATAAAATGTTATATTGAATTCCCCCAAAATAAATATGTTTTTCGAAAGAGGAGTTTTCGCAGCACTTGCATTGGTTTTTGTTACGGTTCTAGGATCACAGGCACAGTATGCCCAGGAGACTTTTGGAAAAAACAGAATTCAACACAGGCAGTTTACCTGGCAATATCTAAGTGGTGAAAACTTTGACGTTTATTATTACGATGCAAGAAAAGCAGTTGCGCAAAACGCATTGGAATTTCTGGAAGCAGAATTTGATCGCATCACAGATTTGATTGGTTACCCGCCATATTTTAAAACCAAAGTTTTTGTTTACAACTCTCTATCTGACCTACGCCAAAGTAATGTTGGTCTTAACCGTACAGTTTATACCGTTAATGGTGAAACAGAATTTATAAAGCCTTATGTGGAAGTTGCTAATCTTGGTACGGCCACTGAATTCAAGGAAGAATTATTATTGCGTATCTCCCAGTTAATGGTGGATGAGATGATGTTTGGCGGCTCTTTGAAAGATATTTTTCAGAGCTCCATTCTGATGAATCTCCCTGATTGGTTTGTAGACGGTGCTTCGTTGTATGTAGCCAAAGGCTGGAGTGCGGAGATGGATGATTATATCCGTCAGCTAATGCGCACACGCAGACCAAAAAAAATAAGCAGACTTACAGAGCGCGAGGCTGCTATCGCCGGCCAATCCGTTTGGAATTTTATAGCGGAGAAGTACGGGAAAAGTAGTGTTGGAAATATTTTGAACTATACACGCATTACCAGAAATGAAGAGCGAAGTGTATTGATCACGCTTGGCGTTAGTTTTAAACAACTGATGAATGAGTGGCACAAGTATTACTCCGAACAAGAGAAAAAAATAGCGCAATCATATATTATTCCTAATGATTCTAGCTCGTTTATTCGTTTTCAGAACAAGACAACCGTATATACAACTGTTAAGATTAGTCCTGATGGCCAATATCTTGCTTACGCAGAGAATGACCGAGGTCGATACATTGTTAAAGTGCGCTCACTTAAAAATGGAAAAGAGCGAACCATCATCTCCGGAGGTAGTAAAGTGATTAACCAACGGTTGGATTACCGGCAACCGCTGATAAGCTGGGCTGATGCAAATACCTTGGGTGTTGTTGGTATCAAAAACGGTGAATATGTTTTTTGGCTTTACGACTTAAATACACGCTCTAAGTTACCACGTGAACTGGATCGATTCAGTAACATCAGAAGTTTAAGCTTCTCTGGTAATGGAAGACTTGCCATTCTCAGTGCGGATTTTGAAGGCAGAAATGATTTATTCCTCGTAAGCTCGAGGAGAGATCGGGTGAGAAGATTGACGAATGACTTGTATGATGACCTGGATCCGAGTTTTATACCGGGAACAAACAGGATCGTTTTCAGCTCAAACAGAAGTACTGATACCCTTCGCACAACAAACCCTGTTGAATTTGGAAAGCTGCCCGAGCATCATAATCTTTTTGTTTTCGATTTAGATACAACTAAAAATATTGTTAAGCGCATTACGAACACCTTAAGCAAGGATGTTGCTCCGCTAGCACTTGATAACGACAATTTTTATTATCTGAGCGATCAACGGGGAATCGTGAATTTGTTTAAGTACAATCGTGCAACAGGCATTTATGCCCAGGTGACAAACTTTAGCGCAAGTATTAAAGATTATGATTTAAACTTTGCCAGCAATACGTTAGCATTCGTTGCCAACAACAGGATGCGTCAGAGCATTTTTCTTGATCGCGGTTTCAATGTTAACCGTCAAATCTTTACGCCAGCTACCCGCAGAAAAGAACTTCAGCAAGCACGTGTGATTCGCGAAAGAAGGAAGCAGGAAGAAAATAAAAATATGAGCATTAAAGATTTGCTCAATGCGCGGCTAAAAGAAAGCCAGCAACACGAAGATTCAACAGCAACCCAGAGTGACACTTCAATTCAACAGCCAGCAGATACCATTATCACCACACCAGATACCATAGCCAATACGGCAGTAGTTGATACAGTTAAAAATAATGATGTAGTCAACACTGATAATTATCAATTTGATGAAACTGCGAAAAAGGAAAACGTAGTCAGTACTGATAACTATAAATTTGAAGACGAAGCCACAAAGCAAAATCAACCGAGTGAATCGTTCTTGACCCGCTACACAAAGGCGCGCGAAAAAAGCAAAATTACAGGACCGTTTCCTTATGAAACAAAATTCAGTGCAGACAACCTTGTAACTTCCCTTGTTATTGATCCGCTAAGAGGCTTAGGTGTTTTACTCGAAGCCCAGATGAACGATATGCTGGAGAACTATCGCTTCAATGGCGGGATCATGACAACGCTCGATCTTCGTCAGGGTGATGTGTTTGCAGAGTTTCAATATCTTCCACGTTTTATTGATTTCAGTGCACGCTTTGACAGGAAAGCAATTCGTTGGGATCCTTACAGAAATGACAACGTCTATAAATATACATTACACAGACTTGAATTTGGTGCAGCGCTTCCATTCACAGACAGGATGCGTCTGACAGTAAAACCATTCGGTGCGATTGCATACTCTGTTGATCTTGGAGAAGACCCGTTTCCTTTAAATCCTCCATCGTCTGAGGCAACAAATCATTATTACGCAGGTGCAAAGTCTGAACTTGTCTATGATAACTCTGTTACGACAGGGATGAACCTCATGGAAGGTACAAGAGGAAAGATAAGTTTGATGCACACACAAGGCTTGGATAATAGTCAGAACAGCTTTAGCCGCGCGTCAATCGATGTAAGACATTATCAGCAGATCTATAAGGAAATTGTGTTTGCTGTAAGAGGCTTTGCCGGAACCTTCTTTGGGAATTCGCCTAAGAAATTTTTGCTGGGTGGCATGAATAACTGGCTCTTTAACAAGACCTATCTTGATGGCGTTACCAGTGAAGGTCAGTTAAATCCGTTAGGTGTTCGGGCCGAGAACCAGGATGTGTTGTTCGTTGAGTATGCGACCAACTTGAGAGGCTTTGATTATGGTACCTTGTTTGGCAATAGTGCAATGTTATTAAATGCTGAATTGAGAATTCCGCTGGTAAGAGCTTTGTCTAATGGACCGATAGCTTCAAACTTTTTCCGTAATCTTCAGTTTGTTGGGTTTTACGATATTGGAACAAGCTGGTCAGGCAAGCCACCTTTCACCAGCGAAACCAGTGTAAGCTATGACGTCATTACCAACGGACCTTTTACTGCAAATATTAAGAATTACCTCAATCCATGGTTATACAGTTATGGTGTTGGTGTTCGCACGGTTGTGTTTAGCTACTATGTGAAGTTCGATTTGGCCTGGCCAGTAGAGGATTATGAAGTAGGTAAACCAAGAGGATTTCTTACCCTTGGTTTTGATTTCTGATTATTAGAAACATTTTTTCGATCTTGCAGGCGTTAACGACAACTCAAACGCAATGATTAAATCTATGACAGGGTTTGGCCAGGCATCAGCAGATGATGGCCAATCTCAAATGCATGTAGAAGTTAAAAGTCTTAATTCCAAGTTTCTCGATCTTAATCTCAGATTGCCAAAAGCATTTTCAGAAAAGGAAATGGAAGTTCGAAACCTGATCAGTGAATCGCTGGAACGAGGTAAGGTTTCTGTTTCCATCGAATACGAAAGGCTGCAGGATAACACGATTAAACAATCATACAACGAGTCTTTGTTCACTGCCTATTATGCAGAGTTAAAAAAACTTGCTGATAAGGTATCCGCTCCGGCTGATAAGATTTTTGAACTTGCATTGGCTTCACCTGATGTTATTAAAAATAATTTAAGTGAAGATCTTAGCGAGGAAGCGTGGAAACGCGTACGCGAATTATTGGTTCAGGCCTTAAAGCAATGCGATAAGTTTCGTGCAGATGAAGGTAAGGTTCTCGAGACAATGCTTAAAAATTGTTGCGCATCGATGGCTCAAAGTCTTGAGAGTATAAAAGAGCTCGATCCAAAGCGTGTAGAAAGAATCAGAGAAAGACTAAGAAGTAACGTTACTTCTTTTCTGGGTGAAGAAGGCTTTGATACCAACCGCCTCGAACAGGAAATCATTTTTTACATTGAGAAGCTAGACATCAATGAAGAGAAGGTTCGCCTCAAATCGCACCTTGACTACTTTATACAAGCGCTGAAAGAGCCGCAATCCAATGGTAAGAAACTCGGCTTCATTGCCCAGGAAATTGGGAGAGAGATCAACACCATAGGTTCAAAATCTAACGATGCAGAAATGCAAAAGCACGTAGTGTTGATGAAGGAAGAGCTTGAGAAAATAAAAGAACAATTGAATAATGTTGTTTAAATAAAAAGCATTCAGCTCACAACCTCGCGTTACTGTCGCTTACGTGAAGCGACAACAATAGTAAGTTTTTTTTGATTTCTTGTTTTTTATTCATGCTCTCTATCGAGAGACACCTCTTGCACAGTAGGATTTATTCTTTTTGCGAGCGCCCAATTACTTGACACCTGCTGATCGCCTATGATACTGTCGAGCTTTGCTTCTGTATCGTAGTTTTCTGGTAATGCAAGTGTCACATTAATGCCTCGATAATGCAGTTTACCATTGTTCCAAAACACGACTCCGCCATCGTCCCAGCCAAGTCCCGTAAACTCGATTTCTTTTTCGTTTAAGGAAACAAGTTGTTGCAAGCTTGTGCCAACAGTAATTCCTTCTTGAGTCTTCCATTGTGAACCTACTCTGTAAAGTCTTACTGTATTTAGGCCTGAGAAATTAATGGAATCATTCCATACGAATTCTACTTCTCTATCCGAATCAGGATATAGTAACGTAACCATATATTCTCCACTTCCTTCCGGATAATATGCTGTGTCACGCCTAACATTTTCCTTTCCAAACTTTTCAATTAATTTTTGCTCATTGTTGAACACCAGAAGGCTATCGAGGATATAGGCTCCACGATCAACGGGAGTATCTGTTGTTTTTTCAGCCTGCCTTGACGGCATGCAATTATAAAGCGCGAACGCGGAAAGAATAAGGAACACAAAAGACCTCATGATCAAATCAGTTTTGCCAGTGTGCTGATATACCGCTCTGGAACTTCGCCCTTCACTGCAGTCTGGTAATCGTTATAACTGCAAGGCACGATGCTGTTTCTCGAATACTGCTCTCGTCCATTGGCGTAAGGCACTTCCATCCACCACTTTTCGCTGAGCTTACTTTTATAAAAAGCAATTGTTTCAGGTTCAACAGGCATGGACACAGTATATTTTAAAAAATCGTTGCCTTTGATGTTCGATTCATTTTTACGGCAATAATAACCTTCAATAAAGTACCAGATCATCGTAGCAACTACTGAAGCTGTCTTTTTATGGACATCGTCAAAGGCAGGATTGTATTCGTAAAATCCAATGGAGCTTAGTTTTTCATTTAAGCCAGCATACCAGCAAATTTGGCAAGCTTCTTCACCTGTTAGCCCAAAGGGTTGTGCGTTGGCATTTCCGGGTGCATCGGCTGATCGTATCGCTGTAATGTCGAACGAGAGCAGGTCGGCATTTCTGATGGCAGGCTCCACCTCCTGAAGATTAGACCGCACTTGACCTATGCGAAAGGCTTCAAAGTAAAGCTTCTCTAACACAGAAACAGATAGCGGATCAATAAGGTAAGTCTGATAGGCAAGATGTGTATAGCTGAACAAATAATTCGGCTCATACAAAAGGAGCTTGTGGATATGTTGGCGGCTTGGGTTGCTGTCATTTTTGTCCTCGAGATCAAGCAACGCGTCCACATTCAAGAAGCTCACAAGTTTCTCCAGCGATTCATAGGCAGAGTATTGTCCAAAATCAAGATCGTGTGAGCCACCAATGATTACTGGAAGAACATTATTCTCTAACAAAATACGACAGACTTCGCTGAGTCGAACGTAAGTCTCTTCCAGGTCATGGCCGAGGTTAAGATTTCCTAAGTCTACAATTCTGTAAGTACCAGTACCTTTTTTCAGATGATATAATTTCTTCCGGATCTCATCTGGACCATTGCTTACGCCCTCATTTACCTTATTCCCTCTCGATTCTTTCACACCAACAAAGGCAAGGTGAGAGCCTCGGTAGTCAGGCATTTTTTCAGTATAAACTCTGATGCTTTTAAACAAGCTCGTAGAAGACGTTATATCACTATAAACAGACTCTTCGACTGGTGAAAAGAAGATAGTAAGATCCATAAATAAAATTCTGTGTGAATATAAGTTTTCCAAGGCAAAGCAGATAAACGAAAATTACGGTTGATGGCCTTTAATAATTCAACCGTGAAAAAGGCCGAATAACGTTTTTATCTGCTGCTTTAACTGTCTAAGACTGTTAATTGCTGCTTTGATTATCGATATTAGATTGACAATCAGCTTCTTAATTATGAAGATTAAACTTCTTCTTAAAGGAAATGCAGACTTCAAGATTGTCTTTACTGCATTTTGCTTTTATGCATCCGCCTGCCTCGCGTACTTCCTCGCGTTTAAAGACACAACGGTATTACCTGTGTGGCCTGCTACGGGGATCGGGCTTGCATTAATTATTTTATTGGGACGTAATGCGTGGCCTGGTATCACTATCGGAGCCTTGATTGCCAATCTAATGGCCTACTGGAATAATCCTGCCCTGCCAGCTTCTTCTATTATCACGATCTCGTGCTTGGTTGCACTGTCCAACACATTCGAAGTACTAATTGGGTACACCCTTATTACAAAATGGATAAAAGACTGCTTTCCGTTCGGAAATACAAGAAATGCATTTCGCTTTCTATTTGTTGCAATTTTGATGAGCAGCATAGGTGCGCTTATCTCTACCGTTAGTTTGTATAGTAATAATGTTATTTCGAATGAAAATTTCATCCGTACTGACCTGTCTTTCTGGTCAGGAAATATTGTAGGTGTGTTGCTGTTTACGCCATTGGTTTTAGCTTTTGCACAAAAGCATCATGTGAAGATATCGCCTGAGAAGTTGGGAGAAATTGGAATTTTTATTTTGTGCACCATTGGTATGCTCTTCGTTCTTCGCATTGAGGAATTTCACTTTACTGTAGAAAGAGCATTACCGTTTCTGGTACTTCCGTTTCTCTTGTGGGTCGCATTTAGGTTTGACCTTTCAGTAGCAATGGCAGGCGTATTAGCCGTCTCTTTATTGTCGATATATTTCACTACCGAAGGTGACGGACCTTTTGTATTAAACCTTTCCAACAATTCAATTTTATTGTTGCAGATTTTTATTTGTGTTCTCAGCACTTCAACCATTGTGTTATCTGCTACCGTAAAAGAACGAATGGACGCGCAACAGAAATTACTTGGTTTTACGGAGACACTCGAAGTAAAAGTAAAAGAAAGAACAAAAGCGCTTCACGAAGAAATTGAGATGCGTAAAAGCGGTGAAGAGAAATTGCTTTACACCAATCAGGAGCTAAGTAAGCGAAATGCAGAACTAGATAATTTTGTATACAGTGTTTCACACGACCTTCGTGCTCCCATCGCTTCTGTGTTAGGTCTTATTAATGTTGCGAAGAAGGATCATGATCTGTCGATGAAAGACAGTTACCTGGAGATGATTCAAAACAGCGCATTGCAGCAAGATCATTTTATAAAAGATATTCTTGACCAATCCAGAAACTCAAGATTGGAAGTAAGGCGTGAAGAAATACTTTTTGACTCAATGATAGATGAGACATTTACCCAATTGAAATTTTCAACAGCAAACGGTCAGGCAGTAAGTAAAGTGATTAACGTTAAACAGAACAAACCATTTTACAGCGATCGGTGGAGGCTGAAAGTTATTCTTAATAATATTATTTCTAATTCAATCCGTTACAGAAATGGCCGCGATCCGCATATAGAAGTAAATATCGAAATACATGATGATTTCGCTTTTGTTGAAATACAAGACAACGGTAAGGGAATAGCCAAAGAACATTTAGCAAATGTCTGCCACATGTTTTACAGGGCAACTGACGATGGTGCTGGTTCTGGCCTTGGACTTTACATTGTTAAAGAAGCAATTGAAAAGTTGAACGGAACGATGGATATTCATTCAGAAGAAGGTAATGGAACCGTTGTGCGGTTGCAAATCCCGGAGATCTCAAATTAGCTCTAATAAAACAAAGGCAGAAAGTCATCAGCGACTTCTGCCTTTGTAAATCCTTCCAATGCTTATAGCCCGTGCGAGCAAACTAATAATCTCGCAGTAAGCACATGCAGCTGTAGTTTCATCATAGCATTAACTTCAACGACTATTTTGAAAACTTGTAAGCATAAGTAACAGATACTAACCAATCAGCAAAAGCTGCGTCACCAATAGTATAAGTGCCTGATTTTTTTGAGCGTTCTTTATCTATTGTGTTTTGCGTTCTATTTCGTTCTAAAGCAATAGGAACGTTAAGACCGAATGTGTGATTTCCGGTGGTAAAACCAATTGATGGTTCAACAGAAATAATATAGCCTGGTCGGCGGAAGCCATTACTCTTGCCAATAATATCTTCGGAAGCAATTCCTTCATATCTACCCCCCAAGGAAAACTGTAGATTATGAAGATTGTAGTTCACACCTGTTCTTAATAAAAATTGATCTGCCACGGAAAATTCATTTGATAATGGGATGTTTTCCGTAAGAGAGTTGCTGCGAAGAACACTATTGGTATTTCGTGGATTAAATAGATACAAGCCGTTAGAATAAATAGAGAAGCTTCTTGACAATCGTATGGTGGTGTTGAATTCTGTAGAGAAACCAAAGCCGCCATCGCCAAGTTGAATGGATTGATCAACAACTTTGTAAACAAGAGAATCTTGTCCTTGTGATCCTTTTTTGTGGAAATTATCTTTTACATGAAAATTTCCGGTTGGTAGTTTTACTCCCAGTCCTAATGAAAGAAGAAAGTTGTTTGTATTAACTGCTGAATAGTATCCGGTTAAACGCACATCGCCAAAACCTTGAGACTGTGTATGAAACCTAGGATTAAGGGTTGGGTTTTCTTTCGTAGGGTTTCCATAGTGTTCATACAACGAAGAACGGTCAATAAAATTTAAAGGGACAGCTGCTGTAGCAGACCATCTATTATTAAAAGTATAAGTTGCTCCGAGTATGATTGAGTTATCATTGTTGATTACTTCACTGCCTTCCTCAACTCGATGCTGCTCTTCATGTCTTCCTCTAAAGTGCTTGTAAGAACGGAAATACCTGTAGTTCGCTGATAATTGCCATCCTTTCTGATCAGTGGTGTCGTGAGACAAAGAACATGACGACATGTTTTTAACAGCAACACAACCTTGAGCGGAGGCAGAAAAAGAGGAGACAGACAATACACAAATTAAAACGGCGTATAAAAATTTCATAGATTTTACAGTTTAATGTTAAAAGATGGGAAAGTGATACGGGCTGAAAGAGCCTGTAGAACAAAACATGAAATAAAACTGTATTAGCCTTTAGGCGGGGGACTATGAAGGGCAAGGGGATTAACTAAAACATTACCTGACTGTTCGCTATATGTAAGGTGCTGACACCAGGAACTGGTTTCAATAAGTTTGAGGTTAGTTTCTGATTGGTATTCTTTGAGTAGTTTGCCAATGAATGTCAATGCTTTTTTTGCTGTTCCAGGCAGGTCATTGGACAACGTAGCATAATCCTTCATCGTCTCCACCAGATTTTTTTCGTGGTAATCTTTATAGCAGACAATGTATAAAGTATCGTTGAGAAACTTTTGTTTTACAAGCTGATAGAACTCGCCCTTATGTTCAAACTCACCGTGAGCGCGTTCAAAACCTCTTGGATGAATTGGATAAGGCATGTTAATCGGGATCTTCAATTCCACCGTTTCCTCGTGAGAATAGTCATTGTCATCGAGGCGAGATGACAATTCAAGGTTGGACTGATATCGCAACGCCCAGAATACGATATAATAACCCCCTACATTAAAGAGGAAGATCATTAGTAAAAGTATCGATAAGGCTCTTTTCAACGATGCCAGGTTTAAGTATACGATATTAGTAATTCTTTTAAAGATGTCAAACGGGCGGGTGGATTAAAATTGTTAAGACGAGATAGCAAGCTTGTTTGGCCACGCCTTTTTAGTAGTTCATTAATTATTCGATCAAGGGCTTTTAGCCCAGTCAACAACCAATTAGCTTAAAAAGAAACAGCCCTTTTCGGGCTGTTTCTGAACTTTACCTTATACTACAAAAAATATTAAGCAACAGAAAGCGCTTGTTTCTGGAAATCATGTTGTGGAATGAGGGCGGCATTGGGCGCAAGAATAATCCCTACACCATCCAGTTGAGACCAGGCTAAAAGTTTTTCTAAAGTAACTTTCCCAACCATATACTGTTTGCCATTAGCTGCGTATCCTGATTGAAAATCATCAAAATCGCTAATGGTAATTGCTGTACCTTCCTCAAAACTTATATACGCTTCAGTAACCAGTTCATTAGAGAATTTTAAGCCATGTGCCTGCTGAAGTTTTTTATACTCATAAGCATATTCATAAGTCAATGCTGAAATATCAGAAAGAACGGCAGAGCCTGTTGGGTAACTACCTGCGCCTTTACCAATGAAGATCTGTTTTTCAGCAAATGCACCCTGTACCTGTACTGCGTTGTACTCATTTCTAACAGCTGCTAATGTGTTTGTTGACTCAAGGAATTGTGGTGCTACAAACCCGAAGATCTTATCACCCGATTTAAAAGCACGTGCGATGAGTTTAATGCTATAGCCATTCTCACGGGCGAATTTTAAATCAAGATCTGAGATTCTATCGATGCCAATATTGATTACTTCATCAGGTTTAACAAACACACCAAAAGTATGGGCGATGGCAATCACTAACTTAAATTTAGGATCATATCCTTTTACATCCAGACTTGGATCGCTTTCGGCAAACCCAAGCTCTTGTGCCTGCTTAAGTGCTTCATTATAATTCTTTCTCTCTTCAAAAACCTTTGTGAGGATAAAATTTGTAGAGCCGTTGAAGATGCCTTCAATGCTTTGGATAAAATCATTATCGTAATACTCTTCGAGGTTACGGATGATAGGAATACTTCCGCAAACAGAACCTTCATAGAGTACTGGTCTTCCATGTTTCTTCTGCAGTTCAAAGATCTCTTCGAGGTGTTCCGCGAGCATCTTCTTATTCGCGGTTACAACGGCTTTGCCTTTTTCAAGTGCGCTCTTTAATATTTCAAACGCAGCATCCGCATCATCGATTAATTCAACTACAATATCAATGTCCGGATCGTTGAGAATTTCGTGTTTATCGAAAGTAAAAAAGCTGTCAGGTACGGGCCTTGTTTTATTTCTACTTTTAACACATACTTTTTTTATCTCAGCTTTCACGCCTTGTGTCTCGTGTAGCACATGATATAAGCCCTGACCAACACATCCAAAACCAAATAATCCTAATTTCAATTTCTTCTTCATACGAGTACTTTGCTATAAACTTTTTCGAAATACTGTTTAATGATTTTTTTTAACTGATCGAACTCAACAAGAAAGCCATCGTGTCCGTAAATGGAGGTAATAACTTCAAACAAAGCTTTTGGGATATGTTGTGCCAGGTACTGCTGTTCGGCCAACGGAAAAAGGAGGTCGTTTTCAATTCCAACAACCAATGCCTTTGCTTTTATTTTTTTCAAAGCTTCATCAATGCTTTTGCGATTACGCCCAACGTTGTGACTATCCATTATTTTAGTTAATGTCCAGTAGGTAAAAGCATTGAAGCGATTCACAAGTTTATCACCCTGATAGCGTTGATATGTTGCAGCCCTGAAGTCTTCAATCTTGTCCGGGCTTTTTTCGCTTTGCGTTTCGAGGTATGTATCATAATGACGATATGAGATCATGCCCATGGCACGTGCTGCTTTTAGTCCATCAGTACCTGCCCGAGGATCGTTCTCCTTCCAGGTCTGATCGGCCGCGATAGCCATCCGTTGCGCTTCGTTAAAAGCAATTCCCCAAGGAGAATGTGCAGCATTGCAGGCAATTGGAATGATGTGTTCAAATACTTCTGGTTGAAGTATAGCCCACTCCAAAACCTGTTGCCCGCCGAGAGAACCACCAATCAAAGTATGGATACGGTCGAACTTTAGTTCCTGGCGAAGCAGATCAAAAGCCTTTACAACATCACGATTGGTAAGGGTTGGAAAGTCATGGTAAAATGGTTTTCCGGTTTGCGAGTTAATTGACAAAGGCCCGGTTGAACCATAGCAACCTCCAGGCATGTTAGCACAGATGATAAAATACTTCGATGGATTGAAAGGACCCTCTGCAGTAAATAATCCTCCCCACCAATCTGTAAAATCAGAATTCCCTGTAAGTGCATGGCATACCCAAATAACATTGTCGCGTTCACTGTTAAGTTTACCCAGCGTGGTGTACCTCAGTTGTAAACCGGAGATGCTCTCTCCGGCTTCCAGCTGAAAGTTTTGATGATAATGAAACGTGTGATCAGTTTTCTCCATAATAGTTCGCCTTATCCAGGGTGGACTAGTAAGGCGCAAATCTTTAAGCCACTAGTTCTCCTTCAAATACTTTATTGAATGCTTCTTGTAAATCAGCTTTAATGTCTTCAATGTGCTCTATTCCGACAGCAATCCTTAATAAATTTGGAAGCACTCCTGCTGCAAGCTGCTCTTCACTTGATAATTGCTGATGCGTTGTAGCAGAAGGTTGAATGATGAGCGTTTTTGCATCACCAAGGTTGGCCAGGTGACTGATCAGTTTAAGATTGTCAACTACTTTCGTAGTATGTTGTTTGCTTCCTTTTAGTGAGAAGGAAAGCACGGCACCGAATCCGTTGCGCAAATACTTTTTAGCAAGTTTATTATAGGTACTGCTCTCTAATCCTGGATAGTTCACACTCTCTACCAACGGATGTTGTTCAAGCCATTGTGCCAAGGCTAGTGCGTTATCAACAGAACGTTGTACACGGAGTGATAATGTTTCTAATCCCTGCAGGAATAAGAATGAGTTGAAAGGAGAAAGGGCAGAACCGAAATCTCGTAAACCTTCCACACGCGCGCGAATGATGAAAGCAACGTTTGGTAAGCCAAGCGGATTTCCTTCACCAAACACATCCCAGAATTTTAATCCGTGATAACCTTCTGAAGGTTCAGTAAACTGAGGAAACTTACCATTGCCCCAGTTGTAATTACCACCGTCAACAATTACTCCGCCAATAGAAGTACCGTGACCACCAATCCATTTTGTAGCAGAGGCAACAACTATGTTAGCACCGTGATCGAACGGACGGAACAAATATCCTGCAGCACCAAATGTATTATCAACAATTACAGGAAGATCATGTTTCTTTGCTACTGCTGCGAGCGCCTGAAAGTCAGGAATATTGAAGCCAGGATTACCTATTGTTTCGAGGTAAATTGCTTTAGTTTTTTTATCGATAAGCTTTTCAAAAGACTCTGGCTTGTCACCTTCAGCAAAACGAGCATCGATGCCCAGACGTTTGAATGCAACTTTAAATTGATTGTAAGTGCCTCCATATAGAAAGGAAGTAGTTACAAAATTATCGCCCGCCTGGAGAATGTTATTCAATGCGATGAACTGTGCTGCCTGACCAGAGCCAACTGCAAGTGCACCAACACCACCTTCAAGCGCTGCAATTCTTTTTTCGAATACATCAGTAGTAGGATTCATGATCCTTGTGTAGATGTTTCCGAATTCTTTTAAAGCAAACAGGTTAGCGCCATGTTCTGAATCACGAAAAGTATAAGAAGTAGTCTGGTAAATAGGTACCGCACGTGAGCGAGTTGTTGGGTCAATTTCCTGACCTGCGTGTAATTGTAATGTTTCAAAGCGTAAGTTTGACATGGTAGTAATATTTTAAAATGAATGAGATCTGAATGAATTTATGAAGCTATTGGATACAGCAAGACCTATATTGCCCTGTCACAAGGCAGGCCAGTTACTGTTTGTTGCTTAACGAAGACTATCGTTTTTTAGCAACCGCAGTTACAGCAACAACATGGTTCACATGCCTCTTCGGGCATGCACATGTCATCCTGAAAACAGATGTCATCACAAGAAAAGAAGAAATCGGAAATGAAGGCACATAAGCCGCTAAGGCCTAGCACAGATTCGATTGACTGAATGATTTTTTTCATTTTTTAATCGGTTTATATATCCTGTCCCGGATTTTCCGAGTCAGAGTCAGGATTTAGCACCTTTCCTCCCGATCAATATCGAGAGAGGGTTGCTAGCGTTTCATAGAGCCTGTCTCTCCGCGCTTCTTTATAAATCGATAAAGCTGGTTTGCTTTTTTCGACTTGATAACACAAACGTAGAGTCTACGAGGATTGTTTCCAAATGTGCGGAGGAAAATTTTTAATAATTAAGTACTTACGGGTGTTAGTATGAAGGATGTGTTGATTTGTTAAAGTACTGATGTTGATGTATTCTGTGGCAGGCCTGGAGACAGTGTTTGAATGGTTATCCTTTTGCTTCAGTCATTCTTCGCTTGTTCCTCGCATCTTCTACACCGTGACTAACGCACTAGAGTGTACAAATCTAAGTTCAATGGTTGCAGTATCGTCAAGACAATAGAGCAAATAGTATTTGATAAGCGCATAGATAAAAACTACAAATCCCAGCATTTCAAAAAGCTCTTCAAGGGTTATGATAAGACTGTAATTCAAATCTATATCGTTCTTTGCATGCAATGTCCATCCCTGCGCAGACCAGTACTTTCCTCCCACCATCTCTAACCAACGGCACCTATCAGAAAAATAACTGCAGCGGACAGAAAAAGTAGACGTGTTTCTGATGGCAGTCTCAAAAAGAATCGGAGCATAAAAATTCCAAGAATTAAACTAGCTATGGTATAAGGAATAAACCAACCGAAGTGGAGGTAGCTGGGCGCTTGTAAAGACAAATTGAAAATTTTCTGTGTTATAGGAATAAGGTATTCATGAATGCTAGCGAACTCATCCAAGGCAAGAAATAAGCATACAAAGGCAGAACGCTCCAGTAGATTTTATGTCCCTTACTGACTTCTGCTGATGATCTACCTATTTTCGATAATAAAAGGGCAGATAAAAAAATGGTAAAGGCAGAGTAGAAAGAGGGAAAATTTGCTTCATAATCGAAGTAGAAGAAATAGCTGAACCCCTTAAGGTTATCATATCCATGAAAAAATTTCAAATAGATTATTCCAAGGTTTGCTGACAATAGAAATGCAATGATCAATAGGAAGACTTTTGCAATTGTAAAAGGACTGATGAGAAGAGTTTTTTGCATATCCAATTGTTATACTTAAGCGACTGAAAAAGTAATACCAATAACAAGGGTCGAGTAAAGTTGTTATACTTAAGTTCATATGCGTATTATTAACGTAAGTACTATCGAGCATTTGTCCTGTTAGTGCGGTAAGAACTCATATTGATGTCTTTAGGTATGCATCATAAGGGCCATCAAATACCCGAAGGGGGTTTGGTCACATTTAGTGTGAAAGCGGGTAACGTCCTTACCATAATTAATTAAGCAGCTGATTAATTGTTACACGTACTTCTCATTTTACAATTTATTCTAATGGTATAAAATTTTTAAAGCAGAGACACAAAGCCTCTACCTATATGAATTTTATTTCAAACCCACGCTGGATAAATGCTGAATTGCAGTCGTACAATCGGCTGAAAGATGTGCCTCCTCATCTGTTCGATGAGATCAATCAGCGCCTTAGCAAAATGACTAGTGCGGAACCATTTGTATCTGTAGTGATACCGGCTTTTAATGAGGAAGTAAATGTAGTCAGATGTATTGATTCACTATCTAAAAATATCACCTCCTTCAAAACAGAAATAATCATCGTTGATAATAATTCAACCGACAGTACACGTGAGGCGCTCGGGAAATTAAATGTTCGTTCCCTGTTTCAGCCGATACAAGGTTGTGGTCCAGCCAGGCAGTTGGGGCAAGAGCATGCAGGAGGGAAGTATATCTTAATGGCTGATGCAGACTGCTTATACCCGCCACGGTGGATAGAAAAAATGACGAAATCACTAATGAGTGCTGGTGTTGTTTGTGTGTATGGAGCATATTCTTTTATGGGTACAGCAACCGTACCGCGATGGAAACTTTCTTTATACGAATCTGCAAGAAATGTGATGAAGGCGTTACGACATGTGAACCGCCCGCATATTAATGCACTCGGAATGAGTATGGGTTATTTAAAAGAGCTCGGCCTTAAGGTTGGATTTATTCAAAAGAACATTAGAGGTGAAGACGGAAGATTCTGTTTCGAGCTTCATCAGATAGGTAAGGTAAAACATGTAGATGACACAGATGCACTGGTGTGGACCTCGCCACGAACACTTGAAAAAGAAGGAAGGTTACTCAAGGCCTTCAGCGTAAGAGTGCTGCTTGAACTCACCCGTCTTCATCATTATCTTTTTCCCCAGGCACCTCATGATGTTACAAAAGGTAAGAACTACAATCCAGGTATTGTGAAATTCTTTAGAAAGGAAACACAGAAACAGGTATCAGAACAAAAGCATTAATAAATTTTAATCTATATCAGAAACAAAAATGAATGAGATAAGTATGTATGGACTCCTGCAAGCTGCACCACATTTTTTTTGTTCAATAAATCCAAAAGTAATATGAAGCAAATTAAACTGCCTTGGCTAATAGCTGCTGTGGCAATTATGCTGCTTGCTACGTACGCCTTCATCTTGAGGTATGAGATGCAAATTGTACACTTCTATACCAAGCTTTTCCCCGATCAAAAGCACAAGTCAATAATTTATTGGCAGGATCTTACGGATTTACTCTTTACAGAAATGGTGATGCTAGGCATTTTCGCTATCACCACAGTGTATGTTACACGCAAAATAGACGTATCAAGGTTAGTTGAAAAAAGCGAGTCCTTATTTCTGAAAAAGCCTTCTCTTACTTTGTGGCTGATTGTAGTCTCTTTCTTTATTGTAGCGCTGTATGCAGCAGTGTATGTGCTGGATGAGTTTCCGAACTCTGCAGATGAGTATGCATACTTATTTCAAGCAGAAGTTCTGAGTAGGGGAAAATTGTGGGATACTGCGCATCCCTTAAAAGATTTCTTTCAATTCCATCACATTGCACAAGTTGGAGATGTCTGGATAAGCCGGTTTCCACCAGGATGGCCTCTGGTTCTCGCTATCGCTTTTATTGTAAACATTCCTGCTTACATCATCAATCCTGTTCTCGGTGCTATCACATTAATTGTATTATATAAGTTTTGTATTCGGTTTTACGATCAGCGCGTTGCCTTCTGGTCTACCATCATCACTGCATTTTCCGCGTGTGTTATTTTAAATGCCGGTTCATTTTTCTCTCATACTTCAAGCTTGCTCGAACTTTTACTGTTCATCTATTTGATGTACCTCTACCTTGACGAGAAGAAATTTTACCAGGCCGTGCTTGCAGGTTTTTGTCTCGGGCTGTTAGTCATCACCAGATACTTTACTGCCTTTCTCGTTTTCATTCCGTTCTTCGTCTACCTGGTTTATCATCATAAATTTAAGGCTTTCGTTCCTTTGGTGTTAATAGGTATAGGGTCCATACCTCCGATGCTTTATTTATTGTGGTACAACTATGCCATTACTGGGAATCCGCTCGTGCCCGTTACCATGTGGGCTTACGATGACGAGGCACTAGGTTTTGTAAATGGACACACGGTAGGCAAAGGGTTTCAATTTATAGTAAGAAGAATAATGATGTTTGTAGCCTGGATCTCACCAGCTGCCCTTATTTTATATTTTGTATTTCTATGGAAGAAGATAAAGAGTAAATCTGAACGACTTACACATCCTGAAGATTACTGGCTTCTATTTCTCGCTGTTGGTTATTTTTTCTACTACCATCACGGTGGAAATCAATACGGACCGCGGTTCTACTTCGAAGCAATTCCGTTTGTTATAATCTTCGTTGTGTCCAAGGTGATACAAAGTAATTACAAATGGGCTTATGCCATGATGCTTACAGGATTCATTTATGCACTTGTAAAAATTCCAATTATAGGGAGACATGAATATAAGGTTGTTCAAGAGCGGCAAGACATCTATGCAAAAGTGAAAGATAAGGGAATCCACAATGCCGTAGTGTTCGTTAGTTCCGGCACTGGATTATTGCGACCAATGCCGCAGCGAGACTTGTCGAGAAATGATAAAGATTATAATAATGATGTCATCTACGCGCAAGATCTAAAGGAGCGGAACATAGAATTGATGGACTATTATAAAGGCCGGGCCTTCTATTACTATAAAAGACAATTAAATAATTTAGAAGGAGAGTTGGTGGAAGTTAAACCTGAAGAAGGAGAATCAAAAAGTCATCCCGAGAAATTGCTTACTAAAAAAGTTGGGCAATGATTTCGGTTTTCATATTTGAAGTTTCTAATTTCTAATTAGTTCGGCTATTCCTAAACATACTTCTTTATGATCTGGATCTGCCCGGCATGATAAAGATCGTGGTGAATGATGCCATGCAATAAGGTATAGTAAGTGTAATTGTGAGAAGTATTTGGCACCACGTCTGTTAGCTTCTCTTCCGGAAAACTTCCAATGGCAGCCATCAATTTCTGCTGAGATGTTTCCAGGCGAAATAAGGCTTCTGTTAATTTATCTATTTTTGGAAAGTTAAGATGATCGCCTACCTCAAAGTCATTATTGCCAATCAACCTTTCAGCAACGTATATTCTCCAACTCGCCATGTGTGCGATCAATTCAATAATGCTATGAGAATTGTTAATTCTTTTATGCGCTGTTGCTTGTGTTAGATCTGCCAGTACTTCTTTTACAGATGGCCCATGCCAGGCACCTTTTTCGTAGGTGCTGTTCAGTAATGTTGCAATATTTTGAATCTCGGCTTTCATTTTACATGTTTATTCGTTATCCGTTTATTCGTTACTGTTTGAACATCCGTTATCAACATTTAACGAATAACGAATAACCTCCTAGGTCAACATTCCACCATCAACCTGCAATACTTGCCCTGTGATATAAGATGATAAATCAGAAGCTAAGAAGATACAGGCGTCAGCAACGTCTTCGGGTTTACCGCCTCGTTTTAAAGGAATAGCATCACGCCAGATCTGGATTGTTTTTTCATCGAGCTTTTCTGTCATTTCGGTTTCAATAAAACCAGGAGCGATAGCGTTGCAGCGAATGCCACGAGAACCTAATTCAAGGGCAACGGACTTGCTGAAGCCAATGATACCAGATTTTGATGCTGCATAATTTGCCTGCCCTGCATTACCCTTCAAACCTACAACTGATGTCATGTTAATAATAGAGCCTGCCTTTTGTTTCATCATTGGCTTAGTGGCAGCTTTTACTGTATTAAAACATGACTTAAGGTTTACATTAATGACGCGGTCCCACGCTTCTTCAGTCATTCGGAGTAAAAGATTATCCATCGTAATGCCAGCATTGTTAATCAAAACATCAAGTGTACCAAAATCAGCGATAACCTGACTAACAAGCTTTTCTGCTTCAGCATAATTAGAGGCGTCTGACCGATAGCCCTTAGCCTTGATTCCCTTGGCGGTGAGTTCTGCTTCCAATGCCTGACCCTGCTCAACACTTGATAAGTATGTAAAAGCAACATTGGCACCTTGTTCAGCAAATTTAATTGCAATTGATTTACCGATGCCTTTTGAAGCTCCTGTTATAAGTGCGTTTTTTCCCTCAAGTAGTTTCATAATTAGATGTGAGTAATGCAATGTTAGCGTTAGGGCATACAGATGCCATTTTCAAAGTGGGCAAAAATAACAATTCATTTTAAAAATACTGAACTTGATGGTCGAGCTGTTTTATTAATTAGTTCTTAATCAGGTGTATTTCAAGGTTTCATGATTAAGAATCTGTTCGAAAATGAGCTTACTTTAAGTAAAGGCTTATTTTTTATTGATCGATCTGCGTTTATCTTTGGCCGAATTTAAAATCAACACTATGTCAAAATATGATCTGATCGTAATCGGTAGTGGACCTGGCGGTTATGTGGCAGCTATCCGTGCATCTCAATTAGGAATGAAAGTAGGTGTTGTTGAGAAGGCGGAAATTGGAGGAATTTGCCTCAACTGGGGATGCATACCAACCAAGGCTTTATTAAAAAGTGCCAATGTTTTTGAATATATCACGCATGCTAAAGACTACGGTATAGAAGTTAAGGAATTTAAGGCTGATCTTCCTTCAATGGTAAAGAGAAGTCGCGATGTAGCGGCAAGCAACAGCAAGGGTGTTCAATTCCTTTTCAAGAAAAATAAAATTGACCTTATTGAAGGCCATGGAAAACTGAAAAAAGGTGGTAAAGTGGAAGTTGACGCTGCAGGAAAGAAAACAGATTATGAAGCTAAGAACATTATTGTTGCAACAGGAGGTAGATCTCGTGAGTTGCCTTCCATGAAAATTGATGGTAAGAAGATCATTGGCTATCGTGAAGCAATGGTGTTAGATCAGGCGCCAAAGAAACTATTAATCGTGGGATCAGGTGCAATTGGTGTTGAGTTCGCTTACTTCTATAATGCGATCGGTACAGAAGTTACTATTGTCGAATTCTTGCCGAGAATTGTTCCGGTAGAGGATGAAGAGGTTTCTAAAGCGCTTGATAAATCTTTCAAGAAATCGGGTATCATTATACATACTAATGCTGAAGTGACTAAAGTAGATACTTCCGGTAAAGGATGTGTTGCTACAGTAAAAACATCAACGGGTGAAATTAAAATCGAAGCAGATCTTGTGCTTTCTGCTGTAGGTGTGGCCACTAACCTTGAAGGTATAGGACTTGAAGAAGTAGGTGTAAAAACAGATAAAGGTCGCGTTGTAGTTGACGACTTCTATAAAACAAATGTTCCGGGAGTATATGCTATTGGAGATATTGTGAAAGGACCTGCATTAGCACACGTGGCTTCTGCTGAAGGTATTATTTGTGTTGAGAAGATTGCAGGACAAAACCCTCAACCGTTAAATTATAATAACATTCCTGGTTGCACATATTGTTCTCCTGAAATTGCTTCTGTTGGATATACTGAAGAAGCCGCTAAGAAAGCAGGATACGAAATTAAAATTGGCAAATTCCCATTCAGTGCTTCTGGAAAGGCGAAAGCTGCCGGAGCTACAGATGGATTTGTTAAAGTAATTTTTGATGCGAAGTACGGTGAATGGCTAGGTGCTCATTTTATAGGAGCAAATGTTACCGAAATGATTGCTGAAGTAGTGACAGCGCGCAAGCTGGAAACTACAGGACATGAAATTATTAAATCAGTACATCCACACCCTACAATGAGTGAAGCTGTTATGGAAGCAGCAGCTGCAGCGTATGGTGAAGTGATTCACATTTAATTCTGGATGCTAGATTCTGGATTCTGGATGCTCGATGGCCAGAATCCAGAATCTTAGCATCGAGCATCCTAGAATCGAGCATCAAAAATCCTGTCTGTCTACCCCGCCTCTGTTATTCTGAAACGCCTCTCCATGTTTAGTGTAGGCGTCTTCAATTTTCTTAGCAAGATCGGCTTCGCCGTTTGCATAGAGCACACGTTGTAATTCTCCCAGCAACATGAGATTGATTTGGAATTCGCGACCGAGTTGACGCTCCCGTATGTAATAGGCTGCGTTTTCGTCAAACCTTGGCGAAACTGTGTTTGCAATTTCAAGTGCTTTTTGTTTTTCACCCACTTCAAATAATAGTTCAATCATCCTCACATTCGTGAAGTCATAGCGAACTCCTTTGTCTGGCATTTTTGCTAGACTATACAGAAGCACTTCGCGTGCTCTTGTTGTATCGCCCTCGTCAATCAATGCTTCTGCCAACGAATTTAAGCTGCTTCTGTGGTTTTGTACAAAGCTTCTGTAGTCCTGCGTGAAGTAAGCGTTTTCGTCATCAAGCCCTCTAAACTGAAACTTCTTCATCATATTCTCATATGAAGCATCGGTGTTCACCAGATCAACATCAGGATTAGGATTAAACACTGGCAAAATCCTGTAAGCATTTCCTTCCTGCACAACAAATCGGCTGAGATCAATATTTAATTGAGCAAGAGAAGTGTTGTTAACATAGAGTGGTCTTTCCCAATCTGCAGTAGCAAGTACATCAAGCATGGCGAGATCTTTCTTCTCCAGCCCATTACCCTTTACCCGCAAACGCATTTCCGGTACAATAAGACTGTCAAGATTTTTAGGAACAATACCAAGTGATCTTACTTTTTCCACATCTACTTTTAAGATGAGCTCACGCGTTGGTATTGCGTTCGCAGTTGGATACAAGCGTAGACCTTTGTGCTCTTTCTTTAACAATTCCAGGTATTGTTTAAGGTCAACATTTTTAATGTTCGCATCGTAGAAAGGAAGGTAATCATTTGGTCCGCCCTGCTTGTAGTTTTGACTTGTTAACGTATATGGAAATGGTTTTGACTCATACGTCTGGCGCATGGTCTGGTTGATGTACCAGTCCGTATTATAATAACTTAGAACAATTACCCGAACATCCGTGCGAACACCTTCAACTTCTTGCGAGTACCAGAGTGGGAAGGTGTCATTATCACCTCCTGTAAACAGGATTGCATTAGGGGCACATGACTGTAAATAATTGATTGCTGAATCAACAGAAAAATATCTTCCGGAGCGGTTGTGATCATCCCATCCATCTTTTGCCATCAGCACAGGTGCTGTAAAACATAAGGCAGTAGCGATGACGGCTGAAGTTTTTAAATTTTTCGTGAGCTTCGTAATCCAATCGGCTAACGCGATGACGGCAAATCCTATCCAGAAAGAAAAGGCATAATACGATCCAGTGTAGATGTAGTCACGTTCTCTCGGCTCAGTAGGAGGTGAGTTGAGGTATATAACAAGTGCAACACCTGTTAATACGAACAATAATGAAATGACGATGAAATTCTTTGTGCTATTCACAGACTGATAAAAAATCCCAATAAGACCTAGAATAAAAGGGATCATGAAAAAGTTATTTCTTCCTTTATTTTCTGCCAATGAAGGAGGAAGTTTTTCAAACCAATTGGAAGGTCTCATCCAGTCGGCACCTTGATTGTCACTTTCTCTTCCTGCAAAGTTGAACATGAAATAGCGAATGTACATCCAGCCTATTTGGTGTGAGAACATAAAGGAAATGTTGTCAACAAAGTTTGGTTTCTCACCTTCGCGTAAGCCTAGCGTTTCCCTGTATATTTTTTGATGATCAGGATCTGTGCTATAAATCCTTGGTAAAATGGTTTGGTCCTTAGGCGAGAACTTATAGGTTACACTACGCTCAGCAACTTCATATTTATCTTTCCCTTTTACATACCTCGGTTCGCCTTCATCATATCCTACCACTTGTGCTGTAAAATATTGTCCATATAATAATGGACGACTTCCATATTGCTCACGCTTCAGGTAACGAACAAAGCTCATCACATCAGAAGGATCGTTTTGATTGATCGGAGGATTAAAATTTGATCTGATCACAATCATGGCATAAGATGAATATCCAATCAGGATAAAAGCGGTAGCCAGCAAGAAGGTATTAAGAATTGGTTTCTGGTTGACCTGGGAGTAACGAATTCCGAAAATTAATGCAGCTAATAAAATTAACGCAAAGAATATCGCGCCAGAACCAAACGGAAGGCCCATGGTATTAACAAAGAATATCTCAAAGTTACCGGCCATTGAGGGGAGGCCAGGAATAATAATACTGTTGATAAAGAATATAATCAACAAGCTGATGAGCATAGTAGCAACGATGCCCCATGTGCCAGCTTTATGTTTCTTGAAATAATAGATTAAGGCTAAAGCCGGAATTGTTACAAGGTTTAGTAAGTGAACGCCTATGGACAAACCCATCATGTAGAAGATAAGCAGTAGCCAACGGTTTGCTTTTGCTTCATCTTCAATCACATCCCACTTCAACATTGCCCACACGACAAAGGCCGTGAAAAATGATGACATGGAATAAACTTCAGACTCTACTGCAGAGAACCATTGTGAGTCGCAGAAAGTATAACTTAATGCACCAACGATACCAGCTCCAATAAGAACCCAAGTTTTATCAGTTGTAAGTTCTTCGGGCTTATTGATCTTCATGATCTTACGGCCAAACAAAACAATAGACCAGAATAAAAACAGGTTGGTAAAGGCACCAGCAAGCACGCTGATAAAGTTTATCCAGTAAGCGACCATGGTGGTATCACCGAATGATAAAAATGAAAACAGTCTTCCTAATAAAAGAAAGAAAGGTGCACCAGGAGGGTGGGGTACTTGTAATTTATACGATACAGCAATGAATTCACCAGCATCCCAATAACTGGCCGTAGGTTCCATGGTGGCCCAGTATGTAATGAGTGCGATTGCAAAAATAATCCAGCCAACGAGGTTATTAACCTTTTGAAAGTTTTGGTTCATGTTCAGTTGATTCGTATAAAAAACTTGAGGCGCGAAAATAATGAGGATTTACCAGATTTAGGTCAGAATTAGATTGATTAATGGACGGGTCAGTAATAAGCCTGCTACTTGTATACAAAAATGTAAAACAAGAGCCAGAGCGTGAAAAGCAGGATATAGGAGCACACAACAATGATCCATACATACTTTTTGTCTTTCTGGGCATAAAAATGAATTCCATTAACCAGCATAACCCAGTAGAAGATCTCAAAAAGATTAAGCGCCCTAAGCGGATATGCATATTTTTTATCTAACGCATCATAATCCACTAATTGCATAAGCGAAAGCGGATAAAATGCACGGATGTCATGGTACGATGGGTCCGTTTCGATCATCATAAACCATAGAATTTTTAGAATTTCGGGGATGAGGAAAATGAATTCCGCTCCAATCACTACGCCCCAGCACTGCTTGTAAGTAACTTGGTAGCCAAACATGAAGCAACCAACCCATATCACAAATGCGATGACCGTGAACTTCCAAAGATAAACCAGCGGTATGGATACGTATTTTACGGTATTTATCAGCCTTAGTATCATTCCTTCCGGACGATCTTGTAAAAATTCAAAGGCGGCTGTTTCATTCTCAATGAATGAAATTTTAATAAAGAGGAGTAATAATGTGGCAAGGCAAAGCAATACAAAGAGTAGCCTTTTGTTGGCACCGAATAAAGATTTAGTTTCGTTCCCGTTTGAGGTCGCAGAATTTATCAAGAGTACAGTACGTTTAGATGATTATGATCAGTCCTTCCCGAAATGTTGTTATAAGCATTCCCAGGCATTTTAATTTTCTCAAGACTTCCATAAATATTATTGTTGGCTTATTACTCTTAGTCGCTGCTTTTGATGCTGAATCACAAAGTCAGCCAAAAAAAGATACAACAATAATTCTTTTGGAGAATATAAATGTTCAATTGGAGTGCAATCAGGCACTAAACGACCTCTATAATTTTAAATTCGATAAAGCCGAATCTAAATTTACTTCCTTAAGAAAGGATTACGGGTGGCATCCTTTACCATATTTTTTAATGGGTTTAATAGAGTGGTGGAAGATCATGCCGAACACAAGCGACACTTCTCATGACGACAAATTTTTGGCTTACATGGATACCACCATTTCTGTTGCTGAAAAACTATATGATGATTTTCCTGCCAATAAAGTCGAAGCCTCCTTTTTCTTGGCTGCTGCTTACGGTTTTAAGGGAAGGCTTTATTCTGATGAAGAAAGAAAACAATGGCGCAAAGCTGCTTCCGCGGGAAAGGAAGCTCTGAATTACCTTGATGAAAGCAGGGGCCATCACAACCTTAGTCCTGAGTTGTTATTTGGTGACGCGTTATATAATTATTTCTCCGTCTGGGTTCCGGAAAACTACCCAGCACTGAAGCCGATACTTTGGTTTTTCCGGAAGGGAGATAAAGATTTGGGCTTAAAGCAATTGAAGGAAGTTTCTTACAATGCTTTTTATACACGCACGGAAGCCATGGTGTGGCTGATGAGAATATTAAATAGTTACGAGAATGATCAGATTCAAGCATTCCAGATTAGTAACTATTTAATAGAGAATTATCCTGATAATCCTTTTTTTCACCGCTATCACGCAAGGATGCTTTACTCGCTGGGGCGATATGATCAAGCTGAAAAAGTTTGTAGAGAAATCCTCACGAGAATTGACAGCGGAATGCTGGGGTATGAGGCAACGAGCGGCCGCTATGCAGCTTTTTTCCTAGGCCAAATTTATGAGTCAAAGAAGAATATTGAAGAAGCTAAAAAACATTACAAGCTATGCATGCAGTTTGCAGAAAAGATCAATGCTACTGAATCAGGTTACTATCTTTACTCACTGATTGCATTAGGAGAAATGGCCTATAAGGAAGGCAATGAACCGGAAGCTAAAAAATACTTTAAGCTTGTGAAAGATAAAGCCGGAAGAAAAGATGAAGCCTTTAAAGATGCAAAGAGAAGGTTGAAGAAATTAGAGAAGAACGATTAGATATGATAATGTAAGTGGACAGCTCTTACCGAGCGACATTCCATCTCTTCCTCATGGCTCGTCCAGTGACTCATCTATGGCTGATCTATAGGAATCTATGACGGAGTGGCAAATCGTAAAAAGTCTTAGTAGTAAAAAAGCTATTTGTTAAAATCCATATTATCTTTTGGAACTTCGCGATCTTATAGTAACCCCGATTATAATACTCATTGTGTACGCCATTGCATACTTCGTGAGACCGTATGCTACTGATGAGATCACAAGAAGATACTTTTTGCCCGCGTTAACAGCCAAGATTATTGGAGCATTGGCAGTTGGGTTTATCTACCAGTTTTATTATAGCGGTGGTGACACATTCAATTATCACACCCATGGCAGCAGACATGTGTGGAATGCGTTGGTTGAAGATCCTGAGAAGGGACTCAAGTTGTTGATCGGAGGAAATAATCCTGATTTCAGCGGATTATATAAGTACTCATCAAAGATATTGTTCTACGGTGACCGCTCATCGTACGCAATTATTAAGCTTTCGGCTGCGCTAGATGTGATAACATTTTCATCATACTCTGCCACAGCGATATTATTTGCCTTCTTTGGATTTTTTGGTCTTTGGCTATTTTTTCTAACGTTTTATGAACTTAAACCTGCTTTGCACAAGTATTTTGCCATTGCTATTCTATTTGTGCCCTCGGTAGTGTTTTGGGGATCAGGTTTATTAAAAGACACCATCACGTTGGCTTTTGTTGGTATGGCGACTTATGCAACCTATAGCATTTTTATCAAGAGAAGTTTTAATCTGAGACTTATAATATTACTGATGGTTAGTTTATATGGTTTATATGTAATTAAAATATACATTCTTTTAACCTTTCTTCCTTCAGCTATTGCATGGGTTTTTTCAAAACACTTCAATACCATCGGATCCAGTGTTGCAAAAATTATGGTACTTCCTTTTGCGTTAACGGCTGTTGTGTCCTTCGGTTATTTGGCACTCTTGAAAGCCAGTGAGGATAATCCTAAATATTCAATTCAAGGAATTGCAAAAACTGCACAAATTACTGCTTATGATATACGTTACTGGACGGGGAGAGATGCAGGGTCTGGCTATACATTAGGAGAGTTAGATGGAAGCTGGCAAAGCATGTTTAGGCTTTTACCGCAAGCCCTGAATGTTTCGCTATTCAGACCATATCTTTGGGAGGTACGCAACCCTTTGATGCTGCTGTCATCTTTAGAAAGTCTTTTGCTATTGTTTTTTACGTTGTATACAATTTATAAAACAAGATTTCATTTTCTCAAAGCATTCAGCGATCCAACAATCTTATTTTGTTTTATTTTCAGTTTGACCTTCGCTTTTGCAGTTGGGGTATCGACATTTAACTTTGGGACATTGACTCGTTACAAAATTCCTTTGCTTCCCTTCTTTATGCTGGCTTTAATCTTAACGTTGGACTATTCAAACAAGGAAAGGAAAAGACGGGAATTAGCGTTGACAGAATAATACTCTTCAACTTTCTTTCGCCCACTCGCACCAATTTTTTTACGCAGTTCTTCCTTATGAATAAGTTGGTTTAGATGATTGTACCATTCCTCTTTGGTAGAGGCAAGAAATCCATTTCGATTATGATCAATAATTAAAGTGTTTACGCCTACAGGTGATACTACAGCCGGAATATCTAGTGCCATATATTGGAGTGCCTTGAATCCACACTTGCCCTTTGCCCATTCATCATCAGGTAGAGGCATAATACCAATATCGATGGTTAACAAGTCCTTGATTTCACTGTCAGCATTCCATGGAATAAATTCGTAGGGTATGCTGATGTTGGGTCTTTTATCTGCAATGATGACTACATTAATATTGTTGTTTTCACTAATGATTTTGCGGAGTATTTCTTCAACCTCATGAAGATATTTAAGGGTTGAGTGCGAGCCGGTCCAGCCAATATTTATTTTGTTCTCTCTCTTCTCGCGTAAATAGAAAGCCGGATTATGCAAATGGACGGTATCAATAGTTGTAGGATTATTAAAAACTTTTCTATTGAATTGCAATGCATATTGACATAGATAATCATTTCCACAACTTACTTTATAAGACCACCGGCAAATCGATTTTACTTTTGATCTCCACTTTCCAATTTTTAAAAAAAATGATTCGCCTGCGCGGTCGGTTAACCATATCGCGTCATCGAAATCATAAATGATTTTTTTCTGAAGAATTTTGATAAGCAGCCATTCAAAAACTGGTGGGCCGATCGGTGTCACTTCTCTATGAATGAATATAAAATCATACGCAGGTGCCTTAAATAACATTGCACATCTTTTCAAGAATCCATTAAGTAATGCGATTGCTTTTAACACTGCCTTTCCCGGTTTAAAGAAAAGTTGCCAATTATGGGAATTAAGAAAGCTTTGAACCTCGTATGTATAACTTTTTGATTCGAGAATAGAAAAATATTGTTCGAACCGGAACCGCTGTGATGGTGATGCCTTAAGTGGATAGGGAACGAGGAAAAGTATCTTAACGCCCATAAAATGTGATTCTGCAAGAATTATTTTTGTTTTGCAAATTCTTATTACAAAAGACTTTTTAAACGGCAATTGGCAGGGCCGATAAATCGTAATAACTTGGCACAAATGTGGGAAATCCACGAACCTATCGCTAACCTGAAATGATTGAACAGCATGAAAATGTTATAGTAGCTGACAAGCAAAGTTTGTTTGACTGGAGAGAACTATGGCAATATCGAGAGCTTTTTTACTTTTTCAGTTGGCGTGATATAAAGATCAAGTATAAGCAAACTGTACTTGGGTTTCTATGGGCAGTGTTACAGCCGCTGATTATGATGTTGATCTTCACATTCTTTTTTGGCAAAGCACTGAATGTTCCTTCACAGAATTTACCTTATCCGGTTTTTGTATTCTCAGGTTTGTTGATCTGGAACACCTTTTCATCAGGCCTGACTAATGCTGCCAACAGCATGGTCAACAATTCGCAGATCATTAAAAAGATATATTTTCCAAGGTTGATTATCCCCGTGTCATCCATTCTTGTTGCCCTCTTCGATTTTCTGATGGCATTTGTTCTGTTTATCAGTTTATTATTGTTCTTTAAGCAACCTGTAGGGCTACAGGCAATCTGGTGTTGGCCGGCGGCATTAATTATCAGCATGATTGCTACACTTGGCCCTGGAAGTTGGCTAGCTGCATTGAATGTTAAGTACAGAGACTTTCGTTATATCATACCCTTTCTCGTGCAAGTATTATTTTTTCTAACACCAGTATTGTATCCAATCTCTATGCTTGGGCATCCACTACTGCGATATGTTTTAGTCGCATCGCCCATGTATGCAGCTGTTGAATTGTTCAGAGCACCATTAACAGGAGTAAGTCCGGATCCAGTGTTGATAGGGATCAGCCTTTGTTCTGGTTTTATTTTCTTGCTTATTGGTCTTATTTATTTTAAACGTACGGAGGATTTCTTTGCGGATTTTGCTTAGCTCATGAAGCCTATTTTAGAAGTGCAAAATGTTTCGAAAAAGTACAAAATTCATCATCAATCTGGTGGATACTTAAGCTTGCGCGAAAGAATGCAAAATGCTTTTAAGTTTCAGAATAATAGTGCTGAAGATTTTTTTGCGCTTAATAATATTTCCTTTGAAGTCCAAGCCGGAGAATCCATTGGCATCATTGGCCGTAACGGTGCAGGAAAATCAACATTATTAAAAATCCTTTCCAAAATAACACCACCTTCAAAGGGAAAAATAATTACAAGAGGTCGTATTGCAAGTTTACTTGAAGTAGGAACAGGTTTTCACCCTGAGTTAACGGGAAGAGAGAATGTTTTTTTTAATGGCTCATTGCTTGGGATGAGGAGGAAAGAAATAGAATCTAAATTTGATGAAATCGTAGATTTTAGTGGCGTAGAAAAATTTCTGGATACACCCTTAAAGCATTACTCCAGTGGCATGCAGCTCCGTCTTGCTTTTGCTGTTGCAGCTTTTCTCGAACCTGAAATTTTGGTGATCGATGAAGTGCTTGCAGTTGGTGATGCTGAGTTTCAAAAAAAGTGCTTGGGTAAGATGGAAGATGTGAGCAAGAGTGGGAGAACGATTTTGTTTGTGAGTCATAATATGGCTGCAGTAGAAAATCTTTGTAGAAGAGCGATATTACTGAATGCTGGAAAAGTAGTGATTCAAGGTAACGTTACAGAAGTTATGAAGCGTTATCAAAGTCTTTTCGATAGCGGAAGTATCAGTCAGTATTCAACCGAAAGCGAACGGAAAGAAGATGTTTACTTTAAATCAATTGGTGTAGTAATAGACGGCAACCAACCTAATCATAAGCTTAAATTGAATTGTGAAATTAAGTCAACACAAAAACATAAAGACGTATTTCTTGCGTTCGATATTTCTAATTCAATTGGCGTAAGCATTATGCAGGCAATACCAGTGTTGGAACCCTTCATTGGCTATTCAAAAAAAAATCAAAAGATTGATGTAGAGATTGATTTACCTCCATTGATACCCGATGTATATAAGATTTCTGCATGGATGGGATCGCATAATACAGAAACTATTTGTTGGGATAAAGAAATAGTTGGTTTTGAGATAACTGATTCACCAACGCTCGGTCGAAATTATCCTCATTCACATCACAACGGATTTTTGGTTCCACATTCAAGGATAAGCAATGGCTAAGACACTTGTAAAAAAAATTATTCGGTTAGGAGGCATTGACCTTAAGCGCTATGATAAGGCGCTGGTTGAATACAAAAGTTTGTATAAAAAATATCAGGCTTTCACAATGATTCCAGAAGAACTGTTTATAGCCAATCTCGATCTTTGTAATCGCTTTTCATTATTAGAAGGTGATGTTGTAGAATGTGGCGTATGGCGAGGCGGTATGGCAGCGGCCATGGCTGAAGTAACGGGACCAAAAAAAAGATTTCACCTTTTCGATAGTTTTAAAGGGTTGCCTCCTGCGAAAGAAATAGATGGCAAGGAGGCCCTCAGCTGGCAGAAAGATACCGAGTCATCTAACTATCATGACAACTGTGCGGCAGATGAATCTTTTGTAATCGAAGCTTTTAAAAGAGCAAAACATCATGACTATACGCTGTATAAAGGATGGTTTGAAAATACACTATCGAAATACGAGGGAGGCGAAATAAGTATTCTTCGTCTTGATGGCGATTGGTATGATTCAATTAAAATTTGTCTGGATAAATTGTTTCCCTTGGTAAAAGAAGGCGGACTTATTTTACTGGATGATTATTACACCTGGGACGGATGTACTAAAGCGGTTCACGATTATTTGTGTGAAACCAAATCACCAAGCAGAATTTATCAGTGGAATAATCAGGTTGCTTATATTATTAAAAAACATTGAGTAAACTTTATATCCATACTGAAGAAGTACATAATATGGCCGCGCCACGCGAAGTTGTGCCGATGGTTATGGATTTGGTAAAGCCAAATAGTGTACTAGATGTTGGTTGTGGCATTGGCACTTGGCTTAAAGCTTTTGAAGAAAAAGGGATAGATGATTGTTTAGGAATAGATGGTGACTATGTAGATAGAAGTTTGTTTCGAATACCCGAGGAAAAATTTCAAACTGTAGATCTACGCAACGGGTGGGCGCTTAAAAGAAAATTTGATTTAGCAATCTCATTAGAAGTAGCTGAGCACCTGCCTGAAAGTAGTGCCGATCTTTTTGTTGAAAGCTTAATCAACCATGGAACTACTATTTTGTTTTCAGCTGCAATCCCTGGCCAAGGCGGTCAGAACCATTTGAATGAACAGTGGCCCGAGTACTGGCAGGAAAAATTTTTGAAACATGGCTTCTATTTTCATGATACAATCCGACCGCTTATTTGGAATAATAGTAAAGTTGATTGGTGGTATAAGCAGAATGTTTTTCTAGTGAAAAGAGAAAAACCTTCTTCATTACCATATCAATCATTGTCTGTAATACATCCTGAATTTTTTCTAAAGACCTGGAACGATGGAAACGATCTGAAGCGAAGTATAGTAACAGGACGTCAAGGTATCGCATTAAGCAGTAAGATTTTTTTCAATGCTTTGATGTACAAATTAACAAGCATTTATAAAAAATAATGAGTAAGGGCATTTCAGTTATTGTGTGCTGTTACAATAGTGAAGAAAGGCTTCCCGAAACGTTATCTTTTCTTGCGAAACAGAAAGTAGATCCATTGATATCTTGGGAAGTTATTGTTGTTGACAATGCCTCTACTGATAATATTAAGCAGGTTGCATTCGAGTGTCGGAAAGCTTTCGGTGATGTTGAAGTGAATCTGCGTATTATAGACCAGCCAATCGCAGGATTATCAAACGCACGATCAAAAGGAATAGAAGCTGCTTTATTTGATGTAATAATTTTGTGCGACGACGATAATCACCTCAATCCAGATTACGTGGTTACAGCGTACAGGCTAATGTATGAACATACGCAAGTTGGAATTATTGGAGGTTGGGTAAAACCGAAGCTTCCGTTTTATCCAGGGCGTTGGATTGAAGATTTCTATGGCGCTCTTGCTATTGGCAAACAAGGTGCTACAAGTGAATATGTAAATTGGGTATTTGGCGCGGGAATGATAGTAAGAAAACAAATGCTGTACGAATTAACAGCGCGGAAGATTAGCCTTCTTCTCAGCGATCGTAAAGGGTCTAAACAATCTTCAGGTGGTGATGCCGAGCTTTGTTCGATTTCTAGATTTATTGGTTACAAGGTTTACTACTCGCCTGAATTAATCCTTCATCATAGCATTGCCGCCAAACGACTGAGAAAGAGTACTTTCTTTTTTAGTAACAAAGACAATTTTCTATCGACTGTGCATTTGTTTTTTTTAGACGAACTGATATTGAATCAGGATACGAACTTATGGAAGTCCATATTGAAATTCGCGGGCGGGAGAACAAAAAGGATTTTTACTTCAATACCGCGTCTTCCTGGAAGGCGATTTTTTCTTTACTCAGTGGAGGTACTTGGCAACACATGGTTTCTAGTTTGGATCATGTTTAATATGAAAGCAATCTCTGGAACTTTCCAGGCTGTAAAGCAGAATTTGTATGGAAACTTAACAAACGCCAATCCATTACAGACTTTAATTAATGTACTATGAGCAATGTAAGGCAAGTTAATTTTTTTGATAAATCGTTTGTAGTTGAAGCCACTACAGAACATGAACAAAATTTCTGGGAGTTATACAACTCTAAAAAATGGGAACAGGAATACTTAAAGTTTATGACCAGTAATGTGAACGGGCAAATTTTCGTTGATATCGGATCATGGATCGGACCCGTGAGTTTGCTAATGTCAAATTATTATGATCAAATTATTGCATTTGACCTTGACGCCGTTGCCAACAACAAGTTCAAGAAAAACATTGGGCTTAACAATATCAAAAATATAGCATTGTTCGAAATGGGGTTTAGTGACAAAGCTGGAACCTTACAAATAAGTGCAGATAAACTTGGGCATTCTGTTACTTCCATTTATGGAAACAAAGCGGGAAAGCAAATTGATGTTAACGTTGTTCGGTTGGATACCTTTTTGAAAAGTTTTCCGGACAATAAAAAAATTGGATTTATCAAGATTGACTGCGAGGGCGCGGAGTACAAATTTCTTTCTCAAGTCTATCGGTTTATAAAGCGGCGAAGGGTTAAGGTTCTTATCAGCTATCATCCTTTTGTATTGAAAAAGCCGGGATACTATTTTGTGAAACTTCGTCATTGGTTCAGTCAACTTCCGTTTCAAAGAATCTATTTTACAAAAGATGGTAAATTGGTTACGAGGAAACCCTATCAACCATTGTTCAAACTTGTTGATAATTTTCCAATGGCGGATGTCATTATAAGCAATTAACTCTAGCATTCGTTTCGTTTACACTATGGAAAATCGATATGACGACTGGCATCACTCCCACAATGATGATAATGATATAAATACTCCTTGGCATAATTTCGTGAAGGAAAATATAATCGAACCGGACATCAATGGCAAAAAAATACTTGAAATTGGGTGTGGCCGCGGTGGCTTTTCAAATTATTTGCAGAAGTATAATAACGCTCCGAAAGAAATTGTAGCCTGCGACTATTCAGCGAGCGCCTTGAAGATTGCAGAGAAAAAACATGGTTCGGCAAGTGGGCTGATTACGTGGCAGAGAGAAGATATAATGGCATTAAGCTTTGACAACAACTCCTTTGACACAATCATTTCGTGTGAAACGATAGAGCATGTGCCCAATCCAAAGTCAGCGATAATGGAATTGTACAGGGTGCTTAAGCCTGGCGGACGTCTCTTGCTCACATGTCCAAATTATTTTAATGTTTTTGGCATATGGTGTCTGTATCGATACTTTATTAAAAAGCCATTTACGGAAGGCGGCCAACCGTATGTAAATTATGTACTCTTTCCACGAATCTATTCGTGGATCAAAGGCGCGGGATTTTTAATTAATTTATTTCAGTCCTCTGAAATTATAATACCGGCTAGGGTTCCAAAACATTTTTGGAATCACAGAATACCATTTCTGCTGAAGCCATTTGGATACCGAACCTATTTTGTTCTTTCTAAAACATTGGAGGATGAGTAGGCCTGTCGTATCAGTAGTGATGCCGGCTTATAATGTCGGACTGTATGTTGAGCAAGCAATAAAAAGCATCCTTGAGCAGACTTTTTTCAATCTTGAAATAGTGATTTGTGATGATGGCTCAACTGACAATACCTGGCAGGCAATCAATTCTTTCAAGGATGATCGTGTCAGGAAATTTAGGCACTCGCTAAATCAGGGATACTTGAAGACGTATAATTTCCTGCTGACTCAGTGTAATGGAGAGTTTGTTACCTTTCAGGATTCTGACGATTGGTCTGATACTAATCGCATTGAAGATCAGGTTGCCATTCTGCGAAAGCATAAGGACGTATTTTTATGTGCGTGCAACGGTGGTTTTTATTACTCCGAGGATATTCAACGGCTTTGCCCTGATTTTTCTTCCGGGCTGATCATACTTGATAAAAAAAACTTTGAGTTTATGTTGCCATCAACAATGATTCGAAGAGAAGTGCTTAACAATGTCGGTGGATTTCACCCATACTTTGACAGACTTACAGGAGGCGATCAGTATTTTATTCTTGAAATTCTTGCACAGTATAGAGGGTATCAGCTTAACAAGCATTACTACTTCGCCCGATTCAATCCTACCTCTAACCATCGAACCCTGGACGATATGCGTAAATTATCTACTCCAGATGCATACTTCTTGCTAAAGAGGCAACGTGTTGAAACAGGAAGTGATTGGTTGTTGGAAGGAAGGGATGATCTTTTGCTTAAGTATGAGAATGACCTCCTGAGCAACAGGACTTTTCTTGCTGAAAAATTTCGGGAATATGCAGCATATAGGATCGATAGTAACTTATTGAACGAAGCCTTAATCCTTTTGTGCAAGTCTTTGCTTAGTAATCCTTTTTATATTAAAACATATCGTACAATATGGTATGGTGTGCGAAAAAAAATTAAAGGAGGCTAAACATGAATATTTTGTTTTACTCTCCTTTCAATCAGAGGTCACGGGATACAGAATCGTTAATGCTTTCTTTTAAGAATGAAGGTCACCAAATTTTTTCTTTAAGTCAGGCTGAAGGGCATCATATACATGATTTTCTTAAATCAAAAGATGTCAACGTATTTAGTTATACTCTAGGTGGGAAAAAAAACGTTTGGTACTACCTGCGTCATTTAATTTTCTTTGTTAAGTTCTGCCATCGTTACAAAATCAATATAGTCTATAGCCATCTGGAATCAGCCAACTTTGTTGCATCTGTAGGTCAATTCTTAATAAAAGCCAAAGTGTTTTTATGCCGCCATCATGTGAACGAAGCAAACTTATATCAGTTTGATAGAAATGTATACTACAGGTTAACGAATGCATTGGCAAAGAAAATCCTAGTAGTATCTCAACAAGCAAAGGACTACATGATTAAATTCGAAAAGGTCAGGGCAAGTAAAATTTTGCATATCAATTTGGCTTATGATTTTTCTCTTTATGCCCCTCCAGATAACGTTCTGGTTAATGGGCTCCGCCAAAGCATGCAGTGCGATTTATTATTGATTAGTGTCGGGCGTTTAACTAAATTTAAGAGACCTGATATTTCTGTGGATGTGCTACATGCCTTGGTGGAAAAAAACTTTAACGCTAAACTAATTGTATTAGGGAAAGGAGAACTTGAGAATGAACTCAAAGATAAAATCCAATTTCTTGGACTAACAGAAAGTGTAATCTTTCCTGGGCACGTACCGAATGTTCTAGATTACTTGGCCGCTTCGGATTTTTTAGTTCATCCTTCTTTGCTTGAATCAAGCTGCGTGGTTGTAAAAGAAGCAGGCCTTGTAAAACTTCCAGTAGTAGTAAGTCAAGGCATCGGTGATTTTGATGACTATCTAATTCATAGAAGTAATGCTTTCGTTGTCGACCGCGAAAATTTTGCTCACGAATGCACAACTTTAATCATGGAACACATTAACAAACATGACCAACGGAAATTGTTGGGGGAAAATCTCAACCGTGACGTTTATCGCCTGTTTAGTATTACAAAAATTATTGAACAGTATAGAAAATTGATGTATGCAAGCGATTAAGTATCTTCTAAAAAAAAACAGTTTCGCCTCCCCTCCGTACCCATGTATCGTTTTATACGCATGCCGAAAAAAAGGTGTCTAGTCAATGCAAAACGAGTCACCATATTTTTCATTCGTCATACCAACGTACAACAGAGGTAGCACAATACGATCCACAATTGATTCAATTCTAAAACAGCAGTTTGCTGATATCGAAATTATAGTTGTAGATGATGGAAGCTCTGACAATACTGAACTGGTTGTTCACGATTTAAGAGATCCTCGTATTAGATATTTTAAGATTGAAAATTCAGAACGAGGTGCAGCACGTAATTATGGGGCAAAGCTAGCAATTGGAAGATACATTAACTTTTTTGACTCCGATGATGTCCTTCTTCCCTGTCTCTCCGACCTATTCTTGTTTCTAGAAAAGAACTTGTCACCCAGAGTAGTATACGGATCGATTCAGGTAATCACGGCAAAAGGAGTGATTCATGCGAAGCAACGATTGCCCTACATGACTTTTACGAGAAATATCTTGTTCAATAATTTCTTAGCATGTGGATCTGTTTTTTTAAAACAAGACGTTGCTTTAGAATATCCTTTTGAAGAGGACAGACGATTAAGCTCTGCAGAAGATTGGGAGCTTTGGCTACGAATCAGTAGTAGGTATGAATTTCTGAAATTTCCAAAACCAGTGTTTCAACTAACCGAGCATGATGATAGAAGCCTCAATACAATTAAGCCCGAATTAGTAATTGAAAGAGAATTGCTGCTTTACCAATTGATTGAAAGAAACCAGATGGTTAGATCCAGATATGGAAATGCATTAAACAAATTTCTTGCTGACCGATATACTTTTGTATCATTAATGAATGCTTTATTGCTAAAGAAGAATGATGCTATTATTTATCAATTGAAGGCTATCAGAACGTCGGTTTCGGTAATCTTCCGAAAACGTTTTTGGGCAGTTGTAAAGAAGCTGATTTTCTCATGAGATTGATTAAGTTAATTCTTAAATTTTTCATCCCTGTTATTCTTCTTAAAAGAGGTTTTCTGTTCTATAATGGAATTAAGATAAAGACTTGGGATAGAATTTTCTTTAGATATTACAGTATCAGGAAGGACGACTTTCAAATTAATGTTTCGAAAAATCCATTCCTTGAAATTGCAATACCAACAAGTCACTTCCCTCTTGACGTGCAAAACAAGCTATCAATTTGGCAAAACGAAAATTGGAAGGATAATCAATTTTTAATGAAACTCAACATCGAAGGGTTCATCGAGCCCAATATGGGATGGGGATTAACATTTGACAAGAAAATAATATATCATTCTTTAGGTTTAGCAGGAGCTGGTCATGTTCATAAACCATCACTTTCTGAATTGTACTTAGGCAGAAGAAGAACAACCAGTCTAAACAAAGTCTTATCCCTTCGAGATACTGGTGAAGAAAACTACTTCCATTTTTTCAACGATATACTGTCTAAATTATTCTTTCTCAAAGATCAGGGTGTGGATCTAAACGAGTTTCATGTTCTGGTATCAAAAAAGCTTTATGATAGAGAGTATTTTCAAGCCTATTTAAAAAACACATGGTTGCAAAACTTGAATTGGTACGTGCAAGGTGATGAGTGGATAAAATTTGACAAAGCGATTTTTTGTAAACCCTTTACGCATACGAAAAGGTATTTTCTGGAATCGGTAAATCTTATCAAACCAAGCGAGACCAAAAAAAAGAATCGGAAAGTTTTTTTGATTAGAGATTCGCGAAGCCTCCGTTACATCGAGAATATAGATCATATTAAACCGATATTGGAGAAATACAATTTTGAGATTTTTGATGCAGCTAGACTACCGTTTCTCACGCAGGTTGAGCTTTTTTCTGAAACCGGTTTTTTAATTGGAGTACATGGTGCCGGATTAACAAATATGATCTTCAGGGAAGGACAACCACTTCGGGTACTCGAAATTGCTCATCCCTTTAAATACATCCCTTTTCATTATATTATGCTTGCAAAGCAATTTGACTACCAGTATAATATAATTCTTGGAACCAAGGGTCTGCAGCATACAAAAGGTGGTTTTATCGTTAATCCTGATTTACTAGAAAAATCAATTAAGGAGCTAATGTGATGTCCGCTCAAAATATTCTTTTAATAATACCGAATTTAGGAGCGGGTGGTGCGCAAAAAGTCTACTACCAGCAATTGCGATTGTTGCAAGAGGATAACAGAATTATTGGTTGTGTATTCAATTTTGAGGGTATGGTCGCCGAAGAAAATGTCAGTAACATAATTTCGTTAGATGTTCCCGCAGGAAAAAACTTTATAACGAAAGCTTATTTCTTTCTCTTACGAATAAGGCGGCTAAGCAAATTAAAGGAGCGAATGAATATTGACCTTTCAATAAGCCATCTTGAAGGTGCAGATTATGTCAATATTCTTTCTAAGCATAGAGAAGAAGTTATTATTTGGATACACGGAACAAAACAACACGATAAAAATATCCAGGGCATGTTGGGTTGGATTCGAAAACAAGTATTAATGCCATTGATATATCAAAGGGCAGACAAGATTGTTACGGTTAGTAAAGGTATCAGCTTTGAATTGTCCAGAAATTATCCTCGCTTAACCAAAAAGATTTTCTCAAGTCACAATGCTTTAGATATTAGTGAAATTCAAACCAAGGCCAAAGCGATTGTTAGCCTAGACTTTGTGTCTCTTTGCTCGAAAAAGACCACTCTTATTACTCATTGCCGCCTTGCAAGACAGAAAAACATTGCAGGGATGATTGAAGTATTTAGTGTGTTAGATCGTTCGAATAATGATATAAAACTTATCATCTTGGGCGATGGAGAATTACGCGAATCATTATTACAACAATGTGTCGATAAGAACCTGAAAGTTTACTCAATCTGGGGGAATTGCAAGTGGGGCGATCATTATGATATCTACTTTTTGGGAATGCAGCGTAATCCCTTCTTTTTTCTTCAGCATGCAACTTTATACCTGATGACATCTGATTGGGAAGGATATCCGCTTTCGCTGTGTGAGGCAATGGCTTGTGCTCTTCCTGTGTTAGCATCAGATTGTTTTACTGGTCCCCGAGAGATTGTAGCGCCAGACTTAAATGAACAACAGCCTTTAACTAGGCCAATTGTTACTTCGACAGGAGTGCTGATGCCTCTTGTGGATTCCGTAGATAATCAATTGATATGGGCAAAAAAGATTCGAAGTGTAATTGATGACGCAAAACTAAGACATGATTTATCTGAAAATGCGCTGATGTATGCGCAAAATTTTGATGAAGAAGAAGTAAAAATACAATGGAGGAAAATAATTGAATGAATAAAAAATGTATTTTAATTATTGACAATTCTATTGCTGTTACAGGAGCGTTACAATCAATTGTGAGGAGTAGCAATTATCTTAGAGATCAGTATAATTTTGTTTTCATTCTTCCAGTTGGCAGTAGCGGTAATAATCTGGTGAAGGCTTCCGGATTTGAAGTTTATTACCTTCCAATGAAAGAGATCAGGAAGAATATTGTTTCCCTTATAGTTTATATTCCATTCTTATTTTACAACACATTTAAGCTGCTTCGATTAGTAAGAATTTTAAAAGTAAACAGCATCGTTGCCAATGATTTTTATAATCTTATTCCTGCTTTATACAAAGCACTTGGAGGTAAGGTTACCTATACATGCTATGTTCGGTTCTTGCCTTCAAAATTTCCGCAGTATCTGGTAAAGATCTGGTGTGCGTTACATGAAAAGTACGCTTCCTCAATAGTGTCTGTTTCAGAGGCGGTAAAAAGAGAGTTACCTGTTTCCAAAAAATTAATCGTGATTGGAAACGAGCTGCCAGTTTCGCAGGTTAGAAATGTTCAGCCTTCTCAATTCCGTATCTTGTATCCTGCAAATTTTATTAAAGGAAAAGGGCAGGAATATGCTTTACAAGCTTTTGCCTTAGTTCATAAAAGGCACCCAGCGTGGAGTTTAAGATTTGTAGGTGGTGATATGGGACTGAAAAAAAATCTTGAGTTTAAAAATTTGCTTATACAAAGTGCGGTTGATTTAGGATTAAAAGAAAAGACAGAGTGGAAAGAATACTCGGATGATATCTTCAAGGAATACGAGGAGGCATCAATGGTGCTTAACTTTTCTGAATCGGAGTCTTTCTCGCTTACATGTCTGGAGGCAATGTATTTTGGTCGCGCCTTGATTGCTACTGCGTGTGGAGGTCCATCTGAAATTATAGATAGCAATGTTTCTGGTATTTTGGTTCCTGTTAAGGATATTAGTGCTATGGCAAGCGCATTAAGTTTACTCCTTGCTGATGCCGATTTACGTGAACAATTGGGAAAAGAAGCTGCTAAATGTGTGAGAGAAAAATATAGTTATAAAAACACGGTAGAGCGACTAAGATTGGTTTACCAATCTGTCGTGTAAAGTATTAAAACGGAAACACTTTTTGACAAATATATTTAGGCAGCTTTTTTTTCTTACGTTCAGTTTGGGGTGCTTAGCGCAAATACCTCAAACTCAATTTACCCTTCCTTCTGAGGTATGCCAAAATCAATCCATACAGCTTGTAAATACTTCGTCAGGAGCTTCTAGATATGAATGGGATTTTAATCAAGGTGACCTATCCAAGATGCCTATAGGCTCAGAGCTGGGCACAATTGGAGGCTCCGTTACAACCGGTATCGATGTTGTTTTTGATGGTGAAAATTGGTTTGGATTTGTAGCAAGCAGAGAAACCAATTCGATTCTCCGCTTAAGTTATGGGAACGATCTTAAAGCAAAGCCTACTGTGATTGATTTGGGCAATGTAAGCTCTGTTATAAATAGACCGATCGATATAAAAATAGTTTTCGAGAATGGAGAATGGTTTGGATTTGTTTATGGTGAGAGTACTTCACTCATCACCAGAATTGATTTCGGTAATTCCCTTGATAATACAACTTCAAGTTCTTCACCCATCTCAGCAGTACTTGTTAGCACTGGAAGCTCCACTGGAAACGGAGGCTTTGATATTGTACGTGATGGATCACAATTTTTCATTGTTTACACTCAATTTACGTCTTTAGGGATAATACGGCTCAATACAATTCGATCCATACCCGCAAGCGCTGATATCATTAACACTCCTTCTATAACCGGAGCATCTTCTCTTGGTGATGTAAAAATTTTCCGTAAAGAAGGCTTTTGGTATGGCTATGTCGTTGCATTTGGAACTAAAACTCTTCATAAACTGAATTTTGGAACTAATATTTTTAGCAATCCTATGGGATCAAATATTACTGGTGCAGTAATTAGTGGTCTATCACCCTATGGTATAGATGGAGGTATTGACAACGGAAATGTTTATTTATTCATTTCCACGCTTGAAGGAGTGCTTGTTAAGGTTAACTTAGGGCCAGATCTTTCCTTGCCACCATCTTCTGAAAGTGCTATCGGAAATCTATTGGTACTTGGTAATACATTAAAGATTAGACTAGTTAAAGACAAAACACATTGGTATGCCTTTGCTGCCTCCTGGAACTCTAGTCAATTATTTAAAATAACTTTTCCTGATCCCACAAGTTCTTCAAATTTAACTTTTTCTGAAGATTCTGCTCCGGAGTATAACTATAGTTCTCCCGGGCAATATGGTGTTACGCTAACAGCCTACAATGGTAGTTATCAGGAAGAAACTCATAAAGTAATTATTGTAAGTAATTCCATAGCTCCAGTAATAGATTTTAGTTACGACAATATATGCGTAAACTCTCCCATCACTTTCGATTATCAAAGCGCTGATGATATTGATTCTTTTCTTTGGAATTTTGGTAATGGCAATACTAGTGAATCTTTAATGCCTGAAGAAAAATTCTCATCCTCAGGCACTTATAGCGTTTCATTAACAGTAACAGCAAGCAATGGGTGTGACAATACTGCTCGCAAACAAATCTTAATTTATGAGAAGCCAATATCTGGTTTCGACATTCCCCTAGCACTAGCTTGCACCAATAACAAATTTACTTTTGTCAGCAACGAGGACAGTAATTTCGATGGAAATCTCTCCTACGAATGGTACGTCAACAACGATCTTATATCAACTGAAAGGGATTTAAAACATGCATTCTCGAATATCGGTGACCAAACTATTAAATTAATTACCTCCATCCCTGGTTGCTCAGATGAGACTACCCAAATAATTGAAGACGTTAAAGAAGGCCCTATAGTAGCTTTCACGCATGAAGGCAACTGTGAAGGGGAAACAATTGATTTTATCAATCAATCTTCTGGTGAAATTGAAGAGTACCATTGGGACATTGGTGGGGTTGGGCAGTTTGAGGAATTAAATCCGTCACTAACTTTTGACGATGGTACTTATACCGTTGTGCTTAATACCATCGGTACGAACGGATGCATTAGCACAACCGCGGAGGACATTGTAATCAATGCAAAACCGCAAGTCAATTTTACTACTGCTAATGACTTATTATGTAGCGGAAGTGGGATTAACTTTCAAGATGTTACTGTTGAACCAATAGATTCTCCACTTGCTTCATGGGCATGGAGCTTTGGTGATGAAAAAGTTTCTGATGTACAAAATCCAATACATTTGTTTGAGGTAGCAGGTAATTATGCTGTGTACTTAAAGATAAGTACTGCCTCAGGATGTGATGGTGAATTTGAAAAGTTAATTTCAGTTAAACCTTCACCAGACTCTACTTTCACTTTTACAACTGCTTGCCGCAACACTCCTGTGCAATTTACAGGTCCTGCACAAACTGGCATCACTTCCTGGCAATGGCAGATAGGTGATAAGAGCTACACAACAAGAAGCCCATCTCATACTTTTCGCAGCCCTGGTACTACTGATGTGATACTTACCACCAAATCTACAAATGGATGTGAGGGGAGATTTTCGAAAGAAGTCACGGTACCCGTTCCGTTAGTGGCTGCCTTTGACGTCAACAAAAACTGTGTTGACGAAGTTGCGCAATTTGTTGACTTAACAACTGGTGAAGATCCGGTTGTTAAGAGAGAATGGAAATTAAATGACAATATAAACTTACTAGGCAATCCTGTCGAATACACTTTTGGAGAAACTGGTGAGAAGAATGTTGAACTTACCGTTACAGCAGAATCAGGATGCACATATATTGTAAGAGATGTGATATCAGTAACACTTTCTCCGAAGGCATCATTTACAGCAACTCCCGAAATCGGTACGCCACCATCTGAAATTAAATTTACGAACACCTCTCTTAATGCCACTGGATACGAGTGGACCTTTGGTGATGGTGTAACATCAGAAGAAATTGCGCCCTTACATGTTTATACAGTAGAAGGAATATTTACAGCCCAACTTCTGGCTTTCAACGAACAAGGGTGTGAAGATGTTGCAACGAAGACCATCACGCTTTCAACCCCTAAACCAAACGTAACACTTAAAGCTATTACAACAACAGATAATTCTGATGGAACAATGAAAGTGATGATTACCATCGAAAACGAAGGCAATACTGTTCTTGCTAATCTTCCTGTTGACGTTGATGTGTCGGGCAAGCTGAACCTTAGGGAGATTATAAAAGGCCCGATTCTACCCTTATCAAGATATAATCTCGTTTTAACTTATGGATTAGATAAATCAGGCATCAATTTTCTGTGTGCTGAAACGGCATTGGCGAACGATCTTAATACCGAAGCAAACAAGTTGTGTATTGAGTTACAGAACAGTCTTGTATTTTTTCCTGGGTACCCTAATCCCGTTACAGAATCTCTGAATGTAGAGTGGGTGACATCAGGAGATCAAAAAGTTCTCATATCAATGTTTAATTCCCAGGGTTTAAGAGTTTTCAAGCTTGAAGCAGATTCTAAGAAGGGATTGAATCGCCACGTATTTCCTCTTCAGAACCTACAAAATGGGATATATCACCTTGTGCTTGAGAGTGGTAGCGAGAAAACTTCTCAAAGAATTTTAATTGCAAGGTAAAATTTACCGTCTTTCATTACCTAGGGTTAATACTTTCTACTATTTTTGACCAAATAAAATTTGGCTACCATTAACCTAAAGTTTTATAATTCGTTGTAATCGTCAGTGATTGATAGTACAAACATAAAATCATAAATGGTGGGTAAGGTTTGAAACGAATCTTAGCACTGTCATTTATCTGACCTTAAACAAAATCATTAAAAAAATGAAACCCAACATTAAGCTAGACGGAACGGACCGGAAAATTCTTGAAATACTTCAGGCAAATTCTAACATCACGAACGCGCAACTTGCAAAAGAAATTGGGCTTTCACCTGCGCCAACATTAGAGCGCGTAAATAAGCTTGAAACTTCTGGCGTTATTAGAAGTTATCACGCTGTTATAGATCCTGCCAGTGTAGGGCTTGGTGTTAGCACTTTCGTGATGGTTACGCTTAAAGGTCATAATAAAGATAATATTGATAAATTCATTAAGGCTATTAAGCAAATAGATGAAATAATAGAATGTCATCATATTACTGGTGCTGGGGATTTTATCTTAAAAATTATCTGTGCTGACATTGCTGCCTACCAGCAACTCATGTTAGAGAAAGTTTCTAACATCGATGTAGTGGATAGCCTTCAGTCGATGGTTATTTTGTCTACGTTCAAGGATAGCAAATCTATGCCGGTAGTAGTAGCGCAATAGAATACTATGGTAATGGAGAAATCGCTGATACTCGATGCTGCACAAATAAAGCAGAAGATCAAAAGGATGGCTTATGAAATTTATGAGCATAACTTTAAAGAGAAGAGCATTGTAGTTGCAGGCATTGAAGGTCAAGGCTATGTGTTAGCAAAGCTTCTGGTAAAGGAAATTGAGGCGATTTCGGAACTTAAAGCAGTCCTTGTAAAAGTATCGCTTGATAAGGCGCTGCCACAGCAAAGCGAGATAAAACTAGACTGCGATTTAAAAGAGCTGAAGAAAAAGTGCATCATAATTGTTGATGACGTTTTAAACACCGGACGCACTTTCGCTTATGGACTTAAACCATTCCTGACTATTGAAGTTAAAAAAATTGAAATAGCGGTGTTGGTCAATCGTAGCCACACGTTGTTTCCAATCTACCCGCAATATACCGGTTATGAATTAGCGACTACATTGCGCGAGCACGTTGAAGTAGTGCTCGGAAAAGAAAATGCCGTCTACCTGAAATAAACTTGTTATGTCAGTACATAAAGTGGAAAAGAAAAAGATCACCACACATCAGCTTCAGGAAATGAAAAACCGGGGCGAGAAGATTGCTATGATCACTGCGTATGATTACAGCATGGCCAAAATCATAGATGGTACAGGCATTGATATTATTCTGGTTGGTGATTCGGCATCCAATGTAATGGCGGGGCATGAAACAACGTTGCCGATAACTTTAGATCAGATGATTTATCACGCGGCATCTGTTATTAGGGCGGTGAAGCGTGCCCTTGTTGTTGTTGATCTTCCTTTTGGAACTTACCAGGGAAGTTCGGGTGAAGCCTTACGTTCTGCTATTCGTATTATGAAAGAGGCTGGCGCACATGCAGTAAAGCTTGAGGGCGGAAGTGAAGTAAAAGATTCAATTGAAAGAATATTAAGCGCAGGTATTCCTGTCATGGGCCATCTCGGGCTTACTCCACAATCAATTTATAAATTCGGTACTTATACGGTAAGGGCTAAAGAAGAAGCAGAAGCGAACAAATTAGTGGAAGATGCTAAAATGTTAAATGATGTTGGATGCTTTGGATTGGTGCTTGAAAAAATTCCAGCAGAACTTGCTAAAAAAGTGTCAGCCTCCGTGCAAATACCAACGATAGGAATAGGTGCAGGTCCTCACACAGATGGCCAGGTTCTGGTAATGCAAGACATGTTGGGAATTACAAAAGAATTTAAACCAAGATTTTTAAGACGATATGCGGATTTGCATGCTACCATCACATCGGCAGTCATTCAGTATGTTAGTGATGTGAAGGCCTCAGATTTTCCCAATGATGAAGAGAAGTATTAATTGGCCTCACAAACAGTGATGGGCGTTGCATCTTCGGCTTCTCCAAACCACACAATTCCGTATTCTTTATAAAAGCCAACACCTACGCCTTTCCAGGTTGCCTTACTCCACATCCCATCATTAATGATCAACGGATTATGGGACGGACTTTTCTGCCAACCTTTTAGACCTTCTTCTGCCGTTGCTCCACGTGAACTATAGTAGGCAATCTCATAGCCTGGGCTATTGTATTCTGCAATTTCTTTAGGCTTATCCCACATACATTTAGCTTGCTTATGATCACTTGTATAACAGCAGGAACTCCATTTGCCTTTTTTAGACCAGCTATGTGGATTACACTTGTTGTTTTGATCAAACTTATAATTGGTGGCAAGGTCTTTTGCATGCGTCTGAGCTACGAGGCTGAGCTTTGATGAAAGTGGAATAGGTGGCAAACCTTTGGCTTTCCGATACTCCATCATTAGATCATAAAGTTTTTTCTCCTCGGCACTGACACAAACATCAGCATACACTGATTCTTCGGGTGCTATCGATGACTGCAGAATTATAAGCAGGGATATTAAGACAAGTGATTTCATAAAACAGGGACAGGCAGTACAACGATTCAGCTTACTAAAAAGTGCATTTTCTCCATAAAAGCATAATTATAACCGAATAATGAATTTTTGATCAGGAAATTCAGAAATTCTTTAATACTGATCAAATCCTGCTTAATTTTCGGTGCTTTTTAAAAGACACTTACTCACAATAATAAACCTTAGCAAGAATGAGCGATCAAAAAATCAGTATCAGCAACGGTAAGCTGATAGTTCCAGACAATCCAACTTTGCCTTTTATCGAAGGTGACGGCACAGGCGTTGATATCTGGCCTGCGTCCAAGCACGTATTCGATTCAGCAGTTGAAAAAGCCTATAAAGGCAAGAAAAAGATTAACTGGAAAGAAGTGTTAGCCGGTGAAAAAGCTTTTAATAAAACAGGAAACTGGTTGCCTGAAGAAACGCTCAATGTTTTTAAAGAATATCTGGTAGGTATAAAAGGCCCTTTGACTACACCTGTTGGCGGAGGGATTCGTTCACTGAACGTTGCTTTGCGTCAGGAGTTAGATTTATATGCTTGCGTGAGACCGGTTCGTTGGTTTAAAGGAGTTCCATCTCCTGTTAAGGAACCACAAAAAACAGACATGGTGATCTTCCGTGAAAACACAGAAGACATTTATGCTGGTATTGAATTCCAGGAAGGAAGTGAAGAGAATAAGAAATTCATGAAGTATTTCAGTGAAGCGTTTCCGAAATCTTATAAGAAAATACGCTTCCCAGAAACTTCTGGTATAGGTATAAAGCCTGTTTCAAAAGAAGGTACAGAGCGTTTGGTCAGATCAGCGATTGAGTTTGCTATCGCACAGAAAAAAACAAGCTTGACTTTAGTGCACAAAGGTAATATCATGAAATTCACTGAAGGTGGCTTTCGCGATTGGGGATATGCCTTAATGAAAAATGAATTTGGTGCAAAAGATCTGGATGGTGGGCCTTGGCAAGTGATTGAAAAGAATGGTCATAAGATTGTGATTAAGGATGCTATTGCAGATGCATTCCTTCAGCAGATTCTTTTAAGACCTGATGAATATTCAGTAGTGGCAACACTTAACCTTAACGGTGATTATATTTCTGATGCACTTGCTGCAATAGTAGGTGGTATCGGAATAGCTCCGGGTGCAAACATCAATTATAAAACAGGTCATGCTATTTTCGAGGCAACACATGGTACAGCACCAAAGTATGCTGGTCAGGATAAAGTGAATCCAGGATCAGTAATTCTTTCAGGTGTGATGATGCTGGAATATTTAGGCTGGCAGGAAGCTGCAGATTTAACTGTGAAAGGTTTAGAAGCTGCCATTGCGAGCAAGAAAGTAACTTACGATTTCCACCGTCAAATGGAAGGTGCAACACTGCTGAAATGTTCAGAGTTTGCGAATGAAGTTGTTAAAAATATGTAACTAGCTTTGCGTGATATAATAAGAGGGCCGTCTCAAAAAAGAGACGGCTTTTTTGATATCTAAAGGCTGATTCAGCCTCTTCAAATGAACAACGCCGTCACTTGCAAGGCACTGCCATTATTGCAGCTTACAAAATTATATTCTGAATTTCGAACAGTCGGTCATGATAAACCCGTGGTAAGGCCATCCTAAACCCTAGCGATATCCTTCCTATATCCCCTGTTTTTTGCGGTAATATTGGCAGAAAAACAAAGATTATTTGGCCTTTGGACTTTGGCTGTAGTCAACAAAATAATTGGAAGCGCTTCCTGTTTTTGATTGATGTGGTGAGGAGATAAACACTGCTACAAGCTGACGTTCTGCGAAATGAACGCATATACCCACTGCAGGGTATTGACTTTACTTCCGTCTACTGACCTTTAAAACACACATATTAAATAATGGTCTTATTAAGCACCCTTCAGTTGGATATTCTTAGAAAATCGGTATGGCGGTCTTTCTAGCGAGGAGATCGCATCTCAAATGAAATTGAGCGCTAAAGAAGTTGAAAATATATTAAAGATGGTTTTAAAAAGTACAAAGTGTAAAGACCCATGCAAGCGATGCTTACGCTTGCTAAAAATGGATTTTGATTACTGATCGATAGCAGAAAAATAACAAGTAAACATTTGCAGGCCTGGCAGCATCTGAAAATATGCCTTTCATCAATTCATTAACGCTTCAATTTTTTAAAGAACACAGAAGATGCAATAAGATCAATACTAATGTTACTTTATTATCTTATCGCAAGCATCTTGATGGCTGTGATGGCAGCCTCTTCTCCTTTATTTCCTAGTTTACCGCCTGCACGTTCAAGGGCTTGCTTCTTATTTAGCGTTGTGATAACACCAAAAATTGTTGGTTTCTTTGTGCGTATTCCAACTTCAGTGATCCCGTACGCTACCGCCTGACAGATGTAATCGAAGTGCGGTGTATCTCCTTGAATAACACAACCCAGGCAGATCACCGCATCAATATCTTTTTTCTCAGCCATCCACAAACTACCCAGTGTCAATTCAAAACTTCCGGGAACGTTCTTTCGAATGATGTTTGATTTTTTAACACCATGAGACAGTAAAGATTCTAACGCGCCTTCATAAAGTGCTTCTGTAATGTCTTCATTCCACTCAGCAACAACAATGGCAAATCTCTTTTTAGTAAGATTAATTTTTGTATTCGCTGATCCTGATTTTAAGACTCCTGCCATAGGTTTAAGATTTTGATATAAAAAAAGGGATAGACCAGCTATCCCTTTCATAAGATTTTTTTTCAGTTAAGCATTTCCTTCAAGTCTTGCTTTGAATTTTCTTGCGTTTTGAAATTCAGGTGACTCAAAGTATTGATTAATGATTTTATCATAAGCTTCTATAGCCTTATTATTCTGATTACTTTTTTCGTAAGCAAGAGCAGCCTTCATAAGATAAGTAGGCGTAAAGTATTTGTTAGGTTTATAGTCTGCAGCCTTGTTATAAAATTTGGCAGCGTCCTCATACTTCCCCTCTTCCATATAAGTATCTCCAACGAGACTATAAGCCCGAGCTTGTACCAATAAGTCATTAGAGCTGAAATCTTCAAGGTATAAACGAGCAAGTTCAAACTTGCCGAGTTTTAGATAGGAAGCACCAGCATAGTATTGTGCAAGGTTAGCTGCATCAGTCATGCCGTACTCATCTATAATATCTCTGAAGCCGAGGTTATTTCCATCACCATTCAAAGCAAGATTTAAGCTATCAGCTTCAAAGTAGTAGACAGCCTGAAACATCTCGCGTTGTGCTTCAGCATCCTGGTTGTCTTTATAATATTGGAAACCAAAATAACCGCCTACAATCAACGCAATAACTACCGCTACACCAATAACGGTTTTTGGATTTCTTTCCATCCAGGTTTCTGCGCCCTGCAATTTATCTGCAAGTGCTTCTGGATTTTCTAGAATTTCACTTCTGTTTTCTGCCTTCTTAGCCATTGTAAATTATTCAAATCCCCGACTAGTTGGGGAGTGGGGCGCAAAACTACGAATTAGATTGTTTTAATCAAAAGGGAAACCCACCCGGTTAGGCGGGTTTCTTTATAGCTTTAATCAGTGATGTAAGGATAGTCCTGCTGCGCATAAATATCTTTAAGGGCTTCAGCTGGATTTGGATAGTTAGACTCTTCGGCAAATTTCACACTTTCCTCAACCACGTCTACTAAACGCTTATCAATGGCTTCAAGATCCTGTTCTGTGGCGTATTTTCTCTCAAGAATCGTTTTCCTTACTACTTCGATCGGATCACGTTGCTTGTATTCTTCAACCTCTTCTTTAGTTCTGTACTTGGCAGGATCAGACATTGAATGGCCTTTGAAGCGATAGGTGCGGAATTCAAGTAAACTTGGTCCTTCTCCATTTCTGGCGCGTTCAGCCGCTTTTGCTACAGAAATATGAACTGCTTCAGGACTCATGGCATCAACAGCTTCTGAAGGCATATCGAAAGCTTCACCTAAAGTATAGAGTTCGGTTACATTAGAACTTCTTTTTACGGACGTCCCCATGGCGTATCCGTTATTCTCGATAACAAAAATGACAGGAAGTTTCCAAAGCATTGCAAGGTTAAGGGCCTCGTGGAAAGCGCCCTGACGAACGGCACCATCACCCATATAACACATGCAAAGGTTTTTTGTCTTTTTGAATTTTTCCGCGAAAGCAATACCAGCACCCAGCGGAATCTGGCCGCCAACAATACCATGGCCTCCGAAAAATCCTTTTTCCTTGTCGAATATGTGCATGGATCCACCTTTCCCTTTCGAGATCCCGGTCTCTTTCGCAAACAACTCAGCCATTACAGCTTTAGGATCTGTACCCAACGCAAGCGGGTGAGCATGATCTCGATAAGCAGTAATCCACTTATCATCTTTTGTCAATGCGGATATGGCACCAGCCACACAAGCCTCTTGTCCAATATATAAATGGCAAAAACCTTTTATCTTCTGCATGCCATAAAGTTGCCCGGCACGCTCTTCAAATTTGCGCATCAGTTGCATGTTCTCATACCAGAACATGTAGGTCTCTTTTGAAAATTCTGCCTTGCCACCTTTTGTGACCGACTCACTCTTAGCTTTGGTTGTAGTAGCCATATTCCTAATTTTGAACTGCGAAAATAAACCCCGAACGAACATTCGCCAAACTTTCGTTGTAAATAGTGCATGCAATTACAAACACTCCAGCTGATTAACTTTAAGAACTATGCAGCGATAAAGCTGGATCTATCTCCTAGAATCAACGTTTTGGTGGGTAAAAATGGGAGCGGAAAAACAAATTTTTTAGATGCAATACATTATTTATCGCTTACGCGAAGCGCTTTCCATTCCATCGACCAGTACTGTATAAAGCATCAGGAAGGCTTTTTTACGATAAAAGGCAAATTTAAACAAGGCAAATCTTTTCAGGATGTTTTATGCTCCGTGCAAACAGGGCTTAAAAAGATTTTCAAAGAAGGATCTAACGACTATCAAAAGCTAAGTGAGCATGTAGGGAAATATCCGGTAGTGCTTATTGCGCCAGACGATACCGATATTATAAAAGAAGGAAGCGAAGAAAGGAGAAAGTTTTTCGATAGTATTATTTCGCAGTTGCATAAACCGTATCTGGAGGCACTTATCCAATACAACCACGCTTTGAAGCAACGCAACAGCGCATTAAAAATGTTTGCTGAAGCCAATAAAACAGATGAGGTAATGATAGAATCGTATGACCAGATTCTGATTCATTATGGAGAAAATATTTTTGAACAGCGAAAGCAGTTTGTAGGGGAGTTTCTACCGTACTTTCAAAAGTATTACAACTATATTGTTGAAGAAGAGAAAGCAGGCCTGGTGTATGCTACTGAAGTAAATAAAATTTCTTATGCAGAGGGTTTACAAAGAAATAAGCAAAAAGATCTTTTTCTTCAACGCACTAACTTTGGTATCCATCGCGATGACTACCAGTTTACTTTAGGGGAAGGGGACTTGCGGCGCCTGGGGTCGCAAGGTCAGCAGAAGTCGTTTGTAATTGCATTAAAATTGGCGCAGTTTGAGATTATCAAAAATCACAAAGGCTTTAAACCCATTTTATTGCTGGATGACATCTTCGATAAGCTGGATGATTTCAGAATTGAAAGATTTCTGGATCTGATCCGTCAGGATGAACTTGGGCAATTATTTATTACGGACGCCCGGCCAGATAGAACTGCAAAGCTTTTGCAAAACATTAATGTTCCAGCTACTATCTTTACAGTGACGAACGGAGAAATCAAGCAATATGAGCAGCGGGAATAAGAAAGAAGAATTTCAGTCGATGGGGCAAGCGATCAGAAGCTTGCTCAACTCTTATCATCTCACGTCTAAGTTTGATGAAGCTAACCTTATTGGATCGTGGGAACGAATTGCAGGAAAACCTATCGCGAAAAGGACTAAAAAAATCTATATCAGAAATAAAGTACTATTCGTTGAGCTCGAGTCGCCATCCATGAAGCACGATTTTTCGCTCCATAAGGGTCAAGTGCTCGAATTATTTAAAAAGGAATTCGGGTCTGGTATAATCAGCGACATTATTATTATGTGATTAATTGAATTGTTATCTTTTAATAAGCCAACCTTGATTGAAACGATGTATTAAGCAAGATCTACTGGCGAAGCAGGCTTCCTTTCTATTTCCCTAAAATATTTCTTTTTATTCCCATTAGTTAGGAATTCCGCTCTAATTGCTAGCATAACTCACTTCTTTATCAGATTCACGGTCATCTATTTCATTGAAATTCGAGAAAATAAGCGCATAAGTTTTGAAAAAGTGTAAAACAGTATAATTTTGCACTCCTGTTTTTTTAGAGCACCAAGAATACAGGAAATGTTCTTTTAAATATTGATACCAAAAAATTGAGGGGGAATACCAAAGCGGCCAACTGGGACAGACTGTAAATCTGTTGATTAACTTCTTCACAGGTTCGAATCCTGTTTCCCCCACAACTGAGGTACGAGTAAGAATTACGAAGTACGACTTTATCACAGCGATATTTGTACTTCGTATTTCGTCTTCGTACCTCAAATGCGGGAGTAGCTCAGTTGGTAGAGCGGCAGCCTTCCAAGCTGCAGGTCGCGGGTTCGAACCTCGTCTCCCGCTCTAATGATTAAGATGCAGGTTGCGTTCGCCGAAAGGTGGAACGTCTCCAGCTCTAAATGAGACGTTGATTCGTTATCAGTTGATTCGTTGAGTCGTTCAATGCGCATCAATGGATAACGAATAACTGGTCAACGGTTAAAAGCCGTTGTAGCTCAGTGGTAGAGCACTTCCTTGGTAAGGAAGAGGTCGACAGTTCAATCCTGTTCAACGGCTCAGGAAAAATATTAAGCTTAGGTACTGATGTGTAGCGAACATCATAAAGTATTTGAGTTTCGCGAATAACCCTTATTCGAAAGGCTTACAATGTTTGGGGTGTATTTCTTCTTGGATGAAGAAGATTTGGAATTAAACAACATTTAAAACTATACACTTTAAACTTTTAACAGGGATTTTCAAATATGGCTAAAGAACAATTCGATCGGTCGAAACCACACGTAAACATAGGAACCATTGGTCACGTCGATCATGGAAAGACTACGCTTACTGCTGCAATTACAAAAGTTCTTGCATCTAAAGGACTTGCTTCAATGAGAGATTTCTCTTCTATTGATAATGCTCCTGAAGAAAAAGAAAGAGGTATTACCATCAATACTTCACACGTTGAGTACTCTACAGTAAAAAGACACTACGCTCACGTAGATTGTCCAGGTCACGCTGACTATGTGAAAAACATGGTTACTGGTGCTGCTCAGATGGATGGCGCTATTCTAGTAGTTGCTGCAACTGATGGACCGATGCCACAAACTCGCGAACACATTCTTCTTGCTCGTCAGGTAGGTGTTCCTGCGCTTGTTGTTTTCATGAACAAAGTTGACTTGGTTGATGATTTAGAATTGTTGGATCTTGTAGAGATGGAAGTTCGCGAACTTATGTCTGCTTACAATTTCCCTGGCGACACTATGCCAGTAATCAGAGGTTCTGCTCTTGGAGCGCTTAATGGCGAACCAAAATGGGTTGAAAAAGTTGAAGAATTAATGACAGCAGTGGATGATTTTATTCCAATCCCTGTTCGTCTTATCGATAAAGATTTCTTGATGCCGGTTGAAGATGTGTTTTCAATCACTGGTCGTGGTACTGTTGCTACTGGCCGTATTGAACGCGGTATTATTAAAACTGGTGATCCAGTTCAAATCCTTGGTATGGGAGCTGAGAACCTTACTTCTACCATTACTGGTGTTGAAATGTTCCGTAAGATCCTTGACAGAGGTGAAGCTGGTGACAACGTAGGTCTGTTGTTAAGAGGTGTTGAAAAAGAACAAATCAAAAGAGGAATGGTTATTTGCAAGCCAAACTCTGTAACTCCTCACGCTAAATTCAAAGCAGAGGTTTATGTTCTTTCAAAAGAAGAAGGTGGTCGTCATACACCATTCTTTAATAAGTATCGCCCTCAATTCTACTTCCGTACTACAGATGTAACTGGTGAAATTATGTTGCCTGCAGGTGTTGAAATGGTTATGCCTGGCGATAACATCTCCATTGAAGTACAATTGATCAATAAGATTGCTATGGAAAAAGGTCTTCGTTTCGCGATTCGTGAAGGTGGCCGTACTGTAGGATCTGGTCAGGTTACTGAAATTTTAGATTAATTATCTGATATTCAATAGACAGCGTTTCTGAGATTTTTCTTAGAAACGCTTTTGTTTTCTGACCTTTTGTTCTACCTTTGCAGTCCTTTTGGGCTGAGGTATCAGGGTGCGGCTCAGGGGATTGAGTAGTTCCCGCTAAAGCACAGTAAAAAGGCACAAAAAGGGGTACAACTCGATGGACAACAGTCAATGGAGTTTTGCCTAATTTATAAACGGGTGTAGCTCAATTGGTAGAGTAGCGGTCTCCAAAACCGTTGGCTGGGAGTTCGAGTCTCTCCACCCGTGCAAATAAAGATCAAATGGAGAAGATAAAAACCTATATCGCGGAAAGCTGGGACGAGATGAACAATAAGGTCACCTGGTCTAAATACAGCGAACTTCAGAGTAGTGCAGCATTAGTATTGGTTGCGTCTACAATTTTTGCGTTGGTTATCGGGGCGATCGATTGGATTTTTAAGACCGGTTTAACTTGGTTTTACACTGAATTTTAATCTTCTGCCGAAATGGGTGAATTAAAGTGGTATGTGCTCAGAGTTGTAAGTGGTCAGGAGAAGAAAGTAAAATCTTACCTGGAGACTGAGATCGAGCGCTCTAAATTGACGGATTTTATCCCACAGGTTCTAATCCCATCAGAAAAAGTTTATGAAATGAGAGGTGGTAAGAAGCGGGTAAGAGAGAGAAACTTTTTCCCAGGCTACGTTCTCCTTTCAGCTGATTTGTCTAATGGTGAAGCCTATCACGCAGTGAATAATATTCCAGGCGTTATCGGCTTTTTAGGAAATAATGGAACGGGTTCATCAAAAGAACCGGTGTCTCTTCGCCAGTCTGAAGTAAACAGAATACTTGGTAAGGTTGATGAGATTGACGAATCGGAAGTGAAGTTGGAAACTCCATTTATAAAAGGAGAATCTGTGAAGGTAATGGATGGTCCTTTCAGTGGTTTTACTGGAAATGTTGAGGAGATTTTTGAAGACAAGAAAAAACTCAATGTTATGGTGAAAATTTTCGGCCGTAACACACCAGTAGAATTGAGTTACATGCAAGTTGAAAAATTAGAATAAGATATTGAGCTAAGCGAATATGGCAAAGGAAGCAATAGGTTATCTGAAATTACAGGTAAAAGGTGGTGCAGCAAATCCAGCACCTCCAATCGGTCCAGCATTGGGTTCTAAAGGTCTAAACATCATGGACTTTTGTAAGCAATTCAACGCACGTACACAAGATAAACCCGGTCAGGTTTTACCGGTGTTGATTACTATCTATAATGATAAGTCTTTCGACTTCGTTATAAAAACTCCTCCTGCGGCAATCCTTATTTTGGATGCGGCTAAAAAGCAGAAAGGCTCAGCAGAACCTAACCGTAATAAAATAGGATCAATTACCTGGGATCAGGTAAAAACAATTGCTGAAACTAAAATGCCAGATCTAAACGCATTCAAAATTGAATCTGCGATGAAGATGATAGCAGGAACAGCAAGAAGTATGGGTGTAACAGTATCGGGCACAGCTCCCTGGGCAAATTAATCAAGTACGACAATGGCAAGAATTACAAAAAACAGAAAAGCTGTTTTAGCAAAATATAATCTTGAGAAACAGTATTCTCTTGAGGATGCAGCAAAAATGTTGAAAGACATTACTTTCACAAAGTTTGACTCATCAGTTGATCTTGATATTCGCTTAGGAGTTGATCCTAAAAAATCAGATCAGATGGTTCGTGGCGTGGTTTCATTACCCCATGGTATCGGAAAAACTGTACGTGTACTTGTATTGGCTACACCTGATAAACATCAGGAAGCTAAAGATGCAGGAGCAGATCACGTAGGTCTTGATGATTATATCCAGCAAATTGAAAAAGGATGGACAGATATTGATGTGATCATCTGTACGCCAACCGTTATGGCAAAAGTGGGTAAACTAGGTAAAATACTTGGTCCACGCGGTTTAATGCCAAACCCTAAATCAGGAACTGTTACGCTTGAAGTTGGTAAAGCCGTGAAAGAAGTAAAAGCCGGTAAAATCGACTTCAAAATTGATAAACAAGGTATCATTCACGTTGGCATTGGAAAAGCTTCCTTCTCGGTTGATGCAATCCGGGACAATGCCGCAGAAATGCTACAAACTGTGGCAAAACTGAAACCTGCCTCTGCGAAAGGTGCTTACTTCAGAAGTATCACTATTTCGACAACAATGAGTCCGGGAGTAGAGGTTGACGCAAATTCAATTGCTGGTATTTAAGATTTTAAAAACATGACCAGAGAAGAAAAAGCACAGATCATAGAAGAACTTGCAGATAAGTTTGCAAATCATAATCACTTCTATATTACCGATGCTACAGGTTTTACCGTAGCGCAGGTTAATAGTTTCAGAAGACTCTGTTACAAGAGCGGTATTGAATATCGTGTTTACAAAAACACCCTTATCCAAAAAGCTCTTGAAAGACAGGAAGGCACAGACTTCTCACCTTTGTTTAGCGCATTACATGGTTTCTCTGGAGTAATTTTCTCTAAAGAAATTGGTAACGCTCCTGCAAAAGTAATTGAAGAGTTTCGTAGAAAAGTGCAAGGCAAGCCCGTATTGAAAGGTGCTTCCATTGAAACGTCCCTTTTTCTTGGTGACGAAAACCTTAAAACACTCGTTGAGCTCAAATCTAAGAACGAGCTTATTGGTGATATCATAGGAATGCTTCAATCTCCTGCTAAGAATGTTATATCTGCTCTATTGAGTGGTAAGAACACTGTTGCAGGTCTTGTTAAAGCACTCGAAGAACGTGCAAGTAAATAATTGTTGAACCCGAATATTTAAATTTTACAAAAATGGCTGATATTAAAGCTCTTGGAGATCAACTCGTTGAACTCACCGTTAAAGAAGTAAATGAACTTGCTTCTTATCTTAAAGAAAATTACGGTATCGAACCGGCTGCTGCTGTAGCTGTTGCTGCACCTGCTGGTGGAGCTGGTGGTGGCGCTGCTGCCGCTGCTGAAAAAACTAACTTCGATGTAGTATTGAAGGCCGCTGGTCCTAACAAACTTCAAATCGTTAAGTTAGTAAAAGAACTTACTGGTCTAGGCTTGAAAGAAGCTAAAGATGTAGTTGATGGCGCGCCAAAAACTATCAAAGAAGGTTTACCTAAAGATGAAGCTGAAAGCTTGAAGAAGCAACTAGCGGATGCTGGTGCCGAAGTTGAGTTGAAGTAATCTTCATTAAAGACGAAGAGTAACGTCTAACAGCTTCGGTTAGACCCTGTCTGTTTTCTCCGATAATTCGGGGCAATTAGACAAGGGTCTATCCCTATTTATGCACATTGTGGCATAACTACTCGAACTAACTGAGCATACACTATTGTTCTAGTCCAGGATTTTAGAACCTAAAACGAAACAACCTTGACAAAGAAGACTAATAATGGTAGAATCGATTTCTCTAGAATAGAGAAAATACTCGACTACCCTGATTTTCTGGATCTCCAACTCCAGTCTTTCAAAGATTTCTTACAAATTGAAACTCCGGCCGAAAGAAGACAAAATGAAGGTCTTTATAAGGTTTTTGCAGAAAACTTTCCGATAAGTGATTCCCGCGAAAATTTCGTTCTGGAGTTTGTTGACTATACAATTGATCCTCCGAAATACGATGTTGATGAATGTATCGACAGGGGATTGACTTTCTCCGTTCCGCTCAAGGCTAAGTTAAGACTTACCTGTAATGATGAGGATAACGAAGATTTCGAAACCATTGAACAAGAAGTGTTCCTTGGTAACATACCATACATGACTGAGAAGGGTTCGTTTGTGATCAATGGCGCTGAACGTGTTATTGTATCTCAGTTGCACCGTTCTCCGGGTGTTTTCTTTGCCATGAGCAAGCACACCAATGGTACTAAGTTGTATTCTGCCCGTATCATTCCTTTCAAAGGATCATGGATAGAATTCGCTACCGATGTTAATGCAATAATGTATGCTTACATCGATCGTAAAAAGAAATTCCCGGTAACTACCCTGTTGCGTGCAATAGGTTTTGGTTCTGATAAAGATATTCTTGATCTCTTTGGATTATCTGAAGAGGTTGAGTCAAATAAAAATACGCTTAAGAAAATTGTAGGCCGCAAACTGGCTGCAAGGGTTTTGAAAACATGGACTGAAGACTTCGTAGATGAAGATACTGGTGAAGTGGTTTCAATTGACCGTAATGAAGTTCTCTTAGAGCGCGATCATGTAATTGAAGCCGAAGATGTAGATATCATTCTTGATTCAGGAGTGAAGTCAATCATTCTTCATAGAGATGACATCAACATCACTGACTATAATATCATCTTCAATACACTTGCGAAAGATACTTCGAACTCTGAAAAAGAGGCCGTTGAATATATCTATCGCCAGCTTAGAAATACTGAAGCTCCTGATGAACAAACAGCGCGGGATATTATCCAGAGCTTGTTCTTCAGCGAAAAGCGTTATGATCTTGGTGAAGTAGGTCGTTATAGAATCAACAAAAAGCTTGGTCTTGACTTAGGTTACGATCAACGGGTGTTGACGAAAGAAGATATTATTTTGATCGTTAAATATCTTATTGGTCTTATCAACTCTAAGGCAGTTGTCGATGATATCGATCACTTGTCTAACAGAAGGGTAAGAACAGTAGGGGAGCAGTTATATGCTCAGTTTGGTGTTGGTCTTGCACGTATGGCAAGAACGATCAAAGAAAGAATGAACGTTCGCGATAATGAAGATTTCAAGCCTGTTGATCTGATTAACGCGCGGACACTGTCTTCTGTTATCAACTCGTTCTTCGGTACCAATCAGCTTTCTCAGTTTATGGATCAAACCAATCCACTGGCTGAGATTACACACAAGCGCAGGATGTCTGCCCTTGGTCCCGGTGGTCTTTCACGTGAACGTGCAGGTTTTGAGGTTCGTGACGTGCATTATACTCACTATGGCCGTCTGTGTACTATTGAAACACCAGAAGGTCCAAACATTGGTCTGATCTCTTCACTTTGCGTACATGCAAAGGTGAACAAGATGGGCTTCATTGAAACACCATATCGTAAGATTGAAAACGGTAAGGTAAAAGTTAAAGATCCTGTGATCTTCTTAACTGCGGAAGAAGAAGATACAAACTATATCGCGCAAGCAAGTATCCCTATTAAGGCAACAGGTGAATTTATTGATGAGAAAATAAAATCTCGTTACGAAGGTGACTTCCCTGTGGTAGAACCGAAAGATCTGAAGTACATGGACATTGCTCCAAATCAGATTGTATCGGTAGCTGCATCGTTGATTCCTTTCCTGGAACATGATGATGCCAACCGTGCTTTGATGGGTTCAAACATGCAACGCCAGGCCGTGCCGTTAATCAGACCAGAAGCTCCTATTGTAGGAACAGGTCTTGAAAGACAAGTCGCGCTTGATTCCCGCGCACTTATCCTTGCAGAAGGAGACGGTGTAGTAGAATTTGTTGATGCGAAGAAAATCATAATCAAATACGAAGTAAATGACGAGCAGCGTCTCGTAAACTTCGATGATGAATACAGAACCTATAGCCTTGTTAAGTTCAGAAGAACTAACCAGGATACCTGTATCAATCTTACGCCTCTTGTAATGAAGGGACAAAAGATTGTAAAAGGACAACCTGTGTGTGAAGGCTACGCAACTGAAGATGGTGAATTAGCACTTGGTCGTAACTTATTAGTGGCATACATGCCATGGCAGGGTTATAACTTTGAAGATGCGATCGTAATCAGTGAGCGTGTTGTTCGTGAAGATATTTACACTTCGATCCACATTGAAGAATTCGAACTTGAAGTTCGCGATACAAAACGTGGTGAAGAAGAATTGACTTCTGAAATTCCTAACGTAAGTGAAGAAGCTGTTAAGCATCTTGATGAAAACGGTATCATTCGAGTTGGAGCAGAAGTAAAAGAAGGCGATATCCTTATTGGAAAGATCACCCCTAAAGGTGAAACTGATCCTACTCCGGAAGAAAAACTGTTAAGAGCAATCTTTGGAGATAAAGCTGGAGATGTGAAGGATGCTTCGCTTAAGGCACCTCCATCATTAAAAGGTGTAGTAATTGATACCAAACTTTTCTCAAGACCGAAGCGTGATAAAGATATCCGTACAAAGTCTAAGAAAGAACTTGATACACTGAAGAACAAATACAGCAAACAGCTGAGTGAACTTCGTGAGGAGATGGTGAAGAAGCTTACAACTTTATTGAATGGTAAAACCAGCAATGGTGTAAGACATAAATTTGGTGATGAACTCGTAACTAAAGGCGTTAAGTTCTCTCAGAAGGTAATTGACAACAATCTCTTCCCTGATAAGAACATCTACCGCGATGAAAGTAATTACAATGTTGCTGAAGAAGTAAACCTGATCGCAGACATCAGTCTCGAGAACTGGACTCCTGATGAACATACAAATGAACTCGTATCGCAATTGGTTAAAAACTTCCTGTTGAAGCGTAATAGCTATGCAGGTGAATTTAAACGTGAACGCTTTACGCTTGAAGTTGGTGATGAATTACCAACTGGTATCGTTCAACTTGCAAAAGTTTATGTTGCTAAAAAACGTAAACTGAAAGTTGGTGATAAGATGGCGGGTCGTCACGGTAACAAAGGTGTTGTGGCCAGAATTGTTCAGGAGCAGGATATGCCATTCCTTTTGGATGGAACACCTGTTGACATTTGTTTGAACCCACTTGGTGTACCATCGCGTATGAACTTGGGTCAGATCTATGAAACGGTGTTGGCATGGGCTGGACATAAACTAGGCAGAAAGTATGCAACGCCAATTTTTGATGGTGCTACACTGGATGATGTCCAAGCTGAATTGAAAGAAGCAGGCTTGCCAGAATTTGGAAGAACTTATCTGTATGATGGTTTGACCGGAGATATCTTCGATCAGCCTGTAACGGTAGGGATGGCGTACATGCTGAAACTTGGTCACCTTGTTGATGATAAGATGCACGCACGTTCTATCGGCCCTTACTCGCTTATTACCCAGCAACCGCTTGGTGGTAAGGCACAGTTTGGTGGTCAACGTTTTGGAGAAATGGAGGTTTGGGCTATCGAGGCATTCGGTGCTTCCCATATCCTTCAGGAAATCCTGACCATTAAATCAGATGACGTAATCGGTCGTGCAAAAGCTTATGAAGCGATTGTGAAAGGTGAGAACATGCGGAAACCAAATATTCCTGAGTCGTTCAATGTGTTAGTGCATGAACTCAGAGGCTTGGCGCTTGAAATCACTATGGAATAAATAATACAATCCACGGTTGACAGTCCACTGTTGACCGTGGTAAGTTGAAGGTGGACATTGATAAATGAATTAATTAACCTGAAAACTAGTACTCATGTCTTTCAGAAAGAATAAAAAGATTAATAACGACTTCTCCAGGATCACCATCAGTTTAGCTTCTCCGGAATCAATTCTTGAAAGCTCACATGGTGAAGTTACACAACCGGAAACAATTAACTACAGAACTTACAAGCCTGAAATGGGTGGGTTATTCTGCGAGAGAATATTCGGTCCTGTAAAAGACTGGGAATGTCATTGCGGTAAGTATAAAAGAATTCGTTACAAAGGCATTATTTGCGATCGTTGTGGTGTTGAGGTTACTGAAAAGAAAGTAAGACGCGAACGCATGGGCCATATTGAATTGGTTGTACCAGTAGCACATATCTGGTATTTCCGTTCACTCCCTAATAAAATCGGTTATCTTCTTGGTTTACCAACTAAGAAGCTTGATCAGATCATTTACTATGAACGCTATGTTGTTATTCAGCCCGGTGTTAAGGAAGAGGATAGCATTAATCGTCTTGACTTCTTAACAGAAGAAGAATACCTTGATATCGTTGATAAACTTCCGCGCGAAAATCAGATGCTTGATGACAATGATCCTAAGAAGTTCATTGCCAAGATGGGTGCTGATGCATTGGAAATGTTATTGTCAAGAACACAGCTTGATACATTGTCTTATGAACTAAGACACCAGGCTGCAACAGATACTTCTCAGCAACGTAAGGCTGAAGCATTAAAGCGTTTGAAAGTTGTTGAAGCTTTCCGTGATGCGAAAACTCGTATTGAGAATAAGCCTGAATGGATGGTAATCAAAATGGTTCCGGTAATTCCACCAGAATTGCGCCCATTGGTACCGTTAGATGGTGGTCGTTTTGCAACATCAGATTTGAATGACCTTTACAGACGAGTTATTATTCGTAACAATCGTCTGAAGAGATTAATTGATATAAAAGCTCCTGAAGTTATTCTTCGTAACGAGAAGCGTATGCTACAGGAAGCAGTTGACTCATTGTTCGACAATTCACGTAAAGTGAATGCTGTTCGTTCAGATGGAAACCGTGCATTGAAATCTTTGAGTGATATGCTTAAAGGTAAGCAAGGTCGTTTCCGTCAAAACTTACTTGGTAAGCGTGTCGATTATTCAGGTCGTTCTGTAATTGTGGTTGGTCCTGAATTGAAACTTCATGAGTGCGGTCTTCCTAAGGATATGGCGGCTGAATTATTTAAGCCATTTATTATCCGTAAGCTGATCGAAAGAGGAATTGTTAAGACTGTGAAGTCAGCAAAGAAAATTGTTGACAGAAAAGATCCAGTGATCTGGGATATTTTGGAAAACGTATTGAAAGGACATCCTGTTCTTTTGAACCGTGCTCCAACACTTCACAGACTCGGTATCCAAGCTTTCCAGCCTAAACTTATCGAAGGAAAAGCTATTCAGTTACACCCGTTAGTTTGTACTGCGTTTAACGCTGACTTTGACGGTGACCAGATGGCTGTTCACGTTCCACTTGGACAGGAAGCAGTGCTTGAAGCATCATTGTTAATGCTTTCATCACACAACATCCTTAACCCTGCTAACGGTGCACCTATTACAGTGCCTTCGCAAGACATGGTGTTGGGCTTATACTACTTGACAAAAGGAAGAAGAACAACAAAGGAACATGCCATTATAGGAGAAGGAAAGAAATTCTATTCATCCGAAGAAGTGATTGTTGCTTTCAATGAAGGTAAGGTTTCAAAACATGCCATTGTTAAAGTAAGAGTTAATGTAAGGGATAGGAATACTGGCGAAGTAACCTTTAAACAAATCGAAACTGTAGTTGGTCGTGTGATTTTCAATCAGCACGTTCCTGAAGAAGTAGGCTTTGTTGATGAATTATTAACAAAGAAGAAACTTCAAACTATTATATCTGACGTTTTCAAGTTAGCAGGTTTAGCTAAGACTGCTAAGTTCTTGGATGATATTAAAGATCTTGGATTCCAGATGGCCTACAAAGGTGGACTATCAATGGGTCTTAATGATGTGAAGGTTCCTGTAGAAAAAGAGAAGCTGGTAGCGAATGCTCAAGAGGAAGTAAGTGCAGTTTGGAATAACTACATGATGGGTCTTATTACTGACAATGAGCGTTACAATCAGGTTATTGATATCTGGACCCGTACCAATACACTTCTAACCAATACGCTGATGAAGCAATTGGAAGAAGATCAGCAAGGATTCAACTCGATCTATATGATGATGCACTCAGGTGCACGTGGATCAAGAGAGCAAATCCGTCAGTTAGGTGGTATGCGTGGTTTAATGGCTAAGCCTCAGAAAAATCTAGCAGGTTCAGTAGGGTCAATTATTGAAAACCCTATCCTTTCAAACTTTAAAGAAGGTTTGGATGTGTTAGAGTATTTTATCTCAACACACGGTGCGCGTAAAGGTCTTGCCGATACAGCATTGAAAACTGCGGATGCGGGTTACTTAACACGTAGGTTGGTTGACGTTGCACATGATCTTGTAGTTACAGAAGAAGATTGCGGAACACTTCGCGGTTTGAAAGTGACTGCATTGAAAGACAATGAAGATATCGTTGAGCCTTTGTCAGAAAGAATTGTAGGTCGTGTGACTGTTCATGCGGTATTCAATCCGTTGACTGACGAAATGATCGTGGATGCAAATGAAGAAGTGACGGATGAGATCGCGAAAAAGATCGAAGAGACAAATATTGAAGAGGTTGAGATCCGTTCATTACTAACTTGTGAATCGAAAATTGGCGGTTGTGCTAAATGCTACGGTAGAAATCTTTCTACTGGCAACATGGTTCAGGCTGGTGAAGCTGTAGGCGTAATTGCTGCGCAGTCGATCGGTGAACCTGGTACACAGCTTACACTTCGTACATTCCACGTGGGTGGTACTGCATCAAACATTGCAGTTGAAGCAAACATTAAAGCTAAGTTCCCTGGTGTAATCGAGTTCGAGAGCATTCGTATCATCGATACTACTGATAACGATAATAAACCAGTTCAAGTGGTTATGGGTCGTACAGGTGAAATAAGAATTGTAGATAAAGAAAAGAATAGAGTTCTGATCACTAACAACGTCCCTTATGGCGCGTTCTTGAAAGTAAAAGATGGTCAGAAAGTGGAGAAGGGAGATGAGTTATGTTTCTGGGATCCTTACAATGCGGTAATTCTTTCAGAGTTTGACGGTGTTATTGAATACGAGTCAATCCTCGAAGGTGTTACTTTCAAAGAAGAATCAGATGAGCAGACTGGTCACCGTGAAAAGGTAATTATAGAAACCAGGGACAAGACTAAAAACCCTGCGATCTTAGTGAAAGGTAAAGCGGATACAAAAGGATATAACATTCCTGTAGGCGCTCACTTAGCAGTTGATTCTGGTGAGAAGATTAAGGCAGGACAAGTTCTTGTTAAGATCCCTCGTACCATGGGTAAATCAAGAGATATCACTGGTGGTCTTCCACGAGTAACAGAATTATTCGAAGCACGTAACCCGTCTAACCCAGCCGTTGTGAGTGAGATTGATGGTGTTGTGACTTACGGTGGTATTAAACGTGGTAATCGTGAGATATTTATTGAATCACGTGATGGTGTTCAAAAGCGTTACTTAGTGCCATTGTCTAAGCACATTCTTGTGCAGGATAATGACTTCGTAAAAGCAGGTCAGCCATTGTCTGATGGATCAATCACTCCTTCTGATATCTTGTCGATTAAAGGACCTACTGCAGTACAAGAATACTTGGTGAATGAAATTCAGGAAGTATATCGTCTGCAAGGTGTGAAGATCAATGATAAGCACATCGAGGCTATTGTGAGCCAGATGATGCAGAAGGTTGAGATCATCGATCCGGGAGATACAAGTTTCTTACCTGGTGAGTATGTTGATAAATTAACTTTCCGTGAGGACAACGATTTGGTTCTTGATAAAAAGGTGGTAATGGAAGCTGGCGATTCTCCGACTTTCAAACCTGGTCAGATCATTTCTGCGAGAGAATTACGCGATGAAAATTCAGTATTGCGTAGAAAAGATCAGAAGTTAGTAGAAGTAAGAGATGCACTTGCAGCGGTTTCAAGACCAACATTGCAAGGTATTACACAAGCTTCTCTTAAAACTGAAAGCTGGCTGTCAGCGGCATCCTTCCAGGAAACTACGAAGGTGTTGAGTGAAGCTGCGATTCGTGGTAAAACTGACTGGTTGATGGGTATGAAAGAAAACGTAATCGTTGGACATCTTATCCCTGCCGGAACAGGTCAACGTAAGTTGAATGAAGTACTGGTTACGCATAAGGATGAATACAATGCAATGACCAGTGCGGAAACTCGCACGAAAGACAGAGAGAAAGAACTTCAGGATTAATTTTAAATTATTGAACAATACAATGGGTTGGCTCGAAAGGCCAACCCATTTTTATCAAAAGGCTAATGGCAGAAGATAAAAATAAACCACAACAGCAGCCTCAAAATCAAATCAATATTGAGCTGACCGAGGAAGTAGCGGAGGGTATATATTCTAACCTTGCTATGATCGCCCATTCAAACAGTGAATTTGTAATAGATTTTATAAGACTGATGCCTGGTGTTCCGAAGGCTAAAGTAAAATCCAGAATTGTAATTACACCGGAACATGCAAAGAGGTTTCTATTAGCATTAAAAGATAATATTGAGAAGTACGAAGCTTCCTTTGGGACTATCAAAAGAACTGAAGACACACCTAAATTTCCTATGAATTTTGGTGGAACGATGGGAGAGGCTTAAAAAGTTAGATTAACCAGAGAGATTTTGCTCTATTCCCATCATTTACAGCACTGTTTTCAAAGAAATTTCTTATTACCCTTTTGCAGGTTTACATCTTCTGACTACCTTTGCAGTCCTTATTTCAAAAGGTTTTAATAATTAGTATATAAATGCCTACCATCCAGCAACTTGTAAGAAAAGGCCGCACGAAATTGACGTTTAAGTCTAAATCTCCTGCCTTGGATTCCTGCCCTCAACGCAGGGGCGTATGTACACGTGTGTACACAACAACGCCTAAAAAGCCGAATTCAGCCATGCGTAAAGTGGCAAGGGTTCGTTTAACAAACGGAAAAGAAGTTAACGCATACATTCCAGGTGAAGGTCATAATCTTCAGGAACACTCGATCGTGTTGATCCGTGGAGGTAGGGTTAAAGATCTTCCAGGTGTTCGTTACCACATTATTCGTGGTGCATTAGACACTGCTGGAGTAAGTGGTCGTCAACAAGGCAGATCTAAATACGGTGCAAAAAGACCTAAGGCTGGTGCAGCACCTGCGGCTGCCGGAAAAGGAGCTCCAGCAAAAGGTAAAAAATAATTGACATAGCAACATGAGAAAGTCAAAACCAAAAAAGAGATACTTACTTCCTGATCCAAAGTTCAACGATACTTTGGTAACAAAGTTTGTAAACTACCTGATGGAACGTGGTAAAAAAAGCGTTGCATACGGCATTTTTTATGATGCTGTTGCTCAAGTAGAAAAGAAAACTAACGAGCCAGGGCTTGATGTTTGGAAACGTGCAATGAACAACCTTATGCCTGCTGTTGAAGTAAAAAGCAGACGTGTTGGTGGTGCTACATTCCAGGTTCCTGTCGAAATCAGACCTGAACGTAAAGTAAATCTGAGCATTAAATGGCTTATTGAATACTCAAGAGCTCGCGGTGAGAAAACCATGATGGATAAATTGGCAGCTGAGATCATTGCAGCTTCTAAAGGCGAAGGCGCAGCCATCAAGAAGAAAGATGATACACACAGAATGGCAGAAGCAAATAAGGCTTTCTCACATTTCAGATTCTAATTAGTTAATAGATAAATGGCAAGAGATTTAAAATTCACCAGAAACATTGGTATTGCTGCTCACATTGATGCGGGCAAGACAACTACCACTGAACGTATTCTTTATTACTCTGGTGTTAATCATAAAATTGGTGAAGTTCACGAAGGCGCTGCCACAATGGACTGGATGGAGCAGGAACAAGAGCGTGGGATCACCATTACCTCTGCTGCTACTACGGTTAGTTGGAAGTATCGCAATCAAGACTATCATATAAATATCATCGATACACCTGGTCACGTTGACTTTACTGTTGAAGTAAACCGATCACTTCGTGTACTGGATGGATTAGTATTTCTATTTAGTTCAGTTGATGGTGTTGAACCACAATCTGAAACTAACTGGCGCCTTGCAGATAATTATAAAGTTGCCCGCATTGGTTTCGTTAATAAAATGGACCGTGCTGGTGCTGATTTTCTTGATGTTTGCAAACAAGTAAGAGAGAAATTAGGTAGCAAAGCAGTAGCACTTCAGTTACCTATTGGAGCTGAAGAAAATTTCAAAGGAGTTGTTGATCTTGTAAACAATCGTGGTATTGTTTGGAATGAACACGATAAAGGTATGACTTTCCAAGAAGTTCCAATTCCTGAAGACATGAAGGAAGAGGTAGCTGAATACAGAGAAAAACTTCTTGAAGCTGTTGCTGATTATGATGAAACTTTGATGGAGAAGTTTTTTGATAATCCTGAATCAATCTCCGAAAAAGAAATTTTAACAGCATTGCGTAAAGCTACGATCGACATGAAGATCGTTCCGATGGTTTGTGGATCATCCTTTAAAAACAAAGGTGTTCAAACCATGTTGGATTATGTAATGGAACTTCTTCCATCTCCACTGGATAAAGACAACATTGTTGCTACAAATCCTGATACGGAAGCTGAAGTTATTATCAGACCAGATGAAAAAGAGCCGTTTGCAGCTTTGGCTTTTAAAATTGCAACTGATCCTTTTGTAGGCCGTCTTTGCTTTATCCGTGCTTATTCAGGCGTGCTTGAATCAGGCTCATATGTATACAATACACGTTCTGAAAATAAAGAACGTATCTCGCGCGTGTTTCAAATGCATGCTAACAAACAGAATCAAATCGAAAGGCTTTCTGCCGGAGATATTGGAGCTGTTGTAGGTTTCAAGGATATTAAAACAGGTGATACACTGTGCGATGAAAAACGCAAAGTGGTACTTGAATCAATGGTATTCCCTGAGCCAGTTATTGGTTACGCCATTGAACCTAAGAAACAAGCTGATGCTGACAAATTAGGTATGGCAATCGGCAAACTGGTAGAAGAAGATCCAACACTTCGTGTTAACTCAGATCAGGAAACTGGACAAACCATCCTTCGTGGAATGGGTGAGTTACACTTGGAGATCATCATTGACCGTTTAAGACGTGAATTCAAGGTTGAAATAAACCAAGGTGCTCCTCAGGTTGCTTACAAAGAAGCGCTTACTAAGAGCGTAGAACATAAAGAAGTTTATAAGAAGCAAACTGGTGGTCGTGGTAAGTTCGCTGATATTGTATTCGAGTTATCACCACGTACGGATGGTAAAGAAGGATTAGAGTTTGAAAACGATATTGTTGGTGGTGTTATTCCTCGTGAATTTATTCCAGCAATTCAAAAAGGATTTCAAAATGGTATGGTCAATGGTCCTTTAGCGGGATATCCTATTGACTCAATGAAGGTGAGATTATTTCACGGTTCATACCATGATGTTGACTCTGATGCTCTGTCATTTGAATTAGCAGCCCGGATCGGCTTTAAAGAAGCTGCAAGAAAAGCTGGCCCACAGTTATTAGAGCCAATTATGTCTGTTGAAGTACTGTCTCCTGACGAATACACTGGTTCAGTGACAGGTGACTTGAACAGAAGAAGAGGTTTAATGAAAGGTATGGATACACGCGCAGGTGCTCAGGTTATTAAGGCTGACGTACCATTATCGGAATTGTTTGGTTACGTTACAGATCTACGTACAATCACTTCAGGTCGTGCTTCTGCTTCTCTTACTTTTTCACATTATGCTCCAGTTCCTAAGAACCTTGCAGATAAAGTAATTGAAGAAGTAAAAGGTGCTGCTTTAGCTAGATAGAAAATTATAACTCATAGGAAATAGACGATCTCCTAACAACGATAAGATGAACCAAAAAATCAGAATAAAACTTAAGTCTTACGACCACAACTTAGTGGATAAATCTTCAGAAAAGATAGTAAGGGCGGTAAAAGCTACCGGAGCAGTTGTAAGTGGACCGATTCCACTTCCTACAGAGAAAGAAAAATTTACGGTATTGCGTTCGCCACACGTGAACAAAAAGTCACGTGAACAATTCCAACTTTGCACTTACAAACGCCTTGTTGACATTTATAGCAACAGCGCTAAAACAGTAGATGCTCTAATGAAACTTGAGCTTCCTAGTGGTGTTGATGTTGAGATTAAAGTGTAACGCTATTTCAGAAATAACTAAAAAGCCATCCTATTTGGGATGGCTTTTTCTATTTAAATACTAGGCAGTTTTCACCATTGAAGAGAGAATTTCCTGAGTCACATCTTTGCCTCCGCTTAGATTTTTGTAAAGTGAGCCAATGGTATAAATAGGACCCCACGGAATCCCCCACCATCCAAATACCAAGCTTAATAATGTAAATGGCAGACCCTTAATAGCGCCATTCTCTCCTGCACGGATAAAATAAATGTCAGAAGATCTTCGAAATGTCATTACGATAACTGAGATGGTGAATTGGAAGATTACAAACTTTCCGCCATGGGCTAGCTCGCGGTTCATTTGATCAGTTGTAAGGCCTTCAAGATTTTTAATTGTCATAGCAGTATTTTGAATCTAATCTACTTCTATAAACAAAGAATAGCCGCTATAATTATTTATGGCTGGTACGCATGTAAGTTATGAGTGATGGTATACAATCTTTTTGATAGCAGATCCCATTCAAAACTTATTTATATAATTATAGTAATCGTCTAAAGTGTCAATATCAATCTCTCCTTCAGGTAATGATACCGCCAAAACAGAATCTGAAAATTGATTAATTAGCTTTTTTGCGCCTTCTGTATCATCTAGTTTTAAAAGCGAAGCTAGGTAGGATGAAGGAAAAAGCGCGGGTACACCTAATGTATCTGCATAAAAGGAGGCAATGATTGCGTTGTCATTTTCTTCATACTTTTTAATTACCTCATTGATATAATTGCTTGAGATGGAGGGCTGGTCACATACGAAAATAAAAATGCCATCGTAGCCAGTATCCGAGCGTAAATGTTGCAAGCCTAATTTTAGAGAATTGCCCAGACCTTTTTTCCAATCGTCATTGATTATAACGTCAATTTTACATGGTGAAAGAATGCGTTCGATTTGTTCCTTGAATGCCCCTACAACAACTACAGTTTTTTTGATTTTAGATTTTATTACTGCATTAACAGTTCTTAATAAAAGAGGCTCCCCTTGGATATTTAATAACTGTTTTGGTTGACCCATGCGGGAAGAAGATCCGGCTGCGAGAATAATGGCGGCAATGTTTTTTGAACTCATGATAGTAATCTATGATGCTATTGCTAATCCCTTCTCCAGGCTAATTAAAAAAAATTAATTGCTTGCTGATTTACCGATGTCGTCAGGGGAATTAAGAAACACTTGTTTGAAAACCTGATTGGTAACATTATCGCGCTGATGAATAGGGGCGTTTCTGTATTTAAGAAAACCTCCAGAACGATTAGCGAACTTGCTTTGAATCTCAGCAATAATGCTTAATGCAATTTCATCAGGAGTCTCTGCGCCAATATCTAAACCGATTGGAGAATGTATTCTATGAACATCATTTGTTTTAAGTTCAATCCCTGCAAGCGCAAATTCATCAACCATCTTATCGAACCGCTTTCGCGGACCAAGTATACCTATATAGGGTGATGCAGATCCCAGAAGTGTTTTTAAAACATCGCGGTCATATTCATAGTTATGCGACATCAATACACAAGCAGTATATTCGGTAATATCAAAATCTCTTTCAACAAAATCACGATGACAAAGTGAAAGATTATCTGCAGCAGGAAAAAATACAGGCGCAATGTGCGCAACACATTCATCCGTAACAGTAACATTCCATCCGAGTGATTTGCCGAGCTGGGTTACAGGGCGGGCATCAAAACCTCCTCCGAAAATCATAAGTTTAATGCAAGGCTGGATTAGCTCTACAAATACTTCGACTTCTTGATTGTTGATTAAATATTTCTTTGCCTGTGAGTGATGACTTGTAAACAATTGTTGAAGATCCTTTGTAACAACTTCACCCAATTGAGGATCTGAGAACGAAGTCATTCTCATCAAGGATGAAGAGATTAAAAGCTTTTCTCCAACAAATGGAGCCCCTGAAAAAACAGTCCCTAATGCAATGGCATCATTTGTATTGATAAATTGTTTGTAAAGATCAATAGCATTGTTGGTGTCGAGCGTATCAATTGGTTCGATCAATACATCAATCACCCCGTTGCAGCCCAATCCAATTCCGAGATTTTGATTGCTTTCTTCCCGTGTGTCATAAGTAATGGTCCGTGGCATTTTATCTGACATTACCTGCCTCGCTTTACGCAGTGCATCTCCTTCAAGACATCCTCCGCTAATAGATCCGACCCATTTGCCGTCATCTGTAATTAGCATTCTTGCACCCGGACTTCTATATGAGGAACCTCTCACTTTTACAACTGTTGCCAATGCAGCTTTGCGCTGACGTAAATCAATTTTATTGTATGCGTCTACTATGGCTTTGAATTCCTTCATTCTCTCAATGTGTACTTAACAAATCCCTTGCCCGGCTCTCAATTAACATTGTTACTTTCTTGCCGAGGCCACTTCATTCGGTGTTACTGCAGCGCCTTTATTTCCCCACGAGTTTCTAACGTAATTTAACAAGTCACTTACTTCCTGATCAGTAAGATCAAAAGCAGGCATATCACCATTGTAGGTTTTACCATTCACTGTTATTTCTCCGCTGGCGCCATGAAGTACCTGTTGGATTGAACGCGTTTTATCAGCCATTAGGTAATCGGATTTTGCAAGCGGTGGATATACATCTTCAATACCCTCGCCTTGCTCCTGATGACAAGTAATGCATTGGGCTGTGTATATTTCTTTGCCACGTGTGATGCTGGCCTTTAGATCAAACTTTGGTTTGTCCTGAAAAGAGAATTGAGTAAAAACGAAAAGAATAAACAGTAAACTAAAAACTAATTTTTTCATAAGGTTCAAAGAATAAGATGGAGCAATCGTTTTACCTACTGCTCCATCAGAAAGACATTATACTTCTTCAAGATTAAAAGGCAAGGTTCTAATCCGTTTTCCTGTAAGATCGAAGATAGCGTTGGTTAATGCAGGTGTAAATGGAGGAAGCGCAGGCTCGCCAACGCCCCCGGCCTTTTCCTCGTTATCCATAATGTGAATTTCGATCTCAGGAATGTCAGTCATGCGTGGCATTTTATAAGTATCGAAGTTTTTCTCAACTGCTTTGCCATCTTTGAAATTAGTAGCATGTTTTGTTGCAGCTCCTAATGCCATAATGATACTACCGTCAATCTGCGCCCTGATGATATCAGGATTTACATACCAACCACAGTCCATCACCGCCCATACTTTATCTATCTTAACCTTACCATCAGCTTTTTTAGACACCTTAACAACCTCACCAACTATCGTTGAGAAACATTCAGTAATCGCTACACCATATCCGGTATTTTTACCACGCGCCTTCCATCCGCTTACTTCCTCTAGCTTATTAATCAGTTCATGATAGCGGCCATTCCAAATGTGCTGCTTTCTAAATTCAAGAGGATCCTTTTCTGCAGCTATTGCCATCTCATCCATAAAGCTCTCGAATGCAAAACCATTTGTTGATGAGTACACAGAGCGCCACCACATGATTGGGATGGGGGACTCCAAAGGAAAATCACCAAACTTATAATGCGGTAAGCTCTCAAGATATGTTTCTAAAAAGCCTTCTGTTACACTGCTATTATAATTATCCTTATTGGCACCAATGTTCTGGTGATCCATGTTCTGGCCGGCCATCTTGGTTTCAAAGCCGTCAATGCCACCTTTGTCATTAAAGGCACCTTTGCATTGATAGACCATGCCAGGACGGAATGGCCCTTGCGTTGTATCGTCTTCACGTGTCCATACGACCTGCACTGGGGCCTTAATCTCTTTTGAAATCATAACCGCTTCATGCGGATAATCTGTAAACGCTTTTCTGCCAAATCCTCCGCCAAGGAAAGTCATGTTCACTGTAACATTATCCAACGGTATGCTTAGCTGCTCACTGATATCTCTCTGGATCCAGTCTGGTCCTTGAATAGGGCCCCAGATTTCAACCTTGTCACCTTGTACATTTGCAATACAATTAACAGGCTCCATGCAGCTATGCGATTCGTAAGGTGTTTCGTATACAGCTTCAAGTTTCTTGGTAGCCTTTGCATACACACCATCAAAATTGCCCTTAGTCTTAAAGGATAATGGTTCACCTTTCAATTGCGCTTTCATTTTCGTGTAGAGTTGGTCTGTGCTATGGTGCTCAAACCCGGTGTCATCCCACTCTACTTTTAGTGCCTTTCTTCCCTGCATGGCAGACCAGTAACTATCTGCCACCACAGCAACGCCTTCGCGCTTGTGAGAAAAGACATTCATTTGAACTTTGATCACATGCTTCACACCGGGCACGGTCTTCACTGCACTATCATCAAAGCTTTTAACTTTTCCTAAGAATCTTGGATTGCGCTCCACGACAGCATACAGCATTCCTGGTAATTTTTTATCCATACCAAAAATTGCTTTGCCATTTACTTTTAATGGCGTGTCTTGTCGTGGGAGTGGCTTTCTTAAAACCTTATATTCTTTCGGATTTTTTAATTCCACATCTTTTGGTGGTTCAAGCTTCGATGCTGCTTCGACTAGTTCTCCGTAACCTAATTTTTTACCGGAGGTCTTATGGATTATTTCTCCGTTCTCCGCTGTGCATTCAGTGATGGCTACATTCCACTTCGTTGCAGCGGCTTGCTTTAACATTTCTCTGGCGGAAGCGCTGAGTTTTAGAAGTTTTTTATAAGTGCCTCTCACGGTAGAACTCCCCCCAGTTATTTGGCTGCCATATTTCGCGTTGTTACCAACACCAAATATAATGTTCACGTTATTTAGATCCACCTCCAGCTCCTCTGCAATAATCTGCGGCACGGCCTGATAAGAACCCTGACCCATTTCTGACCGATGGTTTACAATAGTCACTTTTCCGTTTGTATCGATGGTAATCCAGGCGTTCAATTCAATTCCTAAATTGTTTGCAGCTTCCGTAGTAATGATCGATGCCTCCTTCGCTTTTGCGGAAGAATAAAAACCCAGTGATAACGCTGCGCCTGTTAAGCCTGATAGCTTGATGAAGTTTCTTCTCGATAAGTTCTTTGATGATGTTTCCATGGAGCAGATTATTTAGCCGATGCTTTTTGAGTCATAAGTTGTGAAGCAGTTTTAATTGCTTTGCGAATTCGCGGATAGGTTCCACAACGACAAATATGTCCCTGCATTGCCGCATCAATATCTTTATCAGTAGGTGTAGCATTTCTTTTCAATAGCGCAGTAGCGGCCATGATCTGACCTGACTGACAATATCCACATTGTGGCACTTGTTCCTGAATCCATGCTTGTTGTACTGGATGTGAATTATCCTCCGACAAACCCTCAATTGTGGTAATGTTTTTGTTGGCTATCGCGGAAACAGGAATTGAACATGATCGTATCGGATTTCCTTCAAGGTGTACGGTACATGCTCCGCATTGTGCTATGCCGCATCCGTATTTGGTACCAGTGAGACCAGCAAGATCGCGGATAGCCCAGAGCAAAGGCATTTTAGGATCAGCATCTAACGTAACGCTTTTGTTGTTGATTTTGAAAGTGATGGAAGCCATAGTGAAAAGTTTGAGTCTTAATAAAAGTACAAAATAGGATGTTAACAGCTATGGCCGATTTTGATCGAAACAGTGATTAGCATTAGAAACAGGCGGTTTTGTACACCAATGGTAAGTGTATTTGTATAAACTACCGTTTTTAACCTACAGATTTTTATTCTGATATTAACTTCTACAGTTGGTATTGCAGAATCAACAGTTGGGAGAATGATTTTTAGAATGGCAAATGATTATGTTGATGTTTGATAAAATTTAAAGAAATGAAAAGACACATCTGTTTATTAACACTTGCAATTTTAGTTTTAGCGATGAATGGTATGGCACAATCACTATCCATAACCATCAAAAATATTAAAGAGCCAAAGGGTTCAATAAGAGTTGGGCTTTTCAATGATGAAGATAAATTTTTGAAAGACCCTTTTGATGGAAAAGTAGTAGATGTAAAGGGAACTGAAGTTACGGTGGTATTTGAAAATTTAAAACCTGGAGATTATGCAATAAGTGTGATACACGATGAGAACGCTAATGGCGAACTTGATTCTAATGTGATGGGAATACCTAAAGAAGGTTTTGGGTTTGGAAATGATGCCATGGGTATGTTTGGTCCGCCTTCGTTTGATAAAGCAAAAATCACTTTGACTGACAAACCACAGACACAAGTAATTAAAATGAAGTACTTGTAGCTATTTTGATGGTTGGCACGATTGTAAAATTTTGCTTGCCTCTTTCACATCAATGATACCGTGCTTGTGATCCCATGTATTATAGATGTATGTTGAGATCTCGGCAATTTCAAGATCGCTTAGCGAAGGAATGCCAGGCATGGGTTGATTGAATTTCTTTCCGTTAACAATTAGTTCTCCTTCTTTTCCGTAACGCACTAAGCACAATACATTTTCAACATTTTCGTCCATGTAATCCGATTGATTTAAAGGTGGATAAAGAAGACCTAACCCCGTTCCGTCTTTTTGGTGACAGTTACTACAGTTTTTAAGATATAATTGCTCGCCTTGATAATAATATTGTTTGAACTTCGGAGATGTATCTGCCTGGTTGTTTTCAAATTTTGTTGAACAAGAGAAAAGAAGCAAGTACAAAGTGGAAAGTAGAATGCTGTAAGAAAAATGAAAAGATGGTTCTAAGCTTCGAACTTCACGCACTGTACTTCGTACTTCTTCATTCTTACTGCTGACTTCGAAATCACTCACCTTCTTTCCGATATTCATTCTTTAGCCTTTCAATGTCAGCCAATAACCGATTCACATCTTCTTCCTTTGTTCCATCATACTTACCGCGAATGCGTTTTTCTTTATCAATTAATAGAAAAGCTCCGCTGTGGATGAAGCCATCAGGCTCACTTTTGTCTTCCATTGCGGTAGAAAAATAACTGGTCTGTGCAATGTTATAGATGGAGTCTTTATTACCCGTTACAAAATGCCACTTCTCGCTATTGACGCCCAACTTCAATGCAAAATCTTTTAACAAGCCTACTGTGTCATATTCTGGATCTATGGTGTGTGAGAGAATTAAAACATCGGGATCATTTTCAACCGAATCATAAACACGAAGCATTTGCGTTTTCATGATTGGGCAGATGGTTCTGCATGAGGTAAAAAAGAAATCCGTTACGTAAATTTTATTGTTAAAAGTTGCTGGTGTCACTACCTGACTATCCTGGTTTACAAATTTGAAATCTGCAATGGTGTGATAGACGGTATCTCCTCCTTCTACATTTCTTTCACCAAAAATCGGAAGCCGTTCTTCTTTTTTTTCTGCGCAAGCGAAAACCAGAAAACAAAAAGCAAATAGCAAAACTACATTTCTTAGTGCTCGTACCTCGCACTTTAACCCTCGTACTTCGTGTCTCTTATCTCGTAAATTTTTACTATTCATGTTTCCTGTATTTCTTATAAAGTTTAATGCCGGCTAGAATTAAAAACGTTACTACCAGCAAGCCAAGTAGTCCCCATACCATGCTTAAAGCATTCTTCAGTACTATAATGAAAACAATGCTGATGAGGAATAAAGTTGCAATCTCGTTCCACATGCGGAGCTGCTGAGACGAAAATTTTACTACGTCTTGTTGTGCTTGTTTGTATAGATAATGAAGAGAGAAGTGATAAACATATAGGAAAAACACAAGGGTTAGTTTAATGTGCATGAACCCATGCTGAAGCCACGCTGGTTGATTGATAATTAAAGCGGTGCCCATGGCTAACGTGATTACTGCGGAAGGCCAGGTAATGCCATACCATAAACGAGACGACATCATTTTGAGCTGCTTAAGAAGAATTGATTTTTCTGGTTCAGCTTTATCATGTGTCTCCCGGATATAGACGAATAATCGCGGCATATAAAACAATCCGGCAAACCAGGTAACAATAAAAATAATATGTACTGCTTTCAGGTACAGGAATGTCATGGTGCAAAAGTGAGCACCAAAGGGTCAGCGACCAACAGTTTTCTGAACTTTAATTAAGTGTTATCGGATCCCCAACCTTTACAATACCGTGAGTGAGCGCAACCAGATTTTGGCCGAAGTAGATTTTATTTTCGCGCTTCCGATAAGTAGCTAGTGTTGCCAATGGCTCAGTTCCCTTTTCTGCAGTATCCTGATTGACGGTTGTGAGAACGCAACGAGAGCAAAGCTTTACACCAGCGAATTTGTTATCGCCTATAGTAAAATTGCGCCAGTTGTCTTCTTCATGTGGCGCTCCGCCTGTAAATACAAAATTGGGTCGAAACCTGGTTATAGGAAGGGGCTCTTTTAGCTTGTGGTTCAAAAGATCAAGAGCGGCTTGCCCAATGATGAGAAAAGGATAGGCATCTGCCAGGCTCACGTGCTCGTCATTAATTTTATACCTCACATCAACTGCCCGTGGATTAGTTTCAGGAAAACTTACAAGCCTGCAAGTCATGCCGAGGTACTCAGAAAACCATTTACTAGCGGTTGGACTAACTTCGATCACGTCTACTTCATCATCCCATACGCGCGCACGAAAAGTCTCTCCAACTGCCGGAGCGCCTGTGTCAATTGTTATTGTCGGTGATGCTATACTATCAACTGATTTCTTATACTGTATCGTGAGTTGGGGAGCTTTCAACGAAAGTTTAAACAATGCCATGAGTGGATAAATCCGTTGTGTCATAAAGACATTTCGTTCATCCACAAGCATCCATCGTCTGTCAAACTCAAGGCCCTTTTCTAAAACTTTGGCACTGCTTAATTTGATGCCTCCTAATGACTTTATTGGATAGATCCAGATCTCACTTAGGGTTAATAGTTTCATATTATAGAATAGACTTGAGTATGGTGATTTTAGAGATGAGACCGTCTCCGCGTGAGGCTAATTTCAAAAGGGAATTCATTCTTAGTATTTAAAGCGGTGAATCTATATCAATTCCTTTGCACCTACAAGATCAAAGTTATCGGTCTCGTGTTAGCGCTTAGGATTTAGATTGCTTCCCCGCGAAGCGCGCCATTGCGGCAAACAGTAACAATCGTGTCATTGAGTTCAAAGAAAAGAACGCAATCAAATTTGATAGTAAATGTTGACAGTAATTATAGAGGTGCAAATAGCTTAAATGAAAAAGGACAATCGATGTGATTGTCCTTTTTTGATATGATCTACTGTTCCTTTTATACAGCTTGCCTTAATTCAATGTTATCAACTAATTTTAAACTGTTGTCCATTTCGTGATGATAGAGCTTTTGGTAGTATTCATCAGCCATTCTTCCGGCATCAAAGTAAGGAACAACGTCCCGCATACCAGTCTTCATTAATTGAGCCCATTTTTCAGGTTGCTCATAGTACATTGGTATAATTTCATACTCAAGAACATCCAACAGATTTTGTGCTTCTATTTTGTCCTTCTCTTCTTGCGGGAGATTATCAGGAGCTGGCTTAACGAGAAAGGAGTTATGTGCATGTTTAGCAAATTCAGGAACCCATCCATCAGGAATAGAGAAATTCAATGAACCATTCATGGCTGCAGTCATCCCAGAAGTGCCGGAAGCTTCATGATAAATTTTAGGATTATTCAACCAAACGTCAGAACCTTTTTTTAAGTGGCCTGAAAGCCATAGTTCATAACCAGTTACAATGGTACAATTAGGCAACTCCTTCGTCTTCCAATAAATTTCATTAAAGATGTTGATCGCACCAAAGTCTTCCGGGTACGGTTTTCCTGCCCAGATAATTTGAATGGGGTGCTTTTGATTTTTAGCGATTTTTAAAAAGCGGTTGAAATCTGCAAGAATAAGATTGGCGCGTTTGTATGCTGCAAATCGTCTTGCCCAAACTATCGTTAATACATTTTCATCAAATAATTTACCTGTTTGATTTGCAACTACTCTGAATAATTTGTGCTTGAGTTCTTTCTTACGTTTTACGAGTGCCTTGTCATTATCTTTCTCAAGTGCTTTATCCATTTCAGGATCGCTCCAGTAGGTTTTGTTTTGGGCATTTGTTATTGCAGTGATTTCACAAATACCATCGTAAGAATCCCACATCTTTCTGGCAACTTCACCATGAAGTTGAGAAACGCCATTGGCAATTTTAGCAAGACGCAGTGCAGTAAGTGTGTAATTTAAAATTCCGTTTTCAGGCTGTACATATTTTTCAACTTGCTCTGGTGTCAAGCCATTGAAAAAGCTCATGTTGTTAAGCAAAGGAACGCTATGCTCTTCATTACCTGCTTTCTCAGGTGTATGCGTTGTAAACACAACGCGTTTTTTTACCTCGTTAACATCTTTGTATTTATCGAGTAAGTAGAAGCAAAGTGGTAACGCATGCCCTTCATTCATATGGTAGATATCCGTTTTTCTTTCAAGGATATCCAGCAATTTCGCTCCGCCTATCCCTAATAGAATAGACTGCGCGATGCGTGTTGTTTCATTAGGATCGTATAGTCTGTGACTAATGGTTTGAGCCAGAAAATCATTTTCAGGAATATCAGTAGTCAGCAAGAATAATGGGGCGGTATCAAATGTTTCGGGCTTTAATAGAAATGCCTTCACATATACCTTAGCACCATGAATAGTGATCGGGAAAACGATTTTAGTATCTGTGAGAAAATGATAGTCTTTATCTCTAAAACTCGCTCGCATGGTTTGATCCTGGTTGCGCTCCTGGTCATAGTATCCTTTTTTCCAAAGAATGCCGATACCCACGAGATTTTGTTTTAGTTCGTATGCGCTGCGAAGGTGAGATCCGGCAAGGAATCCTAAACCACCGCTATATATTTTCAGTGGCTGGTCCACTGCAAATTCCATGGAAAAATAAGCTACAGGTTTGGTGTATTTCTGGTCAAACTTGTAAGGAAAGAGGTTGGCTAGATTAAACATATTTCAAAAAATAATGTGCTATTAAGATTACAAACCTAACAAACTGATGCCATGATAGTTTGCGTTTTTTGATAGGAATATTACTCGGGTGATTCGCAAACGTTTGATTATAACGTTTCAATCAAATCCGCAATCGTCATCAATTTATACTGTTGGTTATTTTTTTTAAGAATCCACTGGGGTTTACCTTCCTCAATAGTAGTAGTAACGCTGATATCGGCTAGAATATTTGAAGTGTTATGAGAAGTTACAACATTAAAGCCCGTGCGTTCAAGTGCATTTTTTGTCCAGAGAAATTGATAGCCGTCTCCATGTAGAAATATTGTGGCTTCACGATGTGCATGGTGTTGAAATCGTCCGGTCTTTAAATCATAACCCTTAAACTCAAATATTGTATCGAACGATCCATCTAAAACGAGATCTTCAGGAAGGCCGATTAAAATATTTCTGTTCTTTCCGGTAAGCCATATACGATCAGCAGTCTGCAACGCGAGATCAAGTTCATGGGTAGCTACAAGAATAGCCTTGTTCATCTTATGGGCGAGGTCGCGAAGAAGCTTCATAATTTCGACGCGATTGTTAAGATCGAGATGTGCGGTAGGCTCATCTAACAAAATGATCGGTGTGTCTTGCGCAATTGCTCTAGCAATCATCACCATTTGCATCTGCCCGTCACTTAATTGATGTATGTTTTTATTTGCAAGATGTTGAATATGTACATTCGTTATAGCTTGTTCAACTGCAGCAATGTCTTTCTTAGATAATTTAACACTCCAATTTAAATATGGATACCGACCAAACGATATAAGCTCGTGCACTGTCATGTTAGCAGCAGTAACTTTGTCGGTGAGTACTACTGAGATTTGTTTTGGATTAATGTTCTTTGTTGATGTTGCTTTTATAGAGACTTCTCCCGACAGAGGTTTTTGAAGACCTGCCAGTGTTCGGATTAACGAAGATTTACCAATACCATTAGGACCCATGAAACAAACCAGCTCCCCAGCCTTAACAGATAAATTGAGGTTTTCAAAAAGGATAAAATCTTTATATCCTAAAGTAAGTTCGTTGGTCTCTAGAACAGTTGTCAATTATTAAGTCATTTACGGTTGATCAATGAATAAACACAATATTTACATCCCGATAGTAATGTGTATTAAATACGCATTCGTTTATTTCTTAAAATAATCCAAATTACCACCGGAGCGCCAATCATTGCTGTAATAGCATTGATCGGAAGAATACTTCCACTTCCTGGAAGCTGAGATAAAATATCGCACAACAACAAAAGGATGGCTCCGCCAATAATCACTGCAGGAATTAAAATACCATGATTAGAAGTATGAATTAAAAGTTTTACAAGATGTGGTACTGCCAAACCCACGAAGGCGATGGGTCCACAAAAGGCAGTGACACCTCCGGTAAGAATGGAAGCAGAAAGGATAATATAGAACCTGGATTTTTTAATGTTCACACCTAAGCTTTGTGCATAAAGATCTCCAAGAAGCCATGCGTTTAAGGACTTTACATTCAGGAGGGCAAGTGATATTCCTACCAACAAAATGAATGTTAATACTTGAATCTCGTTCCAGTTGAGGCCACCCAGGCTTCCAAAGGTCCAGAATACATAGACTTGCATTTCCTCTGCTTTGCTCAAATACTGGAGAACACTAACCACGGAGGAAGTACCCGCACCAACCATGAGCCCCACAATTAAAAGGGAAACGTTGTCTTGCAATCTTCTCGAGAAGGCCAGCATAATAAGAAAGACTCCTGCACAACCAAGGCTGGCAGCGATAGCTACACTCCAAGGCGTGTTCATTGAAAGTAAAGTAATACCGGTGGCATTGCTCATAAATATCAAGGCAACAGCTAAGCTTGCGCCTGAACTTAGGCCAAGTACATCAGGCCCTGCAAGTGGATTACGAAAAAGTGTTTGCATTTGTAAGCCTCCCAATGCCAATGCACTCCCGGTTAACACACAAGTAAGCGCTTTGGTCATTCTAAAATCCCAAATGATGGATGTCCAAACTGTATCATCAGCAGATTGTAGCATCAGGATCTTAAAAACCTCAATGAACGGGATGTTGATACTTCCCAGGGAGAGATTTAATAAAAACAACAGAAGAAGAGACATGATTAGAATGAACCATGTAAAAGTTGTTTTTCTGTTCATAGCACCGTACAGTGGGGCAATGATATGCAGTTAAAATTGAAATTTCAGAAGTCGCCAAATTATATTCTGAAAGAACCTCTATTATAGTAGTGGAGGCACGAACAAAAACAGGCACGAAGCTTACACGAAGCGTACATGGACACTACACGAAGACTACTTGAGCGAAAAAGGACCTTTTAAAAACATTGGTGACGGAATAATATTTGTTTTGCAGGTAAGTTACTGATAACTAATGTACTATCGAATGTCGTTGCAGATTCTTGAAATATTTTAAAACCCATGTTTGCTAACTAAAAGTCATTTCCTATCTTTGCAATCCTTTTTACGCCAAGAAAGCGTAAAATCCTGAAAAACAGCATAAATAAGGTTGAACCATGCCTGGCATTATAGGAAGAAAAGTTGGAATGACGAGTGTATACGGCCCACAAGGCGAAAGTATCCCCTGCACAGTGATCGAGGCCGGTCCTTGCGTAGTCACCCAAGTAAAAAATCAAGAAACTGACGGTTATCGTGCTGTTCAGTTAGCCTTTGGAGAGAAGAAAGAGAAAAATACTTCCAAAGCTGAGTTAGGCCATTTCAAAAAAGCTAATACAACTGCTAAGAGAAATCTGGTTGAGTTTCGCGATTTCGGACCTGAGTTCGAAAGTCTCGCAGAACTTGGCAAAGAGGTTCGTCTCCAGGATGTGTTTACCGAAGGTGATTTTATCGATGCGGTAGGTACTTCTAAAGGTCGCGGATTTCAGGGTGTTGTAAAACGCCATAACTTCAGCGGGGTAGGTGGTCAGACTCACGGACAGCACAACAGATTACGTGCACCAGGTTCTATGGGTAACGCCTCTTTCGCATCCCGTGTTATCAAAGGTAAGCGTCTTGGTGGACGTATGGGTAACGCGCGTGTTAAGGTTGATAATCTTCAGATCGTAAAGATCATTCCTGAGCAAAACCTGATCGTTATCAGTGGCTCGGTTCCAGGCGCAAAGAATTCAACTGTAATCCTTCAGAAATAATGGAAGTAGCAGTATTAAATAACAGTGGTGAAAAAACAAGCAAGAAAGTAAATCTTGCAGATGACGTGTTTGGTATTGAGCCAAACGACCACGCAATCTACCTTGATGTAAAAAGCATTCAGGCAAACCAACGTCAAGGCACACATAAGGCTAAGCAGCGTAACGAAATCGCTGGTTCTTCAAAAAAGATCAAGAAACAAAAAGGTACTGGTGGAGCTCGTGCGGGTAACATCAAGAATCCTCAGTTTAAAGGTGGTGGACGTGTTTTCGGACCTACACCTCGCGACTATTCTTTTAAGCTGAACAAAAAAGTTAAAGACCTTGCTCGCAAGTCTGCACTTTCTTACAAAGCCAAAGACAATGCAATCGCAGTATTAGAAGATTTCAGTTTTGATTCTGCTAAGACCAAGCAATACGTGACCCTACTAAACGCTCTTTCATTGGGCGATAAGAAGACACTTCTGATTCTTTCCGAGAACAGCAAAAATGTAGTTCTTTCCGGAAGAAATATTTCAAATGCAAAAATTACTACTGCTGATCAGATCAACACTTATGATGTGATGCATGCTGACAACGTAATTTTTGTTGAGAGCGCAATTAGCAAGATCGAGAACTTATTAAATAAAGAATAATGAGTATCCTAAAGAGGCCATTGGTTACGGAGAAAGTTTCTGCCCTGAACGAAAAAGGTAAATACGGTTTTATCGTAGATGCTGAAGCAAACAAGGTTGAGATTAAGAAGGCCGTTGAAAAGCAGTACGGTGTTAACGTAGAAAGAGTAAACACTATGAATGTAATGGGTAAATTAAAAACCCGCTACACAAAAGCTGGCGTGCTATCAGGCCGCAAGCCGAACTATAAGAAAGCCATTGTAACATTGGCTGAAGGTGAAGTAATTGATTTTTATAGCAACGTATAAAGGTTTACAACAATGGCGTTGAAGAAATTAAAACCGGTAACACCGGGAACCAGACATAGACTGGCAACCTCCTTTGATGATATCACGACTAACAAGCCGGAGAAATCATTGGTAACAACTTTGAAGAAGACCGGAGGAAGAAATAGCGAAGGAAGAATGACCATGCGCTACATCGGTGGTGGTCACAAACAGAAGCTTAGAGAAATCGATTTCAAGCGTAACAAGTTCGGCATACCTGCCACTGTTAAGACTATTGAATACGATCCTACGCGCTCTGCCCGTATCGCCCTTCTTTTTTATGTTGATGGATCAAAGGCATATATCATAGCACCAGAAGGTATAAAAGTTGGACAGCAAGTTATTTCAGGAGCTGATGTAGCACCGGAAGTAGGTAATGCGCTTCCGCTTGCTAAAATTCCTTTAGGTACAATTGTTCATAACGTAGAACTGAAGCCTGGTAAGGGTGGTGCATTAGCACGCTCAGCAGGAACATTCGTTCAGTTGCTTGCCCGCGAAAATGGTCTTGCAACATTGAAAATGCCTTCAGGTGAAATGCGAAATGTATTAGACGTTTGTATTGCGACAATTGGCGCAACATCAAATGCTGATCACATGAACGAAAGCGTGGGTAAGGCTGGTCGCAGCCGTTGGAGAGGAAGAAGACCTCGTACTCGTCCGGTAGCGATGAACCCTGTCGATCACCCAATGGGTGGTGGGGAAGGTCGTGCTTCAGGTGGACACCCAAGATCACGCAACGGTCTGTACTCAAAAGGTAAGAAGACACGTCACCCTAAGAAGTATTCAGATAATTTAATCATCAATAGAAGGAAAAAATAATGGGACGTTCGATTAAGAAAGGACCGTATGCCGACTTCCGCCTGCTGAAAAAAGTAGAAACTGCGGAAAAAGCTGGAAAAAAATCTGTGATCAAAACCTGGTCAAGGAGATCAACGATTACTCCTGAAATGATCAGTCATACGTTCGCAGTTCATAATGGAAATAAATTTATTCCAGTATATGTTACGGAAAACATGGTAGGACATAAGCTCGGTGAGTTTGCACCTACACGTACTTTCCGCGGTCACTCTGGTAATAAGAAAGCATAAATAACGCTCAGTAATCATGGCAGAAGCTATAGCGAAAAAGACTAAAAGGTCGGTCTTGAAAAGAGAAAGGCGCGATGCTAAAAAAGAGGCTGCTAAAACAGGTCCTCAAATAGCTAAATTGGTAAATGTACCTTCGTCGCCTCGTAAAATGAGACTTGTTGCAGACCTTATCAGAGGTCAGCGTGTGAACAAGGCACTCAATATTTTAAAGTACGAACCAAAGATCGGTTCACCTAAGCTTGAGAAGCTTTTGCTTTCAGCGATTGCAAACTGGGGTAGCAAACACCAGGATGTAAAACTTGAAGAAGCTGATCTCTTTGTGAAAGACATATTTGTTGACGGTGGTCGTCAATTAAAAAGATTAAGGCCGGCTCCTCAAGGGAGAGCACATCGCATCAGAAAACGTTCAAATCACGTAACGTTGATCATTGATAGCTTGAGCAAAACCGGAGCAGAAGTAGTAACAGAAGAAAAAGAAACTAAGGAATAATAATGGGACAGAAGATTAATCCTGTAGGCTTTAGATTAGGCATCGTTCGTGGTTGGGACTCTAACTGGTATGGTGGCAAGACCTTTTCTGATAAGCTTGTTGAAGATCATAAAATCAGAGAATACGTTCAGGCACGTATTCCAAAAGGTGGTATCGCTAAAGTTGTTATCGAGAGAACACTAAAGCGGATTACGCTTACCATTCACACTGCTCGTCCCGGTGTTGTGATCGGTAAAGGTGGAACTGAGGTCGATAAGATCAAGGAAGAATTGAAAAAGATCACCGGTAAGGATGTTCAGATCAATATCTTCGAGATCAAGCGTCCTGAATTAGATGCGAGGCTTGTTGGTGAATCAATAGCACAACAAATTGAAGCCCGTATCTCTTACAAGCGTGCTATGAAGCAATCAATTGCTTCGGCAATGCGTGTAGGTGCAGAGGGAATAAAAATAAAAGTTTCTGGCCGTTTAGCAGGTGCTGATATGGCAAGACAGGAACAATATAAAGAAGGCCGGATACCTTTGCATACACTTCGTGCAGACATTGATTATGCAATCTCTGAAGCACAGACAGTATATGGTAAGATTGGTATCAAAGTATGGATCTTCAAAGGTGAGATCTATGGCAAGCGTGACTTATCACCTAACATTGGTGTGATCAGCAACGCTCCACAAGGCGGCCAGGGTGGTGGTGGAAACCAGCGCGGTGGTAACGACAGAGGCGGACGCAACAGAGGTGGAGGCGGTCGTGATGGCGGAGGAAGACGCGATAGCGGTGGCGGAGCAAACCGTGGCGGTGGCGCAAATCGTGGCGGTGGTAATAACCGTGGCGGAAGCAGATAAAAAATCAAATGCAGAGACGCGAATAGCGTCTGTACAGAATAAATATAGGTAACAATGTTACAGCCGAAACGAACCAAATTCAGAAAGACGCAAAAAGGCCGTGTAAAAGGTATGGCTACAAGAGGGCATTCAATTGCTTTCGGATCTTTCGCACTAAAAGCATTAGAAGGTGGATGGATCACTGCAAGACAGTTGGAAGCAGCACGTATTGCTGTAACCCGTGCAATGAAACGTGAAGGTCAGGTGTGGATAAGAATATTCCCTGATAAACCTATAACACGTAAACCAGCGGAAGTAAGGATGGGTAAAGGTAAAGGAGCGCCTGAATATTGGGTAGCTGTTATTAAGCCTGGTACTATCCTTTTCGAAGCAGGTGGTGTAAACCTCGCTACTGCGAAAGAAGCTTTGGCACTCGCAGAAGGCAAATTGCCGATTAAAACAAAATTTACAGTTAGTAGAGACTACGTAGAAGCAGAAAAGTCATGAAGAATTCTGAAATCAAGGCTCTTAGCGCAGCCGAATTAAAAGATAGAATCAGCAGCGAAGCTGAAGCACTGCGTAAGTTGAAATTCGCACATAAGATCTCTTCAATAGAAAATCCTATGCGTATTAATGTTACTCGCAAGCTGATCGCGAAGCTGAGCACAGAACTTAGATCTAAAGAACTTCAAAAATAATTCCTATGGAAAGGAACGAACGAAAAGAAAGAATCGGGAAAGTTGTTAGCAACAAGATGCAGAAAACTATTACGGTAGCCGTTGATAGAAAAGTGAAGCACCCGATCTACGGAAAATTTGTAAACAGAACTACGAAGTTCAAGGCTCATGATGAGACCAATAGTGCAGGTATAGGTGATACTGTACGCATTATGGAGACTCGCCCGCTTAGCAAAGACAAGCGGTGGAGACTTTTAGAAATTGTTGAGAAAGCTAAGTAAGCTTTATTCTGTAGCCGATATAAAGAATAAGAGAATTTAAAAAATTATGATACGCACCGAATCAAGACTTACCGTAGCTGATAATAGTGGAGCCAAAGAAGTGCTATGTATGCACGTACTAGGAGGAACCCGTAAAGGTTATGCTTCTGTAGGCGATAAAATCGTTGTTACAGTAAAGTCTGCAACACCTACTAGCCAGGTTAAAAAGGGAACTGTTTCCAAGGCAGTAATTGTTAGAACAAGAAAAGAAGTGAGAAGAAAAGACGGATCTTATATCCGCTTTGAAGATAACGCTGCTGTACTTTTAAACGCTCAGGATGAACCACGCGGAACGCGTATCTTCGGTCCTGTAGCCCGTGAGTTAAGAGAAAAGCAGTTTATGAAAATTGTATCACTGGCCCCTGAAGTTATTTAAGCCATGGAGAAGAAAACTATTCAACGCACTAAGCTGCACATCAAAAAAGGCGATACTGTTAAAGTAATTGCTGGTGATGACAAAGGAAAAGAAGGAAAAGTTCTTGAAGTTATTCTTAGTAAGAATCGTGCTATTGTAGAAGGTATCAAAATCGCTACTAAGCATGAAAAACCATCAGCTGGAAAGCCTGAAGGTGGCATTAAGAAGGTTGAAACTTCATTGCACGTGAGCAATCTTATGTTGATTGATCCGGCTAATGGAAAACCCACAAGAATTGGAAAAAAGCTTAACGATAAGAGTAAGCTTCAGCGATATTCAAAGAAAACCGGAGAATTTATCAAGTAATGGCAACAACTCCAAGATTAAAGGACAAGTACACAAAGGATATTGTCCCTGCTTTAAAGCAGAAGTTCAATTACAAGTCAGTAATGCAGGTGCCTAAGATCGAAAAGATCTGTATCAACAAAGGTATGGGCATTGCCGTAACGGACAAGAAACTGATTGATGTAGCAATTGAAGAAATTACTAACATCACAGGACAAAAAGCAGTGGCTACCCGCTCTAAGAAAGCGATCTCTAACTTTAAGTTAAGAGAAGATATGCCGATTGGAGTTCGTGTAACGCTTCGTGGTGAAAAAATGTATGAGTTCATGGACAGACTGATGAACATTGCATTACCGCGCGTTCGTGACTTCCGTGGTGTTTCAGCAAAAGGCTTTGATGGTCGTGGAAATTACACTCTTGGTGTAAAAGAACAAATCATCTTCCCGGAGATTTCAATTGAAAAAGTAAATAGAATCAGTGGTATGGACATCACGTTTGTGACCACTGCAAATACTGACGAAGAGAGCTACGAGCTGCTGAAGGAATTTGGTATGCCATTCTCAAATAAACAATCATCATAAGAACATGGCTAAATTATCTGTAATTGCCAGACAGGCAAAAAGAGAGAAACTAGTAGCTATTAAAGCAGCGAAAAGAAAGGCTTTGAAAGAAGCTGGCGACTACCTTGCATTGGATAAACTTCCACGCAATGCATCACCGGTTCGTTTAAAGAATCGTTGCAAGCTTACTGGTCGCCCAAGGGGTTATATGGGTAAGTTCGGCGTTTGCCGTAACGTATTCCGTGAAATGGCTTCAGATGGCAAAATACCCGGATTGACAAAATCCAGCTGGTAGGAGGGACCCAGCCTCAAGCATCGAGTTGCGGGCTTTGAGGTTGAAACGGTTATCCTGCGAGACGCTAATAGCTAACAGCTAGAAGCAAAAATTAAAACATATTGGTTGCTGAGTGTCAAGGTCCCAAAAGGAAACCAGATAACAGTTTGAATAATTAAAAATTGTTCTATATCTTTGCAGCCCGGTTTGAAAAAACGCGGGCTTGCTTGTTAAATAAAGGAATAAGAAAATGACAGATCCTATAGCAGACTACTTAACCCGGTTACGGAATGCCATAAAGGCTAACCACCGCGTAGTGGAGATCCCTGCTTCAAACCTCAAGAAGGAAATAACCAAAGTGTTATTTGATAAGGGCTATATCCTGAACTATAAGTTCGAGGAGACAACAAATCATCAGGGCAGTATTAAGATTGCCTTAAAGTATAATCCTGAGACAAGAGAATCAGCGATTACCAACCTTAGAAGGGTTAGTACTCCTGGTCTTAGACAGTATGTGAATGCTTCTACCATGCCACGTGTTATGAATGGCCTTGGTGTTGCAATCCTGTCTACTTCCAAAGGTGTTATCACTGATAAGGAAGCTAAGAACATGAATGTTGGTGGTGAAGTTTTGTGTTACGTTTACTAAGCTGAAAAAGACATGTCACGTATAGGTAAAAATCCAATATTAATCCCTTCAGGAGTAACGCTGAATTTTGCGAATAACAAAGTATCAGTAAAAGGTCCTAAAGGCGAATTACACCAGGTTATCGATCCTGATTTTAAGATTACAAAACAGGACGATGGTAAAATCCTGGTTGAAAGACCTACAGAGCAAAAACGTCATAAGGCGATGCATGGTCTTTACAGAGCATTGATTGCGAATATGATTGAGGGAGTAGCGAAAGGATATAAAACAAATATGGAGTTGATCGGTGTTGGTTATAAAGCCAATGCTCAATCAAACGTACTTGAACTTAGCTTAGGATTTTCTCACAACGTTTTCGTTGCAATCCCTTCTGAAATTAAAGTAACAGCAACACAGGAAAAAGGTGGTAACCCTACTATTGTCCTGGAAGGTATCGACAAGCAATTGATCGGACAGGTTGCAGCAAAAATCAAATCACTTCGTAAAGTGGAACCTTACAAAGGAAAAGGTATTCGCTTCGTGGGTGAATTTGTACGCAGAAAAGCTGGTAAGGCTGCTGCTAAATAATCTACAGCAACACGTGAAGTGTTAATGTAGTGTGAATTAAAAGTATAAGCATCATAGTTAAATATAGTTAGACCTATGGCAGGCAAGAACAGAGAAAGACGCGAAAGGATTAAAGCAGGAGTTCGTAAGAAAATTAGCGGAACGACTGAAAGACCAAGATTATCAGTATTCAGAAGTAACACTGGTATCTTCGCGCAAATCATTGACGATGTTAAACAAGTAACGTTGGCTTCTTCTTCTACTGTTGAATTAGGAAAGAAAAACCTGAATCAAGAGAATGCTAAAAATGTAGGCAAGAAGATCGCTGAAAAAGCAGTTGCCGCAGGTGTTGAAACTATCGTGTTTGATCGTAATGGTTATCTCTATCACGGCAATGTGAAAGCATTTGCTGAAGGTGCCAGAGAAGGTGGATTAAAATTCTAAGAAATTAAAATATGTCTGTAAGCAATATTAGCACAGTAAAAGCAAGCGAGATCGACTTAAAGGAAAAAGTCGTTGCCATAGAACGTGTTGCTAAAGTGGTAAAAGGCGGTCGTAGATTTAGCTTTGCTGCCATTATAGTAGTAGGTGATGGTAATGGTGTTGTGGGTTACGGTCTTGGAAAAGCCAATGAAGTAACTGATGCAATCACTAAAGGTATCGATGACGCTAAAAAGCATTTGGTTAAGGTTCCTATTATAAAAGGCACCGTTCCGCATGAGTCAATCGGAAAATTTGGTGGCGGCCACGTTCTTTTGAAACCAGCATCTCCTGGTACAGGTGTTATTGCAGGTGGTGCGATGCGTGCTGTGTTGGAAAGTGCAGGCGTTCACAATGTATTGGCTAAATCAAAAGGCTCATCAAACCCGCACAATGTGGTAAAAGCTACATTCAAGGCGTTAACGAGCATGAGAGATGCTTATAGCATCGCCAGAAATAGAGGAGTTTCATTGTCAAAAGTATTTAACGGGTAATCCCATGGCTAATAAGAAAGTACAGATTACACAGAAAAGAAGTACGATTAAGAGACCTCAGACTCAGATCCGTACTATTGAAGCGTTGGGTTTAGGTAAAATCAATAGAACAGTAGAGGTAGAGTTAACTCCATCAATCGCTGGAATGATCAGAAAAGTAAATCATTTGATCACTGTAAAAGAACTGTAAGATGAAACTTCATACACTAAAACCTGCAGAAGGTTCAGTAAAAACAAATAAGAGACTTGGTCGTGGTCAGGGTTCTGGTGGGTCGACTTCAGGACGTGGTCATAAAGGTGCTCAGTCAAGATCAGGTTATTCTGCGAAGGCAGGATTCGAAGGTGGCCAGATGCCTTTACAACGTAGGGTGCCTAAGTTCGGATTTAAAAATAATAATAAGATATACTTCAAAGGTGTAAACCTTGATGTACTTGAAGGTATAGCAGAGAAACACAAAGGTGAGAATCTTAGCCTTCAGTTTTTGATTCAAAACGGTATCGTGAGCAAAAACGATAAAGTGAAAGTATTAGGAAGAGGAGAGTTAAAGTCAAAAATCAGCGTTGAAGCTCATGCGTTTTCAGCAACTGCAACAAAAGCAATTGAAACCGCTGGGGGCACAGCTACAATCGTGAAATAATGAAGCGTTTCTTTCAGACCATAAGGAACATATTTTCAATCGAAGATCTTCGCGTAAGAATCTTGAATACGATTGGATTCCTGATCATTTTCAGATTAGGATCTTATATCGTCATTCCTGGTATTGACGCAAGTCACCCAAGCTTAGCAGGCGGTGGCGCAACAGAAGGTATCCTTGGATTGTTAAATACATTTCTTGGAGGATCATTTAGCCGTGCGTCAATCTTTGCATTGGGTATCATGCCTTACATTTCGGCATCGATCATCGTGCAGCTTTTGACTTTTGCAGTTCCATATTTCCAGAAATTACAAAAAGAAGGCGATTCCGGAAGAAAGCGTTTAAATCAGATTACACGTGTATTGACAATTTTTATCACGGGATTCCAGAGCTACGCTTATATCCGTGGTACTATAGATGCCGGTGCAATCATTGACCCAGGTTTCTTCTTTTTCTTCTCAGCAATAACAATCCTTATCGCAGGCACAATGTTCTGTATGTGGTTGGGAGAGAGAATTACTGACAAAGGTATTGGTAATGGTATTTCTGTACTGATCATGATTGGTATAGTCTCAAGGTTACCGCTTGCGGTGTATGACGAAGCGGTGAACAACCGTGGTTTGAACGGTGCATTATTATTCATAATTGAATTGATTGTTCTTTTTGCAGTGGTGATGGGTGTGATTATGCTTACACAGGCTACACGCAGAATTCCAATTCAATATGCGAAACAGGTTATTGGTAATAAGTTGTATGGCGGAAAGAGAGACTTCATTCCACTAAAGCTGAACTCAGCTGGTGTAATGCCAATCATCTTCGCGCAAGCATTAATGTTCATTCCAGTTTTGTTGGCTGGTTTGTGGAGAGACTCAGAAGCTGGTGCTTATATTGGAACTACATTTTCAGATCCATATTCCTGGCAGTACAGTTTAGTGTTTGCATCATTGATTTTGATCTTCACTTTCTTCTACACCGCAATTACAATTAATTCAAATGACATTGCTGACAATTTGAAAAGAAACGGTGGTTTTGTTCCGGGTGTAAAACCAGGTAAGCAGACTGCAGAATTTATAGATACAGTATTATCAAGAATTACGTTGCCAGGTGCATTGTTCCTTGCGCTTATCGCTATCCTTCCTGCTTTTGCAGTTAAGGCTGGAATAGGTCAAAACTTCGCACAGTTTTATGGTGGAACTTCGTTGCTGATTATGGTTGGGGTTATCCTCGACACGCTTCAGCAAATTGAAAGTTACTTGCTCATGAGACATTACGAAGGAATGATGAAGTCAGGCAGGGTAAAAGGACGTTCTCAATTTGCTGCGGCTTAAAAGCTGAATGGTCCACTTAAAGACGGAAGAGGAGTTAGTTATAATACGGGAGTCGGCCCAGGTTTTGGGAAAAGCTCACGGCGAAATTGCTAAACTTGTTCGTCCAGGTGTTAAAACGATAACACTTGATAAGGTGGCAGAAGAATTCATCCGAGACAATGGAGGAGTTCCTTCGTTCAAAAACTACAGAGGTTTTCCGGCCTCGCTCTGCATATCGGTAAACGAAGTTGTAGTGCATGGGTTTCCCGGAAACTATGAAGTGAAGGAAGGAGATGTCCTCTCAGTTGATTGTGGAGTTCAGTACAAAGGTTATCACAGTGATTCGGCTTACACCTATCCTTTAGAAGGTGCGAGCAAAGAAACACTGCTGTTGCTGGAACGGACTTACGATTCACTTTTCCTGGGTATTGCTCAGGCAAAGTCTGGAAACAGAATCGGGGATGTTGCCTTTGCCATTCAGAACTATGTTGAAAGTTTCGGATATGGTGTAGTCAGGGAGTTGGTAGGACATGGGGTTGGAAAAAAACTTCATGAAGATCCGGAAGTTCCGAACTACGGGAAGCGTGGTAAGGGTGTGAAAATTGTTCCAGGAATGGTCTTCGCTATAGAGCCAATGATCAATGAAGGAACAAGAAGTGTGGTGCAGGAGCGTGATGGATGGACAATCCGCACAGCTGATAAAAAACCTTCAGCACACTTTGAGCACATGGTAGCGATACACAAAGACAGAACGGAAATACTAACAACGCACGAGTATATAGAAGAAAATTATAGTTATAAGTGGCGAAACAAAGGTCAATTGAGCAAGATGGTACTATAAGCGAGGCATTGTCTAACGCAATGTTTAGGGTACAGCTGGAAAATGGACATGAAGTATTGGCCCATATTTCAGGTAAGATGCGAATGAATTACATCCGTATTTTGCCAGGTGACAGAGTCAGGATAGAAATGTCGCCTTATGATTTATCAAAAGGAAGAATTGTATTCAGATACAAGTAAGAGTATAAAGATATGAAGGTTAAAGCATCCATAAAGAAGCGTAGTGCGGACTGTAAAATAATCAGACGCAAAGGCAAGTTGTATGTGATTAACAAGAAGAACCCTAGGTATAAGCAAAGACAGGGTTAATTTGTTGATCCCTGTCTGCTCCAGCAAAGCTTGAACAGACAGAAACAACGAGTAACAAAAGATTAGAGAATAACAGATAAACGAATAAACGAAACATGGCACGTATTGCTGGTGTAGATATTCCGGATAATAAAAGAGGCGAAATTAGCCTTACATACATTTTTGGCCTTGGTCGTAGATCAGCCCAAAATATCCTTACTCAAGCCGGTGTAAACTGGGATAAAAAAGTTAAGGAATGGAATGATGAAGAATCGAATGCTATCAGGGCAATTATTGCGGAGCAGTTCAGAATAGAAGGTGTTCTTAAATCTGAAATTCAGCTTAGTATTAAGCGCTTGATGGATATTGGTTGCTACCGCGGTTTACGCCATCGCAAGGGATTGCCTGTGCGTGGACAAACTACAAAGAACAACGCCCGCACCCGTAAAGGTAAGCGTAAGACTGTAGCGAATAAGAAGAAGGCAACGAAAGGTTAATAGTTAACAAGAATTAAATTCTCAATTAATGGCAACTGCTGAAAAGAGAAAAGATAAAGCAAAAAAGAGAGTCGTTAATGTTGAGGCTGTAGGACATGCCCATATTAAGGCCAGCTTCAACAACATCATCATTGCGATGACCAATACAACCGGTCAGGTTATATCATGGGCATCTGCAGGTAAGATGGGATTCAAAGGCTCAAAGAAAAACACTCCGTATGCAGCTCAAACTGCAGCACAGGAGTGTGCTACTAAAGCTTACGAGCAGGGCTTGAGAAAAGTTGAAGTGTTTGTTAAAGGTCCTGGTGCTGGTCGTGAATCTGCGATCCGTACAATACAAGGTGCAGGCATCGAAGTTACCGCAATTCGCGATGTAACTCCGCTTCCTCATAATGGATGCAGACCTCCTAAGAAAAGAAGAGTATAATAATTTGAAATTTCGGATGTTAAATTTCGGGGTGAGACAAGCACTTAATTCGAAATTTAAAATCAGGAATCTGAAATAATAAAAAGCAATGGCAAGATACACAGGCCCTAGGGTCAGAATTTCAAGAAGATTCAACGAGCCTATTTTAGGTGATAACAAGGCTCTGCAAAAAAAGAACTATGCTCCTGGTCAGCATGGTCGTGGTAAAAAACGTAAGCAGTCTGAATATGCTACTCAGCTTAGCGAAAAGCAGAAAGCGAAATACATCTACGGATTGTTAGAAAGACAATTTGCAAAGGTGTTTGATACAGCTTCCCGTAAAAAAGGTAAGACTGGTGAAGTTTTATTACAACTTCTTGAGGCCAGATTAGATAACACAGTATACCGTTTAGGTATTGCTCCTACACGCAGAGCTGCTCGTCAGCTTGTACTTCATAAGCATATTCAGGTAAACGGAGAAACAGTGAACATTGCTTCTTTTACCTTGAAGCCTGGCGATATGGTTGGTGTACGTGAGCGTTCTAAGTCATTAGAAGTTGTCACTGAAAGCTTATCAATACAAGGCGCAAAAAAATACAATTGGTTGGAATGGGATAACAATGAGATGGTAGGTAAACTTATCACCTTACCACCACGCGAGGATATTCCAGAAAACATTAGCGAGCAATTGATCGTTGAATTGTATTCTAAGTAATTTTAACGTTAATCAACAACTACAATATGTCAATATTAGCATTTCAAATGCCAGAGAAGGTTGTGATGGAAAAGTCTGATGATTTTCATGGACTATTCACCTTCAAACCTCTCGAAAGAGGATACGGAGTTACTATCGGTAATGCACTGAGGAGAATTCTGTTGTCTTCACTGGAAGGTTATGCGGTAACTGGTATCAAAATCCCAGGAGTACTACATGAGTTTTCTACAATTGAAGGTGTTGTTGAGGATGTTGCGGAAATTATCCTCAACATGAAAATGGTTCGTTTCAAGAAAGTGTCTGATAATTTTGACAACAAGATTACCGTAAGCATCAAGAAACAAAAACAATTCAAAGCAGGTGATATTGCAAAATTCACTTCGTCTTTTGAAGTATTGAACCCTGATCATGTTATTTGCAATCTTGATGAATCTGCTCAGGTAGAAGTAGAGTTAACAATTGAGAAAGGCAGAGGCTATTTACCAGCGGAAGAAAATAAGCCTGCAGAACAGGTTTTTGGATTTATTCCAATCGATGCCATCTTCACACCAATTAAAAATGTGAAATACAGTGTAGAGAATACACGTGTTGAGCAAAAAACTGACTACGAAAAATTATTAGTTGATATAGAAACTGATGGATCAATCCATCCTGAGAAAGCATTAGAAGGCGCTGCGCATATTCTTATCCAGCACTTCAGATTATTCTCTGATAAGTCTATTGAACTTGAAACTGGCAAAGATGCTGAGATTGAACAGGTAGATGAGGAAATGCTTCACATGCGCAAGCTGTTGAAGACGCCACTTCATGATCTGGATCTTTCTGTACGCGCTTACAACTGCTTGAAAGCTGCCGATGTAAAGTCACTTGGCGACCTTGTAGAACTTGAGATTTCTGACATGATGAAGTTCAGAAACTTTGGTAAAAAGTCTTTGGCTGAATTAGAGCAATTGGTAGCGGAAAAGAACCTTACTTTTGGTATGGATCTCGCGAAGTATAAACTTGATGAAGATTAACGAATCATGAGACACGGGAAGAAAATAAATCACTTAGGAAGAAAGACAGCTCACAGACAGGCGCTTCTTTCAAACCTTGCATCTTCACTTATCCTTAATAAAAGAATTACGACTACCGTAGCGAAGGCAAAAGCATTGAGAAAATATGTTGAGCCATTGTTAACAAAGTCGAAAGAAGATACTACACACTCTAGAAGGGTTGTATTCTCATATCTTGGCAACAAAGAATCAGTGAAAACACTTTTTAGTGAGGTTGCTTCTAAGATAGGCGAACGTCCAGGCGGGTACACAAGAATTGTAAAACTAGCCGATACAAGAATCGGTGACAATGCAGAAATGTGTCTTATGGAGTTAGTAGACTTTAATACACTGTATACTAAAGACGGTGCAGTGAAGAAAGCTACAACAAGAAGAGGCCGCGGTAAGAAGAAAAAAGATGATGGTACGGAAGCTTCTGCAACCGAAGCCACTTCAGACGCTGCTGCTGAACCAAAAGCAGAAAAGAAACCAAAGAAAACAGCTTCCAAAACTTCTAAAAAAGAAAAGGAATAGTGTTTGAGATAATCACAATAAAAAAGGGATTGGAGTTTAACTTCAATCCCTTTTTTTATGTTCAATCGATGCCATTGTACTTTAATATGGCAATGACTATGAAAATGTTTCACAAGACTTATTTTTGTAAATGATATGCACAAAAAAGCCTACCTGCTTCTAGAAGACGGACTGCTTGTTGAAGGTACTGCAATCGGAAAGATTGGTACCTCAGGCGGTGAGATTTGTTTTAATACTGGAATGACGGGATATCAGGAGATTTATACTGATCCCTCATACTTCGGTCAGATCATCGTTAATACCACCCCTCATATTGGAAACTATGGTACTGTTGATGAAGAACAGGAATCAGGTAATACAAAAATTGCCGGATTAGTGGTTAATGATTTTGCTGACGAGTATAGCAGAAAAGAGTCAACGCAGAGCCTTCAGAAGTATCTGGAAAAAAATAGCGTTGTAGGGATTGCTGATGTGGATACGAGGATGCTCGTGCGTTACATCAGAAGTAAAGGTGCGATGAACGCATTGATCTCTTCTGAGCTTACACCAGAAGAAATGAAAGCTGAATTGAAAAAAGTCCCATCAATGGATGGTCTTGAATTAGCTTCGGTCGTAAGCACTAAAGAACCATATTTTCTTGGCGACCCGAATGCTAAATTCAAAGTTGCCGCACTTGACCTGGGTATTAAAAACAATATTCTTGTAAACCTGGCCAAGCGCGGATGTTATATCAAGGTGTTCCCTGCTAAAACACCACAACAGGAAATGGCAGCCTGGAGCCCTGATGGTTATTTCATTTCAAATGGACCTGGTGATCCTGCAGTTATGCACTACGCTATTAAAACCGTAGGCGAAGCTGTTAACTCTGATAAGCCGGTTTTTGGTATTTGTCTAGGCCATCAGTTGCTTGCATTGTCTTGCGGTCTGTCTACCTATAAAATGCATCATGGCCATCGCGGGCTGAATCATCCGGTGAAAAATTTGGTAACAGGCAAAGGTGAAATGACTTCTCAAAATCATGGTTTTGCTGTAAGTGAAAAGGATATAGCGCAAAATCCAAATGTTGAAGTCACCCATCTGCATCTCAATGACAATACCATCATGGGGATAAAAGTTAAAAATAAAAATGCTTTTTCCGTTCAGTATCACCCTGAAGCTTCGCCTGGTCCTCATGACTCTAATTATCTCTTTGATGATTTTTTAGGGATGATGGAGGCCGATAAAAAGTAATTGAAATCATTCACAAACAGAACATAAATCCAAACCATCTAATATTATGAGCTTAATTGAAAGCATCCATGCCCGCCAAATTCTTGATAGCCGCGGTAATCCTACAGTTGAAGTTGATGTTGTTACAGAAAGCGGAGCCTTCGGCCGTGCTGCTGTACCATCAGGTGCCTCAACCGGTACACACGAAGCGGTTGAACTTCGTGATAATGACAAGAAGAAGTTTATGGGCAAGGGCGTTCAGAAAGCAGTTGATAATGTAAACTCAAAAATAGCCGAAGAACTTGTTGGTTTTTCTGTATACGATCAGAACCTGATCGATAAAATTATGCTTGAGTTAGATGGTACAGCGAACAAAGGAAATCTTGGTGCAAACGCAATTCTTGGAACTTCCTTGGCTATTGCAAAAGCTGCAGCAATGGATGCTGGCTTGCCATTGTATCGATACATCGGTGGTGTTAACGCGAATACGCTACCAGTGCCAATGATGAATATCCTGAATGGAGGAGGCCACGCAGATAATAAAATTGATTTCCAGGAATTTATGGTGATGCCAGTAAAGGCTGATACTTTTTCTGAATCATTAAGAATGGGAACGGAGATTTTCCATAACCTTAAAAAAGTACTTCACGACAAACATTTATCTACTAACGTGGGAGATGAAGGTGGTTTTGCTCCTAACATTGCCTCTAATGAAGAAGCTATTGAATTAGTTTTGGTTGCAATTGAAAAAGCAGGTTTCAAAGCTGGGGAAGATGTATTCATTGCAATGGATGCAGCAATGTCAGAATTTTATGATGCAGGAAGCAACACCTATACATTCAAGAAATCAACTGGAAAAAAAATCAGCTCTGATGAAATGGTAGAGTACTGGGTGAATTGGGCTGGTAAATATCCAATCATTTCTCTTGAAGATAGTATGGCCGAAGACGATTGGAATGGATGGAAAAAATTAACAGACAAGATTGGAAAGAAAGTACAATTAGTAGGTGATGACTTATTCGTAACGAATGTGACGCGTCTACAGCAAGGTATTGATAAAGGTGTTGCTAACTCCATCCTTGTAAAGGTTAATCAGATTGGTTCTTTAACTGAAACAATCAACGCCGTAAACTTAGCAAAGCGTAATGCATATAAGAGTGTGATGTCTCATCGTTCAGGCGAAACAGAAGATAGTATGATTGCTGATCTGGCAGTTGCATTAAATTGTGGTCAGATTAAAACTGGTTCTGCTTCTCGTTCTGATAGAATGGCGAAATACAACCAATTGATTAGAATTGAAGAAGAACTTGGTGAAGTGGCATATTTCCCTGGAAAGAATTTTTAAAGAATATTAATCAAACATGAGAGGCCGGGTTACACTGGCCTTTTTTGTTTTGTAACTATGCTTAGCAGTAAAACTTGTGCTGCTTCTTAATATTTATTGTAGCGCTTTAAAGTATTCCTATGGAAAGAATAATTGTAACAGATGGCTATACGCTAAATCCTGGCGACTTAAACTGGGATGTCTTAAACACTTTTGGTGATGTAACCGTGCATGAAAGATCAGATGATCAAAGCCTGGTTATTGAACGTTGTAAATCTGCTACCATTATTGTTACCAACAAAACTCCAATATCAGCCGAAGTAATGGATGCCGTCTCCCAACTCAAACTTGTTATCGTTACTGCTACAGGTTATAATATTGTTGACACAGCTCACGCTAATAAAAGAAACATTGTTGTGAGCAATGTGCCGGGTTATGGGACTGATTCTGTAGCTCAACATACCTTTGCTTTATTGCTTGAACTCGTAAGTCATGTCGGTAAAAACGCGAAAAGTGTAAGTGAAGGTGAATGGAGTAATTCAAAAGACTTCTGTTATTCCAAAGCACCGATTATTGAAATCAGCAGCAAAACACTTGGTATAATCGGTTATGGAAAAATTGGGCAAAAGGTTGCAGCGATAGCACGAGCTTTTGGCATGAAGGTGATGTATCACAATAGCTCAACAAGACCGGGGAAAGAAGAAAGTGTTTCTGTTGAACAAGTCTTCCGCGAAAGTGATTTTGTTTCCTTGCACTGTCCTTTAACTAACGAGAATCGTGGATTTGTAAATCGTGATTTAATCTCCATCATGAAGCCGTCAGCTTATCTTGTTAACACAGCAAGAGGACAATTAATAAATGAGAATGATTTGGCTCAAGCCTTAGAAAATAAAACATTAGCAGGTGCAGCATTGGATGTCTTATCCAAAGAGCCTCCAGATGGAAATAATCCTTTAATAGGAATTAATAATTGTATCATCACCCCGCATACGGCATGGTTAAGTTATGAGGCAAGGCAAAGAATTATGATGACCACGATTGATAATATAAGCAACTTCCTTGCAGGCCGTCCCAAGAACATTGTTGGTCAGCTATAGTATGAATGTTTAGTCCTGATGAGAATACTCATTGCACCTAACACTTTTAAAAATAGTTTGCCTGCTGAGGAAGTTGCAAACGCAATAAAAGAAGGTCTGATGCAAAGCAGATTAAAATGCGATTGTATTTGTTTTCCCATAGCTGATGGAGGTGATGGCACAGGAACACTGCTTAATAAAAAATTAAGCTCAAGCTTGATTAACTTGACTGTTAGCGATCCTATAGGCAGAAGAATTAATTCGTCTTATGGTATTGCACCTCAAGATACCGCGATAATTGAAATGGCGGATGCGTCTGGCTTAAGACTTTTGAAGGTACAAGATCTCGATCCTCTTCATAGCAATTCGTTCGGAACTGGTGAATTGATCTCGGATGCATTAAATAGAAATGTAAAAAAAATAGTATTATGTGTTGGAGGGACCGCGACAGTTGATGGAGGCGTTGGCATTCTACAAGCACTTGGCGTAAAGTTTTTAGATCAGAACAAGTTGGAGTTAAAGAATATCCCGCAAGATTTAATAAATCTTGATTCCATAGATTTTTCAAGAATCAATAAAAGGTTGGGAGGATGTGATGTCAATATCCTTTGTGATGTCGTTAATCCTTTGCTAGGAGAAAAAGGTGCTGCGCGTGTTTTTGGTCCTCAGAAAGGTGCATCACCAGAAATTATTAAAGTACTTGAGTCATGTCTTCGGCAACTAGCTTCAGTCGTTAAGGATCAATTCAATAAGGATATCTCCACGATCGTGCATGGAGGCGCTGCGGGGGGAGTTGCAGCAATTTTGCATGCTTTGTTAGATGCAAAATTGATAAATGGAATTGATTACTTTTTATCTGCCACTGGCTTTGATGAGGTACTACGCGACTGTGATTTATTAATAACAGGAGAAGGATGCATTGATGAACAAACACTTGAAGGAAAAGGGCCTTTTGGTGTAGCGGTAAGAGCGTACGATAAGAATATCCCAGTAGTAGGTTTAGCCGGAGTAATACCGTTAAACCCGGGAGCTGTACTAAGTCAATATTTTCAAGTTCTCTTATCAATAAACCATCGGCCGCAGCCCATTGAAGAGGCGATTAAAAACACCAAAGAAAATCTCGTGAGGGCTGCTCAAGCGCTCGGCAACTCCTTGGCAATTAAAGGTTATTGAAATTGCTTATTTAAGTAACTTCTTCTCTCTTGTCTCCGTTTTAAACAAGGGAATAAGTTTTTTACTACCTTAGTATTGATTTTTTAAATTTATGCTAAAAAAACTACCGAATGCCTTTCGTAATTTTTATGTAATTACCCTGGCTATTTTTTTTATCTGGATGTTAGCACTTGATTCCAACAATCTTATCTCACGGTACCAACTTGGCTCTAAACTTAATTCGCTTGAAGATGAGAAAGAATATTATCTCGATAAAATCCAGGAAGTAGAGAAAGATCGGGATGAGTTATTTGGTGATAGCGAATCAATTGAAAAATTTGCGCGCGAAAAGTATTTCATGAAAAAAGAAACTGAAGACATTTACGTTATAGTGGAAGAATAATAAAAAACTATGATCCGTTTAGCTCTCTTTCTCTTGTTTTTCGCCGTGTCGGCACTGGTTTTCAGTCAGGGTAAGAATAATAGTTTAAAGGGTGTTCCTTTTAAGGAAAGAATCGTAACCGGTGGAGGAATGGGTTTAGGTTTTGGCAATATCCAGGATTTTGTTTCAGTATCTCCCGTAATTGGCTATAGAATCACCAACAGGTTAATGGCCGGAACAAGTGTCACATACCGGTACACCAATTATAAATATTACAAGCCTTCAATTAAGCTGAATGATTACGGGGTTGGACCGTTTGCTAGATTCACCGTTTACAAAAATATTTTCCTTCAAACAGAATATGAATATCTTGACTACGAGTTCCCAACAACAAGCAGGGGTGAAACTGTTAGAATGGGTTTCGATAGTTTTTTAGCAGGAGGAGGTTTTATTCAACCCTTGGGAAGAAATGTAGGCTTTTATTTAATGGCACTTTATAACTTCTCTTACAAAGATGCTGCCGCGGGGCAGTACACACCTTATGCTAGTCCAATTGTAATTCGCGCAGGGGTGAATATCGGAAATTTCGGATTCTAAAATTTCAATCCGAATCGTCCGCCCAATGCTTCTAGATCCTCAACAACTTTTTCATTTAACGGGATACCGCTTTTTACCCTCATAGCACTCATCTCCCTCTCAGGATCTCCGGGGATAATTACTTTTTCTTCACCTTCAATTGTTTTGGCAGAACGGAATCGTGTGATCCAGTTATCCATATGTTCTTTAAACTCCTTTGATGGGCGGAAAGCATCAATTCTCATGGCGCCAAAAAAATGACCAATCCCTTCTCCTACAGGATCAGCAGGAGGAGCAAGGAAGCTCACAAAAGGCGGAACCCATGGGCCGTAATTTGCACCTGACAACACTGCTGAAAAAATATCAACCCAGGCACCAAGACAAAAACCTTTATGGCTTCCATGTTCCCTATCACTTCCTAATGGTATTAACGCTCCGCCCTCTTTAAGTTCATATGGGTTTGTCGATGTGTCACCATTCTTTTTCTGAATCCAACCTTCTGGTGCATTTTGATTTTTTCGCTGTAGAATTTCTAGTTTACCGTTGGCTGCAGTTGTGGTAGCGAAATCCGCAACAAACGGAGGTTGCTTATCAGCTGGAATGGCAACTGCTATTGGATTAGTGCCAAGCAATCTTTCCACGGAAAAAGTAGGCGCAACGAGTGGGCTTGCGTTTGTCATTGCCATCCCGATCATATCATGTTGCAAAGCCATCATCGCATGGTGGCCCGCAATACCAAAGTGATTTGAATTTTTAACGGCAACCCAACCTGTACCTGCAACAGAAGCTTTTTTTATTGCAATGTCCATTGCCTGGGGTGCTACAACAAGCCCTAATCCACTATCACCATCCACTACTGCAGTGCTTGGTGATTCGTGTACAATTTTTACAACTGGATTGGCATTAATTCTTTTGGCTTCCCATAAACGCACGTAGCCGGATAATCTAGCAATGCCGTGTGAATCTATTCCCCGTAAGTCCGCGTTAAGAAGAACTTCTGTTGCAAGTGTGGCTTGGTGATCAGGACAACCTATCTTTACAAATATTTGGTAGGTGAATTCTTTTAAAGTTTGAAGGGAATATACTTTATCCATACATGAGAGCTAAGGCCAAAAGTAAGGGAAAGCATCCAATTGTCATTGCCTGGCCATCTTAACAATTGTCACAATTTAAATTTCATTCCTTTATGGATTTTGAAGCATCTTGCATCTGGTTTATAAATACATTTATGAAGAAAGCCTTTTTATTGACTTACGTTATGTTTCTCACCATACTGAGCAGTGCGCAGGTGGAAAGGAAAATAGAATCACAAATAACAAATGTTACTGTTTTTCTCAGCAAAGCTCAAGTCACGCGTGAATCAAAGGCAAGAATAGAAGCTGGAAAAACAAACCTTATTTTAACTGGACTTACTTCTTTACTCGACCCTCAAAGTATACAAGTAACAGGAAAGGGAGATTTCATTTTGTTAGGCATCACGCATCAACAAAATTATTTGAATGAGCAGAACCTTCCTGTACCGTTGCAAATTGTAAAAGACTCGCTTGAGCAGCTTGAACATCAGTTGGTATTACAAAGCAGTCAGAAAGAAATTTTGAATAAGGAAGAACAAATGTTATTCAGTAATCAAAAGATAGGCGGTGCGAATCAAAATCTTTCTGTGCTGGAGTTAAAAGGAATGGCCGATTTTTATCGGTCAAGATTAAGTGACATTGTCATCTCTAGAATGAAGATTGATGAGAAGATCAAAAAATTAAACGAGAAGGTGGTAAAGCTTCAGCGTCAGATGAAGAATCAGAATGAACTTTATATGCGTAATACAAGTGAGATCATTATTAGTGTATCTGCCAACGCACAAACTGATGTTTCTTTAGAATTAAATTATGTTGTGGCAAATGCAGGCTGGTATCCTCAATATGATTTACGTGCAGTAAATACAAAATCACCTGTTCAGCTGAATTACAAAGCAAATGTGTATCAAAGTACAGGAGAAGAATGGAAAAATGTACAGTTAAAATTGTCAACTGCAAATCCAGCACAAGGTGGATTGAAACCTGAATTATATACATGGTATGTTGATTTCTATCAGCCCAGACCGCGAAGTATAAGAAAAGATAAATCAGCCCGCATGCCATCCGCAGCCCGAGATATGGAAGTAGTGGAGGAAATGGAAGGGGAGGTTGCTTTGCCCGCGCCATCAGAAAGTGCAGCTGATTATGTAGCAACCGTTCAGACTTCAATTAACACCGAATTCAACATTGGATTACCCTACACAATAAGTTCTTCAAATAAGCCAACATTGGTTGAGATTGGGACGCATGAATTGAAAGCTGACTATGCTTATGCTGTAGCACCTAAACTTGATGCAGATGCATTTTTAATGGCGAGCGTAATAGGGTGGGAAGAATTTAGTCTCTTACCGGGAGAAGCAAATGTGTTTTTTGAAGGCACATTCGTAGGTAAAACTTATGTTGATCCAAATAGTATTAAAGATACGCTAGCGGTATCGTTAGGAAGAGATAAACGAATTTCGGTAAAACGTGATCGACTTAAGGATTACAATTCAAGAAAACTTATTGGGGCTAATCAACGGGAATCTTTTGCCTATGAAGTGACAGTGCGCAATAATAAAAACGAATCCTCAAAAATTTCTATTGAAGACCAAATACCAATTTCTCAAAACAGCCAAATAGAAATTACAACCGGTGATCTTAGCGGAGGAAAATATAACAAAGACACGGGCAAACTAACATGGGAAATGAATCTACAACCTAATGAAATCAAAAAAGTTATTTACAAGTTTGAAGTAAAATATCCTAAAGACGCGATTGTATCGGGATTATAATTTAACCCAGCAGCGGTTAGGCGACCTCCTTCGGGAGGTTTTTTTATTTGACGTACTTTCCTTACACATGCGTTTGAAACACTAATTCACAAATCTGAATTTACTTCATATCTTCAAAAACTTTTTTAACCCTACAGCTATGGCCAAAGCCTTTGTTAAGGTTATTGGACTGCTATTGATCTCGTTTTCAATCGCAGCACAAGATCTTGACTCACTAATGAATATGAGTGCTTTTACCGAAGAATCTGAACTTCAGAAAGTTCTCAATCAAAATTTAACGGTATCTTCGTCCAAAGCGTTAACAACACGCGAAACGCCAAGCATCATAAGTCTCATCACAGCAGAAGAAATTAAAAATTCTGGAGCACGTGATATTACTGATATATTAAGATTGATCCCTGGATTTGAAGTTGCGCAGGATCTGCAATTTGTATTGGGCGTCGGCTTGAGGGGAAGCTGGGCAAACGAAGGTAAGGTATTGGTAGTAATGGACGGCCAGCCTTTCAACGACTTATTATATCAAGGCGTAGCCTTAGGAAATCGTTTTCCTGTTGATGCCATTGAACGAATAGAGATTATTCGAGGGCCAGGCTCAGCCGTTTATGGAGGATCAGCGGAATATGGTGTAATAAACATTATTACCAAGGCTGCGGAAAAATTAAATGGCGTACATATTTATGGGATTGCTGGTTTTCATGCAAATACGTTTGGGAGAACCAATGCCGGAGCAGCCATAAGCCAAAAACTTAAGCATATGTCGTGGGATGCTTCGTTCTTTAAAGGCAAAGGCAACGTAAGCGATAGGCATTATACTGATTTACAAGGAGACACAACCCTGAGTAGCCTTGAGGAAACCAGATCTGATCCAATTAACATCAATGTTGGTTTAAAATTCAAAGGTCTGCAGGTTAGAACAATGTATGATGAATTTAAAACCAGCGACCCTTACACATATATTCATTTCAGAAATTTTTTTGCAGATGTAAAATATGAGATAAAGGCGAGCAAGAGGTTAACGATCACTCCACAATTTCGATATGTTAATCAGATCCCTTGGCTATTCGGATATTTTGGTGAAGAGGATGATTTTTACAGAGTAAGGGCAAAGCGGTTGTTTGGCTCCTTATCAGGCAGTTTGGATGTGTCAAGAAAAGTAAATATTAATGCAGGCGTATTATATTTTAATGACGAGGCAAATGACCTTTTAAAAGAGGAGTACTTTGATGCTAATACCATCTCCTTTAATAACATTGGTGCTTTTGCTCAAGCCCTTTTGAAACACAGGTTAGCTAACGCCACCATTGGTTTCCGTTATGAAAGAAATAATAAATATGGAGATGCTTTTGTTCCACGCATCGCTTTAACAAAGAAAATAGAAAACTTTCACTTCAAAATTTTATATAGTCAGGCTTTCAGGGCTCCTTCTATAGAGAATATTAATTTATCCTCTAATGGAAGCATCAAGCCTGAAAAATCTCATGTATTTGAAACGGAGCTTGGTTATCAATTTACACCTGAGATGCTTCTCTCGGTAAATGCTTTTAGTCTTCGTACAAATGATGTAATTGTCTTTAGTTCAACAGTAGATAATCCTCTTGGTGAATACCAGAATTTTTCGCAATCAGGTTCAAGCGGAATAGAAATGGTTTATAGTATAAGAAATAAGAAATGGTATAGTTACATAACATACTCTTTCAGTCAGGCGAGTAAAGAAAATTCCGTTGATTCGTATACAGTGCCACAAACCTCAAAACAATTCTTAGGATTGCCGGCAACTAAATTAACATTGAATACCAGCTATAGCATTGCAAAAAGGATATCTATAAATCCATCGCTCATAAGTGTAGGAAAGAGATATGCATTTACGCAACCAGAGTTTATTACAGCCCTTGATCCATATGTGTTACTCAATGTTTACTTGAATTTCAACGATATACTACCTGGACTTTCTGCAGGGACAGGAGTTAATGATGTTTTCAATGACCACCCGGATATACCTCAGCCTTACAATGGTGACTTTGCTCCTGTGCCAGGCAGAAGCAGAGAATATGTAATCAAGCTTTCATATCAGCTGGATTTTAAAAATTAAATCATGCCTCAAAAAACTATTCTCTTCTGTTCAATAGCCTTTATTCTCGCCACTTTTAGTGTTAAGGCCCAGACTACAAACTACCAGGTGCATTCTTTGTTTGTTATTAACATCGCGAAGTACTCAACATGGCCTCATCATCCTGCTGAATTTCATATTACTGTATTTGGCAAATCGAAAATGTTTGATGAACTGATAAAACAATCTGCAGGGAAAAATATCAATGGAATATCTTTAAAGGTCAACCAGTCGGAGAGTATCAATACTCTTGGTACACCGCAGATCATTTTTGTTGCAGATGGCAAGAGCGGGGCATTAAATGAACTATTGGAAGCTACAAAAGGACAGGCTGTAATGGTAATAGCAGAACGTGAAGGACTTTTTAAAAAAGGCGCGGGGTTTAGTTTTATTGTAATGGATGATAATACCCTGCGATATGATATTAACAATGGAGAGTTGGAGAAGCGACAAATTAAAGTCTCTAAGAACCTGGCAGCATTAGCCCACTCAGTTATGTGAGAAAGAAGCTAGTACACCTTCCTTTAGAGAATAAGTAGAAACGCGAATTCTGTTAAAGGAAAACTTTTCTAACAAATACTTTACCAGGCAACAAGCCACAACAATCATATCAACTCGCATTTCAATCATTCCTGGTATCAACATTCTTTCTGATCGGTTTTTAGCAATCAGTTCTTTAAAGATGTCATAAAATCCCTCCAGCGTTAAAGGGGTTTCTATCTCTTCAGCTGTTTTTTGAATATCATGTGTGATGCAGAAAATGTCACTGAGTGTATCGAACGTTCCAGAAGAACCTACCAGCACCAAAGGTTTGAACACCACCATTGCATCAGAAAGAGGCGTTAGAGAAGCTTCAAAAAATGAATTTAATTCTTTCATTTCATCTGCTGTTATAGGATCGTTCTTTTGAAATTTTTCTAACAAGCGTTGCGCGCCGATCTCAAAGCTTTGCTTCCAGAAAACCTGATCCTGGTTTGCAATAATAAATTCCACACTTCCGCCTCCAATATCAACAATAAGATTTGGTTCGTGCCCTAAACCTAATGCTGCTTTAACACCGAGATAAATGAATTGAGCCTCTTCTTCACCGGAGATTATCGTGACATCAATTTCTGTTAGTTCTTTTATCCGCCTGATAACTTCGCCTTTGTTGTCTGCGTTGCGCATGGCACTTGTTCCGAAAGCATAGGTGTTCGAAACTTGCTGCTCTGTCATTATATTTTTAAAGCTTTGCATTGCCACCAAAGCTCTTTGAATACCTTCTTCAGTAATTACGCCGTTGTTAATTCCACCCATACCAATCTTTACCGCTAAACGATCGCGATAAGTAATGTTAAAACGCCCTTCTTCTTCCTGCGCAAGGAGTAAATGAAAAGTGTTAGTTCCCATGTCAATGATTGCAATCTTGTTATTCATATGGTATAAAGCCGTACGAATTTAATATTATATTTCGACCGTTATTTATCAATCATCACTTGCAGCATAGTACAGATGGCTAAGAAAAAATTAAAAGATCCGCTTCTTCAGCAAAAATTTGATGAGCTAGACAGAAAAAATAAGGAGGCATTGCTGGGAGGAGGAGAGCAGCGATTAGAGCAACAGCATAAAAAAGGAAAGCTCTCTGCCCGGGAACGACTTCACTTATTGTTGGATGAAGGCTCTTTTGAGGAGTTGGGCAAGTTTGTAATGCACCGAAGTAAAGACTTTGGTCTTGATAAAGAGTACTACCTAGGTGATGGCGTGGTAACAGGGTACGGAACGATTAATGGAAGGCTGGTTTATGTCTTCTCCCAGGACTTTACAGTTTTTGGCGGCTCGTTATCAGAAACGCATGCCGAAAAAATTGTGAAGATCATGGATCTTGCCATGAAGAATGGCGCACCCATTATTGGATTGAATGATTCAGGTGGTGCACGAATCCAGGAAGGCGTTGTTTCTTTAGGTGGTTATGCTGACATCTTTTACAGAAATACGCTGGCTTCTGGTGTTATACCACAAATTTCTGCAGTGATGGGCCCATGTGCGGGTGGCGCTGTTTATTCGCCTGCTATAACAGATTTCGTCTTCATGGTCGAAAATACTTCTTTCATGTTTGTTACTGGGCCGAACGTTGTGAAAACAGTAACACATGAAAATGTAACCGCTGAAGAGTTAGGTGGAGCAATAGCACACAGCACAAAAAGTGGTGTAACACATTTTGCATGTGCCAATGAAGCACAATGTATTCAGCAGATAAAAACGCTATTGAGTTATCTGCCGCAGAATTGCGAAGATGCAGTGCCAAAAACTCCATACAATTCAAGTCAGGAATTGCGACCTGCCTTAAATGATGTTATCCCTGCAAATCCCAACCAACCTTATGACATGAGGGAAGTGATTGTGGGTGTGGTAGATGATTCAAGTTTTTTTGAAGTTCACAAAAACTTTGCTGAAAATATTGTTGTCGGGTTTGCCCGCATAGCAGGAAGAAGCATCGGCATTGTTGGTAATCAGCCTGCGTCTCTTGCCGGTGTACTGGATATCAATTCCAGTGTAAAAGGAGCAAGGTTTGTTCGCTTCTGCGATTGCTTTAATATACCACTATTAGTTCTTGAAGATGTGCCAGGATTTTTACCAGGTACGGATCAGGAATGGAATGCTATTATTACCAATGGGGCCAAGTTACTTTACGCATTTTCTGAAGCTACTGTTCCTCGTGTTACTGTCATTACACGTAAAGCCTATGGTGGGGCCTATGATGTTATGAATTCAAAACATATAGGAGCGGATTTAAACTATGCATGGCCTTCTGCAGAAATTGCTGTAATGGGCGCGAAAGGTGCTGCCGAAATCATTTTCAAAAAAGAGATTTCAGAGGCAAAAGATCCACAAGCAAAGCTTGACGAAAAAGTTGCAGACTATACGCTTAAGTTTGCCAACCCTTACAGAGCAGCACACCGGGGTTATATAGACGAAGTAATTTATCCAGAAGAGACTCGGGCAAAACTTATCAGGGCTTTCGCTATGCTGGAAAATAAAGTCGCTAAACTTCCAAAAAAGAAACACGGCAATATTCCGCTATAGTAATTGCTCCGCTCACTTACGTTGATGGCCAGAATTCAATTTTAATTATTTTTGCACGCCACTAGGCGAATCCCTTACAGTAAAATTATGGATAAAAAAAGTAAAGAGTTTCTCTACGCATACTTGAACAATGCATCGCCAACTGGCTTTGAGTCTCCTGGCCAACAACTATGGCTCGACTATATCAAGCCTTATATTAATGATCATATTGTCGATGTTTATGGCACTGCCGTAGGTGTCATCAATCCAAAAGGAGCTTATAAAGTTGTAATTGAAGCACATGCAGATGAAATCTCCTGGTTCGTTAATTACATTACAGAAGAAGGATACATCTATGTAAAGAGAAATGGTGGATCCGACCACCAGATCGCACCTTCTATGCGCGTGAATATTCAGACTGATGCTGGAGTCGTAAAAGGAGTTTTTGGCTGGCCAGCGATTCACGTAAGAGATGCGGCTAAAGAAGAAGCTCCATCTTTGAAAAACATTTTTATAGATGTTGGGGCTGAATCAAAGAAGGAAGTTGAAGCAATGGGAATTCATGTCGGTTGCGTCATCACTTTTGAAGATGAGCTAATAGAGATGAACAAAAGATGGCTTGTTGGCCGTGCATTAGATAACCGCATGGGTGGTTTTATGATTGCTGAAGTGGCCAGAAGGTTGAATGAGAACAAGAAAAAACTTCCATTCTGTTTATATGTTGTTAATGCTGTTCAGGAAGAGATCGGTTTAAGAGGAGCAGAAATGATTTCCAGAAGACTAAAGCCAGATTTAGCCATTTGTACAGATGTGACACACGACACGCAATCGCCAATGTATAATAAGCGAGAAAGCGGTAACCTAAAGGCAGGCAACGGACCCGTACTTTGTTATGGCCCGGCTGTTCAAAATAATGTTCTTAAAATGATTTTGGATACCGCCCAAAAACGTAAAATCCCTTTTCAACGCCAGGCTGTATCACGTTCTACAGGAACTGACACAGATTCTTTCGCTTATTCTGCTGAAGGAGTAGCTTCTGCGCTGATTTCGCTACCGCTGAAGTACATGCATACAACGGTTGAAATGGTGCATAAAGATGACGTAGAAAACGTTATCAACCTCATTTATGAGTTCCTTTTGCAATTAAAGCCTGGTCACGATTTTCGATACATTAAGTAATTTTCGCGTTAAACCTTACATTAATAAGGTTAAGCGGCTAATAGGTTCTGACGGTTATGCGTTGGAACCTATTTTTGTTTCTAACAAACAACAAATCAACCTATAAATGAAAAAGATACAACTTGTGCTGATTGCCCTTCTTATGGTGAACAGTGTGCTGATGGCTCAAGACAGACCTGTTCATGAAGTTTATTCCATGATGGTTTTCAATTTCACTAAATACGTGCAGTGGCCCGATCACACGGCTTCTGGAGAATTTGTAATTGGCGTAATTGGAAATAATGATGTTTATAACACGCTTAATACCTGGTATGGTGGAAAACCAAGAGCAAATAAGACTTATGTGATTAAGAAATTCAGCTCGATAGCTGAGGTTACTGATTGCCATGTAGTATTTATAGATAAAACTAAGAGTGCTGACTTTGATGCGGTAAACAATAAAGTAAAGGGCAAAGGGACACTTGTTATCACGGATAAAAACGGACTAGGTGAAAAAGGAAGTTCCATAAATTTTAAGACTGTAGATAATAAGCTGAAGTTTGAGCTAAACCAAAAAGCCATTGAGGCATCAAATCTCAAGGTTTCTGGGGCACTTTCTTCTATGGCTATACTGATTTAATGGGTTGTTTGAAAAACCTCACCCTGCCTTCAGGGTGGGTTTTTTTCATGTTTAAGTTGTAGTTTAGTATTACCCAAATTTTCCACCATATGAAAAAGTTACTTTTTTCGATTGCTTTGATTGCTTTAATAGCAAATGCACAAGCTCAGGAGCGCGCTACACATGAGATTCATGCGGCTATGCTTTATAATTTTATAAAGTATGTTCAATGGCCAAATGAAAGTGAAGGTGGAGAATTTATCGTTGGTGTTCTTGGTGACGAAAATGTTTTCAACACACTCAAGCAATGGTACGATGGTAAACCGAAAGGATCGAAAAAGTATTCAATCAAAAAACTTGCCTCTGCTGCTGAAACAGCTGACTGCCAAGTAGTATATGTCGGTAAAGCAAAAAGCAGGGAGTTCGAAAATATTAAAACTACCATCTCAGGAAAATCTGTTTTGACCATTACCGATGGCAACGGGCTCGGCCAAAAAGGAAGTTGCATCAATTTCAAAGTTATTGATGGCAAACTAAAATTTGAACTTAATCAGGGGGTAGTAACCTCTGCTAATCTTAAAGTATCCAGCCAGCTTACAAGTATGGCAATAGTGATTTAAGCTAGCTGAACAGAAAAATTGCTGTTAATCTTATTCCTGCTACAGGAAACAGATCTGCTGTGCTCAATGTTTAACTTTTTTAACCTTTGATTGTACAAAATACACAATGGCGTCACGGATGATGGCTTCTGTAGAAGGAGGTTGTGACGATGGAGGTAAATTAATTTAAAACAAAGGGAACCGTTTAAAAGATATTTCGTTTTATAGTCAACAGTTTTATTAAGCTTTGTCAAATTAGGAAATTGGTTTCTTTACTACTTGCTTCATAGAATTATTTTGAATCAGAGGGGAACAATCACAGATACTTCCCTGTTAAACAGGAACACACATCTAGATTTAATCCAAAAGAAATAGAATTAACCGAAAGGTGAATTTAAGATACACGCACAGGGGCGTAGAGTTTTTATAGAGAGGGTCTTTTCTCTACGTTTCCTGTGCGTTTTTTTCATACTTGTATTAACTCGATATCATATCTTTGGAAAATGACGGTCATGTCGTTTTTCGATCAACTCAATACTAAACTTTCCCTTTCTCATTTTCCTAGAAGAATAATTTCCCTTGTTCCATCACAAACAGAACTATTATTCCATCTAGGTTTAGAGGAAGAAGTTGTGGGGATCACTAAATTTTGTATTCATCCATCTCACTGGCTCTCCACAAAAACAATTGTTGGAGGAACAAAGAATTTCCGCTTTGATATTATTGATGATTTAAAGCCTGATCTTATTATTGGAAATAAAGAAGAGAATTATTTAGAAGGGATTGAGAAATTGAGGGAGAAATATCCTGTATGGGTAAGTGATATCATAACCTTACAAGAGGCATTTCAAATGATTGGTGGTGTAGGAACACTTGTCAATAAAGAGGAGGCAGCAAACAAACTTGTGAACGAAATTTTTGATGGTTTTGAAGCTATCAAAAAAATGAAATCACAACGCGTACTATATCTGATTTGGAAAAATCCCTGGATGGGTGCAGCATCAAATACCTTTATTCATTCAATGCTAGAAACTATTGGTTTGAATAATTGCCTGCAAAACAAACTACGTTATCCCGAAATTTCTTCCGAAGATATTGCCAAACTAAATCCAGAAATTATCCTTTTATCTTCTGAACCTTTTCCGTTTCAGGAAAAACACATTCAGGAAATACAAGTTATTTGTCCCTCCGCTAAAATCTTTTTAGTTGATGGTGAAATGTTTTCCTGGTATGGAAGCAGGTTGAGATTCGCTTCCGCTTATTTTAACAGTCTTAATTTTGTAAAAGCAAAGCCCACTGCTTTTAAGTCAACCCAGAAATTGGGATAAGATTTTTTTACAACTGAAGGGTCTTCAATAACAACATTCATTTTGGTAGCCAAAGGTGCAAACGCCATAGCCATCCGGTGATCTTTGTAGGTCTGAAAGGTTGCACTTGCAGGTAACAGTTTTGATGGGATTAGCGTCCAATTTGCTGAATCGTCTTCGATCAAATCTGCGCCTATTTTTCTCAATTCATTCTGCAATGCTGCAATACGATCTGTTTCCTTTATTCGCAAACTTTCCAATCCTGTAAAGTAACCTTTAATGCCTTTGGCTGCACACACCACGGCCACAGTTTGTGCAAGATCAGGACAATGTGTAAAATCCCAGGTTAGTTCTGTGCTTTCATTTCCTTTTGACAAGGTTAGCTTATCTCCTTTCATTTCTGCGCTTACCCCCAAAGGTTTCATAATCTCTACAATGGCTCTATCGCCTTGTAATGAAGAGAGAGAAATTCTGGGAAGCTGAAGTTCGGCTTGTTCTGACAAAGAACTGATTGCAAACCAATAGCTCGCAGCTGACCAGTCAGATTCGACAGTAAATTCGGAAGGGTAATAAAACTGAGGATTGATGGTGATTTTATTTTCTTTAAAATCACTTTTCACGCCAAAAGCTGCCATAAGCGAAGCTGTCATTTCAATATAAGGTCGGCTTCCAACCTTGCCTTCCAACTCAAGTGTTAATCCCTTTGGTAAAACCGGGGCAACCATCATGATAGCAGAAATAAATTGGCTACTCACATCACCGCGAATTTTTAATGACGTTACTTTTTGTCCTTCAAATCCTTCGATTGAAAGCGGTGGATATCCTTCTTTTTCCTGGTAAACAATATCCGCACCTAAGGTGCGTAAAGCATCTACAAGAATTCCAATAGGCCTTTCTTTCATGCGATGCGAGCCTGTGAGCACCTTTCGTTGCTTGGTAATGGAGAAGTAGGCTGTAAGAAACCTCATGGTTGTTCCCGCATCCTCAACATCAATAACATCATCTTCAGCCTTCAGCAATTTCAACATCAGCTGCGTGTCATTCGCATCCGACAAATTATGAAGCCTGCTTTGGTTCATGGCCAACGCATTCATGATCAAAACTCTATTACTAATACTTTTTGAAGCTGGAAGAAGATCGGGCGTGCCAAAGATATTAGAGGTCTTTAGAAAAGATATCGTGTTATTCAACCTGTTTTCAAATTTTAGTGTGGCAAATTAAACCAATGGAAAGATTTTTTAGCGACAAATGAAACATTTCATCCGAAAAAAAAGTTAATTAGTATTATGAGCAAGACAAGCAAAATAACTCCGATCATCATAGGTGGCGTGAGTGTAGCATCTGGTGCTTTGTTAGCTGCGTGGTTGCTAACTGGCACTCGTAAGGAAAAAACCAAGAAGTTAATTTCCAGAGGAACGAACACGCTTCGGGGATCTTTAAAAAAAGAAAGATCAGTGTATGACGACTCCGAAATCAATTACGTCTAGAGCGAGCGGTAGAAAGAAAGAGCCTCTTTCACCTCGCTTAATGTAATTTCATTATCCCACTTCGCCTTTCCAATTCCTTCCAATAGTACGCAGAGAATCTTATCTCCCTTGTTTTTTTTATCCTGAAAAGTAAGTTGCGCAATCGCATCTTCTTCTGATGCTTCAAATTGTAATTTCCCGTAAGTACTTAAAATGTAACGATTGACTTTATTCGAAGAACCTTCGGGTAATAGTTTTTTGTTTACTGCAATAAAGTTTTCCGCAATTAATCCTGCGGCAACTGCTTCACCGTGCATGATCGGCCTTTTGCCCGACAGAAAATATGTTTCTATTGCATGGCCAATTGTATGGCCCGCGTTTAAAATTTTACGTAGTCCATTTTCTTTGGGGTCTTCTGTTACAACTTTTGATTTGAATTCCACCGAATGTCGTATCAGTGCGTTCCAATTTTGATTCTCGATGATATTAGATTGTATTGTATCCCACATTCTTGCATCTGATATTAATGCATGCTTAATAACTTCTGCAAAACCTGATCGTTTTTCTGAATCTGGCAACGTCTTTAAAAATCCTGCAAAGAGTAATGTCAATGCCGGAATTTGAAAAACGCCAATATGATTTTTGTAATGTTTGAAGTCAACGCCAAGTTTGCCTCCTATACTTGCATCTACTTGCGAAAGCAAAGTTGTTGGAATTAGAAGAAAGTCGATGCCTCGCTTATAAGTTGCTGCGCAGAATCCACCCATATCGCCAATTACACCACCGCCTAGAACGATTAACACCGAATGCCGGTCCAACTTATTTTTCGTCATCTCGTCCCAGATTGTCTCACAGGTGCTCAATGATTTATATTCTTCACCGCTCTTCACTACTATAACCTGGTGGATACCGAGTACATGTTGAATGATGGGGTAGCAATGCTGCTGGGTATTGTCGTCAACAAGTATTGAAATTCTGCTATATTTTTTTTCTTCAAGAAATTTGCTCAGATCTCTTGCGGGATCGGTTGTAAACAAAATGTTATCCGGCATTGTCTTTAAATAAAGCCCGAAAGTTATAAAATCTGTTGATTTGGTTTCAGATTGTTTTCTTAAATCGATTTCGGTAACGACTATGCCTACTATATATTTGAGAACATAACAACGTATGGCATCCCCAACAACTATTTCATTTGATGATACATCGGTAGCTTTTTCTTATAAGTCCGATGCGGCACTTCGAAAAGCTAATTTTATCTTTTCCCTGGTTAACCATCCGTTGATTTCTTCTCTGGCTACTAAATCCGTTAAACTTGCGCTGCAATTAAATTTACCGGTTGAAGCACTCATCAAAAAAACCGCATTCGATCATTTTTGTGGTGGTGAAACGATCGAGAAGAGTGTTTATGCAGTTAATCAATTAGCACGATTTAATGTCGGGACCATCCTCGACTACTCTGTAGAAGGTGAAAAGACAGAAGAAGGATTTAATCTTACCATGGAGGAGACGTTAAGAACCTTGGAAGAAGCAAATCGCTCGAAACATATTCCCTTTTCTGTTTTTAAAGTTACCGGGCTAGCTTCTTTTGATCTACTTCAAAAGATTAACGCGAACGATAAACTTACCGAAGCCGACAAGGACGCATTTGAACGTGTGCTTTCGCGAGTCGATAAGATTTGTGCCCTTGCACATCAGTATAAAATTCCCGTATTGATTGATGCGGAGGAAACTTGGATCCAAGGTCCTATTGATTCAATTGCCTATGATATGATGGCAAAATACAATCAGGCTAAAGCTATTGTTTTTAACACATATCAACTTTACAGAACTGATTCATTAGACAACCTAAAGTCAGCTCTTGCTGGCGCTGAAAAAGGAAATTATTTTCTTGGTGCTAAAGTAGTACGGGGTGCATACATGGAGAAGGAGCGTGCACGTGCAGAGGCACTGGGATATCCAAATCCAATTCAACCGGATAAGGCATCGTCAGATAATGCTTTCAACGAGGCCTTGGCATATTGTATAAAAAACATTCATCGTGTTTCCGTCATGTGTGGCTCTCACAACGAATACAGCAATTTGTATTTATCCCAGCTCATGCAGCAGTTTAATATTGGTAAAAATGACGCACGTGTGTGGTTTGCTCAGCTGTATGGCATGAGCGATAATATCACATTCAATCTCGCCAAAGCTGGTTTTAATGTAGCGAAGTATGTTCCTTATGGGCCTGTAAAAGCAGTGATGCCGTATCTGCTGAGACGCGCTGCCGAGAACACTTCTGTAGCGGGTCAGAGCAGTCGCGAGCTTATTCTCATACGAAAAGAATTGAGACGCAGGAAACAGACACGTTAAAATCCATTTTTACCTCCGCTTTATTCCATTATTTTTGCCGATCAAATTGCAATCATATGGCGTTAAGCGAACAGGAGATCATCCGCAGGCAAAGCAAAGAAGAACTTGAAAAGTTGGGAATCAATCCTTACCCTGCTGAACTATTCGATGTTAACGCTTCTGCCAGGGAGATTCTTGAAAACTACGAACGCCTGAAAAGCGACTACCGCCAGATTTCCATCGCTGGAAGAATTATGAGTCGCAGAATCATGGGATCAGCTGCATTCGCAGAATTACAAGATTCAAGCGGCCGAATTCAAATCTATGTACGAAGGGACGACATCTGCCCAACGGAAGATAAAACACTTTACAATACAGTCTTTAAAAAGTTGCTGGACATCGGTGACATTATTGGAGTGAAAGGTTATGGATTCACTACACAAACGGGTGAAATCTCTATTCATGTTACAGGCCTCACTGTTCTTTCAAAATCTCTTCGTCCGCTTCCTATTGTAAAAGAATCTGTTGACGAGCAAGGAAATGTAACCCGTCATGATGCCTTTACAGATCCTGAACAACGGTACCGACAGCGTTATGTTGATCTTGTCGTAAATCCGGAAGTTCGGGAGGCTTTTGTAAAACGCACAAAGCTTGTTAACTCCATGCGAGAGTATCTAAATGAAAAGGGCTACCTCGAAGTGGAAACGCCAATTCTTCAGCCTTTGTATGGAGGTGCTGCAGCGCGCCCTTTTAAAACGCATCACAACACGTTAGACATGACGTTGTACTTGCGCATTGCAAATGAATTGTATTTAAAGCGTTTGATCGTAGGTGGTTTTGATGGTGTTTACGAATTTTCTAAAGATTTCAGAAATGAAGGAATGTCACGCTTCCACAACCCAGAGTTTACGCAGATCGAATTGTATGTAGCGTACAAAGACTACAATTGGATGATGGATCTTGTGGAGGAAATGATCGAAAAGGCTGCGCTGAATTTGCACGGAACTACTGAGGTTAAGGTTGGTGAGAATGTTATTGATTTCAGAAGGCCATGGCAACGGTTTACAATGTTTGAGGCGATCCAACATTTCACTGGTGTTGATATTTCTTCTATGAGCGAGCAGGAACTTCGTGAAACTTGCAAGAAGCTTCATGTACCGATGGATGAAACTATGGGCAAGGGAAAATTGATTGACCAGGTCTTCGGAGAAAAGTGTGAGCCAAATTTGATACAGCCTACTTTCATTACCGATTATCCAATCGAGATGTCGCCTTTGGCAAAGAAACACCGAAGCAAGCCCGGACTTGTAGAGCGCTTCGAAGCGATTTGTAACAGAAAGGAAATTGCTAATAGTTTCTCAGAATTAAATGATCCAATAGATCAACGTCAGCGTTTTGAAGAGCAGTTGGAACTTGGCAAGAGAGGGGATGAAGAGGCAATGACGCTGGATGAAGATTTTCTTCGTGCACTTGAGTACGGCATGCCTCCTACAGCAGGTTTGGGAATAGGCATTGATCGTTTGGCGATGATCATGACCAATTCTAATTCAATTCAGGATGTGCTTTTCTTTCCGCAGATGAAACCTGAAACGAAAGAAGATTCGAATACATCAACAGCTCTAAACAAAGAACTTGATGGCGTAAGAGAGGATCTTGTCCCGGTGCTTCAAAAACTGGGAATCACTTCAAAAGCTCAGATGAAGGAATTCAAAGCTTCAAAGTTGTTTAATGATGTCTGCGGAATGCGGAAAAAATTGAAGTTGGAGAACGTTCAGAATCCTACATTACAAGAAGTAGAAGGTTGGTTACAGTAATTACATGCTGATCTCCAAGGTGCTCGCGGCTTCTTTTACTAACTCAACAAAATCTTGTTCGTTTATCGGATGAGTGTTTTTTGGAGTATGCGTGTTTTTCGCAACGGCGAAGTTGGTATTTTTTGATCTCGACTTTGTTTTAAAGAGGAGATTGCCCTCCATATCAAAAATAAAAACTTTCAGAATAAAAGTTGCAGAGGGATTCTGATTCAATGATCCATCCATATCCAGGCTTCCAAAAATTTTAATGAAATAGTTGAAACCTCCTTGCTGAAGCGATTGTATTTCAGCTTCACTAATTTCATTCAGCCGATGCCTGCCGCTATTGCTGATATACTCATCAAATTTTATCTCCACTTCTGGTGAGTGAAGACTTTGAATATCTTTTGTGTGTATTTTGTTCCTGATCTCCGCAGTCACTAACTGGTAAATTTCATGTCTATCAATCGAGCTGGTATTAAATCCTAGATTTCTATTAGGGGAAGGTCGATTAAGTTGAATTTCAAAACTTGAAATGCCCGTATTGGCATCAGAGGATTGTCCGGACAGCGTATATGTGATGAGAAAGAATATTAAAAGGAGAGATGGCTTCACAATATGCCATCGGTAAAATGACGTGCCGCAAAAAAATAAAAATCTTAAATTATCGCTCGATCAACCTCAAACTAGAAGAATAAAATAACAAAGTGTTTTTTAAGCTTCGTGGTCGATTAATAAATTTTTAATGTTTAAAACCTGTTTAAATTCATTCAACAGAAATCTGCCGTTTTATCTCGGTCTGTAGTGGTATAGTTGTAAATTTTAATTTGCACTTCATTGCTCCTTCCCAAAAGACAGGATAATTTTTTATTATTCCTCTAATTCTCCACAGATCACAAGCACTTGAACAAAAGGATGAGATAGGAATGATTTTGTTAAGCACAATGGAAATTAAAATCATTGTAAAATGGAACAACGGCCAATATCAAAACCATCTACAACAGAAAAAGCAACGATACCGGTTGTTGAAGAGCGCTTGAGCGTTGGTGCGCAGGTGGTAGAAACAGGAAGTGTCCGTCTGAAGAAAGACATTGAGGAAAGGGAAGTGATTGTAGACGCTTCACTCGCTCATGATCATGTGACAATAGAGCGGATTAAAGTTAATCGTCCCGTTGCTACAGCACCACCAGCCGTTCGTTATGAAGGCGATACAATGATTGTCTCCGTCCTACAGGAAGAAATTGTAGTACAAAAGCAGCTTGTTTTAATTGAAGAACTTAGAATAACAAAGCAGTCAGTTCAAGAGCATACAGAAACCCCTGTAATACTCAGGAAAGAAAAAATATCTATTGATCAGGATAGCGATAAAGGTGCAAATCCTTGATGGGATTTGATGTATGATTAATTAAAGGACAAAAGTAGAACACAAAAAAAATAAAATCATGACACAAACAGTAATTGGTATTTTTGATAGCTCAACAGAAGCTCAGAATGCAGTACAAAAATTAAGCAGTAATGGGTTCACTATCGATCAGGTAGATGTTACTTACGATAATAACACAAGTGCACTTCAGGGAACTCCATCTCAGGAGAATTCATTAAATCAGCAAGGATCTGTAAGAAGGGACAATGAGGAAGATGGTTTTGGTGAAAAGATCAGCCGCTTTTTTAAGTCCATGTTTGATGATGATGAAGAATCAACTCGTTATTCTTCAGTTGCAAGAAATGCTGCAATTGTTACCGTTATTGCAGACTCACGGGAGGAAGCAGAACGTGCTGCAGAGATATTAGACGACGCAGGTGCTGTTGATGTTGATGAACGTTCTCAACAATATCAGTCAGGAGCCACAGGATCTATGTCGGGTGCATCAGGAACTATGACAGGCTCATCAGAATCGTTGACAGGCGCGTCAGAATCTTTGGCAGGAACATCAGGATCTTTGGGAGGTGCTAATACATATGCAGCAGACAATAATCTCACAACTGAAAATGCCTACAGCAGTACGGATGATACGACTGCTTCAAGTACAAGGGATAGGAATTTAACAACTGATGAAAGTGGAAGATCTATCCCAATTATAGAAGAAGAACTTCAGGTTGGTAAAAGAGAAGTTGACAGAGGCTCTGTAAGACTACGCAGCCGTATTATTGAACGCCCGGTAGAAGAAAGCATTCGCTTAAGGGAAGAACGTGTGACAGTGGAACGTAATACTGTTAACAGACCTGTTACCGAAGGCGAGTTAAGCAGCTTTAGGGAAGGTGAAATAGAAGTGACACAACGTGCTGAAGTTCCGGTTGTGAACAAAGAAGCGAGAGTTGTTGAGGAAATAAGTTTAAATAAAGACGTGAGAGAGCGTGAAGAAGTGATTCGTGATACTGTTCGCAGAACAGAGGTTGAAATAGATGACGATACTAATCTCAGCACGGATGATACTTTGAAAAGTAGAAAAAGAACGGACGACATTTAAGATTGTTGGTCATAAAAAAAACGGTGGCTAAACAGTCACCGTTTTTTTTGTCATTATTAATTCGATTACTTGATCTCAAATTGCGCAACGATTTGCGCTTGCAATTTAATCTTTCTAAATCCAACGGGTTGCTCTGTTTCCGCATCTCCAGCTTGATCCGCAGCACTCATTCTTACATTTGCTTTATATTCCATCATAGGCTGTACTGGTTCAACATCCCAGTCGCGTACCATAAGAGGCTTACCAACTTCTGACCCAATAGATTTTAATAAATATTCTGCTTTTGCTTTCGCTGCCTGCAATGCTTTTACTTTCAATTCAATTTTGATCTTATCCATATCGGAATGATCAACACGTGTTATATCTACAAAATCTACTTTCACAACCTGGAGCTTCTCGAGAAGCTTCTCTAACTCGCTTGCACTTGTAAACTTGATCTGATACGTCTTGCTACGAAAGGCGTCTTTTTCTCTTTTTCCAAGTTTATCCAACTTTGAACCTACATCTGCAAGCTCTAATCTTTTACGATCCAGTCCTGAATCTTTTAGAGCATTCAGAAAATCCTTGTCCAGTTTTTCTAAAGAAACCTTTTCACGGTTATCTTCAAACTCTTTAAGCCTGATAATGGTATAGATTTCATTAGGCTCTATTTCCTGATGTGCTGTTCCGTTTACTTCTATAAAATGTTCTCCCTTAAATGTTTCATTCTGAGCTATACTGAGGAAGGGAAGAATAAAAAAGGCCAAAAAAAGATACTTGGTTTTCATATTTGAATCATTGATTTAGTACTCTTAGACACAAATCAAGTGCCGGAAGTTGTGATTAGGCTATTGCCGAGCCAATAAAAAATATTAATCTGAAATAGTGCCTATTGTCAATACTAATATCATGTAAATAAAAAACGGTTTTAAACGTAGTAAGTGAGTGACTTATAACAAAGTTTTAAGCGATGAGCTTAGTCTGTAAATTAATAAGCAATAAATATTTTTAGATCACTCACTGTCCCCAAATGCAACCTCATTCAAATATCAACTTCACGCATCGTCTAGATTATTCTTGCATGATTCTATTGGGAAATAGAGAAAGAATAGGTATAAACGTTGTCAATATTAAAGATGTAAGTATTAATTTTGTCTATACTCATTTCAATATTACAATTCGATGAACTTACAACAGCTGGAATATGTAGTGGCGCTTGATATTCATCGCAATCACGTTAAGGCTGCGGAACATTGTCATGTAACACAGCCAACGTTAAGCATGATGATCAAAAAACTGGAGGATGAGCTTGGGGTAAAAATTTTCGACAAGTCACAACCTCTAAAACCCACGTCTGCAGGGGAAACAGTGGTGCATCGTGCGAGACAGATTTTACAAGAGGTGAAGAATCTCAAAGAGTTTATCAAAAATGAAAAGGACTCCATTGAGGGAGAATTTCGTCTTGGAGTTATTCCGACATTGGCGCCCTATCTGCTTCCGAGGTTCTTGAATGAGTTTCTTAAGAAACACCCTGGAACTTCTTTTACAGTTACCGAACTTCAAACAGAGGATCTGGTAAAACAATTAAAGACGAATCGCCTTGACATGGCTATTCTGGTTACGCCAATCGACGATAAGGACATTCGGGAAATACCTGTCTTCTATGAACCAATATTATTATACACATCGCAGAATGTAAAGTATTACCAACAGGATAAGGTTGATTTGAAATCGCTTACTTCTGAAAATCTTCTCTTATTGGAAGAGGGGCATTGCTTTCGAGGCCAGGTTATGAATCTGTGCCCAACGAAAGGTAAGAAGTCTAATCTTCAGCTTAGCTATCAAAGCGGTTCCTTCGAAACACTAAAAGCAATGGTTGATAATAATTATGGTTACACTTTAATCCCAGAGATGGCGGTGAATGTAAAGAGTAAACATGTGAAACATTTTACCTCGCCCGAACCGGTACGAGAAGTCAGTATGGCGGTTAATCATGGCTTTATGAAAGAGGTGCTATTGGAAAAATTGCGTCAGGCAATTTTGAAAACAATACCTGCTCACTTTAAGAAAAATGAAAAGTATGTGAGAGTGCGATGGAATTAGAATTGAAAAGATTATTCAATAATGTTTACCTCAACTCCCATGGCTTTTAGCAATTTGATTTTATCTAGAATCAATTCTTTGTGGATAAGATCAAATTCAACCGTAAGAATACAATCTTCTTCGAATCGCTGTTCTATAATTGTTAATTCAAACGCTTTCACCAACCGCATTATCTCTGGAGTAGCATTATAGTGATAGGATAATTTCATTTGCACGCTCACTTGCATTTCAATAACCACGGCCTGCGAAATGGCGTCCTCTGCTGCTTGCTTATAAGCCGAGATTAATCCTCCAACTCCTAGCTTAGTTCCACCGAAGTATCGAACCACAACAACTAGAATATTCGTAAGATCTTTTGCGCGGATTTGTCCAAAAATCGGATCTCCAGCTGAATGATTTGGCTCACCATCGTCAAAAGTGCGGAAGGATTTTTTATCTGCGCCAAGCACCCATGCAAAACAATGATGGCGAGCGTCAAAGTACTCCTTCTTTAAAGCAGCCATTACATCTTTAATTTCGGCATCTGTTGTTACAGGATACGCAAATGCCAGAAATTTGCTTCCTTTCTCTTTATACATTCCCCGGGCTGCGGCTTGAATGGTTCGGTAAGAAAAAGCTGGCATTTGTAACGATTATCATGTTTTTTGCGTCTCAAAGAAAGGTGATGGCCGATGGTGATGCAACCTTTTGTGATGCGCTGAGTCTTATATAAGAAAAATCAATCCTTTAGATATGAAAAAATTTAATGTTCTAACACTTCTTGTCTTAATTGTCGCGGCCTCCACCGTGTTTGCCCAAAATCGCGAAACCCGAAAAGTAGGCAGTTTTACTAAAGTTGCTTTTCGTTTTCCTGGTAAACTCTATCTAAAACAAGGCAGTCCACAGAAAGTAGAATTACAGGGAGATGAAGATGTTTTAAAGGAAATAGAGACGGAAATAGAAGGAAGTCAACTTGTAATTGGCAAAGAAGGGAAGTGGTTCAACTGGGATAGCAATGATGACAAGATCACTGTTTACATTACGATGCCGGATATTGAAGGCTTAAGTGTAAGTGGTTCAGGAGATTTGATTGGCGAAGGTAAAATTACGGCCAATGATCTTGATTTAAATGTAAGTGGTTCCGGTTCTTTGGAACTTGAGGCTGATGCAAAAGGAGCGGTAGAAGCAGATGTTTCTGGTTCAGGTGATATAAATCTTAAAGGAAGATGCAGAAGCTTTGAAAGTGATGTAAGTGGGTCAGGAAAAGTAATATTGGCAAGTGAAATAACAGAGCGGGCTGATTTTTCAGTATCTGGTTCAGGCAAGATTGAAGCCAGCGGCTCTGCCGAAAGTGTAAAAACAAATATTAGCGGATCTGGTAAAGTACTTGCTGCAGATCTTCAAACAAACAGATGTGACGTACGCATCTCTGGTTCTGGCGACGTTGAGATCAATGTAAAGAACGAACTTGATGCTAATATTACTGGTAGTGGAAGCGTTGCTTACAGGGGAAATCCGAATAAAGTAAATAGTAATTCTTCCGGAAGCGGAAAGGTAAGGAAACTATAATAGACAGATCGTTTGCATTTTAAGAGGCGCATTTCTTGCGCCTCTTTTTTTTAGAAGATTTCTTGTTCTTTAATTATGTAACAATGTCGAACGAGTTTTTTTGAAGAAGAGGTATACACATGCGAGAAATGCGAGCACACTACAGGTAATAAAAGTTAGAGAAAAATTGTTGGCATCATTTCCATATACCAGGCCAGAAGCAAAGGCCCCAACCCCAATTCCAAATTCCATAAATATATATAAGGAGGCTATTCCCCTTCCTTTATGTTCACTATTACTCAAATCGGTCGCCCATGCGAGCAAGGTTGGTGAAGTAGCTCCTTGGCCCAATCCATAAATGAAAACACCTATGATTAATTGAAGTTGACTCTCAGCAAAAGCAATGATGAGCATAGCGCTGCCAATTACAATTGAAGAAACTTTAAGCACGGTTTTACGACCATAAACATCAGAGGCTTTTCCTCCCAATAATCTTATTAGAAGTGAACCTACAGTGAGGTAAGTAAATAATAATCCTTTGTTTAGGATTCCTAAATGTTCACCAAAATCCGGAAGAATTGTAAAGGCAGCACCATAGGCATATGCGCAAAGAGCCATGATGAGACATGGCGCTAACACCCGGGGTTCAAACAAGTCTTTACTTCCTACTTTTAGCAATCCGAGGCTGAATGGCGTTTTTTGCTTTGATGTTTCGCGCAATGAAAAGACCATCAGAATAGATAATAATCCAAAGAAGGATGAACAATAAAACATCCATTCAATTCCAAAATTATTTGCAAGGGTTCCTCCAATTGCCGGACCTCCCGCCATTCCCAAAGTTCCCGCTGTCCCCAGAATGCCCATTGCTTCGCCACGTCTTTCTGCTGGGATAACATCGGATAAGTAGGCTGTCTGACCGGTAGGGGTGAAGCCCGTTGAAAAACCGTGCATCAGGCGAAGAAGTAAGAAACCAGCAACGGTAGTGAGTATGGGATAGACCAAACTGCAAAGGAAACACACTGCTGCGCCCGCGATCATTACAGGCTTGCGACCAATTTTATCCGCAAGCTTTCCGCTAAAAGGTCTGGAAAGCATTGCCGTGAAAGTGAATAAAGAAATGATCAATCCCTTGTACTCCGAACCACCAAGACCTGTGAGGTACGATGGCAGTTCGGGGACAATCATATTAAAGCTTCCGAAAAACAATAGTGAGCTTACACAAAGCAACCAAAATCCACGAGAGTAAATTTTTCCTGATCCTGTGGTTGGGCTCAAGCTTGTTGTGGTTGCTCTTGTGCTCCTAACAAATATGCTTTAATAAATTCATCAAGATCTCCATCTAATACGTTTTGTGCATCTGTTCGTTCTACCGCAGTACGTGCATCTTTAACAAGTTTGTATGGATGCAATACATAGTTTCGAATTTGAGATCCAAAATCGATTTTCATTTTACCAGCTTCAATCTTGTCACGGGCAGCATTTCGTTTTTCCATTTCAAGCTGATAGAGTCTTGATTTCAGCATCTGCATGGCCTTCTCACGGTTTGCATGTTGAGATCGCTCTACCTGGCAAACAATAACAATACCGGTAGGCTTATGTGTAAGTTGAACTTTTGTTTCAACCTTGTTAACGTTCTGTCCACCCGCACCGCCTGAACGCGAAGTATGGAGTTCAATATCAGCGGGATTTATTTCGATGTTAATTGTTTCATCCACAACTGGATAAACAAAAACTGATGCGAACGAAGTATGTCGTCTTCCATTTGAGTCGAATGGTGAAACCCGTACAAGGCGATGTACACCTATTTCAGATTTTAATTTGCCATAGGCGAAAGGGCCGTCTACCTCAATGGTGGCAGACTTAATACCAGCAACGTCACCGCTTTGATAATCCACCTGGCTCACTTTGTAACCGCTTTTCTCTCCCCACATAATGTACATGCGGTTAAGCATGTCTGCCCAATCCTGACTTTCAGTACCGCCTGCTCCGGGATTTATTTCAACCATTGCGCTAAGCTGATCTTCTTCTTTGCTTAGCATTTTCTTGAATTCCAGTTCTTCTATAGCATTGGCTGTCCTTTTGTATTCCCGGTCCAGCTCATTTTCATCTACATCACCTGCTTCATGAAATTCATTCAACACTTCAAGATCTTCCAGCATCTTATTGACTTTGTCATAAGCGTCTGTCCAGATCTTTTTTGTGCGTACACTCTTAAGAATTGTCTCAGCTTGTTTTGGATTGTTCCAAAAATCCGCTTGCTGCGTAATCAGCTCTTCATCTTTTATTTCTACACTTTTGCGATCGTAGTCAAAGATACCCCCTCAAGGCGCTCACACGAGCCTTCAAGTCTTTCAACTGTTCTGTTGTCATCGTTGATAGTTTAAAATTTGTGCAAATATATCTAAAATTGAAATAATCAGCCTAAGCGGCAGATCGATGGTTTGATGAAATGAAGCTTTAATTTTCCATGAACGGAGAGATGTATCCTCTTGAATCAGGCTGAAAAAAAATAGAACCTTTTTGCACCATTCTCAACCGATGTTTATAATCTATTTTTTGTGATTTCTTTTTTATCAACAACATGGGTAAGCCTACTGCCACCGCACTGATGGTCGCGGTGGATACACCATTGTCGAGACTTGCCTCGTTCCCTTGTATTACGGTCTGATTTAACTGATCAATCAAAAACAATGCGACACCACCAAACACCAAAGCTCCGCCAATGATATTCGCTCGTGTTGCGCGTCTAAAATAAAGACGTTCTATTTTATGATAAGGAATAGTATCACGATGTGTAACTACTGCGGTGTCAGAAAGATTGTTAACGTAGCTTGTTCTTTTTCCTTTAACTCCTTTTACACGAAATACAATTTCATCTCCGGGATACAAACGGAGCATAACGTTCTCTTTCTTCAGCAGTATAAGTTGCTTTTGAGCAAACGTATTGTGCTGAAACAGGCAGAGGCACGCAATTAAAATAATACCCTTCAAAGTGATTACTTATGATCTTTATTTGTCTAAAGAAACAAAAAAAATAGCAATGTGTAATAATGATGCTGTCGATACATCACATCTTCACCATCCATCCGAAAGGATCGGCTTTTTTGTTTCGCTTAATCCCTTCAAGTTCTTCTAAAACTTTGTTTGAAAAAGTACGTAGTTCTTCTGCCGGAAGTCTATAATTTTCATTGTTAAAACCAATAGATTCAATGGGTGCGATGGTTGCGGCAGTACCTGATCCAAATGCCTCTCTTACAGTTCCATTTTTCAAACCTTCTATTAATTCAACTACAGAAACTTTTCGTTCTTCAACCTTCATTCCCCAATGGAGCGCGAGTTGAATAACACTGTCTCTTGTGATGCCTGCGAGAATTGAATCGCTCAACGCAGGCGTAACCAATGTGTTATTAAAAACAAACATAACATTCATTGTTCCAGACTCTTCAATGTATTGATGTTGTTGTCCATCCGTCCAGATAATCTGATCGTAGCCCTGATCTTGTGCGAGCTTCGCTGGATAAATAGAACCTCCATAATTTCCTCCTGCTTTGGCATAACCAGTTCCTCCTGCGACAGCTCTTGTATAATGCGTTTCTATTTTAACTTTTACTGGCTTAGAGTAATAACTTCCTGAAGGGCTGAGAATAATCATGAAGGTGAAATCTTGTGAAGGTCTTATCCCAATGTATTCGTCGGCGGAAAATAAAAATGGCCTGATATACAAAGACGATCCTGCAAAAGTTGGGATCCACTTTTTGTCTACAGAAAGAAGTGTCGTCAGTCCTTCCATGAACAATTCCTCAGGGACGGACGGCATGCACATTCTCTCCGCCGAGATATTCAAACGCTTCAAATTATCCAATGGCCGGAATATTAAAGTCTCACCATTATCAGCAGCGTAAGCTTTCATGCCTTCAAAAATTGATTGACCATAATGAAGTGCAGGTGTTGCGGGACTCATAGGGATATAACCATATGGAATTATTCGAAAGTTTTTCCATTCGCCTTCGCGGAAATCTGCGATGAACATGTGATCCGAATAAATTTTACCAAAAGGCAATTGTTTAAAATCAATTTCTGGTAAACGTGATTTTTTAATCGTCTGGATATCAATTTTTAAAGTATCAATCATGGCAATGAGTTTCATTGCAAAGATACAATTAAATTGATACAGACTAACGACTGTTCGTGGTTTTAGATCAACGGCAATCTCACTCGATTACATGCCGTTTTAAATACGAAGGTGTATTATTAATAGAAAGCAGAACCTTATATGACAGTGTTACCAGTGGTGTAGAATCACATCTTTGGCATCCAAGCTATCTCCTCAACTTTGAGTTCAGCAGTCATTTTCCTGCAAAGCATAAAGAGGTGATCAGAAAGTCGGTTAAGATATTTGATGATAAGAAGGTCGACTGGTTCTTGTTGATGAAGTGCAATGGTAAGGCGCTCGGCTCTTCTGCAAACAGTTCGGGCGATGTGCCCAAAGGATATTGACTGATGCCCACCAGGTAGAACAAAAAAACGCATTGGTTCCAACTGTGCATCCATTGAATCGATTTGTTTTTCTAAGTCGGTGATATCATCTTCTGATAAGAGCGGAATTTTAACTTTTGTATTACCTGGTTCAGTCGCCAACATAGAGCCAATGGTAAAAAGTCTGTCCTGGATTTGAATCAATGAATCTTTTCGGATTTCATTGATAGTTTGGTCGCGGAGTAGCCCGATCCACGAATTGAGTTCATCAACTGTGCCGTAAGTTTCTATCCTCAGGTCAGCTTTAGAAACACGCTTACCACCAAAAAGTGCAGTGGTACCTTGGTCTCCCGTTTTAGTATAGATCTTCATCTGTTTGAAGTAGACGTGAGTATTGAGATGTTAGAATGAGATCATGCATTTAGATACGAGCAATTTCAATAGTTGAAGTAAAAATGCCAAGCATCAATGCCCAACTTGTAATCTCGAAATTAATGACTTGCTACAAGTGCTTTGTTCCTGGTGACACTATCATTCTTACGATCCCACTCAATCAATCCATCGCGTAAGCGGATAATTCTGTGGGCATAGTGTGCGATATCATCCTCGTGCGTAACCATGATAATGGTATTGCCTTTATCATGAAGCTCCTGAAAAAGATTCATGATATCATATGATGTTTTCGTGTCAAGGTTACCGGTAGGTTCATCCGCAAGGATAATAGAAGGATTGTTGACCAGCGCGCGGGCAATTGCTACACGCTGACGTTGACCACCAGAGAGTTCATTTGGTTTATGGTGAGAGCGATCGGCCAGACCAACACTTTCTAAAGTTTGCATCGCCATTTCCTGGCGCTCGCTCTTGCTGTAACCGGCATACACCAGTGGTAGCCCTACGTTTTCCAACGCAGAAGCTCTTGGCAAAAGGTTAAAAGTTTGAAATACAAAACCGATTTCTTTATTCCGTGTCTCTGCAAGTTCATTTTCGGTCATCTCGCTCACCAGTTTGTTATTAAGCATGTATGTGCCACTGGTAGGTGTATCAAGACATCCCACAATGTTCATTAAGGTTGACTTTCCTGAACCAGATGGACCCATAAAAGCGACATACTCTCCTCTCTCAATAGAGATGGAAATTGATTGAAGGGCATTGACAACTTGATTGCCCATTCTATAGATCTTAGAAATCTCTTTTGTCTCTATAATATTCATGTGTCCTATCTTTACAGAAATGCTACGATTTGAGGGTTTTCCCGAATTATACAGGTTAATGATGCTAATCTGTCGGTAATACATATTAGTAATTACAAATATGGCTTAAAAAGTTGAGTGATTAAATCCGAACATTACTCTTCTAGAGACGAGTTTGCAGAATAAATGTTACAAAGCGGCCTTCTGGTTTTCTTTTTGAATAATCTATTGTTGTTAAAAAGAGAAGTTCCTCGTGGAAAAATCAAAAGTTGCAGTATTATAAATACGTTCCTGAAATGTAACGCGATTCGAATAATCTGCTAGTATCACAGTCGAGCATCTTGTGCCGTAGCCAGAGCTTTTAATAAACATCGAGGATAAAACGCGCTCACGTTCTATGCCAATCCCTGTATTTGGTAGCAGGCTATCTTCTGCTATCACATCGTCATACAATAAATTGAAAAGTGTCTCTGGTGAAACTTGTTCACTTGACACGGCGCTTGAAAATTTTTCTTTGCCTCTCACAATTTTTGGCCATGGTGTTTCTAAAAGATGATTACTTAAGCCAAAAACACCAGAGCCAAGCTGATGCACTCCCTCTTGATAATTCGAGTAATACCACAAATTGTCAAGATCGCCGGTGATTAAATTGAAACCATTGTATTGTTTTCCTTTCCAGGAAATATTTGTCAGATAGGTTTCTGCATCAACTTCCTGCTGAAGATAATCCGAAACAAGATGACCACGTGACGGAGCATTGGGATTGATATTTTTTGGATCTCTGTAATTTGTGACCATGCTGATTTTGCCACCTTTTGTCATCGCAAGCCAGCTTCCGCCTGCTTCAAGATCCCGACCACCTAGAACATTAGGGTCGTCAAGCCAAAATTCTGCTGGTGCAGTTTGTCGTTGGTAGAATTCATCACGATTAGCAGCGATAATTAATTTATAAACAGGATGCTTTTTTATTGCTAGAAAGATGAGACACATAAATGCTAAAAAATTAAACTCTAAAGTATTAGCCTAAAAATTCTTTAACATAGTTAGCGGATATTAAATGCGAGGCTAATCGAAGAGTTCCAGCTGATCGGGAAGAAGTGTAAAGGATTTTCGGTGGTAAGGAGTGATACCGAGCAATTTAATCCCTTCTCTATGTTCAAGTGTAGCGTATCCAACATTTGTTGCCCAGCCATAGCCAGTAAATTGATGGGACAAATTGTTCATAAAGTGATCGCGGTAAGTTTTTGCAAGGATGGAAGCGGCAGCTATGGAAAGATATTTTCCATCTCCTTTAATAATACACTCGTGCTTAATGTCTTTATAAGGCTTGAAGCGATTTCCGTCAACAAGAATCAACTCTGGTTCTACTGAAAGTTTATCTAAAGCGATATGCATTGCTTTAAACGAAGCATTCAAAATATTAATGCGATCAATTTCTTCGTGATCCACCTCGGCAACAGCCCACGCTAGCGCATCCCTTTCAATATCAAGCCTTAACAGTTCTCTGTCTTCTCTTGAAAGTTGTTTTGAATCGTTTAAAAACTTGTGTTTGTATTTCTTCGGAAAAATCACCGCTGCGGCAACAACAGGTCCTGCAAGACATCCGCGCCCTACTTCATCACACCCTGCTTCAATTAGATTTTTTGTAAACGATGACCGCAACATATCGCTCTGTAGCTTGTAAAATTAAACGAATGTAATGAGGTAAAAACAAAAATACTTTCGTGTGGCAAAACATTTTTTGGAGAGAAAAACTTTGTTAATTGTAGATAATTAATGCTCAGGCTAATAGACCCTAATGTTTAAAGACAATGCAAAACACAGAAAAAAATAAAAATCCCTGGACAACTTTGTCGGAGGAGGTTAAGTACGACAATAAATGGATTACTGTCACTGAGCATCAAGTTATTAATCCTGGCGGAGGAAAAGGTATTTATGGCAAGGTCCATTTTAAGAATAAGGCAATAGGTGTAATACCGCTTGATCAGGATTTAAACACCTGGCTGGTAGGACAATTTCGGTATACTTTAAACGAGTGGCATTGGGAAATTCCAGAAGGAGGAGGCCCGATGGATCAAACGCCACTTGCATCAGCACAGCGAGAACTGCAAGAAGAAACTGGATTAAAAGCAAACAAATGGACGCAAATTATAAGGCTGCATACTTCCAATTCTGTAACTGATGAAGAGGGCTTTGTCTTCTTGGCAGAAGATCTTGAAGTAGGGGAGAGCAAGCTCGAAGAAAGTGAAGCAGACCTTAAAGTATGGAAGCTACCATTTAAGGAAGCGCTGCAAATGGTGCTCGTTGGAGAAATCACCGATAGCATGAGCGTTATGGGACTGTTAAAAGTTGCAAGGATGAAAGGAGTGTAAATGTATTGGTTAGTATCTTTAAAAAGCAGTTATTTAACTTAAGGATAATTTTATAAAAACTTTAACACTATCTCTCGCACCGTATTCACGTTTCGAAGATTTGAAATATAACTAGCATATGATTTGAAAAGATTCGTGCACCATTGTGTCTACTCTTTTCAATAATTACGACATTATTTCATAACTTTTCGAAAACGTATTATGCCAACTGCCCCACGTCCTGTACGGTATTCTCAAACTACGATCACAGAATTAATGATTCCATCTTACGCCAATTTTGGAGGAAAGATCCATGGTGGCATTCTGCTTTCTCTGATGGATAAAGTAGCCTATGCTTGTTCCAGTAAACATGCAGGTACTTATTGTGTTACGGTCTCTGTTGATTCAGTAGAATTTCTTCAGCCTGTTGAAGTGGGTGAGTTAGTGTCAATGCACGCTTCTGTTAACTATGTCGGACGCAGCTCATTAATTGTAGGCATAAGGGTTGAAGCCCAAAACGTGCGAACAGGAACAATCAAACATACCAACTCTTCTTATTTTACAATGGTTGCAAAAGGCGATGACGAGAAACCAACACAGGTTCCTGAACTAATCTTACAAACTAAAGAAGAGATAAAGCGATTTATAGAAGCAATGAGAATGAAGGAGATCAAACAAGTAGTAAAAGAAAAAATGAATGATGCGCGGTCTCAGATAGAGGTGAACTCAGCTCACGAAGTTCTCAAAAATGAAAGATGTATTGTCGAATATTCTTATGCGGCTCAATAGAAAAACAATGAAGACATTAAAATTTATAATCTGCTTCATGTTGCTCGTGGAGACTTCGTTTGCTCAGCTTCCTGTAATTCTATCCCAAAGAGCAATTGTTATTGATGAAATTCTGGAAGACCGTTTAAGAAATGTGTTGCCCAATCTTATGCGGAGAGAAGGCTTGGATATGTGGGTTGTGATCTCGCGAGAGTACAATGAAGATCCGGTAATAGAAACCTTGCTTCCTGCCACCTGGATGGCAGCACGAAGAACAACCATGCTGGTGGTTTTCGATCAGGGTGAGGGCAAAGAATTTGAATATCTCGCAGTTTCCAGATATGATGTAGGAAAAATTTTCAAGCGATCCTGGGATCCAGATCATCAGCCAGACCAGTGGGTACAGCTTGCTAAACTAATTGAAGAAAGAAAGCCAAAAAAAATTGCAGTAAACCGTTCTGAGCACTACGGATTAGCCGATGGTATCAGTGCAACGGATTATGATAATTTGAAGCGAGCTCTGCCGAAGAAGGAATCAGAGCGCGTTGTTTCTGGAGAAAGACTTGCAATTGCATGGCTGGAAACCAGGAGCGATCGTGAAGTAGTGATTTACAAACAGATCTGCAGAATTGCACATGAAATTATTCAGGAAGGATTTTCAGGGAAGGTAATACAACCTGGTGTAACAACGACTGACGATGTCGTGTGGTGGTATCGCGAAAGAATAAAAGAATTAAAGCTTGATACATGGTTTCAGCCATCAGTATCGATACAAAGAAATGAATCGGATATAATTTTTACAAAGAAGCCGCAGCCGGTAGTATCTTGCCTGGCGATCTTTTACATGTCGATTTTGGAATTTCATATTTGCGACTCAACACTGATACGCAACAGCACGCTTACATTCTTAAGTCCCATGAAAAGGATGCACCGGAATTTTTAAAGGAAGCTTTGAAACATGGCAACCAATTGCAGGATATTCTGACCAAAAATTTTGCCGTAGGAAAAACAGGTAACCAGGTTTTATTGGAAAGCAGAAAACAAGCTATCGACCAAGGTCTGAAGCCATCGATCTACACACATCCCATCGGTTTTCACGGGCACGCAGCCGGCCCAACGATAGGTTTGTGGGACATGCAGAATGGTGTTCCACACAACGGAGAGTATCCGCTGTTCTACAACACTGCTTATTCGATAGAACTAAATGTGACAGAGTATGTTGCGGAATGGAAAAAGGAAATTCAAATAAAACTGGAGGAAGATGGTTATTTTACTGAAAGTGGTTTCAGCTACATTGATGGAAGACAAATGGAATTAATTGTTATCCCAAAAGTGAGTAACGTCAATAAATAATTCTAAAGGATTAATTTTTATACAATGAGAATCCTTAGATTTCTTTATACCGCTTACGGAGTTGTAATTTTTTTTCTACTCTTCGCCATCCTTCTGCCGATACTGCTTATTCCTGTTTGCATTCCATCACAGCATCATCTGGTCGGGGTGTGCAACAGATGGTGGGCACGGCTCATGCTTTTCTTTATCGCCATTCCTTATAAGCTCTCTTACGAGGAGAAGTTAGACAAACACAAACAATATATTTTTTGCGCGAATCATTTTTCTTATATGGATATTGCTTCTACAGCTTTGAACCATCACAATACAATTTTTGTAGGTAAGAGCGAAGTAGCACGCGTTCCCATTTTTGGTTTCATGTATAGGAAACTTCACATTACGGTAGATCGCTCAAAACTAAAAAGCCGGTATTCCACATTGCTAAAAACGAAACAAGCACTTGACGAGGGAAAAAGTCTTGTAATTTTTCCAGAAGGAGGAATCATTACAAAAGGAGGACCTTCCATGGGAACATTTAAAGATGGTGCTTTCAGGGTTTCGATTGAAAAACAAATTCCTATTGTGCCCGTCACCATTCCATTTAATTGGATAATTTTGCCACCCGATGTGTTTTTATTAAAATGGAAACCGATGAAGGCCGTGTTTCACAAACCCATAGATCCATCAAAGTATACCATTAATGACATTGCAAAGTATCGGGAATTAGTGCGTTCTATTATTCAGGAAGAATTAACACGACAGTTGCAGCATGAAAATTGACCGACAAGTACTAGATAAAATTGCACATCTTGCCCGACTTGAGTTTGATGAGAAGGATGCTGAAAAGATGATGCAAGACATGACCGCTATTGTTGATTGGGTGGAAAAACTTAAGGAGGTTGATACTACAGGAGTTGAACCGTTGACTACAATGAGTCATGAAGTTAATATGCTGCGTGAAGATGAAGTTAAACCACATCTGCCGCACGATCTTGCGTTGAAGAACGCTCCAAAAAAAGATCAGGATTATTTTCGTGTGCCTAAAGTATTAGAGTAATTTTTCGTCCTTGAAATCCATTCATAAATTTTTCCATTGGTTGTACATTGTCTGGGTGGGCACCGTGTTTTCGGTGTCCATGATCATCCTTCTTCCGGGCATTGTAATACCTTTCTTTTTTGGCATTCGTTTTGGAATCGTTGGTTATTTTTTTCTATATGTGTGGAGCTGGATTTTTAGTAAGCTCACCTTCATTCGGTATAAATTTTATGGTCGAGAGAATTTTAAAAAAGGTGCTGCCTACATTTATGTCAGTAACCATACTTCTTTTCTTGATATTCCTGGTATTAGAATGATTATTCCAGGGCAGTTCAGACCGCTGGCAAAAAAAGAACTTCTTAAAATTCCGGTTTTTGGTTGGATAGCTCAAGCTGCAACTATCATTGTTGACAGAACCAGTCAAGAGAGCAGGCGAAAAAGTATTGACATCCTAAAACAACTCCTGAAAAAAGGAATCTCAGTTTTGATTTTTGTGGAAGGAACACAGAATCGATCAAAAGAAATTCTACAACCGTTTCATGACGGTGCGTTCAGAATAGCTGTAGATACCCAACAACCTTTACTACCCATGGTTGTGATTGGTGCCGGAAAACTAATGCCCCCAGGAACAATTAATCTTCGGCCTGGACTTATTAGAATTTATGTTGGAGAAGAAATTTCAACTTTGGGATTAAAACCTGCAGACGTTGCTCAGTTGAAAGAAAGAACCTTCTTAATCATGGAGAACATGATTAAGAAGAATCTTTAGTAATTTAACTCCATGAAAAAATCAATCACGACTAAGCAATACTTTCTTACGCTTAATCTCACTTACTATCTCCAGGCACTTTCAGTTTTGTTTTTTTCTTTAGTGGTTTACTATTTGCTGACGCAACGCGTTGACGCACCTTCAGGTGATGTAAGAATGTGGAGTTATGTTGTCCCGGCTATTCTTATTTTCAGTCTTGTAATAGCATATTTTATATTTCGATTAATGGTTGGGCGGATCAAGCCGGATATTTCATTAACGAAAAAAATGCCAGTATATGCAAGAGCAGTTTTTGTACGTTCGGCATTGCTCGAGCTACCAGGGTTTCTTGCTGCCATTGCAGCCTATATCACTGCGCAACTTTACTTTGTAGGTGGTTCGATTTTGATCTTTGCGCTCTTCTTTATTCTCAAGCCCACTAAAAACACTATCGCCAACGATTTGAATTTGTCTACAAAGGAAAGAGCGTTATTGGAAAATGATGGGGCTATTATTTCAGAAGTAAACTAGTGTGGTGTCGACGATAAAATGTAGATGTTAGAAGTTGATAATTGAGAAATTCACAATTGCCCGAGAATTTAATCAATGTGTTGTGCGTCAACTTTAAACTTGTAAACCAATACACAGACGATTTATACTGGACAAGACCAGGATCGGTTATTTATAAAGCGGTACGAATACTACTTTTTTTGTTTCAAAAAATTCTTCTTTGAAAAAATCAGAAAGCTCGAAAAGCTGATAAGGTTTTTTTAATTCATTCAGCTCTTCATCCAGGTCGCCCCCTTTCAGATATAAAATGCCATTGTCTAATTCGTGCAATGATTTCTTTTTCACCTTTTGATTAATCCACCCATAAAATTCTTTCAATCTTGTTACCGCTCGGCTCACAATGAAATCATATTCGCCTTTAATCTGCTCCGCCCTAATTTGTTCAGCTTTAATATTTTTCAAGCCAATTCCTTCGGCTACATTACTAACAACAGTAATTTTTTTCCCGATTGAATCAACGAGGTGAAAATTTGTTTCAGGGAAAAGTATGGCAAGTGGTACACCGGGGAAACCACCTCCAGTTCCAACATCAAGTACTTGCGCTCCCGGTTTAAAAGACATCACTTTTGCAATGCCAAGGGAATGAAGTACATGGTTGAGGTAAAGATTTTCTATGTCCTTTCGGGAAACAACGTTTATTTTGTCATTCCATTCGCTGTAAAGTGAATAGAGCTTCGAGAATTGTTCCTGCTGTTTTTTGGTAAGACCAGGAAAATAAGAAAATATTAAATCAGCAGTCTGCACTGGTAATTAAATCAAGTCCCGTTTATTCTTAACCATTTCAAACATTAATTCTCTTGCACGGTGCAATTGAGCTTTTACAGTTCCTAATGGTGCATCAAGTTCAACAGCAATCTCTTCATAAGAGAGCTCGTGGAAGTAGCGTAGCCGAACAAGTTTTTGATATTTTGGAGGAAGCTTATCAACAAACAACTGGATGATTTCAGCTTTTTGTGCTTTAATCGTCTCTTCCTGCGGATCGGGATTTTCGTCTTCTACATCTATTGAAACCGATTGTCCATCATCATCTGTAAAAGAATTTTCAATGCTCAGGGTGTTGAGCTTTTTCTTCCGGATAAAGTCAATGGTGTTATTTGTTGCAATGCGGAATAACCAGGTGCTAAAAGTGAAATCTTTTTTAAACCGATGGAGGCTTTTGAAGGCTTTTGCAAAGGATTCGATCGTAAGGTCTTCAGCATCATCGATGTTTCTGACCATTTTCAGAATCATATGGTAAACTGCTTTCTTATACCGCTGAAGCAGTTTTGCATAGGCTTTATCATCGCCCTGAACGGCTAGATCAATAAGCGCGAAATCCTCAATGGCTTTGTCTGAAAAGTCCTTTTTTAATTCTTCCATCGAACCTTTTTAGTAAATAACGCTACCAGACCCGTGGAAATATAATAAATAGGATATACAAAATCTAAAACAGGGACCATCCATAGATTAAAGGTAAGTCCGGCCTTTTTTACAAGTGCATGCATGCTCCATGCCATTATTAACCACCTGACAACTAACGCAATTATAATGAAATAATAGAAGCTATAAGTCATTGATAATATTAATCCCACAATCAACGTGAGGATCCATGAGAATTTGAACAAAGACAACAGGAATTTATGGCCAAATTTATACCGCTTTCCTACTGCTAAATGTCTTAATTTCTGATAATAGAATGATCTCCAAGTAGTTTTTGCGACTGAAAATACGAGGGAATCGGGTTGAAGCTGAACGCTTGTGTTTTTCCCTGTGCCATGTTGATTCACAAACAAGTCATCATCTCCACCCATTACATGCAGATAATTATTAAACCCTTTCTTTTCTAAGAATAAAGATTTTCGATACGCGAGATTGCGTCCTACCCCCATGTAAGGATTTCCCATCCATGCAAAAGATAAGTACTGCAGCGCTGTGAGTAATGATTCGAATCGGATAAATAAATTAAGAAAGCCTGGTTTTTGAATGTAAGGCGAGAAACCAAGAACGAACTGCTTGTTCTCGACAAACTGTTCACTCATGCTGGCGATCCAATTATTATTGGCAGGCCTGCAATCGGCATCCGTTAATAAAACCCATTCATTTAAAGCAGCACGAATCCCTAAAGTGAGCGCGTATTTTTTACTATTAACATGATCAGGAGTATCTTTTACATTGACCATTTTAAGTCTTGGATCGTTCTTTGTCTCCTCTAATAAATAATCGTAAGTATTATCGTTGGAGCGATCATTAACGATGATGACTTCAAAAGCAGGATAGTTTTGACTTAGCAGAAGCGGTACTAACGCTTTAAAATTTTCCTCCTCATCATGCCCACAAACAATAATTGAAACAGGAACGTTTGTGGTTGTCTTAATCTGCCGCTTCTTTTTACAAGCGATTAGGAATAAGATAAAATATAAAAGTTGAATGAAGACCGCGGAGGAGAATACAATAACTGGAATAAGCAAGTGAGTGGTGTTTGAGGCCACAAAGATAAGTTTTGGCAGCGATGATTAAAGAAGATTTTTGGTCTGTGGTATAAAAAAACCACGTGTATAACTTTTAGCTCAAAAGAGAGAAATTCACAAAGCCGCTTAGTGTTTTACTACCTGGTAAAATTTAAGTTGCTCGTTGTTGATGCCGAAAAGCAAATTATTGTCAATGGTTAAGATGTCCCTAACATCTCCTTTCAGATTTAGTCCAGATTGACGCTGTGATATACTCCTGAATTTCTTGTTATTGTATTCAATAGCAACTCCATGGCTGGCATCGTGCCTACCAAGAGAAATTCGTGTTTTGGAATTATTGCCTGCAAAGATTAACGTTCTGGATGACTTAGATGTTTTTAAAGCAGCTATTGCATAGACGGGGGCGTATTGAACTTCAATCGGAAGTTCTTTTACTTCATAGCCATTGACCGTGTTTTCCAGGAATACTGTATTTAGGTTATCTACACTTAATAAACTTGCTTCTTTAAGTTGTTTGTCGTTTAGTATTTCATGAATCGTAGCGTTTGCATAAGTTTTATAATCATTGAATTTTTTCTTCATTGGAGGGATCTGCCCATTTAAATCGTCTCTAGCAACTAGCGGAAAGCTCTTGTCGCCAATATAGTGGGTGATGATAGGGTCAATGGATCCGTTCTCATCGAAATCATTAAAGTAGAGTTTAACAGGATGTTGCTTGTCTGTTTTTAATTGAGAGTTAAGGCCATAGTTACCAGCGAGAATATCATTATCTCCATCGCTATCTAAATCTTCAACCAATACTGTGGTCCAAAGCCCGCGTCCAGCATTTTTTAGAGAATCTATTCTGGTAAAAGCATTTTTTCCGCCCAATATTAAACGCAACGGTTGCCATTCTGAGGCTATGATGAGATCACCGAATCCATCTGCATTAATGTCTTTAAATGCAACGTCATTAACAATGCCTAAAGAGGACAAATCAATATTGAAAGGAGCATCGGAGAAATTGCCATTACCATCATTTAATAGGATCGTGCTTTTCTCGTTGAGAGGAAAATTTTGAGGTTTTACATGTCCGCCAATAAATACATCAACATCCCCGTCACTATCAAAATCTCCAGCAGTAATTGAACTTTTATTGATAAGATTTTTGGGAGCGCTCGTAGTGGAAGCACTGAATAATCCTTTACCATTATTTAAGTATAATCGATCGCGAAAGAGTGGCGAGTTTGTCTCAAGCTCGTAGCCACCACTGACAAGGTAAAGATCGAGGTCACCATCGTTATCAGCATCAAAAAAAGTAGCATCGTTGTTGAGGTATGCGGAATCTATTTCAATAGAAGGATTATGAAGTATGCCAAATGTTTTATCGCTCTTTTGAATAAAAATTTTTGAAGGTTGGTTTCGCCCGCCACTAATGAAAAAGTCGGCGAGACCATCGCTGTTGATATCACCCTTGGCCATGCAGGGACCGCGTTGACTGTAATAATGTGGTATTAAAAATTGTTTTAAAAAATCGTTTTCATCTTTTTGTTTATGGATGAAATTAATGCTGCCCATTTCTAGGGTAATTGAATTTTGAGCGTGAGGTATTGGAGTTAAGGCCTTTATATGGTCTTTCTGATTGATGTTTAAAGTCGTGTTCACAGCTACATTTCTTAAGACTAGAAAAGTTTGATCAGGCCAGACAATTCTAATGGAATCAAGTTTTTTAGTGGTATTACCTAAGCCAAGGTGAAGTGTAAAGTCACTCGAAGACTGAAATCCTCTTACTGGACTTTGTTCAATAAAAAATTTATTATTTCCCTTATAAGCAAATATTTTAGTGCCAATAGCAAAGGCATTTTCTTTAATTCCTTTGAGCTTAAATTTTATATAATTATTTTTTAGGACTTTATCAGCGTTGTTTCTGTAAATGCCTGCAAAATCTTCTGTGTTATTTGTGATTAAGTCAAGATCGCCATCACTATCCAAATCAGCATAAGCAGAACCATGAGAATACGTATTATGGTCAAGTCCCCATTCATTCACTTTATTTTCAAAAGTATCATTCCCATTATTTTTAAAGATGTAGTTGGGTAGGTTAATGCCTTGCATATGGGAGATATAATCGGAAACATTCAATGCATCACCTCCTTTTTGAAGTCTAATAGATTGATTCATTGAGTAGATGATAAATTCTATGTCGGTATTATCTCTTTTATACCCGTTAGTGATGAATATGTCTTTTAAGCCATCATTATCAAGGTCAGCAATTAGTGGTGACCAACTCCAATCTGTATTTGAAACGCCAGCCAGTTGACCGATCTCACTGAATGTTCCATCTCCATTATTTTTTTGCAAGGAGTTCTTCATGTATTGATGAAACATCCCTTGCTTAAACAAAAAATTATATTGTGTATAGTTATCTCCGCCAGAATGCATTTTTTGTGCAGCATTACTTTCCGGTAACATATCAAGTATTAAAATGTCAGAGAGCAAATCATTATTATAATCTGCTACATCAACCCCCATAGCATATAAGGAAGTATGATCAAAGATTTTGCTAATACTTTCCGTAAAAGTCCCATCGCGATTATTTATGTAATAATGGTCTGGTTCTTTGAAGTCATTTGTTATAAAGACATCCGGCCATCCATCCTGATTAATGTCAGAGGTGCTGACGCCCAGGCTAAAGGTTAAAACATTAGATTTTATTCCTGCTGCTTGTGAAACATCAATAAATTTACCGTTATCATTTCTCAATAATTTATTTTTAAAAACGCTATCCGCCTGCTGATTTTTTAATTGGGCATATTCGATTTGCCCTTGCGCATATTGAGGTAAAGACTGATTTATAATTATAACATCCAAGTCATTGTCAAGGTCATAATCGAAAAATGAAGCTTGGGTTGAATAACCCATGTCGTCAAGGCCATACTTCGCTGCACTTTCTGTAAACGTTAAATCCTGATTATTAACAAACAGAAGGTTTTTTCTGTAGTGATCATTAGCGAGGCCGGATCTGCAAACGTATATATCGAGCCAGCCATCCTCGTTGATATCAACCATTGTAGCTCCAGTACACCACCCTTCTTTTTCTGCAACGGTTGACTTCGAGGTTATGTCTTCAAATTCAAGATCTCCCTTATTAAAGTATAGTCGGTTCTTTACCATATTGCCTGTAAAGAAAACGTCAGGTAAATTATCGTTGTTTAAATCACCCACTGCAACACCTCCGCCATTGTAGAAATACGGGTAAGTTAGAATATTGAATTTTTCATTGTCTTCTTTCAATAAATTTCTAAAAGTAATTCCTGTTGCAGTTTCTGGTAGCCTTGTAAATAGTGTACGATCTTCATCAGCGGTGCATGAACACGCGACAATAAATATCACTAAAATTAAAAATGAGGTACGATAACGATACATCGTCTTAAAATTGATTATAAAAATAAAGGGTAGTTTTCTCTACCCTTTATTTTAAACTAAATATTCAAGAATAAAAACCATTTCTAATCAATATCCCACCAGAGAGAAGTCCCTCCCGTATCGGCACCACTAAGTAAAGTAACAGCTCCTGCAACACCTGAAGGATTTGTTGATTTTTCACCAGAGGCGAATTTAATACGTTTAATAAACGCTTCACTCGAAATTTCTCCACCGCTATTGTTTACAACAACTGGAAAAAGTTTTGGGTAACCTGTTCTTCTGAATTCACTCCATGCTTCCTGTCCATCAGGATACATTGCGATCCATTTTTGAGTGATGATTTTTTGAAGTTTAGTTTCAAAAGGAGCACCATTATCCCACTTTACTGTTACTGAATTAAGATAGGGAGAACCCGCGAGTACATCGTTTTGATGGCTGATTTTCGAGACAGGATCTAGATACGGCATTGCTGTTTTTGTATCATCAGTAACGTAAGCATCAAAACCTCCTGCACCATATTGGTCGAAAGAAAGCTTTATACCTTGTTCGTAATTTGTTTTTGAATCACCTGCGCCTGACCAACCTCTTATTGAAGCTTCTGCTTTCAAGAGGGCAACTTCGGAAGCAGTCATAAGTTGAATCATATTAGGAAAAGTAACCAACGATGAGTAAATGACATATCTTGATTTTGCATCAATATCAACGCCACCTCTTATGCCTTTGATCTTGCCCTGAAGACCAAGTGTATCGGCTGAAACAGGCACGGCATATTTCTCTAACCGAGGGTCCTCATAGCCACCAAGAATTGATTCAATAGGTGCTCCTAATCTGATATCTCCCCAACTATTGTTGATTACATTTAACGGGTGGGTTGTGGGAGTCTGGATATTAAAATTATCAGTGTTTGAAGTTAATAGACCTAACGGATGGTTTAGTGATTTTTCACCTTCTAGTTTTGCCTTGGCAGGGTTAACTTTCGCGATTCTTATGGCTAGTCTTAAACGTAAAGAATTGGCAAATTTTACCCATTTGGTATAACTTCCATTATAAACAATGTCAAATCTTCTAAAGGGAAGTGCACTGAGGTTTGCTTCATTGTTGGCATAAGGAGTCAATAGCGTAATGGCTTCATCAAGTTCAGTAAAGAATGCATTATAAACATCTTCTTGAGAATCATACGAAACGCTCCCATCTGGATTAGGGACACCAAATTTGCTGTAGATAATTGGGCCGTAAATATCTGTAACCCTATGCATACCTGCTACTTTCAGGATAAGTGCCCAAGAATAGAAATCAGGATAATCCTCTTTCGTAGTTGCCACAAGATTGGCAACAGGTTTCATCACCATATCATAACCGTCTGACCACGGGAAACCATTCCAGCCATCCACGAGGGCATACGTTTGGTTGTTCACATTTCCTACGAAAGGCGTTGGCGATGCCATATAGCCGGAGTAGAGGTCTGCAATAAGATTTTGTTGAAGCTGTGTGTTCCAGGCAGGATCATTTACATACAGGCTCAGCTGAATCTGTTTGAATGGTAAACCAACATTGTTGAAATCCTGCGTTAGTGATTCTTTCGTAATCCCATATGGGTCTTCGTTGAATTCTTCGAACTTATCTGTACAACTGGAAAGTAAAGAAGCCGCCAGTACCGGAATTATATATAATGACCTTATTAGGTTCTTGTGTTTCATAATTCAGAATTTATAATAATTAAAAGCCTATTTTAAGATTAGCACCAATGCTTCGCGTAGTTGGTAGACCAAATACATCAATGCCTTGCAGGTTGTTGCCTGTGCTCATTGTAATCTCTGGATCAAACGGTGCTTTCCTTGAGATGAAAAAGAGATTTCTTCCAACCAATGCGATGCTGATATTCCTGATGCCTTTTATAGATACAGGTAGCGTATAGCCGATATTCAGTTCTCTTAATCTAACATTGGTTGCATCATAAACATATTCACTTGCAACACCAGTACGGTTACCAATAGCAGTGTAATATTTTTGTGCATCAATTTTTCCTTCGAAAGCAGAGCCATCTTCATTCACCGCTTCAATATCGACACCACCATTATCGCGAGCTTCAGCAGAAGCTTCACTATAACCGTAATAATCCAGGTAAGCTTGTGTTAAACTGAGCACTTTTCCACCAAATCGTCCATCAATAAGAAATGACACACTGATCTTATTGAAATCAATTGTGTTGTTCCATCCCAAAGAAAATTTAGGCATTGGATTACCGACATAATCAGCCTTAGTTCCTGATACACCTTCAGTAACTGGAACACCTGCACTATTTACAATCACTCTTCCTTGATCATCTTTTTTCAGAATCCTGTTTCCATAAATATCTCCCCAACTTCCACCTTCGTGAATAAAAAGGCCATAAATATTTGATCCGAAATCTGATAGTACTTGCCAATTATCTTTTGTGAGACCATTAGCATCGTCAGTCATTTCAAGAACTGTATTCCTGTTCATTGTATAGTTCAGCGTTGTTGTCCATGTTAAAGAGGATGTTTTAACAGGAGTTGCATTTAAGGACAGCTCTATACCTTTATTCTGAATGTTTCCTAGATTCCAATACCATGTCGAAAACCTGGAGCTTGCACCCGGGCTGGCAGCTGATGTGATAAATTGATTTTTATTATTGTTAATGTAATAAGTAAAATCAACACCTATCCGATCTTCTAGTAGTCGTACCTCAGCTCCAACTTCGAATGATCTATTATCTTCAGGTACAAGTTCTATGTTTGGATTTGGACCTAATACATATTGATCTATTCCTGTACGCGTGCCATTGATGTTATAAAAACGAGGGTTGGTAATATAAGAAGGAACATCATTTCCAACTTTAGCATACGAAGCCCTTACTTTCGCAAAACTAATTGCTTCGGGAATAGTAAACATTTCATTCAACACAGCATTTACCCCTGCTGAATAATAAAAATATCCTTTGTCTACGGTTGATGTGTATGCAAATGCAGACGACCAGTCATTGCGTACGGTTACATCAAAAAATAGATTGTCATTAATACCAAGTTGAGCACTTGCGAAAACAGCTTGCAGTTGTTTGCGATTAAGAGTTTGAGTAATTCTTTCAGCTGATGGTAAAATATTAGCTATGGAAAATTCATTAGGCAGAAATAATCCGTAAGTATCCGTTGGACTTGTATCGATATTCAATCTTTCATTCCCTTTAATGTCCTGGATACTTGTTCCAAGCGTTCCAGAAAAACTTAATGATTCTGAAAGTTCTTTGTTCGCCAGTAATAAAAGATCGCCATACAGTTGCGTGTTAAACTCCTGATCAAGCGTGTATCTTCCATTCGGTGCGGCAAATACACCCTGAGTACCTGCATAAGATTTAAGTTCATACTTGTCGAATGACTTATCAAACCTGCCTCTTGCCTGTATGCTTAACCAATCGAGTATATTATACTTTAATAACAAAGAACCAAAAACGCGGTCTTTTCTGTCATCTCTTAAGTTTTTATAAAGTCCCCAATATGGATTTTGTTGATCATCATCGCCTGACAGTCCTTCATCAAAATTTATATTCCACCAGTTTTGCATAAACATATTTCTGGTAGATGAAAAGTACTGGTAATTTGTTTTGTACTCATTGAAATCCAAGCCACGAGGAAAAAGGTATAGTCCTGTAAGTGGATTATTATAAATACCTGAAACCGGTCTGTTATTGGCTTTTTGCGTAACTAGGTTGATAGAACCATCTACATTCAATTTATCATGCAGGAACTTAGCGGTTTCGCGAAAGTTGAGTGTATGTCTGTCGAACTTACTAGTGGGCGAGATTCCTTTGTTTGTTGTGTTTGAATAGGAAAGATAAGTTTGCGCTGTTTCTGTTCCGCCACTAAAGGAGATCGAATTAGTCCAAGTGGTTCCGTTCTGCCAGAAATCTTTTACATGATTCGGAGCATTTACTACACCGCCCCAGCTGTCTCTCGTGCCGGAAGCAGTTTGACCATATTTGAATTGAAGTTCCGGCTCTACCAGTACTTGTTCCGTTGTTATGTTAGACGAGAAGTCAATCTTGGCCTGTCCCGCTTTTCCTTTTTTTGTGGTAATCAGAATGACACCATTTGCTGCCTGGCTACCATAAAGTGCAGCCGCTGATGCTCCTTTTAGAACAGTGATAGTTTCAATATCATCCGGGTTAATGTTGGAGATAGCATCACCAGCATCGCGGGCTGAAGTACCCGAGCCACTAGAACCACCCCAAATATCGGATGGCTGTGGAAGTGAAGGGCTCATCATTGGAACACCATCTACTACATATAAAGCTTGATTGTTTACGGTGGACTTATTGCCTCTTAAAACAACGCGGGTAGATCCGCCAGGACCATTTGCTCGGTTAATGGTTAAACCTGCTACCCTTCCATTTAAGGAATTGATAAGGTTAGGATCTCTTGCAACTGTTAGTTGCTCTCCACCTATCTGTTGTACTGCATAAGTCAGCGTCTTTGTCTCTCTCTCAATACCGAGAGCAGTTACAACTACTTCACCTAGTTGTGTAATGTCTTCCTTTAATTGTACATCAAGCGTAGTGCGATTGTCTGTTGCAACTTCCTGGGTGGTAAATCCAATAAAAGAGAACACAAGAACAGCGGTAGGGCTGGCAGAATTGATGCTAAATCTACCTTCAACATCTGTGGTGGTTCCCACAGAGGTTCCTTTCACAAAGACCGAAACGCCGGGTAGGGCGCTGCCTCCTGCGCTGTCGGTTACTCTACCCGTGACGGTTTGCGCGAACGCTGGGGCACTTGCTAACAGCAAGACAAAGAGTTTAAGTAAACATTTTTTCATTCTTACAATAGGTTTAGGATTTATGTACTGCAGCGAGCCTTGAAGCGAATTTTATACTGCTTTTTGACTCGGTGTTGGGTAAATCTACCAGGAAGAATTAAAAAACAAAAGAAAAATTTGCATTTGTGTGCGCACACACTACATTTGTGTGCGATAACATCAGGGAATAACGTTTTCGCAAGCGATTGATGTATTAAAAAAAATTGTTTTTTTTATGATACTTATGAACACAAAAAGCATCCGTATAAAGGATATCGCCCTGCTCGCTGGAGTATCAGTTGGTACTGTAGACAGGGTGCTTCACAGCAGAGGACGAGTGTCTGAAGATGCCTTAAAGAAAGTTGTGAGTGTACTTGAGCAGATTGATTACAAGCCAAATCTCATTGCGCGTACACTTGGTTCCAATAAGACTTACAGAATTGCGGCTCTTATTCCTAATCCTGAACAAGATCCATATTGGGCATCATCAAAGTCAGGTATAAGTCAGGCCGAGGCGGAATGGCTTCGGTATGGCGTGAAGGTTGAGCCGTACTTCTTCAATTTATACAATAAGAATTCTTTTAAAGAAGTAGCGCAGTCGGTAAGTGAGTCGAAGCCGGACGGCATTTTGGTAGCCCCGATTTTTTATCATGAAACGCTACCTTTCTTTCAAGAATTGAGAACACAAGATATCCCTTACGTATTATTTAATACGAACATTCCGGAAGCAGATGCGATAAGTTTTATCGGTCAGAATTTATATCAAAGTGGTAAAGTTGGTGCGGAATTAATGCACCTTTCACAGGAAGAGAAATCAGGTGTGCTAACAGTTCTTCACATTAATGAAGATTTAGGAAACTCCGTCCATCTTGCGGAAAAGGAAAAAGGATTCAGAGAGTATTTTGAAAAGAGAAATGATAAAAATTTCGAGATACAAACTTTAAATCTTTACGATCCTTCTACTATCGAAGAACAGTTAGAGCAGCATTTGTCTGCAAATCCTGTTAAAGGGATTTTTGTTTCAACTTCCAAAGGCACTTCTCTCATTGCTTCAATACTAGAAAAGTATAACCGGAGAAACGTAAGGCTGGTAGGGTATGATATGCTTCAGGAAAATATCAGGTTTATGAAGAAGGGTATTATCGATTTCCTCATCAATCAGAATCCAAAAAGACAAACTTTTTTAGGAATCAGCCACCTGGTCGGACATTTAATACTTAAAAAAGAAGCACCGCAGCAAGAGTTACTTCCGCTCGAGATCATCAGCCAGGAGAATCTTGAGTCTTACCTAAATTCTGAAATTCATTAGAAACCGTTCTCATATTACAAGGAACGCGGAATTCTGGACAGAGAACGGTATTTTTGCGCTCTTATGAAATTTATGCTTGTCGCCAAAGATCAACAATCATCAGCTCGTGCCGGGTTCTTGCAAACAGATCATGGTGCTATAGAAACTCCGATTTTTATGCCTGTGGGTACTGCAGGGTCTGTAAAAGCAGTTCATCAACGTGAATTAGAACAGGATATTCAAGCTCAAATAATTCTTGGTAACACCTATCATTTGTACTTAAGACCTGGTGTTGAGTTACTCGAAAGAGCAGGAGGACTTCACAAATTTAATGGATGGCAGAAACCTATTCTTACAGATAGCGGAGGTTATCAGGTATATTCATTATCTGAAAACAGAAAAATAGCTGATGAGGGCGTTACGTTTAAATCGCATATTGATGGCTCACGTCATCATTTCACGCCAGAATCTGTAATGGATATTCAAAGGACCATCGGAGCCGACATCATCATGGCTTTCGATGAATGTACTCCTTATCCATGTGAATACGATTACGCAAAAACGTCCATGGCATTAACACATCAATGGCTGAAGCGCTGCGTGTCACGAATTGATTCAACTTCTCCAAAGTATGGTTATGAACAAGCACTTTTTCCCATCGTTCAGGGAAGCGTGTATAAGGATCTTCGAGAACAGTCGGCTGAATTTATTGCTTCTCAAAATCAATTCGGAAATGCAATAGGAGGGTTATCTGTCGGTGAGCCACACGAGGATATGTACGCTATGACAAGTCTTGTTTGCAGTATACTGCCCTCTGATAAACCACGCTACCTGATGGGTGTTGGTACGCCTGAGAATATTCTTGAATGCATTGCACTAGGTGTGGATATGTTTGATTGTGTGATGCCGACCCGAAATGCGCGAAATGGAATGCTCTTTACGACTGAAGGAATAATTAATATCAGGAACGAAAAATGGAAAGATGACCTTTCTTCTATTGATAGTGCCTTAGGGGGGTATGCCGGTACTTTTTACAGCAAAGCCTACCTTCGCCACCTGATCATGAATAAAGAAATATTAGGCGCACAAATTGCTACCCTTCAAAACCTTACATTTTACTTGTGGTTGGTAAAAGAGGCGCGTGTACAAATTAAACTAGGCACTTTTACCAGCTGGAAAAATACGATGGTAAAAAAGGTATCACAAAGATTATAAAAGGTTAACCTGTTCTTCTATTATGAAGCTTCTGGATAAATACATTTTAAAGCAGTTTCTCAGCACATTTTTCTTTGTTGTTGTGATTTTGCTTGCGGTTATAACAGTTATCGATATGACCGACAAAATGGACAAGTTTGCCAAGGCAGACCTGACAGCAGGTGATATTCTTGGTTACTACGCAGATTACCTTCCGTGGATCGGGAGCTTGGTTACTCCTATTACCATTTTTATTGCCACAGTTTATGTTTGCGCTCGCATGGCGGGCCGGACTGAGATCATAGCAATTCTTAGCGCGGGTATCAGTTTCCGGAGAATGCTTGCACCTTATTTTTTTGGCGCTTTTGTAGTAGCTGCTATTAGTTTTGTATTAAGTGGATGGGTTATACCAAACTCAAACAAATCGAAGCTTGCTTTTGAAGTTCAATACCTAAAAGGTAAATTTTATTACGACAAGAGAAATATTCATATACAGGTAGCGCCCGATATTTATCTCTATCTCCAGAGTTATAACAACACAACCAATACGGGTTATCATTTTTCACTAGAACGGTTTGAAAACAAAAAGCTGGTAGAAAAACTTACCGCGAATCGAATTGAATGGGATTCAACGATACAAAAATGGCACGTAAGAGATTACAAGATAAAAACTGTTGATCGCATTTTTGAAACCGCGGGACAGGTTAAACGTCCAGATCAACTTAAATCAATTGAGAAGGCAGGAGCTTCATTGGATACGGCTTTAGTAATTCATCCGAAAGAGTTTGAAAGCGATTACCGGAAATATGATGGGATGACTCTCAACGAGCTGAATGACTATATTGTAACACTTCAGGAAAGAGGATCAGCAGGAGTTGAGTCATACCAAGTCGAGAAGTACACACGGTTTGCCTATCCGGTGACCATATTCATTCTGGTTTTTATGGGTGTAATTGTAGCGTCAAGAAAAAGCAGGGGAGGAACAGGAGTTCAAATTTCCGTTGGTTTTGCACTTTCATTCATTTTCATTTTGTTCTTTACTTTATTCAGAACTTTTGCTGAGAACGGGCAATGGCCACCTCAAATTTCTGTTTGGATTCCTAACATTGTTTTTGGAATTATTGCGCTGGTGATGTATAAATATGTACCACGTTAATGGCTTCACAAGGCGATTACCTTAAACTCCATTTTATTGTTTTCTTATGGGGGTTTTCCGCAATTCTGGGAAAGCTTGTTGCAATTCCTGCCGTAGAAATGGTTCTATTTCGCTCAATACTTGCTGCAGCGGGTATGGCAGCAGTTATTTTTTTCACGAAAGGTAATTTCAAAGTAGATAAATCAAATTTTATAAAACTGATACTGATTGGTTTTGTTGTGTCTTCTCATTGGATTGCATTCTTTGGTTCGGCAAGAGTTTCCAATGTTTCGGTTAGCCTTGTTGGTTTCGCTACAAATTCTTTATGGGCAGCTATTCTCGAACCCTGGTTTAATAAAACTAAAATGAAAAAGTACGAGGTTGTGCTTGGCCTAGTCGTGCTCGTAGGGTTGTATATAATTTTCTCTTTCGACTTCCAGTATCGGTTAGGGTTAGCAATTGGTGTGTTTGCCGGATTTACTTCCGCACTTTTTTCTGTATTTAATTCAAAAATGGTAAAGACGATTGCGCCACGTACCATTACTTTTTATGAGATGATCGGTGTGTTTATCGGTACAGCGCTTTTCCTACCCTTGTATCAGCAAACCTGGGCAGTAGATCATCAACTTCAGTTGATGCCAGGGATGTTGGATTGGATCTGGATTGCAATACTTGCAGGTGTTTGTTCTGTTTATGCGTACACCGTTGCCGTTGAATTAATGAAAAGAATTTCGGTTTTTATGATTCAACTTACCCTAAATCTCGAACCCGTTTATGGAATTATTATGGCAGTTATCATTTTCGGTGAAAAAGAAAAGATGACAACTAATTTCTATGTAGGCACATTAGTCATCATGAGTGCAGTTATCATTTATCCATTAATAAAGCGAAGATTTGATCGTACAATTGTCCCAATTGATTAAGATAATTCACCTGACCATTGTGTCATTCCCTTAAACTTGTCCGAAACATTAGCGGGCTGACTAAAAATTCCAAAAACAGTAGATCCGGAACCACTCATGCTAGTATACACTGCACCTGAATCGTAAAGCGTCTGCTTTATCATGGCAATGAGTGGATATTTTCTAAACACACTTTGTTCAAAATCATTTTGCACGGATTCTTTCCAAGAGGAAACTGGAGTGTCCTCAAGTACATTTTTCAAATCCTTTTCAGGAACGACAGGAACTACGTTAGAATAAGCATCAGCGGTAGAAACATGTAAATCAGGTTTGATCAAAACAAGAAATTTTCCTTTTAGCGATAGTGAAATGTCGTAAAGAACGTCTCCCCTTTCTGTTCCTAATTTGGGTTGATCTTGCAGGAAAAATGAACAATCACTACCAATTTTAGTTGCGTACACTTGAAGTTGTGAAAACGAAAGATTGAGCTTAAAGATATCGTTCAATAACCTTAAAGTATAGGCAGCATCAGATGAGCCGCCACCCAAACCCGCACCTGTTGGAATAACTTTATGCAAATGAAGCTTTACAGGACTAATTCCAAAGTCGGCCTTGAGAATATTAAATGCTTTAATACACAAATTATCTTCTTCTTTTCCAGGGATAACGGTACCGCTGCTGCTAAATGAAAATGCACTGGAGGGAATGATTTCAAGAATATCGGTCCAGGGTACAGGATAAAAACAAGTAATGATGTTGTGATAACCATCAGCACGTTTGCTTACAATGTTAAGACCTAGATTAATTTTACAAGGTGGGAAAGCAATCATTGCTGCGAAAGTCGGCTAAAAGGGAGATTGCAATTTTAATTAATCAGAAACGCTTATCGCCTTCGTGTCTTAGTGGCAAAACAACAGGCCACGAAGACACAAAGGCACTAAGTGTTATTTTGTTAGTCTATCAATCAAATCTTGCGTAATGCCAGTGGTTGAGAAACCTCCATCGTGCATTAAGTTTTGCATTGTTACCATACGTGTTAAGTCAGAGAACATAACAACAATATAATTCGCACAGTCTTCAGCGGTTGCATTACCTAAAGGAGACATCATGTTAGCGTAGTCATAAAACACATCGAAACCTGCAATACCAGCACCTGCAGTAGTTTTAGTAGGCGATTGCGAAATTGTATTCACCCTCACCTTCTTCAATTTTCCGAAACGATAGCCATAGCTTCTGGCAATAGATTCAAGTACAGCTTTTGCCTGAGCCATATCCGAATAATCTGGGAAAGTTCTTTGAGCAGCGATGTAAGTGAGCGCCATGATTGAACCCCATTCATTCATCGCATCAGTCTTCTCTGCAGTTTGCAGAACTTTGTGAAATGAAACCCCTGATATATCTAGGGTTTTCAAAAACCAATCATAGTTTAAATCGCCATATGATTTGTCTTTGCGAACATTAGGACTCATACCGATAGAGTGCAACACAAAATCTAATTTACCCCCCAATATCTCTACTGATTTTGTAAAGAGATTTTGAAGATCTGTTTCTGATGTAGCATCCGCAGGTATTATTTCTGCATTACAAATTTTTGCTAATTCATTGATTTTTCCCATGCGCATGGCAATGGGAGCGTTTGTTAGTGTAAATGATCCGCCTTCTTCTTTTACTTTTAATGCTGTTTTCCACGCTATCGAATTTTCGTCTAAAGCGCCAAAAATGATTCCGCGTTTTCCTTTAAGTACATTGTAGGCCATGAATTGTAATTTTTGGATAATTGGCCGGCAAATTATAAAATTCAACTGATCAAATAAAACAGAGGTGCCGATCCGTCATTCAGAAAAAGGACTTCAAACAAATAATAGGGTCGATTCCACAGTATGCCAGGAAAATTGTCAAAATTCGCGGTTCATTATTGCGATAGCACTTTGTATGAAAGTAAAAAGAAGGGAACAGCCCATTGGTATTTTCGATAGCGGCATTGGCGGCTTAACGGTGGCACATGCCATTAAGAAACTATTACCACAGGAGCACATGATCTATTTTGGTGACACTGCTCATTTGCCTTACGGTGATAAGTCCGAAGCTGCCATACAGGCTTACTCGATCAGGATTGCTGACATCCTTCTTCAAAAAGGATGTAAGGTAATTGTGATTGCATGCAACTCAGCAAGTTCAGCAGCTTATGAATTACTTCAGGAATATGTCAATCGAAATACACATATCATCAATGTAATTGATCCGATGGTGAGCCTTGTTACAAAACAATTTAATAATAAACAGATCGGTCTTATTGGAACGAAGCGGACTGTTCAATCTGGTGTTTATTTAAAAAAGATTGAGGAGGCAAACAAAGCATTAACCCTAAAGTCAGTAGCTACGCCCTTGTTGGCGCCTATGATTGAGGAAGGGTTCTTTAATAACCAGATCAGTCATGAAATTATAGCACAATACCTTGCGGATCCGGAACTGCAAAATATAGAAGCTTTGATTCTTGCTTGCACGCACTATCCGCTTATTAAAAAACAGATTGACGAATATTATAATCACAAGATGACAATCCTTGATTCGTCTGAAGTGGTAGCGAAAGCACTGCACGAATATCTGGAAAAAGAAAATTTATTGAACGATGAACAAAACCCAATCGATCATTTTTTGGTATCCGATTATACAGAATCTTTTGAATCTTCTGCAAGACTGTTTTTCCATGAATCTGTTCAGCTGGAAAAACACGGTTTATGGACGTGATGTATGTTTAATAATAAGATCGTGGTGAACAGTTAGGCAAGAATTTGCCATCTTTAATGAGTTTTTTATAAGGCATTGACTACAATTATTTTCTTTCTGCCATTTTTCCTGGCCTACATGGTTTTGGCCGTTTATGCTGAACGTAAAATTTCGGCATTTATACAGGATCGGCTTGGCCCAATGGAAGTTGGTTACTATGGAATGGCGCAGACAGTTGCAGATCTGCTGAAGTTGCTTCAAAAAGAGGATATTGTTCCTACCCAAGCGGATAAAACGTTATTTAAAATTGCCCCAATTATCATTTTTGTATCTGTGTTTGCTGGCTTTTCGGTTTTACCAGTTACCAGTGATTGGGAAGGTGCAAATGTAAATTCTGGATTGTTCTTTTTATTAGCCATTGTTTCAATTGATGTAGTCGGGATACTAATGGCAGGATGGGGCTCCAATAATAAATACAGTTTGTTGGGTGCGATGAGATCTGCGTCCCAAATTATCTCATATGAAATACCTTTGGGTCTGTCAGTGTTATGTATTGTTATCGTATCGCAAACATTGAATCTTCAGGAAATTTCTATTCAACAAGGAATTCGAAATCTCGATCATAAATATTTATTTGATATTCCTTCATTAGGTGTTGATGTAACTTCTATCGGTGGTTTTCTGGCGTGGAATGTTTTTCGTTTTCCATTTTTGTTTATTGTCTGGATAATATTTTTTATAGCATCGCTGGCAGAGTGTAACAGAGCACCCTTTGATTTACCAGAAGCTGAATCAGAAATTGTGGCAGGTTTTCAAACCGAATATTCAGGGTTCAGATGGGCAGTAATTATGATGGCGGAGTATGCAATGATGCTTTTAGTAAGTATATTAGGGGCCATATTATTTTTTGGAAGTTGGAATACACCGTTGCCTAACATTGGTTCACTCACCTTAGCGCAGTGGACAACAGGACAGGCTGGAACAGGGTCTTCATTCGCCTGGGGCATTTTTTGGTTAATGAGTAAGTCATTATTTTTTGTAGCAATACAAATTTGGGTTCGATGGACGTACCCGCGACTTAGGGTAGATCAGTTAATGAATTTGAGCTGGAAGTATCTAACACCCTTCGCGCTATTTTTCGTAATACTATGTGCATTTTGGAAAATTATTTTCATTTGAAAAACGTATTAAAAGTTTTCAGCTTTATTCTACCAATGACTATTTCGGTCGTAGGTTTTGCGCAGACAGCAATAGATAGTTTAAAGAATGAATTGAATAAATCTGATATCCCGGATACAACAAGAGTTGCATTATTAATTTCTCTTTCTCGTGCTTATCAGTATACTGATTATAATAAAAGCAGGGAATATGCTGACCAGGCAGTTAAAATTGCGGAAGAAAACGAACTTAAGAAGGAGAAGTCTCAAGCGTATCAGAACGTAGGAACAGTCTACACCATTAGCGGAGATTATACCAGTGCGTTGAGGTACGACAACATGGCCCTGCAACTCAGCTTATCGCTAACAGACAGTAGTAATATTGCACGGAATTACAATGGCATTGGAAATGACTACTTTGATTTAGGAGAATATGATGAGGCTTATTACTATTTTACACAATGCTATCGAATAGCTCGTGCATGTAAAGACTCTCTACAAATGACCATTTCGCTTCACAATGTCGGAAGGGTGTTTAAAGAACTTGGCCAGTACGACCGTGCTATAAGTCACCTGAAAATCTCTCAGGATTTAAGCCTGAAAATAGGTGATAACGAAGGAATCCCTTATTCACTTGACGAACTTGGGGATGTACAGTTGAGAAAAGGAGAATATGACTCTGCTCTTACTTCCCTGACAAAATCTTTAAGCTTTACACGTAAATTCAATATCAAAGCACTTGAGCCAAGAACGCTCGTCAGGCTTGCAACGATCAGCCTGCATAAAAAAGATTACCAAAAGGCATTGGCTTACTACGACACCACTTATCAGTTGCAAACGAAAACAAGCAATCAGTTCGGTATTGCAGAAGTTGAATTGGGCCGTGGAACTATTTTGATCAATCAGGGAAAGTATGACGAGGCAACGAATTTTATCAATAGAAGCCTTGCCATTGCAAAAAAAATCAATGCAAGAATTTTGGAGATTAAATGCTATAACCAACTCTCTAAATTATGGGAGCTTAAAGGTGAGCACAAGAGATCATTAGAATATTTCAAACAATACAAGCAGTTAGAAGATTCGCTCTTCAGCCAGGACATGCAGGAGAAGTTGTTGAGGGATCAGATCAGGTTTGAAATAGAAGCAAAAGACACACAGATTGCTGCGCTAAGCCGTGATAAAAACGAGACGGAAGACCAGTTAAAAAAACAGGAGTTCATTCGGAATATATTAGTAGTCGTGATGGCGCTCAGTGTAATCCTGCTTGCTACTGTTTACAGAAGTGGGCAACGTAGACGGCAAATCAATACACTTTTGCTTCGTCATCAGGAGGAAATGGAAAAGAGAAGCGAGGAACTCGAACGCCTTAACCAGGTAAAAGACAAGTTCTTCTCTATCATATCGCACGATCTTCGTTCGCCGATTAATGCCCTCTCCGGCTTGCTGGACTTGCTCGATAAAGGAGCGGTGAAGCCAGAAGAACTGTCAAGTCACATTGGTGAATTGAAAATACGCTTCAACCATACCCGGACGTTACTAAACAACCTGCTCGACTGGACGCTGTTACAAATGGATAAGCTCAACCTGCAGGCAGCAAAAATAGATCTGCATAAAATTGTTGATGAAAATATCCAGCTTCTTGCAGCGGTGCAAAATAAACAGATCAACCTCGTAAATAACATACCAGAAAACGCCATCGCTTTCGCGGATTCAAACACAGTAAATCTTGTTATCCGGAACCTGATGACAAATGCCATAAAGTTTACGAATGATGGTGGTTCTGTCATCATTGGATCAAAAGAGGAAAGCAACCAGTGGATTATTTCCGTCAAGGACAATGGGATCGGCATGAATCAGGACGTCATTAAAATATTGTTCGATAAAACAGCGCCTTATACTACCCGAGGCACCGCCAATGAGAAAGGCACAGGTTTGGGTTTAATTCTGTGTAAAGAATTTGTAGAAAAAAATGGTGGCAAAATTTGGGTAAGTAGCGAAGTTGGAAGTGGCAGCACTTTTGGTTTTACTTTACCAAAACCTAATTAATACAAATTATTTTAATTCCTTCTCTACCTTTTTTATCTCTATTTTTGTTCAGGTTACATGACACACGAACAAAAAACTTATTGGTCAGAAATCGGAAGCACGGTTAAATCTCTTTCGCAGGGATTGAAAATTACTTTTAAGCATATCCTGTCTTCCAGGAAAACAAATAAGACTTTATTTATAGCTGATAAAAATTATTTTAATAATACTGAGGGTATATCAACGATTCAATACCCGCATGAGATTATTCCTGTACCTGATAACGGCCGGTATAGACTCCATAACGAAATTGATGATTGCATTGTATGTGATAAATGCGCGAAGGTTTGCCCTGTTAATTGCATTACCATTGAACCCATAAAAGCAGTTGAAGAGATAGGTAAAACTTCTGATGGTACGTCAAAAAGAATTTATGCAGCAAAATTTGACATCGACATGGGTCAATGTTGTTTCTGCGGCTTATGCACAACGGTATGTCCTACAGAATGCCTTACCATGACAAAGGTCTTCGATTTCAGTGTAACTGATATACGGGAACACAATTTTGCTTTTGCTGAAATGGCAGAGAGTGAAATTGTTTTGAAGAAGAAGGAACTTGAAGACTTTCAGAAGAGCAAAGCAACAGCGGCAGCAGCAGTATCAATACCGGAAGAAAAGAAGGAAAATACAGTTGAACCGATAATCCCGGCAGTTGTGAAACCCGCAGGTGCAAAACCGGTTTTCAAGCCGAAAATAAAACCTGCTGGCCCGCCTCCTTCAGCATGAGTACATTTGAAATAATACAATATGCCTTCATGCTTGCTGCTTCTTTCGCGGCACTAGGAATACTATTCTGTAAAAATGTTTTTAAAGCTGCACTTCTTTTATTGTGCTGCCTGTTAGCCTTGGCTGCGGTATATGTTTTGAGTTTTGCTGAATTTGTAGCGGTCACTCAAGTTTTGGTATATGCAGGTGGAATTGTAGTGGTCATTATATTCGGAATCATGCTTACCACCAAGTTGTTAGGTACCGCTTTAATTGTTAAGAACGGGAATATCCTCCCGGGTGCGCTAGCAGGAATTGCTTTGTTTGCGCTGTTAATTAAATTCTTTAGTGAAGGATTTATTAATGACGAATCTCAACAAGTTAGATCCTTTGATGATAACATCTCCGAAACTGGCGTTCAACTAATGACCAATTATGTGCTGCCATTTGAGTTAGCAGGAATACTTTTACTCATGGCTTTAATTGGCGCAGGTGTAATTACAGCATCAATCAAGAAAACCGGAAAAATCTCATGATACCATTAACGCATTTACTTCTGCTAAGTGCGCTGCTTTTTTCCATAGGCCTTGCCGTGGTAATCATTAAACGCAACGCGATTATGATGCTGATAGGAATTGAGCTAATGCTAAATGCTTCAAATCTTAATCTTATAGTTTTCAATAGAAACAATCCTCAATTGATGGATGGACAGATGTTTGCGTTATTTGTTATTATTGTAGCCGTTACAGAAACAGCAGTTGGGCTTGCAATTATTTTAAGAGTTTACCAATTCTATCAAACTTCAATTCCTGACAATATTAAAGAATTAAAAGGCTAAGCTTGGAAGAGATGCAATCATATGACCACAGCTTCCAGATTACGCTTGTCATGCTTACATGGCTTCTTCCATTGCTTTCTTTTGCTACTTCCTTCATTACTTCAGACCGTTACTCCTGGACTACATCCTTAAGCGCTCCATTACTTTTATTTGCCAGCGCTATCTCGGCTTCTATTCTACTTTTCTCCCAGTGGAACCAGAACGAATTGTTGTTACAGTATGACTGGTTTTCAATTGGCTCTCAAACCTTCTCTGCTAATATTCTGCTCTCCAACCGATCGCTGTTGATGCTGTTTGTTGTTGCAGTTATCTCATTTTTGGTGCATCTCTATTCGGTCGGTTATATGGCCGGTGATCTTAATATCCGCAGATATTTTTCAATGTTAGGCTTCTTCACTTTTTCGATGCAGGGCATTATCCTTGCCGATAGCCTGCTCGTGATATTTGTTTTCTGGGAGCTTGTAGGCTTCTCTTCTTATTTATTAATTGGTCATTATAATGAAACGCCTGAGGCGGCCCGAGCATCCAAAAAAGCTTTTATAATGAACCGCGTGGGTGACGTGGGGTTTTTAATAGGATTAATGATTTTATGGGCGAACACGGGAAACTTTAACCTAAGCGAGATAATTCATACAGGTGCTGATTCAACATGGCAAACATATGCTTCACTTTGTATTTTTTGTGGTGTAATTGGTAAGTCAGCACAGTTTCCGCTATTTACGTGGTTGCCAGATGCAATGGCCGGCCCCACACCAGTCTCTGCTTTAATTCACGCCGCAACCATGGTGGCTGCAGGCGTTTATCTGATGGCAGGCATCTTCCCTTTTTTTACATCCGTATCGCTTTCAGTTGTTGCAATTGTCGGTGCGATTACATCTGTAGTCGGTGCGTTGGCAGCGCTGTCACAATACGATATCAAAAAAGTTTTGGCTTATTCTACCATTTCACAATTGGGTTTAATGATGATGGCCATAGGGATGGGAATTGTAAATGCAGCACTTCTCCATTTATTTACGCATGCTTTCTTTAAAGCCTGTTTATTTTTATGTGCCGGATCCGTGATCCACACCTTGCACCAGGCCCAGCAACAATCGCACATTGATCTGGATGTTCAGGACATTCGGAATATGGGAGGTTTATCTAAAAAGTTACCCTGGACTTTTGGCGCCTTTGCGATTAGCGCGGCATCACTTGCAGGGATTCCTTTCTTTTCAGGATTCCTGTCGAAGGAAGCGATTCTTACTTCACTCTGGATGCATAACAATATTCTTTCTTGGATTATCCTGGTTTGCATCATCACTGTTTCAATTCTCACTGTTGTTTATTCTTTTCGATTGCTTTGGTTTGTCTTTCTTGGGGAGCAAAGACTGGTAAAAGATTTGCCGGTTCTGGAGACGCCTCTTATCATGCGAGTGCCCATCGTTCTGCTCGCAGTGACTTCGTTATGGTTTATTGTTTCATGGAACCCGTTCGATTTTGGTGGGTGGATATTACCATCGTCAGCACATGGTTCAGCTGTATGGTTGACCGTTGCCTCCAGCGTGATTATTCTTTTTGCTGTATTGGTAAGTTGGTTGATTTTTAAAACAGGATCAATTCAATCCAATTCGATTTTGCGCAATGCTTTCTATGTTGATAATGCATATCAGCAATTTTATAGTTATGCCGTAAGTCCTTTTACAAAAGTTGCAGGTTATGTTGACAAAAAGGTAATTGATGAAGCGATCCACATGGGGGTGTATGCGCAAGTTACCTTTGCCCATATGGTGAACTGGGTTGATAGAATAATTGTAGATGGCATCGTTCATTTATTCGTAAGGGTCGTATCTTTTATTGGAGCCTTATCGCGCTCTCTTCAACGCGGAAAAATTCAGCTTTATATCTTCTGGGCCATCTTAGCAATCATTATTTTTATAATTTGCACGTTGAATTAACTGAACAAATGGCAAGTATCGCCTGGGCAAATTGAAATGCAGCAACATCTACTTTCATTTTTGATCTTCACGCCCTTAGTTGCCTCATTTTTAATTCTTGTAATTCCGCTGTCTGCCCAAAAAAGTTATAGACAGATAGCTTTGCTGGCTTCGATAATCCAGGTCATTCTTTTCATCTTGATTCTTATTAATCCATCTGCAGATGAAGCCTTCAGATTTAGTGAACAGGCTCCATGGATTACCCTCGACCTCGGCTCATTAGGATTGTTAAAAGCAGAATACTTTGTCGCCTTAGACGGGCTCAATATTTCCCTCGTTGCGCTGTCAATAGGCATTATGCTAATTGCCACACTAGCATCGTGGAATGTTGTAAAGAACATAAAGGGTTATTTTGCTTTGTTGTTGATTTTAAATACGGCAATCATAGGAAGCTTCACAGCGCTCGATTTTCTGCTGTTTTATCTTTTCTTTGAATTTATGCTTCTCCCAATGTTTTTCCTGATCGGTATTTGGGGAGGACTAAGAAGGGAATATGCTTCCATTAAATTTTTTCTGTATACACTGCTGGGATCAATTTTCATCCTCATTGCAATGATAGCCTTGTACATCTCAGTGCATGATCCTTTAGCTTCCCCAGGAAGGCTTGTTCATACTTTTAATATTATTCACATGAGCGAATCAGTGAATTTTATTTCTAACTCTATTTTAGATCCTAACAATCAATGGATTGTTGGTGGATTAAGTGCGAGAGTGTGGGTATTCTTACTTTTGTTTCTCGGCTTTGGGATTAAACTTCCCATGGTCCCGCTTCACACATGGTTGCCTGATGCACACGTAGAAGCTTCCACGCCAATCTCAGTTGTATTGGCAGCATTGTTATTGAAAGTAGGAGCGTATGGTCTCATTCGCATAGCATACCCAGTCCTTCCAGAAGCTGCACTACAGTTGACCTGGTTAGCTGCAACCTTCGGTGTCATTTCAATTATTTACGGGGCACTGAATGCATTAGCAAGTAAAGATCTAAAGAAGCTAATTGCTTACTCCTCGGTTTCGCATATGGGTTTCGTAATGTTAGGTCTTGCTTCCGTTACTACTGAAGGTGTTACCGGGGCAATCTACCAGATGTTCAGCCACGGAATAATTTCTGCCATGTTGTTTTTGATTGCTGGTGTTTTGTACGACCGTACTCATGATAGGCTAATTGAAAACTACTCAGGGCTTGCTTCAAAAATGCCTTCATTCTTTGTTATTGTTCTTATTAGTTTTTTTGCCTCACTGGGCTTGCCCGGCTTTTCGGGTTTCATAGCCGAAATACTAATATTACTTGGTGCCTTTAAATCTGCATCAGCGAATGGTTTGTTACATGAAAGTTTCGCGATTGTTGCAACGCTCGGACTGGTGCTTGGCGCAGGTTATTCCCTGTGGACAATTCAACGAATGTTCTTTGGCACTTTTCACTTAAAAGGTGAGGCAGCGAAGTCAACCCTATATGATTTAACAAGTCGAGAATATCTGATTCTTGTTCCCTTAGCGGTTGCCGTTTTGCTATTCGGAATTTTTCCACAGCCACTGTTGGATTGGATTAATCCATTTGCAGAACAGTTTGTAAATTCTGTTATCAGCAGAGGTGTGAGTTTAACTTCAACCCCTTGAATGTGAACATCAGGGAATCGCTCCATACCATCCAAGAAAGCATTTCCTATCTCCATCCCGAGTTTGTATTAACGCTTGGAATCCTTGTCGTTATTATCGTTGGATTGTTTAAAAAACTTCCAGCGCAAAGCGCATTTCTGATATCCGTGCTGGTATATGGGGCGGTGGTATTACTGATCATCATGGAATCGGCATCAAGTGCGAAACTTTTTAATGGACTTGTTTACAAAGAAGGGTTTTCTACTTACCTGAAAATCTTAATGAATGTTGCAGGCTTCATAACCTGTATCATGTCTATTAGTGACAAAAGAAGTCAGCAAGCTTACGGCACTGAATATTATGCACTGCTTCTAACGGTCGTCCTCGGGGGGCATTTTTTAGTAATGAGCAATAACTTATTGATGGTGTTCCTTTCCATGGAAATTGTTTCGATAAGTTCATATGTGTTAGTCGGATATTCTTTAGATAAAAAAAGCAGTGAAGGAAGTCTCAAATATTTTCTTTTTGGATCAGTGGCGTCAGCTTTTATGCTTTATGGGTTCTCCATATTATATGGTGTTACTGGAACGTTAAATTTCCTATCAGAAGATTTTACGAAAGGGATTATTGAAAATAATGCTGCGGTAGTACTCGTAGCTGGCTTTATGTCACTTGCCGGATTTCTCTTTAAGATCAGCGCAGCTCCAATGCATCCCTGGGCCCCTGATGTGTATGAAAGTGCTCCTGTACCAGTAGTAGCTTTTTTATCAGTAGCGCCTAAAATTGCCGGTGTTGGCATACTCGTAAAATTTATTCTGGCTATCAACGCTTATGGTCAGTCTTATGATTGGCAAACATTGATTGCTGTAATCGCTATCCTAACCCTTACGGTAGGCAACTTTTCCGCCTTAGCGCAAAAAAATGCAAAACGAATGATGGCGTATTCTTCTATCGCTCAGTCTGGTTTCTTGTTGGTTGGTGTCGCAGCATTTCTTCCGCAAGGATTGCAGTTTATGCTGTTTTATGCCACTATTTATTTGATAATGAATTTTATAGTATTTGTTGGTTTGCAATTTTTTGAAACGAGAAATGTCGTTGATATTCAAGAATATAGTGGGAAGGGAAAATCGTTAATCTGGGCTTCTGTTTATCTATTAATCGGCCTTGTTGCATTAACAGGACTGCCACCAACGGCAGGGTTTACGGGAAAACTGTTCATTTTTTCTTCGCTTTGGGAATCTTATCAAGTTTCAGGAAAAAATATTCTTCTCTGGCTTTTAGTATTTGGACTATTAAACACAGTCGTTTCGCTGTTTTACTACCTTAAAATTCCCTATTACGCATTTCTCAAAGAAGAGCAATCGGTTGAAAAACAGAAATTTATTTCAATCGCAAATCTTTTAAGCTTAATTCTGGTTTTAGCTGTACTTGCAATGTTCTTCGCGCCAGGATTGTTGATGAGTTGGATTAATAAAGTTAACTTTGTCTAATAACGTCCGCAGATTTAACAAATGTGTACGGACAATTCGAGCGGCGAACTGTTAACAAATTACAATGAGTGACCAGATCCTTCATGAATGCGGAATAGCCTTGATCCGCCTCCGAAAGCCTCTTTCATATTACATCGAAAAATACGGCACTACCTATGCCATGAACAAGATGTATATCCTGATGGAGAAACAGCATAACAGAGGTCAGGATGGTGCCGGTGTGGCAAATATTAAAATTGATGTCGATCCAGGTCACCGCTACATCAGCAGATATCGTTCAATCAAAGCGCAACCAGTAGCGTCTCTTTTTAAAAAAATAGGCAAAAAATACAGTAAGGCTCAGAAATTTGGAAAAGACAAGTTTCGCGATGAGCATTGGCTGAAAGAAAACGTTGCTTTTACAGGTGAACTTTGGCTCGGCCATTTACGCTATGGTACGCATGGATTCAACAGCATAGAAAACGTACATCCTTTCCTTCGTCAAAATAACTGGAGAAGCAGAAATCTTGTAATGGCCGGAAACTTTAACATGACAAATGTTGAAGAGTTGTTCGATCTCCTTGTTGAACTTGGTCAGCATCCAAAAGAAAAAGTGGATACCGTGACCGTGATGGAAAAAATCGGTCACTTTTTGGACGAGGAAGTTCAAACACTTTTCGAAAGGTATAAAGACAAGTATTCGAACCAGGAGATTTCAGAGATTATTGAAAACGAACTGGATCTTCATCGTGTATTGAGAAGAGCTTGTAAAGATTTTGATGGCGGTTATACTATGGCGGGACTTACAGGTTCTGGGTCTGCTTTCGTAGTTCGCGATCCAAACGGCATTCGCCCTGCATATTATTATGCTGATGATGAAGTTGTTGTTGTTGCTTCTGAAAAACCTGCTATTAAAACTGCTTTTAATATTGATTACAGTCAGATTGATGAAATTAAACCTGGTCACGCATTGGTGATTACCAAGAGTGGCGAGTACTCTCAACAACAAGTAATTAAATCGGCTGAGAAGACATCTTGTAGCTTCGAAAGAATTTATTTTTCAAGAGGTAACGATCCGGATATTTATAGAGAACGAAAATTACTTGGCCGGTTCCTGGTTCCTCAGGTTCTAAGGTCAATTAATTTTGATTTAAAAAATACAGTATTCTCCTACATTCCCAATACTGCCGAAACTGCTTTTTACGGAATGATGGCAGGCATTGAGGATTATCTCATTAATAAGCAGAAAGAGATTATAGTTGAAGGTAAACCTTCGGTTGATTCTATTGAAGATATCATTTCGTTCAGACCAAGAATAGAAAAACTGGTTCTGAAAGATGTTAAGTTACGCACCTTTATTACTGACGATAAGCATCGCGATGAGATGGTAGCGCATGTCTACGACACCACGTATGAAGTGATTAAGCGTGGTAAGGATACGATTGTTGTCATTGATGATTCTATTGTAAGAGGAACAACGCTTGAAAAGAGTATTCTCAAAATGCTCGACCGCCTCGGTCCAAAGAAAATCGTTGTTGTTTCTTCTGCTCCTCAAATCAGATTTCCAGATTGCTACGGCATTGATATGAGCAAGATGGGTGATTTTGTTGCCTTTCGTGCAATGATTGCACTTCTGAAAGAAAGAGGTAAAGATTATATGCTGGGTGAAATTTACGACCGGTGTATCGGTGCAAGCGATGACAAGAGTCAACAAAACTATGTGAAGCAGTTATACGAGCAGTTTACCGATGAAGAGATATCAGCAAAAATTTCTGAAATCGTGAAACCAGCTGATATGAAAGCGGAAGTTCAGGTAGTTTTTCAGACAGTCGAGAATTTGCATAAGGCAACTCCGCTCCATAAAGGTGACTGGTATTTTACAGGCAATTATCCTACGCCTGGCGGTATGAAAGTAGTAAATCGGTCATACGCCAATTATATGGAGGGTAGGCTGGTACGCGCGTACTGACCTTTGTCAGAGATGTAGCAAGAAAGTTTCTAAATTCAAATCTGATTTCTGTTATTTTCGGTAAATTTTACCGGCAATGGCTATAGCAATGTCGTCTTTAAACCGTGGCATTAATCTTGGCTATACTATACTTTAAAATTTTAAATTAGATATTAATGATTTGGGCCGTGCACAGGTCCTCTCACTTATAAGAGCCAATATGGCGGCTGTTCCCGTGACAATTAAAATATATATTGACACATGAAATACTCACCATTGAAGCTGACCCAAGGCATGATAATCGGAATGGCATCCATGTTTCCACGGAGATAAAATTATTACCACATGAATTATTGGCTAGTTAAAACAGAACCTGATACTTTTTCTTGGAACGATCTTGTAAGGGATAAAAAAGCTGTATGGGATGGTGTACGAAATTTCCAGGCAAGAACCCATTTGAAAAAAATGGAAAAAGGAGATGTCGTACTTATTTATCATACCGGTGATGAAAAAGCAGTGATAGGAATTAGCACGGTTACTAAAACCGGATATCCAGAACCAGCAGATCCCGATTGGATAGCTGTTGACCTTGCTCCTAAGGCTCCATTAAAAAAAAATGTGACACTTGCACAAATAAAAGCCGACAAGCGTTTAGTTGATATGGTGCTCGTCCGTGCAGCAAGACTTTCTGTTCAGCCAGTGAAACAGGAAGAGTTCGATATTATCATTGCGCTAAGTGAAGGAAAATAACATGCATATTTCATTTCGTTTTCTACATACAATTCATTTTTCAAGATTTACGCTCTGCGGAGTTCTCCTGCTTCTATTTTCTTTTATAACAAAGGCACAGATTATTCAATCACATCGGTATGAGCGCGAACAGAAAGGCAGTGATGAGTATTACAACTTAATTTCTCTAAAAGAAGAAGGCCTTGCGCTTTTACGCGAACGCGATAAGTATGATGGGAATAAGAGACTATGGGAAGTGATATTGCTCGACACTGCGTTGCAGGAAAAGAAAACGGTAGAATACTATATTGAGGAGCGTTATCCGTTAATAGGGTATGAGGTAACACCGCAGCATTTGTACATGTTGTATCGCACAGGCGAGAACAATCGGAATAGCCTTCGTCTTATTGAGATTAATACACGAGATGGCGTGGAAGCAAGCAGGCACGATATCAAACCTGAGGTCGATTTTAAAATTACACACTTTGTGAAAGTAGGATCCAGTTTAGCGCTTGGTGGCTATGTTACTGATGAGCCTGCAATATTGTTATATAATCTTAATGATAAGAGTATTAAGGTTGTCCCCGGGTTTTTTCAGAAAGACAGTGAGCTGGTTGATCTGCGTGTAAATCAAAACCAAACCTTTAACGCTGTGCTGATTGATAGAGCAATGCGTGCTGAACAAAAATTGATATTCAAAACATACGATGAAGCAGGAAAATTATTCCTGGAGGACCTTGTGCCTATCGATGACGATCGTGCGTTGCAAACAAGTATCAGCAGTACACTTGAAAGAGAAGAGCTGATGATGTTTGGCACATGGGGTTCTCGCCAGGGAAAACAATCAGCTGGTTTTTTCTCACTTCCGGTAGATCCATTTACCGAGCAGAAGATTAAATATTTTAACTTCGGATCACTCGATCACTTTCTTGACTACCTAAATCCAAAGCGAGCAGAACGCGTGAAGAGTGACACGAAAGGCGATACTCAGGCAGGCCGGATACCTTCATTTACCAGTTATGTTGTTCCTTATAAAATTGAAGAACACAAAGACGGTTATTTGTTGCTCGCTGAGGTTTATAATCCAGTAAGTACTTCTAATCCATATTACAGTACGCCTTACGGGAATCCGTACAATACAAATCCTTATTACTATAATAATCCTTTCTGGCCAGGATACTTCCCAGGCATGCGTTCATTTCGTCCCTATTCATACGGGAGTAACGTAAAAAATTCTGATCAAATAAAAACTTTTGCAACCGTGTTGTTGGTTTTTGATGCCAGAGGAGAATTGATGTGGGATAGAAGCATTAAACTCGATGACATTGAAAAACCAGCATTGGAGCAAGTTTCAGATTATTACTACGACGGTTCGCAGGTAACATTTTTGTATAAGAAGGAATCTGAATTAAAAGCCAAAACAACTGATTTGAATAGCGACAATAGCACTGAGGTTATAGAAAAAATCAAGTTGAATGATTCTATGGATGAAGTGCGCGATGAAAAGGAAAGTGAGGGTGGCCTGATGCGTTGGGTAGGGAACACGTTCTATGTGTGGGGATATCAAACAATCAGGAACCAAGGGCGGAAAGAAGACCGAGTAAGAGATGTTTTCTATATTAATAAAATTACTGTCCGATAAAAAAGAACTGATTGCGATACTGTTCCTGTTTCTCCTTTGCCAAGAGACAGATGCTCAGGTATTGCAACCCAACAGATTTGAGATTCCACTAAGCGCTAACGAAAAGCATTTCGAAATTATTCCTGCTGATGACGAGGGACTTTATCTTCAAAGAAGGTTTCTCGGAAGCAAAAACGACCAGTTACAGCTTATTAAACTTGACACTGCATTTACTGAAAAATGGAGTGGCTTTCTGACAATTGAAAAGAATTATCTTTTGATGGGGCAGAAATCTTTCAACGGCAACTTACACTTACTGCTGCGATATAAAGATTATTCACGCAATGATTTTATTTTATTAAAAGTAAGTGGTGAAAATGGAAGTTATGTACAGCATGTAATTAAAGGATACATTCCTTTTGCTCCAACTGAATTTCAAATTACAGAACAGGCTGCATTAATAGGTGGCTATTACAATCGTGTTCCACTCGTACTTCATTTTTCGTTTGCTGGTAAGCGTTCTAAAGTGCTTCCTGGTATGTTCAATGAATCAGGAGAATTAACACAGATAAAAATTTATCCGGAAGGAAATTTTGATGTACTCATCAGTGCTTTAAATTTCAAAAAACAGCGGACCCTCTGGATAAAAAATTACAATGCAGATGGAAATCTCACGCGCAATTTCTCTCTTGATGTGGAGGATAATAAGCATCTGATTTTTGGGCGTTCCTTAAAAACAGGTGATAATTCACAAATCATTGCAGGAGTTTATGGAAACCGGTCTGCTGAATTTTCACGGGGCATCTTCGTTGCAAGCACCGGCCCTTCTGGTGTGCAACAGACACGCTACTACAGTTTTGGTGATTTTGAAAATTTCTTTAAATACATGAAAGCGAAGCGAGAGCAACGGGTGAAAAGCAGGATCGAACGCAGAAAAATTAAAGGAAAAAAAATCAAATTCAATTACAGATTCCTTGTACATGAACTGGTGCCGTACAAGGATCAATACATTTTATTGGGAGAGGCATTCTATCCGAAGTATTCTAGCGTAGATCGTTCATACGGAGGCTATTTTACACCTGCGGGAAGATTTTCTAATTCTATTATTCAAAATGGAAGAATTTTTGAAGGCTATTTTTATACACATGCAGTAGTGATGGGTTTTAATAGCGCGGGAGATGTATTGTGGGACAATAGCTTTGAGATCAATGATGTTCGCACTTTTACATTAGATCAGTACGTGAAATTAGAAGTGCAAGACGACAAAATCGCACTTCTGTATTTATACGATAATAAACTCCGTACGAAAATCATCCAAAATAACGAGGTTTTAGAAGGAAAGACCATGGATCCGATCCGGACAAGTTCTGAAAACGATATCGTCCAGAAAGACAACTCAGATGTTAATAAACTGGAGTACTGGTACGACAATTATTTATATGCTTATGGCGTACAGCAGATTGGAAACCTCAAGAAAAATGTACCGCCCAGAAGAGTTTTTTACATCAACAAGGTTCAGAATATTAAATAATTTCCGTGTTTCCGTCTTGTTCATGGCGGAAGGATTAATGACAGCATCAGTTATACATTTTATTTATATATTTGAGGCGGTAAAGTATGCAGAAAAAACTCATCCTCGATTCTGATCTTCTGAACATCACCATCAGTCGCCTTTGCCAGCAATTAATTGAAAATCATGCTAATTTCTCAGATGCCGTAATCATTGGGATGCAGCCCCGAGGGATTTATCTTGCCGAATTAATACACGAGAATCTTGAAAAGTACATGAAGCGAAAGATACCGCTCGGTTATCTCGATGCCACTTTTCATAGAGATGATTTTAGGAGGAGGGAACTACCCGCAAAGCCAAATGAAAATAGAATTCCTTTTATTATTGAAGGAAAAAAGGTTGTGCTGGTTGACGATGTTCTTTTTACCGGAAGAACGATTCGTGCTGCAATGGATGCGCTTATTACTTTCGGAAGGCCTGCAAAAGTTGAATTACTTGTGCTGATTGATAGAAAACACAATCGTGAGTTGCCGATTGAAGCCGACTACGTAGGCAAGGCTGTAAATACTTTAGCATCACAACGCATATTGGTCGAATTACAAGCGCAAGGTCATAAACAAAATAAAATCTGGTTGATCAATAAGGATTGAACTATGTCTAAACTCAGTCAAAAACACCTGCTCGGCATTAAGGACATTACCAGGGAAGACATAGAACTTATTTTCGAAACTGCGGACAACTTCAAAGAAATAATCAACAGGCCAATTAAGAAAGTACCATCACTCCGCGATGTTACGATTGCCAATATCTTTTTCGAGAATTCCACGCGGACAAGACTATCATTTGAACTTGCTGAGAAAAGATTATCAGCAGATGTTGTTAACTTTTCTGCATCCAATAGTTCCGTAAAAAAAGGAGAAACGTTACTAGACACTGTTAACAACATACTTGCCATGAAGGTGGATATGGTAGTAATGCGGCATGCAAGCCCAGGTGCGCCATATTATTTATCCAAACATATAAAAGCAAATATTGTAAACGCTGGTGATGGAACGCATGAACATCCAACGCAGGCCTTACTAGACACTTTTTCCATCCGGGAAAAATTAGGAGGTGTATCGGGTAAAAAAGTAGCGATCATAGGAGATATTTTACATTCAAGAGTTGCTTTGTCAAACATTTTCGCGCTCCAAAAATTAGGAGCTAAAGTAATGGTATGCGGGCCACCGACTTTGCTGCCTAAATTTATCGGGCAGTTAGGTGTGCAGGTAGAGTATGATGTAATGAAAGCACTTCAATGGTGCGATGTGGCCAATGTACTACGCATCCAGCTTGAGCGTCAACAGATTAAATATTTTCCTTCACTTCGTGAGTATTCCCTTTATTACGGTATCAACAAAAAGATGCTGGACAATCTTAAAAAGCAGATTGTCATTATGCATCCGGGACCAATAAATCGTGGTGTAGAATTAACAAGTGATGCCGCTGATTCACAACATTCAATTATACTTGATCAGGTTGAGAATGGCGTAGCGGTAAGAATGGCCGTTCTGTATTTGCTTGCAGGTGTTGCTGGTTAATATTTGCAGATTGCTTTGCGCTAAATTAAAGGCCTTCAGTTTATATCAAAAGACAATGTGAGGCAATTCTTGATTGCCCGGGTCAAACTTACTCTCCAAACTTTTTGTACTTTTACGACCCTAATTCACCTTCATGATTTACAATTCAATTGTTGATACCATTGGTAATACGCCCATTGTTAAATTAAATAACCTTAATAGGGGTATTAAAGGCTCAGTGCTGGCTAAAGTTGAATATTTTAATCCAGGCAACTCCACAAAAGACCGAATGGCGCTTCAAATGATTGAGGATGCGGAGAAGCAGGGTACACTAAAACCAGGTGGGACAATTATCGAAGGGACATCTGGCAATACTGGTATGGGACTAGCCCTTACTGCAATAGCAAAGGGATATAAGTGTATTTTCACCATGGCGGATAAACAATCGCAGGAGAAAATAAATATTCTGAAAGCAGTTGGTGCTGAAGTTATTGTTTGCCCTACCAACGTTGCTCCGGAAGACCCACGCTCTTATTATTCTGTCGCTAAAAAGTTGAGCAAAGAAATTCCTAATTCTATTTATCCAAACCAGTACGACAATCCTTCAAATACAATAGCCCATTACCAATCCACCGGCCCTGAGATCTGGAAACAAACAGAAGGAAAAATAACACACTACGTTGCGACAGTTGGAACAGGCGGGTCAATGTGTGGAACTGCGAAGTACCTGAAAGAACAAAAACAAGATTTAGTAACTGTCGGCATCGACACTTACGGATCTGTATTTAAAAAATATAAAGAAACAGGAATCTTTGACGAGAATGAAATCTATCCTTATCTCACAGAAGGTTTTGGGGAAGACATCTTGCCTAAAAATGTTGATTTCAGCGTAATTGATCTTTTCATCAAAGTGACTGATAAGGATGGGGCAATTATGGCCCGCAAGCTTTCGCGCGAGGAAGGATTATTTGTAGGTTGGTCAAGTGGATCGGCAGTACACGGTGCGTTGGAGTATGCACGTGAGCATTTAAAGAAAGATGATATGATGGTAATTTTATTACCGGACCATGGCACTCGTTACCTAGCGAAAGTGTATAATGATCAATGGATGAAAGATCATGGGTTTTTAGAAACCCGTTCTTTCGGAACTGCCCGTGATATTATTATTCAACGCAATGGTAGGGATAGTCTTTATACTGTGCATCGTTCATCCAAGATCAGTGAAGCAATTGTTGTTCTTAACAAAGAAGGCATTGATCAGATTCCTGTAACAGAAAATGGTCATTTTGTTGGAAGTATAAGCTCTTCAATTCTACTGGAGAAAATTATTCAGGATCCCAATATTCAAAATAAACAAGTGGGGGATATCATGGATAAACCGATGTTGTTTGTCGCGCCAGATAGTACACTTGATGTTCTCTCTTCATTACTAAACAAAGATAACAAGGCTGTTCTAGTGAGAGACACGGAAGAAAAAGTTCATATTATTACCCAACATGATGTGCTTAAAGCAATGACTAACCAATAAGGTTGTTGTTCAACAATTTATTTAATGTTAAGATTTTTATCGTTTGTATTACTGGCGTTGGTACTGCATGATCTCGCTGGCCAAACCCTTCCTGATAGTGTTAAGCAAAAATTCTCTGGTCTTGCCCATGATAGTGTTTATGTTAATCGGTTGAATGAAGAAGCTTCAACCTATCTAAGAAGTAATCCGGCTATATCAAGGTCTATATGCACGCATGTGCTTGAGGTGTCAACCAAAATTAAGTATACGAAAGGTTATGCACGCGCACTTACCGTCATGGGTAATGCTTATTGGTATGAAGGCATTTACGAGTTTGCTCAAAATTATTACTTGCTAGCTGCCAGGCAGTATCAATCTATTCGCGATAGCATTGGGTTAGGGTATACTTACAATAACATTGGCGAGGTGTACAAGAAACTTTCTGAATATGATAAAGCTCTTGAATATCTCTCGAAATCAGCCCAGCTGAAAAAAAGCGACCATCGAAGTAAAGGGCTTACGCTATATAATATTGGAGAACTGTACATTCGATTGAACAAGGTGGACAGCGCGAGAAAATATATCGATGCTGCCCATGAAGTTGCGCAAGAGGAAAATAATAAAAGAGTCATCGCTTTCACCTATTGGAGTTACGCTGAATTAAAAGCTCTAAAGAGCGATTATAAATCAGCAATCGAACTCTACCTTAAATCGGAAAATATTTGGAACGAGCTTGGTGAAACTAGATCGCTCATACAAACTTATCAGGAGCTTGCAGAGTTGTTTAATATTCAAAGAAAATTTGAAGCTTCGGAGTTTTACCTGGAGAAGGCGATAAAACTTGCCAGTAGAATTAAAGTAGCAGACCTACAGGTTAAAAATTATTTTAAATACGCACAACTGGATTCACTCAGAGGAAACTATAAAAGTGCGTTCTATTATCTGTCTCGTCATAATGCTTTAAAAGATAGCGTTTATAACTTATTGAAGGCTGAACAGATTGCACGGATACTTGCCATTTATGAAACAGAAACAAGAGAAGCAGAAAACAAGCAACTTAAAACAGATCGCGCTTTCAAGGATCAGCAATTGGAATCACAACAGTCAACTTTAATTGCTATCAGCATTTGTCTTTTTATCGTGGTGATGCTTGCCTGGATTTTATATCGGCAAAGGAAGAGGATATTGCTTCAGAAAAATGCGATTGAAATACAAGCGACTGCATTGCTTAAATTAAATGATGAGTTAGTAGAGTTAAATAAAACGCTTGAAGTAAGGATCAACGAAAGAACATCACAACTTACAATTCAAAACCAAAGGTTAGCAGAATATACTTTTATCAACGCGCATAAACTTCGTGCCCCTGTAGCCAGCATTCTTGGACTGATTAATTTGTTGGATCAAGGAGCGGAGGATGAAAGAGAGATGATTTTAAGACATCTGCGTACTTGTGGGGAACAACTTGATGACGTTATTCACCAGGTGAGTAGAAACCTTGAGGCTGCAATTGTTACTGAAACCGAAAAGGAAGATTCTCTTTCTTAATCTTCCAGTATCTCAATTTCCACCCGAACATTTTCAGAAGCACGTGTGTGATGCTTGTCATGAATAGGTCGTTTTCCACCCCAGGGCTTTATCACCATTCGTTTTTCATCAATACCATTGGATACGAGAAAAGCTTTAATGACATCAGCTCGTTCGAGTGAGAGTTTCTTTGCGGAACCAAATCCATCTTTTGTATCTGTTAATGAAAAGAAATTTTCGCTATCCCCATTCATAGAGATAATTTTTCCATGTGCACCTCCGTTGGTGTGTCCATGAATCTTAATTTTATAATTTAAATTCTCCTTCAACATCTCTAGGAGACTAGTAACTTCGTAACGCGATTCGGGACGCATTACCGCAGCATCTTTGAAAAAATAAACATTATACATCACTGCGATATCACCTTTTTGCAGTCTTACTAATTCAAAAGGCACTACTACATTTCCGCTCTCATCAATGCTTATGTTTTCTCCTTCAGGATTAGCATAATGAAGATTCTTCTGTTCTTTTCGATAACCAAAAATTTCACATACTGCTGAAACAATACCTGAAGTATTGGCAGGATTTGAAATACTTACCGTGCTGTTGCCTTTGTAGCTTCCTAGTCTTTTTGTTTTATCCATGTCGATAATATCAACCTCTCCTTCAACAACATCGCTATCAGTAGATCTGTAAAGTTTGAAAAAGAAATTTTTGCTATCAACCTTACTCTTTTCATTAAGCTTGCCACTAATCGAGTTGCTTTGGATAGACGCTTTGTTTGGTGCTGAAGGTTGATCTACTGTATTAATGATTGGATCTTTAGTAATCAATTCTTGTTTGTGATCTTCCGTATGGACATTAACCATTTCTGTTTGGTTTGTAGGATTGATGTCAACGCCTGCATTTGATTGAATATGCACATCACCTAGCGGACCATTAAAGACCCATGTATCCTTAAATTTTGTTTGTTGTCGAAGACGATTAGCTTCTGCAATTGCTTGTGCACGGTCTGATGTATTTAGCACATAGACGTAATAAAGTTTTCTTGATTGATTGATTTCGAATTGTGCAGCGTAATGCTCCCTATTCATTGTTTCGGTAAACCTTATCGCGTTTTTCTGGAGCGCAAATGCTCCAATGACAACATAATGTGAATTGTCATCAACTGTACAATCAGAACCATCGTAGGCTGCTAAATTGAAATTTGTAAAAAGTATAAGTGAACTGATCAGTGCAAAAAATAGTGTTCTCATAGCACCAGTGTTTTAATCTTCAGTGTAAAAGGTCGCTACAAATATAGTAAAGATTTAATAAATACCAATCAAAGCACTATTGATCAGATGCTTACGAAATATGACGGTTTTCGGTATTCTGCCCTAACCTTCAATTGTATTGAAATTGGCTTGATTTCCGTTGTCCTGCACGCTGTTCTTATAACAGAACATTATAATTCAGCATTTATAGGTTGATAAGTGATAGATGTGTTATTAATAATACAGAAAAGATCTGATTACTATTTTTTTGAAATTACTTTGAATTCTCTCTGGATAGATTCTCCATTTTCATCAATCACAGTGAGCACATGTTGTCCCTCTCGGGGATTAATTGCTATATGATGCGTTCTTTTTGTAAGGCCAATATAATTTCCATCGAGATGCCAGTATACAATGGTATTGGGATTTCGATGTGCTAATTCAAAGACAGAACTTCCTGGTGTTCCATCAAGTTCACGCGGTATAAACAAGCTTGAATTATTTTTAGGATAAACAATATCCATTGATACAGCGGTTTTTGAAATTTCACAATCCTTGCGGTAAGGAGGAAGAATTTTATAGGAAAGATTAACAGATTTGTAATAATGTTCCTGTACGGGTGGCAACACAAACCAGCTCTTGTGTATCATGGTGCTAATTGGTTCGCAGCCATCGTGTACCTGATATTTTAAATCGGTTGTCAGGTGTACTGTTTTATGAAAGGGACAGAGTATCGTAGCGAGCCCTGACTTTGTAACTGAGATAGTGTCTAGGCCATTACAAACAGAAGATGCGCGAAATCCACTGACTTTGCAGATCGTGACTTTATAAAGTTCGGGAAGTGGTTCGTTGAACCATCTATTGTCCGGTAACTGAGAAAATATATCGAACATGATTGGCGCAGCAGCATCGGTACCAGTAAGCCCAGGTCGACCTTCTCCATCAGCATTCCCAACCCACACACCAACGGCATAGGTAGGCGTAACACCGATAGCCCAACCATCGCGGAAGCCAAAGCTAGTACCCGTCTTCCAGGCAATCTTTTTTGAACTGTTAAAATATCGCCACCCTGATTCTTCACCTGGGCGAAAGACTTCTTTCAAAGCCTGTAAAGTAAGATAAATAGATGAAGCACTGAGCCACGAAGTTGTTTGCAAATCAGGCTTCTGATTTTCTTTTTGATCTTTCGCAATATAATAGGGTGAATGAAAATCAGATTTTGAATAACGATTTTCTCCTGGGTGATCAAAATAATTATTTAGTGTTCGTGCCATTGAAGCATACATTCCGGTGATATCCCAAAGCGTGCCTTCTGCTCCCCCGAGTATTAAGGAAAGGCCATAATGATCTGGAGCTTTTCCCAAAGATGTCATTCCAATACTTTTTAATAAGGTGTGAAATTTTTCGTAGCGATATACCTTAAGCATATGTACTGCGGGAACATTTAATGATCGGATTAAAGCTTTATCAGCTTGTACTGCACCATCGTAGTCATGAGAAAAATTTCGAGGTGAAAAGCCGTTGATGAGCACGGGCACATCAGGAAGTATAGTTTTTGGGAGGATCTTCCCTTCGTCAAGCATGGCGGCATACAGGAAAGGTTTAAGAATACTTCCAGTACTTCTTGGTGATACAATAATATCAACCTCATTATCATGATTTTCCTCTGATTCAACATTTCCTGTATAGGCTAATGTTGCTCCTGTTTTGACATTAAGAATAATAGCCGACCCGTTGTAAATTTGATTACCAGCCAGTCGCTGCTGGTGGTCTTTCAAAATAGCCTCTAACCGAAGTTGGATTTCATAATCTATCGTTGTTGTTAATTTTTTTCCTGATAGTCCATCTTTGGAAGTTCTTGACAGTAGATGCCTCGCATGTCTCGGCAGCGGATATGGTGCTTCGGGCAAAAGTTCTTCCTGTGCAAGTTCACAAGTTAACTTGTCTATGCTCCCAATATCTCTCAAGTGGAGCAGTAATTGATCTCGTTTGGTCTTTAGTTTCGCTCTGTTTCTTCCCGGGTGGATCAAGGAAGGTGCATTTGGAAGTACCGCTAAAAGGGCAGCTTGCGACCAGGATAAATCATCTGGCGTTGTGCCAAAATAACGCCAACATGCAGCATCAAGTCCTACAACGTTTCCTCCAAATGGAGCATGTGAAGCATAGATTGCAAGTATTTCTTGTTTAGAATAACGAAGCTCAAGTCGGGTAGCCAAAATCGCTTCAATTACTTTTTCAACAACTGTTCTTGATTCTCCTTTTCGGGAAAGTCGGATCAATTGCATGCTGATAGTACTGCCACCACTTACAACTCTTCCTGCCTTAATATTTTGTTCAAGCGCTCGTCCTAAAGAAAATATGTCTACACCGGGATGATTGTAAAATCTTTTATCCTCAAAAGCGATTAAAGCTTCTGCGTACTTTGTAGGTACCGAATCTGTTTCGGGAAAACGCCATTGTCCGTCAGTTGCAATAGAAGCGCTGAGCAGTTGCCCATCTTTAGATTCAAGAACGGTTGAGTAAGGATCGTTGAAAAGTGTTCTACTTAAAGAGAACCAATAAGAAATCAGCAATAAGGCTGCGACTATAGCCCAATTTTTTTTCCCGCTGATCACGCGGATTAATGCAGGTTTAATACCGCTATAATCCATTTCCTTTTCCTTAGTCTAATTTTTTAAAATATATTCAGCGCGTGTTGATGGATTATCAGATAGGAACTAATTGAAGATTTAAATGTGAGTCCTAATTACTGCAACTATAACTTGTGAGATCTGCAGTAAAGCCTGCAGATCTCACAAGGTTAGCACTACTGTACCTGCTCTTTCACTACTTCAACAACTTGTCCTTTCTTTCGTGCATAGATACTTCTGTCATACATGGCCTCACAACTTACAGCGGGCAAATAGTACGTTCCCGCATAGCTTGCAGTAAGTAATACTTTAAAAGTTTTACGCTGTCCGGCTGCAAGATCAAAGTATGTATAAACCCGATCATCACGGATGTCCTGATAAGTAGGCTTGTCTCCATTTAATCTATCTTCAGCGTCATCAAGCCGGAGGTTATTAATCTCCCACCCAGATGGAAAGATCTGATTCAACGCCATATTTTTATATTCGCCACGGGCGCCAGGATTAGAAATTGTTACTGACGCAACAAACTCTTCTCCCTGTGCCAATCGAGTTGGATCAATCGGATTTCCATCCGTATCTGCATAGCTTATAGAAAGATTTAAATTATTTGTTTCTTCCTCTTCTGCACCTCTCGTTGGTGTTCCTTCCGTTATCAATCTTGTGAATAGCGTTCCTTTAGAGCCACTTACAATTTTAAGGTCTCTGGCTTTTATTCCATCAACAGCAAGTTGTACTTGGGCTATCGGAAGTTCAGTACTTGCTTCAACTTCTTTGCCGTTGTAAGTGTAGGTAAATTTAAGATCACCTCTTTTTTCTGTGCTTGCAAAAGATCCAGCAGATTTAAGGCACCACGCTACGGTCTGAGTGCTCATCCAGCTTGAGGAGTTGCTCAATGCAGCGGAAATAGCTTTTAGTATTTCAAATCCTTTTGCTTTTTCATTCAACAGAATTAAAGTTTCGAGAATAACTGCCTTGTCTCGAAGATCTGATCCATAAGAGTAGGCCATTTCCTGGTAAGGTTTGATGCTTGTGGATAAGTTGCTGACAATTTTCTTTGCAGCTTCTTGTTGCCCTGCCTTAGCATACGCTGCGGCCAGCATCCAAGACGCTGTGAGCGATAAATTCGGTTGTTCGCGTAAACGATTCATCGCGCCAAGTTCTGCATCGCCACCGAGTGATAAAGAATATAATCGATAAGCTTGAATTAGTTCACTGCTCTGATATTCCTGATTTTTTCTCCACGACTGTGCTTTGTTCCGTTGAAATTTCTTCCAGCGTTTGATCATATCATTGGGAATAAAATATCCTTTCGCTTCTGCCTCAATTAAAAAATGTCCTGCATAGGTTGTTGACCAACTGTCGGCATTTTCGGCTCCAGGCCAATATGAGAACCCTCCGTCTCGTTGTTGAAATGATTTCAAACGATCAATGCCTGCACGCACATTGTTTTGTATCATAGCTTTTTCTCCATCTGTCAATACCCTAACCTGATCAAGATAAAGTTGCGGGAAGACTGAGGAGGTTGTTTGTTCAATACAACCATAGGGATATTGTAACAAATACTTTAAACGCTGGCCTAGATTGATAGGAGGGAGTGATGAAATTTCAAGAGTAGCGGTGTTGGTTCCTGTCATTCCAACCGGAACTATATTTGCACTCCATGTTTTTCCTGACTCAAGAATAGATTCTTGTGCACGTGTAACGGGAGGATTTGGATTTCGAATATCAATCTCAATCTCATCTGTAGCTGTATATTTCCCGGATGATGCTGTTACTACGATCTTTCCTATTCCTAAAATGCTTTTCACTTCAAGATCAAAATCAACAGTCATATCCTCTCCATTCATGGTAACGTTTTGAGTTTTCTGAATTACCTCCAATGGTCCGGTAGCTCTAACTTCTATTTTTATATCACGAATATTTTTATCCATGGTAAATAAGGTGATGGGAAGTTTTACTTTTTCTTCTGGCCCAAGAACGCGGGGAAGTGTGGCCAGTACCATAAGAGGCTTTCGGACCGGTGTCGCTTTTTCTGCTGAACCATAAGCGCCCTCATAACCAGCAACAACCATTGTCTTAACGGAGCCGATATAGTGCGGCATGATAAAGCGATGTTCATCGCTTCCCCCATCAAGGGTAAACGGACCTAAAAATTTCACGACCGGTTTAAAGCGATTTGCTTTAGCATCATCTTCTTTTCCCGCACCTTCCATATCACCACCTACTGCAAGAAGTCTTTCGATTTGTGATCCAAACGCACCCATTACATCATCATAAAGATCCCATGTTTTCACGCCAAGTGCTTCACGTGCATAAAATCTCTTCCATGGATCAGGAGTTTTGAATCTCGTTAGATCAAGCAAGCCTTCATCTACCAAGGCCACAGTATAAGTCATCGCGCGTTTAGACTTTTCAGAAACTTGTATGCTCACTTCCATGCCAGGTTCCAGGACATCGGGCATTTCAATTACTGGCTCCAGATGCGTGTCAGGATCTTCAACCTGTAATGGTATTACACCATACAATCGCATCGGCAAATCATTTACTGTCTGAGAATGTGGCTGGATGAGCGTGATGTTGACGAAGATATTGGGCGTCATCTCACGTGTAATTTCAAAATTGAAAGGAGTATCTCCTTTTTGTGTTTGCACCCAATAGCTTTGAATTACGCGGCTTCCATTCTCGATACTCACCAATGCCCGTCCTTCTCCACTTCCTGGAATTACTACACTTGCTTTTTCACCAATGTTATAAGCAGGCTTATCAGACGAGAAAGAAAGCATGGTTGCGCCATCATTTCCTTCTCTTGATCTTCCTGCCCAGCCTGGCCAATCAATGTAAACTACTTTAGCAGTACTATGGCCGGAAACCGGATCATGTGCTTTTACCAAATAGCGTCCCCATTCAGGGTACGTAATTTTAAAATTCCACGATCCTTTTCCATTTACAGTTCGTATCGCTCCATCACTGATTAAAGTTGCATAAGAGTCAGATAAATAAGCTGCGCTCTCTTCACTGTTATCCCACCACCATTTCCATTGCAGTTTGTAGATTGACATTTCTACCCTGTCTCTTGACATTGGCTGTCCATCTGCATCGATGGTAACAACGTCGACCTTATGTGTTGTATCAGTCAGAAGCATTCCGCGCGCTTTATCTCCGGCAGGTAAGCGCAAGCCCGTGAAGGATTGATACGGATAAAAAGGAACACTAAAGCGGTCAATTGAAAAATTGCCACTTTCTTCAAAAACCTTTCCTCTGAAAACAGCATTCAGCATACCAGGAGCCGTTGTTGAAGCTTCAAGTGTAGCATTAATGATTGCCTTGCCTTCTTCGTCAGTTGATCCTTCAAAAATACTTTGGGCTTCGCTGGAGAAGTCGCGCGAAGGATCTTCAAAAACAAAGTCGGGATAACGTTGGAACTTCGTTTCGGCACGCGTTAGCAGAACTTCAAATTCGGCTCGCAGGTTTCTGCCCACTGCTCCATGCAACCAGTTAACTTGTAGTGTACCAGAAATATTATTATTTTCTGCTGTGATTTTCTCCTCGCCGAAATCAAGATTTATTTTCAAGCGATTAGGTTTAACTGTTTCAATTTTTACAAGCTGTGTAAATTCTGCTCCACCAACTTTTACACGTGCTGTCCAGTTCCCTGTAGGCGCATCTGCAGCTGTCGCTGTCGCGAACTTATAGAACCCATTCTCGCCACTTGATCGAACGATGCGATTAGTAATTTGTCCTTGAGGATTTTGTAATTCTAAAACAACAGGGTGCGTTGCTGGCAGAAGTTTCAATTTGTCTTCTAAAATAAAAGTCAGGAATAAAGAATCTCCTGGTCTCCAAACACCGCGCTCTCCATAAATTAGTCCTTTCAGGCCTTTGTTAATCAGCTCGCCTCCTGTATCAAAATTGCTGAGCGCAAGAGATTCTCCGTCTTGAAGTTTTAAGTAGCCACGTTGCGTTCCACTCTTTGCAATCAGTACGAAAGGTTTTTCTTTACTATCTATAATGGCTCGGCCTTCTGCATCTGTAGAGGCAGTTCCAATGAGTTGCTGTTGGAAATCGTACAGCTCAATCATTACACTGCCTATTGGTTGCGTTGTTTTTAAATCATTTACAAAGATTAGCGTACTGCCATTGCCACCACGCTTGGCAATTATACCAAGATCAGAGGCCAACACATTTTTCTTAATGCTTCTGTTGTTTGTGTAGTATGACGAGTGACATGGATTGTCCCGTTGCTCCCAATCGTAATCTTCTTCGTAATAATATTCCTCGTAAGAATCCCAATAACTTGCCTCACTTTCTTCGGCTGACCACTCTTCGGTTTCAAATGCCTGAAGATCATTTGTACCTTCACTCTCCTCACCACTTTCGCACACCAATGCCACATCTTTCCTTTTAAAACTTATGGCAACTTGATAAATAGCGCCGGGTTCGGTACTGATCATTTTAGAAAGGTCAATGGTAAAGCGATTCCATTTTCCTAGATCTGTGACTCCCGCATTCTCTAACGAAACATTTTTCTTTAGTATAGGCTTGCCAACTCTTCTGAGTTCTGCGGTTCCATCGTAATCGTTTACCTGTAGAAACTGCAATACATTACTTTCAAACACTTTTAAAATCTGGACATCTACGGCCTTAAGATTCACCGCCTCAAATGGCAGGATTAATCCGTCGGAAGATGGAAGAATGTTTCCTTTCCCTGTAAATCTCACTGCGGGATCAAGCTGTTCGAAGACAATGTCAATGTTGCTCCCTTCACTCATTTTGTAGTTGAGAATATTTTGAATGCCTGCTTCTATTGTAATAGTTTTTGTTCCTGTCTGTCTCACTGGAGGGTAGACCCAGATTTCATTATCATGAATATCAAAATCAAGATCGGTAAGATCCGAAATTGTAATTAATCCTTGGAGTTCTTGCTTCTGCTTTAAGGGATCAGAGAATTGCAGCACGACATATTGATTTGGATTTTGAACAACCTTTGTGTTCATGATCTTAAAATCGCTCAACGAAGGGATGTCAATTACTTGTTCTTCGACCCGATCAATTCCAATCGTTTTTCCATCGATGGCTAGGTCTACTTTACTTGCTTGTTCTTTTCGGGCAACTTCTTCGATGATGAAGTTATGCTGTTTGCCATCATTTGCGTGTGTCCACGATATCTTAAGACCTTTGCCTTCCTGTAAAGCAGTGAAGGATTTTTCTATTGCTTGATTGTCGGCATAATCTGCTGTTGAAAAGATACCTTCAATTTTCTGCTTCTGTAATTCGGTAATGACGTACGGTTTAATATTTTCTATGCTTACCTCAAAGTTTTGAGGTATAACCTGGAAGGTATAGGAGAAAGTTTTCAACTCACCTGGGATCTCTTCAATCAGTTTTGCAAGAAAAAAATTCGCTTCAAAAACTTGACCTGAAGTAAGTTTTCCCTCTGGTCTGAATTCAACAGTCTTTTCGTCAAGCCAGATTGCTTTTCCGTCAATGGCCGGGCTGAAATCAAAAAGTTTAACAGAAGATTCCGATCCAATAAGTGTTGAATCTATGGCTTCATGTGCAAGAACAATGCGGATGGTTGAGCCAGACGAAACAATGCCTGCAGTGTAGGAAGTGATGTACTCGCCAAAAGCGGGATTAATGAAAGACTGCGTAGGTTTTTTGCCAATACTACTGGTAAAATAGAATACTCCGGCAACAATAACTCCTATCGCTACGGTAACGATAGCAATTCTTTTCCAGGAAAGACTTTTCATATTTAAGTGGGATTTTACAAAGAGAAACGATCTGCAATATCCATCAATTGGTATGGTTTTTTAAATATTTTGCTTAAAAAAGTTACACGTCTCAAAACCTGCTGAATTCTCAAAAAAAACAAGCAGGACTGAAGTATTTCTATGGATTCTTTATTAAGCCGAGTTTATTATAAAAATACAGTAGAAGAATATCTGATTGCACTTTCAATAATTGTAGTCGGAACGCTACTCCTCCGCATTTTCGCAAAGATATTTTTCAATTCAGTGAGCCGTTGGGCAGCATCAACGTCAGGAACAGTTGATGATGTTATTATCAGTAAAATTAAAAGATTCGGTGTCGCGGCCCTTCAGTATGCTATTATATACTGGGGCATAAATTATCTCGAGCTTTCTCTCAAAGCCCGAAACGTAGTTGATACGGCAACTTCAGTCGTTATCGCATATTTTGTTATCCGTTTAATTTCATCGCTCATTTTAATCTTACTGCAGAATAGAATTCGCAGGCAAGATCGGGGCGAAGAAAAAATTAAGCAGCTGGGCGGACTAATGATTATCATCAATATCCTGATATGGATTGTTGGTATTGTGTTTCTGCTCGACAATTTAGGTAAAGATGTTACAACCATCATTACTGGACTTGGTATTGGTGGTATTGCCATTGCGCTTGCTGCACAAAATATCCTGGGCGATTTGTTCAACTATTTTGTGATCTTTTTCGATCGCCCTTTTGAAGCTGGAGATTTTATTACAGTTGATGATAAAGCAGGAACGGTAGAATATGTCGGAATAAAAACTACCAGAATACGAAGCCTGAGTGGTGAACAAATTATTATTGGTAATTCTAACCTCACGGGTTCCCGCATTCATAACTTTAAACGCCTTGTCAATAGAAGAATTGTTTTTACACTAAACCTCGATTATCGAACACCATTAGAAAAGCTGAAGATTGTGCCAACACTTATCAAGTCCATTGTAGAGAAACAAAATCCTGTTATGTTTGACCGTGCTCACTTTTCTTCTTTTGGTGATTGGAGTTTGAAGGTTGAAGTAGTCTATCTTGTATTAGATCCTGATTTTAACAAGTACATGGATATCCAGCAAAATATAAATCTAGAAATCGCAGAAGTACTGGCACAACATGAAATATATTTTGTAGCTGGCGTTCATGTATCAATGGCGCCCCTTCCTCCGGCATCACCTGTAGAAGTCAACAAAGAAGAAGCGAAGCTGTAGATAGCTTTTCTTCTATTGCATTTTAGTGTGTAGCTTACGCTATGCAATTTTTCATTTCTATTTTTCTTTCGCTCATGCTCCAACAGGGTTCATTTAAACAAAGCCAGCTCAAAAACGCTCGGGTAAAAGTTGCATATGATGAAAAGCTTGATGTTATTAAAAAATATTTTGAAGCAAAGAACCTTCAGTTCGAAGGCTTTCATTTGTTTCTGCGGGCATTTAAAAAAGAGATGAAGCTTGAAGCATGGATACAAGAAAAAGGAAAATCAGAATTTGCATTGCTACATACTTATGATTTTTGCTCAACCTCTGGAACATTAGGACCAAAACGTAAAGAAGGCGATCTCCAGATTCCTGAAGGCATCTATCATATCAATCATTTTAATCCTCAAAGTAATTTTTATTTATCTCTTGGCATTAGCTATCCTAACGCCTCTGACAAAATTTTAAGCGATCCGAAAAGTCCGGGTGGAGCAATTTATATTCATGGTAACTGTGTCACTGTTGGTTGTATCCCTATTACAGATGATAAAATAAAAGAGCTCTATCTGCTCGCAGTAGAAGCGAAGAACAACGGACAGCAACAAGTCCCTATTCATATTTTTCCTGCCCGGCTCGATGACGAACCGATTCAGCAACTACAAAAAGAGTATAGCCAGCATCAAGCCTTTTGGAAAAACCTTCAGTTGATGTACAACAGCTTCGAACGCACGAGAAAAGTCAGTACGCATAGGGTTAACGATAAAGGCGAGTACGTGATTTTGTAAAGTTAAATTGATTATGGTGTTGCCTCGTACCTCGCCCGAGCTATCCGTTACAAGTCCTCACGCCTTGCGCATTCCAACTCTTCGTTGTGGGCTTTCCACTTCTAATCCCTAACACGGCAACAACTAACTTTAACTCAATAACGAAAAATTTCGTATTCTAAATGTAAAGTTTGCTTGACTTTAAGAAAAGCATACTTATCTTTGTCATGATAACCGTTCTATTAAAGTGAAGACAAAGAAGATTCTACAACTGCTTCATTATCAGAAATACCTAGGGCTTTTCCTGATTGTCATTGGCATTCCGATTATGTTTATTCCCGCGGCACCCAAAGCAGATATGCCTTTGATGTTTGGTTTATTTACACTATTTGTCGCTACAGAGAAAGTAGAAGATGAAAGGTCCGTAAACATTAAAACATCCTCGCTAACAATTGCATTTATTTTCTCTTATACAATCAAAATTGTATCTGCAGTTCTTTACGAACATTCTTTCATTCCCTATCAACTCGTTGAGATCAATCACTTCATCATTCTTGTTTTTTCTTTTGCCGTGATTATCTATTATACGAGAATGTATAGTAAAGATCAGCTGAATGAAGAACACAATTAAAGTAGAGCGTGCTAAGCATGATCTTACACAAGCACAATTAGCTGAAAGAGTAAATGTCTCACGACAAACAATAAATTCTATTGAAATTGGAAAGTATGTTCCTTCCACATTGCTGGCATTAAAAATAGCAAGTGTGTTTAATACAACCATTCAGAACATCTTCACGCTGGAGGAAAAAGACTGGGACGGTTAAATTTAAAAAATGCGTTTACCGTTGTTGACATTGATAACAGCTACTGTCTGACCAAGGGTTGGATATTTTTTAATAGGAAGAATAGGCTCGTGGTTTTCAATTTGTTTTCATAATCAAATTTAAATTCTCCATTTACTGTTATTGCTACTCGTTAATGGTTGCCAACAACGATACAGCTATACTACATGGGCAATTGTTGAGCAATATCCCTAAGCTGGCGTGGTGCAAAGGCATGATTTTTACAACTGCCAATGTTAGAAAAAATTTAATCTTAATCATTTTAGTTATGGCTACTCATACAACAACTCATTATGGAAGCGGTGCTTTCGAACATGAAGCAACACCGCATGCAGGTGTAGCGGTCTTTAAAAGAATTTCGTGGGGATCAATATTTGCTGGTGCCCTCATTGCTTTGGTGGTGCAATTAGCACTTAGTTTATTAGGCTTTGGTATTGGCATGGGAACAGTAAATCCAATGGAAGAAAGCCAACCGATGGCTGGATTAGGAACAGGCTCGCTAATATGGTGGGCCGTTAGTATGCTAATCTCTTTATTTATTGGAGGATGGGTTGCCGGGCGTTTGGCTGGCATACCAAGAAACTCGGATAGCATACTTCATGGGTTGCTTACATGGAGCCTCGTTACACTATTATATTTCTATTTGCTTACAACTGCAGTTGGTAGAATTATTGGTGGTGTAGGAAGTGTCATTGGAAAAACAGTATCGCTCGCAGGCCAAGGTCTGAGTGCAGCAGCACCGGAGATTGGTGAAGCAGTACAATCTCAAATAGGCCAACAAAATATTGACTTAAGCAATTTGAAGAGTGAAGCGCGCTTGATATTACAGCAAACAGGTAAGCCTGAATTGCAGCCAGAAAATTTGGCAAACAATGCAAAGCAAGCAGGCAACGAAGTTAAACAGCAAATGGGATCTGCTGCGTCAAATCCACAAGCAATGGGTGAAAATGCAGACAATGTAATTGATCAACTATTTGCCAAAGGAGGTAATATTGCTCAGGAGGTGGATAAAGAAGCCGTTGTGAACGTGATCATGCAACGTAGCGGTAAAAGCAGAGAAGAAGCCAATCAAATTGCTGATAATTGGATTCAAACATTTCAGCAAAGTAAAGCGAAGTTTCAACAAACTACAGAGGAAGCAAAAATGAAAGCACAAAAGGTTGCTGATGATGCAGCATCTGCAGTTTCAAAAGCAGGTATCTTTGCATTTATCGGTCTTGTATTAGGTGCTGCAGCAGCGGGATTTGGTGGTAAAGTTGGAAGACCCGATGATATTGTTGTTTAAGCAAATCATTAATTTTAGAACCATCAATAGAAGAACCTCTGTGAAAATCGCGGAGGTTTTTTTTGCTCCTTCATTTCTTAGGGTTGTTGCAAAGCGGGTATCTCCATAAAAGCATAGGCAATCATATGGCAAATCCCCATGTGAGCATCTTCAACCCTTCCATAGTGACCATCGTCAACAACAATAACAACATCACTAATCTCTGCAAGTTTTCCTCTCTTATTTCCCACAAGAGCAATGGATTGGAGATTGTTTTCTTTGCCCCACTGAATGGCCTTTACAAGGTTTGGTGAATTTCCACTAACACTCATGGTAAAAAGAATATCACCGGGTTTCGCAAAGTTGCTAAGCTGCCGTGCAAAAACATCATCATAGGAGTAATCATTACCCAACGCTGTCATCCAACTTGTGTTGTCATTGAGTGAAAGGCAACGGAATCTCTTATAGGTTTTATCAGAGGAGCCTTTTCCTAAGTCTGTAACAAAGTGAGAGGCGTTGGCCGCACTTCCACCATTGCCGAAAACGAAAATATTCTTTTCCTGATCTAACGCAGTTTTAAACATCGTTACAACCTGATCGATTTTTTCAACAGGGATGCTCTCTAGTGTTTTTTTCTGAGCATTGATATATTCGGTGAAGTAGTTTTTCATAATTAGAAATTAGAAATTAGAAATTAGAAATTAGAAATTAGAAATTAGAAATTAGAAATTTTTGCCAAGATCACAGCACCCATCGTTACAGCATCTTCTTTTAATGATGAAAGTTCAATTGCAGGGCCTGGTTGAAAAGCATCCATCAAATATTTTTTAACTTTTGTTTCTACAGCTTTCCGAAGCGGTTCTCCCACGAGTGATAAACCTCCTCCTAAAACAACAATGTGTGGATGCAGTAAATGAATAGCATGTGAAAGGCCGAAAGCTAAATCATCGGTAGTAGTTTCTAGAATATTCTGGGCTAAAGGATCATTCTCCTGTAGTGCCTTACCTAATCTTGTTGCTTCATGTTGTAACATGCCTTTTGTTAATGATGCAAGTGTACTTTTAGGAAAGTCTTTAATGGCTTTTCGAATTTTTTCATCTACCGCCCAACCGGAACATGTGGATTGTACTGTGTTACCAATTTTATCCAGCCTTACATGACCGAACTCTGTTTCTCCAGGTTCCGCACCATGGTAAATTTCACCATCCGTTACCAGGCCAGAGCCAACTCCGCTGCCCAAAGTAACATAGAATACGTTTTTAAAATTTTTGCCCGCACCAGAATGTGCTTCTCCTAAGGCTGCAACATTAGCATCATTGTCAATGACAACATCCGTTCCCGAAATTTGCTCGAGCCATTCTTTCAGAGCAAAATCTGACCAACCTTTAACATGATAGGAAGTAATAATTTTACCCGTACTCCGACCTATTGGCCCACCAAAACCAACGCCAACTGCCTGTATATCTACGTCTTTTATTTTTAATAACGTATCTTCTATATCCTTTCGGATTCCTCCCGCACCAGCATTGTGGTCAACGTTGAAACGAAATCTTTTAATAATTTGCAGATTTTCATCGGCCAATAAAAGCTGAAGTTTTGTCCCACCAATTTCGATTCCTAAAAAGTTACTCATCTTCAGCTCGTTGTTAGAGATCAATAATAAAAATAAAACCCGGATTTACCGGGTTCTATAATGAAATTCCACAAGAGACGTGTTAAAAAGTCACGTCTTAATATTGCAATTATACTCTCTCTCCAACTTTGTTCATCACCTTGGTCTGAACCTGGATTGATTCATGGTGAATAAGTTTTAATAGATCATTAGTAAAATCTGCATTCAAGCCCATTGCTTTTCCTAAGCTAATACGGGTTTGAATAATTTCTTCCCAACGATTAACCTGAAGGATAGTAACGTTATTTTCTTTTTTATACTGACCAATTTTTTCAGAAATCTTCATCCGTTGTGAAAGCTTTTGCATAATCTCATCATCAAGCTGATCGATCTGCTCGCGTAAAATACTGAGTGTATCTTTAAATGTTTTGTTATCTGAAGAAACAGTGCGAACAACAAGCGCGTCAATAATTTTGCTTAAGGCAGCTGGTGTTACCTGTTGTTTAGCATCACTCCATGCCGCATCAGGGTTAATATGGCTTTCAATCATCAGTCCCACCATATCAAGGTCAAGCGCCTTCTGCGAAATCAAACCAATAAGATCACGGTTACCTGCGATGTGACTGGGATCGCAAATGATGTCTAGATCCGGTATTCTTGTTTTCAAATCGATGGCCATATCCCACATAGGAGCATTGCGGAACGGACCTTTTTCGAAAGAAGAGAAACCTCTATGAATAGCAGCAAGTTTTGTGATGCCTGCTTTATTTAAACGCTCTAATGCGCCAAGCCAAAGTTCAACATCAGGATTGATTGGATTCTTTACCATCACTGGTATGTCTACACCTTTCAAAGCGTCAGCAACCTCTTGAACAGAAAATGGATTTACCGTTGTGCGTGCACCAACCCAAAGAATATCAACCCCAGCTTTAAGACAAGCTTCAACGTGTGCGGCATTGGCTACTTCTGTGGTAACAGGAAGTTTTGTTTCTTTCTTTGCCTGAATTAACCAATTCAATCCTTCAACACCTGCGCCCTCATATTGCCCTGGCCTTGTGCGAGGTTTCCAGATGCCTGCGCGCAATGCATGCACTTTTCCGGTTGCCGCAATTTGTTTTGCGGTAGCAATCATTTGGTCTTCTGTTTCTGCGCTGCAAGGACCGCTGATAATGATGGGTTTGCTGGCTGTTGGCAACCACGTTGAAATTGATTCTAATTGCAATGCCTTTTTCATAGGGTTATTCGTTAATCTGTTATTAGGTGATACGTATTCAATTTTTGTTATCAGTATTCTATGTTCTATTCTACTGGAAGACTTTCTTTCTTTTTTTGTAATGCTGCGTCTGGAATTCCTTCCAATACTTTTCGAATGTTATTAGCCTTCGACATGATGTTGTGAAGCTCTTTAACATCACGCTTCATCAGATGGTATTGAAATTTCTGTAAATGCATAATGTATTCCAGTAAAGCCTGACTCAGATACTCTGCGTTCTGCTCGAAGATTGGCGCCCACATATCAGGCGAACTTTTGGCTAGCCTTACCGTTGATGCAAAACCGCTACCCGCTAAATTGAAAATATTCTTTTCATCCTTTTCAATATCAAGAACAGTCTGCCCGAGAAGGAAAGAACTAACGTGAGAAAGATGGGATACATAAGCCACATGTTTGTCATGTTCTACTGGGTCCATGAAAACAGTACGAAGGCCAAGCGTTGTAAAAATTGTATCTGCCAAAGCCAATGCTTTCGGAGAAGATTTTTCCTGTTCGCAAATGATGTTGGTCTTTTGCTGGAACAATCCGCTGAAGGCCGCGTTAGGTCCGGAATTTTCTGTACCAGCGATAGGATGTGCTGCTACAAATTGTTCACGTTTTTTATGTCCCTCAATGGCCTTACATATCTGTGATTTGGTTGACCCAGTATCAATAACAATTGTTTTCGATTGAATGAGATCGAGAACTTTTAGCAGAACGTTCCTAATAGCATTTACAGGGATTGCCGTAATAACAAGGTCTGCTTCGGCTACTGCGCTTTCTAACGGAGCGACTTCATCTACTAATTTTAATTCTATAGCGCGATTTGCGTGTGATGTATTTAGATCCACCCCGATTATTTGTGTAGCAACTCCAGCTTTACGCAGATCAATTGCAATACTTCCCCCAATAAGTCCGAGTCCAATAATCGCTACTTTCATATGGACGCGCTCACTGTTTTAGGCTGGCTAACTTTTTTCTGTCTGAGAAAGCCTTCAACTCTGTTCAATGCTTGCTCAAGCATTTCGGTAGTGCAACACAGGGAGATACGGATATAACGTCTTCCTGCTTCCCCAAAAATAAATCCAGGTGTAATAAATACTTTTGTGCCATAAAGAATTTCATCAATCCATTTTTCAACATCAACAATTGAATCTGGCGCTTTAGCCCATACAAATAATCCCGATTGTTTATCTGCGTAAGAGCAGCCTAATAAATCCAGGATTTGTAAGGCAACTTCTTTACGCTCTCCGTAAACTTTATTCAAGGATGTAAACCATTCTTTACCGTTCTTCAACGCTTCTGCTGCAGCATGTTGAATTCCGAGAAACATTCCGGAGTCCATATTGCTTTTAACTTTTAATACAGCATCGATATAATCTTTTCTTCCTGCCACCCAGCCAAGTCTCCACCCAGCCATGTTATGAGACTTTGATAATGAATTTAATTCCAATGCAACCTCCTCCGCACCTTCAATGGAAAGTAAACTCATGGGTTCATCATTCAGAATCATGCTATACGGATTATCATTTACAATGAGGAATTGATTTTTTCTTGCGAGGTTAATTAGCTCTTTCAATTCATCACGTGATGCTGTTCTGCCAGTCGGCATGTGGGGGAAATTCACCCACATCAGTTTAACTTTTGATAAATCACTTTTCTTTAAAGCCTCAATGTCAATTCCCCAATGAAGTTCTTCCTTCAAATCGTATGGTCGTAGCTTTGCTCCCACAAGGTTGGCGACAGAAGAATAGGTAGGATATCCAGGATTCGGAATTAATACTTCTTCTCCTTCGTTAACAAAGGCCATAGAAATATGCATGATGCCTTCTTTCGATCCCATGAGTGGCAGGATCATCGTTTCAGGATCAAGCTGAGCGTTGTAAATGTTTTTGTATAAGTCAGCGATACCTTTGCGAAAAGCAGGGATACCTTTATAATTCTGATAACCATGGTTAGCAGGATTCTTCGCTGAAGCGATTAAAGCATCAATTGCATTTTCAGAAGGCGCCTGATCAGGACTTCCGATTCCAAGGTTTATTACACGAAGTTCAGGAGTATCGAGACTTCGCACTTCTGCAAGCTTTCTGCTGAAGTAATACTCCTCTACATTCGCGATCCGGTTAGCTGTCTTTATCATGTTAGTCAATAGTATGAGTAATCTACTTTATGCTTAGTAATTCGTGCTTCCTATCTCTTACTTGGTAATTCTTTTTCACTTGTATTCTACTTTCGCTTTTCTATACTCTCCTAAAACATTTAAATTCTTCACCTGTCGCAGAACATTGCGCATGGCTTCATCATAATTTTTTCTTCGCTTCCACTCTACATCAATATGGATAGAGTACTCGCTCGGTTTACCAATAATTGGTATGGATTGAATTTTAGTCAGATTGATATTATTGTTTTTGAAAGTCATTAATGCTTCCGCGAGACTGCCGACTTCGTTAGCAACTTCAAAACTTAATGAAGCTTTATTACTTTCAATGACGCCGTTGCTTTTTTTAGATAAGATCAAAAATCTAGTAAAGTTCTTTTTATTCGTTTCTATTCGCTTCTCAAGAATCTGTAATCCAAATTTCTTAGCCGCGAATTCATTGGCGATTGCGGCAGTGTTTTTTAGTTTTAATTCTTTTACACGTTTAGCTGACAAAGCCGTATCATCACTTTCGCGAACCTCAACGTCATTTAGTGTATGAATAAATTCGGTACACTGCCGAATGGCCATGGGATGTGATTCGATACTTTTAATGTCTTGAAGCTTCACACCTGGCAATGCAAGAAGATGCATGTGAATAGGCAGATAAAGCTCTCCAATAATATTGAAGTGATAGCTCTGCAATAAAAAGTAGTTCTGAAGAATACTACCGGCAATTGAATTCTCTATAGCCATGACAGCATAGTCAGCAATATCATTTTTCAGACTTTCGCAAAGTGCATGAAATGATAAGCACTCAACGGTATCAATGGGCTCATTGAAATACGTTAGTGCTGCTACTTCATGAAAGCTGGTAGCGATACCTTGAATTGCAATCTTTAATTTTTTCTTCTTTGCCATAAAACAAAAAGTCCCGGTTTTGCCGGGACTTTCCTGAGTTTATCTGTTATTTTTAAACAACACGCTACTCTTAAAGTCCCGTCTGGGCTCCAAAAAAGTAGTAGTAAAAATAAAATGTGTTGTTGATCTTCATTTCGTATTCGTGGTATAAAGATAAAATGATTTTATGTTGAGTTGCAAGAAGTCGGTATAAACTTTCGATATTTTTATTTATAACTAATGATTGTTAGGAATTTCACAGCTTGCCATCTCCCAGCCAATCATCGTTTTCTTTCGTGTTGAGCTCCACCTATAATGCCCGAGGATTCCATCTTTTCGGATTACTCGATGGCAAGGAATGAGGTAAGCAATATGGTTTGATCCAACAGCAGAACCTACTGCCTGTAACGCTTTCGGTTTTTGTATTGATTGAGCAATGTCCTGATAGGTGGCAATGCCTCCAGCAGGAATACGAAGTAAGGCTTCCCATACTTTAATTTGAAAATTTGTTCCTTTTACAAAAGCATGAAGTTTTTTCTGACCTAATTCTGGTTGGAAGATCTTACGCATAAAATCTTGCGTCAACGGATCGTTCTGGTGGAAAACTGAGTTGTGCCAGTGCGCTTTCATTTCTTCCAAGGCAGTACGTTGATCTTCATCGGAGGATAAAAATGACATCCAGCAAATACCTCTTTCAGTTATGCCTAATAGGCAAGAACCGAATGGCGTTTTAAGAAACCCATATTCGATACGAATACCGGCACCATAAAGTTTGTACTCTTGCGGTGTAACAGCTTCGAGCGTTGTGAACAAATCATAAACACGTGATTGACTTGAAAGGCCTGCAACAGCTGCAGCCTCCATTAGATTTCTTGATTCAAGAAGTTTTACTTTTAGAAAGTCAACTGTAAGATATTGTAGAAATCTTTTAGGACTAATGCCTGCCCACTCGGTGAATATTCGCTGGAAATGAAAAGGGCTAAGATGGACTTTCTCAGCAACTTCATCCAATTCTGGTTGGCTTGTAATATTTTCTTCCAGGTATTTAATCGCCTGCTCAATACGCTGATAATTAATATGGTGATCGTGTGTTGCCAATGTCATACAAATATAATTTAGATGTTTGATTTAGAGGCTGGTCGTGTTACTATTCCTCCTTTTCTAATGTGAAGTTCTTTTATTCCAATGGCGACTTCAACCCATTTCTTGCGGACTCTCAACTTAATCTTTTGTTCATGCATTTTTTGCACGGCCTCAATCCGCTTGAGTTGCTTCGTCTTTACTTTTGAAGAAGGTTCGATTTTCTTTTTTTCATTCTTCTTCCTGATGAGCAAGTGAGCGTGCCGTAAATTCTCAGCTTACGATTCGCAGCAAAGGTTTTTTTCTATTCTTTAAAGGGTTAAAAAGCTCCTAGAGCGAAAGTTGGTGATGGTAGAACATCATTGCGCATCATGAAAGATTATTCCTAACGCATACCTATTTCCAAATTTCACTTCACTAATACCATGCTTCATGTTTGCACGATAATATCCCTTTGTTCCTTTAACAGGTCGAAAATTTGTAGTAAAAATTAAGGCATCACCTTGTTTCAGCTTTATGACTTCGGCACGTGATTGTGCACGTGGGATTTGCTCGACCAACACCGATTCACCTCCTTCATAATCTTTGCCGTACTCGCTTAGCACAATCAGCAATTGAAAAGGAAAATAGACCTCGCCATACAGATCTTGATGTAAAGTGTTAAATCCGCCTTTATTATATTTAAGAATAAGGGGTGTTGGCCTGAGCTGATTTTTAGCATGACATAAACTAATAAATGTTTCATGTTCTTTAGGAAAAGTAGTGCCTGTATTAAGTTTCATCATCCATTCATTTGCCAACGTTGAAAGGGAGGGAAAAAATTTTTCTCGTAAGGATTGTATGATACCAGGTAGGGGATAATTAAAGTACTTATATTCTCCTTTACCAAACCTGTACCGTTCCATTACAATTGTACTTCTATACAAATTATAATTATCGTACTGGTCTTTGAGCGCATTACATTCCTCGTCTGATAATAATGCAGGAATCTGGATGTGCCCTCTTTCATTAAGCGCCTGCTTCAACATGTCCCAGTCTAATGACTCAACATCTTTCATAATCTTAATCTTTAAAACAAAGATTAAGTGTTTATCTATTTGTCCCAACCTGAATCTTGCTGGAATGCATACGTGCAGTAAATTTCCTTCTCGCAATGATTTGGAATTCGCGGCATAAAACTTCTATTTTGATTCTTATGACTAAGATGTATTTACCAGTGCCAAAGGAATTTGACTTTAATTTAAATCTTGAATTTCTCAAACGCTCTCCAAAAGAATTGTTGCATCAGGTTGAAGGAGATGCTGTACTGAAGGCATTAAAATTTGGGAATGAAAAAATACTTATCCGGGTAAGGCCAGCGAATGAAAAATTAATCATTGAATTTTTAAATGAAGAGCCATCGCAAGAAGGCAAAAATGAGATAAGAAACTTTGTGCAGGAATGGTTTGATCTCGAGAACGATATTAAACCTTTTTATGCTTTGGCTTCAAAAGATAAGTTGCTAAAAGATCTTGTGGTAAAATATTCTGGTTACAGAATCATCGGACAGCCTGATCTGTTCGAATCAATTGTATGGGCTGTGCTTGGCCAGCAAATTAACCTTCAGTTTGCTTATACTTTAAAATCAAAATTTGTTGAAAAATTCGGAGAGCGTCTTTTCTGGAATAACGAGTCGTTTTACTTTTTTCCTACTCCAGAGCTAGTCAGTGAATTAACGGACGAAGCGTTACTTCCACTTCAATTCTCGCGACAGAAAAGCAAGTATACCATTACAATTGCAGAGGCATTTGCGAGTGGCGAACTTTCCAAGGAAAAATTAAAAGGTCTACCGTTAGCAGAAGCAAAAGAACAATTAATAAAGATCAAGGGCATTGGAAATTGGACTGCAAATTATGCATTGATGAAAACATTTCGTTATCCTGATGCTTTTCCACTTGAAGATGCGGGCATTCACAACGCCATTAAAAATCTAAAGGGTATGGATAGAAAGCCAACATTAGACGAGGTGAAGAAAATATTCAAGAAATATAAAGGGTGGGAGGCCTATGCTACACTTTACTTATGGAAGAGTTTGTAATTAAGAAATTTGGACCTTAATGGTTCACGGCAGTAGAATCGATTATGGCTTGTGAAGCAGCAACATTCTTTAAACTTTTCTTTAAGGTATTTCGGGCCATTATAGCGGCAACAATTGTTAACAACGCTCCCAGTATCATCGGCGCTCCTGGTAGATAAACGGGGCTATTACTAGCAATTGAAAATGCAAAGACATTGGTCATCAAGGGAGGTCCAATAATTGAGGTTATGCTTAGCAAACTTGTAAGTGCTCCCTGAAGCTCACCTTGTTCATTCGCAGGAACAACGGTAGAGATAATTCCTTGTAACGCTGGCCCGGCAATCCCGCCAAGGCAATATACAAGTGTGAAGGCGAACATCATCCAACTTTGTGATGCAACGGCAAACAGGAGTAAGCCCACGGCATATAACGCCAGGCCTACATAAACACTTTTCTCTTGACCAAGTTTTGGAATGATGATACGGATTAATCCACCTTGCACTATTGCAGAGAATACACCTACAACAGCAAGTGAAATTCCTATCATTTTAGTGTCCCATTTAAATTTTTCTATAGTGTAATAAGCCCAGTTTGTTTGTACCGCGTGGGCAGCGATATAAACCAAAACCAGTGAAGCAACCAGACCCATAATCACAGGGTACCGTTTTAAATTAAATAAAGATCCTATTGGGTTCGATCGCTTCCATTCGAACTTTCTTCTATTTTCCTGCGATAGCGATTCCGGTAAAATGAAATATCCGTAAAGCCAGTTTAATAACGTAAGGGCTGCTGCAACCATAAAAGGAACACGTGAGCCGAAGGGACCAAGTAAGCCGCCAATCATTGGGCCAACGATAAAACCTAAACCAAAGGCAGCACCAATTAAGCCGAAATTTTGCGCACGTTTTTCAGGTGTGCTAATATCAGCAATGTATGCGGATGCTGTGGTGAAGCTGGCACCCATCATCCCTGCGATAATTCGTCCGAGGAATAACAAACCAATTGTTGGTGCAAAGGCCATCAAGATATAATCAAGTCCAAAACCAAACAGTGACGCGAGAAGAACTGGTCTGCGCCCAAATTGATCGCTTAATGCGCCCATAATAGGTGCGCAAATGAATTGCATAAAAGAATAGGCAAATAACATCCATCCTCCATATTGTGATGCCTCGCTTAGGCTGCCGCCTGTAAGTTCTTGGATAAGATTTGGTAAAACAGGAATAATGATACCTAAACCAATAACGTCAATGAGAAGTGTAATGAAAATGAAACTTAGTGCGGGTCGTTTGCTGGCCATAGGGTCATCATTAAAATTGAGTGACAATATTAATAGATGTTGTTCACATCTTCCCCAATAGAATGTGATGAATTTTTAAATCCCTAATACTAATTTCAACTTTGTATAACCGGTTTTGCTCAATGGTATCCTGACGCCACTTTTCAAAAGTGCAACATGGCTGTCTTTTTCCAATGGCTCTATTCTTGTGAGCTGGCTAAGATGAATAATGTATGATCTATGCACACGAATAAATTGTGATGGATCTAACGTGTTTTCGTAAAAACTCATGGTCTTCTTTTTTAAGAACATTTCTTTTGAGGTATAGATCTTCACGTAGTCGTCATATGCTTCTAGATATTGAATATCATGAACCGGAATGATTCGGATATTTCCTCCTTCCCGAACCACAATCCGGTTTCGTTCTTCAGGTTGCCTGATCTGTTCTGGAAAGGAAGTTGCTGTTTTTGTTCCTTGCTGATGTTGTGTCAGCCATTTTTGCATGGCTTTATCAAACCGATCTTTGTTAAATGGTTTTAATAAATAATCAATAGCATGGGCTTCAAAGGCTTTGATAGCATACTCATCGAAAGCTGTAGTAAATATTACAGAGGGTGGCTGTTCGATTAATTCCAGCATTTCAAATCCATTAATTTTCGGCATTTGAATATCGAGAAATATTAAATCTGGTTTATGTTGGGCAATTGCTTTTACGCCTTCAAATCCATCCCCACACTCCTGTAGAATTTCAACTTGTGCATAGTGCTGCAGGTATTCAGCAACAACACTTCTCGCCAAAGGCTCATCATCGATAAGGACTGTCTTAATCATAACGTTTGAGGGATTTTAATGTGGGTGGAAAATGTAACTTCATCATGAGATGTTGTTAGTAAATCCTGGCGGGCATAGAGTAAGTAGAGCCTCCGTTGTATTGCATTCAATCCAAAGCCGGTACCTTGTCTTGGTTTAGCTGTTTCAGGATCAAACGGATTCTCTACCGTAACCAACAGAGAATTATCCTGTGCATAACCTTTGATCCTGATCACGATGTCTCCGATTGTATCGTAAAGCCCGAACTTGATTGCATTTTCTACAACAGGTTGTAATAGCAAGGCTGGAAGTTTAAGTCCGAGGGCATCTTCATCATGTTCAAGATGTGTTTTCAAGCGATGTCCAAATCTTACTTTCTCAATATCAAGGTATAGTTCAAGATGCTGAAGTTCATCTGAAAAAGGAACAAGCTGCTGATCGTCCTTCTTTAAGGTGCTCCTGAAAAAGTCTGAAAGTTGTTGCACCATTTTTCGCGCTTCTTCAGGCCTCGAGCCGATGAGGGCATTAATTGAATTCAAACTATTGAAAAGAAAATGTGGCTGAAGTTTTTGTCTCAGGTTTGCCAACTCTGCTTCTCGGGCAAGTTTTTCTGTAGTTAATTTTCTCTGGTCTACTTCTTTCTGTTCACCAATGTTAAACCAATGCCAGCTTAAAATGGTAATGATAACAATGATGAGCCAGTTTATTATTCCCCTGATTACAAGTGTGCTACTGACAAATTGAAGATAGCTTTCTTCTCCCGCAAAGAATTGTACTACTACAAACTGGAACAACAGTACAGAGAAAATTGTAAGCGCTGTTGATCCCAGCAGTTGATAGATCAACTTGGGATTGTAAAATTTTAGTCCCTGAAACATTACCGCTCCCGTGATTGCCAATATGATATTATTGATCATTGCATCTGCAAAGGATATGGTAAGATCAAGGCCAACGATGGTATTGAGAATATAGGTTTGACCAATAATCCAACCTAAATTCCAAATTACGTCTGCAATGATAATTTCCTTATACGAAATATTTCTGATCATAAACTTTCTTTAAAAGACGGGCTTTTCACTCATTCGAATAAAGATAGCTTTTTGATGCGCAGTATTGATATATGCTTTTGCTTCCTCGGTCTCACAAATGTTTGAATACAACTCTATACCATCTTCAAGTTTAGTGAGTGGGATAATTTCGGTTACGTTGATGAATTCCCACTTCACTTTATTCTGATTATCGTTTAGAAAAGAATCTTCTTCACGAATACCGAGGGCTTTTGCTTTTAAGAAAGCTTCTTCTCTGTTCTCAGCAGCAATTAACCTGAGTTGCTCATCGAACTGTGGTTTGTGAACCGTGTTCTCTGCTGAAATGCTGAATATTACTTTTGCTATGTACCAGTTCATCACTAAACTTGAAAGGTTAAAAGTATAAAGGGCATCGTTAGTAGCTCTTGATGTCGATTCCACCGAAGATGCAAGTGCCTTTGATGACCAAGACTTTACCTGGATCTGCATGTGCATCTGGCATAATAGGACGTTTGTCATCCAATCCACCAAAGATAGAAACGAGGTCGTCAGTCTGGAGCTTCCAATGTGGTGGCACGATAAGTTTTGCTCCACCAAAAATTTGTGTAATGTCTAACACTATTTTTCCATTAACATCCGCTTGTGTAAGGTTTAACTCAGTGCCACCAAATATTGTTGTAAGTTCTCCTCCTCGGAAATTTTTTGAGATTACATTCTTCTTAACGCCACCAAAAATTACAACGGAGTCGATAGTATCATCTTGAGATTGTGATTCGTTAACAGCATTTGGCGTATCCCATTGTTTCCAGCTATTGTCTGTTCTTGATCTTTTCGGTCTAAAAATTATTACAAGCCCGATGGCGATGATAACGATCGGCCATATATATTCCTTAATGTCAATCTCAGGATTAAAATCCTCAAGGAGAAAAAGTGAACCAATTAAAATGAGCACTATCCATGCTGGCCCACGAAATGAATGGCGTATACCTATGTATAGACCAACTACAATAAGAATCATTTCCCATGAAACGACCCAATGCGGGATGCCAATATCCATTTGCCTAGCCAATAAAAGCAGACCGATTGTAACAATGATCAGCCCACCAAAGATTCTACCTGAGTGTGCCCCCTTGCTTTCTGCTGCATTCCACTTTTCGCTCGGTTTTATTGGTTGACCTGATGTGTTCGTGTTATTTGTTTCCATAATTTTTGCTTGGTTGATCAAATATACGGGCGAGCAAAACCTTTGACTATATGAGTTAGGTGATTGAAGGAGGGAAGTAGGTGAATGGTGGAGTGGAGTCGGTAAAGAAGAGCGGTAATTGGCTTGCCCTTCGAAATTGATCTGAAAACAGCGGCACTTCACACTGCATTACGCATTAAAAAGAATCGCCTTATATTAAGGCCATGATTTCAAACAAACTCCAGCGTGCTTTTGCAGCGTTCGATGCCTACAATTCTCAGGACCAACATGTAGAAAGTGTAGGAGGTAAGGATTATCCTAAAGAGCTTCTTTATGCACTCAGGATGACCCAAAGGTTAAGCACCTATTATCCAGAAGCTGATGAACATATTCAACTAGCAGCAAGATGCCAGCATATCGGGCGGTGGGAGATCCCGAGAAATTCTTTTCCAATGGACCGAAAAGGTTATTTGCAATGGAGGAGCAATCTCGCACTACACCATGCAAACATTGCGTCAAAAATTTTATTAGAAAGTGGCTATGATAGAGAGACAATTGAGAAAGTAAAATTTTTGTTACAAAAGAAGCAGTTGCATCAGCATCACCCTGAAACACAAATTTTAGAAGATGTGATCTGTCTTGTGTTCATTGAACATTACCTGGACGATTTTGCCGAACAGCATGAGGATGAGAAAGTGGTAGACATACTTCAAAAAACGATAAAGAAGATGTCACCCAGAGCGTTGCAGGAGGCAACAAAAATCAAAACGAAACCAAAGGTTTTAAAACTTGTGCAACAAGCTTTAGCCTAATGTTTTTGACTCACTTCATTCAGATATTTTTGCTGGAGATAATTGATAAAGTTTTCAATAGAGCGTTCAAGAATTTCGAAGACGTCCTGGAAGCCCTTTTCTCCTCCATGATAGGGATCGGGTACTTCACCACCTTTTTCTAAGCTGTCGAACTCACGCATTAGCATTATTTTAGAGCCGAACTTCTTGCTGTTTTGCAGTCTCAAAATGTTTTGAAGGTTGCTTTTATCCATCGCGAGAATCACGTCAAATTGTTCTAAGTCAGCTTCTGAAAGTTGCCTTCCGCAATGATCAATAGTGATGCCATTTTTAGTGGCGTTGGACAGCGTTCTGGGATCAGGCGAACCACCAATATGGTAATTTGAAGTGCCACAGGAGTCCGCTTCTATAAATCGATCAAGCCCTTTTTGTTTGACTTTCTCTTTAAAGATTGCTTCTGCCAATGGAGACCGGCAAATGTTGCCAAGACAAACAAATAACACTCGGATTTTAGTCATCTCAGTCAAATTGTCTTTTACGACTTTAAACAGGCTGCAAAGAAAGTCAAAATATTGATGGAAATGGTTACATACAGCCGCTGTAAATCATTTATAGTATAGCACACGTGTAAAAACCGCCTCCGGTTTTGAAGAGCCCACCTCACCGCCTGAGGGAGCTCTTTTTTTTTGACGTTAATTCGTGGATCAACGCATAACGAATCAACATTTTCAACGTATCACTTAAATCCTTAGTTTTATTCCAAACTATGCTAGATGGAATACATCATTGTCACAGAGCAATATGCTCCTTATATATCACTGATCCAGCTTAATCGTCCTAAAGATCTAAACGCACTTAATCTTCAGCTCATGCAGGAGTTACGTGATTCGCTGCAGCAACTTGATAAGAATGAAAACGTTCGTGTAATCATTATTACAGGTAACGATCAGGCTTTTGCCGCAGGAGCCGACATCAAGCAGATGGCTGATAAATCTGCAATAGACATGCTGTTAACAGATCAGTTCAGTACATGGGATCAGATACGAAAAACAAAAAAACCTATCATTGCTGCGGTGTCAGGATTTGCACTTGGTGGTGGTTGTGAATTAGCAATGACATGTGATATGATTGTTGCATCTGAGACCGCAAAGTTTGGTCAGCCAGAAATTAAAATTGGAGCGATGCCAGGTGCTGGTGGTACGCAACGTCTTACAAAAGCGATTGGAAAAGTTAAAGCGATGGAGCTTGTTCTTACCGGAAGATTTTTATCTGCGGCCGAGGCGCTGGCTTATCGTTTGGTTAATAAAGTAGTGCCAATTGAAATGTATTTGTACGAGGCGGTGCAATTGGCCAGTGAGATTGCTCAAATGTCTCCACTGGCTTCGCAGTTAGCGAAGGAGTCTGTAAATCGTTCTTTTGAAACTCACCTGGATGAAGGATTGCATTTTGAGCGGAAGAATTTCTATCTGGCATTTGCATCGGAAGATCAGAAAGAAGGAATGAAGGCATTTATTGAAAAACGAAAACCGCAGTATAAAGGGAAATAAAAAAGGTAAGAAGCTGGCTTCTTACCTTCAAAATTTATTAAATGTCTATCGCACGTTGATACCAAAACCTACACTCAAGCAATTATACTTTTGTAGTGTATAGTCAGCATGCAAAGTGATTACAGCAAGCTTTAATCTGAACCCTGCAGTTGCCCGCGGCCCTGAAGCAGTGAAATCCAAATTCACAGGATTTTTCTCTCTTGTGTCTGCGTAGTCTCCGTCATCATCAATGTCGTACTCTCCGCGCATAGCTAGTTTTGACTTAGCAATGTTGTATCCTAACCCTCCGTATAGCGTAAGTACCGAAAACTTTTTAGAGATAAGACCTTGAATGGTTGTAGCGCTCATTTCGAAAACACCTTCTGCGTTTCTGGTGCTTTCTTCATCAAACTCCGTTGTCATTTTAAATTTAGTATAACCAACGAAACCTGAGAGATCAAAGGGCAGCATTTTTATGCCCGGAATCCACTGCTTTACATCGTGCATAATGCCTATACCAAACATCTTTAACGTCCCTTCATCTCCCAGATCAATAGAAGGAACGAATCTGATTTTCAGATCGGTTCCTTTTGGAAGTCCAATTCCTAAATGTGCCATAGGCATAGGCAATACATTTTTCCCGATATTTTCTTTTAAGTCAATGCCTGAAGGTCCTTTAAATGGCGGCTCATTGAAGTTATTACTCCCAGGATCTTTAACATAAAACACCGGCTCTCTTTCAGGACCAAAAATAGTCGGTGCTAATTTTTTATTTGGTGCATAATCTGGTGACGTTGGATGGAGATCCAGCGCTGTAAGCTTCAGATCCCCTACGTTGTAAAATAATTCCTTGGATGGAATTGTCATTGCATTGACAGTGATGGTAAGGTCAACACCACCGATCTTATGTGCTTTCGCTGTATTGTACCAACCTTGATTTAAGGATGAGCTTGCGCTTTTCATTAAAGGACTCACATAAGCTCCAATAAGTTTTTCTGCGTCAGCTACACTTTCTGTCAAAAGTTTATCAACATCATCCTGACCAAAAACTTGCATAGAAACAAGCGCTGTTAAAAAAGTGGATACAGCAATCCGCTTAAAAGATTTCATGGCAATTGTGGGGTTTATAACTTCTAAATTTAAGTATTTTGAATGAGCTATTAAGAGACGGTATCAATATTATTTGCGATAGTGGTGTATTTTTGCATTCCCATGATCATACTTTACAATATTTCAATTTTTGTTCTTCAATTTTCAATACGTTTAGTAAGTGTTTTTCATACCAAAGCCCGGGCTTTCGTAACCGGCCGAAGGGGTTGGTACAGAACACTGGGTCAGCAATTTTCAAGTAATTATGCACCCGTAATCTGGGTTCACTGTGCGTCTCTCGGGGAATTTGAGCAAGGTAGGCCAATCATTGAAGCTGTAAAGAAGCAGTTCCCTCATTATAAAATCCTGCTTACTTTTTTTTCTCCTTCCGGGTACGAGGTAAGAAAAGATTATGCGATGGCGGATTATGTTAATTATTTGCCTTGGGACACCGCTAAAAATTCTAAGTTGTTTATTCAGATAGTAAAACCGGTGTTGGCAATCTTTGTCAAATACGAATTCTGGTATCACTACGCTTCAGTATTAAAAAAGGGAAATATTCCGCTGATCTCGATTTCATCAATATTTCGAAATGACCAATTCTTTTTTCACCCTCTTGGCGCTTTCTATAGACGGATATTAAAAAACTTTTCGCACTTCTTTGTTCAGAATAATGAGTCAGTAAAATTGTTGAAATCAATTGGAATCAGAGAAGTTGATCTTTCGGGCGATACTCGTTTTGACCGTGTCTATCAGATTGTTAAGCAGAATGAGGAGATTGAAATTGCGCGAGCCTTTAAGGGAGATCAGCGTGTTTTTGTTGTAGGTAGCTCGTGGCCCGAAGACATGGAAGTACTCATTCCTTTTATCAATGATAACCGGTTAAAATTTATAGTAGCACCACATGAAATTTCAGAAGTGAATATTAGCGACTTAGAAAAAGCATTAAGGGTGAAGTCAATTCGCTATTCTCAAGCTGCCAATAAAAATCTTGATGAGTTTGTCGTGTTGATCGTTGACAACGTTGGTCTACTCTCACGTTTGTATCGCTATGGAGAATTTGCGTATGTGGGTGGTGGGTTTGGTAAAGGACTGCACAACATTCTTGAAGCAGCATGTTACGGAGTTCCGATTTTATTTGGTAATCAGCGTTATGATAAATTCCAGGAGGCTGTAGATCTTATTAATCGTGGTGGTGCATTTGAGGTGCAGGATTATCCCGATCTAAAGGCGAAGTACGAAATGCTAAATGTGCCAGCGAGCTTTCTTCTTGCCTGTGAAGTAACAAAGCAATACGTGGAAGAAAATCTTGGAGCAACAGAGAAAATCATGTCATATTGTAAGCCCATCTTGCAAGTAAAACAAGCTGGTTGAACAAAAGCCAGAATTTCTGATTTCAAGTTTCAAATTTCCATTAAAAGCGCCAAAGATTGTACCTTGTAAGATATGAAAGGGCTTGTACTACGTTCTACTGGTTCATTTTACGAAATCCTTGCTGAGGACGGAATAACCTATAACTGTAAAGTAAGAGGGAAGATCAGACTGGAGGGCATAAGAGAGACTAACCCCATAGCTGTTGGAGACAGAGTTCTTTTTGATCGGGATAATAAAATCGGATCAATATTCGAAATTCTTCCGCGAGAGAATCATATCCTTCGAAAGTCCATTAAGAAAAGCGGGCATTCACATGTACTTGCTGCCAACGTCGATCAGGTTTTACTCGTTGTAACCATTGCGTTTCCACGAACTTCTTTGGGCTTCATCGATCGGTTTCTTGTTTCTGCGGAATCTTTTAGAATACCTCAAATTATTGTCTTCAATAAGAAAGACCTTCTCGATGAAGAAGGTTTAATGTTTCAAGATGAAGCAATTGAATTGTACATTAGGCTTGGCGTTAAATGTTTGACAACGGCAGCCTTACACCAGGATACTCCCGAATTGAAGTCTGTACTGCAAGATAAGACTACATTAATTGCAGGACATTCTGGTGTAGGTAAATCAACTTTATTAAACCGGTTGTCTCCTAAAATCAATCAGAAGGTGGGGGAGGTTTCGGACTTTTCATCAAAGGGAACACACACTACTACTTTCGCAGAGATGTTCCAGCTGGATGAAAAAACATTTGTGATTGATACACCTGGAATTAAAGAATGGGGATTGATAGACATGAATGAACAGGAAGTTTCTGATTATTTTGTCGAGATGAGAGAGCTGCGACTTGATTGCAAATACGGTTCAAAATGTTTGCATGTTAATGAGCCGAAATGTGCAGTTGTAAAAGCTGTAGAAGAAGCCAGGATTGCGTTGAGTCGTTACCAGAGTTATCTCAGTATTTTATCAGGTGATGATAACAGGAAGTAGATGGAGTTTTTAATCAACAATACGAAAATCTCTTACAACGCGGAAGGTGAGCGTGGCTTCGGCGATAATGTGGTGCTTCTTAAACAAGCCTCTGATCTCACCACAGCTACAACCTGGAGCACTAAAGGCTATACCATAGAAAAACTTTTTGATGATGTAAACGAGTTTAAAAGTTTTCATAGGGAGGTAACAGAACTTTTGCTTTCATGCTGGCGAAATGCAGGCTTACAGATCCCAAATGATTTTACTTTAGATCAGTATCATCAGTTGGTTTCAAAACACCAACAACACCTCGATGCTATTAACGCGACGAAGCTTTTGACTATTGATAAATTTCCGTTAGGAATTGACAGGATAGAAAAACGTATTTCAGCAATTTGTGGAAACCCTTTGCGTGCGCTTAATCCTTACGATAATCAATCCGTATTTCACTTTCGTGTGATTCGCCCAAAAAGCACTGATAACAATCCACTCCATCGTGATGTTTGGCTTGAGGATTATGAGAGCTGTATCAATCTTTATATTCCTGTTGCAGGCAGTAACGATCTTTCATCTTTAATCATATTGCCTGGGAGCCATGTGTGGCCTGAATCTAAAATTGAAAGAACCGTTGAAGGCGCGCAAGTAAACGGGGTCAGGTTTAATGTTCCAGCAGTAACTTCAATTTTAGGTGAATATGAAATAGCACGTCCCAATCCTAAGCTTAATGAACTATTGGTGTTTTCGCCTTATCTGATTCATGGAGGTTCAGTTAATTTAAATACGGATGTCACGCGCATATCTATCGAGCTAAGGCTCTGGAAAATTTAAATCACTTACCGTAACGGACGGAATTATAAAGTTTTCTTATTGCTGACAATGGAAGTTTAAGACTATTTAGGAGAAGTAGCACATCGCTCCAGAAGTTTTTAAAGCCTAACTCAAGCAATAAATCGTAAAATAATTCCGCTTCGTTATAATTTTCAGAAAATACGGCTTGCCTGATTTCGTACCTAAGTCGTGTAGCAAGCGCTTCATTGTCTTCCTTGCTTCGATTCAGTGCCTGTGCTTTTTTACAAACAAGGTATGTAGAGTGAAGTTGTGTATCGCCAACCTTATACCATCCTTGCGACATCGATCTTTCACTGATCCTCACTTTTGTAGTGATCTCGTTTAAGAAACCATATTTGAATATTCGTGAAGACCGAACCCAAAAATCAAAATCCTCATAAGTTAATTGTTCATCGTATCCTTGAAGCGTGTTATAGACTTCTTTTTTTACCATCATCGTAGGCGAGGAAATAAAGTATCTAGAAAGTACTTGCTGATATACATCACCCTGTGGGATACTGGAAAGCAATCCTTTCTCAAAGAGATATTGGTAATGTTTTTTTATTTCATTTCCATCTTTATTGATGTATAAAGCATCCGTAAAGACAACTCCATAATTAGCTTCCAATGTTGAAAAAAAATCCACCTGCAGTTTGATCCTCTTAGGAAGCATAACATCGTCCGTTGCAAAGTCGATGATAAATTCTCCTGTTGCGAGGGATAGACCTTGATTAAAAGCTTTGCAGTTTCCTACATTCTTTTTCAGCGGCAAGAACTTAATAAATGGATATCTTGAAACAAAGTCAATGATTATTTGAAGACTGTTATCCGTACTGGCGTCGTCAACAATAATAATTTCTATCGTTTCATAAACCTGATCAATAACTGATTGTAGCGCCTCTTGAATAAATTTTTCATGGTTGTAGCACAGGCAAATAACAGTGACCAAGGGTTGTTGCATCACTTGAGCTTTTTCTGGAATGTTAACTTACTCGTTGGCGTTGCACCAAGGTTTAATTTGAAATCGAGGAGTCCGAAGTTTGGATGGCCGTTTACAGCAGAAGTGCCTAAGTCGAGAAATTTAATTCCATTCTTTTTGCAGTAATCATAAATGCCACTAATGAGCAGCACAACAGGACTTAAGTGATTAAATTTTTCCGAATGGTCAACATAAAAGTTGTAAAGAATATTTTTTGTTACGACAATGGCTATAGAAGCTGCGGCAAGCTCCTCCTGCTCATAAACTGCAAAAAATTTAAAACGATCAGGAAATTTTGTAAGAGACATTGAGATTTGATCCTCAGTCATAGATAGCGCATAATTCTTATTGCTTTTACATTTCGCTATAAATCGATAAGCTAATGAAAGCGAATTTGATGGAAGCTCTTTGAATGCTAAGCCTGCTAAACTCGCTTGTTTAAGTCTCCGCTTTTCGTTCGCATTTAATGAAGGTAATGCGGCATTGTCTGTTAGTACCACAGCACCCACTTCAGCATCAATTACCTCGTAACCGAGGTTTAATAAAAAAGTTTGCAAAAGTGGCTCGTATGTTCCTTGGAAAATGCTTGGTGGGTTTTTGATGGTGATGGTGTTGATACCTCTTTCTCTTAGTGCTTCTTCACAAAACTTTATAAACTCAAATAATACTTTCGGTTGAATAGCATTGTAAAAATCAACGGAGCCAAAGGGACTTCTAAAAGGACTGCTTGCAGCGTTGTCATTTATATTGAAGTGCATTACCGCTACAACATTCTTGTTTTTTTGCTTTAGGGCAAAGAATGAAACCCATCCTTCACTTCGTTGCAATAAGCAATGTGCATAAAGGTTGAAAAGCGTTGGCTCAAAACCAAAAGTACAGGATGAATCAGGGAGACCTTCGTAAAAAATATAATGTTTCAATTAGTACGGTATTCCAAGTCGTTTATATACAAAATGCATTAACCATGCAGGAGCGATTAATAAAAACTGAATGTCTTTCAGAAAGGAAGGTTTTTTACCTTCTACTTTATGACCATAGAATTGTCCTATCCATGCAACAATAAAAATAATAATTGAAACCATCCAAAGCGGAGCGGTGCCTTTTTCAGCAATGATTCGGGCAATAAAAAGACACAATACTGTAAAGAGCATCATTCCTAAACTCAACGGAATGGATAACGAAACATAATAGATAATGACAAGGATCAACACAACAGTTGCCCAATTGGCGTAAGGATTTCCTTCACCTAGGAAACGTTGAACTCCTTCGGAAGGAATAGAAGCTACCAGTCCTACAATACTGAAAAATATCAGTGGAACACATATCCAATGAATCGCCTTATTGGTAGCGTTTCGGTGACTCTCACCATATTCTGCGAACAGTTCGTCTATTTTGCGCATAGTCGTTGTAGTTTGACAGTAAGTTACTGACTTAACTTAAATAGTTCAATAACCTAAGCGGTCACTTTAGTTTTTACCTTAGTCCAATCCTTAACCTGCCAGAAAACTTTTCCGGTAGTAAGGTGATTGCCTTTTGCATCATTGATTTTCACAAGGCATGTAACGACAGTAGCCTCGTTCGTACTTAAGGGTGAATAGATATTTTCAGTAAGCCATTCGGGTGAAATAGTGAATTCAGCATAGGCATCCATCTTTCCCTGGTAATGATAGTCCATTTCAAGGCGTTGCATGATGAGCCTGTATTTTTTGCCATCGAGTTTTGTAATAAGGAGGAAGCCAGTAGTAAATTCCGAAATGGTGGCAAGAGCACAGGCATGCAATCCACGAAGGTGATTAAAGTTTCTCTTTTTATATGGAATGATGGTTTTAAGATGATGGTCGCCAATTTCAATAATGTTAAACCCGTGGGGTTTGTTGAAGGGAATCATTCTGTTAAGTGACCAATTCAATAACTTCAGATATAATGGAGAGTGCTTTGCTTTTTCAATTATCTTGCTGTAATCGACCATGTGCTAAAATTTCAAGTAAGGTATGAAAAAGAAAATTGTTGTACTCGGAGCCGGTCTTGTCGGAAAAACAATTGCCGTAGATCTATCAAAAGATTTTGATGTTACGTCCATTGATATCAATGAAGACGCGTTAAAAGATTTACAATCTAAAGGTGTTAAAATAATTCGTGCTGATTTTTCAGAACGGGAAAGCTTCAAAAAATTATTGTCGCCTTTTGATCTGGTTGTAGGTGCGGTACCGGGTTTTATGGGCTTTGAAACGGTGCGCACCGTGATCGAAGCAGGAAAAAATATGGTTGATATTTCATTTTTTTCCGAAGACCCTTTTGGGCTGGACGCATTAGCAAAATCAAAAAACGTAACTATTGTTACTGATTGTGGTGTCGCACCGGGTATGGGAAATATCATTCTTGGATATCACTATAAAAGAATGAAGATTCAGAATTATGAATGTTTGGTAGGTGGGTTACCGGTTGTGCGAGAATGGCCGTATCAGTACAAAGCGGTTTTTTCTCCCATTGATGTGATTGAAGAATATACAAGGCCAGCACGATATGTCCAGAACGGAGCTGTGGTAATCAAAGAAGCATTGTCAGACCCTGAACTGATTGATTTTGATGAAGTAGGGACGTTGGAATCATGGAATTCAGATGGACTTCGTTCATTGATCAGGACGATGCCGGAAATTCCGAACATGATTGAGAAGACGTTAAGATATCCTGGTTGTATAGAATACTTACGTGTCCTTCGAGAAACAGGATTCTTCTCTTACGAGGAATTAGAAATAAAAGGCACGAAGATCAGACCGATAGATTTGACTGCGAAACTTCTGTTTCCTAAGTGGAAGTTAAAACCAGGAGAAGAAGAATTTACAGTGATGCGTATTCGTATTGAGGGTGAGGAAAATGGAAGCCCGAAGAAATATGAATATAATATTCTCGATAGAACAGATAAAGAAACGGGAACGCTTTCCATGGCTCGCACAACAGGATACACCTGCACTGCGGCCGTAAATCTTCTTGTAAATAATCTATACAATAGGGTGGGAATAAGCCCTCCCGAGTTTCTAGGTGAGGATGAGAATAATTACAAATTCATTCTGAAGCATCTTGCCGACCGAAAAGTTATCTATCATACGAAAGTATATTCATAGATTGATCCGGTAATATTAAAAGTATTATTTCTTACCCTTTACATTTTTTACTGCCTGTTGCAAGTCACTTAAGGTTCCATTGGTATGCATCGCTATAGTGCTATTGTTAAACATTTCGTTTTTGCTAACAACTTTGCAACCAAAATTGACTGTAAAAGGCGTTTCCTTTTTCTCAAACAAGGCACTCCAGGCGAGCTTCCCTAGCTTTTGTCTTTCTATATCCAGATGTATAGGCACCGTTGCTTTTGATTTAGCAGGAATATTCGTTACGCCCGGAATCTTGCCATCCATTTTAAGATCGGTACCAACGGTGACATCATAAACTGCATCCTTCAGCACGAGTGGGTAAGAGTTTTCGTTTTCTATGATTAGGGCCGCCTTGAAAGAAGATTCTTTAAGCTTTAGCTTTTTAACGTCAACATCTTCAATCTTTACTGTTGGAAGAATGAATGCTGGAAGTTTTTTTGTTTGATTGAAATTAAAACTTCTTTCTCCCGCTATCGGGACATCAACATGCATTGTCGCTGCGAGGGTGTACTCAGCACTATCGCTTTTCTGTTCTTTTATCTTGTCAAGTTCCATTGCTAATGGTTTAGCAAGTACTTCCATCGGCATTTCAATCAGCGAGCTGTCATTTGATTTTATTGTGATTGGTTTATCGTAAGAACTTTCAACGACAGGGGTACCGTTGATCATCAGTTTATAGTCAAGACGTGAAGTTTTTAATTCCATCGGCAAGGGATTGCTAAGCATCATTTTAGCATTCACATCTATTTTCTTTTCGTCAATATTGTTGATTGACATTCCGGCTATAGATAGCGTTGGTTTCAGTTTGTTAATACCCTCACTACTTTTCTTGTTGTTATTGGCGATCCACCAGATGGCAAATATCGCAATGAATACAACGGCAATTGCTACGATCCATCCTCTGCTTCTTCTTTTCATAACGCCCCTTTTGTTAATATATCAGGTGAAGCAAGGAAAAGGAAAATTATTCCGCTAGCGATAAACGAGTGTATCAGAATACATTGTAGATACTTATAAACAAAAATCAGTCAGAACAAGAAGTCAGGTACAACCCTTCCCCATTCTATTTGTTTCCGGGAGCAAGCCGACTTTTCCAATAGCCGTAGCAGAAGTAAATGACTAGACCAAATGTCATCCATCCAAAAAACACCATCCAGCTTCTTGCTGGTATTTCTATCATCAGGTATAAACAACACAGCATTCCTAGCACTGGAATGATAGAAAATTTCTTAATGAACGTTAGGGTTGCTATTGCTACAGAAAGTACAATGAACACAAGAAATAAAATTTCTTGTCTTGACTCGTGACTCAGATTCAAGACCGCATCTCCAACCCGTTGGCGAAAGCTATAGAGGAAGATACCAAGGAGAATCGGAACAATAAACTGCCCGTTAATATAGGGAAGTTTAAATCGCTTTTTCACAGACGCATCTGTATCTACCGGTAGCATGAGTACGCCTCCACAAACAAGAACGAATGCAAACAAAGTACCGATGCTTGTTAAGTCAGTCATCAACGCGCTTTCCACAAATAGTGACGGTATGGCTACGATAATCCCTGTAATGATTGTTGCAAAAGCAGGCGTATGGAATTTTGGATGAATCTTAGAAAAACGTTTTGGTAACAAACCATCGCGGCTCATGCTCATCCAGATTCTAGGCTGACCGAGTTGAAATACCAGTAGCACACTCGTTGCAGCAATTACTGCACTCACGGAAATAAAGAACCCGACCTTACCTAAATTAATCTTTTCAAACACGTACGCTAAAGGGTCGGACACATTGTCGAACTCTGAATAATTTACCATTCCTGTAATTACCAGCGTAACGACAACGTAAATAATCGTACAAATGATAAGGGAATAAATCATCCCTTTGGGCAGATCTCTTTGCGGATCTTTACATTCCTCAGCGGTAGTAGAGATGGCATCAAAACCAATATAAGCGAAGAAGACTGCTGATACACCTTTAAGCACTCCCGTAAATTGATTGGGTAAAAATGGGGTCCAGTTATCCGTGTCAATATAAAAAACGCCGATAAGAACAATGGCAGCCAACACCACAAGCTTTAGACCGACCATGAAGTTCGCGCCTTTTTTACTTTCCTTTATTCCCACATAAGCCAAAATTGTGATAAGAAATATAATTGCTGCGGCTGGAATGTTTGCGATAAATTTAAAACCGGCAATAGTTGGTGCAGTAGTCCATGCCATCACGGAAGTATCGGCGCCAGCTTGTTGTGCTCTTAAAAAAGCAAGTCTGGCAGTTTCAGGATCTGTTGATAGCCAAGCCGGAAGATGCATTCCAATCCCTTCAAGTAAATTGATGAAGTAGCTGCTCCACGAAATTGAAACCACGACATTTCCAATTCCATATTCAAGGATCAACGCCCAGCCAATAATCCAGGCAGTTACCTCTCCAAAAGTCACATAAGAGTAGGTATAAGCACTGCCAGCAACAGGCACCCTGCTTGCAAATTCAGCATAACAAAGCGCAGTAAAACCACAGGTGACTGCAGTGATCAGAAATAGGAATATCACGCCAGGTCCTCCATCATAAGCGGCCTGGCCGATAGTAGAAAATATACCAGCCCCAATTACAGCAGCAATACCCATGGAGGTGAGGTCGCGTACACCAAGTACTTTCTTTAATTCTGAACCATGGCCATCACCACCATGTTTAGCATCTTCTATGGTACTTTGTAAAGGTTTCTTTCTGAATAGAGTTGACATGCAGCAGCGTTTGTGTGCCAAAATAGTAAAATAAACTACTTGAATGAATTTAGTGTTTATAACTAATAGAAATGATTTACTTAAATTAAGGGCGCCTTAGTATAAATGGCTGTACTAAATTTTTTGGGCTTTAAAATTTTTAAATGGACGTGGCAATTAATCTTAATAATGATGCGCTTTCAGAATCTGAGGGGTTAAAACTAACGATAACACCAGAGGAAATTAATACACTTCCGCTAAAGGTTTTTGAAGGTAGCATCTCTGTGATTAGCGAGGCTGGCAAACTTTCTAAAATCATTAAAGATATCCGTAAGCACGATGTTGTAGGCTTTGATACTGAAACCCGACCTAGTTTTAAAAAAGGCCAGCTTTTCCAGGTGTCACTGCTTCAGCTAGCAATTCCTGGTAAAGCTTACCTAATAAGGATCAATCATACTGGGGTAACAGAAGACATTGCGCAGCTTTTTGAAGATGAAAAAATCATAAAGGCTGGCGTAGGAATTCGTGACGACATTAAAGCACTCCAGAAGTTAAGAAAGTTTGAACCAAAAAGTTGTTTCGATTTGCAAACGCTCGCTAAACAGGCAGGGCTACAAGTAGAAAGTGTAAAAAAATTATCTGGTCTCTTATTAGGTTTCCGCATATCTAAAGGCGCACAGACTTCGAACTGGGAAGCACCAACCTTTACGCAAAAGCAAATTGAATATGCAGCTACTGATGCGTGGGTGTGTCTTGAGCTTTACCAAAAATTAAAAGGCAACTGATTTCCAGCGCTCCCGTTAAACCCATTATTTTAATTATGAGCGAACCTGTAAAAATTCTAGAAAAGACATTGTTGTCTGACAATTGGTACAAACTATACAAATATACTTTCGAGATAAAAGATAAGAAAGGTAAAACCCATGTGCAAAGTCGTGAAGCTTATGACAGAGGCAATGGGGCAACAATTCTTCTTTATAATAGAGATCAAAAAAGCGTTATCCTTACGAAGCAATTCAGGCTTCCCAGTTTTGTTAACGGAAACACAGAAGGTGTATTGATAGAAGCCTGTGCGGGATTGCTAGATCAGGATAATCCAGAGGACTGTATCCGCAGAGAGACAGAAGAAGAAACTGGCTACAGAATCTCTCATGTCGAAAAAATCTATGAAGCTTACATGTCACCTGGCTCAGTAACTGAAATTTTATATTTCTTTATTGGAGAATATTCAAAAGATCAGAAGGTAAATGAAGGTGGAGGCGTAGATGACGAGGAGAATATCGACGTACTCGAAATGAAGTTTGACTCGGCTTACGCTATGATTGATTCCGGCGAAATCAAAGACGCCAAAACCATCATGTTGCTACAGTACATAAAGCTCAAAGCTATTCTTTAAATCTTTATGTCGTAGCAAAATAGAGAATGCGGCTTCAGCACCAGCATCCAGCATCTTTTAGAATCGAGCATCCGGCATCAAATCCTCACCAGTATTTGCAGCGTAGATCTTGATAATTGCTCTAGCAAAACACCTTTCATATGATGATACTTATCAAAGGTTTTTTGATCATAATTTTTAATGGTGATGAGTGTCAGCCCGGTGTTATAATAGACTTCGAAGTGTTCATGAAGCTTTTTGATCAACACGCCAATTTTGTCTTCTCGGAAGTCGATGCAAAATGAAAACGAGATTGCAGAATTCTGCATGACATTGATCCGCAGGTTAAGCTCCGATAAGGTGTTGAAGATGCTTCTCATCTGGTCTTCAGTAACAAAGGTATAATCTGTTACTTTACAAGAGACAAGACATTGATTGTCTTTGAACACAATGAGCGGAGGGAGGTTCTCCACTTTGCAATCATGGATCTTTGTTCCTGCTAAAGAAGGGTCGTCAAAGCTTTTTACATACAGTGGTATTCCCGCATTTGCTAACGGCTTAATGGTTTTAGGATGGATAATGGAAGCACCATAGTATGTCATCTCTGCAGCTTCTCTAAAAGGAAGCTCTTCAAAAACAATGGCAGCTTCGGGTAGACGTTTTGGATCGACATTCATTACACCAGGGACATCTTTCCAAATCGTAACCGATTTTGCATTTAGACATGAGGCGAATATTGCAGCGGAGAAATCAGAGCCGTCTCTTCCTAACGTAGTTGTCAATCCGTCTTTCGTCCTTCCGATAAAACCCTGCGTCAAAGCAATTTTCTTGTTGTTTAATATTGACGGTATCTGTTGTATTTTCTCCTCTGTCTTTTCCCAATCCACTTTTCCTTCGCGAAAGGTAGCATCTGTTACAACGTAGTTTCTGGCATCAATCCATTCGGAAATAATCTGTTGATTAAGAAGATACCGGTGCACAATAGTGGTGGACATGATTTCACCAAGAGACACTACCTGGTCGTAGCTTTGGTCAGCAGTTCTGTTCTTCTTTAGTTCAACTTCTATTTTATCGAATACACCACTAATATCTTTCCATATGGGATGAAGATCAAGAAACAAATCGTGCATGATCTCATGGTGATATTGTTTAAGTTTTTCTATTTCAATAGAATAATCCTGACCATTCCTGTAAAGGCTCAATATTTTCTCAAGATGGTTAGTGGTTTTGCCCATGGCAGAAATAACAATGACAAGAGGTTGCTGAGGATATAACTGTAGAATTGTCGCTACGTTTTTTACTCCTTTTGCATCCTTTATTGAGGCACCACCAAATTTAAAAACCTTCATTATTTATCAACTAAATCGTTTGCGTAGTAATTTTACACGTCTCTTAAACATCAAAGATCAATGATATCCATTAACTCACCAAGTATTGAAACTTCCAGAATAGCGCATTCTATCGGGACTGCCCTTGATCGATTTATTAAAAATAATCAGTCGCAATTTCAGTACGCCAGTGGGGAGTTATCGCAAATTTTAAGAGACATCGCTTTGGCCTCTAAAGTAGTAAATCGAGAGGTGAACAAAGCAGGATTAATTGATCTTATGGGTGCAGTTGGCACCATTAACACGGCCGGAGACCAACAACAAAAACTTGATGTGCTCGCAAATATCCGTTTTACACGAGCGCTTGCAAAAGGTGGTGAAGTAGCAGCGCTTATCTCTGAAGAGTCTGAAGTTTACGTTGATCTTAACAATGATGGTAAGTATGTAATCGCTATTGACCCTTTGGACGGATCCTCAAACATCGATGTAAACGTTTCTATCGGAACGATTTTCTCCGTGTACAGAAGAAGAAGTCCTGCCGGCCTTGCAATACAGGAGGAAGACATCTTGCAAAAAGGATCAGAACAAGTTGCTGCTGGTTATATTTTATATGGTTCCTCAACCATGCTTGTCTATACTACAGGCCATGGCGTGAATGGCTTTACCTACGAGCCAACACTCGGAGAGTATTTTCTTTCACATGCCAATATGCAAATACCGGCAGAAGGAAAAATTTACTCCATCAATGAAGGTTCGGCAAATTCATTTGATGATCAGGTGAAAAATTATCTCTACTACTGTAAGGATAAAGGTTACACCGCGAGATACATCGGCTCATTAGTAGCCGACTTTCATCGGAACTTGCTGAAGGGCGGCATTTATATTTATCCGCCAACGGCAAAAGATCCAAAAGGAAAATTAAGGTTGATGTATGAATGTAATGCACTTGCTTTCGTGGCAGAACAAGCTGGTGGCAAAGCATCAGATGGAAAGGGCAAAAGAATTTTGGACATAGAACCTAAAGGCCTGCATCAGCGCACAGCATTCTTTGTGGGCTCTAAAAGTATGGTTGAGAAAGCTGAGAAATTTATTGATTCTCCGATTCCTTAGTTTCTGCTTGCTTTTCCTCGGTTGGAGATTCTGATGGCTTTTCTTCTTGTCCTAAAATAATTTCCGGAGCGAATTTTAGTAATATTTCATACCACTTCACAAGCTTCTTCATGTCAGAAGTATAAACGCGGCTTTCATCAAAATCAGGAATAATTGACTTAACGAATGATTTGAGTTCTGTTGAATCTGAATTAGCATCCACGCCTGGATCATCGCCATATTCCTGATGGATCTTTTTTAAAACATCCTGAAGCGGAACAGTGCCTTCTTTTGTAGTCGTATAAATAGAGATCTCATGCAACAATGAAAGCCGGTCTTTGCTGGTTGCAATAACCTTTGCTTTTGCTTCATCTAAAGACTCGAGTATTACACCTGACTTTGTTGGTGCTACAACTTTATATAAACCGCCTTTGCCACTTATTGTTGCTATTTCTGATAATGTCATAATCTTTATTGGGCGACAAACTAACCATTTATGCATTATCTGCCAACGCATTTTCAATAAATAACAGCAAGTCTTCCCGCCCGGTTTTATGTGAAGCGGATGTGATGATAAAAGGAGGGAGGTCATCCCAGGTTTTTTTCAGGGTGTTGGAATAAATTGTAATGCTTCTATGAGTCTGATGTTTCGTGAGCTTATCAGCTTTTGTAAAGGTGAGGCACATTGGTATTTCTTTTGATCCACACCAGTGAATAAAGTCCAGGTCGTTTTGCTGCGGCTCCAGCCGGATGTCAATCAGAATAAAAAGGCAATAGAGATTTTCACGTTTTAGGATATATTCTTCTATCATTTGGCCAAATCCTTCACGCTTATCTTTGCTTACACTCGCATAACCATACCCTGGCAAATCCACCATAAACCAACTGCCGTTGATGATAAAGTGGTTGATTGTTTGCGTTTTTCCAGGTTTGCCCGATGTCTTAGCAAGGTAATTTCGCTGTGTTAACATGTTTATTAAAGACGATTTCCCAACATTTGACCGTCCAATGAATGCAAACTCGGGCTTATCAGGAGGCGGACATTTAGCCACATCTGCGTAACTTGAAACAAACTCAGCACTTTTAATATCCATAAAACCAACGTTGCTTAAAGTAAAGATTTAAGGGCAAATTACTAAGAATGTAAGGTCTGTGTACCTTATGATTATAAATTTTACTGGGGAAACGGCTTTTTTCATATATATTGCTTATCATTTTTTATTCATAACTTTATTGAAATTTTTTAAGCGATGTCCAGTATCCGTGTACTGATTTTTTCAGCTTTTACACTGGCGCTTCTAAACCCCGCATTCAGCCAAGAGGATCCTAAGGAGACTGCACGGGTTTATATGGAGCAGGCCGAACTCATTTTGGAAGGCTCTAAAGCCATCAATGAAGCGCGTGACCTTATGGTTATGGCAGCCGATATGGATACGACTTTTCTCAAAGCGAATTATGAAGCTGCATACATGCACCTTCTCACCATCAATAAACCTGTAGCTGTAAAATACCTGATGAGAGTGTACCGTCAGGATCCTGATTACCACTTTGACCTTGAGTATTGGATTGGAAAAAGTTATCAGTATGGTTTGGAATTTGATAAAGCAATTGAGTTTTATAACCGTTATAAAGAGAAGTTAGCTAAAAAACCTAACTACCAGGGTAAAGACAAGACCTCAGCATCCGTTGTAGATAGAAGCATCTATGAGTGCGAAAACGGTAAAAACTTCATAGCCAATCCAGGTAATTATTCCATTGTAAACATCGGAAGAGAGATTAATTCTGAATTTGATGATTATGCCCCAGTGTTTAATGAAGCAGGAACTGAAATAGTTTTCACTACTAGACGCAGAGATGATAACCTCAACGAAAACGTGGCGGATGATAACAAACCTTGGGAGGACATCTTTTATGCAACCAAATCCGGAGGGAAATGGACCTTTGCGAAAAACATTGGGGTTCCTGTGAATTCAGCAACACATGACTCAAACCAGGCACTTTCTGCTGATGGTAAACTTTTGTTTAAATACACCGATGAAAATGGCGGTGATATTTATTTTTCTGAGCGAAAAGATGGTGGAATCTGGACAACACCAGCACCCTTGCCGGGAATTATAAATTCAAGCTACGAGGAGAAATCTATTACCATTTCTAAAGACGAAAAAACACTTTATTTCACAAGTAATCGTCCAGGTGGATTTGGCGGATTGGATATTTACCGTGCAACAAAAGATACCAAAGGCAACTGGACTTATGTTAAAAATCTGGGACCTAAAATCAATACCGAGTCTGATGATGACGGACCCTTCATTGACTATGATGATGTAACACTTTACTTCAGTAGCAAGGGGCACACCGGCATGGGCGGCCACGACATTTTTAAAACTACGTTCAACCCACAAACGAACGATTGGAGTGAACCAGAAAATCTTGGCTATCCAATTAACACACCTGATGATGACGTATTCTTTATAAGCTCACCTGATGGTAAAACTGCTTATTATTCTTCCTTACGGGATGATGGAATGGGCTACCAGGATATTTATATCATTACCATTCCAGAAGGCCTGAAAAACGCACAACCTGTTGCAGCAAAGGAACCCCAGCCTGTTAAGAAGGATTCAGTGGTTGCAGTAGCTACAACGAAGGTAGAACCAATCAAGGAACCTGTTAAGGAAGTGCCAAAAGTAGAACCTAAGACTGAACCGAAAGCAGAGGTTGTGGCAGTGAAGACCGAACCGAAAGCGGAGCCCAAGAAGACTATCATTCCATTAAGATATGTGGTTACAGTTGTTGATGCAGAAGGCAAAGCCCCACTCAATGCAAAAGTCAGACTTCAGGGAATGAAAGATAATGTCATCGTAAGATCTTCTACAACACAACCTGGAGTTTTTGAATTCACGGTTACAAGTACGACGCCAAAAGATTACAGGCTTTCTGTTGAGCAAGATGGATATGTTTTCCAGAATCAGAATGTGAAAATAGAAGCTGCGACTACAACAGAGAAAGTACTTACCAGGACAATTGAAATGCGGAAGCTATCAGTAGGCGTAACGTCTATCTTGAGAAATATCTATTTTGATTTCAACCGTGCTACTTTCCAAACAGACTCCTACGGTGAATTGAACAAACTTGAAGGCATGCTACGCCAAAGTTCGAATGTAATGGTTGAGATTGGCGGACATACTGATGCTGTCGGAACATCTGCTTACAATATCTATTTGTCGCGGAAACGTGCCGAAGCCGTAAAAGATTATCTCACTAAAAAAGGCATCGATGCACGCAGAATAAAAGCTGTTGGGTATGGTAAAACAAAGCCATTGGCCAGCAACGATGACGAAAATGACGGACGCGAACTAAATCGTAGGGTAGAGTTCAGGGTGCTCTCCAACTAAATTACACCTGTCGGATTGCTGCGCGTAACGCAGCGCCCAATGCCAGCGGTCTGACAGGTATAGACTGAAGCCATACTTGCCATCGAAAATTAATATTTCTTTACTTACCCTAAACCCTCTAACTTGAACCCGGTTTTATAGTAAAGAAGGCATGGCAGTTATACCATATAAGGAGGATCAATCGGGTAAGAAACAACAAGTGGCGAAGATGTTTGATAACATCAGCGCTCGTTATGATTTTCTAAATCATTTTCTAAGTCTTGGTATTGATAAAGGTTGGCGAAAAAAAGCCATTGAAATACTCAAGCCGTTATCCCCAAAAATATTGCTGGACGTTGCCACGGGAACAGGTGATTTTGCATTACAGGCATTGTCGCTAAAGCCGGAAAAAATAATCGGTGTTGATATTTCGGAAGGAATGCTCGAAATGGGCCGGAAGAAGATCAAGCGCCTAAAAGTTGATCAGATAATAGAGCTAAAAAACGGAGATTCTGAAAATCTTCGGTTTGAGCAAAATAAATTCGATGCTGTAACCGTTGCTTTTGGAGTGAGGAACTTCGAAAATCTGGAAAAAGGTTTAACTGAAATACACCGGGTTCTTAAAACCGGAGGAATGATTGTTGTCCTGGAATTTTCCAGACCAAAAGGATTTCCCTTCAGGCAGGTTTACAATTTTTATTTCAAAGGCATTTTGCCTAAAATAGGCCGTCTGATCAGCAAGGATAAATCGGCTTACACATACTTACCTGAGTCTGTTGATGCCTTTCCTGATGGCGAAGCATTTCAAGATATCCTCACTAAAATTGGATTTAAAGACACTACATGCAGACCACTCACATTTGGAATAAGTTCAATCTATACTGCTCGAAAGTAATTCTTGTAGTGTTTGTTTGCTCCCTGGCATTTGTCTCCCAGGCCCAGACAAAACGATGGGTTCAAAAGAACAACCCAAACTATGATGAACGTAAACTATCCTATGGTTTCCAGATCGGGTTGCACACCTCAACCTATCGGGCGAAATATGCTGATCGATTTGTTACACCAGCCTTCGACACAGTTCATTCAGTAGAACCGCAATGGTCACCTGGGTTCGCTCTCGGCTTTATAGTTAATTATAAAATCGCTGATTTCTTTGATCTTCGACTAACACCAACCGTTGCTTTTTATGAGCACAAGGTTCGGTATCTTTTTACAACGGAACCAAGATCGGAGGAGCAACTTGTAGAGACATCAATGGTAGAATTTCCAATCCTGTTGAAGTATAAATCAGAGAGAAGGGGAAATGTGAGAATGTATATGATAGGAGGGATCAAGCCGGGTATTGATGCATCAGGTAAAAAAAATCTGGAGAACGTTACAACTTCACTTGAAGTAACAGGCGCTAATTTAAGTTTGGATTTCGGTTTTGGATTTGATTTATACTATCCCCTTTTTAAATTTTCTCCTGAAATTCGCTTTTCTAAAGGCCTAAGTAATGTGCTTGATAATACCACCAACAAGTACGGCCAGCCACTGCAAAGTTTAAGGACAAATACCATCACCGTGTATTTGTTGTTCCAATAGATTGTAGAATTAACTTTTACATTTGCCTGTAAGGATGAACACTACTAATTAGCTTACCTCAAATGACCAAAAGAAATGTTCTTATCACTGGCGCAACTTCAGGAATAGGTGAAGCCACTGCCAGAGTACTTTCAAAAAACAATTATAACCTAATTCTATGCGGCAGGCGTAAAAACAGGTTAGAAAAGATCAAATCAGAATTATCATCATTTACGGATGTAACTACATTGTCCTTTGATATTAGAAGTGTTGAAGAAGTTACCGCTGCGTTAGAATCTTTGTCAGGACCATGGCAAACAATAGATGTACTTATCAACAATGCAGGTAATGCGCATGGACTTGATCCCATTCAAAATGGAAACATTCAGGACTGGGATGCTATGCTCGATATTAATGTAAAAGGCTTGTTGTATGTAACACGTCTTATCACTCCATTAATGTCTGAAAGAAAAAGCGGTCATATTATTAATATTGGTTCTATTGCAGGGAAGGAAGTTTATCCTAATGGAAATGTTTACTGCGCGAGCAAGTTTGCAGTAGACGCACTAACCCGTGGAATGCGAATGGATCTTAACCCTTTCGGGATCAAAGTCACTTCTATTAACCCAGGCCTAGTTGAAACCGAGTTTTCTCTGGTTCGTTTCAAAGGTGATGCTGATAAAGCTTCAACTGTCTATAAAGGAATTACACCGTTGAACGGGAAGGATATTGCAGACATAATCTTATATGTGTTGTCGGCTCCACCACATGTCGTGCTTGCAGATATTACTGTTTTGCCCACTGCTCAGGGAAGTGCATCGCTTGTGAAACGAGAAGTATAGTGGGAGTGCTGCAATGCATTTTTAGCCCTGCTGATATAGTTAAACGACTGAAATCCGGCTCACTTTAGCTTAGAACCTGAATCAAGCCTACAATCAGGTGAACTCGTAGAAATATCCGGTTTTGACTCCTTTTTTCGTCCTGTTCCCTGACACTCCTCTGACACTCCTCTAAGACTCCTCTGACACTTTCTCAGGCGTTCCTGACACTTCTCTAACACTTTTCTCTTTTTGAGACAGGATATGACTTTCCAAAAGAACTTTCACTTTTAATGTTAATAGTGATCTAACACATTGATCTAAGAACAAGGATCAACGATTTAAGATTGATGATTGTGCTGGTACACCATTCGTTAATCTTAATACTCGATTGAAATTAGACTTGTCAGAAGAGCTCATCAATTACTAAATCAGGCTAATGAGTGTGGGCGCGTGAATTTCATGTTCACCTTCGAAGGTCATTTCTTTCACATTAATCGAAAGCTTTTCCACAAGCATTTTCATTTCACCAGCGCTCGCATCTGTCAGGAAAGGATCCTGCTTCCCATAAATCATGAACACTTCCTTCTGTTTTAGTAAATCTTTTCCGTTTTCAAAATCCATATCAGGAGGAAAAATTCCAGCCCATAAAATAAGCCGATCAAATTTTATTTTTCCTGACAAGACCCAACGTGATGCAGTAGCGGAACCTTGAGAGAATCCAAGTATGGTTACTTTTATGTTTTGAGCATTTACTTCGCGCTTATAAACTTCATTTAAGTATTCGACGTAATTATCAATATCTAACAAGCGATTTTCTCTCGTCATCCACGTTGCGCCTACTCTGTTATTTGCTCTTCCTGCGCCTGGTTGCAAAGGCTCCAGGTAAAATGTAGAAAGACCTTCTGGTGCTATGACACAAATATTTCTCTCTGCAAGAGTTTCAAATTTTTTAATAAAATATTTTGCGAGTTGTCCGTAACCATGCAATACGAACCAGATCTGTTTCGTCTGTGAATTGATCTGTCCTATTTTATAATAACGTCCTTTGAAAGTAAAAGACACTTCGTGTTGCTCCATATTCAGATCAATTTAAAATAAAAAAAGGGCTCCAATTGAGAAGCCCTTGTACAATATTTTAAATGCTGTTTATCTCTTGAAACCAAGTGCGCTACCGCCACAATAGCTTGTAGAGCCGTCGAAGGTATATTGGATGTAATAGATGCCTGTTGTATTGCAAGGATAGGCAATAGCAGAAATAAATTGTCCGCTTACTTTACTGCTCGCCACCCTGTTACGATTTGAGTCGTATAAGCTCACAACAATGCCATCCGTATTTGTTCCTGGTGAACAAATATTAATCATGTATTGCGTTCCTTTTGTGAATACATAAGAGTATTCAACGTATTCCTTACCGCCTTTTTCTATTTTATAACTTTTGAGGAAGTTGAAACCGGAAGCAAGCTTTGGGATACACTGCGTGCTTAAGGCATCTGCGTTACATTGTCCGATTACCTCTAAAGTACTGAAAACGAAAACGGATAGAACAATGAAGATTAACTTTTTCATATTGGCTCTATATTGATCTTAGCTGATTATCTTAGTTCTGATGTTCTGAATTATATCACCAATGCTTTTAATGTCATCCGGTGTAATGTCAATTGTGCTTGAGCTGTTGTCTTTAATCACCATAACTCCATCTACAATTTCAAAAGTTGATTCTTTGTAAGTATAAGTAATATTTACTTTATCGAAAGCAGCTTTAAGCTCTTGCATGTCAGTCAACAATAATGCCATATTCTGGTCAGACTCTTTGTAAAAAGAAAGCAGAAGCATGATGTTTTCAAGTATGATTTTCTGTTCACCGATGGTCTCCTGAAGCTCTTTATTTTCTGGACTTGATTTAGCTACTTCACAAACAATATGACAAGCTTCTAACCATCCACCCGTTAAAAACAGAACACTTAAGTTCGCACGACTTTGTGATTGAAGATAGTGATTTATACTATTGAAATTTTGCGTTGTGATCAATAACAAGGAATCAAGATTCTTGCTGTTCGTGGCTAACCTTCCGATTGTTTCGATGTCAAAAAACTGCCCAATGTTTAGTCCATCAGCAAGTTCTTTAATTGAACCCATATACTTTACACCATCCTGATTTTGCTCGTATATGTTAGTGTATCCCAAATCGGTACCATACACCCCAAGATTGAGCGCTTTTTGATAATTGCTATTATACTTCGCGATATTATCGCTTGAGTTTAAATAGTCTGCATTGTATTTTTTACCTGACTCCTTCAGCAATACAGAAATTTCAAGAGGACTAGGTATAGATTGTAGGATATCTCCTATAACTTCTTCAGATATAGTTGGACCTTCAGCTTTTGCAGTATCGAGGCCTTCAAGGAAAGCTTGTTCTTCGGTTTTTTTTCCGGAGCTGCAAGCGAATAAGAACGCCAGGATGAGCCCGGTAGTAATAATTCTCATAGTTATAAAATTATTCGTTTACAAAATTAAAAAATCAGCATTCCCTGCCAAAATGTTACCTGAATGCGTTAATCCTTTTTTGATACAGCTCCCTTCGATAGACTCATCTTTCCAGGCATATTATCAAAGACATTAACAAGCTTACGTACAAGTTCAAAATACAGCGTAATATATAGTATTACTGTCATTATCCATATTACCATGATATCAAACCAATAGGTATCAACCAGTGTTCCGAAGAGATTCTTTTTAGGTGCAAAGAAGTGCGTCCTGTAATCCAGAATTCCATCCGGCCTCGGGTCAAGAAATACGGGATTGATCTGCTGGAAAAGTTGGCCTTCATGTTCAATGATCCTGTTCTTTACAGAGATATTAGTGACCAGGTCAGCAAGGCTCTCGTTATAATATCTATTCTTAAATTCATTGAGCTTATAAGAGGAACCCTTTACGCTCTCTCTTTCGAAAATACGTTTCTCGCGTTCGTTCACTGCCCTGTTGTAGGCGTCCTGGTAAAACTTTTTATATGCCGTAAGGTATGCTTCTAATTTCTGATCAAAAGCTGGAGTATACTTCTCTAATGTCCATGAGTGATCGAGCGCCAATCCTTCCAGGCCTTTCTTGAAATAGACCTCTTGTTGAATTGTTGATTGAATAATATGAAGATTGTCCAGCATATTGGATCTCACAGAGTCTGCTTTTTCAGTCAGGTTATCATTGATGAATTTTCTGCGCCTGTTTAATTCGTCAACAAGAAAAGAAGAATTAAAATCAGATTGTGCTTCAACTTTTTCTAAGGCATAATAAGGCTCTTCAAATGCATTGTTTCTGAATTGATAAACTGCCATGGCTTCATACGCCCATCGGGAGGCCATAAGATCTGCAACAACAGGTACTTTGCCCTTAGTACTAATAACGTTGTTAAGTTTATCGAAGCTGAACAATAAGCCACTCAAAATCATTTGAGGTATGAGTAGCAACGGAATCATTACGTATACTGTCACTGCAGAGTTGAATGCGGAGGAAATATTTAATCCCAACACATTGGCCATGCATGACGTTGTAAATAACACGAACCAAAAAGGAAGAAGCATGCTCCATTCAATCTCGAGTAACATGTGACCTACCAATACAAAGGTCAGGGTCTGAATTGCAGACAGGGCGAATAGAATTGTAAGCTTGGAAAATAGATAACTATTCCAGCTAAGATTAAGGAATGATTCGCGTTTTAATATTTTCCGGTCACGAATGATTTCTTCAGCGCTCACTGTTAAACCCATAAACAATGCCACGATAATGCTCATGAGCATGAATGCAGGTAAGTTATCGTTAAAGCGGAACAGGTACTCCTTCCCACCGGGAGCACTGCGATATTTAATGATGAATGCTAGAATAAGTGCAAGCAATGGTGCTTCCAGTAAATTGATCAGTAGATATTGTTTGTTGCTTAGCTTGGCTAGCGTATCCCGAACAGTAAAGATGAAGAGCTGTTTTAATTTATTCGGGAGGAAAAGCGATTGAGGCGGCTCCTCTTTTATATCTTCTACTCTGTTAATTCTAAATTTCTCTTTGTAGAGATCATACCACTGTGGTGGGGTTATTTTTCTTTTATTCGTTGGCTGGCCGTATTCATCAACAACTTTTGCTTCAATGATATTGAAGATCTGTTCGGGATTTACGTTACCACAAGTTTCACACTGACCTCTGTTGCTATCAACTTGTAACGTTGATCTTTTAAAATATGTCACAGCTTCAACTGGAGGGCCATAGTAAGCCGGAAATCCTCCTGTATCCATAATGATCATCTTATCAAACATTTTATAGATGTCTGATGAGGGTTGATGGATAACAACAAAAATGAGTTTACCCTTAAGTGAAAGTTCTTTTAGTAAATCAAGAACGTTTTCTGAGTCACGGGATGATAGACCAGAAGTTGGTTCATCCAGGAAAAGAATAGCAGGTTCTCTGATTAATTCAAGCGCAATATTTAAACGTTTCCGTTGCCCACCTGAAATTGTTTTATCTAACGCGTTGCCAACACGCAGATCTTTTCGCTGGTCAAGCCCCAGGTTTTCCAATACTTCCATTACGCGCTGATGCAACTGCTCCTCGGTGAAGTTGGCGAAGCAAAGCTTAGCGTTATAATATAGATTTTGGTAAACAGTGAGTTCTTCAATCAGAAGATCATCCTGAGCGACATATCCGATGACTCCATGAATTTTATCTTTTTGTTCATGCAGATCAAAACCATTGATAAGTATTTGTCCTTTTGTTGGCTTTACAAGGCCCGCAAGTACATTGAGTAAAGTAGTTTTGCCAGCACCACTTGCGCCCATAATACCAATCAACTTACCCGGCCCTTCGGCTATTAACACATTCCGCAGACCAACAGCACCATTAGGAAATTTCAATTCATCGACGACAGCGTTAAATGACAGCCGCGTTGTTTTTATTTCTTCATTAAAGTTCGCAACAAGGTCGCTGTAGTACAACGCGTCCCCTGGCTGTGTTTTAATTGTGCTGCCATGCGAGAATAAATGCACTTTGTTTGGCTGCATGATAAAGCCGTTGAGCACATTAGACTCTTCACCCAGATACTTTGTAAAATACATCTCAACGCTACGCACCCGCATGAAGATCAGGTTGCCTTCAATGTGGCCATGAACGTGCTTGTAGACTTTTCCTGGTTCTGTCGCAGCCTCAGCATTAACAAGAAGTATGTCAGCAAAATTTAGAGACTTTGCATTTTCTGAAATAACGAAATTCTCGATGAGGTCAAACTCATCTTTTACAATGTTAAAAACAGTTGAAACAGTATTGATGATTTCCCTGCGCTGAGGAGAAAAGTTTTTGTCGGAACCTACGAGCTCAAGAAGTTTTATAAGTACAACGACTTTCTGTTTTTGTGTAAGCGTCTTGTTGATCTTCTTACAAATACCCAGCGTCTTAACGGAGTCTTTAACAGAAGTTAATTTTGATTTACCTTCTTCCTCTTCCTTTCCGTAGCCGGAAAACTGATCGTATAATTCGAGATATTCTTTTACTGAAGCTTTGTCTAATTCAATCTGAAAGAAAGTGATTACGTATTGACGTTCTTTCTCAGTAACTCCGCCATCCTGTTTAGTAATGATGGCAAAAAGCTGGGTTAGGGCTTTGAGTATTTCCTCACTCATGGTCTCAACTAGTTGGGCTTAAAGAATAAAAATAGGAAAAAAATATCGGTCACCCGTCAATGTTATGCCTCTGGTGCAAACTATTTTGACAAGTAACCGATCCTTAAAAAAAGAGCGGATGCCTATTAGTAAGTTTTGAACTCAAAAGGGATTTCTACAAGCTCAGAAAATTCCTGGCCTGCTTCTTCCATGTCTTCATCATCTTCATGAAAATACCAGTTGATCTTCATGCCTTTGATATCTTCTAAAGCAGAAAGAACATCAAGAATAAGTTTAGAAGATGCTGTATTGAAGTATTCAAGTTTGAATACAAATTCCGTTGAAGGATTAGCGCTTGAACTGTATTTCTCGATCCACTCAAGTACTGGCCTGTAGAATTCAGCTGAATCTTCTGGCAGTGAACGTCCGGAAATTTCAAAGATTCCGTTTTTCTGATCGAGGATTATCTTCGGTGTATCTTCGGTTCCTTCGAGATTTAAGATTTCCATTTTATATACTCGTTTTTTGGTTCTACAATTAATTATTCTGCGTTCTCGCGCTGTACATTTACTTTGATACAAAAGAAGCAATACTCTTCTGACATCTCGGGGAAAACAAATTCAAGCTTCTCACCGGACTTTCTTGCCATATCAACAAACCCTAGCCCTGCGCCTCCCTTATCAGAGATGGTTGTGTTCTTTATTATTTCTTTATATAAATCCTTTAATCCGTCTTTATCCAAAGCATTGATGCGCTCGAGTTTCTCCTTTAAAGAAGCAACATTAGTTTTTCGTATTGGATTGCCAGACATGATAGTATAACGTGATGCCTCACGGCCAATTAAGAAAATAGCTGCATGGCTGTGAACTTCACCATCAACAAGTTCGTCACTATGTTTTACAATATTCTGAAGCGATTCAACCATCACATTAAACACCTTTCGCTTAATACTTGATTCCTCTCCTGATGAATCGATGTTACGCTCAGCCATGGCCAGGATTGATTTGGTTGTTTCCTGCGTGAAATCACCCTGGTAAACCAGAATCAATTTCTGTGACATCATGGTGCGGTGCAGGTCAAAGATAAAGTTCATGTGCTAATGGATTACGTTTGTAGTTTGCTAAGTTATTAAGTTTTTATCAATCCCAATGATGCTAATGTATCAAAGGTCAGTTGTTATTAAAATTTAATTCCTATTAAAAGGACATCATCAGTTTGTTTTTGCTCACCTCTCCAGCCTTCCCACTCATGGTCGAAAACACCCATTGCATCATTCATCGGTTGTTTATGAATTCTTTCAATGATTTCGCGTGTTTTCTTAGGTCCGAATTTTCTTCCTTCCGGCCCGCCAAATTGATCAGGGAAACCATCAGAGCTGAAGTAAATTGAGTCGCCTTTACTCAGTTTAACTTTTGTGTTAGTGAAGTTCGTCTGGTTCTTAAAAATGCCTCCGCCAATTGGAAACTTGTTTCCTTTGATTTCTTCCATCACACCATTTTTCATGATGTACAACGGCCTGTGCGCACCTGCATATTCTACTTCTCCTTCAGCAAGGTTAATCTTACAGAGCGCAATGTCCATACCGTCCTTAGTGGTAGCATCTTCATCCTGGCGCAGTGTTGTAGTTACACCTTCGTCTAGTAAGTCAAGAATTTTACCAGGCTCAGTTATCTTTCTACTTCTTACAATATCGTTTAACAGGAAGTAGCCAATCAATGAAAGTAATGCACCTGGAACTCCGTGTCCTGTACAGTCTACCGCTGCGATAAAGATATCGTCCTTGATCTGCACAAACCATGGGAAGTCACCGGAAACAACATCACGTGGTTTGTATAGAATGAATGAATCCGGTAATGCTCTGTTGATAACACGTGTATTTGGAAGTATCGCGGTTTGTATACGTTTTGCGTAATTAATACTTTCTGTGATCTTCTTGTTTTTATTTTGAATTTCAAGCTCGATGATTTTTCGGTCAGTAATATCATGAGACACTACCAGTACAGATTCAATTTTTTCACTTTCATCGTATTCAGGAATAGCATTTACCTGCATGACACGTTTACCCATTTCTGATGGGAAGTCCATTTCTGTTGAGACCTTGCTATTGCTACTGTTTACTTGTTCTACCACTTTCAACCATGATTCAAGAATGCCTGTGTCAAGAGCAGTGTCTCTAACTTTTTTATTGAGGAACTCAATAGGTTCTTTACCTGTATAAGCTTCAATGATAGGGTTGATGTAAGAGATCGCTCCGTCTTCAAGACGCGTGATAAGATCAGGAGAATTTTCTGATAGCGCTTGCATCTTACTTCGCATGCGTTGCTCTAGTTCAGCTCTTCTTCGTTCTGTAATATCACGTGAATTAAGAATATAACCGTGGATCGCTGGGTTAGACATACAGTTAGTACCTGTCGATTCTATCCAGATGTAGCCTCCGTCTTTCGTCTTATATTCATACTGCATTGTGATTTTAGCATCGGGCTGTGCAATCATCTTGCGGAACAACTCTCTAAATGTTTCACGGTGATCAGGATGCACTTTGTCGATGTCGCTCTTGCTGATCATTTCTTTCTGTCCGTAGCCAAGAATGGTTTCAACGGAAGGAGAAATATAGCGGATGGTCTCGTCTTCTTCGTAAATAGTAATGACCTCAGAAGCATTTTCGAGCAAAAGTTGCATACGCTTTTGCGTGCGGTTTACTTCTTCGATCTGCTCTTCAAGTTTCTGATTAGAACGTTGTAATTCTTCTTGTGTCGACTGCATTTCTTCTGCATTCTGACGAAGAACCTCCTGCTTTTCTTTCAACTCATTACTCATCTCTTGCGATTCTGCAAGAAGTTTTCTTGTGCGTTCATTCACCTTGATGTTAAAGATTGTGCGTGCTAATATTAAGCTAAGTTCCTGCACAAACTTTACTTGCGATTGATCGAATTTTTTAAAGCCTGCAAATTCCAGAATTCCATAGACCTCCTCGTTGGTAATCAGTGGAACAATTAAAATACACTTTGGTCGCTGATCACCTAATATCCCAGAGGTAATGGATACGTAATCATCAGGAATTTCTGTTCTTAAGATTGTATCCTTTTCAGCTGCTGCCTGGCCAACAAGACCTTCGGCAAATTTGAATTTTACCTTAAGATATTTTCTGCGATTATAAGCCCAGCTTGCTCTCATTTCAATGAGTCGCTGTTGCTCGTTGTCATCATTGATTACATAAAATGCTCCTTGAACGGCACCGATTTTATCCAGAATAAAACGGATTACATCTTCGCCTAAGTTATCAATGCTGTCATGCATCCTTAGGATTTCACTGATCTCAGCCACTCCGCGAACAATCCAGTTCCGCTCTTTATCTCTGCGTTCGTTTTCAATAAGGTTACTACGCATGTTGATGAGCGACATCCCTAGCAGATCATTATCACTGGCAGGTTTAAATTGTGTTTCATATTTTCCTTCACCAATTCTCTGCGCGAAATCGGCATTCACTTTAAGTGTTTTCACGAGTTCATCAACTTTGGTACCCATCTGTCCAAACTCATCAGTAGAATGCTCTTCTGTGCTTTCCGGTAAAATACCTTGGGACACCATGCTCAGCTTATTCCGCATCGCATACATCGGGCGCGTCAATGAACGAGAAAATACCATTGACAATAATGTAGCCAAAGCCACTACACCTATTCCTGCATAAAACTGCGTTGAAATAAGTTTACCTGTATCTCCATTGGCTTCGTCGACATCAACCTTTGAAAGAAGAACAAGGTTGCCGAATTCCATTTTTCTAGGAACTTCCAAAACCTTTTTTCCACGATAGTCCGTGCCCTTTGAGTCTGATGTTGTTTTATCAAGTGCTTTCTTAATGTTTGCTACAACATTATCACTTTCATTAAAAGGTTTTATTGTAACGTCTTCTCTTAAAGGACTAATGAAAGAGATTTGTCTGGTGACGGGGTTGTACTGTGAGATCAACACTTCACCAGTTTCGCCAAGTCCGCTGTAATTTTTTAGAACATTGAAAGGTTTATTAAGGTTTATCTTGATGATAAGCAACTGTTCCCCTGATAGCGTTATAAGTTGTGCACCTGCGTGAGTATGAAAACCAAGTGAATCCTCTTTCACCATGCTAAAGTAGATGCCTTTTTGTGCCTGGTCGAAAGTGATTCCATCTGGATCCAGTAAGTTTCCAGATTTTCCATTTGTTGCGGCTACAATTGATCCAGTCTTTCCTGTAATGTAGATTTCCTCAAAGCCAAATAACTCTTTTTGTTGTCTTAGATAATCGGCAACTGAAGTTTGTTGCGGTTCTCCTGTTGGAGCCAATTCTTCTGTAGGTGCTGATAAATCAGATGTTTCTGTAGATTCTTCGTTACTGGTTAGCTCCATTAAGTCTTCTTCACCAGTGCTAACAATGGGTTGAATCGATGCTCCATTTTTGAGGATAGGCGACTCTTGCAGCAGACGAATTGAAGAAACAGTTTTGTCGAAATAGTGATTATAATAAGCCGCGCGATTGTCTGCTATTACGGTAAGGTTGGTAACAAATTTGTCGTGGTTCGTTTTAATCACCTGATCATAGGTGAACAAGCTGATTGCTGTAACAGCGATCACTGCTAATAACAAGATAAGCAGGGTGATCTTTGTGCTGATTTTAATACCTTTTATCATAATGCCAGTGGGGTTATGTGCTTTTAATTGCCTGTGATACGATTAGCAATTAACTGCGCTGATTCTTCTACAAATTTCCGTTGATCCTCAGAGAATGGAGTAAAGGCAGCAATCTCCATTACCCCCAGGACCTTTTCATTGTGATACATTGGAACAAGTAATAAGGTTTTAGGTGAAGCACTTCCTAAACCAGAGATGATTTTGATATATCCCTCAGGTACTTCATCAACATATAATGTTTTTTTACCGGCAGCCGACTGACCGACCAGGCCTTCGCCAAACTCAAAAGAAAGCACCGTGCTTTCTGCAAGGCTTAAGGCATAGCCACTTTTTAATTCAATGATGCGTTTGCTCTCTTTTTCGGAAGCGATATAAAGGGCGCCTTGTCCGGCATCCAACTGCTTGCATACTGCGTGTAGGCCAGACTGCAAAATGTCTTTTTCATTTTTCGCCTCTTTAAGGTTTGATTTAACGCTTTCAAGAGAAATGGTGGTTTGAGATGAGGTATCGGAGCCATTACTTGAAGCAATGGAATTCTCTAACTGTTTATCGCGAAAAACAATGACTTCATTTTTGTATTGTAACGCATACCAAATGGTAAGCCCTCCCACAAGAAAAGTTATCGCTATACCTGTATACACGGGTATAAAGGAAGATTGATATCCATCAGCCAACCGGAGGTCGTGAGGAAGGGAATAAATTGAATAAACGGAAAAAATAATCCCCAGAAAAAATATTGCGGCTAGTAGTAAGCCAACTTTATAATGGTCCTTTAATATTTCCATCACCGGTATTGTTTGTCTAATTCTTTTAAAAAATCTACAATTTGGTCTACCTTCATTACATGGTCGATCTTCGTTGTTGCTAAAGCCGCTTTTGGCATTGTGTCAATCATACACTCTGTTGGTTCCTGCACTATTGTTAATCCGCCACGCTCGTGAATCGATTTCATTCCTGCAGCACCATCGCGGTTGGCCCCTGACAACAAGATGCCTATCAGTTTTTCCTTATATACAAAAGCACACGTTCCCAATGTAATATCTATCGCTGGCCTTGAGTTATTTACCATCTCTTCCGTTGAAAGTGCAAAGTGATTCCCAAGTTCTATTGACATATGGTAGTTAGCAGGAGCGAGGTATACTCCTCCTTTCTTTATAGTTTCTTTATCATACGGTTCGGTTACTTGCACCACACTTTTAATTGACAATGCTTCCACAAATCCATTGCGCACGTGCTTAAGCCTATGCAAACACATTACTATTGGTAATGGAAAGGCTTTTGGCAACTGCGACAGGATTTTTACAACACCCTGAAAACTGCCCGCTGACCCACCAATAACAACGGCTTTGTAGCTGTTATTTAAGTTGTACTTGTTCATGCGTCAATTGACAGCTTCACTAGTCTTTAATTTTCTTGTATATTTTCTCTTCGTTGTTCACCACGATAAACCTATTGGCGTAATCACACCAAATCAATGATTCTTTAGAACCAATGGCCAGATATCCATATTTAAATAAGCTATCGTGAAATTTCTTGAGTACATCATTTTGTAATGTCTGATTGAAATAGATCATCACATTGCGGCATAAGATCAAATCAAACTTGTTAAAGTTTTCACCTAATACAAGGTCATGCTTTCGAAATGACACATTTGCGAGCAGGTCTTTGTTGAACACTGCATAGCCGTTATCCTCTCTGTAATAATCTTTCAATGATGGCGCTGTTCCCTGGAAACGGATGTAATTCTTTTCGTTCAGCTCCATATTTTTAATGGCGTATGTTGCTGACTTGGCTCGTTCCAGGATATTTACATCAAGATCAGTAGCGATCAGGGTAACATCCTGTAAAATTCCCATCTCTTTCAACATAATAGACATGGTAAGCACTTCTTCGCCTGAAGAACAGCCAGCATGCCAAATCTTAAATTGTTTATGATTAAGAAGAATTGCGGGAATAACCTCTTCTCGCATAATTCTCCAGAAACTCGGGTCTCTGAACATTTCTGTAACGTTTACAGTAAGTTCATCTAGAAACTCATTGATAAACATCGGGGATTCATTCAGTTTTTTTAAAAGCGCGTCTACGTTCAGCTTCTTCAGCTCCATGATTCTTAGAACACGCCTTTTAAACGATGACATCGCATAGTTGCGGAAATCATAATTATACTTCTGATATATGAGCTCCGAAATACGTTTCAGGTCGGCGATGTCAATATCCTGCATGAATGGGGCGTTATAAAACTCAAAGTTAAATTTCAAAATGATCTCGACAGGAGGTATTCGCGTGTAAATATTACATGTGTTTCAAACGTCTTGAAGCCAGATCATTTTGAGGCATTGAAATTAAGCAATTTGTTCTATTTCGCTGAAAAAAGGATTTAATACTGCTATTTATGTTTTGATATAGAACTGGAATAGCACTCCCACAGACCTTCTCGTACTTACAAAAAATTCGCTAAAAAGTATATTAACGTCTGTAAAATTTATATTTTGGCTTAAGATTTCAGCCTTAGAGAGCCCGCAGGGTTGATTACTAAAACCTCTCATTAAGTATCAAAGCTCATGCTAAAGCAATTTGTTCAGCAATGCCTTTTCTTCGGAAGCCGTGAAACCTTGCATCTATTTCTTGGCGCTCTTGTTTGGTTCTTTATCGGTCTCTTTGTTTATGGTGTGTACAACCTTGTGAAATTGGAGCTGGCATGAAGTCGTCCGTTACCTACCATATTCCAAAATTATCTGCCTTTAATAGAAAGAATGAAACAGAAGAGACATTTAATCTCCTGGTAGGATTAATGCGAAAGCATGCTACTTCTCTTGAGGTTAAAGTAAAAACGAAAACTCACTTTGAACTATGGACAACGCGGGAAGCTTTAATGAAAAACTTTAAACGTAAACGAGGATTATTGTTTATTTCACTCATTATTAATCAAGAATTTGTCGGATTTTATTTTCAGCCATTGTATTTCGATCATTCCCTCGCTGCTGAAATTCCACAAGGACTGCTATCTTTCAGAAAAGGTTTGACTAGTTTTCATTTTAACGCGCTCACCGCATCTCAACTTTTAGAAGTAGAACTACTTATTATTTTAGGCCTCTCTTTTTATAAAAAGCAAAACTGGCTTTAGTACGTAAAGATTTAGTTTGCCTCCTTCGTAATTCGTAGTGCTTCTAGTTGAATTCTTAAAGTTTTCTCAACTTCTTCTGCCAACGCCCAATCATCACCGTGTTCTGGTTTTTCTGAAATTTTCTTCTCTAGCGATTGAATAACTGAACTGTATTGTTGCTCTTGATGTCTTAATTGTTCTTTCAGCTGTTCGTCATTAACGTTAGAAACAGTTTGTATTTTATTTTCAAGATCGTGAATACGGCTCACGTAATCCTGTTCCTTCCTTGACATTTCTTCCTGGGTGGCCTGCAGCTCTTCCATGTTCTGGCGCATTTCTTCTTCTTGCGCACGCATCATTTCAGTTTGTTGTTGAAACTGCTCTATCAAATGGCGATTCTTCTGTGCTGCTTTTACAGAAGCCAGTGTTGAAGCAATTGTCTCAGCAAGCTTCTCAACAAATGCAATTTCATGTTGCTCATAGTATTTGAACGAAGCAAGTTCTACAATACCATAAACTTCTTTATCCACTTTAAGTGGCACCATTAAAATTGATTTCGGATTTGCTCCACCTAATCCTGACGTAATGCTTATATAGTCGTTTGGAATTTCGTTGAGAATGGTTGTCTCCTTCTCTAAAAAAGTTTGTCCTAAAATTCCCTGGCCTAACTTTATTTTTTGTGTTTCATATTTCTTCGTATCAAAAGCAAAAAGAGAAACAAGCTCCAGGTATTTATTATGTTCATCCTCATCATTGAGCACATACAATCCACCTTGATTGGAACTAGTATATTTTACGAGAGCAGAGATGATCTTGTCTCCTAAAGTTGTGATGTTGTCATTGGAAGATCTTAACAGATCAACAAATTTTGTTAAGCCTTCATTAGCCCACTGCCTGCGCTGTTCTTCTTCATTGAGTGTTTTCAATTTACCCTGCATACTAATAAGGGAGTCAGCAAGCTTGTTTTTTCCTAAAGCATAATGGCTGTCCAATGTTTTGTAGTCAAATTCAAGCTTTCCTTCGCCAATGGCAGCCACGAACTCAGTAGCATCTTTTAATTGCTCAAGAATTTCATTGATCTCAAAAGTCAATGCTCCTATTTCATCTTTTGTAAGGGAAAAATCCTGGTGCTGGTTTGCCGCATTATAAGTTAACTTCTGAATCGGGAGAACGATGTATTTGTAAAAGAGTAGAAACAACGAGGCGAGCAGTACAACATCAAAGATTATAAAACAAAAAAACCATGTCTCTACAGAGGATTTTTTGTTTTCTGCTTCTTCCGTCAGATCAGAGAGGAGACTTTCATACCAACGCGAAATGGTAAGCCATTGCCCTGCAAGCAATGATTGATTTGCCACAACGTTTACCGCTGCTGTATTTGTAGCCTCACGGATAACAGAATCTCTTTCTATAGCAGATGAGTCTGCTGGTTGTGCATGGTTCTTTTCTGCTGAGGCATTATCTGCCAAAGCAGTTTCAACATTGAATTTATATTCCGACCACTGATCGTAAAGTCTGTTAAATGAAATTTTAGGAAGACGTGACAGTGGTTTAAGGAAAATATCAGTGTCATCTATACGGCCGCCTTTACTGAGTATACTGAGTTGATGCTCTTGTTTGCTTAAGCGCGAAATGATTTCTGGTACCAGGCCACGTTCGTTAAGTATATGAAGTTGGATAATGTAAGCGAGTTGTTGGCCCTCTATTTGCGCGCTTCTCGCATAATCTTTCTTTTCCTCGATCTCCTCAAGGGTTTCGATTTTATTGCGGATGATCAGGTATTCCATCAAAAAGACGATGAACATACCGATCAACAAGTACAGGGCTAGCTGTTTTAACGTCCTGTTTTGTAAAAACTTCATATTTCAAAGAAACTAAAAATAATCAGCATTTATAATAATGTGAATGATGAGATGTTGTCCGAATAATGGTGATGTAAGTTCTTTTGCCTTAATGATGGCCCAGGCTTTCTTGGGTAAAACAAAATGGGAGTAGCGACTTTGCGGATGATGCTTTTACCCATTGATGCTCCTGGTTCTGCATAATTACCTGAAATGATTTTGATTGCCTTGTTTCAAATTCTAGCATCACCTGGCGGCATGGTCCACATGAAGTAGCAGGTACTAGCACGTTGCTATCATCCCTTTTCGCGACTACAGCGATTTTAACAATTCTGGCTTTGGGGTATTGACTAATGGCTGAAAACAGTGCCACTCGTTCGGCACACATTCCCGATGGATAGGCCGCATTCTCCTGATTAGTTCCGGTTATAATGTTGCCATCTTCAAGCAAAATTGCAGCACCAACAAGAAATTTGGAATAAGGTGCGTAGGCATGCTGCGTTGCATCCTTTGCCTTTTGCACAAGGTTTTTAGACTCGGTGTCAAGTTCCTCAAGATGAGTAACAACATTGAACTCGTTCATAAGTTTTTAAATAAAAGGAATGTAAGTTACAGGTTTATAAAAGAATAAACATCCTAACTTTCATTAATTTGCTGATTCATTCGAAATGTGAAATTTCTATTATTGGATTCGCGCGCAGAGGAAGAGTGAATATATTTACCTAAAACTAATCTCATGCCGCGAAAGCCTCATGACTCAAATCTCAATACTCAAGTCTACTTGATACGATGAAAACTATTCTTGTGCTCGGAGCTGGCAGATCATCTGCTTCATTAATTTCCTATTTGCTTGAACAAGCCCAGACTTTTGATTGGACAATCCTTGTAGGAGATACTGCTATTGTGGCCGCACAACAAAAAGTTGATGGTCACGCCAGAGGAAAAGCAATACTTTTTGATATTCAACAACCGGAAAGTATTTCAGTAATAGCATCTGCAGATATAGTGGTGTCTCTACTGCCACCAATGTTTCATCCTTTAGTAGCAAGTCATTGCCTTCATTACAAAAAGCATCTGCTTACAGCAAGTTATATAGCGGATGAAATGCTCGCGCTTGATAAAGAAGTGAGATCAAAAGATTTAATTTTTGTCAATGAATGTGGTCTTGATCCTGGTATTGATCATATGAGTGCGATGCAGGTTATTGATCGCATCAATGACGAAGGAGGGAAATTATTATCCTTCGAATCGTTCACAGGAGGGTTAATTGCACCAGAAACAGATAAAGACAATCCGTGGCGTTATAAGTTTACATGGAATCCAAAAAACGTTGTAATGGCAGGACAGGCAACGGCAAAGTATTTGCAGAACGGTCGCTATAAATATATCCCTTATCAACAATTATTTAAAAGAACTACTCCTGTTCATGTGTCAGGGCTAGGTGATTTTGAAGGTTACGCTAATCGCGATTCGTTAAAATACATTAAGACTTATAAATTGGATGGCATCAAGACAATGCTTCGTGGCACGTTGAGAAATAAAGGATTTTGTTCTGCGTGGAATATTTTTGTACAGCTCGGATGTTGTGATGATTCGTACGAGATGGAAGGAGTAGGTGCCATGACACACGCGGATTTTTTAACTTCCTTCCTCGAAGAGCATGAAGGCAAAACTCTAAAAGAGAATTTGCGTAATTATCCATCACTTACCCTTCCAGGTAATGAACTTGAATTATTAGAATGGTCCGGATTGTTTTCCAATGAAAAGATCGGACTTGAAAATGGAACTCCGGCACAAATCCTTGAGCATATTTTAAATAAGAAATGGCGGTTGAGTCCTTATGATAAAGATCAGATCGTGATGTGGCATCGTTTCATTTATAAAGTTGGTGACGAGGAAAAAGAAATGCATGCATCTCTCGTAGCGACAGGTAGTGACTCGACTTACACGGCTATGGCCAAAACGGTAGGTCTACCGTTAGCTATTGCTGCTAAATTGATACTTTTAAATAAGATAGAAGCAAGAGGTGTGGTAATACCCACTTCAAAAGAATTTTACGATCCTATTCTTAAGGAATTAAGAGATTTTGATATCGAGCTAAGGGAAAGTATCATTCGATAATCCCGTTTTCAAATCAAACTCCCTTTGATAACTCATATTGTTCATCGATGAGCAAGTTCCCACTGTTTGCTGCCTTTACCGCGAGGTAGTCGCAACGTTCGTTCTCTGGATGCCCTGCATGTCCGCGTATCCAATTGAATTTAGGATTAAATTTTTTATGCAACAGAATGTAGCGTTGCCAAAGATCGGCATTGGCTTTTTTGCTAAAATTCTTTTTCTCCCAACCCCAGATCCATCCTTTCTCAACTGCATCTACAACGTATTTAGAATCTGAATAAATGGTAACGGGTATCCCTTCTTTTTTGATTGCCTTGAGACCTTCAATTACTGCAAGAAGCTCCATTCGGTTATTCGTCGTTAACCTGAAGCCTTGCGAAAGCTCTTTAACATGATCGCCAAATCTCATTACGACCCCATAACCACCAGGACCAGGATTTCCCTGGGCAGCTCCATCTGTATATATACGAATCATGATTTAAGACATTGGTGGAAAGATCATCCCGGAAAAACATTCGACTTGAAAATCTTTACTGCAATCGCTAGTAGAATTACGCCAAAAACTCTTCTTAAAACTGCAAATCCGGATTCGCCTATTACTCGTTCAAGCCATGCGCTCGATCTTAGTACCGCATATATAATCACAAGATTAAGTACAATTCCGATAAGAATATTTATTTCCTGATACACAGCACGCAAAGACAAGATGGTAGTCAGCGTTCCAGCACCAGCAATCAAAGGAAACGCTAAAGGCACAATTGAACTAGAGCCACGTGCATGAGGATCGTCTTTAATTAGTGTAATCCCCAGAATCATTTCCATGGCAACAATGAAAATAACAATTGCACCAGCCACAGCAAATGATGCAACGTCAAGTCCGAAAAGTTTAAGTATTGACTGGCCCAAATACATAAAGCCGACCATGAGTATCGCTGAAATTATCGTAGCACGTTCTGCCTGAATTCTTCCTTCACGCCTTCTGATAAGGATAATAAAAGGTATGGATCCCAGAATATCAATTACTGAGAACAGAATCAGCGTAACCGAAAAGATTTCTTTGAAATTTATCATCGATAATTATTTATAATCAGCAAGGAAATCCTGAAGTATTCTTATCTCTGCCTTTTTGATTGCTGGAAAATTTGCAATCCGAAATGTTGATGGCTTTAAAGGTCCATAACCTTCTCCTAATAATATTCCTTTAGATTTTGCTCTTGATTTCACTCGCCCGATTACTTCATCTCTTGCTATCACTGGTATTACCGTATAAGACCGTGCTTCTTCGTTTCTAATTAAATGTTGCAAGCTTTCTTTTTTACCAAAGTATGACACCCAGGAGTCATAGCGCTTCAAAATTTTCGCATGCACTTCCTCAATACTTTTCGCTTTCTCCATTACCCGCATTAGTAAATAGATATTTAAAACATTGGGTGTAAAAGGAGTTTGATATTTCTCCATCATATCAGCCATAAAACCCAAGCTGTTATAATGATTATTTTCATTGATCGCTCTTGCCTTATCAATTGATTTGGGAGAGCAAATTAAAAGACCAAGACCAGCAGGTAGGCCAAAACATTTTTGAACAGAAGCGAGCCAAATATCAGCTACATTGAAGTCAAGGTAGATGCCGGCAATGCTTGAGGTTACATCTACAGCAACAAGATGTTTAGGATTGTTCTTTTTAATTTCCCGGATATTGTCATTGCTGATCTGCGTACCGTTAGAAGTTTCATTTTGAGTTAAGCAGATTACACCATCATCATCTTCAAATCTAAATTTTTTGGTATTGATTATTTCTTCTCGTTGGAACGGATAGCTTTTCACACTGGAGCAGATCTTTTTTGTATAGTCAAACCATTTTTCCCCGAAAGAGCCATTGTAAATGTGATGGCTTCTTTTGTTGGTTAGAGATTGAGCGATAATCTCCCAACACTCTGTTGCTGAAGTTGTATAAAATATAGTATAGTCTTTAGGGATCTTAAGTTTCTCTTTTAATAATTCAATAGTCTTTTCAGAGATCTTCATGAACTCATCGCTTCTGTGATTAATGCTCAAGATTCCTTTTTTGAATGCATCATTCGCGTATCGCGGAATATTGTCATGAACACGTGAGGGACCGGGATAAAATGAGATCATTGTGTTTATTTAATTGTTTTCATGTTTTTAAAATATTCCAGCGCGAGCGCATAGCCTTCCATGCCAAAACCTGTCATCATACCAATGCATTTTGATGTAATGAGACTTTTATGCCTGAATTCTTCTCGTGCATATACATTTGAAATGTGAACTTCTACAGTGGGAGTTTTGATGCCGCCAATGGCATCATGAATGGCAATTGAGGTATGTGTATAGGCCCCTGCGTTAATGATTATTCCATCAAAGCTAAAGCCTACTTCATGAATCTTATTAATGATCTCACCCTCTACGTTTGATTGATAATAATGAAGATCAAAAGAAGCGAACCGCTGTTTTAATCCGGTAAAGAAATCTTCAAAAGATTGACCACCATAAATAGTAGTCTCGCGTTTTCCCAATAAGTTGAGATTTGGTCCATTAATGATTTGAATTTTCATTCGTTATTTAATTTGCGGAATTAGCGCCTGATATTATGTGCTGCGAAGATAATAATTACCTAAAGGAATGTGAATGATAAGCCAACTATCTAAATTGCTTCACTTAAGAAATTGTGACCTGGAAATTGCATATTAAAACGTTTGAAGCTTACCTGAAGCTCGAGCTATCGCTTTCTGGTAACTCAATTGAAGCTTATGTTCGTGATGTTGAGAAACTTCGGCAGTTTATAGAAATGCAAAAGACTGTCGTTAGTCCACTTCAAATAACGGTAAAACATCTACAGCAATTTCTTGAATATATCAACGATTTAGGAATGAGTGCCTTTAGCCAGGCTCGTATTCTCTCCGGGATTAAAGCCTTTTACAGATATCTGTTATTTGAAGAGCTTGTTCAGAATGACCCAACGGTTCTAATTGAGGGACCTAAACTCGGCAGAAAACTTCCTGACACATTAAGTTACACAGAAATAGAAAAACTTCTTGATGCTATAGATCTTTCTGTTGCTGAAGGAGGGAGAAATCGAGCGATGCTTGAAGTGCTTTACAGCTCAGGTCTTCGTGTCTCCGAGCTAGTGGATCTAAAAATTAATAACATTTACTTTGATCTGGGTTTTCTAAGAGTTACAGGTAAGGGAAATAAAGAGCGCCTTGTACCCATTGGTAGAGATGCGATGAAGTATGTTAAAATTTACATGGACGAACTACGGGGAAAGCATCCGCATAAGGCAGCACAAAAAGGATTTGAGAATTTTGTTTTTCTCAATCGAAATGGCAGACAGCTGACCCGTGTGATGGTGTTTACGATCATTAAAAATTTGGCGAGATCAATTGGACTAAATAAAACCATTAGCCCGCATACATTCAGGCATTCATTTGCTACGCATCTTATTGAAGGAGGTGCTGATTTACGGGCAGTACAGGAAATGTTGGGACATGAGTCAATTACAACAACAGAAATATATACACATCTCGATCGGGATTATTTAAGACAGGTTGTGAAAGAGTTTCACCCAAGAGGTTGAACAACTGGCCTCTTTCTCCTTTTAGCTTTGATACCACCTAAACATAGCTGCTGATTTCTCAAATCGCTTGTTTTAATTCTTACGGTTTAAATCAGACCATTTTAAAGTTGAAGCATTAAACTAAAAAAGAGACTGCCCTTTAAGAACAGCTCTCTTTTTTATGGATTTATGTTTAGTTCTAGCTATTAAAGCTTGAAAGTTACGCCAAGTAGTAAAGGTGCAATGCCATATCCCAACTCGCCATTTACAGCAAAAGCTTCTGAGAAGTACCAACGGGCGCCAGCAAAAAGACCAGCGCTAAGACGACTACCGTATGGATCATTGAAACCGTTATTATTGTCACCAGAAAAACTTGATGCGGTATATCCTAACATCACCCCGCCATATAAATCTAATTTGTCCGTATTCATGTTTATATGTTTGCTAAAGTGATAGGATCCCCTTGCTCCTACATCTATAAAAGTATATGTATAACGACCGCCAAAATATTTATACCTGTAAGAGGTGAATCCAATGTATGGACCGATACTGATCGCATCGTTAATAGCAAACTCGGCCGATGCAATGAAAGGAACACCGCCCGCATAGAAATAGCCAAAGCCTAGGCCTGCATTGATCAAGACATCCCCCTTTTCATACTGAACTTGGGCGGTTGAATCGTGACCAATCAAAAAAATACCTGCGGCAATGAGTAGAGAAGTAATAATTTTTTTCATCGTTTTTAATTTTTTGGTAATATTATAAATAAGGTGGTAAAGTTTCTATCAATTATTAAGGCATTTGTCTTTTGATGCTGTAAAAATTTTTGATTTGTAAATACATCGATATTTTCTACCATATAATTGATAGGCCGTCAATATTTTCCTTTCGCCGTCCTAGTCCTACGTTTGACGTACATATATTTGCCCTATGTACAAATTGTTCATACGGCCGTTACTGTTTTCTATTGATGCTGAACGGGTTCACTACCTGGTCTTCGACTTATTAAAAAAAGGAAGTCGTATCCCTGGCGTTGGATCTGTGCTAAGGAATCAATTCACTTTTGAGCATCCTTCACTACAGCGAAAACTTTTTGGCATCACTTTTAAAAATCCGGTTGGTCTTGCCGCTGGCTTTGACAAAGACGCAAAATTAATTGATGAACTTGCCGATCTTGGTTTTGGATTTATTGAAATAGGAACCCTCACACCCAAACCTCAACCTGGTAATGATAAGCCCAGGTTATTTAGACTCCCTTCGGATAGCGCATTGATCAATAGAATGGGATTTAATAATGAAGGCGTTCATGCGGCTGTTGAGAGATTAAGGCACCGGAAATCTAATGTGATTATTGGTGGTAATATTGGCAAGAACAAGGCAACACCCAATGAAAGTGCACAAGACGATTATGGCTATTGTGTAGACGTTCTTTATCCCTACGTCGATTATTTTGTTGTGAATGTAAGTTCGCCAAACACGCCTGGGCTTCGTGCCCTTCAAGAAAAAGAGCCGCTGGCTAAACTTTTAGAGTTTGTAAAAAACAAAACGCTGACGCAACCTTCAGCAAAACCAGTTTTACTGAAGATCGCTCCAGATCTTACTGTGGAGCAGTTGGACGATATTGTTGATATTCTTCGCACAACAAAAATAGATGGTATCATCGCTACCAATACAACGATTTCACGGGAAGGTTTAAGCACGCCACAAACTGACGTTGAAGCAATCGGCAATGGCGGATTAAGTGGTAAGCCTTTAACCGAAAGAGCAAACGAAGTGATCCGTTTTTTAAGAGCTAAGCTTGGCACTGATTTTCCGATTATCGGTGTTGGTGGAGTTATGAATGCAAATGATGCATTACAAAAACTTAAAGCTGGCGCAGATCTCGTACAACTTTACACAGGCTTTATTTATGAAGGACCGGGTTTAATCAGTGCCATCAATAAAGCAATTGTGAAATCAAAGATTTAAGGATTCATCTTATCGAAGTATAACGTTGCCTTTACTTTACCACTGATTGTGCCGTAAGTTGGATCATTGATCTCGCCTTCGCGTTCGCCTTCAATAACAAGATTGGTAGCGTTAAGCTTTTTAATGTCATAGTCCCCGGCAATAGCAATTGGTATTGAACCCACCGTGACACCGGTTATCGTCAATTGATCCCCTTTAACAACATAAGTTCCTGACACACTGTTGCCGTCTTCAGTAAGTGTAAGCGTACCATCAGTTTTAAAATCAAGAACAATATCAAAATCATCCTCGCTTAGTGGGATGAGATTTACCTGAAAGTCCGCTTTGTCGCCACTCCATCTTCCTACTATGCTCGATAGTTCGTCCTTTTCATCATCACAACTTAGAAGAATTATTAAAAAGGAGAGAAGTGCAAAGAATTGTATGTGCCTGGCTTTCATATCAAAGTTTTCAATAGAATTACCAAAATCATACCGGTTAATTTTAACTGTGTCTCCAATTTGGTTTAACCTTAAACCTCAAACATAATTTGGCGTTGGCAGCTATAATTTGTAACCCTCTACATTTGACGCTGCTTCTCGTTTTCGCAACTGCATCAAAGTTTTTTAAAACAAATAGGGTGCAGCTCATTTAAACTACACCCTAACGTTTTAATTCTGTATCCCTGCCAGGTCTAGAATAAATGCGTATTCCTGCGAAATTTCTTTGTAAACTTTAAACCTGCCAGTTGTTCCCCCATGTCCTGTTTCCATGTTTGTTCGGAGCAATAAGGTGTTGTTATCAGTTTTCATTTCTCTAAGCTTGGCTACCCACTTTGCTGGTTCCCAGTATTGTACCTGCGAATCGTGCAAGCCTGTAGTGACAAGCATGTTTGGATAATTCTGTGCTTTCACTTGGTCATATGGAGAATACTCTAACATATACATATATGATTCAGGTAGATCAGGGTTACCCCATTCGTCAAACTCTCCTGTAGTGAGTGGAATATCATCATCGAGCATTGTTGTAACCACATCAACAAAAGGAACTTTTGCCACTACTCCTTTATATAAATCAGGTCGCATATTTACAACGGCCCCCATAAGCAAACCACCTGCACTTCCGCCCATTGCAAAGAGATGTTCTGGTTTGGTATACCCTTGATCGATAAGAAACTCTGTACAATCAATGAAATCAGTAAATGTGTTTTTCTTCTTGAACATTTTGCCATCTTCATACCATTGCCTTCCCATTTCCTGTCCGCCTCTGATGTGTGCTATGGCGTAAACAAATCCCCTATCAAGAAGACTTAACCGCGTAGAAGAAAAATATGGATCACTACTGGATCCATAAGAACCATAGCCATATACGAGGGTAGGATTGGTGCCATCTTTCTTAATCCCTTTTTTATAGACTATAGACATGGGAATTTTAGTGCCGTCTGCAGCTGTCGCCCAGAGTCGTTCTGTTTGATAATTCTCAGCGGTATATCCGCCAACCACTTCTTGTTGCTTGAGTAATTTTTTCTCTTTCGTGCGCATGTTATAATCGTACGTAGAGTTAGGTGTGGTCATAGAAGTGTAGCCGTATCGCAGCAACTCGGTATCAAAGTCAATGTTAATAGAAGGATAGGTTGCATAAGCCGGTTCTCCGAAGTTGAGGTAATGCTTTGATCCGTTTTTCTGATCGATGATTCGCATCAGTGTATTTGCTTGCGATCTTTCTGTCAATACAAGATAATCTTTAAAAATTTCGATGCCTGTTAACAAAGTATCTTTACGATGCGCAATTTTCTCCTTCCAGTTTTCTTTTGAGGTTTTACCTTCTGGTGTCTCCATTAACCGGAAATTTTGAGCATCGAGATTGGTAACGATGTAAAATCTGTCTTTGTAGTGATCAATAGAATATTCAATACCCTTTTGGCGTGGGCTGAACTCTTTGAACTTACTTTCAGGTGTACTGGCGTTTAAAATTTGATAATAGTTAGTCAGCGTACTTCCTGATCGTATGATAAGGTATTTATCCGATTTAGATTTATAAATATCTGCATAGAAGGTTTCATCATCTTCCTTGAAGATCAACGGATCTTTTGATGGATCCGTATCAATTTTATGACGGTAAATCTGATCGGATCTGAGTGTGACAGAATCTTTCTTCGTGTAAAAAAATGTCTTATTATCATTTGCCCAGGCTACATAGCCTTCGGTATTAGGCACAGGCTGGTCAACGATTTTTTCAGTTTTAAGATCCTTAATAAAAATGGTGTACTGCCTGCGGCTCACAGTATCTAGGCCATACGCAAGAAGATTATTATTTTCGCTAACACTTAGTCCCTCAACCTGGCAATACTCATGGCCCTTCGCCAGATTATTTACATTTAAAATTATTTCTTCCGTTCCATTAAGTGATCCTTTCTTTCTGCAGTAGATTGGATACTCCTGGCCTTCTTCGTAACGTTGATAATACCAGTAGCCATTGTCTTTATACGGAACAGACTCATCGGTTTGTTTGATGCGGCCAACCATTTCTTTGTAGAGCTTCTCCTGTAAAGCTTCTGTGTGTTTGGTCTTTGCTTTAAAGTAGTCATTCTCGCTATTCAGATAATTGATCACTTTGGTTGTCTGCTCATCTTTTTGATCAGCATTCTTCTGCTGATCGCTTAACTTCATCCAGTAATAATTGTCATTTCGCTTATTACCTTTCGCCACCAGTTCATGCGCAACTTTTTCGGCAGCAGGTGGCTTCATGTCTTCAACAACTTCTTTCTTTTTTTCAGGTGTACAGCTCACACCTGCAGCAACAAGAAGAAAGCTACATAGAATTTTTATAGGGATTTTCATGAATAGGATTTATTAAAGCAAAGTAAAGTATAATTAATAGCGTATAAAAGTCAACGCTAATTTTACAATCAGTAATTACAAAGGCACAATTTCTAATTTCTATTGTAAATCGAATAGTAAGTCAACAACCGAACCATCAATTACATTTATGTAAAAGTATAAGTTCTATGTATAGCACTGTTTCAGGGTTTTTCTTTAGTTTTGCAGATTAAGGAAATGGCACAAAACACCTACAAGTCAAATACCTTTAAAAAATCTGAGAAGGAGAAGAAGGGTAAGACGTCTAAAACAAAATTCAATTTTGAATTCTTAAAAGATCCACGTTTAAAATTGGCGCTGGGTATTTTTCTTATCACCGTTGGATTATACTTATTTCTTTCACTCTTGTCATATCTTTTCACTGGTAAAGCAGATCATAGTGTAGTGGAAGAATTGATGGATTCTTCTTTGTTAGAATCTGGTAAAGAGATTGAGAACTGGCTTGGCTTGTATGGCGCGGTTACTTCTCATTATTTCATTTTCAACTGGTTTGGCATTGCGGCCTTTTTTATTCCACCATTATTATTTCTCCTCGGCTTTTATATAGTTTTTAAAAAACAACTTCTAAGAATATTTCCTTTTACAATCTTTGCTATTTTCTCTGGCCTATGGATGTGTCTTTTGCTAGGCTATATGACGCTCAAGAATGACGGAGTAAGTGAATGGAGTTTTCTGGGGGGAGGGCTCGGTTTCCAACTTGCTATATTAAGTGATGGCATGTTTGGTTGGGGTACTTTTCTGATTCTGATTCTTGCCTTGTTTGTTTTTATTATTTTCTTTTTCAATGTCACGTCAATCCCTGCGTTCCAGGTAAAAGATCCTAAACCCATGGGATCAGATGCGATTGTAAATGAAGAGGATATGAAAGGTGATGAACCACTGTTTTCTGCTTACACGGATGATAAAGACAAATGGGTTGATCCAAAGGATGAAAAAATTGCCGAGCCTATTTTGCTGGTTAAGCAACCAGAACTCATTCTTCCGAAAACACAAGAGTTGAAGCTTGAGGTTTTGAAGACAGAACCAATGAAGAAGGTTGCTGAACCGACATTTACTGTTGAGGAACCATTAGATACTGATAAGCTTGCTGAACAATTGGTAGAAGAGCAAGGAGCGTACGATCCAACATTAGATCTCAGCAGCTACAAATTTCCACCACTTGATTTATTGAGTGATTATGATTCTGGAAAAGCGGGTGTTACGCAGGAAGAGCTCAATCAGAATAAGGATAAGATTGTCGCTACCCTCGTTAATTTCAAGATTGGAATTCAAAGTATAAAAGCTACCATTGGGCCGACAGTGACATTGTATGAGATCGTTCCGGATGCCGGGATCAAAATTTCTCGTATTAAAAATCTTGAAGATGATATCGCGCTGAGTTTATCTGCGCTTGGTATTCGTATCATCGCGCCAATTCCGGGTAAGGGCACAATCGGTATCGAGGTTCCTAATAAGAACAGAGAGATGGTGAGTATTCGCTCTATGCTGGCTACGCAAGCCTTTGCTAAAACGGATAAAGAACTGCCGATAGCGCTTGGTAAAACAATTTCTAATGAAGCGTTCATCATCGATCTTGCTAAGATGCCTCACCTTCTTGTTGCCGGTGCAACAGGCCAGGGTAAGTCTGTTGGTTTGAACGTGATATTAACTTCACTGCTTTACAAACGTCACCCGTCTCAACTCAAGTTTATTCTTGTCGATCCGAAGAAGGTTGAGATGTCAATTTATTCAAAGGTTGAACGTCATTTCCTGGCGAAGTTGCCGAACAGCGAAGAAGCTATCATTACAGATACCCGAAAGGTTGTGCATACGCTGAACTCTCTGTGTATTGAAATGGAGAATCGTTATGAGATTCTAAAAGATGCTGGTGCGAGAAACTTAAAAGAGTACAACACAAAATTCATTTCACGTAAACTTAATCCTAAAGAAGGCCATAGATTTCTCCCTTATATCGTTCTGGTAATTGACGAATTAGCAGATTTGATGATGACTGCGGGTAAAGAGGTCGAGACACCTATTGCCCGGTTAGCACAGTTAGCACGCGCTATTGGCATTCACCTTGTAGTGGCTACTCAGCGACCTTCTGTCAATGTTATTACAGGTATTATCAAAGCTAACTTCCCTGCTCGTTTATCTTTTAGAGTTACTTCTAAAGTCGATTCAAGAACCATTTTAGATACTGGCGGTGCCGATCAATTGGTAGGCCAAGGCGATATGCTTTTGTCTTCCGGTTCGGATATGATTCGTTTGCAATGTCCTTTCGTTGATACTCCGGAAATTGAAAAGGTTGTAGATTTTATCGGAAGTCAAAGAGGATATGATACTGCTTACATGCTTCCTGAATTTGAAGGAGAAGATGAGGGCGGTGCAAATGCAGTTGACCTTTCGGATAGAGACGCACTGTTTGAAGATGCAGCAAGATTGATTGTAGGACATCAACAGGGCAGTACCTCTTTAATTCAGCGCAAGATGAAGTTAGGATACAACCGCGCGGGTCGGATTATCGATCAACTAGAAGCAGCTGGCATTGTAGGTCCTTTTGAGGGCAGTAAGGCCAGGGAAGTGCTGATAAGCGACGAAATAAGTTTGGAACAATTATTGAATAACCTTCGCGAAAAACATAGTCAGTCCTAATTCGCAGCTTAAATCGGTAAATCATAAATGAAAACGTCAATTCTAGCAGTTCTCTTATTAACATTTGTTAAGGTTACTTTCGCCCAATATGATCCAAAGGCACTTAGCATTCTTGATGCGATGAGTAAAAAGTATAAAAGCATACCGGCATTTGAAGCCAATATTGCCTACACCTTAATCAATGAAACTGAAAAGTTGAACGAAGAATTTAAAGGAAAGATCGTTGTTAAAGGTGATAAGTATAAGCTATTACTCCCCGAACAGGAAGTAATCAACAATGGAACTACCCTTTGGACTTACCTTCCAGAAGCAAAAGAAGTGAACATTGATAATTATGATCCCAACTCCGATGACTTGAATCCTTCTAAATTTTATGAAATCTATAAGAAAGGTTTTAAGTATTTGTATTTAGAAGATAAGACAGAAGGAGGAGTGATGTGTGAAGTGGTTGATCTCGTGCCTGAGAAAAAGGATACGCAATATTTCAAGGTTCGCATGAATATTGTGAAAAAAGATAAAAGCATTCAGAGCTGGACAATGTTCGATAAGAGTGGCAACCAATACAAGTACAGCATCACTAAGTTTACACCAAATGCATCTTTAACCGATGCAGCATTCACATTTGATCCAAAGAAATATCCAGGTGTTGAAGTGATTGATCTAAGATAATTTCTCACTTAAATTTTTAACAAACGGCCATCTTCCAGGTGGCCGTTTGCTTTTATGTCGCTTTATTTAAATTTACAGGAAAAACACTGCGAGTCGTTTAGGGCCACCTCATAAATAAAAATGAATTCCATTCAGCTATTTGAACAGATCAAAAAGAAGAAATCTTACCTCTGCATTGGGTTAGACACCGATGTTGATAAGATTCCAAAACATTTGCTTTCTACGGATGATCCCGTTTTTGAATTCAATAGACAGATCATTGATGCCACACATCAGCATTGCGTCGCCTACAAACCTAACATTGCTTTTTATGAAGCGCTTGGCCCCAAAGGTTGGCATTCATTAGAAAAAACTTTAGACTATATTCCAAAGGAAATTTTTACCATTGCCGATGCGAAACGGGGGGATATTGGAAATACGTCTGCGCTTTACGCCAAAGCTTTTTTTCAGCAGATGAATTTTGATTCAATTACAGTAGCTCCTTATATGGGTGAAGATTCTGTCAAACCATTTCTGCAATTCAAAGACAAATGGGTCATCCTGCTTGCCCATACATCAAACCCCGGCAGTGCAGACTTTCAGTTACTGGAATCTAAGGTAACAGGCCACAAATTGTATGAAGAAGTATTACTAAAATCACAAAGTTGGGGAACGCAAGATCAATTGATGTATGTGGTTGGGGCCACGCATGAAGAGAAATTTCAAAGTATCAGAGCATTGGCGCCACATCACTTCTTCCTAGTGCCGGGATACGGAGCGCAAGGTGGAGACTTGGAAATGGTGTCTCGTTATGGAATGAACAATGCGTGTGGTCTCTTGGTTAATTCTGCACGTTCCATAATTTATGCTTCCACAGGAACTGACTTCGCGTCCGCTGCTAAGAAAGAGAGTATTACTATTCAATTGCAAATGGAAAAATACCTGGAGGCTTATTGTAAGTAGAGCCTTGTTGAGAAATGCTTTCGGCTTAAGTAAGGTAATGAAAATTTATTCGTCAAAGAGGTTCAATTTGAAATACGTACAGCATTATTGATTTTAGCACAGAAAAATTGTAAATAGTAATGGCCTAACAATCTTCCATGCAAGAGTCTTTGCTCCATTACATCTGGCAATTTCAATACTTCGATCGCAAAGATCTTAAGACGACAAATGGAGAAAGCATTCAGGTTTTTATTCCAGGACACCACAATACACATGCTGGTCCTGATTTCTCTAACGCAAGGATAAAAATTGGTGAAATTGAATGGATTGGTAATGTAGAGATTCACGTGAACTCTTCCGGGTGGTATGACCACAAACACAATAATGATCCTGCTTACGACAATGTGGTGCTGCATGTGGTTTGGAAAGAAGATATGCCTGTTACGCAAAAAGATCAAACACAAATTCCGACACTTGAACTCCACCAAAAAGTTGATGACACATTACTGTTAAATTATAAAAAGCTCGTCTTTAATCCGGACACCATTCCTTGTTCACCTTCTATCGCTACCGTGTCAGCCATTACCCGACTTTCAATGTTCGAAAAGGCACTGTTGATAAGACTGGAAAGTAAAGCAGTAACAATTCTTAGTGCGTTCAAAAATAATAACAACGATTGGGAGGAGACTTGCTACCAGATCCTTTGCAAGAACTTCGGTTTTAAAGTAAATGCAGATCCATTTCATGCGTTGTCAGAGTCATTGCCTTATAAAATTTTGATGAAGCATGCCGACAAACAACTACAATTGGAGGCATTACTTTTTGGTCAGGCTGGCTTTCTTGATGAACCTATAGAAGAGGAGTATTTCAAGTTGTTGAGACGGGAGTATTTACTGTTGAGTCAAAAGTTTAATCTCTTACCGCGAAAGCTGAATAAAGCACAATGGAAATTTTTGAGATTGCGTCCGGCAAACTTCCCCACCATAAGGTTGGCTCAACTGGCTTCCTTAATATTTCAGAATAAAAATATTTTTTCGAAGTTCATTGAAGCTAGAAATTATAAGCAGCTTGCAGGAATGTTGTCTGTAAAACAATCACAATACTGGAAACATCATTATTTGTTTGAAGCTCACATTGAAAATGAAATCCCAACCTTGGGGATCAGTAGCATTGAAAACATCATCATCAATACCGTTGTGCCACTTATGGTTGCTTACGGTAAAGCAAATGATAATCAGGAGTTAATTGATTGTGCAGTAACCATTCTTCAGGACGTTCCGGGAGAAGACAATAGTATCATAAGAAACTGGGGTAATCTCGGAATAAAAAGTAAAACCTCGTTTGATTCTCAAGCGATGATCGAACTGTACAATAATTTTTGTTTGCGAAAAAGATGTCTGGAATGTACAATAGGGGCGAGCATCGTTAGGCCATCACTTTCATGATAGCAATATTGGTTGGTGTTAGTGTTTTCGCAATTTCCTTTCTCTTGCATTGGCTATGGAAAAAGCAAAATCAAGTCCTTAGACGATACTTTTTATTAGGGATGGGTTTTAAAATAGTCTGCGGCCTTATCCTTGCGGCTATCTATAAATACTATTACACAGTAGGTGATGTGTTAATTTACTTTGGCGATGCAAGTGCTCTTGCTGATGCTGCACACAATGATTTTCAAGCATTCCTTAATTTTTTAGCGAGCAGCAACACTTCTTTAAATTTAAAGCTGCAAGAGCCGAGAGCAATCCTGTTTACAAAGTTTGTTTCTATTGTTAATCTAATGACCGGTAATAATTACTGGTTAACCACATTTTACTTTTCTATTTTATCTTTCCTTGGATCGTGGTATTTAATACGGAAAATCTATTCTTACTTTCCGGATCTCACCGGTATTGCACTGATCGCATTTATATTTTTTCCTTCTATTGTTTTCTGGAGTTCGGGTTTAACTAAAGAGAGCATCGCTGTGGCAAGTCTTTTTGTTCTTTCAGGATTATTTATTCAATTCTGGTTCACTAACCGACTACAAATTTTACAATGCATACTAGGGATAATTGCGCTATGGATTTTATGGAGCCTCAAGTATTATTACCTCGGCATTTTTGTGCCAGTAGTTTTTACAAGCTTATTGTATAAATGGGTCCTTCAGCAATATCTCATGTCAAAGGGAGCTCTACTTCAGCTTTCAGTATGGATCTTAATCTTTATTTTGCCGCTCCTCATGATTAGTCTCGCTCATCCCAATTTCTATTTTAGCAGGATATTCGATGTCATTGTTTCAAATTACCACGCTTATAATGTGCTGTCTGTTCCTGAAGATATGATCCGGTTTGATAATTTGGAACCAACAATTTGGAGTTTTATTTCCCATGCTCCGAAGGCTTTTTTTTCAGGAATATTCAGACCTTTTATCACTGAGGCAACAAATGTTTTTCAACTGGTTGCTTCCGTTGAGAATTTAATCTTATTGATTCTTTTTCTTGTTAATCTTTCAAATGTCAAGCAGCTAACGAAATCAAATAACAAAATCCTTTTGCTCTCACTCGTAGTTTACATTTTACTTCTGAGTATCCTGATTACATTGTCGACTCCCAACTTTGGGACACTTTCGCGTTACCGTATTGGCTATCTTCCATTTTTTGTTTTTCTTGTGTTGCTTCATAATCCTTTAACCTCTTTCATACAAAGATCGTGGGAACGCCTTGTTCGGCAGTAAGTGAGGGACTATTTTTGATGCTATGGAAAATCCTGTAATAATATTTGGTGCAAATTACCTTGGCAGATCTGCAAAAGAAATCTTCGAAAGTAACGGCAATGTTGTCTATTGTTTTTTAGATGATAACAAAGCGCTTCATTCAAAGGAGATTGATACCGTTACTGTTTTCGGCAGCACTGACGACGATGGCTATTTGAAACTCATCGGGAAAAAGTGTGAAGCTTTTGTGGCGATAGACGACACCAAACTCCGGAAGAGCATAGTTAAGATGTTGCAGGAGGAACGCCATGTACAGCCCGTCAATGCTATTCACGCATCAGCGCTTATTCCTGAGTCTTCCAGTATCGGTCATGGAAATTTTATTGATGCAGGAAGTTTAATTGGCGTAGGAGCTGAAATAGCAAATCATTGTCTGATCCATACCAATGTTGTTATTGGTGCCGAAGTAAAACTTGCAGATCATGTTCAGATAGGAGCAGGCAGTATTATTAATGCGGGAGCGAACATAGAGGAGGAAGCCTTTATAGGATCGGGTGTCATTGTTGTTTCGGGAATAACGGTGGGCAAGGGCGCAAGAGTAGGGGCAGGGTCGGTGGTGATCTCGCCAGTAAAAGCAGGTGAAACTGTTTTTGGAAATCCTGCGCAAAAAGTGAAGGCATAATCATGGGAAAAATTCCCGAGACAGATCTCATTCTTAATCCAGATGGTAGCGTTTATCATCTTAATCTCTTACCTCAACATATTTCTGAAACCATTATCACTGTTGGTGACCCAAGTCGGGTTTACCAGGTAAGTCAACATTTTGATGAGGTTGATTTTGAAATGAATAAGCGTGAATTCATCACCCATGTTGGCGTATACAAGGGCAAAAGAATTACAGTGATAAGCTCCGGTATTGGTACTGATAACGTTGAGATCCTGCTGACGGAACTTGATGCCTTAGTCAATATCGATTTAAAAACGCGCGAGCAAAAAGCGAAGACAAAGAAATTAAAAATCATCAGAATAGGAACGTCAGGAAGTTTACAAGAGGATATTCCGGTGGGAGCACACTTGCTGAGTGAATATGCCATTGGCATGGATAACCTCATGACTTTCTATGATCTTAAGTTGAATGATTTCGAAACTGAAATTGGAGCGGACATCATGGAAAAAACAGGGTTGCCTTTTGCACCTTATGTGGTTGAAGGTTCGAAGACCTTGCTAGAGCAAATGCGCCCCGAGATGATTTTAGGGAACACCGTTACATGTCCTGGATTTTATGGTCCTCAAGGAAGGTTTTTGCGGACACCGGTAAGATTCCCTAAACTGCTTCAAGACCTTAATTATTATCATAATAAAACGAGCGATTTTTGGCTTACCAACTTCGAAATGGAGACAGCCGGCTATTATGCTATGGGGCGGCTGCTGGGGCACGAAATACTCAGTGCCAACGCTATTATAGCGAATAGAATAAAAAATAAGTTTTCTCAAGACCCAAACAAGGTCATCGACAGCCTTATCAAGAAAATTTTAGAAAGGATTTAATTGCCGGCTAAGCAGCCCTAAAACCTTAAAATCAACTATATTTATCTTGCGTTCACGGCACTATCCATCCTGATAATGTGGCGTCCAGCTGTAAGCGGATCATCATTATAAAACCCAGAGAGGATTCGGTGCGCGATTTGTTCAATTACTAATTCCTCCTCGGTTTTACCGTCCTTACCACGCCAGTAAATCCGGTTAGGATGCCGTTTCATATCTTCAACATACTTCCGGGCGCGGTCGTACTGCTCCTGGGTGAAAGTAATGGTGAAACAGGTTTTTACGTTTTGTGTATTCATAATGAAAGAAAATTACAATACTTATGCCATTTACTTATTCGTTCATAATGATAGAAAAAAGCGAATGTATAAGACAACACATCGCCCGGGAGCGGGCAAGAGTGTTCGTAGGTGAGACACTGATTTAACTTAGGAAACAGAAATGAATAATATAAAAATATTTACACTGTCGAATGGTATTCGCGTAGCACATCAGACGTTGGCAACAACGAAAATTGTTCACTGTGGAATCATTCTCGACATCGGCAGTCGTGATGAGACTATCGAAAATCAGGGGATAGCACACTTCTGGGAACACATGGCTTTCAAAGGCACCAAGAGAAGAAAGGCCTATCATATCATTAGCAGTCTCGATTCAATTGGTGGTGAACTTAATGCTTACACTGATAAAGAGAAGGTTGTATTCTATGCATCTGTTCGTGAAAATTATTTCGAGCGCGCAGTTGATGTTCTGAGTGACATTACTTTTCATTCCATCTTTCCCGAAAACCAAATAGAAAAAGAACGTGGTGTTATACTCGAAGAGATGGCAATGTATCTAGATAGTCCTGACGATTCTTTACAGGATGAATTTGAAACTGTTGTCTATGGTAATCATCCGATGGGAATGAATATTCTCGGAAGACCAGAGACAATTAAGTCTTTCAAAAAAAAGGATTTTGTAACATTTGTTAAAAATCATATGAACACAGACAAGATTGTGTTCTCCTGCGTTGGAAATATATCTGTTGCTGAAGTTGAACGTGTAGCACGAAATTTCTTCGAACCCATTCCTAGGCTAAAAGGAAATGCAAAAAGAAAGAAGTTCAATTCTTATAAGCCAGGTGAAGTCATTTTAAAACGCACTGTGAAGCAAGCGAAATGCGCTATCGGTTGTGATGCCTATCCAATCAATCATGAAAATAAAGTTCCGCTTTATCTTCTTGCAAACATGCTTGGCGGACCAGGAATGAATTCTCGGTTGAACCTTGCTTTGCGCGAAAAATATGGATTCGTATACTCCATCGATGCACATTATATTCCCTATCAGGACACGGGTATGTTTGCTGTTTTTTTTGGAACTGAACCAAAGCAATTGGACCGATGCATCACTTTAGTGAAAAAGGAATTGTATCGCTTTTGCGAAAAACCATTGACAAGCCGTCAGCTTGCATCAGCAAAAGAACAATTGAAGGGACAGCTGGCGATGGCGGAGGAAAATAACTTAAGTCTCATGCTGATGATGGGCAGAAGCCTGCTTGATCTTGGCAACATCCAAACGCTGGAAGAGATTTATAGTAACATTGATGATATTTCCGGAAAACGTCTTCAGAAAGTAGCACGTGAAATCTTTAATGAAGATACACTTAGCTATCTGATTATGGAGCCGGAGAAAAAGCTGGTTACAAATGGTCATGCAGTTTTAGTATAATGGATTTTATAAAGCAGGAAATTCAGCAATATGCTGAAGAACATACTTATGCAGAGAGCAATCTGCTCAAGAAGGTAAATAGGGAAACGCATGCGAATGTTCTCAAGCCTCGTATGCTTTCAGGTCATCTGCAGGGCAGGTTGCTTTCCATGATCAGTTGTATGATTAAACCAAAGTACATCCTTGAGATTGGAACATATACAGGTTATTCTGCACTTTGTCTTGCAGAAGGCCTTCAGCAGGAAGGCAAACTCATTACCATTGATATTAATGAGGAATTAGAACAGCGCGTGCGTGACACATTTAAAAGTTCAACTTCAAATGAAAACATTGATTTCAGGATTGGGGATGCTAAAGCGATAATCCCTTCGCTAAAGCCTACCTTTGACCTGGTTTTTATTGATGCCGATAAAGAAAATTATGCTGCATACTTCGATTTAGTAATAGATCGCGTAAATTTGAATGGTTTTATCCTGGCAGATAATGTTTTATGGAGTGGCAAGGTTGTTGATCCCAAGCCCGATAAAGACACACGGGCCATTATTGACTTTAACCAAAAGGTACACAATGATCCTCGTGTCGAGAACGTACTGCTGCCGGTAAGGGATGGAATAATGATGATGCGAAAAGTTCGGCACTAATTAAACACCGGGCTCATGTGAAAGCAATTTTTTTAACGAATGAGAATATTAACTGCGCTATTGTTTGCTATTTCATTTTTTGCAGCTGCGCAAACACCCCAAGTTCCTCACAAGATGTCATTTGCTGGAATGACACTAACGATTCGTGATGATGCGCGAAGAGAAATCCAAAAAGATGTAGACGCGTTAACGCTGTCGCCAAAGCACTTCAACATAAAAGCGGAGCGTGCAAAAACCTATTTCCCAATCATTGAGAAAATTTTTGCGGAAGAAGGCGTCCCAGATGATTTCAAATACCTGGTGCTGCAGGAAAGCGCACTTATCCCTGATGCTGTTTCGGTTTCAAACGCGGTCGGCTTCTGGCAGTTCAAAGATTTTACAGCAGTAGAAGTAGGGTTGCGCGTAGATAAGCACATTGATGAGCGAATGAACATTGCCTCCTCTACCCGTGGCGCAGCGCGATACATCAAAAAGAACAATACCTTTTTTAATAACTGGCTCTATGCTTTGCAGGCTTACCAAATGGGCGCGGGTGGCGTGATGAAGTCTGTTAAAAATACACACAGTGGAGAAACTCAAGCGGAGATCAGCAGTGCTACTTATTGGTATGTAAAAAAATTTCTAGCACATAAAATTGCGTTTGAAGAAGGTATTAAAGGCGAAGGCGCGACAAACCTGCTAGTCTACGAAAGTAAGAACAGGAAAACACTTTCCGATTTTGCGAAAGAAGTTTCGGTAGACGAAGTAGAACTTAGAAATTATAATAAATGGACGAAGTCAGGTGATATTCCGGACGATAGAACATATGTGGTAGTGATACCTGTTGCATCAGGCAGTGTAACACCATCAATGTCATCAGTTCCTTTAGCTTCTTCAACACAAGTTCCAGCGCCAATCGTTGCCAAAACTGAATCTGTAAAACGGAAAGTAAATGGAGTCCTGGTAATCCAAGCGATAACTGGTGAAACGCCTGCAAAGCTTGCAACCAGAGCAGGTGTAGATCTTGCCGCTTTTTTGAAATGGAACGACATTTCCTATAGTACAGCCATTGCATCAGGAACATTTTATTTTTTAGGAAAGAAGAGGGTTAGGGCAGAAGAAGATTATTATACTTTGCAACCAGGAGAAAACTTGTGGGATGTGAGTCAGCGCTATGGCGTGCAGATTAAAAAACTTAAAAAGTATAACCGCCTTCAAAACCAATCGGTAAAACCTGGTACAACACTTTGGCTATCGTCAATGAAGCCACGTTCGGCTACAAATGAGCCAATGCCTACCGAGGTCATTCGAGTTAACGAGAAGGATACTTTCAGCTGGACGGCTAACCCAGAAGAGGACATTACAAGTGTAAATGAGACACCAATAGCGCCGGCAGATGTGACTGAAACCATCAATGAAGCACCTGCGAATAAGATAGATTCAGTAAAAAACTTACAACCCGTTATAAAAAATGTTGACCCTGTTGATACGATGGCTACAATCAAAGTTGAGGCTCCAATCGTAAAAAAGACAGAGCACGTGGTAGGCAAGGGTGAAACCTTGTACGCGATTGCGAAACAATATAACGTAGGGGTTATGGAACTTGTGAGTTGGAACAATTTAGATCTTCAACAAGGCATTAAACCCGGACAAATTCTCAAGCTTTCTGAAAATCAGCCTATTACACAAGCTAATGCAGAAACTTCTGTTGAAATTATGCACGAAGTAAAACCATCGGACACATTATACAGTATTGCCCGAAAATATGGTGTTACGATTAAGGACTTGACAGAATGGAACCAGAAAAAAGATTTTGCGCTTACCGTTGGGGAAAAACTTCGGATAAAACAGGCTCAATAAGTTCGTTTCGGTAAAATAATGATATTTTATTACCCAACTACCGGCTATTTTTGTAACCTTATCTGCTAAAATTTATAAAAAAGGATATTTTTGTGGCTTACCTTTTTGTTGTGTGTGGCCTGACCTTACTGAATGTTAATGCAAACAGATACTAAAGCGATTGACTTGGTAATGCTCGTTGATGATAACGATACTGATAATTTTATCAGCAAACGTATTATTGAGATAACCAAGTTTGCTAAAAGAGTGGAAGTGAAGGGATCTGGAAAAGCAGCTTTGGATTATCTGCGCGAGAACCAAAGTAATGCAGAAAACCTTCCCAGTCTTATTTTTCTTGATATCAATATGCCCATTGTTGATGGATTCGTCTTTTTGTACGAATTCGAGAAATTCAATGAAATTGTTAGAAATAAATGCAAAGTTATTATCCTTTCCAGTTCGGATAATAAAAGGGATATCGATAAGATCGTTAATAACAACCACGTCATTAAGTTTATTACAAAACCGCTTACTGAAGTTGCACTGGACGAGATAAAGCTTAATAATATTTAGATTTCTCCCTTCATTTTTCAAGTTGGTATTCTTTTTTCGCTGCTTGTCATAGCGGCAATTTGGTTCTCCGTAAATTGCCAGATAATAATTTTGCTATTCCTCAATTTAAAAATTCATTGAACATGAAAGACTCTACACAGAAAGTGTTGATGATGCTTCTTTTTGCTATTGTGCCGTGCCTGGTGCATTCACAAAGTACTGAACCTGATACGTTAGCTTGGAAACGCAAATTCAATTTTGCAATAAACTTCAATCAGGCTTCATTCTCTTCCAATTGGAAGGCTGGAGGTGTAAATTCACTCGGCTTCAACTCACTCTTCAACTATAAGGCTAACTATAAGGAAGGTCGCAATTCATGGGACAATGACATGGATCTTGCTTTTGGTTTTGTTAATAACTCAGGACAAGGATATCGGAAAACAATTGACAGAATTTTTCTCGACACTAAGTATGGTTATGAGTTGAATAAGAATTGGGGATTGTTCTCGTCATTAAATTTCTTATCACAATTTTCAAAAGGTTATAAGTATAACGATGATGATACAAAAGTATTGATCTCAGATTTTCTTGCTCCGGCCTTCGTTACTTCAGCCTGGGGACTGGAATATCATCCTGTTGAATACTTTAAGGTAAGAATTTCTCCGTTCGCGCCACGTCTTACCATCGTGCAAGATCCAAGACGATTTACAAAGTCAGTTGGTCCTGAGCCTTATGGTGTTGATTCAACTGAAACAACAAGATTTGAGTGGCTGGCTTTTCAATTACAAGCAGAGTTTGACAAAGAGATTATGAAAAATATAAATCTCAAATTGCGATACCTGATGTTCGCCAATTATGAAACGATTGAGCCAAAAACTATTGATCATAGACTTGATCTGGATCTTATTGCTAAAGTAAACAAGTACATTAATGTCGGCCTCGGTGGCATTTTGCTTTATGATTTTGATCAGGATTCCGGCGCGCAGCTAAGTCAGGTATTTTCTTTTGGATTTTTATACACTTTCCAGAATTACGAAGACGCAAAGAAGTAGTAAGATAGACTGAAATTGCTTTACATTCTGCCCAAGAAAGTTAAAACCGAACCGCTAAGAATCGCGGAGACAAAATACGCAAAGGGCCGCTGAGGAAAATGCAATTCCCTCCCATGCTCCGCGGTTCTCCGCGCAAGCTTGGTATTTTCTTTGCGGTTTTGTATTTCCAAAGGAAAAGCAAGGCACTGTATTTCTAATCCTCACTTTATTCATATCCACAGGTTTCTTAAGTTTGAGATTATGGACAAGCAAAAATTCACAGAAGCCGTTAACAAGTCTTACAACTTCAATGGATCTTCTATATTTCTTGGGGGAGGAGTTTTAAATGGTGAAATCATTCCTGAAGCTAAAGTTAATCTGGCGCTAAGAATGATGAACCGCCATGGCTTAGTAACAGGTGCCACAGGATCAGGAAAAACAAGAACACTGCAAGTTATTGCTGAACAGCTATCTGCACAGGGCATTCCGGTTTTTATGCCGGATATGAAAGGTGATCTTTCCGGATTCGCACAAGAAGCTTCAACCAATGATAAGATCAACGAAAGGGCTAGTGCACTAAACTTTACTTATGCAGCCTCTGCTTTTCCTGTTGAAATATATTCTTTAAGCGGCAAGTTAGGTGCTCAAATGCGCGCAACCGTAACTGAATTTGGACCCGTATTGCTTGGAAAAATACTTGAGTTGAATGAAGTACAAACAGGCGTGCTCGATGTTTTATTTAAATATGCTGATGATAAGAATTTACCAATAGTTGATTTCGATGACATTAAAAAAGTGCTTCATTATCTTACTGAGGGAAAAGGTGCAGCCGAAATTAAACACGAGTATGGTAAAATATCAGGAGCAACGGCAGGTACAATTCTAAGAAAAATTGCTTCACTTGAACAGCAAGGAATAAGTCAGCTTTTCGGAGAGACTTCATTTGATATTGATGACCTGTTCCAGAAAGTGGACGGAAGAGGCGTGATTAGTTTGCTAAATGTTTCAGATGTGCAGAGCCAGCCGGCAATCTTCTCCACCTTTATGCTTTCATTGTTGGCAGAAATCTATCAGGCCCTGCCCGAAGTAGGTGATCTCGACAAACCTAAACTTGTTTTCTTTCTGGATGAAGCGCATCTTCTTTTTAAAGATGCATCAAAAGCGTTTCTTGAACAGATAGAGCAAGTGATTCGATTGATTAGGTCGAAAGGTGTTGGCGTTTTCTTTTGTACACAGCTTACTTCAGATATTCCTGCAACCGTTTTATCGCAATTAGGGAATCGTGTACATCACGTAATACGTGCGTTTACACCCAATGATGTGAAGTCATTAAAAGAAACGATAAAGACTTTTCCAAGGTCAGACTTTTATGACATGGAACAACAGTTTACGCAGTTGGGAACAGGACAAGCATTTATAACAGTACTCAACGAAAAGGGAATTCCAACGGAAACAGTAGTGACGCACTTAATACCTCCAGCCTCGGTAATGGGTCCGTTGTCTTCGGAAGCGTACAAAGATTTATTAAATCATTCTGATTTGTATAGCAAGTACAAAGATGCTGTAGATCCAAAGAGTGCTTTTGAGATTCTTGACGAACGCATGAAACAAGATGTAAAGGAAGCTGAAGAAGAAACGGACAATGAAACAACGCAACGGTCAGGGGGGGGAAGCAGAAGAAAAGAGAAATCTACGTTCGAGGAATTGATGACTTCGCCAGTAGCTAAACAGGTAGGGCGTGAAATTGTACGTGGTGTCTTTGGAATGCTTTTCGGTACGGCAACAAGAAGAAGATCGACAACAAGAAGAAAAGGTATCTTTTAAAAAAAACTTATATGTTCAACTTTATTAGACGTTGGTTTAGTAAACGGAATACAACAAACAGAGGTTTATCATCGACTGAAAATATATTCCTGGTAACTGGCACTAACGTTGATACCGTTCCCTTGCAGGAAGAACAGTTTGAAGGAGGCGGAGGTGAGTTTGGTGGTGCTGGCTCAGACGGAAATTGGGATAATAGTGGTGATGGTGGAAGCGATTCTGATGGAGGTGGTGGTGGAGATGATTAATTCATCAATCAATAGTCCGTATCTAACCCTAGCCGGTCTTTCAGCTCTCTTAATAAAGGATTTTTTTCAACAAGGTATTCGAACTTTTCCCTGTTAGTATACATAATTTTTTTACTATCATCGGATGACTGTAATGCTGAAGTTACCTGGATGGTATTGTTTTTCAATTTCTCCCTGAGAAAAGTAGTGATCTCACTTTTGATATTATTAAGCATGGTATCATGTACAGAACTTAGTAGCGTTACAACGATTACATTATCCCTGATCTCAAACCCCTGTGTCAGCATCTGAAATTCGGCCTGAAATTTTTTGCGTTGATCTGCGTATTCCAGCCACGCTGATTTTAATTTCTCCGGTGTAAAAGGTTCATCAATTTGTTTCTGTGCCTGGACGTTTTGCTTATCATCTTTCTTGTCTGTCTTTAAAAGATCCGTAAGCTTAAGTGTTTTTGGTGTAGACTTCGCTTTGACTTCCGTTACCGGAGGAGTATGATGAGTAACTAGTTCCTCTTTTTTAACTTCTGCAACAGCAGAAGGCGTTGCAATTGATTCAGCTGGTGTATTGCTTATCGTATCAAGAACAAGATCAGGCTCATTCTCATCAATTACACTAATTTTTTTTTTAGTCCTGCCTGTTCGGAGGTAAAGCCATTGGTGGCGCCTACTTGGTCAGCTGTTAGAATATGACTGATGTGAGCCATCTTCATGAGCGCGAGTTCAACTGACAAACGTTGATTTTTGCTGGCCTTATAATTGAGATCACATTGATTTGCAATGTTAAGCCATGTCAGCAATAAGGAAGGAGGAGACGACTGCGCCTGCTCTGCATATTTCTTCTTAACACTGTCTGGTACTTCCATTAATTGTACGGTACGTGCATCTTGTGAAACAAGAATATTTCTTAGATGCTCACTTAATCCAACAATGAAATTATGTCCATCAAATCCTTTTTTCAAAACTTCATCAAACAGCAACAGTGGTTGTGTGTGGTTTTTAGTAAGCAGTGAATCGACAACTTTGAAGTAGTAATCATAGTCGAGGATGTGAAGATTAGAAAGCGTGTCTTTGAAGGTAACTCCCTTTCCCGAGGAATAGGTTACCATCAAATCAAAAATTGACAACGCATCGCGTAAAGCACCATCAGCTTTTTGCGAGATCAGGTGCAGTGCTTCGTCTTCCGTCGTGATTTTTTCCTGCTGCGCTATTTTCTTCAGGTGATTCGCGATATCGCTAATCTGGATCCTGTTAAAGTCAAAGATCTGACAACGTGAAAGAATCGTTGGAATTACCTTATGTTTCTCCGTTGTAGCAAGAATAAAAATTGCATACGAAGGTGGTTCCTCAAGTGTCTTTAGAAATGCGTTAAAAGCAGCATTTGAAAGCATGTGAACCTCATCGATAATATACACCTTGAAGTTTCCGAACTGAGGAGGATATCGAACCTGGTCAATTAAACTTCTAATGTCTTCCACCGAGTTATTGGAAGCGGCATCGAGCTCAAAAATGTTCAGCGAATTATTTTCTGTTCTTTCCTCAAAACCGTTGATCAACCTTGCGACAATACGAGCACAAGTTGTTTTACCTACACCACGTGGCCCGCAAAATAAGAGTGCCTGTGCAAGTTTATTGTTATCGATAGCATTTTTGAGGGTAGTGGTAATATGCTCCTGACCTACTACTTCATCAAACCCGGTTGGGCGGTATTTGCGTGCCGATACAACAAAATTCTCCATGCGAGGTGCAAGATAAAGGGCAAGTTCACAATTGACAACACCTCCATTGACAATAAATTAAAATCTGATACCAGGAAAACTCATAACGCATTGATAAGAAGTAAGATGAGTTTAAGAACGAAATTCTGACTTTCAATAAATCATTTCAGGAACCAATTAAAGTTTATATTTGTCTGATGAATGCAATTGCTCTTTGTCAATTGCCTATTGTTCTTTGTTTTAATGGGGCCGACCGGTTTTGACAGGATGCACAATCGCGTATATAAGCATGCAGGCTCATAGGGTGAGAGCCTTAAAAGATAGTCCTATACCATACTTGGCGAGTCTAACTACGCCATGGCTGCTTAATCTGACTTTGAGTTAGATTAGCCTCGTCCCGATAAGATCGGGAAAGCCATCATCGCTCAGCATTGTCGTTTTGCAGGTGCTGAATAGCGGTGTCGTTATGCAGAACTGCTCCGTGTGATGTTGCTAAGCACGGTTAAGATCAGTAACTAAGTTGAAGTTTAGGATGTTGATGGCCTTGCTTCTCCCGACAATGAATATCAACTAAGCATGTAGAAGGTACGTCATTTACTTCTCTGGACCAGAGTTCGATTCTCTGCGGCTCCACTTGTATTCTATCAAGCAAAATCAAAAGCTCGAATCTGCGATGGATTCGAGCTTTTTTTGTTTTGGGCCTCATCAAATCTTTCAATTTTAGACAAACCTTAGGGGGAAAATTCGGACCCTTTTTAATTGTATATACAACAGTCCCAGTTTCCTAAATTTAACTGTTACAAATCTGTTTTCAGATTTTTGTCCAGCCATTCAGGGGGCTAATACAGATGTACTTCCGTTAGCCCCCATTTTGGTAATACCGTGTTACAGGCAGTGTGTATGTCGATTGTTTGGTGATGTAAAGTTAAATTCCATATATACCACCTGAAGCAGCAATTTTTTGTCCATTTATCCAACCTGCCTCTTCAGAACCAAGAAAAACTGCCACTTTAGCTATGTCTTGTGGTTGACCAATTCTGCCAAATGGTGTTTTCTCAATTAACATCTTTTCTAAATCGCTACCAGTGATTCCCGCTGTAATTGTTCCTTCGGTTTTTACACCACCTGGCAAAAGAGAATTGATACGAATATTTCTACCACTAAATTCCTTCGATAACGATACTGTTATGGCATCTAGTGCTGCCTTGGTAGCTGAGTATTCTGAAATCCCTGCCATTGGAGAATTACTTACTTCTGAACTCACATTTCTAATTACTCCGCCATTTGAGCCGAATGCTTTCACTGCTTCTCTTATAGTCAATAGTGAACCTAATACATTAATGTCAAATAGTTTACGAAATGTATCTTCGGTTACTTCTTCAATTGGTGCAGAGGGATATATACCTGCATTATTTACCAAAATATCCAATGAACCATAAGTCTTTACAGTTTCTTCAAAAAGATGTAATACCTCATTTGTTTTTGAAACATCCGCCTTCACTGCTAATGCTTGACCTCCCTTGTCAATAATTGCTTGTACAACTTTATCAGCACTGATTTTATCAGATGCATAATTAACCACAACCTTTGCGCCTTCTGCTGCATAGTAATCTGCGATGGCAGCACCAATTCCTTTTGATGCCCCTGTAACTATTGCTACTTTGTTTTTTAATTTACTCATGTTACATTTTTATTTTTTACTTTTTGTTTTTTTGGCATTAACTGCTCTTGATATTTCAAAAGAATCTTCTAGTAGATGGTATCGGGTAATAAGTCCGCTATCTACAACAATGTCGATAGTGAATTCCGACTTCATAACACTTTCATTCCTTTTGCTAAGAGACTCAAGATTTCCTAATACAACTGCTTCTGGTGTTGCTCCTGATTTAAACCTATCAAAGAATCGATTTGCAACATTTAATGCTGTCGTATCTTGATTGATAGGGTCTTGTGCGTGCACACTGCCTAAAGAAGCAAAAGCTACGACCATCGTTATGAAAACTTTTTTCATTAGGCTATTAGGTACGAATGCTTCAATTCCCTTTAACAAGCCTGTGAGTACTGTTACTTTGTTTTTAAATCTGTTCATTTTTTTAATCTCTTTTAAACTTTGAACACAAAAGTAAAATAGTTTTGTTTATTATCGTAACTTTGTAACTAAAAGTAACAGTAACTAAAAAGTAACAATGTAACTTATGGCAGAAAATAGTTGTTTGCAGAATCAAAAAAATATGATGGCCATTCAGGATTCGATGGATGTGCTGAGCGGAAAATGGAAAATCTCAATCATCTCGTCTATTTGCTTTTACGAAAAGCGAAGATTCTCCGATATATTGAACGATGTGGTCGGAATTTCCAACAAAATGTTGAGTCAAGAATTAAAAGGTTTGGAAGTGAATAAACTTGTTAAAAGAACTGTGCTGGATACTCAACCACCTACTGTTCTATATGAACTTACAGAACACGGAAAGAGCCTACAAACAATAATTAACAATCTGACCGATTGGGGTAAAGCTCACAGAAAGAAAATTATTGGGAAGTAATTCGTCTTTTAATCAAACGGTCAGTCATTACGGGTGTGTCCTAACATTGCCTGTAACGTTTAGCTATAAGAGATATGCGTTTAAATGCTACATCTTTGTCCCAACGTTGCAACCGAAATTGACCAGCACACACTTTAAGAACCTACAATACAGCATATATTTTATAGCTGTTGTTAGCGCGCGTTTACTTCACTTCTGTTTTCCAAAATTCGTCCCGGATCACAACACTGTCAGCAAGAAAGTCGTGGATTGCTCTTGATTCCCCGAATTGATAATGTCCTATTTGAATAATCTTGGAGATCAAAACGATTAAGCCAATCATCTCCAATACGATGTAAATACTGTCTCTTTTAAATGATTGTTTCAGTAGCAGACATCCTACAATCTTTTATTAATACAATGCTCTAAGAAAGAGCAGCAGATGGCGTGCATAAAAAAACCGTCTCAAGGCTTTAGAGACGGTTTCTTTTTCATGCTTGTCCTTTTACCAGAAAGCTTGCTAAGTATTATACATCTTACAATCCAGATGGTCAGAATAGACCTGCCCTAATGCCAATCATAACGCGGGCCGGATCTTGAAGACTGCCATGAAAAGTCATTGCATTTGCATCCTTCAGGTCAACTGGGATGGGATTACGGTAACGTTGGTTCAGCGCATTTTGAACATTGGTAAACAAGGTTATCTTATCAGCGAAAGAATAACTTACGGACCCATTTAACAAGGAGTAGCCTGATAGCGTTTGTCTTTTATCTGGACTAACTGCGTTTTCAAAACCTGTAACGCGTTGTCGGCCCACGTGAAGGAGTCGGCAGGAGAAACGAAATTTTTTAATTTGCCCATCTACTCCAACCCGGTATTGCCACGGAGCTATCATGGGCAGTTCAACTTCTTTTATTCCATCTGACGAAACCAGTTCCGTTGTTGTGCCCTGTACGCAGCTGACAGATCCATAGGCGTTCAAACGGGTCTTCCCAACCTCAAAAGCGCTATTTACCATTACATTGCCGCCATACATATTCTGATTACCGATGTTATAAGGTACTTCTACATAACTCACATCCCAACCTAAAAATTTATTGTTGTAAATATTGGTATAATCATTATCAGACACATTTTTAATAATGTCTTCAATGCGAGTGTAATAGCTAGTAACCGTTGCGTTGAATTTATTCCCGATTTTTTGATTGAGACTTAATTCTATTGTTTGTGATGTCATTGGTTTCAATTCCGCATTAGGTAAGTGCAGGTAAGCAGACTGGTACGTTCTGCCAGAATCAAGTGAATAAAATGATCCGAAAGTCTCAAAAGAGACGATTGGAGAAGGAGCCCAATAGGCAGTTCCATACAATGCTTTGATGGTGGTTTTTTTCGCGGGATTAAACACGATTCCAGCACGTGGATTAAATGTTGATCCAAACCTTGAATTGTAATCATACCGGCCGCCAACGGTTAAGGTGATTTGTTCGGTAGGGGAATACATACCCTGTACAAATGTTCCGATATTATGATAAGTCAGTGCAAAGAATTTTGCTTCAAGGCCGTTTTCGCTGTAATACAAAGCTGAATTTAATAGTGAGCCGCTTGTCGCATTTTTACGGTTCACCGGTTCTTGCAGCTCGGGACTTTTTGGTACCGATTGGAAAAGCTCATAAGTGACTCCGCCTGCCAGGCTAAGGTTGTTAGAAAGCTCAACATTCAACAACTCTTCAGCCTTTAGCATTGAGCCTGTGCTGTATTTATAACCTTTTTCCATTCCGCCAAAGAGATTACGGAAATTCGAACGCGGATTTACACTATAGAAACTGCCAATTAAGTTTGTTGTGCTTTTTACTCTACCCACGGGATTGGTGTATGAAGCACTCGCGGTTGTCACACCTTGACCATAGAAAACGTCCTTGTTGTACACACCGTTGTTCGATGTAAGCGATGTAGACGTTGGTACCTCAACGTAGTGATGTAATACTTTGAACGTAAAGTCTGCATTGTCAATTGATGCATAAACATTATAGGCCTTGATTGGAGCGCTGTATTTTGCATTAACTGATTCAATAGGATTTGCCGGCCCATATGCAGTCATAAACTGACCCGATTCATGAGATGACATATCAAACTCCTTTTTATAGACTTTTGAGAAATCTGGCTGTGCATCGTACGAATATTGGCCTCCGACGGAAAGATTGAAATCATCTTTCAATGCTTTTTTTAGGAATAAGGAGTTACTGCTGTATCCTTGTGTTCCGCCTACAGATTGTATTTGAACTTTTCTATTCCCTTCTCCTTGCTGCGTAATAATATTGATGACTCCAGCCATGGCATCGGCTCCATATAATGCAGATCCAGGCCCATACACAACCTCAATTTGCTTCGCGAGATAAAGTGGAAAGTTCTCCAGTAGTGGCAGTGGTTCGTTTGTTGGGGAAGAGATTTTTACGCCATCGAGCAAAATGACAAAACGATCCTGGCGGAATATGCCGCGCACAGTTATGGGGTTATAAAACTGAGGATCTGACTTATCATGTACCATCATATCGGGTAGATCATTGAGTACTTCAGCGAGGTTTCTGTAGCCCCGTATTTTGATCTGATCACTTGAGACCACGAGAACCGTAGCCGGAGCTTTGCCAGATTTTTGAAGGCTTTTCGTTGGCGTAATTACACGTATATTCAACAAATCTTCTAGTGACATATCAAACAGTAACATTTCGGAAGGTTTATTGGAAGCCTTTATCGTGCTGTCCTGTAGCTGTCTTTGCGCGTAAATGACGTGACCAAGAAATAGAAAGACTAGTAAGATTTTAATTTTCATTTTATAATTAACAGACATTTTATAGATGTTAACGTAGGTATATGTTATACTATTTTTTTCATGTGATTGTCCCGCGCTAATGAACAGTGCAAGACGATTTGAGTACATCGAATAAGCCCGTTCTTTCGTGGTTTTGTTTATTCTTATAAAAATAGAACGAGCAGTTTTTCAAGGATCTATGAAATGAAGAGATTAATGATCAACGTAAGTTTTACATACTCTAAAATGAATGCTAATGGTTGCCGGAAACAAAAGGCTGAGAAATAGAGAGTGCTTGAACGATTTTTATTCATTTTTTGTAAGGTAAACTCTTATAAAAATGAATGGTATAGGGGAAACCCTCATGTTCACCTAAGGGAAAACCCCTATATTGTCGCGCGTACAATTAAGAAACTCACATCTTTTTTCAGTAGACGGACAAAAAGAAGTGGAGCGAATAATCGAATTCACAGGTAAGTATTTATTTTAATGCTTTCCTTATTTGCTGAATTGTTCTCAACCAGTGTTGGTTTGCCTTATAAAGTCAGTTCTAACTACAGTCGCATCTTCCAAAGAAGGCGACCAAACAACTAATTTTCAGCAAGGGCCTGCAACAAGGAAGACGTATGGAATAGACCCAGTATTTACAAGCAAGGGATATATGGAAGTTCCTTTTTTCTGATAGTGGTATCGGTTTGGATCAGCAATTCGAAAACAAAATCTCATTATGTTTCACCGGTTACTGGTCCGTTATATATACCTATTTAAAAATCAGTCTTTACTTCTCAAGTCCAAAGAGTGAAAGAAGAATAACCTGACGGCGTGAGTTGAAAAATAGTTATTACCAGATGCTTCTTGCTGATAAATATTCAAGTATCCCAGTTGTCCGTTCAAATGCGAAGTGAATTGATAACCAACTCCAGCAAAGAACCTATTTTGATCAAATGTATTATAAATAACCCTGTCTCCGAAGTTGAAAAATACCTCATTCGCAATTGCAGCGAACGGAACTTTGGCTGCCATTTCTTTTCCTTTTAATGGAATGAAGAATGAAAAATTATATCGCACCCTGAAGTTATAATTGTATCCATCCTGCTTTACATCTGCCACTATCTTTTCATTGAACCTTTGTTCCAGGCGAAGCCACTGCAATGTTGTAAGCCCTGGATATTTCTGATTCCACCATATCTGTTGCCATGGACGATGTTCTGTTCGCGTGGTGTTTAAACCTTCAGCAGGATAGTGTTGGACAAATGCATATCCAAAATTCACGCGAAGATTATCTTTCACATAGTAGGTAAGTGCCGGACGAAATAAAAATTGAAAGGATCTGTCAACAAAATTATCTGTTCTTCTGTAATGAACATCAGCCCATATTCCCCATTTATTGCTGAAACGGGTTTGGTTAAAATATCCCAGCCATAACTGTTCCCGCTGGTGAATATGTTTTTCTGGCGCTTGCGCGATGCAGTGATTAACTGCGATAAAACTAAACAGAAAAATAGCACAGAAAATAAAAAAACCTTTCATTGATGGATGGAATTGTTTCAGACACAATTCTATCAAGATATTTTTAAATTATATAGAATAAAATTTACGTTTTGTATTCCATTTACTTTTTAGCGTTCTTTTTTCTGTATTCAGAGGGATTTTGCTGCGTGTACTTTTTGAATATCCGGTTAAAGTGACTTTGGTCAGAAAATCCCGTAAGGTACGCCACTTCTGAGAGCGAATGATCTGAATCCCGAAGCAATTGAATCGCTTTTTCTATTCTTAACTTTCTAATATAATCACCAAAGGAGAGGTCATCGAAGTACTTTGAAAATTCTCTTGAGAGGTATGTGGGGTGAACGTTTAAACTCTGTGATACTTCTTTCAGGCTTAATGTTAAATTGGTATCAATCTGGTCTTGTATAATCTCTTTTAGTTCTTTCGCCCATGCTGGTATTTTTTTAGAACCGGATTTCTGGTTTAAATACTTTTGATATACATCGAGCAGAAGATTTTCCGTTTGATTTTGTGTGTGTTTTACTTTCTGAAGATGCTTTGCCCAGGTATACAACGCATCATAGATTGCCATACCATATCGAAGCAATTCATAGTCGTCTGTTATATTTTCAGACAAGCCAGCAGAAATTGCCCATAAACCTGCTGACTGAATTGCAATATCATGGCGGTCTGTATCCGCACCACGAACAATCGCTGCCATATCCCTTAAAGCAGGATCTTGAAGTTTGTGTTTTTTGATGATATAATCAAAGGTACAATGGTCGACATAATGAGTGTACTCCACGTCTGGTAAATCAAATGGTATTGCATTCAGTGCCCCGGCTTGTTTTATAACTTCATCAAAAGGGACATATATAAATTCCGCATCCTTATCAACAAAACGTTTAATCAACCAGGGGCAAGCCAGACGATCAATTTTAGGACGCTCTCTTGTTATCCATTTCATGCTACGAAGTTACATTTAAAACAGAAAAGGCTTGTCGCTAAACTAGCGACAAGCCTTGCAATAGTTTTTACCTGAAAGAGAAAGTTTCTAGTAGTTATACCGCAGCGTTATTCCGTACGTCCGGGGATCACCTACAACGGCACCATAATGCCCTGCATTACCGCCGGCAACAAGAAACTGTTCGTAATAATTTTTGTCGAAAACATTTCTGCTCCATACAAATAGCGAAATTCCTTCTGTTGATCTGAAGCCTGCTCTCGCATTGAACAGAGTGTAAGCATCAATATTTAGGAACTTCGAAGGAGAAGGACTTGAAGAAAATTCTGAGCGATAGAATGCATCAAATCCAAAAAAGAATTTGGTATCCTGACCGATGAATTTCAACGGGCTGGAAAGAACCTCACCGCCAAGAGAGCCGGCAAATTTTGAAATACCAGGCAATCTTTCTCCAGATATATCTTTGAATGCTACCTGTACACCCTCTTCATTCACTCTACCTGTTTCCTCGAGTGGAAGTGGGGCGTTGGTGAATGTTTCATACTTACCATCAGTGTAAGCACCGGATGCATAAAATGACAGGTTACCACCTACACGAAGATTTGCGTCAAATTCAATACCGCGCACATTTACTTTCTCTGCATTTGCAATGTAACCACGGTTAACACCTAGTTCAGGAGACTGAACATTCGTCTGGTAATTTTTAATGTCTGTATTGAAGAAAGTAGCATTCAATGTAAAGTTGCGGGCAGGAGATGTTTTAACTCCTGCTTCAAAATGCTGCACGTCTTCAGGCTTGATTACTGCAAGATCGGTTGCAGGTTGTCCATTTACAGTTGGAAGACCAGCTACGTTTACACCAACTGGTTTAAAACTGGTGGAGTAAGTTGCGTAAGTATTGAATTTTTTGTTTAACTGATAGGCAACAGTGAATAGATAAGTGAAATTGTTTTCGTCAGCACTAGAGTTGTATGCCTGATTGGTATAAACACCATTTTTGAAACCTTGCAATGTTGTCTTGTCAGCTTTCGAGCCTGCATAGGTCGCGGTATCAAGACCACCGTACGCAACGCGATCATATTTCACATTCTTTTCATCCAGGTTGAAACGAACACCAGGTTGAATATGTAAACCTTTTATCACTTCCCAGTCTGCATTAGCAAACACAGCAGCGCTCGTGGATTTAATAGATGATTCCGTCCGAATCCCAAATCCTTCAAAAAGCCCTGGAGTTCTCCATAATGGACTGCTATTCGTTTGAGAAAATCTCCACTGGTCTCTGCCCGATTCTTCAGTACCGTGAATCTGCACCTCCTGATCGATATAAAACAATCCTACAACACCACTTAACACTGAAGAGAATTTTCCTGCGTAGCGTAGTTCCTGCGAAAAGCTTTCATGTTCCGCAGGGTTCTGTGATTTCGCTAAAGCCTGCAAACCAGTAAAATCACGATCGTTAGATGGATCCCAATTCCAATAGCGCCATGCTGTCGTCGATGTTAACGTGCCTGGTCCTAGTTCAGTATCAATATTCAATGAAATACCACCAAGGTCATTACCGGAATTCCATGGTGTGTCATGATCTATCTTGCGATCAAATGCATTTTCACTCGGCAGTGCATAATTAAGATCTGTAATGATAGAGTTGAATTGACGAAGTTCTGAACGTTCCGTTGTTACAACGCCCGCAACTACCTGAGCGTACCCATCTGGTCGCTGACTTGAGTTTTCACCTGCCAACAAGATTGTAGTTTTTTCAGAAGGCTTGTATAACAACTGACCACGAAATCCCAGGTTGTTAATATCGTTTGTATATTTTCCCGTGCGCACGTTTTCAATTACACCATCGCGTTGTGTACCCGAAAAAGACAAACGTCCTGCAAACTTTTTACCCAACGGTCCGCTGATGGAGGTTTTTGCTTGAACAAAACCGTAGTTTCCAAAACTGGTTTCAAAGCTGTACTCAGGCGTGAAACTGGGCTTACGTGTGGTAATATTAAAAGCACCAGCGGTTGTATTTTTTCCAAACAACGTTCCCTGAGGACCACGCAAAACTTCAATCCGTTCTACATCAATAAAATCAAGTGTGGCCACTGCTGGACGCGAATAGTAAACACCATCTACATAGAAACCTACACCCGGATCGAGACCATCGTTTGTCAATCCAAAAGGAGAGCCTAATCCACGGATGTTGATACCAGTATTCCTAGGGTTGGATGAGTAGAGTTGAACGGAAGGAACAATCTCTTTAACCCGATTTACATTGAATGCACCAGCATCCTCGATGAGTTCACCACCAATTACTGATATTGGAATAGGCACTTGTTGCACTGTTTCACTTCTTCTTCGCGCAGTCACTACTACTTCAGAAAGCACATTGTCATTGACAAGTATGATTTCCAGCGGTTCTTCCAGTAGTTCAAAAACCTGGATATCTTGAGCCTGAAAACCAGTAGAACTGATTCTAACGGAAAAAGGAAAATCTTTAGGAGGAGCGAAACTAAATTGTCCATCAACATCTGTAACAGTATTGATTTTAGTTCCTTTAATGATTACGGTTGCACCTACCACAGGACCACCCTGACTGTCTTTAACTGAACCGGTAACATTCTGCGCCAGTGCAAAGTTGCCCCACAGCATGATCGGTATAACGAAAAGTAAATTTTTAAACATGTTGATTCTTTTAGAATGGTTAGAGTTTTGGACTTTTAGCTGGTCAAATCAGTCTAGCGATAGATATTATCTAAAATTTTATTAAAAGTTTATCGCGGACTAATTGGAGATTTAGCAAACGTTGTTGTGAGATTTGTACGGCAAAGCGTAACAACACAATTTTAGCAGGGACAACAGGTAAGTGTCATTTTATTTAAGGGTTTAAAAGGTTAGAATTAAATTTATGTACTGGCCCATCATCATGGAACCACCATATTTTACTGTTCATTTGCTAAACTCCTCACTTATTACCTTCCCTCTTTGATGCAAACTCATTGAACTTTCCTTTCTCAGAATTTTTGCCTTCCGGAAGCAGATATCCGAAATCGTGTAAGTACTGTCCACCATTTTCATTCACCCACTTCAGGAACTCGATCCCTTCCGCACTTCCGTTATTTCTGTCAACCGATAGATGTAGGTACTCCACCGGAATATTTTTGAGATTGGCTCCTTCCGCGGATTCAAGTTTTCCAAGAACAGTATCCAGGTTATCGAAGAATTTTTCTTCATCATTAACTTTTCCATTGCCATTGAAATCAACAGGCAACACAGTAAGTCCGTCAATGGGTTTTCTTGTGTTTTCATCATAGATGAGAGGCGTAGGCAAATAAGTTACGCCAGTAGTGTCACGCAGCAACGCTTTCAGAAGGTGCGAGTCCGCGCCTGCGATACCGTTACCTTTAATATCTTTTTGCTCATGTCCAAAATGGTTTGCAAAAACAGTTGGCACACCAGCCTTTTGAAGTCGTGTATAAACTGTGAAAGGTTGTTTGATGGGTTTTATTTTCTCCTGATCAGCAAAAATGTCGTGAAAGAAAATTTGATTGATCAGGTCCTTGTTAAGGCCTTTTTCAGAAAAGTGTTTTGCAAAGGCAGAACTGGCTGTTGCTACAGGAAGAATGGCATAACGGCCTACATTTACATATTCACGATCTTTTGCAACCGCTTCCTCTTGCTGATATACTTCAGCAAGGATGTCAGATTTAGGATCGGCTGATCCTCTTGCCTCTATTATAATTTGAATGTTAGGATTTACTTTATAATATTCATCAATCCACTTCTGAACCAATTTATAAGAAAAACGCGCTCCAGTAATGACCACTACTTTCTGGCCTGCGATTGGCTTGCCATTATTTTCTGTAATAGCAGGTGGTTGTTTTCTTTCTGCACTCGCTAAAGTGATTTCTGGCTGAGCCAAAATTGGAGATGTCAGAAATAAAAGTCCTAAAAGAATGATGTTTCGGTGGAGAAAATCCATAGTCTATAGTTTTAATAGAATTTACCTCAAAAGTATAATTTTTATTCCTACTTAATCAATAGAGATTCTATTTTTATAGAAAAAATCACGTTCCATCCTGTTTTACGATGATTTTTAAAAGAAAAACCGCATTGCCGGTGGATTAAGCGCCAATTGGATTAAATAATTATTTTACAACTAGGTCATAACAAGTGTTTTTTTAGCCGAGAAATAGGTGTGGTTAGATAGAAATACACCAGACTTTCGGCGTAGGAGAAGTCCTAAAAACAAAATATGTGGGAATAATTTCCCAGTCAACATATACCATGCCTCTCTGTTAATTTAAAGGACAAGCGGTAAGAGCGGGTAATAAAATGAAGTTCTAACTCTAGACCTCAATTGTAAAGAAGGGATAGATTTCAAACAGTATAGAGCGCTACCAGTTCTTAAAATGACAACTGTAGAATCACCTAATCGTCTAAAAAGATTTGGTGGCTAATTGTAGCTAACTGCTGCAAGACGTGTTTAAATTATTCAATCATCAATCCGGGAGTAACTCTTTTAATTGAGAGAATAAAAATTATTTTTTTTCTAATCGATCATTAATTCCACGCATAAATTTTTTTGCTTTAGCAAGATTAATACTTAGCGTACCCATTTACGCTATAACGTTTGCACGACAATTAACTGGTGTTTATTGGTTGTTGTTCGTTAACATGAATAACATCTGTAAAGCATAGGACGCATTATCTGAAGCTCCTTAATTGTTCATCCTGTGCACTAAATTATTTCTATAGATTTAAATATTCTATTAACTCTATTGATTTTGTAGATTTTGATTTTTATGTTTGCCTCATCATTGTAAATCATCATCCACCGATTGATTTTATAAAGAAGAAGGGAGAGTGTAGGCTCAGCGAACTTCTAGCAACCTATTATTATACAAGGTGCTAATGCCTATCCTGTTAAGGAACTATAAATTATAAAGCGATGGAAAAAAAGAAATTCATTCTAAAGGATCAAAACATACCCAGCCAATCAGTGCTTGTGTCATGTTGTTGTTGCCAAATAATCTGCAGCAGTTAACAATCAATGCTATAAATCTAATCTCACTGTAAAGTATGGTGAAATTATGCCTTAGCTATACATGGCTTCTGGATGCATCGGTTTTATTGATTTAGGTGGAATTTCAATAAGGCTTGATGCACTCCCGTTGCCGCCAATAAAAATATAATCAAAACTTTATTTCCGAATTAATATGAAATCTCTCGTTTCATTTCTTATAGTGTATTTTCTGCTTTTAATTGCCAGTGCTTCCTTCGGGCAGAAACAGTCTGAAAAGAAAGTAGTTCTTACTGGCGCACGCTTTACCTATCCATTGCTCCAAAAATGGATTAAAGACTACAAGGAGGCAAATCCAACAGTTGAAGTACTTATTGAATCACGTAGTAGCAATGATCCAAAACATTACGATCTTCTTATAGAAGCATATGAATTGGACAAGGATGTTCAGGAAGAAAGGGAAGTTCTTTCTATTGGACGGTATGCACTATTGCCAATAGCAAATTCGAAATCAGCTTTAGCCCAAACACTTGTTGAGAAGGGTCTTACAAAGGATTTAATTTCACAATTATTTTTTCACGACATCTATGCAGGTAATGAAAAACATAAGGATTTAAATTACCCTCATACCATTTATACGAGACTTCAAAAGGCTGGAGCTCCGCTAACATTTGCCAATTACTTTGGCTATGAACAACAAAATATAAATGGAAAATCAATAGCAGGTGGGGATGAACATCTTATTGCAGCATTATTAAAAGATAGTACAGGAGTATCCTATAATAACCTGGGACTTATTTATGATTTGAATAACAGACAGGTAATAAAGGGCATTACTGTTTTACCTGTTGATGCAAATGACAATGGGCGTGTGAGCAAGGATGAACACTTCTATTCCGATTTAGATCAAGTGATTGAGAAGCTCGAAGGTGAAGAAATAAAAAATGTTCCTTTAGGATATTTTAATATCTCCATTAAGAAGCTCGGGTATAACACTGAAGCATTAAAGTTTTTATTTTGGGTTATCTATAATGGTCAAGATGATCTTCATCAATACGGCTTTCTTAAACCCTCACTGAGACGGTTTGAAAATGAGAAACAAAAGTTTGAACAATTGGCATCGAAGTAACACGTGTTAATGGGGATCATTTCCGATGTCATTCATTTCAAAATAATTGGTTAAAAAAATAATCATAGAATAGTACTAACTCATGAAAAAAATATTACTTGGTCTTCTGTCATTAACATTAATAACCTCCCTGGCGTTTTCACAGACGACTCTTCAAGGAGTTGTGAAAGATGATGCTGGCACCCCTGTTCCTGGAGCTACCGTTAATGTTAAGGGCACATCAGTGTTTGCCGTAACTGATGTAAGCGGAGTATTCTCTGTTGCATCATCCCTTAAGTTTCCATTCACGCTTCAAATAAATCTTGTCGGCTTCAAACCGCAGGAAGTGGAAATTTATGAACTTCTTGAAGAACCCTTGGAAGTGCTATTGAAAACTGATAATCTTCTCGATGAGATTGTGGTTGTCGGTTATGGAACACAGGAAAGGAAAGATTTGATAGGCTCGATTGTAAAGGTGAATCCGTCAGAGATTAAATCAATTTCTGCTGGTAGTTTTGACGCACAGCTTCAAGGAAAAGTTTCTGGTGTTCAGATTTCCAGCAACACGGGTGTTCCGGGAGAAAGCGTGAATGTCAGGGTAAGAGGTGCCACGTCAATTAATGCAGATAACGATCCGTTATACGTTGTAGATGGTGTTTTCATTAACAGCAATAGTTTGCAAACGATTAGCTCTGGGGGAAAATCTACGTCGCCCATAGCCGACATCAACCCTGCTGATATTGAAAGCATAGAAGTGCTGAAAGATGCAGAAGCTACTGCATTATATGGATCTCGTGGTGCTAACGGTGTAATCATTATAACAACAAAACGAGGGAACTTTGAACAAAAGCCAACCTTAAATTTTAATGCAGCATATGGTTGGGCAAAAGCTGAAAAGCTTTGGGACCTTACAACGGGACCAGAGCACGCGCAGTTGGTTAATGAGTGGTGGATCAATACTGGTATTCATGATCCAAAGTTAAATCGCAATGTCGCCAATAGACCATTTCGCCCTGCAGCAGAGGGAGGCCGTGGTCTTCCGGAAGAGCAGCAAACCTATGATCGCTTAAGCGAAGTTTTCAGAACGGCTACACTTCAGAACTATGATGTGTCTCTTGCAGGTGGTACAACAAATACCAAATACTACATAGGCGCAGGATATAACAAACAAGAGTCAATACTGCGACCTATTGATTTTGCAAGGGCAAGTTTTAAATTAAATCTTGATCAGAAAATAAACGATAGGTTACAAGTCGGTGTGAGCAATGTGCTGACACATGCTGATAGAAATCAAGGCCGCGCAGGAGATGGACCTCAAGGTGGAATTTTACAAGCTGCCCTTCATACGCCAACGTATCTCTCACCTTACAATGAAGACGGAGTTTTAGTTGGTAGAGCGGGATTTGATAATGTTTCGTTACTGATAGACAATTATGATATTGGTTCAGTGAGTCTTCGATATATCGGTAACATCTACGGAGAAGCAGAATTGTTGCCCGGTTTAACTTTTCGATCAAGCTTTGGCATTGATTATAATAATTACAATGAAAGTGAATACTGGAATACGTTTACGCTTCTTGGGGCACAAGGAGGGTTGGCTACATCCAGTGTTAGTCAGTTTTCTTCACTACTCAATGAGCAAACATTATCGTATAAAAAAGAAATTGCAAAGCATGGTTTTGGCGTCCTTGTAGGTAACACGCTTCAGGGTGATGTTCTTACGCGGACATTTGCAGAAGGACGAGGTTTTGCAAGTAATGAGCTAAAGACAATTTCCGCTGCAGCAAGCACAACAAGTACGAATAGCTGGACTAAAAGCAACCTTGCCTCTTTCTTTGCTAAGGTAAACTACGGATTTGATGACCGTTACTTGATTGATGTTAGTGTTCGCGCTGATGGTTCGTCATGTTTTGGAGCAGATAACAAGTGGGGTTATTTTCCATCGCTGGGCGTTGCATGGAGAATTAAACAGGAAAGTTTTATAAAAGACATTGATTTTATCAGTGATCTGAAGCTTCGTTCGAGTATTGGAATTGTTGGTAATCAGAATGGGATTGGAAATTTTGCTGCACAAGGTTTATGGTCTGGAAGCGCTCCCTATCAAAACAACCCGGGCTTAGCGCCACAACAATTAGCTAATCCTGATCTTAAATGGGAAACAACGCGTCAATTCAATGTAGGTGTTGATGTTGGTTTATTGGCCGATCGTATTTCACTTGAGTTTAACGTTTACGATAAATATACAACCAATGGGCTGCTGCTTGTTTCTGTACCAGGTAAAACAGGGTTTACGAATTACTGGAAGAATGGGGCCGAAATCAACAATAAGGGATTTGAATTAGGTATAACATCACAAAATATTTCTAGAAGAGATTTCTCATGGACAACAAGTTTTAACATTTCAAGGAACGTAAACAATATAGAAAAATTGGAAAATCCGCTGAGATACGGTAGTCGAGATCTCATTCTTCAGCAGGAGGGACACCCATTGTATTCTTTTTGGCTATACAAAGAACTTGGTGTGGATAGTGAAACAGGAAATGTAATCTATGATGAAGTTGTTGAAGACGGTAAAATCACTACCGAAGATCGCCAGGTTTACGGGAGCATTTGGCCAGACTTCTTTGGAGGGATTACGAATAATTTGACCTACAAAGGGTTTGACTTCTCTGCATTCTTTGCCTTTCAATATGGAAATGAGATTTATAACCATAATAGATTTTTTGGTGAAGGGGGAGGAGCGCGCGATGCGGCGAGAATTATCTTCAAACACAATGTAAATCGCTGGCAACAACCTGGTGATGTAACAGACGTTCCTCGTCCTGATGGCGTAAATGCAAATAACTATCGCGATGGCGGAAGCAGATGGCTGGAGGATGGTTCTTTCTTGCGCCTACGCTCCCTAACATTAGGATACACGTTTCAATCAGATCTAATTCAACGCTTAAATCTTTCTTCACTTAGGGTGTACGTTGCAGGAAGCAATCTTCTACTGTTCACGAATTATACGGGGTTGGATCCTGAATCTGCAGCAAGTAGCGGTCAGAATGAACAGGGTATCGATTTGGGGACGCCTCCACAACCAAGAAGCGTTCAGTTTGGTATTAATGTATCACTATAGTCTTTAATTATTAGAAGTATGAATAATAGAATTACAAAAAGATATACAACAGTTTTTCTGACACTGCTTTTAGGGATTGCAACATCTTGTGATGAATTCCTGGAAGTACAACCTAAAGATTCGTTATCTACTACCGATGCTGTTATCATTGATAAGGCTTCAGTTGAATCAGCTATCCGAGGATTATACAGTGCATTAGGTGAAGGGGGATATTACGGAACATCGTTTCAATCCATTGGTTACTTGTCAGGGGATAACATTCAATGGACCGGCTCGCAATCTCAAGTTCAGGAATTTATTAACCATAAGGTTAATGCTGATAATTCAACGATCAGCGCTGCCTATAATGCGATTTACAGAGCTATAAACAGGGCGAATAATATTATTACAGCAATTCCGGAAATAACAGACCCTACGCTGATGGCAGAGTTAAGAAATCAATATGCAGGTGAAGCTTACTTTGTAAGAGGCCTGGCATATTTTGATTTGGCCAGAACATGGGGTGGTGTTCCAATTATAACTTCTCCGACTACCATTGCTGGTGATAACGCAGATGTTCAGAGAAGTTCGGTGGCTGAAACTTATGCACAGGCATTAAGTGATCTTGAATCGGCAGAGCCATTGTTGCCAGAAACAACAGAACGCTTTCGCGCTACCAAAAAAACTGTCCGGGCATTGAAAGCGAGATATTATTTGTATCAGCAAGACTACATCAACGCAGAAGCATATGCTTCAAAACTTATAGGAGATACACGCTATAAATTAGTTAGTCCGTTCAATACCTTTTTCACTGGGAATGCAAGAGGTACGGAAGAGTCGATTTTTGAAATTTTTTATAACGGTACTACAGAGGTTAACGGACACCGTAACCAATGGCAACCGCAATCAAATGGTGGCACAAGGCAGTGGGCCCCTAACGATGCGATCGTAAAACTTCTTAATGATTCTGCAATAGGAGGAACACGAAGTTCGCTGGTAGCAAAAGACAATCAAAACAGGTGGTATGGCAACCTGTATTACAGAACCCCAGCGTCTGATCCATCTTACATTTTAAGAATTGCAGAAATGTATTTGATCAGAGCCGAAGCGTTAGCACAACAGGACAAGCTCCCAGAGGCAATTGCAGACTTGAACGTTGTCAGAAGTCGTGCAGGTATTGCTGCGAGTACTGCAGTAACAAAGGATGAAATTCTATTAGCAATTGAAAACGAAAGAAGAGTTGAGTTTGCACTAGAGCCTCACCGTTGGTTTGATCTTGTGCGCACGGGCAGAGCTGATGAGATTTTGAATGTGACGGAATCCTTCAGGCACGTATTGCCCTTTCCTGCGGAGCAAATTCTTGTTGACAAGTCCTTAAAGCAAAATGACGGTTATTGAAAAATAGTACCCTTAAATTAATTTCTCATGGCGATAATAGAAACACCTGTTGCTCGGGCAGAAAGTAAAACGACATCGAAAGTAAAGAACGCGTTTAAAAATAAGAAAGAGTCAGATTCACTAACGCCTCCGTGGAAAGATTATGAAAAGGTAGCTTTCAGATTCATTTTTATTTATTTTTTGTTGCAAGTCGTTCCGCTTGACTGGAAATTTTATCGTGACCTTTTTGCTTTAGATTGGTCGCCATTGCATTTCAGTAATTTCTTTTACCTCGCACGCTATGCTCCCAGATTTTTCTCTGATGTGCCGGAGTTAAGCGATTGGCTCATCATTGCTGCGTTTGCAATTGTTGGTACCGTTGCATGGGGAATAGTTGATAGAAGACATACTGAATATAATAAATTGTTCTATTGGCTTAGAGTAATTTTAAGATTTAGGCTTGCGGCTGCATTATTGGCTTACGGGTTTATTAAGTTCTTTCCAATGCAAATGCCCGAACCTTCTATCAGTAATCTCAATACAAACTATGGTGACATTACACATTGGAAAATTTTTTCAATGAGCACTGGTATTGTTCCTGGCTATGAATCATTTCTTGGATTCATCGAAATATCAGCCGCACTTCTATTGCTGTATAGAAAGACAACTTGGATAGGTGCATTTCTGGTTCTTCCTTTCACAGGAAATGTCGTCGTGTCAAACCTTGCTTATGAAGGTGGTGAGTATGTGTACAGTTTGTTACTGGTTTCATTTGCGCTATTGCTCTTTGCGTATGATGTACCACGACTCATCTCGCTAACGTCACTCGAACGTCAGACGTTACCCTCAAATTTTAAACCTGTCTTTAAAGAGGATTGGTTGCGAAATGGAAGAATCATAGCTAAAAGTTTCTTCGTTTTCATTTTTGTTTTCTTCTATGGATATAAAACCTATGCTAGCTACAGGCATGACTTGTACCAATTTCCAAATACTAAAGGAATAGCAAATGCCAGTGGTATTTATAATGTTACAGAATTTAAAATTAATGGTAAGCAGCTTCCGTATTCTCCAACTGATCCTATACGCTGGAAAGATGTGGTGTTTGAAAAATGGGCAACACTTAGCATTCGATCCTACAATCCTGTCCAGATAGTAACTGCAACAACTGAGGAGATTTTTCAAAATAATAATGAAAGGATTTATGAATTATCTGGTATTACGGGAAGGCACTACTATACATATGATATTGATTCTGCTAATCAAGTCCTGACGTTAAAAAATAGAAATAGACATCGCGCTTCCGATCAGTTTGTACTGAAGTATGTGCGGCCTAAGGACAATCAAATCATTCTCTCTGGTGTAAATTATAACAAAGATTCCTTGTACGTGTTGCTTGATAAAATCGAGAAAAAATATCTTCTAGAGGAGGCAGCAAAGCAAGGGAGAAGGAGAGCACTCAAGTTATAACCTATAGCTGACAATGCACCAGGTAAGGCTGAAAGTAGTTGTTTTGCGATTTAGCTTAAGACTTGGTGCATTTTAAAAAAATAAACCTATGACAACCAACAATACAACCAAACTCGGTCAAGAAGAACGGTCCGCATTGCGTGGGTTAAAGACCGCTGCAGGAGAAACGTCAGGCGATACTTCTGTTCAATGGAAAGCATGGCATCTTATAGCCTTCAGAATTTCCTTTATATTTTTTATTAGTATTTGCATCCCTAATAACATTGAATGGTATAAGCATTTGTTCAATATCGATTGGACTAATCTTCACTATCGGGATTTGTATGATGTAGCGAGATTTGGCTCGGGACTAAATTTCTTTGGTAATGCGATTTTTGGAAATTCATTACAAGGCTATGCCAATTGGATCATCACATTATTGGTTAGTATTATCGGTGGCCTTATCTGGACGTTTATCGATAAAAAAAGAAATCCGGTCCCGCTGGAGTACAACGTCTTATACTATTGGTTAAGGGCCATTGTTCGATATAGAGCGGCTATTGGAATTATTGGATTTGGTTTTACAAAATTGCTTCCGGTGCAGATGCCATACCCATCACATGGCCTGCTGAATACTGACTTTGGAGATTTCACAGCGCAGAAAATCTACTGGATGTCCATTGGTATTGTTCCCTGGTACCAGGTGTTTGCTGGCGTGGTTGAAATAGGTGCAGGAGCATTACTGTTTTTCAGAAAGACGACACTTATCGGTGCAGCACTGTTATTTGGAGCGTTAGGAGACATTGTATATGTAAACTTTGCTTATGATGGTGGTGTGCATGTGTACAGCTCTTATTTCGTGCTGCTATCAGGCTTCTTATTGGCGCATTATATTCCGGCACTTTATAATTTATTTATTCTAGAAAAGCCTGCACGTGTTGTCAGTTTCTATCTCTCATTCGAGAAGCTGTGGCAACAAGGGGTACGAATCACTCTGAAAGTTGCTACCATTGGAATATTCCTTGTACTTCTTTTCTACTTGCAATGGATTAATTTTCTTTATGATCCTTACAAACAACCTTCAACCAAAGGAATTACACAACTGAGAGGCTATTTTAACGTGACGCAGTTTAAGTTAAATGGCAAGGAGATTCCTTATTCACCACTTGATACTGTCCGGTGGCAAGAGGCAACATTTGAAAAGTGGACTTCTCTTACTTATAGAATAAATAAACCTGTACCGCTTGATCTTTCAAATGGTGGTGGAGATCCACAACGTGATATCAATAGAACCTTCGAGTTGACAGGTACAGCAGGAGGAAGAAGAGTGTTCCATTATTTTGCAGACACTTTGGAGAATGTTTTATATCTGCAAAGCAAATACAAGGCACAACCCGATAGAAGAAACCTTGTAGCAGGAGCCGGAGGAGACGGACCTGGAAATGGGGGGCCATCTGAAAAAATAATTGAGATTCCTGAAAATAGAAAAGGTGGAATTTATGATGACACCTGGATAAGTGAAAAGGCTTGGATGAACATCGGTAATGAGGTAGATTTTATTGACCCTCGTGCAGCTTCTACCCGAAGGGATCGTGAGTTTGCCGAAGCAGAAAAAAAGTTTGACAAGCGTGATCGCATGGTATTAAAATTTCATACAGAAGATGGAAAGCATGTAATATTAGAGGGAGTGAATGAAGATCAGGATTCAATTTACGTTGTGCTTGAAAAGGCCGATCGGAAGTATGTGGTTTCCGAAAGTACTTTGGTTGCTGGTAAATATTAATGTATTGTTTTTGACATCAGCCTGCTAAATGGCAAACTTGAAATTTAAGATCTTAAACATTCTTGTGATAACAATACTTACAGTGTTAATGCAATGCAATAAATCTTCGGAAGAGCAGAATGAATCTATTGTTCTGCACGATTCTTCTATGTGGCCTTCTACTTTTGCATACGGAAGAATTGCGTTAGCTTCTGAAATAGATTCACTCAATACAGACGTGAGTCCTGATGGTGACGGCCTGCCACATGGCTCAGGCAATGGTTTAATCGGAAAAGTAATTTACAAAAATAAGTGCGCTACATGTCATGGCGCCACAGGTGTAGAAGGACCTTTTAGTAAACTTGTAGCACGGTTTAATAATTCCGATTCTATTAACGAAACAGAAAAGGCTATCGGCAATTACTGGCCCTACGCCACAACCTTGTATGATTATATTAACAGGGCGATGCCTTATAATTCGCCCGGCACTTTAACTGCTGACGAAGTCTATAGTTTAACTGCTTTTTTACTTTACAGGAATAACATTATTGATTCAACGATAGTGATTGATGCGAACAATTTGCCTCAGGTGTCAATGCCTGCAAGAAAACTTTTCATTGAGGATGACAGGAATGGAGGACCTGAAGTAAGATGAGCAATAATAGTTTAGAGACGCTTAAGAGTAATGCATCATTAAAAATAAAGCGAAGAACATTACTCGGAGGAGCCGCAGCTGCGGCAATAGTGTTGGTACAAACAACGTTTGGAAAGGTGATGCAAAAGTCTGTAACGCAGGCAGAATTAATTAGCGATCCTACAAAGAAATTAGGGCCGGCACCTGGTGCACTTGGAACGCGATCTCCATTTGAAAAGCTTGTTAAAACTCCTTCAGATACTTCATCCCGAACTCCGCTTCAAAATTTATTCGGTACCATTACGCCATCTGATCTACATTACGAACGTCATCACGGAGGTGTCCCTTCTATTGATCCTGAAAAGTATGAGTTGATGATCCATGGCATGGTGAAAAAACCAATGATATTCCGGCTAAAGGATTTGAAGAAATTCCCGTCAGTGTCAAGAACAATGTTTTTGGAATGCGCTGGAAATTTTCGAGGCAATAAAGAAACGTTATCACCACAGGAGATTTGTGGCTTGACGAGTCAAAGCGAATGGACAGGTGTCATGCTGTCAACGTTGTTCCGGGAAGTAGGCATTGATCCAAAGGCAACATGGTTTCTTGCGGAGGGATCGGATGCCGCAGTGATGACACGCAGCATTCCAACAAAAAAAGGGTGGGCAGATACGATGGTAGCCTATGCGCAAAACGGTGAAGCGATTAGACCAGAGCAAGGTTATCCCGCACGTTTGGTGTTGCCAGGATGGGAAGGCAACACTTCAGTGAAATGGATTAGAAGAATTGAAGTTTCTGATAAACCTTTTATGACGCGAGAAGAAACGTCAAAATATACAGAGCCAGTAAAAGGTGGAAAGGTGCGGCAATTTAGTTTTGTCATGGATGCCCGATCCATTATTACCTATCCTGCTTATCCTGCCAAAGTAGAAAAAGGCTGGATTGAAATCAGAGGAATTGCATGGAGCGGAAGAGGGAAAATTGTTAAGGTAGAAATAAGTACTAACGCGGGAAGAACGTGGGACATAGCATTACTGCAAACGCCTGTGCTTGATAAAGCGCATACCGGTTTTCGATTCCTCTGGAACTGGGATGGAAGAACAACTGAAATCATGAGCAGAGCGATAGATGAAACAGGTTATACACAACCCTTCTATCAGAAACTTGCGGACGTTCGAAGCACAAAAGGAGGATATCATTTTAATCCTGTAACAAAATGGCTTGTGCAAAGCAATGGGGATGTGTACTTAAAACCTGAAGTTAAAACTACTTCCTAATGTGTAAAGGTTCATGGGAAGACTAGAACAAAGAGATTTTGATGCCGTAGTTGTTGGGTCGGGGCCAAATGGTTTAGCAGCGGCGATCACGTTGCAGCAAGCCGGTAAGTCAGTGCTTGTGCTTGAAGGAAAGGAAACGATTGGTGGTGGACTTCGTTCTGCAGAGCTAACACTGCCCGGTTTTACCCATGATATCTGTTCAGCTATTCATCCTATGGCTGTGGCCTCTCCTTTTTTTTCTTCTATTCCACTGAATGAACATGGCCTTGAATTTATCTTACCAAAGTACGCGGCCGCACATCCTTTTGACAATGGCAATTCAGGAGTACTCGATAGTTCCCTTAAAATTACAGCGGAAGCTTTAGGTAAGGACGAGAAAGCGTACACAAATCTTATCAGGCCTTTAGTCGATCATTTTGATAAAATTTTAAAGGACATTCTTGGCCCATTCCGGATTCCAAAACATCCAATGCTTCTGGCACGATTTGGACTGCAGGCACTTAAACCTGCGGATTTCCTTGCCAATATTTTTGCAACCAAAGAAGCCAGGGGACTTTGGGCAGGAATGGCAGCACATGCTATACTTCCATTGAATAAAATTGCTACTTCTGCCATTGGTTTAGTACTGATGAGTGCTGCGCATGTAAAAGGATGGCCAATACCAAAAGGAGGATCAAGTTCCATTGCAAATGCACTTGCTTCGTACTTTGTATCGATCGGTGGTAAAATTGAAACAGGCATTTACGTTAACGCTTTGGATGAACTGCCTTCGTCACATGCAGTGCTCTTCGATATCACACCACGTCAACTTCTTAAAATTGCAGGGCATAAGTTCTCCTATCTATATCAGTATCAGCTGAAGAAGTATCGTTATGGTATGGGTGTTTTTAAAATTGATTGGGCACTTGATGGCCCAATACCTTTCACTTCGCGCGAATGCAACTTAGCGGGAACAATCCATCTCGGAAATAGTTTTGAGGAGATAGAATCATCAGAGCATGACGCCTGGAATAATAAACATGCTGAAAGACCTTTTGTATTGCTGGCACAACAAAGTATTTTTGATCAGTCACGCGCGCCAAAAGGAAAACAAACTGCTTGGGCTTATTGTCATGTTCCAAATGGCTCGACCACTGACATGACTAATGCTATAGAGAAACAAGTTGAAAGATTCGCGCCTGGATTCAGGGATAGGATTCTTGCCAGGAATACAATGAATACCGAACAAATGGAAAGTTACAATTCTAATTACATTGGCGGTGATATCAACGGAGGGGCTGCTACTATAGGTCAATTATTTACGAGGCCTGCGCTGCGTTCTTCACCTTATAAAACATCAGCAAAAGGACTTTATCTTTGCTCTGCCTCAACACCTCCGGGTGGTGGTGTGCATGGAATGAGCGGCTATCACGCTGCCCAAAACGTATTAAAAGATATCTTTAAATTAAATTAGAAATAATATTAGTATATGGAAAACGCAATTGGGGTGTCATCGGAAAAAAGATCATTTACAATATCAGAAGATTGGGTGATTGTGCTATTGGGCTTCCTGATAATTTTTGTTTCGTTGTTTGTTTTTGTTTTACCAGTGCCCACATATTCATGGAAAAATGGTGAGGAGCTTTTTACGAAAGTTTTAAGTGCCGCAAACATATCCGCTATCATTATTCAATTTATTCTGATTTATCTGGTTGGCATCCTGGCTTCCTTCTTTACAGGAAAAAATCTTAAATATTTTCTGATTGTATTTCCTATTGTTTTCTTGATCACACTTATTGCCCAGGTGATCTCGGGAAATGGCGGCGTGAAATCACTGAACCTCGAAGCTGTTATTTTCAGTCTCTCGCTAGGTTTGATTGTTGGTAATTTTTTTAATATCCCTGCATGGTTTCGTTCCGTACTGTCGGCCGAGTTGTTTGTTAAAATAGGCCTGGTGCTGCTGGGCACAAGTATTATTTTTGGAGATATTTTAAAAGCGGGTTCACTGGGATTAATCCAGGCTGTCATTGTCGTATTCTCCGTTTGGTATTTCGCTTTCTGGCTTTGCAAAAGATTAAAGCTTGACGATGAGTTGAGCATGATGTTATCCAGTGCAGTATCGATTTGTGGTGTATCCGCTGCGATAGCTACAGCAGGAGCAATCAAGGGCGATCCAAAAAAACTTTCTTATGTAATCTCACTGGTACTGATCACTGCAATTCCTATGATGATCTTCATGCCTTATATCGCTAAATTCCTTGGCCTTTCTCAGGAAGTGACTGGCGCGTGGCTTGGAGGCAGTATAGATACAACGGGGGCGGTAGTGGCTTCTGGGACTTTGGTAGGGGAGACGGCATTAAAAATTAGTACGATCGTAAAATTTTCGCAGAACGTATTGCTCGGCCTGGCTGCGTTTGCTATTAGTATATACTGGACTTACACAAAAAGAAGTTCGGTCGACCATGTAGAAACTAAACCGACACTGTCTTTGATATGGGAAAGATTTCCAAAATTTGTGATAGGGTTTTTGGCAGCCTCCTTACTCTTCTCATTTTTCATCAGCCAGGAGAGCATCAGTCTGGTAAAAGATAGTTTAAAAAGCATTCAGACAATTTGGTTTGTTCTTGCATTTACAAGCATTGGTTTAGAAACAAGATTTTCAGATTTGACGAGTAAGCAGGGATCTAAACCCTTCCTGGCTTTTGTGATTGCACAGTTATTTAATATTGTCGTTACCCTGATTGTCGCATATCTGCTTTTCGATAATTAATATTTGATTCATGTTATCGAAGAAATGTCAATATGCATTGCATGCCTTGAAGTTTATGGCGAGCCAGCCTGGCGATCGACTCTTGACGATCCAGGACATTGCTAGTCATGAAAATATTCCTAAAAAATTTCTTGAGGCCATTCTTGCAGAGCTTAAAGTGGACGGAATACTGTCGAGCAGGATGGGGAAGAAAGGTGGATATTACATGGATAGAAGTCCTGCAGAAGTCACAGTGCTGGAAGTAGTTCGAATTATCGATGGAGCGGTTGCAATGTTACCTTGTGTATCACTAAATTTTTATAAAACCTGCGGGCGATGTAGTGACGAATCAGTTTGCTCAATTAATGCACTCTTTAGTAATGTGCGAGATGAGACAATTAAGATTCTTTCAACGACAACGATCAGTACACTGACCACTTTGAAGCTTCAGGAGAATCGTAACAAGCATGCTTTCCTCTAAGACCGGTTTTCTTCGATATAATCTTCGCACGAAGTAATAAAAGAATAAAGTGATTGCCGCTTGCATGCTTTCTGAAAAAAGGGAGCTGAATAAAGCTGTCATTTATGTAACATTCTTATATTTTTATGTAATTGCCGTCATGCTAAAATTATTGATCTTCGCAGTTATCATAAAAACCGATACTTGAAATTATTTATCAAATACATGGTTAGTAATCGCTGCAAGCTTGCAGTGAAGGATGAGTTGAGAAAATTAGGCCTGCATTTTATTGTTGTAGATCTTGGAGAAGTGGAGATTATGGAAGATCTCACGCCCGAGCAGAAACAACAATTGCAGATAGGATTGATCTCATCCGGCCTTGAGCTAATGGATGATAAAAGAGCCGTATTGATAGAAAAGATCAAAAACGTTATTACAGAAATGATTCATCATTCGGATGAATTGCCAAAAGTAAATTACTCTGACTATATCAGCGAAAAGCTGAATTATGACTACACGTACCTCTCCAATATTTTTTCAGAAGTAAAAGGAATAACGATACAGCAATTCATTATCATTCATAAGATAGAAAGAGTAAAAGAGTTGCTCTTCTACGATGAACTTAACCTTACAGAGATCTCCTTCAAACTGCACTACAGCAGTGTTGCACATTTGTCTAATCAGTTTAAGAAGATAACAGGGCTAACACCTTCGGGATATCGGCAATTGAAGGATAAGCGCAGAATTACTATTGAGGAAATAGGAAATATAACAGCATAAGCATCACCACAGCAACTTTGGAAATAATAAAGACAAAAGAATCAGGTTACGCAAGAAGTTTAATCGAGGCCAGTCTGGATCCTCTCGTGACAATTAGTGCTACCGGTAAGATCATGGACATGAATGATGCCTTAGCCAATATCACTGGCATGTCTCGCGAAAGACTTACGGGTACAGATTTCCTGGATTATTTTACTGAGCCTGAGAAGGCACGTGCTGTGTATCAGGAAGTTTTTGCAAAAGGATCTGTCGCTGATTCACCGCTTACAATTCGTCACCAGAATGGCACACTTACCGATGTGTTATTTAATGGCTCTGTGTACAAGGATGATCAGGGAAATGTATTGGGTGTAGTAATCGTTGCAAGAGACGTAACAGAACAAAAAAGAATAGCCACAGAGTTAACGGAGGCAATTGTATTTGCTGAGCTAGCAACAGACATTGCTGAGGAAGCTAAAATAAAAGCGGAGACTGCGAGGAAGATCGCTGAAGATGCTGTGAAAGCCAAACAGCAATTTCTATCCAATATGAGTCATGAGATTCGAACACCGATGAACGCGATCATTGGCTTCACAAAAGTGGTGTTGAAGACTGAACTTACCGCGAAGCAGAAAGAATATATGAACGCGATAAAAACAAGCGGAGATGCGCTCATTGTTCTCATTAATGATATTCTTGACCTCGCGAAAGTAGATGCCGGTAAAATGACGTTTGAACAAACGCCTTTTAAAATGGCGCTGTCAATTTCCGCCATGCTTCATTTATTTGAAACGAAGATTCAGGAAAAGAATTTAAAGCTGATCAAAGCATACGATGAGAGAATTCCAGACGTACTGCTCGGCGATCCAGTGCGCCTACATCAGATCGTTTTAAATCTGGTGAGTAATGCAGTGAAGTTTACGAAAGAGGGACAAATTACGGTAAGTGTAACTTTGCTGGAAGAAAGTGAAGATAAGGTCACTATTGAATTTATGGTTTCTGACACTGGCATCGGGATAGGGGAAGATAAGATGCCTAGCATTTTTGAAAATTTTCAACAAGCAACAAGTGAGACTTCACGATTATTTGGAGGCACTGGACTAGGGCTGGCAATTGTCAAACAATTGGTTGAAGCACAAGGTGGAAGCATTTACGTGAAAAGCGAAATAGAAGAAGGATCAGATTTTTGTTTTACCCTGAGCTTTAAAAAAACAAGCTTAGAATCAGAAACAGGAGCTGTCATTGCGCAGTCAGACACGCAGATCAAAAACGTTAAAGTTCTTGTGGTTGAAGATATTGCACTCAACCAATTGCTCATGCGCACCCTACTGGATGACTTCGGTTTTAAGTGCGATATAGCTGCAAACGGTAAAATAGCCATAGAAAAATTGCGAAATAAGAATTACGATATAATTCTAATGGACTTGCAAATGCCGGAGATGAATGGATTTGAAGCTACCGAATATATTCGCAAGGAGTTGAATTCTAAAATTCCCATCATTGCTTTAACGGCCGATGTTACCACAGCAGATCTCGCGAAGTGCAAAGCGGTTGGAATGGATGACTATATATCTAAGCCTGTTGATGAAAGGCTCCTTCAAAGCAAAATAATTTTGTTCCTGTCAAAGGCCAACTTAAAACAAAATGCATTGCACAAGAATGGCAAAGGGGACAATGAGAAATATATCAATTTAACATACCTCAGTAAACGTACAAAAGCAGATGCAGGACTTATGGCAGAAATGATTTCTCTTTATTTGGGTCAAACAACATCTTTGATAAGGGAAATGAAGATGAGCTGTGGCAATAAGGATTGGAAAGCATTAAATGCCATTGCCCATAAAATGATTCCATCGTTCTCGATTGTAGGCATTGATAAACAGTATGAAGACATTGCCAGAAAGATTCAAGCATATACCCCTGGCGGAGAATCTCCTGAAGATATACAAGACCTTGTTTTAAAGCTTGAGGATGTTTTGACATGTGCCTGTGAAGCGTTAGAAATTGAATTGGACAAAATAAAAAACCACGCAATATGAAACACGATGAAAATGCCATCAAACTTTTTTTGGTTGATGATGACGTTGTGTTCTTAAAATCACTTGAGATTGAATTTCTTCAGAATGGTGATTACGCCATTGAAACGTTTGTTACAGGTGAACTTTGTATTCAAAATTTATCGAAAAAACCAGATGTTATCATACTTGACTATCACCTGGATGGGACGGATAAAAATACCATGAATGGAATTGAAACATTAGATAAAATAAAGGCTGCCGATCCAGCGATTGCCGTTATTATATTGTCATCGCAAGATAAGATTGACGTTGCCGTTGATTGCATGCATCATAAAGCGACTGATTATGTTGTTAAGAGTGAAACGGCCTTCATACGTTTACAAAAAGTAATTGCTGCTGCTTTGCATGTAAGGAAAATGGAAAAGGAATTAATCTGGTATATGGAAAGAATGTAGCTTCTTACTTTAAAAAAGTAATGCTGTTGCCCATTTGCCAGCAACTATGAAATAATTCTGATTTCCTCAATACAAACTACTCGAACGAAAGGCAATCAGTGAAGTATGTAATCTATTTTTTCAATCTTGTAAATATTTCAAATGAACCTAACGCACTTTTATCTCGCTATATCCTTAACTAAGTGCATATGAGAGATTGGATTGAAACTAAAGCAAGGCTGAAACAAAAATTAAGCATGCTCGCCGATAATAAGACACTATTATCAAATGCAAAGCAGAATGATTTGCTGAATAGACTAGAGACAAAACTTGGAAAGCCACGTGAGGCACTCTGCAAGTTAATTTCGGAATTGTAAGTCGATACTTCTTTTATCGTCAAACTCGCTGATGTTGTTGATCAGTGAAATATACAACACTCGCTTCAAATGATGTAATACCTTATAGCCGCTTTCTCTCCACCTTTGCATTGTTATACTTAACGAGAAGGCTATAAATAGAATAAGGATCTAAAAGGTTTTCCTTCCTTTCCAATCCAAATCGGATTCTAATTTTCTTCCATACCGTCAAGCTATATGAATAGTGATGAAGATCGCGCTTTATTATTCTGTCCTTTTATTTACGCGACTAAACAAAACAATATGAAATTGATACAATCTCTCCGAATCATCAAGATGCTGACCATGATCGCATTCGTCTTTGCAGTAGTGATTCTGTCCGGCTGCGACAACGATAAGGATCCTGACGCACGGCCAAGTGTTGTATCCAACAATCCGATTAGTAATGCAACGGATGTGGCACTTAACAGTAGTATATCTGCTGTTTTCAGTGCAAAGATGAACGCATCAGCAGCTGGAAAATTCACCTTGAAGCAGGGAAATCTAAATGTTGCAGGCGCGTCAGTAGTGACCGGAACAACGAGTTTGTTTACCCCAGCTGCGGCGTTGTTACCCAACACACTGTACAGCGTAACAATTAGCAAGACCGCCCAAAATGAAAACGGGAGCAGCATGCTAAGTGATTACTCCTGGAGTTTTACAACGGGTGATGCACCTGATAATATTAAACCAACAATAGTATTGACTAATCCTGTACATAACGCAACAGGAGTAGCAGTTAACCAGGCAATCGTAATCACCTTTAGTGAAGCAATGACTATCGGTACAATTGATGCCTCAACCTTCACATTAAAGCAAGGTACAACAGCAATTACGGGAGTAGTAACGTCAACAGCTACCACAGCAACGTTCACCCCTTCCGTTGTGCTTGATGCCAATAAAATCTACACAGCCTCGATTGGTAGTGGCGTAAAAGATAAGGCAGGCAATGCTCTTCTGAGCACACAAGTGATCACGTTTACTACGGCTGAAATACAAGATACTGTGCTTCCTACAGTAGTGACAACGAATCCACTGGCGAATGCGACAGGTGTAGCCCGTAATCAACCGATCTCATTGACTTTCAGCGAAGCAATGGATCCATCAACTGTTACAAATTCAACAGTTAGTTTAAAGCAAGGCTCAAACGTAATCTCCGGCACTGTTAATTATGCGGATAAAACGGCAACATTTGTGTCTACCGAAATGCTCGATGCTGGAATGACCTACACTGCCACCATCACTTCAGGTGCGAAAGATTTACAGGGGAACGCTCTTCAAACGAATACAGTATGGAGCTTTACAACAAGTAACAACACGTCTACACTAGCCGTTGTTGATCTTGGGTCAGCAGCAAACTATGTAATACTGGCGAAAACTGCCATCAATAATAATCCTACTTCCGCTATAACTGGTGATTTAGGTTTAAGCCCTGCAGCAACTTCCTATATCAGAGGCTTTGCTTTGACCGATGCAACTGGTTACGCAACATCATCTCAGGTAACAGGGAATGTTTATGCAGCAGACATGGCTAGTCCTACATCATCTAATCTAACAACTGCTGTTGAGAACATGATCACAGCGTATAACGATGCCGCCGGGCGTCCGTCACCTGATTTTGTAGAGTTAGGCACCGGTAATATTGGTGGAAAAACACTTACGCCAGGCCTTTATAAGTGGACAACAACAGTAACACTACCGACTGACGTAGTGATCTCAGGTGGAGCCAATGATGTTTGGATCTTCCAAATGTCTGGAGATCTTACCATGAGCAGCGCTGTTAATGTTACATTAATAGGTGGAGCTCAAGCAAAGAACATTTTTTGGCAAGTTGCAGGTAAAGTTACTTTGGGAACAACGGCTCATATGGAAGGTGTTATTTTATCGATGACCGGCATAACCTTTGAATCAGGTGCTTCCCTAAAGGGGAGAGCGATGGCACAGACTGCCGTAATTCTTGACAATAACATTGTAACGAAGCCAGCGAACTAAATCACGAAGAAGAATTTAGCCTAAGCTTTTTTATATCTAGAATATTCTCCCGGGTGTACACACATCCGGGAGATTTTTTTTATATGTTTTCAAAGTAGAACACAGGAAATGACTACTTGTAAAGAGGAATGAGAATTAAAAGTGAGCGCCTAAGACCAATACACGCGTGAAGCTTGCTGAAGTACTAGCGTGTGTGTGACTAATACGCATTGATTTCCGCGGGAACCATAGCGGCCGGGGTGTATTAAAGTAACAGTCTTATTCTTAAAAATGTGTTCTTGTAAGAAGAGCGGGAATCTGTAGGATATGTAATTATTAGGTGACGATATATAACGAGATCACGTTCAAAAGCGGCCACCTTTACATCAAGATAAACAAATTAAAGATGACCATGACAGAGCGATTTCCAGATGTTTCAATGAAAATGCGGGAGAAGTTAGCGATGCGCCAGAAAAAGAATAGTCCAATTCTTTCTGCGAAACAAGAGAAACCCCTTGTGGACTTTTACAATAACGAATTTAGAATATGGCATATAAAACTTGGCGTCATCATAACAGTGCTACTAGTAGGACTATACATTACGATTTTGAATTTGTCGGGATTTTTCCATTGGATTACTACTTGATGATTAATCTTAAATAAGCTCTAAAAAACTACTCATTTTATAACAACACATATGAAATACAAGAACATAATTTTCACATTCGCCTTTGGCATTTTTTCAGTTTTAGCGTGTAACGTATACGGACAAGACGTGAATACCCAGCAACGTGCAACACGCGATAGTTTGGAAACTGTATCATATCACGAGATGCAGGCGCAAAACACAAAAGATAAAACAAGAATGGCAGATGCTAAGTTTGACAGAAAGCAGACAAAAGCAAAAGCAAAAGAAGCACAACGAATTGAGCGAGATGCGAACGACGCAGCGAAAGAATCAAAATATGCTGTGAGATCCGAGAGACGGGCGCAGAAATCTCGTAGACAAGCTGATAAACAATCTGAAAAGGCTACAAAGGCCAGAAATAAATCAAACAGCAACTAAGGTTTACCTGTCATTGTTAGATGCAGTATTGCAATAGGCCCTAAGTGTATTAAATCACAACTATATCTGTATGTGTTTTGAAAAGCCTAAGTGCCTGTGTAAAGGCACGATTGGCCTCAGGTGAGCGTAGAGGAATTAAGCGATTAAATCGAACGTTGTTTCTTTCAAAGCTAGTTATTTTGATTCGCTTGCCTTCTCTGCATACTTCTGTCAGTACAATGAATAGTGTCTAGAATTGCATGTAGACAGTGATTTTGATGCCGTTTAAATAATTAAACCAAAAGATGCGCTATCACTGTTGCATTTTTCTAGCTTTGCTAATACCGATATACCAAAGGGGAACTAACTACCCATCTTTTAATGCATGATGCAAAACGTTGCCTGCTCATAGATGATGATCACGATGATCAATTGTTATTCTCTTTGGCGATAAAGGAGTTAAGTAAGACTATACATCTCAGTTACGCAGACAGCGCTATTATTGCATTAGAAAAGCTCCAGGAAGATACTGCATCCGTTCCTGATCTAATTTTTCTCGACTTGAACATACCTGGTATTAATGGTTTTGAATGCCTGGCAAGGTTGAAAGAAAACGATAAGCTATCTCACATTCCGGTCGTAATTTATAGCACGTCTTCAAGAGCAGAAGATGTTGTTAAGACTAAAAATCTTGGCGCATTTGCCTTCATCACCAAACCAAATCACATTCGTGATCTCACGGTAAAATTAGAGCAGTTCTTCTAAATTTTTGCCTTAAAGTAAGCGGATAGTAAACAGTAGGTTTATTAGTAAAAAAACATTAACACACTCCACACACTATACTTATGAAAAATGAGGCAATCAGGATTTTCAAAAAGCAAAAGAAAAACATTCTAGAACAATGGCTTCAAAATTTACTTGCAGATCCTAACCTTAGAGACGATCTCATGAGCAATGATGATTTGAGAGGCCAATCTGAAGAGCTATTAAATTCTTTTATTGATGCACTCAATGAGCAGAGTATCGATGATTTGAATTCCAGTGATTTCGATAAAGTAAATGAAATTCTTGCTGCAATATCGATATCCCGTGCCAGGCAAGGCTTCTCTCCAAAAGAAACCGGTACTTATATTTTAAGCTTGAAAGCTGCGCTGTTGCAGGAATTGCAGCAGGAATTGAAAGATCCATTGGTGCTTTACGCGCAAAATCAAAAAGTAACCCAGATCATGGATGCCTTCACACTTACCACTTTTGATACCTTTATCCGTGGTCGTGAAGAAGTTATCCTTCGGCAAACAGATGAAATGGCTGAAATTTCTACACCGGTAATCCGCGTGTGGGATGGCATCCTTGCCCTGCCGATCATTGGAACATTGGATAGTTCAAGAACGCAAGTTGTCATGGAGAATCTGCTCCAGGAAATTGTTGAAACAGGAAGTAGTATTGCGATTCTTGATATTTCGGGTGTCCCTACCGTTGATTCACTAGTAGCGCAGCACTTGATTAAGACTGTAAGTGCAACGAGATTGATGGGAGCAGAGTGTATTATTAGCGGAATTCGCCCGGAGATTGCACAAACTGTAGTTCACCTTGGTATTGATCTTTCAAATATTATTACCAAATCAACCTTGGCAAGTGCATTACAATATGCATTTAAAATACTTCAACTTGAAGTAACAAAGAAAAAGCAGCAAACCGCATTAAATTAACTTGCTTATGGACAAGATACCGATACTGACAATGGGCAAATTCTTATTGGTCACAATCCAGGTTGACCTTTACGATAGACTTGCACAAAATCTTGAATCTGATCTTATAATGATGGTGAAGAAAACGGGGGCGCAAGGCGTGCTTATTGATATTTCAGCAGTTTCTATTATTGATTCATTCATGGGCCGTATCCTTGGCAACATCGCCATGATGACGAAAGTGATGGATGCAGAGACGGTTGTGGTAGGCATGCAACCTGCCGTGGCTATTACGCTGATAGAACTAGGAATACCGCTCCGTGGGGTTTATAGTGCATTGAATGTTGAAAAGGGAATGGCGTTACTGCGATCAAAACTTTCTATTCATGACGGAGAATCTCAGGATGAAATTCATAGTACTGAGTAAAGATCAACTGCCAATTATTAAAGAACAGGATGTGGTTCCCTTTCGAAACCGGTTGAAGGAGTTTGCCGTCAAAATTGGAATGGGCCTGGTAAATCAGACAAAGCTTATTACAGCGGCCAGTGAGCTCGTGCGTAATATGCTGAAATATGGAAAAGGAGGAATCACTGTGATCGAAGTTATTAGTAAAGAAAGGAATACCGGTATCAAAATCACTTTTATTGACAAGGGTCCGGGCATACCCAATATAAATTTGGCAATGAAAGATGGATTTTCAACTGGTAAAAGTCTAGGTATTGGTTTGCCTGGGGCAAAAAGACTGGTAAGTGAATTCGAGATCCAATCAGAAGTTGGAGTAGGTACAACGGTTTCAATTATCAAATGGAAGAATGGATAATCATCCTTTCATTAGTTTTGAGATTCAGGATAGAAGCTTTGTTGCTTTTGTAAAAAGGGAGATCCACAACGCAGCAGTGCAGGAGTTGTTCAATGTGTCGCGTGTAGGGGTGATTGATATCGCAGTTGCTGAATTAACGTCCAACATTATTAAGCATGCAGGAAATGGAGAACTACTTTATCGGTTTTCCAAAGAAAATGATATTAAGGTCTTTGAAATCATCTGTATTGACAACGGGCCGGGTATAAAAGATATCTCACATGCCATGAAAGATGGTGTGTCTACAACAAAGACACTAGGGCAGGGGTTGGGTGCGCTCGAAAGATTGAGCGACACTTTCCAGGTATATTCCATTGTTAAATGGGGAACAGTCTGTTATTGCAAAATATATTCACAGGTAAACATACCACCAGCTGAACCTGTCTTAATAAGGTTTAAAGCGCTAAATGTTTCAAAGCCTGGGCAGACCTTGAGTGGTGATGGATTTCAGGTTATACAAAACACCAACTACACCAAGGTACTCATGGGAGATGGCTTGGGCCATGGAAAAGAAGCACATGATGCTGTTCAACTTGCCATCACCCATTTCAAAATATCCGTTGAAATTGAACCTTCGGAGATACTGCAATCCATCCACACCCCTGTAAAGAAATCTCGGGGGCTGGTAGGTACCGTTGTGATTGCAGATCATCGTGAAAAAAAATGGAAAATATGTGGTATCGGAAATATTGCTACAAGGCTGTATGAGGGGTTGGTAAATAAGAATTATGTAAGTTATAATGGCATCATCGGTTTAAATATTCCTTCTACTCTTAAGAACCATGAAGCTAGCCTTGGTAAACACCAATGTCTTATCATGAGCTCAGATGGAATAAAAACACGGTGGGAGCTGTCTCAGTTTCCCTCAATATTGAGATACGATCCGCTCATGCTTGCGGCAGTAATTTATAAAGATTGTGCGCGTAAAAACGATGACATGTCAATTTTAATCGGGAGAACGTAATGAGAGAGATTGTTAAGATAAATCTTGAAAATGAAATGGACCTCATTCTGGCGAACAGAAGAACCATGAAGCTTGCAGAGCTGTGCGGACTTTCGCTCACTGTTCAAACTGCTCTCGCAACAGCAGTATCTGAAATTGCAAGATGCGCGCTTTCCAAAAGCAAGAGCACCTTTCTTCATCTTGGTATTCTTACTCTGTCGCCCTTAAAAAAACAAGTATCTGTCGTGGTATGCAATACCGCAGAATCATGCGCCAACCGTGAAGCCATTAGTTACGCCAAAAGACTAATTGACGATGTTCAGGCTGTTAAAAGCAATTCTTTTTACGATGTTCATCTCCGCCATGATCTGAAATTTCCCGGCTTTATTACTGAATCCAAGATTGACTCTTTTATTGAATACTTTAAGAATGAGCCTGCACTTTCTCCCTACGATGAGATTAGAAGACAAAATGTAAAACTGCTTGAATTTTCAGACAAATTAAAAGAAAGCGAGAATCAATATCGTGAGTTAGCGGAGACATTGCCACTGATGATGTTTTCAATCAATCCTCCCGGTGAAACAATTTATACAAACAAGTGGCTTAAGAATTATTTCGGGTTCGCTTCAAAAGCTAAACCTGTTTTTACGTGGCAAGAATTTGTTCACCCTGATGACTATGCTGCCATTAGAAAGGATTGGGACGCTCAGTTTCACGCTAAAAGTCCTTTCCACTCGCAAGCACGTTTGAAACGCAATGCAGACGCTGTTTTTCTCTGGCATCTTATCTCCATTGTTCCTGTCAGAAATGAAAGTAACATGTTGACGCATTGGACTGGTTTTTTCGTTGATATCAACGCACAAAAACTGGTAGAAGAAACATTAAATGATAATGTTGAACTGAAAGAGGCACATAAAAAACTTGTGGGCTATCAAAATCAACTTGAAGATAAAGTAAGTGAATTAAATATTAGTAATCATGAATTGGAGCAGTTCGCCTACATCGCCAGCCATGACTTGCAAGAGCCACTGAGAAAGATCATTACTTTTTCACATTTGCTAGGAGACAAACTAAAGGACCTAGATGAAGATTCGCGTAAGTATTTTAACAAGATTGTGAGTTCCTCTTCGCGCATGACTGAACTGATCAATGATGTGCTGGATTGGTCGAGAATTGCTAAAACACAACAAGAGCTTTCACCTGTAAACCTTAATTCTATTGTAGAAGATGTAAAATCAGATTTTGAATTATTGATTGAAGAGAAGGGAGCTGTTGTTGAGCGCTCCAAGTTGCCGATGATTAAAGGTAATCCCATACAAATGATTCAGCTCTTCACCAACCTCCTTAGCAACTCACTTAAATTCTGCAACAAGTCTCCTATAATAAAAATCGCTTCTCGATATCTGCCCTTCGATGAGGTTGAAATGAATACAAGACTTGATGTCACGTTAAGATATGCAGAGATCACGCTGTCCGACAATGGAATTGGATTTGAACAAAAATACTCGGATCAAATATTTAAAATTTTTCAAAGACTAAACGGTCGAAGTGAGTATGCTGGCACCGGCATCGGGCTGGCCATCTGTAAAAGGATTGTTGAAAACCATAGAGGAGTAATTTCAGCACAAGGAAAAGTAGGTGAAGGTTGCGCATTTACCATTATCCTTCCTGTGTCACATTTAGGCTCAGACAAAGTGATTTCTGATAAAAGAATCTAATTTAAACCTATTTCTTGCCATTGTATAAAGCTCTAGCGTTAATCCTGAATGCTTCATGGAATTTATAATCCGAGATTATGCAATAGCCCCGACCTTCAGGTTAGGAGGAAATTAAAGGTAAAATATCAGGGCTTTAGCCTAAAATTTATCTTGGGCTGATGCCAATTAGTTTTGCTTTCATTTGTTCCCGCGATAAATGCCACGTCTATTTTTCTAATCCACAATTTTGGGATAATACAATTCATCACGCTTGTATAGTTTGCACAGGCTGGAGCTTATACTTCGGGGTTGAATAAAGGTTAAACTTCCAACAATCTTTTTAAAGCAAAAAAAAGGCTCGTGTGGAGCCTTTTTTTTCTGGTGTTTAAATCCGAATTAATCCTGAAGCTCAAAAGTAATGGGAATGCTAAAGGCAGTATCCACAGCTTTTCCGTGCTGCGTGCCCGGCTTCCATGCTGGCATTGTTGCTACAACACGTACTGATTCTTCTTTTAGAGACAAATCAACGTTTTCACCAACCACATCAGTTGCAATAACTTCTCTTACTCTTCCTTTGTTATCGATAACAAAATCAACAAACACAGTTCCTTCCACACCTTTATCGCGCGCGTCCGTTGGGTATTTGATATTATCCTTAAGGTATTTCTGCAACTCACTCATTCCACCGATGTAGGATGGATCAATCTCTGCTTTATTATAAACCACTTTACCAGAAGCATCTCTATAAGTTAAAGCAAGTTTCGCTTTTTCAGCTGCAGCCTTCGTTCTTTCTTCAGCCTTCCTTGCACTTTCTTTCAAAAGCATTGCTTTCCTTGACGCAACAGCCTCAATTCTTGCAGTTTCAACTGTCCGTGCTTCTGCTTCTGCCTGAGTCCGCGCTTGAGCGATTGATTCAGTGTCTGCTTCTTTGACTTTAGGACCACATGCTTGCCAAACAGTAAAGGATAACAGTAAAGCTAAAAGGGGAAAACTCTTTTTCATATTTGTATTGTTTAAGTAATAATTAATAATCGTTAAGGACATGTTGATAGAAGCTTTTTATCTGCTAGATGAATCAACCTTTATAAACTGAATCAGTACCAGTGATTTTCGTTAATCAAAGGTGCGGATAAAGCCGGTTGAGGTGGTTACACTTTAATAAACATGTATTACATATATCACTGATGACGCAATAGTTACATGTCTTTTAATGCTATCATCCCATTGGTAGCACAAAGGAGAATCAATCAAATAGAGTATGCTAGTTTTGAAAAGGAGTAAGATTCTAATAAGTTGAGTCAGATATTATGCAATAGCCTGATCTCCAGTTCGGGAGGAAATTAAGGTGAAGACGTTGAAAGCCTATCTAGAATTGGTATTACATTTTAGTATCGATGTCTAAATGGAAATATGAGGAAAATTTTAGCTGGAAGTTTACTGATATCGATACTAACCTTTCATTATAGTGAAGCACAGCGAAATCTTATCGAAGTGCCTACATCAGAAATAGTAGAATATAAGAAGCTTTTTCTTCAGGCACAGGCAGTTTATACAAAAGAAGAAATTAATACTTCGTTAGTTTCCACCTATGGGTTAGGGTACGGGTTTGAAGTTGGTTTTACTTTGTCACAGCTACATTTTAGAAAGCATGAACTTGCAGCATCGGATCCATCCAAATCTCATGAGCCTCCGGATTTTTTAGTGGATGCACAAAAGGGATTTATAATTGAGGATTGGCTAAAGTTAGGTTTGGGAACACGAAGCGGAATGAGTGCAACAGAAAAGATTAGCGATTTTGAATTTGTGAATTTTAATTATATGAACAGTCAGTTTCTTATTAAAGAAGGCAATCACCATTTTAATGCAGGAATATATTATGGCAATGAAGCTTATGTAGTTCAGGGAAATAATTTTGGTCTCATGGCGGGTATCGATGTTACACTGGTAAAGGAAAGATTAAATTTCATGAGTGATTTCCTTTCTGGTAATTCTTCACTTAGCGTAGTAAACGCAGGTTTTGAGATCTCCTTACCGAAGAAATGGAAAGTTATTTTAGGTGCTCAGTTTCCTTTGCCCGCGAGCGATAATGAAAAAGGAGCAATACTTCAGATTTCAAAAAATTAGTCGCGAACCTTAAAGTAGTAGGCGCAGAAGTTACTTCTTTACTCTGACGTACTTTTCGATATTTAACCGGTTAACTCCTGCACTTTCAACTATCTCTACTCCGCTTTGAATAAGCGTGTCATTGTTGATGGCAATGGTAAATGTAAAATCATTGCCCTCCCACTCCCGGGCACTGCAATATTCCAGGTGTTCAGTATACACGCTGTCTTGCAGGGAATAACTTCCTCCTCCTGAAACAAACACGGCTGTAGAATCTTTGCCTTTATTTAAGTCATGCTGTAAAAATGCAAAGTGCGTGGCGTTAATAATTTTAAGAAAAGATTTTCCTTTGGTATAATCAGTAACTACAGTATCCTCTTTTTCTATCAGTGTTCCGTTAAGTAATTGCCATGTTCCTTCTATTGGCATCACAGGTTTTAATACATCACGCTCCTTTTTTCCTGTGCATGACATTAGAATTATGATGATTAAGGGTAATGTACTTTTTATTTTCATACTTGTAAAGTTCCTTGCTTGTGGAGTGTGCTTCCAACACACAAATGCTAATATAATTGGCGGCCGCAAGATAGATAAATTCTATTCGCTCGCAATTTAAGTCTTGTGATGTTACTTTGCCTTGATACTTCCAATCCTAAAAGCATCTTCTTGTATCACCAGGAAAATCATTATCGAATAAGGAGCAATAGGTTTCATTTTTTTATATTGGATAGCGTTTGCTTTTAATTAAAAAGTACGCTTATTAGCGGTGCTCGTGCTGCGTACAAGCGCGGGTATTGCAATGACGTCTATCTATTATGAATAAGATTGTGATCAAAAAATCAACACTGGATTATCTGAAGAGATTATCTGTAAACAATAATCGTGAGTGGTTTGCTGCGAACAGAATCCAGTATGAACAGGTAAAAGAAAATACAGAGCAATTTGTTGATGGTTTAATCGCCAAAATGAATGTACACGACCAACTTGAAACACCCTCTGGTAAAAAAAGTCTTTACCGCATTTATAATGACGTACGATTTTCAAAAGATAAGACTCCATACAGTGGTCGTTTTGCAGGGTACCTAAAGCGTCAAAAGCCACATCTGCGGGGTGGCTATTATTTCTGGATAACGCCGGGTAACTCGCGCATAGCCTGCGGGTTTGGCAATCCAAGTGCTGAGGACCTAAAACGCATTCGCCAGGATATTGAAATTAACTACCAGGACTGGTACAAGTTGCTGCGTTCTAAAAGTCTTGTCTCAACCTTTGGACAGATGCAAGGCGGGCAGGTAAAGACAGTGCCACGTGGATTTGAAATAGATCATCCGGCTATCGAGCTGCTCCGGTTTAAACAATTCTGGTTTGAGCGAAAGTTTACGGATCAGGAGGTGCTGGCTGATGGTTTTATGCTGCACCTTAATAAATGCTTTAAAACCATGCGTCCTTTTTTTAATTATATGAGTGAAGTACTCAATACTGATCTCAACGGAGAGCCCTTATAGCATACGTCAGGTACAGGGCACTTCCTTAATTTATAAGCGCCTAGAATGCTTCTCCTATGAATAAATAAATACCTGTTCCTTCTCTTGTAAATGCAACGTCAAGTCTTGTGTAAATATCTTTTTTAGGAAATAACAAAAAGCGTAGTCCTCCTCCTGCCGACCAAACAAATTCCTTTGCAGACAATAAGTCCACGTCATTAAACACAGTTCCTGTTCCTGCAAAGAATGCTGCACCCCATCTTTTGGTGAAACTCCAGGGTAATGGAAGTAACCGGTATTCAACTTGTGCGGCAAGTTGATTGTTATCGCGGTAACGCCCAAGATAATAACCCCGCATGATGCTCTCACCGCCAAGCAGGGCAAGCTGGTTGAACGGAGCTTTTCCAATATTGAACTGGCCTAGTAACTGAAGCGCTAGCACATCTCTTGTGTTGATCGGTCTGTAAATGCGGGTGTCGGAGATTACAGTCGTAAATGAAAGATCGCTTCCCCAGGCATGGTGGTAATTAATGAAAGCGAGTTCCGAAAATAATCCCTTTCGTACGTTCAAAATATTATGACGGTTGTCGTATAAGATGCCTGCACCAATTCCCAGATTCGAAGAGCCTTTGCTGCCATGAGGATATTCATCGAGTTCATTCCGGTGAGGAATAAATTCAACTGAACTTAATTGTTGATAATCTATTTCCAGCCCTGTGTAAAGACTCTTGCGGACCTTTCGAAGTACACGTTCTTTTATCTGTACCAGGTTAGCATTCACTTGCGCGAGATGTTCATCCGGAGAATTTGGTCCTATACCAAAATACAACATCGGAAAACTTTGAAAGCGCAACCTGCCAAGTGAAAACCAATTATTGTTTTGTGAATAAAGTGCATGATCAAACCACAAGCCGTATTGTTTTTCAAGAGTAACAAATGTGAAAGCATTTACCTCGCTTAACCGATTCGTGGTATCCCTATTTGCATAAAATACGAAAACACTGCTTAAACCAAACTCCCAGCTGGTTTCCGGAGCGTATGCAACAGTGGGATAGATGAGGAATTGTGGATTTCTAATGTCACTGGTATCATTGATCAACCGGTTAACATACCTTGAAAAGAATCCTCTCTGCTGCTTCTGACCTTCTGTACTGAAGAAAGCCGAACATAGTATAAATAGTATTAACAGATGCTTAAAAAAATGTTGCAAGTATTGGTATTTGGAGAAGACTGAATTTTTCACAACAAATTGGGCTACTATTAGAATGCCACCTATGCTATTTCTATTATTAAATTAAGCTTTATGTTAAGCGGCCAAAGATTAGGCTGGTTAAAATAAATGGAGAATATAACGTTTTTTACGACACAGATTATTGTTGATAGTAATTTTTGGATACCGTCAGTATATTAATTTTTTTAAACGCATACGCATTTTTATAATTCTAACTTGAAGCTTTACCGTGGCAGGTATAAGTTTTTAGTTTGAGCATTAAATTCTATTCAAATTCATGAAGAATAAAATCTGTGTTGTTACCGGAGCCACGTCAGGTATCGGTTATGCGATTGCAAAAGGTCTTGCTGCAAGACAATGTACACTCGTACTTATTGGGCGCAATGATGAGAAAGGGAAGGCAGTCGTTGAACAACTTAAAGTAGAGAATGGCAATCAATCGATTCGTTATTACAATATCGATCTTAGCTCTCAACAACAGATTCGCAAAGTCGGTGCAAAGATCAGCGAAGACTACCCAATCATTGATGTGCTTATCAATAATGCAGCGCAGTGGACGTCTCGTTATGAACTAACTGAAGATGGCGTAGAAAAACAATTTGCAGTGAATCATCTCGCTTATTTTCTATTCACCCACATGCTTTATACAAGCATCGCGAATAGTAGAAATGGCAGGATCATCAACATAGGTTCAGACTCTCATCGCTTTGGTAGCATTAATTTTAACAACCCTAATTTGAAAAATGAGTATCATGGACTGAAAGCTTATGGTCAGTCTAAACTGGCTAATTTACTTTTCTCTTACGAACTTCATCGGCAGAAAAAAGAAGATCATGTATCTGTGTATTGTGTACAACCTGGATTGGTAAAGACTGACATTGGCGTAAAACATACGAATCCTTTTCATAGTCTGATGTGGAAACTTCGAAGACTGACGGGCATCACTACTGATAAAGCTGCTGCCGCCATAATTTACCTTGCGGTGGAAGAGGAGGTAGGCAACCGAAGCGGGCTTTATTGGGATGGCGGAAAGCCAAAACCTTCTTCTTCCAAATCTAAAAATCCGGAGGATGCAAAAAGGCTGTGGAAGATGAGTGAAGAACTCTGTGGTATTAAGAGTTTTTTCAAGAAGGAGGTAGTTAATAGTTAACGGTTAACAATAATTAGTTAACAAAGAACTTGTACTGCAGCTTTGGTGCCAAATCAATTGACCCGGGAGGACTAGTTCGTTGTCAATTGACAATTGCCTTTTTTGCCAACTATAAAAAAATTCAGCCTACCACGCTTCGCCTACTGCATGCTCCAATTGTTAGCGACTCACTCAGCAGTTTTATACACCCTGAAAAGTTTTTCCAGGAGATTCATTTTTAACCTTACGGGAATAATAGATCCAAGTTTAAAAAATACTGCATTCATAAATCCCGGTACAATTACTTGCTTACCCTTTAGCATTCCGTTTAAGGCAATGTGCGCTACCTGTTCGGGATACATCATTAGCATTTTTGATCGTGCACCATGTGCGTTGAGCCTGGTAAGGCCATCGGCATTTGTAAGTACAGGCCCAGGGCACAACACGCTAACACGTACACTTGTAAATTTAAGCTCCTGTTGAATGGCCAAAGAGAATGCATATACAAAGTTTTTTGTTGCTGTATATACCGCTTTATATGGTAATGGCAGCCTTGCTTCAAGGCTACTAAGGTTAAGAATATGGGAAGAGGTATGTTGTTTCAGTTCGCTTAACAGAAGGTATGTCATCTCGACAAGTACTTTATTATTAAGCTTCATCATGTACTGAATATCATTCATGTTCATGCTGCTAAAAGTGCCACCCTTTCCAATCCCAACATTATTGATTAATACATTAATCCGGAATCCATTTGCCTTGACCCATTCGTAAACCTGCGAAGGTGCATTATCTTCTGTAAGATCCAGAGAAAAACAATGGCTCTCGACTCCTTTTGTGCTTCTGATGTCGTCACACACAGGCTGGAGACAAGCAATATCATTCGAAACGAGCAGCACATTCATTCCTCTTGAGGCACATTCATATGCCATGGCTTTGCCTATTCCTTTACAAGCTCCTGTAATGAGTGTATAATTCACGATATGCTTACTGTTTTGTGTTGTGTAGGTTGTTGGAAAAATTGAGTGCCAGCATTAAAAGTATACTTTGATAGAAGGATTTAATTCATTTAATCAATGTATAGCTAATGAATTGATTTAAGTTACCATTAACAGAATGTGTGAAGAATGCAAACTTTAATAACCACAATGTAAGAGATTGAGCATAATACAATCACATCTTGCGTTCGTAATCAAGGTCTTATCCAAATATCTGAAATAAACAATCAAATTATTATAGGACCTAAGTATTCTTAATGAAACAACTTAGAAATTAACCAAAAATTATATGAACGAAAGAAATACAATTCTCAGCCAATGGATGAATAGAGAAAACCAGTCAGTGGCAGTTTTGCCAAAAAGTAATCTTGTTCAATTCATCGATTTCCTGAATGAAAAATTCGATGCTTTAGCAGCACTTGTCTCTAAATGGACGAATTTATAAAAACTTCCTATCGCTTCTGTTCAGGTCTACCTTCCTAATGTTCTGCCTCCTGCAGTATTGAAGATTGTTCTGCCCTATCCACTTTTAAAACTCAAAATTTACAGCTTTCACTGAGGCAGTAATTTTTGTTTTTTAGATTGTGTGTGTATAACTCATGTAAGATAAGGCTCAATAATCCATGATGTACGCATAAAATACTTACTAGTATTGCCCGACTTTGATCCAACTAAAAGGATGCTGTTGGTGTCTAAAGGAAAACTTAAAAAATATACAAAATTTATTATGACAAAATTTAAAAATCACCTCTACGCGGTATTGCTCATGATGGTCAGCTGTTTTGCAATTAGTTGTGATGACAATGATGAAATCGAAATTACAGACCCTAATGCAGAATTTGATGCAGTGTTAGAAGTAAATGAGGCAGATGTAGCGGATCCTAATGAAGATGTTGTTGTAGATGCTAATACCTCGAGTACGATTGTAGCTAAAGTTTCTTTTAAATCTACTACTGTGGATATGAAACGTTTATACATCACTCAAAATATTAAAGGGCTGGAAGAAACAATTTATGAGCCTACAGAAAACATAGATTTGAAAGATGATGGAGCTGTTGATCTTACTGGCAAGAACAGCAAAGAGTTTGATTACAAGTTCACACTACCAGTTCCCGCTGGCGTAGGTGTAGGTACTGTTGTTTATAAATTCTGGACTACAACAGGAAATGGCGACTTTAGAGATGTTACCAAACGGTTGGCAGTTGGCCCAGGGACTATCACTTTAAAATTTGGTGCAGCAACAAATCCTAGCACTGGAACAGCTGAGATCAACTCATATACCGATGTAAAATTAGTTGCTCCTTTAGGAGATGGTTCTTCCAAAACTTTCGTTTCATTAGTAGACGGTTCTACCTATAGCGTTAGCCAGGGAATTGAGTATGTTTCTCAGTGGGACTTTGGATACCTTTTCTCTGTAACTGCAGATGCTGCAACTTTACGCTCACCTTATAACTATCCTACAATTGCCATTGATATTCCTGCAAAGGCAAGTACAGCTACAGCTCCAGTTACAAATGCAGATTTAAATAAAACTTATTTCAAAACTTCAACTAAGACAACTGCAGAATTTGATGCTGTAACAAAATCATCAGATCTTGATTTTGTATCAGTTACGGCTAATGACGCTAACATTGTTGTGAAGCAATTGGTAGCAAATACAGTAGTTGAGTTTGTAAATCAATACGGTAAGAAAGGTTTAATCAAAGTTTTACAAGTTAATCCTGGAAATGGTAGCGAAGGATTTATCCGAATAGCTATTAAAGTACAACCATAATTAATTAATCCCTTATTAAAAGTGAACTGCCAAAAGCGGTTCACTTTTTTTATTTAGAATAAATTAAGACTAGTGATAAGTCAGTCACTAGTTATAATAAGTATTGTGTGTTTTAAATAGATCTAGATAGTAGTCTCTATCATTCTAATAATCTCTTTCATTTCGAAAGGCTTATTTAGAACATTTGTTGCTCCTGCTCTTAAGGCCTGAAGTCCTAGATTCCGGCTAGAGGACATGACGATGATAGGAATATCTTTTGAGTTCACTTGAGATTTCAAATGGCTAAATATTCTTTGGCCTTCATTTGTTCCCAATTGTTGATCAATAAGAAAGAGATCAGGCAATGTGAAGTTGTTAGCAAAAATATTGTCTCCGTTGGGTGCCAGATCAACTTGATAACCCTTCTGCGTAAGCATTATATCTAACGCATAAGAAATATCGGGGTCGGCCTCAATAACTAAAATTCTCATCTTTTCTGGTTCGTCCTTTTACATCCTTGAACAGTCAAAGGAGGGAACATCCACTTTAAAGGAAACATCGTGCCAATGTTCTAGTTGATAACAACATAATTCCTAAAAGAAATAGCGACTTGCCTCGTGTTCTTTGCTTGGCCAACAAAAAAAATTTCCAATCTGCATATTGCAGAAATTAAAGTCAGCGATCATGCTAGGACGGCTAATTTTGGCTTGATCGGAAAACATATTCAGCTATCTAACCCTGAAATGCCTGCAAATAAACGTCGATGATAAACAAACCAGAAAATTTTTGATCTTTGCGGATTACAATACCCTATCAATACAGTAAAATTCAAAATTCTTCATGCATCGCTATTATTTTATCTTGTGCCTGCTGGCAGTTAGTGCCTTTAGTGCATCATCACAAAATATTGAAATCCCTTATACGTCAATTGACTTGCAAAATCTTAATGCATTTAAACCTGCAGGCGGTAATTGGAGAATCGCCAGTGATGTTTTCTATGACTTTAAAGGCGGAGGAAAAAACAGTATTACTGCCGGTACCGGCATATTAGTCAATGATCTTTCAGGTAAGGATAAAGATCATCTGTTTACCAAAATGGAACATGGCGATCTTGAATTGGAACTGGATTTCATGATGGATAAAAATTCTAATGCTGGTGTCTACTTTCAGGGTCGTTATGAAATACAGCTTTTCGACAGCTGGGGTGTTAAGAATCCTAAATCAACAGATTGCGGAGCAATTTATGAGCGCTGGGATGAAAGCAGACCAGAAGGACAAAAAGGTTATGAAGGCCATCCGCCAGCACAAAATGTCAGTAAAGCGCCCGGATTATGGCAGCATTATAAAATCTTCTTTCGCGCCCCTAGGTTTAATGATAAAGGCGAGAAAACCGAAAATGCGCGTTTTGTAAAAGTCGTACAGAATGGAGTAACGATTCATGAAAATGTAGAAGTTACCGGCCCTACGCGTGCAGCACCTTTCAACGACGAGAAGCCAACGGGGCCCCTGATGATTCAGGGAGATCATGGTCCAGTTGCCATTCGGAATATTACATATAAAGCTTACGGCACTGAGGTTGTTACACTTACTGATTTGAACATCGCAGCTTATGAGGGAAGATTCAATTCGCTGCCTGACTTTAAAACACTTTCTCCTGTAAGGGAATCAAAAATTGATGCATTGGAGCATATTGGCACTGAAACCAATGATCACTTTGCAGGAAGGATTACGGGCACACTTCATATTCCGAAGTCTGGTTCGTATTTAATTTACCTCAACCTCAAATGGATCCCTACTGATATTAATCCTAATAGTCCAAATGGCGGTGGAGAATTTAGTATTGGCGGAAATAAAATTTTTACAATAGATGGAAGTAAAACCGGTATAGGATCTACGTTGTTGAACCTTGAAGCAGGCGATCATTCTATTGTACTTTCCTATTACAAAACCTACAAGTTATGGTACGTTCCAACGGATGACATAGTGCTCGCGGTTGAAGCACCTGGTATTCCGTACACAAACCTTAAGCCTGCTTTTAAATCTGTCGATGCAGTTGGAGCAATTAACGTTCCGGTCCATCGTGACCCTGTAATGACAAGAAGTTTCATTAATCATAAGGATAAGAAAAGGACTCACGTTATTTCGGTGGGTGAGCCGGGTGGTATTAACTATAGTGTTGATTTAAGTAGCGGAAGTTTTCTACAATGCTGGAAAGGGGATTTTGTGGAAACTACACTCATGTGGGAAGGTCGAGGAGAACAACAACTTGCTGTACCGCTTGGAAGTGTTATTGAGTTTTCTGGTAAGCCATCCATTGCATTTCTTAAAGATAAAAACGAGGTCTGGCCAGACTCTATTGCCAACTACAATTACGTTGGCTATGACATTAACAAAGAAGGAAGACCAGTTATTAAATACACATCAGGGAAAACGGAAGTAAGAGATTTTTTTGAAACCTCAGAGGCTGGCAACAAATTGTCACATACATTAAATATCAAATCAGAAGGAGGTAAAGAGCTTTGGTGTCTTGTAGCAGAGGGAAATACAATCACAAAACTTCCTAATGGTTTATATGCTGTGGATAAAGAGTTTTTAATTGAATTACCAGATAAGCAGGAACCAATTCTGAGAAAGACCGCAGGGAATAAGACGGAGATGTTGCTGCCCGTAAAGATGAAAGACAATGCAGGCACTGTTACATATTCTTTCGTTTGGTAAACCTTGAATTTCCTATTGAACACAATCATGAAAAGATATAATAACTCAAATCAGGTAGTAGCAACAGCTATCATTGCTATAATATGTTTGCTGTCATCCTTTGCAAGTGTTTTCGCGCAAAAGAAGGTTAATCCGGAAACTGGAAGCAAACAACCTGCGCCTCCTCCTGAAGGTCTAACAAAAGTTGCAGTAACGCCAGCGAAGGAAGACGATTTTTACAGGATCTATTCTTTGCCTGTTCCTGAAGATATTATTCTCGAGGTAGGTGGAATGGCAACATTGCCTGATGGTGGTTTAGCAGTTTGTACGAGAAGAGGTGAAGTGTGGCTGATTTCGAATCCATATGTAACCGGATTTGAAAGACCAATCTTTAAAAGATTTGCTTATGGCCTCCACGAACCTTTAGGGCTTGCTTATAAAGACGGAGATATTTATGTAACACAACGCAGTGAGTTGACGCGTTTGCGCGATATTGATAAAGACGGCATTGCAGATTCTTATGATAAGATTTATTCCTGGCCCTTGTCCGGGAATTATCACGAATACTCTTACGGTCCGCTCTTCCTTCCGAATGGGAACATGCTCGTAACATTGAACCTTGGCTGGAGCAATAGTTTAGGACATGGTGTAAGCCTTGTGCCATGGCGTGGTTGGATGTTGGAGATAACGCCAGATGGAAAGATGACACCAATTACCGCAGGGCTACGCTCACCCGCAGGCTATGGTACGAATGCGGAAGGTGATGTTTTTTATACTGAAAATCAGGGCGATTGGGTAGGGTCCGGTCGTATTACGCATTTAGAGAAAGGTGATTTCGCGGGCAATGCAGAGAGTTTGCGTTGGTCTAATTTACCGGGCTCGCCAGTAACGCTCAAACCCAGTGATATCCCAAATACAGGAAAACCTTTATACGATGTTGCAAAGGAAGTGCCCGCTTTAAAACCTCCTGCAGTGTGGCTTCCACATGGTATACTCGGAATCTCTACTTCTGGTTTATTAAATGATAATACAAAAGGAAAATTTGGTCCGTTTGAAAACCAGTTATTTGTTGGTGATCAGGGACAAAGCAATATTGCCCGTGTAGCGTTAGAAAAAATAAACGGCGAATACCAGGGCGTTGTGTTTCCTTTCCGGGAAGGATTTTCTTCTGGTATTTTACGTTTGTCATGGGGCAGTGATGGATCAATGTTTGTTGGCATGACAAGTCGCGGTTGGTCTTCTACTGGAAGACAATTGTTTAGTTTGCAACGTGTGGTCTGGAGCGGGAAGATGCCGTTCGAAATGAAAACTGTTAAAGCAATGCCAGACGGTTTCGAAATTGAATACACCATGCCAGTAGATAAAAAAGTTGCAGCAGATCCGACATCTTACAAGATTACTGGTTTCAACTATAAATATCATTCGACTTATGGAAGCCCGGTAATTAATAATTCCAATTGCCCTATTCGTGGCGTTGTGTTGTCTGAAGATGGTTTAAAAGCACGTCTAGTCGTGGATAGTTTACGTCTCGGGTACATTCATGAAATTGTTGCAGAAGGCGTAACATCAGAAGCAGGCGCGACATTGTTGCATAACGTAGGATACTACACATTAAATAATATTCCTGAAGGTGAGAAGCTGAAAATTGCAGCGGTTGCTCCAACGCATAACCACACTATGCCAAGCAAGGCAGAAACTAAACCTGTGGTGAAAAAGCCTGCAAGCAGTTCTTCAAAAGCAATGGGCAAAAGAATAACAACTAAACCTGCTACTTGGAAAGAACCAGACTATACAATAAAGTTAGGTACAAAGCCGGGGCTTAAGTTCAACCCCGAGCAGTTTCAGGTGAAGGCGGGAAGTACTGTGAAAGTGGTATTTACAAATAATGATGATATGCTCCACAATTTTGTGGTGGTACTGCCTGGCACAGCAATACCGGTTGGAGAGTTAGCAATGAAACTCGGCTTGCAGGGCCAGCAGAAGAATTATATTCCTGCAACCGATAATTTATTATATCATACTAATCTACTCGAACCAAACACGGGAGAAACAATTTACTTTGTTGCTCCTGATAAACCTGGTGATTACACTTATGTATGTACAGTTCCGGGGCACTTCTATACCATGCAGGGAGTTATGAAGGTTGTGAAGTAAGTGCAGTATTTTAACAACATCAAACACTATTGATATGAACTTGAACGGGTTTATTCTCTGTCTTATTTTCTTGCCCCTTCATCTATTTGCTCAGCATACGAACCCAACATCTGAAGCAAATTATTTTACTTCTTTTGATAGTACTAAAATATATTATGAGGTAAAGGGGAAAGGCAAACCAGTTATTCTCGTTCATGGTTTTGTAGTCAATAGCGAATCATGGAAAAGGTCCATTTTCTATAACGATTTGCAGAAGAGCGGTTATCAGGTAATAACGTTAGACCTTCGTGGCAATGGAAAATCTGATAAGCCTCATATTGCTGAAGCATATCTAAATGATGCAGAGGCAAAGGATATCATGAGGTTGGTCGATGTTCTTCGCCTGAAACAGTATGATGTGGTAGGGTATTCCCGCGGGGCTATCATTACTGCAAGACTTTTAGTTTTCGACAAACGTGTAAATCATGCCGTGCTCGGTGGTATGGGAGATGATTTTACAAATCCGCAATGGCCAAGAAGAGTAATGTTTTATGAAGGACTTGCAGGCATAAAAGCACACCCAGAAGTTGCGGGACTTGTAAAACATATTAAGGAAACTGGCCTTGATCAACAAGCGCTGGCACTAATGCAAAATGGACAGCCGTCGACAAGCCCAAAAGAACTGGGAGAAATTAAAAAGCCTGTTCTTGTTATTTGTGGAACTGAAGACGAAGACAACGGATCGTCAAAAGATCTTGCTGCATTAATTCCCGGTGCTTCTTATGTGCGCGTTCCTGGTGATCATAATAAGACTGCCAGTACACAGCTGTTTTCCGATGAAGTCCTCAAGTTTTTTTCTCAGACTAAGTAACCGGAATTATTATTCATCAGACAATAAGCTTTTTGCTTTTTAAAGGATCAACATTTACCCGTATTATACAGAGATACTTATGCGCAAAAAAGAAATCCATATTCTCATTGGTTGTGCTGATGCACGCGACCTAAGCCAGGTTCAATTGGATGCAGTGGATCATATAAGTAATGCATTTAAGAAGAATGGCATTGACATTGAGATGCATGTCATTCGTGCAGCAGGATCTTTTGTATCGCCTGATGTTGTGATGGACATCAAAAGGACTTTTGAGCAGGCGCAGCGCAATTCCACGGATGTAAATATTCCCATCAGCTACTATGTCCACATCCAGACACATGGACATTTAACAGAAGACTCAAACGATCATTATATCAGTCACGTACATGATTTGAAAATTGTTGATGGCTCTCCGTTAAATTGTGGTATGCTGGGTGCTTCTTCAGTAGGTGTTGAAATCGAGAAGATGATTGTTGAAGAAAAGCCTGAGATTGAAGTACGCGGCAAAAAGCATAGAATTTATAATGATACCAAGATCAAATTGTTGCTCAAAGAGGTGTATGCATATGATGGATACCTTGCGGGGGACTGGATAAAAAGCATTGACTTGCTGCGGACGCATCCTCGTCATCAGCGAACAGTTTTGGAGAAAGCGATATCCACTGACTCGGAGTTAAAAATGCTCGACATCAGCATTACGTGCGGTATTCAGGATTATGCTATTCATGCCTTGATCAGGGTTGATGATGGAGAGCCGGAAGTTCCTTTCTGGGATCAAGTTCAGAACTTTATTAGAATGCACGTGAATAATGATCGTAAAGCGAAAGACATTTTAATCAGGCAGTCACAAACTCAGAAACCTTATGCGGGCTTATTGAGCATGAGCGATCCAAGGATGGCCTCGCGTACTTATGCTGCCAACTATTACATGGATTTAAAAGGTATTTCCAATTCCGGTGATTATCTTCCTAACACCGTTTTTAATATGACCGGCACTTCGTTTGATATTCCCCATACACCTTTTGGCCCTTATGTTATTGCTGGTTTTTTTTATAGTGTAAAGTATTTGGGTTTAGTTGATCAACTGGTGATGGGCTATGATGCGGACCAAACCAATCGCATTATGCAAAAAGTCAAAAACGATCCATTGATGAATATGATTGTTAGAAAATTTGATGTTAATCTGATTCCAATCAATCAGGTGGACCTGAAACATGAATCTCAGAAGAAGCTAGCATAGCCTTAATCAGATGATTATGCCCTGTTAAATGACATATGATGCATGTTGTTCTATAATAATTTTTTAACCCTGAAGTTTCCCTTATTTTTGGGACACATTTGGTAGTATTGCAGACGGCAGTAATGCAAGAATAGTGTAGTGAATAGTAATTTCGGCTCCGTATTTCAATGGATAGAATTTCAGATTCCGATTCTGAAGATGTAGGTTCGATTCCTACCGGGGTCACTAGTCATATTTGGTAATCAGTTGATTATCGATCTTTAGCAGCTACTTTCCAGCAATTTAAAGTGCATTCAGTGCCTTTAATTTTCATTAAATTATTTAATTGCGATGTTTCTATACCAAGCAATAAAGTAGAAGCGGTCCGTCATTTTAAGTAATGTTGGATAAGTTCAAAAATTTAAAGTGTAACTAATGGAATATAGGCAATTAGGAAATTCAGGTTTGAGAATTCCTGTTCTCAGTTTTGGTACTGCAACCTTTGGTGGAGGCAACGAATTCTTTAAAGCTTGGGGCAGCACACAGGTGGAGGAAGCAACGCGCCTCGTGAATCTGTGTCTTGATTCAGGTGTTAATCTTTTTGATACGGCAAATGTGTATTCACGTGGGATATCAGAGGAAATTTTAGGAAAGGCTATTAGTGGATTAAGAAGTAAAGTGTTGATCTCTACGAAAGCTACATTCCCAATGACGGATGAGATCAATGACTTTGGATCGTCACGTTTGCATTTGATTAAAGCTTGTGAGGACAGCCTGAAGCGGTTGGGTACGGATCATATTGATATTTATCACATGCATGGGTTTGATGCCAATACACCGGTTGAAGAAACACTGAAGGCTTTAGATCAGCTTATTCAAAGTGGCAAAGTACGATACATCGCATGTTCAAATTTTTCTGGCTGGCACTTGATGAAATCACTATCAGTATCAGAACGCTATGGGTGGTCTAGGTACATTGCCCATCAGGCTTACTACTCGTTGCTCAACCGTGACTTCGAGTGGGAGTTGATGCCGTTAGGAATTGATCAGAAGGTGGGTACAATTGTCTGGAGTCCGCTAGCCAGTGGAAAGTTAACAGGCAAATACCGCAGAAACCATCCCTTACCAAAAGATGCGCGCGTTGCACAAGGTGGAAGCCCTGTAGTGAACACAGTAGCAGATGATGAAAGACTTTATGACATCGTTGATGTACTAAATGAACTAGCTGAAGAAACGGGTAAAACTTGTGCGCAGATATCGCTTAACTGGCTTTTGCAAAGACCCACGGTTGCGAATATCATCATCGGTGCACGAAACGAAGAGCAGCTTAAGCAAAACCTGGATGCAGTAGGATGGAATCTTAGTGTCGACCAGATTAAGAAACTCGATAAGGCAAGCGAGATTCTTCCAACATATCCTTACTGGCATCAACGCCAATTCCCAATGTTGAATGCAGCACCGCGATTATATGGCAATGGTGCTTGAGTATTATGTTTTTTAATAGTGAAAGGATTATAGGTAACGTTCTTCCAGAGTTGCGTTAGACGCTCACCTTTTCTGTGGCTTAAGGCAAAATTCTATTGCGTGATAGCGGAATGGAACGGCCTTCTATTGAAAGTGATCGTTCATATTGTGAGCCTATGGCTGGCGTTAATGTTATTACCAAGAGCACAACGAGAGCCACGAGTACCGATGCCGAGGCACAGTATGTGATTAGTGCAAATTCGGCCGAAATACTTGTCTTTTCCTTCACGGAGTTAAAAAGTCAGGAAATTGAACTTATAGTAGCACTGTAGCCAATGTAGTCCTTGAGCAAAACATTGAATCCTTACGTGAGGTCGCGGTCAATGCGGGCTGCGGTCAAATAATCCTCATCACCCAAAAAGGTGATTGACGAATCTCCTTGTATGCCCGAATTTTGCATCGATTTTGTTTTCAATACGGCTCAAGCGTTTACACCGCGCCCGTTGGCAACACTTCTACTAATGTGATTTCTAATGCAACCGGTTTTGATTCATTTAATATTGAAGCGTTATACGGCTACGTGCAATACCGGAATCACATATAGTGTATCGAGATGTACCCATAAAATTATATGCCCTTTATGAATAAAGTTTCCATCTTTTACATCGCGCTCACAAACCTTCGCATATTCAGAAATACATACGCTCTCCTGGTTGGATTGTTGGTGTTGACCATAAATTCATGTAACGAAAGTGATCCCTCTCCTTCACAAGCACCGGGCTGTACATTAGTAGTGCGTATCAGTAATTCTAGTGGGCGCGAGAGCCCTACAGTAACGTATACTCGAAACTCAAAGTTTGCTTACACCTACGATGAGAAGGGCAACGAGGCAGGCTTCACCGTAAACCATAACTATAATTACAGTGACGGGACGACTGCCGTTCACTCTGGAACTTCCACAAATCAGTATGACGATGAAGGTTTTTTGCTCAGGTCTGTCAATCAGTCGAGCGGAACGGAGAGAGATAAGACAACGAGTTTCAGCACCAGTGACCAGAAACACACTTACGAAAATGAACGTCTTGTTAAAACAGTTAGTGAATACACCTACAACGGGGGTGCAAAGCAGACTTACACTTACCTTTACGAGTATAACGCTGAAGGCAACGTCAGCAAATTCACCGATGTGAATAGCAACGAGGTAACAGCAATTGAATACAACGGTAAATCCATTTTGAAGATTACTAATGTGGATGCAAAGGGAGTCTCACGCTCTCCTTTCTATGAGTACAATAGCAAAGGGTTACTTGTGAAGTGGATCGAGACAGATGAAACATACACCTATGAATATCGATATACATATAATGACGCGGGACAGGTAACACGTCAGGAACGATATATCGATGGAAAAACAAATTTCGCTTCTACCTCCGAGTATGATGCCAAGCAATCACCCTACGCAAAGCAGTCACCGTATCACAAAGGTCACCCCGTTGTCCCTAGTGAAAACATTACCAACGTTAGAAAAAACAATGTGATGAGGGTAATGTACTACAGCGGAAACGCTACAGGTGATGGATGGGAATTATCCAATTCAAGTATCAGTGTTTACGAGTACAATGCAAGCGGTTTTCCAGTTTCCGGTTCAGTCAAGCAATTTGACAAAGATGGTATGGAGACTGGCACCACCAGCGGAACCTATGAATATAAAGACTGCTTGTAAGACAAGACTGATGCAATGGTTGTGCTGAAGTTTAAAGCAATATGCACATTTTCTCCTCCTGATTTTTTCAAGATAAACGCATGCGTGCAATTCTGTTTGGTAGTCTAAGTTTTAAATCGAAGAATATTTTCAATTTTGAATGGCAGATTTGTTTTTAAAAATTTATGCGCATTAAGCAGCTTCGACACTTCCGCCATTTTGAACGAAGGAGTTATTCGGCGAACGCTTTCGCATTTATGGTATTCAAGACCACTCGATAATCCTTGCACCCATACGTATCACAACGCATACGCCAGCTTCAAAAGAATGCTTAAAGGAGAAAAGTCAGTTGGTGTGAGCCTAAAGACTCATGACTTGTAAATCTCTTTTTACTTTAACACGCCACGATGTTCAAGGGTATGATAATTTCCTTTAACCGAACAATATTTTCAAGCCCGCTTTCCTATTGCTAGCAGCATGTTGTATATGCCTGATGTAATTTTAAGTGATGCTCTGTAAGAACTGATATTTATCATCTCAACAATAAAAAAAATGGCAGGTGAAAAAAAGAAAATACTCGTTATAGAAGATGATCCGGATATTTTGGATGTCGTTAAAATGATATTGCATTCAGAAGGCTTTGAGGTTGATGACGATCAAACCGGTGAGAAAATAATAACGTCCGACTTTCATCCACCAGACCTTTTTATTGTTGATGGGCACTTGCCAAAACATAATGGCGTTGAGATCTGTCATCACCTTAAAAGCGATCCTTTAACAAAAGATATTCCTATAGTTTTTATGTCCGCCAGTAGAACACTGGTAAATAAGGTAAGAAGTGAAGGCCTGGCAGAAGTTGTTGACAAACCTTTTGACAACACCACCTTACTGAAAACGATTCGCGAGAGTTTGCAAAAAACTCCTTAGTCTCAATTCGCAGACGTAACAATCAGGCAAAATTAGCTTCGGTCCCAGCGAACGATTGCGTATGCTTCTAATGTTTCTCTTGCTAAAAAAATCAAGCTAAGTTTTTGACAACAAGGAATACAAGTTGGTAGATCTAATGCCATTGGCAAACCGGAGAGGTAGGCTATTGCCGAGAATGCAGTACGAGCTCGTAGTGAAGACTAAAAGCATATTCTAACTATTTTAAAAGAATTTAGTGGCATGAGAATTTTCAATTGCCAAACCTCTTAAATTACAGTCAAATAAATGTCTCGATGTATAGACAAAACGAATCCCATGAGATTATTGCTCCCAGTTTTTTAAAAGGCGGGGGTGAAATGGGTGAATTGACACGGTCCTACGACTGGTCTGAGTCCTCCCTCGGATCTTTTGAAAATTGGCCGCAAAGCTTGCGCACAACCGTAAGTATAATTCTTCATTCTGATTTCCCAATGTTCCTTTGGTGGGGGGCGGAAATGATCCAATTCTACAACGACGCCTATAGACCAAGTCTTGGCGAAAATGGAAAACATCCAAAAGCGTTGGGTCAAAATGCTCAAGAATGCTGGCCAGAAATCTGGGATATAATCTATCCACTTATGGAACAAGTGAGAGCTACTGGAGAATCTTTTTTTATCGAAGATAAGCTTGTCCCCATTTTCAGAAATGGAAAAATTGAAGACGTGTATTGGACTTTTAGTTACAGTGCTGTAATTGATGAGGCGGGTCAAATTGGAGGAGTATTGGTAGTTTGTCATGAAACAACCAAGAAAGTTGAAGCCATGAAACAGCTTGAAAGTTCAAAAGAACTTGTGATGGAAAGCTCAAAGAATTTAATTAATACAATTCTACGGGCTCCTGTTGCAATGTGTATTTTCAGAGGGCCATACCATATTGTTGAAATAGCAAACGACCGGATGATTGAGTTCTGGGGTAAAACAAACGCTCAGGTGATAGGCAAACCGATTTTCGAAGGGCTACCAGAAGCGAAAGATCAAGGGTTCGAACAGTTGTTGGATGGTGTTTATACTACAGGAAAGACTTTTACAGCTAATGAAGTACCTGTAACACTTCCGCGCAACGGGAAAGTTGAAGTTGTCTATGTTAATTTTGTCTATGAAGCTTTGCGTGAACACAACGGAACGATATCCGGTATTATTGCCGTTGCCGTTGACGTAACTGAGCAGGTCTCATCGAGAAAAAAAATTGAAGATTCTGAAGCACGCTTTCGTTCACTGGTTTCATCCGCTCCCGTAGCTATTGCTCTTTTTGTAGGACCAGACTTTATTGTGGAAATGCCCAATAAAGCGTTTAGTGATATTCTTGGTAAAGATTATGAGCTTGCTGGGAAGCCTCTGGTTGAAGCTATGCCTGAGATAGTTGATCAGCCGTTCTTCCAAATACTTAAAGACATTTATGAGACCGGAACGAAGTATCAAACATTCGGAACTCAAGTCAACATCGTGAAGAATGGAAAAATGCATGAAGGGTTCTATGACTTTAGTTATACGCCTTTGCACGACGCTAGCGGAAACGTTTTTGCAATTCTAGACATAGCAGTAGATGTGACTGAACAAATTGTAGCAAAGCGTAAAGCCGAAGAAAGCGAGAGGGAAAATCAAAAGCTTGTGACAATGGTAGAAGCAACCGATGATTTTGTGGGGCTTGCTAACGTGGATGAATCCGTTGCTTATCTCAATCCATCAGCGCTTAAGATGCTCGGCTGGGACAATACTAAAGGTAAATTCATTGAGGATTGCATCTACTATGAGGACGTTGATCTTGCAAGGCAGCTGTTGGTTAACTTAAAAGCGAATGGATCTATAGTCCATGAAATTCGTTTGGTAAATGCTAAAACAACCGAGCCTTTTTGGATTTTGTGGAAGGCCTTTATTATAAAAGATTCAATATCTGGTGAGGTAACTGGCCTTGCTACTGTTAGTCCAAATATTACAGAGAGAAGAAAAGCAGAACAAGTACTTAAAGAGAGTGAGGAACGGTTCCGCACCATGGCCGAAAGCTCAGGAATTTTAATTGCGGTGAGTGACGAAACCTCTAATGCAACATATTTCAATAGCGCTTGGGTTGAATTGACAGGACGACCTGCTGATAGGCTATTGAAATTTGGATGGGCCGATTTAATTCACGAAGATGATAGGGACGGTTTTGTTAATCTTTATTTAGATGCTTTTAAAAAGCAAAAGTCGTGGAAGGGTGAATTCAGAATGTTAAATGCGAAAGATGAATATCGATGGCTTTTGGCTAACGGTCCTGCCAGATTTCATTCTGATGGTTCTTTTGCAGGATATATAAGCTCATGCATGGATATTACTGACCTTAAAAATGCTGAACGTACCCTAAAGGACAATAAGAAAATGCTTGAAAAAATGGTGAGGGAAAGGACAGTTCAATTAGAACGTTCTAATAACGACCTTCAACAATTTGCGCACGTAGCAAGCCATGATTTAAAGGAGCCTGTTAGAAAAATAAAAACATTTGCTAACAGACTTTTAGAAGAATCGACCGATAGACTTAGCGCGAGGGATAGTGAGCATATTGGAAAGGTTTTAAGCGCGGCCAACAGGATGTCGACGATGATTGATGGAGTATTATCTTTTTCAATGATCAATGCATCTGATCATGAGGTTGAAAAAATTGATTTAAATGAGATTTTTAGTTCAATTAAAAATGATTTAGAAGTATTAATAATGCAGAAATCGGCTACCATTGAAGTTGAAAATCTACCAACAATTGAGGGGGCAAACGTTTTAATCTATCAATTGTTTTATAATATCATTTACAATGCACTGAAGTTCTCTGTTCCGGAAATCTTCCCCGTTATTTCAATTACATCAAAATTAAAGAAGAACAACGCAGCAATTACCATAAAAGATAATGGTATCGGTTTCGATCAAAAATTACATGAAGAGATATTTAATACTTTTACCAGGCTAAATTCCAAAGATAGGTTTGAGGGAACAGGCTTAGGATTGGCCCTTTGTAAGAAAATAGTACAACGGCACAACGGTTCTATAACAGCACAGGGAGAAATTAATAAAGGCGCGGCCTTCACCGTAACGTTGCCAATAAATCAAAACCAACATAAGATCTAGTAATTATATGACTGTATTTTTTGCCGATGATGACTTTGATGACAGAGCAATATTTTGTGAAGCAGTAGTCGAAGTTGATTCTACCATTAATTGTTTTGTTTATGAGAACGGTTTGGAAGTAATTGAGGCTATTTCAAAAACAGCGGTATTGCCTGATCTTATTTTCCTTGACATCAACATGCACGGAATGAATGGTTGGGAATGTTTGATAGCCTTAAAAGGCAATGACTATACAAAACATCTACCGGTAATTATGTACAGCACTTCAAACTCAAAAACCGATGTTACTAAGGCAATTGAGTTGGGAGCAGTTTGTGTTATTACAAAACCTGCGAGCTATAAAGAAATAAAGGGAATTCTTAAAATTATCTTCAGTAACATTAAAGGAGATCTGGTTGAGCATCTTAAGAAGTTTCGCTAGCCTTTCGCATACTGCTTACCAAATTAAGCAGTATGAAATCAAGCTTCAATGGCCTCGGCTAAGGTACTGCAATACTTAATGTCCATTGCATGGAATTTTCCTAATGGAAACATTTTCTCTAGTTTTTCTCTTCCAAGCTTTGCACTTTCCTGAAAGCTCTTATCATTTGGTAAGATTTTGCGGTGAGTTTTTAAGCCGAAATGAAACATCTTTTCTTTCCATACTGTGAAGTACCACTCCATAGACGGTTGATGAAATACCGTTAAAGCGGTTTTGTCAAATACAACTTTCTTGATTTTCTTCTCAACGATAACATTGGTGAGTTCGTCAAAAATTACTTCAAAATTGCTTTTGGGAATATAGGGAGATGTTGCTTTCACAACAACAATTTGAGGGTGCTCATCTACTAAATATACAGAAGCATGCTTGTACTCAATGGTAGCGGTTAAGTTGAATTTTATCTTCACAGTGTTAAACAAGAAGTACAATGCAAAGATAATATTATTTAATCATCAACTTTGTGCTAAAAATGTAGAACTATTTCATCTTTTACTTCTATACTGGCGGGATTAGATACTCTTTTTGTAAACTCATTTAGCCCATTGATATGAAATTATGCAAACGATTTCAGCGTACTGAGCAAAAAGAAATGGAATAGGTAAGCAGTATAGCAATCGTTGTGGTTTTGCAATTAGTTAGCATCTACACGGTCGCAATTAATGATCAAATCGAGTGACTTACATAAACCATTGAAAGTGTCTGGTTTTATAAGCACTTCATTGGCCCCGGCAAGCTTAAATTTCGGAATATTCGAGGGGTCAATGCTACCAGTGTAAATGATAACCTTCTTTACTTCTACAATTGATCTAATTCTGTCTAATGTTTCTTTCCCATCCATTCCTGGCAGATGCATGTCCAGGAAAATATATTCCGGTACCGAACCTAAAGTACTTAGCAGCTGTAAGCTTTCTACACAACTTGCTGCAGTCAAACAGTTAAAAGTAGGGGCAGCTTTTCTTACAGCTTCGCAAAATATTAATCTATCGTCCTCGTCATCGTCAATGATCAAAATATTGTTCATGCCATTAGCTTTGTAAAATAAAAAGAGACTATGCTTACGGGCATAACCTCTTTTATGTTTGTGTAACCTGTGTCCAGAACATTGCCTGGTATATATTATTAAGGCGTTGTATAAATTCATAAAAAACATTATGCCAATAATTTTGTTTTATATATTTGCTGCCGGCAAATCAACGATATGAGATTCTTCAATTCAAAACTGGAAGATGAGGAATACCTTCAACTCTTGAAGAAGGGTTATTTGAAAATCAAGTTTAAACTTCCCATTTCCGAACTAAAGGAATTTGATCTCATGTACCGGGTCTCCGAATCTTTTTCTTTTAAAACTTCAAGTGGCGCTCCTGTTAGTACAGTAATCACCAGTATTGAAGTTGGGGAAGATGACAAAAGCTTTTGCAGGATATTTATAGGATTCGCTTTAAAATAAAATGGTCTTCCTTTTATCGGAAGACCGCAGCCAGTTAGTTGATTATGTCTAGTAGTCAGAATTGGCTGTAGTTACTTGATAAATAAGTATGCCCGATTTCTTTAAAGATGTTGAACCATAACTTTTTATAGTCTAATGTTGTTGTACTCACTCACTCGTTAAAAGCTATACATGATACTATACGTTGATGACGATAAAGACGATCAGGAAATCTTTCAGGAAGTGATATCGCTTATTAATCCTGAGGTAATTTGCCTTTTTGCCAACGATGGCGTGGAGGCCTTGACTCTTTTGAATGGATCTATATCACCAAGAATGGTATTTCTGGATGTAAATATGCCAGTAATGAACGGCATCCAGGTTTTGCGACAATTAAAGCAAAATTTAGCACATAAAGATTTATCTGTTATTATGTATTCAACCTCTAAAACAGTGCATACGGTTACTGAATGTTTAGCCCTAGGCGCAGAGGGATTTGTAGAGAAACCTGCAAGTATTAATGAAGCAGTGCAAAGATTAAAGCCGTGGATTGATAAAATGTAGCTGAAATTAAGTAACTTGATTATCGGTTTATTAGTCTATGTTTTTATAAAGGTCTTACAACGTGGGGTGGTAAGGCCTTTTTCTTTTACAGACACTCGCTTCTGTTTTTATTACTCCATACATTTTAATCACACTTCATTCCCTAGGTCATTCATGTTTGAAAATTATATATTTCAAAAACTTATTAGAATATTGATTGTTATATTTACTTTCCTTTTAAGATAATTATACTGCCTACGGATGACTTTACTATACGTTGAAGATGATCTTGATGATCAGGAAATTTTTAAGGAGGTTATCACTTTAATTAATCCAAATGCTGTTTGTTCTTTTGCCAGGAGCGGCATTGACGCTTTAAAAGCGCTCGATGAGTCTATCCCCGCCATTGTTTTTCTGGATGTGAACATGCCTGGCATGAGCGGCATTGATGTATTGAAAAACATCAAAGAGAATGCTGCCATGAAAAACATTCCGGTACTCATGTATTCGACCTCCCAAAATCCTAGAGATTTTGCAGCGTGTAAATCGTTAGGTGCTGTAGATTTTTTAATAAAACCTTCAACATTTAACGAGACCATTGCCATTCTCAAGCCTTGGGTAGTGAGCAGGTAGCCATCGCTTTAGTTTTTCCATGCTGACATGAAAAGTTGAACCACGCTACACCCAAGTGTTAGCAAAAGCAGTTGAACACGACAATTAAAGTCCATTTTCCTGCCCTGAAGATCGGCCGAATCCACGATTGAAATATCAAAAAAAAGCCGCACACAACGGTGCGGCCAAAATAAACCGATACGGGTAAAAATGGTTACAGCGTCTTCTCGAGCGTTGTAGAATTGCCAGGTTTGTCGGTAACCACTACTTTAATTTTGCTTCCCGCTAAGGTTGCATTTGCTTTAGTGGTTACATACTTCCAATCACTGGAACCTGTAACCAGTGTTGCCACACCAGTCTCAACAACGGTGTTGTTGGCTAGCGAGATTGTTACTCTCACATCTGCCACTTTAAAGCTATCGAACACTTTGGCAATAATGCTCTCACCGATTTTACCCGAGTAACCAGTGTTGTCTACTGCATCTACTCTCGGCGCATTCATAAAATCAGTTACCGCTGCGGTAAAGGCATTCATAAAATCCTGGCCTGCGACACTCTGTGCATACGCTGCCTTGGTAGCAGGGTCTGCAAGGCTTGCCTTGGCATACGATACCGCTCTTTTAAACCGCTCGCGGTGCACGCGTTGCTTCTCCGTAGTCTCACCTTTAAATTCAGGCGCGGCTGTGAATAGCGTTGTTTTACCAACTTGCTTGAAAACCATGTTTCCGGTTTTACCTGAAGCACTTTCAACCATCTTGTTTAACTTGAATCTAGCCATATAATTATTATTTAGTTACATGTTTACCGGTGGCCCAGCGCGAGGTTTTACCTTTTGCCTTGCGCTTTCTGCCCCATCGATAATCAAAGTTACTGCCGCATCGTGCAACCAGTTTGCATGGTGAATTATTGCGTAAAATATTTTTAATTATTTTTTAAGATGACCGATTGTGATGGATTCAGCATAGAAGGAATTACTTTTTTTGGACATCAGTTGAAAAGGACGGTACTCACGGTTGACTGCTAACCGTTGCGTTTTTACACCATTTTAATGCTATCCTCAAGGGTAGCATGTAAGATTCGCTATATTGTAGCATCTACTTTAGATGAGTAAAGAACTTTTTTATCTTGATTTTAAAATGAGTAGTTCAATCTAATTTTATTTTTAATGCATAATGGAGCTGAAGCTGGGATCTCAAAAGGCTAAACGATCTTTCAATCTCTTACCTGGAGGAGGAGAAATGGGAAACCTCATCAAGAATTTTGATTGGGCGAGTACTTCGCTTGGCCCCATTGAGTCGTGGCCGCGAAGCCTGGTCAATACCCTTAACCTTATGCTCCATTCAGCGTTCCCTATGCTTCTCTTTTGGGGTAAGGAGTTTACTTGCTTTTACAACGATGCCTATAGGCCAAGTCTGGGTCATGACGGCAAACACCCATCAATTGGCAGGAAGGGGAGTGAAGCTTGGTCTGATATCTGGGACTTTTTAAGCCCTCTGTTTGATAAAGTAATGACAACAGGCGAGCCAGTTTGGTACGAAGATCAGTTAGTCCCCATTGATAGAAATGGAAGAAATGAGGATGTATACTGGACTTTAAGTTATAGCCCTGCATTTGGCGACAATGGTGAAATAGAAGGTATTTTCGTTACAGCAATCGAAACAACACTTAAGGTAAAAGCACTTAAAAACGCGGAGGCATCTAATCAAAGATTCCAGGATTTTGTTGGGCAGGCTACTGTTGGAATCATTGTTCTTGTAGGTGATGACATGCGCGTTGAAGTTGTAAACGATGCGTACGGCAGATTAATTGGAAGAACTTCAAAAGAATTGAGGGGAAAAAGATTATTTGAGGTAATCCCAGAGACAGAACAATATTTCCGACCTATTATCAACAATGTAAAAACTACGGGAGATCCTTTATACCTTTTTGAGCACCCATATTTTGTTTACGCAGACGGTGCTAAAATTGAAGGCTTTCTTGACCTTGTCTACAAGCTTTTAAAAATGATTTCGGGGAGATTGTGGGAGTAATGGTGTTGTGTCAGGATGTGACTGAACGAATTTTGACAAGGAAAAAGATTGAAGAAAGCGAACAGAAATTCCAGGCAGCGGTTTCAGCAGTAGAAGGAATAGTTTGGACGAACAATGCACATGGTGAAATGATTGGGGAGCAGTTACCTTGGAGCGAGTTAACAGGGCAGGCATTTGAGGAATATCAAGGCTACGGTTGGGCTAAAGCCGTACATCCTGAAGATGCTCAAGGCACGATTGATGCGTGGAATGAAGCTGTAAAACATCAACATGCTTTCATTTCTCAACACCGCTTGTTAACGAAAGACAAAGGGTACAGGACTTTTTCGATAAGAGCAATTCCGGTAAAAAATGCTGAAGGTACAATTCGAGAATGGGTAGGAGTGCATACAGATATTACGGAATATCTTCAGGCGCAGCAAAACATTAAAGAAAGCGAACAACGTTTCCGCAGCTTAGCAGACAATGCACCAATGATTGTATACATGGTGGAGCCTGATTCAGAAGCCACTATGAGTTATTTTAACAAAACATGGCTCGAATACACAGGCCAGACTTTCGACCAGGCAATAGGCAGAGCGTGGAATGGCATTGTGCATGCAGATGACTTACAGCAGGTGCTTGACATCTATGTGCCTGCCTTCGAAAATCGACAGGCTTACACTTTGCCGGCGGTAAGGTTGAGGCGCCATGATGGCGAATACAGATGGTTTCTCTTTAAGGGCACACCTCGTTATTTACCTAATCAAGAATTTATTGGCTTTGTTGGTGTTGCCATTGATATTCACGATCAAAAGCTAAGTGAGTTCGCTTTGAAAAAGAGCGAGGAAACATTGGAGAAACTTGTGAGAGAGAGAACGATAGAATTGGAAAGATCGAATGAAGACCTGCAACAATTCGCGCACGTGGCAAGTCATGATTTGAAAGAGCCAGTCAGAAAAATCAAAACCTTCGCGGGCAGGATTGAGCAAGAAGCTTCAGAAAGGCTAACAGAAAAAGAGAAAATTTATGTTGAGAAAATTCAAAGCGCTTCAAACAGAATGTCATCTATGATTGATGGAGTGCTGCAGTACTCCTCTATTAATGCAGAAGAACATATCGTTGAGCACGTAGACATTCAACATGTAATTGATGAAATTAAGACAGATCTTGAAGTTCCAATAAAACAAAAGGAAGGGGTTATTAATGCAAGTTCACTTCCTGTTATTGAAGGCGCAGGTGTGTTAATCTACCAATTATTTTATAACCTCATTAACAATTCGTTAAAGTTCTCCGACCCAGCAAGGAAACCAGTTATCTCAATTACTTGCGAAACTTTTTTTAAATCAGGAAAAGAACATGTGAAAATCAAACTTCAAGACAACGGAATTGGTTTTGAAGCTGGTCAGTCAAAAATGATTTTTAATACTTTTACAAGATTAAACTCAAAAGATAAGTTCGAAGGAACGGGGATAGGTCTTGCATTATGTAAAAAGATAGCCCTCAGGCACAAGGGTTCAATAGAAGCTATCAGCGCCCCGGCAAAAGGTGCTACATTTATTATTAGCCTTCCAGTAAAACAAAAATATAGTATCATATAGAGTTATCATGATCTGTAGCAGTTTTTGCAGGTTGCTCAAGCAAAGCCCACTGTAATTTTTTCTGCAACGCGAATACGCTGAGAAAGATGGAGCAACATAAGAAAGTGAGCTCTTAAATTTAAGAGGGTATTTAGTTCTAGTCAGTTTGAACGGTTGAAGCGGTTTTCCTATCATCTTTTATCAATCACACATTGCTCTTTGATATTCGCAATAGGGCCCGCGTTAGTACTATGACGTCACGCTACAAAATATAAATCATATCATCCTGAAAGGGATTAGTCTTTCGTAATAAAGTTAGTGAATATAAGAAATGCCTTAAAGGGTGGACCCACATTCATTGAATGGTCGCATTGACTGAAGCGCTCCAAGAATAATAAGTCAATTGCCATGGAATTAAGCCTCTTGTCGATGGACACATCTTTCCTGCGTCAAAGTTATAAGAAGTAAGAAGTCCTGTAAGGACAAAATGAAGTAGCCACCGTGCAACCCGTGGTATAGGTATACATATGGTTTTCGTCGACTGCGCACTATAGCAGATGGATTAATGATTAGGACGCGAAGGCCATCAGCTATGAAATTCCCACGTTTAAATGGTCAGAGGTCAAGAACACTAATCTAAGAATTCTTCATCCATGTCGTGAACTTGCGCATGCGGCAAATTGATGAACTACCAAAAAAAGGCTTTAGCCAAACAAGCACGCACTTTAGAATACAACTTGAAACAATGCACCTAATCTAGTTCACCGAAATAATTACTTCCAATTTTTAAATTATCTTTAAAGAGGTTGTATGTTTTAAGCCACACTAAATATCGAGCATCTAGAATCGAGCATCCAGAATCTAGCATCAATAGCATCCAGAATCCATTATCACCCAGAATCCAGTACCATGTCTGCCGGAAAAAACCCCATCCTTCGTTATAAGATCATTGATCAATGTCTTAGCAGTAAACACAAAAAGAAATGGAAGCCAGAAGAGATCATTCAAAAATTTTCTGAATATGATTTAGAGGTAGAACTGCGTACGTTGAAATATGATTTTGAGAACATGCGCAATAATTCGCAGCTTGCCTACTATGCCTCAATTGGTTATTGTAGAAAAGAAAAAGGTTATTTCTATACCGAAGAAGGTTATACAATTTATGGTGACAAGCTTTCGCAGAACGATCTTATGGCGCTTACCTTTAATCTCAATCTGCTACATCAGTTTGAGGGAAGTGAAGTATTGGAACAAACCAAACAGATTGTACAAAAACTTATTAAAGGCAACAAGCTGACTAAGCCAGGCCAACAGGAGAAGAAAGATGTTCTTAACCTGCAACCTCAACCTTACTATAAAGGCATTGGCTACCTCAATATTCTGCTCGAAGCAATTTTTTATTCGCAGCCATTAAAAATTGCCTACCGGAAATTTAATGATGATGCGGCCTCCGACCATATTTTTCATCCTTATCAGTTAAAGATGTACAACAATCGCTTATATATACGCGGCTTTAGTCAGAAACATAAGGACATTGTTATTCTCGGGCTAGACAGGATTGAAGGCATTAAAGATGAGAACATACAATTTCGTGAAGATAATGCACCGGATGATAAAGAATACTTTCAGCACACCATCGGTATAACAAAAGGGCAGGGGCCAGTAGAAGAAATACAACTTGCTTTTACGCCAGAGCAAGGCCATTACATTAAAACACTGCACCTGCACCACACCCAGAAAATGGTAAGTGATGATGAAAAGGGAGTGGTGATTACCTTACAGCTCATTCAGAACTATGAACTCTGTTAGCTCCTGCTAAGCTTCATGCCGAATGTGGCAGTAGTGAGACCGTTGAGCTTAAGAAAAAAGATCATTGAAATGCTGAAGAAGGGATTAGAGAGAAATGAGATTTAAGAAGAACATGTTCAATCAGAATGGCCAGGTGTTACACTCTTACCATTGGTTGAAAGCCTTTAAGAGTAATCAATCGTATAAATAGACTCATTAAGTTTTTTTCGCCCTCCAAATAATCTTCTGTTTCCTGCCAATTCGGCTCGAAAAAATGGGGGGTATACGAAGAATATCGCTAGGGTTAAGGATGGCCTTACCACGAGTTTACTTACTCTTTGGAAAAAAAGCATCAAATTCAATAGATTCTTTGGGTACCGGCCATAGTGTCATAGCTGATTCTTTAAGTTTAAGACTCCTAGCTTTTCATTTCATATGATGAGTTTAAAGCACTCTTTCACATTTTGCAAAAACTACCAGCAGATTATAAGCTCTGAGACCTTAGTTAGAATAACATGCTGCTATTTTTCCATAAATGCTATACAATCAAATTTCATTTTGCAGCAGGTAGTGGATGTGTTTATAATCCTCGTAAGAGCAATGAATTAAAATTAAGAGAGTAGATAATTGGATGTTATAAACTTCGCTGTTATCTGTTGGCTTGGAGTTTAAAAATCACTATTGCATGGCATGATTTTGATTCGAATGTTTTCGAAACGCTAGTTAACATTATTGATAGTTATGCTTTATTTTAGAAATAACACCGCAAGCAGCACCCGCTTCACAATATTTACATTTATACTTATTGCACTTTTCTTTTCCTCATGCAGTAAATCATTAAAGTTTTTACCGTCTACCGTTGTGCCTGGAGCCGAGGGAAAGGTAAAAGTTAAACAAGATAAAAATAGAAACTACGCTATTGCTTTGAATATACGAAACCTGGCAGATCCTTCTAGGTTGGAGACACCAAAATCCAATTACGTAGTTTGGATGGAGACAGTCGATAACGGAACACAAAACCTTGGAAGACTGTCTAATTCAAAGGGCCTTTTTTCAAAATCTAACAAAGGATCTTTGGAGACCGTAACACCTTATTGGCCGCTTAGATTTTTCATTACTGCCGAAGAGCAAGCGGATATTCAGTATCCGGGAGATCAGGTAGTATTGAGATCTGAAAATAACGACAAATAAATCAATTCAGCTTTTCGTTATTCGCTGTCTCCCGTCAAAGCTCTAAAGCAAAATCAATCTTCTACTCATCGCGAAGTGTATCAATAGGATTCATGGTAGCAACGCTAAATAATTTATGCGCGATGGTGAGAAACGACACGGTGAATAGCAAGCCAATGGCGAAAACAAAAGTCCAGGCGTTTACACCCTGATAGTATTTCCAAATGCTGCTCATAATAATATTACACCAGTTATAACTTGCTAAAGAGCCTAGTACTGATGCGATGGTGAGAATGATCACAAATTCTGTATTCACAACGCGTGTGATGTTGAGCACCGAAGCACCTACAATTTTCCGGATGCCAATTTCTGACATTGAGTTATCGACATAGTAGGCAGCTAAAGGGTAAGGATGCTGCTTAGTGTTACCACGCTGTCGCTACTGTTCAGAGTCCGTAGCCAACTCGAGGAAAGCGTGAACATAAATACGATGTTAGTACGAGCAAACACCTGCCTTGTATTAAGGTGTCTTGCCCTTCAGGGCTGGGACCGCGTAGTTGTCTAGCAACTAAATGCAGTCCCGAGGAGAATGTGTTACTTATTTTTTTCCTGTTGCAGCCCAAACAATTCCACCATACAAATGGTCTAGAAAAGCCTGATTGCTGAAGTTAGTTGGTAAATGTCCAAGGCCTGTGTAGAAGGAGCGGCCACCGTCAAAGTTTTGGTACCATGCAATAGGATGGCTTTTTCCCATACCTTCGCCCTTCTTATTGCCCCACTGCACTTTTGGGTTGTACGTTGTTTCGTCTACCGATAGAACCACTTTCAGGTCATTGCTTTTTGCTGCCGAGTATTCATACCATTCTTCGGTCCATAGTTTACCACCTTCAAATGCTTGCAAACCAGGGAAAGTTGAATCGACTACCTGAAGTTTAGCAGTTTGGATAGTCGGGTGAATATGAAACATTCTACCTACGAGTTTAGTGTACCATTCCCACTCATACTCAGTGTCAGAAGCACTGTGAATCCCTACAAATCCTTTCCCGGATTGTATGAATTTTTCAAGCGCTTTTTGTTGATCAGGATTAAAGATGTCGCCTGTTGTATTTAAAAATATTACCACCTGGAACTGCTCAAGAAATTTGTCATTGAAGCTGTTGGGATCTTCAAACAGAACAACATCAAAGAAATTTCGGTTGGCAAGTTCTTTCAATGCAATAACACCGGAATGAAGTGATTCATGATGCCACCCATTAGTAGTGGTGACCACAAGTGCTTTAAATTGCTTTTGAGCAATTGCAGCGGAAGATGAATTTGCAATCGCTATTGCCAAGCAAAGGGATAGGCGTAGATATTTTTTCATTAGATAAAATTTGATAAAACCAGTTTAAGGATAACATCTCTCACGAGGAGAAATTTGCTGGTGGTTAAAATATGCATTTCTTTTCAAACTATGATGGATTGGTTTTAAATCTTTAATTCATGATGAGTAATTATTTTGTACGAAGTATGCGAAGCATGAAAATGAGATCGCGCTCATGGCATCGTATAAATACGTATTCTTAAAAGCATAAATTTCATAAAGTAAGAGGAGGTGCTTCCGCGGATTAATTTTGGAAGCATAATGTGGAGTAGTAACAATGCTAAATCATGACGATAATTAAAACCATCAAGCTAGTTCATCTCATAAGTTATCTTATCATTAGCGCGTTTTGAACGATGAGATGAAAATGATTTCTATTTCGATTCAAAGCTCTTGTGATACTTAAAAACGGATAACTGCACTTTGCTACTCCTGAAACTTGTCGTAAAAAGGCCTTCTTTTGTCGTTTCCATACCCGTCCGCCTAATCACATTCACGGTACTTTTGATATACCTTAAACGACAAATCATGAACAAAAACATTTTCAAAAGCATCGGTGCAGTGCTCGCGGGTTTAATTTTCATTGGCATTACACACACCGCTATTGATGCAATTCTTGAAAGCGCAGGGGTATTACCAAAAGGTCATCTTAATGTAGGTACAGGACTTATTCTTTTTGTGATCTTATATCGTGCGATGTTTAGCCTCTTAGGATGTTATCTCACTGCGAAGCTTGCACCTAAAGATCCGATGAAGCATTCCCTTATCCTTGGTGGCATCGGTACAGTACTAAGTGCAGTAGGAGCGATCGTTACTTTAAATATGAACGTTGCTCCTGCATGGTATGGATGGAGCCTTGTTGTTATTGCGCTACCCATTGCTTGGCTTGCTGGCAAAATGTACCTGGCGAGAAATCAAAATGAAGCTTTGTATCAGTAAGCGAGCTGGTTTAGCTGTTGATCAGACAGCTCAATGTGCCGGACTTCGGGAAATAGAAAAAAGCCAGGAGCAGAAATCAGGTTCTGCAAAAGCATTTACCCAGCTTCCAGTATGGTCCGCGTTAGGATATAGCTTGAATGATACCGAAGCGCCTGATTTTTCAAGCGCTTCTGCCATTTTATTGGATTTGCTACTGGGGACAATATTATCTTTAGCCCCAGCAAATATGCGCCAACTTGTTTTCGCCATGTCAGCGGCCTTGTTTGCATCACCATCACCGGAGATTGCAATTGCGGCAGCAAACACTCCCGGATTTTCGGCAACCAAAGCATACGTTCCGTAACCACCCATCGATAATCCTGCAACGTACATTTTATCTTCATTCACTGGATAGAATGCAGTAAGCATAAGGATGAAGTCGTTCAGTGTTTTCATCACCTTTTCATCAAACCAATAGTTGGATACCGGGCACTGCGGGAAAATTACGATAGCCGGATATTTATTCCTGATACTATCGGCCTGGAAAAGCGAAGCACCCCAGGTAAGCTGACTTTCATTGTCAGTACCTCTTTCGCCTATACCGTGCAAGAATAAAAGTAGCGGATACCTTTTTGTAGCATCATAGTTTTTGGGGAGTAAAATCCTGTAGGGCATGTCTGCGAATGTAGCATAATGGTAAAACGCAGAATCACCCTTTGCTACTGCAGAATCAATCCTTACCAATGTTGAATCAACGGTTGAGGCAGAGTCGGAAATGGAAGGAGGTATTTCTTCAGCAGTTTCTGTTTCAATTGCAAGGGCAGTGCTGTCAACACCAGAGGGCACCGGTAAAACCTGATCATGCTTATTACAAGCTGAAAGTGTCAGCACCATGATGTAAATCAATATCAGTAATTTCCGTTTCATACGAATGCTATCGTGTATTTCTCTCTGTCTTCTACATGTAACAGAAAAACTAATGTAAAAACTATGTTCCAACAGGTTTTTTTTCAGGAGAGATACTTTCAGTAACAAAAAAGGTGATAAACTCCGATAACTGTTGCTGGTTCAATTGATTGTAGTTTGACTTAGCGGCTTTACGATAGGGATGCCATGCGTGCTGATGCAACAACTATCCATCTTAATATAAACATAGTCGATCCTACTTATTGAGATCGAAATAGTTCACCTTCTTATTTTCTTACAACTTCTTTTCTTTTGGTCAACTTAACAAGTTTGTCATGTGTGCGGTTTACTTTCATTTCCTGCAATTGTCCTGTGATTAAAAAAGTCCTGTTGATATGGCCATCGTCCATTGCGTCAAATACAAAGATTATTTCATTGTCAACGATCAAGGCTAACTTTTTGGATTTAATAAGACTTGTGACTTGAAACAATTTCGAAGCAACATCTTTTGTGATGGTTACTTCAAAATAGAAGATGTTTTCTTCTGGTATTTCTCTTAGATTACTTACCGCTTGCAGTTCGTTAACTTCTACTATTGGCTGAGCAGTAACACAAACAAATGTTCTGTCTTCTGTTAATACCACCGGCCTTGCAGTGAGTCCGTTTTTTGTACAAGGGACGGTGAAATAAAATCCGTTGAAATAATCCTGGGCTGCTGATTGTTGGGTAAACAGCAGTATGAATACAAAAATGCTTAGGAAGAGAGCCAATGCAGATGTTCCGCTTTTCCTATTCATACACAATACAATTTATATTGAATAACATGCAGCAGTAGATCCGAGCGAAATCAATCAGGTGTGGTGTTCATGGATAGAACCAAGAATTTTAACACCTCAAATTCAATTAGCGATCTCCGCGGAAATGTAGCAAGTGCCGATCCTCACCCGCAAAGTCTCAAATCTAAGATCTCAATACTCGCACCTACTTTATCTACCTGAATATACTTAATTAAAATGAAAGTGACTGAATTGCAATTTTTCAAGCAAGAATGTACAAACATGCTCTCATCTGTTTCGCGATGTGCTGATTTGGTTTAGGGAACTTTAATTTGATTATTTTGAAGTACCAGAAGTGATGTATTCTTCTCTCTCCAGTGTATAAATGTTTGTTGTGGCACCTGGATGTTAAAGTCCAATGCTCCTAATATGATATCTTCATCGTTGTCTTCATCAAAATCTGCAGTCTCCATCACAATCCATCTGCCATTTGAAGCCAATGGGGTGGTAGAAGCTCGAAATTGCAAGTTATTGTTTTCGAAGTAGAGAAAACTTTGTTCAGGTTGTAAACTGAAATCCGGGAAGAAAGAGATTGCAGCAATGTCCAAGTCATTGTCATGATCAAAGTCGCGCACTACAAATTGGAAGGCACCATGCATCGGATGAAACCATGACTCACTGAATTTATCCTTCCCAACATTTAAGAATATTCTTAGGCCATGATAAGGTTTTAAGATGGTTGAGTAGTCGGAGTTATCACCATTTGAATACACAATGTCTTCATGTCCATCGCTGTTCATATCTGCTAAGTCGAAATAGCTTGAACCGTAAACGGGAGGGAAACGCAACAAGATCTTAGTACTGAATTTGAAATTGCCTTCATTGATATATGCAGTGATCTGCTCATCACCTTGTGTAATCAGGGCAACCAGATCAGGAAGTCCATCTGCATTTAAATCTCTGACAATAGTTTTTCTTGTGCCTGGCAAAAAATGAATTCTGTGCTTTGTAAAACCCGCGCTACCCTTGTCTTCATAAGCATCTAAGCTCCCACCAAAATTTCCAAAGGCTGATATTACATAATCATTATCACCATCTCGATCGAGATCAGCGAAGGTCGCATGCACAGGGCGTTTGATTGAATCAATCATCATTGTGAGAGAATCGTTGTTGGTATTCCATGCGCTTAAACGGCCTGCATCCTGCTCGTTTGGATCCATAATTCCCATCGTTAAAATTAGTGGCGTAGCTCGGGGACGCAAGATGATGTCTGATGCAGGACTTGGCGTAACAATAGAATCCGTCAGCGTAAATTTATTGTTCAACTGATACAGTTTAGAAAACCGATCTCCCACAAACAATTGCTTTCTCGCAGAATCAAACTTAACAAGCGTGATAAGGGGCACATGCTTAACGGGTAAACGCACTTCGCTTACATCAAACTGTTGAAGTGTATCTGGTGTGATTGGATTTTCAATAAGGAGTGAATCAGGTGCATTGTTTGAAAAATAGTTTACGATGGATTGCCAATCATCCTCGCTGATCATTGCGCGTTGAGGCAACAGCGGAGCTATTTTTGTAAGCTCTTCATCCGGTAAGCCCATCAGCGGATTGATATCCAGTCCCATTCTAAATTTCATTTGAGGCAGAACACTTTTAATCCAGGTACCTTTGTCGAGCAGAGATGGATCAGCAAAAACATGGCAGGTGCTACAATACTGTTTCGCAAGCCGCTCCTCCTTTTCGTGGACTGACTCGCAGGAAAAGATGGATATACTGGAAATTATGAATAAAAAATATTTTATGTATTTCATTTTTACTAAGGCACCGACTTGATCAACTGTTAATTTATAAAAGTTTAGGTAAAACTATTGGTGACATTTACAATACCAGGAATGTGGTGAACAATGATATTTCTGCCGTTCAGAAAAAAATGCTGATATGCTTTACAATTCATATTTTGAAATCGTACTTTAAAAGTAAAACCTGCTTACTTTATTATCTTCGTTAAGTTTAAAATCACCATGATGAAAATCTCTGTCGGTATGTCTATGTTTTTTGTAATGCTTCTCATTACGACTTGCACCGATCAAAAGAAATCGACTCAAGCGGTTAAAGATATTACAGATTCTGTTAAATCAGATTTTGATTTTAAGTCTGACATTGATTTTTTGAAACAGTATACTGAAATTATTACACTACAAAGTGCGGATGGCAATAGTAAAGTAGCGGTGTCTCCGGCTTTGCAGGGTAGGGTTATGACGAGTACTTCCAAGGGCGATAATGGTGCGAGTTATGGTTGGATCAACAGAAAGGCTTTTATAGAAGGTGATACTTCTGAACATATGAATGCTTTTGGTGGTGAAGATCGTTTCTGGCTAGGGCCGGAGGGAGGGCAATATTCTATTTATTTCGAAAAGGGTGAAGACTTTAACCTGGAGAACTGGAATGTTCCGCGCCTTATTGATCTTGAGCCTTTCGATGTTGCATCTGCTGCTGATACGGAGGCTGTTTTTACAAAAAATGGAACACTAGAAAATTATTCAGGTACTACATTTAATTTTTCAATAGCGCGGAAGGTTAAACTCCTCAATGAAAATGAATCATTGGAATTACTCGGAATAGAAACAATGGATGGAGTCTCACTGGTTGCATTTCAAACCATTAACACTTTGATCAATACGGGTAAAGTTGAATGGAAGAAAGAATCTGGATTATTATCAATATGGATACTTGGAATGTTCAATCCATCTGATAGTGCCCGTATTATTTTACCACACCAGGCTGATGCTGCCAGACTTGGCTCATTTGTCAATGATGTTTATTTTGGTGAAGTACCGGATGATCGTTTAAGCATAAAGAACAACGCAGTTTTTTTCAGCGCTGATGGAAAGTATAGAAGTAAGATCGGACTTAAAAGCAAAGACGCGAAGGAATGGCTTGGTAGCTACGATGTACAAAATCAAATACTCACACTGGTACATTATACAAAACCCGCAAATGCCCGCGAGTATGTTAATTCACTTTGGGAGATTCAAAAAGAACCTTATGATGGAGATGCGGTAAATGCTTATAATGACGGACCTCCAGCTCCAGGGGCTAAGCCACTTGGGCCATTTTATGAACTGGAAACGTCGTCACCCGCTGCAGCACTAAAGCCGGGTGCAAGCATTACCCATACCCATACAACTTTTCATATCTCAGGCGATAAAGTTGGTGATGTTATGATGAAAGTTTTGGGTGTGTCAAGTGATGAAGTGATCACAGCCTTTCAATAAATTATTCTAATGTAATCATCTTTAAGCATACGGGTGAAGGCACCTTTAACTGGCTTTCAATTGGCTTTAGTTTTCCTTCTTCAGCATTCCAATAAAACGAAACTACATTGTCAGTTTCTTGGTGTGCTACAAATACAAATTCATTATTAGGATCAATCATAAAATTTCTTGGAACTTTGCCAAACGAACTTTCTTTGCTTTTAAAAGTCAAGCTTCCATTTTTTTCTATAGAGAATATTGTTAATGAATTATCACCTCTGTTGGAAATCAACAGGTGTTTGCCTGAGGGATCTATATGAATATCGGCACTCGTATTTCCTGTTTTATTTTCGTCAGGTAGTGTTGCAATTTTGTCGTGCAAGATTTTTAATTCACCAGTTTTGCTGTTGTATGAGAAAGTGCAAATTGTCGATGAAAGCTCTTCAACGAGGTACGCAAACTTTCCTTTCTTATCAAATGTAAAGTGGCGAGGCCCAGAGCCCGGACTTACTTTTACAAAGGGTACCTTTGCGGGAGTTAGCCTTCCTATAGCAAGATCAATCGAATAAGAATATATCATGTCAGTGCCCAGGTCAGTGACAATTACAAAACGATTATCGGGAGAAAGTGTTGCTGCATGTGTGTGCGGTCTGTCTTGTCTTTCTTTATGGATACCGCTTCCTTTAAAAACAATTGAGTCAGAAGGTGGCAGTATGGATCCGTCAGGAGAGATTGGGAAGACAACTAAGGTTCCGCCGAGGTAATGAGATACAAATATTAGTTTACCAGTTTGATCAATACTAACATGGCAGGGACTGTTTCCATAAGAAGAGATTTCGTTTACTAGCGTTAGCTGCCCTGAAGAACCATCGATAGCGTAAGCACTTACAGATCCGAATTTTTTAAAATCTGGTACAGGCCCTCTGTTTACGGTATATAAAAATTTTCCTGAAGGATGGATCTCAAGAAACGTAGGACTCTCTAAGGTTTTTACTGCTTGCACAGGTTTGAAGGTTCCTTTGGCTCGCTCAAACTCGTAGGAATAAATACCTTCGCTTCCCCTTACGGAATACGTTCCTACATACAGTATTTCTTTTGATACCTGGGCAAAAGCTGAAAAATATGAAGAAATAATTAAGATAAGGGTCAGAGACTTTTTCATTTTCTTTTTTTCTAAAAGATAGAGTTTTACAGCAATAAGCCTTCTAAAGATTCTTTTATAATTAGAAGTAGTGTGTGCGCGACTACAGGTATAAAGAAAGGGCAATGATAAGATTGGATATGCATGTTCGCACGATCAAGCAGCGGTCTTGTTTATGGGAGCACGAAGGATTTCCAGCACGAAGCTAGGACGAAGCTCACACGAAGCTAGGACGAAGGATAGTTGAAGATTAAAGAAGGGTAATTTGGGCATTATATTGTTCTATATTAAGCGACATTTTCCAAACAAGGTAAAGCCGCTTTACAGCCTTCGTTATCGCTTGAATTTACCGTTTAACTAAGAAAATATTGTTTTTCTTCGGGTATTGAGATTATTTAAGGTAATTATGTGTTAGGCAATAAATCTACTGCTATGATTAACTCGATATTATTATTCTTAGGTGGTGTAGGCATGCAGGAAATCCTCCTCATCGGTGTGTTTGTACTGATCTTCTTTGGCGCGAAAAAGATTCCTGAATTTATGAAAGGTCTCGGAAAAGGGATTAACGAATTCAAGCAAGGTATTTCTGATGTTAAAAAGGATATTGAAAACACGCCTCCAGACACAGTAAAAACAGAAAACGAAACGAAGCGCACTATCTAAGACAGTAGCAGGCTTCCGTTCAAGAAAGCATATTTAACTTAATTGTTGAGTATGCTTTCTTGCGTTTAGACCTACCGTAATCACATGATATTGTTGCCTGGCATCATTTTAAATGACTTGTTTAAACTGTTGAATCATGGAACCAAGGGTGCAGATTATTAAAGACAATACCGCAAGAGTTCACTCCCATCCGCAAGACATGAAGTGGATAGAAGGCTTTGCGAAAATGATGGATTCTAAGTTTTTGATTCCTGGAACAAAGATCCGATTTGGAATCGATCCTATTTTAAGCCTATTTCCTGTTTTTGGTGATTTGCTGACGTACATCATTTCTGGTGCTTTGATATATACCATGCATACCCAGGGAGCAAGCAGAAAAGTTGTCATTAAAATGATTCTTAATTCAACGCTTGATACTGTCATTGGCGTCATCCCAATAGTGGGGACTGTGTTCGATATTTTCTATCGTTCAAATGATAGAAACGTTAAGTTATTGAAGGAGCATTATTTTGAGGGTAAGCATCAAGGCTCGGGAAGTGGTTTGCTGGCAGTAATCATCATTGCAGCAGTGCTTATTGTAGCAGCAGCTTTCTATGGAATGTGGAAACTGTTGGAGGCCATTTTTTGATTGGCTTCCGTTCTTTCAGTTTTCAAGTATATAATCTTTATCCGTTGGTTCTTACTTCTTTCGGCAGCTGTATTATTTGCGCTGACGGTCGCTACTGCTTTTGCCTGAAAATTATCTTTTCCATTCATACATATCGTCGTAACCTACCGGCCATTACACTAATCTTAATTTAATTATAAAATAGTTACAAGCGATCAATTCCAACTTCTCTTCGAGTTTCTTAAAAGATAAACAACATAGATCGATGTAATAAGTGCGTAAGTTTTATGTCGATACTAAATTTTTATTAGATACTATTCTTCTACTTTAGCAAAGCCCATCCGAAAAGTTGACACGTGTCAGCTTATTTTGATTCTAGTGAAATTAAAGATGATGTTGTTAGGAACATCGTTGTGTACTTAGTTGTTTGTTGAACGATGTTTAAATTTTACTTAAACAAAAGGATTCTTTTGGGGTTTGTTATTGCATTAGCAATTCTTGCAGGATTAGCATTTTACTCGTATCGGAATACAAGGAACTTGATTTCAAGCAGCCAGTGGGTTGCACATACACATGCAGTTCTGTTTAAATCTGAACAGGTCTTAGCCGTTGCAGAAAACATTGCCCTAGGCCAAAGTGGATACACGCTTACCGGGAAGAAGGAGTTTTTAGAAATTTACAATAAGAATAGAAATGAAGTTAAAACTCGTTTGTCGAATCTTTTTGAAGCGACCAAAGATAACAACGCTCAGCAGTCGAGATTAAAAAAGATTGAAGACGAAATTTCAAAACTCTTGGCTTTTTCTGCTTCAGCCGTAGAAGCACGTGAAAAAAGTTTTGCAGGCGCACAAGATCTAAATGCTAGCCTTCAAGGAAAAAAAATACTGGATAGCATCAGGGAAAGAATAAGCGAATTTCAGCAGGAAGAAAACGTTTTACTTCAGAACAGGATGAAAGAAACTGAAGAGCAAATACGAAAGTATAATACGAGTTTCGAAGGTCTGCTACTAGTAACCGGGTTAGTATTGATTACGTTGTTTTATGCAATTAATGCGAACCTCAAAGCTCGTATTGAAACTGAAAATGACCTTAAACGCGTTTCTTCTGATATCCAAGATCTTTACGAAAACGCTCCTTGTGGATACCACTCGATTGATGCTAACAAAAATTTTGTTGACATTAACAGTACACTTCTGCGATGGCTTGGATATCAGCAAAAAGAAGAGGTTTTAGGTAGATTAAAATTTTCGGATATCGTTTCGGAAGATAGTTTGGAAAACTTTAATACGATTTTTTCCAATTATCTTAAACAAGGATATGCTCATGATGTTGAATTCAATTTAAAACGGAGGGACGGCTCGGTGTTTCCCGTAGTTCTTAGTTCACTGGCTATTTTTGATGACAAAGGTAATTTTGTCAAAAGCAGAACCAGTACTTTCGATAATACCGCGAGAAAGCTTGCCGAAACAAAAATCAAAAGTCTTAATGACGAGCTTGAGGCTTTTACATATTCGGTTTCTCATGATCTGCGTGCACCGCTTCGTTCTATCGATGGATATGCAAGGATTTTACAGGAAGATTATAACGAGAAAATTGATAATGAAGGCCGAAGAGTTATCAATGTAATTATTAGTAATGCGAAGCGTATGGGTCAGCTTATTGATGACCTTCTGGATTTTTCAAGAGTAGGAAGAAAAGAAATTTCACGTGCTAATATTGACATGACTGCATTCGTTAAGAGTATAGTGAACGAATTAATCGAACAGGAGCAACGTGAAGAAGTTGAAGTGATTATCCATCCGCTCATTACATCATGTGTTGATGTTGATATGATTCGTCAGGTTTGGTTGAATCTTATTTCCAATGCTTTAAAGTATACTGGTAAGACAAAGAATGCACGCATAGAGATCAAATCGTGGGAAGAGAATGAAGCCGTTTGTTATTCAATCTCTGACAATGGTGTGGGCTTCGAAATGCAGTATGTCGATAAATTGTTTGGAGTCTTCCAGCGTTTACATAGAATGCAGGACTTTAGCGGTACCGGCGTGGGACTTGCTATTGTTAAAAGAATTATTTCACGTCATCAGGGGGATGTGTGGGCAGAAGGAAAATTAAATGAAGGAGCAACATTTTACTTTAGAATACCTCAGCATGAAGGACAACAATAATAATGCGGTTGAAATATTACTGATTGAAGATAATCCGGATGATGCCGGTTTAACCATCCGGGCGCTTAAAAAATACAATCTCGCCAATCATCTCCTTCACCTCCACGATGGGGAAGAAGCGCTTGATTTCATCTTTAGCGAGAAAGTGACAAGTCTCCCTAAAGTAATCCTGCTGGATTTAAAGATGCCAAAGGTAGATGGCATAGAAGTTTTACGAAAGATTAAATCAGACGAGCGAAAAAAAGTAATACCAGTAGTTGTTTTAACCTCATCAAAGGAAGAGCGCGATATTGTAGAGTCGTATAAGCTGGGGGTTAATGCATACATCGTCAAGCCGGTTGATTTTGATAAGTTCGTTAAAGCAATATCTGAAATAGGGTTTTTCTGGCTGCTGCTGAATCAGCCGCCAAAATAAAGTACAAACAATGGATAGCTCTATGGAGAGAGAATTGAAAATACTCATGCTTGAGGATCTTCAGGATGATGTTGGATTAATAGAACGAACATTGCATAAGCAAGGAATTGCATTTGTCTCAAAACGTGTCGACACACGTGATGAATTTATTGGTGCGCTGGATGAATTTGATCCTGATGTAATTCTCTCCGATCATGCCTTGCCTCAATTCAACTCTTTTGAAGCACTAAGTATTTGCAGAAAACAAAACCTGGAAGTTCCTTTCATATTGGTTACAGGAACGGTGTCCGAAGAATTTGCAGTGAGCTGCCTTAAGGAGGGTGCTGATGATTATGTATTGAAGTCAAACCTTGTTCGGTTGCCTTCAGCAATACAAAATGCATTGAAGCAACGTAATCACGAAACTAAAAGAAAGAAAGCCGAAAAAGCTTTGCGTAAACAAAACGAAGAACTTGTAAAAATAAATAGAGAGCTTGATAGTTTTGTTTATAGTGTTTCTCATAATCTGCGTGCGCCTCTCATGTCTGTGCTTGGACTTATTAATCTTGTACAAATTGAAAATAAAAAGAACGACCCTGGCATGAATGGGTATTTCGCTATGATGCAGCAAAGCATCCATAAGTTAGATGATACATTGAAAGAAATTCTTGATTACTCACGTAATGCGAGAAGTGAACTCAACATTGAAAAAGTAGATTTCAAAAGAATGGTGGAAGATAGCTTCGACCGGATGAAATACATGGAAGGTTCAGAGAGTATAGAGAAATCAATTTTTATTAAAGGAGCGGCTACTTTATATTCTGATTCCTATCGTCTTTCCGTCATCATCAATAACCTTGTCTCTAACGCCATTAAATACAGAGATCCAAAAAAGGAAAAAAATATCATTACAATAGAAAGTACAATTACAGACACAACACTTAATATCATATTCAGAGATAATGGTATTGGAATATCACAGGACTATATCAATAGGATATTCGATATGTTTTTTCGCGCTACTGATAGAAGCGAAGGTGCAGGCTTAGGATTGTACATTGTGAAAGAAACTGTTGAAAAACTTCATGGAGAGATTGAAGTCAATTCACGAATTGGTGAAGGTACCCTCTTTACTATTGCTATTCCAAATATGAAAATGCCTGATGAAAAACTAGACAGTGATGTAACACTTCAGGGAATAGAAAACTCGTAGACTTAACCCTGGCCTGCTTCAATAATTTCAATTTCTGTTCTGCGGTTAATTTCTCGTCCTTCTTGCTCATCGTCATTAGATACAAGAGGCCTTTCTGCACCAAAACCCTTTGCCGATAGCCGGGACGTAGCGATTCCTTTATCAATTAGATATTTTATTACGGCTTCCGCACGATGGAGCGAGAGAACCTGGTTGCTTGAAGCATTTCCTGTGTTATCGGTGTGGCCGTTGATTTGGACTTTCATGTAAGGATTAGCGATCAGGAGCTCACGTATTTTCTCCAACTCTGAAACTGATTCTGTTTTAAGGGCAGATTTTCCAGTATCAAAGAAAACGTTTTTCAATACTGACTTCGAGCCAACCTCTGCCTTCACCATCAAAATGTGTGTATCGATCTCTTGAAATTCAGCAAACTGAGGGAGATTAAAATTGATTGAATTAAACAAGTAGCCCGGGGCTTCAGTTGCAACTCCATAATTACCACCGTGAGGAATTACCAATTCAAAATCACCTGTTTCTCCTTTCGAACTTATTCTTGTGATAACTTTATTGGTTTCATTATCCACCAAAGTGATCGTTGCTGATAAAGCAATAGATGATTTTTCATCAATTACTTTTCCCTTAAGAACAGTCACGATGTTCATGTCCTTGTGAAGCGCAACAATGGGATCAACAAAATGCTCAACTTTTGCTACGGGTGGCGCTGCCTCAATAATCGGTTTTTCTTGCGCTATGATTGCTACCGGTAGTGCTACTTCATCTTTTACTTCTGTAATGACAGCTGTCTTTACTTCATCCTTAGGCTTCACTTCATCCTTAGGCTTCACTTCTTCCTTAGGCTTCACTTCTTCCTTAGGCTTCACTTCTTCCTTAGGTTTTTCTTCTACAACAACAGGTGCTGCTGCTACCACAATAACATCTTCTTTTTTTACTGGCTTAGGAGGGTCGACAAACTTTATCCGATACAAATCAGCGTTACCCAATCCATCTTCACGCATGGCCGAAAAATATCCAGTCTTCTTATCTTCTGTAATGGTAAAGAAGCCATCGTATTCAATTGAGTTAATGGGATAACCCATATTATGAGGCTTAGACCATTTACCATCTTTCAATTCGCTTTTAAAAATATCGTTACTGCCCATGGTAGGGTGGCCATCAGACGAGAAATACAACGTTACACCATCAGCATGTATAAAAGGAGAATCTTCATGAAAAGGAGTGTTGATGCTTGGCCCTAGATTAACTGCCTTACCCCAATCGCCTTTGGAGTCAAGCTCACTCATGTAAATGTCAAGTTCACCTTTGCCTCCCGGTCTGTTACTGGTGAAGTATAATTTTTTCCCATCGGCAGAAATGCACGCTGAAGTTTCCCAGAATAAAGGTGTATTAATGTTTTTGTTTAGCGGAACGGGTTTCGTCCATTCTTCATCTTCAAACTTTGACACATAGATATCTCCTGCGCCTTCTTCATAATAAAGAAATAATGTCTTGCCGTCGTGAGAAAGCGATGCAGCGGCATCGTTGTACTTTATATTGATGTTGTCACTGATCTTCAATGGTGGACCCCACGTATTGCCTCTTAGCTTTGCAATGTAGATATCTTCATAGTTCGTTCCGCTCTTGATTTTGTAATCATCGGTAGACCTGTTGGATGTGAAAATTAAAGTATTCCCATCAGCTGACAGGAGCGGAGAGTAATCGTGAAAACTTGAGTTTAATGTTGTCCCAAGATTTTCCAGAATGACGTGGGCAGGATGCCTGCTTAAGGAGTCGCCAACAACACATTCAGAAATTTTATGGTCAGCAATGTCAGAGAGTTTTCTATTCTTCCTTCTGAATTCGAGGTAGAAATCGCGCGCCTTTGCATATTGATGATCGTATTGGTATGCTAAACCTAAATGATATTCAATATCTAAATCTACTTCAGGGCGTATTTTGTAAGCTTTTTCTAAATAGGAGAGGGATTGGGATTTCTTCTCTCCGTGGAGGAGGCATACACCTACTTTAAAATTTGTGTCAGCATCGTCTGGGGCAAGGGCATACGCTTCCTGATAAGGTTTCAGCGCGTTTTCATAATCTTTTTTTGAGAATGCTTTATCTCCTTTTGCCAGTAAATCCTTTACGTTCTGGCAATAAACAGAATTGCTAAGGATAAGTAGAAACAATGTTAAAGTACACAGTTTCTTCATGAATGGGCGGTGATTAGGGATTTATAAAACGTAATTTAACACTATTCCCAAAGGATTTCAAGGCCGGTTTCATCTTGTAGAAATAAATAACAACTATAAGTGATCTAAATCCGCTTTTTTATGGATTTATTTTTCAAAATATCCAGGTCCTCTCACAATTCTTCCAGGTTTCATGCCTGTATGCGTACCGTTATCCAGTACTTGAACTCCGTTGACGAAAACATGAACCATTCCTTCAGCATACGCCTGAGGTTTTGCAAAGGTCGCCTTATCTTTAATTTTTGCAAAATCGAAAACAGCAATGTCTGCGTAAAAACCATTTTTAAGCTGGCCCCTGTTAGCAACTTTTAAATTCGTAGCCGGAAGAGAGGTTAACCTGCGAATAGCTTCTTCAAGCGGAACAAGTTTTTCATCTCTCGTGTATTTACCAAGCACTCTTGCAAATGTACCGAAAGCACGCGGATGATCGGCTAGAAGCGCTGAATCCTGCGTAAGACGATAAGACCCTGCATCAGATCCGAAACTTACATAAGGCAATTGGAAGATCTTTTTTACATTGTCTTCTGATTGTAAATAGTAAAGTGCTTCTATTCGTGATTTATCTTTTACAACGAGGTCAATAACTGTTTCGTCAGCATTTTTGCCGTGAATTTTTGAAGCCTCCAGCAAAGTTTTTCCTCTGTAGAGCTTGTTTAAGGAATCTAATCTAAAACCCATGAGCCTCACATTTTCCGGATCGGAATTTTTATAGGGAATCCCTTTCTCCATTTCATACAACACTTTTTTACGGATTTCTGGATTTCTCAATCGCTTACGCATTTCTTTGGCGCCTCCCTCCTGCAGCCACGTAGGCAGGCGCGATGTTAAACCGGTGCCACTTGCGGTATAAGGATACATGTTTGCCGTAATTTTTAATCCTGCATTTCGCGCACTATCGATTTTATGGATAACAGAATCTATTTTATTCCAGTTACGCGTGATGTTGATCTTTAAATGGTAAACTTCAGCCGGTACGTTTGCTTCTTTAGAAATTCGGATTGTTTCATCCAATGCTTTCAAAATAAAGTCTCCTTCACTTCTCATGTGTGTTATGTACATGCCCCCATAACTTGATACTACTTTTGATAAAGCAATCAACTCTTCGGTAGACGCATAATTAGCAGGGGCATAGATAAGAGAAGTACCAAGTCCCATGGCGCCTTCTTCCATAGCTTGCTTTACCAGAAATTTCATTTTCTCTAATTCTGCTGGCAGGGGAGGGCGGTTTGCATGTTCCATAACATGAATGCGAACCGTGGTTGCACCAACAAAAGATGCAACGTTAGGGCTAATACCTTTTTGTAAAATGTGATCAAAATATCCGCCCAGGGTAGTCCACAAACCTTCAGCAGTTTTTTTTGGGCTTCTCTTTACAGGTCCTGCTGACCAGCCTTCACCGAATACCTCAAGCGTTACGCCTTGTTTAATATCACTAACGGAGGATCCGTCTTTCAAGAAAATTCCATCTGCCCAACTCAACATGTTTATAAATCCAGGGGCTACCACCAGCCCTCTTGCATCAATTTCTTTTTTTCCTTTGGCATCTTTTAGATTTCCGATAGCAGCAATTGTATCGCTTGTGATAGCAACGTCTGCAACGCGAGGCGCAGAACCTGAGCCATCATATACAGTGCCATTGCGAATAATAATGTCGTATTCCTGGAGTGGTTTATGGTTACAGGCAATGATTATTAATAGGCCGATTGAAAGAAATATGTTACGCATGAAAAATTGACAATACGAATGATAAAGAATGTTAGGGAACGGAAATAATATCTGGTATGATTTCAATGATTATTTAATAACTCTTCCAAGTTTAAGGAAGACAGGAAAAGTAACTGTTTTTATTTCATTGTCGTTCCAGACATCAGCAAGCGACAATAGAAAATCATTAACAGGATTAAAGCCATTGGTTTTAATAAATTTTTGAGTAGCAGACCACGAGACTAAGTATCCTCCAAATTGTTGTTTAGTCCATTGCACTTTGATTTGAAAATTTGGCGTGACAATCGGCGTAAAAGGAAAAGGAATATTGTTATATTCTTCTTCAACAAGTTTTCTCGCGTCATCCCAATAAGGTCCGACTTTCTCGTTGTAAAATTTTAAGAACAGGGAGTCAATGGAAGGGCTAACGGACAAGAGCGCATAACCCCACGCCGCGATTAGAGCATCGGGTTTTGCAATTCGTTTTACTTCGTTATAGAAAAGGTCTAATTGAAACCAGTGCAATGCCTGCCCAACTGTAATGAGATCAAAAAAGTTGTCCTCAAATGATGTTTGCTCCGCGCTACTGACACTATAAAAGATATTAGATGCTTGCACAGCATTTTCCAGTTGTTTCTGGCTTATATCTGTTGCGTAAACTTCTTTAAAAGAATTTGCGAGATGAGATGCTACCTGGCCATTTCCTGTTGCACAATCCCATGCTCTCGATCTTTGGTGTGTAAATTGAAAAATAAAATCATAAAGATCGGGAGGATAGGTTGGTCTAAATGTAGCGTACACCTTTGAATGTCCTGAAAAATAATCCTTGGTGCTCATGTTTAGGCTTTACGATCGTCTGGACTAAAATGACCTGCATCAAAAAGTTGCAGGACATTACGAGTACTTTATTGCTTTTTTATAATGAGTGCAAGTTCATTCAACTGCTCTTGCGAAATAGTCGAAGGTGAATCGATCATGACATCACGCCCTGCGTTGTTTTTAGGGAACGCAATAAAATCGCGAATAGAATCTGCACCGCCAAAGATTGAACACAACCTATCAAAACCAAATGCAATGCCGCCATGTGGAGGAGCACCGAATTCAAAGGCCTCCATCAAAAAACCGAACTGCTTCTTCGCTTCTTCTTCAGAAAATCCAAGATGCGTAAACATCATGGACTGTGTAGGACGATCGTGAATACGAATTGATCCGCCACCCACCTCTGTTCCGTTTATGACCATGTCGTAAGCGTTAGCTCTTACGCTTCCAGGGTCGGTATTTAGTAAAGCAATATCTTCTGGTTTTGGGGAAGTGAAAGGATGATGCATTGCATGATATCGCTTTGTTTCTTCGTTCCATTCCAGCAATGGAAAATCTAAAACCCATAGTGCTGAAAACTTAGTTTTATCTCTAAACCCTAACTTATCGCCCATGAGCAAACGAAGTTCGTTCAACTGTTTGCGAGAAGCATTTATCTCACCAGAAAGGATGAGCATTAAATCACCAGGCTCTGCGTTGAATTTATTTGCCCAGGTTTTTAAATCATCGGGGGAATAGAATTTGTCAACTGAAGATTTTAAAGTCCCATCCGTCCTATACTGCAGATAAACTAATCCTTTCGCACCTACTTGTGGACGCTTTACGTATTCTGTTAGTTCATCGATTTGCTTACGTGTATATTCAGAACAACCCTTCGCGTTGATACCGACCACCAGTTCTGCACTTTCAAATACTGGGAAATTTTTTCCTTTGGTTAACTCTGTGATCTCCACGAATTTCATATCGAAACGCGTGTCAGGTTTATCAGAGCCATAGAGCTTCATGGCTTCATCATACTTCATTCTTGGAACGGAAGGAACATCAATTCCTTTTACAGTTTTGAATAAATGACGAATAAGACCTTCAAAAGTATTGAGAATATCTTCCTGGCTCACGAAAGCCATCTCGCAGTCAATCTGTGTAAACTCAGGCTGACGATCTGCACGTAAATCTTCATCTCTAAAACATTTTACAATCTGGTAATACCGGTCGAAGCCTGATACCATCAGCAACTGCTTAAACGTTTGTGGAGATTGTGGCAATGCATAAAATTCTCCGTTATTCATACGAGAAGGAACAACAAAGTCCCTTGCGCCTTCAGGTGTTGATTTGATGAGTACGGGTGTCTCAACTTCAATGAAGTTTTGTCCGTCAAGATATGTTCTGGTTTGCTGCGCCATTTTATGACGAAGCTGCAGACTTTCTCGCACAGGATTTCTTCTCAAGTCAAGATAACGGTATTTCATTCTCAGTTCATCTCCACCATCTGTTTCATCTTCTATGGTGAAAGGTGGAAGCTTCGCTGCATTTAAGATTGTGATCTTAGAAACTTTAATCTCAATTTCTCCTGTAGCAATCTTATCGTTTTTAGAAAGACGTTCAACTACCGTCCCTTCAACCTGAATAACAAATTCTCGTCCAAGCTGGCGCGCAGCATTGAGGACAGCAGCATCAGTCTTTCCTTCTTCAAAAATTAACTGTGTTATTCCATAGCGGTCACGTAGATCAACCCAAAGTACACTACCTTTATCTCTTAAGCGTTGAACCCAGCCACAAAGTGTTGTTTGTTTGTTGACATCAGAAATTCTTAGTTCACCGCAAGTATGAGTCCTTAACATATCAGAATTATTATTTTTGCACTGCTGAAAGTAAGCTGGCGCTGATTTGATTGCCTTAAAAGGCCTTTAAAAATAAACCAACTGCTCCGGCAGACAAAACATCTGCCGACAGGCAGGCGCGAAGTTAATAATACTTTGCTGTTGACGTTATATGTGTAAATAAATTGTGCAATGACTATTCGTCTTTTTCTTTTGATTTCAGTCTGTTTTTTTGCTTTTGACCAGCCTAAACTAATTAAGACCAAGGTTACTCCCGATATTACTGTATCCATACCCAAAGGTTGGCATCCCATGGATGTCATGGATTTTACACAGCGATATCCTTCTGTCAGAGCGCCTCTAGCTGCTTACACCAATGATGACAGACTCGCTGACTTCAGTGTAAACATTTCCGCTACGCAATGGCCCGATGCAAATGTTGATATTGCTCAAGGGTTCTTTAAATCAAGTGTCATGAATATGTTTGATCGTGTAGAGATGATCAGTGAAGGAACACGGGAAGTACACGGCAAAAAATATATATACTTTGAGTTTGAATCTCGTGTAAATGGCAACAAGGCACAAGAAGGTTTGAGGGACGCAGTTTTAAATTATACTTATCTGCAATACTTAATCGAGCCGAAGAGAACATTAGTATTTTCATTCAGCTGCCCTAAACGTGAACGTGAACAATGGCAAGCTACTGCACAAGCCATGATGAAGTCAATCAAGATGAATTAGTTTAGGCTTCTCATTAATATAATGATGGAATTATTTTCGGATGAGTACTTTATGCGCGAAGCCTTAAAAGAGGCACAAAAAGCATTTGAAATAAATGAGGTGCCAGTAGGCGTTGTTATCGTTTGTAAGAACAGGATTATTGCAAGGGCGCATAATCAAACCGAAAAACTTACAGATGCTACCGCCCATGCCGAAATGTTGGCCATCACTGCTGCGGAGAATTATTTGGGATCGAAATATTTAAGTGAGTGTAGCTTATACGTAACATTAGAGCCTTGTGTTATGTGTGCTGGAGCATTGCATTGGGTGCAACTTCAAAAACTAGTTTTTGGTGCGTCTGATATCCAAAGAGGATATTCACTGGTTGGCACACCTCTTTTACATCCTAAAACAGAAGTTTTAAAAGGAGTGAAAGCGTCTGAAGCGAAACATTTGATCGATGAGTTTTTTAAAAAACTTAGAGATTAGGCTTAAAAACAGCCGAAAATCATCAAAAATGATAATCTTTTAGAATTTTCTGGTGCAACTTACAGTTGTATATTTGGCACTCTTGAAACATTGTTCAACCCATAAATAAAAGTATAAGTATGGCATTTACACTTCCTGCACTTCCTTACGCATCAAACGCACTTGAGCCCCACATCGATGCAAGAACTATGGAGATTCACCATGGTAAACATCATAATGCATATGTTACAAATCTTAACAACGCTGTAGCCGGTTCTGATGCTGAAAAATTGAGCATCGAAGAAATATGCAAGAATATTTCAAAGTACCCTGCTGCTGTTCGTAATAATGGTGGTGGTCATTACAACCACAGTTTTTTCTGGACTATTCTTGGTCCTAACACAGGAGGAGCACCATCTGGTCCTCTAGCAGATGCCATCAATTCTACATTTGGAAACTTTGACGAATTTAAAACCAAATTTGCTGCTGCTGCCACTGGCCGTTTTGGTTCAGGATGGGCCTGGTTGATAGTAGATGCTTCAGGTAACCTTCAAATTACTTCAACTGCTAATCAGGATAATCCTATAATGGATATTGCTGAAGCAAAAGGAACTCCGGTTCTTGGGCTTGACGTTTGGGAACATGCTTACTATTTAAACTATCAAAACAGAAGACCTGATTATATCACCGCTTTCTGGAATGTTGTGAATTGGAATGAAGTGACGAAGAGATTTTCAGCAGTGAGTAAATAATATTTTTAGTATCGATTTTTAAAGGGCTTCCGTTTGGAGGCCTTTTTATTTTTGCTTCCTGAATAAATAAGCGAGCCCTACGCGAATAGAGAAGTTTCCTTCAAAGTAAAAATCAGCTATAGATTCTATTCGCCATGTTTCACTGAACGGTTTTGCCCAACCACCACCAATGCATACGTCATCTTCACCAATTAATCCGCGAAGACGAATGAAAGCATCTGGCATTGGATACCAACGTGCTCCTATGACAGCACTTGTTTGATCTCTTGTCCATATTTCTACGCCTGCGGTTCCTGTAAATTCTTTTGTTACAAAATAGTTGAATTCAACACCAACCTGTGCTTTTTCGAATTGCCCATCATTATCTGATTTGATAAGATCAACTTGCGTTCCTACAATAAAATCTTTTGCCGATTGTGCGCAGGTAATAACAGGCATTAAAAAGATAATGGAAAGAATGATACTCTTCATCTGAAAGTTTGAGACACGAATATAATGCCAATGTTGTTGGGTTGAAGTGTTGATGTGTTGAGGACTGGCTGTTAGTTTTAGTGTTAGAAGCATGAAGGATTAAGAGATATAGAGCACGCACGCGTTTTGTCAACTGCTATTTGCTCTTGTCAAATTTTTCCACTTCCTACTCACATTGCTAACATACTTTGCCTACTGCCTACTTATTACTATTCCGCTCTTCAATCATCTTTTGTATTGCCAGGTATTCATCTCTTAACTTTGCAGCTTCCATAAATTCAAGTTCTTTTGCTGCTTTTTCCATGGCTTTGCGGGTGCGTTCCGACATTTTTATCAGTTCATCTTTGCTTAGATAAGCAACTACCGGGTCAGCAGCAAGCGTTGTTTCTTCATTCTCAATATAATAACGTTGATTTTTGGAATTGGTACCTTTTGACTGACTCAAGACAGATCCCGTAGATCTAATAATGGTTTTAGGAGAGATGCCATGCTTCAAGTTATAATCTGCCTGAATTTGTCTTCTTCTGTTCGTTTCGTCTATTGCCTGTTTCATTGATTCAGTGATTGTATCTGCATACATGATCACTCTCCCATTAACATTTCGAGCAGCCCTTCCTATTGTCTGGACGAGAGATCTCTGGTTTCTGAGAAAGCCTTCTTTATCTGCATCAAGTATGGCAACAAGTGATACTTCAGGAAGATCTAAACCTTCACGAAGAAGGTTAACGCCAACAAGTACATCATAAACACCGAGTCTCAATTGTCGAAGTATTTCAACTCTTTCAAGTGTCTCTACTTCAGAATGTATATAACGGCATTTAACCCCAGCACGCTCCATAAACTTAGTAAGTTCTTCGGCCATGCGTTTGGTAAGTGTCGTAACAAGAACACGTTCTTTCTTTTTTACACGTTCATCAATTTCCTCTAAAAGATCATCAATCTGATTTCTGCTTGGACGAACATCTATTTCAGGATCGAGAAGTCCGGTGGGCCGAATGATTTGTTCAACAACAACACCTTCTGACTTACGCAGTTCATATTCTGCAGGCGTTGCGCTAACATAAATTGCTTGATTCACCATTGTCTCAAACTCGTTAAAGGTCAATGGCCTGTTATCCAACGCTGATGGTAGTCTGAATCCGAAGTCAACAAGGTTTACTTTTCTTGAACGGTCTCCTCCCCACATCGCTCTGATTTGTGGTATTGTAACATGGCTTTCATCGACAATGATAAGATAATCGTCAGGAAAATAATCGAGAAGACAAAATGGTCGTGCGCCTGGAGTTCTGCGGTCGAAGTAGCGCGAGTAATTTTCGATACCTGAGCAGTACCCTAACTCACGCATCATCTCAAGATCAAACTCAGTTCTTTCTTTTAAACGTTTTGCTTCCAAGTGTCTGATCTCCGACTCGAACATGGAAACTTGTGTTAACATGTCATGTTGGATTTCTTTCATCGCAACCTGAAGAGAATCTTTACCTGTAACAAAGAGGTTTGCAGGAAAGATAGTGACAACCTTTTCATCCGATATTTTTTTGCCACTCGTAGGATCAATTCTTTGAATGGATTCAATTTCATCGCCCCAGAAATATACTCTTATTGCATAATCAGCGTAAGCTAAAAACACATCTACCGTATCGCCTTTTACGCGAAATGTGCCACGTTTAAATTCTGCTTCTGTTCGGTTATAAAGAATATCAACCAACGCAAAGAGTAAACGGTTACGTGCGATTACTTCGCCAACTTTTAGTTTGATTACATTTTTACCAAACTCATCAGGGTTACCGATACCATAAATGCAAGACACCGAAGCCACTACCAATACATCCCTTCGTCCTGTCAACAAAGATGATGTTGCGCTTAATCTTAGTTTCTCTATTTCATCATTAATGGAGAGATCTTTTTCTATGTAAAGATTAGAGGAAGGAATGAATGCTTCGGGCTGATAATAATCGTAGTATGAAATAAAGTATTCAACCGCATTATTGGGAAAGAAATTTTTGAACTCGCCATAGAGCTGTGCTGCTAGTGTCTTATTGTGACTCAGTACGAGTGTAGGCTTGTTGCATTGCGCTACTACATTGGCAATGGTAAAAGTTTTTCCAGAACCCGTTACACCCAATAAAGTCTGATGTGGTTCTCCTACCTCAATCCCCTTTAAAAGTTGCTTGATTGCCTGCGGCTGATCTCCAGTCGGTATATAATCACTTACTAAATTAAATTCCATAATAACATTGTTTAACGCAATGACTTGATCTTGCAAATCAAGAGCACATAGCTGACAACAGTATGTCAACAAGAATAGTTAGCAATGAATTTAAATAAAAAAATGAAAAGAAGTCCTAATGGTGTTAGCTCAGCAGACTGATCAATTGTTCCAGATGTGCCAAGATTTTTCTGCCTGAACGTGAAGCATCTCAAGACCATTTTTAATTACAGCACCGCGCATTTCAGCCTTTTGCAAAAAGAGTGTTCGTGCAGGATTGTAAATTAAATCATAAACATAATGGTCAGAACTAATCAACTCATAATCAATTGGCGGCATGTTATCCATATTCGGGTGCATACCCAACGGAGTTGTATTGATAAGCAGATGTGAATCAGTAAGAAATGCAGGTTTCTTTTGAATATCATCGTAAGTAAAATCGCCTTTAGATCCTTCTCTTGAAACGATTTTAAATTCTATCTTCAATTTTTTCAGGGCCTCTTGTACCGACTTTGAAGAACCGCCAGAGCCAAGTACCAATGCTTTAACCTTTCTATCTTTTGGGAGCCATTTCTCAAGCGTCTCAAAAAAAGCATCTGCATCGGTGTTAAAGCCTTTGCGCTTTCCATCTTTAAACTTGATGACATTTACAGCGCCAATTCTTTTTGCAACCGGATCAACCTCGTCCAGAAACTGCATTACCTGTTCTTTGTACGGAAGGGTTACATTAAGGCCTGTGAGACCTTTCGTATCTTTTATAAGGCCCTCTATTTCTTTAATATTATTGAGTGGAAAAAGTTCGTAGTGATAATCACGTAAACCTTCTCTAAAAAATTTCTCATCAAAGTATGCTTTCGAAAATGAATGACTAACCGTTTGCCCGATCAATCCGTAAACTCTTTCCATGATTACATTTTTGTTTTAAGTCCTGCGGCAATCTTTTCTATTAAAACCACTAAAAAAACACCAAGCGCCATCATTAAAATGGCTTGGAAAACCTGAGGATTTTTTCCGGTAACGGCTATGTAATTCCAAGGTAAAATGCTGACATCATAAGCTGGGATCTGATCGCCTTTTCGATTTGTCACATATTCAAAAACTTGTCGCCAGGGCCAAAGTTTATTTAAGGCGCCTAGCATCAGGCCAGCGAGTAAAGCTATGGTCGTGCTATAATGATCAGCAAATATCCTTGCTATAAATCTTGAGGCTAGCCATAACCCTGCTAAAGCTCCTAATACAAAAAAAACTATTACAGCCAGATTCAGGGTGCTAAAGCTAATGACTATAAGTTGATATTTCCCAATTAAAAGCAGGATAAATGCGCTTGAAATTCCAGGGATCAAAAAGGTAAATCCACTTAAAAACCCGCTCAGCAATACAAAAAGGTAATTATTGCTTGTATTTAAAGAAGGTACGATAGAAAAAAAATAGCTAATGGAAATCCCAATTGCTATATAGAAGAAAATTCTGGGTCTCCAATCGGTGACCTTTCTTAACAGAAGCACACCTGAAATGGCAATGATGGCAAATAGAAATGCCGTAACAGGAATGAAATATCGTTGGAGAAGAAGTGCAATGGCTGTCGTTAAAAAGAATAAACTTATAACGATTCCCGAAAGCACAGAAAGCAGGAAATTGCCATTGATCTTTGCCCAAAAAGCTTCAAATTTTTTATCTCTTAAAAGCTTAAAAGAAGCTGCGTTAATTGCGCTGATAGATTGAACCAATTCCTGGTACACTCCCAGAATCAATCCGATAGAACTCGCCGATACACCTTGTACTACTTCCGTGGCGCCCATCAACAAACCTTTTGCAAAGATCAATATATAATCTTTCGGTTTTCTCAATGCGCTGTGCTTAATCGACCTCGAAGGGAGGAGCCGAATTGTTTTTCTTTTTTTCTATACCTAGGAAATGAAGAAACGTATCTCCTCGTAAACCAAGTCGGATGGTTTCCAGTGGAATAACTTCTTCCGGACCAATATTTCCTAAGTTTACATTCGCGCCCAACAGTTTGATGAACCAGACCTGCTGTGCTTTTTGAGGAGCTTCCCAGATTATTTTTTCGAATGGAATCTTTGTAAGAATCTCCTGTACAAGACCTGACCTCACCTCGCCTGATGAACGGAACAAACCAACATTGCCTCCTTCGCGAGCTTCCCCAATTACTTTCCAGGCACCTGCGTCTAACTCTTTCTGCATCAAATCAATCCACATATAGGGTGGAATAATTTTGTCCGCATCTTTTGACCCTACTTCCGATAGTACTGTTACTTGTTCAGAAAGCTTTCGAATGTAGTCTAGTTTTTTATCGTGGTCCAGATCGATGGAGCCGTCAGAGACTTCAGCAAAAGACATATCGTATTTGTCCAGAAGTCTTCTGTAGTCATCGAATTGATTTCGGATGATAAAGGCTTCGAATAAAGTGCCACCGAAGTAAACGGGAATACCGGCATCCTTAAAAACCTGCAGCTTGTCTGTGAGGCGTGGAGTAACGAAAGATGTAGCCCAACCAAGTTTTACGATATCAACGTAATCAGCACATGTACTAACAAAGTCTTCTGCCTGGCGAATGCTGTGACCTTTATCCATGGCCATAGTAAAACCGTATTGCCTGGGCTTTGCTGTTCGCTCAGGTAGCTTCGTGAGTTCGTAATTCATTAATGGTTTTCTTTTCTAAACTGCTCGATGATCTTATGCAGGGCTTTTTGAGTTTCGATCTTTGGAAAGAAATCATACAAGGCTGTGTGACCATCAAAGTCCAAAATTAAAGCATTTTCTAAATAATTAAAGGCTTCTTTGAATTTGCCTGCTTCAATAAGGTAAACAGTCATCCTATAAAACAACTCCGCATCGTCGGGAACCATTTCAAATCCTTGTAAAAGAATCTCATTGGCTTTACCAAAATCGCCCTGCTCATAGTAGATAAATGACCAATTCAGCCATATTTCCTTGTCATCAGGGTCTAGTTTACTGGCTTCCTCATATGCATCGAGGCTGGAAATTGTATTACCGATTTTAAATTCTGCATGCGCTACAGATTTCCAATATTCTGCATTCTCGGTGTGCAGTTTTAGTGCTTTGTTATAAAAATGGAGGGCTTGGTGCCATTTTTCAAGTTTTTCAAGGCAAGCTCCGGCGCCATACCAGGCCTCATCGTATAAATTATCAAGTTTAGAAGCTTTCTGGAAATATTTTAGTCCGAGTTCGTATTGCTCTAGACTTTCATAGGCTGCACCAATGCAGCAATAAACTTCAGGGCTAGGACCTTCAATCTCAACAGTTCTTTTGAAAGCATCGAGCGCCTTGGTGTATTGCAACAAATTCATATAGGTATTACCCATATTGAAAAATGCTGAGGCAAAAGTGTCATCAATCGTGATTGCGTAATCGTAAGCGCTTAATGCCTCCTGAAACTTTTCAAGCTTATTATATACAATGCCAAGGTTATACCATGCTGCTGCAGAGTAAGGATCTTCATCAATAAACTTCTGATAATAATCAACACTGCTTTCAAGTTGTCCTGTTACATCAAGGCAATAGGCAAGTTCATACAATGCGCCATCATGGTTAATATTTAATTCAACAGCACTTTTGTAAGCAGCAATTGCTCCTGCATAATCTTCCATGCTTTGCCTTGCAAGACCGATGTTATAATAGACCTCGTCCTTATCATCAGCAAGCAAAAGCGCCTGTTCGTAATTCTCAATGGCGTCCTGAAAATTTCCCTGTAATGAGTAGACTGATCCTTTCGTCAAATAGATTTCAGGATCGTTGGGTTGGAGTGCATGCGCCTGATCCAGCAATTCAAGTGCCTGGCTATATTCTTCCAGGTTAGTAAGAACCTGCGCTTTAACGGTAATCAATTCAATGGAAAAAGGATATTGACTGATTGCTTGATTCACTGCCTGTAGCGCGCGATTATATTTTCCGCGGAACATGTAGTAATCAATAATTTCCTCATAGCCATCTAAATCAAAAAATCCAGGTTTCTTTCTTCGAAGATGTTCTTCAAATCGTTTAATCAGTTCGTTTTCCTCTTCTCTTTTTCTGTATTCTCTCGACATTGATTGAAAGGTTTTTCTAAAATAGCTAAAATCCGGGGTAAAGCTAAATGGATAAACCTATTTTTTATTAAGATAATTCAAATAATAAGAGCAGCACCAGGAGAGCGTCTGGTCAATCGTTTGAAAGGAAAAATTCAATGTTTTAGAGATCTTTTCGCTGCTATAACTAAACTGTGTGCCCGCTAATCTTGCTGTTTCTTTTGTAATAAGTGGTTCAACACCTGCTAGTTTCGCCCGAATGCTTTCGGTAAAGGCTACAATTTTAAGAAGGCCAGGGTTTAATTTTATGGAAGGAGGTTTTTTATGAAGACGTTCTCCTATCATCGAAAAAAAATCGAAGAGGCTTACATTGCCGCCATTGAGGATAAACCTTTCATTTTCTACAGGTGAGTCAAGTAGTTTTAGTGTCGTGTCTACAACATCGCGCACATCAACATAATTAAGATGATTGTCGATATAGAATTTCCTTTCGTCCCACACATACTTGAAAAGCTGCGCACTACTTTTGTTCCAGTCCGCAGGAGCAAGTATAACAGAAGGGTTTACTGTAACTGTGCTTAATCCTTCTTCCTGTGCACGAAAGACTTCCAGCTCCCCATAATATTTTGATTTAGCATAAGTGCTGTTAAGAGGACTGTCGATCCACTTATTTTTTTCATCTAATAATTTCTGACCTTTTTGTCTCCCCAAGGCAGCCACGGAGCTGATATGAACAAAGCGTTTAACGCCGTTGGCTAAACATGCATTGACCACGTTTCTTGTTCCCAGCACATTTACATCCATGATCTTCCTTTCATAGAACGGATTGAAGGAAACCATTGCGGCTGCATGGATCACTTGTGTAACGCCTTGCAAAGCGTCTTCTAAAGCTACCGCATCCAATACATCTGCTATTCGCCAGGTTATGTTATTGTTTACGTCTTGCAATAACTTCGTGTCACTATCCTTTCGCCTGAGGGCAACAAAAGGACGTTGTGTCTCAATCAACTTTCGTACGATAAAACTTCCTAGTAAGCCATTGGCACCTGTTACAGCAATCATTGCAGCGTATTGTTCAACAAGGGTAAAGTTAGTGCTTTTTGAAAGTATTTATTTTTTTGTACCTCTTTTACAAGTTGCACGTGTTTCAAATGATGACAATCGCTGCCGAGCCAGTGAATCCATCCACGATCAATGAATTTGAAAGCCATTGCTTGCGATTCCTTGGCATAATAACCTGTTAAGGAGCTTATATTAATTTGAAACAACACGCCTCTGTTCAATAGGTCTTCTGCTTTCGCAAGATTCTCGTGTAGGTAAAGATATCTTTCCGGATGTGCGAGTATTAATTTATATCCTTTAGTTGACGCTAAAAAAATAAACTCTTTAAGGTTAAGGGGCTCATTTAAGAAATTCGTTTCGAATAAGAGATAACGTCCCTTGATGGTAAGTAAAGGCTCGTCCTTTTCTAGTAACTGAATTAATGATTCATCAAGATAGTATTCAGCAGCAGCATTGATCTTAATACTCATGCCCTCATGCTGAAGTACTCTCTTTAATTCATCAAGTTTATCGTTAATAGACGTTGCGTCATTTCTATAAAGATCTGACATGATGTGTGGTGTTGTGATTAATTCTGAATAACCAAGCGTTTGGAAATGCCGGATAATTTCAATCGACTCTTCAAAACTTTTAACACCATCATCTAATCCTGGAAGCAGGTGCGAATGTATATCCACCTTTAAAGGTGATATCACTTGATCTTGTTTTTTTTTAAACCAGGATAGCACTACGCTTTAAGAAGTGATTTTTTCTTTTTCTGAGGGTGTCCGTTCTCCTCATAATAACCATAGCCGTAAGTTTTACCTTGCGATGGAACAGCATTCAGCAACGTTGTGATGTTTGAAATTTTATTAATGCTGATAATGCGTTGAAGATTATTTACAAATTCTCGTTTCGAATAATTTGCGCGGAAGATATAAATACAGATGTCTGCCTTTCGCATAGCCATAATACCATCAGTGACTAGTCCAACTGGTGGAGTATCCAAAATAATATAATCGTAATGCTGCTTAAGAGAAGAGATTAGGTCTGTGAATTCCCCATTCAATAGCAGTTCAGAAGGATTTGGCGGCTGAGGGCCGGCTGGAATAAAATGAAAATTTTCAAGTCCTGTTTCTGAAACGCAGTCTATCCATTTGTGTTTCCGAATAAGAATAGTACTAATACCTTTTGAAGTATCGATACCGTTGGCAGGCAAATGATGTTTTTGCTTGCGCATATCAAGATCGATAAGAATAACTTTTTTCTTAGATAGTGCCAGTACGCCACCAAGGTTCATGGCAATAAATGATTTTCCTTCGCCGGACACGGTAGAGGATATCGTGATAACTTTCTGAGGAGTTGATACCTGGACAAAATCAAGGTTGGTTCGAATAGAGCGTATGGCTTCACTTACCATTGACTTAGGGAAGTCTAAAACATGAAGACCTTCGTTTACTTTATTCCTGGTGCTCGGGATTGTGCCTAATAATGGTGCAGAACTTCCTCTTTCAAGTTCATTAGCGGCAGTTATTTTATTGTTGATAAGATAAAGGATGCCGATGAAAAAGAAATTCACTACAAGACTCATCACAATTCCAATGCCCGCAATCATTAAACGATTCGGAGAAATAGGGGCAGCAGAAAGAGACGCAGGTGATAAGATTTTAAACTCAGGAATAGTGCCGGCTTGCGCGATTTCAAATTCTGATTTTGATTGCATGAGCGTTAAGTAGAATTGCTCATACAGTTTATAGAAGCGTTGGTTTTTACTGAACTCAGTGTGCTTATCGGGAAAATGAGCAAAGTCACTTTCTAGAGAGGTTTTACGTTGGTTTAATTCCTGTAGCCTTCTTTGCCATTCTCCTTTTAATTCCGCAAGTTGTTCAAGTGTTTTTTCTTTTAAAATCTCTATTTCTTTTTCTTTCTTTCTATAAGCGAAAGTGATTTCATTATAGGATAGCTTTAATTTCTCTTGCTCCATCTGAAGGTTGATGACTTGCTCTATACTCTTATTGAGTACATCAGGAAGTGCATTTCGGATAGCAACAGGTGTTGTAAAAGAATTTTTATTCAGAGCTTCAAACAGCCGATCGGATTCATTTATTCTTCGGGTAAGTTCATACCGTTGAGAGTCAACAAGATTAATAGCCTGGATAGTTTTAACGAGATCAGCATCAAGATTATTTGTCTTATTCTGAAGCGTAAAGGTCTCAAAATAATTTTCATAGTCTTCCATGCGGCTTTCTATGTGATGCAACTCGTTGGTAAGCCAGTCTATTTTTTGCGTATTCGCCAGGCTTTTTTGCTCGTTGCTATAGAGCAGATAGGTGCTGTCTATTTTGTTTAGTACAGCCTGAGCTTTAAAAGGATTATGGTCTTTAAAAGAGATTCTTAGCGTGTTCGCGTTATAGTTCAACGGTTCTGCCGTTAAGTTTTTTATAAGGTAATCAAGAAGAACCTCTTTGCTGTTGATAATGAAGTAATAACCGATCTCGTCACCGCGCTGAAAAAGTTTATTACGATCCAACACTAAACTTAAATCGCCAACTGTTACTTTTTGCCCATATTTTCCGCTGATCTCTTCACCTTTATTACCAATTTTCAGGATATAGGAATTAATATCTTGCTCCGTATAATAAATAGGCGTGTTGTAATACGAATGCTTTTCATTATAACTCCTGATAAATGCAGGCGTATTTCTAAACATTTCATCATTAAGAACGCGTCCCACACTGATGAAGCTCACTTCAAAGTTAGACTGATCGATGATGCGGTTAAGAAAGAGCCGTGATTGAATTATTTCAATTTCGCCAGCAAGAATATTAAGGTTCTGATCTTCAACTATAGTCTGAATGCCGAATTCAGATGCTTCCGTATTGATGTCAAGTTTGATTTCAGACTCTGACTCGTAAACATTTTTTGTGTAGCGAATAATGAGATAAGCTGCTGAATTTACAATTACAAAAATCAGTACAATCCACATCCAATTGTTTCGCAGTATAATACCGAGTTTACTGAAATCAATTGAATCTGTGCTTGAAGATCCGTTTTGTATTTTTTCTGAAAATTCCACTGCACTAGTTTAATCCAACAATAACAACAATAAGCGTTGATAAACTTGCGATGATAGCAAACACAGGTCCATAGTCACGTAACGCTTCGCTAAAGGGCCTGCGTATTGGTTCAACATAAATAATATCATTCGGTTGAACGATCATATTATTTTTCAAATAGCCATCAATGGTACTTAAATCAGCAAGGTAAATTGAGGAGTCACGTAAGATCCGAATGTTGCTCGCTTTTGAGTCATTGGGAAGACCTTTTGCAAGTGCAAGCACTTCTGCAAGTTTCATGTTCTCATTTGCAAGGGGAATAACCTGACCTCCTAAAGCACCTAATACAGTAACTCTTTTATTTGAATAACTAAGTTTTACGAAAGGCTGCTGATAGAACTTTGTATATTCCTGCTGCAACATTTCTTCTGCCTGACGGATGGAAAAACCATCAAGTTTTATCTTATCAATTAGCGGAAATTTTACTGATCCATCTTGGGTAATAAGATAAGAAGGACCCTCGACTTGTGCTACAGAAACACTCGCTTCAGTTGTTTCAGTATTGGGTTGAAGAATTCTCTCGCCACTATTCGTGTATACTTCTAGCTGTAAAAGATCATTTTTTTGAATAAGATAATTTCTATGAGCCTGGTCTATCTCCTTTGATAAAGGATAACCCTCCGGCACCTGGAACATGATATTCTGTTTGTAGGATCCACAACCATAGCAAATAACTGCTGATAAAAGGAGAAGCCTTAATCGTGTAAAGATTGCCAACAGTTGTAAAAGGTTAGATATTAATGTTGGGAAGTTACGGAATTCTTGAGCAACTCTGCGAAGGTTGGCAGTATAAGATCTTTTTCAGATACGATTGGGTTAGAGAACGGCCATTTCATCTTTAACTCTGGATCATTCCAAACAATCCCACCTTCGTGTTCCTTGTTATAAACATTGGTGCATTTATAGAGAAAAATAGTCTCCTCAAGAGCAGCAAAACCATGAGCAAAACCTTCTGGAACCATTAACATATTGTGTCTTTGGTCGTCCAGCTCGCAATAATAGGTTTGGCCAAACGTAGCTGAACCAGGCCTCATATCAACTGCTACATCAAGTACACGTCCTTTAATAACACTCACCAGTTTGCCTTGGGCATAAGGTGGCCGCTGAAAGTGCATACCCCGCACAACTCCTTTTTTTGAAAAGGACATATTTTCCTGTGGAAAATGAGATGGGACATTGTGTTTACGAAGTATATCTTCTTTAAAAAATTCGAAAAACCATCCACGGTCATCGGAAAAAACAGAGGGCACAATTTCTACCAGTCCCTCGAAGCCTGTTTCTATTATTTGCATTGAATTTACGAAGCTTTATTATACTGTTCTAAAGCCGCAAGATACTTGTTTATGACGACAGATTCATCGTATTCTGCTTCCATTTTTATTCGGCCGTTCTTTCCGAATTCATCAAGTTTTTCGTTCGTTAATTTTGACATCTGCCTCATCTTAAGCGCAAGGTCATCTGAGTCTTTTAACTTGCATAGTAAGCCGTTATAGTTGTCTACGACCACATGATTGCATCCTGGTACATCCGTTGCAATAATTGGTTTCGAAGAACTTGCCGCTTCTAGTAGTGTGCGTGGTGTTCCTTCCCGATATGAAGGTAAAACAATACAATCGGCTTGTTGAATAAAGTGACGTACATCATCTGTTGTGCCGAGGTATTCCACCATATCGGCATCAATCCATTTTTGGATAACTTCAGATTTGATGCCTCTTTTATGTTCCTCGTCTATTGCTCCTAAAATCTGAAACTTCGCATTGATGCCTTCAGATTGTAGTTGCTTTACAGCTTCTATATATTCAAAAATTCCTTTATCTGAAATAAGTCTTGAGATCAACAGAAAAGTAAATTTCTCGTTTCGCTTATATACCAACGGCTGGAATTTCTTTAGATCTATTCCAGAACCAGGAAGAAGATCAACAGCTTTTGCGCTAACCAATTTTTTGTCGATGAATAACTTTAAGTCGTCCGGATTCTGAAAAAACACTTTATTAGCGAATCGGAAGCTTACTTTGTACAGAAATATTGCTACAGCCGAAACAAGGTTGCTTTTCAGAAATACAGTGCCGAGTCCACAAACGTTGTTAATTACCGGAATCCTCAACAACGAGGCAGCTATTGTACCGTATACGTTGGGCTTGATAGTATAATGCAGTATAATGTCTGGCCTGATTTTCTTATAGATCAGCAGAAGCTCAAGAATTAAAGCAGAATCTTTAATAGGATTTGCACCTCTGCTATCCATCTTTACGATGTGATGGTGGCAACCGGCTTCTACAAGGTACTTTGTGTATTCATCTTTTGGTGCTATGGTATGAACCTCATATCCTAACGCCAACATATGGCGGACAAAGTTCATCCTGAAGTTAAAAATGTTCCAGGAGGTATTCAGGACGATAGCAACTTTCATGGGGGCTCGGTTTCTCTAATTCTCTCAAAGAGTTCGCCACTCTTCGACAAGTGGCGTAAATCAGCGATAGAATGCGGACTACAAGGTTTGGGTCTTCCAAATTTAATGAAAAGTATCCAGTTTTAGGAAACCTTGTCTCAATTTTAAACGTTAATACGATCTTTTTTAAAAAAGTAAATGGCTGACAACAACAATATTCAAAATACAGCGGTCCTCGTTGCGCTGGGAAGTCCTCGAGGAGCGCAGGAAACTACGGAACACCTGGATGAATTGGCATTTCTTGCTGAAACTGCCGGTATCCACACCATCCATCGGTTCATTCAGAATTTACCGCACCCCGACGCTCGCTTCTTTGTGGGCAAAGGAAAAATCGAGGAGATTAAACATTATCTCCATGCGCATGAGGTTAAAAATGTAATTTTTGATGAGGATTTAGGTCCTTCACAGCTTCGTAATCTAGAGCGGGAGTTAAACGATAAGGAGGGTGACGAGGAGAGACAAATTCGGATTTATGATAGAAGTTTATTAATCCTTGATATTTTTCTTTTCAGGGCACAAACTGCACAGGCCAGAACACAAGTTGAACTGGCGAGATATCAATACCTGCTTCCCCGGTTGACCAGAATGTGGACTCACTTAGAACGGCAGCGCGGTGGAACAGGAGCAAGGGGCGGTGCCGGTGAAAGGGAAATTGAGACGGATAGAAGAAATATCCGGTATCAGATTACATTACTAAAAGAGCGGTTGGAAAAGATTGAGCGCCAGCGGGAGACACAGCGTAAGTCAAGGAATAACATCGTTAGGGTTGCATTAGTAGGATATACTAATGTTGGCAAGTCCACTATCATGAATCTGCTTTCTAAAACAGAATTGCTTGCAGAAAATAAACTATTCGCAACAGTCGATTCAACAGTTAGAAAAGTGTCATTAGAGAATATACCTTTTTTACTTTCTGATACTGTTGGGTTTATTAGAAAACTTCCTCATCACTTGATAGAATCTTTTAAATCTACACTTGACGAAGTGCGTGAAGCAGACATACTGTTGCATGTTGTTGATGTCGCACATCCTTTCCATGCAAATCAGATTGAAGTAGTTACTAAAACATTAGCGGAAATTGGAGCTGCAGATATTCCAACCATCCTTGTTCTAAACAAAATAGATTTGTTCAGGCAACAGCATCCAGAGATTAATCTTGATGAGATGCTCGGGCTATACCGGGAGCAAGGATTCAATAAAATTGTTTACGTTTCTGCTACCGCTAAAGAAAATATCCAGGAGCTGAAACAGACTCTTTTTGAGGAGGTTAAAAAGAAACACCTGATGATCTATCCCAATTATCTGAATCATGATGGGCAAAACGTTGAATGGACGGAAGAAGAATCAATGGAAAGCTAATGCTGGTTTTTTAATTTCCATCAACTTTAGATACTATTGCAAAATAATTGATTGCGGTCCCGTAGTTCAATGGATAGAATAGGAGTTTCCTAAACTTTTGATGGAGGTTCGATTCCTCTCGGGACTACAACAAGACAATCCAAAGAAATCAAAACCGCTTAATTTGAAAGGATTAGCGGTTTTTGTTTTTTCAGCCTACCCATTTTTTTCATAAGTTAATTCCTTTAACACTATTCGAATCTATTTATGAGATCCAATGCTCCATCTAAAATGCTGATTGCATTAGCCTTTATCGCAATTTATTTTGTTTGGGGCACGACTTACCTGGCTGCCTTGTGGGGTCTTGAAGGCATGGAACCGTTCGTCCTTTCCTCGCTTCGTTATCTCCTTGCTGGCATTCTGCTACTGATATGGTGTTTGATGAGAAGATACTCATGGCCGGAATTGAGCATCCTGAAAGTCGCTGCCATTGCAGGTATAGTCATGCTAGTTGGTGGTTCTGGCCTTATGGTAGTTGCTGAGAAATATATTAGCTCTGGGCATGCGGCCGTTGTTATTGCAACTGAGCCACTCTTTTTTTTACTATTCGATCGTAAAAGATGGAAGGAGTATTTCTCCAATCCGTTTGTGATTTCTGGTTTGATTATTGGCTTTCTTGGAATCGCCTTGTTTTCCTATTTCACACCTGAACAAAAAGACATCGGATATCAGGGAGTGATTGGAACATTGATAACGTTAGGAGGATCAATACTGTGGGTTGTAGGAGCCCTCTATTATGAGCGTTCAAGTGAAGTAAAGAAGCATCCTCACATTCTTATGAGTTCCATTCAACTTTTAAGCGCAGGTATTTTTAGCGCCATATTAGCATTGGCTTTAGGGGAGTGGAATGAATTCCATATTGAGGAAGTTACAGCAAATGCATGGTTCGGTCTGCTGTTTCTTGTGATTATGGGCTCAATCATAGCATACATGTCATTTATGTGGCTGATGAAAGTTCAGCCTCCAGCAATAGTGAGCACACATACGTATGTCAATCCCATTGTTGCTGTTTTCGTAGGGTGGCTATTGGCAGATGAGCGGATTACATGGATACAATTTTTTTCTCTGCTTATTGTACTGGTTGGTGATTGCTGACACGGTTGAAAAGCCCTCGGCTATCAAGTTCTACATCTTAGGAAGTAAAGAAATTTACAGAAGTATGAAGAGGCTGTCCTTTTTAAGACAGCCTCTGAGTTGTTGAAAGTGAAGATTTCACTACACAACTTTCTCAAACGTGGTAGTATTACCAGGTTTATCGGTGACTACTACGACGATCTTGCTACCAGCCAAAGTTGTGTTTGCTTTCGTTGCTATGTAAGTATAATTTGCAGCGTCGGCTGCGTGGATGGCAACACCGCTTTCAGAAACTACTGAAGTAGGAAGCACGATAGAAACACGCACCTCTGCAACCTTAAACTCATCAAAAACCCTCAGCTTGATAAGATCTCCGATTTTCCCTTTGTAGGCAGAATAATCCATTGCATCTACTACTGGTGACTTCAGGTAGTCTTTGACGGCCAAAGAAAACGCATTCATAAAATCTACACCCGAGGATGCCGCTTTTTCTGCATATGCAGCTTTCGTTGCAGGGTCAGCCAGCACCGTTTTCGCGTAAGTCGATGCTCTTTTGAACCGCTCACGTTGAAGACGTTGCTTCTCCGATTGCCTACCGTTGTGATCAGGGTTGGAAGAAAACAGGATTGTTTTTCCCACAGTTCTGAACGACATAGTTCCAACTGTTCCGGTTGCTTTTTCAACCATTTTGTTCATCTTGAATTTAGCCATATGTGTATTTATTTGGTTACATGTGTTGGATATTATTTCGGCTTTGGGGATATGGCTTTTAGCCTTTTCCTTTAGCGTTAAGTCAAAGGTATAAGGCCGGTACGCAACCAGCTTGCGTACCAATTTTTTCTATGCTTTTTTAAAATATTTTTGGATAAGCCGCGGATGGGTGCGTCAGGTGTTTTTGAGCAAGAAATGCGTGCAGTAAAATCTGGGCGAGCAAGGTGTAACGTTTTAAATATAGGTGAGCAGATGGTTTGATCTTTAAGAAATTTGGTTAGGAGGCGGAGACCGACTTCGATAGCAGAATTTTATTCTCTTTTTGCTACATTCCTCCGCCCTTGCTAATCGCTGCCTTGCCTGTGCCTTGGTAAGGCCTTGCTGTGCCCTTACTCTTGACGAGAAAATCAGAAGGAAATTTGGTTAGAATTTCACAAGGTGATAAGGGGAAGTATCTGCCGGTTTGGGAATCTATGTTGTTGGAGGTATCAAGATACATAAGCATATCTTGAGCATGTTTGGTTGATAACCTAAAGAAGTTGCAGGGCCGACTCTTTTGAGCCACTATGCCGGTTTACCCTCTTTTTGAAGTCAATCAACACAACCAATTCGGTCGCTATTTATCAACTAGACGCGCCAGCAGTTATCCTGTCATAAAAGCATTCTATCTGTGCAATCGTCAGATTTGATGGTGAGGGCATAACTCTTTATAGTATAAGATCAAATTCAAACTTATGAAGATGTCAATCAAAATTTTTATAATGTCGCTTAGCTCGTTTATTGCTGTTAACGGCTTTGCCCAGGATAACAAAGAACGCGGCAATACAGATTATACGAACAATCGCACTAAAGGCAAGGCTAAGAACACTGACAATGCGGTAAACACCGACAGAAAAACTCCCGTAAAAATAATAGAATACATTCCAGGTAAATGGGCGATTGAACAAGTGTTGAGAGGACAGGAGGATGTTACTGCAACGGACACGCTAGCGCAAAATCAAACGTTGGAATTCGGGAGAGAGAACAGGTATCGAAGTTACTCTGGAGAGGAACAAATTGACAGCGGTATGTTTAGAATAAATGAGCAACAAGCTATTTTATACCTTGAAAGTGAATCAACGGACAAGCCGACCGAATGGAATATTTGGTTCGATCCTGAAGGTACGATGAAACTGAAGAGGCGTGAGGGCCAGGGAACTGCAGCAAACCTTAGCTATATCTACCGCAGAACTGGTGCCGCAACTTCTAAAAGATAAATTTTTAGTAAAGACCGACCAAAATCGGTCTTTACTTTCCATAGATCTCATTGAGTACTCCTGCTATTCGCACTCCTGCTTGCAATAAACGTTTTCTCACGATATGTAAATTCAGGTAAGAGTACTTGTATCCTAATTTGCCATTGCCAATTTCGTAAACTTGTTTTTCTAATTGCCGATTTTCATTCGCCCAATTTCTTACCGAAGATTTTTGCCAAAGACTTAGTTCGCCTTCAGATGGTTGATTCAAAGATTGACCAAGCTCTGTGTAGCTCAATTTTGTATCGTCAATCATTTCGCTATCCCATACTTTGTGAAGGTTACTATCAGATTTAAACCATTTTACCTTTACATCATTTCCACCTTGATCATCTCGTCCACCTACATGCAATGGCTGATGGATATCGCCAATCAAATGAATCAGAATTTTTATACGTTGTTCCTGCTCCGCCTCAGTAAGTTTTTTAGATTTTAATTCAGCAACAACTCTTTCAATAGTTTGAATAAGATCTCCCTTCGGATTCTTATTTGTTTGATCATAGGTTTTTCCGGAAGGTACTGTTACCCAGTGCCAGTCATTCATATAATCAAAGGTTGAATCAGATTTTACTTCATCCATCCAAGTGGTTGCCATAGCAAGGGATTGACCTTTTAATAAACGCTGTAATGCTTTGCGCGCTTTTTTGTTTAAGTACTTTTCCGCTATCCATCCGGTGGTGCGATGCCCCGTTGCTCCCCATCCATAGGAAGAAATACAATAGAAAATTAATACAACGAGTATCAGTAGTTTCTTCATAAGATAAATCTGGGCACAATATCCTTATTTTCCCGTTAAAGGTTAATTGTTAGCATATTAATTATAGATTATATTTCGCGATAGCTATGACAAAAATTGTAAAACTAACCGCCTTCCTTGTATCCAATCAAATAGATGTTAAAGGCGTTAAGGCTTTTTTGGATATTAAGCCATTAGCCGATTCATCTTTTGAACTTTTTTATGGATTCGGTGACGGTAAATATCAGCAGTTCTTCAACTATGGTGTTATTGTTTTTGCGGGATATAATGAGGACGAGATGAAGTGGGGAGCGAAAACAATTTTTGCTTATCAAAAAGATCCAATTAAAAATTGGTTGCGCGATGAATACATATTGCGAGTGGAAGAAGGCAGGGATACCGTGTTTGAATTTAATGAAGTCATTGTCGGCAAACTAGATGAAAAAGCAATCAGAAGTGCAATGCTCAATCTTGCCCAATCAGTTGCATTAGATTACTATCATTTTGTGAGCGAAAATTTACTAACAGAAGTAAAAGGTTTTGCAAATCAACTTGAGTTGACTGGAAAATTAAAAGTAAGCCGTAAGAACATGATGAAGTTTTTAGGGCGCGCACTGAATACTCAAAATGATATTGCTGAAAATATTTACATCTTCGATGCTCCTGATGTCACATGGGAAGATGAGTATCTAGACAAACTCCATCAAGGATTAATAAAACACTTCGATTTAAGAGTGCGATATTCTGAAATTGAATATACCCTTCGCATTATACAAAGTAATCTTACTGTCTTTAGGGAGATCATTCATCAAAGGGAAAGCAATCTGCTTGAGTATATTATTATCATCCTGATCCTTGTTGAAGTTTTTGACTTGTTGATTACTAAAATACTAAGCATCTGATGCGTAAAGAACTTGTCTTAGGTTTTGATATTCAGGCTCAGCCTGATGAAGTCACTTGCGGCCCGACTTGCTTGCATGCCTTGTATAATTATTATGGCGAAGGCATGCCTTTAAAAGATGTGATCAATGAAGTAAAGAAATTAAAAACAGGTGGCACGCTTGCAGTAATGCTGGGGAACCATGCACTTCAAAAGGGTTACAGTGCAACGATCTATACTTACAACTTAAATGTATTTGATCCGTCATGGTTCACACATTCTTCAAAAGAGGTCGTACAGTTTTTGAAAGATCAAATGGCCTTTAAAAGTAAAAGGAGAAAGTTGCAGGTTGCTTCTAAAGCGTACATTAAATTTTTAGAGGCTGGTGGAGAGATTCGATACGGTGAGCTTAATGAAGATCTCATTAAGAATTATATTTCGAAAGGTATCCCAATTTTAACCGGACTTAGTGCTACTTACTTATACAGTACACCGCGCGAAATACCGCAGTTTGATATCTATGATAGTATCAAAGGTGAACCTGCAGGTCATTTTGTCGTTATTACAGGCTATGATGAAGATAAAGGATGTGTACACATCACTGATCCGATGGAGCCGAATCCTTTAGGTAAAGGTCAGGTGTATAGCGTAAGTTTTCTTAGGCTTATCAATAGCATCATGTTAGGAATCGTAACGTATGATGCCAACCTTCTTATCATTGAACCTAAAAAGTAATTTTCGTTTGTTTAACGTCTCTATTGAATAGAGTAAAGGAATGCAGAAATTAATCATTGTTGAAAATCCTGATAAGTGGCAGTTTGATCTTGAAGATGTGGAGGTGATTACGCCTGCTAAATATATTTCAGGTGAGCTTTATCAGCAATCAAAAGGCCTTAAAGTAATTAACCTCTGTAAATCATATCAATACCAAAGTCTTGGTTATTATGTTTCAATGCTAGCAGAGGCAAGATCACATAAGGTTTTACCTGGCATTAGCACGATTCAGGACTTGCGCTTTCCTTCCATCCTTCGTGAAGACTCACAGGACTTTGATGAGTTGATACAAACTTCCTTTAAACATGAAAAACAGGATAGGGTGGAGTTTGACATTTACTTTGGAATTACGCAACATGAGCATCTTAATAAATTAGCAAAGCAGCTCTTTCAATATATACAGGCACCGTCACTGAGTGCAACGTTCTCGAAAAAAAGCAAGTGGGTTTTGCAGAGTATCAAACCACTTAGCTTAGGCGAAGTTCTAAAAGAAGACAGACCTTTGTTAAGAACAGCAGCTGAGAAATATCTGCAGCGTAAGCGCGATGTTAAGCCCGACAAGAAGAAATATGATTTGGCCATTCTTGTAGATCCGGATGATACCAATCCTCCTTCAGATGAAAAAGCAATTCAACGTTTCATCCGCGCGGGAGATCAGGCTGGCTTTAATGTTGAAGTGATTAATAAAAATGACTTTGGAGAATTGATTCAATACGATGCTTTATTTATTCGTGAAACAACGTTTGTAAATCATTACACTTTCAGGTTCGCAAAAAAAGCACAGTCGTTAGGGCTGGCTGTAATTGATGATCCCGAATCAATATTAAAATGTACCAACAAAGTCTATTTAAACGAGCTTCTTACAACCAATAAAATACTTACACCTAAATCGTTTGTAGTCAGTAAGGACAATCATAAAACGCTTCCCGGAAAGCTTAACTATCCATTTATTTTAAAGCAACCTGATGGCGCCTTCAGTAAGGGAGTATTTAAGATTAATAATGAAGAAGAATATCAGGAAATATGCGATGACATGTTTGGTAAATCGGAACTGTTAATTGCACAGGAATTTTTACCGACTCCGTTTGATTGGCGAATAGGTATTATTGACGGCCAGGTACTTTATGTTTGTAAGTATTATATGGCTGCAGAGCACTGGCAGATTGTGCATTGGGATAGCACGCAGAAGCAAGCACAGGATGGCGCTGTTGAATCAATTGCTGTAGATCAGGCACCATCGGGTCTGTTGAAAACTGCATTGAAGGCAACATCTTTAATTGGAAAAAGTCTTTATGGTGTTGATATGAAAGAAGTTGATGGTAAATTTTATGTAATCGAAGTCAATGATAATCCTAATATTGATGCGGGAATAGAAGATAAAATATTAAAAGATAAATTATATTCTATCATCATGGATGTGTTTTTAAATAAGATCAAATCCGATAAATAATGTCAAAACCCTTGCGCCTTCATCTGTTTCAAGGTTACGGAGTAGAACTTGAGTACATGATTGTTGATAAAGACACGCTCCAGGTTAAACCCATTACAGATGAATTAATCAAACATGAAATGGGCTCGTACGTTAGTGACTTTGAAAATGGAATCATTACGTGGTCGAATGAACTGGTGCTTCATGTAGTAGAATTGAAGTCAACAAATCCTGAAGCGAACCTCAATGGTTTAGACCATGCTTTTGCTGAGAACGTAAGAAGGATCAATGCTATTCTTTCAAGCTCGAATGCAATGCTCATGCCCACTGCGGCGCATCCTTTCATGGATCCTGCGAAGGAAACAAAGTTGTGGCCGCATGAGAATAACGAGGTCTATGATATTTATAATAAAATTTTTGATTGTCGTGGGCATGGTTGGGCTAATCTTCAAAGCACGCATTTAAATCTTCCGTTTTATGATGACGAAGAATTTGCAAAGCTTCATGCAGCTGTGCGGCTCATCTTGCCGATACTCCCAGCGCTTTGCGCGAGCTCACCAGTACTTGACGGAAAGTTTTCTGGTTGTCCAGATATCCGGCTTAAGTATTATAAAAAGAACCAATCTAAACTTCCATCCATAACAGGTAAAGTAATTCCTGAAGCGGTTTTCTCGAAGCGTAATTATCACAATGTTATTTACGATAAAATAAAAGCAGACATTGCTCCATATGATTCAGAGAATATCATGAATCCAGTTTGGGTAAATTCGCGTGGTGCTATTCCGAGGTTCGACAGAGGCTCGATCGAGATCAGGATCATGGATATTCAGGAATGCCCTTCGGCTGATCTTGCTATTGTATCATTGGTAATTGAAACGCTGAAGTGTCTGCTGGATGAGAAGTTCATTGATTTTGATTCACAGATGAAATGGAAAACAGAATCGCTTGTTAGTATTTTCGAAAACACCATTGATCATGCTCAAGATGCATTGATAGACAACGCAGCGTATCTTGAAATTTTCAATTACCCGGAAAAATCAGCAAAAGCTTCAGGACTTTGGCGGCACATTGTTAAGAGAATGACTCACAGTGGAAATACCATTCTTGAAAATTGGAAAAAGGAAATCGATGTTATTCTCGGCGAAGGTTGCTTGAGTAAAAGAATTATTACATCATTAAAAGACGACTACAGTCATGAGAATTTAAAGGTTGTGTATAAACAACTCGCTGATTGCTTGTCGCAAAACAAAATGTTTCTTTCTTAGTATTATCAAGATGTACGCATCGTTGTTGATCACTTGCGAGCATGCTGGTAACGAGGTGCCGGACGAGTATGCTGATTTTTTTATTGGGCAACAGGAAATTTTAATGTCACATCGAGGTTGGGATCCTGGTGCTTTTCATGTGGCTCAGTTTCTTGCGGAGAAACAGAATACTGTTTTATTCAGCCACCCAATTACAAGACTTCTTATTGAACCTAATCGATCGCTTGATCATCCTCAATTATTCTCTGTGTTTACGAATGTTTTTTCTGAAGGTGAAAAAAGTAAATTGATCAGTATATTTTATCTTCCTTATAGAAAGGAAGTAGAGAATGCTATTGGGAGACTAAAGAACCCTGTACTTCACCTTTCAATCCATAGCTTTACACCCGTTCTTAATGACATTGTCCGTGCTGTAGATATTGGTTTGCTTTTCGATCCTTCGCGAAGTTTTGAAACCGGATTTTGTAATCGTTATCTCGAAAATCTAAAACAACTATTGCCGGCAATGCGTATTGAATTTAATGAGCCCTACCTGGGCATCGACGATGGCTTTACAACCTACTTAAGGAAAAAATTTTGTGATGGCGAATATGCTGGTATAGAGATAGAAATCAACCAAAAGTTTATGAATACGCCAGACGTAGCGATAATTCAATCCGCTTTATCAAAAGCACTTTCTGGAATCAGTAATTAAGTTGGATTGCTGTTTAGATCCTTCAGAAGACATTTCAACTTTTCGAGTTGGTTGCCATAAAGTTTTTTAAGATACCACTTGGTGAACCATGTACTGATAAAAAAGAAGGTTGCAGCGGTTGCGATAAGATAGCCGATGACTTTGGGTTTTGACAGCATTTCAAAAAACCTGTCGGAGCCAGACTCAAGCAAGCCAAAGAGCAACCCCAGGCAGAAATACACTGGATAGAGAATGGAATAACTCCGTTTGTAAAAAGTTAGATAACTGGTAAGGCTATCCGCCAATCGTTGAAGATTGGCTTTAAGATGATCATCACCTTGATTGAAACTGCGGAGAAGAAGTAGCTTTTTGATATAGTAAAAAGTATAGGCAATGAACAATATAAGAATAGAAACAGAAGTCCATTTTGCAGCGCCACTGGGTAATAACAAAGCATAAACGAGCATTGCCAGCCCTGCTACAAAGGTAAAAATAAGTTCAAACCATACACTTTGTTTTAATTTTGCAATAATGGATTTGCTTTTTCCTTTCAACATAGAAGCGATTTCAGCTTCATCTTTTGGTTGAAAGTCTGGCCGGCTCTTTTGCCATATGTCTTTTAGTTCTTCTAATTCCATGGCTGTGTGCTCATGATCTTTCTTAACTTTTCTCTTATTCTATTCATTCGAACCCTCACATTGTTTTGTGTTATGCCGATGGTTTCTGCAATTTCTTCGTAAGGAATTTCTTCAAGTGCCATCATAATCATTGCTCTTTCAATTTCTGAAAGCTGCCGAATGGCTACTTGAAGCTTCTGAAATTCTTCCTCTTGTTCATCGCCGCGGTTCTCAGAAATATTAAAATGAGCATCTTTAAGATCTTCTGTTTTAATATGGCGGGTCTGGCGTCTGTAACCGGAGATAGCTGTATTCAACGCAATGCGATACATCCATGTTGTTATTTTCGCTTCTCCACGAAACGTTGCGAAAGATTTCCAGAGCTGTAAAACAATTTCCTGAAAAAGATCATTACGTCCATCCGGATCCTGCTCATACATGATGCAGACCTTATGGATAAGCCCTTGATGCTGGTTAATCAGGTTAATGAATTTTGTCTCTTCACCGATCACTAAAGAGGATGCTTTAATTGATTGGTCGAAGGTAGGGAAAGAAAATTACAATCAGAGTTGTAATAATCGTCTAAGAGCTCCCTCACAAAGAGTTTAAGTACAAATGCAATGCTTTCAATTCCAAATCCGTGTAGGCTTTGGTCATTGTCCACGGCATCTCTTGCGGCTTAAGCGTTTTTCCCTCGGGTGTCACACCCGTTCTTAGCGTTTGCATAAATTGTTGATTAGTCCACTTTCCGGGGTTGCCGGTTGAACTGATATCAGCAACAACTGGAAACCCGGGTGCAACGGGTTCGCCACCCTTCATGTTTTCTTTATGACAGCCCTGGCACGCTATTGATAAATATTTTCCAAATTCTTTAGAAACTTCTGGCGTAACTTCCTTTACCAGTTTCCTTTCGTGATCAATCATTTCTGCCGGAAAAAGAGGGAACTCATTTAAATCGGTTAATATCCGACCCATTGGGCCAAGCCTCTGCGCTGGCAACGTGCGGTCTACTTTTGGTATTTGCGAACAGTAGGCGATGATGGCCGCCATGTCCTGTTCAGAAAGATGTGTAAATTCCTGAGACGGCATGAACAGCAATGGTTTACCATCTTTTTTAATGCCATGCTTCAAAGCAAGTACCCAATCTGCTGAACTGTAATGTTCTGGTAAACCACCTTTGCCTTTGGTAAGGTTTGTGCCGGCGAGTAAACCTAATGCCGGATCATCAATGAAAACTTTACCACCTAAATCTGCACCATGGCACTCATTACATCCCTTCGTTGTAATCAGCCTTTTGCCATATGCAATCTGTGTAGAATCTGTATTAATGGTAAGCGATTGTGGTGTTACAGCATATACTTTGTTTCTTCGTCCTTCTGTACTAAAATATGCTTTGGTGTAAAACCCGATGAGTAATAAAACGATTACACCGAGAACGATGCCAATGACTTTGAGGATTTTTTTAATCATACAATTTATAGCGATTTAACTTCAAGCTTTGCCCGCTGAATTCCGATAGCAGAGCGTTATTTGAAAGCGAAGCATGATTCATCTTTTAATCTTGACTACGATTGATGCTTACAATCTTTCACATTCAAGCTCACAATTTATAAATTTTATTATTGAGAATCGAATAGTATTTAGTGAAGATGTTGCAAGGGATTCAAGACAGATCATTCTGAATCAGTAAACTTATGATATTACGGCAGAGAGCATGAAATCTCATGCTCTTGTTTGATCAGTGTAGTATTTCTGAAGCGAATATCTACGATAAAATTGTGGATGTACTGATAATAACTATCTCTTCAGTTTTTCAGACTGCTTTTCAAGATTGAAAAGCTCGTGAAGCATTTCTGATAAAGACTCTGCGTCACCTCTTTTGCAAGCTGCCTTTAATTGAAGCACCGGATATTTCAATATCTTTTGCATTAGTGATTTGCTCATCTCTTCAAGTTTCTCTGCTTCTGCTGAGTTTGCATTTTTTAGAAAACGTGCCAGCTCTTCTTTGCGAATTTGCTCAAGAGAATTTTTGAGTTTTTGAATGGTAGGAGAGACGATCATCTCTTTCGACCAATCTTCAAACTCAACAATAGCATCGTGAATAATAGACTGAACTTGAGGTACTGATGCTTTTCGTTTTTCTACAGCTTCATTAGTTTTCTCCTGAAGATCATCGAGGTTATAGCTTATTGCACCTGCAATTTCTTCAATAGAAGGTTCTATGCTCCGTGGTATTGAAAGATCAATGAAGTATTTGTGAGTAAATATTTTAATGCCTTTTAAAAGGTCCTTATTAATGAGCGGCTCTGCGCCAGAAACAGAACTAATGATGACATCAGCTCTTTGAATTTCTTCCTGTAAATTTTCTAAGGTATTAAATACAAAACCACACCGCGCAGCTAACTTCTCCGCTTTCTCTGACGTGCGATTTAAAATGGTAACGTTTTTAATTCTGGAGTTTACAAGATTAAGACAGACGTCTTGCCCGATTTCGCCAACACCAACAACCAACACTTTGGGTGAAGCAATGCTGCTAGTCAAATCTTCTGCAAGTTCTTTTGCCGCATACGATAAAGAAGCAGCGCCATCACGGAAAGATGTTTCCTGAACAACTCTTTTATTGCAGAAAAATATTGTGTGTAAAAGGCGATGTAGAAAAGGACCCGCAATATTTTCATCAGCAGTCCACTGGTAAGCATTCTTTACCTGGCCGGAAATCTGAAGATCACCTATTACTTGTGCATCAAGACCAATAGCAACCTCAAATAAATGTTGAATGGCTTGTTTGCCTTCAAATTTCGCAAAATATGATTCAAAGCCTTTTTCTAGGTCTTTAATTAAAGCAAGACCCTTAAAAATCTCGTTCGAAAGATCGTTTTCAGAAGAATAATAGATTTCGGTGCGATTGCACGTTGATACAACCAGTACGTCAGTCGCGGCAGTAAAATCCTTTAAAAAATTCAAAAGGCGCTTGACGGCAGCTTCATTCAACGAAACCTGTTCTCTTATTGCTAAAGGAGCAGTTTTATAAGTAAGCGCTAATGATTTGAAATTGGTCGTCATCTGGACTGCAAAAGTATCACTGGATTGAGAATCCTACATGATAAAAGTCATTCTTAATACAATTTAGAATCTGTTTAAATAAGGGTTGTATTGCTCTTACCACTTTACGAAAGAACGTGGTTTTTAGTTCAATTACTTCATTAATTGCCATTGTCCTCATATTAAAGCTCCAAATCCCAGAAGTTGATGGGTTTGGTGACAGCTGTTGAAGTAACTTTACAGGTTACACATTGGGTGTAGCACTCTAAAGCCGTGATTAAAGGCGTCTACTTTCTGGATGATTTGGGGATTGAAAATTTAGAATTAAATTATGATCATCCAAAGACCCACTTATATGGACCGGATCAGAAGGTTTATTTCTCATTGGTTAGGCTTTTCGCGTAAGGAAACAAATGGTTTTCTTGTACTCATTCCCGCAATGATCATTTTGATTTTTTCAGTGCCGGCTTATCGATGGTGGCTTAGTAATCAAAAACCCGATTTTTCACATGATGCAAAACAATTGGATAGTCTTGTTGCCTTGTGGAATAAGCCAGGAGCATCTTTTGACAGCGTAAGATCCAGTACTTCGAGCAGAGATTCGCTTTTTATTTTTAATCCTAACAAAGTATCAGTTCTGGAGCTTCAAAGACTAGGTTTTTCAAAACATTTGTCGATGCGTATTGCTAACTACCGCTCAAAAGGTGGTGTGTTTCGAGTAAAAGCAGACTTGATGAAAATCTATGGGGTAGATTCTACGTTCTATAACCAGCTATTCGCCTACATTTCGTTGCCAGAGCAAATAGCATTACGTGAAAAAAGTGAGCAGACTACTAAACCATTTAAATCAAACGCAACGCGTAAATTCGATATCAATAGCGCAGATACTACACAATTGAAGACTATATATGGAATTGGTTCAAAACTCGCACTTCGTATTATTAAATTCAGAGACGCCCTCGGTGGTTTTATTACACAGGACCAGTACAGGGAAGTTTATGGGTTGGATAGCACCGTTGTTAATCGTTTAATTCAATCTTCATTTATAACAGATAATTTTCAACCGCAACAAATTGATATGAATAAAGCTGATGAGCAAATGCTTTCATCACATCCTTACATACGAAAGACAATTGCAAAAGCTTTAGTCTCTTATAGATTTCAACATGGTAACTTTATTCATGCCGAGGACATCAGAAAGCTTGTGATTTTGAAAACCGCAGAAGCGGATAAATTATTGCCGTATTTAAAAGTCAATTAGGCTTATCTTCAATTCAACATATGCAAACTACAGATCAGGAAAAAAACATCTTGCGTACATACTTGCGAAGGCTTACAAACCTTACAGGTAATAACAGATCTCTTTTTCTGTTGAAACTTTATGCTGATCAACTCATCGATCTTCACGAGTTAAATTTATTGAGCGGGTTAAAGTCTTTTGAAATTATTAATGCATTGATTAGTGGAAGAGACTATAGACTTTGTCCAGTGTTGGATAGCAGGCTAGAAGCTAATAACGATGCAAGCAAGAAGCTAAAAAAACTTCAACGTACAGATAGATTTTTATTTGAAGAACGCGGTTCCAACGATCTCCATGTTGGATGGCCATTTCTAAGAGGAAAATTTTCCGATGGAACACCTGTTCGTTGTCCATTGTTGTTTTTTCCTGTCACACTCGTTCAGGAAAATAATTCCTGGTATTTGCATCCGCGTCCTCAGGCTGGTATTACCATCAATAAGTCTTTTCTGCTTGCATATTCATTTTATAATAAAGTAAAACTTGATGAGGATTTGCTGGAAACAAGTTTCGATGATTTTAATGTTGATAGCACAGTATTCAGAACAGAACTCTATCAATTATTAAAAGATAAAATCGAAATTAATTTTAATGCTGATAACTTCAGAGACGAGCTTGTTGCATTTAAGAATTTCAAAAAGCAAGATTTTGAAGATGGACACAAGAATGGAGAAATTAAATTATACCCTGAAGCAGTACTCGGAATTTTCCCGCAAGCCGGATCCCAGCTTGTACCAGACTATCTGCATTTAATAGAAAATAATTCTATCAAAGATCTTGAACAATTTTTCATCGAAAAAGTGAGGGATGAAAAAGATCCGTTGAATGGCATTTCATCTACTGATGTTAAAGAGGAAAAGATTCATACGCCCTTTACGGTAGATGCTTACCAGGAAGAAGCAATTAAAACAATTAAGAAAGGAAACTCTATTGTTGTTCAAGGTCCTCCAGGTACAGGTAAGAGTCAGCTCATTTGCAACCTGATGGCTGATGCAATCGCTTCAGGAAAAAGAGCATTACTAGTGTGTCAAAAGCGTGCAGCTTTAGACGTTGTTTACAACAGACTCAAGTCGAAAGATCTTGGTGATTTTGTAGGGCTGGTGCACGATTTTCGAAATGAACGAAAAGCGATATTTTCAAGAATAGCAAGGCAAATAGATAATATCGAAAATTATCAGGCTTCCAACAGAAGTATCGATGTCATTCAAACCGAAAGAAGATTTTTTCAGGTTTGCAGAAGTATAGATCAGATCACAGAAGATCTGGAGCAATTTAAACGCGCCTTGTTTGATGATAGTGAGGCGGGGCTGAGTATTAAAGAGCTTTACCTCACTTCTGATTTAAATGGTCCCATAATCAATATCAGGCAGGAGTATCAGCACTTTACTTTTTCTGTTTTACCTGAATACTTGCGTAAGATGAAGGCATACGTTGGCTATGCACATCGCTTCGAAAATGATTCATATCTGTGGCGAGATAGAAAACCTTTCTCGGCTTACTCATTGTCTGACCTAAGAGAAATAGAAAAGATTCTTTCAGATATTCCTTCATACCAAAGGTTGTTGAATGATAAAGTTCAAGCGCTCATACCAGTGAAGTTAAACATTGAAGAGTGTTTATCCTTTGGAAACCGAGATTCAGAAATACTTGGAATGATAGCATTATTGAAAAACGATATTGTATATCAGTATTTCAAAGTGATGGTAGAAGAAACGGATGATGAAACTAGTTTGTTATGGTTCTCTAATATTGAACGTGTTCTGCTTACTTGTTTTGAAGGAGAGGGTGTAGAAGCAACCATTCCGTCTGATCAATTGGTGAAGTTTCAGGAGGCGTTGTATCAACGGATGGGTGCCAAGGGTAATTTTGTGAGAGTGCTGGCCTGGGAATTAGCCTCAAAGGATAAGGTATGGATTAAACGTGTTTTGATCGCTAATAATCTTGCTTATAACAATCAAGGTTTAAAAACATTGGAGCGAAAGCTGGATAACAGACTCAACCTCGAACATAATCTTACTGCAATTAAGAAAAAGAACTGGCTTACAGATCTTCCTGCTGACTATGAACTTTCAAAGCTGAAAACATGGTTTACGAGACATAAGCTTGCGATAAGAGCAAAGCTTGTATTTAATTCCCTGCGAGAAGTTCGAAAGGTTATTAATCTTAATAAATATGATCGTGCAGAATTTGCTGACTTGTTTAAAAAACTTCTTCACGTCGTGGCCGACTTGCCGGAGCGGAGAAATCATTGGCTGAATTACCTCACAAATTCGCAACTAAGAAGATTGATTTATGACGAGACGCTGGAAACAGATCTCATCAAAATATTGAAGAAAGATTTTGATAGCTTGTGCGCCTTTGATCGTTTGAAAGAGTCGCTTCTCGATTACGAACGAAATGTTTTACAACGCTTATACGATAGCATTGGTGAGTGGAATTATGAAGCTCAGGAAAATTTGTTGCAAAACAGCGTCCGCCTTTGTTGGATAGAGCATATTGAAGCAAAGTTTCCATACCTGCGCTCAGTGTCCTCATTAAAAATGGAAGAACAACAGCGCGAACTGTTGTCGCTCGTGGAGGAAAAACAAAAGCTTAGTCAGGATATTTTGCTACTACGCGCTCGTGAGCGGGTGTTTGAAAACATAGAATATAACAGGCTCAACAATAGAGTTACTTATCGTGATCTTTACCATCAGGTGACGAAGAAGAAAAAGATCTGGCCTTTGCGTAAAGTTGTGAGTGATTTCCAGGAAGAGATTTTTAAAATTATGCCCTGCTGGATGGTTTCCCCGGAATCTGTTTCTGCAATATTCCCTATGGCGGAAGTTTTTGACCTTGTCATTTTCGATGAAGCCTCTCAATGTTTTGCAGAACGTGGTATTCCTGCAATGTATCGTGGAAAGCAAATGGTAATTGCGGGGGATAATAAGCAGTTAAAACCAAATGAGCTCTACCAGGTACGTTGGGATGAAGAGGGAGAGCATCCTGACCTAGAGGTTGACTCGTTGCTGGATCTTGCTGAACGATATTTACCAACAACTTATCTTCAAGGCCACTATAGAAGCCAGTCGCTGGAACTAATTGATTTTTCCAATCAACATTTCTATGAGGGAAGACTGAGATTATTACCTGATCGTCATTTACTCAATCAGCAGCAGCCAGGCATTGAGTATTACAATATTAAAGGTATTTGGGAAGATAATACCAATGCAATTGAAGCGCATGCAGTTGTTGAGCGCGTGATACAATTGATTAAGGAAAATCCAAAAAAGGAAATCGGTGTTGTTACTTTTAACGCACCTCAGCAAGTGTTGATCATGGACCTACTGGAAGAATCATGTGCAAAGGAAAGCATTTCTGTTCCTGCTTCGTTATTCATTAAAAACATTGAAAACGTGCAGGGCGATGAAAAAGATATCATCATTTTTTCTGTTGGCTATGCGCCTGATAAGAACAAGAAACTGAAAATGCAATTCGGAAGTCTAAGCTTAAGTGGAGGAGAAAACAGGCTGAACGTTGCCATTACCCGTGCACGGGAAAAAATAATACTGATTTGTAGTATTGCTCCCGAAGAACTTAAAACAGAAGACTTGAAAAATGATGGTCCAAGGTTGTTGCGTAAGTATCTTGAATTCGCAAGAGATGTACATCAAAAACAATTTAGGCCTCTTGTGATAGAAGCAGTTAAGAAACCTTCTTCTTGGTTTTTGAATTCGCAGCTTAGAACATGGGGAGAAGGTAAGTTCAAACAATTGCAATTTGAAACCGATACACTTCCCCTCGCTGATCTTCATTTTAAAAAGGACGGACATCACATGGGAATAGTAGTCACCGATGACATCCGTTACTTTTCAAGTGTTTCTGTAAAAGATTCTTTTGCCTATGTACCAGCTTTGTTTGCGCAGAAGAACTGGGATTACCATATGGTGTTCAGCAGAAACCTGTGGCAAGACCGGGAAAGAGTAGAGGACGGATTGCTCCGCTTCATCGGTTCCCGAGTTCCACAACCCATTACTTAATAGGGGTAAATTACCTGTGGTGATCGCACGGAGAGTTCATGGCTCTCCTTGCCATTTTTACCATTGTGATTTCCGTTCCTGTAGTAGCAGTTTAAAATAGAATCCATTTTTAACTTACCAGAGGCAATTTGTTTTGCTTTTTCCTGGGTTGATTTTTCCAATAGATCAAATAAGGGTTGATCAATGGACAGCAATTTTGGAAAAGCGCTGAGAAGTTTGTCATCCCAGATTGCATAGTACCTTACCAGGTCATCCGGGTAAACAACAGTACGGTTTGATCCAGGTTCGGGAACAACTTCAAAAGGCTCATCAAGATTAAGATAGCCATAGTCGTCCGTTAGTTCTTCACCAGGCTGAATATCTCTTATCGCAATTTCAAACTCATATGCAGTGGTAATGCAATTTGCATTTGCACTGTGATTGATGAACCGCGCATTGTCCCAGCAAAAAACATAGTTTCCATGCGGATTTCTGTAAGTATACTTATCCATTATCTGTTGGTATACAGGCTGCATTTTTTTTATCTCTTCGGGGGAGAAAATTCTGTCCAGCTTATCGAGTGTCCAGGTAATGGTTCCTTTAGGGATTAATTTGGTGGCGACAACACCATAACCGATTTTGTCATTGATGAAACGGAGTTCCGTATCAGGATGGATCATTTGAGTTTTTAAATTTTAATCAAATTAATATAAAGTTAATGTTATAAACGAATAAAATTTACATCAAAAAAAAGAAGCCAGGTGTTTCCACCTGACTTCAACTAAACAACCAGACGCCTCAAAATCTTACCGCCCGTTTACAGTTGCATACGAGGGCACGGTTTTGACGGTCTTTACAATTCTTGCGGCTACTTTGTAAGGATCTGCAGCCGAATTTGGTCTGCGGTCCTCGAGCCATCCTTTCCATCCGTTTTCAACGGTTGCAATAGGTATTCTTATTGAAGCTCCACGATCTGACACACCGTAAGAGAATCTGTCAATAGATTGCGTTTCGTGTTTACCGGTTAAGCGCAGGTGATTATCTGCACCATACACTTCAATATGTTCTTTCACATAAGGAGCGAACGCCTGACATACCTGATCGTAAATTGCTTTTGATCCTGCATTTCTCAATAATGAGTTTGAGAAGTTTGCATGCATGCCTGAGCCATTCCAGTCCGTTGCGCCAAGTGGTTTGCAATGCCAGTTAATAGAAACACCGTACTTCTCAGCAGTTCTTTCAAGAAGGTAACGTGCAATCCAAACCTGGTCACCTGCAGCTTTTGCACCTTTTGCAAAAATCTGGAATTCCCACTGGCCAGTAGCGACCTCGGCGTTTATCCCTTCAACATTGATGCCTGCAGCGATGCAATAATCAAGATGTTCTTCAACGATGTCTCTACCAAAGGCATTTTTAGCCCCAACAGAACAATAATATGGACCTTGCGGAGCTGGATAGCCTTGTGTAGGAAACCCTAGTGGTTTATGTGTATCTGGATTCCAGAGGAAATATTCCTGTTCAAATCCAAACCAAAAGTCGTTATCATCATCTTCAATCGTAGCGCGACCATTGGTAGGGTGAGGTGTTCCGTCTGGACTTAATACTTCACACATTACCAGGTATGCATCCTTTCTGGCAGGGTCAAGGAAGATTGCTACTGGTTTTAATAAACAGTCAGACGATCCTCCCGGAGCTTGCTCCGTTGAGCTTCCATCAAAGCACCATACCGGACAATCATCCAAAGTGCCGTCGAAATCCTTTACTACTTTGGTCTTGCTACGAAGACTTTGTGTTGGCTTGTAACCATCTAACCAGATGTATTCAAGTTTAGTTTTTGACATATAATTGACGATTTAAAGGTTGTTCAATTTTTGTTTAGAATTTGTACACTGCAGCGAGTAAGACAGAAGCCATGGCGTTGGTTTCTTTTCCATCTTTGTCGAGGAATGAATCTTCAGAAGTTGTATCTAATCTGAATTCAGGAATTAGTGTAAGACCACCTACTTTATAGTTTCCTGATAAAGTGAAAGCAGTTACGCTACCATCACCATCATCATCTAATGTTATGATGCCTAAATGTTCTTTTTTGATTCCAAAATATTCTGCTCTAAGACCTAAGGCAAAATTTTCTGATAAAGTTAATTTAGGATACAATGCTGCACCAAAGAAAGAGGTTGCATCATCATCAGAATCTTCGACCTCACCAGTAGCACCGAAGAATTCTCCTGCTGCAACACTCTGCATTGAAGTGTTAAATCCTAAATAAAAAGTTTCACTTAAATTCCAGCCTGTAGTAAGATCGACCTGAAATAAGCTTCCTGCCGAGCCTTCGCCAGGAGTTGTAAAATCATCTTCGTCAAGTGTGCCATCCTGATCTCCATAAAGAACATTTAACCAGACACCACCCGCATCACTTGTGTATCCAATTTGTCCACCTAAAGTATAAGTGTCTACGGGATTAAACTCAACGATATCAGTTGGGTTCATGATAGCAAGTTTTCCAACTACTCCACCACCCAAATCAAAATCAGCTCTTAAACCTGTGTGATTGAAAGGTCCCCAGGAGAAAAGATACGAAGTAGAATAATGGAAATTTACCGCTGGAGAAATCACTTCATAACCAAGGAAAGTATTGAATTGGCCTAAGTTAAAAGTAACCTTGTCGGATACTTTATAATAAGCATACATCTGGTTGATAATTCCTTGCTCTGTATCTGTACCAAAAACAGCAGCCTTGCCTCTAGGACCAAAAACAAGGTCAGCAGTAAAACCTACTTTGTCATCACCATAGGTGGCGATTAAGTTAGCCATACCTAAGCCGAAACCTTTAAGATCTGCGAAGGAGGTGGAAGGCCCATATGCTCCAAATGTATTAGTAGTACCAAAAGCAGTACGTCCATAAGTATCAATAGATCCTGAAAGCGTAAATGTTCTTGTTGAGTCCTGGGCGAACGAACTTAACGAAGCTCCAAAGAGTGTGATTATAATGAGAAGTTTTTGTAATGATGATTTCATAATTATTGTGGGTGTTAATTGTTTAATAATGAACGTCAGGGCTTGGTCTCATCACCCATTAAAAGATTTGTATGGTTTTCAAAGCTGTCCCGACTATTTAGCATCGGGACAGATTGAAGTAGATTTTAAATGGTTTCTTTTGCTGTAGATAAGTCGTAAGGATATACGTTCTCACCATGCTGGCTGTAATCCTGTCCCACTTTGAATTCTTCCGGAGAAACTTTCAACGTAGAGATAAGGTCAGTGAATTTCAGGATGATAAGAGAACCGATAAATGTGAAGGCAATAACAAACACAAGTGCGATCATGTGCGCCACAAATAGAGTTGTTTGACCAAAGAAAAGTCCGTTGCCAGTTGTGTTGGCTCCGTTTACTGCAGTGTGTGCAAGAAGTCCGGTCATCACCATACCAACCGCTCCACCTACACCGTGGCAAGGGAATACATCCAATGTATCTTCAAGTGTTGTTTTAGTTTTCCAATGAACTACAACGTTGCTGATTAGCGCTGCAACTGTACCAATGAATATACTTGAAGGGATAGTTACAAAACCTGCGGCAGGCGTGATGGCTACCAGACCTACAACGGCACCGATACAAAATCCTAAAGCAGAAGGTTTTTTACCTCTTACAGAATCAAACAACACCCAGCAAAGACCAGCAGCTGCAGAAGCAGTGTTCGTGGTTGCAAAAGCAGACGCTGCCAAAGGACCTGCGCCCAAAGCGCTACCTGCATTGAAACCAAACCAACCAAACCATAGAAGACCGGTTCCTAAAAGAACGAATGGGATATTAGCCGGAGCAATGGAAACTTTCTTCTCTCCTTTATTTCTCAAAAACATTGAAGCTGCCAATGCTGCGAAACCAGCTGACATGTGAACAACAGTACCACCAGCAAAGTCAAGAACACCAAGTTTAAAAAGGAATCCATCAGGGTGCCATGTCATGTGTGCTAATGGCGCATAAATCAATAAAGAGAAAAGCACAAGAAATATAACGTACGACTTGAAGCGAATTCTTTCAGCGAAAGTACCCGTGATTAGCGCTGGTGCGATGATTGCAAACTTCAATTGAAAAAATGCAAACAGTACTAATGGGATGGTTGGGGCCAGTGACCAGGGTTGACCATCTAAAACACCCTTAAACATAAAAAACGTCATTGGGTTACCGATGAAGCCGCCAATTGATTCTCCAAATGCTATGCTAAAACCAACTACAATCCACAATACGCTTATTACACCCATTGCAATAAAGCTTTGTAGCATAGTTGAAATAATGTTTTTGGTATCGATCATTCCTCCGTAGAAGTATGCGAGGCCCGGTGTCATTAAGAGAACAAGTGCAGTAGCGGCAAGCATCCAGGCTACATCGCCAGAATTAATTCCCTCAGTAACGATCGTGGCGGGCACCGCAGGGATAAAAAGTGCCAGCACACTTACCGCCAGGAGTAAAACGAACGGTACAATTGCTTTTTTCATAGTTGTTTAGTTTTAGGGTTGAAAATTGTTCTGTGTCTGTTATTTCTATGCAAATTTTTAATATCTAAGGTTAAAAATGAACCACTTTTAATAAAAAATCTACGAAAACGTTGTAGTTAGATCTAAATTTTAACCACCAGTACTAAAAATTGATAATATTTCAACAAAGTGGGTCCGGCAGAATTAACAATCACCATTATTCCAATTCCTGCGGATTAATTTTGTGTGTTCAAGGCACGCACCTATTTTATTCTGAAAGTGGCTGATGAGAATTAAATTCCTGAACGAGACCTGCCAAGACTTTTCAGCGCCTTTTGTAATCAATTCAATGAGACTTTTAACAGACTGTACTTAGCTTCGCATCTGTTCATCCATATCATGAAAAAGTATTTATTCATTATTCTTAGTTTTTTAATGGCCGACGTCACTGCTCAGGTCAAGAAGGCTCCTGAAGTGAAGGAAGGGGACGGCCCCTACACGCAATTAATTATTAGAGGCGTCATGCTGATCGATGGTACCGGAGCACCACCGGTCGGTCCAACTGATATTGTGGTTAGAAATAATAAGATTGAAAAAATACAAGTAGTGGGTTATCCGGGTGTCGCGATTAATGCGGAAAAAAGACCAAAGTTGGAAGCAGATGGTAAGGAATTGAATTGTGAGGGAATGTATCTGATGCCCGGCTTGATTGACATGCATGGACATATTGGAGGAAACCAAGCACCCGATGCTGAATACGTTTTTAAACTTTGGATGGCCCACGGTATTACTACTGTTCGGGATCCTTCTGCTGGCAATGGCTTAGATTGGGTGCTTGATCAAAAGCAAAAGAGCGCAAAGAATTTAATTACCGCTCCAAGAATTCTTGCTTACACTGCATTCGGCCAGGGAAGTGATGTACCCATCTCTACACCAGAGCAAGCAAGACAATGGGTTCAGGCGAATGCTAAAAAAGGTGCTGATGGAATTAAGTTTTTTGGAGCTTCTCCTGAAGTAATGGAAGCTGCGCTTAAGTTGAATAAAGAAATTGGATTGCGATCGGCATGTCATCATGCACAGCTAGATGTAGCCAGGTGGAATGTAGTTAAATCAGCAAAGGCTGGACTAACTTCAATGGAGCATTGGTATGGATTACCAGAAGCAATGCTTGCGAATGGAACGATCCAGGATTACAGGCTTGATTACAATTATCAAAACGAACAACACCGCTTTAGTGAAGCAGGAAAACTTTGGCAACAAGCTGCACCGCCATACTCGGAGCAATGGTACAAAGTGATGGATGAATTGATCGCGCTTGATTTTACGATTGATCCAACATTCAACATCTATGAGGCAAGCAGAGATTTGCATCGCGCAAGACGAGCGGAATGGCACGAGAACTATACGCTTCCTAAACTTTGGGCATTCTACCAGCCTAGTAAAATTTCTCATGGTTCATATTGGCATTCCTGGGGTACAGAAGAAGAAGTGACATGGAAAAAGAATTACGAATTGTGGATGACCTTTGTAAATGAATATAAAAACCGCGGAGGAAGAGTGACTACAGGTTCAGACTCAGGTTTCATTTTTCAGCTTTATGGATTTGCATACATCAGGGAGTTGGAGTTGTTGCGCGAAGCCGGGTTTCATCCTTTGGAAGTAATTCGTTCTGCTACATTGTATGGCGCGCAAGCGTTAGGTAAGGCAAAAGAAATTGGTTCTATTGAAGTTGGAAAACTTGCTGACTTTGCCATTGTTGAAGAAAATCCGTTACAGAATTTGCAAGTCCTTTATGGAACAGGTGCCATCCGATTAACGGACGACAATAAAGTTGTGCGTGCAGGTGGAGTAAAGTACACCATCAAAGATGGAATTATTTACGATGCTAAAAAATTATTGGCAGACGTAAAGAAAATTGTTGATGATGAAAAAGCTAAAACAGGTTTTGTTTTAAAACAACCCGGTGTAGATTAATGGATTTGATCAGATCGCATTCTCCTTTAATCCAAAAGTAAGAAGTTGATTTGTTCTATAAATTATCTAAGAATGGTTTTCTTCTTTCAAGCTTGAGATCCTGAAGTACGGAGGCTTTCACCGCGATGGTGAAATTGTAAGAGGTGAATCTACCAAAAGGCACCCAGTTCAAATTCATTTGCCAGCAATGCAAATCGCGGGAGATACCAAGATTCGTTTGTGTGAATTCTTTTGCTTCGAAATCATAACCTGAATTGTAAGTGATCTTCCATTTTTCTGAAACAGAAAGATCGCCACTCATTTGAAGTGTTTGGATAAATTTTGATTTCTGATTGATTGGATGGGTATAGTTTACATTGTAACCAATGTTCAGACTCCATGGAATATCAAAGTCAATATAATCATTTGGGTTTTGTATAATATGCTGCTTGTCAGCTTCAGGAATATCAGAGTTAGCAACCTTCTCCCTGGTGCTCTGTTCTTTATTCCGCATTTGCGGGTTAAGGTTTGTGCTTAATGCCATGGTAGCTGATGTTATCCGGCCCAGCTTTCCTGCCTTCCATGCATAATCTTTCATTCTCTTTTCTACTTCCTTGCCCTCTTTATTCAATGACGTAAAATAATTATAAGGATCAAGCGAAGCGGATAAGTTGATGTTGATCATGTTATCCAAAATATTGGTGTTGGCAGAGATACTGACAGGTGCCAGTTTAAAGGAGTCGGCCATAATATTGTAGCTCGAGGCTATTGAAAGATTATTCAGGAGCATAACTTTTCTCTCAACGGTGTCCTTAGCTGTCTTTACTTTCATCTCAAGGTTGTTACCGATACCAAAGCCAATTGAACCGGCTCGCCCGGTATTGGAGCCACCATAGGCAAAACCTTCATGCCTTGATCTGTATTGGGAGCCAAATGGAGCATTTTCAACAAAATCAAAATAGTTTGTATTGGTCGTGAAGTCTGGCGTATAGCCAAATGAAATGCTTGGGTTTATTATATGGCGTATTGCTTTGATGGTACTGGTTGGTCGTTTAAAAAAGTACATACCATAAATGCGTGTGTTTAAAGAAGTACTGAAGGAGTAATTTGAAATTCTGTTAAATCCATTAACTGTATCTGCAGTAAAGACTTTGCTCTCAGTATTATAATTCCATTTTAATTTCTCAAGATACCACCGTTCTTCGAAGCTCACCGAAGGAGATACTGTAAAGAACTTTAATGCTTTAAATGAAAAGGAAACAGGAACAGAATGTCTCATACCATTTCTGGCATTCTTAAAAAAGTATGACAAGTTCTGAAAATTAAAGGGCGCAATACTGTCGCGTGTTGCACCCGGACTTACTCTTCCAATATTGTTGGTGATCCTGTTTGTTGCCGCCATTGAATATCCAACCGAGAAATTATCTAACGGCCCAGTTATCCCTTTTCGTTGAAACGGATAGATGTTAGTCATGTTCAATGTTAGGTTCGGAAGCGGTAAATCAACCAATCTTGTTTGTAAATCCTGGTTATGACTTAAGTTGATACCCATTGAAAATGGAGTACCAGCAAATCTTTTGTTGTACGATACGTTAGAACTTAGTTTTGTACTAATGTTGCTAAGTGCGCTGGTATAAAGTTCGTTCGAAGCCCCATACATGAGGTTGTTATTTTTATTGAAAGTAGAAGTGGCGGCATTAACAGAAGCTGAAAATCTACCCGTTCCCTTGCTTTGAGGAGAATGGCTCCAGGTAAGTCTAAAATCATTTGTCGCGCTTTGATCTTCGATTCGCTCTCCCATCCTGTTCTTAGAATAACTAAAGTTGAACGCACCATTGTAGGCGTAGCGTTTCATGTAGTTTGAGTTTACATATAAAGCGTGTCCTCCTTTCGTATAAATATCTCCTGTTACTGCCAGTTTAATATATTCACTGATGTCAAAGAAATAACCACCGTTTCTGAAATTGAAACCACGTCTTCGCTCTTCACCATAAGAAGGAAAAATAATTCCGGATTTACTTTCTCGCTGTGCCGGAAACATTCCGAAAAGGAAACCTGCAGGAAGAGGAATGTCATTGAACTCAATGTAAAAGGGACCGGCTACAATTTTATCACCAGGAATAGCTTTCGTCTTCGTAGCCCTGATCCTGAAATGTGGATGCTCAAGGTTACACGTTGTATAGCTGTTGTTAATGCTGAATATTTCGTTCTCTTCGTTTTTAAAAGCAGCGCCACTTTGTAAATAACCTTCACCTTGTTGTGTTACCACCTCTTTGATTCTCGCTCTTCTTGTTTTAAAGTTATAAATGATGCCCTTCGTTTCATACAGTTCGGCTCCGTTCTTAAAAATCGGATAGCCTACACGGTTTCCGAGAGAGTCTTTTACACCTTGTGCAGTAATGGTGCTGTTAGCATAGTCAATGATAATTTCTTCTGCTTCAAGCTCAATTGCACCGTAGGCGATTTTAGCATCTCCATACAACCAGATCAATTTATTATCCATGCTTGCGCGAATAGAATCTCTGGCAGTATAGTTGATAGTAGTCTCAATATCACCTTTGGGCGGTGGCGCTTGCAGTGAGTCGGTCCTTATTGAATCGTTTTTTATTGTATCGGCTTCGCTAATCAATGTATCAGGAGGAGTAATGCCGCTGGTATCATTTTTTACGGGTAACGTGCCAGTAGGAGTTTTGACACGTGGTTCGACCTGAGCAAATGTTGCCGAGCAAATGGTGATGAAAACAAAAAATAAAATGAATGTCAAAGAGTGCCGCACACGCCCGGAATTGAAAATGAGACCTTTAGCTTTTAATAAAAATTTCACAATTTTGCGTAAAGTTATTGCAAATACTTTGAACATCGAACTGCCTGTGAAGAATATTGGATTAAGTGTTTTTCTTTTAGCAATAACCTTGCTAAACTCTTCGAGCACCACTATTAAGCCTGATTTTAAACTCGATGTCGTGGTTATTGATGCAGGACATGGCGGTCACGATCCTGGGAATTCAGGCAAAAAAACCAAGGAAAAAGACATTGCCTTGAAAATTGCGCTGAAGTTGGGGGACTACATCGAAAAAAATATTCCGGATGTAAAAGTCATCTACACCAGAAAAACTGATAAATATCTCGCATTAGATGAACGGGCGAATATTGCCAATAAGAACAAAGCCGACCTTTTTATCTGTATTCACGCAAATTCGCATACAACCAGTAAACCGTATGGTACTGAAACTTTTGTGATGGGGATGCACAAGGACAACAGTAACTTTGAAGTTGCAAAGCGCGAGAACTCTGTTATTCTAATGGATGAGAATCATGAAGAGCGCTATGAGGGTTTTGATCCGAACAGTCCTGAGTCTTATATTTTATTTTCTCTTACCCAAAGTGCTTACCAGGAAAGCAGTTTACTACTTGCCCAAAAGATAGAGCAACAATTCAAATCAAAAGTTGGAAGACCGAGCAGGGGCGTAAAGCAAGCGGGATTTGTTGTGTTATGGCGTACAACAATGCCAAGTGTTTTAGTAGAAACAGGATTTCTTAGCAATGCTGCCGAAGAACAATTTCTGGCGGAAGATAAGGGGCAGGTGCTCATGGCTTCAGCGATCTACCGCGCTTTTAAAGAGTACAAAAGTGAAGTAGAATCAATGAATTAATGCCGAAAGGAAATCAAAGACATAAAAGTGAAGTAGAATCCATAAATTGAGCCCGAATTGCGTCTAACGCACAATAATAACAGGGTTTTCCATGAAATCGTCATTCACTGCGTGCACCAACGTGATGTCAATCAGGCATGGGATTCCATGTGTCAGAAAAAATAAAATTAACACATGAAATTATCGAAAGAACTTAAGGTAGGAGTGTTCATGATCTCTTCCATTGTATTGCTATACTTTGGATTTAGCTTTTTGAAAGGAATAGATTTTCTCTCGTCAGATAAAAAATACTACGCTATCTATACTAATGTAGATAAGCTTACAGAGTCAAATCTTATTTACCTAAACGGTTATTCCATCGGCAGGGTAAGCGACATTGAGATACAGCAAAATAAAAATCGTGTAATAGTTGAGCTTTCAATAGACTCAGAAATTGAAGTCAATAGATCATCTGTTGCTGTTCTAAACGGTGAATTACTAGGAGGACGATTTATACAACTGGTGGTTGGAAAAGGTACGGAACCCCTTGAACCAAAGGATACAATTCGCACGGATGTAGCAAAAGGTATTGCAGAACTTATTGCAGAAAATGCAGAGCCAGTGGCGGCAAGTCTTCAAACTACAATGAAGAAGCTCAACGTTATGTTGGATACACTGAATAGCAGTGCTATGAAAATTAATTCGATGTTAGGGGACCTTCGAACAACACCCAAACTATTGAATAGTACTATTGCTTCGGTAAGGGGTGATGTAGGTGAATTAAGCGGCACTTTCACTAATGTAGGAGCAAACCTTAATACTACTTTGGCAGATCTTAAGCCAACTATTGAAAATTTCAGAACCTTGTCGGATTCACTAAAACGGATTGAGCTTAATGGCACCATCAATAAAACCCAGCAAACGCTCGCAAAAATAAACGAAACGTTAAGCAAGCTGAATAGTGGAAAAAATACGGTGAGTAAATTAATGACAGAAGATTCTCTATATAACAATCTTAATGTATTGTTAAATAATCTAGATTCACTCACCAATCACTTTAATCAGAACCCGCGGCATTTCATGGCCCCCCTAGGCAAGAGTCGTAAGAAGATTGAGAAGGAAATGGAAGAACAGCGGAAGACAAAAAAAGGTCAGTAAGAGTTTAATCTTGCTAAAAGCTTTCATTCCTTATATATTTTAGCTCATCAATGTATGCTGCTGGCATGAAGCCTGTAGTTTGAAAATTTCATTATGGATTTAGAATTCAACAAGAACGAAGATCAACTCAAACTGCTAGTCAGTAATTTCCGCTCGAAGGAAAAAAAAGTAAAACTTGGCGGAGGCGAAAAGAAAATTGAAGAACAACATCAGAAAGGCAAACTTACTGCGCGTGAGCGCATCAATTATTTAATTGATAATCATTCTGAATTTTTAGAGATTGGTTTGTTTGCAGGAGATGGAATGTATAAAGAAGTAGGGGGTTGTCCTTCTGCAGGTGTCATCACAGGAATAGGGTATATTGAAGGAAGACAGGTGGTAGTCGTTGCTAATGATGCTACAGTTAAAGCGGGAGCTTGGTTTCCAATTACAGCAAAGAAAAATTTAAGAGCACAGGAGATCGCAATGGAGAACCATCTTCCCATCGTTTATCTCGTTGACAGCGCGGGAGTTTTCTTGCCAATGCAGGATGAGATCTTCCCTGATAAAGAACACTTCGGAAGACAATTTAGAAATAACGCGAAGATGTCCGCGATGGGCATTGTCCAGGTCGCGGCAATTATGGGGAGTTGTGTTGCAGGAGGAGCGTATCTTCCCATCATGTCAGACGAAGCGATGATCGTTGATAAAAGTGGTTCAATATTTCTGGCAGGTTCTTACCTCGTAAAGGCTGCTATTGGTGAAGACATCGACAATGAAACATTGGGCGGGGCCACAACACATTGCGAAATATCCGGTGTTACAGATAATAAGTTTCCCAATGATCAGGCTTGCCTCGATTATATCAAATCTATTTTTAAGAAACTCGGTGCTGTTCCAACAACTGGATTCAATCGTATAAAAGCTCAAGCACCTAAAAAGAAACAAGAAGAAATCTACGGCATCTTTCCTACTGATCGCGCTAAGCCATATGATACTATGGAGATCATCAAACGCCTGGTGGATAATTCTGAATTTGATGAATACAAAGCATTGTATGGTAAAACATTAATTTGTGGTACTGCACGCATTGACGGATGGGCTATTGGCATTGTTGCCAATCAACGAAAGGTGGTGAAGACGAAGAAAGGTGAGATGCAAATGGGCGGTGTTATCTATGCAGATGCTGCAGATAAGACAGCACGTTTTATCATGAACTGCAACCAGCGAAGAATTCCACTGTTATTTATTCAGGATGTGAGTGGATTTATGGTAGGGAGTAAGGCAGAACACGGTGGCATTATTAAAGACGGTGCTAAAATGGTGAACGCCATGGCTAACTCTACTGTTCCAAAATTTACCGTCATCATCGGTAATTCATATGGCGCTGGAAATTATGCGATGTGTGGAAAAGCCTATGACCCCAGGCTAATTGTGGCTTGGCCAACATCCCAGATCGCTGTAATGAGTGGAGCATCCGCTGCTAAAACTTTATTGCAGATTAGAGTCAATACATTAAAAGGACAAGGGCAGCAGATCACGAAAGAAGAGGAAGATAAGTTATTGAAGGAAATCACCGATCGCTACAACGAACAATTAAGTCCCTATTATGCTGCAGCACGTTTGTGGGTAGATGCAGTAATCGACCCACTCGAAACCAGAAAAATTATTTCAATTGGAATTGAAGCGGCAAATCATGCACCTTTAGAAAAATTTAATGTTGGTATCATTCAAACCTGATGGCAAGCTTCAACAGACACTTTTTCTATAAAAGAAAATTTTTACCTTTCAACTAAATTCTATAGTTGTAAAATCGTTTAAACAGGTATGGAGTCAAAAGAATTTAAAGCACTGGTATCGTTGCTTGATGATGAAGATGAACACATTGTAACGCAAATCCAGGAAAAAATATTATCACTCGGAACAACCGTTATTCCTTATCTCGAGCAGGAGTGGGAGAGTAATTTTAATTCTCAAGTACAGCGTAAAATTGAAGACCTCATTCATACGCTACAGTATGAGTTATTGAAAGAACGGTTAAAGCAGTGGTATGCAACGGAAGATCAGGATCTGCTTACAGGCATGTGGCTTGTGGCTACCTATCAATACCCCGATATTGAACTGGTTAAATTAAGACAGGATCTGGAGCAACTTTATTATGAGACATGGCTTGAATTCAAACCGGATCTGTATCCTTTCGACCAGATAAAAGTGATCAACAGTGTCATCTTTAACAAATTAAAATACGGAGCAAACACTAAGAATTTTCATTCTCCAGGCAATTCTATGATCAACATAGTACTGGAAACAAAGAAGGGAAATCCGATTACACTTTGTGTTATTTATATGCTCGTAGCGCAGAAACTGAAGTTACCTGTTTACGGTGTCAACTTGCCCAACCTTTTTGTACTCACCTATAAAGATGATCGTCACAATCAGTTTTACATTAATGCCTTTAACAAGGGTTTGATTTTCTCCAAGCAGGACATTGAAAATTATATCAATGAGCTTCATCTTGCTCCGCAAAATTCGTTCTTCGATCCTTGTTCCAATCTGGAAATCGTCAGAAGGGTTTTAAGAAATCTTATTATGTCTTTTGATAAGATGGGCGAGCATGCAAAAGCAGAAGAGGTAAAGGAATTGCTTCTCATTATAGCAGACGGAGCTGATCTTGGAGTGTAGTGAAATTAGAAGGCAATAGGCTAGAATTGACAACAAGAAATTCACAGTTGACAAATGAAAAACTCCCCTTTAAATTAGTTTCCTCAATAATAATTGGGATTTTGTCAATTGTAAAATTGCTGGCTTGTCAACTTATTCTCACAATGCCTGTTGCCCTTGCTGAACGCCAACTGATCTCACATCCTATCGATAGTCTCTTATCAGCTTACCTAATGTTTGCAACCCTTGTTCTATTGGGGTAGTCCATGGCTGGCCATAACTGATCCTAAAACAGTTTTCGAATTTTCCCTGGGAGGAAAAGATCTGTCCTGGAGCAATACCAACGTTATGTTTAAGTGCACGCTTGTGCAACTTGTAAGCGTTGATTTTTTTATTCATTTCGATCCACAAAGTAAAACCACCTTGTGGCCTGGTTACGCATGTGTCTTCAGGAAAGAATTCCGTAACCGCCTGAACGTATCGAAGCGATTGTGTGTGAAGCGCTTTTCGTAAATGACGGAGATGTAATTCAAATCTGCCATTGCTTAAAAAGTTTGCGACTGCTGCCTGCGATAGCGTGTTGGTAGAAACGGTATGCATCCGTTTTAAGCGCAATACTCTTTCTTTAAACCTTCCGGGAATAGTCCATCCGATTCTGTAGCCAGGAGCAAGTGATTTTGAAAAAGATGCACAATGCAATACCAACCCTTTTTTATCAAAAGAACTGCACGTTTTAGGTCGTGTCTTTCCAAAGTACAACTCGCCATAAATGTCATCTTCTATAAGAGGAATTTCTTTTTTAGCCAGCATATCAACGAGACGTTTTTTGTTCTCGTCAGGCATACAACTACCCAGTGGATTATTAAAATTATTTACAAAGAGGCAAGCTTTAATATCAAATCTTGGAATTGCTTTTTCAAGATAATCGAGATCTATACCAAATACAGCATCTGTCGGGATCTCCACAACTTTCAATCCATGACTTTCCATTACCTGGAAGATTGCGAAATACGTAGGACTTTCAATCGCGATAGCATCACCTGGTTTTGTGATCGCCTTCACGCAAAGTGAAAGTGCCTCCACTGCGCCTGCAGTTACAATAATGTCATCCTCACTTGGTACACCACCCCAATTAAAGGCCTGTCTAGCGATTTGCTTCCGTAAACTGGCATTTCCCTGAATGTGTTCGTAATGAAGGCAACTTGTTCTTGATTCGCGAAGCACATGCATCACAGCTTTATTAAGTTTTGCTGTTGGCAGAAGTTCTATAGCAGGAGCAGCGGTAGAGAAATTTAAAATCTTATCTGCGTTTAAATCAACATAAACACTGTTGATCATATCGTCTACACTGACAGGTGTAGCATCATCTAGTGGCTCACATGTCTTAGGTAAATCTCTTGTAAACTCTCTTGAAAATTTAACATAGTAACCTGATTGTGGCCTTGCTTCTATAAGTCCCTTGCTTTCTAGTAAATAATAAGCTTGAAATGCAGTGCTCAGACTAATGCCTTGTTCTTTGCTTAGTGCTCTTACTGAAAGCAATTTGTCGCCAATCTTTAAAACCCTTTTATCAATTAACGTTTCGATCCTTTCTGCCACTTCAACGTATTTGTGGTCCGCTCTTATTTCAAACGTGTCTCGCATTTGCAATTATTGATTGACTGATATGGTCAAATATAATAAAATAAGAACTGTTATTGCTGCGGGACTAGCTTATAAACTTGAAAGATAAAACTATAGGATAGACGTGTAAGTATCGTGTGTGAGAAGGAGTAAAATACATTCCGAGATAATGCAGAGACAAATAGTAAGGACTATTGATCAGAAGAAAAGATGTTTGAAGAAGTTGAGTTTATAACAATCGTCCTATTAAAATCTAAGCGCTAGCGATTTCAATGTTCGGATCTTTGTGCTTGTGAATATGTTTTGAAATGAGCCCGATAAGATTACTGAAGTTGAAAGGCTTCTCCAGGCTATCATCAGCATAATACTTTTGAGCGACACTTCCCAACCCAGGAAATGCTGACAATAAAATAACTGGAATATTCTTGGTCACTTTATTCAGCTTTAAAAATCTGCAAAGTTCTAGGCCACTAATACCAGGTAAATTCACATCAAGCAAGTAGAGATCAGGCATGGAACCATAATCCTTGATCAGACTATCACCATTAGGAAGCACTTGCACATCATAACCGGCCTTTGACAAAGTGTCTTTCAGCAAGTATTGAATGTCTTCATCGTCCTCAACCAGCACTATTCTATCTCGCATGACTTTAAGATGTTTGTTTAATCGTAACATAAAATTATGCCACACCACGAAACAAAATCAAGTCAATAGAAAGCGCACCTCAATCTTTGAAATACTGCCGTTATAAAATAGTTGGAGGCTTAGTCGTTGACGGTTCCATTCTCAGCAAAGGTTATGATGTCTTTTAACTCTATCCGCTGATTGAGACGTTCAGAGTAATGAAGTCTTTTAATCACCAATCCTTTATCAATTAAAAATTCCGCAGGCATTGTACTATAAGATTCGCCATCGGCCATTAGGTGTACCGGTACACCGGCAGCTTTAGCCTTAAAGGTGGTTTGAACAAATGAGGCAAGGTGACTTATTGTTGATTTAACGGCTGATTCTTCTAGTCCGTAAGCTTTGTACCACACTTTCTCTGGATCCGCAATGATAGGAACAGGGGACACTTCCTGGTGAAAAGTGCTTCTCAAAATGACTTTTTCTTTAGATTCAAAAAAAAATATCATTTCTAATCCTTTGGATTTCAATTCTTGATGAGCTTTCATGAGGGTATGAACACGAAGATTGCAAAATGGACAACCGGCATGTCTGAAAAATCCCAAAAGAATCTTCTTGTCTTTGTAAGAATTAAGATCAATCATTCTTCCGAAAATATCTTTTTGAATAAAAACTGGTGCTGTGATGTTTTTTTGAAGTATCATAATTGGGGTTATTAGAACACAATTAACTCTGAAAGTGTTTAAATGTTCACACTTTTAAGCTGCTGTTCCAACTGGTAGAATGTACGCAGTGGTCAGTTCTATTGGATTTAAGGAGTGAAAAATTATTTGTAAGCTGTTGAAATATTAGATTTGAGAACCAAATGTCCAAAAGTTATTCCAAATCTCACCGAAAAATTATTCATATTGATATGGATGCTTTTTATGCGTCCATTGAGCAGCGTGAAAATCCTTTGTATAACGGCAGGGCTATTGTTGTAGGTGGATCTCCTGAAGGGCGCGGAGGTGTGGTTGCTACAGCAAGCTATGAAGCACGCAAATTTGGTGTGCGATCAGCTATGCCATCTAAAAAGGCTAAACAGCTTTGCCCCGAAGTAATTTTTGTGCGCCCTCGTTTTGATGTCTATAAAGAAGTTTCAAGGCAGATCCGTGAAATTTTTGAACGATTTACAGATTTAATTGAACCGCTTTCGCTTGATGAAGCATTTCTTGACGTAACCAACGATAAGCAAAATATTGGTTCCGCTATTGAAATAGCGAAAAAGATCAGGCAGGCAATCAAAGACGAACTTCATCTTACCGCTTCTGCAGGAATTTCCATCAATAAGTTTGTCGCCAAGATTGCATCGGATATCAATAAACCCGATGGCATGGCATTCATCGGTCCTTCGCGTATAGAAACGTTTATGGAGAACCTCCCTGTTGAAAAATTTTTTGGTGTGGGTAAAGTTACTGCAGAGAAAATGAAAGCGATGGGCCTTCATACAGGTGCCGACCTCAAAAAACTTTCCGAGGCCGACATGACCAAACATTTCGGTAAAACAGGCAAATTCTTTTATAAGATTGTTCGTGGCATTGATGACCGAGCGGTTCAGCCGAACAGGGAAACAAAATCAGTAGGAGCAGAAGATACATTTCCATTTGACCTCACTACAATAGAAGCAATGCATGCAGAATTGGATAAGATTGCTTCCCTGGTGGTAGATCGATTGCTTCGACATAAGTTGAAGGGAAGAACAATTACTTTGAAGGTCAAGTATCACGATTTTAAACAACTCACCCGAAGCAAATCTTTCGATCTTCCAATTAACGATTTTGATATCATTTTAGAAACTGCAAAGCAATTACTAGACACTACTGAGAAAGTAGGAAAAAGAATAAGACTATTGGGAATTTCGTTGTCCAACTTCGGTGAGCTTTCCCACAGCCCTAAAGAGGAGAAAATAACAGACCAGTTGTCTTTGTTTTAGACTCTTACTCTATAATTCTAATATTTGTTGGATGGCTTAACTTGAAATCTTTTTTCTTTTCATTTAAGCCTAATTGTCTATTCACATATCCTTTGGTGTATTCTTTCACCCGAGCTTCAAATTCAATTGTTACACCTTCAGTAAGTCCGGCCTTTTCAAATCCTTTTGTCAAGCTGAACCACAGGTGATCAGTCACTAATGTTTTTGTCTCAGCATCCGTGATGTTGGTGAGTAGAATAGTTGGTTCACTGTATCCGCTATAATTCACTTTTTTTCCGAAGCGCGAAAACACAGCGATAAATTTTTTTCTAATCCCATTTCTCTCACTTAAAGCTTTTCGCATCTGCGAAAGTAATAAATTGGCTCTTCAATGAAGCTTAACTGTTTTTTATCTGTTCCACTATAATATTAATAGAATGTCAAATCTTAAACTAAACATTACAAAACTTCAACATACAGGAATACCTGTAACTGATATCAAAATTTCAGAAGCATTTTATATTAGGCTTGGGTTTGAAAACGTAATGCAAGCTGGGTTTGACCATGAAGGTGAGGAAGGAATTTGTATCATGATGAAGATGCTTGACATTGTGATAGAGCTATACCAGATGCCAGAAAAAAATCTGGCTGAGATTCGGGCGAGAAAAGATGGTCACATTGATCACATTGCTTTTGATGTTACTGACATCGAGGAGACTTACAATGTTTGTAAAACCGCGGGACTAAATATAATAGAGCCAGCTCCGGTGTATCTAAAGTTTTGGGAACGAGGTTGTCGTTATTTTAATATCATAGGGCCAGATGGCGAAAGATTGGAATTCAATCAATTACTGTAAGGTTTTAAGCGGGAATAGAATTTGTACCGTGTAGGAATTTCAAGAATAAACATGAAACGCCCACAGCAAAGTAGGCCTAAAGGCATGATATAAATATAGTTCATGCTTGTGGGTCGGGAACGGCTGACTATGGCATGAAGGCCTGTCTGCTAAAAATTAATATTGCGATGAAAGATCCTGATAATCATACTCAAAAATCAAGTAACGTCCCTTTTATTATTTCATTTTCATTAATGGCAGTAATGGTAGCATCTTATTTTATTTTTCCTTCTGTTAAGGAATTTATCAACGAAGGTTATGATGTACTCACCAGTGACAACGAACAAAGTGTTAAAACATGGGTATCACAATTTGGAATGATGGGGCCAGTAGTCATCATCATCGTCATGATTCTGCAAATGTTCCTTTTTGTCATTCCTAATATTTTGTTAATGATGATTTCCATTCTTAGCTATGGACCTATTTGGGGTTCTGTAATTGCTTTCATTGGTGTATTTGCCGCCTCCTCTGTTGGCTATGTTATTGGTAACAAACTTGGCCCTGTTACATTGAACAAATTTGTAAGCACAAGTACCCAGAATAAGCTTACTGATTTTATAAAGCAGTATGGAATGGGAGCAATAGCAGTGACACGTCTCTCATCCCTTTCAAACGATGCGTTAAGTTTTGTTGCAGGTATTTTGAAAATGCCTTATCTCAAATTTATATCAGCAACACTTGCCGGCATTACTCCACTAATTATTACACTGGCAATCTTTGGACGAAATGGCAAAATTGAAAAAGCATTGATCTGGATAGGTGCAGTCTCACTAGTCTTTTTGATTGCCTATATTATTATCGATAAGAGAAGAAAAAAGAAATCAGTTCCTGAACCTGAAGAGCAATTGTTATAATATTCTTTGCCTTCCTTTCTTCTCCTTTACAGAATTAAATGCTCACTTTAAGTTAGGGAATTCATATCAATCACAAACCGATATCTCACGTCTCCTTTTATCATGCGCTCATAGGCGGCATTGATATCTTTTATTGCAATCACCTCAACATCTGAAACGATATTGTTTTTACCGCAGTAGTCGAGCATTTCCTGTGTTTCAGGCATGCCACCAATCATTGATCCTGCAATACTTCTGCGGTTACCAATTAAATTGAATGGCGTAATTTCTCCTGAAGAAGGAGGGATACCAACGCAAATGTGAACACCATTGGTTTTCAACATTCTTAAATAATTATTAAAATTATGTGACGCGGAGACTGTGTCAATAATAAAATCGAAATAACCTTTTAATGCTTTTAAGTTTTTCTTTTCGGAGGTGAGTACAAAATTGTGAGCACCTAATCGTTTCGCGTCAGTTTCTTTAGAGACAGAGGTACTGAGCACTGTCACCTCAGCTCCGAATGCTGCTCCGAACTTTACAGCCATATGACCTAAGCCTCCTAATCCTAACACTCCGATTTTATGTCCAGCAGAAATTTTCCAATATCGCAATGGCGAGTAGGTTGTAATACCTGCACATAACAGTGGAGCGACACCCTCCAGGGGAAGATTTGCAGGCACATGTAAAACGAAATCTTCATGCACTACAATCTGGTTAGAGTATCCTCCATAAGTTGGAGTCTTTCCATCTTTTTCATAACTGTTGTAGGTGCCCACTGATCCATTTTCACAATATTGCTCCAGTCCCTGTTTACAACTATCGCATGTTCGGCAAGAATCTACTAAGCAACCAACTCCTGCGAAATCTCCAGCTTTAAACTTTTTTACTTCTGCTCCTGCGTTGGTGATACGGCCAACAATTTCATGGCCAGGAACCATAGGGTAAATGGACCCGCCCCATTCATCGCGTACTTGATGAATATCCGAATGGCAAACGCCACAAAATAATATCTCTATCTGCACATCATGAGGGCCAGGCGTCCTTCTGTTGAAATTAAAAAATTCAAGTGGTGACTTCGGATCGAGTGCTGCATATCCTTTTGCTGCTGTCATGTATAATATTTAGCTTTATAGTAATCGAATGTTTGCGATAACGCTTAACAAATTTAAAGCAATTAAGTTGTAGCTATCTCTTTTAGGAAACACACCTGGGTTACTATCACTTAAACAACGGTATTATTGTTTTTATGGAGTGGGAATAGAATTTAGCATAGAAGAAATGTAACAATTTAAGTAGACCTAATATTCCTTTAAAAATCCTGCAAATAATAGTAGATGGTCCGCCAAGTATCAAGATCATGGGCAATTCCCTTCAAAAGAAATAAAGCAAAATTTTATATCACTTTCCTGTTTGTTGTTATCATCGTTTTACCAAATTCATCATGTATTGCACAATCTAGCTATCGATTTAAACCTAGAGAATTATACTCCAAATCCTCTCACGAACTTATCACCTTTCTGCGACAACAACTTCAAGATGAGTTAAACCCCTTGGGCAGAGTAAGAAATAAAGCTTTAGTAGAAAAAATATTCAGTGAAAGAATAAATTTTATTGTATCAAGTGTAAAACAAGGCGCTTTTATAGAAGACGATACATTAGAGAATTTTGCCCAGGCGATACTGGATCGGCTTGTGCAGAAAAGTGAATTAAAAAGTTATCCGAGAAAGGTGCTTATTTTAAACTCGCCCGAAGTAAACGCATTTTGTTTTGGAAAGGGTCTCTTTGTAGTTAGTGTCAGTCTTCTTTCGCGAATCTTAAATGAAAGCCAGCTTGCATTTGCATTGGGTCATGAATTAGCACATGATGAATTGCATCATATTACTGAGGGTGTTGTGAAAGAAGCGGAGATTAACCTTCAAAAGAAGACAAATCAGCAGATTTCAAAAATAATAAAAGGTGAGATTACGGTAGAAGACATAGAATCGTTTAGGGAAATTATATACGGCGTTCGCAAATTCAGTAGAGCAAAAGAGCTTGCGGCCGATTCCTTAGGTTTTTTATTTCTTACACGAGCTTCCTACAACCCTGATGAAGCTGCCCACCTGATTAACATTCTTGATTCCGCCCAGTATCCTAAGCGTGATATAAAGGAAGCGTTGTTCCTGCCATTGCATTTTACTAAATATCCTTTTCAGGAATATTGGTTAAATGAACGTCTTAGTATATATAGTAAGGAACCGGACAATGTATTGTTCTATGCTGTTAATTCCCTAAAAAGCCATCCTGAAATTCGGATAAGAATAAACCATATTAACAGGTATAGAAATGAAATGGGACCAGTATTAGGTGGTTTACCTACCACTGAAATTGACCTTTCTGATAATCTCGTTAGCAGTGTTGTAAGATTGGCAGACTTTCAAACAATTGAAGCTGCCTATAAAACTGCGCAGTTTGACTATTGCTTATTTCATGCCCTTCAACTGTGGAGTGATTATCCGAATAACGTCTACATTGTTTCTACCATCAGTAAAGTTCTTATTGATTTATTTGAAGCACGAAATAACGATGTGCAAAATTATGGTGTATCGAAATTTACTGATCACTATAGTGAGTCGTTGCGTTTAATTAATAATCTTCTCCATAATATAAGTGTGAAGGAACTAAGTGAGGTTGCGTATCACTTCATTAACAATCAATCAAACTTTAATGAAAATGAAGAAGAACACTATGTTCTGCTCGCTAAAATTTGTGAGATCACATACCGCTATGAAGTGAAAAGCAAGATCAGCAAAGCTTTTAAGGCCAGGTTCAATAAAACATTACCGGAGTACCAGCGGGTTGATTGAAACGATAAAACTGGCGTAAAAAACGAGAATAGAAACTGCATGGAAAAAAATGTGAAGTGAAGGTGATATATTGGCTGGATAAAGCACATATAATAAACTGCGCTTATGAAGTTTCAAGAAATAGCTGAATTAGAAATACCGGCAGCAGGTGAAAAGTTATTCTATGAATTATATGAATCCGCCTTCCCAATTGTAGCGCGATTTGTAGGAAAGATGAATGGTTCATTTGAGGATGCAAAAGATATTTTTCAGGAATCAATCATTATCTACTACGAGAAACTTTCCAGTAATAAGTTAACAATAACAGCTGCCCCTGAAGCGTACGTGCTTGGCATTGCCAAACATCTTTGGATTAAAAAGCATAAGCGAGATCAAAAGAAAATTTCTTTGGATGCAATGGAATCACACATTCAAATACCTGCTGATTTTTTTCCTTCTATGAATGAAGAGAGAATTTTACAGATACTTGAATTGACAGGTAAAAAATGTCTTGACCTGCTAAGAGCTTTCTATTATCAGCGTAAGCCAGTAAAAGAGATTATGAACTTTCTTGGTTATCGCAACGAGCATAGTGCAACCGTGCAAAAATATAAATGTCTGGAACGCGTTCGCAACACTGTAAAAGAAAAACAACTTACTTATGAGGATTTCTTTGAGTGATATTCAGCAGATGGAAAAGTATTTAAGCGGTGCTATGGATACCGCTGAAAAGATCTTGTTTGAAACAAGATTGAATGACGATGCAATGTTGAAACTAAATCTTGTACTGCAAAAGAAAGTTTATTCACTCCTAGGAATCTATCACCGGAAAAAACTTAAACAGGAAGTTGAGGAAGTCCATCGGGCAATCTTTAATGATCCTGCTAAGATTCATTATCAGGAAAGTATTTACAAACTATTTAAATTTTAATATATGATTAACTCAAGCATAATACCCATGGTGATCGAAAACAATGGGCGGGGAGAACGTGCGTATGATATTTACAGCCTTCTGTTGAAGGAAAGAATAATCTTCCTGGGTACAGGCATTAACGATACAGTAGCTAACCTTATCGTTGCGCAGCTTCTTTACCTCAACAGCATGGATCAGAAACAACAAATCAATTTGTACATCAACAGCCCGGGTGGAAGTGTTTATGCTGGCCTTGCTATTTATGATGCCATGCAAATGATTCAGGCTCCTGTATCTACTGTAGCTGTTGGTGTCTCTGCGAGTATGGGAACAGCACTCTTGACATCAGGTGCTAAAGGAAAGCGATATGCTTTACCGCATGCTACCATTCATATGCATCCTACAGGAGGAGGAGCACAAGGATATACTGAAGACGTGCGAATTGCAACGCGCGAACAGGAACGACTACAAACGCAGTTATTTCACCTCATGGGTAAACATTCCGGGCACAGCTGGAAAGAGATAGAAGATTATTTTCTTCGAGATAAATATTTAAGTGCTCCGGAAGCAAAACAATTTGGTCTCATTGATGAAGTGTTGGGTGATGTAAGTGATGTAGTGATGCTGAATGATACTGGCTTCAATGTCAACTTCTTTCAGCCCATTAAAGTGGCTGAGAAATTGATTGAGTAAAATAAGTTACGCTTGTCGTAGTCTCGCTGCTTGAAATTTTCCTATCGCGATAAAGATGAACGATACAAGTAAAAAAACGAGCATTAAAGCAAGGCAATTCAAGGTTGTTTGAGAATAACCCAGAATGGATACATCAATAAATGGATAAGGATATTGTCCGCTTAATTCGCCTCTTACTAAAATGTAAATACAATATACCGTGGGGAACACGGAAAATACAAAGGCATGGGTCCACAGCAGTTTTGTTTTAGTGACACCTATAAACCACAACAAAACATAAAGTAACGGCGTGACTGTGTGCAATAATGGTCTACAATGGATTGCAGTCCGGTTGGGTTCCAGATGTGACGCAAGATCAGATTGTAGACTATGCCGACAATAGTAATATATACTGCAATAGCGGTAAGGGTTGTTTCTCTTTTAAAGAAGTTATCTTGTTGATGTTGCCTTGTCAGGATAATTGTGGTGGAAATGGCAACCAGTAAATTGGAGAGGATGGTGAAGTAGCTAAGGAATGTTATGATCGTTTCTGCAACAGGTTTTGTCCGGTTTAATAGTATGAGGTAGAATTGAGACACTAGTGCAAACCAGATTAAACAAGCAATAACAATAGCAAGCCCTTTACGGAAATTCGATGCTGAAATATTTATCATACAAATTGAATCTATAGATAGCAGTTAATCACTAACATTCCGGTGCATTAAAAGTTTTACGCGTGCTACCCGTGCCCTAATTTAAGGGGAGTCAGACATTAGTCTCACACATCCAGGGGCTCAATTTACTTATGAATATGCTGCCTAATTGGAGTAGCTGTAAACGTTCCTATAATCCGTTTAAGTGAATTTATTTAAAGAAGTTTTTTAATAGTCAGTTTGACTATTTGGTATAATTTACGGAGCTTGGAGTATAATAACAACCAATAACAACAAGATGAAGTATTTGATAAGCTGTAAGAGCCTCTTTAAAGTTGTAGTAATTATTGCTGCTGCAATTTCTATTACTTCTTGTGATACCAAAAAATCGGCTAGCGATACGGCCGCGATTGTTGACTCAACAAAAGATACAACAACCAGAAAGCCTCAAGCTATTTCTAAGCCACTTGTCAGTGATATTTACACCGCTGACCCATCAGCCCATGTGTTTGCTGGGAAAATTTACGTGTATCCTTCGCACGACATCGATGCGGGAACTCCCGAAAATGATAATGGTGACCACTTCGACATGAAAGACTATCATGTTCTTTCTATGGACAGTGTTGGTGGAACAGTAACAGATCATGGCGTTGCCTTAGATATCAAGGACATTCCTTGGGCAGGAAGACAACTATGGGCACCTGATGCAGCTTTTAAAAACGGTAAGTATTATTTGTATTTTCCTGCAAAAGACAAACAGGATATTTTCCGGATTGGCGTGGCAACTTCGGCATCGCCTTCCGGGCCTTTTATGGCGGAAGCAAAACCCATTGAAGGAAGCTATAGCATTGATCCATCTGTATTTCAAGATAGCGATGGCAAAACGTACATGTACTTTGGCGGAATTTGGGGAGGACAACTTCAACGTTGGTCAACCGGCAAGTATGATTCTAATGGATCCAAAACAGATCTTCAGAAAGATGAAGAGCCTGCTATCGCACCAAGAGTGGCGCGTTTAACCAACAACATGCAAAAATTTGCTGAACCAGTGAAGGAAGTACAGATCGTGGATGAAAACGGAAAGCCGCTGCTTGGTAAGGATCATGATCGCAGATTCTTTGAAGCCTCGTGGATGCATAAATATAATGAGAAGTATTATTTTTCTTACTCTACCGGCGATACACATTTCATTTGTTATGCCATAGGAGATAACCCATATGGTCCGTTTATTTATCAGGGTGTAATACTTAATCCTGTAATCGGCTGGACTAACCATCACTCAATTGTTGAAGTAAAGGGTCAATGGTTTCTATTTTATCACGACAGCGAATTATCTGGAAAAACGCATTTAAGAAATGTAAAAGTGACAGCACTACAGCACGAAGCGGATGGAAGCATTAAGACGATAAATGCATATATAAAGTAGGAAGCTTCGATAGCCATAGGATGGAAACATCAAACTAATTCTAAATAAAAGCCTGGTTAGGCCGGTTAACATACAATTCATTTATTTCCACAATTGCTAAAATTCACAATCCTTTATACATTTGTCGCCCATTGAAAAATGGATTATGCCCAGATGGTGAAATTGGTAGACATGCTACTTTGAGGTGGTAGTGCCTTAACCGGTGTGCAGGTTCGAATCCTGTTCTGGGCACATTAAGTTTTAGAGTTCGAAGTTCAAAGTTGAGGTCGCCCCTTACTTTGAACTTTTAACATTACGCCTCACCCTAAAACTCTTAAGCCGAAGTGGTGGAATTGGTAGACACGCACGTTTCAGAGGCGTGTGTCGCAAGACGTGCGGGTTCAAGTCCCGCCTTCGGTACGCTGTTTATTTATCTATGTTTTAAAAGTGAATTCAAAAGGTAACTCTGCTGACGAGAGCAGCCACGGTAGGCTCAATGTTGATAGCCCGGGGGTTTAATAACATTGGCGATTGGGTAAAGCGTTGGCATGTACATCGCCATCTTTTCATCGTTCATTTTCAAGATCTCGAAAATATTCTAATGCCTTAATCAGCTCAGTTCTCTCCTTTAAATTCAAACCATTCTTTTTCGCGAATTCATTTACCTGTTCCCATCCCAGTCCTAAATATTTTTTTAGTACTTCTTTGTTTAGCTGGGGTTTTAGTGCAGATCCACTTCGAAATTTGTCTTTTTCGAAAACGCTGGTGACCAGAAGTTTTTCTAATTTCCCATTACGGTCGACCAGGTATATGGACTCGAATTGTTCATAGCCTACTTTAACATACCGAGGAGGGGTTCGTGCAACATTATAATTTTTGTCTCTTATTGCGTGATTTACACGCCCTAGTTTAGACAAAACTGCGAATTCTTTCACTTCGAGGATAACCTCAAATAACATTTTACCGCTCCAACCTGACTCGTCATCCCTCATGTAAAAAGACATAAATTTTTTGTTCTTTGACAACTCTTCATCAAAAAACTCCATGGCCTGAATTCTGTTCTCTGACAAGGGTAGGTCTTCATCATTGATATTCTCTTTGAAAGCTATTAATCCTAATTTGTCATTGTACTTAATATAACCCGTCATTCTTGAATTATCTTCAAACATAATCTTTCCAGTACACCATTTAACCTTTATACCTAAGCTATCGAATTGAGCAAAGGCAGGTAGGGAAAATCCACAGAAGATAAGGAGGAATAGTTTGTTCATTAATGCCAAGCTTAACTATCAAATATAATAGGCGTAAACACATCATACCATTGATCACGATCAGTCTACGCAGCATCCAATCGCTATAAAAAGCTATGAGGGCTGCTACTAGTAAACCACCGCTATGCTAGTGATGCTTCAATTCCATAGATAGAGAAGTACACTCGTCTTGCCTCACGCTGCTAAAGACTTCGTACGCATTATCATTGTCCATTCTTCTGCCTCATTTAACGATTGGAAGGCATGCCAGTAAAGTTTGTCGCCAACTTTCTTCTGTAACTGGTTGGATGCATATTTTGTGAAAACGTCCTGCGAGAAGGCCATCGCGTAAGTCTTAAGCCCATTTTTAATCATGTTGGGATAAAACTCTTTTTCAAAAAATTCCATTGCCCCCGTAAACGTCCCATGCATTTGCGTTAGATTCGCAATCATGTGTTCAATATTGTGCTGCCTTGAATACACTATTACTTTTTTGAGGAGGTCAGTGATCGCTTCTACTTCAGCAATACCAATATATTGTGTACGTACTGTCTTCGTTAACGCTTCAAACTCGGCTTTACAGAATTCGTTCTTGTGGATGAGTATCATGATGGTGATAAAAAGTAACTAGCGAAAATATGAATGCTTAGGAAGTTTTTCTCATGTAAAATGAGCTGCTTTCTTACATCTAGTAGAAGCGAAAAGCAAATTGGTATTTTCAGCAACCTTTATGCGCTTACGGCTTGCATTAGCGGACTCTTGCCAATCCATCAATAAAAAATCTTCGTTATTCAGACTTACTCTTTTAATTTAGGTGACTGACTTCGATCAAGACTCTTGCAAATGTTTGGCTGACTACGATTGGCTTCACCAAAATTTAAGACGAGACAATTCCGTTAGCACTGGGGACAAACACATCTGATGCAATACACGTGACGGCACCATACTTCCAACTTTGTTAGGAGTTTAATATTTGTAGCCAGGGGTTTCAACTCCTGGTGTTGATAATGAATCTACCTCGTGCCATGCGGTCATGATCCGAATAATGATAAATTATCTGGCACGAAACATTGTGGTTCGATTAGAACTATGACCTGGGAGTGGCAAAGAATATTGTAAGAGCATAAGTACCGCTTTAAAATTAGCCGCCGGAAGCCATTGCTTTTTAGAAAGTTAGAATACAGACAACCACACCTTGTAAAGCGGCAGACAAAGTACATAGTTCTATGCAATTTGGTACTAAAGTATGCGTGGCGCTGATGCCGAATCTATAATTTTGGATGACGTCTTAGCTACGCATTAAAATTTACGTTAGGTAGGAGCAAACCGCCACGCGAGTGGTGTTCTGTTATTTTATTTGACGGTAATCCAAGCGGTGATGGTGGCATGACACGTGCAAGCCGTGGATCAGTGTTGAACTATCACTACTTTGGATATGTACATCGGAAAACGTGTAGTGGTTAAACAGAGGTCTTTCCGGAGGTCGCACAATATCGCGCTTCTCTAATGACTGAACTAAAAACATTATTACTTTTTCAATTTAATGGTCTTCTTATACCACGCTCGCTCTTCTTCTATCCTTTCGTTTTCTTTGTTGTAGTTTTCAATTTTAAAGCTGGTGTTGAACGCAATCCATTCCTTCGATGCTTTCTCGATCCCATTAATGTCTCTCGCAAACCAGTAGATGTTTCGCTTCACTCGGTAGTGCCAAGCTGCGGGCTCTATAGTGATAGCCTTGTTGATAAGAGTGACAGCAGTGTCTTTTGCTTGTATACCGATAGCAGACAGATTGTAGGCAATGAAGCTTGCTGCATTGGCAAAGTCATCTGCTTGGGCGAATTCGTTATTCCTAATCTTCGTTCTCAGCGCCTTGAGCGACTGCTGTAGCGCGCCAGTTTTCAAGGTGAAAGAGACACCCGTAAAGTCCCATAGTATTTGAACAACCAGATCATCATTAACAATATCAGTGGAGATGGTAAAAGCTTCCTGGTGCCGCGCTGTTTTCTCGGCTTTTACAGTAACATGCGCGACTTCCTCAGATGTAAGATAGTCTGTGGGACGGGAGAACATCATCGTATCACGGTGAAGAATAATGTCCCAATGCTCCGTACCAGGCACAACAAGTAACGCGTACTTTCCAGCTTCCACTAGGGTATTTTCAAGCGTCACCTGTGTATTGAACGCAATAGTAGTAGTTCCGTTCGCACCTGCGCGCCAACGTTTTTCATAGGGAATAAACGCACCGAAAATATCTCTGCCCCGTTGAGTTGGTCTGCCATAGCGGATTTCGAAACTCGTAAACCCCGCTTGCTCTTTCATAACGGCATCATAGCTCAGCGGAGCGTGGCGATCTTGAGAAAAACCCTGAATACTAATAGAGCATGCAATTACAACCAGGAGAATAATCTTGTTCATATAGTTTTTATAAAGGTGAGAAGAAAGAAAATGAGGAGTTGTTAAGAGATTGTTAAAGCGAAGATTGATAATTTCAAGTTGAATAATTGATTTGGTGTTTATAGAATAATCGCTGCGTCCCGATTATCAGATGCTTAATGTGCTTGCAATCGTCTTGCTTGCATATCTATGCTACAGTTCTTTATGTAGTTGCAAGTGTTCTTAATTACCTGGCAGTGTTGTTAAAGCGGTTTACATTCGCGAACGATGAACGAGAGGCTTGCGCCTAGATTGGAAACGAGATGCTTGCACTAGGCGGCAAGGTAATGTAAAGAGCTAGGGCGTCGCCCCTCGACCTTAAGCAGATAACCATACACCTCGGATTGCGCTTTCGCTCGCCACTCCAGCACATGCCCTTTCGGGCTCGGACATGCGCTCAATCGCTCACGCATATATCGGATGTAATACATTTAAACAAAACGACACGCGAGCTCCGTTAGGAGTGTGTTATCGCTAGAGATTTTAACCTTGGTGACTCGGCGTAGTTACACGTTGTGTACCTCAATTAGATGTTATACCTCTAATCCTGATCACATAATAGAGATGCTGCATTAAATTTGGGGTGAAAGAAATGCTTGCGCTTGAATGGTTAGAATCTCTACAACTTTCGAGCTACCGCATTTTTTTAAGTGACAGCAGATAAATCTTCCTCTTTTGCTAACCTATCAGCTAATTCCGAGCACCGTCAACGTCTATCGACGCCGATTGATGCAGAAAGTAAACACATCTGAATACAGCAATCGTTGCCGTAAGCGGGTATATGTTTTTAAGTGAAGACACCATAACATTTAAATATGAACTTTAATCCCTGGCACAGCGTGAGCTTTGGTAAAAACGCCCCGGAAATTGTAAACGGTATCATTGAAATCCCAAAAGGTAGTAGAGCCAAATACGAACTTGATAAAGAAAGCGGACTGCTTAAATTGGATAGGGTCTTATACTCCTCTGTGTATTATCCCGCTAACTATGGGTTCATTCCGCAGACTTATTGTGACGACAAAGATCCGTTAGATATCTTGATCTTATCTCAGATTCAGATCGTTCCGCTTTGCATTGTTCAGGCACGTGTTATCGGGGTGATGCGTATGATCGATGGTGGAGAAGCAGATGACAAAATTATTGCTGTGGCCGCAGATGATATCAGCGTGAGCCATATCGACGACATCAATAAACTTCCTGCTATGTTCATGGAAGAGATCAGACACTTCTTTGAAGAATATAAGAGGCTCGAAAATAAAACTGTGCGTGTTGAAGAATTTCAAAATGCGGAAACCGCACATCAAATTATTCTTCAATCTATCGAAGATTACAAAATAATGATAGAGGAGTCGAAGCCAGCTAAACCAATTGTTTACTATGACCTTCCCGAACTAGTCAATGTTTAATGCACGCTTCTGTCACTAGTAGTGCTTGTAAATTGTGCCGTGTTTTTTTAAAGACAAGTAACACATTTAAGAAAACGACACGTGGAATGTGTATAGCTAGGTTTTAAACCCTGGAGAGGCTGATTCAATAACCTTTCCAAACTAAAACTTCAAAAGCCAGCCAACTAACTAATTTTCTACTACTCTTTCCCAAACTTTTTCGTGGTTAAGTTTGAAAGCGCCAATGTACTCCTTCTTCCAGCTTTTCGGGGGAATGAGCGAAAGGAATCGTTCGTCACGATTGTTGCCCGCGTAGAGATAGTACACCTGGCCAATAATTGGCTCAAAACTTATTTTTGCTTGATAAAGCATTTCATTAAGGTGATATTCATCAATCAGGTGCTGATAATTTTTCTTTAAAGATTCAATCTTGCTAGTAAAGCTGTGATTGAAATTTGAAATACTTGAGTTTTTCCAAGCAATGACACCAGTCTCTGTAATTCTTGGCGCTCCAATGTTTGTTCCATAAGGGAGAAGGTTTGAGTTATAAGACTGCGACTCCTTGTTGAAGACTACATTATCAGAACGTTCTTTAGCTTTAAAATCCGGTAAATCTTCAACTTTAGCGGCGCCAAGTTTCTTAAATTTTGATATAGAGGAATATTGATTTAAGCCAGTGACGCAAACGTCGTGGGCAATCTCCAGGTCGAGCTGACCATCGACCTCAATGATCTCATCATCAATTAAAATATTCTGGATCTCGCCAACAATGAAGCGTGTTCCATTTGCTTTAATAAGAATATCTTCCTTTAACATCAATCCGAACTTAATTTTACTTTCTTGTACGAATGGGGCTGCAAAACCTTCATGATATTGTGCGGTCAAATTGCACTTATCAAATTCAGATTCATCGTGGGAAAGAGAAGCAGACGTAAAATGAGCATTTTTTAAGAATGATTTATGTACGTGGTTCATAGTGAAAATCCAGTTTCAATAATGTTAGCGTAAGTGTGCCTTTCAACAGTGACAGGCCTCATCACGAATCCCACCAGCGGGGGTGATGCACCCACGTGAACAATTGATTGAAAATTGCAAGATGGTTTGCTTCCGCGAATTTTCCGTACCGATAAGGTGAACGCTTTTGTAACCGGAAATAGAATTGATAAATCTTATTCTGTACTTCTGGTCCCAACCAGAAATATCTTCCAAAGTAAATTTCATAAATAGTTAGCTAGCAGAAACCTTTTAACACTGTCTAAAATAAATTGTTTCCGCGTTAAGTCAATCCCTGGTTTTCAGGATAAAAGTGGCTACTCAGTGATCATTTTCTTAACCGTTATGCCGCCTCTGCATGCTTCAGCCCAAGTGCTCACTATATCTGCAGCAACCAATCGGACGCTCTCTTACGATGAAGAGGAAAACGTTTTCCAGGAACTCTTCTTAGAAAGAACAATATTCAAACAGGCGTTCACTAATTGCCGTTTCTCCAATTTCACAACGTTCACTACTACCATATCAAAGGGTTGGCATGCATTTAGAATTTCTATTTTACATGCGGGCAGTACCACAATTATTAACTCATCGCGATTTCATTAAGATTGATAAAGACTATGAAGCAGCAGCTTCTGTCGTTAACCTGAGCTATGTTTCTGATAAAGCAGAGGGGATCAAACGGGTGAAAAAAGGAAAAGGATTTACCTATACTTACAAAGGGAAGCCTATTAAAGATCCGGAGACTTTAGAGCGCATAAAGAAATTAGTAATCCCACCAGCCTGGACAAACGTATGGATCTGTCCTTCTGCTGATGGTCATATTCAGGCAACAGGTTATGATTTGAGAAAGCGCAAACAGTACCGATACCACAACCGTTGGTCTGCTATTCAGCAGGAGACGAAGTTCCATCGCATTTATGAATTCGGTAAGGCACTTCCTGCGCTTCGAGCGCAGATGCAAAAGGATTTGGCTCAGCCTGGCTTTCCCGAAAGTAAAGTTATGGCGATGGTATTGAGCTTGATGGAGCGCACCTTTATCAGGATTGGTAACGAAGGTTATGAAAAATTATATGGCTCTTATGGCCTTACTACTTTAAAAAATAATCATGTAGATATTAAAGGCGATGAAGTTACGTTCTCGTTCAAAGGCAAAAAGGGAGTTCATCATAACGTAAAACTGAAGAGTAAAAAATTTGCAAAGATCATCCGGCAATGCAAGGCCATCCCTGGTAAAGAGTTGTTTCATTATTATGACGATAATGGAGTGCTTAGAAAAATTGATTCAGGTCAGGTAAATCAATACCTGAAGAATTGCTTGAGTATGGATTTTACAACCAAAGATTTCAGAACATGGGCAGGAACGTTAAGCATGTTGGAAGCGTTGAAGTCGGCCACGGAATGTACAACCCAGGCCGAGTATCAGAAGAATATTATTGCTGCCATGCAACAGGTGAGCAAGAAGTTAGGCAATACTGTTGCTGTTTGTAAAAAATATTACGTGCACCCTGAATTAGTAAACATGTATAAATCAAAGACACTGGCTGACTTTCTCCGTACTGATAAACTTACCGAGGGTGAAAAGCAGTATGGGTTAAATAGCGAAGAGGAAGTGCTTATGAAGATTCTGAAGGTAATCCAGAAATCAAAAACAGAAATCTTGTGTTGATGTTCAAGCTGCTATCTTTTTGAAACATGCATAAGACTTGCAATAATTAAGCACCACAATATAGTCTTTTAGAATGTCCATGCCAATGGATGCCTGGTTGTGCCAGGGAGATTCAATGATGCTTGCATGAACATCCTTGATTTCAAAATTATTTAACCTCAACGAGTTTGCCAGTCTTTCATAGCCCATGAGCAAACCATTAAGTCCTCTCCCGACAACTGAAAGTTTATTACTGTATTCAAATCTTTTAATGTCTTTAGTTTTTAGTAGCAGTCCTAATGAAGAGCCTGTATCAATCATCAAGTCAAAGGCTGTTCCTTCTGTTCCTCCAAAATCAATGTTAGAGTACATCACTGGTCTTGAATCAACAATGCGAAGAGGAATTTTCACGTAGTCGTTGGGTGCAGTAGCCCAGTTACCTGGTCGAAAGGTAATCTCCTTGGTCTTTGAGTTAATTTCTATTTCAAACCGCAGAAAAATATCATAGCCAATCACGCCATGAATATTTTTATACATGCTGAACATATTTTTTTCTGGTACGATCACAACTGGAACCTGATGACCCATCACGGAACCAATGGAAACTTTATTGTTAATTGACAGATGACCTGCAACAGCGTTACCAGTACCAAGACCTGAAAAAACTACTTCTCTGTTTTTATTGACAGTGAGTAGCTTTTCAAACTTCTTCCCAAACAGCACGATGTTCCTGCAACCAGTGTCCAGTATGAGGTTAACAGTGACGGAATCATTTATGACAACAGGCAAGATGATGAGGTTCGTTAGTGTTCTGAACTTCACCGTCAACTGTTTTACAGAATCTGGAAGGAAAAAACCGGCTGTCGGTAATGAATAGACATTCGTATACAAAAGCATCACTATGATAGCTTGTAGCAGGGGGAGTTTATGAAGTTTCATGGGGGAGTAGTTTCTTAGTAGGAAAAGCTATCGCTCGCCTAACTGAACTGCTACCCGCAAATAGATGTATTTTAAAAATGAATCGTTTGTGCTTACTGAATCATTGGACGCAGGGTTACACAAAAAAGAGGTAATTGTATCGGTAAATTGAAGGGAAGTGCATCACTCATCTTGGGTCAGAGTGGCTAAAAAAATTGCCGCAGAGAATTTATGTATTTTCGAAGCTAGAGAGAAGTATCTTAAATTCAAAACATTTTCGTACTAAAGTTCGTAGTTCAAAGTTTTCAATTCACAGTTTCAAATATCTAAGTTCAATATCTAACTTACAGTATTGTTATTTCTAAACGCCACGTTCGGTAACTATGCATCGCCACAAGATTTCAATTGCAGAGGCAACAAGGAAACTAGAAGATAGTAAAAATGTTTTTACGGAATTATTCAAACATGGATCTCTCGTAGTAGAAATTTACAAGCCCGAAAAAGTAGACAATCAAAAACCGCATGATCGTGACGAGATCTACGTCGTGGCATCAGGTTCGGGAGTATTTTATAATGGTGGTAATCGATGCGAGTTTAAGACCGGTGATTTTCTTTTTGTCCCTGCCGGAGTCGAGCATAGATTCGAGAACTTTACCAATGATTTCTCTACATGGGTATTTTTCTATGGTCCTATTGGTGGTGAAAAGCCTGACTGATTGTGATTAAGAATATGTTCTTCGTAAGAAGTCAAGGTTACACTATTTGACCTGGTAATTTTTATACAAAAGCTAATCATAAATATTAATAAGATGAAGACCAAGACCTGGAAGATCGCCTTAACTTTTGGACTACCATGGACACTAATAATGATTGTTGTCAATTCATTCAATAATAATGAGGTCAACTATAAGTCGATAATATCGACCTTAATAGGAGGGTTGATTGCGGGATTCGGTTTCCCAATCTCCATGAAGTACTTCGGTAAAATGCTTTACAGTAAAATATCTATAAAGGTTAATGAAAACGAGCAACTGATAAGGGAAGGTGGTGCAAACCATTTTAGAGGAAAAGAAGCTGTCGGTGGAAAACTTGTTTTAACAAACAAGAGACTAATCTTTAAATCACACAAAGTTAATGTGCAGAATCATGAGCAATATTTTGAACTAAATCAAATTGAGACTGTGCTTGCAACAAAGACTTTTAACTTTTTTCAAAATGGTCTCACCCTTAATCTTACTAATAGCGAGATGCATAAATTTGTTGTTGATGAACCATCTGATTGGGTTTCACAAATCGAACAACAAAGAAAATTAGTTTATAAGTCATGATGAAAATGCCATCTTATTTCTTTTTGATCTTAACTCCGCCCAATCTCATATCATGTCTTAATACTCATGTCTCGTTATAATGATGAAAAGAAAGTTGCGATCCCATATTTTCCAATAGGACTTTAATACGTTACACCACTACTTTTCTGTGCTGGTATTTACCTGATTGTCATTGGTCATTTTGTTTGGGCCGTGATATTAATTCTTCTTGCCACCATTGTTCTTACAATAAAATACGTAACTGAAATAAATTTGGAGAAAAAACTGTACGCCGATTATTTATTTTTTTTGCGGACTACACTTGAATAAAGAGTCGAAGAAATTCGGCGACATCGACAGAATTGTGATTACCAAAGGCAATTACGCTCAAACTATTAATACGCGGGTCCAACCCCGGCAACTGGACTGGTCAGACTACACGGCACACTAATTCTGGACAATGATACCCTCGACTTGCTTACAAGGAATGATAAAAAAGAACTGATAATAGGTTTGAAAGAATTCGCTGGCTTTCTAAACATTGGCGTTGAGGACAGATCAACATCACACCACTATTGGTGGATTTAACAAAGGTATGGACATATTTTTCCTGGGATTCCTCTATGCTTTGTATCGTTCATTGCCGATATTCATATAGTGAACAACACTTCATTGTCGGCTCAACATTTAAATCAACCCAAATGAAAAACACAAGACGTTTATTAAAGCTGGCGCCTGAAGTATATTTTATAGCTTTTGCAATTTGGTGGGCCGCGGGTTCTTCTGTAATTAATTATCCGGCTATTATACTTGCAAGTATTTTAATACTTCAATTTTTTGTCACGAACAAAACGATGGGTTGGTTATTTCAACACTGCTATGTTTAGCATCTGCATACGTAATCTTGGCATTACTCTCAGACTTTTTTAAAGATATTACTTTAGACGCAGAGGCAATTCGTTTTCTCGGCATCGGTTCATTGCTAATCGCAACTAATATTACAATGGCGGTCTTGATGTTTCAAACATATCTGCGCAACGAGCATGGACAAGCAGTGGTTGGGTGAATTTTAAGAGCAACAAGCAATAGGGAAAGAACAAATCAGCTTTGATCACAAAAGATCTGGCCCTTGAATCTTAAGGATACTAATGTCTCACATCTAATATCTCAATACTCATATCTAATCTTTTCGTACTTAGTTTGCGGTTCTTAGTGCCTTTGCACCTTTGCGGTGAACAAACGAACTCTCCAAAGAAATCCTATTTGAAGAACATAGCGGTGGACTGATTAAGTATCCCAGATGGATCTCTCAATGAAGTTTTGTGTTTATTCTAGGAGGGTTAATTTACCGCGAAGGGGAAAGACGCCAAGGGAGGCGATGGCAGTATCAAAGTTTGTCTTGAGCCATAAAAATCTCATTGCCGCACATACTTCTTCCACCACCATTGGAAAACAATAAGTCCCCATATTCTAGCATGCACATCGCCTGGGTTGGAGGAGAAGAGTTGTTGTTTTATTTTTTCGATTTCCGGATAAGAAAATATTGCTTGCTCTTCTATAAATTTTTGTGAGAGCAGATCATCTATAATTAACGATTTCATTTCCCTTCTAAACCATTTTAGTAAAGGAACTTCAAAACCTTTCTTCGGTCTGTTGTATAATTCCTGCGGAAGAAGATCTTTAAATGCATCCTGTAAAATTCTTTTTCTGAGCTTATTGTTGATCTTAAAGTTTGATGGAAGACTGAACGTGAAGTTCACCAGTTCATAGTCAAGAAATGGCGTGCGTACCTCAAGCCCGTTAGCCATGCTCATTAAGTCAACCTTTGTGAGCATATCATTTTGTAGAACAACATTCATGTCAGTCATGAGAATATCATTCATCCTATGCTCGGGTTGCATGAATTGAAGCAGCTCACTTTTACGGTTCTGGTAGACTTGCTGTTCTATTTTTTGCCTGGTAGTTTCTGTAAATAATTTTTCCGCTCCAGATTCATCTGCGTATCCCGCCCAGCGCCAGTATCTTTCTCCAGGAGAGAGTCTCGCGCCTTCTCCAAACCTTACAAGTTGACGGGTGATATTTGATAAAGGATTATTTCGAGATTGCGGAAATATTTTCCATAAAGGCAAAAGTGATTCAATGCTTTGCTCCTTAATTCCTTTATTAATGAGTTTGTAAAAAGCTGCGTGTTTGTTATACCCTGCAAGCATTTCATCTGCACCATCTCCTGATAGGGCAACAGTGGCATGCTTCCTCGTTTCCTTACTTAAGATGTAAACGTTAATTGCGGATGAATCGGCAAACGGTTCATCAATATAATTCAGGATGTTGTGAACATGCGTGTAGAGGTCATCATTGGTGAGTGAAAACACGGTATGCTTGGTATTGAAATGTTTTGCGACAAGCTTAGCATAATGTGTTTCATCAAAGAACTTCTCGTCTTTAAAACCAATGGAGAATGTATGTAGATCCGATTTGTGTCTGCTGGCAAGCCCTGTGATAACGGAAGAATCAATTCCTCCACTGAGAAAAGCACCTAAAGGAACATCCGCGACTAGCCGACGTTGCACAGAAGCTTCGAGCAAATCCGAGAATTTACTTTTTGCATTTTCATACGAGATCTTGTTGTTCTCGGCTTGCTCAGATGCGTAAGGAATGTTATACCATTTACTAACAGATAGTTTTTGATTTTTTACGATGATATAATGACCGGGTAAAAGTTTTTTAACATGGTGAAATATGGTATCTGGAGCTGGAATATAATTCAGCTGAAGATAAGTGTATAATGAAGTGTAATCGATATTTTTCTCAATGCCATATTGCAGCATCGTTTTCATCTCTGAGGAAAAGATAAATTTATCTTCATCAAAAAGATACAGTAACGGTTTTACACCATAGCGGTCACGCGCAACAAAGAAACTTTGTTCTAGTTTATCATAAACGCAAAAGGCAAAAAAACCATTTAAGTTTTCGAGACACTTTTCTTTTTTAAGGATATACAACTTGAGTAATACTTCAGTATCAGATTGAGAAGTAAAAACTATCCCTTCGCGCTCGAGATCTTTTTTCAGTTCATGATAGTTGAAAATCTCTCCATTAAAAACGATGCAATACCTTTTGGTTTCATCCCACATGGGTTGATGGGCAACAGCAGAAGTATCAATGATCGAAAGACGCCTGTGTCCAAGACCAACCCACTCGTCAATATATATATCCTGGTGATCAGGCCCACGTTTCTCAAGCGACATGGTAGCAGCCGTAACATGGATCTTGTTAAATTTTCCTACAAGGTTGAATGCAAATATTCCTGTTATGCCACACATGATGCTAAATGACCTGCAAGTTAAGCAGATTAAATTCAACCCCTGCTACTCCCTGGCTGATTAAAACTATTGAAACAAAAATCCGAAAGAGACTTGGCGCCCCTTTCGGATTTAAATGAAGTATTACTAACTATTGTGAATATCCGGTGATGTATTAAGGAGGAACCGGTTAGACCGGTGGCGCAATACTATTAAAGTGCTTTTACCATTATATTCCTGAACCAAGCTTCATCTCCATGATCTTGAAAATCAATATGACCTTTTTTCGCAACGCCATAGCCGGCTGCATTCTTCCACTTGCTTCCAGCCTTGCGAGTTTTCCAATCGTCAGAACCGATTTCATATTCAAGAAGTTTGCTGCCATTGAGCCAATGTTCAACATGATTGCCATTCACAACGATCCTTGAGTTGTTCCATTCGCCCACAGGTTTAACTGGTTTGTCAGCAGGCGCTGCATGCATGTCATAGTTAGAGCCAGTAGTTTGCGTATCTGTTAGTTTTGAGGGATAGCCCAAGTCGTCAATTAACTGATACTCGGGACCCGATAGGTAGGGTCGCTCATTTTCTTCTGTTACACGAAACATAACACCGCTGTTGCTTTTCGGAGCAACTTTCCAATCAAATGAAAGTTCGAAGTTTTCATACTGATCATTAGTCATGATATCGGAACGTTTTTTAGCAAGGCTGTCAGACTTACAGTGAAGTGTTCCGTTCAATACTTCCCAGGTGTCATTTTCTTTGTTTTTGAAAAAGCGCCATCCATTAGTGTTTTCCCCATTGAATAACAACGTCCATCCTTCTGCTTTTTGTTCATCTGTTAATTGATTAGAAGCAGTGATCATAGAAGCGATAGGAGTGTCCGTTCCGGTTGAATCAGTTTGGGTTTGTGTTTCTTGTTTGCTCGACTGGCAAGAGGCAAAAACGGTTAAAGTCAAAACAAAGGCTGCAATTTTGCGCATGATTACTTAGGTTTTTAGTTTTTGTTAAGTTATAAATTTCCCTTGAAGTAGAAAATTGCAAAGGGACGAGTGGTTAAACAAAACGGCCGTTACTCACCAGCGATGATATTTATTGAAAGTTCTTTCAAAAAGATGGGCAGTAACCAATACTCATATCGATGGCTGAGAAGCCTTACTAAATTATTCTGTAATTAAGCATCATGCCATCGTCTTCATGCTCAAGGTTGTGACAATGAAAAACAAACACACCTTTATAATGTGGAAATGTCATGATTACTTTTACTGTTTCTCCTGGCATTAAAAGTACAGTGTCTTTCCAGCCTTTTTCAGAAGGTATAATTTGATTTCTTCCGCCTGTTCTTTCAAGAACCTGGAACTGCACGCCATGAATATGCATAGGATGGATTTCATCGCCATTTGCATTGTCAAATTCCCAAATTTCTGTAGTACCCAATTGAACCATTTCATCAACATGGTGCATGTCGAACACTTTACCATTGATAGAATGACTCCCCATCCCGCCATGTTCTCCTCCTGTTGCCTTTGATGCAATATCAAAATGTCTCGTTTTAACAGAAAGCGCAGGATTGATAGGCTCAACTACTGAAAGCGTTGAAGGAAGGATAAAATTTGAAGTTTCTGATCTATCAACTTTAAACTTCATGATCTTGAAACTTTGCCTTCCCTGTTCGTTGAATTCACTGAATTTATTACTTACCAGAAATACTTCTTTACCAACAGCAATTGAACTGAAATCAATCAATACATCAAGTCGTTCACCAGGACCTAACAAAATACTCGTTACCTGTTCTGGTGATTTTAGTAGACCACCATCACAGCCGATGATGTTGAACTGCAAATTATCTGAAAAAGCAAGATTATAAACTCTGGCTGTAGAACCGTTCAACAATCGCAAGCGATACCACGTCGATGCAACATGGAGATAAGGATTGTGCATGCCATTGACAATGATATCTTCTCCAAGATATCCCATCATAATCTCATCTTCATTCGGAGAATAATCGAAATCACTTCCGGAAAATCTTTTGTCTTGGATGATCAAAGGAATTTCAAACTCCCCCGAAGGCAGATTAAGTAGTGCTTCCTCCTCATCATTTACAATGAACATGCCAGCAAGCCCCATGAAAACTTGTCTTGCAGTTTTACGATGTGGGTGTGGGTGATACCAATAAGTTCCTGCGCGTTGATGAATTGGAAGTTGATAATCAAAGTTGTTGCCAGGCGTTGCAATATCAAGAGGATGGCCATCCATATGCTCAGGGAGAATCAGTCCGTGCCAATGGATATTCGTTTCTTCAGAAAGATTATTCTGAAGATTTACATGGACAACTTCTCCCGTATGCGCCTTAATGATAGGACCAAGTATTCCATCACCATAAGAAAAGGTGTTTGTTGTTTTTCCTTTTAATATCGCGGCAGAATTTAAACCTGCATTTAATTGAATATTAGAAGTTACAGAAGATGGAATAGGCAACAGAGAATCAAATCCTCCTTCTACGATCCAGTTTGGTTCTCCGATCATATCTTCTTCGGTATGGCAAGATTTCAAAACTAATGAAGCGCCTGCCAATAATGCTGAGATTGTTTTAATCGTTGTCGCCTTTATGAATTCTCTTCTTTTCATTTTCAAAACATCGTCTATTGCAAAGTTTCTTTTACAGATCCACATTTCAACATCATTTCACCGAAATAAGGATTCTTTATTTCCTTTTCATTCGAAAGCCAGAATGCTCCTGCATTATTATTCGCCATAGGGCAGAATTCCAGATAAATGAGCCCTTGAGATAATTTATTTGCTTTTACGAGTTTTGCCATTTCATTGCTGAGCAAAGAGAACACCTTTCGTTGCTCGGATATAGTAGAGGATGCAACTAGTTTAGTATTTTCTGATATCGCTTCCTTTGCACCAGAAATGGTGTTGAGAGATTTTTGTAATTGCACAGCTGCCTTTTTTGCTTCTTCTGAATTGGAAGATACCAAGGCATCTTTTAAATGAATGTAGTGGTTATAAGCTGCACCCATTTTCTCATCTTTGAATATTGGAGCCTGTTGTTCTTCCTTCGTTGCAGCATGATTACTGTGGTCATGTTGTGCATATGCTCCATAGCTAACAAGGGCAATAAGCATTGTTATTAATTGCTTTTTCATGGTTGATTTAATTAATTATTTAAGTTTTTCTTTTACACTTCCACAGGTAAGCATTTTATCACCAAAGTATGGATTACGGATTTGTTCCTGATCGCTTAACCAATAGCCGCCTTCGTTGTTAAACGCCATGGGGCAAAATTCATAGAAAGCCTCTTTGCCACCAAGTCCGTATGCCTTAATACTCTTGTACAGATTGTCGGACAAAGTACTAAATGCTTTACGTTGTGCTTCAATATCCGCTGTCGACTGAATTTCTTTTAATGAAGATTCTAGCGGTAACACATAGGTCATCCAGTCGTTATGAGCCGCGCCAGACAATAGTTTCATGTCAACTTTACTTAGCGCCTGATTCGTACTTGAAGCTTCTGCTTTTACCTTATTTGGATCAGAAGAAACAAATGCGTCTTTCAACGAAACGTAAGAAGTAAATACCGAGGAGAGTTGTTGTTGAAATGCCGCCTCTACTTTGAATTGCGGTTCAGCAGCTTCTTTTGAAGCAGTAGACCCAGAAGCGTGTTCATCACTCTCATGTTTGTCATGCGATTCCGTTGCTGTTTCTTTCTTATCTCCCGAGCAGCCACTAAAAAATGTCAATGCCGTTGCGGAAAATAAAAGTGTCGCGAGGATTAATTTAGTTTTCATTGTTAATAAGTGTTTAGTTATAGTTCTCAGTTCTTAGTTTAGTTCAAATTTTTTTAGTTTCTGATTCCCAATTTCAAATTTCAAATTTCTAATGTCTCATATCTAGCATCTAAAATCTAGAATCCAGCCTCTAGCCTCCAGCATCCATCGGATCCACTCCCTTCTTCAGCACAATCTCAGAATAAAGAAGATAGGCACCAGACACGGCTACGGTATCACCTTCTTTTATTCCCTCCATTATTTCCACCTGATCAAAGTTTTCAAGTCCGGTTTTTACCATCCTTGGCTGAAAGGTGTTATGCCCTGCCTGAACGTATACGTGGGTTCCTTTTCCGTCTCTTACTACGGCATCAACAGGTATTGCGATTGCTTCTTTTGCAGAATGCGTTAAATAAATCTGAGCCTGCTGGCCTGGTTTAAATCTAAATTCACGGTTGTCAAGAGCGGCACGCATCACAGTGATTTGTGTATTGGATCTGTACTCTGGACTTAGAAAGGTCACCTTGGCCTCAATAGCGTCTGCGTTGTTTCCATTAATGCTTACCGTTATTTTGTCACCAGCTTTAACTAATGAAGTTTCATTAGGATACAGCTCTGCTTCGACCCAAAGGCTACTGACATCTTCTATTTTGTATAAAAGTCCTCCTTCAGATACAGATTGCCCTTCTGAAACATTTATTTCTGTAATAACTCCTGATGCGGGTGAAAGAAATGTAATGTGAGGTTGGAGAGAACTTCTATTGGAGATCTGGTTTATTTGATTCTTTGTCAAGCCATAAAGCAGTAACTTTTTCTCTGAGGCTTCGAAAAATGATTTATAACGTTTTTCAGATTGACCTAGGGACTCGTACTGCTCTTTTGCCAAGAGATATTCCTGCTGCAAGGTTAGCAAAGCTTCGCTATACAAAACATACAACGGTTCGCCCTTCTTAACTGATTGTCCGGTTTCTTTTATGAAAAGTTTTTCAACTCGTCCTGCAGCACGACTGCTAATTACTTCGCTTTGTTGCTCATCTACGGTGAGCCTACCATTGATTGCAACAGTCTGTCCGACTTGTTTCATGCTGACTTTTTGCATTGTGATGTTGGCCAGTCTAATTTGGCTATCCGTCAACATCAAATCGTTACTTGAGGCACTTGCTTTCGAAGCTTTCACAAGATCCATACCGCAGACAGGACAAGTACCTTGTTGGTCCTGTACAACCTGAGGATGCATAGGGCATGTGTATTGCGCGGCTTCTGCGTGAGCGTGGTTTGATTGCTCATTTTTACAATTAACGAGTAAGAGCAGTGAAATAATAAATACAAATGTGGTTCTCATACTACTGAACTCGTTTAACAAAACTCTCACTATCTACGAGATACTGCGCGTGAGCGGCAATCTCTTCTGACGAAGCCAGCCCACTTTTAATTTCCATTAAACCATCAGCAGCAATTCCTGTGGTTACATTCTTAGGTTTTAAAACGCCACGATCTTTTACGAATACAATTTTTTCGTTTCCAAGATCAAGCACTGCTTCCCGAGGAACCCAAAGAGATTCTGCCGCGGATAATTGGATGGTTGCATTAACAAGATGGCCAATATGAAGTTGATCGGCTTTCTTGGTGTACACTCTGATTTTTACGAAATTCTGACCTTCGCTAAAAAATGGTTGTACAAAATCAACCGAAGTTTCTTCTGTATTTCCGTTTCCAAAATCAAGTCGAAGTTTATCGCCTTTTCGGATTGCGCCAGATTTATCCGCAGGTAAGTCGAGTTCAACTCTAAGTGCATCTGTGTTTACTATTCTGTAAAGTGTTTGTCCTGCGGAAACATAACCTCCCTCACGGATAAGTGCATTGGCTGAATTACTTGGTGCTGGTAGGGTAGATGTTTGAGTGCCTGAAGATCCGCTATTCATTCCATCGCTTCCTCCTGAAGTTGCCTGCATGGGTTCTGAAGTTGTTGGACTTTGTTGATCAGTGATAACATATCCCTTGTAAGGGCTATAGATACTGAAGGTGCTACTCGTTTGTTTGGTTTCGATAATATTGTTGATCTGACTAGTAGATAAACCCAGGAGTTGAAGCTTGTTTTTAGCTGCATCAATGAAGGCTTTGTTTTCTGCATCATTATCAATAAGAAATAGTAGCTCGCGTTGTGCAGTTATTAATTCCGGACTATAGATATCTGCCACCTTCTGTCCTTTGGCTACAGCCTGAAAGGCATACTTTAAATAAATTTTCTCTAACCGTCCAGCTACTCTTGAAGGTATTGTGTAAATACTTCTTGTATCATAGGTCACTATACCTTGTGCTTGGATTGAAACAGGCATCGATTTATACTCTCCCTTAATCGTTTTAATAGAAGCTACTACAGTTTCATTGGGAGACTTTAATAGTTTAGCCAGATCTTCAGTCACCTCAACCTCTTCCCCTGCTCGCGCTTTACGAACCAAGTCCATTCCACAAACGGGGCAGGTAGAAGGTCGATCTGAAATAACGGTTGGATGCATCGGGCAGGTGTACATGTCATGTTCATGCGCAGTGTCTTTGCTTGTGCACGCTACCAACAGAAGAAGAAATGAAATTAGAAATTTGAAATTTGACGAATGCACGTCTACTGCCACGCTTTCAATTTTCCAATTTCTAATGCTAGCCTTTAACGTTCTATTTTCCATTTTAACTTTCTGATTCTAATATCAACTTTCCGTTTTCTAATTTCACAAAATCACTTCTCAATTTCCTTTTCATAGCTAACAATCATCTTGTAGTATTCTTCCAGCTTATTCAGATATTCCATTTGCATCATATTCAACGCTTCCCAACCATCAATAACCATCGGTAGCTGCTCCCGGTTTTCTTCGTAGGCCAGCATTAGCGTTTTATAGTTTTTCGTTAGCGCTGGAATTATTTTCCTTTCATAATTACTGAGTTGTTGTTTCATTCTTGTAATCTGATTCGCCATTCCTGCAAGCATTCCTTTTGTTTCTATCAGTATTGCTTCACGACCTTTCTTCATTGCCTCAATATCATATTGCATTCCCCTGATTTCAGATCGATACATTTTGGATGACCAGGGCGCAATTGGAATTGAAACCATTGCCATTGCCGTGAACATCGTGGGCATATTGCCAATGGGTTGCATGTGGTCAAAACGAATTTTGAAATCTGGTTTTGCCTGGGACTTTTGAAGTTGCTGATTTAGCCTCATTACTTCTATCGTCTTGTTAATTTGTTTGATGTCACTTCGCTGTGTAGTTAAAACAGTTGTATCAGAGATGAATTGATTACTATCAAAACTCACAACTGTTGTTGTATCAATCATAATGGAGTCAGAAGCTGGCAGATTGATCAAGGATTTTAGGCGGTAGCTTTTGTCTTCAATATCAGACTGCGTCATCAGTAGCATGTTCTGAACTTCACTCAACCGACCTTCCGCTTTATAAATATTGCCGAGACTGCCTTGATTATATGGGTAACGTATCCTTGCAAGTTTTAACATGAGATCCATGATACGCTCATTCTCTCTCAAAACGTTTATCTTCTTTTCCAATACCAGCCATTGATAGTAATATGTTTTCGCTTCAGCCCTTAAATTATTAAACTGCATGGCTCTTCCTTGTGATTCAACGCCTGCCTTTGACTCGAGATAATTTTCATTTGCATTTAGCTTTGCTGGGTTTGGAATGTCTTGTTCTATAGAAAACATGACAGAGCCCTTATCACGTTCATCCATTAACATCTGTTTGCCATAAGGAGTCATAAAGGTTCCTGCACCAACCATTGGGGCCATCCAGCTTTTAGCTCCTTCAGCATATTCATGAAGTGCCTTTACTTTGTTATCATACTCTTGGAGCATTGGATTTCGTTTGTCGATCATCGAGAGTACACTATCGAGGGGGACTATTTGGGCATAGGTGGTGCTTGATAGGATGAGGGCGAATATGAGACTTGAAATTTGAAACTTGAAACTTGAAAGTTGATTCTTGATGCTTGATTCTGGATTCTGGATTCTCGATGCAGGAAGCTTGAAGCTTGTAGTTTGAAACTCTGGCCTGCGGCAGGGATAGAAGCGGAAAGCCCACAGCGGTGATGGCCCTTGTGCGATGGCGCGAGGACTTGTAGCGGATAGCCCGACCCGAGGAACGAGGGGGCCGCCCTGTTCTTGAGATTGGAAATTTGAAATTTGAAATTTGAAATCAAAAAATAGTGATTTGAAACGCTCTAGTTTCCATTTTCCATTTTCCAACGTCTTGTATCTTCTAATGTGCATTGTCATATACTTCAAGTTTTCCAAACTTTCTTAATTCATATTCTTTGGTCATCAAAAAGATTAACGGTGTTACAAGTAGGATGTGCGTGGATGATGTGAGTACGCCACCGATCATTGGTAATACAATAGGTTGCATCACATCACTTCCAACGCCTGTTGCCCATAGGACGGGTATGAGGCCAAACAACGCAACGCATACTGTCATCATTTTAGGGCGGAGACGTTTTGCTGCGCCGGCAATGACAAATTCACGTAGCTCCTCTTTCGAGATCGTTTCGCTCGAATTACCTCTGAGCTTAACGAGCTGTTGCATTGCATCATTGAGATAAATAACCATGACAACACCTGTCTCTACAGCAATTCCGAAGAGCGCGATGAAACCTACCGCTACGGCTACTGATAAATTGACACCATAGAAATACACCATATAAGCACCACCGATAAGTGCAAAGGGAACGGTGATAAGACTAAAAAATGCTTCGCGAATTGATTTAAACGCAAGGTATAGTGACACGAAAATGATTAGCATTACCACAGGAAGGATGACCATTAGAGTTTGCTGCCCACGTATTAGGTTTTCGTACTGCCCGCTCCATTCAAGATAGTAACCGCTGGGAAGTACACCCATTTCGTGATTCAGTTTTTCAATGGCTTCTTTCACTGTGCTGCCGAGATCTCTATCCCTCACATTAAACAACACTGCACCTCGAAGCATAGCGTTCTCGGAAGTGATCATAGGAGGGCCGTTCTCAAATTTTATTTCTGCAACGGATGACAAAGGAATAGTGCCTAGCGCTTGGGTTTTAATAGGGATGCGCTTCATTTGTTCGATGCTGTTCCGGTAATCTTGTGCAAGACGAACGCTAATGGTAAATCTCTGCCTGCCTTCTATCGTCTGGCCTATTGGCGCTCCACCAATGGCTGACTCTACAATCATGTTAACATCATCTACAGTTAAGCCGTAACGACCTAAGGCATCACGGTTTACATCAATGGTCAGGTACTTGCCGCCTGTAATAGGGTCGACATAAAGATCTTTTATGCCTTCTACTCCTGACAAAGCCTTCTTTACTTTTTCTGAGAGCACATAAATGCTGTCCAGATTTTGTCCATACACTTTTACGCCTACGTCTGTTCTTATTCCTGTAGAGAGCATGTTGATTCTGTTGATGATGGGCTGTGTCCATCCGTTCACAACGCCCGGGATTTGCATTTTTGCATCCAGCTCATTGATGATATCATTTTTAGTCAAGCCTTCTCGCCATTCTGATTTTGGCTTTAGCATGATAATGGTTTCAATCATACTGACAGGCGCATTATCGGTGGCGGTACTGGCACGTCCAGCTTTGCCTAAGACCTGGTCCACTTCCGGGAGAGATTTTATAATCTTATCCTGAACCTGCAAAATGCGCTTAGCTTCTTCGTTGGAAACATCGGGGAGCGTAACAGGCATAAACAAAATGGATTGTTCATCTAAAGGAGGCATGAACTCGCTTCCTAAACTCAAAAGAAGTGGAATGCTGATGAGTAATGCAAAGATATTCACTCCGATTGTAGTCTTTCTCCATTTCATGCAGGTCCTGATGATTGGCTCATAGACTCTTTCAAGAAACCTATTCAGTGGATTTTTTCTTTCATTGTTAAACTTCCCTTTCATAAAGAAGGAGATGATCACTGGTGCCAGTGTTACAACCATTAGCGCATCCACCAGCATGATAAAAGTTTTTGTATAGGCAAGGGGATGGAATAATTTTCCTTCTTGCCCAGTAAGCATAAACACCGGAAGAAAAGATGCAATGATGATAATAGTAGAATAAAATACTCCACGCGAAACTTGCTTGGAAGACTTCTCTATTATTTGAAGGCGTTCTTCTTCGGGGATGTGGTTATATGACTTCTTTATTCTTAACATGCTTCCTTATTTTAAGAAATTTGAGATTGGAGGATTCCAGGCTTCAACTTTCTAATTTCTATTTTCTAATCTTCTACTTTCCAATTTCTACTTTCCATTTTGGTTCAGTTCTTCAAAACGCGTGGATAAATTCTTATATGAATTCTCCGCCATAATAATTCCGTTGTCAACAATGACTCCGATAGCCAACGCAATGCCTGTTAACGACATGATGTTTGACGTAATGTCAAAGGCATTGAGCAGAATAAAGCTTGTTGCGATTGTAATCGGGATTTGTATGATGATGCTAATGGCGCTTCTCCAATGAAAGAGGAATATGATAACTACCAGCGAAACGACTATCATCTCTTCAATGAGGGTTGTCTTGATGGATGAAACTGATTCCTGGATCAATTCACTTCTGTCGTAAATAATATTGAAGCTCACGCCTTGGGGAAAACCTTTCGCCACATCTTCCATTTTCTTTTTCACTGCTGTAATCACTTCATCGGCATTTTCGCCATAGCGCATCACAACAATACCACCTACTACTTCTCCCGCTCCGTTCTGGTCAAAGATTCCGAGCCGCGTTTCACCAGTCATTTGCACAGTGCCAACATCACTTACTCTCACCGGTACTGTGTTCACAGTTTTCAATGGAATTTTTTCAATCTCTTCAATAGATTTTAAGTAACCAGTAGTTTTAATGATGTACCCGATATCGCTCATTTCGAACTTGCGTCCGCCAGCTTCATTGTTATTTGCGCGAACGGCTTGTATAACTTCTTGTGTGGAAAGTCCGTAGTAGTTTAGCCTGTTCGGATTTAACGATACCTGATATTGCTTTTGAAATCCCCCGAACGACGCGATCTCGCTCACGCCAGGAACATTTTGCAATCCGAACTTTACATACCAGTCCTGGATAGCGCGTTGTTCGCCCAGATCCATTCCTGGAGCATCAAGTGTATACCATAAGATATGGCCGACACCTGTACCATCAGGACCAAGTGTTGGTGTAACACCTTCAGGCAATAACCTTGTGGCGTAGTTGAGACGTTCCAGCACACGTTCACGTGCCCAGTAAACTTCCGTGTCATCGTTGAAGATAACGTACACGAAGCTCATTCCGAACATAGAGGAACCACGTACATATTTTACCTGTGGAAGACCTTGCAGGTTTGTTACCAACGGATACGTTACCTGATCTTCTATGATCTGCGGACTGCGTCCCATCCACTCGGTAAAAATGATTACCTGGTTTTCCGAAAGATCTGGTATAGCATCAATTTTATTCACTTTAACTGAATAGATACCCCAGGCAAATAACCCTGCTGCTACCAATAGCACTAGAAACCTATTACGAAGTGAGAAAGAAATTAAACTTTCAATCATGACTTAAAATGAAGAATGTGAGATAGAAGTATTGTACTCGCTTAGGCAAAGCGATACCGGAAGAGTGGATCACTCTTCAAAAGAAGGATAAGAAATCAGATCAGGAAAACTTGTTGCTCGACTGTAATGTCATATGATCGCAAAGGTGGATCATAATTATAATACTTAATGCGCGAAAAAGGAGCAGTAGGAATAACTTCTGATATTAAGACCAGTGGCTGATCCATATCAACAGGAGCAGGTGCCATAATATTAACATGAAACACAGATGACTTAACATCGTCGCTGCTGTGAATTACCGTTTCATCCTCGCAACATGGTGCCTTCATATGGCGGTGGCAAGGCGGTTGACTTTTTTCCATTTCACACCCTTCCGCTTTGGCGAATAAAGCTACATTCTGAACCTCACCAGCACAAAGATGAATACCAACCATAAAACTAGTTGACGACACCAGCACCAAAAAGGCTAAAAGAATGGATGATATGGCACGGAACAATTTCATTAACTCCTCAAATGTAACGGATTCTAACGAATTAGGATTTATACTTTAGCCAAATTCATTTATAAAATAGTTAGAAACAGTATGTTATGGATGATTTTTAGCGTTTTGAGCGAAACCATGACCGTTTCAAACCAACTAATGAAAGATTTGAAAGTTCTTTGTAACAATTTCTTCACTTGATTATTCTAAATTTAGCCCAAATTTTGAAAGAAGAATTTAAAAAACTAATTGCAAGAACCCCATGAAAAAAATCTGCTTAATCCTTCTCTTGGCTGCGTCTTCAACAGCGTTCGCGCAAAAGGTAAAACTTGTCGAAGGGAGTTTGACATCGCTTAAAGGCCAAAAGGAGATCAGTACCAAGTTTACATACGATAATATGATTGTAGGTAAAGACTTTACGGAAGAAGCATATATCAAACGAAAAAAAGGAGATTACAATGAGAAGGAACCTGGAAGGGGAGATTTGTGGGAGAAAGCGTGGGTTGCAGACCGGAAGGAGCGTTTTGAGCCTCAGTTTATTGAACTATTTGAAAAGCATTCTTCAATGACCACGAAAAGTGCGGATGCGAAGTATACGCTTGTTTTTCATACAACACGAACAGAACCTGGTTGGAATGTTGGTGTAATGCGTGCGCCCGCTAGAATAGATGGTGAAGTTCTAATAGTTGAAACGGCAAATCCTTCTAACGTTATTGCAGAAATGAGTGTAGTAAATGCTCCAGGGAGAGATGCAATGGGTTTTGACTTTGAAACTGGCTACAGAATTCAGGAAGCATATGCGAAATCGGGCAAAGAGGTAGCCAAGCTGCTTGTTAAGCAAATGAAGTAGCTTCTCTTTTAAAAAAACAGCATCAAGGTATCCACCAAATAGGATCCGGTGCTTGTAAAGTTTTATTTCAGATACCAGAAATATATTAAATAGTCATTTTCCTAACCTTGGGAAAATTATCCCTTTATGTTTTCGGTATTTTTACAATTGTTTATCTGCATACAATAAGAATGATTACCATAGGAGCCAAAAGGCTACAGGCGAGCGATTTTGAAGATTTATTGTTTAAGAAGGAAATAGTTTCGCTGGACGATAAGGCAAAGGAACAGGTAACAGCAAATTTTGAATTTCTCCGCGCTTATTCTCAAGATAAGATTATATACGGTATCAATACCGGGTTGGGGCCAATGGCGCAATATAAGATCAAGGAGGAAGATCAACGACAGTTACAGTATAATCTTATAAGAAGTCATAGCGCGGGTGCTGGTAATCTTTTTTCAGAAGACCTGGCAAGGGCAACCATGATGGCGCGATTGAATAGCCTGATGCAAGCGACATCGGGAATCCATCCCTCGGTTGTGGATTTACTAGTAGTTCTCCTTAACAAAAATGTTTCGGCTTGTATTTTTGAACGAGGTGGTGTAGGTGCCAGCGGCGATTTAGTTCAGCTCGCCCACTTGGCATTGAATCTTCTTGGAGAAGGAGAAGTTTTATATCAGGGTAGTATAGAGTCAGCAAGAGAAATATTTGATGCCTTACAAATTACCCCATTGCAGATTCACCTTCGGGAAGGATTGGCTTTGATGAACGGTACTTCAGCAATGACGGGTGTTGGTATGGTCAATATCATACATGCTAAATACATGATCTCATGTTCCATTGTCTTATCTTCAATCATCAACGAGTTGATGAAATCTTTTGATGATCACTTTTCTTTTGAATTGAACCACGTAAAGTTGCATCAGGGGCAATTAAAAGTAGCTGAACACATGCGTGGCTTATTAAGCGACAGCAAGCTGATAAGAAAGCGGCCTGAACATCTATACCACCAAAAAATTACAGAAGCAGTTTTTACGGATAAGGTTCAGGAATATTATTCTTTAAGATGCGTTCCTCAGATTTTAGGACCAGTATACGATACCTTATTTGAAGTAAAGGAAGTACTTGAGAATGAAGTAAATTCAGCTAATGATAATCCTGTCATTGACCACGTTCGCCAGAATGTTTACCATGGAGGAAACTTTCACGGAGATTATGTTTCGCTGGCAATGGATAAGTTGAAAATTGCCATTGTAAAGTTATCAATGTTATCAGAGCGTCAGCTGAATTATCTTTTAAACGATAAGCTTAATCAGAAACTCCCTTCGTTTATAAATCTGGGCACACCAGGTCTTAATTTCGGGTTGCAGGGTATGCAGTTTATGGCAACATCTACTGTTGCAGAAAACCAAACACTGGCTAATCCAATGTATGTTCATAGTATCTCTAGCAACAATGATAACCAGGATATCGTAAGTATGGGTTGTAATGCTGCTATGCTGACAAAAAGAGTGATTGATAACACCTTTGATGTTCTGGCTGTTCAGCTGCTCGCACTTATGCAAGCAATCGACTATTTAAAATGCCAACAACGTTTATCCTCGTTCACCCTTAAAATTTACGAAGAAGTACGTCAAATTTCTCCAGCGATAACAGAAGACAAGCCACGCTATAATGATATTAAAAAAATAAGCAAGTATTTAATTTCTCTGGGCAGTGCAATACCTTTATAGCTATATGCACTTTTGAGATTAAGATATTTTTGAGTAACTGAATTAAGTAATAACAACGATCACGCAAAGACTAGTAAGCAAATGAAATATGCCTTAGTTACTGGTGGTTCTCGTGGCATTGGTCGAGCGGTGAGTGTGAAGCTTGCTGAGGTAGGATATAATATTCTTATAAACTACAAAAGCAATGACACAGAAGCGACTAAAACGCTTGAATTGGTGCAGCAACACCAGGTAAACGGCGAATTATTGAGGTTTGATGTTTCGGATAAAAATTCGGTGGATGCCTCGTTGTCAAGATGGATTGCTGACCACCCGGATGATCATATTGAAGTTCTAGTCAATAACGCAGGTATTAGAGAAGATGCGTTAATGATCTGGATGACGGATGATCAATGGAAAAATGTTTTGGGTTCCAGCCTCGATGCATTTTATTATGTAACCAAAGCTGTTATCAATCAGATGCTCACAAAACGTTATGGCAGAGTAGTTAATGTTGTATCACTCTCAGGAATTAAAGGAATGCCTGGCCAGACCAACTACTCCGCTGCTAAAGCTGGTGTAATCGGAGCGACCAAAGCGCTCGCCCAGGAAGTAGCGCGACGAAATGTTACTGTAAATGCTGTAGCACCCGGCTTCATTAAGACAGATATGACACAAGGGTTGAACGAGGATGAATTGAAACGCTTGATTCCAATGCAGCGTTTTGGGGAAGCAGATGAAGTTGCAGAGGTTGTTGTGTTTCTTGCTTCAAAGAAAGCATCATACATCACGGGCAGTGTTATTAACATCAACGGCGGCTTGCTCTAGGCTGTCTCATTTAATCAATTCCTGACCTGTCGAAAGAAGATATAACGAAGATATCATATTTATCCTGGTGTAAGATTGTCCATGGCTTTTAATAATATCACCACCGGAGTTTTAAGGAAAATCTAACATAATAGATTATTTTTGTAGATAAGGATTAATGCATTCAAACCCCTTGTTGTATTTCCTCTGGCTAATAAATGAATAAAGTAGTAATCACTGGACTTGGGATTTATTCTTGTATAGGAAAAAATCTTGTTGAAGTTAGAAACTCGCTTTTTGAGGGTAGGTCTGGTATCATTGTAGATCCGAAAAGAAAAGAGATGGGTTATCGTTCAGGCCTCACCGGCTTTGTTGAACGCCCTATCTTGAAGGGCACTTTGGACAGAAGAGCCCGCATTATGCTGCCTGAGCAAGGGGAGTATGCCTATGTCTCATCTATTGAAGCTTTAAAAAACGCTGGATTAGACCAGGATTATATAGACGCTAATGAAGTTGGAATTATTTACGGCAACGATAGTTCTGCACTGCCGGTAATAGAGGCAACAGATATTATTCGCCAGAAAAAAGACACAATGCTAGTAGGTTCAGGCTCCGTTTTTCAAGCCTTGAATTCCACCGTTAGCATGAACCTCGCGACAATTTTCCGATTAAAAGGAATCAATTTTACAATTAGTGCTGCTTGCGCTAGCGGGTCTCACTCTATTGGCGTTGCTTATATGATGATTCGTGAGGGAATGCAGGATTGTATTATTTGTGGAGGTGCGCAGGAAACTAATGTATTTTCTATGGGTAATTTTGATGCATTAGGTGCATTTTCTATTCGCGAAAATGATCCTACCGCTGCTTCTCGCCCTTTTGATAAAAACCGTGATGGATTGGTGCCAAGTGGGGGTGCTGCTACCATCATTCTCGAAAGCTATGAATCTGCAAAGAAGCGTGGCGCCAATATTCTTGGCGAAGTAATTGGCTATGGATTCTCCTCCAATGCCCAGCACATTTCTAATCCAAGTACACAAGGTCAGGCCAGATCTTTAAAAATGGCAATAAAGAATTCTGGACTTCAGGCGCGTGATATCGATTATATAAATGCTCATGCAACGTCAACACCTGCAGGGGATGCAAGTGAAGCAAGTGCTATTGCCGAAATCTTCGCGGACGATAAAACGCCTGTGAGTTCAACAAAATCAATGACTGGACATGAGTGCTGGATGGCAGGGGCAAGTGAAATTGTTTATTCAATGTTAATGATGGAAAATTCTTTTATCGCACCCAACATCAATTTTGAAACTCCTGATGAGCACTCAGCACCTTTAAACATCGTAGCAAAAACTTTAAATAAAAATATTAATGTATTCCTCTCAAATTCTTTCGGATTTGGAGGCACAAATTCTACCCTTATTATTAAAAAAATGACCGCGAACTAAATGGACAAGGCCGATATCATCGAAAAAATTAATGGGTTTTTAGTGGAGGAGTTTGAAGTAGAGCCATTAAAAATATCTCCTGAAGCTAACCTTCGTGAAACACTGGAGCTCGATAGTCTGGATTACATTGATCTCGTAGTTGTTATTGAAAGCAATTTTGGTTTTAAAGTGAGACCTGAAGATTTTGTGGCTATCGTTACCTTTCAGAATTTTTACGAATACGTTATTGATCGCATCTCAGAAAAAGTAATATCCTAATCATGCCTGAGTGGCAAGGTAAATCGCGCGGAAATAAATTAGGGTATAGCATTTTTGTTACTGTCTGTAAAAGTGCCGGTCTGAGACCTGCATATCTACTATTGCGGTTCGTAGCTTTGTATTATGTTTTGTTTTCTAAAAATTCGTCTGTTCATATTTACCAATACTTTAGGCACCGCCAAAGTTATGGAAAACTAAAAGCACTAAAGTTTATCTACACGAACTACTATCGTTTTGGTCAAACGCTATTGGATAAGATAGTGGTAATGGCGGGTATTGAGAACAAATTTACCTACCATTTTGAGGGAGAGGAAAACCTGTTAGATATGGTGCGTAAGAATAAGGGCGGGATTTTACTAAGTGGCCATGTTGGTAATTGGGAAGTCGCTGGCCATTTTCTTAAAAGACTCGACACGACCATTCACGTGGTAATGTTCGATGGAGAACACCAGCAAATCAAAAATTATCTAACAGAAGTTACGGGCAAGCGGAAGTTTAATGTGATTATTGTTCGAGATGATCTTTCCCACGTTTACGCTATTGGCGAAGCGCTTCAGAAAAATGAACTTGTTTGCATGCATGCAGATCGATTCTTAGAGAACAATAAAACCAAAGTAAATAATTTTTTGGGTGCTCCAGCACTGTTTCCAACAGGGCCTTTTGTTCTTGCTGCTGGTTTCAATGTTCCTGTATCTGTCGTGTTTGCCTTTAAGGAGACTGGGACTCATTATCACTTTTTTGGAAGTAAACCAATTATAAGAAGTGAAAACGAGTCTAAGCCAAGCTTTACAGAGAGGTTGATGAAGATTTTTGTCAAGGAGATGGAAGAAAAGGTAAAGATGTATCCTGAGCAATGGTTTAATTACTATAACTTTTGGATGAACCAATAGATCCTCCTCATGTTAGCAGATAAAACTAATATCGAAAATTTCATTCCTCAGCGAGCGCCCATGAGGATGATTCATGACCTCATAGAGGTCACAAATGATCGAGCTGTTTCAGCATTTGTTATTGAAGAAAACAACATCTTTGTATCTAACGGAGTTTTTACTGAACCTGGGCTTATCGAAAACATTGCGCAAACCGCGGCTGCGCATGCAGGATATTTATATCAGCAAAATGGCGTCACTGTCCCTGTCGGATTTATAGCTGCAATAAAAGATCTTAAAATTTATAGTCTTCCTTTATTGGATACATCAATTGAAACCACAATTACAGTAACAAATAGAGTTTTTGATGTGACAATAGTTAAAGGAGTTATTGATCAGAACGGTAAAACGCTTTGTACTTGTGAAATGAAAATATTTACAAAATCTTGAAGACAATGAAGGGTAAAATAGTTGTTATAAGTGCAGTGATATTGATTTTAAATACCACGCTTTTTGCACAGAATCAAAATGACGTTTTCAATAACAATACTCCCATCTCTTGGCTCGGCTTGGATTTTTCCGAAGCATTATTAATTGGGGACACAGAGAAGTTTAAAGATGATCAGACTATTAAGGATTTCATAACCAGCCTCAATGCACTAATGATTTCAGAAGCTGATAAGTATAATATTGCTGAAGTGTTTCAAAAAACAAAAGTTGAAAACGCGGTAGAGGTTACAGACGAACAAAACAGGTCGATCAAAGTTGAATCTCTGCGATCTAGCTCCCTTAAAAGCTCTCACCTCTCGCCGGAAGCAATTCAGAAAATTGTATCCCAATATAATTTTAAGGGAAAGGATGGAATTGGCTTAATGTTTAATATCGATAGCTTTAACAAGTTCACCGAGCAAGGTTCCCTTTGGATAACGTTCGTGAATATGCGAACGAAAAAAGTGATTATGACAGAACTTCTTTTAGATAAGCCGAGAGGTTTTGGTATAAGAAATTATTGGGCAGGTTGCATTTACGCTATTCTTAAGCAAGTCAAAAAAGTAGAATTTGAGTCATGGAAAGAAAAGTATTACCGTGCTGATTGAAAATTGTTGTTGTTGTGCTATCTCATAAAACAGAAATCCGCGTACGTTTTAATGAAGCAGATCCATTGGGCATTGTGTGGCATGGTCACTATGTGCGCTATTTTGAAGATGGGAGAGAAGGGTTTGGAAAGCATTTTAGTTTATCTTATATGGATTTTTACAATGTAGGGCTGGTCGTACCGATTGTCTCCCTTCAATGTGATTATAAGAAGCCGTTGCGCTACGGTGATAACATGATCATACATACGATGTATGAACCAACCCTAGCTGCTAAACTTATATTTCGCTACGAAATATTTGAAGCCAATAAAAATATTTTGGTGGCATCAGGTTCTACTACCCAAGTTTTTGTAGATGGAAAAACATTTGAACTGCATTTAACTCCTCCCGCCTTTTTCGAGCAATGGAAAAATAAATGGAATGTGTAGTATGAGAAGAGTATATGCTGTTGCTGATAGTATTGTTTCCCCGTTGGGCAATTCAAGCGAGGAGAATTACCATAACGTTTGCCACAATATTACCGGTATTACAAAGGTAGAATCTTCGTTATTAGGAGATTTGAATTTTTATGCCTCCATGATAAAGGGGTTAAATGAATCAATAGAACTCAGCAGGTTTGAAACAATCGCAATCAATGCAGTAAAAGGTGCATTACGGGATCAATCGCCAGATCTGGAAAGGACTTTAATGATTTTATCGACTACTAAAGGCAATATCGAATATCTAAAATCGCATCACAACCATCCACGAATTTCTTTGCATGCCACTGCTAACCATATAGCTGCCGAACTTGGATTTAAGAATTCTTTAGTTGTCTCGAACGCATGTATCTCAGGTGTGCTGGCATTAATTATAGCAAAGCGTTTTTTGATAAGTGGAAAGTTTGATCATGCAATAGTTGTTGGCGCAGAAGTTTTAAGTCCTTTTATTATTTCGGGATTTCAAAGTCTCCGTGCGCTGAGTGACGGACCTTGTAAACCTTTTGACAAAACTCGCTCGGGAATAAGTTTAGGTGAAGCCGCCGGTGCAATGCTTTTAACTGGAAAACCGGAAGTATTTGATATGAAGTCAGCGGTTGAGATCACTGGTGAAGGAATAAGCAACGATGCTAACCATATCTCAGGGCCATCCCGCACAGGAAAGGAATTGGCAATTGCAATCAATAGTGCTTTGAAATCTGCCAACATAGATGCTGAACAAATAGATTCTATATCAGCTCACGGCACTGCTACAATCTTCAATGATGAAATGGAAGCAAAAGCGTTTACGCATGCGCGAATGGAATATATACCCATAAATAGTTTGAAAGGATACTTTGGTCATACGCTGGGTGCTGCAGGTGTTGTGGAAACAATTATATCCAAACATGCTTTGTTAAGAAATGAAGTTATTGGAACAAAAGGATTTGATTCATTGGGCGTCTCTCTGCCTGTCAATATCAACCGTAGTTTAGTGTCCAAACCGCAGCGAAGAATTTTGAAAACTGCGTCGGGTTTTGGTGGATGTAATGCAGCATTGGTGTTGGAAAGAATAGAAGTTTAAGGCAAGCGTTTTAATACAATATGAAGAAGGATAAGACGGATGTGTTGGTAATTGGTGCAGGACCTGCGGGAAGCATTGCAGCATCGATGATTAACCAGGCAGGCTTTAAGGTTAGAGTTGTTGAGCGTGAGAAGTTTCCGCGTTTTGTTATTGGTGAAAGTTTGCTTCCCCGTTGCATGGAGGTATTACAAGAAGCAAAATTGCTTGAATCAGTTAAGAAGAAAAACTTTCAGGAAAAGTTTGGAGCAAAATTTTTAAGAGGTGACAACGAGGTAGCGGATTATAATTTTGCAGAACAGTTTACCACAGGGTGGAATTGGACCTGGCAAGTTCCTCGTGCTGAGTTCGATTTAGCTTTGTCTACTGAAATTCAAGCCCAGAATATTCAGGTTGACTTTGAAACCACGGTAACTGGTATTGAGTTTTTAGAAAATGAACAATCAGTTACTACAGTACAACGTAAAGATAGCACTACAGAAGAGATTGAGGCTCGTTTCATTGTTGATGCCAGTGGTTATGGAAGGGTTATTCCTCGTTTGTTCAAACTGGAAAAGCCATCAAGCTTAGATCCGCGAAAAGCTGTATTCGCTCATGTAAAAGATATTCATCGGGATTCATTTGAAGAGCCTAATAGGATCATCATTGTTGTGTATGCCCCTGCAGTATGGGTCTGGATTATTCCTTTCTCTAATGGAATTACTTCTGTGGGTTTTGTCGGTAGCCATGATTTTTTTTCAGCCTATGCTGAAGATTTAAATGTAAAATTTACAGCGCTAATTCAAGGGCTGCCTTATTTGAAGAAACGTTTTAGCGATGCTCCTCTTGTGTTTGAACCTCGGAAGTTGGAATCCTGGTCCTCTATTTCGGAGAAATTTTATGGTAGTGGATTTGTTTTAACTGGGAATGTGACAGAGTTCTTAGATCCTATTTTCTCGTCAGGAGTAATGTTTGCAGCTGTTTCAAGCCACGAGGCTAGTAAGCTGGTAATTAAAAAATTGAAGGGAGAATTGGTGGATTGGGAACATGAGTACACTAAAAAACTACAAAGCGGTGTTAACACTTTCAGGGCTTTTGTAACTGCGTGGTATGACGGTACCCTTGAAAAAATATTTTTTACACATGATCCTGACCCTCTCGTTAAAAGTCAAATCACTTCTGTTTTGGCTGGTTATGTCTGGGATGAGCGAAACCCTTTCGTAAAAGATCCAGATGCTGCATTAAGGGGATTGGTCAAGCGAATTGATGCGAGGGATCGTTTCATTGCCCAGCAGAAATTATGACCAAAATAACAAGCTTCTGTATTCTTCGAAATGGAGAAATTATATCTGCTGGAGGTAGAGAGAAAATTATTGCGAGCACAGTTGATGAATTCTTAAACAAAATTTATGATAAAATTCATCTGTCATATCCTAAGTTTTACAAAATGGATAACCAGTCCCGACTTGGATTTTTGGCATCTGAAATTTTACTACCGAATAATACTCCTAAGGGTTATCTGCCAGGCGGTTTAGCAGTAATACTTTCAAATTCAAATGCAAGTCTTGATACAGACCTGAAGTTTGAAGCTTCTTTAAAAAATGTCGCTAGTCCGTCCTTGTTTGTTTATACTTTATCCAATATTGTCATCGGCGAAATTTGTATCAGGCATTCCATAACAGGTGAAAATGCTTTTTTTATTACACCTTCGTTTGACGGCCAACTGTTATTTCAATACGTTGAGCAGGTTTTGTTACAGGAACATGTTGACGCTTGCCTTGCAGGTTGGGTTGATGTTGTGGGAGAGCAGTATGATGTTTTCTTATATTTAGTAGAAAAGGAAAACAAGGGATTAGCGATTACTCACAATTCAGAGCAATTAAAAAAATTATATAATCAATAATATGGAACAGCTGATGGCAGATCTCAAGGTGCAGATCGTTGAGGCGTTGAATCTTAAACATCTCCAGCCAGAAGATATTGGCGATGATCAATCCTTGTTTGTTGATGGACTTGGACTTGATTCAATCGATGCGCTCGAACTTATTGTTTTATTGCAGCAAAAACACAATACTAAAATTGCGAACGCACAGGAGGGTCCGAAAATCTTTAAGTCTGTTCGTACCATGGCTGAATATATAAAATCTCATCAAACAGGTTAAAAGTTGAAGCCGATCATTCATGTTGCGGGCGTTGGTATAATATCTTCCATAGGTAATTCCTATGAGCAGTGCTTTGATGCGCTGAAAAATGAGCGACATGGTATATCTTCTTTGACTTCTTTAGATTCTATCTACAAAAACATTCTTCCCGTTGGTGAAGTAAAGCTGACTAATGCAGACCTAGCAGAAAGAGTTGGATTTCAAAAACCTGTAACAAGAACTGCGCTTCTTGGAATACATGCAGCGAGGGAGGCTTTAGATAATTCCGCCATTAAAGACATTTCAAGTTGGCGTAGCGGTTTAGTTTCAGCCACTACAGTAGGCGGAATGGATCGCACTGAAATCTTTTTTCCTGCTTTTCTTAAAGATCAAGCCGCAGGTAGCCTTTCTGATGTAGTTCATCATGGCTGTGGGGCTACTACTGAAATCATTGCAAGTGCATTAGGAATAAAGGATTTTGTTTCAACGATAAACACAGCTTGCTCTTCTTCTGTAAATTCAATTATGTTCGGTGCAAGATTGATCCGCCATAATTTGCTTGATGTTGTTGTTGCTGGTGGTGCTGATGCACTTACGCGTTTTACAATTAATGGGTTTAAGAGTTTAATGATTTTGGACGAAGGACTTTGTCGTCCTTTCGATGCTGATCGTAAAGGACTTAATCTTGGTGAAGGTGCGGGGTATGTAGTGCTCGTGTCCGATAAAATTTTGAGGGAACAAGGGTTACTTTCAAGAGGAATCGTATCAGGTTTTGGTAATGCAAATGACGCATATCACCAAACTGCTTCGTCTCCTGAAGGTCGCGGATCTTATGCTGCAATGGAGGATGCCTTGCGCATGGCCGACTTAAAACCCGAAGACGTTAACTACATTAATCTTCACGGTACCGGAACATTAAATAATGATTTGTCTGAAGGGACCGCAATCAAGAGGTTGTTTGGAGAGCGCTATCCACCGTTAAGTTCTACCAAATCTTTTACAGGTCATACACTTGGCGCTTGTGGTGGGATTGAAGCTGTATTTTCATTGATGTCATTGGAATACCAATGTGTTTTTCCAAACCTTAGATTTCAATCGGCAATGCAAGAACTGGATATTAAACCTCAGATAAATTTTGAGAACAAACGAGTAGAGCATGTGATGAGTAATTCCTTTGGCTTTGGTGGTAATTGTTCATCTATTGTATTTTCAATGGCATCTAATTGAATGAAGATGAAAGCCTTTATCAAAGGAATCGGTGTTATCTCACCCCAAAGAATGCCGACGAGTGGAATCAATTTTCTGCAAGACCCTGTTAACTATGCTGGCAATTATCTTACATGCATTGAGCCTGATTATTCCTTATGGATTGGTCCGCAACAAATAAGGAGAATGAGCAGGATATTGAAGATGGGTACTGGCGCGGCAATGATGGCAATCTCAGATTCGTCTATTGAAAAACCAGACGGAATTATTACTGGGACAGGCTACGGCTGTCTTGAAGATACAGCAACATTTCTTACCAAAGTTACTGCTCTTAATGAAGAAGCTGTGAACCCTACACCTTTTATGCAGTCTACTCACAATACAATTGGGTCCCAAATTGCGTTGCAACTCCAATGTAGGGGTTATAATCAGACTTATGTTCATAGTGCCTTTTCATTTGAGCATGCTTTGCTGGATGCCATGATGCAGTTATCTGAAAGGCCCGGCAAAAATATTTTAACGGGCGGTGTAGATGAACTTACCGCTGTAAGCCATTCTATACAAACGAGGTTTGGAAAGTATCGCAAGGATTTAAATGAAACTTTGTCTCTGTTTAATAAACAACTACCAGGCACCGTTGCTGGAGAAGGTGCAACTTTTTTCGTGTTATCCGGAACATCTGATGTTGATGCGAAAGCTTCTATTAAAGCTGTGAAAACATTTTATAACCCACTAGATTTTGACATCAATCGAAACATCATTGATTTCCTGCAAGAAAACGGACTTAACAGTAATCATATAGATTTATTGTTAGCAGGTAAATCTGGTGATATTTTGCTTGATCAGCATTTTGAAAAAATTATATCATCTACTTTTGGTGATAGTTCTATCGGGGTGTATAAACATCTTTGCGGAGAATATTGCGTATCGTCTGCGTTTGCTATGGCACTAGGCACGACGATTATAAACCAGGAAGGCATTCCGGATATTGTTGTTTTGAAAAGGGTAGACCGCCCTGTAGAAACTGTACTCATCTACAATTCTTATTTCCTGCATCATCATTCTTTAATTCTGCTGACGTCATGTCGCGATATCAAAAACTAAACATCATTTCGCTTTTGATGTTGATCGCACTCATCATTCTTGATGTCCAAGTAGATATTTATTTTGGATGGTACCTATTTTTGCTATTGATATATATATCCATTTGTGCAATAGGATCTTTTATTCTGTCAGCAGAAATATTTTTACCTGTTAAAACTAAAGGAGATAATTCTGGTAAAAAGATTGCTATAACTTTTGATGACGGCCCTATTATTGGTCAAACAGATCGAATACTATCAATTTTAGAGAAGCATAAGGTCCGGGCTGCGTTTTTTTGCATTGGTTCAAGGATTCAGAATAACGAAAAATTATTTATGCAAATTGATAAGGCAGAGCATCTAGTCGGGAATCATTCTTTTTACCATAAAAATACTTTTGGGTTTCTTCATAAGAAAAGAGTTTGCGAAGAACTCAGTGCCACTGACAGTATAATCGAGAAGCTATTGACAAAGCGGCCTCGTTTTTTCCGCCCTCCATTTGGTGTCACTAATCCCATGATAGCAGCTGCAGTAGTTGATGGCAATTATCAAACAATTGGTTGGAGCAACCGATCATTCGACACCGTAATTAAGGATTCGAATAAGTTATTCAGAAGAGTTACGGCTGCTATAAAATCTGGTGATGTTATTCTCTTCCATGATTATAGCGATAGTACGATTGAGATGCTGCCAGCTTTCATTCAGTATGTTCAGGAGAAAGGTTTTGAAATAGTAAGATTGGATGAATTATTAAATGAAAAAGCTTATCGGTAAATTGCACGTTATGAAAGCATGGAAAAACCCTTTTTGTAAGTGCTTTATCATTTGCGCTTCAATGTTACTTTTATCAAGCAGCGCTTTTGCCGACTATCCAGGATTCAAGCCGGTTTTGGACCTGACTGCTTTTAAGAAGAAATTTATAGAGGCATCAGCCAAAGTAAAATCTGTAAAGGGTGACTTTACACAAGAAAAAACACTTACTGCATTAACAGAAAAGATTACTTCCTATGGTACGCTTTGGTTCAAGCGAGATAACAAAGTCCGCATGGATTATTCAAGTCCGTTTGTTTATAAGATGATTGTGAATGGAGATAAAATGCTGGTCCGTGACGATGTGAAGGAAAGCCAATTTAATGTTCGCTCGAATAAATTATTCCAACAGGTTAATCGAATTATGATGGATTGTATGCAAGGAACAATCCTCGAAAGTAAAGACTTCGCTACACGAGTATTTGAGAACGAGTCGGCATTTTTACTAGAATTAACACCAGTCTCAAAGACCTTAAAGCAGTTTGTTAGTACAATCGTTTTAATTGTTAGTAAGAAAGATAGTTCACCAGATTCAATTGAAATGAATGAGCCTTCCGGAGATAAAACTTTGATCATGCTGTCCAACAAAACCGTAAACGGACCACTTCAGGATGAAGTATTTTCTTTTTAGTGTCCAGGTACTCATGTTGTCTGGCTGCTCTTCTTATTACAAAAATCTTCGTTCCGTTGAAGTAAATAGTTCTTGTTCAGATAAAATAAAGCCACGCGGTATAGAGTCTACTTGGTATCATGCCGGTGTGGATGTCATTGGCAAGCATATGAGTGGATTATTATTGATCAAGCAAATGCCTGATCACTCCAATCGCATAGTTTTTACCAATGAAGCGGGATTGACTTTTTTTGATTTTGCTTATGCTCCAGATGGTTCTTTTGAAGTCAAAAGTATCTTAGTACAACTTGACAAAGCACCAGTGGTTGAAACATTGCAAAAAGACTTTGAACTCCTATTGGGATTGCCTTTTAAAAATAAACTGAAGGAATGGCATAATGGCAAGGAAAGGTATTTTGGAGTATTAAGGGATTCAGAGATAATTTATTTTACAACTACTCAAGATTGTTCTGCTTTAGGACGACTGGAAATAGGATCAAAGCGAAAGCGAAAGGTTTCTATTACAAGACAAGGAACTGACAGCTTAAGTCCTGAAATCATAACCATATCTCATTTTACATTCGATATGACGATTAACCTAAAGAGGATAAATCAGAATGTTAATTAATGATCTTTATAACATTGAACATAAAGAGTCGGACGCGAATAGTATCCGTGCCCTAGTTATTTTGCGAAAGGATCATAAAATTTTTGATGGACATTTTCCGGGTCGTCCAGTGCTACCTGGCGTCTGTATGATTCAAATTGTGAGAGAAATTCTTCAGGATGAAAGGCATATCATCGTGCAGTTGTCGTCATCTGATAGTATTAAATTCTTGTCAGTTATCAACCCTCAAGAAACTGATCGATTTAATGTTTTGCTCGAGCTTAATTTATATCAAAATTCTTATCATGTTCAGGTGAGTTTTTTTTCAGGGCCGCTGACTTATTTTAAATTCAAAGGTGTATTTGATGTTGTCTAATGAAAAATTCAAACTCGATATTCCAGAAAAAAAAGGTTTGTGTAATTGTACCGACCTATAACAATGAACTTACACTGGAAAGCGTGTTGAATAATGTCTATTCTTATACTGACCAGATTATCGTCGTTAATGACGGGTCAACAGATACAACAGGTTCTATCTTAAGCAAATTTCCCTTATTGGAAATAGTAACCTATCGGGTCAACAAAGGAAAAGGTTACGCATTACGCCAAGGTTTTAAGAGAGCTATAGAAATGGGTTATCATCATGCCATCAGTATTGATTCTGACGGCCAACATTATGCGGATGACCTGCCATCTTTTTTGCAAGCACTACAGGACGACTCCGAGGCAATCATTATCGGTGAAAGAAATATGAACCAGGCGAGTGTTCCTGGTAAAAGTAGTTTTGGCAAAAACTTTTCAAATTTCTGGTTTGAATTTGAAACAGGGATAAAATTGAATGATACGCAAAGCGGATATCGCTTGTATCCCATTAAACGACTTGATGGATTACAATTCCTCACACAAAAATTTGAATTTGAAATAGAGGTATTGGTTCGATCGGCGTGGTCAGGTATTCCGATTAAAGAAGTGCCAGTTAAAGTTTTTTATGCGGAGAAGGGTAAACGCGTTTCTCATTTCAGACCGGTCCGTGACTTTACAAGGATTAGTATCTTAAATACGATTCTGGTTACAATCACACTGTTATACATTAAGCCGAGGGATTTTGTTAGGGGAATAAAAAAGAACTTCTGGAGCAACCTAATCGCTAAACTTTTCAATCCGGCCGAAACTGATTCTGTCAAGGCAATTTCTGTAGGCTTTGGTGTTTTTATGGGCATTTTTCCTATTTGGGGCTTTCAGCTTGTAGTTGCGATAGCCCTAGCTTTCTTGTTTCGATTAAACAAGGCTTTGGTAATTATCGCTGCCAATATTAGTATTCCGCCAATGATTCCACTCATCTTGTTTCTTAGCCATTTAACAGGATCTGTTTGGATGGGCGACCATGCCATCTTCATTTCATTTGATAAAACATTAACAATTGATTTGCTTAAGGATAGTTTTATTCAGTATGTGTCTGGTGCCATCACCTTAAGTATTTGTTGCGGCATTGTCTTTGGATTGATTACATACGGCCTGCTTAAACTTTTCAAGCGTAAGGTTCCTGCTTGAAGCTATGGAAGATTTTTTTGTAAATATATACAGGTTTTTTTTGAAGAAGCGGTTTGCTTTTTGGCTTGTATTTTTGTCCATGCTCCTCCTGCTAACATGGGGTGCACTGAAAATTGATCTGGAGGAAAACATTACCAGATTCTTCCCTGATGATGAGAGGGTACAAAAGCTGAGTTACATTTTTCAAAATTCTGCATTCGCTGAGAGGGTGGTAGTAATGGTGTCTGCAAAAGATACGAGTGAGACGGTTTCAGTAGATAGTTTAATTTCCCGTACAGAGATGCTGGCGGAGCGAATGGAGCGAGATTTAAGTCCCTATTCAGCAAAAGTTGTCAGCAAGATCGATGATGAAAAAGTTTTCAGGATTTTCAACACTGCCCTCCAATACCTTCCTGTATTCCTGACAAAAGAAGATTACAGTTTGCTTGATTCACTGACAAGGCCAGAGGTTAGCAGGCAAGTTATCCGGCATAATTATCAACAACTGATTTCTCCTTCCGGCTTGGCACTTAAAAAAGTAATTGTAAATGATCCGATGGGGTTTTCGTTTCTGGTACTTAAGAAACTGCAACAACTTCAGTACGATGATAACTTTGAGCTTTATGACAACTACATCATCACGAAGGATCATCGCCACTTGGTTTTCTTTATTCAGCCAGGTTATTCGTCAAATGAAACTGGAAAGAACACAGGGTTTGTCAAGTCTCTTGATGAAATCACAAAAGAGTTTTCTTCAAGAAACGAAAAGATACTTGTATCCTATTTCGGATCCGCTGCTGTAGCAGTAGGAAATGCGCAACAACTTAGACAAGATACCATTCTTACACTTTCACTGCTAACAGTACTCCTTAGTATATTCATTTATAGTTTCTTCCGCGATTGGCGTGTCTTAGCATTGATATTTGTCCCAGTCCTTTTCGGAGGATTGTTTGCTTTGTTTTGCATATTCTTGTTGAAAGGATCGGTTTCAATTCTTGCACTTGCGGCTGGATCAGTCATTCTCGGAATAGCTGTGAACTATGCCTTACATTTTTTAGTACACCAGCGAAATTATTCAAATAAGGAGGAGGTGATTAAGGATCTGGTAAGGCCAATGACGATTGGAAGTCTCACAACCGTACTTGCTTTTTTTAGTCTTCAATTCACCAATGCAGCCGTACTTAAAGACATCGGATTATTTGCAGGATTTAGTCTTATCGGTGCCGCTCTATGTTCACTTATATTTTTGCCTCATTTATCACCTGTTATTCATTATCGAGAGACTTTAATTGAACGGCTTTCATTTTTTAAGAAGTCTCCCAGGCCGGTGTGGGTATTTGTAATACTTATCATCACACCTATCTTTTTCTTTTTTGCAAGAGATGTAAAATTCAACAGTGACATGAGTGGGTTGAATTTTATGAGCGATGAGACGAAACAAGCACAGCAACGTTTAGAGATCATAAACCCTGCTTCTCTTCATTCACTGTATGTGACTTCTGATGCTGGTTCTTTGGAACAAGCTTTAAGAGAAAACGAAAAGGTGTCACCTAAAATTGATAGCTTAATGAGTATAGGTGTCGTGAAGCGTTATCATTCGCCATCTTCCTTTTTACTCTCCGATTCCTTGCAAAAGATGCGCATTAAGCAATGGAAGGATTTTTGGACAACTCGTAGGAAGGAAGCGTTCTACGCTGCTGTAAAAGATGAAGCGCGCAAACTAAAATTTTCGTCAACTGTACTTGCTAACATTGATTCACTTGTTGAAAAATCTTATGCTGTTATGGACACAGCATCTTTTAATGAATTGAAGAATATTTTCTTTGATGGTAATATCATTCAGAAGAATAATACCACTACAATAATTTCTCTGATCAATGTACTGCCTCACGAAAGAGAGAATGTACATCTCGCTTTGGCAGGCACACCATCAAACCAGCTTGACCGGCAAATGATTACTAAATTATTTATAGAATTTGTGCATGATGATTTTAATTTCATTGTAGCGTTTACCTCTATATTAGTTTTTGTTGTCTTGTTGATTTCAACAGGAAGATTGGAGCTTACCATCATCACTTTCATGCCAATGCTGATTACCTGGATTTGGATCCTTGGTATAATGGCGCTTATTGGTATCGAGTTTAATATTGTGAACGTGATGGTCTCCACATTCATCTTTGGGCTAGGTGATGATTACAGCATTTTTGTAATGGATGGCCTTTTGCAGGAATACAAGACAGGAAAACAACACCTTGAATCCGTTCGTACTTCAATTTTTCTTTCGGCACTAACAACTATTTCCGGACTGGGAGTGCTTATTTTTGCCGAGCATCCTGCATTACGATCCATAGCTGCCATCGCGATCATTGGGATTGTTTGTGTGTTCATTATGTCTCAAACAGTTGAACCTTATCTTTTCAGATGGTTGATTACCGATCGTACAAGAAAGGCCCTTCCCCCCATGACGACTAAAGGACTTATCTATACAGTAATGACGTATAGTGTTTTTGTTTTCGGATCTTTTTTCCTCACTGGCCTTGGGCTTATACTTAAAGCAATTCCATTTTTTAAACGCCAGGTCAAATTGTTATATCATAGTATGATTCGCTTTTTTACGCGAATGATTATCTATATGGCTTTTAATCTTAAGAAGAAGATTATAAACGAAAGTGGGGATATATTCTCAAGGCCAGCTGTTATCGTGGCAAATCACAGTTCATTTTTAGATATTCTGCTTACCGCGATGTTGCATCCGAAGGTTATCCTTTTAACTAATCGATGGGTTTGGAATTCTCCAATATTTGGAGGGGTAGTTCGTTTGGCTGATTACTATCCTGTGATGGAAGGTGCAGAAGACAGCGTAGCAAAATTGAAAGCAAGAGTTGATGAAGGATATTCAATAGTTGTATTTCCTGAGGGTACGCGTTCAAAAGATGGAAGTATTGGAAGATTTCATAAAGGCGCTTTTTATATCGCTGAAAAACTTCACTTGCCAGTTTACCCATTATTGATACATGGCGTAGCAGAAGCCATTCCTAAATCCACCATTTATGTTAACGATGGCGCTATTACTCTTAAAGTTCTCCCTGCAATTGAAGTACACGACTCTTCGTTTGGCCCCAATTATTCTGCAAGAACAAAGAACATCAGCCGCTTTTTTAAAAAGGAGTATGCTAAACTTGCTATTGAAGAGCTTACCCCTGAGTCGATTAAATTTAAGTTATACAATACCTACAGGTATAAAGGACCAGTATTAGAATGGTACCTGAGAATTAAGTTAAAAATTGAAAATTACTATGGAATTTTTCATTCATTGATTCCTGAAAATGCATCAGTACTCGATCTCGGATGTGGTTATGGATTTCTTTGTTATTCACTCCAATTCCTCTCCCAAAACAGGACAATTACTGGAGTGGACTATGATGAGGAGAAGATTGCAATCGCAGATCACAGTTACTTGAAATCGGATAGGTTAGAATTTTTAAATTGTGATATTAATGCCTTTAATTTCGCAAGGTATGATGTCATCATTATCGCAGATGTTCTTCATTATTTGGAGATCCCGCAACAGCAAAAACTCCTTCTAAAATGTTTTGAATCCCTTAACGCAGGAGGTAAGATAATCATCCGTGATGGAGATGCTGATCTTAAGCAAAGGCATGCAGGAACAAAACTTACAGAATTTTTTTCAGTACGGATTTTAAAGTTTAATAAGTCGCAGAATAACCTAAATTTTGTTTCAGGTAAGTCGCTGACTGATTTTGCCCATAAGCATAACTTTGTGACAGAAACAATAGATCAAGGGAAGCTAACGTCAAATGTGATTTTTGTTATGACTAAGCAAGCATGAAGAATATGGAGCACTTTGATGCAATAATTATTGGTAGTGGTCTGGGAGGTCTCGCGTGTGGAACAATGCTTGCAAAGGAAGGATACAGGGTATGCGTTATAGAAAAAAACAAACAGATTGGCGGGAATCTTCAGACGTTCGTCAGGGATCATGTGCTGTTTGATTCGGGTGTGCATTATGTCGGTGGCCTGGATAAGGGACAGAATCTATACCACTTGTTTAAATATCTGGGCATCATGGACAAGCTGAAACTTCGCAGGCTTGATAATGACGTTTTTGATGCCATTGTTTTTGAAGGTGATTCTGCCGTTTACAAATTCGCACAAGGTTATGAAAACTTTATACGTGTGCTAGCGGAACAGTTTCCCGAGGAAGAAGAGGCATTGCGTAAATATTGTGATACAATAAAAGAAATCTGTTCCAAATTTCCTTTATATAATCTCCGCAAGGGGGATTACCTTGAAAAACTTTCTGCCTTGGAAATTGATACAAAGGCATTCATTGAATCATGCACTTCAAATAAAAAGTTGCAGAATATATTAGCAGGAACAAGTTTGCTTTATGCAGGCGAACCGGATAAAACTCCTTTATATGTTCATGCACTCGTATTGAATAGCTACATCGAAAGTTCTTGGCGTTTTGTTGATGGGGGATCTCAAATAGCGCGTTATCTCTCTAGACAGATTGTCGCAAAAGGTGGGCGAATTGTTAATTTTACAGAAATAACCAAACTTGTTGAGGAGAACGGCAAAATCGCATACGCGGAATCTGGTATAGGAGAAAGATTTTTTGGTAGTCTGTATATTTCGAACGTGCATCCAGTGAAGACGATGGAGATGACTGATAGCGACAGGATAAAAAAGGCTTTTCGATCTCGCCTGAAAAACCTGGAGAATTCAATATCTGTTTTTTACATCAATGTGGTGATGAAAGAAAAATCAATGAAGTATATCAATCATAACTATTATTACTTCGCGGTGGATAATGCATGGTCAGTCCTAAATTACGACGATGATAGTTGGCCAATGGGCTATGCGTTATATTGCGCTGCCTCCTCAAAAGATGAAGAGTACGCTGAGGGTGTAACATTGATGACATATATGCGCTTCAATGAGATGCAACGGTGGCAGAATACGACAAATACAGTAGCCCAGGAATCGGATAGGGGAGAAGATTATGCCCAGTTTAAAAAAGAGAAGTCAGAAAAATTGTTCGCTTGTGTAGAAAGGAAATTTCCCGGTTTCACGAATAACATAAAATCCTACTATACTGCAACCCCGTTAACTGTGAGAGATTACATAGGTACAGATGACGGTTCTCTTTATGGTATTGTTAAAGACTACAGGGAACCGATGCGAACATTTATTTCACCTCGTACTAAAATTTCTAACTTGTTCCTTACTGGGCAGAATTTAAATCTTCATGGTGTATTGGGTGTAACCGTTAATGCAGTAATGACATGCGCTGAAATCCTTGGCATGGACCACATTCTTAATAAGATCAAAAATGGTTAAAAGGATTTTTAAAATATTTTTTGGTCTAGTCATATTCCTAGTCCTTTGTATTGGTGGATTGATAGTGTACGTAAGGTTAGTGGCGAGAGCTGAGCCCCCAAAACCGGTCTCTGTGGAGGTATTGAATAAAAAAGTCATCCAACGAGACTCGGGGCTATTCATTTTAGATAATAATTGGTTCAGAAAAAGTGAAAGCGGCTTACATGAGCTCTATGTTGAAGGTTCGCCATTTGAGCGAGGCGTAGCAATTGGTGCACTGACAAAAGAGTTAGTTCAGTACCAAGAGAAGGTTTTCAATGATCAAATACATAATATGATCCCTTCGCATGCGTACCTGAAAGTTTTAAAATATTTTGTGGGATGGTTTAATAGAGCGCTGCCGGAATATGTGTCGGAGGAATATCAGTTAGAGATTTACGGAATATCTCAGGTGTCATCTGCTGAATACAATAACATTGCCGAACCTTACCAACGAATACTTAATTACCACGCGGCTCATGACATCGGCCATGCTTTGCAAAACATGTCTTTAGTGGGTTGCACTTCTTTTGCATCATGGGGAAATGCATCGGAAGACAGCACACTTATTATTGGGAGGAATTTTGACTTTTATGTAGGTGATGATTTTGCACGAAATAAAATTGTTGCTTTTTATAAACCTGAGCAGGGACATAAATTTATGATGATCACTTTTGGTGGCATGGCGGGCGTACTATCAGGGATGAATACCGAAGGATTAACTGTAACTATCAATGCGGCCAAATCAGACATCCCTTCTTCTGCAGCTACCCCCGTTTCACTTGTAGCGAGGGAGATACTTCAATACGCGGCAACCATTGAAGAAGCTTACGCAATTGCAAAAAATAGAAAGATGTTTGTCTCTGAGTCTTTTCTTATTGGATCTGCAAAGGACGGCCGTGCTGCAATTATAGAAAAAAGTAATACTGCCATGGCCTTGTATGATCCTCAGGCCTCTCAAATAATATGCACAAATCATTTTCAAAGTAGTGCACTTGGGAATACAACCCTTAATCAAAAGCATGTTCAAAATAGCGCATCTGCTTATAGGTTCAAGCGCGTTGAAGAGTTGTTAAAGAGAGATCACAAAAACACTATTGAAAAAACAGTTGCCATCCTTCGTGATCAGAAGGGAATGGACGGCAGGAATATAGGATTAGGAAACGAGAAGTCCATCAATCAATTGGTGGCGCATCATGGCATTGTTTTTCAGCCAGAGAAAAAGCTTGTGTGGATTTCTACAGCCCCCTGGCAACTTGGAAAGTTTGTATGTTATGATCTAGGTAAAGTATTTGACCTTAAGATGACTTCAAATGAAGAGATTTATGAAATGGAGCTGGAAATTAAATCGGATTCATTTTTACTAACCTCATCTTACCATGATTTCCTTAAAATAAGCAAGTATAGATTCCCCTTTTCATCGAAAGATGATCTGAACCCGGATAGTATTGTTCGATGGAATCCTGACTCCTACCTTGCTCACATGCTTGCAGGTGACTTTTACTTCCACAAGAATAATTATACTAATGCAGTTGTGTCTTATGAGAATGCACTTACAAAAGAAATAGCAACAATGGAAGAAAGAAAGCATATTCAAAAGAATCTGGCGGCCTCACGGGAGAAATTACAATGATAATCGGGACTGGTATTGATATCGTTGAAGTTGATCGCGTTGCCGAAAAAGTTGGCAAGGGAAATGGTTTTAGAGAAAAAGTTTTTTCACCTGATGAAATAGCTTTTTGTGAAGTGAAGACCCATAAAGCAGAACATTATGCTGCTCGATTTGCCGCGAAGGAGGCTTTTTTAAAAGCAACTGGAATAGGATTATCAGCTGGATTTGACATAAACAATATTGAAGTCTTTAATGATAATGAGGGGAAGCCCTATATTAGGTTAAAAGGTTCCTTTGCAGAACTGGCAAAGAGTAATCACTGGCTAAAAATACATGTTTCATTATCGCATGTTAAATCCATGGCATGTGCGGTAGTAATTGTTGAAGGATGAAATATTTACCAGAAATTGAATTTGCACCTCTTGATAAAATAGAAAAACTTCAGTTTGATAAACTTACTGACTTATTAAAATATCTTTCTCATCACTCTCCTTTTTACAGCGCCCATTTTAGGCGGAATAATATTTCAATCGGTTCAATTAAAAATCTTAATGATCTTGTAAAAATACCTGTCACCACAAAAAATGATCTTCAAACGTTTAACTGGGATTTTTTATGTATTGATAAAAATAAAGTTGCCGAATTTACAAGTACTTCAGGCACATTAGGTAAGCCAGTTACCATTGCCCTCTCTCTAAAGGATATACATCGACTTGCTTATAACGAAGCTATCTCTTTTACCTGTGCTGATGGGAGAGAAGATGACCTCTATCAATTGATGCTTACACTAGATCGGCAATTTATGGCAGGCCTTGCATATTATGAGGGTATAAGAAAATTAGGAGCTGGTTTGGTGCGGGTTGGTCCGGGCTTACCTGCAATGCAATGGGAAACCATTGAGCGCTTGAAGCCTACAGTCCTTGTAGCAGTGCCTTCTTTTATTGTAAAATTGCTCGACTATGCCATTGCAAATAATATAGATTTTAATGCATCATCCGTTAGAGAAATAATTTGCATCGGTGAAAGCATCCGTGGAGCAGATCTTCAGCCTAATGTCTTAGCAAAAAGAATAATTGGATTATGGAAGGTCGATCTTTATAGTACTTATGCATCAACCGAAATGCAAACTGCTTTTACTGAATGTGCTCATGGAGTGGGGGCCCATCATCATCCGGAACTTGTTATTATTGAAATATTGAATGAAAATGATGAGCCTGTCAATGATGGGGAAGAGGGAGAAGTTACCATCACTACTTTAGGTGTTGAAGCAATGCCTTTACTTCGTTATAAAACTGGCGACATAGCGCGAGTACATAAAGGTAATTGTAAATGTGGGAGAACCACTCTGAGGCTAGGACCAATACAGGGGCGTAAGCAATACATGCTAAAGCTTAAGGGAACAACGTTATACCCTCCTGCCATTTTCGAGATTTTGAATCAGCAAACTGGAGTACTGGATTTTGTAGTTGAAGCGTCAACTGGAAATCTCGGAACGGACGAATTGAAAATATTCGTGTTGAGCAACTCGGTCTTTAACCAAAATATACTGCCTCAATTGACGGAAAAATTTCAATCAGCGATCAAAATAGTGCCGGAAATTATCTTTGTAGATGTTGGGAGCCTTGAGAGACTTAATGGAACTGCTATGAACAGAAAAATCAGAAAATTCATCGATTCAAGAAAACAATAAGTCATTCATTAATCTTACATAAGGTTAAAGTCGTCCTTAATAAGTGAAATCAAGTTTGCTTAAAACAAAAATTAATTTTTCTTTTGGGCCTTAAACCCCCTGCTATGAAAACCTCCATCCTACTTTGTTGCCTCATTTTTACAGCTGTTAAGACTTTTGCGCAATATGATCCTGAGAAAATGTTGTATATAAAGAAGGCGGAAAAGTATCGGAAAATGAAAAATACTGGAACACTCCTAACAGTAGGAGGTGTTATTCTTACCGTTGTTGGCGTATCAACATTAATAAATTCTACCACTACCACCACCGTCAACGGATCGGGCCAGAATCAAACAACAAGTTCAGGAAATGCTGTTGGAGGGGCAATAGCATATGTGCTTGGAGTAGCTTGTGTTGGCTCTGGTGTTCCATTATGGATTGTAGGTGCCCATGCGCAAAAAAAATACCTACGAAAACTTGAGGCTGTTACTATTGGCGTCAATTTAAATGAGCGAAACAAGGGCTTGACATTAAGATACCGTTTTTAAAGAAGACGTTTTTCAGTATTCTAAATTATTTATAGGCTGTATTAAAAGCAAAAGGCAGATGAATCTTCATCTGCCTTTTTTAATATTAATTTCTACAAATCTTATTCAATCTTCAAGTCGTATCCGTTCGTGTTCTGAAGTTTTACGTGCCATGTTTTAGCAGGGCCTCCTTCATCAACAGTTAATGTGAGATAAGAATTGTTATTAGAAAAATCCTTCACTTCATATTGGAAAGGAATTTCTGCGTTGTACTTCTCATCGTTGTCATCGTACGTGATGGAAGCATGAGCACCGGAAAGCGCAGTCATGATTACACGTGGATAAGTCATACCATTGACCTTTACTTTTTTTACTGGAAAGGTTCTGCCATCATTAATCGTTATTTTACCATTTGCATAAGTTGCAGAGAGTTGTGCAGGTGTCGAAATTACTGCAGGCGTAGGCTCAACTATCGCGGGTGAAGCAGAGGCAACGGTACCTTCATCAGTACAACCTTTAATCTTTAATACACGCTCGCCTTTTTTATTCTTCTGGACAGCGTAAAGGCAGTTTGTTCCGCCACGCATTCCATTCTTTTTTAATTCTGTATTGTTTTCAAATACAATTCTAAAGGAGACCGGTACCTCAACTACATTATCAACAACCACACGAGAAGATGCACTGGTATTTTTCTGGTCACCATTCAGGTAAAGGGTGAATTTTTCACCATCTTCTGCATAAACCGTTACTGATCCAGGCCCTGGCTCAGCATCCTGAGCATTAACATTGGATTGCAAGAAAATAATAAGGAATGAGGCAAGGTACAATACGCTACGTAACATAGTAAGTGGGGTTTGCAATTAGGTTTAAAAAGTACAATAAATTCGTTTTTATTAAACTATCCATTCCATTATCAACAAACATACCAATAATTAGACGGTTGAATTTTTGATTTTTCGCCAAATTCTTGCGTGATGTCGATTTAAATAGAAGTGACTCAGAACTTCAGCCTTAATTCAATGCATGCCAAAATTAGCCTCCTCGTCGTCCTGAATTCTGGCTATGATCCACTATTTTCTGGCTATGAGATGGGTATGTCTCCCTATGTTCTGGCTATTCCTGGCTATGTCTGGCTACGAAGTCCTATTCCTGGCTATGCAGTCCTATTCACGCCCATATATGGCTAGTAAGTCCTATGTTTTCTATATCATGGGCTATTCAAGAACCGGTCTGTGCAGTTCTCGGGATTATGCCATTTGTAATTTCAAAATGAAAGGTATTAGAAGGAGAGACTGCACTGTTATAGAACAGGCTCTCTTACTTGCAACTGCTACAATAAATCTCATTAAATAGGAGTTCTCCCACTTCGCTCCAATGCATGTATTGACTTCATGCTCCAGGGATTGCGTTGGTAGTTGTCCTTTGTCGATATTTCTGTAACTTTAAGAATAATTCGAACCCCACATGAAGTTACCTTCATTGCAATACCTTACGCAAAATGCTGGCAGATCTTTTTTGCGTTTTCCCCTTACCATCATTACATCATTCATTGCAGTATGCATCGGCATCTACCTTACGGAGTTCTATGACGATATAAAAAATATATTTCCGTTCATTAATGTAATGCTTTGCGCGGCATTAGGCATTCCGCTCTTCTTTTGTGTGGATGTGTTTGCTTATAACAAGGGCTATTCCCAAAGCAAGAGGCTATTGCTTCATTCGTTCGCTTTTGTAATACTTGTAGTGCTTTATTTTACACTGCCTGATGCGGAATCAACACAAAATACTTCCTTACCCTATGTCCGTTATTCAATTTATGCCATCACCATACACCTTGTTGTAGCCTTCATTCCTTTTCTCGACAAAGGACAACTCAATGGCTTCTGGCATTACAACAAAATCTTGTTCGTGAGATTTCTCACGTCAATGTTGTATTCTGCTTTTCTTTATGGTGGTCTGGCACTAGCACTAGGCTCACTCGACTTCCTGTTCGATATTGATCTTCACAGTGAATTATTTATGGATCTGTTTATACTCATCGCAGGTCTCTTCAATACATGGTTCTTTGTATCTGGCATTCCGGCCACCTTTCATCAACTGGATGAGATTGAAGAATATCCCAGAGGCATCAAGATCTTTTCTCAATTCGTGTTATTGCCATTACTTATTTTGTACCTGGTGATATTGTATATCTACGCAAGTAAAATTGTGGTGCTCTGGAGTTGGCCAAAAGGAATTGTGTCTTACCTTATTGCTTGTGTTGCAGTGTTAGGTATCCTTACGCTCCTGCTAATTCATCCTTACGGAAATTTGTCAGGAAATACGTGGATCAAAAAATTCTCCCGGCTCTACTATTTCATTCTAATTCCGCTGGTTGCGTTGCTATTCATCGCCATTGGAATGCGAGTAGCGGACTATGGAATTACCATAAACCGGTACGTTATCCTTTTGCTAGGAGTATGGCTTACCATTGTATGTTTTTACTTCATTGCTGGCCGAGTGAATATAAAATTCATTCCGATTTCGCTTGCTGTTATTCTTGTGCTAGCGTCTTTCGGTTTTTGGGGAATGTTTTCAGTGAGTGAGCGCAGTCAGGTAGCCCGATTGGAAGCGATAGTAACACAGCATAAGATTTTGCAAGATGGAAAGGTGAGACAAGAGGTGATGTGGCAAACCGACAGTCTTCCGGCTTTGTATCCCGAGAAGGAAGAAAATGTGAATGAACTGCTTTTGTCTGACTCACTTCATAACGAAGTAAAATCTATACTTGATTATCTTGACACGCATCATGGATTTACAAGCATACGACCATGGTTTATTCAGGATATTGATTCCCTTGTAAAGTCAAGCAATACTGCTAAGGAGCGATGGAGCAGGACCAACGAAGCTGAGGCGTATATGCGAAGTATGGGATTAAAGTATGAATACAGATACACGTCACCCACTAGTACTGGTTTTTTCAGTTACTCCTCGGAGAATGAAAATAACATTGTTACAGACGTGCGCGATTACGATTATATAGTAAGGTTTCGGACAGGTGAGTATGAAAATGTTCCTGTTTCATTTAATCTTGAGAGCACAACCTATTCTATTCATCACTCAGATTGGGCACACGGGAAGCTCTTGTTTGTGACTGACAGAACCGATACTATTTTGTTTAATACGGATGAGCTGATTGATAAACTCATTTCGAAGTATGGAAGAGTGTACAGCGCAGAAATACCACAATCTCAAATGCTTCTTCAAGGAAGCAATGACAAACTGAATGTGAAACTTGAATTGCACGTCATATCATTGTATCCTGAGAAAGATTCCCTTAAGGTAAACACAATGTCTGGTGATATTCTGATTCGAAAGAAATAGTAATGACTGTTTTATTTAATGAAAGTGTAAGAATGGATGTACGGATCGAAACTTTATCTGAAAAAAAACTTGTGGGTAAGCAACTAACAATGTCTTTATCGAACAACAGAACATTTGAATTATGGCACAGCTTTATGCCAAGAAGACGAGAAATAAAAAATGTACTTTCAACTGACTTATTAAGTATGCAGGTGTACGACGCCTCCTACAACTTTAAAGATTTAAACCCAAATGCTTCATTTCAAAAATGGGCAGCTACGGAAGTTAGTGACTTTAATAATGTGCCTTCTGACATGGAAACTTACATTTTAGAAGGTGGAGTATACGCAGTTTTTATTCATAAAGGACCACCAAGTGCGTTTGAGGAGACATTCAGTTACATATTTGGCTCATGGCTACCACAGTCGCAATATGAGTTAGACAACAGAGAGCATTTTGAATTGCTGGGAGAAAAATACAAAAACAACGACCCATCTTCAGAAGAGGAAGTATGGATACCGATTAAAAGAAAAGATTAGTGTGTGTCTGATGTGAACAATGCGAGAAGGATTTATTTCAACTTCTTGGAGATGGTTGAGCCTGCCTTCCGAGTTTAATAATATATTCAATAAGTTCAGGATATTGGTCTTCAGCGATTCGGCCTTCATATGATGGCATTCTTGTATTGCCGAAGTTCTTTGGGTTTTTAATATAGTCCTTCACCTTTTGCTCATCATACTTTTCGATGGCTTGCGTAAGATCAAAGGGAGTTTTACCGTACTTCCCATGACACGACACGCACTCGTATTTTTTATATAGTTCTTTTCCTGTAGCGCTTTTATTCTTCTTCTGCGCCCACAAAACTTGAGTTGCCAGTAAGATGGCTAACGTTGTAACATAAAACCTTTTCGCAACCATAGCTATTGAACAGCGTTGTTGATTTGGGGAATTGATTTGAGGTAAGCATACATGGAAGAGATTTCTTCATCCGTAAGCTCAGGATACAATGGCATTGGGAAAGTTACAATTTCATTTTCTTTAGTCATTCCTTCTGTAAGGACACGCTTAAAATCTGATTCTGTCCAGTCACCAATACCGGTAGCGTGGAAAGTAATGTTAGGTGATCTCATTGTTTTTCCTGCTGCATTTTTCATCTTGTTGCCCCCACCCATATATCCTTTTGACTTTTCAGGGTCGGTAATATCTAATGAAGGAAAACTTTTTGAGTGACAATGAAAGCATCCAAGGTTTTCAACAAGATATTTACCTGATGCTATTGTATCGTTACTTGGTTTTTTAATTACTTGATCTGGAAAAGGAAGAGGCTTTGACATACTAATCCCTAACTTTCCCATAGGCGAGTATTTAGTTTTTCCGGCAACTCGTTTTGATGGCTTAACCAGTTCATCACGTGACTTTAGGTAGGCGATGATGTTTTGCAAATCCTCATCAGCGATATTTGGTCGCTTCATGTAAGGCATAAGTTTACCTTTTCTTGATAAACCCGTGCGAATAAGATAAGCAAGTTCACTATCGGTGTATTCTCCAATGCCAAATTCTTTATCCTGTGTAATGTTACTTGCGAAAATCTTCCCTAAGATTCCCCGTGAATCTTCGAGTCTTTTTCCACTGTAATTTTTTGTTGATCCATTGTAGTGACAGGGGCCACAAGTAAGCATTGTTAATCTTTTTCCTTCTGCAATTGAGTTCGCAGTAGTCTTGTATTCTACTTTTTCTACTGGGTAGTATAATTTACACGCAGCCATTAGGGCAGTGCTACAAATAAATAAGACGATGAAGGATCTACGCATGATGAAACGTTATACTCAAGGACTAAAACTAAAAAAGTCAGGAGTATAAACAATCAATAGAGAGTAGATAATTGTTTTTTTCGAGTAGCTCCGGTGTTTGTCTAATGCAGTTCGGCAAAAGGCACTTTTTGCATGAAGGAAGACAACATGTGCTCAGCAAATACACTGTTTCTCCGAGCATCCCCAAAATCGCTACATCAGCGGTCACTATAAGCTTAATTCTAAATCTTATCCAGTTATACGCTTGCAACAAGCGAAAAAGTGAGAACTGAATTCTGGACCGCGTTATGTAAAGATAATTATGTCTCAATTTGGAATTATATCTGCTTCAAAGCAGAGTTCGTAATGTGATAAAACAAGTAAAAAGAAGGGGTTTAAAATAATCCTTCGCGAAAACTCACTTTTCAATCGGTGTATTGAGAAACTGTAAAAATATAATTTATGTGCTTAAACAATTTAAGCTGAACGAAGTTTAACAAGGACATCGTTTTGATTTAGGCATTTAGATTGACTTAACGGTAAAGCTAGTATAAACTTAGTTAATTGATTTAGATCTCAGTGAAGTGGACAACAGAACCGAAAGAAACATCGATTACGCTTCTTCTACGTCGGAAATGCGGACGTTGAACACCTTGAGATATTTGTAATCCCAAAATAATTATAAATGAAGCTTTTATTTCAGAAAAAAAAGACATCTCATCGAATTACCGAAGGATTGAATCAACTAAACAATCATGTGCAGGAAGCTTCTCAATTTATTAGACAAATTGAAAGTGGTAACCTTGACGCTCGAATTTCCGAGAGTCTTGCTAAAAGTGAATTAGGACTTTCTTTATCATCGATAAGAGATCATCTGGCAAAAATCGCGAAGGATGAACAAGAGCGTAATTGGTTTAATGTGGGATTGGCTAAATTTTCTGATATTCTTCGTAATAAAGGATCTTTGGATTTGCACGAGCTTGCTAATGATATTTTGGTAAATCTTGTGAAGTATGTGAATGCTAATCAAGGTGCGCTTTTTGTTTTGGATGATTCAGTAAAAGGAGACGAATACCTTAATATGGTTTCTTGTTATGCCTATGACAGAAAAAAATATTTAAATAAGCGCGTCAATTTAGGAGAAGGGCTTGCCGGGCAGTGTGTTCTTGAGAAGCAGACTATTTATCTGAAAGAGACTCCTGGTAATTATGTAAACATCACCTCAGGCTTGGGTCATGCAGCGCCTAAGACTATTCTAATTACTCCATTGTTGATTAATGATAAAATATTTGGTGTGCTTGAGCTCGCATCTTTTCAGGAGTTCCAACGTCACAAAATCGACTTTATAGAAAAACTGTCGGAGAATATAGCTGCGAGTATTAAAAATGTAAAGGAGAGTGAGCATGTGCTTTCTTTGCTCAATGCAAGTCAGCAGCAAGCTGAAGAGTTAAGATCGCAAGAGGAAGAGATGCGTCAAAACATGGAAGAGCTACAGGCCACCCAAGAGGAGATGCAAAGAAAAAGCAATGAAGTTAATAGGGCTTCCGTAGAAATGATGGGGATTTTAAATGGAGTGAATGCTACTATGGCGACAATTGAATTTACCCCTGATGGAATTGTACTTGCTGCAAATAGTAACTTTCTGAAGTCCATGAAGTACAAAGCTGAGACGGATATAAGAGGAAAGCATCACAAACAATTTGTACCGCAGGAAATACTGGAGTCGGAAGATTATAAAACATTTTGGAGGAGATTGGCATCCGGTGAAGCAATTACAGGAATTTTCAAACGCATTGCTGGTGATGGAAAAACGGTCTGGTTAAATGCAATCTATAATCCTATTAGCGATACTAATAATGAGGTGATTAAAGTCGTGAAGTTTGCGACAGATATCACATCACAGCAAGAGCTGCTGGCAGAAAGTAAAGGTGTTATCAATGGTATCAATTCCACCATGGCGACAATTGAATTCACTCCGGATGGAAAAGTACTTACGGCAAATTCTAACTTTCTTAAGGTGGCAAAATATGCAATCGAAGAGATAAGAGGTAAGCACCATAGAACATTCGTTCCTGCTGAAATACGTGATTCTGCTGATTATAAAAATTTTTGGAACACGTTGGCTTCTGGTGAATCGATCAAAGGGATTTTTAAACGCATTAATTCCGAGGGAAAAGTAGTGTGGCTTAACGCGATCTACAATCCTATTGTCAATGCAGATGGTATAGTGATTAAAGTGGCAAAATTTGCTACAGATATCACATCAGAGCAGGAATTACTGGCGGAAAGTAAAGGTGCCTTGAATGGCATCAATTCAACTATGGCTACTATCGAATTTACCCCAGAGGGTATAGTGCTCGATGCAAATGCGAATTTTTTGAAGTCAATGCAGTATAGCATTGACGAGATAAAAGGCAAGCATCACAAAAAATTTGTTCCCAAAGAGATACTTGAGTCAGTAGAGTATAAAAATTTTTGGAGTAGGTTGGCTTCGGGAGAACCGGTTACAGGTATCTTCAAACGTTTAGACAGCCAAGGAAATACCATTTGGCTTCGTGCAATTTATAGTCCAATAGTAAATGCTAATGGTCAGATAAGTAAGATTGTAAAATTTGCTACAGATATAACAGCAGAGCAGGAGATGCATGCTGAGACCAAGGGTATCATCAATGGTATCAATGTCACCATGGCTACAGTTGAGTTTTCTCCTGATGGAGTAGTGCTTAATGCAAACAGCAATTTTCTTAAATCAATGCGCTATTCAATAGAAGAGATCAGGGGTGTTCATCATAGAAAATTTGTTCCTAAAGACATCGTTGAGTCAGAAGATTATAAAAGTTTCTGGAGTAAGCTGGCTTCCGGTGAATCGATTACAGGATTATTCAAACGAATTAACGCTAAAGGAGAGATTGTGTGGTTGAACGCAATTTATAATCCTATTCTTAACTCAAATGGCAAGGTAGTTAAAGTTGTAAAATTTGCAACAGATATAAATGCAGCAAAGGAATTGTTTACGCAATAGCATCCGAAGGAAGTAGCAAATGTGATACGCTGTTTCTGAAGACTAGTCTAAATTAATAAAAAAGCTGTTGCAAAAGTGAGATTTATAAAAGTGCTATCAAGTTCACTCTATACGCCCCGTTGCACTTCCAAGAGGAATGCAATGGAGGACTCAGTATTTAGAATATATTTAATAGAACTTCAAATCTCATCTTTTGCGACAGCCTTACTCTTTAATGTAATGTTTTAACTTTTGCTGCTCTACCGCTTAACTATAAAAGCCGATTGATTGCCACTTGCAGAAAGTACCCTTATGATAAACGTACCACTCGGTAATGCATCTGCGTCCACATCATAGTTTATAGTGCCAGCTTCTTGTTTTCCTAAATCTTTTTCAAGCATTACCTGTCCAAGCAGATTAGTAATTTGGATTCTAATTCGGGATGATGACGGAATAGTGGATTCAATCTTCAGGATACTTCCCTCTAATGGATTTGGAAAGACAGACAAAGGTTGTGTAAACTGCTCGTGCTCATCTTCTAATGAAGCAATGAGGGCAGTGGCAGTGTTCGTAACGGTCACATTTGTAAAGGTGGCAGTACACAGTGCACCATTATTATGACTCGTCACGGGTAACCCTACAAATACATTGGCTGTCATTGGAATATTGGCAGTTGCAATTTGCGTCCAGGTGGTACCCGTGGAGGAACGGTACGCTGTAAATGTGTTTCCGTTGCGTACTAGTCGCACCCAATATGGGACTGAACCGGATGATGCTATGTGTGCACTGGATCCTCCTGCCGTGACGCGTCTTTGAAAGGCTACGCCGTTACCGGGCGTAACAACTACCATTGCATGTTTCGCATTCGCTGCCAACGTTTCGCGTACCATTACCCCGGCTTTAGCCCAGGCGTTGGTATTGGTAATTCCGGTAACCCTTGCACGGATATCAACATTACCTGAAAGCTGTTGGTAAACAAAACGGAAGGCATCCGCTGTGTTCCAAATATCATTACCCGATGCAGAAGCCGTAAAGGTACCGTTACTATAGCTCGCACTTCCGATGATGCCTACACTGCCAATAGTGGTTGTTTGCCACGGTGATGGGAGCGCATTTTGAACAGAGAAATTAGCGGTGTAAGTTGTATTTGCCTGAGGCGTAGTGATTGTTTGTGTTGCAGCACCGCCTTGGGTCCAACTGGTGAAAGTATACGTTTGTCCATTTACAGTTTGCGGAGATACAACGCCTATGGTACGCTGAATGCCTTCAACGCCAAGTGTTGAAAAGGGAGTTGTAACAGGTTGACCGTCTAATGTAACAGATAGTCCCGCTGGAGTTGTATTTAATGTAATGGTTGTAGTATGTGGTTGAATGTCCACTGTTTCGGTATCTGTTAGTCCTTGCGAATCTGTAACCGTAAGATGCAACCTGTAGAAAACATTTGCAGCAGTTTCACCGGAATTAGGAATGGTATAGGATCCACTCGCAACGCCTACTGCTATCGGTGGGCCATCGTGGACATGATCTGCATGATGAAATACTACGCTCCAACTAAATGCACTGGCAGGTAAATTACCATCCTCCGGATCAGTAGCAGTCCCTGAAAAATTAATTACTTGTCCTCCCCTGTATAATGTTCCTGTTGCAGGTGATGTAATGGAGGCTGTCGGCGCTGCGTTAAAAGATGTAACGGTAAGGGTAGCAGCCTGACTCGTTGCTGTTCCCGCTGCATTGGTAACAATAACTTGGTAACTTCCTGCATTAGCAGCTTGTGCTGAGGCTATTGTATATGTTGATGCATTTGCTCCTGTGATGTTAACATTATCTTTTCGCCATTGGTAACTCAAGGGAGCAGTTCCGGATGCAGAAACGCTGAAAGTTGCGGGCTGGCCTTGTGATACTGTAAGATTGTCTGGCTGATCGGTAATGGCAGGTGCGACATTGCCGGCGTAAATAATTTTATAAAGTGTTCCTGCTGATCTGCTGAGATAATATAAGTTTCCATCTGTACCCACATCTATCGCTAATGATTGACCCGGCAGTCCGCTAGCAAATGCATTTCGAACAACTCCGGATGTAAGATCAATATAGTTGATCCAGGCATTGCATAAGTCCTGATAAAAATATTTACCTATGAATGAAGCAGGATAATTTGTTGATGCTGGATTAAAAAATACACCTCCGGTAATCGCGCAACCTCGTCCATCGCCAGAGCCATGGGCATATGAAAACACGGGTGTTGCAAAAGAGGGATTTGTAGTAGCACCTTCACTTGTAGGCCAGCCAAAGTTTAATCCTCCTGGAGTGGCATCATCAATTTCTTCCCAGGTAACCTGGCCTACATCATTTACAAATACCTTTCCAGTGCCAGGTTGAACATCGAAGGTGTATGGATTTCTAAGACCGTAAGACCATACGCGTTTTCGCTGTTCAGATGCGCCTGCTGCGTTAAAAGGATTATCAGCAGGAGCAGAGCCATCTGTATTGACACGCAATATTTTTCCATGATAAGTGTCAAGGTTTTGAGCATGCGCCCCATTTGCATTTTCTCCAACAGCAATATAAAGCTTGTCACCTTTAAAATGCATTGCACCACCGTTGTGATTGGTTGCAGAACTTAATGGATCAAGATCTAAAATTACTACTTCGCTTGAAGCGGTGATCACATCACCAGTCATGGTAAACCTGCTTACCCTGTTTCTGCTCCCATTGGATAGTGTATAATACAAGTACACATAGCCATTAGTACTGAAGCTGGGATGTAACGCAATACCTATGAGCCCTCTTTCACCACTTGAATTAACGGTAAGCTGAAGGGCAGGCGTTGCAAGTTTTACACCATTTTTAATGATTACTAATGTTCCGTTTTGTTGGGCAACGAAAATTCTTCCGTCCGGTGCAAATGCAAGAACTGTTGGATTTGAAATTCCTGTGGCAACAGCTACCTGGCTGAAGTTAGCAGGATAGGTTTGTGCACTCAGGGAGGTCACGCTGAACATTAGCAACGCAATAAGCATTGCGTAAGATGTGGGGGATAAATGAAAGGAGTCAAATTTTTTCATAGGCCTGAATTGTTTTTTTGTTTTTACTAAAGAGATCGGAGCCAGAAAGACATAAGAAGATCGTTCTATTATTGAATTTACTTTCCATAAAAACCGGGAATTGCTTTTAACGCTGCCGAGTGGTTGGGCATATCGTTGGAGTTATTAATGCTGTTTAGAATAGCACAGAGAAAACAATTAATGTCGTTGGCCTGGTAGATCCACAATACAGGGGTTACAAAGGTTCACAAAGTAAATGCTCGATGAAGTTGTGCTTATTCAGCCAGTAGTAATCACTTGGTCACGATAAGTTTCTAGTGCATCATGCATTTGGCACTACGAAATTGTTTAAGGTAGCTAAATTGTTAAAAGCATCACCCTTTGTGTTGTTAAAGTAGACATATACTGTCTTCCCTTCAGTTAGCCAATCCCTGATGTACGCCGCATATTCCATTAAAAAAGCTTCGGTATAACTCCCTCCATAATTGCCCGTCGGCCCATGAAACCGCACATAAATAATATTGGAAAGTATTGTGGTATTGGGAGAAGCTGAGGCTGGAATATCATGCATGACAAGTGAGGCGTGACGGGATTCTAATACTTGGTAAACATCATCATTATACCACCCCTTATCCCGAAATTCTACTGCAACATTCCAGATGTTAGAAGGATCAGCAAGTTGTATGTCATGCAAAAGCTTATCGAGTTGATAAATATTTTCCTTTTTTAAACTCGGTGGAAATTGTACCAACAGGCAGCCGCTTTTGATGCCAATACGGGTAATAGTTGTTATGAACTTCTCAACAAGAGCACTGTCAAAATTAAGATTTTTATTATGGGTGATCTCCTTAAAAAGTTTGAAAGTAAACCTGAACTTTTCATGAACAGACAACGCCCATCGCTCAACAGTAGCTATCATTGGTACGGTATAAAAGGAACTGTTCACTTCAATGCTGTTGAAGAACGTAGCATAATAGGTTAACCGACTTGTATTCTGAAATTCAAGTGGATATTGATATTTTGGAATAGGAAGTTGCAGTCCGCTTAATCCTGAATAAAAATTTGGAATATGCGGCATGACTAAAGTATCAACGTAAGTAAATGTTCAGATGAAAATTAAAATGATCCATCGGACGACAAAATTTCTTTTAAAATTGTTCGTAAATGAGAACGTTACTGATTCTTTTGCGACCATTCTTGCATAGCTTTTTTGAAGTATCGACCTTGACGCGTAGGCGTGTAATTCCAGTCACTAAAAAGCATAGGTGACCAGTTGGGATCAAACACCCAGACTACATAAGAAATACCTTTGTCATTGGTATATTGGGTAATGGCATCGCCGTACGACTCGTCGCTAATGACAGGAATATGAGCACCCTTGTCGTCAGGACCGCAAAATCCAATCTCTGTCAGCATGAGTGGATACTTTTCAGCAACAAATCCCCAGTCTTCCGTCCATTGTTTTTCCCATGGCTTCTTCCGCTTTTGGGGATAAGGATGACTCACATAGCCAATACCTTCTGCATTAATTGGTTTTTCTGCAATTTCAGTAAGGTCATATGCCCAATTAAAGCCAGCTACTAATGGAACTGCGGAAGAACCTGTTGCACGAATAATCGAAATAGTTTTCTCCATTATTTCTTTCCACTCCTCCCAGGTGCAGCTCCCGAGTTTTCCGTTCATCACTGTTGGCTCATTAAACAATTCAAAAAATGCTACGGTAGTGTTTCCCTTGAAATGATTTCCCATGGTTTCCCAAAACTCGTACGTTTCTTCAAGTGTGGTCACGTACATCGGGTCCTGGTATAATTCTGTTTTAAGATTGCCGATGCTGTGCCAGTCAATAACCACATACAAACCTTGTTCTTCTGCCAGCGCTACTCCTTTATCAAGTAGTTTAATATATTCCTCCTTACCTCGTTTTCGCCACGCAGTTGGATGAACTGGAAAGCGAACAAGATTGGCACCCCAACTTTTTATTTCTTCAAAATATCTTTTGTCCCAGTGTCCCTGACGTTCTAACTTATCCGGATCGCTTGAGTTTAATCCTCGGAATACAACAGGAGTTCCGTCAGAAGTAACGAACTTATTTCCCTTTACACTGATTTGGCTTTGCTTCAGGATTTGTGCATCGGTGGAGGATAGGAGGATGCATTGCAGTAGAATGATGGACAATACAATATTTAAGTTTTTCATAAAGATGAAGTCGGAATAGCTACGCGCTTCCAAAGTAATAATTGATTTTCTAATAAAATAATCTGATTGATGAAACTCGTATCTCCATAATAATTGAGGCCACTTTTGGTGGCCTCAATTGTTTAGAATGATAATAATAATTATGCTTGTTCTTTATCCAGGGCCTCTCTCTCCTGATCGGAGGCAGCATGGCCAGAACGTTGCTTTCTTTTATCTTCATCTTTTTCAGATGGCTGCATATTTTTCTGCATGTTAGCTGCACTAGCGCTGTCGGGCATGGAATTCATCATACCTACCATCGCTTTATTTTGGACTCCTGATATAACCCGATTATCACCACTCATCAAAGCTTTATAGCCGTCCCTGGCTACAACCGCGGGATCAGCGAGATGATGATCCTGATACTCTTTGCTATCGGTGAGGTCAGCCTTGAAGAAGAAGTCAGTGTCTGTTCTTCCTGGCAGTAATGCTGTAACGGTAATATTGGTTTCCTCGAGCTCCTTTGAAAGTGCTTCAGAAAATGACAATACAAATGCTTTGCTTGCTGCGTAAATTGAAAACTCAGGTGCTGGTGTTTTTGATACAATAGAAGCAAGGTTAAGTATCTTGCCTTCATTTCTTGTCACCATTTCATCCAGAAACAATTTGGTAAGGGCAACAAGTGAGATGATATTCAATTGAATCAACTCAAGATGACGTTCAAATGGAATTTCATGAAACTTTCCTTTCTGACCTTGCCCTGCATTATTAACCAAGACATCGATTTGAATATTTTGTGCCTTTAACTCATCAAATATTTCTCTCGCTGCATTTTCTTCAAACAAGTCTTTATCAAGAAGGAGAACATCTACGCCAAGGTCCTGGAATTCATCACTTACTTCAAGCAGCCGATCGGATGAACGCGCTACCAGCACAAGATTATAACCATCTGTGGCTAAAAGCTTCGCTAATTCATAACCAATGCCGCTGGTACCACCAGTCACTAAAGCATATTGATTTCTTTTATTTTCATTGTCGGTTGCCATATTAAAACTGTTTTACCAAAGAGCGTAAAAAGTTATTCCAAACATTCTTGAATGTTGAACGAATGGCTGGTGAGAGGTATTTACTTTAACCAATTATTTCAAATGGAATAAAGTCTATTCGAGTTAAATGTTGTCTTTAGCCAGATATAATGCTTGTGCGAAAAATAATTGTAGTCTTCATTGGCTTTATATGTTGATTGTAAAATATTGTTCAAATATTATAATTTGGTGTTTGCCAATAGCTATTAGTAATCTGTAAATAAATGATGAAACATCTGATCATACTATTTATCTCCGCTCGACTTGGTGCAGTATGTGATGGTCAGAATATTGTTAGCGTCTATGCTACTTTAGAAGGAAAGCAGTATTCCCAATATCAACGAGATAGCATTGAGAGTCTTGGAAATTTCATAGCCACCAAGAGTACGCGGCAATCAAATGACACAGTGTTCAGAGCGATATACTACTACGATAAGGCGTTGCTACTTTCAGTATTCCAAAGGAGGCATCAGGATAAACCGCTTCCAAAGCTAATTTTAAAATCAATCACTGGAGAGGAAGTGAACTCTGATAAATTGAAGGGTAAAATCGTGATGATTAATTTCTGGTCGACCAGTTGTGGGCCTTGCCTAGAAGAAATACCCCAGTTGAATAAATTGAAGGAGAAGTATGATAAGGATGTTCACTTTATTGCAATAGCACCGGACAAGAAGAAGGACATACAATACATTAAAGAAAAATAAATTTGACTTCATCATTATCCCGGAAGCGGAAACATATTTTCAGGAACTGGATATTGAAAGTTTTCTAGTAAACTTTTTTGTAAACAAAGACGGAATCGTAAAGGTAATAAGTGAAGGCGTTCCCGTAAAAACGAATGCTGATGGAACGTTGGATAGAACTAGCGGCAAAATAAGTCTCATTCCATTTGAAAAATACTCAAAATTACTTGATGAGCTGATAAACGCTCCGCCAAGGTAAACTGATTTTCCGCTATTGCTAATGTCAAAGCCAGGTTAATAATTCAGTTGTTGATACTAATCTGTGGCTCGTTAAATTAGCCTTTAAATAAAGGGGAAAAATCCCCCTTTATTATCCAATGGCATACCATACTTTAGGTGATGCTTAAAAAACCCGTACTTTCTCTTATTCACTTTTTAAAGTAGTGCTTTTTTATCTCAGCAGTTTTATGAATAGCTTAGTCAGTATAATTAAAATATCAAAGATGAACAAAAAGACTTTCTCCCAACTATTTTTATTGATGAGTATGCTCCTCGTTGCAGGCTGCGATCGTGAACAAAGGAACACGGAAAAACCTAAAGAAACGATTACCCTGGAAAGAGCGCATGCAATGTACAACGCTTATCAAAAACGATTCGATGCAATAACTGATTCTCGTGGAGGACAGGAAGATGCACGATTTGGATGGCATGACATCAACTTTTATAAAAACTATATCGCTTATCTGGAAGAAGCTTCTAAAAAAGTGAACATGAAGGTGTCTGGCCTCCGCCTTTACTATGTGGCCTATCCTGATGATGACCAGGCAGGGAAGCAGAGAGATTACCAGACCTATATCTTTGTTCCGACTTACTATGATAAAAAAACTGATAGCCATATTGCTTTTGACCCCTTGCATATTGATGAGCGGGGAAATCCTTTACCCATCCATGATATTATTACAACAGGGGGGAGAAATAGCAATCGATCAGTTTCTAAATTATTAACAGGCAGCAATCCTCCGCCTCCTGTTGAGCGCGCAAGCTCTATTGCTAACATGGCCCAAATGTGCAGGCCGAATTGTTCCGAATAAAATTTACATTGAATGAATTTCTTTTTGGTCATTCAATTTCTTGAGGTCATAACAGCATTGGTGGCGACTGTTTTTTATAAAAAATACGAAGGTTCTTTCGTGAAGTATTTTTTATTGATGCTGTGGTTTATCGTTTGTGTGGAAAGTCTGATATGGGCGCTCAAGAAAAATGATGTTATCCTCCAGAATAATTTTATTTATAATGTAATTACGTCTTTACAATACATATTCTACTTTTTCTTGTATTACAATACACTCTCGAATGCTACTTACAAGAAATGGATTATGGGATTTGTTATTGTCTTTATTCTTTCTGTCATCGTTAATTTCATGTTTATCCAACGTTTGACGGCAACGGCTGCCTTCCATTCTTACACGTTTACCCTCGGAGCAATATTTTTGATTGTCGCGATAGGATTGTTTCTGATAGAAATATTAAATACTGAAAAGGTCTTATATTTCACAAGGTACTTGATGTTCTGGATCAGTATAGGGCTCTTGATATTTTATACGGGCATTATCCCTTTTATTATCAGCCTTAATCTTTTGCCTGAAATGCTAAGCACCGATAGCCTTACCATAATTTTCATTACATTGAATTTGATCATGTATAGCTGTTTTATAATGGGCTTTGTTTTGAGCCGTAAATATTCATAAACCTTGAATATAGTTGATGCTTATATCGAAAAGCTAATAGTATGGAACGCGAGGTAATTTTCGTTGCTACGATTACCCTTGTAGTGATGGTTGCCATGATCATTATTCTTTTTGTTGTGTTTCAAAGTAAAAAGAATAAGTACATCATCAGGCAATTGGAGGCTGAACAAAGAATGGAGCAGGAGATTACTAAGTCGCAGATGGAGATACAGGAGCAGAGCTTAAAAAATATTGGATGGGAGCTTCATGACAATGTAGGGCAATTGTTGGCCATTGCTAAAATGCAACTTAGCATGCTTGAGCCTAAACTCCCACAACAATACCACACCAACGTTTCTGAAATTAATGGATTGATAGGAGATAGCTTACAAGAGATCAGATCGCTTTCCAGAACGCTTAACCAGGAAGTGATCTTGTCTATGGGATTAGTACGCTCCATTGAATGCGAATTAGATCGTTTCAACAAGATGAAATTTATAAATGCTCATCTTACTGTATCTGGCGAGGAGATTCGTCTTGATCAAAAAGACGAGATTATTATCTTCCGAATTCTCCAGGAGTTTTTTTCGAATGTCATAAAACATTCTAAAGCAAGTGTATTGAATGTTTTACTTGAGTATCGTCCACAACAACTCAGCATCACTGCGCGCGATAATGGAGTAGGCTTTGACGATGAAAAGACAATGGCTGGCGGGGCAGGGCTAATAAACATGAAAAGCCGCGCACACCTCATTGGTGCATCGTGCTCCATCAACTCATCACCTAATAAAGGCGTACATTTATCATTGGCTTATAACTATCGGCACAAGTAGGCATGGACAAAATTTTTACAGTTGTGATTGTTGATGACCATTCGCTTTTCGCGCAGGCTCTGGAAAATCTGATTAATTCTTTTGATACGTTTAAAGTATTGTATCACGTAAAGAATGGACAAGAGTTTATTCAAAAATTGAAGGACAAAGAAAATGTTCCTGATCTGGCCGTCATCGATATCAATATGCCGGTAATGAATGGTGTTGAAACCACGCAATGGTTAAAGAAAAACCACCCTGATGTCAATGTTATTGCTTTGTCAATGGATGATGAAGAGTCTACTATTATTAAAATGCTTCGAGCGGGTGCAAAGGGATATTTGTTAAAAGATATTAGCCCGGTTATTTTAAAAGATGCTTTTGTTGATGTCCTTGAAAAGGGTTTTTATTATTCCAATTGCATTACACATTCAATTTTAAGCTCCTTGCATCGTGGAGCTGAAACAGAATTGAAAGAGCGTGAAATAGAATTTTTAAAGCTGGCCTGTACAGAAAAAACCTACAAGGAAATTGCAGGCGAAATGTTCCTGAGCCCAAAAACGATTGATGGATACCGGGAAGCATTGTTTGAAAAACTGCATATTAAAAGTCGCGTAGGTCTTGTCATTTATGCAATCAAGAATAAAATCTATAAACCTGAATAGTTGATTGCATTTTCCTTTAAATAATTTTTTTCTTAACCGTCTCAACGTCTACTATTCCGAGAGCATAAAAGCCTATTTGTTTTACAGCTTCTTATTAGTATTATTTTCCACTGATCTTCATTTATAATAAGTAGGGGAAAAACACCCTTTTGCCTCTTTTATAAAAGTGCGTATTTCACATCAGATTCAAATGAGTCATTAGTTCAAACCCCACGAGCTAAGAGAAATAATAAATAGATATGTCTAACTGTTGAAATACTTTTCCATTGCGTGAAAAGGAAAAGTATTATACAAGATTAAACTGCCAAAATTATGTTGTCAGAAGTGCTCGATACAATAGTTGATAATATTAATGATTATATACTGTTTGGCCATACCGATCCACCATTAGTATTGGCTAACATTTCGCGTGTCAATGATGGTGATGAATTTGGACAGAGCCTGAAAGATAAATTGGTATTATCAATTGTGAACATTGAGGAAGATAGAGTCGCGAGATCTCCAGAGAATTTTGTTAAAGAGAATAGTCTCATAAAGTATAAAAACCCCGCGGTACATTTAAACCTCACGGTACTGTTTGCAGCAACACATGATTATATGAACGCAATTCCGTTATTGGAAAAGATCATTCGATTCTTCCAGGTAAAACGGGTGTTTACACCAGAAAATACGCCAGGATTAGCGGCAATCAATGAAGCTGGTAACATCAATATCGAGAAGATCAGTTTCGATTGGGTCAACCTTAACCTGGAACAGGTACACCAACTATGGAGTACGTTGGGGGGTCACTATATGCCATCGATAGTTTTTAAAATGCGAATGATCACAATTGATGAACAAGTGATTCAAAACGAGGCCTTGCCCATTAAAAATATTATTGGTCGCGTTGATCATAAAAAGAATGGCATCATTTAGAATTTTTCATAAGATACTATTTAATATTTTTTTGGAGCTTGATGGTTACAAAGAAGATGTAACTCATTACGTCTGCTTGCAGCCTGACAAGAGAACGAATGAATTGCTTTCCCAGCATAGGATACTGCTTCGTAAACAGAAGAATTGCTATGTGGCTTTAATTGAAGTGAATGCAGAGGGAGTAGACGCAGACAAGCCGGCATTTGGATTAAAGCAGAATGAAACATTTCGCTTTCACATAAAGGTTAATGACATAGGTTTTTTCTCCAGAACCCACTTAGATCAATATGACTTTAGAAATAATATTCTAATGCTGTCGAATGAGGTAGATCATGTTGAGGGCAGTGAAATGTTATTAAGCAAACACATTCGTCATTATTCTAACGGGCAGGATTATGAGGTTGGATATGTGGTGCGATCAGGAGGTAGCTTTTACAGTGCGAGAAGGCAAAGCAGCGCTGTTGATGCACATCCTGTTACGGATGAAGATTATTGGAAAAATATTGCAAATGGAAGTTTTGTAAGCCAAGCGGATTTGCAAACGCGTCCTTCGGATATTGACCTCAGCACATTTATGATCATTGATATTAAACACAGTAACACATTACCTTCTTCATATCAATTATTGGACACGTCATCAAAATGCAAAGAGGTATCTTTTAAAATTAAACTGTTGAACAAATAAGATTTATAACAACATCTAATAAACAATCCTTCTAATATGGCAATGATTAATGAAACAGCAATTAAAACTCCAGGTGTCTATATTAATGAGATACCCTCCTTTCCTCCATCCGTGGCTCAGGTGGCGACAGCAATTCCTGCTTTTATTGGCTATACGAAAAAAGCTAAAAACAAGGTAGACGATGATCTTTTGTTGGTGCCAAAGAAGATTACCTCGATGGTTGAATACGAAACTTATTATGGAACGGCGAAGGAAGAAACAATAACTGTAAATATTTACGGAGACCTGGATGCAAATCCCAATGCAGTTACTATAGTTCCTCCCATTGCCACGCCTGCCCTGGGGCACAGAATGTATTATTCTATGCGGATGTATTTTGCAAACGGAGGCGGTCCCTGTTACATTGTATCCGTTGGTAAATACGCGGACACCGTTGCTGTTGGCAGTGATACCACTGGCCTGCAAGGGGGGCTCAAAGTGTTGGAAAAGGAGGATGAGCTAACAATTATCGTTTTTCCTGATGGTGCAGCATTGCCTGATATGAATGCCTATTATTCGCTGATGAACCTTGCGTTGAACCAATGTAATCGTTTAGGTGATAGAGTTGCACTTGTTGATATTTTTCAAACCGCTGGCCAGGCAGATAATGACAACATCGACGATTTTCGTGACACCATTAGAAGTGAAAAAGACTTTATCATGTATGGTGCTGCATACCATCCGTGGCTTGAAACAGGGCTTCAGTTTTCCTACACCGGAACTACCGCAGTAATCGGAGCGCATGGAGGTGCTGGAGCTACTAACTTGGCTGGGCAAACGTTAGATAGTATCAAGGCAACGCAAAATGCCTTTTATAATACAATCAAAGCAGAGATTGACAAACTTCACGTTATCCTCCCACCCAGTAGCAGTGTTGCGGGCATTTATTCACGGGTAGACGCTACACGTGGTGTATGGAAAGCGCCAGCAAATGTGAACGTTTTAAATGTCATTAAACCAGTAGTTACTTACAATGATCAGGATCAGGAGACCATGAACATCCATCCTGACACGGGCAAGTCCATTAATGCCATTCGTGCTTTTACAGGAAAGGGAACCCTCGTCTGGGGTGCAAGAACATTGGCAGGTAATGATAATGAATGGCGTTATGTGAGTGTGCGCCGATTCTTCAATATGGTAGAGGAGTCAACTAAGAAAGCGAGTTCGCAATTTGTCTTTGAACCGAACGATGCAAATACATGGGTGAAGATCCGAGCAATGATTGAAAATTATCTTACTGTACTCTGGCGGCAAGGCGCCCTCGCGGGCGCAAAACCTGAACATGCATTCTTTGTAAAAGTTGGCATTGGACAAACCATGACTGCACAAGATATACTGAATGGTCTTCTGATTGTTGAGATCGGCATGGCTGCTGTGCGTCCTGCTGAATTTATTATCCTTCGCTTTATGCATAAGATGCAGGAGTCTTAAAGTGAATAGATATCCGGCTTTGTCTTTCAATACAATTCATTCTTTAAAAACTATTAAATAAAAATTTATGGCAGAATATCCAATTCCAAAATTTCATTTCCAGGTAGAATGGGGAGGAACAAAAATAGGTTTCACTGAAGTGTCTGGTTTAGACATCACAACGGAAGTAATTGAATATCGAGATGGTGCTAGCCCTGAATATTCAAAAGTTAAGATGCCTGGCCAACGTAAGTTTAGTAACATCACACTAAAGCGTGGCACGTTCGCGGGTGACAATGAATTCTATACTTGGTTCAACACGGTAAGCCTTAATCAAATTGAAAGACGGGCTCTCACCATTAGCCTTTTAAATGAGAATCACGAGCCTGTAATTACCTGGAAAGTAAAAAATGCCTGGCCAACTAAAATAACGCCTACGGACCTCAAAGCGGATGGCAACGAAGTGGCGCTTGAATCATTAGAACTTGTGCATGAAGGGCTCACGATACAAAATGAATAGCAATGGATTTACTCGGTAATTATCCGCTTGTAGGCTTTCATTTCATAGTGGCCTTTGAGTTGTTTCCTCAAATGCCCCATGATTTTAGGTTTCAGGAAGTGAGTGGACTTTCGGTGGATGTAGAAATGGAGACTTTCAGGGAAGGTGGAGAAAACCGTTTTGAACATCAATTACCTGTCAGAACAAAATATTCCGATATAACACTTAAACGAGGAATGTTCATTCTTCCTTCAGGTATTGAAGCTTGGTGCATCAACGCTGTTCAGAATTTTATTTTTCAACCTACCAATCTGCTGATCTCTTTGTTGAATGATTCTCACATACCAGTACAGAACTGGTACGTTGTGAATGCGATCCCAAAACGGGTTGAATTTACAACGCTGAATGCTGAACAAAATCAAGTGGCAATACAAACCTTAGTACTAAGTTATAACTACTTCAATATTCTAAATGCTTCTACTGCTTTAGCGGCAGGTATGAATGCTTTGGCTGGCGCTACAGGAAGTGTATCAGTTTCGATTTAAATGTTAAGACGAATGCCAATAGAGATTAAAGAACTTCACATCAAGGCTACGATTGTTGATAAGAAGTTAGGGGCTGATACGATAAATGGGTTTTCCTCTTTGGAAAAGGAGAGGTTAAAAAAAGAAATTATAAAAACTTGTATCGAAGAGGTACTTCAAATTTTGGAAGATAAAAAGGAACGCTGATGATACCATTGGGACAAGTAGAAAAGATGCAGATACAGTCGTTCACTGATGCAAGTGGATCGCGACGACCTTTATCTGAACCGTATAAGTTTCTCGTTAACCCATCTACTTATTCTGAACGCTTCTCACTACAATACAATGAAGAACAGGCACCGGGCAATAGCGGTACCGAACTAAAATACCAGGGTCAGGCTCCCGACAATTGGGAATTTGAATTGTTAATTGATGGTACAGGTGTAGTGAAGAAGCCTAGTGCCTTTAATCTTTCTCTCATTGGTGATGTAGATCCGGTTGATGTTCAAGCAGAGGTTAAAAAATTGAAAGCTGCAACGGTAGACATTCACAGCGCAACGCATCGGAATGCCTATCTGATTGTTTCCTGGGGTAAAAGAGATGTGTTTAAGGGAAGTCTTGTAACGCTCGATCTTAACTATAAACTTTTTAAGCCGAATGGAACGCCACTTCGTGTAATTGCTAAAGTGCAGCTTCGTGCGTGGGTAAGCGCAGAAGAGCGAACACGAACGGAAGGCAAGCAATCTCCTGATATCACACATGAAAGGATATTCAAGGCGAGTGATAAGTTTCCCCTTATGGGTCATCACATCTATAATGATTCAAGATATTATTTAGATGTAGCGAAGGCAAACGGATTAACATGCTTCCGGAAAGTTCAAATTGGACGTAAAATAAAATTTCCTCCAATTAAATAAAGTTCATGAATGCACCTCGAACGATACCGACCTCTCAGCCAGCAGATCTTATCACTTATGCAATTCTTGTGGATAGGGAGGAACTTCCTACAACCATCCAGGTAATGAGTATAAGTGTGCATAAGGAAGTGAACAAAATTCCGTTTGCCAGGATAAGGATCAGCGATGGTGACCCTGCAATGGAAGATTTCCCTATCAGCAATGAAGAATATTTTATTCCAGGAAAAGAGATTGAAATTCAATTAGGCTACAGAAGTGATAACGTTACTGTCTTCAAGGGAGTTATTACTAACCATTCCAATAAGATTTCTTCCAGGGCCTCTGAATTAAATATTGAATGTAAAGACATCGCTGTTAAGCTTACCGTTGGAAGAAAAAGCAAGCACTACGAAAATGTTACTGATAGTGATATTGCGGAAGATATCATTGATAAGTATGGCTTGGAAAAAGATGTGGAGTCAACAAGCATTCAGCATAAAGAAGCTGTTCAATTTAATACAACGGACTGGGACTTTATGCTTTCAAGGATAGACGTTATAGGAAGGATTTGTACGGTTGATGACGGAAAAATCAATATAAGAAAACCGGACTTAACAGCTTCATCAGTTCTTGATTTATTATATGGTGCGACCATGCTTGATTACAACGCAGAGATTGATTCTCGTACGCAGTTCATTGAAGTGAAATCAAAAACATGGGATTATAGTGAACAAGATATTGCAGAAGAAACAAGTGATCTGCCAGATATGAATAGCAATGGTAATCTTTCTTCTGATGAGCTGGCTGATGTCATTGGTTTGGAGAGCTACTCACTCATTCATGGTGGCAAGCTAAGCAACGAAGAGGTGAAAGAATGGGCTAACGCCAAAATGTTACGAAGTCGTTTGGCTAAAGTAAAGGGAAGTGTAAAGTTTCAGGGTTTTCCTGATGTTAAACCTGGGCTTATTGTTTCGCTTAATGGCGTTGGTGAACGATTCAGTGGGCCGGTATTTGTATCATCAGTGAAACATGATTATGCATCAGGTAATTGGACAACGGAAGTAAACTTTGGGCTGCCGGATACCTGGTTTGCCGAAAGCATTAATCCTTATCACTTGTCGTCTCAATTGGGTTTTATGCCTTCTGTTCAAGGGTTGCAGATCGGTATTGTCACGGATCTTGAGGATCGTGAAGGTGAGAATAGAGTGAAAGTAAAATTGCCCATTATAAGCACACAAGAGGAAGGAATTTGGATGCGCATTGCAACCCTCGATGCGGGAAATAATCGTGGTACATTCTTCAGACCAGAAATCGATGATGAAGTTATTGTAGGATTTATTTTCAATGATCCAAATAACGCAGTCATTCTTGGTATGCTAAACAGTAGCGCGCTTCCCGCTGGCTTAGAAGCGTCTAATGACAATCATGAGAAAGGATACATCAGCCGTGAGGGGATTAAGATGATTTTCAATGATGAAAAGAAATCATACTCACTAGAAACGCCTGGTGGAAAAAAAGTAGTTCTCGATGATGATGAAGGTCTGGTGACAGTGGAGGATGAAAATGGAAATAAGATAACGATGTCATCTAGTAGTGTTACCGTTGAAAGTGCGTCAGCGCTGAAATTAAAGGCCGCAACAAACATAACGCTGGAAGCAGTGAACATAACACTTAGTCCATCTTCTCAGTTCGCTGTTTCAGCAGGTGGTTCTGAAATAAAAGCTGGGGGTGGAAGTGCTGAACTTAAAAGTGCAACCGTAAAAGTTGAAGGAAGTGGTATGACGGAGATAAAGGGTGGGTTGGTGAGGATCAACTAGTTTTAAAAATTCAACTTTAAAATTTTAAAATATTATGTCTTTTGCAGCAAGAGTAAGTGATATGCACATTTGCCCGATGATTAATCCTGGTGGAGTACCGCATTTAGGTGGTCCGGTGCTTCCGGCAGGATCCGTCACTGTACTAATTGGTGGTTTGCCTGCCGCAAGGTTAGGTGATTTGTGCACATGCAGCGGACCTCCTGATAGTATTATAAAGGGTTCATCAACAGTGTTGATCGGAGGAAAACCTGCGGCACGGGTGGGTGATAGTACTGCGCACGGGGGAACTATAATGCTGGGATGTGTAACAGTAATGATTGGAGGATAATATGAGTAATGGATCTTTTTTGGGTACAGGGTGGAGCTTCCCTCCCTCATTCGACAAAACACTGAATAGCGTAGTGATGTTAAGTGATGAGGCTGATATACAAAGCAGTCTTCATGTGCTGTTAACGACAGGCCTGGGCGAACGTGTGATGCAACCTACCTATGGATGTAACCTTGATAGCCTGGTCTTTGAGTCGCTAACCACTACGTTTATTTCTTACATCTGTGACCTTGTAAAAACTGCTATTCTTTACCACGAGCCAAGAGTGAAACTTAACAACGTGGAAGTGGATGATAGCCGTGATCTTGAAGGTGTTATTCTTATCAGTATAGACTACACTGTACAGACAACGAACACCCGATTTAATTATGTATTCCCTTACTATATAAACGAAGGTACCGACATCTGATGCGCAGCGATTGTAACCATAAAAATCCTTTACAACGTTCTGGTGTAAATCAATACAAAAGGGTGTTACAGGCTCTTCTTCCTGCTCATGCAAGGTTGGATGAGAGAGATTACGCGGACTTGATCCTGTTTGCGAAGAATTATGCCAGTCAAATAAAATATTTTAATTCAGTAAACGCAGAAGATGGTGATTGGCAGGCACTCATGAGCATGGATGTTTCGGTAACGCTTGCGTCTTTTGTTAAACTTGATGTGCCTGGCTGCTATAGCTATGTTAAAAATATTTTCGATACAATTAGGGAAACGGATGTAAGTGATACCATTGCCTTACAAACACACTTTAAAACTTTATTTGATTTTGGTTTTTCCATTACCAATTTACTGAATGAATACCACAAAGTTTTGCTGTCTTATGATGAATTTCGAGCGGTATTAGCAATAGAAATACAATCTCAACTTCAGCAATATTATTACAGGTTAAGACAATATTACGATGAAGCAGTAAGCCAGGGAATTATTGATGCCACGGCAGTCCTGTCTGCTCATCAACCTCCTATTCCTATTATTAACTCGCAAAGCTTTAATGCAGGTGAATTAAATACAATTTGGTTTGATAGTAGTCTTCCGATTTTTACGCCAAATTTTAATGGTGTTTCTATTTCTTTCAAAATTAAAAATACTAGTACACATAATCTCTTTACCGGAATTTTTGATCAGTATTTAAAGGCAGTAGCACGTATCGTGGAGCAGGCTGGGAAATATTTGGAAACGACCCTCTCTAATTTTCCTGGCCATACTCCTCACTACGGCCTGTATCTTACCTTTATCAAACTGTTTCGGTATGTGCAGGAGCATGCTAATAATTTTTCTAAGCGGCATCTTGATCTTTACTACAAAGAGATTTTACAATTGAAAAATAGAGAGTCAGAGCCGGATCAAGTGCACCTTACTTTCGAGCTATCAAAAGCAGTAGAAAATCACTTAGTCAAAAAAAATACTGTTTTTAAAGGAGGTAAAGATGTGGATGGGGAAGAAATATATTATGCTTTAACGGAAGATGTTGTTTTAAACAAAGGTGTTGTTAAAAATCTAAAAAGTGCTTTTGTAAAACGTGACATCAACAAAGGCACTTTACAATTATTGGCTAACCCTGTTGCAAATTCTCAAGACGGCCTTGGCGGAAATTTGGTGAGTGCTGATAAAAGCTGGAGAATTTTTGGAGATGAGGAAAGCACTAGCGCTACTGTTGGATTTGTCGTGGCGTCAAATTATTTATTTCTGAATGAGGGAACACGCACCATTGTATTTTCTTTTTATGCACCTCCAGGAAACCCAATTACTTTCAACAGTGCAGACTTAGCAAACTGCTTTCAGCTCCAGCTCTCCGGAAAAAAAGGATGGGTTGACGTCATCATTGATAATTCTAAAGCTGTCGTTCACTCTTCCAAAGAGTACTTTTCGCTTACTGTGACACTGGATGGGGGAGAACAAGCGATTGTTCCTTATAGCAGTAAAGTCCATCAGCACAATTTTACTACTTCCTTTCCCGTAGCCAAGTTTCAGCTGAAAAATGCACAAGCAAAAGAAAGTATTTGGGATTTATCAATTGAAAAAATACAGATTGACATTAGCGTCACGGGACTGAGAGATGTAGCAATCCAGAATGACACTGGAAATTTAAGCACATCAAAACCATTCGATCTCTTTGGTTCAACACCTCATATTGGTTCCTCTTTCATTGTTGGCAGTAAAGAGGTCTTTATGAAAACATTGCAACCTTTGGGAAATGTTAAAGTAAGTCTAAACCTTGCGTGGGATGACTATGCTGATCTTACCAGTAAAATTACTTCTGATGATAAACACAAAGTAGATATCTATCATCTTGAGGATTCTGTTTGGAAGACTACGCAATCTAATGTTAAGCTTTTTGAGGATGGCAAACCGGACCACGGAAGCTCGATACCTGTTGATATATTTTCTCCTGGTGGCACATTTTCTACTGCAATGTCAATGAGCACGATGGATGCAGGACCCAGCCTGAGTGCAGAATCTGCTGTAATGGAAAGTGCCTCAAGTTATTACACTTTTAATTTTCTCAATGGTATCTCAAAGCTCGCCGTTGATATTCCTCAACTTGATGGTTCCGTTGACTATACACCTAATGACAACTATTCGGTAAAATCAACATGGGGTTTTTTTAAAATCGAGTTGAACACCAATTTCGGACATGGTTCATATGCACAAAAGCTTGCCGATGCAGCAATTAGCGCAAGAATTATTTCAGAAGTAAACGCAGAAAATTCTAATCAAACTACTACAACCATTGATATTGAGGAAGTAGAAGAACCGTATACACCAAAGGTTAAAGAGATCTCCATTGATTATTCTGCCACCACTGTCATTGACTTTTCTTCTGGAGACGAAGGTGCTTATATACATCTTACTCCCTTCGGCAGCAAGAATCTTACAGCTATTACTCATCGCACTTTACTTCCGGACATAAACAATAAGGGAGAATTTTTTATTGGTATAGAAAATTTTAAAACTGAACAAACACTGTCCCTATTATTTCAAGTTGCAGAAGGAAGTGCCGATCCTTTATCAGTAAAGCAAAAACTTACTTGGTTTCTTCTTTCTCTTAATAATGAGTGGGTAGAGTTTAATAAAGAAGACATTGCTGATGCAACCAATGATTTATCTCAGTCTGGGATCATCAGGTTTAATATTTCAGACAAGGCTACAAGTATAAATACCTTAATGTCTGATCAGCTTCATTGGTTAAGGGCAACGGTTAAAGAAAAAACAAAGGCAGTATGTAAGCTGATTGCAGTAGCAGCACAAGCTTCAAAGGCGCAGCGCTCAGACTATAAGAAAACGGGAAGTTATTTTAAAAACACTTTGCCCGCCAGTACCATTAGCAAAATGGTTGTCAGCGATGCTGCCATTAAAAAAATTAATCAGCCCTTTTCATCCTTTGGAGGAAAAAAGAAGGAAGGGGATGAACATTTCTGCGTCCGGGTAAGCGAAAGACTAAGACATAAGAATCGCGCTATTGCTGTTTGGGATTATGAGCATATGGTGCTAGAGGCTTATCCTGAAATTTATAAAGTAAAGTGTATTAACCATACGGTGATACTCGAGGAAACTCCCGGAGTTAAAACTACTTACGTCGACAATGAACTGAAACCGGGACATGTACTTGTTGTCACTGTTCCGGATTTGCAAAATAAAAATGCTTACGACCTATTGCGTCCTTATACAAGCCTTGGATTATTAACGGAAATCAAAAAATATCTTTATAAACATGTGTCTCCTCATGTCAATCTAGACGTCCGTAATGTCAAATTTGAAGAGATCCAACTTCAATTCAAGATCAAATTTGTAACAGACGACAATGATTACTACAGGAAGCAATTAAAAGAAGAGCTTGAACAGTTTCTCGCCCCATGGGCTTTCAATCCTCAAACGGATATTGAATTCGGTGGAAAGATCAGTAAAAGTTCGCTCATTGATTTTATAGAAGAAAGGCCCTATGTCGATTACTTGAGTTGTGTAAAGATGTATCAAATTGTTGAAGGTGTAAAGTCAGCAGATCTTGATGAAGCTTTGGCAACCTCTGCCCGTTCCGTATTTGTTTCTGTAAAAGCAAGTGACGAATTAAATGCACATAAAATTTCATTCATATCGGATAAATGTGATTGTTAATGGAAGAAATACTATACATCGAAAAATCACGCACATTACCTGAAGATCAGAATTTTGATTTCTTGCGTGCTAAAGGCCTGGAACATATTGAAGACCTGTCGAGTAAAATCTGGACGGACTATAATACCCATGATCCTGGTATCACGATTCTCGAAGCTTTGTGTTACGCAATTACGGAGCTGGGCTATCGAACGAGCTTTGATATCAAAGATCTGATGGCTGATAAAGATGGAAACATCAACATTCATCAGGCGTTTTTCTCTGCGAGAGAAATTCTGACAACAGCACCGTTAACAATTGAAGACTATAGAAAATTGTTAGTCGACATTGTTGGCGTAAAGAATGCATGGCTTTATCCTTATCGGAATGAAGAAACTAATCTTATCGGTAAGCCAGATCAGGAGGTTCCGCTTTATGCACATTGTAAAAAAGACAAGTTGGTGTATGAAGAAACAGACCACCCGGTTAAGCTTCATGGACTTTATCATGTACTTCTGGACCTAGAGGAGACCGATGAATTTGGTGATTTGAACACGGGAGATATTACTTATCAGTTTGCAACCGAAGGCTTAATCGATATTCGCCTTCAACTACTTTTACCTGGCTGGTCTGGCAGTGATACCTTTAATTACGAGTTTATTGCAAGCGCTGATCCAACAACAATTACTAATGTTAATGTTTCGTTTCTAAATAGTCGATGGGCTGTAAAGTTTGATGTTACAAGTGGAACAGAGGTGCGTTTATTCGAATTGCAAGCACTCGTTTTACTCAAGAAAGATCTTTCTACAATTGGTCCATTGATCACTTCGCAGTTTAATGATGTTAATCAACTTGTTGAGATCTTCAAGATCTATCAGGAGAAGATTCAATTAACGATAAGTATTCTCAAGGCTGCAAAAGAAAGGCTACATGAAAACCGGAACCTTGCGGAAGACTTTGTAAAACTTGAAACAATCTGCAAAAAGGAAATAGCGTTTTGTGCAGACATTGAAGTAAAACCAAATGCAGACATTGAAGAGGTTTATGCAAGCATTTTATTTCAGTTGGAAAACTACTTGAATCCCGAAGTGAACTTTTACACGCTAAAGGAATTGCTGAATGAAGGAATGCGAACAGAAGAGATTTTTGAAGGGCCGATATTAAAACATGGATTTATAAAAACAGCGGAGTTAAAAAAAACGCAGGTTAGAAGAAGAATTTATGTTTCCGATATTATAAACTTCATTATGGATACTCAAGGTGTCCTCTCGGTTAAAAACGTTCTGCTGACAAAGTACAAGGATGATGGCACCGCTGCACTTCCTAGTGAGCGTTGGTGTATGGAGATTTCTGAAGGTTGTAAGCCTGTACTCAATGTTTACAGATCGAAGGTTTTATTCTTCAAGGGCAAACTACCCTTCAAAGCAAGGTTGGACGAGACGCTGGATACTTTAAAGTATCTTCATGGATGTGAGCAACGGAAAAAGTTAAAAGGAACAGAGGACGATCTAGCCTTTCCGAAAGGTGTTCATCGCAATCTTGGAGAGTATCTGTCTGTTCAATACGAGTTTCCCATAACTTATGGTATTGGTGACGCAGGTTTACCTTCCAACGCAACGGATGAGCGTAAAGGACAAGCGAAACAACTGAATGGCTACTTGTTATTCTATGATCAGATTCTCGGTAATTTCTTTTCACAACTTTCGAAGGCAAAGGACCTCTTTTCACTTGATGATGATGTTAAGCAAACTTATTTTGGTCAATACCTGAGTGAGATCAGCGGGGTTGATGAAATCTTTGTTAATCCAACGGATCTTCAAAAGGTTTACAGTACACCAGCTGCCACTGATTCAGACACAGTAAAAAATATCAGGTCTATCCTCCTGGAAAATGAAGACCAGTTCTATGAGAGAAGAAACCGTTTTCTCGATCACCTTATAGCGCGCTTTTCAGAATCGTTCAATGATTATGTTTTGATGTTATACACATACAAGAACGCGGATGAATATGAGGACCTTGAACAGAAAGAGCTTATTAAGGACAAGATCTCTTTTTTAAAAGACTATCCTATCATCAGCCGTGAACGTGGTAAAGCCTTTGATTATCTGAAGCACGCATGGGATAATGAGAATGTCTCTGGTCTGGAGAAAAGATTGGCGAGACTATCTGGCATTGATAACTACATGAGAAGGTTTCTTTTTTGTATTCATCACGTTGATATTCTGAAAACAAATACTAGCCCATCAAAATATTTTTTCAAGATAGTTGATGAGCATGGCCATTCGTTACTTCAATCACTCCAGGAATATGATTCGTATGCGGAGCTTCAGGCGATTGTAAAAAAATTACAAGATGTATTTGAAGACGTAACACTGTATCAAAACCGGGATTTATCTGCTACTGAATTTTCCTTTGAGGTTTGGGATGCAAGCAATATGCCGTTGGCCGAAAGCGGGATTATTTACCCAGATGCGGCTTCACGCAATGCAGCAATTCCTCAAATTGCAAATGCTTTGAAGAAGCCGTGCCCGAAGGAGGGGATGCATCTGGTTGAACACATCCTGCTTCGGCCAAGATTTAATGCACCTACTGTAGCGGGAATAGATCCTGAAGATGTTTACAAACTCTTCCATGTTTGCCTCGGTGAGAACTGCAACTTCTGTGGAGAAGAAGATCCTTATTCATTCCGTCTTTCATTAATACTTCCCTATTGGCATGAACGGTTTAAAAGCATTGAGTTCAGACGATACTTTGAAGACATGGTGCGCACTGAAACTCCCGCGCATTGTCTAATTAAAATCTGCTGGGTCAACAATACTTTGATGAATGAATTTGAACGTGCACATAAAGAATGGCTCGAAGCATTATCTGTATATGAGATTGACTTGATTCAAAAGGAAATAAATCAGGGGCGATTACGAATAGCGAATAATGCAATGATAAAGATCCTTAAAGAACTTCATAGTGAGTTTCCAGAAGCACAACTTCATGATTGCGAGACAGGCGCGTCTAATCCTGTTTTATTAGGTAATACGGTTTTAGGAACATATAAAATTTAATCCGATGACAGAGTTTAATTCATATCCGATTTTTGTAGCCGATCAGGTTTTAATGGCCGATCAACTGAATGAAATTGTCAACTATCTTGACGAGCAAGATCGCCTTACACGGAACAAACTGATTGGTATCGGTATTGTATGTGGATTGGAATTGACAATAACTCCAAGTCAAATTAGCATTACAAAAGGTTGTGGTGTTACCTCTGCTGGGTATTCGATAGTGCAGGATCAACTGACGCTGTCATACTATAAGCCATATCAGTTGCATTCGGATTTTTCTCCGAAATATAAATCAATCTATGAGCAATGGCATATGTGGCAACTGCTGACAGCGGAGCAATCTCTGGAAGAGGAAGATGTTGTTTCTATGGAGGCGACAAAAACTTTTATGCGCGATAAAATAGTTGTGCTGCTACTCGAAATGAAAGAGAAGCCATTGAAGAATTGTGTGGATGCAAATTGTGATGACAAAGGTGATAAAATTGAATTTGCAATTAAGCCGTTGGTTGTGTTGCAAAGGGATATAGATAAGTTTTTAAAGTCATTGGAAGATCACCATCGATCTGAAGAACCACAGTCATCAGTTCAACCGGTTTTGCATGACGTTCAATTAAAGAGATTTAATGTTCCTGTTAGCCAACTGACATCAGCGGATGTTGTGCTAAATGCTTTCCTGGAATTAGTGACTGAACCTCAATTGAAACGATTAGCCGAAGTATTAAACTATTGCTACGTTCACTATAAACCAATTTTAATTGAAGAACCTACAAATCCTTTTAGTAACGTTTTAGAAGTGTTTAAAGAAAAGCTATCGCTGATCAAAAATTCAAACCCACTCTTTATTCAATATTACTATGATTGGATAGATGATCTTATCAAAGCGTATTATGAATTTAAAGATAAAGTGTTTGATGTTCAGGTAATGTGCGGTCCTGATGATGATATGTTTCCCTTGCATTTGATGTTGGGGGAGGCAACGAAGAGTACTTCCATTGATGTTAAATCAAGATATCGTCATTACTTCCTTTATTCACCGTTGTTTAATCAGCAGAAGGATTTGCTGGCTGAAACGCAATTGTTATTTCGGAGAATGAAGTTGTTGATCGAAAATTACAGTGTTCCAAATCCGAATACTTTTGCAAATACAGCGGTGAAGATCACGCCAAGCAAATACTTAGACAAGCCAATATCTGATCGGTGCATTCCATATTATTATGATCCTCTAAACGTTTTTCAATCATGGAGCTGGAGTAAAACAAGAAAGGGAAATGCAAGGTACAATTTGTCCTACAACGCTAATAAGTACAACACAGCCGACCCGGTTGTCAACCCTTTGCTATATGACATTGAACGTTTTAACTTCTTTCGTGTAGAAGGACACATCGGCAAAAATTATACTGAGGCACTATCAACCGTTATTGGACAACGCAATCAGTTCAATCTTCCTTTCGAAGTTGTTGCTTTATCTACTGCTACTGTTGCACGTTATGTTGCTGCTGATGATAAAGAATGTTTAGTCAATGATTTAGAATCATTATATCAGGTCATTATAGCAGAGTTGGTTTGCAAATTTGGTGATCTGGCTTGTTCGGTAGCAGATGTTTCATATCAATTTAATTTTACCACGGGTACCATCGGAGCAATTAATCCTTCAATTGTGGAGGGGTTGCACGCGCATGCTAATCCAAGTCTTAGTTTTAGTACAAGTGCTTTTTCTACTCATGAAGCTGCGGCCCTGAATCCAAAGATTCTATCTGCATTACTAGGCACCGGTAATTTTTCAAGTTTTGATATTCCTAATTATAAAAAAGGTAATTTTCTTAAAAAGCATTGTGCGATTAAAAAAGGTTCTGTCGGGGAAATGTATTTAAGTTTAGTAGACAGAGGCAATTCTTTTATAAAGCCTGCAAATACAAATGATCTTACGATCAATACAGTTTATGCACATCTTTTTTATTTCCTTGATTGTGTTGAAAATGTAATGGCTGTTTCATGGCTTTACACTTTAAAGGACTATACAGCACCAACATTTAATTCCAGGTTCCAGGCGTTGACAGAAACTGTTAGCGTTATTTCAGATCGCGCTGCTGCTATAGTAGAAGCAGGGAAGGGGTTATTATTGGAATCTTTAGTGAAAAGGTTTCCGCCATTGATTCATACTTGTTTTGATGAACGTTTGTCCGCGTTGAAAAATGAATACGCCAAGCGTTACAGGGAAATACAAGCGTTGACAAATTTCATGAATTATTTTAAGGCTCATCCTGGGTTGGAACATAAGGCAGGAGTGCCTAAGGGAGGAACTTTTATTCTTGTTTACCATGAGACTCCGCCAAGAACAAAACGAGAACTTAATCCTAATGTTTTCACCAACGTTCCGGGCGCAATACTAGAAGATGTTATTTTGCCTAAAGACATTTTTTCCACTTCTCACATTAGTGCTCTTATGAAAGAGGCGGCAGTGAAAGATCCTGCCATGCTAAAGAATTTTCAAGCAGCACTTTCAAAATATTTGAATATCTGTAAGGATATGGATGATAACACTAAGGAAGATATTACAAACATCCTGATTAATATACCTTCTATAATAGTTCCGACAAAATTTCGTATTCCTGAATTAGCGGTAGTAGCTGATTTCTATCTTCCTTATCTCTGCTGCTCGGATTGCGCGCCAATCACTTACGTCCTCCCTAAAATTCCTGATGCTATTCTTTCCATCGGAATAAGACCTACAGAATTTTGTGACAACGATGAGGGTAGTTACAATGTTTCTGTTTCTCCTGAAGGTGGTGCACTCTCGGCTTCTGCTGGCGGTATTGAACAAGGAACATACGTCTTCAAGCCGAAGGGATTACAGGCTGGAATTAATACCTTAAAATACACACTTCCTGATGGCAGAAGTACGAGCGTTGACGTTAACATCACGGCCGCGATGAAAATTGAATTCAGGCATGAGGTTCAGGATGATGGTGCTACTGTAAAGTTTTTTCCGTTCAGCCATGACGCTCGCAATGCACATTGGGATTTTGGGGATGGCACTACATCAAATGAACTTGTGCCTACACATACATATCAATTTGACGAGGAAGAGGTTACGTTTGTTGTAAAACTTGCCGTAAAGGATGGCCCATGTTTCAGTGTAATAGAACATCCGATAAAATTGAAGAGACCAGTAAGATCAGAGTTTAGTATCATTCCAAAAGTATTTTGCTACCGCGATGACAGGTCCTATGACTTTGTCGCCACCCCATCACCCAAAAATCTAAAGGAAATTAAGAATGACAATAAACTTATTATCAGCCGAAATGCATCCGGTGTAGTTTCCTTTGTTCCAAATAAACAAAAAATAGTAGCAACACAGGATTTTGGACTTATCTATAATGAGATAGAACTAAACATCAGGATAAAGTTTCCAAACGCTGGTTTTTCGATGAGAATAACCGAAGTGCCAAATCCCACTCACGGTCTTGATACAACTACCCTCCATATCGAAGCCAAGGATGGTGATGCAGATCAATATCAGTGGATTATTCAATTGCCAAATCGGCAACTAAACTTTTCGGAGAAGAAAGTAGATGTTGGCTACAGGACTGCTAATATAAGCCCCGGTCAGAATCTTGAAATCTCACTCATTACAAATTATGACATTCCTGGTGTTAACTGTCAGGATAGGAAAAGTTTCATCATTACCCCTGAGATCTTCCGGATGTTTTTAAATAAGGACCAATTCGATAACAACTTGGTATTGTAACAGAAGTTAGAGTCTATGAAGGGGAAGAAAAATTTCATTTGCAAACAATTTATCAATCTGTCATATGCTGGTGATATCGATGCATTTACTTTTAGAGATCAGGTTTCACTGCTGTGTACTACAAAGCTGTTGCCTGCACTGGAAAAGCTAATGGATGAAAAATCACCCAAAGGAAAAGTATTTTATTTTGAAAAATTGCAAATCGACGTAGGAGAGCTTCCAACCAGTAATTGGGAATCAGTATTTGTTGAAAAAGTGATCGAGCAAATTCGTCAACTCGTGTCGTCACCATCTTCTTCAAAACCAGAACAACATCCTTATATTTTATTGGAAGATGATGAGTATAATAAAAATGTGATGCAAGAAATGAATCAACTGGCAAGCACCCGCCAGTGTATCTTTCATTTTTTGGAAACGGGAGTATTGTTATGGAATTCAAAAATTGAAAATAAACATGACTTAAGGAAAGGATTGGAAGAACTAGTCAAGCTCAAAGACTATAGAACACAATTATTGGAACTATGTCATTCATCTAATGATGTTCTTCAAAGATTGATTAACCAAGTCGACGATGATATATTAAATAAAATTCTGCTTCTTACCGGCAAAATAAACGCGCAAATGTTGGAGGAGCTAAAGCTTTCCTTATATGCCGTCATGAGAAATGCTAAAGTCTCTTTGCCTGAAAAGCGGCAAGCAATTTATGAAACGCTATTGATCAATATTTTTAAGGATGGAGAATTAGCTACTGGAGAAGAATACACACGTCTCGCTTGCACCCTTAATAAACAGATTCAATTAATCTTAAAAGAAAAAATCATAGTAAGTAGCAATACTGATGTATTACAAATTACAGAAGTAGAATTAAATAAAGATGCTGCTCATAGAATAAATTTTAGTAAAGGCGCCTCTTCAGTAAATTTCATTGAGGAGTGTTTTATCAATAACGCTGGACTTGTTCTTTTGCATCCTTTTCTTCACACTCTTTTTGAAAATGTAGGATACACTGATAAAAAAGTATGGATTGGAGAAGGAGCAATGCAGCGCGCAGTTGTATTAACACAGTCTCTGGTCACAGGCAAAGAGGAGTATCCCGAGTTTGATTTGTTACTGAACAAAATACTTGTTGGATACCCAATTGAAAAAACTTTGCCGGTGGAAATTTATCTAAGTGACTTTGAAAAACAGGAAGCCCAGGATGTTCTCCAATCTGTAATCAAACATTGGACTGCTTTAAAAAAAACCAGCGTAGAAGGATTACAATCAACTTTTCTAACACGCAACGGCAAGCTCTTCATAGAAGACTCATCGTGGAATTTGAAAGTTGAACAGAAAACAGTTGATATTCTAATTGATAATCTTCCATGGGGATTCTCAATGGTTAAAACACCATGGATGAAAACGATGTTGAAAGTTGATTGGACTTAAATGCGGAAGACATGAATACATTTGAATCAAAAGTAAGTAGTTCTTCGAAAACACAGTCTTTTATTACCAGGAATAAAGATCAGAAAAGTTTATTTTTTCAGCCTAAGCTCATTGTTGGCCCCGTGGACGATGCTTACGAGCGAGAGGCTGATGCTGTTGCGGACAAAGTAATGCGAACGGATAATGAAGGACCTGTAGAAACAGGTATTTCGCCTGTTGATATACAACGAAAGTGTGCACATTGTGAGGAGGAAGAAAAGGTACAACGAAAAGGCGATGGTAGGAATTCTGGCGATATCAACGCACCGGATATTGTAACCGGGGTACTTAAATCAGGCGGGCAATCACTGGATGTAGGCACGCAATCTTTTATGGAACAGAGATTTGGTTATGACTTTAGTGGTGTAAAAATTCATACTGATACAGTAGCTGCGAAATCTGCCGAGTCCATTAATGCTTTGGCCTACACAAGTGGAAATAGCATTGTTTTTAATGAAGGCCAATATGCTCCTGGCACAGATGAAGGAAAAAATTTGCTAGCGCATGAGTTGACACATGTGGTGCAACAACAGCAAAATCTTCAGAGAACAATTCAAAGACGAGTTATTGATCGAAATGTTGTCACTAATGCGGCCATTCTAACGAGCCTTGGAATGACACGGCAACAGGTAATTGATACTATACGAGCTGCAGATGCAGATGCAATAATACTTGCGCAAAATTCTGAAGACACGTTAACAGCACAATTAAATAACGCACGTAATGGCGACCCTATTGACCTTGATGCGGAACTTATATTAAACGAAGAACTGGGATTATCATTTAATAATCCCGCGCATTCAAATCTTATCCGCCAACAAATCAGAAGGTTTAGAACCGTACGCGAAACGCTTGTCAGCGGATATCTCAGATACGTTGCATTGGGAATTGGAAATGTTTCATTAGTTGGATGTGAGCCGGGTAATTGCGGTGATAATTTTGCTTTTAGCTGCGAGGGTAACAGACTTATCGTATTATGCCAAACGTTTTGGGATAGGCCTAATGAACAAAGTGATACGCTGCTGCATGAACCTTTTCATGTATGGTTTAGCATGGCAAGACATCAGCCCGATGCACTGCGTAGAGCAGATGCAAGCTGTTTTGAGTCTTTTGCTTTAAGGGTGTCTGGAAGAAATGCCACTGCATCTTGTGCGGCACATACAGCTGGATAAGAAAATTTTAAATTCATTCTAATGGTTGAAACTAAAGTCTCCTCACAACTGCAAGCGAAAAATAAGGCAGGTACTTTCTTTCAAAAGAGAGAAGAGATAAGATCTAATTTTTTTTTTCAGCCTAAGCTAACCATTGGTGCTCCTGGCGATGCATTTGAAATTGAAGCAGATGCAATTGCTGATAAAGTAATGCAAATGAGTGATGGACATCAAATCAAGACAAAGATCGGTCCTGTTGATTTCCAACGTAAGTGCTCAGATTGTGAAGAAGAAGAGAAAGTTCGGAGAAAAGATAATGGAAAAAACAGTGGAGGGTTAGAAGCTCCTGATATTGTAAATCATGCGATCCGATCTAGTGGACAATCACTTGACATGCATACCAGGTCTTTCATGGAAAGTAGGTTCGGTTATGATTTTAGTAGTGTTAAAATTCATACTGATACAGTAGCTGCAAAATCAGCACATGCTATTAATGCGTTAGCGTATACCAGTGGAAACAGTATTGTATTTAATGAAGGGCAGTATTCTCCTCGGACTGATACTGGAAAAAAATTATTGGCTCATGAGTTGACCCATGTTGTACAGCAGAACCAAACAATAAAAAGAAAAGTAGTACAACGATGCCCTGACCCCACCTCCTTAGCTTTATATGATACCCAAGCTGCGCAAGTAAGAGTTCACCCTCGATTTATTGCTTTACCTTTAATGGATAAAAGAGTTGCAGAGCAAATTATCACTTTATCAAGAGATAGAGATGATTGCATTTATTTAATTAACCAGTTGCAGGCATTAGTCAACACTCCTGTTGACTTAAGTCCAGCAGTAGGTGCGGCTGCAAGCGCAATTATGGCAAGTGCCGCGGACATAGAACGTGATCGATTAGCTACGCCCGAAGGAAGTAGATTGCGTGATGTTGAGGAAAGAATGGGAAGCGATCCAGCACGTCATTGGGAAACAATAAGTCCTCCATCCAGAAGCTGGGGTCATATGGCAACATTTCGAATAGATCGCTCTGATCCGAATAATATTGTAATTCAAACGAGAATCAGAGTTAGCGGTAGCACTACGGATGTTGCCAATGTGGTGGCACAAGAGGATGGGATTGAAAAAGCTGCGCAAGAGATGGGCTATACGTTAGATGTTATTTTTGTAAATGCATCGGGACCTGATGTTTTTAATGTATCAATAAATCCTGCGGCAGCTGTAACAGCTGGAAACTGGTCTGCTTACAGAACAGATCCCTCTGGTTATACACACGAAATTCATCATCTCCTGGGGCTTGATGACCGATACGATTACACTATTCATGCGCATAACACAAGAATGAATTTGCATAGTCGGCTGCATTGGTTTAGAATCCACGTTGGGCGACCTCCTGATCCTTTAGGTGAGCGGTCTTTAATGGGTAGTGGAAACCATTTGTTAGATGATGATATATGTCGGGTTTCACAGTTAAACTTCGCTTCATGCATGGCTTCAAGGCAAACAAGGCGGAATATGGTTATGCAGGCGAGAGCATCAGCTTTTGCAAAAGCTTTTAAAGTTTTTCAAATTCTTTCATTAATACGGCCTTCATCACCATTTGGGGAAACACAATACCAGTTTGAACAACAAAGAGCATTGTCAATGGCCCAGGCGATTTTTGGAACACAAGTTTCTTTGCAAGATTTAATAGATGTTGTAGGCGCAATGCGCTATAGCCTTACACCATCTACGCTAGTAAGATATATGCAATCTTCTGACACAAATTGTAATGGAAATGCTGCGTATGTAGTAAGCATGGCTCCACCTATTTCAATTTGCCCTCAATTTTTTACACTATCCGCAGATCAGCAAGTAAAATCCTTCTTATGTTCTGCTGCTCAATTATCGAGGATTGATAATAGCATTCCTGTTAATTTGTGTCAGGATAACAGTTGTAGTACGCCATGTACCGGATATAATAATGCTGACACCTGGGCTAAGTTTATCTGGTGTGCTTCCTTTATCTAAGAAAGAATAATTAATAATTAACAGAAAAAGTGTTTGAAAATAAGACGATATCTCCCCCTCCAAATCCTAAGGTTAAAGGACTGTTCTTCAATAATCGAATGACTGAAGAATCTAATGTTTTTTTTCAGCCTAAGCTAACCATTGGTGCTCCTGACGATGCATTTGAAATGGAAGCAGATGCAGTTGCAGATAAAGCAATGCAAATGAGTGATGGTGATCAAATCAAGACAAAGATCAGTCCTGTTGATTTGCAACGTAAGTGCTCACATTGTGAAGAAGAAGAGAAAGTGCGGAGAAAAGATAATGGAAACAACAGTGGAGGGTCAGAAGCTCCTGATATTGTAAATCATGCGATCCGATCTAGTGGACAATCACTTGACAATGGAACGCAATCTTTTATGGAAAGTCGTTTCGGTTATAATTTCAGTAATGTTAAGATACACACAGACGCTCTCGCTACCAAGTCTGCACAATCTATTAACGCATTGGCCTACACAAGTGGAAATAATATCATTTTCAACGAAGGTCAATATTCTCCAGGTACAGAACGGGGAAAAAAGCTTTTAGCACATGAGCTCACTCACGTAGTTCAACAAAGCCCATTAATACAGTCGTCATATATTCAACGTGAAAGTATTTATGAAGATGTAGCGCATGTAGATCCTGGGCATGCCGGAGGAGTCTATACAGGCGCCGTTGACCGTTATGAGTACAATGATCAGTCGGCCTATAATGCACGAATTGCAAATAGCAGGACTAATACAATTGGTCAAAGTCGAGTACGGGTAAGTTTCGACAGCAACCGTTGTGTGCTGGAGGTTCCTGTAAATATGCAATTTGTAAATCATGCAGCCGGCATAAACACTACTTGTGGTGATATCAGTGGCGTAAATACAGATCCTGTAAGACCAGTTTCATCTACGGTATTTACAGATGCAGTAACCCGAATTATGAGAGTTCTGCCTGAAGGTTTAAATAATTGGTTTAAGATAAGGATTGGAAATCCATCAGCAATGCCGGCTTGTGCTTCTACTGAAATACCCATTACAGTTAATGTTGCGCAGGTAGCCGCCAACCCGGACTATACAATTGTAATAACAGCAAACAATGGTCGATCTCATGTGACAGGCGATCAGACCAGGATGGTTATGTGTGGTACTGATGTTTCTGATGAAGATACTATAATTCACGAAGGCGGCCACTTTATTTTAGGACATGGCGATGAGTATCATGAATCCTCAGCGGTAAGGCCATCAAGTCGTGAAAGACTGGGAGAATATTCCCGTATGGCTCAGGATGCTCCGGGGAGGTTACAGGAATTTTATAGAAGACATTTTAATTTTGCTGTAGAGTTTATGAATTCTGCCTTTCCCAATTGCCAGGCTACATTAGTTCGTGGCTCACAAGGAGGTGCAATTGAGTATACGCCAAATTTAAGTTTAGGGGTACTTACAACACCTGAGACGCCAGCTTTTTACGCTTCACTTGGATTGCAGTTTGGGATACCACTTACTCAAATGCGAAGGCTCTCATTAGCGCTTGGTCCTAATTTCACTTATTTAGGTGGAATAACTCCTTCTAATCGTTATAACTTATCTGCATTAATGATGGGTTTTAGAGCAGGATTGAGTTATCGATCGGGATCTGTTTCCGTCTTGGGTTCTTCTTTAGGACTTTCTGCAGGAATTCACGGAGAGGCTGGGGGCTTAATAAATTTTGCAGCAAATGCGGGTGCACTTCCCGCAGGGAGACTGACACCATATGCAGAAGGAGGGGGGCATGTAGGAATTTCCTTAGACTCTCAATTAAGCATGGGACTTGAAGGTGCTGGTGGAGTGATAACACCTGGAGAAGGAAATCCAGACATCACTTTTTATAGAGTAGGATTCAGATTTGCGGTAAGTTTTTAAAAACTGCTGGATGATGATATGCAATTGTTGTCTGTACCTAAAATTTCGAACTACTAGGAGTGTCCAAATTAATAGAATTAAAGCCAGCCCAATGATAACAAATTGATGTCCATGCAGTATGAAGTGGTAGTAAGCGAAGTAATAAAGAGTTTATACAGTATGTAATAGAATCAGGTGATCAGAATGAACAATAGTCACAATATCCTTTTATCGTTAGAGCAGCTTAGTGCGTTGGTGAACGCCAGAATGAAATTCTTTCTAGAGAAGAATGAACAGCAAACACAATTTGAATTTCCAACATGGAGGATAGAGACAGAAGAGTCAGCCTTAAATCAATTTCTTTATCAGTATCAATTTAATATCGAAGAATACATAATCTTACTGTTGGCCCTTGTACCTCATCTTCAGCCTAATTTTATTGACACTATTGCACAACAGCATTTACCTCAAGGTGGTGACTTTCCTGAAATTGGTGGCGTCAAAGGCACCAATCATCGAGGAATGCTTCCTACTGGTGAAACAGCTCAATTTATTCTTGCTGGTAATGATATACCGAATCGCTTACGAATAATAAATTACTTTTCAAGCGAACATGTTTTCAATAAGAAAAGCATTCTCTCTCTCGAACCTGTAAAAGAGGGGGAGCCGAAAATGAGTGGTAGAATTATTCTCTCGCAAGAGTATCTAGAATGGTTTACGCTCGGAAAAATATCACCTCCAACTTTCAGCCAGGATTTTCCAGCTAAGCATCTTGAAACATCGATGGATTGGAGTGATCTTGTATTGCATCCATCAACCCAAACTTACATTGACGACATCAAGGTCTGGTTGCAACATCATAAAACGTTGGCGGAAGATCCTGTGATAGCAAGAAAATTAAAACGTGGATATCGTGTTTTATTTTATGGTCCTCCGGGTACAGGGAAAACGCTGACGGCAAGTTTGCTCGGAAAACAATTTAACAAAGATGTTTATCGAATTGATCTCTCACAGGTAGTAAGTAAATATATTGGAGAGACAGAAAAAAATTTGGAAAGAGTTTTTACAAAAGCTGAAAATAAAGAATGGATCCTCTTCTTTGATGAAGCGGATGCTTTATTTGGAAAACGCAGTGGCATTTCAAGTTCGCACGACAAGTATGCAAACCAGGAAGTAAGTTATCTCTTGCAAAGAGTTGAAGACTATCCAGGGTTAATTATTCTCGCCTCAAATTTTAAAAATAATATCGATCAAGCTTTTCTTCGAAGGTTTAATGCAATCCTTCATTTTCCAATGCCTGATGCTAACGAAAGATTAGCGTTATGGCAAAAGAACATCCCCGAAAGCATTTCCATAGATACAGAAGTAAATTTTAAAACTCACGCAAGTAAATTTGAATTTACCGGTTCAGCCATTACAAACATCATGCAATATGCAAGTCTTTGTGCCTTGTCAAGACCAGGAAAATGTATTCTTAATGATGACATTTTAAACGGAATAAAACGAGAACTGATCAAAGAGGATAAAGTTTTTGGATAAAATTAATGTCTAGTGATTTATAGGGACTTCAATGATTAAGAAACGACTTTGCATAGACGTTTTCAACATTATATTATCAATATCCCATAAGCCCAAACCATCGCGCTCATTCAGTTCTATTCCCTGAGTGTTTATTTTTCCGTTGATGTTGAAAATGTATAGAGCCTTATTAATTGGGTTCATTGAATAGGCAATGTCTTTATCTTGATCAAAAAATCCTAGAGAGAGTTTTGCATTTTGATTGATCCAGCAATGAGATTGACCTTCTTCATTGCTCACAATTGTAACCAACTTATTCAATCGATTCTCCTCCGGTAAATATCTTCTTTGATATCGGGGAGTAATATTTTGCAGTTTAGGCTCAATCCATATTTGCAAAAAGTTCACTTCGTCTTCTCCAACGTTATGTTCTTCATGACGCAGTCCGCTACCGGCACTCATGATTTGCACCCAATCTTTCTTCACCACTTCCTTATAACCAAGAGAGTCAATGTGGTTCATTGATCCTGCTAGCATAATAGAAATGATTTCCATATTCATATGTCCATGAAGACCGAATCCGTTTTCCGCTTTAACATAGTCGTCATTAAAAGTCTTTAATAAACCAAATCCATTCTTTGTCGGGTCATAGTAATTTGAAAAGCTGAAGGTGAAATTACTTTTAAGCCATCCAAGATCTTTCAGTCCGCGCGATCCTGACGGATAGATTTGATGTTTCATGTTTCTAATAATTTATTAAAAATGAAAGTAAGCCCCGGCTATAAACCAGATCATTAAGATTTATAGTGAGGGCTGAATAAAATTAGTTTACTTGTTTTACCAACTGCACTTCGGCGAACAATTTTACGTCTTCACTTACCAACACACCTCCTGTTTCTAAAGCGGCATTCCAATTCAAACCAAATTCGGTTCTGTTTATTTTACCCGACAAGGTGAATCCCGCTTTCTCATTTCCCCAAGGATCTTTTCCGATTCCACCAAACTCAACATCAAACTTTACAGGTTTTGTTACTTCTTTCACAGTAAGATTGCCATGCAATACGTAGTTTTCATTATCCTTTTTTTCAAACTTAGTTGAAACAAATTTGATTTGCGGATGCTTTTCTGCATCGAAGAAATCTGCTGACTTAAGATGATTATCACGGTCTGCATTTCCGGTAGTAATTGAATTCAGATCAGCGGTGAATTCAATTTTAGCTGTTTCAAATTCAGTTCCATTGGTAGTAACTTGTACATTAAATTGCTGGAACGTTCCTGAAACATTTGTAATCATCATGTGCTTTACTTTGAAACCGATTTCACTGTGAGTGGCATCAAGGTTCCATTTTGTTTGTGTTATTGTTGCTGTTGCCATTTTATTTTTGTTTTAATTGATGATACAAATCTAGGTTCGCATACAAGTTTGTTTCGTTGAACTAGATTAAGAAAAAAGAAAAATTATGCACCAATGAAGATATTGAACCAGGTTTACGCATATCCGCAAAGACAATTTATATTTTAAGCAGTAATTCATTCATGAACACAGACCTTATTTTAAACAACGTCAGCAAGCACATTTCAATCAATGAAAATGAGAAGCTACTATTTACTTCTCTTCTTGAAAGCAGGACCTTAAAACGGAGGGATGTTATCCTAAAAGAGGGGGAGATTTGTAGACATTCAATTTTTGTAGTGGATGGGGCATTGAAAGGTTTCACCATTGACAAAGAGGGCAGCGAGCATGTAATCAATTTCGCATTAAGGGATTGGTGGATAGCAGATATGTACAGCCTTATTTCAGAAAAGCCAGGTGTGCTTAACATTGAAGCCATTGCTGATTCGCATGTGCTGTTGCTCTCGCGGCACAACCAACAGAAGCTCTATCAAGAGGTACCGAAGTTTGAGAGATTCTTCAGAATACTGGTTGAAAACTCTTTAGTAGCAAGTCAACAACGTCTCATTAATAATTTAAGCCTTACTGCAGAAGAGCGTTATCTTCAATTCATGAAGAAGTATCCGTCTATTGTAACACATGCTCCTCAGCACAGTATTGCATCTTATCTTGGTATTACACCGGAATTTCTTAGTAAGATCAGGGGAAGGATGGCGAAGAAGCAATAGCATTTCAGGTAAATGTTTTCTTAATCTAGTTCAAGACTTTTGCTCATCCTTTGGCGATAGCTTTACGTTATCATTACTAATCGAACAAATACAGATTATGGAAAACAAGGTTCTCGGCATTCATCACATTACTGCTATTGCAGGAAACGCAAAACGTAATTTTGAGTTTTATACAAAAGTTTTAGGACTTCGTCTTGTTAAGAAGACTGTAAACTTTGATGATCCTGGTACATATCACTTATACTATGGAGATGAAGTTGGTTCTCCCGGAACTATCCTAACATTTTTTCCTTGGGAGGGAATTACAAAAGGAAAGATTGGAACAGGAATGGCAACTGAAATAGCATATTCGGTGCCTGATAAAAGTATTGATTTCTGGATTGAACGTTTCAAAGAAAATAATGTAAAGATCCTTGAAACTGGAGATAGATTCCACGAAAAATACATTTCATTTGAAGATCCTGATGGGTTACATTTAAGTATTGTAATTCCGGTAAAGAATGACGGTCGTAAACCATGGGCAACTCCTGAGGTAAGCGATGCAGTAGCAATTAGAGGTTTTCACAGTATTTCGTTGACCCTGAAAAATATTAAAGCTACAGCAGATATCTTGACAGATATATTTGAATATAAGTTGACAGGCGAAGAAGGAAATCGTTTCAGATATACTACTGATGCCGTTGACAACGCCTCTATCATTGATCTCATCCAAACACCTGATGGAACCTCCGCAGTGAATGCCGGAGGAACAATCCATCATATTGCTTTCAGAGTGAAGGATGAAAAAACGTTGATGGCTTTTAGAGAAAAGATTACGAAGAAAGGATTTGGTATCACGCCAAAAATTGATCGGAATTATTTCTTCTCACTTTATTTCAGAGAACCAGGAGGAGTGCTCTTCGAGTTAGCAACTGATAACCCAGGTTTTGCAGTTGATGAACCTGTAAATGAACTGGGTAGCAACTTGAAATTGCCAGCGCAATATGAAAACAACAGGACAGAAATTGAAAATGTTCTACCCGCATTGGTCTAAAAATATTTTAGGTGGATGAAATGGCTTCAAGAAATGTTTCTGCATTAGTAATTGGTGAAACATTAGAAAAGGGTGAGTTGAATATGCGATAAATGATGATGCGAGTCTCATATCCCAATACTCATATCTAATTTAGAAAATGAAATCAGTATTTTAAGTCCATCTATTTTCGGGAGCCCGCTGGTGTACTCTTCAAGATTGCAGCCGCTGCTAGTGGCTTCACCATCGACGAAGAGAAAGAATATTTAGGAGAAGACATCAAGCTTCCAAGTGGTTTGAAAAGGATGGGATAAATTGAAAAGAAGTTAATTCCAATAATATTGAATCTTGAAAAGTACACTGATTATGCATCAGAAGGAAATAATAACTGCAGGTAAAAAATTAGGTGAAGCAAAAAAAGCTTTGATTATGCTTCATGGAAGAGGGGCATCAGCGGATGATATCATCGGTTTGTCGACACACTTGCAAGTAAAAGATTTTGCGATCGTAGCACCACAAGCTACAAATTACACATGGTATCCATATTCCTTTCTTGTTCCTCCTGCGCAGAACGAGCCATGGCTTTCATCTGCATTGCTGGTAATAAATGAATTGGTAGCAGATATTCAACAGTCTGGTATTTCATTAGACAATATTTATTTCGGTGGGTTTTCCCAGGGCGCATGTCTTACACTGGAGTATGTCACGAGAAATGCGAAGCGATGGGGAGGAGTTGTAGCCTTTACAGGCGGCTTAATTGGTGATAGAATTTATCCAGAGAACTATAAAGGAGATTTCGCGGGTACTCCAGTTTTTATTGGAAGCAGCAACCCTGATCAACATGTTCCGGTAGAGAGAGTGTACGCAAGCACCAATATTTTAAAGGCTATGAATGCTTCTGTAAAGGAGAAGATTTATCCAAATATGGGTCATACAATCAGTCATGATGAAATTGATCTTGCTAATAAAATGATATTTAAATAAGCATGTTCGATATAACCAGAATCTATAGTGACGATGAAGGGGAGAGCCACTTCGAAGATGTTAAGATTCGGGTAGAGGAAGCCGGTTTGGTTGAAAAACTATCTGCTCTCCTCTTTCTTCTGGCATTACTTCGCATTCTCGAAAATTAACGAATAGTATCAGCGGAAATAAAAAAAGGCCCTACCCCCCACGAGTAAGACCTTTTTGACTTTTTAAAATCGTATCATAAAGTTAAAAAAGTGTGCCATGGCTATTTTTTAAATTAACAGCTTCTGATGCGGGGAATTCTTCCTTACTTCGGAATTTTTTCCACAATAATGCCGGTTATGTCCAGTCAAAGTCAGGGCTGATACGGTCCTCCCGTTTCTCCCCATCCCCACTTTGGCATCGGTTCACCTTCATTTACCGGATTTTCATTTGTATTTGAATTTATAATCGCCAACCTGCTTCCCCATTCCAGGTAACCTACTAACGCTGACCTGAACTCCGGATCATTTGCAAGTCCAATTTCATCTGCACTCTCCAACAATAAAAGCATCCACTGTTTGCGTTGCGCTTCGGTCAGCATTTTTCCCAGATGGTGTGCAATCATTCTTGCATGGCTACCATTATCGTTCTCTGTATAGTGTTTGGGACCTCCAAAAACCTCTCCTAGAAAATGTGCGACATGCTTTGGGTGATTAGTATCCATGTGTTTAAAAGCATCTTGTAGCAAATCGTCTTTCGCAACCTTGGCATAAAAAACCGTTGTTAATTTTTCGAGTGATTCATTGCCACCTGCCCAGCTGTATAAGGTGGGAATTGTTTTAGGTTCTGAACTCATGCTTTTTAATTCTTTTGTTTATAATGTAAATTAATACCGAAGGTTAAATACCAGTCATTTGCTTTAACACCTTCAATGACAACGTCTTCATGTGTATAATTTAATCTTGAAACGAGATCAAAATTGTTGGAATATACGTAATTAAAACCTGCAGCTCCAGTAAGCCGATGGTTCCCTCGTTTTGAAATAGATAACTGATCAATTAATTCATAGAAGAAAGTCAGCTTCTCTTTTACCTGATGAAACTCAAAAATTCTAAGGGTAGGCCGTACTGTATCAATAACATAAGGATCAGATGAACGTCCTTCAGAATTTTGCGGATTGAAAATTGTTCTATCTAGAAATGCGGTAGCAGAAAACTTGAGTAGCATGCTCTTGGTTTTTACTGAAACAAATGTAACACCTAGTCCAGCTCCCAATCTATTCCTGATCTTTTTAAGTAAATTATTCTCGTACGACAACATCATGACTGGATAGATCCGCTTGAAGGGCTGATGATAAATATAGTTAACAAGGACAAAATCATTTTCTGTTCGAATTGACCTTGCTGTTCCAAATCGATAACTGTCCTGCGTTTTAAATACCCATGCCCTATTCGCACTGCTTAAAATTCCTTCCGTTCTCGTAGCCAGTAGTTTTCGGTCCACATTACCAAACGACAAGTTTCCATTTAATGTCAAAAATACATTCAACTTCATTGTATCAGTTTCTGTTAATTGGCTAAAGCCTGTTAAATATGCGTGTATTAAACACCAGATTATGCAGTAAGATAATTTTACCATCACCACACCGCCAATAGCCTTACAATTCCGCCCGTAGCACCCTTTATCTTTGGCGCCCCGACAAAAAGATAAGCACCTTTTGCAGGAATCAGTTTTAAATTAGCGACAGCCTCAACCGCCCACTTGCCAGCACCGAGTATTACTTTATGGCCCTTGTATTCATTGTCATATCCGGGATCAAGAGAAATCACATCAACGCCCACACCAGAAATGTTTCTTTCTGAGATAAGGAATTGAAGCGCGGCTAAAGAGATGCCTGGAAAATGCTTGATATGAGCTTTATCAACTCCCAAATATTTGTCTTCGTATAGGAACGCTTCCCATCCTGAGTACATCATCACGCAGGCTTTGTCTGGTATTCTTCCGTTTACAGCCTCCCATTGTTTGATATCTTCCATGGTTAGCTCTGCGTCAGCATTTGCTAAACTTTTTTTGCTGATATCAATGACAATAACAGGCACGATAAGGTCTTCGACTTTTAATGCTTCTAGCGAAATTCCTTTTGGGGCAAAATGATTTGGAGCATCTACTTGCGTACCAATGTGCTCATGTATGGTCCATTTATTTGCACGCACACCATGATCTTCCATTGTTGCTATCGGTGTAGCTTCAAATGGAAAGGTGACACCTGGCACCGGTATGAAAGGAAAATCACTGGTGAGGGTATGCGTAAGATCCTGGATATTTTTTATAGCGATAGAAGTTTTGCTAGCGGTGGAGTCAATCCAGTGATCAATGCTGCGCGATAGTAGAAAATCGCCTTCATATTGAGGATAAAGTTGTTTAAAGAATTCTATTGCATCGGACTTACTCTTTGTTCTGCTTAAAATATTTTGGAAGGAATTTAGATATTGAATGTTGATATCGAATAGGATTTTATCAGATGGATCCCCATGTCCGGGAAATATGGTAAGCCCTTCTTTATCGTATCTAGCTTGAAGGTTTTTTAAATTTTCTATCCAGTTTTCTATGTTGTGTTGCTCTACGCCTGGACCTAACCAACTAAAAACTTTATTGTAAAGAAGGTCGCTTGCAAACAAAAGATTAGACTGCTCGTGGTAAAGAATAGTATTATGATCACACTCTGTTGCGTCTTTAATATTTTCAATTATTAAAGCTTGTCCTGCTCCCAGTTCAAGTTTATTGCCTTTAATTATTTTAATTTTTTCATAATCAAAACCTGTTTGGTTTTCTGCTGATTTCAGCTTCATAGCTGGCTCACTCTCCATCAAACCTTTACTGGTAGCGTAGCTCACATAGCGAATGATATCCTGTTTCACGCCTTCACTGCCAGCAAAAATTTGTGCTTCAGGATTGTTTTTTAAAAGAGACGATAGCCCTAAAAAATGATCGGGATGGCCATGGGTAATAAAAATGGTTCTTAGTTTCTTGCCTTTAATTGCTTGAGAAATTTGTTCAGTAGCATTGCTAGCGCTAAGGGCGTCAATTAATACTAAATTTTTTCCTGAGCGAATAAGAAATGCATTTTCAAAAACTTTCTCTCCTTTAAAAACTGTTATCTCAATTGGTAAATTGTTTTTGTTCTGCGCGTAAATATCGATCACAGGTATGAAGAGAAATAGTAAGAGGATCGAGACTGAAATGTTTTTCATATATTGAATTGTTTTAGTGAAAAATACAGTGACACCAATCCAAATGGAAGTACTTACCAATTGGTGTAGTTTAGGCCATAAAGGGAAGTAAATATGATAGCCAGCACGTTAGCAGGTAAATAATTTTTTAGAAATGATTAAAAACAGTAAAAACATACGAATAGATATTGATGGCCACACGTATTTCTGCCCGGTTGAAGTGACAATGTCAGTGATGGGAGGGAAGTGGACTGCTCCAATTCTTTGGTATTTGAAAGGCAAAACTTTGCGTTATAATGAAATAAAGAAATTACTTGTTACTATATCTGAAAAAGTTCTGATTAATGAACTCAAGGGTCTGGAGGAGTCAGGCTTAGTAATTCGCAAAGTGTATCCAGTGGTTCCGCCTAAAGTAGAATATTCTTTATCTGCTTACGGCAAGACAATTATTCCCATCGTTGACCTTATATCCAAATGGGGCGAGGCGCATTCAAAAAAGTTTGGGAAGATAATAGAGATGTAATTTGTTCTTCACGGATTAATGGGTCTTGTCTCTAGCAGATCTCAGGTAAAGGAAAAGTTATCGAGACAACTTTAGGTAAAATTGAAATGGAATCGTCACGTTGCTTCGACCTCCTTAACTCCGAATTGTAGCTCTATCTTCTGGCTGATGGCAAGGCTAAAAATGGCAAACGATGTAAAGAAAAAGAAACCGGTTAGCAGGCTCGACTTATTAGTTGTTAAAATCTCGAGAGAAGTTGCAATACTTTCAATTTGTTTCAATTGTTCTGTAATGATGCCCGAGAACCCTATGTATGACATGAAGATGGCGATGACCATCACATCAGCCATTGACCACTTACCTGTTTTAAACACCATGAATCGAACCCCCTTATTTGTTCTTGCTTGATTACTATACACGAACAATACAGACGAGAGCTGCTTAAGAACCGGGAATAAAACACTAAAAATGAAAACAAGTGCACCTACGACCAGAACATCTGTTCTTGTTTGCGAGAGCATTAACCATACAACTTCAAGAATACTTTTACTTTTATAATATAACACCTGATCTTTAAAAAGTATTGTTTCTCCCAGCAGTGTGAATGACATACTCGAAATCCTTGCATCGATCTCAATCATGGGTAGTAGCAATCCCGTTGAAAGCAAGAGCAAACTGATGAGTACGAGCAGAACATATTCAGCTTTTGAAAATTGTTTTGATATAAATACCCATGCTATTGCCAAAATGGCAATTACAAGTATGCTGATTTTATAAGGTTTGCTTTTGTGATCTAATGCTGTGATCTTTAGTGACAAGCCTTCAATCGCTTCATTCCTTGTTTTGTATTTATGCCGTGCGATGATTTCATCGTGAGTAGTATAGTCAATTTTAGAAAAAGAGTCATCAGCGTATTCGTTAAGCTTTTCTATGATATAATTTCGTATTGCTTTTTTATTTTGTTTATCGCTGAGAAATGCCAGAATCTGATCCGTGAATTTTGGCACATCTTTTCTAATGGTTTTAAACGCTCCAAAGAAGGAAGTAACGGTACGCTCAAATATGCCACCAATGGTTTTTGATTTTTCTTTATTATATCGCGATTCAAAATCATCTATTATTTTATAAAGAAATGCGGAGATCTTAGCCCTCATTTGTTGACGATTCTCACCCGTGAAATTTAAGTCTTCAACTTTTTTTGTTATAATGGTCGCAAGGATTCTCTTCCATTCTTCTACACTGAAAAGACCGTACTTCACATCTGACAACTCAATCAGATCTTCTTTTATTGCCTGCCTTTCACGCTCAACCTGGTAGATTGAGAATGATAGAAACGTTATCACTAGAAATAACGCAACCAGTATGATTGTTTTGTGATGCCGCACACCGCAAAGTAAGATGTTTTTTCAAAGTATTTAATTAAGAGAGAAAGTTCGTAAAGTTTTGTTGACGGCTTTAAATTCTCAAAGGATCAAATGTTGAAGATAAGGTGTATTAATATTGCTGCTTGGTCCGGCCTTTAATAAGGTAGAAAAATTAATAATTTTGGAAGGTAACAATCTAACATTAAACACGTCTCTCATTTAAACACCTGTTATGTTAAGATCAATAAATTTGTCTGAAAAATTGAAATGGTTTTCGGAATCCTTCTGGTTCTTTAAAAACCACTTTCTAATTATATTTAGCCTGGGCCTTGTTGCTGCCTTAGGCAGAGCAATTCAATTGGAGGCATTTGGATCTATCTCTACTTCTTTTCATATCATATTGGAAATAGTAATTGAGCTTGCTCGCTTACTTATTTTTCTTTATGCTTTAGGTCTTTCTAATATCCGTTTCGGCTGGAGAAGAGTTGTTACACTTTTTCGCAAAAAAGGCAGTTGGAGTAGCAATTGGAATATAGCGGTGAGTCAATTAAAAATTCAGTGGCGATTGCTGGTATTCAACCTTACTGTTTTCCTTGCTTTAGCTGCCGTAATTAATCTACTCATCGATTATGCTACCTATCAGACTTGTTTGTATGCAAAGTTGCAAGCTAACCAGCTCATTTCTCCTAAAGCGTCTGAGTGGGCCTTAATTCTGTTTTTTAAAAATATATCCGTCATTCCTTTCACGCTAGTTTTTAATGCTCTGTTCCTTCTTTGGATTACAAACAAGCTAACCGGTACAACGGAATATAAGCCAAAGTTTAACTAAGAAGAATATGATAAAAAAATGAAATAGTTCTGTAACCTTCTCTACAACCTTAAGTCTACCTGGAAAGGCCTTGGTATAAACCTATCATGTGCTCAAATTATTGTCATTGCCCGAGCGGCTGGCCAAGAATAGAATTTTTTCATCTAATATATACACAGGGCTTAATACTATAGAATATGTAACAACGAAGTATGGATACTAACATTAAAGTGATAGATTATTTTTCATATCGAGTTAAGAATATCTGTGTTGTGTTTCTAAGCGTAATCATTCTATTTCTAGAAAATGGATGTGGGATTACAAAGATTGAATCGGCCACCAAGGTTCCTTTCTTTAAGATTTCGGGCATTCCTGTAGTGGAAGGTAAGATTAACGGGAAGCTTGCGTATTTCATAATTGATACAGGCGCCACTTGTTCAGTATTAAATCAGTCAAAGGCTAAACATTTTCGTTTTACATACGCCGATAGATTTAGAGAATATACTTTAAAAGGCATTGGTGGCGACGCGCAACTTAAACCAGTTTACAATTGCAATATTGAGTTTGGCTTATTTAAGATTAGCAATGTAACCTTCCGCACAAAAGACTTAAATTATCTCACCAATGCTATCGAAAAGGATAGCTTCACAGAAATTACGGGAATAATTGGAGCAGACGTTCTGATGAAATATAACATTATGATAGACTACGCTCTAATGTTAATAAGCTTTCGCGCTTTATCAAACTACTAAGCGAATAATTGTTCTACCTCCCACAATCTTGCCATTGGTTAGACTGTATCTTTACAATTTAAGAATTGCAGAGCGTGTGCGGTTTTAAAATAAGATTTTTAGATGAGCCATAACAAGCATATCTTACCGTATAAAATTAATCAAATGACAGAAAGAGAATTGCTCAAACTGGAAGGGACGATCAGAAAAAAAATGACCGATATTAAAGAACAGCGTGTAAGCCCGAAGGACTCTGGTATTGGAGGGCTGCTCAATTCATTAAAGAAAGTAGACGAAGCACTCTATGAAAAAATTCTTCCTGAGTATAAAAAATTACTCGCGGAGAAAAATATTTTCAAATAGACTAGTCACAAAAGCAATACTTTTATTAAGTGTTGTGAAAATTCACACGTCATTCATCTTAGTAGTAGGAAGTATTTCCCATGAGCAATACGAACGAGGTATCGTAATTAACCGTCGTATTCAAAACCTTATTTCTTGTTTATCTTAACGAAAGTTCCGCCATAAAAACCTCCTGTTGGCTCGCCTTTCTCGTTGTATTGAATAGACTTCAATTCATACTCCTGATCAGAAATCCACTTGTAAGTGTATAATCTATAAGTTCCTTCTGGTTCTCCTTCAAAGGATACTTTGAAAGTAACGTCTCCATTCGCGTTAAGGCTTCCGTTGCCCACACCACTTCTGTAAGAATAAAAACTCGATGACCACTGCACTTCCTTTTTGTCATGATTGTAAGACCAGAAAATATGTCCTTTTGAAGAAGGCGCTTCAATAACCCATAACAGACTATTATCTGTGTTAACTTCTACACAGCGCGTATGATGATTTGGGATCTTTACATGTTCAATATCTTTTCCATAGCCTTGCTCCCAATCATCATTCTTCAAAGTCCATTCTCCTATAAATTTTTGAAAGGGGTTTCCTGGTCGCTTAACATATCTGAAACTACTGTTATATGGTTTCGCATTCTGTGTTATTTTAGTCTTTAAATTGTCTCCTCCTTCCCATTCCACATTGTTCAGTACATATTTAAAAGTCACTTCTTTCTTTTCTTTGTTGGTGAAATTGATGGTGGTTGCGTAAATCCCATCATTGTCCTCATCAGTCATTTTTATTCCTGTTACCCAATTTAAGGGTTCTACATCACCTTTAATTCTTACGTTCAAAGTTGTGTCTTTCTTATAAAAGCCAGTGCCGTTCATATCTACGTTAAACGTTAATGTAGCTTTCTGGGAATAACAATCACTAAATGAAACAAATAAAAACAGGCTTGCGATTTTTAATATTAATGAATTCATAATAATTGGCGTTTGTATTTATTGAGGATATTGTTAACAGCTTACTTACTTGTCTTAATAGTTTTCAAGTGCTACCCGATTAAAGATCACTTGCCACACGCTCAGTGCTCCGTCTTCTTTTCTTTTGAAAGTGATGATATTATTCGTTTCGAAAGGAAAAACCTGGTTGCCTTCTGCTGAATACCACTTACCCGCCACACGGCCCCTCGTCAATACCATATCCTGGTAGGAGTGGATGCTTATCAACTCGTGTGTCATTTCTGAATGACCATAAGTAGAATCGGCTTCCAATACTTTGCGAAGATCTTCTTTGTTTGTAATCGCTCTGCTTCCTTGAGCCATGTGTACAACCTCATCATCGTACACACTCATTTTAGTGTTCATGTCAAGCTTGTAATCATCAATATTTTTTAAAATTGCCTTTACCTTTTTTGTATCATCTTCAAGAGAGAAGGTAGGTGTTACTCCTGTTTTTCCGCAGCTCAGCAAAGTGATAGCAATAAGTATCGTAAATAATTTTACCAAGCTGATCTTGTTGGAATTCATCGAAGCTATATTTTGAAACCAATGCTAAGGCTTATGTCAATTAAATGAAAACTTGATTGACGAATGGCATGGATTAAGTGATGAACGTAATGATGCGTATGACGTTCACTTGTAAGATTATAGCTACCTGTTCTCGTTTTTTTGGCGGTAAATGAACTAACCTATTGCTCTTGTTATAAAGAGATGGTGAAACTCATAGTAGAACAGAATAGAAGCTTTGATCAGGAGATAGGAAGATGACAGGGCGCTTGAAGCTTTAAAAAGGAATTTTAATAACTAATGCTACCTGTTGTCATTTAATAAAATCTGCCTTGTTAATAATAGTTACTAAAGTGTAACCGATAATAAAAACAGTTAAGGCAATAACAACAAAGGCTGGCGTCTTTTTAGATCTCGCCAAGAGCACATTTAGAAGTATTTCGATTACCAACATAAACATATACCAATATAGTAATTCGATTTAATAATTTCGACTTCGGATTGCTGTTGCTTGGCAGTTAAATGATGAAAGCTAAATGTCAAATCAATATTCCATAACTAACTTTTACCTTATCCATCACTACATGGGTGTAGAAATGTTTAACATTCGGATTGTCCATTAAATTTTTCTTCGAGAAATCTTCGTAATGCTTCATGTCAATTGTGTTAACAATAAGTACAAAATCATATGTACCCGTTACATAATAGCATTGCATTACTTCTTCGCATTTACGCATAGCCGTTTTGAATTTATCAATGGCTTTCGAATTTCCCACCTCAAGCACAACGTCAACAACACTGGTAATGCCATTTCCGGCAGCACTCGGTGAAACTACCGAAACATCAGCTTCTATTATTCGCTCTTTTCTTAACCTATTGATTCTTCTTTGGACGCTACTGGCACTTAGGTTCACTTTCTCGCCTAACTCATCTGCGGTCATCTTATTGTTCTGTTGCAGTAAGCGGAGTAGAGCCTTATCAAACTCATCAAGTTCTTGCATTTTTATCCCGATTTATCTACGAAATTAAATTAAAAGCCGCATAAATCAGGAGCATTTGCAAAAATCCTCCGCCTGTTCCGTTGCACTTTTGTATAAGTATTTATAACAAAACCAATGGAAGTAATCTTATCAAGTACAGCACCACGAGCCATAGGACCGTATGTACACGCTATTCGTACTGGCAACTTATTGTATTGTTCGGGCCAAACACCAATAGACCCGGAGAGTATGAAGATTGTGTCAGGTGGGATAGAAAACCAAACGCGAAGGGTAATTGAAAACCTTAAAGCGGTACTCAGCAGTGCCGGGCTGTCTTTGCATGATGTTGTAAAAGTGAATGTGTATTTAACTGATATGCAAATATTTTCTGAGATGAATTCTGTTTACGAGCAAAGCTTTGGAACACAAAAGCCTGCACGTACAACTGTAGCTGTTAAGGGCTTGCCATTAGATGCGCTTATTGAAATAGAATGTATTGCAGAATTTAAATAAATAGTAAATACGAATCAATTGATATGGAGCTTTCAACTACAAATCTTGACAGAGCAAAAATGACTTTTTCGGATCAGGAAATTAAAACATTAAGAAATGAAACATCCGGTTGTTCTAATGTAATCCACCTGAATAATGCGGGTGCTGCGCTTATGCCGGATGTAGTGACACAATCGATTATTAAGCATATCGAACTAGAATCACATATAGGAGGATATGAAGCATCGGCTTTACAAGAAAAAGCAATTCAACAATTTTACACACTAGCTAGTAAGTTATTAAATTGTAAACCATCAGAGATAGCATTTACCTCAAGTGCAACAGATTCTTACACCAGAGCGCTATCTTCCATACCTTTTATTTCTGGTGATGTAATCTTAACAGATAATGACGATTTCATTTCTAATCAAATTCAATTTCTTTCTTGCCAAAAGCGATTTGGAATTAAAATCATTAGAATAAAGAACGCGCCTGAAGGAGGCGTAGATTTGGATGATCTGGAAATTAAGCTTTTCAAATATCAACCAAAATTGTTTGCCATTACACACATACCCACAAATTCAGGATTGATTCAACCTGTCAAACGTATCGGCGAAATTTATAATCGTTATACCCAAATTCATCCTAATAAAACGTGGTACATACTGGACGCTTGCCAGTCTGTGGGACAAATGAAGCTGGATGTCCAGGAATTGAAATGTGATTTCCTTAGCGTTACTGTGCGAAAATTTTTGAGAGGCCCGAGAGGTGCCGGATTTCTCTATGTCTCTCAAATGGCTTTGCAACATGGTCTTGAACCTTTGTTCATTGATATGCGAGGTGCGGAGTGGATTGATAAAGACGTATACAAACAACAAGAAAGCGCAATCAGGTTTGAGGATTGGGAATTTGCTTATGCCCTTGTTCTAGGTACAGCACAGGCGATTGAGTATTGTTTAAACATTGGAGAAGAAAAAATCTGGCAGCGCATAAAATCTCTGTCTGATTTTATGAGGATGGAATTGTCAAAAATTGATGGCGTAAAAGTTTTGGACCGAGGTCCGGAAGTAGGAGGTCTCGTTACATTTACTGCAGCCAATTCTAATCCTAAATATATTGTCGACGGATTATTGCAGCGCACTATTAATGTTGTGCCTAGTTATCGCAAATTTGCAGTAATTGATTTTGATGAAAAAGGGGTAGCGTGGGCAGTAAGGGCGTCTCCGCATTATTATAACACGACTGAGGAAATTGTAAAATTTATTGAATCGGTTCGAGCACTTGTAAAGTAAACCCCCATTGTTTCAAATGATTGCAACAGCATTTTATGACCTAGATACAAATGCATATGCGGTTAAAGAAGTAGCTACATTTGCAAGAATGCGATAGCTGCTGTAGCCTTTGAATCTCCTAACTTATAGCAAACCCAGTGAAGCTTAAATGATCAATCAGCACGAAGCAGCAAGCATGAGTACGAATACAATCTGTTAGTTGATCAAAAGTATACTTCTTATGCCTGAGTATGATATTCCTTTCATCGCACGGGAAATTCCACGAAAGCTTTAGTTAAAGATGTTGCACTTATAGTCTGCTTCTAATTATTACCGTTGGCATCATTGTATTCGATAAGGTTAATCATTGCTTGAGCAATAACAAATGCATTTAAAATATGCAAGTTTTTGCTTTGTGAAACTAAAGAAGCGGCCGGTTCTAATTCAGTTTTGCACCGGCATTTAAATTTAATCTATGGATACTTACAATACAGTTCGTTCAGAGGTGCTGCAAACAGAACACATTTTGCCACCCAATGCAGCATATCAGATCAACATAGGAAAAACAGATCGCATCGTTTCTGTAATTGGCGGCTTGTTGCTGGCCGCGTATGGCATTAGAAAGGGAGATGTTACAGGAGCTACACTCGCAGGAATTGGTACCGCATTAGTGCTAAGGGGTGCAACAGGTTTTTGTCCTGTTACTAAAGCCATGGGTGTCAATAGCGCGGAAAGAGAAAGTGTTTCCATTGATATCTCTGCAAGCCTTACAATTCTGAAGCCTCGTGAAGATGTATATGGCTATTGGCGGCAACTAGAGAACCTCCCGCAATTCATGAAGCACCTTGAACGCGTGGAGCAAATATCAACAAACCAGACCAAATGGAAAGCTAGTGTACCCGGTGGGTTGGGCACCATTGATTGGACGGCCGAAATAACGGAGGATATAGAAGACGAATTGATTGCATGGAGCTCATTACCCGGTTCTGACATTGACAATGCAGGCGAAGTTCGCTTCAAAGATGCTCCTGCAGGAAGAGGCACTATCGTACAGGCAAAAATATCTTATCGTCCACCTGCAGGATTTCTGGGAGGTAAAGTTGTAAAACTTTTTAACCCTTTCTTTAGGCAAATGGTAAAGGAAGATGTTCGCAGGTTTAAAAGGCTTATGGAGACAGGTGAAATTTTAACCATTGAGGGACAACCCACAGGTGAAAAACAACGCGGTTCCTAGAACAAAGAAAAAGTAGCACTAATAAAACTGATCTTATGAAAGCATTAATCTGGAATGGCATTAATAAATTAAATGTGGAACGGGTGCCTGATCCATCTATACTAAACTCAGGTGATGCGATTGTACGCGTCACCATGTCTTCGGTGTGTGGCTCTGATCTGCACTTGCTCGATGGCTATGTTCCCACCATGAAAGAAGGCGATATTATTGGTCATGAATTTATGGGTGAAGTGGTTGAAGTTGGTCCGGGGGTAAGGAAATTAAAAAAAGGTGATCGTGTTGTGGTGGGGTCCGTGCTGGGTTGTGGCAGTTGCGAATACTGCCAAAGAGATGAATGGTCATTGTGTGATAATTCAAATGTAAACCCTGAAATACTGGAAAAGGCATATGGCTATGCTGGAGCAGGAATTTTTGGTTACTCGCATGCCTTTGGCGGATATGCGGGCAGCCATGCGGAATTTATTCGAGTGCCTTATGCAGACCATGGGGCATTTAAAGTTCCGGAAGGTGTAAAGGATGAGTCAGCAGTGTTCACCTCTGATGCTTTTCCCACTGGATATATGGCGGCAGATATGTGTGGTATTCAACCAGGAGATACAGTTGCCGTATGGGGCGCAGGTGGCGTAGGGCAAATGGCGATGCAAAGTGCTTACCTCCTGGGTGCTGAGCGCGTGATAGCCATTGATCGATTTGTTGACCGCCTTGAAAAAGCACGCAAGCATGCAAGAGCCGAAGTGTTGAACTATGAAAAAATTGATGTGTTGGAAGCATTAAAAGAAATGACAGGTGGCAGAGGGCCGGACCGTTGTATTGATGCAGTAGGTATGGAAGCACACACAACGGGTATCGAAGAATACTATGACAAAGCCAAGCAAATGGTACGGGCACAAACAGACCGTCCAGCAGTGTTGCGTCAGGCCATCATGGCTTGCCGCAAAGGTGGAACGGTTTCTATAGTTGGCGTTTATGGTGGAGTAATCGATAAGTTTCCGATGGGAGCTGCAATGAACAAAGCGCTCACACTACGCATGGGACAAATGTATGCGCAGAAATACATCCCTCAACTCCTCGATCGCGTTGCTGCCGGTGAAGTTGATCCATCATACATGCTAACGCACAAGTGGTCACTTGAGCAAGGGCCAGAAGGTTATAAAATGTTCAAAGACAAAACAGACAATTGCATGAGGGTAGTTTTCACACCTTAAGATGTAACTCAACGAATACCTTAATTCCCAATACCTTTAGTAAGTATGATCACTTCTGATGCTCATTTCACTTGCTCGTGGCCCACATTAGTGATTTGCAATCTTTGTCAAACGTTTAAGTAATAACCCAGGAGAATTGTAGTACCGATATTTTTCTTTCCGGTGTTATACTATTGCCTGAGCCAAGCGCGAACCGGCTGGCATGATATTTTTCCGCCTATTTTGTTTAAAGGTTCCCTTCAAAAATTCAATTAATTATAGGAATGGTTAAACAAAACAACGCAACAACCATACTTTAGCCCTCCAAGTTTAAATGCTTCATAATAATTTTGAAAAAAATGCTGGAGTATAGGATAGTGTCAAATCCCCTGAATTCAATTCAATGTTAAGGATTGGATTTGGACTGAAAAAGGATGTTAAAAGACACAATGCAATTGAAGATTTAGCACGGTTAGAAGGATAGGAGTACTTCACTATAACCATCGTTTACAATAATGCATGGCAAGAACAGAAATGAGTATTATTTTAAGGACAATTGCATTGGCAGATGACGATAGCGATGACGCAGATTTATTTGCTGAAGCGTTGATGGAGATTGATCCAGAAATTAGATTTAAAAAAGCTACCAACGGACGCGAACTTTTGGAGAAAATGCAGATTGAAGAAGTTGATTTTCCAGATATTATTTTTCTAGACATCAACATGCCGGAAATGAACGGATGGGAGTGCCTGTCGGAATTGAAAAAGGATAGGCGTTTAAGGAATGTCCCCGTGGTTATTTACTCCACTTCCTCTAATGTGAATGATAAAAAAATGGCCATTAAGTTAGGGGCCTCTTATTTCTACACAAAACCAGACAACTATCAACAGTTGAAAAAGTTTCTAGAGGGACTTATCAATAACCCTTACTCCGTTATAAATAATTAACCAGCATTATTAACTTCTGCAAAACCTTATGATGTTAAAGCGCAAACGTACGAAAGCAAGTTCCGAAGAAAGCCCAGATATAAAACCAACACCACAAGCAATTCTTAAAGATGTTGATTCTCATGAGATGAAAAATGCGGAAGCATATGAAGAGGAGAATGAAACGGTGGAGGATGTACTGAATGAAGTTGAGGAATACGCCATTATAAAATTAGATACCAAAGGTTTCATTCGGTCCTGGAACAAAGGAGCGGAGAATATAAAAAAATATACAGCTGAGGAAATCATTGGGAAGAACTACCGCATATTTTACACCTCTGAAGATAAAGCTATAAAACTATCTGATAAGCTTCTGGAAGAGACAAGAAAAAAGGGAAGAACAAATTACGAAGGCTGGCGTGTAAGAAAGGATGGTACAAGGTTTTGGGGAAGCATGACGTTAACAGCATTACACAATAAGCAAGGTGATGTAAAAGGTTTTTTAAAAGTTACACGTGATTTAACAGCTAAAAAAATGGCTGAAGATAACTACAGCAACTTCCTTGAAGAGCTTAAAATGAAGAATGAGCAGTTGAAGAAGAGTGAGGAACGTTATCATAAAATGGTATCTGAAGTTCTTGATTATGCAATTATCCTCTTAGATCGTGACGGAAATATTTTAGATTGGAATAAGGGCGCCGAAAATCTGAAAGGATATAGCGCCAAAGAAATTATTGGTAAGAACTTTCGTTTGTTTTATCCCAAGGAAGAAAAGGAGAATAAGCTTCCAGAACAATTATTGGAAGCTGCGGTAAGGAACGGCAGTGTTATTCATGAAGGTTGGAGAATAAAGAAGAGTGGAGAGCGTTTCTGGGGTAATGTAGTAATCACTGCTTTGCATGATGACGATAATGCCATTATCGGGTTTTCAAAAGTTACACGGGATCTCACGGAGAAAAAAATTGCAGAGGATAAAGTAAGCAATTTATTAGAAGAGCTTCAGCAGGCAAATGAGGAGCTTAAAGGCAGTGAAGAACGATACCACAAAATGATTGCTGAAGTTCAGGACTACGCAATAATTTTACTAGATAAAAAAGGAAACGTTCTAAATTGGAATTCGGGAGCTCAGTTCATCAAAGGATACGAAATAAATGAGATCATCGGTAAAAACTTCAAGATTTTTTACTCAACAGAAGATCAGAAGAATAATTTACCAATGCAGCTTTTAAATGAAGCGCGTTCAAAGGGAAAGGTGTCGCACGAGGGATGGCGGGTACGAAAGGATGGAACAAAGTTTTGGGGAAGTGTTGTAATTACAGCACTTCACAATGAAGACAATACCATTATTGGATTTTCAAAAGTTACCCGCGATCTTACCGAGAAAAAGAAAGCTGACGATTTGTTGAAAAACAATGCTGCCCAGCTTGAATTAAAAAGTAAAACGTTAGAGCGTGTAAATGCAGAATTATCTTCATTTACTTATGTGGCGAGTCATGATTTAAAAGAGCCTTTGAGAAAAATTAAAACTTTTGCGTCTCGAATAAAAGATGTAGATTATACCAGGCCGAAAAGTGAAGAGTTCGTTGATAAGATCATTGGAAGTGCTACGAGAATGCAGGCTTTGATCGAAAACCTTCTGGCATACTCTCAGGTATCGAATGATGAAAGTAGGTTTGAAAAAGTAAATCTTAATGAAATCCTGGGATCTGTAAAGAATGATCTTGAACTCCTCCTTCATGAAAAGGAAGCTGTAATTAAATCAGATAAACTTCCCACGATATCTGCCGTGCATTTTCAAATGCATCAACTTTTTCTCAACCTCCTGTCCAACGCATTGAAATTTTCAAAAGAAGGGGAGCCACCTTACATTGAAATTAAGGTGCGAACATTAAAGGGACCTGAAGTTCATACTTTAGAATTCAACGTTCCATCAAATAGTTACCACTTTATTTCTATTTCAGATAAAGGAATTGGATTCCCGCAGGAGCAGGCCGACAAGATTTTCGAAGCATTTCACAGGTTGAACAAAAAAGGACCGATATCAGGGAGCGGAATCGGTTTAGCGATTGTAAAAAGAATCGTTGAAAACCACGGTGGAATAATTTCTGCAGAAGGAGCTGCCGGAGAAGGTGCTATATTTAATATGTATTTTCCTGTAGAGTAAGTGTAAGTATTTAAACTTCTCGGAAAGTTGCATTAGTTTGCTTATCAACCGAGAAAGATGTCCTTCTTTTATTATTTCAGGATCAACTTCTTTTTACTTATCGGATGCATTTGAATCATTGTTCCTTCTCTGAGTAATGGATGTGTTGATGATTGCCCTTTCCTGGAGACCAATTTTTGCCTGCAGCAAGTACTATGGGAGAATGTCCTGAAATTCTTTTCCTAAACATTTAGTAATTTCTTCTAGTAAATCATTAAACGCAACTTCACGCTCAGGTTTATTGTTAATACTTCCAACTATAAATCTGTTAATTGTTCGTAAAGAACTTTTGGAATTATTGCCCTTTCCTCTTTTTAATATTTTGAAGTTCTATCATCTCTGGCCTTGCCATACCTACTTTTTTTGTAAAGAAGCACACAATATTTTTTTTAACCATTCTGAGCTCTCCTGAGTGGTTGAGCCCAGTTACTGTTCCGTAAGTATACCTTACGTAGATGACAGCTAGTGCTCTAAGAAATTATTTTTTCAGATATACTAGTAATGATAATTGTTGTGAGGCGTGGAAAGTAACAACAGTACCGAAGAAGCAAAGGATTATGATTTACCAGAAAGCTTTAAGGGCTGGCCTCTTTTTCTTCCTGATGTTTTAAATCTGTACAAGTATGGAGCTTTGTTTGCAGCACCAGTATACTTTTTATCCACGCGCTCCAGAATATTAAAGCTTAAAATTTTCCTTTGAAAGTTTGTTCTTAAGAGCGCTGTACCTAAAACAGATTCATAGAGAACCTGTAGTTCTCCCATAGTAAAGGTCTCCGGTAAAAGATTGAAACCTAAAAGTTTTTTGTCAAGATTTTCACGAAGCGTCTCCAATGCTTTCTTGACAATTTTATTATGGTCGAGTATCAGTGGTGGTATTTTGTTGTAATCATACCATTCGCAGCTATCAGAAGTAGCATCGGTAGTGAGCGTAACTTTGGTAAAATCAACAAGAGCGTAGTACCCAACGGTATTGAAACGCTGAAGAATCCAATGATCCGGTCGGTAAGGAATTCCTTGTCCAATCATTATCTTTTTAATGGTAGTAGGATTATTTCGGTCGTAGTCCCCGAAAGTATAAAACTGTTCAAGATACACGTTGCTAAGACCAGTCTTAGATGCCAGAACTCTTTTAGCAGCATCATTAATATTCTCCTTTTCAAATATATAGCCCCCAGGTATGGCAAACAGGCCAGTGTTTCCATGTTCTACTATCAGGACCTTCAATTGGTTTTCGTGAAATCCAAAAATCACAGCATCAATTGCCAACCCTTTTACAAATCCCTCTCCTAAATGGCTAATTTCACCCGGTACAGTTTGTCTTCCCATTCAGTGTTATTATATGTATTATAAATATATACTGATAATTAATGATTCTTTAATAAAGAATCATTTTGATACAATAATATTGTTTTTCTGGAAATTGTCTTTTACTATTGTATCTGAATGATACAATAGATGTTCGATCATGATAAATGGCTATGAACAGACAATTAATGAAATCTCCTATTTATCAATATTTAATTCTGGATGATCATTCAGCAACTCCTAAATATCAACAACTTGCAAATGCTGTTATTGATGCAATTCTACATGCAAAAATAAAAAAGGACGAGGTGCTTCCTTCCTTAAGTGAGTTAAGTTTTGAACTTGAAATTTCTCGTGATACTGCCGAGAGAGGATACAAGGTTTTAAAGGAGCTTGGTATTTTAGGGTCGGTTCCTGGAAAAGGATATTATATCAAGGGTAAAGAAGTACAGTCACAGCTAAAAGTTTTTCTGCTGTTTAATAAGCTTAGCCCGCATAAAAAATTAATCTATGACTCAATTGCTTCGTCACTGATGAAGTATGCTTCTATTGATTTGTATATCTATGATAATGACTATTCGTTCTTCAAAAAGCTTTTGTCTTCAAAAAAAGATGGTTATTCACATTATGTAATCATACCACATTTTATTGAAGGCGGAGAAAATGCCCATGAAATCATTAACGCCATTGACAAAAACAAGCTAATACTTTTAGATAAGTTAACACCCGGTGTCACTGGCAAATTTGGCGCTGTTTATGAAAATTTTGAGAAAGACATTTTCCGCGCGTTGCAGCAGGCACTTCCGCAATTAATAAAATACCACACACTGAAAATCATATTTCCTCAATACTCTTATTTTCCGCAGGAAATTTTAAAAGGTTTTTTAAACTTTTGTGATAGCTATGCATTTAACCATAGGATCATCCATAATATTTTTGATGAACCAATAAATTCTGGTGAAGTGTTTATCAACTTAATGGAAGATGATCTTGTAAACCTGATTGAAAAGATCATTTCCAGTTCATTGGTGGTTGGAAAGGACGTAGGTGTCATCTCGTATAATGAAACACCGGTGAAGAAAATTATTCTTGAAGGGATCACTACAATTTCAACAGATTTTAAAATTATGGGAGAGAAAGCAGCGAACATGATTTTGACTAATTCCAAAGATCATGTAGAGGTACCTTTCTACCTTACGCTGCGCCCGTCTTTATAGCATTGTACTGCGCTCTACCATTGGAGGCCGATAAAATATTGGCTTCATTTATCATTTCATCACATGCTGATGTATAGAATGCTTTGTGTAAAAGGAACACAAGATGTTTCCATTTAAAGCGATTCTATTCAGAGAGACTTTGCTTCACAGAGTTATAGAGTTCTCCAGTATAGTACCTGATGCCTCGTAACGGATCATGACGGTTGCACCTGCATTCGTTTGCACTTTGCCCTTGAATTCGATTGCATTAACCCAATAAATCAATCTGTAAAATTATGAAGCAAACTTTTACGAAATTATTTGAAAGGGTGGCCGCGCTAGTAATAGTGTTAGTGCTACTGATTTGTTCTCCTGTAGCTTTTGCCCAAAGTATAAAAGTAACGGGTACAGTGTCTGACGCAGTAGATGGCAGTGCCATCCCTGGTGCTAATGTTTTAATTAAAGGCAGCACACAAGGTACAACAACCGATGCTGCAGGTGTTTATTCATTAGATGTTTCAGATCCTTCAAGTACGCTTGTCTTTTCCTTCATAGGTTATACTACACAGGAGTTAGAAGTATCAGGGAGATTTTCGATAGATGTTGTGATGGAAGCGGACACGAAAACGCTTGGCGAAGTTGTGGTTGTTGGATATGGCTCTCAAATAGAAAGAGAAGTAACAGGTTCTGTGCAGCAAGTTAAAGCTGAAGAATTGCGCGACTTACCAGTACCGCAGTTAGCACAAAAGCTCCAGGGTAGATTAGCAGGCGTTCAAATTACGCAAACCACGGGCCAGCCAGGACAAGGAATGGCAATTCGTATTCGAGGTCAGGCATCTATTTCTGCTGGTAACGCTCCGCTATATGTGGTGGATGGTTTTCCAATTGTAGGTGATATCAATCACTTAAACCCAAACGAAATTGAAAACATTACTGTACTAAAAGATGCTTCATCTACATCGCTTTATGGATCCAGGGCAGCGAATGGTGTAATACTCATTACAACGAAAAGAGGAAAGGTAGGTCAAACAACCGTTGGTGTTAATGGATACTATGGCGTTCAGATCGTACCCGAAAAAGGCCGTCCTGATATGATGAACGCTCAGGAATTTGCACAGTTTCAAAAAGAAGTGGCTGAAGAAAATGGAAGAGCAGTTGACCCTGTTTATCAAAACCCTTCACAATATGGAGAAGGTACTGATTGGTATGATGTGTTATTCAGAGCTGCAAAAGTTGAGGAGTATACCTTGTCGTTAACTAGTGGAAGTGAAAAATTTAAAACGGCAGCCGTTGGTGGTTTTTTTAATCAAGACGGTGTGATGCTGAACTCAAATTTTAAAAGGTTTTCACTTCGTTTGAACGCGGATTATGATATCAGCGATCGTGTTAAAGTCGGCTTTAACGTAGCGCCTACCTACTCTGTGAACAACACTCCTGTTTCTGACGGAGTTTGGTGGACTGTTCCAAGTATAATTCAGGGGGCAATATTAACAACACCGCTTGCGCCATATAAAGATGCGGACGGAACTATTCCGTTAACAGCTACCGGCCCCGGTTTATTCGGTAATCCTAATTGGTATAATGTTCTCCAGGTAATTAGAAATGAAACGAAGACAACCCGGTTATTGTCGAACGCATTTTTAACTTATGAACCTGCGAAAGATCTCGTTTTCAAAACAAGTATTAACGTTGACTTGAAAGATGGGATTTACAATAACTTTATACCATCCACGGCAGGGTCATTATTTAATCCGCCACCAAGAATTCCTACTGCAGTGCAGTCTTCTGAAACTGCAATATCGTGGATGTCGGAAAATACGGCCAGTTATAAAAAATCCGTTGAAGATCATAACTTTGATGCTATTGTAGGCTTTACATCGCAAAAGTTCAGAAGTGACTTGACTTATACCGCTGCATCTGATTTTCCTGATGACAAGATTCAAACTTTAAATGCGGCTACCTCAACACTTACTTCCAGTGATGTGCAGGAATGGGCATTGCTTTCATACTTAGCGCGTGTTAACTATAACTATAAGGGAAAGTATTTATTGAGCTTAGCAACGCGTAGAGATGGATCATCTCGTTTCGGAAGAGACAACAAATGGGGTAATTTTCCATCCATCTCAGTCGGGTGGGTTATTTCAGATGAAAGTTTCATTCCCCAAAGCAATGCTATGTCTTTCTTAAAATTGAGAGCGAGCTACGGTATCATTGGTAATAACAATATCGGAAATTACACGCATCTAGAATCAGTAACGAATACAAACTATTCGTTAAATGGAGTGTTAGCAAGTGGAAGAAATATAACCGCGCTTGGAAACGCTGATTTAGGGTGGGAGCAAACAAAGCAAATAGACATTGGGGTAGATATTGGATTATTGGATGATAGAATCGCAGTTAGCTATGATTATTATTCTAAAAACACAAGCGATCTTCTTTATCGTGTTGACGTACCGTTGGCATCTGGTTTTTCTTCGGTATGGACAAATATTGGAGAGATAAAATTTTGGGGACATGAGTTTACGGTAAGTTCTAAAAATCTAGTTGGCAATTTTTTATGGAACACGGATTTCAACATCTCCTTCAACAATAATAAAGTATTAGCCTTAGGAACGGAGAACGCTGACATCTTCGGAGACTTCAGTATAACAGAAGTTGGAAAACCGATAGGTCAATTATATGGTATGGTGATGGAGGGTGTTTATAGAAACCAGACCGAACTTGACGCTTATCCGAAACATGTATCGTCAGTAGTGGGGTCAGCACGAATGAAAGATATTGATGGTGATGGGGTTATTGAGACTGGTGATGACAGAACTACGATCGGTAATCCGCTCCCTAAATTCATCTTTGGATTGACCAATAATTTCAGGTATAAAAACTTCGACCTTACGGTAGTAGCATCAGGATCATATGGAAATGATATTGCCTATATGACGCAGGAATTCACAACAAATCTTGATGGAGTTTTTAATGTTGAAAAGGAAGTTGCGAACAGATGGAAATCACCTGAGGATCCCGGTAATGGTAAGTATGGTACAACAAAGGCTGGCGCAACGGGCCTGAACCGTACATTTAATACTACTTATGTTTACGATGGCAGCTATCTCGCAATTAAGAATTTAACCTTAGGTTATAATCTTCCTATTAAAAATCAAAAAATTGCCAGAGCCGTGAGAGTCTATGCCAGCATTCAGCAAGCTCTTGTTCTCACGAATTATAAAACGTTAAATCCAGAGGTAAATTCAAATCGAGGTGGTGCGAGTGCCGATCCTTTGGCCCTGGGAATCGATCATTCTACGTATCCTGTTCCAAGAACGTACTCCTTTGGTTTGAATCTTAATTTTTAATTGTCTAGCTATAAATTCTATCATTATGAATTGGTATAAAATATTTAAAAATACATGTGCGACAGCGATGTCAATATTCGCTTTGTCTTCTTGTGGTGATGATTTTTTGGACATCGCTCCTCAGAGTTCTCTCAGTTCTACAACATTCTTTAAAACCGAAGGGGACTTTGTACAAGCGCTTAACGGAGTGTATGCTCCCTTGAGAGATATATATGGTATTCCTGACAGAGATACGCCTGGAACGGGCGCTTGGTTAATGGGTGAAATGCGTTCTGACAACACACATTATATCCTCAATACTGGAAATAGAGGATTTGAAGATGCAGAAGCAATCGATGGGTTTTTAGATGATCCATTAAATGGAAGAACAAACGCTAAATACTACAATAATTTTATTCTCATTGGGCGCGCTAACCAAATTATTTCAAGGATTGATGAGGCAACGTTTGCTCAGTCTTCAAAAGATAATATTAAAGGTCAGGCCTTGTTTTTAAGAGCGCTCGCATACTTTGATTTGGTGCAGTACTATGGCGCAGTACCGCTTCACTTAGTCCCGACAACAACAATGGAGAATGCTTCTCTTCCACGATCAACGGTAGATGAAGTTTACAATCAAATTATTTCTGATGCTACTGAAGCTGGTGAATTGTTGCCTTTAAAATCGGATCAGCAATTGGGAAGAGCGACAAAGGGCAGTGCTAATACATTGCTGGGTAATGTGTATCTAGTTCTTAAACGTTGGGCAGATGCTGAAGCGATTCTTAAACAAGTAGCTACAATGGGTTATTCTCTTGTACCTGTCTATGCCGATGTTTTCAAAACTACAAATGAGAATAATTTAGAAAGCATTTTTGAAGTGCAATATCTTGCAGGTGCTACGCAAGGGCAACAGAGCAATTTTATTTATAATTTTTTGCCTAGACTTTCAGATCCTAGTGTTATAACAGGTGTAGCAGGATCAGCAAATTCACAAGGCGGCTGGAACACTCCAACACCTGATTTAATTGCTGATTATGATCCTGGTGATAGTAGGAAAGATGCATCTATCGCTTTTATTGGTGGATACCCCTATATTAAGAAGTACATGAATCCACATTCAATTTGGAATAATACGGATGATAACTTTCCAATTTATAGATATGCTGAGGTCTTGTTAATGATTGCAGAAGCACTAAACGAACAGAACAAGTCAGCAGAAGCATTGCCTTATTTAAATCAAGTTAGAGACAGAGCTTTTGGTGCTGGAGTTTCGCCTGTTAGGAATACGAATCAGGAAGCCCTTCGCGAGGATATTCTACATGAGCGGAGGATAGAATTGGCATTTGAAAATAAGCGATGGCTCGATCTGGTTAGAACAGGAAAGGCTGTTGAAGTAATGAATGCACAAGGCGCGAAAATTAAAGCTAATCCTGAAGCGTACTACTACAGCGGAGGGTTTAAACCGATTGCTGCTTCTTACAACGTAACAGATGACAGGTTATTATTTCCGCTACCCTTTAGAGAGCTTCAGTTAAACAAAGCTTTGGAACAAAACAATGGTTACTAACTTTTAAAAAAACGTTTTTAAGTAACAAGCATTGTGAAGTACTGTGCTTGTTTTATTTCTTTAATGGTAATATAATGTCATCAAGATTTAGTTCTTTAACATTTAATACATAAATTATCTTGTGACGTTTTCAGTAGCTAGACTTTCGTCACATGCTATGGATTGTCTTAAGAAATAGTAATATTTATTCTGCAAAAAATGAAACGGAGAACCTTTCTAAAAACTTCGAGTGCTTTAAGTCTCGCAACTATCATTACGCCTATTGGTATCTTTCAGCGTCAAAAAAGAGTTGTAGCAGAAAACACACTGCAATCAAATTTTAAAACTCCTCCGAATTCTGCAAAGCCTCATACCTGGTGGCACTGGATGAATGGTAATGTTTCCAAAAAAGGTATCACGCTAGATCTTGAGGCAATGGCAAGAGTAGGCATCGGTGGATTTCAAAATTTTGATGCTGGAACAGGAATTCCGAAAGGGCCTATTGAGTATTTAAGTCCGGAGTGGTTGGAATTAAAAAAACATGCTATTAGAGAAGCAAACAGATTAGGGCTGGAGTTCACAATGCACAACTGCCCTGGATGGTCATCTACTGGGGGACCATGGATCACACCTGAATTGGCAATGCAACAAGTTACGTGGAGTGAATTATGCATTGAAGGAGGAAGGACACTGAAGGTTAAATTGCCCCAGCCTTTAAAGAAGTTGGATTACTACAAGGATATAAGTGTTATAGCGTTTAGGTCCCTTCCTGGAGAAATAGCGCTGACTAAAATTGCGCGAAAAATTAAGACTAACACAGGGGGAATAAAATTTGAACAGGTTACAGGCCAATTTTCGGATGGTGTAAAAATAGAACCTGCCACCCGTGATGGAGAAGCTTTCGTGCAATTTGATTTTATTGAGCCGCAGGAGATTCAACAGTTATCTTTCGTTACAGCTACATACGGTAATAACAAGGGATCGATCATAGTGAAGACAAGTGATGATGGAAAGACTTTCAAAGAAGTAGCTACACTTACTACAGGTTCACCCTTTGGTGCTCCAACAGGAGAGATTTCATTTACAAAAAACCTTGACTTGTTTAAGACGAAATACCTGCAATTGGTTTGTGACCATGCAAGATCTTTTTCGCAAATAAGGTTTTCAAATGTAAGGCGTGCTGAAGACTGGGATAAAAGAGCAAACTATTCATTTAATAGAAGTGGAGCGGAGAGCGTTAAAGAATTACCTGCAATACAAGAAAATGATATTATCAATATAAGTGAACACCTGAAGGAGGATGGAACAATTGATTGGAGTGCTCCTAAAGGAGATTGGACTATTTTACGTTTTGGTTTTACTCCACTAGGCACTGAGAACAGGTCCGCGCCTGACACGGGTGTGGGGTTGGAATGTGACAAATACAACGCAGCTGCTCTTGAGTTTCATTTTAATAAGATGATGGATAATTTATTGCCATCTCTTGCTAAATTAACGTCTCACGGCAAAGTTGGATTACTGATTGACAGTTATGAAGTCGGGATGCAAAATTGGACCGCTTCATTTGAAAAAACTTTCAAAGAACGAAATGGTTATGATTTGGCTAAATACCTTCCAGCTTTAACAGGTCGGATTGTCCAAAATGCTGATACAACAAATCGGTTTCTCTGGGATTTCAGGAGAACCCAAGGTGATTTGATGGCAGATAATTACTATGGAAAATTTACGGAGCTATGCCATAAGCATAAGATGATTTCTTACTGCCAGCCTTATGATCGCGGGCCGATGGAGGAAATGCAAATTGGTTCGCGGGTAGATATCAATGTTGGTGAGTTTTGGAATAACTTATCTTCTATTTTCCAGAACAATTTAACGATGCGAAGAACCGTAAAACTTTCTGCGGCCATTGCACATACCAATGGTCAGAGGGTTGTAGCTGCTGAGTCCTTCACTGGGGAACCAGAATCATCAAAATGGCAGGAATACCCCTTTGGTTTAAAGGCATTGGGAGACAAAATGTTTACGCAAGGTTTGAATCGGATTGTCTTTCATCGGTTCGCACATCAACCACATCCTACTGCAAAGCCGGGAATGACGATGGGACCATGGGGAACACATTTCGACAGAACAAATACATGGTGGGAGCAAGCGCACGCATGGCTGCAATATATCTCAAGATGTCAGCACCTGTTGCAGGAAGGAAATTTCGTTGCAGATCTTGCATATTTTACAGGGGAAGATGCAGGCATATATACCAGGGTTGAACGAACTGAGCTTAATCCTGCGCCGCCGGAAGGTTATGATCATGATTTGATAAATGCAGAAACAATTTTAAGTAAAGCCAAAGTTCAAAACAAAAGATTGGTGCTACCTTATGGCATCTCTTATCCTATTTTAATTTTGCAAGACTATGAGAGAATGACTTTACCGTTTTTACAAAAACTTGAGCAGCTTGTGAAAGAAGGATTAGTGGCGGTAGGTTCTCGACCACGAGGCACACCAAGTCTTAGAACACAAGACGAAACTACGTTTAAAAAGATTGCTGATGAATTATGGGGAGATGCGGAAAGTTCAATAATAGATCGGACCATTGGGAAAGGTAAAATAATATGGGGTAAGACTCTTCAAGTGATATTGGAAGATTTAAAAATTTCGCGAGATTTTGGTTACACATCAAAATCAGGAGATGCGCCAATCAATTATATTCACAGACAAAGCACCGGGGAGGATATCTTCTTCCTCGCCAATCAAAGAAGAAGTGTAGAGGATCTTGTTTGTGAGTTTAGAATTAGTAATAAGCAACCCGAAGCGTGGGATCCAATTTCGGGAACGACGCGACCCATCAGCATTTTTTCCAGTGAATCTAATAGAACTATTATTCCTATTACGTTAAATGAAAATGGTTCAATATTTATTGTTTTCAAAAATGCCACAGGCAAAAGTAAATTTAGATCACTTACAAAAGATAAGACACCGGTCTTTACAATAGATGGGTTTAAAGCTTCAAGGAAAAGTTATCCTGATGTTAGCAATAACTTTGCAATAGCTTTGTGGATCAAACCGGAAAATCATGTGATGCTTGGAATCAACAACCTTATGGACGGGCAAAAACCATGGACGGACAACTATGCTATTTATCCATCATCTGGTGAAAATCTGTATGGTAAAGGCCATGCAACCTCTGGGCTTGCTATTGGTAGGAATGGAGTAGCACTTTGGGAAAATTCAAATGGAAGACCGGAATTTATTTTCTCCGTTCCAAAGTTGATCAGTGGTTGGTCGCACATTGTACTTGCCTATTCTGATGGCGTACCCTCATTATTTATTGACGGAGAATTTGTACAGAAAGGCCCAAAATCACAATTCACAATTCACCCAGGCCTAGGAGATGTATTCATCGGAGAAGGAGCTTCATTTTATAATGGAGATATGCAAAAGCCGGAATTATTTCCAGGGGCAGTAAGCGTTGATAAAATAAAATCACTCGCATCTCAAAAACCAAATTCTTCTATTGGATCAAAAGAAGCTGTTAAAGATTTAGGTTCAGCGTTGGTTTTTTTTGAAGACGGGCCCTATGAATTAACAACCGATTCTGGTAATGCAACTGCGTATAATATCGAAAAACCAATTACTGTTGACCTTTCAGCATCTTGGACTGTATCTTTTCCTCCTGATCATGGCGCTCCAGCTGAATTATTACTTGAAAAACTTGTTCCCCTAAATGAACACTTCGATCATGGTGTTAAATACTTTTCAGGAACATCCACTTATACTAAACGATTTAGTTTCAGAGGTATGAAGAAAGATGGGGCCAATCGTTATTACCTGGATTTAGGGATGGTTGAAGTGCTGGCAGACGTAACACTTAACAATAAAGCTTTTGGTATTCTTTGGGCACGTCCCTTTGTAGTAGACGTTACAGATGCTTTAGTCAATGGAGAAAATGAGTTAGTAGTAAAGGTGACCAACCTGTGGCCTAACAGGTTGATAGGCGATGAGCAAGTCAACGAACCATATCAATATGTTCCTGGTGGTGGCGGAAGCGGATTTGCCAGCCTATCAGGTGGAGCAATAATTGAATTACCAGAATGGTATAAAAAAGGACTGCCTAAGCCCAAAGATGGAAAAGTAACTTTTGCAACATGGAAACACTATCATAAAGATTCGCCATTGCTACAATCGGGTTTAATAGGCCCGGTGCTACTTAAGGCAGGCGTGGTAAAGCAATTGACATAGATCACGAATGATGCGAAGGACAATGCGGCAATGATAACAGCATTAAACTGTTACCTTTTCCGCTTCCATTTTTTCCAATTCAAAATGTCTCAGTTTTACAAAAGCAGCATTGGCCGTTCCCCATCGATCAATTTGCGTTAGGAGAGGGAGAATCGTTTTGCCGAATGACGTAAGCTCATATTCAGTTTTTTTAGGATAAACATACTCGGAACATTTATTTACAACACCATACGAGAGCAATTCTGCCAACTGCATTTCGATAACGCGAGGTGTAGCATCCTGAATACTTTTTTGGATGTCTGCAGGGCGAACGATACCTCTGTTAATCGCATCGATGATACACAATTTCCATTTGCCACCAAATATTTTAAAAGCTACGCGAACGCCACAATCTAAATCTTCTTCTACCTTTTTAGTGTACATATTTCAGTATTTTATCTAAAGTAAGTTAATACGCCAACAGATCCCAACGCAGTACATACCGAATCTTTTTTCGGCTATTGCTTGTATTCACTACAGTTGAGACACTTGTAATAAATTATTTCAGAATGAAAGAATCAAAAAGAATAACTGTTATCGGATTAGGCAAAATGGGTTTTGTTTTGGCCAGTCTGTTATTGAAGAATCAATACCGTGTTACTGTCTGGAATCGAACTCCGGAAAAAGCTAAAGACCTTGTTGCTAATGGGGCGACATTGGCCGGTTCTGTTGAGGATGCGATTAGTGCAAGTGATGTTGTCGTTATTTGTGTATTCGATTCCGAATCAGTAAATAATGTTATTAACACGCCTGGAGTTTTGGCGAAATTAAGAGGCAATATGCTGATTAACGTGACGACAGGGAGCCCTTCAGAAGCTGATCAACTAGCGAATTTGCTAAACCTACATAACATTCAGTATCTTGATGGAGCCATTCTTGCTGTACCCGAACAAATGGCACAGGCTGACACAACCATTTGTGTTTCAGGTTCAATGTCAGCCTTCGAAACTCACGCAGATGTATTGAAGGCTTTCGGTGGAAATATAAAATATCTTGGAGTGAAGCCAAGTGCCGCATCCGCTTTTGATCAGGCGATACTGTATTACATGTATGGCTCCTTTATTGGATTTTTTGAAGGTGTGCTTATAGCAGAGAAAGCTGGTATCGAAGTATCCTTACTGGGAGCAACGATTAAAGAAATTGGTCCTGGCATATCCCAATTTATAAAGTATGAAGCCGATGTAATTCAATCTGAAAATTTTGAAGTGACTCAATCTGCTATGGCCATTAACATCAATGCAGTAAAGCGTATGCATGCCACAGCTGTAGACTTGAATATTAATCTCAGGTTTCCAGAATTGATGGATCATTACTTCACATTAGCGGAGAAAAAAGGCTTGCGCAATCATGAGCTTGCTGCATTGATAAAAATATTTCGATTGAAAGACTAATCAACGTGAAGGAGTTGAACACAACGTCGTGGTTGTCTTTACGATAGAACGGGTAAGACAAGCGGAAGGTCTACGATCGTCAACAACGCTGATTCAAAAGGCTATCGCTTTCGACATATTGACGTTACTTGAATAGCGGAAAATTATTACTTGTAGCTAAAAGATTAATGAAAATATTATCTGTCCAGGATCTCGGTTTCCTGATCCAGCACCAGTTTCCATCCTAGTGCAGATTTTACATATATCCGTGAATTGCGAACAAACTTTTTAGGACTTTCCCTCCCGTTTTGTATTAGTGTCGTATGATAGCTTCCAGTAATCACTGCAGTGTGACCATACATGCAAATATTGTTTTGAATCACAAAGTTTTTAAAAATAGTACCCTTCCTTTTAATTTCTTCGAGAAAGTTTGTAGCTGTTTTAACCGTTCCGGTACATTCAATATGAACGAAGTCGGATGCAATCGATTGTTTCACGAAATCGAAGTCCATGTTTAAAAGCGCTCTTATATATTGTGAATCGATTCTTCTGATTTCCTCTTCCATTTGCCTTGTAAATCTACGTCCGGTTTGTTTCTGTTTGATATCAAACATGAAATATTAACGGAAGATTCACGGTCTTTATTTCTTGTGTATAAAGTACGCAATGAGCTATTCTTGTTATTCCGAGTAATAGGATGTTGCATGCGTTACAGATAAGCGCAAATAGCTCTGGTCTACCACGAGGCACCTTATTAATAATACGTTTGAAAGTATTAAGCAATCGAATGTCGCAATGTTAAAAGCAGGGAAGACATTCAACGCGAGCAAACAAAATTGTGGTAAGATTAAATTAAATTATTTAACACCTGAACACTACGCTGGTCTTCCATAAATGGTAACAATTAAGATAGTGTGATTGATAACCTCTCATTTTGAACGGCTTTTTCGTGCAGTATTGCTACGTTTTAGCCGGTTGAGTTTTCTGGCATTATTTTTTCATTTTACTTTTTTCAGCTACGATTAAAATCACTGCTATGAAAAAGGAATTACTTGGATTGATATTGACGTTTATGTTGCTAGTTGCCTGCGATGATAATGACGATGATTCAAAGAAGGGTACAAATACAAAGATAACTGAAGTTGAAAATGCCGTGGTGGGTGGCAAGTGGCGGATCACATATTTCTTTGATACGGATACAGAAGAGACCGATAACTTTAGAAATTATATTTTTGAATTCGATTCTAGCAATATCCTTACGGCCACCAATGGTTCTAATAATTATCCTGGAACCTGGTCAGTAACGGATGATGATAGCAGTCATGATGACAGCAATAATGATTTCAAAGATATAGACTTCAATATTGCCTTTACAAATCCACCAGATTTTGAAGAGCTGAGCGAGGATTGGGAGATCATATCTCTTTCATCCATGACAATAGAATTGCGTCATATTAGCGGAGGAAATGGAGGTACCGATCTTTTGACACTCGAGAAGATTTAAGGGTTCGCTCTTGTTGGAATTTGAAATTAATTGCTGCAATCATTAAATTCAAGTCTCATTTCGCCTATGTGTTCGTACACATTTGGTGGGACAGAGGAATCAAAAGCGGAGAGTACTTTAGATGAAAGGAAATTTGCTACATAAATATCTCCCAAATCATTTGTTGTATTAATATCGTTGTAAAAATAATTTGTAATACCATTTTTCTGTGGTATCAGAAATTGACATTATTAGTATTGCTGGAATCAAAAAAAGCAGCAGGCCAACACTTTCAACTTCATAACTTGCTAAAATACTAATTAAAAGCGCCCGCATTATTCCAGGAAAAAGGTTCATCGTTGCTGCTCAAGTAAAGCTCTACAATTTAATAGGTTTAAGTATTAATTTTGGTTTGTATTTATAAAGAATAGGGGAGAGAGCAGACTCGATGTGTCCTGATGTTCCATGACATAATTAAAACAGGAAGCGTACAATTTATCAAATAAATGAGGTCATTATCCAATGATTGAGAAAGCTGACCTTTACACCGAGACAGTAGTTAACTTTTTGCAAGCGTGAAATGAAGTGAATTTAATATTTATTAGTTGTGGCAAACAGGTTGGACAAAAATATCTGTTATCAGAAAGTATTCGGATTGGTAGCAACTACGATGAATAACAATACAAATTGCTCATCACTACGCTTTTTCATGCTGTATGAAGTTCCGGCGTAGATACGGTATCAAAACCATTGAAAGACTTTGATCTTAAACAGCTTTAATTAATTCCAATGAAATATTAATATTTTTTAAGCGACTTTTTGGGTTTTTCATATTCATGTATCGTCCTTGCTAAATTCCGGTTTGCCGTTTCGCAATTCTCGTTACTCAGCCAACGTGTACGCAGGTCATCTTCACACTAGTTTCATCTTAGCATGCTAAATTACCCATCAAGGATAATGATGAGGTAACACAGAGTTTATTTTAGTTGCACTACTTGCCGCGAAATTTATAACCTAAATCTCTGCATGAAGAAACTTTATTACTTTTTCGTTTTCGCGTGCCTCGCATTCAACTGTATCACGTTGAGTGCACAAACTACGCATGCGACAATTTCAGGAACTGTTACGGATCAACAGAGCAATGTACTTGTTGGAGCAACAGTACAAGTGAAAAATGAATCCACCGGATTTGCTACAGGCACCCAGACCAATACACAGGGTGATTTTTTATTTAAGGAGTTACCGCTGGGTGGCCCTTATACGGTTATCGTCACGTACATTGGTTTTGCTGAGCAAAAACAAACTGGATTTGTTCTTCATCAAGGAGATGCAATCCGGGTGAAAACTAATTTGCAGGAATCAAATCAGTCTCTGGAAGCAGTTGAGGTAGAGGCATCAAGCTTGCAAAATCAAGTTGAAACCTTTGGAGCGTCGACATCGATCTCTGCCCGCGACATTACCAAGCTCCCAGTAAATGGACGGAACTTCACAACACTTATGGACCTCTCCCCTCTGAGCAGAGGCGGTAATATTTCTGGTCAGCTCGGCTCTTCTACTAACTATACCATCGATGGTATGAATGCAAAGAATCCTACTTCAGCAGGATCGACTACCAGCCGTAGCGGTGCACCTTATTCTATTTCAATGGAGGCGGTAAGAGAATTTCAAGTGGTCACAAATGCATATGATGTTACCTATGGCAGAAGTGGTGGTGGCACGGTGAGTGCGGTTACAAAATCGGGCACTAATCAGTTTACTGGAAGCCTCTTTAATTATAGCCGTGCAGATTGGTTGTCAAGCCAATATGACATCCGTGGTAATAAGAATACGAACAAGTTCGCTACACATCAGTTTGGCTTTTCATTGGGCGGTCCGATCATTAAAGACAAAGTTCACTTCTTTATGGCGTGGGATCATCAACAAGACAGCAGACCGTTGGTTATTGCAGATGTTCAAAGCCTTACAGATGAAAATCGTTTTAACATCACACCCGCTACGCTCAACCGCTTTGTTGACATCTCCCGCGCAAACTACGGTGTATCACAAGAATCTCAGTTTGGCAGCTTTGACAAGCGCAGGGCATCCGATGCAGCATTTGCACGTATCGACTGGCAGATCAACGGAAAGAATCTCTTGACCATTCGCGACAACTTCACGCTCGACAAGAACAAACTCGGACTGCAGGATAACACCTCAATCAATATTTTGGAGTCTTATGGAAATGATTTCAATACTGACAATAGTCTCCTTGCTTCACTCCGCACTTCAATCGATTCAAGGTTTACCAATGAATTAAAAGCTCAATATTTATACACTTATCAGAAAAGTAGCCCTGGTGACCAGTTGCCATCGGCAAATATTCCAAGAGCAATTGTAGAAGGTGTAGTATCGAGGCTGAGTGATGAAACCACAAGATCAACAAACATTCAAATGGGCGGACATCGGTTTGCTCAGGAGAATTTCGAAAATCATGTAGTACAGTTCATCGATAACTTGTATTTGACCACAGATAAGATTGACTACACGTTCGGTGTAGATTTCATGTACACCAATTCGCAGTCAGTGTATGGCAGTGAAGTGAATGGAAGATTTCATTACAGGGAGGACGCTGCAGCGGGAAGAACTGCGCTAGACAATTTTGAGCTTCTGCAACCCTATCGCTACTATCGGGAGGTTCCATTGATGGATGACTGGGGTGTAAGCGGAAATATTTTCAACGCTGGTGTTTATGGGCAGATGTCAACAACATTGACTACTGGCTTAAACATGACGGCAGGATTGCGCTACGATTATGCTTTCTATCCGAAATCACCATTGAACCAAACCTTGCTGGATGAATTGGGTATTCGTACAGACCACCGTCTCAAGTCGTCTGTGTTGCAGCCACGTCTCCAGTTCACATGGGATGTGAACGATAATCATAAAGATATCATCCGTCTGGGTGGTGGTGTGTTTGCTTCCGATATCAATAACTACGTGTTGATCAATAACCTCACGTTTGACGGAAAGCACCTTGCAACAGTGGATGTACGTGCTCCCAATCTTCCTGCGCCTGACTTTGCGGCATACAGGAATGATTATGGAAGTATTCCAAGCCTTGACGCGTTCCAACTTCCTACTATTAATACGAACGGTGCTGATGCACGTGTGCCGGTGATCTATAAAGCTAACATATCCTACAACCGCTTTATCATGGATAACCTGAAAGTAGGCATTAGCGGCTATGCTACATTGGGTCGCAATAATTACACTTATGTAGATCGCAACATGGTGGACGAGCCTTACTTTACGTTAGCGGACGAAGGGAATCGAGGTGTGTATGTTCCACTTAGCACAATGCCAGCCAATGGGGCAGGGGATTGGTTACAAGGACGCAAGAGCGCGCAATTTGGACGCGTACTCGAGTTGGTAAGTGAAGGGAAAATTAATCAGTTTGCTGTTGTGGCAGATGCAACATACCAATACTTCAGAGATGGAGTGATCACTGTAAGCTATACATGGAATGATACCAAGGATAACACATCTTTCAATGGAAACGTAGCGAATACTGCAACCCTTTCCCTACCCGTAGCGGACGATCCACGTAATCTGAGCGCTGTGACTTATTCTGACAACCATTTTCGTCAGAAAGTAGTAGTGTTTGGATCGTTGCCATCATTTAAGGGAATAAGCGTAGGAGTACGTTACTCGGGAATTGGTGGGACACGCTACTCACTATTATCCGGAGCAAACAGTAATGCAGATTTTGTATCAGGTACAAATGATCTTGCTTTTATTTTTGATAGAAATAATGAATCAGTTCCTGAAAACGTAAGGGCCGGTTTGCAGGCGGTAATCGATAATCCTAATGCAAGCCAAAGTGTTAAAGATTATATCAATGAGTATTCTGGTAGAATTGCTGAACGAAATGGGGGCGTCAACAAATTCTTCGGCATTTGGGATGTACGGGCTAACAAGAAATTCACTGTACACAAAACGCATGGCTTTGAGTTGTCTGTAGATATTTTCAATGTGGCCAATTTGCTTAACAAGGAGTGGGGTAGAAACGAGTCATTGGGTTCACAATCACTTTATGCATTAGGTATTCCAGCTACATCCACAACGCCAGCCATACCAGGGTTTGACAAAACTAATCAGCGATATAACTACCGCGTTAATACCGCTGGTGTAGTTACTCCTTCTGGCAATCCGTACCAATTTCAGCTAGGGGTTCGTTACAGTTTCTAATTTTATCACAGCATTACCACGAAATCATATTTATAGTTAAAACTAAAAGCTTCAGTTCTAAAGACTGAAGCTTTTAATTGCTTAAGTATTAATTTTACTTTAAAGATGGAATGAATAAGTGAACTCTAAATCAACGAAAATGAAATATGCTAGTCTTTTTATTCTTCTTATAATGCTTTGCCATCTTGAGAGCCAAGCGCAGAAGACATCAGTAAAAACGAAAGTGATTGCTCATAGAGGAGCGTGGAAGAATACCAATTTGCCGCAAAATTCAATCAGTGCACTAAACGCTGCGATAGACATGCGTTGTTTTGCAAGTGAGTGTGACATCTGGATGACTGTTGATAGCGTTCTGGTAGTTAACCATGATCCGCATTTTTATGAGATGCCTATTGAGACAACAACATACAACGAACTGCTCACTAAGAAATATCCAAACGGAGAATCAATTGCAACCCTGCAGCAATTCCTTTCTACCATAACAAAGCAGAAGCGAACAAGACTGGTATTAGATATTAAACCATCGAAGGTCAGCAAGGAACGTTCAATCATTACTGCCCGCAAATCATATGAAATGGTTGTGGCGAACAAAGCAAAGAAAATAGTTGACTACATCTTGTTCGACTACGATGCATGCCTCGCACTGGAAAAATTAGACGCGAAAGCAAACATCGCTTATCTCTTAGGCGATAGATCTCCAGAGCAAGCTGAGAAAGATGGCTTGTGGGGAATCGACTATAGCTACAAGGTGTTCGACAAAAATCAAAACTGGGTTCAGGATGCGCAGCAGAGAAAGTTGACGGTGAATGTCTGGACTGTTAATGAACGAGCATTGGCAGAATCATACATTAATCAGAACGTTGATTATATCACCACTGATGAACCTGAGATGTTGTTGAAGATGGTAGACCCTGATTAAGGAGACAGAGTTTCGGGAATATAATAGAGGCGTTGGTAGCTTTGCATATCTATTCGATTTTGGCTATGTTAATTTCATAACCACTTCAAGATTGGTGAAGAAGTTTCGGCATAGCCGGTTCGGGAATAGCGAAAGAGACAATGCTTCTATTTTTCTTTACCTCACATGCATATCGCATAAATTCTCCTTTATTAACTTTAGCACCATAAACTTTGATCTCTATGGTGAAGTTAGTTTTAATAGCCCTGCTGTCGTTCACTTTTTTAATATCGCAGGCCCAACAGGATTTCTACAAACAGGAACTTCTCAACCTCTCGGACATCTCCAGGCTACCGCAGTATCGCCAAGGTGAAATGGAGCAATTATCTAGCTATGACCGCACGGGAGGCAATGATGATGGATTCAGCGGAAAATATTCATTCATAAGACAAGAGCCGGGTGGGCTGGTGATTGCTGATCTTAAAGGACCGGGAGTTGTAAATCGAATTTGGACACCCACACCTACAGCCGATACGATTAAATTCTATTTCGATGGGGAGGTAAAGCCGAGGATTGCTATTCCATTCATTGATCTTTTCACGGGAAAAGAATTTCCATTTCTTGCACCGCTTTGTGGCAATGAGATCGGTGGTTACTATTGTTACTTGCCAATACCTTATGAACGATCACTGAAGATTGTCTATACCGGTAAACTTTTTCGGTTTCACCAAACGCAATATCGAACACTGCGGAAAGAAGATAATGTGAAGTCCTTCTCTAAAGAGATGCTCCATTCGTACAAAGACACGTTTGATCGCCTTACAGCAACCTGGAACAACAAACGTTTACCGCTGGAAGAATACGGAAACAAGTTAAAATCAAAAAAGATAAATCTTTTGCTGCGTCCTGGTTCGGAAGAATCTATTCTATCAGTCAACAGTGGGGGGAGGGTTGTAGGAATAGAACTTGGCGCAGGAAGTCTCCTCCAGGCTTATCGAAAGATCACATTGACTGCCCGTTGGGACAACGAATCTAAGAGCGCGCTGGATCTTCCACTGCATGACTTTTTTGGATTTACATTCGGAAAGCCATCGATGCAATCCATCGTGCTTGGCTCTAATGCTCACAACCTTTATTCCTATCTGCCAATGCCATTTGATACATCTGCTGAAATCAAATTGAAATACGATAAAGAAGCAACAGGCCCTGCTGAAATATTGATCTCCGGAATTATCTATTACACGGAAGACAAGCGCGACCCTGCGAATGAAGGAAAGCTCTATGTTCAATCACGAAGGCAATACAATATCCCCACGGGAGTGCAGCATCTTATTGCAGAGGTTAAGGGAAAAGGCCACTTCATTGGTACTGTACTTGCTACGCAGGGACTAGAAGAAGGTTCTACATGGTATTTCGAAGGTGATGACCGCGCTATGATTGATGGAAAGCTTAAGCTACATGGAACGGGCTCGGAAGACTATTTCAACGGAGGGTGGTATGCGGTGATTGATCGGTGGGACAGAGGCATTAGCTTGCCTATACATGGCTCACTTGAATACGACATGATGACCTCGCGCACGGGCGGATACAGGTTTTACCTTTCTGATAAGCTGAACTTCAATGAGTCATTTCAACTCACCATAGAACATCAGCCCGATGTGAAAAATAATGTGAAGACGGACTACACTTCGCTTGGCTTCTTTTATGGGGATAAGCCACAATTTGAAAACACACCGATCCTCATTGATGAGAGGGTTACTAAGGTAAATTATCGTCATAAACTTACACCGCAAGGCATGGTGTACTCGCTTTACTGGCTGGCGAGCGCGAGCTACGAAGATCCATCAATAGTTTTCTCGATGAAAAAATCTGAAGCGTGGTTTGCAACGATTGATCCTGAAGCTGTGCCAATGGCGCAAATATTCTTACCGCGCCTCGACAATGGAAGGTATAAACTCTATATCGAATACGCCATGGGTAGTGATTCAGGTCCGTTTAGTGTATGGCAGCGCTCAGGGCAAATCTCGGATTGGATCACCTCGAAAGACATGCCTGCCACTGGAGGAAAAAAGATCTATGCCGGTGAAATTGAAATTACCGATGAGGTGAAGACCATAACACTTCGAAAGAAATCGGGTGATACTTCCGTGCGAATATTTAATTTTATGTTTGAGAAGATCGAACAATAACGTCAATAATAGAATCCGAAATATGATTTTAAAGAGTTGCTAGCTGAGCGGGCCAGGAAGGTGAGCGTACTCACCATTCTCAACGGCATTGGGTAGCTCCCAAATAAGAAATTCTTTTGACGTATTGATTGGTTTATGAGTCCTAAAACCCTACTCCGACCTTAATGACTTAACGGGATTTGTTGTTGCAGCTTTGATCGATTCAAAGCTTACTGTGAGCCAGGCAATAACGAGTGCCGACAGAAACGCAACGAGGAAAATTGTCCAGTCAATGGTAATATGATAAGCGAAGCCTGTAAGCCACTGACTCATTCCATACCACGCCAGCGGTACTGCAACTGCTGTAGCGATGAGAATTGGACGCGTGAATGTTGCCGACAGCAGGTAAACAAGCTGAAAGCCTGACGCACCAAGTACCTTGCGTATTCCAAGTTCGCGTGTGCGCCTTTCTGCTAGGTAAGCAGATAATCCATAAAGACCAAGGCAGGAAATCACAATGGCCAACACAGCAAAGACATTGAACAGGCTGCCCAACCGTTGCTCGGCCTGGTACAGGTTATTGATATCCTGATCAAGGAAACTGTAATTAAAGGGATAGCTCGGGTTGATCTCTTTACAGATTTGCTCAAGTGCCTTAATCGTACTTTCTGTTTCACCAGGGTGCGTGCGCACCATAGCATAACCACCCCACGTATTACGATGTAGGAACATCGGCCCGATGGTTTCCTGAACAGGTTTGAAGTTAAAATCTTTAACCACACCAATGATTGTCACTTCGCGCCCCCACACTTTGATCTTCGTTCCAACTGCTGACGCAAGCTTCATGTCCATGGTTTTCAATGCCGTTTCATTCACAATGATGTTGATGGAATCCGCCTTGGCATCTTCACCGTAACCATGTCCTTCTACAAAGGTTGTCTTAAAAACCTCTTCAAAATTTTCATCGATTGCCAAGTTATAAAACAATGGCTGTGTATTGGGGTCCTTTCCTTGCCACTCCACACTAATGGTTGCACCGGAAGATGTAGTGGGCAGCTCGGATATAAATGAATATTGACTGGTGAGTCGGTTATTGCCGAGACTCACACGCAACGCGTCATACTTCGACCACATCTCTCCCGACATCGGAACATATAGAAGGTTCTCTTTATCGTAACCCAAATTCAACTGTTGAATATATTTCAGTTGCCGATAGACGATGGTTGTACCAACGATCAGTGAAATGGACACAGCAAACTGAATCACCACCATCGTGTTCCTAAACACACTACCTGATCCTCCTCCGTTAAAATTCCCTTTCAACACTGTAGCCGGAACAAACCCTGAGAGATAGAGCGCGGGATAACTACCCGCCAGCAAACCAGTAAGGATTGTTATGCCGAGAAGTCCTCCGATAAGCTGCACATTTGTAATATCAAGTGCAAGGTTCTTTCCTCCCAGCGTGTTGAAATAAGGGAGAACAATAAAGATGATGAGCAACGCTAGGGCTAGAGAAAGCAAGGCCACCACCAATGACTCGGCAAGGAACTGACCGATAAGGTGAGGTCTTATCGCGCCCACAACTTTGCGCAGTCCAACTTCTTTAGCTCTGCGTGCTGCACGTGCTGTGGCGAGATTCATAAAATTGAGGCAAGCTACTACAAGGATAAATACTGCTACCACCATAAAGATGTACACGTTCTGTGCGTTGCCATGGCCTTGAATATCTGCCAGGAACTTTGAGTGCAGGTGAATCTCCTCTAGCGGTTGCAGCAGAAATGCCACTTTCAAATCCGGTTCGTTCTTTTTGTAGATAGCCTGCATTTTCTTTTCAAGGCCTGCAATGTTCGACTTCGTTAACTGCGCTTTGTCATTTAGTTTTAGATAGGTGAAGTAGTTGAAGTTATCCCAAACATTGTTCTTGAGATCGTTGCTCGTGCGCGCTAGGTAACGCATAGGCTGAACGAAATCAAACTGAAGGTGAGAGTTGCTTGGAATATTGGCAATAACCCCCGTAACGGTGAAGTCGTCCTTATCATTTTTACGGATCGTTTTTTCAAGCACATCAGTACTGCCGAAATATTTCATCGCCATTGCCTCTGTAATCACAATGCCTTCCGGGTTTTGAAGCGCACTTTTGCTGTCGCCTTTAATAAATGGAAAGGTGAACACGCTGAAGAAATTTGAATCGGCATAGATCATTCCTTTCTCTTCGAACTTGCTGTCACCAACCTGGACAAGATCGCGATTATAACTGGTCATTCGGACAGCTTCTTCTACTTCTGGTATTTCGTTCTTAAGAGCCAGGGCCAATGGTGCAGACGTTACAGCAGCGTGTACTTTTAGTTCAGGCAAAGTCGATGTGACCCTATACATGCGATCATAACCATTGTGAAACTTGTCGTAGCTCAATTCATCATTCACCCACATGCCAATGAGCGCCGTACAGCTAATACCCAGGGCAAGGCCAAAGATATTAATGAATGAAAAGCCTTTCTGGCGAAGAAGATTCCGGACCGCGACTTTGATGTAATTTCTGATCATAACAGAGGTAGGTTTGTTTGGGCTATGACGACTAAAGTTAACCGAAGGTTGCATGGAGGGCAAGGTTAAATTTTACAACGCCAGAAGAAGCTTCAAAGGACTTTCAAGAGTACATGGAGTGAGTAATAAATTACGCCCGAACTTGATAACAATATCGAATAACGGAACAAAACAACAATTCACGAATGATCTTAATCATCTCTTAAAGAATCTACAGGATTGGCCATTGCAGCTTTCATAGCCCTGAAGCCTGTGGTAAGAATAACAATGAACGCAGCAAGTATAGTTGCGAGAATAAATGGACCTGCACCAATTGGAATCCTGTATATAAATCCTTCCACCCAACCCTTGACTAAAAACCATGTCACAGGCCACGCAATGACAGTGCCCGCCACTAGTAAAATGATAAACTCCCTGATCAGCATTAGCGACACATTTCCTGCAGAAGCGCCCAACACTTTTCTTATTCCTATTTCTTTGGATTTACGTTCTGCGGTAAAAGAAATCAGTCCGAATGTGCCGAGGCAGGCTATGACGATGGCAAGTACAGTAAAGATGCTAAACACTTGAGTGAATTTCTCTTCTCCGGCATACTGGCGTTCGATGTCCTCGTTCAGAAACGTGTAAGAGAAGTCCCGATTGGGTACAAACTTGGAATAGGTTTTCTCGATATGCTTCAGCGTTGCCGGAATGTTTTGCCGATCTATCCGGAGGTAGGCCCAGTTCAAGGTACTTGATGAAAAGATGAAAATGGTGGGCGGAATTTCCCTGTGCAACGACTCAAAATGAAAATCCTTTACGAGTCCTACAACATTGTATCGTTGATCTCCAAGTGCTATCCACTTCCCGACTGGATCTTTCCATTTAAGCTGAGCAGCAGCGGACTCGTTGATAATGATAGATGATGTTGAGTCTGCAGGAAAATCTCTTGAAAAATCTCGTCCATCAAGAATGTTCGCTTCAACGGTTGAGAAAAAATCATAATCCACCCGGATAATCTTCATCGATTTGTTGACTTCGTCATCGCTCTCAGCATCCTGTGCTTGATAATCAGTGCTGTTGCTGATCCAGCCCGGCATTCTCATGTTAGAAAGCCCGGTCTTTTTAATCGAGGCGTTTGTAAAAAGTTCGTTGCGAAAAACATCAACCTGCCTTCGATCCATTGTTTGCAACGGAACCGATATCACCATCTCTTTATTAATGCCTAAAGACTTATTCTTCAAAAAGTCCCATTGCTGAAATACGATGGCGGAGGCAGCGATCAAGCCGATTGAAATAGCAAACTGCAGAACCACGAGTCCTTTCCTGAATATAAAGCCTGTACTTACACCGCTACCACTCGCCTTGAGATTATTCAATGGCTTAAAAGACGAAAGCACGACTGCTGGATAAAAACCAGAAACTAAACCGATGACAAACAGTGAAAGGAGTAGGCGGCCTATAATCTGTGGTGTGAACATAACATTTTGTGAAATCTCCTTTCCGGCGAACGCATTGAATTGAGGTAGCAGCAGAAGAGAAAGAGTGACTGCGAAAAAAATTGCAATGGCAGAGATGATGAATGATTCCGTAAGGAACTGGCCAATAAGGTTTCCTTTTTTTGCACCAAGAACTTTGCGCATACCTACTTCTTTTGCTCTTCTCAACGATCTAGCCGTTGTGAGATTCATATAATTAATGCAAGCCATCACCAGAATAAAAATTGCAATTACGCCAAATGCATAAACACGATAAATGCTTCCGTTATCTTCAAACTCAAGCCCGAGATTAGACTGAAGGCGAATGGACAACAAGGGCTGCATGAAAAGTTTGAAATTCTTCGAATTAAAAAATTCAAGGTTTTTATCCGCGAATGCAGCAAAAGTTGCTTCCATCCTTGCAGCATCTGCCTCTGGTTCAAGCTTAACGTAGACGTGCTGTGAGTCCCAACCCACATTAGTGAAAAGTTGCTCTGGTACAACTTGCTTAAGTGTTTCTGCAGAGATAAGAAAATCGAAATGAAAGTGAGAATTCGGAGGCATGTCCTCCATGACGCCACTTACCTGCAATTGGAATGAACGATCTCTCACCTCGAAAACTTTTCCGATTGCATTGTCAGTACCGAAATATTTTGCCGCAATAGATCTGGAGATCACCACCTTATTTGATCCTTTCAGTGCTTCCTTCGCATTTCCTTCCAGCAAAGGAAAGGTGAATACTTTAAGAAAATTATCATCAACCCACGCCACCCTTGGCTCTGATATCCGCTTATCGCCATACTCAAAGATATATGTGTCATCCATAACTCTCACGAGTTCTTCTACCTCATCATAGTTGTTCTTGATCAGCTCAGCTGTTCTCCAGGAGTTAGTTGCGTAAGGTTCCCATTGATTCTGTCTCATATACGCCGAGGCAATGCGGTAGATCCGGTCATTATCTTTGTGAAACTTGTCATAACTTAACTCATCGTTGATGAAAAGATAGATCATAAGGCAGCAGGTGAAGCCCAGTGCCAAACCTGAAACATTGATCAGGCTATAGAGTTTTTCGCGGTTAAAAATCCTGAAGGTTACAGTCAAATAATTTTTGTACATACCGTATGAGTTAAAATTTCTATGGATTTTGTGCGATCGGACAATGCCGGGGCGGAAAAGCAGTAACACATCAAATATAAATTTAACGTCAGCTTTTCGTTTGGACATTTTTTCCAAACGCTTCCGATAGACTTCAATCAGATCGCCTTCAATGTGATCAACCAGTTTTGGATGGCAGTACCATCGGAACAAATTCAAAAATCGCTTGGGTGGAAGCTCTTTCATAATAACCTCCCTTCAAGCTCCCATACAATTTTAGGAATGGCCTCCCACATCTTTTCACGACTTGATCTGGAGTATGCAATTGCTTTCTTTCCTAGCGCAGTAATCTCAAAATATTTTCGTGGTCTTCCCGCACGTTCTTCAGTAGCCTCACCATTATGCGACTTAATATAGCCTTTGTCTTCCAGCCTCATCAGGGCAGTATGCATGGCACCCATACTTACATCACGTTTCAACCTTGTTTCGATTTCATCTTTAACAGAAACGCCATAAGCCTCTTTATTCAGGATGGCAATAGCAAGTAAAACGATCTCTTCAAACTCACCTAGATAATACTTTTTCATAACCCAGAATAATATTATCTAAATGTAGGAATAACAATTGTGCCAGCATTAAAACACCAGTGAATTATGAAACTGAAGGGTTATTTTTTTAAAGCTGTCCGGTTTTGAACGATCGATTATCGAAAATGGAGCATCAATTAAGCTTGAATAGTCTATCGGAAAACGTAAATTTTATATCTTCCAAGCATGAAATACAAAGTACTACTGCTAAGCCTCTTCATTACGCATTCATTTATAAGTAGCGCACAGAAAAAAGAACACCTCATCGAGATGGATGGAAATAAGAATTATGTGGTTTCGTATTGCTTAGAAAAAAGAGAACGAGGCCAACCTGTAATCGTTTTTGAGAGTGGGCTTGGTACTGATCTAGGCAACTGGTATAAATTGGTAGATCAACTTTCAACGCTCGCGCCTCTCGTTACATACGACCGCCCTGGCATTGGTAAATCCCAAGCCAACGATAAACTTCCTACTACCACAACTGTTGCTTCTCACTTACGGGCTTTATTAAAACAGTTAGGGGTCGCACCGCCTTACCTACTCGTCGGGCATTCTCTTGGGGGAGCTTACGTGCGTCTACATCAGTCTACTTTATTTATTCAATACTAACTTAATTCGACGCATTCAAACCCTAAGGTTTTGGTGATAATCACCACGTTCTGCTAAGCTCTGCAGGGCCCTTCCATTCTCAATACCCGGTCAGCATCATGAAGATCAATATTGAACTTCGCGCGAGGAAACTTCGCAGCGAGGTGGCTTAGAAGGGACTTTGCATCCTTCCGGTCAGCGATATTTGTTTTAAATATCTCAACTGTTTTATGCGACTCTATCATATCATATATTTTTGTGGTTAATTCATTTATAGGGAGATCGAGCATTCTATCCTCATAAACTGACCTCTTGTTAAACTAAGCTCTATATCATACCTAGTGTATTATGTAAGCCAAAACTTTTACAGCGTTGTTTGTGAATGGTGTCGGGATGAGGCGGGTTATTACAACTTACGACGAACTAGGCAGAGATTGCTTTCTGATATCTGTCAAGGCCCAAACTCCCCCGGCTAATACAGAGGCACTAACAATGGTCGCACATAGCAGAATAGTTTGCGCTTTAATGTCATGAGCGCAACGATGCCTATTCCGATAGCTGTTCTTATTTACAGCGCTGACTTTGTTAATGGTTGGTGCTTTGAACCAGAACCATCTTCAGAACTTTTTCTATCGTGCTTCCATAAAAATGCATATCGAGGTAAAAGGCTTGCCAGCAATTCCATTATTACGATAGCAATCATTGAAGAGGCTATCCATGCCTGAAAATCCCAGGAAGTTATACCCATCCAAATCCCTGTACCTATGAGTATGATGATAGATAAGGTATGTAACCTTGCAATATTTTTTAAGTTTCCAGAGATATTGTCGGCAGTTTTTTGACTGCGCTCATTTTGAAGGCTTAACGAAAGCCATTCGACAGCCCAGCAAGCAAACATCGCGATCGCTGCTGTGATGTGTAAGAATTTTAATAATAAATAGATGTTCGGGTACATGTTATAAATTTAAATTGATGAACTAATAGCTATTCGGTTTTTACTTTTAAAACTTGGTCTTTACATTCTATCGGGATTTAGTATTGTGAACACGTGACAGACCACTACGTCCTTGAGCGGGCGCATGAGTTGCTAAAGGCCAATAAATCGAATAGTGCGAAACGGATCTTTGCCATCGCTGATGTTTTAAACAAAGCAAAATTCAGCAATGTATAAAGACCATTTTTAAGCAAATGCTAAAAACGAAAGTCAACAGATCTTACCTCGCATGCGGCTGAGGGTACCGGAGACGTGCCCAGAAAGGAAGCTGCAGAACCAAGTGAAGTTCTCTGAAGGATGAAGGGGTGTTGGGAAAGCAGTTTTTGATAACGCTCAAGGGTGGTATCGAACTGCAGGGATAATGTTCTTTCCTCCAATGAAAGAAGGTATTTTTCCATTACCACACGGGTACAGGTTAAACAAATCATGGTGTTTTTTACAGAGTTAATAAATACGTCATAATGTATTTTTAGCAGAACCGAATCTTCCAGTAGCTGAATGTTTTCATTACTGTTATTTCGTGTAAACAGTGCGTAGGTAGAAGTTATGAAATTATTTTCCCTGGCGAATAAGGTAGTGATTTGCCTACCCTCAATATCGGAAAAAATCTGTGCAAACCCTTTTCAATAATAATGTAGAAATGGCTACAGCGCTGTCCCTGCCTTATGAGAATAGAGTCTTTGGAAAATGTGCACAGCCTCAACGTAGTTGTTGAGGTGCTCAACGGCTCCTGGGCCTAAATTTTCGACTTCGATCATGCTATGTAATGCAGAATACATCTTTGTGATTCATATTAACCTCTAAGTAAAGTGAGATCTTTCGCAAGCCTATTAACTAGAAATCCCCTTATAATCTTCACTTTTCATCCTAAGATAAGGATGTCCTCTGAAAAGTGTTTTTTATCTCTCTAGAGCGTCGGCACTTACAGTGAGCTTCCTTTTTTAAGTTCGCTTCCCGCAAACTCGACAGGTGTATTGTAAAAAGGCGGCACTACCGGAGGAGGCTAAGCCATCCAAACGGAGGTCAGCTCCAGGAGGATGGACGTATCGTTTTTCTGTGGCACAAGTTATTTGTAAATTGAAGTATAAATAGCAAGTAGTGCGCAAGACGGGAATTTTATTCCTAGCCTAACTAAACTAACAATACCAACGAAGTAAAAATAATAGGCGTTCTTCATGCGGAAGAACGCCTATATAAATTAAATTAGTGGACTGGAGGGACTGCTTCAAAGATGAGGCTGCTTACTTTTTGGCTAGTATAACAAGTATTAGGTAATTCGGCACGAATTTTTTGATCCAAAATATTTATTCTTTTATCACGCGTATGGTTCGAACAATTCCTTTTGATTTGATGCTAAGGATGTAAAGACCAGGTTTCAATTTTGCATTTCTAATTTGGAATTCAGTATTGGCACTTACGTTTGTACTTTCAAACACTTGTCCCGCAAAGTCAATTAAACTTATTTCTACATCATCCTCGTAAGGGGAATTAACTGTTACGTTCAATACCTCAGAGAATCTGTTTGGATAGGCGACGATTGTTATTTCCTCTTGAGATCGAGTAGTAGCGGAAAAAGCTATTTCCTGCACCAAGGGAATTTGTTCTGAAGTCGTGAATTTACGAATACTGCCCCAGCTGTTGTCTAGCTCAGTTTTCACTCTATTGTAATAGGTTGTATTTGGACTCAGTGATGTAAAAGTGACTGAATTGGATGAGGAAGATTGAACAAGAGATTTACCCGTGAAGTCTGGAGCTGTATTTAGCTCTATTGTATAATGAGTAGCACCTGGTACTACGTTGGATTTGATCACCAATTTCAATGGTTGATTTGTAGCGTTTTCTGCCGGAGACTTAACATAGGCAAGGGAAAACGCGGTCTTTGTTGTAAAGGAAGTTATATTACCCCAGCCCGAAGCGAGATCAGTACTTAACCTGGCAAAATATTTTGTATTGTATTTTAATCCCGTAAATAGTGCAGTATTTGTGGTGACAATTTTTTCTATTATAGGGCTAGACACAAAATCACTTGAAGTGCATAATTGCAATTTGTATGTTGAAGCTCCGGTAATGTTATTCGCCTTTACATTAAGTATAGTGGAAACATCTGTTGCATTATTGGCAGGAGAAATTATGTAGGAAAAGATTAAGGCTGGTCCAGTAGTAAAAGAGTGTGTCTTACCCCATTTGGGAGAAAGATTTGTTTTTATCCGAACGTAATACGTTGTACTGGTAGAGAGATTGTTGAAACTAAGTAACCTTCCTCCTGATTTTACTATTGCGGATGAAGTGCTAAAAAGCGAATCGGTATTCAACTCCATAGTATAACTTGTTGCATAGAGTACAAGATTAGCTGTAACATTCACTTTCATTCCGATGTTCGTAGCACCGTTGGCTGGTGAAATAGCATATGCGAAATTTTCAGATGGGGCAGTAGTAAAGGTGGTTGTTTTTCCGTACGCCGAATTGAGATTTGTTTTAACTCTTACGCTATAAACAGTATTATAATGAAGACTATCAACAAGTTGAATCCTCGCTCCTGTTTGCGTAATAACAGTCGCGGGAGTGTTACCCTGGGTAGTTAATTCAAACGTGTAAGCAGAAGCTCCCGATACTGCCTTTGAAGTTAAATTAAGTTTGACCTTTTGGTTGATGGCCCCATCTACCGGAGATGTAACGAATACATTAGGCAATTGGAGAATTGTGATTGGTATAGTATTAGAAATTGCCCCACTTGATGAGACAATGCGCAAATAATAAACTCCGGGCGGCAGATTGGGAACATTAAACGTCATCTGGTTCTTAGAGCTCGTTGCTAGGACTAAGGGCTGTGCAGGAAAAGTTTCAGAATTTAACGTGGAGAGTTGAGCGGAAAATATTGTGCCTCGGTCAAAAAAACCATAAGCTTCAAAATCGATTTTTTGTTGGGTTCCGGGTGAAAACGACGTAGAGGTTGGAGTTTGCAAGTTAATGTTATCCGAACCTTTGGAAATACTATAGATCTCTTCATCATCTCCGCTGCCAGAACTTTCACCAGACCACATAAATCGTTTGATATGCCCTTTCGGACTAAATTCCTTAAAATTGTTATATGTCAACTGCCAAACTGCGGTAGGACTTGCGAAGAAAATCTCTCCCTCTGGGTTTACATTACTACGCGAAGCAATATTAAGACCATCCATAAACAGGAATTCATCATGTACATTGTTGCTACTGATATTACGTGTGGTTGAACCATCGTAAAAGAAAATATCATAATCGCCATCTAAGTTTGCGGTCCAGGTTACTTGATTAAATCCCGTAGCAGGACGTTCATCATCAATGGAATTATTTGTTATCTGAGTAATTGAATGGAGATTATAAAACATTATTCAAAATCCGATCCATCGAATTGCTGCCATACCACGTTGGAGCCTCCTATTTCTATTTCGGGGTTCACGTCATCTACGGAATTATGGGTGAGCTGAGTTATATGATGACCATTGTAATAAAAAATTTCCCAATCATTACCATCAAACCCCTGCCATGACAAGTATTTTTGTCTTGGATGCAATTCGTGCAAATATCCTCCGTGTTCCAGCCGAGTCTCCCTCCCAAACTATTCCCGAGTTAGAGAATCCCTGAGGGGGCTGGCACAAAGCTAAACCAACGGATAATCCATATATTGAGTCCTTCAATGGAAGCTTTCGTGATGAATGCCTAAATGTTCATTGGTTTCTTTCCCTTGAAGATGCACAGGAAAAAATTGATCTTTGGAGAAGTGAGTATAATACCTTCAGACCACACAGCTCCATTGATGATATTACGCCTGATGAATACGAAAAAGATATGAACAGAAACCCGATTTTATATTTTTGAACTGTCCTAAAAATGGGAGGACCTCAAGGAGTTATTTATTCATCTACAATCAGGGCTAAAAAAAGTAACCTGTTGTAGACAATAATTTTTTACCATTGAAGCATTAGCAAAAATTACTTACAGGAATGCAAGGGATTGAATATGATTTGGAAAATATTTCACTGAACGAGCAGGCTATCTTACAATTGTGACCATAATGTCTTTTTGGTCTCTGCAGATGATTATATAAGTTCCCATAGGAAGTGGCGTGCCCGAGTTATCGGTGCCGTCCCATGCAGAAGGAATGGCCAACTCCCGGACTAACATGCCTGTGCGATTATAGATTTTAGCTGTTCCAGGAAAAGGTATGTAATAATCTTCCGAAACACCATCCCTGTTAGGACTTATAACTGGATAATTGCAGTTCAGATCTTTCAAGATGACAAGCGTTTCTGGCCATTTCAAAGGGCAACCATTCTTTACTATGGTTAAAGTATATTCTCCTTCTATAAGTTCAACAATTTCAGGTAAATGTGACGTTGTAATGCTGCCTGAGATAATTTCTTGTGTTATAAATTCTGTATTAAAAATAGATACCCCATCAGCATTCTGTATTAAAAATTTCCCTCCAGCAATACATGTTGCGTTGGTAATTTGAATGTTAAAATCTTCGGCAATTAAACTGCTCACCCCATTTAAATTATTGACTTCGCTTATGCCATTTTCGCCAAACGTGTTTGTATGTGTTATCAGTCCACCCGTAGCATAAGATACAGTCACATTATCTATTGTACACTTTGTAGTATGCTTCCAGATTTTATATAGAAATTGTTCACCATGTTTAAATCCCGGGTTAGATCCGTCTTTGCCATAAGCCGTAATAAATTTATTTTCACCGGACCAGTATGTATAGCCTCCACATGCTAATTTCCCTGTACCTGCTGAATCATAGAAAACTCCAATAAAATCTCCGGGCTGCAATAGGTCTCCATTGACTGAAGGGTTAACTGATGCTTTGATAAAAATAGTATGGTTACTTCCTGTCTGGATTACGTGCCATGGATCAGGATTTTGCCCCCATGCCTTCGGGCCAGAAAGCATGACGATGCAAAAACAAAAACCTATGTATTTCAGGCCTCTCATGCTTCAGTTCTTGATGATGATAAGCTTGTTATTCACAACTTTGTCAGTCATAATAATCCTATAAACATACTGACCAGAATGTAATTTACTAACATCAAACGTAGCAGTGTGTTTGCCGTGAGAGAATTTTCTATTTGTTAGTTCAGCGATTTCATTTCCAAAAACATTTAGCAGAATAATTCTAACATTTTGCTCCCGGGGAACATCAAAACTGAAACTCGCCAGGCGGTTAGCAGGATTAGGATAAACTCCGGCAAAATCTTGAGCTTCTTCCGGAAAAATAACACGATCTGCAATCGATAAAGAGTTGGGAACAAAAAAACCACTACCAACACTATATGTCAATTGGGCGGTAAATTCTTGATCGGTTTCTTTATCCCATACTTTAACACCAAAAGCATTGTGTTTGAGCTCCGTGTTTCCCCAGATCGTAATGGCCATGGATATACCCTCGTAGACACTTGCGCCAAGTACATCACCTGTATTATCTATTACGGCTATTTCATCTCCATTAAAAATTCTGTCCTGAAGAATATGATTTGGTATTACAACTATAGCATTTCCTTCATTTCCTGCATGGCTAACAGCAAAATGATTTGTTGCTGATATTAATTCAAACCCATCTCCACTCATTCGTCCGTTACGGATATTCTCTGGAAATCGGAAGTCTGAAATATTATCCTGCAGGGATACCTTGTACGCGAGTCCCGGCTTCATTCTTCCAATCTGATCTATAGCAGGGTCAATAATATGAGAAGGAATGTAATTGTAAGCGGTAGGGAGCGTAGTACCATTAAGGTATTCAATACTTTGAACAAAATTATAGTTGCTTCCCAAACCTTCGAGCGCTGTACTTACAGACATTTCAACATCACCATAATATGGAAGAAATAGCGGGTAAGAATATTTTTCAAGTGAAAGAGGGGTTCGGGCGTTTATCCTTTTCCCACAAATTTTCAGTTGTTGGTCATTTGATGTATAGACCATGTATCCTTCAGAAGGATTCCACCCTCCTCCAATTATACCAAAAGAAGAAGCATACAAAATAGTACCCGAAGCATTTTTCACAATTACATCACTCATTCCCTCAAATATTTTTCCCATAGCAGCGTCTTTCGGAGTGATGTATGTAGAGATAAGATTCCACCCTCTTTTAAGATCAATACGTTGACACACGCTTACTGTATCTAGCTCTACCTGCAATTTAAATTCCCTCCATTTAATAATTAGGTCTGCTACATTATGGTTAGTTACTTCACAATAGTATAGACCCTCATCCTCAACCGACAAGCTATCAATGTAAAAAGTGTTGCTATGGGTTGTGCCTATTAGGTTATTGTTCCTATACCAGCTGTAAATATTATCAGTCACATTTTTATCAACATCTATCGTCAATGTAAAAGAGGTACCTGTTCTTTTGGTAATCCCAGTATCTAAAAGGGGCAAGGTCTGATTAGCATATTCTAATTCGACATATGTTTTAAATGGTACTACAGGAATTAAATCTTCAAATGTCAAATGATTGCCAGATATATACAGGTGAGATGGATATTGTCCGATTTGGGTTCGTGACAAGTTCGGTAGGGATGTTAGAAAATTATCGCGGCAATCCAAATAATTAAGGGAAGGGAAAATAGATAGGTCTGGAAGTGTTTGCAATTTATTTTGTGAACATACCAGTGCAAGAAGCTTGGGATAAACGCTCAGATCAGGTAGGGTTGTTAAACCGTTTCCATCACAATGAAGGTATTCAAGATTAATATTAAGTGCGATTTGAGGCCAGGTCGAAAACTGAGGATTTTTACCAAAGCTTAATTGTTTCAGGTTTAGATTTTTTGACACATCGGGAAATACAGTAAGGGATGTTGCCTGGATATTTAGGACACTCAATTCCGGGTTTTCTTCTATCGAAGCTATTGTTTCCAGCGGATTAAACGCAACGGATAAAACACTAAGATCTTGAAGGTGTGATAAATTGGGAATCGTTCTAATACTATTTTTCTGAAATTCCAAATATGTGATCTTATCGTTGCGCGATATATCAGGGAGAGTTGTAAGGCTATTTGCATAAAAGCTTAAAAATTCCAAATCAACATTTCCTGAAAGATCAGGTAAAGAAGTGAGTCGGTTTTGGCCAAAATATAAGGTGGTAAGTTTTGATTGCTTGGAAAGGTCGGGTATTTCCGTGATTCGGTTTGTATCAAAATTTAACGTAATGGCATTGACAAAAACCTCAATACCCGAAATGTTTTCAATATTTCTATTAGCGCAATTGATTGTTTCAATTTTTTTTGCTTCTTCTAATATTATATTGTCATTTTCATCAAAAATAAAGGGATAAGTTTCTTTCAAGCATTGTTTGAAATTTGGGTCAGGAATGGAAAGTATTTTATCAATAATTTGCAATGAAATAATGCCAGATTGAATATTAAGGCCCGGAACATTGGGATTTGTGATAACAGCGTAATAACGCCCTGTATCGGCCATTTGTACACCTTCAATGATCAACTTATTACTATTTGAAGTTACAAAAGGCATATCGTTTTTAATCCAGGAATAAACGTTTGAGGTGACATCTTTATCGATATTCAAATTAATTTCTACTCTGCCGTTTAGAGGAGATAAGATTTCATGGTTGTCTGTAACAAAATTTTGCCCAGTATAGCTTAATTCCATAAAATCCCTTCCCATAAGAGGCAACAAATCTTCAAATGTCAGTTTATTATTCCAGAGTTGAAGTCTTGAACCTGCTTGCCCTATTTTTGTATTAGAAAAATCAGTAAGGTTTGAAAAGTTATTGAATGAAGCTTGGATCATTTCGAGTTTGGGATGATGTGATAAGACGGGGAAAACCGAAAACTGGTTATTCTGAATATCGAGATGCTTTAGTTCCGTATTGGCCGCCAAGTCTGGTACTTTATCTAATAACGTTTGTCTTATCCATAACCGTTTCATTTTTAAATTTTGATTAAGGCTAGGGAAACTTGTTATCGGATTAAAGGACACAATCAGGCCTTCAAGATTTGTGAGAAAAGATAAATCAGGTATGATGCTTAAGTTATTATGCTGAAAATCGATATGGATAAGCTTTGTGTTATTTGTAAGATCAGGAAATGTGGTAATATTATTCGAGTCACCAATAATCACCGATAAGGCCAGATTTCCTGATAAATCGGGAACTTCCGTAATCTTATTATGACCAAAAGTTAATGCTTCGAGTTTGGTTAAAGTTGATAGGTCAGGGAAGTGTTCAATTTCATTTGAATCAACAAACAACTCTCTTAAGGAGGTGAAATATTGAATGCCAGAAATATCCTTTATTTTATAATTATTGCAATTGATATGTACAATTGTCTCAGCCACTGACAAAACCAATTCGTTTTTGGCGTTCAAAACTGCTGGATAAGTTTCTTTGAGATATGCTCTTAAATTTGGATCGGGAATTTGTATCCCTGCTAGAGGTGCTCCTTCTTCCAGTTCAAGGCGATATAAGCCAAGATGTGTGCTTTCGTTCGTATTCCATGCCACAAAATTACCAGATAAATCAACTTCATATTCCTCATATGAGTTGTCCGTAATTTGCTTTACAGTGCCGGCTAGAGCGTGGAAATAATTAAGCTCTGTAGTGAAGCTTGATCCGGATTTCCAAACTACATGATTTCCCGCGACCAGCACGGTTCCATCATTTATTGTGTTTTCTGAAAGCGTTCTTATCGTTGTTCCATTGTAATAAAATATGTCTGTATCACTTCCGGCATATCCTTCCCAAACAAAATTATCTCCAACGAATTGAGGCGAGAAATCATTGCTGCTGTTATTAGTGATTTGGACAACAGAAGTTCCGTTGTAATAATAGATTTCTTTGTCGTTACCATCAAATGCTTCAAACACAATTTTGTCTCTTGAGATTTGATAATTACAATTATCTGCACCTAGTGTAAAGAGCGTTGTACTAACAGAGCCGTTAAAATAAACAAGTGTACTCGAAGCTCCATTGCCATTTTGCCATATTATTCTATTTCCAGACAAGCGCGGATTAAAATCATCCGTTGCATTACTACTAATCCTAATTGTTGTAGTGCTGTCATAAAAGAAAATTTCCTTATTGCCACCGCTTACTTCATCCCATACAACATTGCGTCCTGAAATTTGAGCCGCACCTTTCGCGTTGGAATTATTAGTTACCGGGATTGCAGAAGTTCCATTAGAGATATAAATATTGTGCTGTAAATTTCCAGTTTGCCAGATAGCATTATTGCCAGAGGTAGTCATGTAAGTCATGGCTTGATTATGAGGAGTCAGTTGTCTTACCGTTACACCATCGTAACTATAGACAGCTGACAAATAATACCAGAAAATATTACTGCCGGCAAACTTAGGTGCTACATCGTGCAAAGAATTATTTGTTAGACGAGTGGTTGTACTTCCATTGTAGTAATAGATTTCCCTGAAACCGTCAGCACTAGATTCCCACGTCAATTTATTATTCAACAAGTCGAACCGCGGTATCTCTTCGGTAAAAGAAACCTGAATGAGTTGACCTCCGGATATAGTAACTGCTATTTCGTTTGAGATAACATTGCCAGCGGATACTATGCGAAGTTTGTAATTACCGCTAGGGATATTATTAGGTATTGTAAAGTTTAAGAAATTTGTGGTGTCTGTATGAATAACGGTAGGAGTTAAGGGAAATGTGGTAGCATTTACATCGGAAAGCTGAACGGAAAAAGTTGCCGGATATTCAAACAAGCCATAGGCATCGAAATAGAGTGAATAATTGGAGCCCTTTAAATAAGATGTTGATGAAGGGGTACGTAATCGGATATTTGAGTTGGGTGATGATAAATTGATCTCAAAGATCTCACTGTTATACTCTCCGTTGGAAGTATCAACAACAGCTTGTGACCATACAATCGAAGTGCCATTTGTCCCCGCTCCATTTTCTAATTCATCATTATAAGTGATAGCGTAAATTTTAGACCCATCATAACAAAAAAGATCTCCCCATGAATTCATTCCCCCACCGGTCCAAACTACTTTTCCCTTGTTAAAGGCATTTAATTCATCATGCCACTTATTCGAAGATATCTGTTTAATTGAAGCGCCATCATAGTAAAAAATTTCGCGATTGAAATTGTCTTCGGCTCCCATCCAAGCAATCTTTCCATTATCAACCAATGGATTTTCGTCCGTCCATGTATTATCAGTGATTTGAGTAAAAGATAATCCATCATATTGCATAATTTCAAAGTCTGATCCATCATAATGCTGCCATACAATCAAATTCTCGGCAATTTCTGCATTAACATCGTCCACTGTATTATTTGTTAATTGCGAGGTAATTGTCCCATTAAAATAAAAAAGCTCCCAGTCACTTCCATCCCAACCTTCCCACACTAGTTTGTTCTCCCAGACTTTGACGTTTTGATCATTTTGTATGTTATCTGTTAGCTGTCTAACCAAAGATCCATCAAAGTAAAAAATTTCAGTGTCGCCGAATTGGGCCTCTCTTGCATACCATGCTACATTTGATCCCCAAATTTCTGGAGGAAATACAGCGTAGTTATTATCTGTTAATTGTGTAATGTTTGCTCCATCATAAAAAAAGGCCCCCATACTAAACCCATCGGTACCTATCCATGCAATATTATTTTCAAAGGCTTTAGGATATAAGTTACCCGATACTGGTGAAGGCAGTGTGAATATAGAAGACCCATTGTATGTGAAAATATTGGAGATTCCATCACGCTCACCTCTCCAGACAATCAATGGAGATGAAATACTAGGCTCATAGTCTCCACTAAAAGAACTATTACTTAGGTTTTGTTGGGCAGAAAGCGAGCAAGAACATAAAAATGCCAATAGCGTAAAAATTCTTTTCATAAGATTAAATCATCATGTATAGCTACTACAATTCTCAACTCCATAAGTAACCTACTTCCTTGCTTTTCTTTTCGCGGGTAACATCTGATAATTCAACATCAGTTCATAGGTCTTAAGATCTCTTGCACTTCTTCCTACAGGAAAAGCATAGGAGAACATTGCCTTTAAATTCCCATTTGCAATTGCCAGTTTTTCAAATCCTACCATTGGCACGACACCTTTCTGGTGCCGGTAGTTTAGGCCTGTGGAGACTATGCCTTTAATCACTGCGTTGGCCGCAAAGTCAAAATCAAGGGGAAACTCCGGAGCGTACCGGATTAGCACACGAGGCGTTAGGTCAAATGACTCGGTAATGTGCAAAACATAACCACCCGTTAAATTGTAATGACGGACCAATTTGGTCGTCTCCTCTAGCGGAGTAAGTCGGCTATTGAAAATTTGATTCATTGAAATCCCTGCATAAAAAGCACGTGAATATAACCATAGCCCGAGAGTAGCATCAGGCGCGGTGGCACCTCCTGAAAGATTTGCACTCGATGCTGACACCAGAAAACTTAAAAATCCCAACGAAGTTCCTGCTGCAAGCGAGATCTTCTTTGTCAGTTGCGTATGCCATGCATAATTGATATAAAATCTGGATTGCTTTAAATACTGACCTTCCTTATCTGCAATAAAACTTAACCCTATAGCATGGAAGTTGTGTGATTTCTCTGCCTCTATTTTAAATAAACCTGAAGCAAAAGTTGTTGATATGTTTTTCCATGGGCCTCCATGCTGCTGTCTTCCTGATTGTAGCTCTATTTTAGCAGTTGAGCCGCAGCTCGCTGGATTAATAATGGAATAAGAATTAAAAAATTGTTCGAATTGGACTGGAATACGCCGCACTTCCTGGGCATTTGCAGTAGAGAGGGTTATTGCACAGATTAGAACCGGAGTAAAAAAGTATTTCATGAATACTTTATTCAAAAAAAATTGTTTCAAGAGTTCTGAGCAGTGTCAAACCAGTTACATTTTCTAGTCGACACTGCCGCGAAGGTAGAGCTAATTAGTAAATAAAAACATGAAAACATATTTTATAAAAAAAATTAGTGAGACAGGTTACTTTTATCGCTCAGTTTTGTAGTATGATAATAAGGCGCTCGTGAAATATACTGATAAGGATGTATTGGAAGCTATTCGCAGTGGAGATGACAGCGTACTTGAATATTTGTATAAACAAGTGCTGCCGAAAGTAAAAACTTACGTTCTTAAAAATAACGGAGGCTACGAGGACGCGCGTGACATATTTCAAGATGCAGTTTTGATATTTTATAAATATGTAAAGTGTGGAAAGTTTAACGAAGAATATGACATAGCAGCATTCATTTTTAGTATTAGTAAAAACCTTTGGATTAACCTTGCTAAGAGAAAAAATAGAGTGGTTCAATTGACAGAAGAAACACCCATTAATAAATTCGCCAAAAGTGCAGCAGAAGAACTGCTGACAAAAGAAAGAGAAGAATTTGTTATTAGAATGTTTTCACTTTTGGGTGAGACCTGCAAGCAAATATTGCTCTATTCCATTTTTCACAAGTTCACCATGAAGGAAATAAAAGAGAAAATGGACTTTACTTCTGAAGATGCTGCGAAAACTAAAAACTATAAATGCAAGCAACGTCTAATGCATATTGTTAAAGATAACGCCTCTATTAAAGATATGTTACAAGAATGAGAGACGAGCTTAAAACATATGAGCAGATAGAACGGTTTCTCAATAACCAACTATCGGGAGAAGACTTGTTTAACTTCGAGCAAAAGCTGAAAGAGGATGCTGAATTTGTAACGGAAGTAAATAACCACGGGATACTCCATGAGCTCACGATGGACCAGGGCTTGCTGGAGATAAAAAAGAAAATGCAAGCTTTTGATTATAGTGGGCCGGCCAATGGATTTAGAAGATGGAGAATTTACGCAAGTATCTTTTTTGTGAGTTCGGTTGCAACTGTAGGATGGCTGATAAAAAACGAAAACGGTGCAAGCCAACGAATTGTTAACGCTGCGAAAGAAATTGATCAGCCGAAACTTATACAAAAGAAACCGGACAAAACTCAAGACAACCCTCAAACAGAACATCCGAGTATAAAAGAAGTTATAAAGCCCGATTCTGTTAGCGGTATTGGAATAACTGACACATCTGCAAACATTGATGAGACAGCAACTCCATCAGAAGAAGCTCAAATAGAAGTGCCGCCTCACTATTCCAAGAAAGATGTTCAGCAAAACACTACTCCAGAAGTATATGAGGATATAAAGGAAGAGGACAAATCTGAGAATACACCTTGTAGACTGGATAGCTCATTGCTTAGCGTAACTACAACTGAAAGTTGTATCGATAGCCCTAGTGGAACAATAAAAATTGATAAAAATTCTTTCATTGCAGGGCAATCTCCTTTTGAATTCTCGTTAGATGGTAGAAATTATTACTCAGGATATACCTTCAGTAATTTATATGCAGGGGCATATACAATATTCATAAAAGATAGAAGAGGTTGCTTAGGGAATGATGAGCGGGAAGTTATTATTGCTGAAAAAGATTGCGGAACGTATGAGTATTTGTTCTATCCCAGCAAAGGAGAAACATGGAAATATCCTTTAGAGAATAATACTAGCGGCAAGATAGAAATTTACAATCGAAATGGATCGAGAGTATTCAATAGTGAGATAGCGAACGGATATCCTGATGCATGGGATGGCACTTCAGGTGGGCAACTTTTACCGATGGGAAGCTATAGTTTTGTGTTAAAACTTGGAGACAGAGTTTTAAGTGGCAATGTAACAATCCTGAGATAACCGGGTATAAATCCACAAGTAAAGTAACACTGAAATATTCTTTCAGGCGGTGAGATTCATATGAATAATGCAATATAGAGAGTTTCATAAACCTTCTCAAGGCAAGAAACTGACCATGAGAAATATTGAAAGGATAATCGGAGTTGATCCGATTATCCTGTGAACTGCCATTGATTAATCACCAGTAGCAAACGTAAAGTACTGACAACATTGATGAGTTATCCCTACTAAACCTCCCATCCCTTCCGATATGTTCTTCCTACAAACTGATTAGCTTCTTCCAGATTGGTAATCCTCATCTTCTCTCCATCCCACAACAATTTTTTACGACCGTAGAACTCCATCTTGTTATCGCTCGTGTTTCGTCTCAGCATCAAGCTGCGGATGGCGAGATTGCCCATCAACACGGTTTCAGTCATCGGGCCAGCGTAGTCGAAGGATGAAGTTAATGCCTTGTGCTCTTTGCTGCCAAAGCCAGTCTTACAGGCTTCTACCCATTTCCGTTGGTGACCATATTCAGGCTCATCGTTAGGACCACTTTCCGGACCGAATTCTGTCGTGCCATCATAAAGGTAAAGCTTCGGCATCATGGGTGAGCTGTCATTGATGTTGGTAGTGATCAGACCTTTCTCACCGATGATCAGCACTCCGTTAGCGCTATTGGCGCCACCAAAATCTTTGTCGGCAGGAATGATCTCAGGGCGTGACGGCCTGATACCGCCATCGCTCCAGGTCATTTCAATTGGAGACTTACTTTTCTCTGTAGCCCCAAAGTGCAGTGTAATGAACGATGAAGGCGGACATCCTTCCGGGTGATAATCAGGGGTCCACATTTGTGAATAGGTTGAACTCACACTGCATTCTGCATCAGTAGGATATTTGAGTCCGAGTGCGCGGAAAGGAATGTCAATCAGGTGACAACCTACATCACCCAGCGCACCGGTGCCGTAGTCCCACCAGCCACGCCAGTTGAATGGATGAAGGTTAGGTGTGTATCCTTTATACTCCGCAGGACCGAGCCAAAGATCCCAATATAAATCCTTAGGCTTTTTACTTTCATCTGGTGCTGGCATCGCTGAACCTTGAGGCCACACCGGGCGGTTGGTCCAGATATCCACCTTTGAAATCTTACCAAGCTTTCCGGAATCTATCCAACCCTGAACCATACTGTGCAGTGGATTCGATCCTCCCTGGTTTCCCATCTGCGTCACCACTTTTTTATCACGAGCCATTTGCGTGAGCATCCGCGCCTCTCGAATGTTATGGGTCATTGGTTTCTGCACATAGACGTGCTTCCCGCGTTGCATGGCAAAAGCTGCTGCCGGTCCATGCACATGATCAGGCGTTGAGATCGTGACAGCGTCAATATCTTTCTCCTGTTCGAGCATGATGCGGTAGTCGTTGTACAACTTCGCTTTCGGAAAGTTCTCAACCGACTTTTTTGCAGACCCTGAAAAATCAACATCACATAATGCAACGACTCTTTCACGCCCGTTTACGGAAGCATTCTTGATATCGCTGGTGCCCTTGCCACCTGCTCCGATCGCGGCAAGCACGAGCTGATCGCTAGGTGCAGTAAAACCTACACCTCCGAGCACATGCCTTGGAACAATAAGGAAAGAGGAAGCCATTAAACTTTGCTTGATGAATTGTCTTCGCGAAGATTCGCCTTTGGTTTTTTTATGTTTACTCATTGCACGAACTTTAATTATTGGTGAATAGAAACGATTTATGTCTTAGTACAGAAAATTAGAAAATAATATCCAATACAAAAATTGGAGCAAATGTAATTACGCTTCTGAAACCCGCGCGATGAGGACTCCTTGGGAATTTGATCGGTAAACGTACAGGCAGCATTGGATGCTTTCAATCCGGTAACTATCCAACATTTTGCTTCACCAAAAGTATTCAAAAAGTTTCAAGGGCTAACGGTAAAGGTATACGTTGTAGATGCTAAGCGTATATATCAAGCAAGAACTGTGTTCTCCATTTACTTGCTATATTTTGAAACGAATTAAAAAGAACATCGATTGTATTAACACTCCGCATTCAAAATAACTGCTTAATACAATTTATAACGGGGTAGGTGGCGGGACAGTTTTTTCCCAATCTGCATACATTTTTTTAAGCTTGTTAAAAACATCGGAATGCTTTTCCCTGAGGTTGTTTTTTTCCTGCTGATCATTAACAAGATTAAAGAGGTATTCTCCCTTTTCATCCTGTAAGTATTTCCAGTCTCCCATTCTTATGGCCTTTTGTTTGTTGCGTTGAAACGTGCGCCAATAGAGTGTACGTTCTGTGTTTTTCCCATTTGCGCGCATCACAGGCATCAGGTCTATCGCATCTAACGGAAAATCCGGATGTGCTTTTGCGCCTGCCACTGATAAGATCGTAGCAGTCCAGTCCATCGTAATAGAAATCTGTTGTGTGATGGTGCCAGGACTAATTTTATTGGGCCACCTGACAAACGCTGGCACCCTTATTCCGCCTTCCCATAACGTGCCTTTAGCATTCGTTAAACCACCATTGTCTGAATATCTTTCTCCACCATTGTCGTTCGTAAATATCACAATAGTTTCATTGGAAAGCCCAGCGTCATCCAAAGATTTCATTAATACGCCTATAGCATCGTCCAGGCTTTTCATCATGGTCGCATATACAGCAGGAGATCCTCCTACTCTAAAATCTACAGAATCTGCATAAGGTTTGTCACCCGTACCTTGCCATGGCCAATGCGGAGCAGTAAAGGCTACAGTTAGAAAAAATGGCTTGCGATGTTTTTGTTTAATGTATGCAGATGCCTTCTGAGAAAACAGATCAGTAAGGTACCCTTCCTGAGTTACAGGTGTGTCATTATCATAAAGGTCGGGTAGGCCATCACCACCTTTGTGGGATATATAATCTGCAGCACCGCCATGAATACCAAAAAAATAATCAAATCCGTTTTTTACAGGGCTGTGCTTCGAGCGCGCACCTAAATGCCATTTGCCGATCAATGCAGTTTCGTATCCACTTGCTTTCACTAATGTAGCAATCGAAGGGTACACTGGAGTTAGTCCGATGGCGGTGTCTTTTTTCTGACCAGTAAGTGGTTCGATTAAGCCGACGGGTGTTCTTGCAGGATACCGTCCTGTTATAAATCCTACTCGTGTTGGGGTGCATAGCGGTCCCGCTGAATAAGCATTGATAAACTTGATTCCCTGCGATGCCAGTTTATCCAGATTGGGTGTCTGGAAGTCTTTACGTCCGTAGCCACTTAGATCTCCGTAACCCATATCGTCAGTCATGATGTAGATGATATTTGGCCTTTGCGCATGGACGTTGAAGTGAAAAAGAAATGCAAAGGAGACAAACACCAGACTGTACTTCAAATGATCATAAGGCACGAAGGATGTATATAGATTTTTGAAGAAATGAAAGTTGTGCAACATAGCAGTTGGATTGGTGAGCACATGACGGCAGAATATACAACAGTTATCAATATCGTCAAATTCATTCTGAATATATCATTCAAGGTAAAGCTTCAACATAAGCACTTTATAGCACATTCGTGCAGAAGCTACCTCCTAAAAACATTATTATCCCCTGTTTAAGTACTTCCACCTAGGCCAATCCATGCCAGCGGTATTACAGTGTGCTCCTGCATCAGTTTAATTTACTATGGCGTTTCAGGAGCCTGTACAGAAGCAGTAACCTTCAAAATCAAAATCTGACAAAAATGAGATCCGTTTACAAACCTCAGTCAATTCAGTGGCTGAAGTTTCTTTTGCCTAAAAGAAATGATAATGATTGTAGCAGATACTTAGTTACAATGTTTTTTTACCCTTCAACGAAAACACTTTTTTAACTCCGTTCACAATTCCGAGCACAACTAGTCCGCCAACTAAACCAATACCAAATTCTTTTAACATCAATGGTATTTTGGGAAACATGTCGTGTAGAAATCCTATGTTATGAACGAAGATTCCACCGGAAACCAGAAGCAAAGCGATGGTGCCGATGAACCCTAATAGCTTAATGATAACAGGCAGTGACTTGACTAACACCTGTCCGAGCTTTGAAAAGAATCCTTTTCCATTTGAACGCTTGATGAGTTTGAATCCCAAGTCGTCCATTCTTACAATAAGGGCGACCAAACCATAAACACCCACTGTTGCTAGAAGTGCCACTACCGAAACTGTTAAAATTTGAATGATTAATTTTTCTTCCAGCACACTCCCTAACGCTATGATTACAATTTCTACCGACAGAATGAAATCGGTAGTAACAGCAGATTTAATTTTAACTTTTTCCAAGTCACGTTTATCTTCCTTTGCTTGCTCAACTACTTCATGACCTTTTTTAGGGCGGTGAAAAAGATATTCAATAACTTTTTCCGCTCCCTCATAAGCAAGATAAAGCCCGCCTAATACTAAAATTATTTTTATCGCTAGCGGGGAAAATGCAGTAAGAAGTAAAGCGATGGGAACGATGATAAGTTTGTTGATGAAAGAGCCTTTTGTGATCGCCCATAAGACCGGCAGTTCTCGGATAGCCAAAAAGCCTGTCGCTTTTTCCGCATTTACCGCTAAGTCGTCGCCTAATATTCCTGCTGTTTTGCGGGTTGCTAATTTACTCGCGATAGCAACATCATCCATCAAAGCAGCTACATCATCCAAAACCGAAAAAATACCTGAAGCCATGTTCTTGCTTACTAAAAAAGGCTGCCAAAATAAAATTTTAAACTGATTAGAAGTAAATACGAGGAGTGGGATCACCGACAGACTCATGAAAGTCGTACGCTCACCAATAAAAACTTGTCTCATTCAGCCCTGCAAAACGCCGTTTTACACCCTTTAAGGCAATCAAATCTCGCGTACATTGCAGCAATTAAATTTTTACCATGATTACATCAGAACCGGAAGTAGACGTTGCTTTCGCCAAAAGTCAGTAGCGAGTACGATAGGAGCTGGGGAGCGTCCAGCTGCTGAAAACTTTGTTTACACTAACTTAAAAGACAAGCAAACAAACATGAACAATATTAACAACACCATAGCCAGGCTCGAACACGCACAGATCTGCTGGGTAATACCAAACATTCATGCTACGGTAAATTTTCTTTCGAACGCACTAGGCATTGCATTTCCAACCCCGACGCATGTCCGCGCACAAGATCTGAACATGACCCACTATGGTAAGGTTGTAGCGGGAGAATGGCTCACCACTCAGGCATACAACGGTACCTTTATCGAACTCGTGCAGCCTGTCTCTGGCCAAAATATGTTCCAGGATTATCTAGACAAGTATCCCGAAGGTGGCATTCAACACAATGCATTTCGTTTACCCGTTGATGGTTTCGATCTGGTTACCAACAATCTTCGCGAACAAGGTTATGCTGTCATCAGCGAAGTAGATCATCCCATTGCAAGGATGGCTTTCTTCGACACGTACAAAACGCTGGGTGTCGTCACCGAGATCATGGGCATTACACCAGAAGGTTGGAAAACTATTGAACAGATGCAAGATGTTCGATGAGGAATACGAAGCACGCAAAATAAATATTGGAAATCGATAAGGTGACAATATGAGTAAAGTCAAAGTAGCAGCGTTTTCAGTTTCGTTGGATGGTTATGGAGCTGGACCTGATCAAAGTAAAGAGAATCCATTAGGTAAGAGAGGTAAAGAACTGCACGAGTGGATATTCCCTACCAAGATGTTTCAGAAAATGTATGGCAAAGCAGAAGGACTGAACGGAGTGGATAATGACTTTGCTGAAAAGTCTTTTGAAAATTTAGGTGCGTGGATTTCTGGTCAAAGTCTTGAAATATCAAAACTTTGACCATCAGTAAATCATTGAGGCTATTAAAGATAATCCTTCTGCTTGTCATTATCGTCAGCAAGTGCTTAAATTGAATTTAAAAATTTGACAACAAAGCTTTGGAAGAAGATCTTTGTTGGTTTATAATGTAGGATCAAGCTACTTCATCATTCATGTACCTCCAAAAACTCACCACGCGCTTCCTTCAATACAACCTTTGGGCTAGCGAACGCCTTACATCCTGGTTGATGACGCTCGACCAAAACATTCTTTATGAGAAGACAGGTTCAAGCTTCGGAACAATTGATCGCACACTGCAACATATTCTTTCAGCACAAGTTTATTGGCATGCAATTATCGTCAAAGGGCAGATCAACGAGTTTAATCCGTCGGCGAAAGAGAATGCTGTAGCGCAAGTTATAACTGATCTTGTGATGAGCTCGCAACAGTTGGCCAACGACCTATCAATATTGAGCGATCAACAATTAATGGAAATCATTCCGGCCTCTGACAGCACCCAAAGTCGCTATGAATATATTTTGCATGTAGTTAATCACAGTTCGTATCACCGCGGTCAGGTTGTTACCATGTGTCGTGCGCTGGAAATAACAGCGGAAATACCTGTTACTGATTATGACGCATACCTTTGGTGGATAGAGAATATGAGATGACCAGGCCATATTACTTTAGGCCTGGATTATGGACCAGACTCCGGGATTTATTCGCCTTTGCCTTTTATGTAAGGCAACTGTCTTGAAGCCTTATGCATTATAGGTTGATCACGGTATTGGTGTCGCTGCCCAAACTCTTGGACAACGTTTTTTCGTACTTCCACATCAATTCCCCTGTATTACCATCATTGATATTGATTGTACATTTCCCAGAATTTGTACTACCATAGAATCTAACGAGAAGTCTTAGTGCGACAGATGCACCCTCAGACAGATGGTAGCAGAATTCCATAATACAAATCTAAATTATGAATTGAAGACAGCACGAATTGGTACTTCAGTACTATTGAAATAAAAACGAAAAAAGTAGATTCTTGCTTGGATTATAAATGAAATATACGATCAAACGATCAATAGATAAAAAATATGAAAGCGGGAGATGTTTTTGAAAACCCTGTAACAGGAGAGTTCGGGTACATTCGAGTAGGAACGGAAGAAACCAATGGAGATTTACTCGTTGCAGACCTACGTGTTCGCCCGGGTGGCGCGGTAGCAGGTGAACATCTTCATCCCATTATCCGGGAGCGGTTCACTGTGGTGAGTGGCAAGATCGGGTACAAGCTGGGTAACCAAAAAGGCATTGCAAGCGCAGGTGACACCCTTGATATTCCGCCAGGCGTTGCACATGATTGGTGGAATGCAGGAAACGAAGAAGCACGCGTCATTGTACAAGTAAAACCAGGAGCACGTTTCGTACAAATGGCCACTACGTTATTTGGTGTTGCTAAAGATGGAAAAACAAATGACAAAGGCATGCCTAACTTATTACAACTGGCAGTGATAGCAAAGGAGTATCAAGATGTAATCATGTTTATGAAGCCACCCATTTGGGTACAACGCATCATGTTTAGTATTCTTTCTCCTCTTGGAAAGTTGCTGGGCTACAAGGCTAAATATGACCATCATCATATTGAGAGGAAGACAATGCAAGTAGAACCACTTCCTGAGCATGTTAAATTTAAAGGCTTGTGATTGACAACGAATTATGGAAATGCTTAACTGCAAGCAAACCTTTAACGCCTTTCCTGATCCCGCTGGTTTTAGCCGATAAGTTATTCTTTCTATAAAAAAACTCAACTTACCCGACGTTTGACGCAATACCTCTTCAATAAATGAATGGTAATAATGACATATGCACTTTTCTACAAGCCAAAACAAAATTCAAGGCATTTGACTGCACATCTAAATATCTCCCAAGTCAAGTGCTTTTATGCCGTTAATTAATTAACGCAGCGCATCCGAAACGTGGAGCTATTTTATAATGTATCCGTATTACTTCAATTAATTCTGTCCACAAAATAGAAAGAGATAAGAAACGCATTTTACCCACCATAAGAAGCAGCATCCTCGCGCATGCGTTGATGAATAGTCACTAACCCATTAGATCGTTTTGTGCCGAGAAACTTTTCTAATCCCGTGTTGTACAAAAATGAAAGGTTAGATTCAGAAACCTCCTGTATACCTTTACCATTAAGAACCTTTATTAATATACTCACCAGGCCGCGTGTAATCGCTGTATTACTGTCCCCCAGAAAAAATATTCTATTTCTTTCGACAGTGGTTGTTAGCCACACTTTAGAATGGCAGCCCCGTACAAGATTCTCTGCGCATTTCATATGCTCCGGAAACATCGGCATTGATTTACCTAGCTCAATGATGTAGACCATCATCATCTCAGCATTGTTACCAAGAAGAGAAAAGCGCCTCACCAGGTCATTCTCAATCTGAAGACTTGTTATCAGCATATGAGTAAATTTATTGCAGTTGTCAGACTTGAGATGAATTGATCAATCTCCTCCTTCGTATTATAGATAGCAAAGGAGGCACGGACCGTTCCATCAATGCCCAGTCTATTCATGAGTGGCTGGGTGCAATGATGTCCTGTTCGTACAGCAATACCGCGGCAATCAAGGAGCTGTCCGATATCAAATGGATGTACGCCATCTACGGTGAAAGAGAGTACGCCCACCTTCTGGGGAGCACTTCCAATAACGTTCACCCCTGGAATAGCAGTAATTTTTTGGGTGGCATAGCATAACAACTCATTTTCATAATCCTGAATATAGGTATGACCTAACGTAGTAATAAATTCCAATGCATGTTTGAAAGCTACAACGTCACCGATATTCGGTGTTCCAGCTTCAAACTTGTATGGAAGATCGTTGTACGTTGTCGTTTGAAACTTTACCTCCCGAATCATTTCTCCTCCAAATTGATAAGGTGGCATTTTTTCAAGCAATTTCTTTTTCCCGTAGAGCACACCGGTTCCAGTTGGGCCATACATTTTGTGAGCAGAAAGACAATAGAAATCACAATCAAGGTCCTGTACATCAATCTTCAAATGAGATCCGGCCTGTGCGCCATCAATAAGAACAATCGCGCCTGCTGCGTGTGCGTATTTGACGATTTTTTTTATAGGGTTAATGGTACCAAGGCTATTAGAGGCGTGGCTCACTGCCACGATTTTGGTCCGGTCCGTAAGGAGTGCTTCGAACTCGCCCCAGACTATTTCTCCATCATCACTTATTGGGATAATTTTTAAGATAGCCCTTCGCAGATCACATACACGTTGCCATGGTACAATGTTAGCATGATGCTCCATTGTAGAAATCAATATTTCATCACCTTCATTTATAAAGGTCAGTCCATAACTTGTTGCAACAAGATTGATGGCCTCCGTTACACCTCGAACAAATATAATTTCAACTTCACTTTCAGCTCCAATAAAAGATCGTACTGCTTCACGGGTTTGCTCGTACTCTTCCGTTGCTTTTTCTGCAAGGGTATGTATACCCCGATGAATATTGGCATTCGTATATTCATAATAGCTCGTGAGCGCATTAATCACCGATACTGGCTTTTGTGTAGTAGCAGCGTTATCGAAATAGACCAACGGATATGAATTTACCTCCTGCTTGAGAATTGGAAATTCTGCCCGGATCATTTGAGGGCTCATCGGCAGCGTCGTACTGTCATGATTATTATGATTATTCATACGTAGCGTTTGTTTTTAATTCACCTGCAGTTAGTCTTTACTACTCACAACGATTCCCAAACTAAAGATTTTCTCTTCCAATATTTGGCGATTACCCGAGCCGTCAAGATTGCCACCCGCAATGACAGTACTGAAAAACTCCGACCAGTATATTTTACCTCCAACCTTATCTACACCAATAGAATAGGGTCCATTTAGGTCATCCGTTTCGTCAAAGAGAATCTGACGTTCGCTGCTGCCATCAGCATTTGCTACAAAAATTTTATTAGCACAATAGTCGGCCCAGTATAATTTGTCGCCAACTACCTGAATACCTGCTGTGCAAAAATAATCTTCGTCGGTAGGGATGATCAGCTCGGGCATTGATGAGCCGTCGAGTTTTCCGGCATAAATTCTTCCCCATGAGGAGTCAGGGAAATAAAGTAAGCCTCCTCCTATGGACAAACTAAAACAATCATATTCGAAAACTTCCGCCCCTCCGTAGAGTGGGGTTATATTTGAAGAACCGTTCATATCGCCCTGTAGGATTTGGTGCGTTTCTTCATTCGCCCAATAAATTTTGTTAGTGCCTGGATCAATTGCTAGCCCTTGCGGTTTCGCTACCCCATCACCTTCATCATACAATACCACAATATCACCCGTTCCATCAGCTTTTAGTTTGATGATCCTGTTGCCATCTGTCTCGGCAGCATACAACATCCCTTGTTCCTGATCTATTGCAATTCCGGTGGGGTTATTTAAGCCATCATCGAAATGATTAGCGAGAATAACATGTTCTCCAACTTTGGCTGGATCGACTACGCCAATATTTCTGCCGGAATGTTCACTGAAATAGATTTTTGTAGTCTCCTCAATTTTGTCGGGTACGTCCGAGTCGTCATCACCACTACAAGACAAAGCAACACTACCGACCATCAATAAATACATTAATCTCTTTTTCATGCTGGATTTTTATTGTTTAAACCGTTATTAGCAAAGCTGACTTCTTGGGATTTTTAAATCCAGTCTAATAATGGCGGATCTGATTTTATAAGACCACGCTTAACTCATAAATGGTAGGGCGCAGTTCACAATTGTCCTGTTGATGAAATAACCGGTTGAACACTTTTATATTTTCGACCGGCTTTTATAGGAACTGACAGAGATATGTCGTTATTATGCGCTTTTAAAATGGGATATGCGCATAATAATTTCTTACTTCCCTGGCGCAACTAATAACTTGCAACTTTAAGCGCCGATGTTTCTCCGCATCCTCATTATCATCATCTTTTCAAGTTACGCCCTTGCCGAAGGGCAAAGTCTACAGAAGCTTGATAGTCTGCACCGGCTATTGCAGATCACACCAAAAGGGCAGGCAAAAATTGATCTCTATGAAAAGATCTGTTGGAACTACCTTGAAATCAAACCCGATTTATCAACGGCGTGGAAATACGCCGATAGTATGCGGCTGCTCGCAACGGAAATGAATTTAAAAAAGGCATTATTTCAAACTGAATATAACTATGGCATCATTGCTAATTTTCAGGGTGATTATGACGAATCGCTAAAGCATTTGAACACCTTCAACAGTTATGTAAGGGAGCAGGGAGATTCCAACCAACTCGCCAAGGGTTTGTATCACATTGCGATGATTAACACACATTTGGGAAATTATGAGAAAAGCCTCGCTCTTTTCTACCGTGTTATTGCAATAGAAGAAACGTCTGGCGGAAGAAAAAAGATTGGTACAGTACTAGGTGCAATCGCAGCTGTATACAAAGAAAGCAAAAAATTGCCCGAAGCGATCAGCGCCTATAAGGAGGCCGCTCAATTTTTTAAAGCCACCAAAAATGATCTTGAATATGGCATGACGCTTCAGAATATGGCCAATTGCTTTCTTGAGCTAAAGAAGTATGACACGGCAAAAGTAGTGTATGAACAGGCGCTGAATATTTCTGAAGAATTAAAAAATCCTCCCTTGAAGGCAACCGTGTTGGGCAACCTCGGAAACTTGTACGAAGAAAAAAATGAGTATGATAAGGCCTTACCCTTACATGAACAGGCATTGGCGATCTGGCGAAAGCAAAATCGCAAAAGATCCCTAACCAATTGCCTTAATAATTTGGGGAAATCATATCTGAAACTGGGCAGGCGTGATGAAGCTGATAGGCATCTGCGTGAAGCGATGGATCTTGCCCAGGAAATCAAATCAAATCCACTTCTTTTTGAAATTTACTCAAACATCAATGCCTTGTATGTCGAAAAAGGAGACTACGAAAAAGCCTACCATTACTTTTCGTTATCAACTCAAATTAACGACAGCATTCATAGTGAAAATAGCAGGAAGCAGATCAATTTATTAAAAGCGCGGTTTGAAACAGAGAAGAAGGACAAACAGATTTCATTAATGGCAAAGGAGCAGGAGATTCATGAAAAGGAGGCGCAAAGGCAGGCGCTGCTAAACAACGCTTTGGTCTTAGGACTGATGCTCTTGATTGTTGTTGGAGTCTTATTGTATTATGTATTTCGTCAGCGTATTTTATTGACTACGAAATCCAACGAGGCAAAGGAAGCTGATTTCAGGCGGCAGCTAACAGAGCTTGAAATGAAAGCGCTTCGGGCACAAATTAATCCGCACTTCCTTTTTAATTGCATCAACGCAATTAACCTTATGATCAGGAAGGGCGAAAATGATGAAGCTTGTTTATACCTAGGAAAATTCTCTAAACTGGTAAGGTTAATTTTGGAGAACGCAGAGGCTTCAGCCGTAACGTTAGAAAGTGAAATAGCGTTGATTGAATCGTACATACAGCTGGAAGAACTTCGTTTCCCAGGTAAGATCGCCTACACAATTTCAGTAGATCAGTCAATCGGGTCGCAGCACACTTACCTGCCTTCGATGGTGTTACAGCCCGTAGTTGAAAATGCCATCTGGCATGGTATCGTTCACAAGCAAAACGACGAGAAAGGATTTATCAACATTGATGTAAAACAGAATGGTCATCAGTTGCATTGCACCATTGAAGACAATGGCGTGGGCAGGGCTAAGGCAGAACAGCTACGTGATAGGTCACTGTTAAATCACAAATCGATGGGAATGAAAATTACAGAAGAGCGCCTTCGACTCCTTAGTCGCAAACCCACGGGGCAAAGTATAGAAATCACTGATTTAAAAGACTCGTCAGATCATCCATGCGGAACACGTGTAACGATCCATATCCCCATCTCAGAGCAAAATGATTAAGGCAATTATGATCGACGATGAGGCAACGGGCTTAGAGTCGCTGCGCTTTGCTGTCGAAAAATATTGTCCTGATATAACCATCCATGGCGCTTACAATTCTCCTGAAAAAGGTTTGGAAGCTATTCAAAAAGATAAACCTGATCTTGTATTCTTGGATGTACAAATGCCGCACATGTCTGGATTCGATGTGTTACAAAAAGCTTCTCCTGCATCATTTGAAGTTATCTTCGTTTCCGCTCACGACCAGTATGCCATTAAGGCTATCAAGTTTAGTGCGCTTGATTATTTGTTGAAGCCCATTGATGTGGATGAACTAATTCATGCTATTAACAGGGTAAAAGAAAGGATGAACAACAAAAGCAATGCATACCAGTATCAATCGGTTATCAACAACATTCAATTGAAATCAGGGAACGTTGAAAAACTTGCTGTGCCATCGCTGGAAGGTATTGATTTTTTCAATACCCGGGATATCATTTTCTGTAAGGCTGACGGGAGCTATACCACCCTTGTGTTAGATAAAGGTGCGCAGGTGCTGGTAAGCAAAAATCTAAAAGATTTTGAAAATATTCTCACCGACTCAGGCTTCTGTAGAGTACACCATTCCTATTTGATAAATCTTTCGCACGTGCAGAAATATATTAAAGGTGACGGAGGGTATGTAATTCTTACCGATGATTACCACGTTGATGTTTCCCGCAGAAAAAAAGATGAATTTCTCTCCTTATTGAATAAACTCTAAGAAGTTGGTGCTAAACGTGATCCTTGTCTGAGGATGGCTACGCCAGCGAATGAAATTTTGATCGAGGACTTGGCCTCTTTCTACGAAAAATCAAATAAGAAGAATCAATAAGCGTTTAGTAGAACGCCAAACAAAAAATGGTGATGCTCCCATACCCAGTTGACTGGCTTTGACTCCTTAGACCCAATGTTTCTATCAATCAATACAAGGGCGAACACCGATAGCATCTACTGATCTTATTGCAATCGGGGGTGTACCGAAAAGCCGGACGCACCAGGTCAGATTCTTGAAGAATTATACTTCAAGTCACATAATCTGATAATCATAGAGGTGGCGAGTGCTTGGGGTTGCACGAAAAAATTTGTATGCTATTTTTAAAGGAGAGTATTTCCGTTCTGTAGAAATGGCATTTAAACTTAGCAAAGCATTTGATACTACACCTGAATTCTGGTTACAGGCACAGATGAACTATGACCTTGGATATAAAAAGGCAAGTAAGATCAAAGTGAAGCGATTGATTAAATAGACTAAAAGCGAAGATCCATGGAAGGTTTCTACTGATTAAGATGAAGTCGCAAACCTTTATCAAGCTTTTTATTGTTCTCTTCCTTTCATTCATTGTATTATTACAAAACAAAATAAGACGAGCACTTCATTTTAAATTTGAACATATGCCAGTAGTACATGCTGACCAAACGACTAAAACTATTGTTAAAGAAGGTGTTGCACGAAGTTTAATTCATGGAGCCAATTTAATGATGGTTGTGATTGATTTTAGCAATGGTCCTTGGCTAGAACCTGAACCACCGCATCATCATGTGCATGAACAAACAACTTATGTTGCCGAAGGCGAACTATTTTTTTTCTGTGAAGACGAGCCGAAAGTGCATTTGAAAACTGGTGACATGTTTTTTGTTCCTTCCAATAAAAAGCATACAATTCAGGTATTGAGTAAAACTTTAAAGTTGATTGATAGCTTTAATCCCATCCGGGAGGAGTTTCTTACTTAACACCTGAAGTAGGATAAAAAATACCAATCGGTATATTTAAAATAAATTATACTATATTTGCTCCGTGACGAAAGCGGAACGAACACGGCAGTACATCATAGAGCAAACCGCTCCAGTATTCAACGTCAAAGGTTTTGATGGCACCTCGCTTCATGATCTTACGGAGGCTACAGGTCTTACTAAAGGTGCTATCTATGGGAATTTCGTTGATAAAGAAGAAATTGCTATGGAGGCGTTTAGCTACTCTATAAAGAAAGTCAAGCAGATGATAAGGGAAAGCATTTCGAAAGCAGTTACTGCTAAAAGTCAATTACTGGCGATGCTCGATTTTTATGCCGAATATGTTTTCCACCCTCCGATTAAAGGCGGATGCCCGTTACTTAATACAGCTGTTGAAGCAGATGATTATCATAAATCAATGAGAAGTGTAGTAGTACAGGAACTGAATGATACCGTTGATTTTATTGCTGAATTACTGACAAATGGTATAAAGGCAGGTGAGTTTAAAAAACAGACAAATGCCAGGCAACTTGCTTATGTTTTTTTCTGTTCCATTGAGGGAGGAGTTATGTTCTCCCGGGCTGAAAGGTCGGATGAACCAATGAAAATGATTGTATTGCATTGTAAGAAAATATTGGATCAAATTAGTTTATAAATTATATGCGTGAACCTAGAAAAGTAGTTGTTACCGGGCTCGGAGCTTTAACCCCTCTGGGAAATACAGTAAACGATTTTTGGAATAATTTAATTGAGGGTAAAAGTGGTGCGGCACCTATCACCAAGTTCGATGCTTCAAAATTCAGAACAAAATTCGCCTGCGAGGTAAAGAATTTAAACCTGCTGGATCACTTTGAGAAAGGTGACATCCGGAAGATGGATCCCTTTACGCATTATGCAATGATATCAGCGGCTGAAGCTTTGAAAGATTCAGGACTAAACCTGGAAACAGTAGATAAAACAAGAGTAGGCGTTATTTGGGGATCCGGCAACGGTGGGTTTACTACTTTTCAACAAGAAGTGATGGAGTATGCCAAAGGAGATGGTACGCCTCGTATTAATCCGTACTTTATCCCAAAAGTTATAGTTGATATCGCATCCGGATGGATTTCTATCAAGTATGGTTTTATGGGACCTAATTTTACAACGGTATCAGCATGTGCTACTTCAACCACTGCCATTATTGATGCCATGAATTATATCAGGTGGGGTAAAGCCGATGTATTTGTTACCGGTGGCTCAGAAGCAGCAGTGAGCGAAGCTGGAATTGGTGGCTTTGCAGCGATGAAAGCTTTGTCAACAAGGAACGATGATCCCCAAACTGCTTCCCGTCCTTTTGACGTTGATCGTGATGGTTTTGTAATGGGCGAGGGTGGTTGCGCTTTGATCCTGGAAGAATACGAACATGCAAAAAGAAGAGGAGCAAGAATATATGCAGAAGTTGCCGGAGGAGGAATGTCAGCAGATGCTTACCACTTAACCGCAACCCATCCACACGGATTGGGCGCTGCGTTAGGAATGCAGTGGGCACTTGAAGATGCAGAAATTGAACTCAATCAAGTTGACTATCTCAATCCTCACGCAACATCAACGCCTTTAGGTGATGTAAGTGAAATGAAAGCTGTGGTAAAGTTCTTTGGTGAGAAGCCGGATCATTTGCATATCAGTGCTACCAAATCTGCCACAGGCCATTTGCTTGGAGGAGCAGGGGCAATTGAAGCAATCATCTGCATTAAAGCCATTGAAACAGGTATCATTCCCCCAACCATCAATACAAAAGAACTTGATCCGGCATTACCATCAGGGCTAAACTTTGTGTTAGGAACTAAATTGAAAAAGGAAGTGAACATTGCCTTGAGTAATACCTTCGGCTTTGGTGGACACAATGCAAGTGCAGTGTTTAGAAAGATTGATTAATGGATGCGGTCCACGGTCGACAGTCCATAGCCCACGGTCGACGGTGGACTATGGACTGTCGTCTTAAGATCACTCCTCTGCGTAGATAACTTCACCATCATATTCAAGCTTTAAGATAAAGTGTTTCTTGTTATCCTCCGACCACTGCTCTGGATATTGGATCACGACATGTTTGTGTAATAATTTATTTTTAAGCTCTTCGAGGTTGATGCCATCGTTCAAGTCGCAGTCAATGTAGAAGACCGTTGACTGACCTTTTAATTTTAAAACAAGATCTTTAAAAGCAGTCTCATACATTTCTATTACAATACCATGTTCTGTTATTGAATTTTTTTCCACTTGCATGCGTAACGGGCGGGATGTTGTTATTACTATAGCTCCGAATAATAATAATCCTCCTGCAATGACAATGTTGGATCTCATGGCACAAATGATTTAAGGATGTAACTTGACTTCAATTTTTGGCGGGGAAATAAATTTAATGAAAAAAGTCTAAAAACTTATCGGCTTTAGAAAAAGAAGTTAATGTAAATCACTTGTGCAAACCCGTAACGTAGCCGTTAAGAATGATTGTTTAAATGTCTCCAAGACGGCTGATGAAATGTTGGAGTGCGATCAGAACTTTAATGTAAATATTGTGCGCACCTCCGGTTCAGACTCCACAGAAAGTGATCCATTATGCATTTGCATAATTTGGCGCGAGAGGCTAAGGCCAATACCGGAGCCGGTTCTTTTCGTGGTGTAAAAAGGAACGAAGATGTGTTCTAAGGCTTCTTTAATTATTCCTGGGCCGTTGTCAATTACTTCGATTTTTATTGTGTTGTCATCAAACCGACCAATAAGCTTAAGCGTTGCATTTTCAGTTTCATGCATTGCTTCTACAGCATTCTTCAAAAGGTTGATTAAAACTTGTTCTATCATTTCTGCGTCTGCTTGTATAGTGACGTATTCCGATAAACATTCAAAGTGAAACCTTATTTTAGTTTTCTTGATTTCATTCTTCATCAGTTGCGCTACTTTCTCCAGCAGGTCTTTTAGTCTTACCGTTGTTATTTTTGGTTTCGGCAATGAAGTATATTCGCGATAAGCATCAATAAATTTAATCAATCCTCTGCTGCGGTTTTCAATTGTACTTAAGCCTTCTTTCAGATCGTCGGCACCTTCTTCTTTTAATTCCCAATGCCCGTCCTTCCGTTCCATATCTTGTTCTAGAATTTCCCGAAGTGTTGAGGTTAGAGAAGAAATTGGTGTTATAGAATTCATAATCTCATGCCGGAGAACACGGGTAAGATTCTGCCAGGCTTCAAGCTCTTGTTTCTGTAGTTCGGGCTGGATATTTTGAAGAGTGACTAGCTTGACGTCAATTCCACGAATCCGCAGCTCCGTGCCCTGGATGGTTAACGAAAGTTCATTGCTTTCTTTGTACAGTTCGCTTTTGCCCGCCTCAACACTGTTGATGGCATGATAAAGGCTGGGATTAAGCTGGATGAGTTCCCGAATATTTTTTATGGATGTAACGCCCATAAATTTCTTCGCGTTTGCATTCATTAGCTGAACGTTACCATCAATATCAAATGATAAAATACCAGTGCGTACCTGTTGCACAACCGAGTTAAGGTATTGCCAGTGCTCCTCCTTTTCCGAACGAGCCTTACGAAATGCTTCAAGTACTTCGTTGAAGGCAACGTTAAGGTCTCTAAAGCTTTTTCCAAGTTTATTATCAGAAGTAAAGCCGGAAATGAAGTCTGAGTACTTTACCGATTCCAGGAATCTCGTAAGTTTTCGATTAGTCTGACTTACAAAACGGAAAATCTCAACCAGCTGCCCTACAATTATCAGGAACGTAAGCACAGCTGCAAACAGCATGTTAGGCCTTGTAATCATAAACGTAAACAAGGCCATGACGAGTCCTAAAAAAATTACCCTGAAGGCTACTCGGGCAGGAAAGTCGTTAAATCCAAAACGCATGAATTAATTCTCGCTGTAAGATGCAAAGGCTTTAAAGATATGTTAAAATAAACTCCCAATTGATGTTGGATCCACCTTTAATAAGCGACTAAGAATAAATACGGATTATTTTCTATCCTTCCATATTTTAGGATTTCTATTGGTATTAAATACTGCTCTTACTACAATGATTTTCTCATCCTCATTCATTGTATAATGAATCATATAAGGATAATTTCTTAATGGTAAACAGTGAACATTATTATAACGAACTTGAAAAAAAGGATTGCGTTTGAGCTTTAAAAAATATTCTTTGACTTCTTCATGAAACTTCCTGCCGAGTCCTGGCTGTTATTGATTATACCAGCTAATGGCTTTTTGTCCTCAACTGCTTCCAAATCTATCCTTACTTTGAAGGTCATTAGTCTAACTTGAAATTATCCTTTTCTTGTTCCCAGTCAAGAAGCCTTCCAGGATTTTCATTTAATTTTAAAATACGTTCTGCAACAATCGCTTTATGTTCTTCAGGAACATCCATCTCATCTATATTAACAAAGGTTAGACTTTGAACAAGCTCCATGAAGAACTGATATTTGTTATCCGGAATATTAAGTATGACTTGTTTCATATTGCTATGTAAATAATACTAAACCATAACAAGATAAAAGACTCCAATAATTAATCAAAAATTAGATTCATTACAAACCATATTTCTCCAGCCGTCGATAAAGAGAAGATCTCGTCAACCCTAGTTCTGAAGCAGCCTGAGTAATATTACCATTATATTTCTTCAGCACCTTGCGGATCAACAGCTTTTCAACTTCCTCAAGATTATACTGATCTAGACTGAGTTGTGCGCTTTCTTCTTTCGTAGCAGAAACAGTAAGGTTGAAATCTTCTGGTTGCAATACACTTCCGTTGCTTAAAATTACCGCGCGTTCTATAGAATGTTGTAATTCCCTTATGTTACCAGGCCAATGGTGTTTGTGCATCCTTGTCATGGCGCCATCACTTATTTTAGTAAGGGTCTTTTGATACTTCTCGTTATAATGTTTTAGAAAATGATTGGCGAGCAGGGGAATGTCTTCAAAGCGATCTCGCAATGGTGGAATTTCAATTTCTATTGTATTGATCCTGTATAGTAAATCCTGTCTGAAGCGATTGTCTTTTACCATATCATACAATGGCATGTTCGTGGCGCAGATCAAACGAATGTCAATGATCGTATCCTTATTTGCGCCAACGCGGCTTACCTTTCTGTTTTGAAGAACAGTTAACAACTTGGCCTGTAGGGGCATGGACAAGTTTCCAATTTCATCCAGGAATAATGTTCCACCGTTGGCAAGCTCGAATCTCCCTGCCCTGTCTTCCTTAGCATCCGTAAAGGCGCCACGCTTATGGCCGAAGAGTTCGCTCTCAAAAAGTGTTTCGGTAATGGATCCAAGATCAACACTTGCAAAATTTTGCTTTTGTCGCGACGAATTTTTGTGAATCGCCCGTGCAATTAGTTCTTTACCCGTTCCATTTTCGCCTAAGATTAAAACGTTAGCATCTGTTTTGGCTACACGGTCTATCGTTTGAAAAATCTTCTGCATGGAAGGACTGTGACCAATGATCTCGCTAAAGCGATCATTCATTGCCTGATTAATCTCCTGGTTTTTGATCTTCAAAGTTTGCACTTCATCTTTTGTTTCCCGAAGCCGCATGGCAGCATAGAGCGTAGCGAGAAGTTTTTCATTCTCCCATGGTTTCAAAACAAAATCTGTTGCACCGGCTTTAATTGCTTTTACGGCCATCTGTACATCTCCATACGCTGTTATTAACACAACAACTGCTGAAGGATCTAGCTGCAAAATTTTTTCAAGCCAATAATATCCTTCCTTACCACTACTGACATCTTTGGTGAAATTCATATCGAGCAGTATCACATCATAGTCATCGTTGTTCATTAAAGCGGGTAAAGCTTCAGGATTTTTTTCGATATCTACTTGCGCGAAATGACGCTTAAGATGCATTTTGGCGGCCTTGAGCAAGTCTTCATTATCATCAACGATAAGAATTTTGCCGTGCTTATTTTCTGGCATTAACGACTGGTTTAAGTAAGTAAAGATGGTTCATTTTCGAAACATGCTGTCCGTTAGTGGGCAAACAGCATACCGAAAAGAAATTAGCTCGCTTTTATGCGAAATCATTAAAATCTGAAGAATTTCGAAGATTTCAGCTGTTCGACATCGGACAGGTGCGTTCACATGTGAACGAACAAATAGCCAAAATAAAGGTTAAAACCGCTTAGAACACAGGTTTCTTCATCTGGCACGCTTGTTGGCAATCGTCCCATATTCAGTGAAAGAATTTAAATCGAATGGATAAGAAAATCGCAAAGAAAAATTGGACCGTCAAACGTGTGGCCACTTATGGTGGAATTGCATTGTTTGTCGTTTTCGTCGGCTATCAGTTCATCTTCGCTGATAGGCGATCGAAGCTTAAAATTGAAAAAGATAAAATAACAATCTCTACAGTTCAAAAGGGTGTCTTTCAGGAAACGATCCCTCAAACGGGCATTGTAGAACCAAGTCGCACGGTCTATCTCGATGCTGTTGAAGGCGGTACAATTAAAGATGTGGTTGCCGAAAGTGGTGCGATGCTAAAAAAAGGAGATGTTATTCTTGAGTTGAGCAACCTTAATCGTGAATTAGCAGTCTTACAGCAGGAAGCCTCATTGAATCAGAGTATAAACGAAACCCGGCAAGCTCGATTGGGCATTACGCAAAATGATTTGCAGCAAAGACAAACACTTGCGTTGATCGATCGGGAATTGCAGATTTTAGAGCCGAAGTATAACAGAGAAAAGCAACTATTTGAAAAAAAGCTGATCTCTAAGCAGGCTTTCGAACAGACAGAATCGGACTATAAATATAATATCGAGCGAAAGAGAATTACTTACGAGGTTTATAGAATGGATTCAATTGATAGAATTCGCCAGATCAAGCAAATGAATTTTTCTGAAGAGAAAATGAGTCAGAGCTTAGAAGGTGTGGGACGTATTCTTGATAACCTTGTGATTCGCGCCCCAATGGATGGACAGCTATCAAGACCACAGTTGGATGCAGGTCAAAACGTAAACCAGGGCCAACGTTTAGGTCAGGTAGATGTTGTAGGAAGTTATAAGGTAAAAGTGCCAATTGACGAATTGTATTTCCCACGCATTACGCAAGGGCTTTTCGCTACCACTACTTATAACAACAAAGATTATAAATTGGAGATCGCTTATATTTATCCAACGATACAGAACGGAAGGTTTGAGGTTGATATGAATTTTGTTGGTGAAACACCAGCAGGAATAAGAAGAGGTCAGTCTCTTAGATTGAGAATACAGTTGAGCCAGTCATCGGAAGAATTGCTTTTATCGGTTGGTGGATTTTATAAGGATACCGGTGGAAACTGGGTTTATGTGCTCGATGGTGAGAACAGGGCTGTGAAGAGAGATATAAAGTTAGGCAGAAAAAATCCTGAAAACTTTGAAGTACTGGAAGGCCTTAAGCCAGGCGATAGAGTGATCACTTCATCATATGAGAACTTTGGAAATAATGAAGTATTGCTCCTGAATGAGTAACCTTTTATAAAAACTAAAGTAATAGGTAGGTAAACTAATTTCACAAATAGAACATCTCAAAATAAAGTATAAATTCTTAACGCCATGATCAAACTTAAAAACCTCGAAAAAGTGTACACTACTGAAGAAGTAGAAACAACAGCACTAAACCACATCAACCTCGAAATTAAAGATGGAGAATTTGTCGCCATCATGGGTCCTTCAGGTTGTGGTAAGTCTACTTTACTAAACATTGTGGGTTTATTAGATAACCCGTCAGGTGGAGAGTATTTTTTCGGAGAGCACGAAGTATCGAAATATTCAGAACGTCAGCGCGCTCAATTACGTAAAGGCTCAATTGGTTTTGTATTCCAAAGCTTTAACCTGATTGATGAACTTACTGTATTTGAAAATGTAGAACTGCCATTGTTATACATGAAAGTTCCTGCTGCAGAACGTAAGACACGCGTTGAAGAAGTATTGGAGCGTATGAATATCATGCACCGCAGAAATCACTTCCCGCAACAGCTTTCAGGTGGTCAGCAACAACGTGTAGCAATTTCACGTGCTATTGTTGCAAAACCGAAAGTGATTCTTGCCGATGAACCTACTGGTAACCTTGACTCTGCAAATGGTGAAGAAGTAATGAAACTTTTATCGCAATTAAATGAGGAAGGAACAACCATCATCATGGTTACTCACTCACCTTATGATGCTAACTACGCACATAGAATTGTTAACTTGTTTGACGGTAAAGTTGTTACCGAAAACATCAAGGAACATTTTCATATTTAATATCAATGAATGTTGATTAAGTAGGAATTTATAACTGGATACTATTCAGTTGATAAAACTGCTCATACTATCGATTGATAGAATCAACAATCAAAATGTTACCAGGTGATTATGGCGGTCGAACAGACAAGCCTGGATTGTAATGAAGACCTTTCAGGACACTGAAGGGTCTTTTTTTTGCGGACATCGTCCCAAAATAACAAGGCAAAACAATGAGTCAATTCGGTTTTTCGTCAAGCAGATTTAACGAATGGCATTAACTCAAAAGTTGTTTTACAGGCAGTTTTAATGAACACCATTTGTACGAAAGTGAACATTAGGAGTCTTCATAACCTCGATATCCAACTTGAATGAAAGATTTTCGAAATGGCATATTTGTTGGCATCTGAGTGCAACCTTCAACCTCACTTATCAGTCTTATACCTGATTCTAAAAAAATTCCTGCATGATCAAAAATTATTTACTTATCACTTTGCGCAGCATGATGAAGAACAAGCTGTTTATCTTCATCAACATCTTTGGATTGGCAATCGGCATAGCATGTTGTATTGTTGCCTACTTTAATTGGGAGTTTGATGCTGCCTTTAACAGTAGCCATGTGAATGCAGATAAAATTTACAGGGTAAGCACCATTCGTGAATTTGAAGGTAAGACAACACTTTACGGACATACCCCTTCTCCATTAGGAGAGGTCATCCGCCAGAATGTGAGCGATGTCGATAAGGTTGTAAGGATCAATTGGTCATGGTCTAATTTTAAAGTAGGTGATAATCTTTTTCCTGGTCAATTAGCTTACGCTGATCCGGAATTGTTTTCCGTTTTCAGTTTTGAATTTATTGGTGGCAATGCAGCAGATTTGAAGGATAAATCAAAAGTCTTCATTAGCGATGAAATGGCTTTAAAACTTTTCAATACTACAGATGTAGTGGGCAAACAGTTAAGCCAGGTGATGGGTACAGTATTAAAAGAAGTGCAGATAGGCGGAGTATTCAAAAAGCAACCAGAGAATTCAAGTTTCAGCTGGTCAGCTTATATGAATTATGACAATTACTATGATGAGGCAAAAGATACAAAGGAAGGAGACTGGAAGAACAGGAACACGCTTTTTGTTTCTGTAAATGATCCAACAAGAGTTGAACAGGTAGCCAAACAAATACAAGCCTATAAAGAGAATAATAATAAGGTAAGAGAGGATTTTCAGATCAAAGAGTTTGTGCTCGATCCATTTATTGGTATGGCGCAACGCGACACTGCAAATGATACCTGGTCTCAAACGAGAAGTTCGAACCCTACCGCTGCAGTTGTTGCGCCTACATTTATGGCTTTACTGATCTTGTTGATTGCATGCTTCAATATGACCAATACAGCAATAGCAATTTCATCCAGAAGACTTAAGGAAATTGGAATCCGGAAAGTGATGGGCAGCTTAAGGAGTCAGCTTATTTTTCAATTTCTTGGAGAGACTTTTTTCATTTGCACGATTGCTTTATTAATTGGACTTCTGCTCGGTGAAGTATTGCTAAGTTCGTGGAACGCGCTGTGGGAAAACATGAAACTCACATCGCATTACCTGGATAATCCTGGCTTTTTAATTTTCATGATTAGCGTTCTTATTTTGACTGCTATTATTGCAGGCGCTTATCCAGCATTTTACATTAGTCATTTCGAACCTGTTAGCATTTTAAAAGGGAAGTTGAAATTTGGTGGTACAAATATCTTTACCCGCATATTGCTTGGTCTTCAGTATTCTATTTCACTCTTAGCAATTATTTTCGCTATCGCTTTCTATCAGAACTCCAACTTTCAACGCAATTTTGATATTGGGTTTAATCCTAGTAATGTAATTATTGCTTACGTTGAAAATGGAGGAGAATACGAGACTTATAGAAATTCCTTGCTGGCTAATAAAGACATTAATTTAATTGCAGGCTCGCAGCACAGCCTTTTTTCTTCTGGTTATAATGATCCTATTAAATTTGAATCAAAACAATTAGAAGTAGACATCATTGATGTGGGTGATGATTACCTTAAAGCTGTTGACCTTAAACTTCTTAAAGGACGAGACTTTATTAAGGATTCTGAAACGGATAGGAAAGAGTCAGTGATTGTTTCTGAGAAGCTGGCAAAAAGTTTTGGATGGGATGATCCTATAGGTAAAGAAGTCACCTGGATGGATACTGTGAAACTATACGTTGTTGGAATGGTGAAGGATGTTTACACTAATGGTCTATGGAGAGAGAATGATCCATTAATGATTCGTTATACCACCACCGACAAATATTCGCAAGTCATTGTCAACATGCCGTTCGATAAAGTGAAAGATGTAAACAAATTTATGGAGGCACAATGGAAACAAGTTTTCCCTAATCGCTTGTATAACGGCAGAGTAATTAATGAAGAAATGGTGGAATCTGATACGGTAAACATGAACATCGTGAAGATATTTGCTTTCCTCGGTATTGTAGCGCTATTGCTGTCAGCGACTGGGTTGTTTACACTGGTATCACTTAATATTATTAAGAAAATGAAAGAGATTGGCGTGCGTAAAGTTCTAGGTGCTTCCACCGCTAACATCACTCGAATTATTAATACGGAGTTTGTCGTCATTCTTTTGATTTCGTCTGTATTCGGATGCGTTGCCAGTTACATGCTTGTTGATCTGTTCATGGGTAGTATCTGGAAGTATTATCAGTCTACTACTGAAACAACGTTCATTTTGTCAATTGCAGTAATGTTTACAATTTCTGCCTTAGCCATAGGCTACAAAGTTTTCAGTGCTGCTTCTATGAACCCGGTGACGACCTTGAGGACTGAATAGTTAGCAGATACTTTTAAGGAATAAACTGAGATACTAATGTAACCTTAGATAATCATTTGCGTCTTACCGAGAAATTGCAAAAGCATGTTTCAAAATTATTTTAAAGTTGCCTTTCGCAACATCCTTAAACATAAGTTTTTTTCGGCTATCAACATTGCCGGAATGACCATTGGTATCACAGCTTGCTTATTGATTATTTTATATATCGCTGACGAGTTAAGTTATGATAAGTTTCATGCTAATGCTGATCGTATATATCAAGTAGGCTTGCACGGTAAGATTGCTGGGCAGGATATTAAGACAGCGAATACTTGTCCACCAATGGCCGCAGCGTTGGTTTCAGAAATTCCCGAGGTAGAAGCTGCCACAAGGGTTACGCCTTACTTTGGAAAGCCTGCAGTGAAATACAATGACAAAGCATTTACAGAAGAGAAAGTAATTTTTGCTGACTCTAATTTCTTCGAATTCTTTAGTTTTAAATTGATCGAGGGTGATGTTAAAACTGCGCTAAAGGAGCCCAACACCGTAGTGGTAACCGAGGCTACCGCCAAGAAATACTTTGGTGACGAGCCTGCCATGGGCAAGCTCCTCGTCATTGGTAATGACAATCGTTCCTCTAAAGTAACTGGTATTGCTGCAAATCCTCCTGCCAATTCGCACTTTGGCTATAACCTGATCGTTTCATCCACCTCAAACGAAAGCCTTAAAAACCAGGTCTGGTTAAATAATTACTTGTTCACTTATTTGTTAATACGAGATCAGGCGAAGATTGAACAGGTGAATGAGAAGTTTATTCCTGTTGTTGAAAAATATGTTGGGCCGGAAGTGGAACGCTTTATGGGAACATCATTAAAAGAGATGCAAAGTCAGGGCGGTGAATATGGATACTATACAACCAAAATGACTGATATCCATTTACACTCAGTTTCATCAGGAGATATCGAGCCTGGTGGTAATATGATGTACGTTTATTTCTTTGGCGGCATTGGTATATTCATCATCGTCATTGCTTGTATAAATTTCATGAACCTCTCTACAGCACGTTCCGCAGGTCGTGCGAAAGAAGTTGGTTTGCGAAAAACCCTGGGGTCATTGCGGAGCCAAATGGTAGCACAATTTCTGGCGGAATCAACAATATATAGTTTCGCAGCAGTTGTATTCTCTTTGTGTGCGTGTTATTTTTTACTACCGCACTTTAATCTCTTGTCAGGAAAACAATTGGGAATGGAAACACTAGGCAGCCCGTTATTTATTGCGGCGCTCTTCGCACTCATCATATTTATCGGATTGATTGCCGGAAGCTATCCTGCTTTTTATCTCACCTCCTTTAATGCAGTAGAAGTATTAAAAGGCAAGGTACGCTCGGGCATGAAGAGCAAAGGTGTCCGCAGTATCCTGGTGGTTTTTCAGTTCGCATTATCGATGTTCCTCATCATCTTCACTGTTGTGGTATATCAACAGATCCAATATATGCAGGAGAAAAACCTGGGTATTGATAAGAACAATATTCTCGTGCTTCAAAATACGAGTCGGTTAGGAAATAACAAGGACGCTTTTAAAAATGCTTTATCGCAACAAACTGGTGTTGTAAAAGTGAGCTATACCAATAACACGTTCCCGGGCGTAAACAATACAACGGTATTCAAAGCTGCCGGCTCCGAACAGGATCATATCATGGGGCTATATTATGCTGACTATGATCATATCGATGTAATGAAGTTTGAAATGAAAGATGGACGTTATTTTTCTAAAGATTTCGCATCTGATTCAACCGCTATTATTTTGAATGAGGCTGCGGCAAAAGAGTTTGGATATGCCAACGCAGTAGGAGAAGAGATTTTATACAACGATCAGGACACTGGTGTGGAGAGATTAAAGGTAATAGGCGTTGTGAAAAATTTTAACTTCGAATCTTTTAAAGATCAGGTACGTCCGCTGTCTATCAGGCTTACACAGAATAACAACAATCTTTTGGTTCGCTATGATGGAAGTCCACAAGCACTCATTACCGCTGTTGAGAAGTTGTGGAAACAGAACTCTGCCAATGAACCATTTGAGTATACTTTTCTGGATGAGGAATTTGATCAATTGTTCAGGGCCGAGCAACGCATGGGCACGATCTTCAGCATCTTCTCAGGTCTTGCTATTTTCATCGCTTCACTTGGACTTTTTGCATTGGCCGCGTTTACATCCGAGCAACGAACAAAAGAAATTGGAATTCGTAAGGCGATGGGCGCAACTGTTTTTGGTCTTACTGTCTTGTTATCAAAAGAATTTACAAAACTCGTTATTATAGCCTTTATTCCGGCGGCTGCTTTTGGCTGGTTCGTATCCAATCAATGGCTCGCCAGCTTTGTATATCGTGTAGAAATCAGCCCGTGGGTCTTAATATTAAGCGGCATAAGCGCCATTGTAATCGCATGGGTTACCGTCAGTTATCAATCCATAAAGGCGGCAGGAGCGAATCCTGTAAATTCATTGCGGTATGAATAAACGCTTCAAAATTGCTGAAAACGAGCTTTATTTATCCCAATATTAAGTTTTTTTGAAAGCGGCTAATATTCAGAGAACATTGCTAAATTTGATTTTCCAACTCATACTTATGGAAAAGAAAACAGTATCTAAGAAGGCATTGAAGACTTTGGTGAATGATTCAATGCGAGACGCAATCGGCCGCCTGCAATTGCCGAAACCAACAAAAAGACTTGAAAAGTTAATAAGCAAAACTTCAAAAAAAATTGCTGTTGAATTTGCTGATATCCTGAAAAAGGAAAACAAAAAAGCGAAAGCAGCAGCAAAGTCTTTAACGTATGTTGAGGATGTTCTTAAAGGTAAGAAGGACAAGAAAGAAAAGAAGTCAAGCAAAAAACGTCTTGGTGTAGCTGTTTAGCAATAACTTAAACATATTATAAAAAGCCCGAAAGGGCTTTTCGTTTTTGTGGAGCTTTCTTCCTTCTTCGCTCGCACTTATAGACTTGTCTACGGGGATTGTCATCCTGAGTAGTGGCAGTGCAGCGGGTAGTGCGACTGAAGCATCTGATTACTGCTGAAACCGGATTCGAGTAACAATGACGGCTCTACTTCGAAACGAGATTCTTCTCTCCGTGCTTGCCCTTACTCAAACCCTTGCTCAGAATAATCGGTTACTAGTTGTTATCTCGAAGCAAGCTCACAATTCTTGCTATCAATGAAAGTAGCTAACAAAACCAACTATCCGAGATTCTTCAAACTCTCCTCCAGAGATTTTATTTTAGATTCTGCATCTGCTTTTTTGGCGCGCTCTAGTGCTACAACCTGGGGAGGAGCGCTGTTCACGAATTTCTCATTCGATAATTTCTTATCAACAGAAATCATAAAACCTTTCTGGTATTCAATTTCTTTCTTGATCGCTTCTCTTTCTTTCTCAACATCTACCTTGCCTTCTAACGGAATAAAAAACTCAGTTGTTTTGACAATGAATGTTGTTGCCCCGGAAGTTGGCGCTTCTGTTATAAAAGAAATATCCACAACGTTAGAAAGCTTTTTAACGATGGGCCAGAAAAGTTTAACCGGAGCTTTTTCTCCTGCCTTTACTAATAACTTTAAAGCATCTTTCGGTGAGATGCCTTTGGCGTTCCTGCTGTTTCTTATTTCTGTAATAATTTGAAATGCAAAAGCACTTTCATCTAACAAGGCCTGATCAAATGTTTCTGCTTTTGGCCATGCCGAAATCATGATACAATCATTTTCTTTACGGCTGTTCAATTCATGCCACAGTTCTTCTGTGATAAATGGCATAAAAGGATGTAGCACTTTTAATAACTTTTCGAAAAGGGCAGTGGTTTTAGTATAAGTAGTTTCATCGATCGGCTTTCCAAATTCGGGCTTTATCATTTCTAAATACCAGGCGCAGAAATCATCCCAGATTAATTTATAAACAGCGTGTAAAGCATCTGATATGCGAAACTTTGTAAAGTGGTCATCCAGTTCAATCAAGGATTGATTTAAACGCGATTCAAACCATTGAATGGCAATTTTATTTTCGTCTGGTTGCGCTTCATTCGTTACAGTCCAGCCTTTTACCAATCTGAAGGCGTTCCAAATCTTATTGGCAAAATTTCTTCCTTGTTCTACAAGCTTTTCATCGTACAACAAGTCATTGCCGGCAGGCGCGCTGAATAGCATCCCCGTGCGAATTGCATCAGCACCAAATTGCTTGATCAAGTCCAAAGGGTCCGGCGAGTTACCCAACGACTTAGACATTTTTCTTCCAAGCTTGTCACGTACAATGCCGGTCAGGTAAACATTCTTGAAAGGTTTTTCTTTCCGGTACTCATAGCCAGCGATGATCATTCTAGCAACCCAAAAGAAAAGAATCTCAGGAGCAGTAACCAGGTCGTTGGTTGGGTAATAATAATTTAAGTCTTTGTTTCCTTTATTGTTCGGATCTTTAAACACTGAGCAGTCAAATACAGCAATGGGCCAAAGCCAACTCGAAAACCAGGTGTCCATTACATCCGGATCTTGTGTTAATTGTGTCACAGAAGATCCTGGATGTTTCAACTTAAATTTAGCTAAAGCTTCTTCATGGGTCTTTGCTACAATGTAATTTCCTTCATGATCATACCATGCAGGAATCCTATGACCCCACCAGAGCTGACGTGAGATACACCAGTCGCGTACGTTAGACATCCAATGATTGTAGGTATTCTTGAACTTGGGAGGAATCAATTGAACGGTATCGTCCATCACATGCTGGTGTGCAGGTTTTGTAATGTCAGTCATTCTAACAAACCACTGCAATGATAAGCGTGGTTCTATTACGGCATCAGTCCTTTCCGAAAAACCTACGTTGCTGTTGTAATCTTCAACCTTCGAAAGGAAACCTTTTTGTTCAAGCTCTTTTGCAATTTTCTTTCTGGCGATGAAACGGTCTTCGCCTATGAAGATCTTTGCTTTTTCATTGAGTGTGCCATCTTCATTGAGAATATCAATCACTTCAAGCTTGTGCTTTTTGCCAAGCTCGTTGTCATTCATATCGTGTGCAGGTGTCACTTTTAAACAACCTGTACCAAAGTCCATCGCAACATAGTCATCCTCAATAATAGGAATAGCACGATCCACAAGAGGGATAATAGCCTTCTTTCCTTTCAGATGTCGGTAACGTTCATCATTTGGGTTCACACAGATGGCACTGTCGGCCATAATTGTTTCCGGCCTTACCGTTGCAATGGTAACAAATTCATCTTTTGTTCCTTCAATATGATATTTAATGTAATACAGTTTTGATTGTACATCTTTATGATGAACCTCATCATCAGACAATGCAGTTTTGCCAACAGGATCCCAGTTGATCATTCTCAGGCCCCGGTAGATCTGGCCTTTGCCATACAAGTCAATAAATACGTCAATTACTGCTTCGTAATAATCGGGATCCATCGTAAATTTTGTACGATCCCAATCGCATGAAGCACCAAGTTTTTTTAATTGTTCCAGAATAATTCCACCATACTTCTCTTTCCACTCCAAAGCATATTTCAGAAACTCCTCCCGTGTGAGATCAGATTTTTTAATTCCACGTTCCCGCAGCATGGCAACTACCTTTGCTTCTGTTGCAATAGAGGCATGATCAGTTCCGGGTACCCAGCAAGCTTCTTTCCTTTCCATCCTCGCTTTGCGTACCAAAATATCCTGAATGGTATTGTTCAGCATGTGCCCCATATGCAATACGCCCGTCACATTCGGTGGAGGTATTACAATGCAAAATGGCTCTTTATCAGGATTAGGTTCTGAGTGAAAAAACTTCTTTTCCATCCAGTAGCTGTACCACTTGTTCTCTACTTCTGCAGGATTGTATTTGGTCGATAATGACATGCTAATAATTTCTTTAGAAAGACCCTACCAGGTCGGTAGGACCGCAAAAATAACGAAAATGGCCACAATACACAGTTTTTTGAATCGATGAAATCCAACCTGCCGGTTGGTTGCGTAAATGGAGTAAATCTTTAAATCAATGGAAGCTTATTCTATACAGGCAACTTCTCAGGAAACACTGTCTTCGAAATCGATTCAATGGAAACAATTATGGAGCCTCATGGCACTTTATGGTTCAATTGTTATCGGATGGATTGCCTATCAGAATTATCAGCCAAAATTATTGACCCAGTTTCAGTTCACTGACTTTGCTTTTTTACTTACTGTCGCGCAAGGGATTATCTTAGTCATTACGCCTCCGCTGGCTGGTAAGCTTGGCGATCGTTATCGTTTTTCAAAAGGTCATCGCATTCCAATTATTTCAAGCGGGATAAGTTTTGCGGCAATGATCTTCATGGCCGTGGCCTTCACCTTGTTCACAAATCCAGGAGAGATTTTTAAATGGGTGTTGCCCGTACTCATTTTGTTCTGGTTAATTGCCATGAGCATCTTCACAAGCCCTGCGCTTTCTACCATGGAATTATTTACTCCCGTGGATAAGTTGCCTAGGGCAATGGCGATGTTAACAATTGTTGCCAACCTGTTGTATGCGCTAGAGCCAGTGGTTGTAGATCTCATTGATTTTATAGGGGCACCATTAACATTTATGGCAGGAGGCGTAGTTGTTTTTCTTTCCGGATATGCATTGAGGCGAAACTCCCTAAGTTTATTTCAGCAATCGGGCAACAAGGAAGCGAAACCTGCTAAGCAAACAGTTTCGCTCCGTTCCGAATACAGCTTCATTTTATTTCTAGGTCTCGTACTAGGCTTTGCCACTGCAATAATGTTCAATGTATTTCCTGATCTGTTTCAAAAAACAGTAAGTGCTGCTGTAAACATCAATGGCAAAATTATTTTGGTTGATATGCTTGTGCTTTCAGCATTGCTTTCATGGCCCATCAGCAATCTTGTAAACAGAATCGGGATGACGAAGATTTTCTGGTACAGCTTTGCAGTTATTGTCATCAGCATGATTGGCATTTTTACAATTGAAACGCCTTTCGTTGTATTCGTATTGATTGCAATCTATGCTACCGCATTTACGGCTCTTTCTGTAAGTTCTTTACCGCTGGCAATTAAGCGGGCAAATTATAATGAAAAGGTTTTTTCTGTAGGGATATTTTTCAGTGGTGTTGCTATACCCGATGCCATTCTGGAATCTTTTCAAGCTTTTTAGCATTTGGCTCTGTTGATAGAAGGGGTTGTATTTTCAGGATGTGCTCGATTACCGGGACATCCTGATTCTCCATTCAGATGGGTACATATTATTAACCCTGTTTTGAATCACATTAATCCAGCCGATAGGGACACCGGAATATTTAAGAAGTGTGTATCCTTTTGGGGCTTCAGGAAAATTAATTGTTTCTTTTCTTAAATAGTTAATGGCTGTCTCTTCATCGACATCAATCTGCAAGAAATTCTGATCATTGATGTAAGTCGATAAAGCCAGTGAATGTTCAGGCACCAGCTTGTCATGTTTTAGCGATGCTAAGTTCGTGCCTGTGTAAACAAATTTTAAGTATTGCAGTAAGAAATCTACCTGTTCTGAAAAATCTTCGGGCACGAAAAAGACCAATTCCTGGTGTTGGCGAAATTCCACTGCTGTCTTTGTGATCCACCGCTGCAGTACGTCTTCAGTTTTTTTGGATGGACTGTTTATCTTGACTTTACGTTTAATCTTGATGGTATTAATCGGATCGCTTTTACGCATCACAGAAAGGAAGAACCCTTCGCCTCTTGCTTTGTTTGGATAGAAGTGGAATCCCGTCACATTATTTTTTTCAACACGTTCTATTCCCCAGCTTGCGTCAGTGTTCACTTTAGGGAACTCAACCTTGTTTTCTCGGGCAAACCATTCCAGGTTGTTTTCATTCTCCAATTCGTTATAGGTGCAAGTACAATAAATTAAAACTCCTCCGGTTTTTAGGGCAGGCCACACATCACTTAAAATTCTTTTCTGTCTTGCAGAACAAAGGGATACATTTTCCGGAGACCATTCCTTCATGGCATTGGGGTCTTTTCGAAACAGACCTTCACCCGAACATGGCGCATCAACAACAATAACATCAAAGTATCCTTGTAAGGGAGAGAAATCTTCGGGGTCATTATTAGTGATCAGCACATTCGGGTAACCCCACTTCTGAATATTCTCTGAGAGAACTGCCGCTCTCGAACGAATCACTTCGTTTGAGACGAGTAGGCTTTCAGAATTGATGAGGCTTAACAAGTGAGTCGATTTGCCTCCCGGTGCTGCGCACAAGTCAAGGACTTTCAAAGGTTGTGTAAGGTCAACTGTTTCTTTCAAAGCATGTTCCAAAAACATAGAACTTGCTTCCTGTACATAATAAGCTCCACCATGAAATAGCGGATCAAGGGTAAAACTCGGCCGTTGCGAAAGGTATAATCCATAGCTTGCCCATGGCACGCGGTCAGCATTAACCATGGCGGCCTTCCTTGGATTTTTGCGGATACTGACTGGGGATGGTTTCTGTAGTGCTTCCGCAAAGTCGGGAAAACTTTCGTTTAATTGATTTTTCATTTGATCGACAAAGGCACCAGGCAGTAATTCCATGGTTGCAAGTTAAACTTTCTGTAACGTTTGGCGCCTTGGTTGTAAAAAATTAGGTTTACCCAAATAAACCAGACAGTTATGATGAAGGCCAACGATCCGGCACTAACAAGTTGGGTGGAGGTTTCTAAATCGTCAGATTTTCCAATTCAAAATTTGCCATTTGGGATTTTCAAAACAAGATATCTGACACCAGTTGCAGGCGTTGCGATAGGCGAGCATGTACTCGACCTTGTTTACCTGCATGAAAATGCATACCTGGATGGATTAGATTTACCAGCCGGTATTTTTAATCAACGCTATCTGAATGATTTTTTTAAACTCGGCAAAAAAAAGGTAAGAAAAGTACGGGAGAGATTATCACATCTGTTGCAGTCCGATAACGATGAACTGCGCGACAACATTGCCGCTCGTGAGATTGCTTTGGTACCGATGGAAGAAGTTCAGATGCAGATGCCAATCCGCGTGGCGAACTATACAGATTTTTATAGTAGTGAAGAGCATGCCACCAACGTTGGCTCTATGTTTCGTGATCCTAAAAATGCGTTGCTTCCGAATTGGAAACATCTGCCGGTAGGATACCATGGTCGCGCGTCATCCATTGTAGTGTCAGGTACTGCTATTCATCGGCCGAAAGGACAAATTAAATTACCAGAATCAGAGACTCCAGTTTTTTCAGCTAGTAAAAAGTTAGACTTCGAACTTGAAGTTGCTTTCATTACTTGTAAGGACACCAAACTCGGGCAGTCTGTCGCTGTAGATGATGCGGCAGATCACATTATTGGTTTTGTCTTGTTTAACGATTGGTCTGCACGGGATATTCAACAATGGGAATATGTTCCGTTAGGACCTTTTCTTGGAAAGAATTTTGGATCGTCAATATCACCATGGGTAGTTACGATGGATGCACTCGAGCCCTTTCGCGTTGAAGGCCCTCAACAGGATCCATCGGTGTTGCCTTACCTCGCTTCTTCCGGTAAAAATAATTTTGACATTATACTTGAAGTGTGTTTACAAACTGAGGATTCAGATGAGGTAGTAGTATGCCGTTCAAATTTCAAATACATGTACTGGAATGTTCTTCAACAACTGGCGCATCATACTGTGAACGGTTGCAACATTCAGGTTGGTGACCTCTACGCATCAGGCACCATCAGCGGTCCTTCACCAGGTTCATATGGGTCTCTTCTTGAACTTTCATGGAATGGACAGAAAGCACTTCAAATGTTTGATGGAAGTGAGCGAACATTTCTTGAAGATGGTGATACCGTAATTATGCGAGGTCATGCAATGAAAGATGGTATCCGCATTGGTTTTGGCATGTGCAAAGGAACTATTCTGCCAGCCATCAACAAATAAATTACGAATGCTGATTATAGATCCTAAAGAAATTACGCCTGCGAAGATGCATGCTTATTTACTGGGCGCGGTTACACCGCGACCTATTGCTTTCGCAAGTACCGTAGACGAATATGGCAATGTTAATTTAAGTCCTTTTAGTTTTTTCAATTGCTTTGGATCCAATCCACCCATTCTCATTTTTTCGCCTGCAAGAAAAGGAAGAGACAATACAACGAAGCATACTTATGAAAACGTGCTGAAGGTATCAGAAGTGGTTATTAACGTAGTAAGTTTTAATATGGTGCAGCAGTCATCACTTGCCAGCACTGAATATCCTAGAGAAGTCAACGAATTTGAAAAAGCCGGATTTACAGAAGAGAAATCTTTCAAGGTAAAACCTCCCCGCGTAAAAGAGTCACCTGTTAGTTTTGAGTGCAAGGTATTACAGGTGATACCTACAGGTGATAAAGGTGGAGCTGGAAACCTTGTGATTTGTGAAGTGCTGTTGATGCACATCAGCGATCAGGTACTCGATGAGGAGGGGAGGATAGATCCTTTTAAATTAGATGCTGTTGCAAGACTGGGCGGTGATTACTATTGCAGGGTTCAGGCAGAATCAATTTTTAAAGTGCCTAAACCACTTGACAAATTAGGTATTGGTGTCGACCAAATTCCCTCGTCCATCCGTTATAGCAAAGTGCTTACTGGAAATGACCTTGGCATACTGGGCAATGTAGAAAAGTTGCCGGATGAATCGTCTGTTTATTCGCGCTTACAACATGCTGATGTTGTCTTAGCTAAAAAGTCAGGAGAAGCTGCACTTCATAAACTTGCAAAAGAATATATAGAACGTGGTGATGTAGAAACAGCGTGGCAAATTTTGCTGTTGAGTTTGGGAAAAGAGGACTGATATTATTAGAAGTTATTAGTTGACTTGTTATTCGTTTAAGCTAAAGACCCAATCTGTTTCTGGCCCGAATAAACGTATAACAGATCAACTAATAATATGCATTTAAATCGCCCTTATTTCCAATAGTCCGTCATTCAAAGATTAATGGTGATGTCCACCAGGACCATGCACATGGCCGTGTGTTATTTCTTCATTTGTTGCATTTCGAACTTCCATGACTTCCACGGCAAAGCTCAATTCAACACCTGCAAGCGGATGATTTGCATCTACCGTTACAGCGTCAAGCCCTACATTCGTTACTGTAACAACACCACCTTGATTTGTTGAGAATTGCATTCCTGGTTTTATATCCTGCTCGCCAAAAGCAGAACGAGGAACCCGTTGAACAAGGCTATCATCTTTTTCACCATAACCTTTTTCAGGAGCAATCTTCAGGCTGAACTTATCGCCTTTTGTTTTTCCTTCTAAGCCTTCTTCCATGCCGATGATTAGATTACCTGCACCATGCAGATATTGCAAAGGTTCGCGACCTTCGCTTGAATCGATAACTGTGCCTTCTTTATCAGTTAATGTATAATGAATCGCGGCAACTTTGTCTTTTGTGATTTGCATAAATAAAAATTACAGTTCTATTTTTCGAGGCAGTAACGTCCGGCCTCGCTTAAGGGAGGTAAAGGTAAAAAAGTTTGCATATTGTTAAAAGCGACTTTTAAGAAGCCGCTGATAACAAACAAAAACAAAACGGGTCCTACACCTCAAGGTGTAGGACCCGTTGACCCATACACTTGCAATTATCAATGCCGGGTTTTCTCCCGCGCTTCAATCAATGGTAAATCTTTTTTATACTGTTCAACATCCCATTTGATATCCCAGCGCTTAACATACTCCGCCAATGGAGGAAGGCCCACTTGTGCTCGTCTCTTGTCTACATTATCTGGGTCTTCTAATGGAGCAACGTAATATAGGTTTGTATTCAAGTCACTTCCAATTTGACTACCATATACTTGTCGTTTTCCTTGGCCTAAGGCAACACGGTCTTCGAGCAAAGCCAGACTGCTACCTGATGCTTTACCCTTTGTTACAGCTTCGCGCATCATCGGCAAATACTTTTCTTGCGTCCTTTGGTTTGAGTGCTGTATCACTAGAAAGAGCGTTGCGTTTCCTTGTTGACCCACAACATCAGCCCCTAGCCAACCATATCGGTCGAGAATGTTTTTTACAACAATAAGATTACTGGAATCTTTCCTACTTATTACCTTCTCAAGGGCTTGCATTTCTTTTGAATCCCAACCATATTTTTTCACAAGTTCATCAACTTGCAGTCGGTACTTCTGGTCTTCAACATAGATTGAATCTAACTGCTTAACCAATGGCTTATTATAATTCGCTTCTACCTTCTCCTTATTTTGTTTAATGATATTAAGTAAAGGATTCCAGCGTTTGTCCTGATGAAGTGATTTCAAATCCTCATCCGTACTGATGTGATTATAATTTGTATAGTTTGCTATTGCGGCTAGTCTATTGAGGTGAAAAAAAGAACTGTCAGGATAATTTGCTAAAGCCCAGGAACGAGCTGCGTTATAACGGTCATGAGAAAACCCTTTCCATCCATTCGCTTCAAATGCTTTCGCGTATGTAAAAGCCGACGTTTTGTACTCTTTTTCCTTGTATAATGAATCAGCCTTCTTTACGAGACCGAAATACTTTTGCGGTACATCCTGGCTGAATGAAAAGTGAGTAATAAAGATGAGGGCTGACAGCAGAAATTTAATTTTCATTTTGGTAAGGGTTTTTTAAGAAGGTGTTAAAAATACGTGTGAGCATAATCATTATCAAGTTTGATAGATAATCTTTCTGAAGACGAAGTAGTCATTACACTCCGTTTCTCATCCAAGGATTAATAGTCTTCTTCTTCCTTTGATTTTAATGGTATCACCAGTTAGCCACTTGGCCAATAATCCTGAGGCAACAAGCGTGGCGCTGATTAATAACGTTTCTTTATTCGCTTCACCACTGTTTAATACATCAAGTAACAAGTAACCGAATCCGCCAACCAGAAAAATCTTTTGGTATTTATATCTTATTATGTACCAGATCTTCGTTTTACCGTCCATATACAGATGAGAAATGTCTTTCGGATTTACTTCAAAACCATGAAACACAATTAAACTATCTCGAAATCCAATGATGAGGCCGAAATTTTTGCGTTATCACCCTTTAATCGGAAAGTTATTTTCTCTCCTGATTGATAGAGTACTTATAAGTGCCTGTTTTTGTGAAAGAGTAATTTTTGAGAAAAACACTCTATGCCTATTACGAGTACAACAACACTTAGAATGAACCGAAGCATGCAACTTAATTTACAAGAGGGAATATGAGGAATAACTCCGTTGTGATGCAGTGAAATGAAATAAAGTTTGAACGAGAAAATAATGTGTTATGCCTATGAAACGTGTTTGGCGTTTTCGTTACGGGTATTGATCGACCTGAAGAACGGGATAGTGTCGGCCTTCTAACGAGAAAGAAGATCTTTTCTTAATCTGGTGCAGTAATGACACTACCAACAGGCGTGCAGGCTGTTGCATCCGCAAGGATGCGAAAAAGACAATGCTCAACGACAAAGAGGTCGAAGTCGGTGCAATTGAAAATCAAAGTCATAAGGTAAATGGTAAAGAAAACATCGTGAGAATCTTAAGATAATCGTTTATGTTTTCTTTATCACATCACACAACGTCCGCTTATTTACCGTTTTTTATCCAGTAGTCAACAACCACTACGCGCTCAAGGTGAGGTCCAACAATTGCACCAAAACTTTTGTGATCAGGATGAACAAGATAATCATCGCGATCCTTGTCTGATTTAAAAGTAAGCGTGAAAGCGTGCGTTAAACCTTCGTTGAGGTTTTCAGGGCTGCTGTTCAAACCCCATTCAAATCCTTTTATTTGTTTGATCTTTCCAGGAAGTGCTTCAAATGCTTCAATTACTTTTTGAATATCCTGATCAGCACTTGTGGTTTTAAATTTGAAGAGTACTACATGTCGCAGGTCTTTCCCTTTTTCACTGGTAGCCATATCTTTTTTCTGGTTTGTTGACGACTTTTCTTTTTTCTGTTGCCCCATCACGGGTAAAGAAATGATGAGGGCCAAAATAGTGACAACGTATAACTTTTGAGTAAAGGATTTCATAGGTAGTTGTTTTAAACGAAAAGTAAAGATAAAGAATTAATGCAAGAATGGATGTGCCTCATCCTGAAACGGCCACTAGCCAATTGTTAACTCTCCTTTTCTATTTATCACTAATGAAGTTAATTTCAATAGGTCCTGGTTTTAGATCCGTTGTTAAACGATTTTAATTTTCTGAATCAGGTTTTCAATTAAAGGTAACTATTGTCTGGTGCGTTTAACACAATAACAGAAATGGTGTATTTGGTAAAGTTCTGTTGGTACTGCAAGTTTTTGTCAAACGTTAATAAAGCATCGAATTTGTTCTCAATCAGTAATCCCAAAAGCTCGCCATTCGAAATGCCAGTCCAGCCCTTGTCTGCTGCTGTATATATTTCTTATTCATTAAGGTCGAGTTTTAATCTTTTAGGAAGATTTTCATCAAGCAGCACTCTCATAGATTTGCTCGATATTTTTGGAGGTTAAAATTTTACTTGCTATTTCAATCACTGCAATAGCTTGTTCCTTTTTTACTGTTAGAAAATCATAATAATTATGGCAGAAGCAGCCCGCTAGTAATTTCGTTATTAGGATGAATATTGAAGGAAGTCAAGAAGCAGCTTTACGATTGCTTATACTTCAACAATTCTTTGTAAGGATCACCCGCTAATCCTAGCATGTGTGCAAAAGCTGGTTCGGTTTTCATTCCTTCTTTCTTAAGTTTGATTATTCCCACTCGAAAATTCTCATCATGAGCAAGGAGTATTTCATATTCGATTATCATGTGCCGGAAGGCTTCTTGTTTGTGTGTCGGTCTGTTCTGCGCAAAGATCTCAATTTCAAATCCGCCTAGGTAAAAGTTAGCGAGAACTGTCTCTCTGTTATTGATGTTTCTTTCAGCGAGCGTAAAACTATCATACTTAGAAAATGCTTCTATTAGGGTTTCAATGAAATTGTTTTTTGATTTAAAACAACAAATGATATCAAGATCACTGTCATGTACATCAATGTTTATTGGAATGGTGCCCGTTAATAAGGGCGAGAATGATTGGAGCTTTTCAAATACGGAATGTTCAGTTAGCATTTTATAAGCGCTCTTCTGTCTGTCATTCCCATCCTTTAAATAGCTAATGTTGTTGAAGTCCATTACAAATTCAGATGTGCTTCAATTTATATCTTTATATATTCTCGTCTTACTGAGAAGCGACTTTTCAGCACGGGTTTATTAATGGATTCTTCCATTCTGCAAGGGCGGTTTTAGATAAGGAATTTCAAATACATCATGCACCCTTCAGCTGTCTTATAACCCAAAAGGGTGATTGCACTGTGTTCTTGCGTAGACTTTCTTGCAAGAAATAATTTTATGACTTATCATAAATTGCTGGTGTTAATTGGTGCATTAGTACTCCTGTATGGCTGCAAAGACGAGGAGACCCCCAACCCTGTAAACAATTCTCCATGTGTTGTTGCAAGCGCACCAAGTTATTTTGGCACAACGCAGACATTTGAGTATGACGAAACAGGCAATTTGAAAAACAGGCGTTACGAATTTGGCTACCCAGGTTATGGTCCGTTTTCGCAAACAGTGGATTCTGATAAAACTATTTATTCATATACATCGCCAAATGGCGTAACATTGGAAGTGACGGATGTGTATATAGGTGGTACGGGGAATTTGTATGATGGCTCGCCTCGGATGATGTCGAGTCAAGCGCGTTATAGCTACAACGATGGAAAACCTGGGTCTACTCATGAGGCTGACACCGTACTTATTTTTGATTACGATGATCAAAAACGACTCAGTGTTGTTACATACTACCATGAGCTTTTTGTCACCAATAATGTCATTGAGGAATACAACCGACAACATTACGCTACCAAACTTGAGCTTACATACGACAATAACGATAATGTCACCCGGCTAAAACAATCATTTGTCTTCCGTGAGGGTGTATACGTTGTGAATAACCCGTCGGAGAGCTACTTCACATATCTCGAAGATGTTCAAACCATTATTAACGTGACTTACGACGACAAGCTATCACCCTTCACTGCTGTTTCTAAGTATTGGAAATTTGTACAAGGAGACTGGGGTTATGTTACCAACAGTAATTGGCAAGCAATCATAATAGCGTTAAGTAAAAATAATCCACTCACCATAAGCTATGAGTTCTACCGTGGTAAGCCCTCCCAGTCTACTAGCAGCATTATCTACAATTACAATGAGCAGGGTTTCCCGATTGACAGCTATACTTATACTTGTAAATAGCTTTGGCTTCAAAAATGCTGGCGATACCACGGGTCAAGTGCTGACTGTAAATAAATATTACAACCTTTTAGGCAATGGAAGTTTGGAAAATAAGGTTGAATACTGCCAGCAATTTATCATGTAAAAGACAGTAGCGATATATTCGAAACTTCTCAAGAAGTTGTAGGTGATTTTAAATTTGGTCCCCACCTACGCCCTTGTGGTGTTCTTCACCAACAAAACTTCTCGCGATACTTCCACAACATTTTTCTTAACTATTTTGCTGATGAAGCATTACGTTTCAATGTCGAGTGCGAGCAGAATAAAATTATTGGTCCTATTACCGGTAACAACAAAGTTCCTAGAAGCCAAACTAGTTTTTCGGTTGGAGTCATGCTCCTGAAAGCAAAAATTAAAGTCCATGATACTACAAGCAGCAAAAGTGTTGCTAAACAAAAAAGCTGCCATAGTATTAGTCCAGTGCCGGGATCAAGAAGTTCCATTTTACAATTTTATTTAATAATAGGGTATCTTTTGAAATGAAGGTACTCGTAAATCTATTCGTAATTCTTGTTGATAATTCACATTGTCACTTATTATTGTCTTCAATATTACTTCTCGATCCGGAAGTCAACCACCACTACGCATGACGCTCAACAATTGTATCTGACTTTTGTGATCAGGATGAACAAGATAGTGATCCCGGTCCTTTCCGGAACTTAAAGGACGATATCACTTATTTCTTTTGTCAATATTGATGTAGTCTTTCACCAGATAGATAATTCGAATATACAAATTGAATATGGACTATTTTCAAAACCGAATTGTGACTTCTGAGTCAACATTCACTTCCTTTGTTTGTGAAGAGCTCCAAGAGCAAGTAGTTTGTAAACGGACAGTCGGACAACAAAAACGAACATGCCTACTTAAGGAATAGGTATTTAAACCTATAATTCACGTTAGTAACATTCTGGCACGAATTGTACAACAGCGGAAGCAACTTCTATAAACTATGAAAAGCCTCCTATCGTTCACGATCATTCTCCTGTTCACATTTCAGATCTTCGCGCAGAAGTCCAGTTCTAAAAAAGAAGCAAGTCTTTCGAAAACAGGCGAAATAAAAATCCCGTTCGAGGCTGCTTTTTGGGACCACGATGTCGCGCAAGTTGAATTCATCAAACATCGGTCCGTCTCTGCAGTAAAAGGTAAAGGAGGTGCGTTTCAAATATTTTTAAAAAACCAGGTATTTACCAATGGTACAATAGAGTTTGATGTGGAGTTAATTGGAATGGGATTTCCAGGTATTAATTTCAGGATGTCGGAGGATAAAAAGAATGGAGAAAATTTTTATATCAGATCCTTTGGAGCAGTAAGCCCTGAAACCCGAACTACTTTGCAATATGCTGCCCTTATAGATGGTATGAGCATATGGGATTTGACGGACGAGTATCAGTCAGGCGCAACGATTTATCAGGAAGGTTGGAACCATGTTAAGCTCGTGGTTTCAGGGAAACAAATGAAAGCATATGTGAACGACATGACCAGGCCCGCGCTTATCGTACCTGAACTGGAAGGAGGGCAGGACACAGGAAATATTTCATTTAGTGGAAATGTTATCTATGCTAACCTTGTGATAAGACCAAATGTTACAGAAGGACTAGCTCCGGAAGCCGGTTATATTTCCACCTATAACGATACGCGATATATCAAAAACTGGATGGTGAGTTCACCTGTCAATTTTCCTTTCGGAAAAGAAGTGATTGTGTCCTTGCCAAGTATGGGTGGCAAACTTGTCGATTCAGAATTACCGGATAGCACTACAAAATGGACTGCAATAAAAGCGGAACAACGGGGAATTATAAATCTCAGTAGAAATTTCGGTTCCACAGAGAATGACGGACGAAGATTTGCCTGGCTCAAAACTACCATTCAATCGAAAAAAGCACAGGAAAGAATTTTGAGTTTAGGTTTTAGTGATGAAGTCTGGATATACATCAACGGCCAAATTCTTTATGCGGATAAAAACTATTTCGGTACACCTGGCCAGAAATTTCCTAAAGGCAGATGTACAATAGAAAACACGAGCATTAAGCTTCCGCTTAAAGAAGGTGAAAATGAAATCTTGATTGGATTGGCCAATTACTTTTATGGGTGGGGCATCGTTGCTCGTTTCGATGATATGGATGGTATTCAAACTATGAAGTGAATTATTTCGATGTCGCAGGCTCACCTAACTTAGTTGTGCTATTAATAACATTTCCTAATTCAAATGAGTTGTCTGTGCTAACCTGCCGATTTAATTAAATCTGTTCGTTGTACCGGTAGTTGTCTAACTCGGTTTCCCGTTGCTGCAAAAATTGCGTTAGCCAACGCTGGAGCTACAGGAGGAACGCCTGGTTCTCCGGCACCTCCCATTTTCTCTGAGCTAGGAACAATATACACTTCTATTTTCGGCATTTCACTCATTCTCAACATTCGGTAATCATGAAAGTTGGATTGTTGTACTTCACCTTTTTCTATTGTTATTTCGCCATACAATGCCGCGGTGAGTCCATAAACAATACCTCCCTCCATTTGTGCGTGAACTCCATCAGGATTAACAGCCAAGCCACAATCAATAGCACAAACCACCCGATGAACTAGAAGGTTATTTTCCTCAATGGATATTTCAACAACTTGTGCTACATAACTTCCCATTGCTTCATGAACCGCTATGCCCCTAAATCTTTCTTTTGACATGGGTTTATTCCATTCAGCTTTTTCAACAGCTAAATTAAGCGCAGCTAAATGACGAGGTGAGTTTTTCAATAAAACACGTCTATATTCAACAGGATCTATTCCTGCCAATGTAGCAAGCTCATCTATTAATGTTTCAATGACGAAAGCCGTATGGGTATTTCCTACTGAACGCCATGGCAAAACAGGAACTCCTACTTGAGTAGTTATTAACTCAAAAAAATAATCGGGAATTGAGTTTGAATACGGAGCCCCCGTAGTTACAGAGCTATAATCTATTCCATTCTGAACAATATATTTTTCTAGTGGTGTGTTGGTAAAAAGAGATTGGCCAACAATGCAATGCTGCCATGCAATCGGATATCCATCCGTGCCGATGCCAATATTAGCCCGATGCACATAAATGGGTCTGTAATATCCTCCCTTAATGTCATCTTCACGAGTCCAGACCAACTTGATAAATTGGCCACTCACTTTGGCGATATGAACAGCTTCCATAATCCAGTCAGAACTAAAAGAACCGCGTCTACCGAAGCTTCCTCCAAGGTGAGGTGTATAAAATAAAACCTGTTCTGGTTCTAGACCTAAAAATGCCGCAACTTCTGCTTGATGAAGTAGAGGTGATTGTGTGCCGCCCCATACTTCACATTTACCATCTCCGATTTTAATTGTACAATTCAATGGCTCCATAGGCGCATGAGCAAGAAAGGGAAAACTGTACGCTACATCCATCGACTTCTTTGCTTTTTTTAAAGCAGAAGCTACGTCTCCCTTTTGCTCAATAACTAAACCCTTTGTTTTTGATAATCGTGAATATTTATGAAATAGAATTTTACTATCTATATTTTCATTTTCACCATTCTCCCATTCTATTGTTAGTGCCTCACGTCCCTTCCTGGCAGCCCAGAAGTTATCCGCAAGAACCGCTATGCCTGTTGGGATTTGTACAACGTGTCTAACGCCTTCTATTGCACTGGCTGTACTCGCATCAAAAGATTTTACCTTCCCACCAAAGACAGGTGCATGTGCTACAAGGGCAGTAAGTAAACCAGGAAACTGGATATCAATACCATATTTAGCTTTACCATTAATTTTTTCAGCACCATCTAAACGTCTTTGAGATTTCCCAATATATTTCCAATCTTTTGGCTCACGAAGTTTAACACTAGGCTTGCCTAACTTCGCAGCATCTGTTGCCAGTTCTCCAAAGCTCAGCTTCTTATCACCAACTATCACATATCCATTTTCTGTCTTGCAAACTTCTGGTAGCACACCCAATCTTTTTGCTGCAGCATTCACTAACATCACGCGAGCAGTAGCACCGGCTTCGCGATATATATTAAACTGCGATGTCGTAGTTTCTGAGCCTCCGGTAGATCGTAGTATCGATGGTTCTAAAAAGTCACCTTCAGTTCCTGGCGGGCTATGTTCAACAGTTATTTTATTCCAATCGCAATCCAGCTCTTCCGCAAGCAACATCGGTAAGGTAGTCCAGATACCTTGCCCCATCTCAACCTTTGAAAGAATAATGACAATGCTGTCATCCTCGCCAATGCGTAAGAAAGCATTAGGGGAAAATATATTTCGACGAGACTTTGTAGACAGGAGACCTTTGAATGGCATTGCAATCGAGATCAAAAGTCCACCACCGGCGAAGGCACCAACTTTAATAAAATCTCTGCGATTTATACTTCCTTTCTTATTCATCGGTAAATTTTTCTCCTTCGGGAAATTTACCAATAAATAGATACTTCAATCATTCTTCTACTCTCATTAACATGTATTTAACAAGATGTTACGCATGGCGCTCGATGATGTAAAAGGTATTAAAACTATGAAGTGATTTTTTGGACGGCAGCCCTCTGTTAGTGCTTCGGTTTTTTCAATGTCACCTCCGTTGGTGTCCTTTCATGTGCCTGGCGCGGATACGTCAACATTAAAAAGAAGTAGCAGAAAGCTCTATGTTATAGAGTCGGATATAATATTTTCAAAGCTATTTTATTAGTCTGTTTTAGGTGGTGCTTCTTGTGCAATTTCCCGCACTGTCAACCAACCTGTTGGACTGCTTTTATCTTGAACATAAATTACCATAGAGCGTCCTCTGCCGATAGAAGGCTTTCCCCCGTTTTTCGGAGTCGTTTTGATCGAAAAAATCACGGTCTGTATTGCAATATTTTCAATGAATTCTGTATTCTCAACAGTGTTTTCAATAAATTCTACTTTCGAATTTTGAAACCATTCTCTTGCGCCCTTCTCTACCGCATCTCTGCCAATCATTACATTATTCCCACCAAAATATTTAATAACATTCAAGCTATGCAATTGTCCCACTAAAGCTGCATCACCTTTTTCAAAAGCATTTCTAATTACAGATGTCGCTTTGTCTAAGGATTGCCTTAGTGCTACTGAATCAGTTATATCTTGTGAACGCACAGTGGTCGAAAAAAATACAATGATTAATAATTGAAATAGTATTTTCATAAAGTGAGTTATAGTAATGGCGAAAATTTAATAAGTACTATTTGAAAGTTTTGACATTTGTTTAAACTGACGCAAAAGGTTTGGTATATAACACTGGCTCGGAAGGCGATTGAAGGAGACACGACTAGTTTGCCAGTCTACTCCCACACTGTCCCACGTAACCATTTATCAACCTTAAATCTACTCAAAAAATCACTCCTTTTATTTCCTCCTCATCTCCCTTTTTTGTATCTTTAATACATCACCATTCAGCTTTCTTTGCTGAAAATTTTCTTATCTAGTTAACTTTTTTTAAGCCATTTACAATTTCACGGGGAGTGGAGACAGAGTGCGTCTAATGTGCACGGAGAGTGGAGCTTTGATTATGCTAGCCCTCATGTTGGAGATTTTTATCTCATTAACCACGCGGTTGTCACCTGTTTCTGACACTACTTGTCATTGAGCTGTAGTAGATTGCTTAAAAACAGTACAACAATGGCAACCATCCGATTTAATTCTCTTGTAAAAGGTGTAAGCGGTTCTTTAGGTAACGCTGTATTCAGGCAGGTAGGTAAGCGAACGATCCTCGCAGGGAAAAGCAGTTCATCTAAACCACAAAGTGAACAGCAACGCGAAAACAGAATGAAGTTCAGGGCTGCAGCAATGTATTCAAAAGCAATGATGCTCGATCCGCAGAAGAAAGCCTACTATCAACAAAAGGCTAAGAAACTTAAACTTCCTAACGCCTACACTGCAGCCATCGCTGATTATATGCGCAAAGGTGAAATCAAAGTGATTGATCATAGCAAATACAACGGTAAGGCTGGAGATGTTATTCATATCAAAGTGTATAAGAAAGATTTTGCAGTTAACAAGGTTAGGGTTTGTATCTGCAATGCTGCGGGTACTTCAATTGAAAGTACAATGGCGATAAAGAAAAGTAATGGTGACTTTATCTTTCGTGCTGCTGAAACCTTAACGCTTACACCGGACATCAAGATCAAGGTGATGGTGGAAGATCATTTATGGAATGTGGTGGAAAGAAGCTGCTTGGTAAGACAGCTCCCATTAAGTCATTAGCAAATATTTTACAAAAGAAATTAGCCATAATCCTTTAACAGAAAACCCTTTGTTTCGTAGATTTAGGTATGCGGTTCCTTCTGATCTTTGTGTTGGTTGCTATCTCTTCTTTTGCGCAGTCGCAGGAGAAAAGTGATGAGATCAGGAAGAGCATCTATTTCGGAGGGGGTAGTTATTATATCGACAATGAGCAGGTAACAGCTCTTTACCATTGGCTGGACTCTATTCCGGATCTGCTGGACAAATATGAGATCCAACTGATCAGCCATACCGATCCTATCGGAGGCAAGGAGTACAACGAGTGGCTTTCAGAAATGCGAAGCAAAGCCGTGCAAGGCATCCTGATCCAAAAGCCAATTCCCGAACGCAAAATCTCCATCAAAGACTGGGGCCTCGACAACCCCGTATACAGCAACCAGTCGTTTCAAGGCATGCAGATGAATAGGAGGGTAGACGTGATCCTTTATCCGATTATATTCTAGATGCTGGATAGTCGATTCTGGATTCCGGATTCTTGATTCTAGATTCTCCCGCCAGAATCGAGCATCAAGAATCCAGCATCCAGTATTATCCATTTCCGGACACCTATTTTCAGAACCGAACGAAGCAAACTAATCCAAATCTTGTCAAAAGCCTCATAAAAGCCAATATTTCCTCTGGCACTATTGTTGGCTTCCGTCACGTAATTGGAATAAATTGCCGTCTTGGTAATTAAACAATTTAAATCTCGAGCATGATAAAACTACAGGACATCGACAAGTATATCGATTCACGCTTTCAACGCACTTTCATTCTTAAAGGGGTTAATCTCCAGGTAGAGCAGGGAGAGTTTTTAACCATCATGGGGCCAAGCGGGGCGGGTAAGTCATCGCTCATGAACATTATAGGTATGCTCGATGAACCATCGGCAGGCGAATATTTCTTCTTCGATCAGCCGGTACATAAGCTTAAAGAGAAGCAGAAGTCTGAGATGCATAAAAACTATATCGGCTTTATCTTCCAGGCCTATCACCTTATTGATGAGCTCACGGTTTACGAAAACATCGAAACGCCATTATTATACAAAGGCGTAGCAGGAAGTCAGCGTAAAAGCATGGTGGCCGAGATGCTCGACAGGTTTAATATGGTGGCGAAGAAAGATCTTTTCCCTGAGCAACTCAGTGGTGGTCAGCAGCAGCTTGTAGGCATTGCCCGTGCTATCGTTGGTCAGCCTAAACTGCTTCTCGCAGATGAGCCTACAGGAAATTTACATTCTGATCAGGGTAAACAGATCATGGAGATCTTTCAGAAATTAAATAATGAGGGCATCACCATCATCCAGGTTACACACTCAGAAGAAAATGCGCGGTATGGAAAACGCATCGTTCGCGTTGGCGATGGTGCCATTGTAGAGGATACACAGGTTTTAGAAAGAGTTTAAAAATATGAAGAGAAAAATTGCAGCGATTGCATTGTTATGCATGTCGGTATACGCGTATGCACAAGATTCAACAAGTGCCAGGCTCACTTTTAAGGAGGCTGTTAAGATAGGGTTGGATAACAATCTTGTTTTAAATCAGCAAAAGAATCTATCGGTTTCATCGAGAGTTGCTAAATCTGCCGGATTGTTATCATTCGGACCTACTGTTGCCATTAATGGCAACGTTGGTCGAAACGATGGTAACTCTTTTAATCAGCAGGAGGGTAGAGTAATCAATGGTGTGCTTGACTTTACAGCCGCATCGCTAGACGCAGAAATGCCGCTCTTCAGAGGATTAAATGTATTGAATAGTTATCGGGCAGCCAACAGTGCTTATGATGCGCAGCTTCACAACGTAAACCGTACACAACAGGATGTTATTCGCGATGTATCAAGGCAATATTTAACTTGTCTACTAGATCAGCGTCTGGTGTTGATCAACACTAAAAATCTCGAGTATCAGCAGCAACTGGCCTCACAGATATCAGAACAAGTGAATGCAGGTGCTCGTGCTGAAGTTGATCTGAAGAATCAGGAGTACCAGGTTAAGAATGCTAACCTTCTGCTTGTGCGCGCCAAGAATACGCTTACCAATGATAAGTCGCTGTTAGCACAAACCCTTCAGTTAGATCCAACCATTCCATTTGAACTTCAGGATCCGGAATGGGAGATTAATGATTTAAGTAATCTCACGTTAGAAGAGCTCAATACCATTGCTACGGAAAGAAGAAGCGATCTGAAGAGAGCAGAGCAAACGGAGAAGGCATCCTTGTTTACCTTTCAGGCTACAAAAGGAGGATACTTCCCTTCTATTACAGCCTTTGGGAGCTATGGATCTAGATACAATTATATTCATGCTTCAAGCGCTTTACCTGATCCGGATAATCGTGAGTTTGATCAGCAGTTTTATGAGGATAATACACAGCTTACCTATGGTATTTCTTTTCGAATCCCCATCTATAATGCTTTGGTTACCCGTGCCAATTCAGTAAGAAGCAAGATGTTGTATGAGAACGCAAAACTTCAAACTGAAAATACGCAGATTGTAGTGAAGAGCGAAGTAATACTTGCCCATCAAAATCTTCGCGATGCGGAGACTGCTTTCGAAGCTGCTACGGCACAATTAGAAGCTGCAAAAGTATCTAATGATCTTGAGCGCGAAAGATATAATCTTGGCATCTCTGATATAGTGACTTTAAACCTTTCTAATCAAACTCTTATCCGTGCACAAGGTGATTATGAAAGTGCCAGGTATACATTGATGTTCCAAAAATTGTATGTGAATTATGCTACAGGAACACTAACATTCGAAGATATCCCATAGTAATAAAACCACCCAGTATCATTAAAAATCCAACGTACAATAGCAGTACGTTGGATTTTTTATAATCTATTTCTTAGAAACCATCTTGCATTGAAGGCAATGGTCCAGCTACGAGCATTGCGTAAATGTTGGGACTTCAGCTCCGTAGGAGCCTCCTGTTTATAGAAAAGTTAGGATGGGAGGATATGGCTCCGGTAGGAGCCACCTAACTCTCGACCTCTTATGGATACGCCTTCGTTTCAGGAGGCTCCTAAGGGAGCCCTAATGTGTTATCAATGCTGTTGCTATAAACAGGGCGCTCCTCTGGAGCGACCGCAATGTGTCATACGAACATCGACTTCAAGTAAGAGTGAAAGAGCTATCACGTTAACGAAGTAATTTAAATTGCAGTAAACCAAATGGTCTGCTGTAAACAATTAACGTTCACCTAGCTCCGTAAGAGCATCCTGTTTATAGAAAAGTTAGGATGGGAGGATATGGCTCCGGAGGAGCCACCTAACTCTCGACCTCTTATGGATACGCCTTCGGTTTCAGGAGGCTCCTAACGGAGCCCTAATGTGTTATCAATGCTGTTGCTATAAACAGGGCGCTCCTCTGGAGCGACCGCAATGTGTCATACGAATATCGACTTCAAGTAAGAGTGAAAGAGCTATCACGTTAACGAATTTAATGCAGTAAACCAAAGGGTCTGCTGTAAACAATATAACGTTCACCTAGCTCCGTAGGAGCATCCTGTTTATAGAAATGCTTGGATATGGGAAACAAGGCTCCGGTAGGAGCCACCTAACTCTCGACCTCTCATGGATAACGCCCTTGGTTTCAGGAGGCTCCTAACGGACCCTAGTCGGCTATCATGGATATTGCTATAAACAAGGCGCTCCCACGGAGCGCGAGAAGCAATGTATCCTATGATCAGTTTTGCTACTCCAATTATACCTCAAAAGAGCAGTCATAGTAATTAGCACCGAAGATTTACAAATTCAAAATGATCTACCTAAAGGGTAGACTTGTAATGCTCATACCAGCTCCTTAGGAGCATTGTGTTTATAGAAATGCTTGGATATGGGAAACACGGCTCGGGTAGGAGCCACCTAACTCTCGACCTCTTACGGATAATAGCCAGAACTACTGATATGGCTGGTTTAGGAATTTTGATATATCATTAAATCGCCTATCAGTAGCGGATAAAAGTTCTAAATACTGATATTCAAAGCATAAAAACCTCTAATTCACTTCCTTTACCTCATTCCTTTTATCGATAGACTTCTCGAATTCATAGAATTTCCTTATTTTTGCACCCCGCTCAGTTGAGCAGGTCTCTTACAGTAATTGCAAGAGAATTATAAAACAAAATTTGTAGCAAAAGCCCAATTGCTGCATGTATTAAAGGGCATTTAATTCTAACATGGCGAAAGCACAAAAAGGGCCGGAACAACAACGGCCAAGAAAAGCTGCAGGACCAGTGAATGCAGCTCCCGCAAGTAAATCGAAGGCTCCTAAATCGCTCGATGGCGATGATGAAGATCCGATTGAAGCAGCTAAAAGACGTAAGAGGGAAGAAGAAGAAATAGCAAGTGAAGCTATCCCAGTTACTGAACTTAGAAAATCATTATACGCCAAGCAGGTTCCAGGTGAATTTGATTGGGATGCGTTTGAAAGCAAAGGTTTTGGAGAAGGTTACTCTAAAGACAAGCGCGCTGAAATGAACAACATGTACTCTGGAACAGTAACAACGGTAGATACCGGTGAAGTTGTTGAAGGTATTGTTGTAGGTATTAACGATCGTGATGTTATCCTGAACATCGGATTTAAATCAGACGGACTTGTTCCGTTAGCTGAATTCAAAGACATGACCAACCTTAAAATTGGTGATGTTGTTGATCTTTTCATTGAAGAAAGAGAAGATGCAATGGGTCAGTTAGTTCTTAGCCGCAGAAAAGCGAAGCTTGTTAAAGGCTGGGAATATGTACAGAAAGCACTTGACAAAGATGAGATTGTAGAGGGTTTTGTTAAACGCAGAACTAAAGGTGGACTTATCGTTGACGTATTTGGTATCGAAGCATTCTTACCAGGTTCTCAAATTGATGTGAAGCCTATCCGCGATTTTGACATCTATGTAAATAAAACAATGGAGGTTAAGATTGTGAAGATCAACTACACCAATGATAACGTAGTTGTATCGCACAAAGTCCTCATTGAGAAAGATCTTGAACAACAGAAGGCAGCTATCCTTACTAACCTTGAAAAAGGTCAGGTGTTGGAAGGCGTTATCAAGAACATGACCAACTTCGGGGTATTCATCGACCTTGGTGGTGTTGATGGTCTTCTTCACATTACTGATATATCATGGGGTCGCATCAACCATCCGGAAGAAGTATTAAAGCTTGACCAGACTGTTAAAGTTGTTGTGCTTGACTTCGATGGAGATAAGAAGAGAATTTCTCTTGGTATGAAGCAGCTTACACCACATCCGTGGGATGCGCTTTCTACTGATATTCAAATCGGTTCAAAAGTTAAAGGTAAGATCGTTAACGTAGCAGATTACGGAGCGTTCCTTGAACTGCAATCAGGCGTTGAAGGTTTGATCCACGTAAGTGAAATGAGCTGGTCTCAGCATTTACGCAACCCTCAGGACTTCCTGAAAGTTGGCGATGAAGTACAAGCTGTAGTGTTAACACTTGATCGTGATGAACGCAAGATGTCACTTGGCATTAAACAACTTACTGAAGATCCTTGGACAAGACAAGATGTACTCAGCAAGTATGCTGTTGGTACTAAGCATAAAGGTATTGTACGTAACCTTACTAACTTCGGTCTCTTCATCGAGCTTGAAGAAGGTATCGATGGTTTAGTACACGTATCTGACTTAAGCTGGACGAAGAAGATCAAACATCCTTCTGAGTTTGTGAAAGTTGGTGATACAATGGAAGTTCAGGTTCTTGAACTTGATGCTGCTAACCGCAGATTGGCGTTGAGCCATAAGCATCTTGAAGAAAACCCTTGGGATACATTCGAAACTGTATTCACAATTGGATCAGTTCATAAAGCTACTATCCTTAACAAGAACGATAAAGGTGCAGTGCTCGAGTTACCTTACGGTATCGAAGGCTTTGTATCCGCGAAAAATCTTCAGAAAGAAGACAACTCAAAAGCAGAGGTTGGCGATTCGCTTGACTTCAAAGTACTTGAGTTCTCTAAAGATGACAGAAGAATTGTGTTGTCACACAAAGCACTGTGGTCAGTTGAAGAAGAAGTAGCTGCTGCCAAGAAGAAGGCACCTGCAGCTCCTGCTAAAGGAGGCAAAACTATACAGAACATCAACCAACAATCTGAAAAGTCTACGTTGGGAGATCTTGACGCACTTGCTGCATTAAGAGAAAAAATGTCTGGTAGCGAAGGCAGAGGTGAGTAATTGTTAATCTTATATAAAGGTGGTTCCGGTTTCGGGATCACCTTTTATTTTGGTTTAGGTTGAAATAAGCCGTTAATTTTTTAGTTTTGTCCCTGCAAGTGTTCGACCTTAGCCGTTGAACTTAGAACCTTGCAACTTAATGGTCTCGTGGCCGAGCGGCTAGGCAGAGCTCTGCAAAAGCTTCTACAGCGGTTCGAATCCGCTCGAGACCTCAGAAAACCCGTAAAACAAATAGTTTTACGGGTTTTTATTTTATTAGTACACATTAGTAAGCTTCAGGTCCGCTAGCTGTTTAGGAAGCTCCGTATCCTGTATCTATGGAGAATCTCGTGAAATATTGTAAAGCTATCTCCTCGCCAAAATCCAAATAAATTGCATCTATTTGACAATCGTGTCCATATCGCTTCCAGAAAGAAGTAGCGTGAATTCTAAGATGAAGTAGATAAAACGGCCACCAGTTATCATGTTGGATTCGACATATGAAAGGCATCGCGTTTGTTAATGAGCGGATTCAAAGTATCGACCGGATTTACTTCAACATGAAAATAAGTAAATATTAAATCGGGATAAAGCAAGGAATATATATTTCTATCTACAAAACACAAGTGAAATACAAGCCCGTTACCATGCATATCCAAATCGCAAGCAATCGTAGCGCAAATCAATGGAGTTTATAATCTTTAATGGTTTTATTTCAACCCTGTCTGCGTGGGGAAACAAAAGAAGGATTAATAGACTATAAGTTGAACATTAATTGAGAAAGCCTTGCTCCCTTCGCACTAAACCTTTTGCCATGGACTGGATTGATTTAAAAGAATGTTGAAGAATTCAGAACGCGGTGGTAAATCAAGGAATGGATACAAGACTTTGGATAGATATAGCCCTTGGGGATAGGCTCTTTCGATTAAGTTCAGTGGTTCTTTAGAACTAAGGTCGTGCTCAAACTCATCAACGCTAAGTTCACCCTTTCCAATCTGTAAAAGTTTTTGAACAATAATTCTAATCATACCACTCAAAAAACGATTTGCCGAAATATTGAAACGTAAGCGATCACCTTTTGCATCAACATACAATTGTGCATCCGAAATTTCGCAAATAGTTGTCCTGTGCATGGCCGCATTTTTAGAAAATGAACGATAATCATTATATCGCGTAAGCAAAGAAATTGCTTCCTTCATTTTTAAGAGATTCAGATTTTTTTCAAGATAGAGCGAACTTGATGTGCTTAGAAATGGATCTTTGTAGGTATGAATAAAATAGTCGTACGTTCTTTGAATTGCATCAAAACGTGCGTGAGGCTCACCTTCCATTGGTATGATATCCAAGATTGCTATATCGGGAGGTAAGTTCTTGTTGAGCCTAAACAACATATCAAACTCCCACGCCTTCTCAACGTCCAAATGGAAAAAAAACTGACTGGCATGAACTTGCGCATCGGTTCTACCACAACCTACAATACCAACCCGGCTTTTCAGAATTTGACTGAGTAAAGTCTCCAGGATGTGTTGGATACTATTAATCTGCGGCAACTTCTGCCATCCACGATAATTGAATCCGTTATAGCCTATGTGAAAGAAGTATCTCAAAATAACTTTTTGGTCAAGGTAGCGTTGATATTGCTTTAAAAAAATTCTATTCGAAGATTAGTAAGATTATTAAGCACAAGGCTTTGAAGCGTGGCTCCCTATCACTATGAATGTGTTTCATAATTCATCAGTAGCTTCGACTTTCTTAAAAAATAGTATTGATAAAATAAGTAATTTAATGTTGAATGTAAAGGCGTATGTTAGCAAGGCGTTCCTGGTAAAGCGCTGTATAAGGAAGAAAATAATTAAAACTATAATATGAGAACTACCTTAAAGATTATACTTCTTTTCTCTTACTTTTTTTCAACTAATGCGCTGGCTCAAAAACAACCGGATGCGCAACAATTAAAAGTGCAACAAGTTATACGCAATGTTTTTGAAGCCTTTTCAGAAGGTAGCATGGAAAAAATGAAGCAAGAAGTAACAGATGATGTTACAATATTGGAACATGGAGAAGTATGGACTTTAGACAGTATTAAAACTGCCTTCTCAAGACCCCGTCCTGCGGACTTTAAAAGAATAAATACGTTAGATTTTTTTCAAACCGAAGTTAGCAGTACAATGGCTTTCGTCAGCTATCATAACCGTGCTGATGTTCATGTAAACAACAAAGATAGAGTTATAAAATGGCTTGAAAGCGCAGTGCTGGTAAAGAATGGAAAGGAGTGGAAATTAAAAATGCTTCATTCAACGAGACTGGAGCATAAATAAAACCCCGCTTCATCTCTTGGAGAGATAGTAGACCTTGCAGGAAGTGACGTTTCGACTTAATTTCGAGAATTACTCTGTTCTAATATTGCCCTCCAGGATTTTGAAAGTACATTCTCTCAAAAAACCTCATTATTTAGCTTAAAAATGTATTTCTTAACCTGAAAGCGGGCACCTTGTTTTTGCCAGTTTTTATTGCGATTTTGCATTACACCTATTAAACCGTCTTGATAGGGATTCATTTTTTACAACATGTAAATGATACACTTACTTTTTCCTTTCCAGGCATATATACACTCACCTATTCAGTTCTTATAAAATAAATAATAACATTGATGAGGGAGGCAGTATTGATATCTGTAATCAGAAGTAAACGACTTTGTGCTTCCACCGGGAATCACAGATTTTGTTTTGTATCGATACTATGCATGATCTTCATGCTGTCTTTTTGCCGTACGGGTTCTTGTCAATCATCGCGACCGGGACTAAATGGAATGGCTCCAACTAAATTCCTGGTAATTAAAAATACTCAAACACCAGGCCGTTCATTCAAGACAAATGATGGTGTTGTAACAAAGTATTCACAAGAGGATTTCTACTTTAGAGTTTGGCTGCCGATTGTTTATAAGTCGAAGTTTAATTTATTGATTGCTCCTCAATACCGGACGGAACAGTTGGATATAGAACAAGCTTCGATAGCTGAAGCTAATTCCATGTGCAATTGGAACTTAAGATCTTTAGGATTTGATCTTCGTTCCATGATTAGGCTTGATAGTGCTTCATGGATTATCAGCAATATTAATGTGAGCAGAAGCGGTAATCTTGCTGACGTGCCGGATCATCTAATTCCTCTAAACTTTTCATTAGGGTCAATCTATATGAAACGAAAGTCAGACAATGAAGCATATGGCTTCGGAGTCACTTTCAATAAGACATATCAGCGGCTGAGCATTTTGCCAGTATTTGTTTACAATTATAATTTCTCTTCCAGATCAGGCATCGAAATAAGCCTTCCACACAAAATCGCATGGAGACATAATTTATCGTTGAAAGATATTGTTTATATAAAAGCAGAAGGGTCAGCCAGAAATTATACAATCTACAATAATGAGACATTAAGCAATTTCCGCAGAACGGAAATGGATTTAGGCCTCGCCTACAATAAAGTGTTAAGTAAGTATGCAGGACTTGAGTTCTCAGCCGGATATCGCCAGAATCTTTCGCTTGAGTATCCCATCAATGAAATTACTCCTGTAAAAAAATCCGGCTTGGTGTTTTCACTCGAATTTTATTTAAGACCTCCATTGAAATAGCTGTATTTATCTATCTACAAAGAGCAGCACGCTTAAAAATATACGGTCTACATCCTTCAGGACTTCATTTCAGTCAAGCTGAGCTGCATAAATCCTACAACCATTCTTTTCTTCTAAACCAGGAAAAGATAGCGAGTGTGATCACAACCATAAAGATCATTACTGCGGGATAACCGAACTTCGATTTTAATTCAGGCATAAATTCAAAATTCATTCCGTAGATCCCTACTATAAAAGTCAAGGGCATAAAGAAAACGGAGAAAAGCGTTAGAACGCGAATGACCTCATTCGTTCGTTGTGCAGAGATCGAAAAGTACAACGTTAAAAGGTGATTGGTGTTTTCAGACATCGAGTCGAATAATGTTAGAATCCTCACGTAAAGATCGCGTGTATCCCTGGTGTTGGGATCCTGGTGTGCCGGATCATCAATTTGTTCCAGAATGTCTTTTGATAGTAATAATAACCTTCTGCTCACTTCTACTTTTCGCTTAACATGGTAGAGGCTTCTTAATATTTTTGGTGGGTTTTTTTTAAGAAATGTTTCTGCTTCAAAATCATCTATTTGCGCGGCAAGCTGATGTGCAGGGTCTTCGTAAGTATGAAGGACAGCTTTAATAACACGGTTCAGTAGATGGAACGTGCCTTTGCATTTCCCCGTATCCGTAAATTTTTTCTTGAGATCATTAATGAAATCTATCTCGTGTCGGTGAATAGTAATAACAACCCCATCTTTATGAAAAACAGCAATTTTATTTGTGAGCTCTTGAATCGTGTCTGCCGAAGCGTCGTCTTCCTTGTAGTACCTTAATATCAAAAATGATGTATTACCAAGAGGTTCATATTTGGGCAAATGCTCTGGTTGTAATGCATCAGCAATAAATGCTTCATGAATTTTGTGTTCACCCGCTACTTGATTCAGTTCTTCACTTGTTGGATCTAGTATATCAATCCACTTAAATCCCGCATTTAAAAACGTCCTGATCATAATGTTAGCGCTACCTTGAGATACAAGATATCTATTAATTCAGGTTTAAACCTAGCGTTAATCAAGATCTATGAATTGTTTAAATATATATCTTATATTGATTTGTATGGAATGAGATAATTTTGGAGTAATGGAAAGTGCTTCCAGAATAAAATAGCCGAATGTTTATAACATTTGATAATGACAAGCAGAGAAATTATTAACTACAGGTTGCTAAGTCAACATATTGTACATTCAAATTGTTTAACGCCTTTTGATGTTGTTTCTTCTATGTCTGCCATTCAAGCGCAGGATTATCTTTCGGCGCTATGGGCAGTAGGGCTTCGGTTGCCTAGTGCTACAGAAGAAGACATTGAAAAGGAGATTGAGAAAAGAAATATTGTTCGCACCTGGCCAATGCGAGGCACGCTCCATTTTGTTGCTGCCAATGATATTAGATGGATGTTAAGATTGTTGACGCCTCATGTACTAAACAGAAGTATTGCTAACTATAAGCAAGAAGGCCTTGACGACACCGTCTTTAAGAAGTGTATCAAGATTGTTGAGAAAGCTTTGCAGGGAGAAAAGGCTTTAACAAGAGATGGGTTGTACACCGCATTAAATGCTGCTAAGATCACAACTGCTGGGCAGCGCGGACTTCATATTATTGGTTATCTCGCACAGAAAGAGGTAATCTGTTTCGGTGTGCGGGATGGAAAGCAGCAAACTTTTGTATTGTTGGATGAGTGGTTGCCTGGAGCAAAACATATAGATCGGGAAGAAGCGCTTGCAATAGTAACAAAGAAATATTTTTTAAGCCGTGGTCCTGCAACGGTGAACGATTTCATGACTTGGTCGGGGTTACAAGAAAAGGATGTGAAGACAGGACTTGATATAGTAAGCACAGAATTGTCGCAGGCAACAGTAAAGGATAAATTGTATTGGTTTTCTAAGGAATTGAGAGATCATAAAATTTTAGGGGTTAAAAGATATCTTCTCCCTGCGTTTGATGAGTTTTTGAAGGGTTACGCTGATAGAAGTTTATCACTCGATGATCAATATTCTTCGAAATTTATTTTGAAGAACGGACTTTTCAATCCTCTGATTGTAGAGAAAGGACGTGTCATTGGTACCTGGAAGCGAACTTTTGTAAAGGATAAAGTTGTGATCGAAGCAAAACTGTTCGATAAGAGTAAAGTTAAGCCTCCTAACATTATTGTTGCCGCAAAACAATACGCTGCTTTCCTAGGCAAATCATTGCAGATTCTTTCGGAAGATTAAAAATGTTATGTAGCCTACAATAAATACTGTAAATTATCCGTAAATTTTCAAGTCTATCAACTTAGAATTCTTACAGTTATACTATCAGCGCTTGACGCAACATTCAGAACTAACTATACGCACTAAACTACCAAACCAACTTTATGAAAAGACGTGAGATGTTAAAGCAGGTTGCTATAGCTACCACAGCAGCAATGCTTTTGCCATCCTGTATTGCAGATCCTAAAAAGGTATCTATTGCACTCAATAACCTGAGCATTACGGGTGATGATGAGGATTTATTGGCAAATATTGCCGACACCATTATTCCGGCTACTGACAAACCTGGCGCAAAAGCAATTGGCGCTCACTTGTTCGCGCTAGTAATGGTAGATGATTGCGTCGATAAAACAACGAAGGATAAATATTTGAAAGGCATGCGCACGTTCGACGAAACATGCAAGAAAATCAGTGGCAAAACTTTTTCAAAATCAAATCCAGAGGAACGTCTCGCAACATTAACAAACCTCGAAAAACAACTTGACGGATTAAGTGATGAAGTAAAAACTTTCTACGGTACATCCAAAGGATATATCATGGAAGGATATTTGTCTTCTGAATATTTTCTTACTGAGGTAAAACCTTATAAACTTGTTCCTGGTCCCGACTTTAAGGGATGTGTTCCTGTATCTCAAACCCCCAATTCCTAAGTACATGGCAAACTTGAATATTGACAGCGAACAGCAACGCACATACGATGCTATTGTAATTGGCTCTGGTATTAGTGGCGGCTGGGCAGCAAAAGAATTGACTGAGCGTGGATTAAAAACGCTTGTGCTCGAACGTGGGCGTGATGTTAAACACAACGTTGACTATCCTACAACCAACATGATGCCATGGGAATTCAAACACCGTGGTGATGTAACCCAGGAGATAAAAGATGCGAATCCCGTTGTGAGTAAATGTTATGCTTTCAGAGAAGATGCGATGCATTTTTTTGTGAAAGATAATGAGCATCCTTACGTTCAGGAAAAACCTTTCGACTGGATTCGTGGCTACCAGGTTGGTGGGAAATCATTGCTTTGGGCAAGACAGACACAACGCTGGAGCGATTTTGATTTTGAAGGTCCTGCTCGCGATGGGTTTGTCGTCGATTGGCCAATTCGTTATAAAGACATTGCTCCATGGTATAGCCATGTGGAAAAGTTTGCGGGTATCTCCGGTAATAAAGATGGCCTTGCTGAATTGCCAGACGGAGAGTTTCTCCCTCCTATAGAACTAACTTGCGTTGAAAAATATTTTAAGGATTATCTTAAAGAGCAATACAAAAACCGCCACCTTGTAATTGCACGTTGCGCACACATTACGGAGCCACAAGAAATTCATGTCCAGCAGGGAAGAGCGCAGTGTCAACACCGAACAATTTGCCAACGTGGTTGTCCTTTCGGTGGATATTTTAGTAGTAACTCATCAACGCTACCTTGGGCGGCAAAAACTGGCAATCTTACTTTGCGTCCAAATTCTATCGTACATTCTATTATCTATGATGAAGCAAAAGGTAAAGCAAAAGGTGTTTTGGTAATTGATTCAGAGAGTAAAGAATCCGTTGAGTACTACGCACCAATTGTTTTTGTTAATGCAGCAGCATTGAACACTAATCTCATACTCTTGAATTCAAAATCAAGCCGTTTTCCGGATGGCTTGGGCAATGATAATGGGTTGATGGGGAAATTCGTTGCATTCCATAATTACAGAGCACGTATCAATGCAGAGTACGAAGGGTTCCAGGATGTAACAACACAAGGCAAAAGACCTACGAGTGGATACATTCCAAGATTTAGAAATATCTATAAACAGGAAACTGATTTCCTTCGTGGATATGCCGCAGGATTTCATTCCGGCAGATATGATGAGCAAGGCTGGGATGGCTTAGGCACCACGTTGAAAGAAAATCTTACAAAAACAAAACTTGGTATGTGGCATATAAACTCTCACATGATGGGAGAGACTATACCAAAAGAAACTAACTTTGTTGCGCTTGATGAAAAACTGAAAGACGAGTGGGGCATGCCGCGTCTGAAGATTTCCATAGATTATGATGATAATGATGAGAAGATGGTGACAGATTTCTTCGCACAATTTACGGAGATGTACGAGAAAGCAGGCTTCACGAACATCAGAACAAGCGATTCGAAACAAGCTCCTGGATTAGACATTCACGAGATGGGAGGAGTGCGTATGGGTAAAGATCCTAAAACATCTTTATTGAATGAATGGAATCAATTGCATGCTTGTAAAAATGTTTTTGTTACGGATGGTGCTTGTATGACCTCTACGGCAACACAAAATCCATCCTTAACTTATATGGCACTAACAGCGAGAGCAGTAGATTACGTTGTTAAGAATCGTGCAAAAGTTTAGTCTAACCAGGCCGGCTTTGGAAGGTTTTAAAAAGTCATCAGAAATGGTGACTTTTTTATTGTTAAGACCGGGAAGAAGGCATTAGCTTATCCCTAATGGATAATAATATTTTATTCCCATATAAAATCTATAATTGTAATTGATACACTTATGGAAATTCCGTGTATATTGTCCTATTATAATGATTGAGTACTATGCAAAACTCATATGTTATCGGTATTGATTATGGAACTGATTCCGTAAGGTCAATGATTGTTGATGCTGGAAATGGAAATGAAATAAGTTCTTCAGTCTGGTACTATACAAGATGGCGGGATGCGCTTTATTGTGATGCATCAAAAAATCAATTTCGCCAACATCCGTTGGACTATCTCGAAGGATTGGAACACACTGTCAAAAGTTGTTTAAAAGATGCCGGCGATACTGTTAGATCTAATATTAAAGCCATTAGCGTTGATACAACCGGCTCTACGCCAGTAGCAGTAGATAGAAGCGGAACACCACTGGCATTGTTACCAGCTTTTGAACACAATCCCAATGCAATGTTTGTGTTGTGGAAGGATCACACAGCAGTTGTGGAGGCAAATGAAATTAACAATCATGCGGAGAAATTTCCTGTAAATTATCTAAAGTATGTTGGCGGGATTTATTCATCGGAATGGTTCTGGGCAAAATTACTTCATATTTTAAGGCAGGACGAAGCTGTTCGCAAGGCATGTTACTCATGGGTAGAACATTGTGATTGGATTCCATTTGTGCTTACGGGAGGGACGGATATCCATGAGATGAAAAGAGGTGTGTGCGCTGCAGGCCATAAAGCATTATGGTCGGAAGACTTCAACGGACTGCCTCCCGATGACTTTTTTGCTTCACTCGATCCTGTGCTGCAAGGATTTAAACAACGACTTTTCCAAAAAACTTATACTTCCGATCTTCCTGCAGGCAGATTAAGTAAGTCCTGGAGCGAAAGACTAGGACTTTCAGCAGACGTTGTGGTAGGTGTTGGTGCTTTTGATTGCCATATGGGTGCCGTTGGAGGACAGATAGAGCCTTATCATTTGAGTAAAGTGATGGGCACTTCTACTTGTGATATGATGGTAATCCCGACAACAGACATGAATGGAAAGCTTGTCAAAGGAATTTGTGGTCAGGTAGATGGCTCTATCATCCCAGGAATGATAGGGCTGGAAGCTGGTCAATCTGCTTTTGGTGATACTTATGCATGGTTTAAAAATATTCTTGCGTGGCCTGTTCAAAATCTTTTGAATACATCAAAGCTAGTCAACGCTGAGCTTGCTGAAAAACTGGAAGCAGAAATTGCTGATTGTATTATTCCAGAGCTAACAAAGCAAGCAATGGAAATTCCGCTAAACGAAAATGATGAGATTGCCATTGACTGGTTAAACGGAAGAAGAACACCAGATGCCGATCAATTGTTGAAAGGTGGTATTGCTGGGCTTAGTCTGGGCAGTGACGCGCCACGTTTGTTCAAAGCATGGGTAGAGGCTACGTGCTTCGGCGCTAAAGCAATTGTTGACCGTTTCAATGATGAGGAAGTTCCTGTTAAAGGTCTTATAGGGTTGGGCGGTGTAGCGAGGAAATCCCCATATATTATGCAGGTGATGGCAGATGTAATGAATATGCCAATTAGAATTCATAGATCTGAACAAACTTGTGCGTTAGGGGCAGCTATGTTCGCTGCAACTGCAGCAGGGGTATATCCAAAAGTTGAAGATGCTATGAATGCAATGGGTCAAGGGTTTGATTTAGTATTTAATCCTCAACCTGGTCCTTCAAAAATTTATGCAAAACGATATCAGAAATATAGAGAGCTTTGCGGTTTTATTGACAAAAATAAAGTTGGAGCAGCGCTCAATGAAATAGCAATACTGTAATACATTATCTCCAACATAAACTTGCCTTTTGTAACTACATGAGTAAATATGATGCCTTAAAGCTAAAAGCACATGAAACAAACATGATGCTTCCAAAGCTTAACCTCGTGATTTTTACATTTGGTAATGTAAGCGCAGCCGATAGTCAGCAAGGCGTTTTTGCAATCAAGCCAAGCGGAGTTCCATACGAGCAACTGACACCAGAGAAGATGGTGATTGTTGATTTTGATGGAAATACCGTTGAAGGTACCCTTCGGCCATCGTCCGATACGAAGACACATGCTGTGTTGTACAAGCATTGGAAAAATATTGGAGGTATTGTACATACCCATTCAACCTATGCTACTGCATGGGCACAGTCGCAGTTAGACATTCCTATATATGGTACAACGCATGCTGATCATACAACGGTAGATATACCTTGTGCGCCTCCAATGAGTGATGAAATGATCCGCGGCAACTATGAGTATCAAACTGGTTTCCAAATCATGAATTGCCTGAAGGATAGGAATTTAAGTTACGAGGAATTAGAAATGATCCTCGTAGGCAACCATGCTCCTTTTACATGGGCTAAAACGCCTGAAAAAGCAGTGTACAACAGTGCAGTATTGGAAGCAATTGCCCAGATGGCTTATCTCACCAAGCAGGTAAATCCTGAAGCCCCTCGGCTAAAAGATTCACTGATTAAAAAACATTTTGAGCGTAAACACGGACCGGATTCATATTACGGCCAGCAATAAAAATTAAAATAATTATACTATTCCATGACCAACCTTAAACAATTTGAAGCCTGGTTCGTAACCGGAAGTCAATTTTTATATGGAGAAGAAACACTAAAGAAAGTTGCGGAACATTCCCTGGAAATTGCAAAGTCTTTAGATGGAGCAGCTTCAATTCCAGTGAAGATTGTTTTCAAGCCTGTTTCAAAAACTCCTGAGGAGATCTATCATTTATGTCAGGAGGCTAATACCGCAAAAAATTGTGTAGGCATTATTGCCTGGATGCATACATTCTCTCCTGCGAAAATGTGGATAGGAGGGCTGAAGATTTTACAAAAACCATTGCTGCATCTTCATACACAATTCAACCGCGATATTCCATGGGCTGAAATTGATATGGATTTTATGAACCTGAATCAAAGCGCACATGGCGATCGTGAATTTGGTTTTATTATGTCACGCATGCGCTTAAACCGAAAGGTCGTTGTTGGTCACTGGATGAATGCATCAGTAATTGAAAAAATAAATATTTGGCTCCGTGCGGCTTGTGGCTGGCATGATCTGCAAGGCGCAAAGTTCTGCAGGTTTGGAGATAACATGCGACAGGTAGCAGTTACTGAAGGTGATAAAGTTGAAGCAGAAATAAAATTTGGGTATTCTGTTAATGGATATGGGTTAGGTGATCTGGTAAAAGTAGTAAATGAAGTTTCCGATGCTGAGACAGCAAAACTAGTAGCGGAATACGAAGGAAAGTATAGTGTAGTATCATCTCTCCGTAAGAATGGAGACAAGCACGCATCCTTACGTGAAGCAGCGAAAATTGAAATTGGATTAAGGACTTTTTTAGAACAGGGAAATTTCAAAGGCTTCACTGATACCTTTGAAGATTTACACGGACTTACACAATTACCTGGTATTGCTGCCCAGCGTTTAATGGCTGAAGGTTACGGCTTTGGTGCAGAAGGAGACTGGAAGACTGCAGCACTCGTTCGGGCTATGAAAGTGATGGGCACAGGATTGAAAGGTGGAAATTCCTTCATGGAAGATTATACCTATCATTTTGATCCTGATAATTCTATGGTGCTTGGTGCACACATGCTTGAAATATGTGAATCAATTGCAGATGGGAAACCATCATGTGAGATCCATCCGCTTGGCATAGGCGGAAAAGCTGACCCTGTAAGATTGGTATTTAACAGTGCACCAGGAGAGGCTTTAAATGCGTCAATTGTTGACTTAGGAAATCGTTTTAGATTACTCGTGAATACCGTTGAGGCGGTAAAGCCTAAACAAGATCTTCCTAAACTTCCGGTTGCAAGAGTTTTGTGGAAACCCTATCCCGATATGGCTACTGGCTGCGCTGCATGGATTCTTGCAGGAGGTGCACACCATACCTGTTATAGCCAGAACTTAACATCAGAGCATCTTGAAGATTTTGCAGAGATGGCAGGAATAGAATACGTTCCAATTGATAAAGACACAAAATTATATACTTTAAAGAACATGTTGCGAGTTAACGATTTCTGTTATCGGTAATTGAATTAAAACACCCGCAACATTTGCAGACCCTTCACAGGACTATTAGCAGAGAATAAGTTTAAAAGTTTATCAACTTTCATTATGATGTATAGACCGACTACGCTCTTGCTATTGAGCATTCTCGTTACTTCTTTCGCGGCAGGACAAACAACGTTTACTGTAAAAGTAGATAAGCCTAAGGCTGAAATTCAGCCTACCATGTGGGGAGTCTTTTTTGAAGATATCAATTCGGGTGCAGACGGTGGTCTTTATGCAGAACTTGTCAAAAACAGATCATTTGAATTCCTGGAACCTCTTATGGGATGGAAAGAACACAAGAGTGACAAGTTTTCATTGAATAAAGGATCCGGCTCAATTCTAATAATCAACAAAAGTGGAGAAGAAGAGGAAGCTGAAAATAATCCTCGTTTCGCGCGTGTTAGTATCAATGCTACTGGATTTGGAATTACGAATGAAGGGTTTAAAGGAATGGGGATTAAAAAAGACATGGCGTATAACTTCTCCGTTTTTGCAAGCCAGCACAATGGCAGTAACGTTAGTATGCGGGTCCAACTAACGGATGTGAAAGGAAATGTTTTAGGAGAAACAACGGTGACACCATACGGAACGGAGTGGAATAAATATACAACTAGTTTCAAAACGAATGCAACGGAACCTAAAGCGGTATTAAGTATTTGGTTTGAAGGCAAAGGAACGCTTGACCTCGATATGATCTCTCTGTTCCCTGCAGAAACATGGAACCAACGACCAAATGGTTTACGAGGAGATCTCATTCAATTATTAGCTGACCTCAAGCCTGGCTTTCTTCGTTTTCCAGGAGGATGTATTGTGGAGGGCCGAGATTTGGCGTCACGTTATCAGTGGAAGAAAACAATCGGTAATCCCGAGGATCGTAAATTAATTATCAACAGGTGGAATACTGAATTTGCGCATAGGCCAGCAGCAGATTACTTTCAAAGTTTTGGTTTAGGCTTCTTCGAGTATTTTCAGTTATCGGAGGACATAGGCGCAGAACCGCTTCCTATTTTGAGTTGTGGCATGGCCTGTCAATTTAATACGGCAGAGGTAGTTCCAATAGATCAGCTCGATCCTTATGTTCAGGACGCCCTGGACCTCATTGAATTTGCCAATGGCAGCACAAGCACAGCATGGGGAAAAGTACGAAGTGATATAGGCCACCCGGAACCTTTCAATATGAAATTTCTCGGCGTTGGGAACGAGCAATGGGGCCCTCAATATATTGAGCGTTATAAAATCTTTGCCAAAGCGATTAAAGAGCGATATCCAAACATCACTATTGTTTCAGGAGCGGGTCCGTTCCCAGAAGGTGAGTTGTTTGACTATGCCTCTCAGGAACTGAAGCAATTAAACGCGGAAATAGTAGATGAACATTATTACAAAGAGCCAGGATGGTTTCTACAAAATGCGAAGAGGTATGATCAGTATGACCGCAATGGCCCTAAAATTTTTGCTGGTGAATATGCTGCACAAAGCGTTGCAATTGCAAGCCCTGATAATAAAAATAATTGGCAATGTGCACTTTCTGAAGCTGCATTCATGACAGGCTTGGAACGAAACGCTGATGTAGTTTACCTCGCATCTTATGCGCCATTGTTTGCGCATGCTGAGGGTTGGCAATGGACTCCGGATTTAATTTGGTTTGATAACCTGAAAGCATATTCGACACCGAACTACTATGTTCAAAAGTTATTCAGCAATAATAGAGGAACACATGTTCTTCCAATGCTTTTGGAGGATCAACCTGTCACGGGGCAAAACCAATTGTATGCAACCGCAGCTTTAGATAAAATTAGCGGCGAAATTATTCTTAAAATCGTAAATGCTTCTGCTGATCTTAAGGAAAGCCAAATTGTTTTAGAAGGGGCGGGCAGGTTAAGTACAACGGGTAAGCAAATTGTTTTGAGCAGCGAGAGAGGTGATGATGTAAATTCAATTGATGATCCTGAGCATATCATTCCCGTTGGACATCCGATAAACGTAAAAGGTAAAAGGGTGAATGTATCAATAGCACCTCAATCCCTTACAGTAGTGCGTTTAAAAATGTTATGATCTTAATAGCAGCCGCTAAATTTAGAACGTGCTCTTTTTAATTAAACCTCTTAAATTGCACAAGTTATTGTCTAAATACTTTAATCAATGCAGATAACGCTTTTCGAGCGGTTGGGAGAGGAGAATCTTAGTCTTTTGGTAGATCGCTTTTATGATCTTGTTTTTGCGCATGAAGAGATTGCGCATTTATTTAAGACAGATAAAAATGAAATCAAGGAAAAACAACGTCTCTTTCTTACGCAATTCTTAGGCGGCCCTGCACTTTATAGCGAGCGTTTTGGTCATCCCCAGTTACGGGCTCGCCACATGCCACACCTCATTACTGAAGAAAGTGCAGTAGCATGGTTGTCGTGCATGTCAACCGCGATAACATCATTGACAATTGATGAAGCATTAAAAGATGAACTGCTGAAGCGTTTTATTCCTACTGCTATGTTTATGGTAAACACCGAGAAGTGATTTAGACTTGATGTACCTACCTTACAGGTTCTGGTTCTATTTCCGAATTTGTCTTTAATTCTATTCTATGCTTTTTCACCCATACCCTGATCAGTGGAGTGCCAATTACTGTTGGAAGTAGCCAGGCAATCACACCAGGTAAAACGTTATTATTCACCACTAGAAAAGCAGTTGTTGCTGCAATGTATGCCGCTACCATACGGGTAATATGTTGTAGTAGCCAGTAGTTGCTGTCCTTCGTGTTTCCTTTATAAATTTTAAAATCTTGTCTCACAAGCAGCAAACTTATGATTCCAAAAATACATAGAATGACACCAGCGTTACTTTTAATGCTTATTTGATACCCACCGTAAGCGATAAAAACTAATCCAAAAGTTAACATTGCATAAACCAGAGTCCAATCTAGAGGAGAAGGTTTCTGATTAATAAGAAGTCGTTTTAGCTTAAGATATCTTGTGCCGGTAACAACAAGATAAAAAGTAAAAATTCCGATAATAAATAAGAAGTGATTGGGTTTTATAATGCTTAGCGTCAAGGCAGATATCGCTGTGCTGATCATACTATAAAAAAACACTTTACCAACAATGCGGTGGGTTCTATCACCTTTTTTCCAAAACATATTAAAGGTGCCTGACAGTAAACCAAGAGAACCACTAACAATGTGAAGTGTTAGAAATATTTTATAAATCATGTTTAAAAATAGTAACAGCAATTGTAAAACTAAACTTGCTGTTACCGAATTGTTATTTTAGAGGTATGAACTGTAACATAAAGAACCGCAGTTTATGTTTTGCAGAAGTTCAAACTGTTTAAAGTAATAAAATGGTATGAAAAAGTATTCGTTGCCGAATGGCTACAACTTTGTTGAATCGCTAGGGAGAACCTATAAGCAGGTAAAGGATCCCATTGGTTCGATGGAAGAGAGTATGGCGAAATACAATGGTACGTATGCAGTTAACCTGGGGCGTAAAAGATTTATAGCAACACAAGACCCAGGATTTATTGAATATATCTTGAGGACCAATCACAGGAATTATTATAAGTCACCAATATTAACGGAACAACTCGGAAGATTTTTAGGCAATGGTTTACTAACCTCCAATGGTGATTATTGGCTTCGGCAAAGAAGATTAATTCAACCTGGATTCCATGCAGAAAAAATTTATGCACTGTATAACGTTATCAAAAAAACAGTGGATGATTTTCTGTTGGTATTTCCTACGGGACAACAAGTTGATGTTTATCCATTAATGAATTCACTGGCATTTGAAATAGTAATCAATACATTATTCAATGTTAAGATGGCTATTGAACACCAAAAGGAGCTTAGCCAATTTATCAGTGACGCGCAGGATTTTGTCATCAAAGACGTTCGTCAGCCGCACAAAAGCTGGTGGTTTAATTTAACTGGTGAGGTTGATAGAACCCTGGCTAAAGCTGCACGTGCAAGAGACATTATCCGGAATATGATCAGGCAAAGAAAGCTCACTGATAAAAAACATAATGATCTTCTTGATATGCTGCTTGATGCACGTTATGAAGATACCAATGAACCGATGCATGAGGAACAAGTCATTGATGAGATCTTAGTGCTTCTTATTGCCGGACACGAGACAACAGCGAATTCACTTTCATTTTCTCTGTATCTGCTGGCAAGCCATACAGCAGAATTGGAAAAGTTAAGAAGTTGTACAAAGGGTCTAACCTTGGAACAAGCTGCGCGCAATGAAACACTCTCTGCATACATCAACGAGAGCATGAGGCTTTATCCGCCTGCCTGGATCAGTGATCGAGTGGCACTGAATGACGATGCCTATAGCTATTTCAATTTCCCAAAGGATACTATCGTAGTATTGTTCTACTATGGATTGCACCGTGATGCGAAATATTGGGAAGAACCGCTAGCATTTAAACCTGACAGATTTTTAAAAGCAACACTGGATAAAGACAAGCCTAAAGCTTTTTATCCCTTTGGTTCCGGTCCACGGATGTGCATCGGGAATAATTTTGCAATGTCCGAGATGGCAATTTTCCTTCAGGCATTTGTACAGCGGTTTGATATACATGCTGGTCCGATCGCACCTTCGTTAAATGCGTTAGTAACCTTGAGGCCTGACCGTGTTGTGCTTGACGTTAATAAACTATGATCTGTGAAACTGCTACGAAGTTTGTAATTGTGGAAGAGTAACTGTAAAGGTGCTCCCTTCTCCAAGTACTGATGTTACCTCAATTGATCCATGAAGTTTTGCCACAGCTTCTTTAGTGATGAATAAACCTAAGCCACTTCCCGTGGATCGGTCGGATCCGCGATAAAACATGTTGAAGATTTTTGGCTGATGCTCAGTCATAATTCCGATGCCGTTGTCCTGCACGTAGATGGCAGATTTATCTTTATGAAATCCGATTTCAATAAATGGTTCTTCTTTCCGAAAGTCATGATACTTGATGGCGTTGCCAATAAGATTACTGATAATAATGGTGAGCCTAACTCTGTCAGTATAGATGACCAGATCATCTGCCATTACTGGTCGGAATGTTATTTTATCAGCATTGATATTAAATCTTAACGATTCAAAGACTTCGTCAACAAGTTGTTTAAGCGGGATAGGTTCTGTTATTAATTCTGTTCGTGCATTTCTTGAATAGTCAATGATCTCACGAATAAAATGATCCTGTGCGTGTACACGGCCTTGAATCATTGTCAAAATACTTTCTAACTCCACCGGGTCATTTGTTAATCTCGCAAGGTGAATTAAGCCGAGGATAGAACTAAGCGGTGAACGTAGATCATGCGAAACACTGTATACGAAACGATCGAGCTCCTCATTTACTTTCTGGAGTTCAATATTTTTTGAAAACGCGAGGCTTTCTTTTTGAATAAGTTCATTCTCAGAAGTTCTGTTGAGATTGGTGAGAAAATAGATTGCTAATACTGAAATAGCGATGGATATAAAATAATTGAAAGTGAAGCTGATTTTAATATAATGTGAAGATGGTGAGGGTATTTCAAACGGGTGGAAGTCACCAAAATATGCGACCAAGAAAAGTATTGTGGTGACGCCCGTGAAAAGTATGCCGAGCTTATATTGATTGAAAGAAAGAAGAACAAAAGAAGAGATGCTGGCAGGGATAAAAAAAAGAAATACGCCTGTTTCAAAAGGATCGTTTAGGGCAGTCCAGAACACTACCAGATTTGCCGACAGCAGTAAAACAACTTTGGATGCATTGTATTTTTTCTTTCTGATCAGCCACAGCGATACGAGCGGCATGAAAAGTATGACACTATAGGCAGGTAAAGCATAGTAAACTCCGTTTGAAACGTCTAATACTGCATAGATCAATGCTACGGCAATGGAAATTAATGCCATGTAGCCGGTGAGCATTAATCTTTTAAATTCAGATCTGGAGGCAATTACTGCGTCTCCAATGATAAAATCTCTGAATTTGTACTTCGTATTCAACTAGAAATCGATTTAACAGACAAGTTAGTAAAATGAATTATAATGCATCCGCCTGGCTTAATTCATTATCAGTTTGGCCGGTAACCAATAGAATTAAGAAACGTTTTACTTTCACTGTTTAACGTTCAGTACGGGTGTTTTCCCTTCGTTAATAAAATTAATTTTAGTGGCATTAGTCACATTGCCGTTGATAGATGGCGGCTCGCCAGCTTCCGTATAGGTTAAGGCATATTTCTTTCCATTTATTTCGAGATGGCCTGGTGCCAGTACTTCTAATAACTCTTGCTTATCGCGATCTAATAGGATGTTCAGGGCCTTAATAAGGTTAATATTTTTTAAATTTTCGGGCTCCTCAATGTCTTTTATAAATGGACTTAACCATTCTGAGTTTGTCATTAACAATGTAGCGGTGCTTACATCTGGCCAGCCTTCATCTGGTCTCCATTTTCGTAAACTTAGTACCCGGTTTTGCCATTGTGTTACTTCTTCATCCCAGTTTAAAAGATCTTCACCTTCTATTTTCAAGGCATCAGAAATGGCAATCGGAAGATGTTTTATATCAGGAGGTGGTAAGGGTTTTGATTTAAGTATAATGTTCCCTATTCTCAAATCCCTTGTTGCCTTTAATTCTCCTGTGTCAGTATCCCATGTAATAACGTCTTTCGTCTTAACCAAAGGAGCGAGGTCTTTTGGATTAAGTGGAGAAGCCATAAAAATTTTCCCCATGCCTTCACGTGCATCGGCATGTGCAATGGCGAGCCAGGGCTCATGCGCCAGTTCATCTTTATGACTTGCCATTGCATACTTTCCATTTGCAAGTTGAAACTGTGCATTGTTACCGGGCCGTGCATATGCAATTCGTTCCGGGTATGCATGTGCCAGCAGAACTCCTGTTTCGTAAGGGTCAATAGTATTGTTCTCTTCAGTTATATTGAATAGTTTTCTATACGAGCCTGCTATCTTATCGATCCTGATTAATTTTTTATTTTGGCCTTTCTCTTTTCTAAATCTTCTTAACAACACTATTCTTAAATTGATGTCAATGCCTGCCTCTCTTGTTAAGGGGTCACGTTCTTCAACTAAGGCAGCGATATCTGTTGCCAATGCAAGTCGCTCATCGTGCTGTGCCATTAATAGCATATGACCTATTCGGGGATGACAAGGCAGTTCATGAATTTTCTTTCCATGTGAGGTGATCCTACCATTCTCTAACGCATCAAGCTGATGTAACAGATCTCTTGCTTCAGTTAACGCACTTTTAGGTGGCGGTGTTAGCCATGTTAATTGTTCTAAATTCATCACACCCCACTGCGCCATATCCAACACGAGTGAAGAAAGATCCGTTTCTAAAATTTCAGGTGTACGATGTTCCGCCATTCGCTCCTGTGTTTTCGGTGACCACATACGATAACAGGTTCCGGCACTAAGCCTGCCCGCGCGCCCTGCACGTTGGTCAGCAGAGTCTTTTGAAATAGTTATTGTTTGTAATCGTGATAGACCTGATTTCGGATCAAATTTAGAAGTTCTGCCAAAGCCTGAGTCCACCACTATTTTAATTCCTTCTATGGTAAGACTTGTTTCTGCAATCGATGTTGCGAGCACAATTTTCCGCTTGCCTTGTTTATCTGGCATGATAGCACTGTATTGTTTGCCCTGCGGGAGCTGCCCGTATAAGGGACGAATAACAAAATCACGTAGTTCTTTTCTTAAAATTTCCTCGCATTTTTTAATTTCTCTTTCCCCCGGAAGGAAAACCAAAGTATCTCCCTCTTTTTCGCGCACCGCTTTTACTACAGTCCTTGCCGTCATTTCCGGCAGAAGCATCTCATCCTGTTCTCCAACATAATGAATCTCGACAGGATATTGTTTACCCTCACTCTTCACTACAGGAGCTTTTAGAAGTTGAGTGAGCTGCGGCATGTTTAAGGTTGCCGACATGATCATTATTCTTAAATCAGGTCGAAGTGTTTTTTGGGCTTCACGACATAACGCTAAAGCAACATCAGCATAAATACTGCGCTCATGAAACTCATCAAAGATCACCAGTGCGGCTTCTTTCAATGCGTTATCGCTATGCAGCATTCGCGTCAGTATTCCTTCTGTTAAAACTTCTATAATCGTATTGGCGCTCACACGATTTTCAAAACGTATTCTATAACCCACAGTCTTTCCAACTTCCTCGCCTATGAGAGAAGCCATTCGCTCTGCAATTGTTCGGGCTGCAAGTCTCCTGGGTTCCAGCATTAAAATTTTTTTTCCTTCAAGCCATTTTTCCTGCAATAGGGCAAGCGGAAGTAAAGTGCTTTTTCCAGCACCAGGTGGTGCATTCACAATTAATGTGTTGTTGCTTATAAGATGTTGCTTAACATCAGGGATTACTTCCGTGATAGGCAACGCTATTGTAAAGGGATTAAATGTCATACGCGAGGCGAAATTATAAAAATTACCATTGGATGATCACTATAAAAAGTATCGCTGATTTAGTAATACTTTTTTACTTACTTCGCGTTCATGTTGCTTCGATATTTCTGGCCCGCTTCGCTTTGGACTATTATTATTCTTGTGCTTACCCTCATGCCAGGTAAAGCCATACCTGATGTTGGATTTTTTAACGCAGACAAGCTGGTGCACTTTTTTGTGTTTGGATTACTCATGGTGCTAACCTCCTATGCAATCGCAAAAATGAAGGTTGTAAGAGGTACTCCTGACAACCCGATGATGATTTCGTTTATTTACAGCGTTGCCCTTGGAATAGCAATTGAAGTGCTGCAGCAATTTGTTCCCGGTCGCAGTTTTTCCGTAGCAGATATGATCGCAAATACTATAGGCGTAACGTTAGGTTATTTTGCTTTTATAAAGTTACAGCGTAGAATAGTATAAAGAGAATATAAGTAGCGCCAACCTCTGTAGATCAATACAGAGGCTATTAATTGAAAATCAAAAACGATTTAAGAGTTAGATCTCAACAACGACTTTAAACCTGTACCTCAGCAACTGCTTTTCTCATTTTTTCAAGTCCTGTTTTTGCAACTAACAGGGGATCCTGCGCCCAGTAATCTTTATTAAAAAGTTCGAGTGACAGTATTTTTGGTCCCTCCATATTTTTAAGGTCAGTAAGAATTTGCTTTAGTGGAGCGACACCGTCACCTGGATAAACCCGATCCTTATCTTGTAGATTCTCACGGGGTATTGTAGCAGGGTAGTCGTTCATGTGGAAAATTTCAATCAGGCTACCATCCATCATCTTCAGACTTTCAAAGCCCGAATTACCTCTGTGTAAATGGTACACGTCCGCGAGAATGCGTGCCCCTGGCTCGTTCGCAACTGCCGAAGCCATTAGTGCCTGTCCAATGTGAAAGAAGATGGATGCACCCCAAAATTCTAATTGCGGCATAACACCTGTTTCTTTGCCTAGCACGATCAATTCTTTAAATCGCTCACCAACTTTAAAAAGATCCAATGCCACATCTGCACTCACGCCAGCTGATGGAGCTGCGATGCGTGTACAGCCAAGGGCTGCCATCATTTCCATTTCTTCGCGTGCTTGCTTAAGCCCTGCTTTCCTTTTTGTTTCATCATTTGTCATCCACGACGCGAACCCAATTGCATTTACTACCGGAAGCTTACTGTCGTCCAAAAGCTTTTTTAAAGTCTTTAGCGATCGGCCTTTGTTTAAATATTCATTCAGGTCTGGTATCCATAGCTCAATACAATCATAACCAGCTCGTGCAGCAATATCAATATACTTTTCTACGCCTAGCTTCTGGCCGCTGATGGTGCTGGTATTGAGAGAGAATTTAAACTTATCGTCTACTTTCTTATTTTGCTGAGCAAACCCTTTCGGTCCTACTAGTGCTAAGCCGGCTGTTGCAGTAACAGTTTTAATAACATTCCGCCTGTTCATTGCTTGTATTTATAGCGAGAGAAAATGCATTTTAAAAATTCTAAGGTATAAAATTAATATTGTAGCGTCTTATTTACCTTTTACTAACCCTTTTGTTGCTTGATGGTATATAATTTTTCTATCCTGTTGAACAACAAAATAAAACACAATGAATCGGGATAAAAAAATCAAATCCATCTATCTGGCCATAATAGCCGCTTTATTTATGATTGCATGTGACAAAGCCCCCAAGGGTGATGACGCAAAAATAGCGGAGGCAGAACAGGCGGTTCAGCCCACCGGAGAAACTTTTGTTGTGGATACAGCAAAGTCGTATGTTAAATTCACAGGGCATGGCGTAGGGAAAAATCATCCGGGAACTTTCAAGCTTAATTATGGTGCTACCGCAGTGAATAAGGATTCTATTTCCGGTGGAAGTTTTGTGATTAATGTGAAGTCAATGCAAATGCAAGAACAGGGTCAAAACATCACCGAGAAGTTGAGGCCGCATTTGTTAAGTGGTGATTTCTTTGATGCAGATAAGTTTGGTACGGCAACCTTTGAGATCACGAACGTTGTTCCATATGATCTTAAAAAGGATGGTCAAAAATCTTTGGTGGAGGGTGCGAACTTTACCGTGAGTGGCAATCTTACCTTAAAAGGCGTAACAAAAAATATAAGTTTTCCTGCACGGATCGATCTGGATGGAAATAGACTGAAGACAAAAGCTAATTTTGATATCGATCGAAGACAGTGGCAAATGAATTATGGAAATGATAAAACACTAGGCGATAAATTTATCTCTGAAACTGTTAATATCGAATTGTATTTAGAAGCTACGAGTGAGGACAGGGAACAGGCGATATAATAGGATTGGTATTAGCCTTATAGTAGAAGTAATTTAAAAATGTCACCAGAACCAGAGCATATAGAAATTGCTCTGGTTTTTTTGTGTTTAGTGTTTAACCTGTTAAGTGCCACTTATTAGAAGGTTCATAAACAACTGTGATTAAAAAGTGTTAGCAGGTAAAGAAAACACACGAAGCAATCATTTCATATTTAACATTACCTTCAATGCTTCAATAAGAAACTCATAGCTGGAAATTATAAATGAAATCAATCAGTATAAGTATACTTGGATGTGGATGGCTTGGAAAACCTTTAGCAATTGAATTAATCAAAGCAGGATATGAGGTGCGAGGGTCGACAACACAGGAATCGAAGTTGCAGGAACTTCAGTCGAACGGTATCATTCCTTTCCTGATAAAATTTAATCCTCACCCGGAGGGTGAAAAGCTAGAAGAATTTTTTCGGTCGGATATTATCATTGTTTCTATTCCGCCAAAACGAAAATCAGGACAAGCAAATCGATATGTAGAAATCATTAAAGCTGTTGGTGAGGCGGCAAGAAATGGTAAAGTTTCCAAGGCTATTTTCATCAGCAGTACTTCTGTTTACCCTGAGAAAAATGACATTGTACAAGAAGATGATGCAGACGAATCAAATTATTTAGTCGCGGCAGAAAATGAAATTCGAAAAGCAATAACACGCACGACGGTTTTACGTTTTGGCGGATTGATTGGACCAGGCAGACATCCTGGAAATTTCTTAGCCGGCAAAAAAGATCTTTCAGGTGCGAATGCGCCCGTCAACATCATTCATCTTGACGACTGCATCGCTATTATCAGCGAGGTTATACGGCAGGATGTATGGCCAGATGTTTTTAACGCATGCGGTGACAATCACTCCTCTAGAAAAAATTTCTATACCACAGCTGCAGTTGAACTTGAATTAGATCCTCCTCAATTTCTTGAAGGAGAAAACACACCGTTCAAAATTGTAAGTAATGCTAAATTGAAAAGTCGTTTGAATTATAATTTCAAACATTGACGATATTGAAACGTCAGGCCTATGAAAAAGTAGTGGCGCAGTAATGCGCGCTTGATGCTTTACATGTCACCTTTATAGATCGTCTCCCGCATCCAAATCCACATTGATGTTACGAATGTTATCTTCTTCTACTAATGTTGCACTTACAATAGTATCGGTTTCGTTATCATACATTAGCTCTATCAAATGATCGTCTAATGTGTAGAACAGTAAGCGGTAGCTGTAGTCGTCTTCAGCCTCGATTAGCTGCCCCTTCTTTTTCACAAAAAGCTCCTTTTCAGTAAGGGGCAATGCGTTGAATTGTTCTCTATTCATTTGACGTAAAATAGCGGCCATATTTCGCGGTTGGTAAAAATGTTATGCCAATTGCTGTTACCCAATTTTATGCAAAAATTAAGGATCTACCACGTTTGCGATTGAATTATTTGATGACTGGTAAAAACACTGGATTTCGACTTCAAAAGCAGCACCATGAACGCTATAACGACTTGAAAATTTCAATTATCTGTCTACTACTTTTTTTAGTTATTAGTGAACAGTCTGGAATTATTGTAATTTTACCAATTCCCAGAAAAATCAATTAAATCTTAAAAACAAGCATTAGAAACACTATGGCGAAATCACGCGAAACATTCAATAAAAAGGAAACCGAAAAGAATAAGCAAAAGAAAAAGAAGGAGAAAGAAGAACGCAGAGAAGAACGCAAAGCGAACAAAGGTGGAAGTAAGCTGGAAGATATGATGGCTTACGTTGATGAAAATGGTAACATCACGTCAACGCCTCCAGATCCGATGAAGAAGAGAGTGTTCAAAGGCGAAGATATCGAAATCGGTGTACCAAGACAGACTGGTGTTAAGCAGGATCCGATCAGGAAGGGGAAGGTTACGTTTTTTAATGACTCTAAAGGATATGGCTTCATAAAAGATTCAGAAACACAAGAAAGTATTTTTGTACACATCAACCAGGTGGCCGATCCTATTAAAGAGAATGACAAGGTAACTTTTGAAGTTGAGATGGGTCATAAAGGTCCTAATGCAGTGCGGGTGAAAGTTCAAAAGTAACTGCATTCTAATTCAGGTTTTACAACGCCTTATTCGCTTTTATCATTTCGTTATAGCCTTGGTGTAATCCAAGCGCAATCACCGCCATTGTCAATCGTTTTGTTTTGGTTGCCGATGTTTTAGCGCTTTCAATCCAATTACTAAAATATTGCTGATGCGATTTTGGGAGTGACTTGAAAAACGCATAGGCAATTGGGTCATCCTTCAAACATTTAATAAGATCACGGGAAAGCTGCAATGGGCAACCGTCTACTTGTATTTTAACATGTAGAACATCACCTGCTTTTTTCCTGATCTCCTTTCTTATCGTTGCATTAAGCGGAAGTATAAAATCACCATTTCCAATAGGAAGCAGTGCAGTTTGCTGTATAGGATGCTCATCCAACATTCCTTTAACACGAAAGCTAACGCGATTGTCTGGCTTTAGTGATTCAGCCTGGCGCTTACTGATCTTGATGTAAGTCCATCCTGTCTTCTCTGCCTGCTTATCAAACCGAAGAATCTTTGTCGAAAATGTAATCATGAATTAAGGCTCGCTAAAATAGCAGTGTTTGAAGAATTCAACTTACCCTTGTGCATAAATTTACTTTTTGCTTTATTAATGTAAGTTTCACATCAACCATAAAATCTTTATGAATAGGAGAGGGTTTATCAAAGGCAGCGGATCTGCACTGGCGGGAAGTCTGCTGGTGCATCCTGGCGTAATTTCAGCAAGAAATTATTTCTCAGCAAATGATAAGATTAATGTGGGCGTGATTGGGTGCAATGGAATGGGCTGGTCAAATACCAGTTCTATATTAAAACAACAAGACGTTGACCTTGTAGCTATTTGTGATGTTGATAATAATGTCATTCAAAAACGCTTAACGGAGTATGCCACATTACGCAAGAATAAACCTAAAACATATACTGATTATCGCGATCTTCTTCAGGATAAATCAATTGATGCTGTAATTATTGGTACTCCTGATCATTGGCATTGCAGAATGATGGTGGATGCTGTAAATGCAGGAAAACATGTTTACGTTGAAAAACCTGTTGCCAATAGTATTGCGGAATGCAACGTAATGGTAGCAGCGCAACAAAAAACCGGAAAGATTGTGCAGGCAGGGCAATGGCAACGCAGTGGTCCGCATTATAAAAAGGCAATAGAGATTGTTCGTTCAGGAGTGTTAGGTAAAATCCGTTTGGTAAAAGTATGGGCATACCAGGGATGGATGAAACCAGTACCAGTAGTGCCGGATTCAACAGCTCCTCAAGGTGTTAATTACGACATGTGGTTAGGTCCTGCACCTAAAAGACCTTTCAATGAAAACCGGTTCCATTTTAACTTTCGTTGGTTCTGGGATTATGCAGGAGGACTTATGACAGACTGGGGAGTGCATGAGATAGACATAGCGTTGTACGCAATGCAGGTAAATGCACCAATATCGGTAATGGCTACCGGAGGTAAACTGGCTTATCCTGATGATGCTTCAGAAACTCCAGACACCTTACAAACAGTCTTTCAATACGAGAATTTTAACATGTTGTGGGAACATGCTACCGGAATTGACAATGGTCCTTATAGTAGAAGAGAAGGCATTGCCTTTATTGGTAACAATGGAACACTTGTAGTGGACAGAGGAGGTTATGAAGTGGTAGTGGAACGTGAGTCGCAAGGATACAGTGCGAGTGGAAATACAAAGATGCAACCTATTGAAGCTTTCAAAAAACCAGCAGAGGTAAATTATCTCGACCTGCACACACAAAATTTTATCGATGCCATTAAGAAGAATGATCAGTCGTTTCTCAGTACACCTATTCAATCAGGAAGTATAGCTGCAATTAATGCGCAGATGGGTAACATAGCGTACCGTACTGGTAGTAAAGTTTTTTGGGATGAGAAGAATGGAAATTTCATCAACAATAATGAGGCGAATAAATACATTACGCCTCAATATCAAAATGGATGGGAGCTTCCTAAAGCTTAGGGTCTACAAAGCCTCGGCAGTAACTTTAAATTTAAGGTTTGCCTGGATGTCTATACTTTGTGTCAGGGTTTCGCGCGTTACAATCTCAGTACGCAACTTGTAGGAATCTGATTTTATATAACGATCTAATTTTTCCTTGGTACAGGTTAAATTAATAGTGTTTGTATTTGCTTCTATATTATCTGCAAACGCCAATTGGATCTCGTCGCTTGTAGTGGTAGCAACGTAAATATGTATTGACTTTATAAAACTGAAGGTTTTACCGTTCGGGCTTGTTATTGTTAATTTTACTTCCTCAAGTTTTATGTCTTTCACCAAGTCTGCCTTGGTATTGTTGTTTTGAAATTCCTGATTGGCATTGGTGGAAATGTCAGGCGTAGCAATCTCGAAAGGTAAATTTAAAGGAGAATTATTCTCTATCCGGATCGTGGTTTGATCTGTAATGGTAAAGGTTAGCAGGTCATCAATTTTATCACATCCCGTAACGAAAGAGACTACAGTTAAAAACAGAATGCCCGCAAGCGCTTTATAATAATTCATATTTACATTATGCCCTTTAATACATTTATGCAAAAAATAGTGACCAACAATTTTAAATTTGTAAATCAATCATAGAACCTCTCAATGGCCATCCAAAGAAAGATAAATGCGGACTTACTTTATCCCGAACTGGTATTCACAACCTCGCGTTCAAGTGGGCCTGGGGGACAGAATGTGAACAAGGTCAATTCTAAAGTTACCTTGAAGTGGGATGTTATTGGCTCGACATTAATCAACCCCGATGAAAAGGAAATCATTCTAAAGAAGTTAGCAAGCCGGCTTACAAAAGATGGCGTATTAATCTTGAATGCTGAAGACCAAAGATCACAACTTCAGAACAGGGAAGGAGTTCTTATAAAATTTGATCGCGTTCTTGCAAAGGCATTTGAGAAAAAGAAAGTCAGAAAAGCTACAAAACCCTCAAAAGGTTCTATTCAAAATAGGATCAGTAATAAAAAACAGAAGTCTGAAAAGAAAAAGTGGCGGCAGAAGCCAATCTGATTCTTCGAAAATATCGTCCCGGGACTCTCCAAAACTTTCCTATGTTTTAATCATTTTCCCAATTTGATCATTCGATATTCGTAAATGACGTTAAAAGGGTCTTTTAACCAAGGTTTTTTCAACTGGCATTATTTTTCGATCTACGGGTGTAACGTTCAATACCCTATGGACTATAAACTTGTAATTACCCGTCTTTATTTTCTGCTCATTCATGCTGACGGAATTGTGAATGATAAGGAACTTGCTTCAGCGCGGCAGATGATGAGGATAGAAGAACTGCATGAAGAGGAGTTCGATGTACAAGTGAAACTTCTCAAGACAAGATCCACGAACACAGTTTACTTTGAGTCAATCACAGCATTGCGAAAGCTTGACAAAAAGCAGCAAATAAGGATTGTTGCATGGTTGTGCGTTGTAGCGAATGCCGATGGATTTATGGACAGAACGGAATGGCAACTAATTTATAAGATCTATCATCGCGAGCTTCAGCTTCCATTGAATGATATTTTTACAGAACAAAGGCGGCTTAATAAATTAGCTTGGGAAAATACATTACCCTCATTTAAATGAGAATCAAATTAATCACCTTTTGCAATTGGTCTGTTCGTGCGCGACCACTCACTCCATGATCCTACATAAAGTTTCGCACCAGAAAGCCCCGCATACTCCAACGCTAATAACGTGTGACACGCAGTAACACCCGATCCACAATGGACAATTACATTGTCGAGCTCACGATTGCCAATTGCTTTACGATACACCTCCGCTAAATCACTGGCAGGTAAAAATTTCCCATCACCATCAAGATTGTTCATGTAAGGGATATTAACCGCACCTGGAATATGTCCAGCGACAAGATCTATTGGTTCCCGTTCACCGCGATACCTGAACCCTTCACGCACATCAATAATCAAAGATGTAGCATCGGCTCCAGCTTTTTCGACCGCGTCAATATGTACAACAGGCAACTTCCATTCTGTGAAAGGATAGGGAGGAGCTTCTTTCGTATTTGGGATTTCATTAGTGAGGAGAAATGCTTCTTTGCGTAGCGTTTCTAACCCTCCATTAATGACTTTAATATTTTTATGCCCTGTTGCTTTTAGCATCCACCAGAAACGAGCAGCAGCATTAGCACCACTTTTATCGTCGTACACTATAACATGCGTTGACGGAGTGATGCCGAGTTTTCCAAGTAAAGAAGAGAAGTGATTTACATCAGGCAACGGATGACGACCACCTTGTGCTGCATCAACTGGTTTCATAGAGAGATCACGGTCGAGATCAACATGAAGTGCACCTTTTACATGGCCTTGCTCGTATCTCAAGAACGCATCAGGTCCACTTCTCGCATCAATAAATACAACATCTTTACCTTGAACATATTGATGTAACGCTGATGTCTCTATTAAAGGTGTTTTTTCGTCTGTCATCCTGTAAAGATATATTTGGTTATCAAACTTTATAGAATTTCAACATATATAAAACTTGAAGTCTAATGCTTCACTCCCTGGCTTCAATTTCAAGAGACTCCTCGGCTCGTCAAAACTAACTTACATTAAAGACATGCTTTGGATAAGGATAACTCATGTAAATAACGGTTAATGAACGGCAAATGAACGGCAAATGGACGGTTAATGCGTTTAAATCTAAAATTCGATTGTTTACGATTTCAGAAAAGTTGATTGTATGGAATATTAAGGTTGACACTGATACACTGACTCAATTATTCTTGCACTTCCTTGTTAAGGATTAATCAAGTTTGAGCCTCGTGTTTGAAATGTTCGAAGTATGAGCACAGACTCAGCTCATATTGATATGCTTCTAGTCTCAGAAGAATTTGAAATTATTCGGAATGGATTTTAATGCAGTAGGGTGGCGAACAGATTTATTTCTCAATGAAGTCAAGGTCCTTGCCAAAGGTCTCCTCAAGACGCCACGCCGATGCAATAGCGATTGTGATAAGAATTGCTCCTGTTACCCATCCTCCTGTCACGTAGCTATCGAAAAGGTTTCTGGTAAGTTGAAATAATAGAATGATTAAAGGTAACGCACCCCTTACCATATTCGGAATGCTAATGGCTGCAGTGGCGCGTAAGTTCGTTCCGAATTGTTCAGCACTCATGGTGATGTACACAACGGTAAATCCGGTGCCATAGCCCAGTCCTGCACAAATAAGATAAAAGGTTGTAGCGCTGCCGCCAGATTGCAGAAAGAACAGCGTGACAAATAGAATAGTTATTCCATAAAAAATAAACAACGCTTTCTTTCTACTCTTTAATTTTTGACTGAGCAAGCCTACAGACAAATCACCAAAGGCAATTGCAAGATATTGAAACATGATGGCTTTACCAGGATCAATACCTTCAATACCAAAGGCAACACCAAACTGGTCTGAAAAAGTTACAAGCACGCCAATAATATACCACGCTGGCAGGCCAATAAGAATGCATTGCATGTAACGGATGAAGCGATCTCGATTGGTAAAGAACATTAGGAAATTTCCACGTACTGCATCACTGCTTTTTAATTGCGTATACAAATTGCTTTCGCTTACACTTACTCTTAAAATAAGTAACAGCAGTCCCATCGCGCCACCGATATAATAGCATGTGCGCCAAAAAAATAATTCTTTCATAAAGAAAGCAGTGACAGCGCCAAGTATCCCGAAGGATGCCACCATTGCTGCGGCTATGCCTCGCTTTTCTTTCGGCAGAAGTTCACTCACCAGGGTAATACCTGCGCCTAACTCTCCAGCAAGTCCGACGCCTGCAATGAAACGAAGTAGTGCATACTGCGTTGTGTTCGTAACCATCCCATTCAGAATATTTGCGATAGAGTACAACAAGATGGATCCAAACAAAACTTTGAGTCTTCCTTTCTTGTCACCAATAATGCCCCAGAGAATACCACCTACAAGAAGGCCAATCATCTGAATGCTGATAATAAACTCTCCCTCTGTAAGTACCTGCTGGGGAGTAAGACCAAGGTCTGTTAAACTGGGTTTTCGAATGATACCAAACAGAAGAAGGTCATAAACGTCCACGAAAAATCCCAGTGCGCTTACGATTACGGCAAGTTGAAACAGGTTGTTGTTTTTATTGGCCATTCACTTTATACGGAGTTTGAAAGATATTGAAATTTGAACAACTTGTTTATGATCGGATGAATGAGATATATTGAATTGAATTTCGGCATGCAATCAGACTTATATGAAATATCTATCAACGAAGAGCAAACCCAGCGACATGGTTATCATTGATATCCATGCATGCCGAACTATACACAAGCATGTTTCCCTAAAAATCGAACACTAACAAACACATGAAAATACAAATTATTGCTGCTCCGTTTGACTCGGGGTACTACCAGAAGAGACTTGGTGTCGGAGCTTCGCAGCTTTCTTCATCTTCGAAGGAGTTTCTGGAGGCAAAAGGCCATCATGTTAAATTGGTCACATTGGCAGATACCGATAATCCCTTTCCCACAGAAGTAACAACTAGTTTTGAAGTGAGCCGTAAGCTTAGTGCACTTGTGCGTGAAGCTAAAGCGGATAATGCCTTACCAATTATTTTCAGTGGTAACTGTAATACAGCAACGGGCACACTGGGTGGACTTCGTAAAGAAGGAATTGGTGTAATATGGTTTGATTGTCATGGTGATTTTAACACTCCAGACACAACTGTAGGAGGATTTTTTGACGGTACAGCACTGGCGATAGTAGCAGGTAAGTGCTGGAAGAATTTGGCGAATGCAGTAGATGGCTTTAAACCAATACAGGAAGATAAAATGGTGCTGATTGGTGCACGGGATTTTGATACGGATGAATTGAGAAATTTAAGTGCATCACAAGTGAGAATTATCACACCTGAAATGATACATTCTAACGCTGAGAATATTGGAGAACGCTATCCTGAAGTAGATTCGGTTTATTTGCATATTGATCTTGATGTGATTGATACGTCTTTTTTGAAAGTAAATACTTATGCAACTTCTGGAGGTTTAATGCCAGAGCATTTGTATGATATCGTAAAACAAATTAGGAACAAATATGAGATTAGCGCAATAGCTTTTACCGCATACGATCCATCATTAGATCCGGGGAAAAAGATTGAACCTGTGATAAATCAATTATTGTCTTTGCTTGTGTAATTCGGTTTATAAGAGGAACTAGATTAAAGAATTATAAATAATAAATTAATCTGTCAGGTTGAAATATTATGAAGAAAAAGGAATGCCCATCATGTGCAATGGAAATTGAATCGGGGTTACGAACTTGCCCTATTTGTGGTTATGAATTTACAAACCAGTCGCCCGTTCTAAAATGGACTGCCATATTTCTTGCCTTGTTATTTATCTTATATGCTATAATTTCAATTTTTTGAGATTGTAATGTCCATGCAAGCAGAAGAGTTTTAGCTTATTGAATAATATTGCGACTCAGTTATTAGATAAGTAATTTTCTTATCGACCTAGTGCATTTGCAGAAAGAATATACACGACTTAAATTAAAAATATGAAAGCTTACGTTATTGTAGATGTTCAAATCAAGGATCCTGTTATTTATGAAGAATATAAAAAGTTAACACCGGGATCACTCGTGCCATTTGAAGGCAAGTTCATTGTGAGAGGAGCAACAACGGAAACACTGGAGGGAGACTGGCAGCCAGGCAGGTTTGTAATCCTTGAATTCCCTTCGCTGAAGAATGCCAAAGCCTGGTGGGCATCAGATAATTATGCTGCCGCGAAAGCATTGCGGCAATCCTGCTCTATTACCAATATGGTCGTGGTTGAAGGCATTAGTTGATGCTTACTTCCTGTTAGGTTGATCAGCGTGAGAAGAAGGAATGATATGGGCTGTTAAAGAACCATTAGGAAGGGGACGAAATGTAACCGTTTCAGATTCTTTATGGACCACAACCTCGAACCTTGAAAAGATATCATCGCCTACAACGCCATGGACAGCAGTAAAATAATTTAGCAGATTATGATTGGGAACAACAACAATCGGAATGCTACTGCTTGAGAATATTCCAATTGAAATCTTGTTATCGGCTGAAATGGTTTCCTTGATTTCACCATTCACCTTTGCACCGTCATCCTTTGCAGCCAGCAGTTTTTTATAACGCCTCCCAAAAAGAATTAGCGATTTACATCGATCGTCAAGTATGAGGTTGGCCTTAATGCTATCATTGATAAGGAAAGGCACTACTATCATTTTATTTCTCGTACGGTAAGGAACAGTTACTTCCTTGGTTGAATCACCTGGTAAAGTTTTCACAACCGCATTGGCTGCGGAACCATACAGTTCCGACAAGGATAAGAACAGCCATAATGCAAGATAGAACCTCATACAATTTAATATGCGTTGGTGATCACCAAACTTATGCCCGCCAAGCAGCATTATGTCATCCTGCCCTCAGCTGCAAACGTAAGTGAAGTTTCTAATGCGGTTCTACAACTACCAGCTATCGGTTCGGTTACAGCAATTTGTTGGAGTGTTAATTCTTAGTTCTGCGTGGCATAATAATTACTGACACTTGTAACATGAGAGGTATTGTCATTGTATTTTTTGGACTTGTAATTTTCACTTCTAACGTGCACGCGCAAACTGAAGCTGACAGCACAACTTATGTTCATGGCTTGCCGGTGGATGAGGATGATACTGTTGCCACGTTTCCGCAAACTGATTTTTATCCCAATGAAAATGTTGTTAAGGTTTCTTATGAAACGCTCTCCAAGAAGTTCAAGAAAGGAGTGAGTAAAATTGATCAGTTCGCTGGATGGGAAAAGTCGCCTATCTATTTCGATAAAAACACAAACCGCTATTTAATTGAGATGAGAGAGGGAAATGATATTAAAATTTATGGTTTTAATGAAAACGGCCGGCCTGTTACGTACGATGAAGTGAGCAGAAATACAGGCCAATAATTGCTCGCTTGCTGTTGCAATTCATCTGGGTTAAGAACAGATAGCCGATTAATTCAATTTACCTGGAATTTTAAATGGCAGATAATCATTAATGAATCAAAAAAATATTTAATCCTATGAAAAAGTATTTTTCAATGATAGTCTTTGTTACCCTAGCGTCTGTACTTTGTTATGGGCAGGATGACACCACCAGGAATTTAACGTTGAAAAAGCAAGCAGATTCTTCAGTTGTAAATGCAGAAGGTGAAACCCGATTCCAAATGCAAGACCTTGAAGAAGTGAGCGCTGATAAATTGCCTGAGGCAGTGAAGAAGACACTTGCTGCCGGTAACGATTATAAGGGCTGGGAAAAAAATACGGTGTACTATGACTCACAGCATCAACTCTACGTGCTCGAATTAAAAGAAGGAATTACTACACGCGTATTTCGATTCAATAAGGAGGGAAAGCCAGTTACGGGAATGCTGAATGAGGAAAATGAGGATCAGTAATGGAAAAGATAAAGCCGCCCTTTTGGAGCGGCTTTATAGATTAAACTGCCATTTATAAAAAAACCAACTAACTTCTTATTGATAAACAAGCGTTACAGTCTCTCCTTTTTCTGTTACGCTTAACTTTAAAACTTTACTGGAGATTTCAACAATCTGAATTTCTTCTTCCTTCGATGCTCCTTCATCAAGAATCAGTTTATTTCCGTCTACTTTCCACGTTCCCGCTACTGCTTTTTCAAAAAACTTTCCTTGATATTGTTGCGTCCCCGAAAAATAGTATGACGACTTTTCGTAAAGGTTATTCAAAAGGTATTGCGTATCGCCATGTTGTGATTCTGCCTTTTGAAAAGTCCAGTGGTGGTTGGCCAAAGGGATTTCTATTGATGCAGTTTTAGTCTTGAATGAAGTGAGGCCGGTGATGATGGTAGACCCGATAATAAAAGAAAGGAATAATATGCGCCTGTTCATTGTATTCTATTTCCACCAGCTTTTGCCAGAATAGTGCCGGAAGATGAAACCGTGCAAACGATAGAGAAAAGCGTGTTTTTTTCAAATCGGAAGATAAAGGCGTCTCGATTTGGAACAGTCTTTTATTGTATTATCCCAATTTGAAAATCAATCGATATTATTAGTCCGAGATTATGGCAATAGCTCGACCTCAGGCCCGGAGTAATTAGAGGCGAAATATGGGCTTTAGCTCAAACTGTATGTGAGGCTAAAGCCCCATATGATGAGTTTCATTTGTTCCCAGACATAATCTCATGGATATTTTGCTAGGCGATTTGGGGATTATTTCCGTGTAAGCAGCGTCAGTAGTTTGCGATCCAACTTTTGGCCATACCAATCTTCATAAGCAACATCTTCGCGCTTCGAATTCAGCACGCCGAAATCGCCGGAGAATTCCCATAAGGCAAAACCAATTTTATTCTCACTTAAAATTGAAAGCACATCACCAAACCAAGCCAAAAAAACATCATGAGGAGTTTTATTCCAGCTGCCACATTCTCCGCAGTGAACGCCTACTCCTTTTTTTACGAGCTCAATCCAAGGTTTATAAACCTCTTCAAGCATTTTTCGACTTAGGAATTGGTCGCCAACTTGCCCTGGCCATTTTGGTGCAGGCAAGTTATCAACATCCTTAAAAGCCCACGGTGCCTTATAATGTGAGATAATGCCAGGATGATAGCCGCGGCAACTTTGAGCGATATTCAAATCTATAATTTCCGGGATCACTGAATTTCCCACATCATTACCATCGGCAATAACAAGATGATCTTTATTTTCTTTACGGATAGCTTCAGATGCTGCCTTCGCTACTTTTCGATATAGTTCGCCTGGCACTGTAGTCCTCTCTGCATGCTGGTCATTCATATCCGCGCGCATGCTCGGTTCGTTTACAAGGTCAAAACTGATTTTATGTGAAGAAATGTTTTTATGTCGTTTAGCCCACATGTTCCAGTGAAAGCAGAATGCGTCAAGGGCCTCCTGGTCTAGCCAAAGGTTGTAAGGTTCGTGAAACCCGGCATTGATGCAATAGCCAGGTGCGCGATGAAGATTAAGACTAACGTGTAAATTGTATTTGTGTGCTAAAGCAACTAAGCTGTCAATTTTGTCAATGCCTTCATTGCTGATTTTGTACACGTCATCTTTTGTGATGTTTTTCGACCGGTCAATATCCAGATAGTAGGGATAAGCCATTGGTATTCTTACAAAATCAAACCCCCAATCTCTCATCCACCTGAAGTGATCTTCTGTTGTACCCGGCCTTGACTTTGAAGGATCAGGTGAGAAAAAATCAAGCAGGTTAAAACCTTTCCATTGGGGAATTTTATTTTCTAATGGCGCGTCTGCTACAATGTTGTGGCCTGCCAGACTCAATGCCGTGGCGGCCATAGTGGTACTGCGGATGAAAGTTCTTCTGTTCATTTTACGATGAAGTAGTGAGTGTAAAGTAAGCAATTCAAATCTGTTTTAAAATCCTGGGCTCACCTGCTGTTTTTTATTCCCATTATCGATCTTTTCTCTACCTCGATTACACTGAGTCTTCCATTATTATCGCAACCCCCCTTTCAATTGAAGCGATGGATTTTTATTTTGGGGAGCTTCAAAGTGGACGGACTCACACTGTGTGAAGTTCAAGTCGCCATTGCCGGTAAGGTTATGCTACATCAGATGAAAATGGAAAATTAAAATTGGGTTAAGGTAACACCTTCAGTTTTGGCACGATCATTACTGTAATTGATAAAATCATTTCTATGAAAATAACGGTGTGCTTACTGTTTGTAATGATCGCAGCAGTTGTCTCTGTCAATGCACAGATCGATACCTTACAAAAGGTGAACGGAAAAACAGCGGACACAAACAAAAAGGGAAATAACAATATTCAAGCAAGTAATGATAAAGAAGACCGTGTAGCAGTTGAATTGATTGATATTCCAGATTTACTCCGACTGACTTTGCAGCAAAATGAAAAGTACAGAGGATGGGAGAACTCTAAATTTTATTTCGAGGAAAGCTCTAAAACGTACCTGTTGCACTTGAGTACTGAAGCTGGTACCCGGACTTATTATTTTGATGAGAATGGGAAAAGAATAATTAATAGTAAAAAAGCAAAGCCACGCAAATCACCTAGCAGGCAGAAGACAACAAGTCGCTAATATCAAATTGCCTCAGATATTTATTAAGATCTGAACTCTGAGCACTGCAAATTCTCGAGATTTCTTTCGTCTCGGTATCATAGTATTCCTCTACCAACTTATCTTCGAAATAGAACAGTGTTACGCGATAATTATAGTACCGAACAGAGGCCATAACCTGGGCCTCAAAGTGAAGTACTATTGATTTTGAATCGATGTCTAACTTGTCAAACCCTTTCATAACAAACCTGTTTAAATTTTTCCCTTACATGTTTTTCAATTTCTCATTTAGCTTACTATAAATGCTGATTATCGTCTAAGGTTAGATAGAACAATCCTGCATAAGTACTTATCAAGGTCGCTGTAATCCGCCAGTAGTATCTTCTCCACCTGCCGTGTCAATATGTTATAGTAGACTTCTATAAAATGGCTGTTGAGTGAATACAGGTGAATTCTGTAATCGTAGAATTCTATTGAGTTTAAAAAATGTCCAAACTCAGCGACCAACAATGCTTTATCTGTTATTGGCAATTCATTAAATCTAACTTGTCTCATGCTACTTCCTCTTTAAATATTAGCAAGCAGTTGGCGCGGAATAGGCCCGGGCTTTAACTCAATTGCGTTAATTAAATTCTTGTGCCAGAACGCTGTCTTTAAGAATGGCTTGTTTCCTGTTATTCATTCTCTCGTTCACTGCATTTAGTTTTCTTTGAAATGAATTTGATGGCAGGCGATGGTCGAACGCAGCGCAATCATTAGTAGCAATGAAGACACAGAAAAAGCATCCCAAAAGAAATTTCTTATGGCCTTTGAGAAGCGTAATTCCTACCTGTGGCATGTTTCTTTTTCACAACTCTAAAAGTGTATTTATGAAAAGCTATATAGTAACAATTGCTTTTGTCGTGACTTTGGGCTTACTACAGACGCTAGCGCAAGTCGATACTGCAAGAGTGCAGCCGCCCCAACCACCAGATCCAAGCGTGCCAACGAGCACACAACCCCAGCTTCCTCAAGCAACAGATTATAACAGCACAGATCCTTTGATCAGAATAAGGCTTGACGCAGTTCCGTCTCCTATGAGAAAGAACCTGCAGCGTTATCAATCCAGCGGATGGGAGCAATCACCGATTTATCAAAATAGCAAGACCAATGAATATATGATTGATATCAGAAGTGGTGATTCTATTCGCACTTTCAGATTTGATAATGCTGGTAATCCTGTCAACGTCAACAGCCCGACGAAGGATTTTTGAGGCCAGGAGTATGCTTAACATTTCTATCATTCATCAGCTCATGCAAAACCGTTTAGTGCATTGTATTAAATCATTGAACCTATATTTTATTCTGTTAGCCTCTGTTGCTTATACATCCTGTTCAAGTGCAAATGATAGGTGCGTGGCTACTGCTGTAAGTAATGACCTTACATCCTCTAAGCCTGGGATAAGAAGGATTTATGTCCCTGAGTATTATGTTTATCGTAATGGTCGATACCGTTTTGTCAAAGGCCATAAGCGTTTGGTCTTAGTTAGAAACATTTATTTGAAGCGATCGCTCAAGGGGTATACAACAAAACCTGAACGGGCAAGCATTCGCTAGATTGTTGCATTTTGCTTCACCTACTCATTATCAGGCAGAAACATAAATGTTAAAGCGGCTACGGCTCATCTGGTTACCACACGTTCCAACGCCCAACCTATAGGCCGCTATGGCAAGTGGCATAGTTTCTTATCTCATAGGGCAGGAAAATATGTTAAACGCTAATTAAATTAATTATGAAAAAAATATGGTTAACAGTAGCTGGTTCCATGCTGATTGCACTTACTGCAACAAATGCACAGGAACGAAGTGATACAACGAGATCAAGTACGACACAACAGTCGACTGATTACCGCAGCACATCATCAGGCAGCGAAAGCGCAACCCAATGGAGCGATGACGAAAGAGAGACAATAACAAGGGAAGATCTTCCGGAAGAATTAGTTCAAACTTTATCAAGCAGCCAGTATGAAGGTTGGGAAAGTGCAACCATCTATCGTAATAAAACGAACAGCGATTACATGCTTGTAATGGAAGAAGGTGGTACACCTAAAACTTTCTATTTTGATAAAGACGGAAAAGCACGTTCTCAATCCGGAATGAATTCTGGTACTTCAGGGAGCGGCTCAGGATCAGCTGCCGGAACATCTGGTTCATCTGATGCTGGAACATCTGGAACTTCAGGTTCATCAGGCACTACTGGAACTTCGGGTTCAGGTTCAGCCTATGGAACTTCAGGTTCAGGATCCACCAGTGGATCAGGTTCGACAACGGGTTCAGGCTCCGTAGGTACTTCTGGTTCTACTAGCGGATCAGGTACATCAGGATCAACTGGCACAGGCACGTCAGGATCTCAATACGGAACACAACCTTCTTCTTCAGGTACAGGAACATCACAAGATCAAACAACAACTCAGGAAAGAAATAAGAAAAAGAGAAGTGGTTCAACTACTTCTGGGTCTACATCAGGCACTTCAGGTAGCGGAACAACTGGAACGTCAGGATCAGGCACAACAGGAACCTCTGGTACGGGAACAACAGGCACAACCGGTACTTCAGGGACAACAGGCACGAGTGGTAGCGGAACCTCTGGTTCTGGATCTACTTATGGAACTGGTACGACAGGAACATCTGGAAGTGGAACAACAGGCACAACTGGTACTTCGGGAACAACAGGCACAAGTGGTAGCGGAACTTCTGGTTCTGGATCCTCTTATGGAACAGGTACTACTGGTACTTCTGGAACAGGAACAACAGGCACAACTGGTACGACAGGAACATCAGGCACTGGCACAACAGGAACTTCCGGTTCAGGAGCAACTGGTACTTCTGGCACGACTGGCACTTCAGGAACAACAGGAACTGGAGCTGGTGGAACAAGTACATCAGGCACATCTGGAAGCGCAACTTCAGGATCGTACGGAACAACAGGAACATCAGGTAGCGGCACATCAGGTACTTCAGGGTCTTCTTATGGCACAGGAACTTCTGGTACGACGGGTACTTCAGGCACAACAGGAACGGGTACAAGCGGAACAAGTACTTCAGGTACTACTTCCGGGACAACTACACCTTCAGGAGCATCTTCACCTTCACAATCTAGTAACCAGGATGCTACCGGTACTTCTGGAACATCAGGAGGATCATTACAAACTGCGGGTGCAGCTGACCAGGCACAATGGAATACCGAAGACAGGGTTATGGTAAACGTAGATGAAATGCCAACATCTTTGCGCATGACGCTAGACGATGATCAATACACTGGATGGGAAAACTCAACACTCTATCGCAATAGAAACACAAATGAATATATGGTGGAGATCAGAGATGGTAGCAATACCAAAACTTATTTCTTCGACAAAGACGGAAAAGCAAAAGCTAAGGGATCATCTACCCAAAGTGGTAATGACCAAAAATAACGGATGAAGGGGTGAACCGAAAAAGAGCTGGAGATATTTTCTCTGGCTCTTTTTATTTAAAATGGTATAGTAAAACTACGGTAGCCGTAAAGGCAGGTTTGGGATTACCTTTTATTTCTAATTCTGCATCTAATTCAGCTTTTGCTATTCCCCTAAGGTTGGTAAGCGAAGCTAACTTTACTTTGAGCCGCACTTCACTGTCAACAATCACAGGCTGATTGAACTTCAGTTTTTCAACACCATAATTAATGAGCATCTTAAGATTATTGAACGTGGCGATCTGATTCCAAAGATGGGGCACTAGTGATACAGCAAGGTAACCATGCGCTATTGTTTTCTTAAAAGGGCTTTCTGTTTCAGCCCTTTTGGCGTCAACATGAATCCACTGATGATCAAGGGTAGCATCAGCAAACAAATTAATTTTTGATTGATCTACTCTTATGAATTCAGACGCCCCCATCTCTTTACCAATAAACTGTTCGAATTCCTGGTAACTGTTGATGACAACATTGCCCATATTGATTGATAATTTTAAAATGCGCGCTAATGTAATGATAAATATTAAAAAAGATCACGGCCCGGCTAGGAAGTGATTAATGAAGTATCATTTATTGGCTTATTAAGACAGCGTATAAATGAGAATAAGCAAACGATTATGACATTCATCCCTTTGTGACCACCTGAAATTATAGAGAGGTCCTTGTAAGAACCTCTCATGATCATATCCCAAGAAGATTGCAAAGATCTTTAGTAATGCTTAATCCTTACGTATTTCAATCTCAATTCTGTCGTTGAGCTTAGCATGAGGAGCCTCCTCATCCACGAGCATATAGCGTCCGCCCCATGCAAAAGTCTTGATCCGTTTCTCTGCTATCCCATTCATGACAAGATATTGTTTTATCGCATCAGCCCGTAATTCAGAAAGTGTTTTCGCTGACCCCAAAAATTCTTTTGATCCATTAATTTCAAAGTACTCCTGATCATTCGTCATGGCAATGATCTTACGATCGTTTTTGCCATTGCAATGTCCATGAACCGTAATTTCATAATTAGGATTTTGTAACATCATGTTCAGCAGTTCATCAAGATCAGACTTGGAATGCGGCAACATGATAACGGCATCTTTGTGAAAGGTAACATTATACATAACAGATACATCCCCTTTTTCAAGACGCTCTAATTCAAACGGAATCACCCATGCTCCAAGCTCATCCCGATAGGCTCCTTCTATTCCTGAAGGATCTCTGTAGTCAATTGATTTTTCTTTTTGCTTATAGCCAAAAATTGCAGAGACAACAGCGAGTTCTTTATCTCTTCCTGGATTTACAATATCAGTATAGGTGTATGTTGGATAAGAGGCAATGTCGCGCTCATGTTCGAAATCAACAAGGTGAACATTTCCTGGAAGTATCTGTCCGTCTGTGTCGGAGAGCGTAAACTTAAATACCTTTCCTTTTGCCTTCAACGGGGCTGTCGCCATGCTTCCGGATGTCATTGTCGAAGCTCTGGACGCAGAGGCTTCATCCCGGATGGGCGATGATGGAGAATCAATTTCTTTTTTAGAAGCGATAAATTTTCCCTCAGGGGTATTGCGTACGGACACCGATTCATAATTAGCAATAACCTCTGATCTGCCAGCCTCAATACTGCTTTGCAATTGACTGCTTTTCGCCATAGCAAGATCTTCACTGGTAGTTCGCATCACGTAAAGTTGAACGAGGCTCTGGTCGTAATTCATTGCGTAAGCTGTATCGGCATTCATACTTGGAAGACGAGCCGAAAACTCTTTCACATCTCCTTCAGCGCTGAAAGCACCCACCACTACATAATAACTTTTTTGCGCCTTCATAGGCAAAAACATTCCTGTGAAGACCATGACAAGCATAGCCTGCAATACCCTGCATTTCATACAATTTTTGGTTAAAGTTTACTGGAGGTTCGGTATGGTCGCTCAAAATCTTATGCCAACCAAATTCTTTTTCTACTGCTTATCGCCCGCATAGACGTTTCATCCATAGCCCTGGAATTGTGTAGCCTTATACACATGCCGCATGCATTAATGTTCAAATAAAGATTAGTGTGTAATTACTAGCAAAACCCTGGAGCAGCACTATCACTCACATAAATTGGCATCATACTCGCATTTCTAAGGTGCATAGGGGAGGGGCTAGCCGCATACTGTCGGTTATAGTCGTTTCATTTATATCACATTCTTTGTATATTTCTTTGATATACCAACAGAACGTCTCAAGTGGCTGGACTCTTTTTATTACTTAAGCCGGCTATTAAAGTGCCCAGGCAATACGAGAAGCAGGTTTTTATTACGAATGTTCTCGCCTTAATTTTTTGTGCTGTAACGTTCGGCATCCTATTAACCTTCTATTATTTATTCGGCTGGTTAAGCACGTTACCCTTTGTATTTCTTGTTGCAATCTTATTCTTAAGTATCCCAGCTATAAATCGTTGGATGGATCATCGCGTGGGACGGACACTTTTTTGTTTGATCCCCGTTTGGTTCACCATGATTACAACCGTCTATCTCAAGCTGCAAACTACGGTCGACTTAACATACCTCGTTTACTTTGACAGCCGTTTCTTACTAATCGCCAGTGTGGTTCTTCCGGGTATATTATTCCGACTTGAAGAACGTAAGCAACTTCTGATTTGTCTTGGCTCAACTTCCGTTTTCCTTCTTTTTTACGATCCCATTCACGAGCTCTTTGGCGTGGGTTATTTTCAAAAAGGATTTAACGAAGCTTCTTATAACTACATCAATTATATTGTAAGTGTAACCTATACAGTTTTATTATTTGGGATCCTGTTGATGCGCGCAGTGCTTGAACGGTCAGAGCGGGAATTAATCCAGCAAAACCTGTTGCTCTTTGAAAAACAAAATGAGATTGAGGCACAACATGAAGAGTTGCTGCAACAGCAAGAAGAAATGGTTGCCAGCACTGAAAAATTAGGAGAGGCAAATGAGGTGATTTTACTTCAGCAGGAGAAGCTGCAAAAATATAATGAAACGCTGGAGGCAGTAGTGGAAGAAAAGAGTTTTGAATTGGTTTCTACCAATGAAGAGCTGATCAAACATAACAATGAACTGCTACAGTTTTCATATACAGTGTCTCATAACTTGCGCGGGCCTGTTGCGAGGTTGTTGGGACTTACACATCTTATGAAATTTACCGATAATGGTGAAGAAAAGAGAAAAATTGAAGACTTTGTTGTAAGATCAAGTGAAGAGCTGGACGAGATACTAAAAGATCTTAGCCTGATCATTGATATTCGAAACGATCTTTATCGTGTACGTGAAAGAATTTTATTACAAACTGAATGGAACAAAGCTTATAACCTACTAGGAGAAAGTGTTAAGTCTATCTATAATTTGTCCGTTGATTTCTCTGCCGCACCCTATGTTTACGGTATACGCCCGATGGTGCAAAGTGTGTTTTATAATTTGTTAAGCAATGCTATTAAGTATCAGTCTCCTGATAGAAAATTGAAGGTTGAAGTCGTTTCTTCTTTGCTGGATGATTACATTACCCTAATAGAAGTTCGTGATAATGGTTTGGGTATTGATCTGAAAAATCAACAGCAGAATGTTTTCAAACTTTATAAAAGATTTCATTCACATGTTAGCGGGAAAGGCTTGGGTCTTTACTTGGTAAAAACACAATTAGAAACAATGGGTGGATCCGTTAAAGTTGAAAGTGAGCCAAACACAGGCACCACCTTCAAACTTGTTTTCCATCAGCCTGACGAAGTTACTAAACAGGTATTCTACGATAATGAAGCCGTTCAATTTTATTACAATGGCAACCTGAATACAATCATCATTCAATGGAAGAAGCAGGTCGATACTGCTACTTATCGTAAAACTTTCTTTGCGCTATTGGAGTCGCTCCAAACTTATCACACACATGGTTGGATCTCTGATTTAAGAAAGCAAGGTGACGTGACTGAGGAGGATCAACTTTGGTTTACAACACGAATAATTCCGGACCTCGTAAAGAGTGGATTAAAAAGGCTTGCTGTCATTGGATTAGATGTTCCTCGTAGAAGGGATTACTTTGATCGTGTGAGTGCAGCATCAAGAGCAGAGCACTTTGAACTGCAGGTTTTTTCTTCTTTGGAAGACGCACTCGCATGGATGGGCAATTACAACGCAGTAGCTGAAGGTAGATTGGTTGATTATTAGATCATTCACTGATGGCAAAGCAAAAGGTTTTTCAATTCACCGGCCCTCTTGAAAATGTAAAGAAAGCTTTAATCCATACTGTTATTTATCTTCCAGACGAAGTAATGAAAACATTGCCAGCCCAACGCCATAGGGTGAAGGGAACTATGAATGGTGTTCCTTTCGCCTTAGCAATCCAATATAGGAAGGAGGGTAATAGTTTTTTCATTGTCGGTAACGCATTAAGAAAGTCGATCAAAGCGAAACCCGGAGATCAGGTGATGGTTAGTTTCAGAATTGTTGATCCGGAAAAGGTTGACATGCCCGAGGAACTTGAAGCAGTACTTGCACAAGATGAAGAAGGGATGCGTGCGTGGAGCGAGATAACGATTGGCTTGCAACGAAGTCTCATCATCTACATTAATGGTGTTAAAAATGTCGACAGTAAAATTAAACGCGCTTTGTTTATTGTAAACAAGGCCAAACACGGTTTCTATACGAAGGAAGCGGTTAATAAAAGAAATAAGCCAAAAGAATGAAAAACGTCTTGCGTTATTCCGTTGTTATTTATTTGATCCTTGTACTGTATTCCTGTTCATCATCTGAGAAAACATTATATGCTGTTAACACTTTTAACGCTTCAAGCGATTCAATCAGATTCGTAGGCCGTGTTAAAAAAAGTGACGACTCAGTAGCAGTCTACTGGTCAGGTACAAATATCCTGATGCGATTCAAAGGCAAGTCTCTCAAAGCAATCTTACGTGATGAGCACGGGAAAAATTATTTTAATGTTGTTATCGATGGTGATAGCCTTCATTACTTTAAACTTGATTCTGTTAAAAGATCGTATACACTGGCTGAAAATCTTTCTGATGAAGAGCATACCATTGAACTTATTAAAAGAACGGAGTGGGATAGAGGCACCTCGTGGTTTTATGGTGCAGAGGTCGAGAATGGCACATTACTTTCCTTGCCGGAAAAAAAACAACGCGTCATAGAATTCTTTGGAAACTCTATTACAGCCGGATATGCCATTGAAGATAACACCGGAGGCGATTCACCTGACAGCATGTTTACCAACAACTATCGTACTTATGGCGCAATCACAGCAAGACACTTTAATGCTGACGCGTATTTTATCGTCAAGTCCGGAATTGGAATTCTTGTAAGTTGGTTTCCCCTGATTATGCCTGAAATGTATAACAGGCTTGATCCTAAGGATTCTACAAGCACGTGGGATTTTAATCAAGTTAAACCCCAAGTGGTTGTCATTAACGTGTTGCAGAACGATGTATGGTTGACAGCCTTACCCGATCATCCTTCCTTTAAAATGAGGTTTGGAAAGGAAGCACCAACACCAAAACGCATCGTACAGGCTTACCGTGATTTTATTTCCAAGATAAGATCCGTTTATCCGGATGCTTACATCATTTGCGCGTTGGGCAGCATGGATGCAATGAAGGAAGGATCACCATGGCCCGGCTATGTAACTGAAGCTGTTGCGCAGATAAATGACGATAAGATCCTCACACATTTCTTCCCTTACATGAACAAAGGCGGGCATCCCAGAAAAGAAGATAACCGTGTTATGGCCGAGAGCTTGATCAAGTTTATTGATGATAACGTGAAGTGGTAAAGAAGCCCGGAAATGTAACTATAAAGATTTTTCTGTACTCGATACCCGTCAAAACAGCGTCACCGTAAAGAGAACGGATTTGAGATTTGAGAAAGAAAACGCGCCATAACAAAAAAAGTTTTATGCCAGCTTGTGGCGATGTACAAATTTGAAGCTTTGTTTTCTTAATTTCTTTCTGCAATGTGGGGACATTGATGCGCTTCTAAAACAAGCCTTCATAAGCATAAACGTTATGTCCGAGTGCTTGATTAATTTATTAATGACAATGTAAAGTAGTAAGCTGTTGTTAGCACTCTTCACCAACAACAGCTTTATATTACTAAAATACCTCAGGATCGATAGCCCCATTCTCCCATCTTAACAAGATCTAACTTAATACTCTCCATTGGTGTTTTGCCTTGATACGCCTCTTGTTCAATAATATAATGTTCTGTGCCTCCTGATTTACGGCAAAGGTCAATAACCTCTTTCACGCTTACGATACCGGTTCCTAAAACGGTGCTCTCGTATTCATGATCACCACCACTGGCTTTAATTTCATCTTTAACGTGCAGGGATTTAAATCTTCCAGGATATTTAGTAACGATGTCAATAGCTTTAGCACCACCGTTGTATAGATTACCAATGTCCAATTGATGCATGACAACGTTAGCTTCTGTGTTCTTCAAAATGATATCATAGACGGATGATCCGTTCATCATCTGGCTAAACTCAAAATCATGATTATGGTAACCGAACATCATTCCAGACTTCTTGCAAAGCTCTCCCGATTTATTAAATAATTCCATCGAGCGCATTAGGTCATCATAGGTCTTTCTCATTGCCTCATTCAGAGAAGGGCTGATAACATATTTTTGGCCCAGTAACGCGGCATCTTCAACAGTGTATTTCCATTCATCGGTGAAATCTTTCTTGGTATCGTCCCAGTGTTTGGTTCCCAATACGGTATGGCCACTTGGCATTTTTAGTCCAAGATCATTCAATATTTTTTTAAACTCAGCCGGAGTATATCCATAAAACTTTCGGTTTACATAATTGGCATGCTCTACGTGTTTGTATCCCATAGCCGAAACTTGTTTCAATGAAGCCAATGGATCCTTTTTCATTTCGTCCCGGATAGAATAGAGCTGAATACCTACAACTTCACCTTTTGCAGCTGCAAAAAGTTTTCCTGATAAAAAGGCTGAAGCCGCTAAAGCAGCAGTTGTTGTTTGTAAAAATTTTCGTCGAGAAGTATACATGGGAATTGTAGTTATGTTTGGTCTTAAAATTTAATCACCTCATTGCTGGAATCTATAAAAAGATGTTAAAGTGAGGAGGAAAGTTATAGACGGTAAATCACTGATTTAATTACTCATGATTTCTATTTCAATCCTGTCATTTAGTTTTGCACTGGTACTCGTTTCGTCCACCAACATGTCTGTTCCTCCCCATGCATACGTCTTCACCCGGTCAGGGGCAATACCATTATCAGCGAGATAACTTTTAACAGCCTCAGCTCTTCGTTTCGAAAGTTCTTTTGCTGATCCTTCAACTTCATCTGATCCATTGATGTTAAAGTAATTCTTGGTTTTTCCCAACGCAATGATCCTTCTGCTGTGATTGCCATTAGCGTGACCATGGATGGTGATGGTATATGTTGGATTAGATTCCAGTAAATCTTTCAACTGAGTCAAATCGGTTTCGCTGGCGGGTAACATCACCACCGCATCTTTATAAAAGGATACTCGATACATCACTGATGCGTCACCCTTCGTAAGCCGTGTGAGCTTGAACGGTATCACCCAGGCACCATTTTCGTCCTTTTGAACACCCTCTGTGATGGTCGGGTCGTTGTAGTCCATAACTTTTTCAACCTCTTTATATCCAAACACGCCACAAACTATACTCAAAGGCTTATTGCCTGCCATTCCCAAAACATCAACATATTGATTGGATTTATAGGAGGCATAGTCGCGACCAATTTGCCGATCTACCGCATGCACTTCTGCATTCAACGGTTGGCCTTCTTCTGTAGTGACTAAAACTTAAACAACTTCCCCTTCGGTTTTAGTAAAGGTGAAGTTTCAACGGTATCAGTTGGCGTAGTGGCTACGGAATCTTTTTCGATAGAAGCTAATGTGCGTGTCTCTTCAATAGGAGGTACTTCAACAGTCTGCTTTGAATGAATCGAATCGGCAGGTGTTACGGCCGGTTGAGCAGGAGGATTTACTGCAAGTGGTTTATGATCTCCCAGTGTTCCTCTGAAGACCCACGCATCTTTAAATTCTGTATTCGCCAGTAGATTTTTCGTTCTTTCAATAGCCTCTTCTCTGCTCGATGTTCTCAACACATAAACATAATGAAGATTGTTTTTAAGGTTCTTTGTGTAGGTAGCATCGAGGTAGAGTGACCTTGCGTAACCCGTAAATTTTTTGGCATTGTTTTCAACAGAGAATGCTCCAACAATTACATAAAAATCCTGCGAAAGGGCTGGGAGAAACGAAAACAAAAGAACGCTTACGAGTACAAAGGTATGGAGTTGTCTTTTCATGTGTTGAATGGTGTTTAAGTTTTAAGGAAACACTTGCCTGCGTGCGACACTACTATACTTCAGCATACAGGCATGGAATATCGATGATATTCATTTCGCTTCGTCTATTTTTGGCGAAAATTTAATACATTCTAAATTAACAGATTAAGAATCGTGTAGGAAGTAATGAGTTAAAGTAAATGTAAAAATTATTGCATCATCTTCCTTGCTACTTCCTGGCCAGTGGTGAGTGCTGCCTCTACTGTTCCCATCGCAGGGCCAGCATAGAGTGCTTCGCCGGCAAAGTAAACTGTATTTTCGATTGGTGTCATCAAGGTTTTTCGCGCATCTATAGTCCGGGTTGTTGCGTAGGCATAAGCACCTTGTGAATGTGGATCACTTACCCAGTCTGCAATGTGCCATGCCGAAATCTCTTGTTCAACAATCTTCTCAGGTAAAGATGTTATATAAGCTAATGAGGTTATCGCCTTGTTAAACAATTCTTCCTGAGAAAAAGATTTTTCTAAAGTCTTTGGCCCGGCAAGCCATCCTGTGAGTAGGGATCTCTTGTCAGGCAGTTGGCTCCACCAGGTTGGGATTGGCGCATCCGAAAATATAAATTTAGCATTCTTCAGCATCCGCGAATTCTTCGTTTCCCAGATGGGTTCTTTAAATTCGAAAAGGAATTTTATGACGCCTCCATATCCAATATTCTTTGCAGCTGTAGTATATACTGGCAAAGATGGAGTAAACGCTATACCATTGTTTTGCAGGATACTGATGGGAACGGTAATTAAAATTTTATCACCTTCTATAACTTTTCCTTTTTCAGTAGTTACGAAAACTGAATTGGATTTCCATGTTACTGATTTTACAGGTTCAGCTAAGTGTATTTCTGCCTGATGCGTTATAAGTTCCTGATATAAATAATGAATAGCTTTACCATATCCCTCAGGAAGTCGGTATTGTTTATCGTCATCGCTTTCACTCCATTCATCGCGCAAAGCAAAAGAGCTTACAAGCTTAGTATCTGCAGCATCATAGCCTTCCACAAATTTAAGTACGCTATCATGAAGTGACTGATGTTTTTCGTAGGGGAACTGTTGCATAAGGAAATCAGCGATAGGCATATCATGTTCTAATTTTTGAAGAGCTGCAGTCATTGAATCCCAGTCTCCATCATCATATTGATCACGATGGATACTTCCATTCTTAATTTGATGGATGTTACCCGACATGATATTAGTTTTTAATTCGGCTTCTTTTACAAGGGAGATTGAGAGAGGCAAATCACCATGAATAAACTCAGCACCTGCTTCTGTTGGTGCAGCGAAAGGTGCATGGAGTGTATTGATTCTGCCGCCTATTCTATCCCTTGCTTCAACAATGGTAATCTTGTATCCGTTTTTACTTAGAAACCTTCCAGCGTATAGCCCGCAAATACCTGCTCCAACAATAATAATATGACTCATGAGCCTTCGGATTAAAGCGACATATAAAGATTCTAATCAGGCATAGAATTTTCCGTACCTGCTCTTTACGATAATAATGTTCAACTTAACTTGTAAACTTATGCCAAATAGAAGGAGCATCAATCCCAGCGCTGTACCGGGAAAAAAAGAAGATGCTAATGAAGCAAGAAGTAAACGTGAACATGCGGGGCGGGAAGAAGGAACAGTGAATGCACATCGAGATCGCACAAAGTCGAAAGCACAGAAAAATAAAGATGATAAGTAAGCGGCATTGATCTTCAATTCCTGAGGCCTTGTCCCAGCAAGGAGAGTATTGGATACATGAACTTTATTCAAATGCTACTCTTTAGGCTAGCCATGTCGTTGCATTCTTCTGAATAGTTCATTAACTGCTATTTACGATAACTGCATTGAAGAAATAAAAGAAGCGGATGATGTGAGTGAGCATCTGGTTCCGAAAACCAGCCAACATTTAGGTGGGCACTTAAGCCGCTGAATCGTAGATTTTAATCCGCATGCATCTAGAATTCATTTAGCATGAGCTTGGCATGGATTTGTTAAAGCATTTGGTATGCTTATAGATCAAACGTAAGTTCATAAGCTCAACATCATGCCACAAGCAAAGGATAGAGAGAAGGAGAGTAGAGGGTCAGCTTCAGGACATGATGATGAGCAACGTTCGATCGATAATAGGGGAGACGCCAGGGATGATGGTTTTGCGGGGAGATATCAGGGTTCATCCGGGCGAAGCAGAGAAGACGAAGATCTAAAAAGCATAAGCAGTCAGGCAGATAATTCTGAAAAAGATCTTAATGCATTGCAAGAGGAGGAGATTACAGGATCGGAAACAGAAGATATCAGGTCTGCAAACTTGAGTGATACAGATGAAGACGAAGATGAGGGATTAGGTGATGGAAATCTTGGGCGTGCCCGAGAGGGATTAGAGAAGTAATCTTATCAGTACCACTTTTTAATAGGCAGCACATTTGTGTTGCCTATTTTTTTATACACTTCTATTCTAATTAATTGCCATATGCATTGAGCTTAGCCTTAATAAATTCCTTAAAATTATCAGGAGCAATAACTTTCAATTCATCAACGAGTCCCAGTACAAATCTCCCAATTCCCTCGAAGTTTGCAACTGGTCCATGAAACACATACTTATCTTCCTGCTTTTCGATGTACGGAATAGCCAGCGGATACTCCTCCCGTAACAAAAGATAAGCACGCAGATTTAATGCAAGTGTTATCCAAATGCTTCCATCACCCGTGAAGCCAAAAATATCAGAGGTGGTAGTTTTGTGAAGTGTCTGGAATTGAAATTCTTTTTCCAGCTGAATCACTTCTCCTATTCTATCAATCTTAAATTGTTTGCATACTTTATCCTGCACATCCAGCGCCATCACAGAATGATAGTTATCACCAAAATGAATGGGCTCAACTAACCGATCACGTATTTCATTACTATTAGCTGAGTGATAACTTTTCAACACCACCTGATGTTTGTTTTTTATTGCTATCGCAATTTCGTCTACCAGTTTTGTCAGCCTTGCTTTGATGATCAAACGCGGCATCTTATCCAATTCGGAATTCAATGCAAGCTTTTTAAGGAGAGAATTTCTAAAAGGATTATCGTCTGTTCCGCTTTGAATCAGCTTCTTGATCAGCTTTGTTTCTTCAATAGAGAAGAGTGTTTGTGTGGGATCATCTTCTGAAGTGATTATGAAATATCTGTTTTGAAAATCTTTTTCTATTAAAAAATCTACCTCCTCTAATAAATGGATGTACCTGTAAATTGTTCTTTGACTGGTATCAAATCGTTCTGATAATTGTTGAATTGTCCAATGGCCTTGTTTTAGCACAGCGATGATCTGGAAAAGACGCATGAGTCTTCCGTGAGGTAAAATCGAATCTGCTTTAGGTTTCTTTTTTTTAACTGGTCCTTTTTTCATCCTTTAAACTACTGATTTCCTTGCAAATTATCAGTTTGACATTACCTGTCAAAGGCAAGGTGGACTTTCGATGAAAGATACATCGCATATGAACACAATACAGGCAACAACATTATGGGTAAAATGCCCTCATTGCGGCAATAAGTTTACTCCGGAAGATGCAATCGGTCATGATATAAGGGTGCAGTTGGAAAAAGAGTTTGAAGAAAAACTGGAAGCCAATGCAAAAACAGTTGCGGAAATGATACGCAGACAAGAAAATGATCGGTATAAGAATCAGTTACAGTTATTAGAGAACGATCGGAGAGTGAAAGTAACCCGATTGAAAGAACTGGAAGCAATTGCCTTAACAGCACAGCAACGTGAAATGGAGATTAAGGCAAAAGAAGAACAGATGGAAATGGAAATGAAGCGCAGATTGCTTGATCGTGAAAAGCTGATCCGTGAACACGCAGAAAAAACTGCCTTTGAAAAGGCTGAGGTAAGCATTCGTGAACGTGAACAATCAATGCATCGTGAACGCGAATCCATGTCAATGTCTTTGAAAAAAAAGGTTCAGGAAGAAACCGAGAAAGTAAGAGAGGAAGAGCGGATGCGCAACGCTGAATTACAAAAGAAGCTTGATGACCAAAACAAGTTGATCCATGAAATGAAAAGAAAATCTGAGCAGGGAAGCATGCAAATGCAAGGTGAAGTTCAGGAACTGGCTATTGAAGAATACCTGGAAAGTTCTTTTCCCCGTGATGTGGTTGAAGAAATTTCAAAAGGTAAGAGAGGTGGTGATTGTGTACACGTTGTGAAGGATCCTTATGATAGAATCTGCGGAAGAATCTTATACGAAAGTAAACGCACCAAACATTTTAGTTTTGAGTGGCTTGCAAAAGTGAAGGATGATATGCGCCTTAAACAAGCGGATCTTGGAGTGATTGTTACGGAAGCATTGCCAGATGGCATGACGAGGTTTGGAGAACGTGAAGGTGTGTGGATCTGTACGTTCGTTGAATTTAAAGCGCTGGCTTTTTTATTTCGTTATAACCTTTCCAGGATAGGAGAAGTGCTTGCTGCGCAGGAAAACAGAGGCGACAAGATGCAAATGATTTACACCTACGTTACCGGTAATGAATTTAAGCAGAAGCTCGAGGCCGCATTTGAATCTTACAGTGAAATGCAGGAAGATTTAACAAAAGAAAAAGTGCTGTTAACAACTCAATGGGCCAAGCGGGAAAAGAAGTTGTTAAAGGCCATGGAAAACCTTGTCTCGCTGTATGGCGATGTTCGTGGAATTGCTGGTGGTGCGGTACAGGAGATAAAATCACTTGAGGTTCCGGAAATGAATTTACTTTACAATCAATAGCTGTTTGCCATAGCGTTGTGAAAGGCAGCCACGAGGCTGCTTTTCTTTTTTTAACTCCGTAACAGTACGTACGTAGTGGTACCGCTATCTCTGAATTTAAACTTCCTTATCTTTAGGGTTATATTAACCCTCCCATGTCCGATTCCTCGTTTGATAAAAGCATTGTAGACTTTCTTGATATCAATCCACTGCCGGTTTGGTGTTTCGATCAGCATACAAATAAAATCCTATATGCGAATCACAGTGCTATTCAACAGTATGGTTATACGCTGGAGCAGTACTTATCCCTAAACATTCTTCATCTTCTTAATCTTTCAGACCTGCCTTCAGCGGAAAATGCAAGAGTCAATACAACAATCAAGAATAGCCGGAGTGAGGAAATGGAAATTCAATGCTGCTTCAGAAGGATAGTGAAAGCTGGTCATTCACAAAATTTTGTTTTTAGCGATTCTGAAACAATTTCAGCAAACAAAAGAAAATCATGCAAGCGAACAGAGGAATTGCATCCGAACGGGTATGAAGGAGTTACTGATACATCAAACGCTGATACGCGTAAAAGCGAAAGGGCATTTTCTTTCAAATCAAAACAAATAGAAAGTATTTTAAATAGTATTACTGATGGATTCTTTGCAGTTGACCGGCAATGGAATTTCATCCTTACGAATAGTGTTTTTGAAAAAGGAAATAATCGGGAGAAACACCAGCTTATCGGGAAGAATTTATGGGAGCTCTTTCCTCAATTGGCCAGTACTTTTTTAGCTTCCTTTTACAAGGAAGTGATGCTATCGAATAAAGCTGCGCATACTACTTACGATAGTACTGCAAATAAGAATGTGACCTATGAAATAAGCGCATATCCAAACCCGGAGGGTTTATTGGTTTACTTCCGTGATATTACAATTCGAAAAAAGTCAGAAGAGGAAGTAAAACGCCTTGCCATAATTGCCAACCATACAAGTAATGCCGTAATCTTAACCAATGCTGAAGGCCGAACCACCTGGGTAAATAAAGGGTTCGAACAATTAATGGGTTTTGATTTAAATGAAATGATCGGCACAAAACCCGGAGCCTTGTTACAAGGCGCTGATACAGATTCAAATACAGTAAGTCGAATTCGCGAAGCTTTAGTAAATAAGGAATCAATAAGGGTTGAAATATTAAATTATACAAAGCAGAAAAAACCAGTATGGTTGGATCTCGAGATTATTCCTTTGAAAGATGACTCAGGTGAAGTAAACGGTTTTATGGCTATCGAAATCGACATCACGCAATTGAAAAATGCTATTGCAGAAATGTTGAAAAGTCAGGAACAGCTTCAGACCATTGTAAACAATATCCCGATGGATGTTTTTATTAAAGATCTGAAAGGAAACTACACTTTTGTTAACAAATCTTACGAAAACCATTTTTTAAAGCGGTATAAATCGGCGCTAAACTTTACTGATCATGACATCTTTAAACCCCATGAAGCAGCAAGATTTGTTACTGAAGATGCTAATGTAATCTCAAGTAAACAAACATTGGAAATAGAACAGGATGTTAACGATGAAGGAACTATCGATACTTACTACACTGTAAAATTTCCATTATGTAATAGCAATGGAGATGTATATGCATTGGGTGGCGTTTCTCTTCGCATTACAGACAGAAAGCAAATAGAAACTAAACTACGAGAATCGGAGGCAAGATATCGGTCCATTGTTGATGATCAGCTCGAGATGATCTGCAGGTATAAGAAGGGTGGTATCATTAGTTTTGTTAACAGAGCCTTTCAGGAAACATTTGGCATTCCAGCATCCGGACTAATCGGGAAAAATTACAATGACATTATTGTTGCGGATGAAAAGCCGGACTTTCATGCTCATATCGATGGGCTTTTTGAGGGTGAAATGTTACTGGCCCCTACACAACGGAAAGTGATGGTAGCGGGAAAGTTTCGCTGGCAAGAGTGGTATGCAGTTCCTTTAAAGGATGAAAACGGAAATGTTTATGAAGTTCAGTCCATCGGCCATGACATCACCTATCGTAAATCGCTAGAGGCAGAGCAAGCACGCCTGGAAAAAATTGTAAGAGAAAGCCATAACGAGATATTTGTTTTCAACAGCAAAACGCTGGCACTCGAGTTTGGCAACGCATCAGCGCTAAAAAATCTTGGATACGAACAAAGAGAATTTCAGCAATTGAAAGTGTCTGATCTTTTTACGTTTCCTGATGAGATGGCATTGCACGCTTTATTAAACGGATTAAAAAATTCAGAAACAGACCGATTGCAGTTACAGCTTAAATTTAGAAGAAAAGACAGTAGCCCTTATCATGTCGATGTATTGATCCAGATTCTTGAAAGTGAAAAGTCATGCGTAGCCATTGCTTCTGATATTACTTCTAAAATTTTAACAGAACAAAAATTACTCGATACAATCCTGGAAAAGGAAGCGCTGATCAAAGAAATCCATCACCGCGTTAAAAATAATCTTCAGCTGATTTCCTCTATTTTATACTTAAAAATGCTTTCCCTCGAGCAATCGGAGATCAGGGGTTTTCTTGAGAACATACGGCAAAAGATCAGATCTATTTCATTAATTCACGAGCGATTATTGCAGTCGGAGCACATGGATAAAGTAGAAATTTCTGATTATTTGGGAAAATTGATTACAGATATTCAGATTACTTACTTCCGCGAGGATCTTGCGTTGGAAATTCAAGCTGACATCGCGAAAAATATAATGAGCCTTGATACTGCCATTATGTGTGGTCTTATTGTAAATGAGATTATTACAAATGCCATGAAGCATGCATTTAAAGGACGATCTAGCGGTTTAATTCAAGTGTTATTACATGCTCATGAAAACCCTCAACATTTCACTTTAAGCATCGGGGATAATGGCGTAACATTGCCAGCCCATATCTCTCCCGGTGCTGGAAAATCTTTTGGAATGCAATTAATTGACGTTTTCGTAAAACAATTAGGCGGAAAGCTTGAAATAATTCGCAAGGACGGTACTACGTTTCTAATTTCTATCGGATGAAAAACGCAGGTATTCTGATTGTTGAAGATTCTTTTATCGTAGCGTTTCATTTGCGAAAAACACTTGAAAATGAGGGATACAATGTCGTTGGAACCGAGGCTTCGGGCGAAGCAGCATTGCAATTGATTGAGCAGCTGAAACCAGATTTAATCCTCATGGATATTATGCTTAGTGGCTCACTCGATGGAATTGAAACAGCCAGAGTAATAAAATCAAAATATAGTATTCCCCTCATTTATATTACTGCACTTACAGATAAGGAGACCATACAACGGGCAAAAATTACAGAACCTTATGGATATCTTACAAAGCCTTTCGAAGACCGTGAAATATTTACTGTCATTGAAATGGCATTGTATAAGCATGAAATTGAACTTCGTTTAAGGCAAAGTGAAGAAAAGTATTTTTCAACAGTTCGTTCCATTAGCGATTCCGTTGTGATTGTAGACGATCAATATAAAATTGTTTACATGAACCCCAGTGCAGAAGCTACAATGGGCTTTAAATCTACAGAAACACAGGGAAGGTATATTTTTGATTTTTTAAAACTGTCGGATTCTTCAACCAACGAATATCCTGTCAACCCGTTTCAATGCAGGCTAGGTGGAGGCCGTAATAATTCTTTACCTGAAAATCTTCTGCTGAGAGCAAAAAACAGAAGTGAAAAGCCCATCGGTGAAGGGAGTACCAGCTTGGTATTTGATGCCCGTGGAAAATGTCTGGGAATCGTTTTGATTTTCAAGGATGTCACCGAAAAGCTTGCGCATGAAAAACTTTTAAAGGATTTTGAGATCAAGCGGTTGTCTGCATTGCTGCAAGGTCAGGAGCAGGAAAGAAGCCGAATAGCGAAAGATCTTCATGATGGCTTAGGCCAAATGCTCAATGCCATAAAAATGAACATCGCATTACTCGGGCGCGATGACGTAAAAGTTAATAATTTATATAGATCAATAGATGAAGCAATTCAGGAGTCAGTACGTATCTCAGAAAATCTCCTTCCTTCAAAGTTAAAAGATTTTGATCTTGCCACCTGCTTGCGTACGCTTTGTTTGCAAATCAGCAATAGTTCTGATCAACAAATTACTTTTGAATCACTTGGTCTAATGGAAGACCTTGATCAAACCCAGAAAGTTCATTTTTACCGTATTGCCCAGGAAGCCATTACCAATGCAGTGAAGCATGCAAACGCTCAGGCCATAAATGTGCAGCTTAGCGAGGATGATAGCATTGTGCAACTGATGATTGAAGATAACGGTAAGGGCATGCAACATGGTGGAATGTATGACCATTCATTACATCATGGACTCGTAAATATACGGGAACGAGCCGAAATTATGGGCGGTAAACTTATTATTGAGTCGGACGATAAGCGCGGAACGCTCATTATGGTAGAAACACCAATTATTAAAAATAATTTAACACATGTCCAAGTATAAAATTCTCATTGCGGATGACCATGCAATGGTGCGTGATGGTGTAAAGAATCTGATAAGCAAAAATGAAGAGCTGGAGGTAATTGGTGAGGCGGAAAATGGTAAACATGCGATTGAATTATTTGAGGCATTAAAGCCGGATCTTATTATTCTAGACATTTCGATGCCAGTGCTTAACGGAATGGAAGTAGCCAGGGAAATACTTTCTAAAAGCCCGTCCGCGAATATCATTATGCTTTCTATGTATGATGATGGTGACTACATCAGCAGATGTATTGAATGTGGCGTGAAAGGTTATGTCATTAAAAATGAAAGTGGAAGTGAATTGGAACTAGCAATAAAAACAGTGCTGCTGGGAAATAATTATTTTAGCCGCCATGTTCAGGATGTCATTGTTAAGAAATATACAGAAACTGTTTCTAAGCGAAAGCCTAAGGATGAAGCTATTAAACTAACGCAGCGGGAAATTGAAATTATTAAACTAATTGCAGATGCGCTGACTACCCAACAAATGGCCGACAAGTTATTTATTAGTCCTCGCACAGTAGAAACGCACCGCGCGAACCTCATGAAGAAATTGGCAGTGAAGAATGCAGTTGAGTTAATTCGGAAAGCACAAAGCCTGGAATTGATTTAATTTCTTTGTAATCTATTAAGATAATATATCGTACTAAGTATAACTACGGAGATAAGGACAGTAGAAAGACGTATTTTAAAATACAGGCTTTTGTGGATTGATCTTCTTTACATGTGTATTTAGTTTTACTGAAAGTGGTTTAAAATGTCAAAACAGATTTTTGCAGCCGAAGTTATTCTTGAAAATCTATCTGTTAGATTAAAAGAAAAATATTTCAATCAAACTTCAGTATTGACCACTACATTGACTGAACTGAATACTGAATTTGAGGAAGTTTTTATTTTAGCCACACCAACAAGGTGGTCCTTGTATGTAGTGAGCGATTCCATTCTTCCACTGCAAGCTTTTATAGGCAAACAGCCCGAGACAAAAGCACACACTCAAATTTATTATAACACCCAGGAATCAGTAACGCATTTGTTTGCCGTATCAAGTGGTTTGCTGTCCAATGTAAAAGGAGATCCGGAGATATTAAACCGACTTAAGTCTGCTTTTGAGCTAGCGGAGAAGGCTGGTACTATCGGTCTTTATCTCACCAATCTCTTGCGTGAAGCAATCGCTGTAGGACATAAAATCAGAACCCATACAGGAATTGATAAGTATTGTGCCTCTGTTGCTGATGTTGCTTTTTCATTGTTATACGATCGGCTCACTAATTTCTTTGATAAGAAAATTCTCATCATTGGTTCAGGAAAAATGGCACGAACAGCCTTAAATCATTTTAAGAAAGAGGGTGTTGCGAAAATTGGTATTTCAACCGAGGAGCAACTCAGAGGAAAGTATCTGGCTGAGCGGTATCAGGTAAAGAATTTGTCGTTTGATAAAATTGCTGACCATATTATTGAAGCTGATATTGTTATGGTTTGCCCTAATGTAGTTCTCCACTTAGGCGCAAAAGATTTGAGTGAAATAGGTGTGCGCAACATGTTGAAAGTGGATGGAGTTAAAAAAATTGTCATTGATTTCGGTATACCTGCAAATTTTGAAAACAAAACCGGGCAAGCAACATCCATCGAGTTGTTTAACATTGATGATCTAAAGGCAATGCAGAAGACGCCATTGGATGATTTTGGTGGGTTGGATGATGCCTGGAAACTGGTGATGGTGGAATCAAAAATCTTTCTGGACATTCATCGTCAGTTTCAATCTTCTTCAATACTCTCAAACTACTGGTCCGAGCTGATTCGTTTTGATAGGGTTTCTTCTGTTAAAAAAGTACCTGATAACAGCAATATTTCCAATCGTGAGGCTGAGGCGGTGCGACAGTATTCGCGAAAAAAAGTCGTTAGAAAAAAGACTTCCTGGAAGCCGCAAGACATGGCATTGTTAACCAATAACCTTCAATCGCAAGATGCAATGAAAGTTGTCAGGCACATCAAGAGCTTTAAAGTCATCAGGGTTAACGTATCTCCTAATTAGAACCACGTTTCTCATCCTGAGTCGAACACATTAGAACATTTTAAATACCTTCTGGGAATCAAATTGCTTTGTTAAAAGTTTGTTAAAGCTTTTGTTTTAGCTTCGTCTTAGCGCTATAAATCCTAATTGCTAACGTTTGTAAATTAAAAACAAACAGTTGTACGCGGAAACTGAAACTCAAAACAAGAAGTTTACGTTTGAAAATCCACTAAAATGCTATACTTTCGAAAGGCCTTAATTAAACTTTAAAGCGAAGGTTTTCACTTAAATGACTTTTGAAAAGCGAGCGGTAGGGAAGGCTTTTTAGTTAAATAACCAACAGATGCAAAGTTTTCGAACTGAATTAGAAGATTTATCAAATGCGGTGGTAGCGCGTGACATCATTGATCTTGAAAAGAAGATTCGGCTGTTTCGGGATGGAAAAATTGATGATGAAAAATTTAGAAGCCTTCGTTTGGTGCGCGGTATTTATGGACAGCGACAGCAAGGGGTTCAAATGATTCGCATTAAACTTCCTTATGGTCGTGTCACTACTAAACAACTTAGAAGAATTGCTGACATCTCTGATGAGTATGCAAGTAGCAACCTTCACGCTACCACACGACAGGACATTCAGATTCATTTTGTAAGCCTTGATAGGACACCTGAACTGTGGGCAAAGCTTGAGCAGGATGAGATTACATTGCGAGAAGCCTGTGGAAATACAGTTCGTAATATTACAGCCTCTCCAACAGCTGGAGTTGACGCAAAGGAATTATTTGATGTATCTCCCTATGCGGATGCTGCATTTAAATACTTTCTCCGCAATCCTATTTGTCAGGAGATGGGACGAAAGTTCAAGATTGCTTATTCTGCTAACGAGGAGGATACTGCTTATACATTTATCCATGATCTTGGTTTTATTCCTAAAATTAAAGATGGAAAACGCGGTTTCAAAGTTTTGATTGGTGGTGGCCTTGGTGCCAATCCATATCTTGCTGCAACTGCTTATGAATTTTTAGAAGAGGATCAGATGATTCCTTTTTCTGAAGCGGTAATACGCGTTTTCGATCGCTATGGTGAAAGAAACAGAAGGATGAAAGCCCGGCTTAAATTTTTGCTTGACGATATCGGTCTTGAAAAGTTAATGGCGTTGGTTGAGGAAGAGAAAAAAGCAATCAAAACTAAAAGTTATAAAGTTGACTTTGAATCCTGGAAGGAATCGTCTTATGGTCCGGTAATAGAAGTTCCTGCTCCCAAAATTGAAGACGAAAAGAAATATAAGCGTTGGGTGGATACAAATGTAATCCAGCAAAAGCAGGATGGTTTTTTTGGCGTTTATGTCAAAGTTCTATTAGGCAATTTGCCTTCTGATCTTGCAAGAAAATTTGCAGATGTTGTTGATGCACATGCCTCAAATGAAATGCGTGTTACTGTGAATCAGGGATATTTATTGCGCTACATTAGACCTGAAGCTTTGCCTCATCTTTTTATAGCGCTCAATGCACTTGGTCTTGCTGAACCTGGCTTTGACAGTGTAGGTGATGTTACAGCTTGCCCGGGCACCGATTCATGTGCGCTTGGCATTTCTGATAGTACTAATATTTCCATTGAATTCGAACGGGTTATCAAATCAGAATTCCCCGACTTAATTTATAATAACGACATTAAAATTAAGATCAGCGGTTGTCCTAATTCATGTGGACAACATGGACTTGCAGGAATCGGTTTTCATGGCAGCTCTATTAAAGATAAGCAGGGAAAAGTTTTACCAGCCCTTGTTGTCTTACTGGGCGGTGGTAAGCTGAGCAATGGTGATGGTATTATATCCGATAAAATCGGGATTAAAATTCCAAGCAGGAGAGGACCTGATGCACTTCGTATATTATTAACTGATTACGAAACCAACGCATTGGACGGTGAATACTATCACAACTATTATATACGCAAAGGCAAGAATCATTTTTACGGTTTGTTGAAACCGCTTGGCGATACCACAACAGCTACACCATTAGATTATATTGACTGGGGCCAGGAAAGTAATTTTGTGATGCATACTTCGGTAGGAGAATGTGCTGGTGTAATGATCGACCTGGTATCTACTTTATTATATGAGACAGAAGAAAAACTAGCATGGTCTCAGGAGGCAATAGAAAACAACGCATTTGCCGATGGAATTTATCATAGCTATAGTGCACTGATCAATACTGCAAAAGCTTTGCTGCTGACAAAAGAAGTAAGACCTAGCACGCATATTCAAACGTTGAATGATTTTCAAACGCATTTTGTAGACACCAGGGTTTTTACTTTTAAGGGAGGTTTTAAAGAGCTGGTATTACAAATCAATAAAAATGAACCTTCGGAAGATTTTGCTTTAACTTATTTAAATGAAGCAAAAAAATTTATGGAAGACGTATTTGCTTATAGAGGAGGGGAGAAGGAAACTGTAGCCGTAAAATGAATTCTATATTTGCATTTGATAAACAACCAAGGCTTACTTTAGTAGGAGCAGGGCCTGGAGATCCGGAATTGATTACGTTAAAAGCAATCAACACGCTAAAAGTTGCCGACATTATACTTTACGATGCTCTGGTAGCTGAAGAGATTTTGTCGCTGATCCCATCTTCCATTCCTGCGGTTTGTGTAGGCAAACGTGCGGGGGAACATTCGTACACTCAAGATGAGATAAATGAACTCATTGTTGAATTTGCATTTCTTTATGGACATGTTGTTCGCTTAAAGGGTGGTGATCCGTTTGTTTTTGGAAGGGCAACCGAAGAAATTGATTTTGCACGTCAGCACGGTATAGAAACTTCAGTTGTTCCTGGACTTACAAGTGCATTAGCGGTACCAGGAGCGTTGGGTATCCCAGTGACAGCAAGAGGCGTTAGCGAAAGCTTTTGGGTGGTTACAGGCACCACCATGTCAGGTGAGATGTCTAATGATATAAACCTCGCAGCACAATCCACAGCAACCGTTATTGTCCTCATGGGGATGAACAAGCTAAATGAGATCATGGCTGTATTTTCTCAGTATGGAAAAAATGAGATGCCTGTAGCAGTGATTAGAAATGGTACACTTCCAGATCAGCACCACGTTATTGGTACTGTATCTTCCATTGCAGGAATTGTTCAGCAGAACCAAGTAAGCTCTCCTGCCGTAATTGTAGTTGGTGAAGTTGTAAGACATGCTAGCGAACTTCAAAAAGTAATGGTTAAGCATATCAATAATAAATAGACAATACCTGTCAGCTTATGGAAGAACGCAACAACTTATTCCCTGTTTTCCTCAAGCTTGAAGAATTAGAAACGTTGATTGTGGGTGGTGGTAACGTTGGATTAGAAAAACTTTCGGCTTTGCTAAAGAGTAGTCCAAATTCTGGTGTAACGATTGTGGCGGAAAAGATAAAGGAAGAGATCAAGGAAATAGCCAGAGAACATAAGAAGATAAAATTTATTGAACGGAATTTCCGCATTCGGGATTTGCACCACAAGGACATTGTTGTTTTAGCAACGGACGATAGAGCACTACACGAAAGGATACGTGTAGTAGCAAGGAAAAGAAGGATGTTAATTAACGTAGCCGACACGCCTCAACTTTGCGATTTTTATTTAGGCTCTGTGGTTACAAAAGGTAACATCAAGATTGGTATATCAACCAATGGTAAATCTCCAACTATTGCCAAACGTATGCGTGAATATTTTGAAGAAGTTTTACCGGAAGACACGGAAACATTGCTCAGCAACATGCAGAAAATCCGCGACCAGATAAAAGGAGATTTTTCTCAGAAAGTTAAAGTCCTCAATGACATTACCGCTTCTTGGCTGGATGGGCGTGCTAACCTAAAGTAATTGTCAATTCTCATCATTTTTTTGCATAAAAGTTTTTATTAAAAAGATGGGTGCAAAGGCTTTCATCATGTGAGTGGGTATCTGGCAATAGGACGGAGGCTCCTACGGACCTGATTTATTTGACGGCTCCATAGGAGCACCCTTATTCACCATCTTCCAAAAACTCAACGAACTTTAAAATTTCTCTTCGCTCATCAGTTAAAACCCGTGAAACTTAAAGTTCGTTGAGAATATTAATTTAATGCAGCTCCTCTTATCCTTTCAGTTTTTTAAGCTCAGCTTCGTATAAAGCTGTATTAGGTTTTTGATCAGGAGGCATATTTTTAATCGCAATCTCCCAATTTTTAATCGCGTTTTTCCTATCGCCAACTGCTGTATATCCGCGTGCTAATCCAACGTAAGTTGTAAATTTATCTTCAGCGTGTTTCTGACGATTCAACTTAAATACCTCAACAGCTTTTTCATTCTTTCCCTGTGCAAGCAAAGACCTACCATATTGGTGAACAGCCTGAACAGTTGCAGTGGGATGATTAATTGCTTTTTGCATAACAGCTTCGGCATCTGCTGTTTTATTTAAAGCTTCCAGCACCATCGCTTTGGTCTGAAGGGTATTAAATTCTTCCTGGCCTATAAAGGGTTGACTAATCGCATTATCGGCCCAAACCAATGCCTCTTCAAGATTTATCTTACGTTGTGCACAAAACTGTGCTGCGCTCATTAAATTTTTGTAATCGAATCCATTAAAATTTCTAAGTTCATTTCGCATGATCGACACGTATAGGTCATTCACATTTGGAACCTCAATTTTCATCGGAACTCGTTTCTTTTCCCATTGTAAATAAGCCAGTGTGGAGTTCGGTTTACGCTCATCAAAACCATACGTCAAGTATTCCTGGTGAGGAGCGTCTTGCGCTTCTGTCTCAACACGAAGGGCGTCCTCCTTGGGGTCATAGGTATAACTTCCCCAGCTGGTTGAGTTATTGGAAAAAATCCATGTCCATGGTTTATCTTTTTCGAGTGCAAGGAATAATCCATAAGTCCCTGCTTTCAAATCCTTACCCGAAATTTTAACATCATGAGAAAATGTAATGGTAGTATTTTGATTTGCACCTGCACGCCAAGGCGCTGCTTTTGATGGTCCGAATCCCTGATCAATGAATCCGTAATGCACTAACTCACCCCAAATATGTCCTGTGCGATCTTCGCCATTCGGAGCGTGTACATCGGGGCTATTATAATCAATCTTCACTGATACTGGTCCGATCCATTGTGTCACACTTGCCTTTTGATTATCACCGTTAGGCGGCTGTGTAAGGCCTTGGGCTAATCCGCCAAGGGCGATTGCCATGAATAATGCGATAGCTAGAATTTTTTTCATGTTGGTTAATGATTGGTTTACCCGAAATTTAATGGATTCACAAGTTAGTTGATTTAACCCTCTGTTCGGTATTTTTTGAGCTATTACAGCATTGGCTGTTGGAGAGGCCTGATGGTGTTTAAAACCTTAAGCTTTTCTTGGGCACTAGCATTTGCAATGATCGCGGAATGACTTCAATCCTAAACGTATCGCTTTCCCCGCCAGGTTCTCCATCAATGTGAAAAGCAACAGGTGTTTTCAATTTTATATCCATCAACTTCGTCTCAACAACATCACAGAAGGAGGTCTCGTGAATGGTTCCTTTAAAGAAGGAATAGACGAAGTCGAGTCTGTAGGCAGGTACTTTCTTCAGGAAGCTTACATGAATAATCTCATCACATACGGAGGCTGCGGGAGCAATCCTTGCGTTATTTCCATACTGAGAAGAATTGGCAAACGCAATGATGAATGCTTTTCGTTTAACCGTTTGATTTTCAGTAGTGATCTCTGCTTCGAATTCTTTAAAACGAATAAATTCACGAAGCGTTAATTTCGCATAGCCTTTCAAACCTCTTTTTTTATTCTTGCTGAATAAATTTGCCACGTGGCCGTCAAAGCCAATTCCAGACACATTCAACGAAATTTTGCCATTCATCCTAAAAGTATCCATGGCAATAATTTGGCTCTGGAATAAAGTTGTCAACGACTCCGAGATGCTGGTGGAAATTCCTAGATGTCTTGCTAAGCCATTGCCTGATCCTTTTGGGAGAATACCCATCGGGATAGTGGAATGCAATAGTCCTTTTGCAACTTCATTCACCGTGCCATCGCCACCTACGGCAACAACTTGATCAAATACCTTTTCAATTACTGCCTGCTGGGCAAGTTCAGTGGCATGACCTGCTGCACGTGTGTATTCAATTGTGCATTCAATATTTTGATTTTCACACGCACGGATAATCCTTCCTTCAACTTCAGGAAGAAAGCCTGCTCCTGAAAACTTATTGACAATAAATAATACCTTATTAACTTCGTTGTTCACAGTTCAACAATACGAATTTTTAGGCAGATGGATCATACTCCGCGTAAACTGGTGTTTAAAGCCTGGAATAAAGAAACTAAGCTCATGATGCGGCTAAATGCCATTGATTGCAGGCGCGGTGAGATTTTTAAAAAGGATCATATCCTATTACAATTTACAGGACTTTACGACCAGCAACAGGAGGAGATTTATGAGATGGATGTAATGTTGATTGGAGCTGAAAAGTACGTTGTGCTTTGGGATGTACAACGCAATGGTTGGGCGTTCATAATTATCTCTAATGGTAATGCACGAAAACCTTTCATAGAAGAAATCGCTGCAAAAGCTAAGAGGTTATGGAATTCTTTCGAGTCGGATAAAAAAGTCTGATCTACTACTTCTTTATTTTTTCTTGAATATATTTTACAGCTTGTCCGAACGTCTGAAGTTTTTCGGCATCATCGTCAGGAATACGAATGTCAAAACTTTGCTCAAATTCCATGACAATCTCAGCATAGTCAAGGGAATCAATCCCAAGGTCTTTAACAAAATTTGCGTCAGGAGTTATTTCAGATTCAGCGATACCGAGTTTTTCTACCAGTATTTCGGTCACCTTCTTAGGGATATCTTGCATGGCGTTGAGATGTTGCGCGTAAATGTATCAAATGCAGCTAACCCTTGCAAATAGTAAGTATGGGTGTGTCTCAATGATTATTGTTGATATTGACCTAACCTTTACTTTTCCAATGCGAAGGATCTACTCTCCAGGCTTTCAGGGAAATTAACTGTTGCTCTGAAATGTATTTTTGATTGAGCGCGAAATTAATGAGATGTCCGTAATCGCTTAAGCTAATCAATGAAACATCTGCCTCGTAGAAATTGCGTGTAGCGATGTCAAATCCGTAGTTAAAGATCGAGACCATTCCTAATACATGAAACCCAGCCTCTCGCAGGGCATGAACGGTTTTTAAAGAACTTCCGCCCGTTGATACCAGATCTTCAACAACAACAACTTTTTGTCCTTTTACAATCTTCCCTTCAATCAAATTTTCCATTCCATGATCCTTAGGCTTTGGCCTTACATACAAGAAAGGAAGATTCATTGTGTCAGCGACAAGTGCTCCTTGCGCGATGCCTGCTGTAGCTACGCCAGCAATAGCCTCTGCGGTGAAAAAATTTTCTTTTATCGCTGATGTCAGACCATCTCTGATGGAAGAACGAATGGAAGGAAAGGAGAGTGAGAGACGATTATCACAATAAATCGGGGACTTCCATCCTGAACTCCATGTGAACGGTTTTTCAGTATTTAGTTTGATAGCCTCGATTTGTAGCAACATGCCTGCAATAGGACCTGCTGTCTCTTCTTGAACTTTAATGATTGGCATAGCCAAAAATATAATTTAATGTACTTAACCAACAAGCTTTGAGAATATTTTCAACTAATTCAGTACAAAACCCACTTACCGCTGTCCATTTGTTGATTTTGCAATCGTAAGTTGAATAGTATTCAATTTATTTTTTTTAGACAGTTTGATGACTAGAGATTTATTTCTTCTTTTGCGATGATGGATTCTATGAAATTAAACGGATGATCATTTTTATAAACGACATTCCGGTAAGGATTTTTAAGGCAGAGGAAGAACCTGATCCAGGAAGAATCAATCATGTTATAGATGCAGCGCAAGAGACTATAACGCAGGCTAAGTTCATTAACCATGTCTGGATCAAAGGTGCAGATACTACGGATTTTGATCTTGTCCTAAGCTTACTCAACTCAAAGGTTCCAACCAATCTTCTTTCCTTATATATCTCTGTTGAAAATTACCCGGCCATTAAGCAATATCTCAAAACAAAATTTAAAGTAGTAAAGGCTGCCGGAGGATTAATCCGAAAAAAGGACAGGTTTCTCATGATCTACCGCATGAAGAAATGGGATCTGCCGAAAGGCAAAAAGGAAAAGAACGAAAAGAATAAGCAAACTGCCGTACGTGAAGTAGAGGAAGAATGTAATATATCGGTTAAGTTGGGCGGTAAAATTTGTACTACCTGGCATACGTATACAATGAATAAGCATTCGATGCTGAAGAAGACGCGCTGGTATATTATGGATTGCACTGATGATAGCAGAATGCGTCCGCAGGTTGCCGAAGATATTGAGGAAACACGTTGGATGAGTCAAAAGGAAGTATACCATGCCTTAGAGCACTCGTATAAATCAATCAGCTTTGTTTTTGAACAATACTATCAGAAAATCGAAGTGAAGCCCGCCCGATAGGTACAATGGCTTTTCTTATATTGCTCGCAAGAAGTAACAACAAGATTTAGCTTTGCTCTCCTAATTCATAGGGAAGAAAATCAGAAACATCTCCGCCATACCGGTGTACTTCTCTGATGATGGATGAACTGATCCACGCAAACTGTGGAGAGGTAATTAAAAATACAGATTCAAGCTCGTGGTATAATTTACGGTTGATTTGAGAAATGCTATTCTCATACTCATAATCTGTTGTGTTACGGATGCCGCGTAAAAGGAATTTTGCCTGGTGTTTTCTGGCAAGCTCTGCAGTAAGCTCAGCGTAGGTTTGCACCCTCACATTCGGGTAATTTCTGAAAGTCAATTCCACATATTTCACCATTTCTTCAATAGCAAAATAACGATTGCTCTTTTGACTATTATAGCCAATCGCTATGATGATCTCATCGAAAAGTTGCAGTCCTCGCTTTACAATATCCTCATGACCTCTGGTAAATGGATCGAAGGAACCAGGGAACAGTGCAATTTTTTTTTCTTCCATTGACGACGGATTCTTGCAGATTATTTATTTGGATTTATTACCTAACAAATGCATGCTGTACATGTCGTAGAAATGATGGTCCTGAACCTCATCAAACATGTAGCCGAAAGTTACGTAAGCCGGCCGTTGACCAAATATAACATTGTTAATGTACTTATAGAATTCATGATAATGCGGAGAGTTTTTACCGATGTATCCCCAAAGCATTACCTGGCTTGTTCGCTGATCGAAGTTCAACGATTTCATCACAAGCATGATGTATTTTACATAATCAGAAAACTGCTTTACTGCGAACTGATTATAGTAAAGTAATTTACCATGACTGCAGGAGAGAATATGAAGTTTAAACCGATCGATGTAAATGTATAAGTATGTTTCTTTTCTGGTTTCCATTAACTGTGTTACGCCTTCTATCAGTACTGCGGACTGATGCATAAACACTGGTTCATTATTAGGATATAAACCTTTTATCCAATGTCTCAATTCTTTTTGGATTGCAAAAACAGTAACGGCTTTCGATCGCGGATTACTGATAAACAATATATCTTCTTCCTCAGGATCAACTGCGGCGTTGTATTTCAGATAATCAAAACAAGACTCTTCAATGAACAGTACTTCAGGAACCTGAACAAACTTATTGTGCTTAATAGATATTTTAATCTGATTCCAAAAGGCAGCTTTTAAAAATGCGTGTGAATCAAAAAGAGTTTCTAATAAATGCAGTAACTCATGATGTGATTGAAGAGAAGGAAAAACGTAATCTTCTAATAAGAGAAACCGTTGATCGACAGAATCTATGACACCAACCTGCAAGTCGCGTGTGCCGATGTTGATCAGCAGGTCGTAAAGATGAATGTTATCTTCATCAAAACGCTCATCCTTAATTTTCTTTATCAGCTTGAAATTGAGCGCGGCTGTCTGCAAGTTTTATTTTTTAAAGGGGTGTTACCATGATCCTCCTACAATAATAGAGATTTTATGATGTAATATAAATACCAAATGGTGATGAATATTGACTTAAATGCGATAAAAACCCGACAAATTCTCTAACTCGGCCCACGTTCCGGCAAGATTAAAGATGCCGTGTACTTCATTCTTCGGCATTTTTTTGATTTCTTCAAAACTCATGAATCTTACAGCCTCAATAATTTGAATCTCGGGGTCGGATCCCTTTTTTACTCTTCCACCTTCTTCTACCAGGTCGTAAAAGAGCTCAATGGAGTGAATCGGCTTTTCAATGTACTCGCACCCAAAAAGAAAGCTTGCTGGTCGCACCGAAAGGCCTGTTTCTTCGCAAAACTCTTTTCTCAGTGTTTCTGTGATAGAATCGCCAAATTCAACTCCTCCTCCTGGAGGTGCCCAGAAATTCGTTGGCGTTATCCCTGAATGGTTTACCATCAATATATCATCACCTCTCCGGCAGATGCCGCAAACCCGAACCCTTACTTTGTTACCATACACTTTAGCAACCGCTGCATCCATAATTTTTGAAGATATAACCGTTTCCATAAAAGGCAAATGCCAATAATTGAATAAGCTATTAATGTTAATGATGTGTTAATGATGGATTTTAGATAGAAATGCAGTTTTTGGAATCAAGTTTGATCGTTAGATTTGAAAAAAATTAAAATATGAAGAAGTATTTGTTTTTAATCCTTGTGTTAGGTTTCGCTGTTCAGGTATTTGGGCAGGAAGTTAAGACAACAGAAGGCCCGGTTATTACTTGGGATAAGAAAACGCATGATTTTGGTGATATCGTTCAAGGTGATAAGGTAGAACACACTTTCTATTTTACCAACACCGGTAATGAGCCGTTAATTATTACCAATGTGCAAGTGAGCTGCGGCTGTACTACACCTAAAGGCTGGCCACGCGATCCAATTCCAGTAGGTGGAAAAGGTGAACTTAGTATTTCATTCAATAGCGCCGGTAAGATGGGCAAACAAAGCAAGCCTGTGACTATCGTGTCTAATGCTGTTAATACTGATGGCACGCAAATTACTTTTACAACAAACGTGCTTGAGAAAAAGCCTCAATAGATTTTAGTTCTTAGTATAAAATATAAAAGCCGTTTCAGTAGAGACGGCTTTTATTTTTTTATGTCTCCAACATTCTTATGCTGGCTTTTAAGCAGGCCGCTGCCGAGTAGGATCCAGCCAATGATGAAAAACACACCTCCTATTGGTGTTACTGCTCCCATCATTCTCACTCCTGTAAAACATAAAAAATAAAGACTGCCGCTAAAGAAAATTATTCCTAAGGCGAAACAAGTCGCTGCATACTGTAGAGATTTCGTGTTATGATGTTGTAACAGGACACCGGTAATTAACAAGGCAAAAGCATGATAGAACTGATATCTCACCGCTAATTCAAAGGTATCCGCTCGGTTTGTTGTCTCCAGGAGATCTTTTAATGCATGTGCTCCAAAAGCACCCAAGGCTACCGCTAAACCAGCAAATAAACATCCTGCAAGAAGTGTCGTTCGGGTTGTCATTACGAATTTGAATAAGTTCTTTCACCAAATATAGCTGAGCCAACGCGCACCATCGTGCTACCTTCCGCGATGGCTATTTTAAAATCTCCGCTCATCCCCATAGAGAGTTCTCGCATCCTCATATTAGAGGGCAGCTCTGTACCTTTCAGTTTTTCAAACAACGTTTTCAGTCCCCGGAATTCTTTCCTGATCTGGTCTGTATTTGTTGTAAAAGTAGCCATTCCCATAAGGCCTTGAATATGGATATTCTTCATTTCACTTAAGGTTGTTGACGATATTAATGAAGCTAATTCTTCTGGGGAAAATCCAAATTTTGTTTCTTCTTCTGCAATGTGTACTTGTAACAAACAGGGGATAACACGGTCTATTTTTTTTCCTTGTTTATTAACTTCCTCCAGTAGTTTAACAGTATCAATAGAATGGATCAAGGCAACAAAGGGAGCAATATATTTAACTTTATTCGTTTGAAGATGTCCAATCAAATGCCATTCAATGTCCTTTGGAAGTAGTTCATATTTAGTCACTAGTTCCTGCACCTTATTTTCGCCTAGCACTTTGTGCCCCGCATCGTAAACCTGTCGAATTTTGTCAATAGGATGCGTCTTTGTTACAGCAATTAACCTGCAGCCCTCCGGTACTTGCTGTTTGATTGCCTGAAGATTTAGCATAATACTCATGGTGCAATGTTATTACAGAATAAGAATTGTTCATAATCTTACACCCGCACAAAAAATGTTGCGGTTAGGCTGGTAAGTCCCTATTTTTAACTTTTTGTAGGATACTTAATTTTAAAATATGCCAATTCTTGGAACCTTGTTGAAAAAGGGCATCCGCATCCGCGAAATGCTGGAGCAGGAGTATACCTCGCCTTTTGATCTGCAGAAAAAGGAACTGAAAGAATTGCTAATTGCCGCCAGCCAAACTGAGTTTGGGAAATTTTATAACTTCTCTGATATCTTGAACGGTTTTCGGAAAGGTCACAAAGAATTCTATAATCGTTTTAAGAGTAATGTCCCGATTCATACGTACAATAAAATCTATAATGATTGGTGGAAGCTTGCGCAAAAGGGTGTTAAGAATGTTTGCTGGCCTGGTCGCGTAAAATATTTTGCGCTCAGCTCAGGTACATCAGAGTCTTCTTCAAAATATATTCCTGTTACAAAGGATATGACCAAAGCGATTCAGAAGACGAGTGTGCGCCAGATTCTTACTTTGTCCAAGTATGATCTTCAACCAGAAATATTTACTGCAGGCATTCTAATGCTGGGCGGTAGCACCCACCTGAACAAAAAAGGAAGTTTTTTTGAAGGAGATCTAAGTGGTATACAAGCTGCGCGGCTTCCCTTTTGGTTTCAGCATTTTTATAAGCCAGGAAAAAAAATAGCAAAAACACGGAACTGGGATGCCAAGCTCGATGAGATTGCCAGCAAAGCTCGTGATTGGGATATCGGAATTGTTGTCGGAGTTCCTGCGTGGATTCAAATCCTACTCGAGAAGGTTATTAAATATCATAAGCTGAAAAACATTCATGAGATCTGGCCTAACCTTAGTGTATATGTCCATGGAGGTGTATCATTTGATCCCTACCGAAAAGGCTTTGAGAAATTGTTAGGGAGACCAATTTATTATATTGAAACTTATCTCGCATCAGAAGGATTTATTGCATTTCAGGCTTATCCAAATCGTAAAACAATGCGACTTGTTTTAAACAATGGCGTGTTTTATGAATTTGTACCTTTTGAGGATAAAAATTTTGACGCTAACGGCGAAATAAAGCCCGATGCAGAAACGCTACTGATCGATGAGATTGAAGAGGGAAAAGAGTATGCATTATTGCTTTCGTCCTGTGCCGGAGCGTGGCGTTATCTCATCGGAGATGTAATTAAATTCACATCACTGGAAGAATCTGAAATTGTTATCACGGGACGCACGAAGCATTTTCTCAGTTTATGTGGTGAGCATCTTTCGGTTGATAATATGAATAAAGCCATCGAGCTTGTGGCGAATGATCTTAATATTGCCATTCAGGAGTTTACCGTTGCAGGCATACCTCATGAATCACTTTTCGCGCATCACTGGTATCTTGGAACAGACGATAAAGTTGATGCTGAGATTGTGAAAGAGAAACTGGACTCACATCTTAAAGTTTTGAATGACGACTATGCTGTTGAACGGAGCGCAGCGTTAAAAGAAGTCTTGCTAGATGTTGTTCCTGTAAAGAAATTTTACGACTGGATGGAGTCAAAGGGAAAAGTGGGAGGGCAGAATAAATTTCCAAGGGTAATGAAAAAAGCACAACTCGAAGACTGGAAGTCCTTCCTACAAACCCATAGTAATGGAAATCATTTTTAATGGTGTAATCTCTGGTATTGTTTTAGCCTTTCTAATAGGCCCTGTTTTCTTTACTATTCTACAGACTAGTATTGAACATGGATTTAAGAACGGTTTTTTTGTAGCAGTAGGTGTGTCGTTAAGCGATGCAGTTTACATTTCCTTATGTTACCTGGGTGTTTCTCAAATGTTTGACAATGGCAATTTCCGTGAGTATCTCGCGTATTTTGGAGGTGCCGTTTTATTGCTATTTGGGTTGTATTATCTTCTAGTCAAGAGCAGGAAAAGTGGATACTACGACCCTGAAAAAGTTTTAACAAGAAACCCGATTCGACTCATCTCAAAAGGCTTTATTATTAATGGACTGAGTCCTATGGTTTTAATCTTTTGGCTTGGGACGGTAGGTGTTGCTACGACTAAATTTGGTTATGCTACACCGGGCCGAGCCATTCCATATTTTGCTTCTATTGTTGGTACAGTCTTCATTACTGATGTTATGAAAGCAAAGTTGGCTGATCATTTAAGAATGACACTCACTCCTGGTTTTATCAAAACATTAAATATCATTGTCGGTATTTTAATGTTAATTTTTGGAGGGAGACTAATTGCAATTGCAGATAATTTCTCGGGATTCTGATTGCATTTTTTCTGCTAATCCTGTAGCACGTTAGTTAAAAATGTAGATTTCAATAGAAGCCAAAGTAGAAAAAAGGCCACCGCCCATTGAAGATAAATGAAATAATAATCTGAAGTATCCTTAAACCTTGTTTCTTTAATCTCGGCTTTTTCAAACTGATCAATTTGTGCGAACACCTGTGCTAAAGCTTCATTGTCACTGGCTCTGAAAAATTCGCCGCCTCCGATCTCCGCCATTTTCCGCATTGTTGTTTCGTCAATCGTATTCTCAATCATGTTTGGCCTTCCAAAAAAATCTTTCCCGTAAGGCACGAGACCTTCTTTGCCAATCACAATTGTATAGATTTTAATTCCATAGGCAGAAGCAAGTTCTGCAGCAGTAATAGGATCAATATTGCCAGCAGTATTATCACCGTCACTCAATAGTATGCATACTTTAGACTTTGTTTCAGACTCCCTCATTCGGTTTGTTACAACAGCCATGGCGCTCCCTATTGCAGTTCCTCTGCTTTCGATCATTTCGAAGTTTATATCTTTGATGTACGAGCGTAACAAATTATAATCTGTTGTGAGGGGCGCCAGCGAGAAGGCATCCCCCGAAAAGACCACTAGACCGATTCGATCCTGAACTCTTCCCTGAATAAAATCAAGGGCAACTTTTTTTGCTGCCTCTAAACGATTCGGTGTAAAGTCTTCTATTTGCATGGATTGAGAAATATCCAAAGCAACCATAATGTCAATTCCTTCCGTCCACTGTTCAACTTTTTCGTTTGTTTTTTGTGGACGTGCGAGCGCTGTAAGAACAAGTGAAAGCACGATCATCAGCAGGAATTCAGGTATTAACCTAATAAGATTTAAAGGCGAACTTTTAAGATCTTTTGTACTGACGGCTACTGGTAATTTTTGATTGAAGCGATGACGGAAAATCCAACGTAAAATAAAAAGTATGGGCACTGCCAAAAGTGCGTACAGAAATTCTGTTCGTTCCCAGGTAAATGATCTAAGCGTTGCAAAGCTATACCAGTCTAAGGAGTACCAAGGTTCTATAAACTCATTTTCCATCTTTCACCTCCTGAAATTTTTTTCTGAAGCGCTCATCGGCAAAGTGCTTTAGTTTTTCTAATGGATCAACGACAGAAGTATTATGACCATAAATGGCCATGTCAATTGACTTGAGACTCTTGCCAAGCATTTCGTCATTCTGCAGCATTAATGTTTCACGTGTAGTTAACTTCGTGTATGGACGTGCTTCAAGCTGCTCCATATATTTTTTCCATAATGACAACGCAGATTCAGCCGTTGTTGATGAAAAGGCGGAAGAAACCTGGCTCAAGGTTCTATTGTAAGATTCAACAAACTGGTTGTGATTTTTTTGTAATCGCTTCGCTTTAAAATACTGCGATATTCTTTTACCAAAAATTATCCAGACAATTACTAAGAGAACAACTAAAACAACTAGGACAATGAGTAGAATGAAATAATTGAACTGATAATTCACATCTTCATAAGCAGTTGTTTCTTTCAGCGGGAGTTTATCAATGCTAATACTATCTGGCATGGCCTTCAGGAGCTGAACCAACCTTATACTGTCAACATTAGATCGATAAGCCGTGCAGTCTAACTCATTCACAGCATAAACTGGAAGTTGCAGCGCTTGAACATCACCTAGTTCGAACGTTGTGAGGTAGTAGATGGTGCTGTCCGTGCTGATTCCATTCGTTGTTTCAGTTGCAAAGTAGCGCTTGGTTTCATATTCAAACGGAGCAAAACCATGTGCTGAATCAGGATACAATATTGTTACATTACTAGGATACTTAGCAGCTAAATAAAATGCAGTTTGTTCACCTATTTTTAAACTGTCGGATAAAAATCCTCCACTCACTTTAATTTGAGCAAGCGCTTGCGTGCTAATCAAAGCAAACAAGAGTATCGAAACAATTAATGCTGCTTTAGGATTAATAAATCTTAAAATCTTCACCCAGTTCATTCCGATTACAAAGCTCATGTTGTTTTTAATGACCTGTTTCTCACTTTAAACAATTTGAGTAATTGCGGAACATAATCTTCATCTGTATCCAATGAAAGGAAATTGATTTGATGTTTACGGCTGAATTTGTCCAACTCAACTTTTCTGGCTTGAAAGTGTTTTGTGATATTTTCTCTGAAGTCTCCAAACGATGTGTTGATCCATAATGTTCGTTTACTTTCTTTATCAAGTATTGGAATTATTCCGAGTTTTGGTAAACGTGTTTCTCGTTTGTCGCTGATCTGGATCACAACAAGATCGTGTCTTCTTGCCAATGATTTCAGATTGTGAAAATATCCTTCATCAATAAAGTCGGATATGAGAACGATTACACTTCTTCTCTTAATCGTATTCAGTGCAAATGATATTGCCTTCGTTAAATCCGTTTTTAAAGATTTCGGTTTTAATGTCGCCAAGGCATTAATGATCTCATAAGCCTGAGAATGGCCCTTCGTGGGTTTAAAATACTTCTCTTTCACATCGGAGAAACATATTAGTCCAACATGGCTTGATTCTTTAGCGGCCGACAATGCTAGCACACCACAGATCTCTTTTCCGACATCAGCTTTCGTTCTGCCGGGACTACCGATATCTTCAGAAGCACTAACATCAAGAATAAAAAAAACAGTTTGTTCTTTCTCTTCACGAAAAGTTTTTACGAAGGTACCATGTCCTTTTGCAGAAACATTCCAATCGATCGTTCTGATGTCATCACCATACTGATATGGCCGGACGTCATCAAACTCCAATCCCGAACCTTTAAAAATGGAACGAAAATCTCCCTGCATCTGGCTGTTGATCGCCTTGCGTATCTGAATCTCGTATTTTCTTAATTTTTTCAGAATGTCTTTCAAGTGCTTGTTGTTATTAGCATACGTTTTGCTGACATAACGCAAAACTGCCAAAAATATGACAATTATGAGTATTTTGCGCCACCCAAATAGGAGAATAGGTTGAATAGAATGGTAAAAGGTTTAACAATTTTAATTGCGATTATAACAAGCAGCATGCTGGTGTGGTCTTGCAATCGCGATAATGAAAAGCCACCGGCCGGGATCTTGTCAAAACCGGAGATGATTAAAGTATTGTCTGAAGTTTATCTTACAGAAGAGAAAATTAATCGACTGGGTGTGAACAGGGATTCAGCAATAGCTGCATTTGATTTTGTATCGAGCAGAATATTCGAAAAGACAGGTGTTGCCGACTCTGTTTTTGACGCGTCTTTTGATTACTACAACGATCGCCCAAAGGAAATGGAGCAGATTTATACGGCATTAGTAGATTCATTACAGCTGATGGAGCAAAGAACTCCAGATCTTCCGAAATAGCATGATCTTTCCCGAATCATTTGAACAGAAATTAGGCTTTGATACTATCCGTCAACGCATAAAATCTTATTGCCTTTCAACTACCGGTGCAGATTACGTTGACAAACTTCGTTTTAGCATTGATCCTGAATTTATTAAGATATTACTCAGGCAGAGTTTGGAGTTCAAACAGATCCTTGAAAAAAGCGAAACATTTCCTTCTCGTTTTTTTTATGATGGCAATGAGTGGATGCAGAGAATATCCCTGGAAGGAAGCTATCTTGACGCTGAAGATTTTTTAAAACTTGCCAATGCATTAGAAACAGCACTTGGCTGCCGCACATTTTTACTGAAATATAAAGACGTTTATCCTCAGCTTTTTAAATTATCTGAACCTGTTTCTATTACCAGTCAAGCGCCTCAAATTATTCATCAGAAAATTGATGATAAGGCCCAGGTCAGAGATTCTGCCAGTGCAGAGCTTGGAAAAATTCGTAGACGATTAAGGGAAGAACAAAGCCGTTTACGAAGGCTGGCAGATCAATTATACCGCCAGGCAGTGACTGAAAAATGGGTGCCCGATGGTGCGCTGCCTACCGTACGGGATGGGCGAGTTGTAATACCAATTCTTGCCGAGCATAAAAGAAAGCTAAAAGGTTTTATACTGGATGAATCGGCTACAGGTCAAACTGTTTTCATGGAGCCAACGGAAATGCTGGATACGAATAATGAGATCCGAGATCTTGAACATTCTGAAAGGCGTGAGGTAATCCGGATATTGATAGAAGTAACAGATGAATTGAGGTTACAACTGCCGGCACTAAGGCAGTCTTTCACTTTCTTATCACAAATAGATTTTATTCGTGCCAAAGCAAAATTTGCTTTAGAAACTGAGTCGGACTTGCCGATCATTGAAAGCAAACAAGAAATGGTCTGGTATAATGCAAAGCATCCGCTTTTGTACCTAAGTCTAAAAGGCAAACGTGATGTAGTGCCATTGAATATTGAACTGGATCACATCAACCGAATGCTTTTGGTTTCTGGGCCAAATGCTGGTGGAAAATCTGTCACCCTGAAAACAGTTGGATTACTTCAGTATATGGTTCAATGTGGTCTGCTTATTCCACTTTCAGATCGATCAAGGGTAGGTGTTTTTCATGATATTTTCCTTGACATTGGAGACCAGCAATCTATCGAGAATGATTTAAGTACCTACAGCAGTCACTTAAAAAACATGGGTGTTTTCATTAAGTCTGCCGGAGATAAATCGCTTGTATTGATGGATGAACTTGGTTCAGGTACAGATCCCAATTTTGGTGGAGCTATTGCGCAGGCAGTACTTCAGGCGTTAGTTAGTAAAAGAGTTTGGGGTGTGGCAACAACACATTATTATAACCTGAAATTATTCGCAGGACAAAGACAAGGAATTACCAATGCGGCCATGCGTTTCGATGATCGAAACCTTGTACCCCTTTATGTACTTGACATCGGTAAGCCTGGAAGTTCCTTTGCTTTAGAGATTGCTAGGAAAACTGGTTTGCCAAAAGAAACGCTGGAGGAGGCTGAAAAATTAGTGGGTAAAGATTTGGCAGGATTTGAAACACTTGTCCGCAGCCTTGAGAAAGAAAGGCAGGAGCTCAGTGAAAAAATAAAAAGGATGGAGAAACAGGAAAGTGAGTTAAAGCAATCACTTTCGAAATACCAATCGCTTTCATCCGAGTTGGAATCTAAAAAGAAAGAGATTATCACGAAGGCCAAAGAAGAAGCTTCTGAAATATTAAAGACGACTAACAAGGAAATTGAAAAGACAATCCGGCATATCCGTGAAAATAAAGCTGAACGAAAAGAGACGATAAAAGTCAGGAAGAATCTTGAATCACTAACACAAAGAGTTGCTCAGCCACAGGAGAAGAAAGAGAAAGCAAAAGAAGCGATTAAAGAGGGAGACCGCGTAAGAATACATGGGCAGGATGGAAGCGGAGTAGTGACATCCTTAAAAGAGAAAACAGCCACAGTTCAGTTTGGGGAAATGAAATCCCTGATCAATATTTCACGATTGGAAAAAATTAGTGGAGGCATGGAAAGAGAGATGGCCACCAAGCTGAGGTCTGCAGGGATTAATATATTTGAGAAGCAGGCCCAGTTTAGCAGTACGTTAGATGTGCGTGGCAAAAGGGTAGACGAAGTTATTCCGCTACTTGATCAGTTTTTGGATACTGCAATTCTGTTAAGTCAGGGAGAGCTAAAAATTTTACATGGTAAGGGCGAAGGCGTATTGCGAAAAGTGATCAGGGAGCACTTAAGGAATTATAAGCAGATTGCTTCTATTGCAGATGAGCATATTGAACGGGGAGGAGATGGGATTACCATTGTTGTGCTAAAATAAAAAAGGCTTCCGGAAAGAAGCCTTTTTTAATATCAGTAGCTAATTATTATTGCTTGGTGAATTCAAAGTGCCATTGACCTGTAACATTTTTGGTCCGGCCTGCTGACGAGTAAGGTGTTCCCGTGAAATTAAAATCCATAATAAGACCGGTAGCCGTAACAGCATAAGTTACTGGTGTAGCATCTTCGCGTGTCAGGCTTGACTTCACGTTTGAACCGAATTCCAATGTTCCACTTGCTGGCCATGCACTTGGGCCTTGCGGACGTCCTGCTATAGCATAACTAACAGAATTACTTCCGGGAGCGCCAGTAATGGTAATGACGAAGTTGCTATGATCAAGAGGAGGTGTTGTGCTGTTATAAGTAACGGAAGTCGCTTTCCATGTACCTGTTAATTTTTCTATCTGCACATCGGTCTCAGATTTTTCTGCATCATCACCACCATCACAGCTTATGTAGAAGGTAGCTACTGACATCAATACCAATAGTGAGAGGACTCTTGCTGCTATTTTCATCTTTTGAAATTAAAATTATTACAATATGCCGGTAAAATTAAATAAAATCAACTTTTAGGTCTGATTAAAGCGTCAAGTTAGATATTTTTTCTGACTCTTTAGTAACCCCTTAAATGCTGAAATAAGGTGTTATCGCTTTAATTATTGGTCGAGTAATGTTGACTTTTAAATTCCTGAATGTTCAATTTAATAGTTTCGGCTGGATATTCGGCAGGGTTATTTGAGGCAATCAGCACAAGACTGTTGCCCGATTCTCTGGTAAGCATTTGAAAATACCAATTGAATGTCGGCTCATCCAGGTTAGTTCCTGGCTCATCAAGAATGATAATATCAGATTGAGTATAAAAAGCAAGGGCAAGTTTTACCCGCTGTTTCATACCAGAAGAAAAATTTCCAATATGCTTTTTGCGCGCTTTCTCAAGATGCAGAATATTGATGAGGCCATTCAAATCCAGTCCTTCTTTCATCTTTCGCAGGCTGAAATGAAAACGCAAGTGTTCTTCCAACGTAAACTCTTCAATAAGATCCATGTAAGGTGCAGCATAGGTAATGTGCTTATAAATTTCTTCAGAAGGAATTACACCTTCGCCCATGCTATACATAATCTTACCAGAGGATGGAGGCACCAGGCCTGAGAGTACTTGCATCAACGTGGATTTACCTGATCCATTAGGCCCGGTAATCGCATAGAACTGACCGCTGTTAAATTGGTAATTTATGTTCTTGAAGATCCACTCCCTGTTGAACCGTTTAGAAAGATCTGTTAGCCTAATGCTGATAGATTGCTTTTTTATCGTATTATCAGATTTCGGCTTAAGCATCAAAGCTAGAATAGGCGTTAATCATTACTGCCATAACCTTTCATGATACCGCGTTCTGAGGTTCTAATGAAATCAACGATGTAATCTCGTTCTGTACTGGATGGTGTTTCTGCTTCTACTACTTCAAGTGCTTTAGAATTGTTCAGACCCTTCAGAAAGATATACCGATAGATCTCCTGTATTTCGGTGATCTTTTCTGAATTGAAACCTCTTCTGCGTAAGCCTATAGTATTAATACCTGCGTAGGTGAGTGGCTCTCGGGCTGCCTTTGTAAAAGGTGGAATATCTTTTCTTACCAGTGAGCCGCCAGACACCATAACGTGTGCCCCAACTTTTACAAACTGGTGAAGCGCACTGGCGCCTCCTATAATTGCCCAATCTTCTATCGTAACGTGACCTGCCACCTGAACTGCATTTACAAGAATGCAGTTGTTACCGATGTTGCAGTCATGAGCCACGTGTACATACGCCATTAGAAGACAATTTTTTCCGATAACAGTTTTAAATTTATCAGTAGTACCGCGGCTTATAGTGACGCACTCTCTGATCACTGTATTATCACCAATGAAAGTTTCTGTTTGTTCACCCGCAAATTTCAAGTCCTGAGGAATTGAAGAGACAGAGGCTCCAGGATAAATCTTAACATTTTTTCCTAAACGCGATCCATCCCATATCATCGCATTTGCTCCTATCCAGGCGCCATCTTCTATAACTACGTCTTTTTGAACTGTTGCAAAAGGCTCAATCGTAACATTGTTACCAATTTTTGCCTCAGGATGAACATTTGCTAATGGAAATCGACTCATGAATCTTTTCTTACTATGCTGGCAGTCATTGTACCTTCACTTACTAAAGTATTACCAACAAATGCTCTACCATACATTTTCGCAATACCGCGTTTAATTGGTGCTACTAGATTACATTGAATAACCAAGGTATCTCCTGGTAGAACCATTTTTCTAAATTTCATATTTTCTATTCCTAAAAAGTATGTCCAGTAGTTTTCAGGATCAGGAACAGTATTAAGAACAAGGATTCCTCCAATCTGTGCCATAGCTTCTATTTGAAGCACGCCAGGAAAAACAGGATTACCTGGAAAGTGACCTTGGAAGAAAAATTCGTTTGCCGTTACATTCTTAACTCCGGCTACACTTTCATTATCTAAATAAATGATTTTATCTACGAGCAAAAATGGATAACGATGTGGAAGTGTTGCCGTAATCTTGTTGATATCCATTACCGGCGGCAAAGAAGGGTTGTATTTAGGACGTCCCAACTTATCTGCTTCGTGCATTGCTTTTTTAAGCTTCTTTGCAAAAGCTACATTGGCAGCATGACCTGGCCTTGCCGCAAGAACCTGCGCTTTAAGCGGGCGGCCTGCAAGTGCAAGATCGCCTACAATATCAAGCAGTTTATGTCTTGCAGGTTCGTTTTTATAACGAAGTTCAATATTATTAAGAATGCCTTCCTGCTTGATAGCAACTTTTGGCTTGCCAAGCATTTTTGCGATGTTATCAAGTTCATCTTCCTGCACAACACGATCAACAATAACGATCGCGTTGTTAAGGTCGCCTCCACGGATCAGATTGTTTTTGTACAACATCTCAAGCTCATGCAGAAAACAGAAAGTGCGACAGCTCGCAATCTCCTTTTCAAATTGCCGGATGTCAGTGATCATCGCGTGCTGACTTCCCAATACAGGTGAATTGTAGTCGATCATTACCGTGATCCTATAATCATCAAGCGGCAATGCTGCTATTTCAACATTACGTGGAGCTTCTCTATAAAAAATGGGATCCTGGACTTCAAAAAAATCGCGTAAAGCATTTTGCTCTTCTGTGCCTGCTTCTTTTAATGGCTCAACAAATTGGATAGAACTACCATCCATAATCGGGCATTCAGGACCATCAAGTTGGATAAGGACATTATCAATCTCCAGCCCAACCAACGCTGCCAGTGTATGTTCAATAGTACTTACCCTCGCGCCACTTTGTTCTATCGTCGTTCCTCTAGAAACATCAACAACATTGTCGCAATCTGCATTAATAATAGGGGAGCCTGGCAAATCAATTCGCTGAAACTTGATTCCGTGGTTAGGCTTGGCCGGCAGGAAGGTCATATTGGTTTGAACACCCGTATGAAGTCCGACACCCGAAAGAGACACAGATTTCTGAATTGTTTGCTGTTTTATATTAAGCATACTGCTGGAAAGACGGCAAAGTTAATCCCAATTATTCAGAATAACGAATTATACTATTGCGGATTTCGCAACGGTTTGCCCTAAAATCATGATTTTGAGAACCCTTCTGTAACAGTTTGATACTGTTTTACTTTATTTTCTAACTCCCGAAGCCGGTCATTAAGTTCCGGCAGGTGCTTGAATATCGCGTAAGAGTGATAGTAGCCTTTAAGGTCAATTGCTGGAGAGCCGATGATCCGTTGTCCTTCTTTGGTTGCCTTGCCAACGCCCGCTTGGGCTCCGATACCAGTTTTGTTAGCAATTACAATATGGCCAGCAATTCCAACTTGTCCCCCAATCATGCAGTTCTCACCAATCTTAGTTGATCCTGAGATGCCTGTCTGAGCGGCAATTACAGTGTTGCTGCCGACCTCAACATTATGTGCTACCTGAATAAGGTTGTCGAGTTTCACGCCTGAGTGAATTATTGTAGAGTCTCCAAATAGTGTGGCGCAATCAATTACGGTATTTGCTCCGATGGCTACATTGTCTTCGATGATTACATTGCCAAGCTGCGGAATGGTTTTATAGGTTCCGTTTTCCTGCGGAGCAAAGCCAAAACCATCACTTCCAATGACAGTACCAGAATGTATTACACAATGACTGCCGATGCGTGAGCCTGGATAGATTTTTACATTTGCATGAAGAATGGTATTATCTCCTACAACAACATCATCACCGATGAATACATGCGGATAAATTTTTACATTGTTCCCAATCTTCACGTTGCTTCCGATATAGGAGAAAGCACCTCGATAAATTTGAGTTCCACAAGTACTGTTGTCGCCTATAAAAGATGGTTGTTCAATGCCAGACTTCTGAAATGTGATCATCTTGTGATACTCTTCTAGTAAAGCAGTGAAACTCACATAAGGATCATCGACAAGTATAAGGGTTGATTGAATATCTTTTTTTGGTTGAAAATCTTTTTTTACAATAACCGCTGAAGCCTGAGTAGTATAAATGTATTGCTCATACTTGGGGTTAGACAAAAATGCAATCTGGCCTTTTTTTGCTTCCTGGATTTTAGAAAGCATATTAATTTTATCCTCCCCATTTCCTTTTACCTGCCCTCCAATCATGGCGGCAACCTGATTTATTGTAAATTCCATAATGTACTAGGCAATGGGTTTAAGGGTTCAATTAATAAATATTGTAGCTAGTAATTTTCGAAGCCTATCTTAATTCCTACAAAGATAATCTGAAATTGTTTAAACTGTAATTCAAATTCGTTGAAGAGACTTATGTGCTCTATACTACAACATCTCTTGGCCAGCATAAATAATTTTTCTTTACAATCTTGCTGAATGCTTTAATGTTCGGTAAATCTGATGCTTGTGCAATATCCAGCAGCTCGCCTTTCTTTGAAAGGATGTTAATTTTCTGACCTTCTGCATACGCTTCATTGGTAACGGATCCAAACGAAAACAAGTATGGAGATTCTGATCGTAAAGTTCCGTATTGTTTTGAAATACCTTCACGAATTTCTTCAACAACGTCTTTTTTTATAGGGTCTGAGCTTAACACGATCTGAAACAATTTCCGCTCTAACAACATTTTCGAGAGCACGGATAATATTTTGTCGTCATGATGAATCCAACACTTTATTGCTCCCCAAATGTCATTGTCATCAAGGGTTCCAAAGGCATGCACGGCATCCTTATTTTGTTGAAAATCATCAATGGTAATTGAATGGGTTAAAAATAATTTCAGTGCATTGCTTGAAGGTACTTGCTCACCAGCTCGAACAAGTGTTTGGGCTCTTTTTATCAGATTCACAAGCATGCGTTCTGCACTCACCGTTGTTTTGTGAAGATACACTTGCCAATACATCAGCCTGCGAGCAGTCAAAAAATTCTCAATACTATAAATTCCCTTTGCTTCAACTACAAGCTGATCGTGATGCACATGAAGCATTGAAATGATTCGATCAACACCAATCGTTCCTTCCTGAACCCCGGTAAAAAAACAGTCTCGTTTCAGATAATCCAACCTGTCGATATCTAACTGGCTAGATACGAGCTGGTGAAAAAACTTTCGTGGATAACTATTTCTGAAGATTTTTAAACTCAGACCAAGTGCTCCATTAAACTGTTCATTCAATTGTGACATTAAAAGATAGGAGATACTCTCATGTTTAATGCCTTGCAGAAGGGAGTGCTCTAATGCGTGAGAAAAAGGTCCGTGGCCTAGGTCGTGAAGTAAAATGGCGATTTGTGCTGCCTCATATTCTTCATCAGAGATCTCGATTTTTTTTTGGCGCAAATTATCCAGCACCATATTCATCAGGTGCATTGCACCTAAAGCATGCTGAAATCTTGTGTGAAGCGCACCAGGATAAACAAAATCTGTTAATCCCAACTGTTTAATATGTCGTAATCGCTGAAAATAAGGATGAGAAATAATATCAAAAAGAAGTTCGCTTTTAATGGTGATAAATCCGTAAACGGGATCATTAATGATTTTCTTTTTGTTCAATCTTTTACCGGGCTTAATATTTGATGATAACCACTATCGGCTTAAAAATACATCGAATAGGGGTGAGACCAATAATAATGGGCAAGAAAGCCTCTACCATTGTTCAAATCCTCGAACAAAAACTTTTAATCTACGTGATATTGTTAAATTGATCCAAATTTTTACTTATGCAACGGTATAATATTCTCTGGGCGGATGATGAAATAGATTTACTTAAGCCTCATATCCTATTTTTAGAACAACGAGGTTACGACATTACGCCTGTGAATAATGCCGCTGATGCTGTGGAGTTAAGTGGCGAAAAGAGCTTTGACGTTGTGTTTCTGGATGAGCACATGCCGGGCATGTCAGGCCTTGAAGCATTAGGTTTGATCAAGAACAACAAGCCGAATCTGCCGGTTGTGATGATCACCAAGAACGAAGAAGAGCATATTATGGAGGAAGCAATCGGATCGAAGATTGCCGATTATTTAATCAAGCCTCTTAACCCAAGTCAAATACTGCTATCAGTAAAAAAGATTCTCGATAACAAGAGACTTATTATTGAGAAGACTAATCTCAACTATCAACAGGAGTTCCGTAAAATAAGCATGGCGTTTATGGATAACATGAACCATGAACAGTGGGCTGATATCTATAAGAAACTGATTTTTTGGGAACTTCAGATGGAAGGAAATCAGGACATGGCCGAAGTGTTGGATATGCAGAAGATAGAAGCCAATGCAAACTTCGCCAAGTTCATCATCAGAAATTATGAAGGTTGGTTAAACGATCCGAAATCTGATAAACCTTTGATGTCTCATCAATTGATGAAAAAGAAAGTTTTCCCTGAGCTTGGAAAAGGAAAGCCTGTTTTTGTCATCGTGATCGATAACCTTCGTTTTGACCAATGGAAAGTAATAGAACCTGTATTATCAGAATATTTTACGATTGATAGTGAAGACCATTATTACTCGATACTTCCCACAACAACAGCTTATTCAAGAAATGCAATCTTCTCCGGCCAATTGCCTTCTGAAATGGCCAAGACGCATCCGGATCTGTGGGTAGGTGAAGATGAAGATGAGGGGAAAAATAACTTTGAAGAGGAATTCTTAACTAAGCAGCTGCGTAGAAATAATATCCAAGCGAAGACTTCCTATCATAAAATTAAAAACCTGGAAGAAGGCAGAAGCTTGGCGGACTCTGTCAATAACTTATTCACAAATGACTTGAATGTAATTGTTTACAACTTTGTAGACATGCTTTCGCATGCAAGAACCGATATGGCTATGGTGCGAGAGTTGGCGCCTGACGAATCGGCTTATCGTTCAATCACCAAATCTTGGTTTCTCCATTCACCGCTGATAGAAATAATCAGAAAGATCAGTGAGAAAGACGTTCGTGTTGTTCTTACAACCGATCATGGTACAATCAGGGTAAAAAGGCCGTTTAAAATTATTGGCGATCGCTCTGTCAACACCAATCTCCGATATAAGCAGGGAAAAAATCTTGGCTATGAAGGTGAGAAAGTGATGCAGGTCGCAAAGCCGGAGAAACTTTTCCTGCCGCGCATGAATGTTTCGACAAGTTATGTTTTCGCCATAGAGGATCAATTCTTCGCGTATCCAAACAACTTCAATTACTACGTAAATTTCTATAAAGACACTTTTCAACATGGCGGTGTGAGCATGGAGGAGATGATCATTCCTATAATTTTTTTAAATTCGAAGAATGTTTCATGAAGTAAGAAGTCAGGTATTTGAAAACATAGGAATAGCTGACTTACAGGAAGTTGCGAAACATTTATTGGAAGATGCCGGGACCTGCCGGGTCTGGTTATTCTACGGGGAAATGGGCGCTGGAAAAACAACATTGATCAAAGCGTTGTGTCATAACTTAAATGTTATTGACTCCATGAGCAGTCCCACATTTTCTATCGTTAACGAATACGGAACTTCACAACAGGAACCCGTTTTTCATTTTGATTTTTTCAGAATTAAGCACGAAGCAGAGGCCTATGACATTGGAACTGAAGAATATTTTGATTCAGGGCACTATTGTTTTATAGAATGGCCGGAAAAAATACCAACTTTGATTCCTGATCTGCATGTAAAAATTAGAATTACTTCAGAAACTGAAACTTTACGAACCATAGCCCTTTCTGTTCATGACGGAAAAGAAAAAAACCGGATTTGAAGCATTAGCCAAGACCAGCATTTCTCCACAGGAGAAGTTGATGAAAGTAAAGAAAGCCAAAAACTCTTTCTTTATTGGTTTACCGAATGAAGTATCCTTACAGGAAAACCGGATTAGTTTAACACCTGACGCTGTTGCAATACTTGTCAATAACGGCCATGAAGTTTGGGTGGAAACGAAAGCCGGTATTGGTTCGAAATTTTCTGATAAACAATTCAGTGATGCAGGAGCCAAAATTGTTTATAGTCCCGAAGAGGTCTATAAAGCAGAAGTAATTCTCAAGATTGAGCCTCCTACATTAGAGGAAATCGAAATGATGCATGCTGGCCAGGCATTAATTTCTGCCCTCCAGATCGGTCACCTGCAAGTCGAAAATCTCAATGCGCTGCTGAAGAAGAAAGTTACGGCATTAGCCTACGAATTCATTGAAGATAAAGTAGGAGGGATGCCAATCATCCGGGCAATGAGTGAGATAGCAGGCAGCACGGTAATGCTCATTGCTGCTGAATATTTGAGCACAGCCAATAATGGCAAGGGAGTAATTCTCGGAGGCATTACTGGTGTTCCACCAACAAAAGTAGTGATCGTTGGCGCAGGGACGGTTGCGGAGTATGCTGCACGCGCTGCTCTTGGACTTGGCGCGGATGTTCAGGTTTTTGACAACCATATTTATAAACTTCGACGAGTTAAGCATTTGCTTGGCCATCAAATTTATACTTCTACCATCGATACCATTACGCTTAGCGAGACCTTAAAAACTGCAGACGTTGTAATTGGAGCGCTTCGGGCCGAAAAGTTTAGAGCGCGACATGTCATTACAGAAGAAATGGTAAGCAATATGCGCACAGATTCTCTGATCATTGATCTTAGTATTGATCAGGGAGGCTGCATCGAAACATCAGAAATTACAACCTTAAGTAAACCAGTATTCAGAAAGCACGGGGTAATCCATTATTGTGTACCAAATGTTGCTTCACGAGTGGCTCATACGGCTGCCAATGCATTGAGTAATATTTTTACACCTACCATTCTGCGCGCTGCTGAAGAGGGTGGAATAGAAGAAATGATATTCACTCATAAATGGTTTATGAAAGGCGTTTACACGTATAAAGGGGGATTGACAAACGAGCACGTCGCTCGTAAATTTGGTTTAAAGCACAAGAACATAGAGCTTCTTCTTGCTGCCAGATTTTAATCCATTCTAATGAAATTCATTTTTGTATTTGTAGCGCTATTGACATTGTGTTCAATTGCCATGGCGCAGCCTACCACGGGTGTTCTGCCACCAAACATGCGCGCTAGCATTGCTCTTGATAAACTTTCCAGTATGACACCTGGCGATCTCATTTATGGCATTCCACTTCCGCCAAAAGAGGTTGTTGGTGATTCTTATCTCAATGAAGAATGGAGATCGACCACGTTGATGTTGTACTCAAGTGATGTTTTAATCGAAGGCTTTCCTGTAAAGTACGACATGTTGCGAGATGAATTTGAAATCCAATCCAAAAGCGGGATTAAGGTTATTGATGGAAAAAAAGTAAAGAGTTTTATATGGATAGACCAGATATCAAATACTGCTGATCCGTTCATTAATGCCCGAGAGTTTAAAAACGAAGAAAATACTCCTTTGCGGGGATTTTTTAATGTAATGGTTGATGGCAAAATGCCGTTGTTTAAAAAGACAGAAGCTTATATAAAGAAAGCAGATTATAATGCATCATTAGATGTTGGCCATCGTAACGACCGGATATTAAAAAGGGAAAAACTTTTTTATGCGGTAGAAGGAAAAGTTTTTGAGGTGCCTTCTGCAAAGAAAAAATTTCTACTTCTTTTTGAAGAGCAACAGCATGAAGTTAATGACTTCATCAAAAGCAACGATCTCTCACTTGGAAATGAAAGCCATTTAAAAAGAGTATTTGAGTTTTATAATTCAATGAAATAAATCACCTCTACTCGAACCGATATCTGAAAATGGGCTGGAAAAGAAACAATTACTTATAGCGCAATCGTTCTTCAATAGTTTCAGCAATTGTGATTGGTGCGAGAATGAGAAGCATGCCATAGATGACATCTTCTAAAGGGATTGTTCCTATTCTAATTCCCATATTTTCATTGTCATTATACCACACTACAGGCTCGTCTAAAAAGCTTCCGGTTAATATTCCATTCACGATAAAGAAAGGTATGAGGATAAACAGGAATGCAAAGTAAAATCTTCCCATATATCTCGGACGCAACTTCAGCATCTGGTATGCGAGAAAAAGTCCTGTAAGAATAAAGGTTACTCCGGTATAAGACTTCGTAATGTAGTAACCTCCAAATAACAACAGCAGAAAGATCAGAATACTTGATATGATTTCGTGATGAGGGTAGAAATAGTCTCTTTCAATAAGAGAGTTCAAAGCGAAATAGATGAAGATGCTGGCATATGGAATGCAAAAGAAGAAAAGCACTTCCTCTAAGGGTAAGCTGAAAATATAAATACCTGAAAGATACTTCTCATTGAAACCCCACACGCCCATTCTGGTGAACAACTCATCCCATACAATAAAGATGATTGCAGTAATCAACATAGCGGGCAGAACATATTTCCATTTCTTATAAAAACTAGCCTTAGGGTAAAAGCTAAAAAGGAATGGAATAATGAATGAGCCTAAATTAAGCGCCAGGTAAAGGTATTTGGGGTCCAACGTATGCTATTGTGTTTCAGTTCTTTGTTTTTTAAATATGAATTTCTTCGGTTCATATTTTTTTGGTGCATACAGAAAACCAAAAGCTTCACATCCTTCCTTCGAATGCTTACTATGATGGACATAGTGAGCATGAATCATCCGCTGTAAATATTTGCTTTTGCTTCCCGGTCTCCAGCGAATCCTCTGATGCACAATTATATCATGAAAGATAAGATAAAATAATCCATAGAAAAAAATTCCTAACCCGACCGCCAGCATGTATGGGTTGTAACTTATGGCGGAAAAATAATAGAATAACCCTATAGAAGGTAAGCTGAAAACGAGTGCAAATAAATCATTTCGCTCCAGTGAATGATCATGAACAGTATGGTGCGACTTGTGCCAGGTCCACAGAATACCGTGCATGATATATTTATGTGAAAACCACGCTATAAATTCCCAGATGAGAAATGTACCAATGGAAATCAGCGCACAAATGATAATCAATCTCCAGTCCATCATGCTGATCTTTTTATGACAAGTTCATTTTTTGTAAACAACTTTTCTAACGTTGTGTACCTATAGTCAAAAATAGTAGTAACTTTTTTTCCTACAAACAACCAATTGGCTAACCGTCCTAGAATCCCAAAAGGTATTGCATAATTTACTTCATCCGTCATTTCAATACCTCCGGCCACTTCTTTAAAATGATGCTGATGGTGCCACAGCGCATAAGGCCCGAAGCGCTGCTCGTCAATAAAACTCTGGGGCTTATTAACATGTGTAATTTCCGTTACCCAATGTACATTTACGCCCGGCATAACGCCAACAGTATACCGAATGAGCTGACCAGCATAAACATCGTCATCTGGTCTGGAAATATAGAGAATCTTAAACCGCATATAGGGCGGTGTTATCACTGCTAGATTTTTTGGAGATGAAAAAAAACTCCATGCTTCAGTCAGCGTAATCGGTAGAAATTGCTTTCTATAAAGATGATAGATTCTCATACACTTTTTTTTAAGAGAACAATCACAAGGTGAGAATGTTCGTTATTTTCCCAATGCTTTTTTATATACTTTAAGCACCCTCTCTCTTGCAAATTTATGATCGACAATTGCGTTTGGATAGCGATCACTGCCAATTTCAGCAATCCATTTTTTAATATATTGTTGTTTATTATCAAACTTCTGCGTTTGAAGTTCAGGATTAAACACTCTGAAATAAGGAGCAGCATCACATCCGCAGCCAGCAGCCCACTGCCATCCCCCATTGTTTGCAGCCATATCAAAATCTAAAAGCTTACTGGCAAAATAAGCCTCGCCCCATTTCCAGTCAATCAATAAATGTTTGGTAAGAAAACTCGCCGTAACCATTCGCACACGGTTATGCATAAAACCTGTTTCATTGAGTTCGCGCATGCCTGCATCAACAATAGGATAGCCAGTTCTCCCTTCACACCAGGCTTCAAATTCTTCAGCATTATTTCGCCATTCAATATGGTTATACGCCGGCTTAAAGCATCCCTTCTCAACTTGCGGAAAGTGCCAAAGAATCATATGATAAAAATCTCTCCAGATCAATTCGTTAAGCCATGTCTCATTTTTGTTTTTTGCAATGGTGGCAAGTGTTCTGATGCTGACAGTCCCAAACCGGAGGTGAACGCTAAGTCTTGATGTTCCATTTACGGATGGAAAGTCACGATTGAGATGATATGCAGCAATAATAGTTGCTTTAATAATCCGTGCTGGAAAATTGATAGCTGCTTTTTGAAATCCTATATCTCCGAAACTTAGGGGAGGAAGAGGCTGAGTTGTTTTAAAGTTAGATGTGTATTTTTCTGTTGGATAGCTTTTGAGGTAGAATTTGTTCAGCAAGCTTTTCCATTTTCTACTATAGGGCGTAAATATTGTGTAAGGATCTCCTGAATCTTTTGTCACCTCGCTCTTCTCAAAAATCACTTGATCTTTGAAGGTATGAAATGAAGCATTATTTCCTTCCAGGATTTTCTTTACGGCTTCATCACGTACTCTCGCATAAGGTTCGTAATCGTGATTCGTATAAACAGCTTTCGGTTTGAGTGTTGTAAAAATCTCGATGGGGTTGCCATACAGGATAAGTAAGGAACTTCCTAAATTTTCTAAATTCTGCTTGAGCAGATCCAACGATTCATAAATAAAAGTTATCCTGCGATCTGCTTTATCCTCCAGTTTATCCAGAATTACAGTATCAAAAATAAAAACGGGGAGTACATTTTTGTTGCCTCGTAGTGCATAATACAAGCCTGCATTATCTTCTAATCTTAGATCTCTTCTAAACCAGAAAAGCGTGGTCGTACCATCGATAATTTTCTTTGCGATATCAATGTTGTACAAGGAATTATAATTTAAGCGGTGATAGAAAGCAACTAGGCTTCTTGCTTTAATACTGTAACCAGCCCAGGATCATTTACGATCAATTTGAACCAATAAGTATACGCTTCAGGATTGGCATCCATGTCTTTTTTCAGCCATTCAAGTTTTGCATATTTCCAATCCTCAACTTCGTTTTGATTGATCGATGGATCACCATTGAAAGTACCAACGAACACGTGATCATATTCATGTTCTATAAGATTTTTATCTAATGCTGCCTTGTAAATAAACTTATAAGCAAAATGAGGTTGCACGTCAATCCCCATTTCCTCCCGTAGCCTTCTTCGTGTTGCATCTTCTAAACTTTCGCCTGGAGTAGGGTGGCTGCAACAGGTGTTTGTCCAAAGGCCAGCGCTATGATATTTCTGTTTCGAACGTTTTTGTAATAACACTTCTCCATTATTGTTGAAAAGAATAATAGAAAATGCCCGGTGTAGCGCTCCTTTCTGATGCGCTTCCAGCTTCTCCATTGTACCAATGGGATTATCATGTGCATCAACGAGAATTACCTTATCCATCAGATCCTGTTTAATCTATGTTTAACAATAGAATAGGCCAATAAAGTTGCCTTAAGCCTGTTTGGAATTCTGATCCTGCTTTTTAAAACCAACTCTGATGGTGTATTTTTTATTTTATTAAACAGCGCTTTGTAATAGACGTAAGCAACATATACTCCTAACCGGGAACCTCTTGGCAGTTGCTTGATTCCTTTAAATCCTTCTGCAAAATCATGGGCAATATTAGCTTCAATTGCTGCTTTGCATTTCTCATCAAAGCAATCTAATTCTACGCCGGGGAAATATGTTCTACCCATGCCGTTGTAGTCAGCATTCAGGTCTCTTAAAAAATTTATCTTTTGAAAAGCAGATCCTAAACTCATGGCATAAGGTTTCAGATGCTCATATACATCCTGATCGCCGTTGCAAAATACTTTCAGGCACATTAAACCAACAACTTCTGCTGAGCCTAGTATGTATTCCTGGTATTCTTTTTCGTCATAGTTTTTTCGAACAAGATCCATTTCCATACTCTTGAGAAATTGCGCAATCAATTCATGGTTGATATTGTATTCTCTTACCGCGTGCTGAAAGCTATTCAAAATAGGATTGAGGCTTACACCTTCTTCAATTGATTCGTAAGTATCGCGTCTGAATTTTTGTAGGAGCGAAGCCTTATCGAAATCATGAAACGAATCAACAATCTCATCTGCAAAACGAACAAAGCCATAGATTGAATAAATAGGATCACGAAGTTTTTTCTCCAGGCACAATATCCCGAGTGAGAAAGATGTGCTGTAAGCTTTGGTTGTAATACGGCTACATCTTATGGAGACAGCATCAAATAATTCCTTCATGCTTAATCTTTACAATTCTTTATGTTTCTTCATTAGCGCTTTTGCAACTACCTGACCTGAAATCAATGACGGTGGCACACCAGGCCCAGGTACAGTTAGTTGTCCTGTATAGAACAGATTACTTACCTTTTTGTTAACGATACCTGGTTTTAAATTTGCAGTTTGAAGCAAAGTATTCGCTAATCCATAAGCATTTCCTCTAAAAGCATTATAGTCAGAAATGAAATCATTGTGGGCATAAGACCTTTTAAAAATGATATGTTCCTTAACCGTATCACCGATAATAGACTCCAGTCGACTGATGACCATCTTGAAATACTTTTCCCTAATTTCTTCATTATCCTCTAATCCTGGAGCAACAGGGATCAGGATAAAAATATTTTCATAGCCATCAGGCGCTACCGATGCGTCTGTTTTTGACGGACACGAGACATAGAACTGAGGAGCAGTAGGCCATTGCGGGTTTTCGTAAATTTCTTTTGAGTGCAGCTGGAAATCCTGATCGAAGAATAAGTTGTGATGTAAAAGATTTTTAACTTTTTTATTGATACCAAGATAAAATATCAGAGATGAAGGTGCCATCACCCGCTTTTGCCAATAATCTTTTGAATACCTTCTAAATTCAGATGGCAGAAGTTGCTGCTCTACATGATGATAATCAGCGCCAGCTACAACATAATCAGCGCTTGAAAATTTCGCGTTCGACCATAATCCTTTAGCGTGGGTAGCATTCATCTCGATACGATCAACTGCGCTGTTTAATTTAAATTTCACGCCTTGTTCTTCTGCAAGCGACACCATGCCGTCAATGATTTTATACATACCACCCATTGGATACCAGGTCCCGAGTGCCATATCAGCATAGTTCATTAAGCTGTACAATGCGGGAGTATTTTGGGGTGTAGCGCCTAAGAAAAGAACTGGAAATTCAAGAAGCTGAATGATGCGCGGGTTTTTAAAAAACTTTCTGATGTATGCTGCAATAGATTGAAAAACATGAAGTTTAAATACTCCTTTAAACAATTCAGGATCAACAAATTCTTTTAAAGACAAGCCGGGCTTGTAAACCAAATTATTGATACCAATTTCGTATTTGTATTTTCCTTCTTCGAGAAATTTAACCAGATGCTTACTGCTTCCGGGTTCAAGGCTTTCGAAGAGATCGCAAAGTGGTTTTATTCCAGCAGGAATGTCGAGGTGATCACCTTTTCCAAAAAAGATTCTGTAAGAAGGATCAAGGCGTTTTAGGTTATAATAATCAGCTGTTGTTTTTCCAAACTGATTAAAATACTTTTCAAAAACATCGGGCATCCAATACCAGCTTGGCCCCATATCAAATACAAAACCTTCGTGCTCAAACTTACGTGCACGGCCACCAGCTGAATTATTTTTCTCAAAGACAGTTACATTGAAACCATCCTGAGCGAGAAAGGAAGCTGCTGATAAACCAGCAAATCCAGACCCGATGACCGCTACATCACTCATCGTGAATTACTTTTCAGGAAGATAAACAATTAATATCCTGTCAACTTCTTTTGCAATTCTTTTCGCGCATGGAATATCCTGTTTTTTACAGTGCCGATTGGTATTTCCAAATGCTCCGCTATTTCATGATATTTGTAGCCGGACGTGTGCATTTTAAAAGGTATTTGAAATTCTTCTTTTAATTCGTTTACGTTTTTCCAAATATCCTCATACTCATATTTGGTATCAGGTCCTGTAAAAGTGTGTGTGTCTTCAACGTTTAAATAGTAAAGCTCTTTGGTGTCATCATGCGAAGTTCTTTCACGTTGTGTCTTCCGGTAATTGTTAATGAAAGTATTTCGCATAATCGTAAAGAGCCATCCTTTAAGATTGGTTTGCTCTCTGAATTTTTCTTTGTACATCAACGCTTTCAACAAAGTATCTTGTACAAGATCAGAAGACTCCTCTCTATTTCTGGTAAACCTATGTGTAAAAACCCGCAACATTGGTCGAAGGCTTATAATTTCCTGAGTTAGATCAGCACTTTTCATCTGTTTAACATTTAATTTTTAATGTTAAACAAGTTTAACTCGAAATGGCTTGAGGTTGAACAAAACGCAGCAAATTGTACTGTTCTGTTTAACTGATTTAAGTTTTTAGGGCTCAAAAAGGCTTTTTCGGCAAGAAGGGTTAAACAAACTTAATTTGAAGCGCCTTTTGTAGGACTCGTATAGCTGCTCTAAAACGAAGTTTAGCAGTTATTACTTCATTGATAGCAGAATGGAGCGAAGTTCGATGGCATCATGGAAAAACTTAAGATTTTGAGGAAAGTGAAAAGAAGATTTTCTCAATACGGAACCTGATGCAAGAATTCTTGATGCTGGAAAATCATTGCATAATTTTTTAAGATATTGATCAAGCAGATCAACAGATGGCGCTGAAGTAAGCGATGTTATTAAAAGGTGCGGTCTATGCACAGCACAAACTGCAATTAAGTCATCATGCGGAACAGTCTGACCTAAGTAAAAAGTTTTAATACCACATTTGCGCACGATGTAATGGTAGAACAAAAGACCAATTTCATGAAGCTCACCCTCAGGAAGAAATAATACAGCACGCAGTGTACCTTTTGCTACCACAGGAAGCGAAGCAATACCCACGATGATTCTCTGACGAATAAGATTGGAGATAAAATGCTCATGTGCTGGAGTGATATTTCCTGTTTGCCAGAGTACTCCTATTTTTTCTAGGAAGGGATAAACAACATCAACAATGGTAGATTCAAAACCGTATTTTTTTTCAAGCGCATTTAATTCCCGTTCGAAGTTTTCTTCGTCCAGATCAATCATCAATGTTACGAGCTGATCGATGTAGACTCTTGTTTCTTTACCAGACTCGCTGAGTTCTATTACTTTTTTACCTAACTCTTCTTCCGTCATCCTTGCAATAGCAGATATTTTAAAGCCGCTATTATTAAGTAACGAAACGTTAATAATTTTTTTAAGATCGAAATCGGAATAGTACCTGATGTTACTATTGGTGCGCAGTGGTTCTATCAGACGATGGCGTTTTTCCCAGATTCTAATCGTATGTGCCTTTATTCCGGATAGTTGTTCAAGTTCTTTAATCGAGTAGGTGCCCATCTTCCAAAAATTTATGCTTTAACAGGTCAACCGGTAAAAAGTTTATTAGTTGGATAAAGATTATTCGATTATTTTTCATGGTGCACGATATTATAAAGATAGGAAAAGATTGGTTTAGTGAGCGTGAATGGACTCCCTTCCAGTTTCAAACAGAAACATGGGAATCGTATTTGACCGGATATAGCGGCCTTGTAAATGCACCTACCGGGAGCGGTAAGACATACTCCCTAATGGTAGCCGTAGCATTAGAGTTTATTAGAAATAACCCAAAATATAAGACTGCAAAGAACTCGGGGTTGCAGGCAATTTGGATTACGCCCATTCGTGCCTTATCCAAGGAAATTGAAATCTCTGCAAAGCGGATGATTGAAGGGTTAGGACTACAATGGAAGGTTGGTGTACGCTCGGGTGATACAAAACTAAGTGAGAGACAAAAGCAAAAGATAAAACCACCTGAACTACTGATCACCACACCGGAGAGTCTTCACTTACTGCTCGCACAAAAAGGATATCCGGAATATTTTAAGAACCTGAAAGTTGTCGTTGCCGATGAGTGGCATGAGTTGATTGGTTCGAAGCGCGGTGTTCAGGTTGAACTCGCGCTCTCCCGATTAAAATCCATTTCGCCATTGCTGAAAGTATGGGGAATCTCTGCAACCATAGGCAACATGGAAGAGGCACTGCAAGCGTTGTTAGGGAATCATTACGTACCTGAAAAATACAAAGTCATTCGTGCTGACATCAAAAAGAAATTAGAGGTCGTTTCCGTTTTACCAGACTCCCTCGAGCGCATGCCATGGGCAGGACATCTTGGCATTCAACTGCTGGATAAAGTAGTAGAAATTGTAAAACAGAGTAATAGCACGCTGATCTTTACAAACACGCGTTCTTTTGCAGAGATCTGGTATCAGAAGATGTTGGAAAAAGCTCCCGAGTTTTCCGGATTAATGGCGATGCACCATGGATCGATCAGTCAACCGCTTCGCACCTGGGTGGAAGACCAGTTGCATGAAGGAAAATTAAAGGCAGTGGTATGCACATCAAGTCTCGATCTTGGCGTGGACTTCCGGCCAGTTGAATCCGTGATTCAGATTGGAGGGCCCAAGGGTGTTGCGCGATTTATGCAACGTGCCGGGCGAAGTGGCCACCAGCCTGGCGCTACCAGTAGAATTTATTTTGTTCCTACACATTCTTTAGAGCTTATGGAAGCTGCAGGTATCCGTGAGGCTATACGCCGAAGCATTGTTGAAGACAGAGTTCCCTACATTCGATCTTTTGATGTGTTGATTCAGTATTTAATTACACTGGCGATATCAGAAGGATTCGAGGAAAAGAAAATACTGGAAGAGATCCGTGGTACTTTTTGTTTTTCAAGTATCACGGATGATGAGTGGATCTGGATCTTAAATTTTATTACCACAGGAGGAGATTCACTTCGTGCTTACGATGAATACAGGAAAGTAGTGGTAAGAAATGACATCTATAAAGTTGAGAGTCGGCAGCTTGCCATGAAGCATCGGCTTTCAATAGGAACAATTGTGGGCGATAGCACTTTGCATGTGCGATATGTCACCGGAAAATATCTGGGAACAATTGAAGAGTATTTTATAGCGCGGCTTTCACCAGGAGATGTGTTTTGGTTTGCGGGAAGAAATCTTGAAATGGTTCGCATCAAGGACATGGAAGTTCATGTTCGAAAAACAAACAGGAAGTCAGGTGTTGTTCCATCATGGATGGGAGGAAGGATGCCGTTGTCTTCGCAGATGAGCGAAATGATCAGGTTTAAAATAAATGAAGTGGTTGAAGGAAAGGAAACAGATGAAGAGATGAAATTCCTTAAACCGCTTTTTAATTTGCAGCAACAACGTTCGCACTTACCAGGAAAATCGGAATTTTTAATCGAGTACTTTGAAAGCAATGAAGGCTATCATGTATTAATGTATCCGTTCGAAGGAAGATTTGTGCATGAAGGAATTTCGGCATTAATGGCATATAGGATTGCGCAAATTCAACCCATTACTTTTTCCATTGCCATGAATGATTATGGCTTTGAATTGTTATCCGATCAACCAATTCCTATCGAAGAAGCAGTAGAGACTGATATTCTGGGAACAGAAAATTTAATGCAGGACATTCAAGCCAGTATTAACTCCGTTGAGATGGCACGACGAAAGTTTCGTGACATTGCTGCAATTTCAGGATTGGTTTTTAAAGGTTATCCAGGCAAACCTGTAAAGGATAAACACCTTCAATCATCATCTCAATTGTTTTTTAATGTTTTTAATGATTACGATGCCCATAATTTATTGCTGCGCCAGGCCTATGAAGAAGTGATGGATTTTCAATTAGAAGAGGTTCGCTTAAGACGCGCTTTAGAAAGAATAGCAAAACAGAAAATTATTATTACAAGACCAGATAAGCCAACACCTTTTGCTTTCCCCATCATGGTTGATAGACTTCGCGAAAAGTTAACCAGTGAAAAACTCGAAGACCGTATTAAAAAAATGGCATTGAGTTATGCAGAGTGAGTGCTAAACGTGTCCTACACCTCCGAGGTGTAGGACACGTACATCTTCGAGGTGTAGGACACGTACATCTTCGAGGTGTAGGACACGTACATCTTCGAGGGTGAAGAGCCATTGACAATACTTTTATATCTTCGTTGATGCATCTTGAAGAAGGAAATCTTTATCATGTTTTTAATCGCGGAAACAACAAGCAGAATATTTTTTTTGAAAGAAGAAACTACATTTTTTTTCTTGAAAAAGTTAATCTGTACTTAAAGCCTAATTGTGAAATATTAGCATGGTGTCTTATGCCCAATCACTTTCATTTTCTGATATATGCAAACAATTATTCAGTTAAGGTAATAAGAGATGGAAGTTTTGGACGCCAACAGTTTTCTCAAAGCATTAAACAACTTTTGAGTTCATATACCAAAGCTATTAACAAGAGCTATAGCCGAAGCGGTAGCCTGTTTCAACAAAAGACAAAAGCTGTATGTTTACTCGATTCAGAGGATAATCATCCAAGTGTTGCTTTGCATTACATTCACCAGAACCCAATGAAATCAGGACTCGTATCAAAAATGGAAGATTGGGAGTTTAGTTCTTTTCAGGACTACAACCGGTTAAGACCTGGTAAACTTTGCAACCTGGAGTTAGCGAATAAATATCTGAATATAGATTTAGCAACTTTTTATGCAGATTCTTATAAAGTAATCAATTACAATTCGATGCCTGCTGAATAGTGATCCGTCTTGCAGTACAGTTTCGTGTCCTACACCTCCGAGGTGTAGGACACGTGCGAGTTAAGGTAAGCCCTTATAAATACTGTCAAATCTTCAAAATGAACTCCCATATAACATCGTTTCGAAGCGTACCTGACAATTTTTCAGTGTTACTTCCAATGGCTTTAAGCTCATCTTTCCTTCGTCTTAGATTCGTGCTAGCTTCGTCCTAGCTTCGTGCTGAAAATCCTTCGTCCCTATGCTGAAATACCGTTAAATCAGCTCTAATGCACATGCCAGGATGACAGCACTTCTAAAGAGCCTGACACAGTCTTCGCTTAGTCTTCGTTGTCAGTTCGGATAGGAAGCGTAAAGGGTAAAGTATTATATGTAGAAATGGATTATTGAATGTTTCAAGGTGGACAAATATCTTCTTAATGGAAGATATTTTGTGCACCATGGAGGTCAAGCGAACAGAACATGCGAATGAGAGTAAAGGCACTATAAGAGAAATGAACTTCCGCAGACGCCCATCAGAAGGAGTGTGTAAATCACCTTATGCTGCATTGAACGGAAACTTTCTTTCTGGAGAATGATAAGGAAAAACGGGACAAGTTTGTGAAAGCTCAGCACCTCTCTAACAATTGCTAAGACATGGCCTCGGCACGAGTTTAATTTCAGATTCTTTTCTTAATTTAGTCTCTGTTCGTGGGACAGCCTGGTCGCCGTCAGTCTTGAAATTTGGCTAGCTGCATTTTCAAGCCTTGCCTTTATCCAGCCACGTCTCAAGCACGCTACATTATCTGCAAGCACCAAATAATTCTTATGAAGAAGTTCAGTTTTTTTCTGTTGGCTGTTTTCATTTGCACATTTAGTTATAGTCAAAAAACAGAGACTGTTTTTCTGGATGCAAAGGACAGCACTTCAAATTTATATGTAATTGTTTATCCGCCTAAACTTCCCTTCAAAGGTTATTTGTTTCTTATTCCTGGGATGTTTCAAAAACCACAAGATGTTTTAAAGCAGACGGACTTACCAATAATTGCAGCGCAGCAAGGTCTGCTCACCATTATACCTACTTTCAAAACTGGCATTTCTTCTTTTGGCATTGATACAGCCTCACAAGCCTCATTTTTAGATATCTTAAATCATGTAAGAAGTGAACATAAACTTAATGACCAGCGGTTTTATGTTGGTGGGTTTTCAATAGGAGGAACCACCGCGATAAAATATGCCGAACTTGCCTTAAGCGGTAATTATCCGGTTAAACCTTTTGCTGTGTTTGCAATTGATGCACCATTAGATTTTGAAAGAATGTACAACAGTTCCCTGAGATCTATCAGATTTGAAGGCACTGGCAAAGACCTCTTGGCGCAAAATAAGTATATGCTAAAGCGTTATGAACAAGAATTTGGTGGAGCCCCTTCTGACTTCCTTAAGTTTTACTACAAAGGCTCACCCTATTCTTTTAGTGATACCACAAAACAAGCGATTCAACCATTAGTCAATTTGGCCATTCGATTGTATACAGAGCCTGATATTCAATGGTGGCTTAATGTGGGAGCTGATTATTCAGGCATGAACGCCTTTGATTTTGCCGCGATGACCAATGACTTAAGGCGTATGGGTAATACAAAAATTACATTGATTACTACAACGGATAAAGGGTATAGAAAGCCCGAGAATAAACGTCACCCTCATTCATGGAGTATTGCAGAACCAAATGACCTTGTAAAATGGATGTTAACTCAAAAGTGAAAAAGGCAGCAGATAGTATGTGTTTATCTAATATTGTATAACGTATTGCCATGGAAATGTTCTAGATACTTTAACTTGGTTTAATTCTGTAGACAAGTAGTAAGTCTAGCATTAGCTGAACCCTGAAGCACAACTAGAAACGTGCTTAGCTGAACCGATCTAAAAGCTTCCCCCTTAAAAAATAGCCCTGAACAACAAGAACAACGTCCCTGACATGATCATTACAACGGGGAGGGTAAGGAGCCAGGCCATCAGGATGTTTCTTATCGTGTCTGACTGAAGATTCTTTACGCCCTTACTCGCGACCATACTTCCGGCAATGCCTGAAGAGAGAACGTGTGTAGTGCTTACAGGCAATGCATAATAAGTTGATAATGCAATCGTGCTTGCAGCAACAATTTCTGCGCTGGCGCCCTGTGCATAAGTAAGATGTTCTTTTCCGATTTTCTCACCAATGGTTTTTACAATTCTTTTCCAGCCAATCATGGTACCACAGCCCAATGATATCGCGATCATAAACAATACCCAGGATGGTGAGTAGTCCGTTATTTTTTTAATCGACTTAAGGTTGTCTTTAAGAATTACCTTATCTCTCGCGCTTACCCTTACTTCCTCTTTTTCTACTAGGTCCTTAAGGTTGCGGTCAACCAGTAATATGTCTTTACGAACTAAAAACCTTTCTTTTTTATCAATGGATTCAACAGTGGTTTTATCTTTTGTTTTCCGGATTAATTCGGCATTAATATTCTTGGTCTGCTGAAGTTTAAGTTGATCAGGTGCTGAAAGAGGAGAGGGGTCAATAGAGGATAGAACAACTTCAACTTTACTTAAAGGCCCATGCAAGGTTGAAGGGTCGATATCTTTATTTAGCGCAAAAAAAGCGGGAACAATACCAATCAATATCAACATCACTAAGCCTACACCTTTTTGTCCATCATTCGATCCGTGTGAAAGACTTACGCCACTGCAGGTTAAAATCAATACTGATCTGATGCCAATGGGAGGAGGAGTGTTTTTCTTAGGCTCTTTAAAAAGACTATCGCCATAAGAAGTCTTCTTGGTAAATCTTCTGATGAGGTACATCAGAATAATCGTCATAGTGAAGCCAAACATTGGAGAGATTAAAAGCGATAATCCAATGTCAATTGCTTTACCCCAATTAACGGCTGATTGGTGTACCCCTGGAAGCAATGAATAGGCAAGACCAACTCCTAAGATCGATCCTATAAGGGTATGCGAGCTTGAGCACGGAATACCGAAATACCAGGTGAGAAGATTCCAGGATATGGCACTGATTAACAGCGCGAGAATCATGGCAAGGCTATGGGCTATATTCTGATCGACTAAAGACTCTACCGGCAGCAGGTTAATAATACCAACCGCCACGCCAATACCTCCAATTAAAACACCTGTAAAATTGCAGATGCCGGAGAGAATGACAGCATGCCAGGGTTTAAGTGAATTCGTATAGATAACAGTAGCAACAGCATTGGCTGTATCATGAAAACCATTCACGAATTCAAATCCACATGCTGCAACCAGGCAAAGAATCAGGAGAATGGAATACGACAGATCTAACTCGAACATACACGTTTAATTCGGCCGCAATCTAAGCCGAATTAACGTGTCCTATGTTACGTATTTGTTAACTTTTTCTCAGAAAAGCCGGAAGTTGAAAGAGAAGCAGTTGATTATCAGTTATTTATTTGATGCTATTTTTGGTAACGTTTGTTTGAACAGCCAGTGAATAAGATGCGGTTCGTTGTACGCATGAATCCAACTATTATGTTCTACATCCGGGTATTCTGTATAACCTGGCAAACCGCCTGCATCCTGTAAAGCCGCTATCATTTTTCTGGATTGCACTGGCGGGACAATTTTATCTCTTGATCCATGGAAAGCCCATATTGGAATGTGCTTGATTACAGATGCCGTCTTAGCGTCACCACCACCACAGATCGGTACAGCAGCAGCAAATTTATTTGGATATCGTGCGATGAGATCCCAGGTTCCGTAACCTCCCATAGATAAGCCAGTGATATAAATGCGGGATTTATCTATTGGAAATTCTTTGCTGATCTTTTCAATGAGCTCGATCACTAACTTCATTTGCACAGTGGGTGTTTCACTCAATGTTTGTTCATCACTTTTTGTATTGTATTCAGACCAGAATTTCTTCTTTGGGCATTGAGGTGCAATGATGTAACAGGGATATTTTCCGCGATTGCGCTCCTCTAAAAAAAGATCGGTTATATGTTTGATCTGCACTTCGTTATCGTTGCCTCGTTCGCCCGCGCCATGTAAAAATATTACCAATGGAAATGTTTCCATCGCGGTAGGATTTACGGGTTTCAGCAAACGATACGGAAGTGTATCGCCTTTGCTCACATGGAGAAGCTTATCAAATAATTTGCTTACCTCCTCCTTGGTTTGTGCAAATGTGATGGAGGATAAAATAATGATGGTGATTGCAGTTAAAAGTAGCCTGTGCATAAGTAAACTAGTATCTTCGGATTTTGTTTATAGAAAATAACGTTCCCGCTTTCCATGGAGGTTGAAATTCTTGATGAACAGATCGTGCTATTTCCGCAGAAAGCTTTGTTTTGGAAGAAACATGACATTCTGTTAATTGCCGATTTGCATTTAGGCAAGATTAACCACTTTCGAAAATCAGGTATACCCGTTCCTACCCGTGCTAACGATCGAAACCTTGAAGCGCTGATGGAGATGATTGAGATCACAAAACCTAAAAGGATAATTTGCCTGGGGGATTTATTCCACAGTCACTACAATCCTGAATGGGAAGTTTTTGGGGAACTAGTCAAATACTTTTCCGGTGTTTCTTTCGAACTGGTAATTGGAAATCATGATATCATGAGCGATCATCAATATCAAAGAAAAGGAATTGCGCTCCATACACATCTTAAAATTCGTCCCTTCTTATTCACACATCATCCGTTGGACGAAATTCCTGATAATGATTATAATATTTCAGGTCATATTCATCCCGGAGTTTTTTTAAAGGGAAAGGGAAGACAATCATTAACTTTGCCTTGTTTTTACTTTGGATCTAAACAAGCCTACTTACCTGCTTTCGGTTCGTTTACAGGTTTAGCACTGATCAAACCGAAGAAAGACGACAAGGTTTACGTTGTGGCTGATAACAAGATTTTATCCGTATCGTGAATGAACACCACAATCATATCTCTATACTCGTATCTTAATACTCAAGTCTAATTAACACCATGAAAAAATACCTCATCCTTTTTTTAATCGCCATTCAGCTATCGGCAAATAGTCAGGATACGACAAGACTCTCCTTGCTTTTTTTGGGAGATATAATGCAACATGATTCTCAGATCACTGATGCTTATAATCCTCAGACAAAAAAATATGACTATAAACCCTGTTTCCAATATGTGAAGCCGTATACAGAGGCCGTTGACTTGGCTATCGGCAATTTTGAATTGACATTGGCAGGGCCACCGTATAAAGGCTATCCACAATTTAGTGCCCCAGATGAATTATTAATGGCATTGAAAGATATGGGTATGGATGTATTGGTTACGGCCAACAACCACTGCGTTGATCGTGGTAAAAAAGGTCTTGAAAGAACGATCGCCATGCTGGATAGTTTAGACATTCAACATACCGGCACATTTGTAGATGATGTAGAGAAGTTAAATCTCCATCCTTTACTCATTGAGAAGAATGGTTTCCGCCTTGCATTGTTGAATTATACCTACGGAACAAACGGTTTACCCGTTTACAAACCCAATATCGTCAACCTGATTGATACTGCTTCTATTCGAAAAGATATGATTAAAGCAAAAGGATTAATGCCAGACGCAATCATCGTTTTTACACATTGGGGAGCCGAGTATCAGAGTCTGCCTTCTCAGTGGCAGAAGGATATTGCTAACTTTTGTTTTAAACAGGGCGCTCAACTCGTGATCGGTGCACACCCTCATGTTTTACAACCAATGATGTGGAACAAACAGAAAAATCAATTGGTGGCGTACTCACTTGGCAACTTTGTTTCTGGGCAACGGAAGCGATATACGGATGGTGGTGCGATGATCAGGATAGAACTGGAAAAAATTAAAATGAGTGATAATCTTTCCCTTACGGGAATAGATACCGCAGGCTATATTTTGCAATGGGTTCACCGTACAGCAGATGCAGAAAAGAATTACTACATTTTCCCTGTACCTACAGTGGAATCAGACATTACAAAATTCGTTAAGGATTATGACGGGCGGGCTGCGTTTAAAACGTTTGTTGATGACTCTAGGAGCTTGTATAGAAAGCATAACATTGGTGTTTCAGAGTTAAGTGCCATGCCCGAACCAGTTAACACAAACGATTCAAGCGCCCCTAATAGCAATGATGATCGTTAAATTGGCCGATACTGTACATTCTACACAATGGCAATAGGATGTCATTGATAGAAGTACCATAAGCCTTTTAATTTTATTCATTCTCACGGTATTTATTACAGCGCGATCCGGCAGGAAATAAAGGGATTTTTTAGAATTTAAAGATTAGCGAAATTTCAGATTGTAATAATCCTGCATAAACAATAGCAGGTAACATTTGTTAGTGTCGGAGATTCAAAAGCTAATATGATAGAGAAGATTAAGCAAAACTTCATTAATGTATCCCTTTCACTGCTCATTACATTGATTGTCATCAATACGATATTGATTTTTTACAATCGTTCCGTAATGGTTGAAAATAACATTTTGCAAAAACAAACTGAAGAAGTAAAACAAGCATGGAATGTTATTTTCGAGCGGCATCTCAGAAGGATGGACTTAGGGCTGAGAGGATATGCATTGACCCGTAATGAACAAGTTCTGCAACCATATGTTGATGGATTAAAGGATTTGCCAAAGGCGCTCCAACGGATAGATAGCCTGTTGGACGTGCAGCGCCTGGACAGCCTTAAGCAAAGTTTTACTGCGTTTCAACCAAAGGTAAAAGAGTATCTCACTTACGTGGAAGAAATGAAGGACTTCGCTGACCAAGACAGTCTTGAAGGTTTTGTTGCACTTCTCAATGAGGACCGAGGCTTTTTTCTATACAAAGCCTTCGCCCCAATGCACGATGGCATTAATAGATATCAGGACAACTTGCTTCAGAAAGCACGAACGCGTTATCAGGCCGCGATGGATAGAAACATAATTTTCCAAATATTCCTAATCACCCTCACCATTCCTACGCTCATTGCAGTGATGTACAGGATTAAGCGTGATATCCGTAACAGAAAAAAAATACTTGAAGAGTTCGAGCAAAACAACAGACAATATATTTTTGATTCTGCCCAGACAATATCTGCTGATAATGCGCAATTAATTATTCAGAGTTCTATCACCAATATGAAGAAAGCGTCTTCATTCATAAAAGATATCGCAAAAGGAAATTATGGTGTTGCCTGGGAGGGACTCAATGCCGAGAATGCTCACCTTAATCAGGAAAATCTTGCAGGAGATTTGATTAAAATGCGTGATCAAATGAAAAACGTGAAAGAACTGGATGAGAAGCGGATCTGGAGTACAGAGGGATTAGCAAAGTTTTCAGACGTGGCGCGAAACAACCAGAATGATATTGAAAAGTTATCAAATGAGGTAATAAGATTTTTAACGAAACATTTAAATGCACAACAGGGGAGTCTATTCATTATAAGAGATGAAGAAACAGAAGACCCACATCTTCAATTAACATCTTGTTATGCATTTGATAAAAAGAAGTTTGTTGAAAAGCGCGTTGAAATAGGTTCTGGTTTAATCGGCCAGGCATACCTGGAAGGAGGCACGATCTTGCTCACAGATGTACCGCGAGGTTATATTAAAATTACGTCCGGGCTAGGGGACGCTACACCAACTAGCGTCATCATTGTACCAATGAAATACAATGAACGCATCGAGGCCGTACTCGAACTTGCAAGCTTTGCTAAATTCGAACAACATGAGATTGACTTTTTAGAAAAGGCAGGTGAAGTGATTGCTTCTTCAATTTTCTCCACAAAAACAAATGAGCGCACTGCTAAGCTTCTTGAGGAAACTCAGCAACAGGCTGAAGCTTTAAAAGCACAGGAAGAAGAGCTTCGTCAAAACATGGAAGAATTAGAGGCAACACAAGAGGATATGAGAAGAAAGGAATCAAGTACAAATAGCAACAGGGAAAAGATGACGTCTTTAAAATAAGATCATCTTCTCCTTTTTGGTTTTCCTTTCGGAGCACTACCGCCACCGGAGCTAAATATTAAACCTATCGAAAATTCCAGGCCAGTGAAATCAATCTTTGCATCCTTGTAATCAATTGCTTTTGTTTCCAAACCTGTTGTTGTGCCGCCAGTGTAAGAACCTGTTAACGGGAACTTAGCTTCGCCAATCATATAATTGGTTTCAAATGACACACCTATTTGGTTCGTTACATAAACTGTAAGTTCTGCTCCAGCGTGATAACCAAATCCTGGTTTATTTTTAAAAGACACCTCTGCATTCGCCACTTCCCATTGCTCCGATTCTCTTAGTGAACGATCGAGATTTCCATAATTAATTTTGTGCGCGAAACCGTAAAAGAAAAAGCCGCCTCCTTTAATATCAAATTGAACGCGTGAACCTTTTAACTGAATCACTAATTCTGCAGGAACAAGAATGGTAAAGTTTGGTCCCACAAGCGATTTCTTACTTTCGAAAGGAAGGTCTTTCAAATTCAGTCCGCTCATCCTGTAAAGTGTAGCACCAGTTTCAAGCGCAAGAAAATTGGTAATATCAAAACCAACACCTCTAATTGAAAACGGGCTAATGGGCGTTGAGATCTCACCATGTTTTGGTATGAAATAGGAAAATGACAATCCAAAGTCCTGTGCATTGGTAGTTACACTACAGAGCACAATTGCAATAACTGTGAAGACGTATTTACTTTTTTTCATTTTGTGATGGTGAAGTTAAAACAGTACAATGTTATCGTTTATTGTAGTCCGTATATAATGTTTGTTGGTAAGCCTTGCTGATTTCAAGGTCTTTGTCCGTAGCTCCTTCCTTCCTTAAAAACTGCTTTCCTGGATTGTCATAAATGATATATTTTCCGGGTGAGAGAAATCCATAACCATCATTAAAAAAATATGCAGCAAAAGATGTAGCCTTTGGGGATAATAAGTCTTTGCTGAATTTAAATTCATCACTTGGCTCCGATAACTGTCCAAGCAAGGTGTTAGCGATATCAGTTTGTCCACCATAGGTATGAATTACAGTGTCTTTCTTCACCGCTCCACCTACCATCAGTAATGGAATCTTGAACCGCTCTTTGTCTTTTGCTTGTTTGTTTCTCGGCTGTCGATGGCCATGGTCAGCTACAAAGACGATTACTGTATTATTCCACCAGGTTGATGCTTTGGCTTTGTTTATAAATGTTCCAATAGTGCTGTCAGTAAAGTAACAGGAGTTCAAAAACAATGCATCTTCATCGTTTCCTTTAATGTGTTTAAGCGGTACGTCAAATGGCTCATGACTACTCAGTGTTAGAATTACTTTAAAAAATGGATTGCTTGCTGAATCAACTTCGGCAAATGCTCTTTCCAACACAAGATCATCGTGAACGCCCCATTTGCTTTCATTAACATCATCATCAAAATCCTCATCACAGGTAATGTTATCGAAGTTACAATTCGTTAGATAAGATCTAAAGTTTGCGAAATCAACATCCCCTCCATAGTCAAAGGAAGTGTTATAGCCTAGCTTTTCCATGTAATGGTTTAGATAGGGGATCCGTTGCGTCTTCGCTGGATATTTAATAATCGAAGTCAGTGGCTGGGCAGGATATCCACTTAAGATACTAAGCAAGCCTTTATCAGTTCGGTCGCCACTTGCATAAAAATTATCAAACAATATGCCCTCGGAACAAAGCGCATTTAAATTCGGTGCGATCCCTTTATCGCCACCTAGTGGTTCAATAACATCGGCTGTAAAACTTTCAAGTATAAAAAGGATAACATTTGGCTTTTCGATATTAAACAGATGATAAGTTGAATCACCTTTAGGATAGAGGTTTTGGAAATGAATTGAAGCTGTATTTTTATCGAAAAAGTTTTCTGGGTATTCAATGTTAGCACTTTTCCGAACACTGTACAGAAAATTCCAGACAACATTAATAGCGGAATGATTTGCAAATGCTTTTGATTTATGGAAGTATACAAATCCTGTATTCATCGGGGCTACCGTAAAACTCCCGCGAATAGGAATGAACATTAAGGCCGAAATAAGAAGTAACGGAACAAAGGCTTTTTTTGCAGGTTGTTGCAGCAGTTTGAAGCGTGGAGCAAGAAGATTGAAATATATGAACAGTGAAATTGTAAAGATGGCAATGAAGATCAGGATGAGTTTTACATAGACTGAAAACTCAATGCTGCCCATCGCTTCCGAGCCAATGTAAAATAAAGGTGTGGTATTAAGCCGAAATCCCCAATGCCGATACAACTCAAGATCTACAACGGCTATCACAGTTGAAAGTGCAATCATGATGATGGTAAGCGTATGGAGTATAGTGGCAATAATCTTTGACTGTGTGAAAACAGATAGCGTCAACATAAGTCCCGTCATCATCAGAAAATAACCACTCATACTCACATCCATCTTAAAACCATTCAAAAAAACTTTGAATATTTCAAGGAAGGTAAGATCAGCGGTAAAAGTATGGTTGTATGCTAAAAAGACCACACGGATAACGATTTGAAATGTCAACCAATACAAAGCAAAGTATCCGAAAAGTCGTAGGCGAGCGCGCATTCTTAAGTCATTAATTTGGCAAAGATAACAAGTCAGGCGTTCCAATAATTATCAGTAACATTGCCTAACCTAAATTTTTAGCTATGTGTTCTAAATTTTCGAGCTTGTTAATTTTATTCGTTCTCTTAAATCTTTCATGTCAGCAAAAGGAACAGCCTGCAGATATGATTATTTCAGGCACTATCTATACAGTGAATACTGCGCAACCCATAGTTGAGGCCGTAGCGGTAAAAGATGATAAAATCATATTTGCTGGAAAGAAATCTGATGTAGAAAAATATAAAGGTGACAAGACAAAGTTGATTGAGCTGAATGAAAAGGTTATGACGCCCGGGCTCATTGAAGGGCACGCGCATATTCTTGAGGTTGGTTACAACGAAATGAACCTTGATCTGATGAATGTGAAGAGCTATGATGAGATGGTTGCGAAAGTGAAAGAGGCTGTGCGCAAGGCTCGTCCAGGACAATGGATTTTGGGAAGAGGATGGCACCAGGATAAATGGGAAAAGAAACCCGAGAAATTGATTAAGGGTTTTCAGACGCACGACTTATTGAGTGAAGTGTCGCCGGAAAATCCAGTATTTCTTGAGCATGCCAGCGGGCATACAGCAATTGCAAATTCAAAAGCAATGCAGATAGCCGGTGTGAATGTGCTTTCTAAAGAAGCGCCTCAAAAAAACATGGTGGAAGATGGTGGTGAAATTTTAAAAGACGAACTGGGAAATCCTACCGGTATTTTTAGCGAGAACGCTATGACGCTCATCAGCCGGCATATTCCCAAGAAGGATGCTGCTTCAGATGAACAGGCGCTTGGCCTTGCTTTCGATGCTTGTGTACGAAATGGTATTACCAGTTTTCACGATGCCGGTGCAGGGCGCAGCAATATTAATTTGTTCAAGAAATTTAAAAAGGAAGACAAACTGAAAGTAAGGATGTATGTAATGCTTTCAGGATCTGAAAGAGATTTAATTTATGAATGGTATAAGAAAGGACCAGAGATAGATTCGACAAACTGGCTCACGATTAGATCAATTAAACTGTATTGTGATGGTGCCCTTGGCTCAAGAGGTGCATGGCTCTTAGAGCCTTACGCTGATCGGCCAGATTTTTCCGGAATGGCTACACTTTCGTTGGATACTATCTTAAAGAGTTCGAACGATGGCTTGAAGCATGGTTTTCAGATTTGCTCGCATGCGATAGGAGACCGCGCCAATCATGAAATTTTAAACAGATATGAACAAGCTTTCCAGGCGAACCCAGGCCAGTCTTCTGACCACCGTTTTAGAATTGAACACGCCCAACATTTGCATCCAGATGATATTGCGCGATTTGGAAAACTAGGCGTGATACCAGCAATGCAGGCAATTCACATGGCGTCCGACAGGCCATGGGCCATCGATCGTCTAGGAGAGAAGCGAATTCGCGAAGGCGCTTACATGTGGCAATCATTACTGCGATCAGGTGCCCACGTTGTAAACGGAACAGATGCACCGGTTGAACCTATTAATCCCATTCCATCATTTTATGCTTCCGTTACTCGGAAAACTTTAAAAGGCCAGCCCGAAGGTGGATATGAACCAGAAGAAAAAATGAGTCGCGAACAAGCACTTAAGTCTTATACGCTGGATGCCGCCTATGGCGCGTTTGAAGAAAAGATCAAAGGATCTATTGAGGTAGGGAAACTTGCCGACTTTACCATCTTCTCTCATGACATTATGAAAGTGCCTGAAGAACAGATCCTGAAAACAGAAGTAGCAATGACTATTGTTGGTGGGAAAGTAGTTTATCAGAAGTAAGAAGTACGAGATTAGAGGTACGAGATAAGAAGTACGAGGTACGAACTGAGAACTTCGAGCTATATTTCACTACTGTCAGGCAACCCTTTGTATAAATCCCTTGTACTGTCTATAAAAGTGGGTTCTCCTTGGAAGAAAAAGACAATCATTTGATTGAGGTTTTAATCGGGTGCAATAAAATGCATAGAGCCAGCCAGAAACTGCTATATGAAAAATTTTATAGCTATGGTATGGGAATATGCCTTCGATATGCAGACAACCGGGATGAAGCCTCTGCAATTCTAAATGATGGATTTATGAAAATATTTAAAAGTATTAGCCAGTTCGATCTCACCAAACCCTTTAAGCCCTGGTTTAGAAAGGTGATGGTGAACACCGCGATCAATCACTTCCATCAAAAGCAACGTCAGATTCATATTGAGGATATAGAGAGCGCAGAACACGAAGCGCAAGTTGAAAAGATTTTATCAGGAATTTCTTATCAGGAAATTATTGGGTTATTACAAAAATTGCCTCCAGCATATCGCACCGTATTTAATCTTTATGTTATTGAAGGTTATAAGCATGAGGAGATTGCAAAGATGCTCGGCATTACAGCAGGCACATCAAAATCCAATTTGTCAAAGGCGAAAGAATCTCTCCGTAAGATAATGAACGACTTTTTTGAAGTAGATTATGTCGAAAAAAACTGAAGATAAGATTGAAGGTTTTTTCAGGAAAGCTACAAGTCGTCCCGAAGTAGATTTCAGGGAGAGTGATTGGCTTGCGATGGAAAAGCTTCTTGATGCTGATGCTACTATTGCATCGGGTCCGCCTGTAAAAAAATATGTCATCCAGGGTATCACTGTTGCAGCAATTCTTTTCATTTTATCACTCGGCATGTACATGTTGGTAGCAACAGAGGCCTCAGAGATGTCAGAAAAGCAAAAGATTGCCGCAGACGTCAATAATGGAAATTCATTTATGCCAGATTCAAATGCTGCAGAACAGCAACATGATGTTTTAAATGAAGACGCGAATAAATTAAAGCATGAAGTAGTTGTTCGTCAAGAGGAGATTTTAAAAGAAAATGGAGTAACTGAAAAAAAACCTCGCACTGCAATCAGTAGTAATGATCAGGTGAATAAGTTGAGTGAGTCGGAAGATTTGGATGCGATCAGTAATTCTTCATTTCATCAGAAGGAAAAGCAAAATGGCGATCCAACCCATGTAAATAGCATTCAAGAAGTGAATCAGGATGAACGATACACCGCAAATTTTTCAAAAAATGAATCTGCAACCAAGGCAGTTTCTCCAACATCATCAAGTGAAAATAATTCGGAAAAGGAGATTGTAAATAATAGTGAAGTAGTAACGGTAGGTGACATAACTAAAGAAACTCGTCACAGTGCGATTGGTATTCTTAAAAATGACGTAAATGAGAAAGCGATTTCGAAGAACACAGCAACAGCACAAGATTCAACGGCAAGTATTTTAAAGAAAGACAGCATCCACGACAATGCACAACAAGAAGTGGTTGCATCAGATTTAAAAGGGGATAGTATCTACAACAGCATACCAGCACCAAAGACAAGACTCAATTTAAGTTTATTGATTTCCCCTGATTTTAGCACAACAGGATTTGGAGACTATACAACTCCAGGTGCAGCCTATGGGATTCGAATTGCTTACTATATAACGCCAAAGTTTGTTATAAACTCTGGTGTGATTAAAACAGCTAAAAAATATATCGGTAGCGGAAGTGACTATACACCTCCTGAAGGATATTGGCAGTATAGAACCAATGGGGTTACTCCTGATCGAATAACAGGAGAATGTTCAGTTGTTGAAATTCCTTTGGCGATGCAGTATAATGTTAACGTTAGTGGTCGAAATACAATGTTTATTTCTGCTGGCTTGTCGAGTTACATCATGCTAAGCGAATCATATCAGTACAAGTTTAAAAATGACAACCCCGGAGCTGCAACGAGTTGGGATACAAAAGAATCTTCAAGATATTATTTCAATATAGCCCATGTGTCATTAGGATATCAACGCCAAATTAGTCCAGCGATCTTTGTAGGTGTAGAACCTTATTTAAAATTACCATTCTCAGGCGTGGGTTGGTCAAAGGTAAATCTAATGACCACAGGTGTGTATTTATCAGTAGGGTATAGGGTGTTAAAGAAGTAATATATGCTGCAATCAAATTTAATAGACTCAATTTTTCAGCAACGATTTCCAGGGCCGAATACAAAGACGAGGTCTTCATCTGCTAACAAGGTGCATTATGAAGATCAGTATGCCGCTATTTCATTAATGGAATCTGTTCCCTGTATCAAACTTAAACTTTCCGGTATTCCAGTATCGAGCGATCATTTTCAATTGGTGTATTCAAAACTGCTGGAAAAACTTCAGGTTGAGCGATCAAACTATTTCAAACTCCACTTGATCACGGATTGTAGTAAAGCAGGACTTATCTCTGACGAGGATATTCAATTTTATAAATTAACAGTATTGCCTGGAATTGTAAAGGCTGGTATTCGTTACCATGGATTCGTAATGCCGGAAACGGTTATGGGACGAGTTTTTGTGAATGAAATGTTTAGTGATGCTGCAGCACTTAAACCTTTAAAAATTGAGTTTTTCAAATCAGCATATGGAGCATATACCTGGCTGAAGAAAGCATGAAGATTGATTGTGATAAATAAAAAAGGAAGGCTTCGCAACCTTCCTTTTGTTAAATCTATATATATGAATCTTAAGCTTCGGCCTTAAAAAACTTATCTGCTTTTTTCTTGATCATATCACGGTCTGCTGTAATAGACGGATCGCTGTAAACATGTTGAGAGATCTCACCAACAACACCTCTTTTAAATCCTAACTTCTCAGCGATATGTTCACAGAAAACAATTTCGCTGCGAAAAACCTGTCCATCCATTTTCATTAACTGAATCAAGTAATAGAGGTGCTCGAATTTTTGGTCAGGTGTGAGGGTAGCAACACTGCTAATAGGTTTAGGATTTTTGAGCATATGGTTAATCTCATCAATCGAAAGACCATTTGCTTTGCCAATCATGTGAATTAACTTGGCTTCACGGTCGGCCACTGATTGGTCGCTTGCAGCCAGGTTTATGAGAACATTAAGTTCTGCTTTTTTGTCAAAGATCATATTAGCTAATGTTGGTTTATATGTTGCAAAT